>Ga0207426_1000006_pt1 | contig 1025969 bp, 992 predicted proteins | sample AraplaMF_Cvi_mMS_FD_184265 | JGI IMG/M metagenome (GOLD analysis project Ga0207426, IMG submission 184265) | Arabidopsis root microbial communities from the University of North Carolina, USA - plate scrape MF_Cvi_mMS (SPAdes) (version 2) | ecosystem: Host-associated > Plants > Roots >...
GATTTGCTCGGCACAGACAAACAACGAGATTTTGCTTCGCAAAACTCGGACCGGATTAAACGGGATTTTGCCTTCGGCAAAACCCGGAAAGAGCGGATAAATCCCATAGGGATTTACCGCGATGACGGATAAACCGCTTAGCGGTTTACCTAGATGGCGCGGGGTGGAGCAGCCCGGTAGCTCGTCAGGCTCATAACCTGAAGGCCGCAGGTTCAAATCCTGCCCCCGCAACCAAACATCCAAAAAGCCCGCGCGGAGAAATCCGCCGGGCTTTTGGCGTTCTAGGGCTACCCGGAGAGAACGGGCGAGGGCACGAAGCACAGCGAATATCAGGCGACGTCGGCGGTCTTGGCCCCTTCGCCATCCTCCGCCGAAAGCCAGCCGCGCGTCGCCTCGAGGATCTCGTTCGACAGGGCCGGATCGTCGGTCATCCTGGCCAGGATCAGCGCGCCGATCATGCTCGCCGAATTGCCGATCGCGGCACGGCGCCGCTGCTCTTCGTCCAAGCCCGGCGCTATTTTACCCAGGCGCTCGAACTGACGTTTGAGAAACGCTGTCATTTCCGTGCGTGCTCCCTGGGGTTGCCGGCTCACTTCCGACGCCAGGGCAGCAAGCGGGCAGCCATGTGCGAAATCGTCTCGATGCTCCGCTGAAAGATAGCGCTGTGCGACGGCGGCCAAGTCCGTCGACTTTGGCTCGGCTTCTCCCCGGAGTCCGGCCAGGGTCTGGGCAATCAGATCATCCTTGGACTTGAAGTAGCCGTAGAAGCCGCCGTGGGTGAGCCCGGCCGACTTCATCACATCCGTCACTGTGACGGACTCGAAACCACGCTCCCGGAACAGCCGACCAGCCGCCTCCAGAATGGTTCGCTTGTTGTCTTCGACCTGCTGTCGGCTCACGCGCATCACCGTCTCCTAAATTTCGATTGACATTATACATGATGGCCGTCATATATCCAAATACATGATGACGATCATGAATAAATCAAAGGAGCACACCCGATGAGCAAGAAGCCTGCAGTCCTCGTAACCGGTGCTTCCACCGGTATCGGCGCCGTCTATTCGGAGCGATTTGCGCGCCGCGGTCACGATCTCATTCTGGTCGCACGCAATGCGGTGCGCATGGCAGAGCTTGCCGAGCGGCTGCGGAGCGAAACCGGCGTGAATGTCGACGTTGTGCCCGCCGACCTGACGGACGAGCAGGATTTGGCCAAGGTCGAGCAGCGCCTGCGCGAGGATCAGCGTATTGGTGTTCTGGTCAACAATGCCGGCACATCGATCCCGCGCGGCTTCCTTCAGCAAAAGGGCGAGGACATTTCGAAGCTCATCTCGCTCAATATTACTGCCGTCACCAGGCTGGCCCATGCCGTAGCGCCGCGTTTTGCCGAGAGGGGTGAGGGGGCGATCGTCAACATCGCTTCCGTCGTCGGCCTTGCGCCGGAGATGGGCGCCACAGTCTATGGCGCGACGAAGGCCTTCGTGCTGTTCCTTTCCCAGGGGCTGAACGTCGAGCTGGCGCCCAAGGGCGTCTATGTGCAGGCGGTGCTGCCGGCTGCGACGCGCACCGAGATCTGGGATCATGCGGGCGTTGATGTCGAAACGCTTGCGGGCGTGATGGAGGTCGGCGATCTCGTCGATGCGGCACTGGTCGGCTTTGATCGCCGCGAGTTGGTGACGATCCCGCCGCTGCCGGACGCCGGCCAGTGGCATACGTTCGACGCCGCGCGCCAGGCGATGCTGCCGAATTTCGCACAATCCGAGCCGGCTGAGCGTTATCGGTCGGCTGCTTGATTGGACCGCAGGCCGTGGGAGCGGACGACCGTGTCGGCTCCCACGACAATAGGACAGCAAAGCGCTGGCGGGCGACCCGGCGCATTGCTTGTCTTCGCTACCCGCTTCGCACGATCGACGACAGTGACAGGACGTTTGCCAAGCGCCCTCGGGCTGGTAGAGATTGAGGATCAAAGATTCGCTTCCGCAGCCAGTTGCGCCTGCGGGCGGAAATCCTCCTTCGAAACAATGTTGACGGTGCGAGCGTAATCCGATGAGAAAATTCAACCTGGGAACAACCGATCTTTCCGTTTCATCCGCCGTTCTCGGCCTGATGCGGATCGCCGATCTCAGTGATGACGCCATTGCCCGGCTTTATGGCAAGGCGCGGGACGTCGGCATCAACGTCTTCGATCACGCCGACATTTATGGCGGCGAACTGCATGCCTGCGAGCGTCGGTTCGGCGATGCGTTGCGGCTGAAGCCTGCCGAGCGTGAACAGATCGTTATCCAGAGCAAGTGCGGTATCCGGCGCGGCTACTTCGATTTCTCCCGCGACCATATCCTCCAGTCCGTCGACCGCTCGCTTGCGGCACTGAAGACCGACTATCTCGATCTTTTGCTGCTGCATCGCCCGGATGCCCTGGTGGAGCCGGAGGAAGTGGCCGATGCCTTCGACAAACTGCAGGCGGGCGGCAAGGTCAGGCATTTCGGCGTGTCGAACCATACGCCGCGGCAGATCGATCTCCTGAAGACGGCCGTGCGCCAGCCGCTCGTCGCCAATCAGATCCAGCTCAGCATTGCCCACGCCCCCTCGGTCGCGTTTGGGATTGCCGCGAACATGGCGGGTCTCGAGCAGTCGATCGACCGCGACGGCGAGGTGGTCGTCTATTCGCGGATCAACCGCATGACGCTGCAGGCCTGGTCACCGTTCCAGCAGGGCTTTTTCGGCGGTGTCTTCGTCGGCGACGAAACCAATTTTCCCGAACTCAACCGGGTGCTCGACGAACTCTCCGGCAAATATGCGGTGTCGCCGTCGGCCATCGCCTACGCCTGGATCGCCCGGCATCCGGCCAACATCCAGGTGGTCCTTGGAACGACGAGCCCGGAACGGCTGGCAGACATCGCGCCCGGCGCGGATACCACGCTGTCGCGCGAAGACTGGTACCGCCTCTTTACTGCGGCCGGGCACGTGCTGCCCTGACGGCGATTTTGGTGCGCCGGACAGTAAAAAGGCCCGCTCGGATGTGAGCGGGCCTTTTCGTTTTTGGTGTCTGGTGCCGATCGATCAGGTGCGCGGCTTCAGGTTCTCGGGGTCGTAGAGCGGCTTGTAGCCGATGCCGACGACTTCGACCGGATAGGTCTCGGCGAAGTATTCGACGTTCAACTTGCGGCCGACCTGGCAATGGGACCAGGGCAGATAGGCAAGCGCGATGTTCTTGCCGATCGTCGGCCCGAAGGCGATCGAGGTGGTGTAGGAGCGGCGGCCGAGTTCGTCGACCAGCACCTTGCCGGTTTCCGGATCCATCACCGGCAGGGTGCCGACCGGGTAGCGCTTCACGCCATTCTTGTCGGTATTCTCCGTCAGAACGAGCGTGCAGAGCATGGCGGGCTGGTGTTCGCGCGCCTTGTATTCGAGGTGCTTGGCCTTGCCGCGGAAGTCGACGTCCTTGACCTTCGGACGGGCAAGGTCGGCCTCGATCAGGTTGTACTGGGTGAGAAGATCGGCGTTCTGCAGGCGCAGGCTCTTTTCCATGCGGCGCGAGTTGGCATAGGTTTCGACGCCGAAGGCCATGACGCCGGTGGCGCGTAGCGCGTCCCAGACGGCAAGGCCGTCCTCGTACTTCATATGCAGTTCCCAGCCCTGCTCGCCGACATAGGAGATGCGGAAGGCGGTGACCTTTTTGCCGGCGATTTCGATCGGCTTGATGGCGGCGAAGGCGAAGTTCTCGAGATCGAGGCCCGCCGGATCGGCAACCACCTTCTTCAGCGTTTGGCGGGCATTGGGCCCCCAGATGCCGATGGTGATGAATTTTTCCGAAACGTCGGTGATGGTGACGTCAAGGCCGCGGTCTTCCGCGACGCGGCGCATGTACTGGAAGTCGCGCGGTCCGGCATCGGCGCCGTTCACGAGACGGCAGCGGTCGGCCATGCGGAAGACGGTGAAGTCGGCCCGCACCATGCCCTCGTCATCGAGGAAGTGGGTGTAGATGCCCTTGCCGATGTTGCCGTCGCCACCGATCTTGGCGGCGCAAAGCCACTCGAGCAGTTCGACATGGTCAGGACCTTCGATGTCGACCATGTGGAAGTGCGAGAGATTGACGATGCCGCAATCCTCGCTCATCGCCAGATGTTCGGCGTTGGACACGCGCCAGAAATGGCGGCTGTCCCACTCGTTCTCGCGCACCGGAACGCGGTCGCCGTATTTTTCGAGAAGATGTTCGTTGGCGGCGTAGCCGTGCGCGCGCTCCCAGCCGCCGAGTTCCATGAAGTAGCCGCCGAGCTCCTTCTCGCGCTCGTAGAAGGGCGAGCGCTTGACGTTGCGGCCGCTGGCATAGGGTTCGCGCGTGTGCACGGCGGGGTAATAGATCTTCTGCGCCGCCTCGAAGCAGCGGCCCTCGATGAACGTCTCCTCGAGCTGGTGCGGGTAGAAGCGGGAATAGTCGATCGAGGCATGGTCGATCTCGGTGCGGCCGTCGGTCATCCAGTCGGCGATCAGCTTGCCGTAGCCGGGGCCGTCCTTCACCCAGATGGCGACGCAGTACCAGAGGCCGCGCACCTTCTGGCTCTCGCCGCAGGAGGGGCCGCCGGCGGCCGATACCTGAAGCAAGCCGTTGAACGAGTGGCTCTCGTTATAGCCAAGCTCGCCGAGGATCGGCGTCAGCTCCATGGCGCGCTCGAGCGGCTCGATGATCTGCTCCATCTCGAGGTCGCGCTGTGACGGCGACAGGCGCGCTTCGTGCTTTTCGAGAATATGCCGGGGATGGCAGAGGCGCGGATTGGTGGTCTCGTAATAACCCCACTCGATCTGGCCGCCTTCGGTGGTCTTCGGGTCGCCGGTGTCGCGCATATAGGCGGAGTTGCCCTGGTCGCGCAGCAGCGGGAAACCGATTTCCTTGCCGGTGCCTTCGAACTCGTTATACGGGCCGAAGAAGGTGAGCGGATGGTCGACCGGCATGACCGGCAGATCCTCGCCGACCATTTCGGCGATCAAGCGGCCCCAGATGCCGGCGCAGACGATGACGTGGTCGGCCATGATCGTGCCGCGGTGGGTGACGACGCCCTTGATGCGGCCGTTCTCGACGATAAGCGACTTTGCCGGCGTGTTGCCGTAGACCTGCAGCTTGCCGGACTTTTCGGCCGCATCGACCAGCTTGCCAGCAACCGTCTGCGAGCGCGGGATGACGAGGCCGGCATCCGGGTCGAACATGCCGCCCATCACCTGGTCCTCTTCGATCAGAGGGAACATCTTCTTGATTTCGGCCGGCGAGACATAGTGCGCGCGGGTGCCGAAGGCCTTGGCGGAAGAAAGCTTGCGCTTGATCTCCTCCATCCAGACATCATCGCCGGTGCGGGCGACTTCCAGGCCGCCGATGCGGGCGTAGTGGCCCATCTTCTCGAAGAAATCGATCGAATACTGCGTCGTCCAGACCGAAAGATAATCGTGGCTGGTGGTGTAGCAGAAGTCCGAGGCATGCGCCGTCGAGCCGATGTCGGTCGGCACACCTGACTTGTCGATGCCGACGATATCGTCCCAGCCGCGCTCGATCAGGTGGTGCGCGATCGAGGCACCCACGATGCCACCCAGCCCGATGATTACGACCTTCGCCTTTTGCGGAAACTCTGCCATTGCTTGCGACCCTAGTTGGATTGGATGCCGGATTTTACGGCTTGAGACGCCCCGACTAGAGCCTGTCTACGACATAATCATCAAACTGCACGACCAGAGCCGAGCAATCTGTGGATCGTGGAACGAGAGCTATCGGGACGGTCATGCCACTGATTTCGTGAGAAAAAGCGCCGAGGAACATCGAAGCGATTTCTCTTAGCATACAGAAGACGCGGGCGCATTCGAATGCGTCATCGCATGGGGCACGAATGTCGGTTTTGCGGCGACGCCGCCCCCTCCGACGCAGGTGATTTACCTGGGGTGTCCCGGCATGCTCTGCGACCTGGCGATCAGGGTGCGGCGCCGAAGAAGGCGAGGCGGGTGAAGAGCACGTAGTGCGATTCCGAGACCATCAGCGCCACGAAGACCAGCACCAGCAGCGGCGGCAGCAGGATCGCGTAGATCAGTGCCAGTCGTTCCCAGGCCATGTGCATGAAGATCGCGACGATCAGGCCGGCCTTCAGCACCATGAAGAGCAGGATCAGCGACCATCTGAGATAGCCCTGCAGCCCGACATAGTCGACGAGATAGGAGAAGGTGCTGAGCACGAACAGCAGCACCCAGACGACCAGGTAGAGGCCGATCGGATGCTGCTGGTGTTGTTCATGCGCCGGTGCCCGCGACCCTGCCTGCGGTATCGTGTCGGTGTGTGCCGTCGTTTCGGTCATGGCCATGCCTCACCACAGATAGAAGAATGCGAAGATGAAGACCCAGACGAGGTCGACGAAGTGCCAATAGAGGCCGGTGATCTCGACGATCTCGTATTGCCCCTTGCGGCTCGTGAAGAAGCCGCGCCTGCCGGTGTCGAAGTCGCCGCGCCAGACCTTGCGGGCGATGATCAGCAGGAAGATGACGCCAATCGTGACGTGTGTGCCGTGGAAGCCGGTAATCATGAAGAAGGTCGAGCCGAATTGGGCAGCGCCCCAAGGGTTGCCCCAGGGGCGTACGCCTTCGGTGATCAGCTTGGTCCACTCGAAGGCCTGCATGCCAACGAAGGTGGCGCCGAAGAGCGCCGTCACCACCATGAGCAAAGCGGTTTTCCTTCGATCCTGGCGGTAGCCGAAATTGACGGCCATGGCCATTGTGCCGCTCGAGGTGATCAGCACGAAGGTCATGATGGCGATCAGGATCAGCGGCACGTCGGAACCGCCGATGTGCAGCGCGAAGACCTCGCTCGGATTGGGCCACGGAACGGCCGTCGACATGCGCGCCGACATGTAGGCGATGAGGAAACAACCGAAGATGAAGGTGTCGCTGAGGAGGAAGATCCACATCATCGCCTTGCCCCAGGAGACGTTCTTGAACGTCCTTTGATCCGAAGCCCAGTCGGCGGCGAAACCGGCAAGCCCCGCCGGGCGGTGGAGCGGCTCTCGGACAGGCGAATGTGTCTCGACAGACATGCCTTGGCTCCTTAGGTCAAGAGTTGCCGGCAGAGCTCGACGAAGTCGTTGGCCCAGCCGGAAAAGAGCGCGAAAAGCACCAGCCAAACGGCCAGCATGAAATGCCAATAGGTGGCGCAGAGCGTGATCGACAGCACGGCCCTCTCGTCCATCGGGCCGGCGCGCGTTCTCACGATCACTCGGGTGAGCGCGAAAAGGCCGCCGAGGATGTGCAGGCCATGCATGCCTGATATCATGTAGAAGAAGCTGTTGGCCGGGTTATCGGCGATGAGAAAGCCGGCATCGGTTAGTTCGCGCCAGGCGAAGACCTGGCCCGCGAGGAAGGCGAGCCCCGCGGCAAGCGCGGCGATCAGGGCCGTGCGGCTTGCCTCGTCATGATGGCGCTCCGCGGTGACGCGCGCCGCATGCAGAAGCAGGCTGCCGAGCCCGAGGATGGCGGTGTTCAGCCAGAGGACTTTCGGCATTGGCGTCGACCACCAGTCGGTGGATGCCATGCGCATGAAATAGGCGCTGATGAAAAGCGAGAAGAGCGCGGCGACGACGGCGAGGAAGACGCCGAGGCCGATTTTTGCGGGTGGGATCGAAGGACGACCATCTGGACGCGGGTCAAACGCGTGACCGATCTCCAGCCAGGGTTTTGAGAAGAGCCGCTGCCGGCTGAGCCACCAGCCGGCGATTGTGAGAATCACGGCCAGTAGGATCAAGGTGACGTTCATGAGGCACCCTCCGGAGCATGACCTGCGGAGCCCGGCTGGTTCTGCGGAATGAAATCCTCGGCCGCTCCCGGCACGCTGTAGTCATAGGGCCAGCGGTAGACGACCGGCAGTTCCTTCCAGTTGCCGTGGCGTGGCGGCGTCTCCGGTGTCTGCCATTCGAGCGTTGTTGCCCGCCAGGGATTGCCGCCGGCCTCACGACCATGGCGAATGCTCCAGATGAGATTGAAGAGGAAGAGGAGCTGAGCGGCGCCGACGACCAGCGCCATGATGGTGATGAACTCGTTGAGCGTATGGGCAGAGGCCGGGACGAAGGCGGTTTCGCCTATCTCGTAGTATCGGCGCGGCATCCCGATCAGTCCGAGATAGTGCATCGGGAAGAAGATCAGATAGGCACCGACGAAGGTGACCCAGAAGTGGATCTGGCCCATCACCTCGTTGAGCATGCGGCCGGTGATCTTCGGATACCAGTGATAGATCGCGCCGAAGATGACGAGGATCGGGGCCACGCCCATGACCATATGGAAATGCGCGACGACGAACATCGTATCGGAGAGCGGCACGTCGACGACGACGTTGCCGAGGAAGAGGCCGGTCAGCCCGCCATTGACGAAGGTGACGATGAAGGCGAGTGCAAACAGCATCGGCAGCGTCAGGTGGATGTCGCCGCGCCAGAGCGTCAGCACCCAGTTGTAGACCTTGATCGCCGTCGGCACGGCGATGATCAGCGTGGTCGTCGCGAAGAAGAAACCGAAATAGGGGTTCATGCCGCTGACATACATGTGGTGCGCCCAGACGATGAACGACAGCGCGCCGATGATGACGATCGCCCAGACCATCATGCGGTAGCCGAAGATGTTCTTGCGGGCATGGGTGCTGATGAGATCCGACACGATGCCGAAGGCCGGCAGCGCGACGATATAGACCTCAGGGTGGCCGAAGAACCAGAAGAGGTGCTGGAACAGGATCGGGCTGCCGCCGCCGTGCTGCAGCTGCTCGCCCATCTCGACGATCGCCGGCATGAAGAAGCTGGTGCCGAGCACCCGGTCGAACAGCATCATGACGCAGGCGACGAAGAGGGCGGGGAAGGCAAGCAGCGCCATGACGGTTGCCGTGAAGATGCCCCAGACGGTGAGCGGCATGCGCATCAGCGTCATGCCGCGGGTGCGGCCCTGAAGCACGGTGACGACATAGTTGAGGCCGCCCATGGTGAAGCCGATGATGAAGAGGATGAGCGACGAGAGCATCAATATGATGCCCCAGTCCTTGCCGCCGGGCGTGCCCGAGAGAACCGCCTGGGGCGGGTAGAGCGTCCAGCCGGCGCCGGTCGGGCCCCCGGGGGCGAAGAAGCTGGCGACGAGCACGAGCACCGCGAGCAGGTAAAGCCAGTAGCTCAGCATATTGGCATAGGGGAACACCATATCGCGTGCGCCGAGCATCAGCGGGATCAGGTAGTTGCCGAAGCCACCGAGGAAGAGGGCGGTCAGCAGGTAAATCACCATGATCATGCCGTGCATGGTGATGAACTGATAATAGCGCTCGGCGTCGATGAAGGCAAAGGCGCCGGGAAAGCCGAGCTGCAGCCGCATCAGCCAGGAGAGCACCAGGGCGACCATGCCGATGGCGATCGCGGTCGAGGCATATTGCACGGCGATGATCTTCGCATCCTGGCTGAAGACATAGCGCGTCCACCAGCTATGGGGATGATAGAGCTCGACGTCCTCCACTTCCGCGGGGCCTATCGGTTCGCCCGTGCTATGCCGGATGTCGACCATCTGCGAGAACCTCCCAACACCGGATCATTTCGATCCAACGCTTTGAACCACGCAATTCCGGACACCAACGCTGGAATTGCTTTCGCTCACGAGCGGGATGCGAGCGGAAAACCGCAAGCACTTTTCCTCATCCCGCTTTGGCCGTCGGGGCGCTTCTTACTGCGCCGGGGCGGCATTTCCTGCCTGCGCCGTTTCCTTCGTCCCTGCCTTTGCCTGCAGCTGCGAGAAGGTCTGCTGCTGCGAAAGCCAAGCCTGGTAGTCGGCGGCACTGTCGACGACGACGGTGCCGCGCATCTGTGGGTGACCGACGCCGCAGAGTTCGGCGCACAAGACCTCGAAGGTGCCGGTGCGTGTCGGCGTCAGCCAGAAGTAGGTGACCATGCCCGGCACCATGTCCATCTTGGCGCGAAACTCCGGCACGTAGAAATCGTGCAGCACGTCGACCGAGCGCAGGAGCATCTTGACCGGCTTGCCGACTTCCAGATGCAGCTCGCCGCCTTCGATGACGTAATCGTCAAGCGCCGCTGCGTCATTGCGGTTGAGGCCGAGCGAATTTTCCGGGGTGATGTCGCGGGTCTCGGAGGTGCCGAGCTTGCCGTCCGCGCCTGGGAGCCGGAAGCTCCACAACCACTGCTGGCCGACGACCTCGACCTCCGTTGCGCCATCCGGCACGGTCACGAACTGGTGCCAGACGAAAAGGCCGGGGGTCAGCATGGCGGCGACCCCGAGCGTGGTGCCGCCGGCTAGCCACCCTTCGAGCTTGCGGTTTTCCGGTTCATAGGCAGCCCGGTTTCCCGGGCGATGCCGAAAACGCAGGACGCAATAGGCCATGAAAAGCACCACGGCGACGAAGACGACGCCGGTAATCCAGAAGGTGATGATGAGCGTATTGTCTATGTAATTCCAGTTGGACGCGATCGGCGTCCACCACCACGGGCTCAACAGATGGAACAACACCGACCCAACGGCCAACAAAACCAGAATAACTACCACGGCCATTTCTGTCCCTCCTTGCCGCTGGCGGCTGTGGGCATGAATACGCAATCCGTAGAGCCTGCTGCATGTTTCCTTTAATCGTCTCCGATCAAAGGACAAAAACATGCAGGAATTCAAAGTTCTACAGCGACCTTTGCGCGTCTGATAAGACGCGCGGCGCTGTACCTGCAATTATTGCACGAACGTTGAATAGTCGCAATTCGCCGTCTCCGTGCGGACGGCGGTTGCCTTTAGTCTTTTCAGCCTACTGCGAATACTGCTTGAGGTAGGCAATGAGGTTGGAGATATCCGTGTCGTCCTTCAGCCCGGCAAAGGCCATTTTCGTGCCTTTCACCTTGGTCCTTGGATTGTGCAGATAGTCGCGCAGATGCGCCTCGTCCCAGACGAGCCCACCCTTGCCGGCATCGATCATCGCCGGCGAGTAGCTGAAGTCGGCGTGGGTGCCGGCCGTTCGCCCGAACAGATGGTTGAGTGATGGTCCAACCTTGTTGGTATCGCTGTCGGCAACATGACAGACAGCGCATTTCTTGAAGACGGTGGCTCCGGCTGCGGCATCGCCCTCTTGCGCGAGGGTTGCGAACGGACAGAGCATCGTTGTCGAAAAGGCAAGGGCAACAACAAGAATTCGCATGACACTTCCTCAAAATCGCCGGGCGCAGGCAAGGAAGGCTATCGTCAATCTGTCGTTTTGGCGGTGCTTGCTTCTCTTAAGTTGGCGCCACGGCGGTTGATACTTGCGACAGGACGACCGTACGCCTCGCCTTGTGGAAGTCAACCGGCGCAGCCGGCAGGTCGCCGGTTGCGCCTAAATTTTCACCAGGGACGGTGCGCGCGATCAGACCCGATTGCCGGCGGCGTCGAAGAAATGCAGCCTGTCGACCGGCAGTCGTACGGCAAGCGAACCCGAAGCGGTGAGGAACCGGCGGTCGTTGGTGAAGGCCTTGAAGCCGGCGCGGCCGAAGGAGAGATGCAGGATGATGCCGAAGCCGGTCGGCTCGACCAGGTCGACATTGGCGCTCAGCACATCCGGTCCTTCGACGCCGATCTCCACATGTTCCGGGCGAATGCCGAGGGTGGCGCGGGCGCCGTCGGCGAGCGCCGGATGCGGTTGTGCCGGGATGACAACGCCGCCTTCCGTCTCGAAGCGCGGGGCGGTGCCGTTCAGGTAGGTGCCCTCGAAGAAGTTCATGCCGGGCGAGCCGATGAAGCCGGCGACGAAGAGGTTTGCGGGACGGTCGTAGAGATCGAGCGGGCTGCCGACCTGCTGGACGAAGCCGCCGTTCATGGCGACGATGCGGTCGGCAAGCGTCATCGCCTCGATCTGGTCGTGGGTCACGTAGATCGAGGTCGCGCCGAGGTCCTTGTGCAGCTTCTTGATCTCGGCGCGCATCTGCTCGCGCAGGCGGGCGTCGAGGTTCGACAGCGGCTCATCGAAGAGAAACGCCTTGGGTTCGCGCACGATGGCGCGGCCCATGGCGACGCGCTGGCGTTGGCCGCCGGAGAGTGCGCGCGGCCGGCGTTCGAGCAGCGGATCTAGGCCGAGCTTGGCGGCGGCCCCTGAAACGATGCTCGCGATCTTCTCCTTGGCCGTCTTCCGGAGCCTGAGGCTATAGCTCATGTTCTTGGCGACGGACATATGCGGATAGAGCGCATAGGACTGGAACACCATGGCGATGTCGCGGTCCTTCGGCGCCAGTTCGTTGACGCGTTTTCCGGCGATGCGGATCTCGCCCGAGGTGACGCTTTCAAGCCCGGCGATCATGCGCAGAAGCGTAGACTTGCCGCAGCCGGATGGGCCGACGAGCACCACGAATTCGCCGTCGCCTATCTTCAGGTCGACATCATGCAGGACCGGGTGGATGCCGTAGGATTTCTGGATGTTGGCGATATCGATGGAAGCCATGAGAGCAATCCTCAGCCTTTGACCGCGCCGGCCGTGAGGCCCTGGACGAGATAACGTTGAATGAGCAGGAAGAAGAGGCAGGCGGGGATGAGTGCGAGCACGCCGGCCGCCATCATCTGCCCGAAGTCGACGGAGAACTTCGACACGAAGGACAACAATCCGACGGGGAACGTCGCCTGGTCGTTACCGGAGATCAGCATCAGCGAGAACAGAAGTTCGCTCCAGGCGGCGGTGAAGACGAAGCCGAGGGTTGCGGCAATGCCGGGCAGCGTCAGCGGCAGGATGATCTGGCGGAAGGCGACGAATTGGGTGGCGCCGTCGATCATCGCCGCCTCTTCCAGGTCCTTCGGAATGCCGTCGAAGAAGGACTGCATCAGGAAGGTGGCAAACGGCACGTTGAAGGCGGTGTAGACGATGACGAGCCCGGTCAGGCTGTTGGTGAGGCCAAGCGGCGACAGGATCTTGAAGATCGGCGCCACCAGCATGACCAGCGGGAACATCTGCGTCAAAAGCATCAGCGCCACCAGCCAGTACTTGCCGCGGAAGTTGAAGCGCGACAGCGCATAACCCGAGAGCGAGGCGAGGATGGTGACGATAACGGCGGTGGAGCCGGATACGATCAGGCTGTTCTTGAAGAACACCGGAAAGGCGCTGTGGCGCAGCACGAAATCGAAATGTTCGAGGCTGGCGCGCGACGGCCACATTCGAATGCCTTCCGAGTAGAGCAGGTCGTTGGGCGTGACTGCAACCTTCAGCAGCCAATAGAGCGGGAAGAGCGCGAAGGCGATGTAGGCAAGGATTGCCGATCGGTGCGCGATCATGAGGAAAAGCGGTTTGGCGCGCATCGGTCTCAATCCTTGCTCAACAGCCACTGCCGCAGGATGACGATCAGCATCGAATAGGCGAGCAGCAGTGCCAGAAGCACCAGTGCGATCGCCGAGGCGTAGCCGAAATCCAGCCGCTTGAAGGCCTGGGTGAAGATATAGCTGGCGACGATCTGGGTGCGGTCGGCCGGTCCGCCATTGGTCATGACGATGATCAGGTCGGCGAAGTTCGAGATCCAGACGGTGCGCAAGAGGATGGTGATGGCAATCGTCGGCGCCAGGAAGGGCAGCGTGATCGAGAGAAAACGCTGGACCGGGCCGGCGCCGTCGATGCTGGCGGCCTCATAGAGATCGCGCGGGATCGCCTGCAGGGCGGCAAGCAGGGTGATCGCGAAGAAGGGAATGCCCCACCAGACATTGGCGATGATCGGCCCCCACATGGCAAGCTGCGGGTCCGAGAGGATGTTGTTCGGCTCACTCATGATGCCGAGCGCGTAGAGCCAATGCGGCAAGGGACCAACGACCGGATTGAAAAGCCAGGCCCAGTTGAGGCCGGCAAGGAAGCTCGGCACTGCCCAGGGCAGGAAGACGAGGGCCTGAGCGAGACCGCGGCCATAGAATGGCTTGTCGAGCAGCAGCGCCAGGATCAGGCCGAAGACGAACTGGAAGAACACCGACGCGCCGGTCCACCACAGCGTATTGCGCAGCGCCCGATAGAAGGCCTGGTCCTCGGCAAGCGCGCGGAAATGATCGAGGCCGATGTAGGCGCCGGAGAACGGGTTTAAGAGCTGGATGTCGCGGAAGGCGTAGGAAACGCCAAGCACCAGCGGCACCAGCATGACGGTGACGATCAGGATCAGCGCCGGCGCGCTATAGAGATAGGGCGCGGCGCCATCGGCGATGCGCTTCTTCAGCGGCGTCCTGCCTGCCGGCAGGCCGCTTTGGCGGGCGACATGGTCCATCGATCGAAATTTCCCCTGTGCGGCCGCCGGTTTTTTCGACGTGCCTCGTTTTCGTTCAGTCGGAGCGGGATGCAGGCGGAGACCGCGCCCACGTCATTCCGCTCAAGGTCACGAGGGCCGGCGGCGGCGAACCGCCGCCGGCCGAAGGCTTACTTCTTGCTGGCGAGGAACTTCTGCTGCGCCTTGGTCAGGTAGTCGGCCCACTGGTTGGCGAGCTCTTCCGGCGTGATGTCGCCGAGCAGGGCTTCCTGAGTCGTCTTGATGGCGAGCGAATCCTTGAAGAAGGCGAATTCCTCGAGGTAGGTCGGCATCACCGTCAATACGACGTCCTTGTCGGCAAGCTCGTCGAACCAGCCCTTGAACTGCGCGCTCGCATAGAAGGGATCCTTCTCGGCCGACTTGTGCACCGGCAGCGCGCCCGTGCGCTTGTTCCACTCGATGTTGCCTTCCGGCCCCTCGAGCGTCTCGATCAGCTTCCAGGAGAGATCCTTGTTCTGACTTGCCGACAGCATCGACCAGCCGGCAAAGCCGATGGTGGTAAACGCCTTGCCGCTCGGACCCTTCGGCATGGTGGTGACGCCGAAATCTTCCGACTTCATGCGCTCGGCAATGGCGATCAGCGCATCCGGATCCTGGTCGAGGAAGGCGCAGGTGCCGCTGTAGAAACCGGCGACGATTTCGTTAAAGCCCCAGTTGACGCTGTCCTTCGGCGCCAGCCCCTTCTTGTAGAGGTCGATCACCCAGGTCAGGCCCTTGACCCAGCCTTCGCTGTTCATGGTCGAGGTGCCATCCTCATTGAAGAATTTGTTGCTGCCGGCCATGGTGGCGCCGAACATCACCCAGCCGTTGAGACCACCCGGTCCCCCGCGCAGGCAGTAGCCGGATTTGCCCGGAAGCTTGGATACGGCTTCCGATGCCTTGACGAAATCGTCCATGGTCTTCGGCGGTTCGCTGACGCCGGCTTCCGAGAGCAGCTTCTTGTTGTAGAACATCGCCCGCAGATAGAAGCCGTAGGGCAGCATGTAGGCGGTGTCGTTGACGTCGCGGCCGAGTTCGAGCGCGCGTTCGGTCAGGCCGCCCGTGTGTTCCCACTTGGCGAGGTAGGGCTCCAGGCTTTCGAGCATGCCGTTGTTGGCATAGAGCGACAGCCAGGTGTCGGGCATTTCCATCACGTCAGGCAGTTCGCCGGCCGAAACCATGGTCGCGAACTTTTGGAATGCTTCGCCCCAGGGCAGCGAGATGATCTCGACCGTGGTGCCGGGGTTGGCGGCTTCGAACTTGGCAACGATCGATTTCAGCGTCTCGGTGCGCTCGGGGCTGGTGATGACCTCGACCAGTTTCAGCTTGGTATCGGCGAGTGCGCTTCCGGCCATCAGGCTGGCGAGAAGCGTGGCAGTGATCAGTTTCTTCATTCTTGTTCCCTCTTTTCTTCGTTGGTTTGGTTCAAAGTGGGGATAGCGGGATGCCGGCGGAAAACCGCCTGCAGCCGCTCCTGTCAGCCAGTCGAAGCGACGGCGAGCGCCGCTTCAAGATCGCTCCAGAGGGCCTCCGTTCCCTCCAGGCCGACATGGAGCCGTACCGACCGCGGCGAGATGCCGAAGGCGGCCGCGGAATTGGGCTGGGCTTTCTGCGACAGCACGACTTCGCCCGGCACGATGAGGCTTTCATGTCCGCCCCAGGAAACGCCGAGCTTGAAGAGTTCGAGATGATCCGCAAAGCGCCTGACATCGACGCCCTCGCGGAAGATGAAGGAGAACAGGCCGGATGTGCCCGAAAGGCCCGGCGGCAGCGTGTTGCCGAGGCCGGGGTGGCAGACGGTCTCGACCAGCGGATGGGCCTGCAGCCGCCGCGCGACTTCAAGCGCCGAGCGCTCATGCGACTTCATGCGGATCGGCAGGGTGCGTAAGCCGCGGATCAGGAGCCAGGCATCGAAGGGCGAGAGCTTGCCGCCGAGATAAGGGTAGGATTCCGAGCGGATGCGGCCGATCAGTTCCTTCGAGCCGGTCACGACGCCGGCGACGACGTCCGAATGGCCGCCGAGATATTTGGACGCCGAATGGATGACGAGATCGACGCCGAGCGAAATCGGCTGCTGGAAGATCGGGCTTGCCCAGCTGTTGTCGATGGCGGTGATGATGCCCTGGTCCTTGGCAAGGCGGGCGAGGGAGGCGACGTCGTGGGTGTCCATCACCCAGCTTGTCGGGCTTTCCATGTAGAAGAGCTTGGCGCCGGGAAGGGCCTTGGCGACTGCTTCCTCGTCGCGACCGTCGACATAGGTCACCTCGATCTTCATGCGCTTCAGATGCGTGCCAAACAGGCGGAAGGCGTCGGGATAGACATGATTGACGGCGACGATGCGGTCGCCCGGCTCGACGAAGGACAGCACGGTCGAGGAGATCGCCGACATGCCGCTGGCAAAACCGATCGCGTCTTCGCCGCCTTCGAGCTTCGCCAGCATCTCCTCGAACATGCGCACGGTCGGGTTGAGACCGCGGGTATAGATCGGTCGCACACGCTCGCCCCGGTAGGACGCGACCATGTCGTCATAATCCTTGAAGGTGAAAAGCGAGGTCTGAACGATCGGCGGCACGACGGCATCGAAGGCGTGGCCTTCGTCATGCGCGACGGTCAGCGAGGCGTGGTCGAACGGATCGAGGCCGTTGGTCATTTGGACATTTCCTTGATGTCTTCCTCGACGATCGCGAGGATTTTCAGCGTTTCTTCGCGCGCGGTGTCAGGATCCTGGGCTGCGATCGCGTTGAACAGGGTACGGTGGAACGGGAAGGAGCGGCGGGCGAAGTCCGACCGATCGAACGGCTCCTCCCAGAAGCGCTCGAAGGCTTCGCGCATCTGTTCGAGGAGCTGGCGGAAGAGCGGATTGTGGGTGGCATCGTAGATCGCCAGATGGAAGGCAAGGTCTTCCGGACCTGACGTGCCCTTGGCGATATGCACCCGCTCCATCTCGTTGAGCTTCACTTCGATGATATCAAGGTCTTCGTCGGTGCGCCGGCGGGCCGCGACCATATTGGCCTCAACCTCGATGCCGCGGCGGACCTCGAGCGTCATCAAAAGCACGTCGCGCAGATGCGCAGCGTCGAGGGTGAGCGGCATATGGACGGTGGCGCCCGTGATCATGCGCAAGAGATAGGTGCCGCTGCCCTTGCGCGCCTCGACGACGCCGAGCGCCTGAAAGTGGCGGATGACTTCGCGAATAGTCGACCGACCGACGGCAAGCGCCGTCATCAGTTCGCGTTCAGCTGGCAGGCGTTCGCCGGGTCTAAGCCCCGATTGTTCGATGTAGTCAGCCAACGCGGCAATGACCTGCTGGGCCCGGTCGGCGGGCGGCAATGGCAGAAGCGCGGCTCTGGCTTGTTCAGTCATTCAGCCTCCCCCTCGGCGCCAAATTGGTCTGACATCTCACCACTATGGATAAGGCGCGAGAGGTCGTCAAGCAGGAACTGATGGAACGCGCAGGTGGTTGACCTCGCACGCTTCCGGCGTAGACAGGAGGCAAGGAGCTTGACGATGTTGAAATCGGGATATCTGTTTGCCATCGCCATGGTGGGCGCGGTCTTTGCCGTGACGAGCGTCGCGGGCGATGCGGAAGCGCAGATGCGCACCAGAAAGGGCGAGTATTACGAGGGGGTCCAGCGCAAGCCCTATGGCTATTACTGGATCTGGCCGCCGGTCGAACAGCGGCAGCCAGCCTACAGGCAACGTCCCGGCCAGGATGGTCCAGTCGGCAACACGACGTCGAAACCCCGCAAGCGGCCGACCCAATAGGCATTGCTGTGCTGCCGAGCGAACCGAACAAAGAGAAGCGGCGCCCGAGAGCGCCGCAGCTTTGATCAGACCTTGTTTGATCAGACTGTGGCGACGTGCACGTCGCGGGGGAGGGAAGAGAGAACCTCCGGCCCGTCTTCGCGCAGGATGACGATATCCTCAAGCCGGATGCCGAAGCGGCCGGGAAGATAAATGCCGGGCTCGATCGAGAAGACCATGCCTTCTTCCAGCACGGTTTCCGAGGTCGCGGTGATGTAGGGCGGCTCATGACCGTCGATGCCCATGCCGTGACCGGTGCGGTGAACGAAGTATTCGCCGTAGCCGGCATCGCTGATCACCTTGCGGGCGGCCGCGTCGACGTCCTTGGCGAGCACGCCGGGACGGGCGGCCTTCAACGCTGCCTGCACGGCCCTTTCCACGATGGTGTGGATCTGGCCGTATCCCTCAGGGGCGCGGCCGACGATTGCCATGCGGGTGATGTCGCTCGGAAAACCCTGCTTGCGGCCGCCGATATCGATGACGACGGCATCGCCTTCCTCGATCACCCGTTCGCTCGCCGAATGATGCGGGAAGGCGCCATTGCCGCCAGCGCCGACGATCCAGAAGGCCGGTGCCGCACCTTCCGAGGAAAAGTGTCCGCGGATCTCAGCGGCCAGTTCCTTCTCGGTCATGCCCGGACGGATCTTGGAAAAGGCCGCTTGCATGGCGCGGTCGGCAATGCCGGCATTCATCTTCAAAAGGGCGTATTCGCTCTTGTCCTTGCGCATGCGCAGGGCGCCGAGCGTTGCCGGGGTGAATTCGCGCGCGGTATCCTCTGGCAGGGCATCGATCAGCAGCAGGGCGAAATCGGCGCGCATGGTCTCGTCGAGCACGATGCGGCCAGGTGCAGTCGCGCCGACATCGGCGAGGGCCGACGTCAGAGCATCGGTCGGGCCCACGTCATCAGCCCAGTTGTGGAAGGCGATGTCGGTGTGTTCGCGCGTGCCCTCGGCGTTGAGGGCCGGCATCAGGAAGGCTTCCTTTTCCGGGCCGATCAGAAGCAGGCAGGGGCGCTCGTCCGGATGCGGATGGTAGCCGATCAGCCAATCCATGTGCGATCCGGGCGCGAGCGCGACGAGGCCGACTTTGCTTTCGGCCATCTTGCGGCGGAGCGCAGCAAAACGGCTCTTGGTGAGTTCGTTCATGATGTTTCCAGTTCTGGCTTGAGGATGCGCTCGCCATTCACGCGGCTGTAGCGCTCATCGACGGGCGGATGGGGTGGCCGGGCCGACCGGCGTGATGTGGCGGTTTTGGGGAATGCTATAGGCCGGCGCAGGTGTTGCCCCAGGCTGAAAATCTTTGGCTCTTCAAGCGGACTCCTCCCCCTCGAATGCGCGGGCATTGGGCCGGAAGGCTCGCGCCTCCCGTCGCTATGCATCTGTATTTTCACGACTTTGGTGCCGTGCCTGAGCGTTGTCAATACGGAATTTTAGTCACACTAAAATTTATGAGGCCGTGGCCTGCCGTCGGCTCAGGCCGCCAGCCGCAGAAGGCGCGCGACCGCCTGCTGATCGAAGCCGCCGATCCCCTCCCGGATGTCGGCGGCGATCGCATCGGCAACGGCCTCCTCGTCGCGCCGCCTAAGGGCATCGATGGCCTCCCGATGACGATCGACCACGTAGAGCTCGGTGACATGCTCCATGGCGATGCCGAGGATGGGCCCGAGTTGCAGCCACACGCTTTCGATCAGCGGCATGGCGACCGGGTCGGGATTGGCCGAGTAGATCATCCGATGAAACGCCTGGTTGGCGATCAGCGCTGCCACCTTGTTCCCCTTGCGGATTTCCGTCTCGATACTGTCATCGATTGCCGTAATTTTCTCGATCTGGCGCTCGGAGAGATGGGCGACGGCCCGGCGGGCGGCATGGCTTTCGAGCGCGATGCGGAGCAAGATCAGTTCCTCGAACCGCGCGGGCGTGATGTGCGGCACGACGATACGGCGGTTCTCAAGGAATTGCAGCGCGCCGATCGATGTCAGCTGACGTAGCGCCTCGCGTACCGGCGTCGGGCTGCTTTCGAGCGCTTCGGCAAGGCCGCGGATGGTGACGGATGTGCCGGGGCGGAAAGCGCCGACCATGATCGCCTGGCGCAGCCGGTTGAAGGCATAGTCATGCGTGGTCATGCCGTCGGGTCGGGCAAGTGGCGGCAAAACAAGGGGTTTCACGATCGCATTCCTTCTGCCTGGCGTCCTTCATGCGCCTGATACCATTGCCGATGCTTGACTCCAATTCCTGAATTATGTCAACTATCACAAAATGTGATCACAAAAAGAGATTTGCGATATGTCGCTCGACGCGGAAGACCCCAGCGCATTCAAGGCATGGCTCGAGCAGAACGGGCCGATCGAAAGTATCCAGGCGGTGGTCTGCGACCTCAACGGCATCATGCGGGGCAAACGCGTGCCGGTGGAGCAGGCGGCGAAGGTGCTCGGCGGCGGCATCCGCATGCCGCTCTCGATCGTCGGGGTCGATGTCTGGGGCGAGGATATCATCAACAGCGAGCAGGTGTTCGCCAGCGGCGACCGCGACGGTATCTGCGGTGTCACCGGCCGCGGCGCGCTGCCGGTCAACTGGACTTCGCGACCGAGCGCGCTGGTGCCGCTCTGGCTGCAGCTTGAGGACGGCAAGCCGTTTCTTGCCGATCCGCGCCAGGCGCTGGCGGCGGTCGTGCGCGAATATCAGGAACTCGGTCTTCGCCCCGTCGTTGCGACCGAACTGGAGTTCTACCTGATCGATCCGGAGCCCGACAGCGCGGTGCCGCCGATCTCGCCCTATACCGGCAAGCGCCTCGATTCCGATGCGATCCTGTCGATCGACGAGCTCGACGATTTCGGCGAGTTCTTCTCGGACGTCTACAAGGAATGTGCCCGGCAGAACGTGCCGGCGGATGCGGCGATCGCCGAGAACGGCATCGGCCAGTTCGAGATCAATCTACTCCACACCGACGACCCGCTGAAGGCGGCCGACGACGCCATCTTCTTCAAGCGCATCGTCAAGGGTGTCGCGCGCAAGCATGGCCTCGCCGCCACCTTCATGGCCAAGCCCTACGGCACACGGTCGGGCAACGGCATGCATATCCATTTCAGCCTGCTCGACGAGGAGGGCAACAACGTCTTCAACGACGGCAGCGACGAAGGTTCGCCAATGCTGAAGAACGCCGTTGCCGGCCTCTTGCGCGGCATGGCCGAGACGACGCTGCTGTTTGCGCCGCATTTCAACTCCTACCGGCGGCTCAGGCCGGACACGCACGCGCCGACGGCCGTCTGCTGGGGCTATGAGAACCGCACCTCGGCAATCCGCATTCCAGGCGGCAATCCGGCCGCGCGCCGCATCGAGCATCGCGTCGCCGGAGCCGACGCCAATCCCTATCTCGTCATCGCCGCGATCCTCGGCGCTGCCCTCGTTGGCATCCGCAACAAGTGGAAGCCACCGGCGCCTGTTTCGGGTCGGGCCTATGCAGCGGAGAAACTGCCCAAAATTCCCTCGGAATGGGGGCAAGCGGTCGATAGCTTCGAGGCAGGACCGATTGCCGCCGAAATTTTCGATCCCGTGCTGCGCTCGATGCTGATCGCCTGCAAACGCCAGGAGATTGCAGGCTTTGCCGAGCAGGTCACGGATTACGAATTCAGCGCCTATCTGGAAATTGTCTGATGGTCACGAAACAGAACTCCTATGCCGGCGACGGCAGCTACCCGACCAGCTACTACGCCGCATCCCGCAACATCATCCGCACGCCGGTCCGACTTCAGGGCCGCGTCGAGACCGACGTGTGCGTTGTCGGTGCCGGTTACTCCGGCCTGTCGACGGCGATCCACCTTGCGGAAAAAGGCTACAAGGTCGTCGTCGTCGAGGGCGCCCAGGTCGGTTGGGGTGCTTCCGGCCGCAACGGCGGCCAGGTGGTCAACGGCCTCAACGCCAGCCTATCGACGATCCAGCGCCGCTACGGCGACGACGCCGCGCGCTTCATCGGCGGGCTGGTGCAGGAAGGCGGCAAGATCATCCGTCGTCTCGTCAGCCAGTATCAGATCGACTGCGACCTGAAGCCGGGCAACATCTATGCCGCCTATACGCCGGCGCATATGAAGGAACTCGAAGCCAAGCAGGCGCTCTGGCGCAAATACGGCATGGACGATCACCAGCTTCTCGATCGTGACGCGCTTCGCAAGCTCGTCACGTCGGATGCCTATTGCGGCGGCATGCTCGACACGACCGGTGGGCACATGCATCCGCTCAATCTCGTGCTCGGCGAGGCGCGCGCGCTCGAAAGCATCGGTGGCACGATCTACGAACAGTCGCCCGTGACGCGCGTCGACCACGAGGCGGCGCGGCCGACCGTCTATACCGAAGGCGGCGAGGTTTCGGCACGTATTGTCGTGCTTTGCGGCAATGCCTATCTCGGCGACGCGGTGCCGAAGCTCGTTTCGCGCGTCATGCCTGTTTCGACGCAGATGATCACGACGGCGCCGCTCGGCGAAGAGCTCGCCCATTCGCTGATCCCGAGCGACATGTGCGTCGAGGACGTGCGCTATATTCTCGACTACTTCCGGCTTTCCGCCGACAAGCGGATGATCTTCGGCGGCGGCACCGTCTATGGTGGCACCGATCCGGCCGATGTGGTCGCCAAGCTGAAGCCCAATCTTGAAAAGGTGTTCCCTGAGCTCAAGGGCGTGAAGATCGACTATGCGTGGAGCGGCAATTTCGCGCTCTCCTTCACGCGCGTGCCGCAGATGGGCCGGATCGGCTCCAACACCTATTTCGCCCACGGCTACAGCGGCCATGGGGTCACCGGATCGCATCTCTTCGGCCGCACACTCGCCGAAGCGATCGATGGCGACACCACGCGCTACGACGTCTTCGAAAAGCTGCCCTGGTATCCCTTCCCGGGCGGGCGCATGTTCCGGGCGCAATATTCGACGATCGGTTCCTGGTGGTACCAGTTCAAGGACGCGGTCGGATTGTAGGGCAAAAGGCCGATGCTCTGTGATGGGGTGGCTTGCCATAAAGCCGGCCACGCCCCTTGCGCGCGAGTCGAATGGCAGATTTCCCGCGGAGTGTAATTCCGCCTTGCCGGCTGATGCGCTAGTATTAATCCCTTACTGCACGGTTCCTCAAATCGTCGCCGATTTGAGGATGCAGAAAATCAAAGTGCTACAGCGACCTTTGCGCGTCCGATAAGACGCGCGGCGCTGTAGCGCATCGGTTCGCCCGTTCGAAGGGCCCGTTGCATCTTTGGCATGCGGCCGGTCCGTGGGAGCGGCGTTCGTATGCAAACGGATACCAAGGAGGGCCCGCATTTCTGCGGGCAAGGCAGGCGGGGAGCATATGACTCCCGATTGATTTCCTGGGAGGCCTCGAGATGTTCGTGCGCTTTGGCTATGAAATCGGCATTCGTTGCCCGCAACCGACCCCGATGATGACCTATCTTTCCGTCGTGCCGGAACGGCGCGCAACCCTTCGGCGCGAACATGGGCCGGTTTCCATGCCAATCGTGAAGATGGAAGAGATCACCGATCCGCATGGCAATACATGTTTCCGGATGACCGTGCCCGAAGGCGACTTCAAGCTCTCCTATGACGCGGTGATCGAGGATGACGGCAGGCTCGACGCCTCCGATCCGCTGGCGGATGCTGTGCCGGTCGAAAACCTGCCGGCCGCTTGGCTACCCTATCTCGCGGCCAGCCGTTACTGCGAAACGGATCGGCTCGGTACGCTCGCGTGGCGACTGTTCGGAGATGTGCCTGCCGGTTGGCAGCGCGTGCAGGCGATTTGCGACTATGTGCATGAGCGCCTGGTCTTCAGCTACGGCTATGCCCAGGCAATGCGCACCGCGCTCGAAGCCCATGAGGATCGCGTCGGCGTCAGCCGCGACTATGCGCATCTGGCGATCACCTTTTGCCGCTGCATGAACATGCCGGCGCGCTATGTGAACGGCTACATGGCCGACATCCCGAAGAGCGATCATCCGGCGCCGATGGATTTCAACGCGTGGTTCGAAGTCTTTCTTGGAGATCGCTGGCATACGTTCGACGCCAAGAACAATCAGCGACGGGCAGGGCGGATTGCGGTCGCTCGCGGCCGTGACGCGGCCGACATTCCGCTGATCCAGACTTTCGGCAAACACGAACTGACCGCCTTCACCGTCTGGACCTGTGTCGAGGCCGACAGTGCGCTCACGCGCTCGCATCACGGCTCCGATGTTTCGTTGCTGACCCCGTGGTTCAGCGAAACCTGGTCGAAACACCTCCTGGACCGCGACCGCAATCGCCATTAACGACGGCGGTTTCGCCGAACCGATTTTTTACGACATGCGCATTTAGCGGAAAATAATATCTATAAACTCAATCGATAATATAGGAGAACAAGAGAGAAGGCGGACTAAATCCCGCGAGTGAATGACGGAGAGACGCGATGAACGCTTCGAGGCCGATGGTCCAATCCCGATACGCGGCTTATGCATCAGCACCCCAGCGCCGGTCGTTCGTCCATCTGGTCCCGCACGCAATTGCGATCGTGGCCGCATTCTCCTTCGTCAGCGCCGTCGTCGTGGGCGCTTTCTGATCTTTCTTGATTCAGCTTTGGCGAGACAGATGTTCGTGCACGGCGATCCAATCGCCTGACGATGCCCGCCGGAACACGATCGTTTCCCGTTCGTCCGCCGTCGCCGGTTCGCCATTGAATTCCAGTTCCGTCTCGACGCGGTGCGTGAAGACCGCGACATCACCCACCGCCTGCACATGCCGTTCGCTCGAACGGCAGGCGCGCACCCGAAAACCATCCCGTTCCTCCCAGAGGGCCCATTCCGCCTCATAAGCCGCACGGCTCAGAAGCGGCCGGTCCAGCGTGTGGAAGATGAAGGTGGCATCCGGCGCGAAGGCCGAAAAATAGGAAGCGCGGTCGTGCCGCGCGAAGGCGGCAACCAGCCGGTCGGCGGCGGAAAGCACCGACTGTTCGAGATCCTGCATCGTGTTTCCTCTTTTTCCGGGCGCAGATTTGCTCCGGTCGTGTTTTTGTGATGGTCAGCGGGCCGAGATCAGTGTCGCGAGCGGACGGTTCTGGCGGGAAACGCGGGCTTTCAGGTCGTCGAGCGTCATTGGTTCGCGCTTGGCGAACTCGGTGAACATCATATTGAGATTGTTGAAGAACATCTCGCCGACCGCCTCGGCGTCGATATCGAGCGCGACGACACCCTTGGCCTTCAGCTTGAGGATCAGGGTCGAGATCTGATCGCAGAGCCGGCGGTCGAGTTCCGTATAGCGCTTGCTGAACGGGCCATCGGGCTGCTGGATGGCAATTGCCATGGCGGTGCGCCACATCTCCTTGCTGAGATAGAAGAGCGAGTGGTCGTAGTATTCGCCGATCAGCGCGTCCAGGGCACCCATGACGGAGGCGGGCGGGTTGTCGACGATCGAGCGGCCGGCAGTGAGCACTTCCTCGACTTCCATCGACACGGTGGCAAGCAGGATGTCGCCCTTGTTTTCATAGTAGTTGTAAAAGGTCCCGACCGAGATCTCGGCGCGCTCGGCGATGTCCTCGATGCGCGCGCTGTCATAGCCGACTTCGCGAAAAAGCACGGCGGCGGCGTCAAGAATCCGCCGGTTCCGATCGGCTTTTTGCCGTGCGCGCAGTCCCGTCATCTGATGTTTCCCCGAATTATGAATTGGTTCAAAATTGAGATTGACTTAAAAAATGAATTCATTCAATCTTTTTTTGAAGACGCCGAAACGAGCGTCAAAACCATGAGGGCAACAGCATGATGCAGTCAGTTCGTGACGGTGCGCCCCTGCGCCGTTTTCTCTCCTCCAGCGCCGCAATCGCGATCACCACGCTGTCGGCGGTTGCAGCGCCTGCACCCGTCTTCGCCCAGGAAGAGCTCAATGCGCTCGTCTGGTGCGACCACACCGATCCGGCGCTGCTCGAGCCGTTCGAGAAGGCCAATGACGTCAAGGTCAACGTCAAGGTCTATGAGGGCACCGGGGCAGGGCTCTCGATCCTCGACCAATCGCAGCCCGGCGACTGGGACGTGCTCGTCATCGACGGCGTTGATGTGCACCGCGCCATCGATCTCGATCTTCTCGCCGAAATGCCTGCCGATGCGCTGCCGACCGCCGACATCTTCCCGGAAGTCCGCATGGAGGCCAACAACACCAAGGACGGGAAGACCTACGCCGTCACCGAGAAGTTCGGCTACAACACGATTTCCTACGACAAGACCAAGGTCGACCCGAAGGACATGCAGGACCTGTCGGTCATCTGGTCGGACAAGTACAAGGGCCGCATCGCGCTTTATGACTACTATCTGCCGATGATCGGTCTCGTCGGGCTTGGCCTCGGCAAGAAGACCTCCGAGCTGACCGAAGCGGACATGCCGGCGATCAAGGAAAAGCTTGCGGCGATGCGCGCCGTGTCGAAACAGGTGAGCGACGTCGTGTCCTCGCAGACGGCGCTTGCGACCGGTGAAGTCGACATTCTCGTCGGCGGCGGCGAGTGGATCACCGCGGTTCTCTCGGCCGACAAGCCGAGCCTCGACTGGACCATTCCGGAGCAGGGTGCGGTGCGCTGGGCGCAATCGATCGGCGTCATGAAGGATTCGACCAAGCAGGATCTGGCGCTGAAATTCGTGCAGTACATCTTGAGTCCGGAAGGCCAGGCGCGGCTTGCGACCTCGTCCTGCTACTGGGCGATGCCGGCCAACGCCAAGGCGGGTGAATTCCTGAACGACCAGCAGAAGACGGCGCTGCGCTTCAGCGAGCAGGCCGAATACCTGAAGAAGACGCAGCTCTATCCGATCCCGTCGGCCGAACTCGACCAGCAGTTCCAGGACGCCTGGACGGAGATGCTGCAGCAGTAACGACAAGGGCGGATGCGATCGGCATCGCGTTCGCCTGATCAACGCCGCCTTGGCGGCGAACGAGGGCAAACCATGCCCCGCAACCCTTGAGCCCCGGGATAGCCATGGCAGACGCCGGAACCCTGACATCAGCGACAGCGCTCGAAGACGCCGACCGGCGCAAGGCCTGGGGCTTCGTTGCCCCGGCGCTGCTCTGGGCCGCCGCCTTCTTCGTCGTGCCCTTCGCCTTCATGGCGGCGATGAGCCTCTGGAAGCGGGAAGGGCGGGAGCTCGTCCGCGTCTGGAACTTCGACAACTACGCGCGCTTCTTCTCCGAGAACGCGCTGTTCCAGGGGCTGGTCAATTCGCTGGAAATCACCGTCATCGTGACGGTGATCTCGGTGCTGCTTGCCTATCCGCTCGCCTGGATCATCGCCGAGCGGGTGCCGAAGCGGCTGCAGCGCATGGCGCTGATCCTGGCCATCCTACCGTTCTGGACCTCCTACGTGGTCCGCTCCTATTCCTGGCTGCTGGTTCTGTCGAAGAACGGCGTGATCAATCAGATGTTCATGAACATCGGGCTGATTTCCGAGCCACTGGAGCTTGCCAGCACCCGCACGGCGACGGTCATCGGCTTCGTACATTTCTTCGTCATGCTTTTGACGCTGACGATCTATTCCAACCTGATCCAGCTGTCGCCCAACTACCGCCGCGCGGCCGCCGACCTTGGCGCCAATGCCTTCCAGACCTTCTGGCACGTGGTGCTGCCCTTGACCCTGCCCGGCATCATGACCGGCGCGTTTCTCACCTTCGTGCTCTGCATCGGCGACTATGTCACGCCGCAGATCCTCGGCGGCAACAACGAGCTGGTGCTGCCGCAGATCATCATGCTGCAGCTTGGGCGCAGGGCGGATTTCCCGATGGCCGCGGCGCTGTCGATCGTGCTGATGCTCGCCGTCACCGTCGCCTACGTTGCCTGCGCCCGCTGGCTGAAGATCGAGAGGGCCTGACGATGTTGCGCAAGATCTCCGCAAGCGTTCTGTCCTGGACCTATCTCGTCCTCGTCTACGCCTTCATCTTCCTGCCGGTTGCCGTGCTGGTGCTCTTTTCGTTCCAGGACGGCCGGCTGCCGGTGCCGCCCTTCAACGGCTTTTCGCTGCAGTGGTACGAGGCGGTTTTCGCCGACCGCAAGCTGATGGCAGCGCTCGGCAACTCAATGGTCGTGGCGCTTGCCTCCTCGGTCATCTCGGTGCTGCTCGGCTTCCTCGCGGCCTATGCGCTGGCGCGCTACAAGCTGCCGGGCTCGGCCCTGCAGCGCGGCTTGCTGATCGCGCCGATGACGGTCAGCTACCTGATCATCGCGCTTGGGCTGCTGTCAGTGCTCAATGCACTGCACGTTCCCTTGTCGCTGATGACGGTCGGGATCGGCCATGTGGTGATCAACCTGCCGCTCTGCTTTGCCATCATCTACGCCTCGATGGGCGATCATCACATCAACATCGAGCGGGCGGCGCGTGACCTTGGCGCCAGCGATTTCAAGGTGATGGCGCTGGTGACGGCACCGATGCTGATGCCCTCGATCCTTGCCGCCTTCTTCCTCTCCGTCACCTTCAGCTGGGACGAATTCATCATCGCCTTCCTGCTATCGCGCTTCGACGTGACGCTGCCTGTCGAGATCTGGAGCATGCTGCGCTCTGGCCTCAACCCCAAGACCAATGCCATCGGTTCGCTGGTGTTTCTCGCCTCCGTCGCCGTGCTCTTCATCCTTGAGCTTTCCCTGTTCGGAAGGACGAAAAAACAATGACCGCTTCCGTCACGATCGAAAACGTCAGCAAGATCTTCGGCGCCTTCACGGCGTTGGACAACGTCTCCCTCGACATCCGGGCCGGCGAATTCATCGTCCTGCTCGGGCCGTCCGGCTGCGGCAAGACCACGCTCTTGTCGATCCTCGGCGGCTTTCTGTCGCCAAGCTCGGGTCGGGTGACGATCGGCGGGCAGGACATGACCTATGTGGCGCCGTCTAAGCGCCCGACGACGACGATGTTCCAGGACTATGCGCTGTTTCCGCATATGCGCCTCGTCGACAATGTCGGCTTCGGCCTCAGAATGCGCGGCCTTGCCAAGGCCGAGCGTGACGAAAAGGCACTGGGCTTCCTCGACCTCGTGGGCTTAAAGGCGTCCGCCGGCAAGAGGCCGCATGAACTCTCGGGCGGCCAGCGCCAGCGTGTAGCCCTGGCTCGGGCGCTTGCCGTCGACCCGGATGTGCTTCTGCTCGACGAGCCGCTTGGCGCGCTCGATCTCAAACTCCGCCGCCAGATGCAGGACGAACTGAAGGCGATCCAGAAGCGGGTCGGCACGACCTTCGTGCACGTGACCCACGACCAGGAAGAGGCGATGGCGATCGCCGACCGCATCGTCGTGATGAACCAGGGGCGGATCGAGGATTTCGGCCCGCCCTCGGAGGTCTACATGCGGCCGCGTTCGCTGTTTTCCGCGGGCTTCATGGGCGAGGTCAACTTCGTTTCCGGCCGTGTTGCGGCGGCGGATGCGAGCTCCGCCCGGGTTGAGACCGCGCTCGGCAGCCTGGCGCTGCCTGCTCAGAATTTCACGGCATCGTCGCCGAAGGCCGGTGACCGCATCACGCTCACCATCCGGCCGGAGCATTTCCGCGCCGACGACCGGGCGGAAGGACCGACCGTGGCGCTCGGCGAGGCACGGGTCGCCGGCAGCGCCTTTTTCGGCACCCATTATCGCTGCCATCTGCAGCCCTGTGCCACGGATACCAGGGCGCTGGTGGCGCATCTGCCGCAATCGGCAAGCGTGCGCGAAGGCGAGATCGTGCCACTTGCAGTGCGCGCTGCCGACGTCGTAGCCTTGCCCGCCACAGGCGGACATGCGTAGCACCATGCAGAGAATTGCCCCCAAGGACTGGTATCGCGTGCGGCGGCTCGACGACGGCGTCACCGCCATCGACGAGCCCTACATCCAGGAGTTCTATCGCTGCAACATCTGGCACGTGCGCGGCCGCGACCGCGACATGCTTGTTGATAGCGGCATGGGCGTGGTGTCGCTGAGGGAATGGGTGCCGCTCGTCACCGAGCGTCCGCTGACCGCCGTCGCCAGCCACACCCACTTCGACCATATCGGCTGCCATCACGAGTTCGACTGCCGCTGCGTGCACGCGGCGGAAGCGCAGCTTCTCGCCCATCCGACGCGCAAGAACACGCTCGCCGACCCTTACGTCGCCGACGAGATCTTTGACGCGCTGCCGCCCGAACCCTATGCCTCCACCACCTACGCGGTGAAGGCGGCGCCGGCGACGCGGCTTTTGGAAGACGGCGATCATATCGATCTCGGCGACCGGGTCTTCGACGTGATCCATACGCCTGGCCATTCGCCCGGCGGTATCGCGCTCTTCGAGGCGAAGACCGGCATCATGTTCTCCGGCGACATCGTCTACGATGGGCCGCTGATCGAGGACACCTATCATTCCAATGCCGACGACTACCTGGCGTCGATGGAACGGCTGCTGAAGGTACCCGCGCGTATCGTTCACGGCGGACATTTTCCGAGCTTTTCCGGCGAGCGTTACAGAGCGCTTATCCGCGACTGGCTTGCTGAAAAACAAAAGACAAACTGACGGGAAGGAGGAGCGAATGCTCGACAAACGCAAGTTCTACATCAATGGCGCCTGGGTGGATCCCATCGTCGCCAACGACCTCGAGGTCCTGAACCCGGCGACGGAAAAGCCTGTTGCGGTGATCTCGATGGGCACGGCCGAAGACATTGACCGGGCCGTGGCCGCCGCCAAGAAGGCCTTTGTCACCTATAGCCAGACAAGCGTCGAAGAACGGCTGGCGCTGCTCGAAAAACTGCTCGCCGTCTACACGCGCCGTTATGACGAGATGGTCGACACCATCACCATGGAACTCGGCGCGCCGAAGACCATGACCCGCGAGCAGCAGGCCGATGTCGGCGTCGGCCACCTGCAAGGCTTCATCGATGCGCTGAAGCGCCTGAAGACCCGCGACCGGCTGCCGAACGGCGACGTGATCCTGCGCGAGCCGATCGGCGTCTGCGGCCTGATCACGCCGTGGAACTGGCCGATCAACCAGATCGCGCTGAAGGTGGTGCCGGCGCTTGCGACCGGTTCGACCTGCGTCTTGAAGCCGAGCGAATTCACGCCACTCAACGCCATGCTCTATGCCGAGATGATCGATGAGGCGGGCTTCCCCGCCGGCGTCTTCAACCTCGTCAACGGCGACGGTATCAATGCGGGTGCTGCCCTTTCCAAGCACCGCGACATCGACATGATGTCGTTCACCGGCTCGACGCGCGCGGGCATCGCCGTCAGCAAGGATGCGGCCGAGACCGTCAAACGCGTGACGCTGGAACTTGGCGGAAAGTCGCCGAACATCGTCTTTGCCGATGCCGATCTCGAAGATCGCGTGACCGGCAGTGTGCTCGAATGCTTCAACAATTCCGGCCAATCCTGCGACGCGCCGACCCGCATGCTGGTCGAGCGCAGCGTCTACGACCAGGTGGTCGAGATCGCCAAGCGCGTCGGCCGCGAGGCAAATGTGGGCGATCCGACCAAGGAAGGCAGCCATATCGGCCCGCTCGTCAGCCACGTCCAGTTTGGCCGGGTGCAGGCGCTGATCGAGGCGGGCATTGCCGAGGGCGCGCGTCTGCTCGTCGGCGGTGCCGGCAAGCCGGAGGGCTTCGAGACCGGCTACTTCGTCAAGCCGACGATCTTTGCCGACGTCAACAATGACATGCGCATCGCCCGTGAGGAGGTCTTCGGGCCGGTGCTTGCGATCATCCCCTTCGACACCGAGGAGGAAGCGATCGCCGTTGCCAACGACACCAATTACGGTCTCGCCGCCTATGTGCAGACGGGCGACCCGAAGCGGGCGGAGCGCGTCGCTGCACGCCTGCGGGCCGGGATGGTGCATATCAATGGCGGACCGCACCGCTACGGCAGCCCATTCGGCGGCTACAAGCAGTCGGGCAATGGTCGTGAGGGCGGCATGTTCGGTCTTGAGGACTTCCTCGAAGTGAAGACCGTGCACGTTCCGGACGCTGCCTGAGCGGCGGTGGAGCGCCACGCATTGAAAATCGGCCGTCGCATCCAGCGGCGGCCGTTTTTTCTTTCGGGCTTTGTGGTAGCAGGGGTTGTCGCCGGCCGCGCCCATCTGATAGCTGCGAAGCGCTCAGGGCCTCTTGCCTCTGGCTACCAAGCCCCTTCCGGATATCTCCCGTGACCCACGCATCGCATTCCACAGCCCACAATCGCGTTGCCATGGCGGCACTCCTCATCGGCGGCGCTGCAATCGGCGGTTCGCCGATCTTCGTGCGGCTGTCGGAGGTGGGGCCGATGGCGACCGCTTTCTGGCGGGTGGCGCTGGCGCTGATCCCGCTGCTCGCGTGGTCGTGGTTTCGCGGGGAGAGTGCCAATGACCGGCGCCCGCAAAAGCTCTCGGAATATGCGCTGCTCATTCTGCCCGGCGTGTTTCTCGCGATCGATCTTGCGGCCTGGCACTATGCGCTGACCAAGACGTCGGTCGCCAATGCCACGCTGCTTGCCAACCTCGCGCCGGTCTTCGTGACGCTCGCAAGCTGGCGTCTGTTTCGGGCGCGTATTAGCACCGTCTTCGTCATTGGCCTCGTGACGGCCGTTGCCGGGGTGGTGACCCTCAAGGGTGGCCCGATGGCGCTGGGCGAGGGCAACCTCGTCGGCGACGGCGTCGCCGTCGTCGCGGCGATGTTCTATGCCGGCTATATCCTGGCGATCGGCCGGCTGCGCAGCCTCTTTGGCACCGTGCGCATCATGATCTGGAGCACCGCTTCGGCGGCGATCTGCATGCTGCCGATGGCGGTTGTCTTCGAACAGTCGCTGTTCCCGGTGACGGCCTTCGGCTGGGCGATGCTCTTCGGACTCGCCTTCGTCAGCCATGCCGGCGGGCAGGTGGCGATCACCTATGCGCTCGCGTATCTGCCGCCTGCTTTTTCGTCGCTAACCCTGCTCTTGCAGCCGGTGGTGGCGGCGATCCTCGCCTGGATACTGCTTGCCGAGCCGGTCGGCCTGATGCAGGCGATCGGCGGGGCGATCGTATTGATCGGCATCCTCATTGCGCGGCGCGGATAACGCCGCGCGCTTTCTGCTGACTTCTTAGAGGCCCGGCGGTGTGAAATTTGCCAGCCGCTCTTCGAGCTTGCGGATCGTCTCGGCGTCCGCATTGGCAAAGGCGAAGCGCAGGTAGTTCTCTTGGCCTTCGCCGAAATAATCGCCCGGTAGGCAGACGACGCCGGCGAGCTTTGCGAGCTTCTCGGCAATGAACTGTGAGTCGATATCGGGGAAGGGGTGGCGGACGTAGGCGAAATAGGCGCCGACCGCCTGCAGCTTCCATTTCGGCAACCGGCTCATGACATCGCGCAGCGCATCGGCGCGCGCGGCAATCTCGGCGCGGTTGGCCTGGCGCCAGTCGGCAAGCGCGGGGATGGCCTTGGCGACGGCGGCCTGGGCCGAGCGCGGCGCGCAGATCTGCAGGTTGTCCATGATCTTCGTCACCTGCTCGATGACAGCAGGGCCGGCGGTGATGGCACCGAGGCGATGGCCGGGTATGCAGAAGGACTTGGAGAAGCTGTAGAGGCCGATGAAGCTCTCCTGCCAGCCTTCGCTCGAAAGCAGGCCGTGCGGCGCGACGGACGCGTCGGGCAGGAAGTCGCGATAGGTCTCGTCGAGGATCAGCCAGACACCCTTGGCGCGGCAGGCCTCGTGGATGCGGGCGAGCAGCTCCGGCGGATAGACGGCGCCGGTCGGGTTGTTGGGCGAGACCAGCGCAAGTGCCCGGATGCCGGGGCGAAGCACTGCAGAAATCGCGTCGACCTCGGGCAGGAAGCCGGCACCGGCGTCGCAGGGTACGAGCTCGACATTGATGCCGAGCATCGAAAGCGTGGTTTCCTGGTTGAAGTAGTAGGGGTTGGTCATCAGGATCGTATCGCCCGCGCCGGCAATCGCCATCGCCGTGCAGATGAAGGCCTGGTTGCAGCCCGAGGTGATGTGAATGTTGTCGGCCGTCACCGCCGCGCCATAGAGCCCGGCGACATGAGCCGCATAGGCTTCGCGCAGCACTGCTTCGCCCTCGATCGCGCCATAGCCGGTATAGGCGGTGGAGGCGGCGGTCTCGCCGAGCCATGCCAGCATATCCGGATGCGCAGGATAGCCGGGCACGGCCTGCGACAGGTCGATCAGCGGGCCACGGGAGCCGTCGTAGGACTTCGCCCAGGCCAGCACCGAGGGCACGGGCGGCGGCGAGAGCTTTTCGACGAGCGGGTTGAAATGCGGCATGGCGGGTGTTCCTGCGTTAGATCACGATGGTTTGAAGCAGGATGCGGGCGGAAAACCGCGTACATTTTCCTCATCCTGCCTCAGGCCTTGGCTTTACGTTTCTGCGGGCGATCGGCGCGGCGGGCGCGGCTCGGCGCCGAGACCGGCTGAAAGCTGTCCTTGCCCGATTTACGATCTGTTGGCTCCAATTTCGAGGCCCGGCTGCGAATAATCGTGCGGGCCGAAGTCTGCAGTTCCGGCATAGGGTCGCTTTCGAGCGTCGAAAACATCCAGTCGATGAAGATGCGCACGATCGGGGCGGCCAGCACCTCGTTGCGGCAGGCGACGAAGAAGGCGTCGTTGGCAGGCACGGTCAGGTCGAAGGGGGCGATCAGTTCGCCGCGCGCGATCAGGCTGCCGGCGGTGATAGTGTCGCCGAGTGCCACGCCCTGATTGTGCAGCGCGGCTTCGGTCGAGAGCCGCGCATCGCTCATGAAATGCTGCCGCCCGCGCTGCAGGTCACTGGCATCGGCTGCGGCGAGCCAGGTGTTCCACTCGCGGCCGTCGTCGCCATGCAGCATCACGTGGTCGCGCAGATCCCGCACGGAGCGCAGCGGCCGCATGTTGAGCAGTGTCGGGCTCACGACCGGAAAAAGCTCCAGCCGACTCCAAAGCTTCGCCCACGCGCCCGACCAGTTGCCGTCGCCATAGATCAGGCAGACGTCGACATCGGGCGAATGCAGATAGGCCTCGTCATTGGAAGCGATCAGCGTCAGGCGCACGTCCGGATACTGTTCGGTGAAGAGATGCAGCCGCGGGATCAGCCAGAAGGAGAGAAGTGCGGGAACGCAGGTAATGCGCAGTTCGCCGCTCGTCGTCGGACGCGTCATCGCCGCCGTCGCCGCGGCGATCTCGGCAAAGGCATGGGTGACGGCCGGCAGGAGCAGCGCGCCCTGCGGCGTCAGCTTCAGCCGCTTGCCGCCCCGTTCAAAGAGGGCCGCCTTGACCGAGAGTTCAAGCGCGCGGATCTGGTGGCTGATCGCACCGTGAGTGACGTTCAGCTCACGCGCGGCAGCCGATACGGAGCCCCGTCGCGCCGTCGCTTCGAAGGCTCGCAAAGGGTTCAAGGGCGGCAGGCGGCTGGACAAATCGAGCGGTTCCGGCAATTGCTGTTATGTGAATTTTTCTCACACGAAACGCTATAACAATGTCAATTGATTTTCTAGGGGAATTGCCGCCTAATAATCGTCAACAAAGGCGAAAAAGCCTGGGGAACATGATCGCGCCGGATGAGCCGGCCCCATCCGCAGACAAAATTCTGTGGCGCCTCGCGCGCATGCCTCGGGCTATGGATGACGGAGGATTGAACCGATGGCCTGGGACGACAACAAGCTTGCCGAACTGAAGGCGAAATACGGCGAAAGCCATGGCGGCGAGCTGTTCGACCCCACCTTCCGCAAGGTTGCCGACAAGATCTTCAACAAGAGCGGCACGCGCCTTGCTCCCTATTCCGGCATCCCGACCTTCCTGACCGCGCCGCACATGCCGGTCGATGCGGAAAACCCGGATTTCGGCAACCTTCAGGTGGCGATCGTCGGCATTCCCATGGACCTCGGCGTCACCAACCGCCCGGGCTCCCGCTTTGGACCGCGGGCGCTACGTTCGATCGAGCGCATCGGTCCCTATAACCATGTGCTCGGCTGCACGCCGGTGCAGGAACTGCGTGTCGCCGATATCGGTGACGTACCGTTCCAGAGCCGCTACCGGCTGGAGCTCAGCCATGAGGATATCGAAAAGCGCATCAACCAGATCGTTGATGCCGGCGTTCTTCCGCTCTCGGTCGGCGGCGACCATTCGATCACCCATCCGATCCTGAAGGCGGTCGGCAAGAAGCGTCCGGTCGGCATGATCCACATCGACGCCCATTGCGACACCGGCGGCGCCTACGATCTTACCAAGTTCCACCATGGCGGTCCGTTCCGCAACGCCGTGCTCGACGGCGTGCTCGATCCGACCCGCGTCGTGCAGATCGGTATCCGCGGCTCGGCCGAATATCTCTGGGAGTTCTCCTACGAGTCCGGCATGACCGTCGTCCACGCCGAAGAAGTGACCGGCCTCGGCATTCCCGCGATCATCGAGAAGGCGAAGAAGATCGTCGGCGACGGCCCGACCTATCTCTCCTTCGACATCGACAGCCTCGATCCGAGCTTTGCGCCGGGCACCGGCACACCGGAAGTGGGCGGTCTCACGACCCGCGAGGTACTGGAACTGATCCGCGGCCTCAAGGGCATCAACCTCGTCGGCGGCGACGTCGTCGAAGTGGCGCCGCAATACGATTCGACGACCAACACGGCCCATGCCGGCGCGCAGGTGCTCTTCGAGATTTTGAGCCTGATGGTCTATAGCCCGGCCATTACCGGCAAGTCCGCCTGACACAAACGTTTGTCGGCTGCCGGACCGGAAACGGCGGCCGACCACCAGACTGCACAATCACAAAGCTTCCGGGTAGGGGAATAACCATGACGATCCATGCAAAACTGAAGACAGCATTCGCTGCCGCCCTGATGCTCGGTGCGGCCGCCGGCATCGCCAAGGCCGATGCGCTTGCCGATATCAAGTCCGCCGGCCAGATCAATGTCGGCATCTTCTCCGACTTCCCGCCCTTCTCCTCGGCCAGCGCCGACATGAGCATCAAGGGCTATGACGTCGATGTCGCCCAGCAGATCGCCGACGACCTCGGCGTCAAGCTCAACCTCGTCAGCGTCACCGGCCAGAACCGCATTCCCTATCTCAACGACAAGCGCGTTGACATCCTGATGAGCGTCGGCTTCTCCAAGGAACGCGCCGAGGTGATCGACTTCGCCGCCGCCTACGCACCTTACTACATCGCCGTCATCGGTCCGGCCGAGCTCAAGGTCGCCGGTAAGGAAGACCTTGCCGAGAAGACCATTGCCGTCAACCGCGGCACGCTCGAGGACACCTCGCTCACCGAGGCGGCTCCCGCCAACGCCGACATTCAGCGCTTCGACAACTACAATGCCGTGATCCAGGCCTTCATCTCCGGCCAGGCCCAGCTGATGGTCGTCGGCAACGACGTCGGCGCCCAGGTGCTGGCGCGCCAGGAGGCGCTGAAGCCGGAGCAGAAGTTCCAGCTTCTGACTTCGCCGTCGCATATCGGCCTCAACAAGAACGAAGACGGCCTGAAGAAGGCGGTCAACGACGTGGTCGCCAAGATGCTTGCCGATGGCAAGCTGAACGCGAGTTCCGAGTCCTGGCTGAAGACGCCGCTCAACCCCGACAACCTCAAGGACTAATTAGAGCCTGATGGCCGCGAGGAGCCCTGCTTCTCGCGGACCTGTTCGAAAGGTTGCGACGATGGGCTACGGCCTCAGCTTCGGTTGGCTCAAGGACGCCGCGGGCGCAATCGCCCATGGCGCGGCTATGACCGTGTTTCTGATCGCCTGCACGACGGTGCTCGGCATCCTGATCAGCATTCTCTTCGCGGCCGCCCGCCGCAGCCGCTATGCCGTGCTACGCAAGGCCGTGGCCGTCTATGTCGAAGTCGTCAGGAACACGCCGTTTCTGGTGCAGTTGTTCTTCATCTATTTCGGCCTGCCGAGCCTCGGTATCCGCCTCGACCCGATCGTCGCGGCGATCGTGGCGATGACGCTCAACATGGCCGCCTATACGACCGAGATCGTCGGGGCCGGGCTCGATGCGGTGCCGAAGGGGCAGAGCGAGGCGGCATTTGCGCTCGGGCTGAAACCGCGACAGGTCTTCATCAAGATCATCCTGCCGCAGGCGCTGAAGGTGATCTTCCCGGCGCTCACCAGCCAGGTCATCATCATGATGCTGGAATCGGCGGTCGTCTCGCAGATCGCGGTGCGGGAACTGGCGCACGAAGCGGATCTCCTGCAGGCGCGTACCTTCCGCTCGTTCGAGACCTATTTCGTCGTCACGCTGATTTACCTCGCCCTCTCGATGGCCGTCCGGCGGCTCTTCGTTGCCGGCGGCCGGCGTGTGCTGGGAGCCGGCGTGTCATGATCGAATTCACCTTCTGGGACATCCTGCGCAACCTGATCTTCGCCACCCGCTGGACCGCTCTTCTGTCGGCCGTCGCCTTCGCCGGCGGTGCCGCTGTGGGACTGGCGATCCTCGCGGCCCGCATCTCCGAACGTCCGTGGCTGCGCCGCTTCGGTTCCGGCTACATCGCGCTCTTCCAGGGCACGCCGCTCCTGATGCAGCTCTTTCTGATGTTCTTCGGTCTGCCGATGCTGGGCTTCCGCATCGAACCCTGGACGGCAGCCGCACTCGGGCTGACCTTCTATGCCAGCGCCTATCTCGCCGAGATCTGGCGTGGCGGCGTGGAAGCGCTGCCGCGCGGGCAATGGGATGCCGGCGCCAGTCTCGGGCTGCATCGCCTGCAGGAGCTACGCCTCGTCATCCTGCCGCAGGCCTTTGCCATCACCCGGCCGGCGGCGGTCGGCTTCCTCGTGCAGCTCATCAAGAGCACGGCGCTCACCTCGATCATCGGCTTCGAGGAGCTTCTCAGAACCGCCAATGCGATCAATAATGCAACCTTCGAACCTTTCACGGTCTATGGGCTGGTTGCGGTGATCTTCTTCGTGCTGTGTTATCCGCTGACGCAATATGCGCGCATGCTCGAGCGGAGGGCGCCGGCGCACTAGGCCACGGATTTTGGGGCGCCTCCTGATCGCGCCCCGGACTGAAAACATGTAAGGAATCAAATACAACAGGGAACGAGGCGGGCAACGCCGAAACAAAAAAGGAGAACGAGAATGATCACCACTCCCATCAAGCGCCGCACGCTGCTTGGCGCCGGTTTTGCCGGCGCTTCCATGCTGGCGATGCCGTCGATCCTGCGGGCGCAGGACAAGTCGCTGAAGGTCGGCGTCTATGGCGGCTACTTCAAGGATTCGTTCGACAAGAACATCTTCCCAGAATTCACCAAGGCGACCGGCATTGCGGTCGAATCGATCGCCGAGCCGACCGGTGAAGCCTGGCTGGTCCAGCTCGAACAGGCCGCCCGCGCCGGCCAGGCGCCGGCCGACGTCTCGATGATGTCGCAGGTGGCAATGCTGAAAGGCCAGTCGACCGATCTCTGGACGCCGATCGATACGGCGAAGATCAAGAACGCGTCGGACCTGCTCGATCGCTTCGTCAATAAATACCCGGATGGCCGCATTGCCGGCATCGGCGCCGTCTCGTGGTACATCACGCTGGTGACCAACACCGACGTCTACAAGGAAGCGCCGACTTCCTGGTCCGCCTTCTGGGATCCGGCGAATGCCGACAAGCTCGGCCTTCTAGCACTCGTTTCCAACTCGTTCCTGCTCGAAGTGACGGCCAAGACCTTCATGGGCGGCACCAACGCGCTCGACACGGAAGAGGGCCTGCTTAAGGCGTTCGAGAAGCTCGCAGAAGTGAAGCCGAACGTCCGCCTGTGGTACCGCGATGAGGCGCAGTTCGAGCAGTCGCTGAAGTCGGGCGAAATCCCGATGGGCCAGTACTATCACGACGTGACCGGCCTTGCCGCCGCCGACGGCCATCCTGTTCGTTCGACCTTCCCGAAGGAAGGCGGCATTCAGGATTCCGGTTGCTGGGCGCTGTCGCGTGCCTCGCAGAAGTCGGAAGAGGCCCATATCTTCATCGACTATATGTGCCAGCCCTCGATCCAGGCGACGCTGTCGCGTAAGGTCGGGACGTCGCCGACCGTCAAGCGCGAAGTCACGGATCTCACCGATAAGGAATTCGCAGCGGTTTCGTCCGACATCGAGCCGATCGTTCCGCGCTACGATCTCTACCAGACGAAGTCGGATTGGCTGAATCAGAAGTGGACCGAGCTGATCGTCGGCTGATCCTGCCTGCTCCCCGGTCATCGGGGAGAACCACCGACCTAACGACGGGGAGAGGCCTTGCGGCCGCTCCCCGCCCGAAACCCTCCCATGAGGTGGAGGGGACCATCCTCGCGGAGAAACAATGTCCGGACTTGCCCTTCAAAACGTCGTCAAGGAATTCGGAACCTTCAGGGCCGTCAACAATGTCGACCTGACGGTGCCGCACGGCACCTTCGTCTGCATGCTCGGACCTTCCGGCTGCGGCAAGACCACACTCCTCAGGATGATCGCCGGTCTCGACCTGCCGACCGGCGGGGCGATCCGGCTCGACGGCGAGGACATCACCCAGGTTCCGACGCACAAGCGCAATCTCGGCATGGTGTTCCAGTCGCTGGCGCTGTTCCCGCATCTGACCGTCGGCGAAAACATCGCCTATCCCTTGCGCATCCGCGGTGCGGCAAAGGAAGACCAGAAGAAGCGGGTCGACGAACTGCTGGCGATGATCCATCTGACGGGTTACGCCGACCGGCCGGTCGCCAAGCTCTCCGGCGGCCAGCGCCAGCGCGTGGCGATCGCCCGGGCGCTGTCGATCTCGCCGAAACTGTTCCTGCTCGACGAGCCGCTTTCGGCGCTCGACGCCAAACTGCGCGAGGCGATGCAGGTGGAACTTCGCCAGCTTCAGCAGAAGCTCGGCATCACCACCATCGTCGTCACCCACGACCAGCGCGAAGCAATGACCATGGCCGACACCGTCGTCGTCATGAGCGGTGGCGAAATCCGCCAGGCCGCGTCGCCGATCGAGATCTACCGCCGTCCGGCCGACAGCTTCGTCGCCGACTTCATCGGCCAGACGAACCTGCTCGATGTTGCGGGCGACAGCTCTGGCCGCGCCGTCGTTCTCGGCCAGGCGATCCCCGGCCTTGAATTGCCGGCCGGTGCCGCCAAGGGCACCCTGTCGGTGCGCCCGGAAGACGTGCACCTGACTGCCCCTAGCGCCGGCGCGCTCACTGGCAAGGTCACCTTCGTGCGTGATCTCGGCGGCACGATCGAAACCTTCGTCGATGTTGCCGGACACCAGATCGTCGCCGTCTCCACCCCGCGTGAGCGACCGGAGGTCACCGTCGGCCAGGAGGTCGGCATCGCGCTCACCCCCGATGTCTGCGTGGTGCTGAAGAAATGAGACGCGAACCGCCCCAGACCCTTGGTGACTACCTGCCGCTTCTCTTTCCTGCGGCGATGCTCACGATCTTCTTCGTCGTGCCCTTCGGCACGATGATCGCCGTCAGCTTCTTCCAGCGCCAGCAGGGCGGCTTCTATACGCCGGCGTTCGTCTTCGACAATTACGCCCGCTTCCTCTCGGTCTTCTTCGGCGGCGTGCTCGGCTTCTCGCTGATGCTCGCCATCATCGTGGCGATCTGCTGCGTCGTGCTCGCCTTGCCCTTCACCTACATGCTGACGCGCATGGCGCGGAAGGTGCAGGTCGTCTGGCTGGTGGCGCTTCTCTCGATCCTGTCGCTGTCGGAAGTCATCATCGGCTTTGCCTGGTCGACGCTGTTTTCGCGCACCGCCGGCATCACCAATATCCTGGTCGCGCTCGGCATCATGGCCGAGGCCAAGGCATTGACGCCGAGCTTCGGCGCGGTGCTGACCGGCATGGTCTACCAGGCCTTCCCCTATACGGTGCTGGTGCTTTTCCCGGCGCTCGTGCGCCTCGATCCGACCCTGACGGAAGCGGCGCGCACGCTCGGCGCCTCGCCGCTGAAAGCCTTCTTCACGGTGGTCGTGCCGGCTCTTCGCAACACCATCACAGCCACCTTGATCATGGTCTTCATCTTCGCGCTGGGCTCCTATCTGTTGCCGCAGCTTCTCGGCCGGCCGCAGCACTGGACGTTGTCGGTGCTGATCACCGACCAGGCGATCTACCAGTCGAACATGCCGTTCGCCGCCGCCATGGCCGTTTTCCTCGTGCTGGTGACGCTCGGGCTCGTGGCACTCACCGTGATTGCCGGACGCAAGGGAGAAGCGGCATGACCTCGATCTTCCGCAAGGCCTATTTCTTCCTGATTGGCCTGTTCCTGTCGTTGCCGCTGATCGTCGTTGCCGGCGTCTCGGTCAATCAGAAGCAGACGCTCGCCTTTCCACCCCAGGGCTTTTCGCTCTCCTGGTACGGCGAGATCTTCCTCAATCCGGAATGGCGGAACGCCCTTTTTGCCTCGGTGACGCTGGCGGTGCTTTCGGCAGCGCTTGCGGTTGCGATCGCGCTCCCGCTCTCCTGGTTTCTGTGGCGGCGTATCGCGCCCTGGGCGAACATCTTCCAGCTTCTCGGCGTCGCCCCCTTCACGCTGCCGCCGGTCATTACCGCGCTCGGCATGCTCACCTTCTGGGCAACGGTCGGCTTTTATGGCCAACCCTGGACGGCCGTGGTCAGCCACGCGATCTTCTTCGTGACGCTGCCGCTGGTGACCCTTTCTCTCGGCTTTACCTCGATCGACCGTTCGCTGGTCGAGGCAGCCTCGACCATGGGGGCCGACGAGCGCACGATCTTCCGCACCGTCGTGCTGCCGCTGATCCTGCCCTATATCGTCTCCGGCTATGCTTTCGCCTTCGTGCTGTCGCTCAACGAATACATCGTTGCCTACATGACGGTCGGCTTTACCGTGGAAACGCTGCCGATCAAGATCTTCAACGCGCTTCGCTACGGCTACACGCCGACCATGGCTTCGGTGACGGTTCTCTTCGTCACGACGGCTGCGGTGATCTTCGGTCTCGTCGCCCGCTTCGGCGACCTGCCGAAGCTGCTCGGTGCCATGTCGTCGGATGGAAAATGATGAAGCTCGCCGCTCTCCAGATGCAGTCGGCGGCGGGTGACGTCGTCGCCAATCTCGACCGCATCGCGCGCGCCGCCAAGGATGCTGCGGCCGAAGGCGCGACGCTGTTGCTGACGCCGGAGCTCGGCGTCACCGGTTATGGCGCCGGTGAGGCGCTGACGGCGCTCGCCGAGCCCGCAGACGGTGCGATCGTTCAGCGTCTCAAGGCGATATCGGCGGAGACCGGCATTGCGATCATCGCCGGCTTTGCCGAGCGCGACGGCAACGACGTCTACAACAGCGCCGTCTACGTCTGCGGCGAGGCAACACCGGTCATCTACCGCAAGTCCCATCTCTACGGCGATTACGAGCGCGCGATCTTCCGGGCGCCGGAACCGTCGACCCGGCTCTTCGTGCACCGTGGCGTCACCTGCGGCATGCTGATCTGCTACGACGTCGAGTTTCCGGAGAACGTCCGGCGACTGGCGCTGGCCGGTGCCGAAGCGGTTCTGGTGCCGACGGCGCTGCCGGCCGGCTGGTCCGGCGACTTCATCGCCGAGCACATGATCCAGACGCGCGCCTTCGAGAACCAGGTCTTCGTCGCCTACATCAATCATCACGGCTCGGACCCGCTGTTTTCCTTTGCCGGCCTGTCGCGCATTGCGGCACCCGACGGACAGGTGCTTGCCAAGGCGGGCCCGGGGCAGGAAACCATGCTGCTGGTCGAGATCGACCCGCGGGCCTATGCAATCTCCCGCCTTGAAAACACCTATCTCGGCGATCTCAATCGGCGTTGAGGGTGTGCGGGTTGCGCCCGATCTCGCTGGTGGCAACCATGAACTAGGTGCTTTTTCAGCGACGATGCGGGGGTGATTGTTCACCGTGAGGGAACGTTCCGTTCTTTATTGATCCACTGTCGGAAACGATCCGACATCCCATATGGTGCTCAACAGAAATGCCACGCTTTGGAGGCAATCATGAGCTTGCAACTGACTGGGATCCATCACCTGACGGCGATCACCGCGAACGCGCCGGAGAACCTGCGCTTCTATACCGAGACGCTTGGTCTGCGGCTGGTCAAGAAGACCGTCAATCAGGACGATACCACCGCCTATCACCTTTTCTACGCTGACGGCCGTGCCACGCCCGGAACCGACCTGACCTTCTTCGATTGGCCGGTCGGGCCCCAGGGCCGCGGCACGCACAGCATTTCGCGCACGGGCCTGAGGGTCGGCAGCGCCGAGAGCGTACGCTGGTGGAAGCGTCGTTTCGACGAGCTGAAGGTAGCGGTCGGCGAAGTCTCCGAAATCGACGGACGCCTGTCGCTTGATTTCGAGGACGGCGAAGGCCAGCGCTTCCGGCTGATCGACGACGGCGGACTTCAGCCCTCGCATCCTTGGGAAAAGAGCCCGGTTGCGGCCGAGCACCAGATCAAGGGCCTCGGCCCGATCACGATCAGCGTGCCCGACATCACCAACACAGAACTGGTCCTGACCCATGTGATGAACATGAGCGCGGCGCGCACCTATCCGTCGCCGGATGGTGAAGGCGAAGTCCATGTCTTCACGATGGGCGAAGGGGGACCAGCGGCGGAACTGCATGTCGCGGTCCAGCCGGGTCTGCCGATTGCCCGGCAGGGGGCCGGTGCGGTGCATCACGTCGCCTTCCGGGCGCCCGACAATGCGGCGCTGACGGAATGGACCGAACGTCTCAATGGCTTCCGCCTGCCGTCGAGCGGCGAGGTCGAACGCTTCTATTTCCGCTCGCTCTATTTCCGCGAGCCGAATGGCGTTCTCTTCGAGATCGCGACCGATGGTCCCGGCTTCGCCGTCGACGAGCCGATGGAAACGCTCGGCGAGAGCCTGTCGCTGCCGCCGTTCCTGGAGCCGAAGCGCGCCCAGATCGAGGCACGGCTGAAGCCGCTGGTCTAACAGTCTGGTCCGAACGACAAGCCGGGGATTCGTCCCCGGCTTTTTTGTCTCTATCCCTCTGGTGCTGTTGGACATCGGCCGCGCACGGACCCATCATGACGGCTGTTGCGTTCTGCATCGGAGCGGGGTGAGGAAAACATGTGCGGCTTTCCGCCCGCATCCCGCCATCCCTTTATCGAGGCGCGCCCGCAAGGACCTGTAGAGTAGGAAGGATCAGATCTCATGACGAAAATCCTCGGCATATCCGGGAGCCTGCGCAAAGCGTCGTTCAACACGGGCCTGATGCGGGCGGCCGCGGAAAATCTGCCGGATGACGTCAAATTCGACACCGCGACACTGCACGGCATTCCGCTCTATGATGGCGATATCGAAAAAGAGAGCGGTATTCCGCCGGCTGTGACGGTTCTGAAGCAGCAGGTGATGGCCGCCGATGGCGTCATCCTGTTCACGCCTGAATACAACAACTCCATTCCGGGCGTGTTCAAGAACGCGATCGACTGGTTGAGCCGGCCATCGGCCGATATCGCCAAGGTGTTTCGCAACCGACCTTTCGCGCTCGCCGGCGCCTCGCCCGGCAATTTCGGCACCATTCTGAGTCAGAACGCGTGGCTGCCCGTCATGCGCACGCTCGGTGCCGAGCTCTGGTCGGGCAAGCGGCTGATGTTGCCCAAAGCGGACACGCTTTTCGACGACGAGGGGACGCTGACGGATGCGGCTGCCCGCGACCGACTGGCAGCCTTCGTCAAGGCGTTCGCGGATTTTGCCAGGGCGGAAAAAGAAGCGTAGGCGGCTGACATCGTCCTAACGCGACGCTCTCGTCATCCTCGGGTTCGACCGAGGATCCACGATGCGGCACCGGCTTGGCAATGGATGCTCGGGTGAAGCCCGACCAGAGGGGGTGCCGGACAGTCGGAGGCGGGGCGGGGGGACTTACAGCCCCTTCTCCTCCAGCCATTGCTGGATTGCAGCAATATCAGGTGCGCCGATCTCGTGCCCCATGTCGAGTTCTGTCGTCGTCAGATCCGCGCCGGTGCGTGACAGCTCCGCCTTCAGGCGAGGCGCGAATTCTCCGTAGCTGTCGTGCTGGCCCGTCAGCAGCAGGATGTTCGTGCCCGAGAGATCAGGAGGCGGCACATCGTCGAGCACGAGCATCGAGCGCATCAGCACGACGTTGCGGATCAGTCCCGGATGCAGGAGCATCAGCGCGACCAGCAGGTTGGCGCCGTTGGAGTAGCCGATGAAGACGGTCTTCTCGAGATCGATGCGGTAGCCGTCTTCGGCTCCCTCGACGAAGGCAGCGAAGGCATCGGCCTCCGCGCGCACGTCCTTCTGGTCGAAGGTCGTCGGTGAATAGCGGCGGAACCAGCGCGGCAAACCTTCTTCGTTCGCCCGGCCACGAATGCCGACGAGTGTCGCTTCGCGGTCGACCTGATGGGCCAGATGCAGAAGCTGTGTCTCGTCGGCACCGCTGCCGTGAAGCAGCATGAAGGTGCGGTCGTTCAGTTTCTCCGGATGGTAGAAACGGTGCACGAAGGGCAGATCCCTTTGCGTCAGGCGCGGTTCTCCCGGCAGTGCGAACTGCGGCATGGCGAGCAGCAATTCTTCCCTGGCGGCGCCGAAATGCGTGGGGACAAAGAGTTCGGTGCCGAGCGTTTCCTCGGATTCGTCGACGGTGAAGCCGGGCACGTCGCTTGCCAGTTCGTAGAGCGAGCCGCCGGGCTCGCGCACGTAGAGCGAATAGAAGTATTTGCGGTCATGCGCGTTGATGGCGCCGGCGTCATCGCGTCGCAGGTCGACCCCCACTTGTTCCACGGCAGCCCGATCCGGCGCGCGGAAAGCAACGTGGTCGATCGTCCCGGTTCCAGGAGCAGACGTCCAGAAGCCAGTTGCGTCGCGCACGTCGATGACGTCGCCGGAGGCGGAGGTGAGGCGACGGATCGTGTCGTTGGAGGCCGTTTCACTGTAACCGAAATGCGTTTTCAGGAAGCGAACGGATTCTGCCGGCTTCTCGGTAAGGATCGTGGCGCCGCGCAGGCGTCGGATCGCATCTTCTTCCGGGATATCGCGCGTGCTCCAGGGAGCCGTGGCCGAAACCGCCTCGGTGCCGACGAGCTTGACGATGACGCCGTCCGGATCTTTGAGGCGCAGCACCGGTTCGCCGAACTCCTGCGACGGCCCTGAGGTGGCGATGTTGAATTGCAGCGCCCGGGTCAGCCAGAAACCGATGCTCTCCGGCCGGATGGCGAAGGCGATTTCGCTCGGCTGGCTGTGCCCCACCCGGCCGCGACCGCCGTCCTCCCACATCAGGAAGGTGACGAGCGATCCGGGCGAGCCCTCGGCGTCACCATAAAAGAGGTGCAGCTGGTTAGCGTCTTCGTAGCCGCCTGTCCGCTTGACGAGGCGCAAACCCAGGAAGCCCACATAGAAATCGACGTTCGCCTGGACCTTCCGGGCAATCAGGGTGATGTGGTGGATGCCGCTCGTCATTCTTGATTCCTCATTGGTCTCTGCTCACAAAACACGAAGCGCGGCGCCGGCACCAGAAGCGCTGCGGCGAACGCTGTGTTTACGTCCGAGGATCAGTCGCTGTCCTTTTCGAGGAACGCCTTGAACGCTTCCGCGTACTTCGGATGCCAGCGCGACAGCGGCGGCCGGTTCTCGACGATGTCGCCGGCAGCCCAGAGAATGCGTCGCTCGTCGGTGGCGCGGGGGACGTCGTTGTCGGGGCAGAGGATATAGAAATCGCCGCAGGCGAGGCTTTCCATCATGAAGTCGACGGTCTGCTCGGCCGTCCAGGCGCCGGCGGGCTTCTCGGTGCGGCCATGGGCCGTCAGCGACGTATAGACGAAGCCGGGGATCAGGAGATGAGCATGAACCTGGCTGCCGGCGGTGTTGCGCAACTCGTGTTCCAGCGCTTCGGTGAAGACCTTCACACCCGCCTTCGAGACATTGTAGGCCGGGTCGCCCGGCGGCGTGGTGATGCCCTGCTTCGAGCCGGTGTTGATGATGACCGCCGCCTTGCCATGGGCAACCATGCCCGGCGCGAAGGTGCGGGCACCATTGATGACACCCCAGAGATTGACGCCGATCGTCGCCTCCCAGGCTGCCAACGCACCGAGCATGGCGCTGCCGGGCTGGATACCGGCATTGTTCATCAGCACGTGCACCTCTCCGAACCGTCGACGCGTCTCGCGTTCGAGCGCTTCCAGATCTTCGAGCCGCGAGACATCAGTCGGGATCGCAACGACATGCTGTGCACCCGCCGGCGTGACGGCAGCGACCTCGGCGACTGCTTTGTCCAATCTCTCGCCTGCGAGATCGGCGAGCACGACGCGCAGGCCGAGCGAGGCGAAATGGCGCGATGCTGCCAATCCAATGCCGGAGGCGGCACCGGTGATGACGGCAACATTGTTGGGGGCGAAGGCGGGGTGCGACATGACGGAACTCCTGTGGCGGGATCGCGTGCAAGAGATAGGGCACCAAGGACGGCCTGTCCATTGGCGTCTCGGCAAGAGGCTCCTGAAAACCATGTGTTTTCAAGGCCGTCCCTTGTCCCGGGCAGCTCCGGCGCTACTTGCAGTTTTGCATTGAACGCGTGGCCGAAGGCATTTTCGCGGATGGAACGATGAACGGAACTGCAACTCGAAACGAAAAACGCACACCTTGCGAAAGCTGTCCATTGCGGAAGCTCGACCATTTTCGCGCCTTCACAAATGAAGAACTCGCCTTCGTGTCGCAATTCAAGACCGGTGAACTCGCAGTCGATGGCGGCGCAACCATCCTCGTTGAAGGCGCGCACAGCGCCCACCTCTTCACGGTGCTTTCCGGCTGGGGCTTTCGCTACAAGATGCTCGATGACGGACGCCGCCAGATCCTGAATTATGTGATGCCGGGTGATCTGATCGGCCTGCAGGGCAGCCTGATGGGGGAGATGCAGCATTCGATTGAAGCGCTGTCGCCGGTGACCCTTTGCGTTTTCGAGCGCGGCAAGCTGAACCGCCTGTTCGCCAACTATCCCGAACTCGCCTATGACCTCACCTGGATCGCGGCGCGCGAGGAGCGCATTCTGGATGAGAACCTCCTGAGCATCGGTCGCCGCTCGGCGCTGGAACGGGCCGCCTACCTGCTTGCCTTTCTCTACCAGCGTGCAAAGGCACTCGACCTTTTCAGCAGCAGTCGCGTCGCCATTCCGGTCACGCAGCAGCATGTGGCCGATACGCTGGGTCTTTCGATCGTCCATACCAACAAGACGTTGAAGAAGCTTGCCGAGCGCGACCTGATCCGCTGGGCGGACAAGGGCTGCAATGTCCGCGATATCGATGGATTGCTTGCGATTTCGGGCTGGGAAGGGTTGAATGAACCCAAGCGGCCCTTCATCTGAAATGCCGTTGAAGGGCGCCGTATCCTTTCCTTTCCGATGCGGCGAACGTCGCCGCATCGATGCCGGACCCCGATAGGATCAGGCTGCGACGATCGCGCGCAGCATCCAAAGCGCCTTTTCGTGGAAGTTGAGGCGATCGGTCAGCATGTCCGTGGTGACAAGGTCGTCGTTCTCGTCCGCCGTGGTGCCGGCGTCGCGCATGCGGCGCACGGCCGCCTCGTGATCGGCAATCAGGTCGGCCACCATGTCGGCCGCGCTCGCGTGGTTGACGGAGCCGCCGCTCGGGGCAAATGCCGCCGCCTCGGTGAGTTTGGCTGGGGCGAGGTGACCCAGTGCACGTATCCGCTCGGCAATCACGTCAGTCGCCTGAAAGAGCGTGTTGTAGTGCTCTTCCGTCAATTCGTGCAGCGGCTTGAACAATGGGCCGACCACATTCCAATGGTAGATGTGGCTCTTGATCACCAGCTTGTAGGTATCGGCAAGGATGTCGGACAGTGCCGCTGCCATCTCCTGACGGTAGGCCCTGGTCAGGCCGATGTCGAATTCTTCGTCCTTGACCTTCGGTTTAAGCACGGAGGCTGTCTGCTTCATTCTCCTGCTCCCGTTCTATCTTGAGAAAGCCGCGAAACAGCGATCGCTTGCGATCGTGATCCGCGTACCGGTGTTGAACGTCGGTACCGGTCGGTTGTTCCGCGCTTGGCCCCAATCGGCGCTACATGTCTTATTTAAATGCCGGGCCGCCTCGAGGCGCCTATAGCTTGCTCTTATCGGCGCGAATGCCCTGTCGGTACGCGCACAAGGTGGAGTAAGCTGGATGGACGAAGTTCCTCCGCATGTCCGGACCGTTCTTGTTCTCGAAGACAATTTCCTCATTGCATCGGATGCCGAAGAAATCCTGACGTCGCTCGGTATTGCCGAGGTGACGATCGCGGCGAACGCGGACCAGGCGATGGAGATCCTGTCTCGACAGAGCTTTGACTTTGCAATCCTCGACGTCCGTCTCGATAACCATACGAGCTTCGGCGTTGCCGATGCGATGCTTGCACGCGGCATGCCGTTTGGGTTCACCAGCGGCTACAGCGACATGGAGCTTTTCCCAGGGCATCTGCGGGACGTCCCGCGGATAGACAAGCCGTTCAACGAGAGGACGCTCGGCCAGCTGATCGCCGCCGGAATTCGGCAAGAGTGATGGGTTCCCGGCGGGGTCCTTACGGCTTGCCGCGCGAAACGAACCAGGGGTTGGCGAAGTCGCTGTCGTTCTTCTGGTTGCGCTTGCCGTAGGTGAGCGGCGCACCGTCCATCGTCAGCGTTTCGCCGCCAGCCGCCCGGAGGATGGCATCGCCCGCGGCTGTGTCCCATTCCATCGTGCGGCTGAAGCGCGGATAGACGTCAGCGAGCCCCTCTGCGAGAAGGCAGAACTTGAGGGACGATCCGACCGCTCTGTAGTCGGCTATGCCGTGCTCGGCGAGGTAGGCGATCGTCTCGGCGCTGTTGTGCGAACGGCTGGCTAGACCCACCATGCGATCGCCGCAACTGCGGCAGCCAATGATCGTTTCATGGTCGAGGTGAAAGGTCTGGTCGATGACCGCCTTCACTGCCTTGCCGTGGTTCGCCGCATAGAGGATGCCGAGCGCCGGTGCGTAAACGACGCCGGCCACGGGCGCGCCGTTCTCGATCAACGCGATATTGACGGTAAAGTCGTCGTGCCGGCCGATGAATTCCTTCGTGCCGTCGAGTGGATCGACAAGGAAGAAGGATTTGCCGGCGATGTCAGGCACGAAGCCTGCGGCGACAGCCTCTTCGGCGACCACAGGCACGTCCGGGAAGGCGCGGGCGAGGTCCGCCAGGATGATGCGCTCGGCGCAGGCATCGGCGTCGGTGACCGGCGAAAAGTCCGCCTTGTAGGTGACCGCCGGGCCTGCGTTGTAGATGTCGAGAATGGCCCGACCCGCTGATATCGCCGATTGTTGCAGTATCTCCAGCATTCGCCCTTACTTTCCGTCCATCACCAAGCCCATAGCATATCGGGAACAGGATGGTACCCGTGCTTTTGGCGGTAGGCGCATTCGATTGGAGACGAACATCGATCCACTCCGCTGCGCAGCGAAGTGCACGATGAGCCAGCGAACGGTTTTTTGCACCTGCGCCAGGCTTGCGTCTTGGCTTCCGCCTCACGGCTGTGCAAATGTGCCGACGCAACTCACCTGGATGCCTTCATGCGTTATTCCGCCTTCTCGCTCGTCAGGAACGCCCTTTCCGGAAACCTGAATTGGAAGCCGCAATGGCGCCAGCCCCAGCCCAAACCGCATTACGACGTGATCATCGTCGGCGGCGGCGGGCACGGTCTTTCGACCGCTTACTACCTCGCCAAGGAATTCGGCGTGAAGAACGTCGCGGTGCTGGAGAAGGGCTATCTCGGCTCGGGCAATGTCGGGCGCAACACGACGATCGTGCGCTCCAACTACATGCTGCCCGGCAACGAACCCTTCTACGAGTTTTCGATGAAGCTCTGGGAAGGGCTGGAGCAGGATCTCAACTACAATGTGATGCTGTCGCAACGCGGCGTCATCATGCTCTATCACAGCGACGCCCAGCGCGACGCCTATATCAGGCGCGGAAACGCGATGTGGATGGAAGGCGTGGCGGCCGAGCTCATCGAGCGTGAACAATTGAAGAAGATGATCCCCTTTCTCAATTACGACCACGCCCGTTATCCGATCCTTGGCGGCCTGTTGCAGCGGCGCGCCGGCACGGCGAGACACGATGCGGTCGCCTGGGGCTATGCCCGCGGTGCCGACCGGCATGGCGTCGACATCATCGAGCATTGCGAAGTGACCGGCATCCGCCGCGAAAACGGCGTCGTCACCGGGGTCGAAACGACCAAGGGCTTCATCGGCTGCGGCAAGCTGGCGCTGGCTGCGGCCGGCAATTCCTCGCGCGTCGGCGAGATGGCGGACCTCAAGCTGCCGCTCGAAAGCCATGTACTTCAGGCCTTCGTGACCGAGGGGCTGAAGCCCTGCATCGACCACGTGATCGTCTATGGCGGCGGCCACTTCTACATCTCGCAGTCGGACAAGGGCGGCCTCGTCTTCGGCGCCGAGATCGACGGCTACTCCTCCTATGCTCAGCGCGGCAATCTTGCGACCGCCGAGCATGTGATGGAGGAGGGGGTGACGATGATCCCCGGCCTGTCACGCGTTCGGGTGCTGCGCGCCTGGGGCGGGGTCATGGACATGAGCATGGACGGTTCGCCCATCATCGACCGCACCTCGATCGACAATCTCTACCTGAACTGCGGCTGGTGCTACGGCGGCTTCAAGGCGACGCCGGCCTCCGGTTATTGCTTCGCTCATCTGATCGCCAGGAACGATACCCATCCGGTGGCGCGCGCCCTCAGGCTCGATCGCTTCGCGCGCGGCTATGCCGTTGACGAGGCCGGCGCCGGCCCACAGCCCAACCTTCACTGACAGCACTTTGCCGGCCCGCCCGGCAGTACGGAATGAACGGGGGCCGAGGTCGGCTTCAGGATACGGAAGACAATGGCAAGCCTGATTACCTGCCCGCATTGCGGGGTTCGACCGAAGGAAGAATTCGCGGTCCGCGGCGATGCCTCGCGCGGCCGCCCCGAACCGATGGACTCTGACGAAACCTGGCACGACTATGTCTATGTGCGCGTGAACCCGCGCGGCCGGACCTTCGAGCACTGGCATCACGTTGCCGGCTGTCGCCGCTTCCTGGTGGTCGAGCGTGATACGGCCACCCACGAGGTCTATTCCGTCGTCGATGCCGCCGAGTTCGCGCGGAGGGTTGAGCGATGAGCGGCTATCGGCTCTCCTCCGGCGGTCTGATCGATCGCAGCAAAACGCTGAGCTTCACCTTCGACGGCAGTCCATTGCGCGGCTTTGCGGGCGATACGCTCGCCTCGGCGCTGCTTGCCAACGACCAGTTGCTCGTCGGCCGCAGCTTCAAGTACCATCGGCCGCGCGGCATCGTCAGCACCGGGCCCTCTGAGCCGAACGCGCTCGTCACCATCGGCTCCGGTGCCCGCACCGATGCGAACACCAAGGCGACTGTCGCCGAACTCTACGGCGGGCTGACGGCGCGAAGCCAGAACCGTTGGCCGTCGCTCGCCTTCGATATCGGGGCAGTCAACGGCGTGCTGTCGCCCTTCCTCGGCGCCGGCTTCTACTACAAGACCTTCATGTGGCCGAAGCAGTTCTGGGAGCGGATCTACGAGCCCTTCATTCGCCGTGCTGCGGGCCTCGGTCGGGCGGTGCTCGAACGCGACCCCGAGGCTTATGAGAAATCCTGGGCTTTCTGCGATCTGCTCGTCGTCGGTGCCGGTCCGTCCGGGCTGATGGCGGCACTGACGGCCGGCCGCGCCGGCCTCCGGGTCATCGTTGCAGACGAGGATTTCCGGCTCGGCGGTTCTCTGCTTTCGACCAGCGAGACCATCGACGGTGCCCCGGCATCCGTCTTCGCCGACCGCACGGTCGCGGAACTGCAATCGCTGCCCAACGTCACACTGCTTTCGCGCACCACCGTCTTTGGCTGGTACGACGACAACGTCTTCGGCGCCGTCGAGCGCGTGCAGAAGCACGTCGCCGAGCCGTCGTCGAAGCTAGTAAGCGAGCGCGTCTGGCGCATCGTTGCCAAGCGCGCGCTGCTCGCAACCGGTGCCGAGGAACGGCCGCTGGTCTTCGGCGGCAATGATCGCCCCGGCGTGATGATGGCCGGTGCCATGACCACCTTTGCCGAACGCTACGGCGTGGCCGCAGGCAAGACGGTCGCGCTCTTCACCAGCGGCAGCGCCGGCTATCGCACGGCGCGGACGCTTTCTGCGAAAGGCGTGGCGATCGCAGCGATCGTCGATGCCCGAGCGGAATCCGGCGATCAGGCGCCCGATGGTGTCCGGGTCATCCGTTCGGCCTCCATCGTCGATACCAAGGGCAGGCAACGCCTCAAGGGCATCGTCGTCGAGCGCTCCGGCTTCGAGGAACTGATCGCCTGCGATGCACTCGGCATGTCCGGCGGCTGGAGCCCGGTCGTGCATCTTGCCTGCCAGCGAGGTGCCAAGCCGGTCTGGTCGGAGGCGTTGAAGGCATTCGCCGCCCCCGATGTCGGCGGTGGTCTGCGCCCCGTCGGTGCTGCCAACGGTATCTATACGCTCGCCGGCTGCCTTTCCGATGGTGCGGAGAAGGCCGCAACGATTGCGGCGGATCTCGGTTTCAACGCCGTTTCGGCCGCCGTTCCTGTCGTCGATGCTGAAGAAGCCTCTTCCTTCACTGCGCTCTGGTATGTCCCGGGTGCCAAGTCGAAGGCCTTCGTCGATTTCCAGAACGACGTGCATGCGAAGGATCTTGGCCTCGCGCTTCGCGAAGGCTTCGGCCATGTGGAGCATGCCAAGCGCTACACCACCAACGGCATGGCGACCGACCAGGGCAAGCTTTCCAACATCAACGCTGTCGGCATTCTCGCGGGCATGCGCGGTGTCAGCCCGGCGGAGGTCGGCACCACGACCTTCCGGCCTTTCTACACACCGGTCTCCCTTGGTGCGCTTGCCGGGACGGCACGCGACGAACACGCGGCGCCGGCACGGAAGTCACCGCTGCATGGCTGGGCGATGAAAAACGGTGCGACCTTCGTCGAGGCGGGGCTCTGGCATCGCTCGGCGTGGTTCCCGCGCGCCGGCGAGAAGACCTGGCGCGAAAGCGTCGATCGCGAAGTGCTGAACGTGCGAGCCAATGTCGGCCTCTGCGACGTCTCGACGCTCGGCAAGATCGAGGTTTTCGGCCCCGACGCCGCGGAGTTCCTCAACCGGCTCTACTGCAACCCGGTCTTGAAGCTGCCGGTCGGCAAGGCGCGCTATGGCCTGATGCTGCGCGAGGACGGGTTCGTCTTCGACGACGGCACGGTGAGCCGGTTCGACGAGGCGCATTTCTTCGTCACCACGACGACGGCGATGGCCGGCCCGGTCATGGCGCACATGGAATATTGCGCCCAGGCGCTCTGGCCGGAACTCGAAGTCCGTTTCACCTCGTCGACCGACCAATGGGCGCAGATGGCGATCGCCGGCCCGAAGGCACGCGCGGTGTTGCAGCAGATTGTCGACGGCGACATTTCCGACGGCGCATTTCCGTTCCTTTCCGCCCGGAAGATTGTTCTGAAAAGCGGCGTGGCCGCGCGGCTCTTCCGCATCTCCTTCTCCGGGGAACTCGCCTTCGAACTGGCCGTGCCGGCCGGCAACGGCGAAGCGGTGGCGGACCAGATCATGGAGGCCGGCCGGCCCCACGATATCTGCGCCTATGGCGTCGAGGCGCTCAATGTGCTGCGGCTCGAGAAGGGACTGCTGACGCATGCCGAATTCGACGGTCGCGTGACACCCGACGACGCCGGCCTTGGCCGCATGCTGTCGATGCAGAAAGTCGACTTCATCGGCAAGCGGCTGTCGACGCGCTACGGGCTGACGGCCGCCGATCGCATGCAGCTCGTCGGGCTGAAGGCCGTCGATGCCGACAAGGACATGCGCGCCGGCGCCCATCTCCTGAAGGAAGGTACGAAGCCCTCGACGCTGAACGATCAGGGTTGGGTAAGCTCGGCCGGCTTCTCGCCGGTCCTGGGGCATGCCATCGCACTTGCCTTCCTGAAGTCCGGGCGTGAGCGGTACGGCGAGAAGGTCATCGTTTTCGACAAGCTGCGCGATCAGGAGATCGTCGCCGAGGTCTGCGATCCGGTCTTCGTCGATCCGCAAAACGCAAAGCTGAAGGCCTGAGGAGGCGGCGATGGTTCGCGACTACAACAACCGCCACGCACTGGAACAGAAACTGCGCTCTGCACCGAGGCCCGCGGCCGCCGATCACCTGATGGTCGGCCATTGGCGTGCGATGGCGACGGTTCTTGCCCGTGCCGGGCAGGCCGAGGCAGTGCGGCAGTCGATTGCTTCGGTGCCCGAGCTGTCGCTCCGTTTCTCAGGCCCCGGGGAATGGCTGGTGGTCTCCGAGGTGGAGGCGCCGAGCGGGCTCGTGCGTCGCCTCGAAGAGCTCTGCGACGGGGGCGCCTATGTCGTCGACCAAAGCGACGGGCGCGTCGTCTTCCGCCTCACCGGCCCGAACGTGCGCAGCATCCTTGCCAAAGGTATCGGCCTCGACGTCCATCCCGCGACCTTCTCGCTTGGGGGGAGTGCCAATGTTCTGTGCGGCCACATCCCGGTCAATCTCGCCCGGACGGACGAGGATACGTTTGAACTGATCGTGCCGCGAAGCTACGCCGAATCGCTCTTCGACGACCTGATGCGGATGGGGCGGGCGTTCGATCTCACCGCCGCTTTTTCAGACTGAACAGCCTCTTTCGTGAGGCTGAAAACAAATGCGGCATGAAATGCCGCAATCGGGTCGCCGATCCGCCAGCAAACGGCGGAAATGGACAAGCGCCCTTCGCAGCCGTGTCTTTATCGGCGCCGCCTTTCTGACTAGGCTGCCACCATTCGCCGCCTGCGCTTCTGTCCGGAAGGTAAGCGGTCTTGATTTTCTTCCTGACAATTTGGCCATGCCTCCGCCGGAGCATGGAAAGACGGAGTGTACGCATGAAAAGCCATGCCAAGGTCGTCGTTATCGGAGGCGGTGTCGTCGGTTGCTCGGTGCTCTATCATCTGACGAAGTTCGGCTGGACCGATGTTGTCCTGCTCGAACGGTCGGAGCTCACGTCCGGCTCCACCTGGCATGCGGCCGGCGGCATGCACACGATCAACGGTGACCCGAACGTCGCCAAGCTGCAGAAATATACGGTCGAGCTCTACAAGGAGATTGAGGAGTATTCCGGTCAGGACGTCGGCCTGCACATGACATCGGGCATGATGCTGGCGGCCACCAAGGAGCGCTTCGACTGGATGAAGTCGATCCTCGCCAAGGGGCGCTACATGGGGCTCGAGGCCGAGCTGCTGACGCCCAGGGAAGCGCACGACCTGATGCCGCTGCTCGATCCTGACCAGTTCGTCGGCGCGGTCTTCGATCCGGTCGAGGGCCATCTCGATCCCTATGGCACGACGCATGCCTATGCCAAATCGGCGAAGAAGAACGGTGCGGAGATCTATCTGCACACCAAGGTCGAGGATCTGGTGCAGCGGGAAGACGGTTGCTGGCGGGTCATCACCAACCAGGGCGAGATTGTCGCCGAACACGTCGTCAACGCCGCCGGCCTCTGGGCCCGCGAGGTGGGGCGCATGGTGGGGCTGGAACTCCCGGTGCTCGCTATGGAGCACATGTATCTCATCACCGAGGATATGCCAGAGGTCATCGAGTTCAACCAGACGCGCGGCAAGGAGCTGATGCACTGCGTCGATTTTGATGGCGAAATCTACTTGCGCCAGGAACGTCAGGGCATGCTGATGGGCACCTATGAGAAGGCGTGCCGTCCGTGGTCGCCGATCTCCACGCCCTGGGATTTTGGCCATGAGCTGCTGGCAGAGGATATCGACCGCATTTCGCCGGAACTCGAAGTCGGCTTCAGGCATTTCCCGGCCTTCAACAAAGCCGGCATCAAGAAGATCATCAACGGCCCTTTCACCTTCTCGCCGGACGGTAACCCGCTCGTCGGCCCGGTGCGGGGCTTGAGGAATTTCTGGTCGGCCTGCGCCGTCATGGCCGGCTTCAGCCAGGGCGGCGGCGTTGGGCTGGCGCTTGCCAACTGGATGATCCATGGCGACCCCGGCTTCGACGTCTTTGCCATGGACGTCTCGCGCTACGGCGATTTCGCCACGCTTGCCTATACCAATGCCAAGGTGCGCGAGAACTACTCACGTCGCTTCTCGATCCGTTATCCGAACGAGGAGCTGCCGGCGGCAAGGCCGCTGCTGACGACGCCGATCTACGACAGGCTGAAGGCGGCTGGCGCGGTCTTCGGCGCGTCCTATGGGCTCGAAACGCCGCTGTGGTTTGCGCCCGAAGGGGTGAAGGACGCCTTCTCCTGGCGGCGCTCGACGGATTTCGAGACGGTTGGCGCGGAAGCGCGCGCCGTGCGTGAGGGCGTCGGCCTGATGGAGACGTCGGGCTTTGCCAAATATGCGATCACGGGCGAGGGCGCTGAAGCCTGGCTCGACCGGCTGCTGGCCTGCCGTATTCCGCAGGTGGGGCGCATGACGCTGGCGCCGATGCTGAAGGACGACGGCAAGCTGATCGGCGACTTCACGCTTGCCAAGCTCGGGGAGGAAGACTTCCTGCTGATCGGCTCCGGCATCGCCGAGGACTATCACATGCGCTGGTTCGAGGCGCATCTGCCTGAGGACGGCTCGGTTTCGCTGAAGGCGCTGAAGCTGGAACTGGTTGGCCTGTCGATCGCCGGGCCGAAGGCGCGCGACGTGCTTGCCGGTCTCACCCATCTCGACGTCTCCGACGCCGCCTTTCCATTCCTGGACATCCGCCGGATGGACCTCGGCATGGCGCCCGTGATCGTCGGCCGTGTGAGCTACACCGGCGATCTCGGCTACGAGATCTGGATGAAGCCCGAATACCAGCGCTATCTCTTCGAGCTGCTGATGGAGAAGGGGGCAGCGTCCGAGATCCGGCTGTTCGGCCTCAGGGCGCTGAATGCGCTGCGCGTCGAGAAATCCTTCGGCAGCTGGGCGCGCGAGTACCGTCCGCTCTATGGCCCGGTCGAGGCCGGCCTCGGCCGCTTCATCGCGACCGGCAAGGACGCGGACTTTATCGGCAAGGTGGCTGCAATGAAGGAGAAGGCGGACGGTGGCGCCCTGCGTCTCAGGACCTTCGTCCTCGAGGCCAGGGATGCCGACGTCATCGGCGACGAGCCGATCTATCTCGACGGAGTCGTGCGCGGATGGGTGACATCGGGCGGTTATGCGCACACGAGCGGCGTTTCGGTGGCCATGGGTTACGTATCGAAGGAGATCGCCGATCGCAGCGATGGCTGGTCGATCGAACTCCTGGGCGAGATTCTGCCGGCACGCCTCCAGGCGAATCCCTTGTTCGACGCAAACGGGCAGCGGATGCGCACCTGAGCGGCGAAGCAGCGCACCGGCCTGGCCATTTGGTGGCTAGGCCTCTAGGCGAATCCCCGGGCATTTACGGCTAAAGTTGATGATTTTGCGGGCGAAAGCTGCGGAAGTTTTGGTTTTTCTGGCTCTAAAAGCGTCAAATCGATTTTATCGGGGAAGTTTTTGCCGAAGTCGCGTTTTTTAGCTTTCCTTTTTGTTTGAAAAAGGTATGGAATCGATCAAACACAGCGCTCAAAATGAGCTCAAAAAACAAGAGACCGGACCTTCAAGGATCTGGTCCAGGGGAAGATTGATGGAGTATTTCGTCCAGCAGCTCGTCAACGGGCTGACTCTTGGGTCTATTTATGGTATGATCGCAATCGGTTATACCATGGTCTACGGCATCATTGGCATGATCAACTTCGCCCACGGCGATATCTTCATGCTCGGCGGCTTTGCTGCTTTGATTGTCTTTCTGCTTCTCACCTCATTTATAGCAGGCGTGCCGGTTGTACTTGCGCTTTTGCTTATGATGGTCGTGGCTATGCTCGCGGCGTCGCTGTGGAACTGGACGATCGAGAAGGTGGCCTACCGGCCACTGCGCGGGTCATTCCGGCTGGCGCCGCTGATCACCGCAATCGGCATGTCGATCGTGTTGTCGAACTTCATCCAGGTGACGCAGGGACCGCGCAACAAGCCGATCCCGCCGCTCGTCTCGTCCGTCTATGAGGTTTTCGGCATCTCCATTTCGCTGAAGCAGATCATCATCATCATCATCACGGCGATCCTGCTTTCCGTCTTCTGGTACATCGTCAACAGGACGCCGCTTGGTCGTGCACAGCGCGCCACCGAGCAGGATCGCAAGATGGCGGCTCTGCTCGGCGTCGACGTCGATCGTACGATCTCGGTGACCTTCATCATGGGTGCGGCACTCGCTGCTGTCGCGGGAACCATGTACCTGATGTATTACGGCGTGGTCGTTTTTACCGACGGCTTCGTTCCCGGGGTCAAGGCATTCACCGCCGCCGTTCTCGGAGGCATTGGCTCGCTGCCGGGCGCTGTTTTGGGCGGACTTCTGATCGGCCTGATCGAGTCCCTGTGGTCGGCCTATTTCACCATCGACTACAAGGACGTTGCGACATTCTCCATTCTCGCAATCGTTCTGATCTTCAAGCCGTCGGGTATTCTCGGACGACCGGAAGTCGAGAAGGTATAATTCAATGGCAAACATTGCTTCTACAACTGCAAGCGCCGGCACTGAGGTGACGGCGCGGGCCCTGCGCGAGTCTGTCTTCGCGGGCCTCATCACGCTCGGACTGTTCGTGCTGTTCGTCGGCCTCAAGACCGACCAGAACATCCGCAACGAGCTGATCCTGACACAACGTTGGGGCCTGCTGGCGATCTTCGTGATCATCGCCATGGTTGGCCGCTTCCTCATGGTCGCCTATGTCCAGCCGCGGCTTGCCCAGCGAAAGGCTGCCAAAGCGGCGGCGCCGGAAGTTGCCAAGGAGGAAAGCTTCTTCAGCCGCAATTTCTCGACGATTGCGATACTTGCCTTGATCCTTTATCCGCCGGTCATCGTCGCGCTAACCGGTGTTCAGGGCTCGCTGAAATGGGTGGACAATTTCGGCATCCAGATCCTGATCTATGTGATGCTCGCCTGGGGCCTGAACATCGTCGTCGGCCTCGCCGGCCTGCTGGACCTCGGTTACGTCGCTTTCTACGCAGTTGGTGCCTATTCCTACGCGCTGCTCTCCACCTATCTGGGCCTGTCCTTCTGGGTGTTGTTGCCGGTGGCCGGCCTCCTCGCCGCCTGCTGGGGCGTGGTCCTCGGCTTCCCGGTGCTGCGTCTGCGCGGAGACTATCTGGCGATCGTCACGCTCGCCTTTGGCGAAATCATCCGTCTTGTCCTGATCAACTGGACCGAGGTCACCAAAGGTACGTTCGGCGTGTCCGGCATTGCCAAGGCAACGCTGTTCGGCATCAAGTTCGATGCCTCCAAGGATGGCTTTGCCGCATTGATGGGGCTGCCGATCTCGTCGGTCTACTACAAGATCTTCCTATTCTACCTGATCCTCGGTCTTTGCTTGATCACGGCTTTCGTGACGATCCGCATGCGTCGGATGCCGATCGGGCGCGCCTGGGAAGCGCTGCGCGAAGATGAGATCGCTTGCAAGTCGCTTGGCATCAACACGGTTACCACCAAGCTGACGGCTTTCGCCATGGGCGCCATGTTCGGCGGCATCGCCGGGTCCTTCTTCGCAGTACGCCAGGGCTTCGTGTCGCCCGAATCCTTCGTGTTCCTCGAATCCGCAGTGATCCTCGCGATCGTCGTCCTCGGCGGCATGGGGTCGCTGACGGGCATTGCGATCGCAGCGATCGTCATGATCGGCGGTACCGAAATTCTGCGTGAGCTTGACTTCCTGAAGGCCGTCTTCGGACCGAACTTCACGCCGGAACTCTACCGCATGCTGATCTTTGGCCTGGCCATGGTCGTCGTCATGGTCTGGAAGCCGCGCGGCTTCGTTGGATCGCGTGAACCGACCGCGTTCCTGCGCGAACGCAAGGCCGTCTCCGGCAGCTTTACCAAGGAAGGGCATGGCTGATGGCCCTCGAGACCACGACGATGACAATGACACAAGATCCCATTCTCAAGGTTGAGCACCTGTCGATGCGCTTCGGCGGTCTGATGGCCATCAACGACTTCTCTTTCGAGGCCTATCGCGGCGACATCACCGCGCTGATCGGCCCGAACGGGGCAGGTAAGACGACGGTATTCAACTGCATCACCGGCTTCTACAAGCCGACGATGGGTATGATCACGATGAAGCAGAAGTCCGGAAAGGAGTATCTCCTCGAGCGGCTGCCGGACTTCGAGATCACCAAGCATGCAAAGGTGGCGCGTACGTTCCAGAACATCCGGATGTTCTCCGGCATGACCGTGCTCGAGAACCTGCTGGTCGCGCAGCACAACAAACTGATGCTGGCGTCGGGCTATACCGTGCTCGGGCTCCTTGGATTTCCTGCCTACCGGCAGGCCTCCAGGGAGGCGACTGAACTCGCCAAGCATTGGCTCGAAAAGGCATCGCTGATCGACCGGGCAGACGACCCTGCCGGGGACTTGCCCTACGGCGCGCAGCGGCGGTTGGAGATTGCTCGTGCCATGTGCACGGGACCGGAGTTGCTGTGCCTCGATGAGCCTGCGGCTGGCCTCAATCCGCGCGAATCGCATGCCCTCAATGAACTTTTGCAGGGCATCCGCAGCGACACCGGCACCTCCATCCTGCTGATCGAGCATGACATGTCCGTGGTCATGGAGATATCGGACCATGTCGTCGTGCTCGAATATGGGCAGAAGATCTCCGACGGCACCCCGGATTTCGTGAAGAACGATCCAAGGGTCATCGCGGCCTATCTAGGTGTCGAGGATGAAGAGGTTGAACAGGTGATCGAACAAATCGAGGAAATCGAAGGCGGGCAGGGAGGCACCAAGCAATGACTGCGCCGCTGCTGCAAGTGAAAGCCGTCGAAACCTACTACGGCAACATTCGGGCGCTGAGCGGCGTCGATGTCGAGGTCCATCGCGGAGAAATCGTTTCGCTGATCGGTGCCAACGGCGCGGGCAAGTCGACATTGATGATGACGATCTGCGGCAGCCCGCAGGCGCGCACCGGCACGGTGATGTTCGACGGCCATGACATCACGCGCCTGCCGACCCACGAAATCGCGCGTATGAGGATTGCCCAGTCGCCGGAAGGCCGCCGCATCTTCCCGCGCATGACGGTTTTCGAAAACCTGCAGATGGGGGCGAGCCTCGACAACCTGAAGCATTTCGACGAGGACGTGGAAAAGATCTTCAGGCTCTTTCCCCGGCTCAAGGAGCGTAAGGCGCAGCGCGGCGGCACGCTGTCAGGCGGCGAGCAGCAGATGCTCTCGATCGGCCGCGCGCTGATGGCACGGCCGAAGCTGTTGCTTCTCGACGAGCCGTCGCTTGGTCTCGCGCCGCTGATCGTCAAGGGCATCTTCGAAGCGATCAAGAAACTCAACAAGGAGGAAGGCCTGACCGTCTTCCTCGTCGAGCAGAACGCTTTCGGCGCGCTCAAGCTTTCGGACCGCGGCTATGTGATGGTCAACGGACGGGTGACGATGAGCGGCAGCGGCAGGGATCTGCTCGCCAATCCGGAAGTGCGCGCGGCCTATCTCGAAGGCGGCCGTCATTGATCGGCCGCATCTGGAGCAAGTGACATGCAGGGAATTCTCTACGAAGAAGCGTCGATCTGGCAGTTTCTTTTCATAAGCTGCGTGCTTGGCGGCTGGACCGCCTGGCGCACGGGCAAGAGCGTGGCCGAAAGTTGGCATAACGTTCCGCGGCTGCTGCTCTACGTGGCGTTGCTCGGGCTGGCGATCCGTTTCATCCATCACGCCCTCTTCGGCGGCACGATGTTCAGCCTGCAATACTATATCGTGGACACGATCGTGCTTTTGTTGTTTGCTACCGTAGCTTTCCGGTACTACCGGACCAAGCAAATGACCAAAATCTACTACTGGCTCTACGAGAAGGCTTCACCCTTCTCCTGGAAAACCAAATAAAGGGAACAGCGCGTGCCGGTCCGCCGCGGCCGGTGCGAAGGAAACACCGGCGCAACTATGGTGGGCATTGCGCAGGTTGATAACGAGACCCGCTCGAATATTTGGGAGTAACAAGAATGAAAAAATCTCTTCTGTCGGCCGTTGCGCTGACGGCAATGGTCGCCTTCAGCGGCACGGCCTGGGCTGATATTCTCGTTGGTGTCGCCGGCCCGCTGACTGGCCCGAACGCCGCCTTCGGTGCGCAGCTCCAGAAAGGTGCCGAACAGGCCGCTGCCGACATCAACGCCGCTGGCGGTATCAACGGGGAACAAATCAAGCTTGTGCTCGGCGACGACGTTTCGGACCCGAAGCAGGGCATCTCGGTCGCCAACAAGTTCGTCGCTGACGGTGTGAAGTTCGTCGTTGGTCACTTCAACTCCGGTGTGTCGATCCCGGCATCGGAAGTCTATGCCGAAAACGGCATCCTGGAGATCACGCCGTCTGCTACCAACCCGCAGTTCACCGAGCGCGGTATGTGGAACACGTTCCGCACCTGCGGCCGTGACGACCAGCAGGGCGCAGTTGCCGGCGCCTTCCTCGCCGCCAACCATAAAGACGCGAAGATCGCCGTCATTCATGACAAGACCCCCTATGGTCAGGGTCTTGCTGATGAAACCAAGAAGGCGATGAACGAAGCCGGCCTCACCGAAGCCCTCTATGAAGGTGTCAACATCGGCGACAAGGACTTCTCCGCACTGATCGCCAAGATGAAGGAAGCCGGCGTTTCGGTCGTCTACTGGGGCGGTCTGCACACCGAGGCCGGCCTGATCATGCGCCAGATGAAGGACCAGGGCCTGAAGGCAACGATGATGTCGGGTGACGGTATCGTTTCGAACGAACTGGCCTCGATCGCCGGCGACGCCGTCGACGGCACGCTGATGACCTTCGCGCCGGATCCGCGCAAGAACCCCGCTTCCAAGGAACTCGTCGAGAAGTTCCGTGCTGCCGGCTTCGAGCCGGAAGCCTATACGCTCTATTCCTACGCAGCTCTCCAGGTCATCGCAGAAGCTGCGAAGGCTGGCGGCACGACCGATGCGCAGGCGGTTGCCGAAGCGATCAAGGCCAAGGGTCCGTTCAAGACCGCGATCGGCGAACTCGGCTATGACGAAAAGGGCGACATCACCCGCCCGGACTACGTCATGTACACCTGGAAGAAGGGCGACGACGGCAAGTACACCTACTTCCAGAACGAGTAGTTCTGATTTCGGACCTCGCGTCCGATCTGTTAGGCCCGGCGAGCGATCGCCGGGCTTTTCTTTTTGGCGATGCCGAGAGTATCCCGCTTTCAAGTGGAGCCGCTGGAGGCGGAAAGATGCTCTACAATCGAAGTGCTACTGCATGTTTCCTTTAATCGTATCCGATTAAAGGACAAAAACATGCAGCAATTCAAAGTGCTGCAGCGACCTTTGCGCGTCTGATAAGACGCGCGGCGCTGTGGAGCGTCCTTTGTGCGTTCGTCTGAACGCTCGGCGCTCTAGAAACAAAGGCCAAGCATCCCTTCTGCGTTCATCTAGACTAGCGATGGGGCTTTGGCGCAGCGATTGGCTACTTCAGCAAGGTGTCTCGCAGTGACGAGACTTCGGCGCGCAACCGCTCGAGATCATCGGCGCCGAGTTTGGTTGCCTCAGTGAGGCCGCGCGGCACATCGACCGCCTTCCGGCGCAGTGCCTTGCCCATATCGGTCAATTGCACTCGGACCTGCCGCTCGTCTGTCTTATCCCGCACGCGGGCGATGTAGCCGGCGGCTTCGAGGCGCTTCAGCATCGGGGTGAGTGTGCTCGATTCCAGGAAGAGCCGTTCGCCGAGGCTGCCGACGGTCTGGTCGTCCTTTTCCCACAGCAGCACCATCACGAGATATTGCGGGTAGGTGAGGTCGAGTTCCTCCAGCAGAGGCTTGTAGATGCGCGTTAAGGCGTGGTTTGCGGAATAGACCGCAAAGCAGAGGAAACTATCGAGCGTCAGCATCGCATCGTCATCTTTGAGTTCGGTGCCAGTCATCGTTCTCTCCTGTCATTTCCTCAAAATAAATCGTTCGCGATATAATCGCAAGGCATTGACAGGTGTGCGACCGCATTATAAAGCTTTGTGCACGATCTAATCGACGGCGATTTAAGTTCGAATATATCGCGCACGATCTAATCGTTAATTATTTATCGGCAACGCGGCATGACCGCAGGGAAGAAGGAGCGTCTCCATGAGCAAGGCAGTCAGCAGGACCGAAACCAGCAGCATCTCCCGCCGTGATGTCCTCTCGGCCGCTTTCGGCGCTGCGGCGACCGCTGCAGCCGTATCGGCCGTCAACAGCCCGGCCAAGGCCGCCGACGTGTCAGCGGCAAGTAACAACCAGTCGAGCGCCGGTTCGCAAGGTGGGGGGATTTCGGGCAGCCGCATCATCACCCGCGATGGCGTCGAGATCTATTACAAGGACTGGGGCCCGAAGGATGGTCCGGTCGTCGTGCTCAGCCACGGCTGGCCGCTGTCGTCGGACAGCTGGGAAGCGCAGGCCTTCCACCTCGCCAACAATGGCCTCCGCGTCATCACCCATGACCGCCGTGGCCATGGCCGCTCGTCGCAGCCCTGGGACGGCAACGACATGGATCACTATGCCGACGACCTTGCCGATCTGATCAACGCGCTGGATCTGAAGGACATCTTCCTTGCCGGCTTTTCCACCGGCGGCGGCGAGATCAGCCGTTACATCGGCCGCCACGGCACGGGCCGCGTCGCCAAGGCCGGTTTGATCTCGGCGGTACCGCCGCTGATGGTCAAGACCGACAACAATCCCGGCGGCCTGCCGAAGGAAGTGTTCGACGGCCTGCAGGCGGCAAGCCTCAAGGATCGTTCGAAGCTCTACCGCGATATCGCCTCGGGCCCGTTCTTCGGCTTCAACCGCCCGGGCGCGGTTGCCTCTGTAGGCATGATCGACAGTTTCTGGCTGCAGGGCATGATGGGCGGTCACAAGAACACCTATGACTCGATCGTCGCCTTCTCGCAGACCGACTTTACCGAAGATCTGAAAAAGTTCGACGTGCCGACGCTGATCATCCATGGCGACGACGACCAGATCGTGCCGATCGATGCGGCCGCACGGGCCTCGAAGACGCTTGTCCCGCATGCCGAGCTCAAGGTTTATGCCGGTGCGCCGCATGGTATCACCGACACGCACAAGGATCAGCTCAACGCCGACCTGCTCGCCTTCGCCAAGGCTTGATGCGTTTGAAGTCACGGGAAGAGGCGCCTGCAACGGCGCCTCTTCTTCGCTTTTCGTGATAGGTGTTTCGCGTGTCGAGATGGCTGTCGCGTCGCGCCGTTTCGTGCACTATCTCTCGACGATTCTGTTCCGGAGGCAGGCATGAGCTCGAAACCCCGCATTCTCGTCACCCGTCGCTGGCCGGGGGCGGTGGAACAGGTGCTTGCCGAGCGGTTCGACGTCACCTTGAACGAAGGGGACGTGCCGATGACGGCCGAAGGGCTTGCCGATGCGCTCCGGACCTATGACGCCGTTCTCCCAACCGTTTCCGATCGGCTTCCGGCCGAACTCTTCGCCGGCGGCGGCCTCCGGGCGAAGATCCTTGGAAATTATGGCGTCGGCTACAACCACATCGACGTCGCGGCCGCCAAGGCCGCCAAGATCGTCGTGACCAACACGCCGGGTGTTCTGACCGATTGCACCGCCGACATTGCCATGACGCTGCTGCTTGCTGTCGCGCGCCGGGCGGGTGAGGGCGAACGCCAGGTACGCGCCGGCGAATGGACCGGATGGCGCCCGACCCACATGATCGGCGGCAAGGTCACCGGCAAGACGCTCGGGATCATCGGCTTTGGCCGCATCGGCAAGGCGATGGCCAAACGCTGCCACTTCGGCTTCGACATGGATGTCGTCTTCTACAACCGTTCGCGCATCGACCCGGCGGAAGCGAGCCGCTACGGCGCCCGTCAATTGGACACCGTCGAGGATGTACTGAAAGCTTCGGACTTCGTCTCGCTGCACTGCCCCGGTGGTGGCGAAAATCGGCATCTGATCAATGCGGAACGCTTGGCGCTGATGAAACCGGGCGCCTACCTCGTCAATACGGCGCGCGGCGATGTCATCGATGAAGCGGCCCTGGTTGCCGCTCTCGAAAACGGCGTCATTCGCGGTGCCGGCCTCGATGTCTTCGAGGCGGAGCCGAATGTGCCGGAGCGTCTGCGCAGGCTCGAAAATGTCGTGCTGCTCCCGCATCTCGGCAGTGCCACTGAGGAAACGCGGGTTGCCATGGGTATGAAGGTGGTCGTCAACGTCACCGCTTTCTTCGAGGGCCGCGAGCCACCGGATCGCGTGGCGTAAGCGGCTGCCTGTTTTCTGCGCAGCGCCTGCATGGAAATGCAGCATCCTGGCGATTTTCTTTGCAAAACAATAACTTGACTTGTCGTTCCGCGATGCGGACGATAGCGCGAAGGCAAGGCGACCGACCCAATGGGTGCAGCGCCAGGAATTAAAGGACACCGCTCGGCGGTCGAAACATGAACAAGGCAGCAAGCATCGCCCCGCAACGGGCCTGGGGGAAGGGGCGGCTGGTCGCCAAGGCGGCGCTCGGCCAAAGCCGCATTGCCGAGCTCTATCAGGAAGGCTGCGCCAAGATCCGGCTGCCGAAGACCTTCGACGCCTCCATGGAAGCGGTGCTGATCAATTCCTCCGGCGGCCTCACCGGCGGCGACCGCATGGTCTGGGAGGTTGCGGCAAGGGCCGGAACCGATGTGGCGGTGACGACGCAGGCCTGCGAGAAGATCTATAAGGCGAGCGCCGATACGGTCGAGGTGGCCACGCGTATCGAGGTTGCCGCCGGCGCGCGCGTCGACTGGCTGCCACAGGAGACGATCCTCTTCGACCGCGCCTCCCTGTCGCGTTCGCTGGAGGTGGAGCTTGCCGCGGACGCGACTTTCCTGGCGGTGGAGGCCGTTCTGCTCGGCCGCAAGGCGAGGGGCGAGGTGGTGCAAACCGGGCTCTTCCGCGATCGCTGGCGCATCCGCGCCGACGGCAAGCTACTGCATGCGGACAATCTGGCACTTGCCGGAGAGATCGCCAGTCTCGGCCAGCGCCGGGCGGTGCTCGATGGCGCAGCCGCCTTTGCCACGCTCCTCTATGTCGGCCCCGATTGCGAGCCCTTGTTGCCGCGTCTTCGATCGCTCATTGACGGCGAGGCTGGCGTCGGCATCAGCCATTTTCAGGTCGATGGCCGTGACAAGCTGGTCGCCCGTTTCGTGGCGCCGGATGGGTTCGCGCTCAGAAAAATCCTCATCCCCGTTATTTCGCACTTGCGCAAGCAGAAGACTGTGCCGAAAGTCTGGGTTCTCTAGGTCATTTCACATTTTTATTGAAACAGTGAAATGATCTAACACGTTGAAACTTTGTAATTCCTGGCGGAAAATCGCTTCGCAGATTTCCTGGGAATTGCTTCACGAACAACCGGTGGCGACGCATGAATCTTACTCCGCGCGAAAAGGACAAATTGCTGATTTCCATGGCGGCCATGGTCGCGCGCCGGCGCCTGGAGCGCGGCGTGAAACTCAACCATCCCGAGGCGATCGCGCTGATCACCGATTTCGTCGTCGAAGGCGCTCGCGACGGGCGCTCGGTCGCCGAGCTGATGGAGGCGGGCGCCCAGGTGCTGACGCGCGATCAGGTGATGGAGGGCATCCCCGAGATGATCCACGACATCCAGGTCGAAGCGACATTCCCCGACGGTACCAAGCTCGTCACCGTTCACGAACCGATCCGCTAAACGAAGGAAACGCGGCCCTTTCCGGCCGTATCCCTCCAACCCTGATCTCAGGAGGCAAGCATGCTGGCTTTGCGCCCCAATTGCGAGTGCTGCGACAAGGATCTGCCGCCGGATAGCCGCGAGGCGATGATCTGTACTTTCGAATGCACCTTCTGCGTCGATTGTGTCGACGGAAAGCTCGGTGGCACCTGCCCGAATTGCGGCGGCGAATTCACCAGCCGGCCGGTGCGCCCGGCGGCCCTGCTTGAAAAATATCCGGCCTCCACCGAGCGGGTGCTGAAACCGCAGGGCTGCGCTGGTTCGAAGGCGGCTTGAGGAGAGAACCATGATCCCAGGAGAAATCATCGCGGCTGCCGGAGAGATCGAGCTCAATGCCGGCCTCGACACGACAACCATCGAGGTTGCCAATACCGGTGACCGCCCGATCCAGGTCGGCAGCCACTACCATTTCGCCGAAACCAATGCCGGGCTGAAGTTTGACCGGAAGGCCGCCTACGGCCAACGGCTCGACATTCCGGCTGGCACCGCCGTGCGGTTCGAACCGGGGCAGACGCGTCAGGTGACGCTGATCCCTCTTTCCGGCAAGCGCGAAGTCTATGGCTTCCGCCAGCAGGTGATGGGCAAGCTATGAACCGCCTCGCTGTACTTGCCATCGCTCTGGTCTTGCCGTTTGCGCCGGCTCTGGCGCAGGAGGACAAGGTCGACTGCCAGAATGCGGTGACGCAGATGGACATGAACATCTGCGCCAACAAGGACTACGAGGCGGCCGACACGGAACTGAACAAGGTCTACAAGCTGGCACTGGCAGCGACAAAGCAGCAGGACAAGGAACTCGCCGAGATCGATGCGAACTACGTTGGCGCGGAAGAGGCCCTGAAGAAGGCGCAGCGCGCCTGGATCGGTTACCGTGACGGCCAATGCGAGCTTTCGGGCTTCGAGGCCCGCGGGGGCTCGATGGAGCCGATGCTCGTCTCCGGTTGCCTCACCGAATTAACCAGGGCCCGGACGAAGGAACTCCAGGCCATTGTCGAGCCTGACGGAAACTAGACCTTGAGCGGCGGCCGCATCATCATGATCGTGGGCAATGGCGAAGTGCCTGACGGAGCTGGCACGGTGATCGATGCCGCCGATATCGTCGTGCGTTTCAACGATTGCCGTTCCGTCGGCCCCGGTGGCCACAAGACCGATATCGTCGCCGTCTGCAACACCGGGCGCCCCGGTCTCTCCATGCTCGGCGGTGGCCGCTGGAAGACGAGTGCGGCGGTGCGCCAGGCCCGCGAAATCTGGTGCGTCCGATCCGGCGCGAAGTTCGCCGCGATGCGGGCCGGGCTTGCCGAAACAAATCCGGATCTCGACGATTTCTGTGACGACTACACCATCGGTTTCGAAAGTTTCAGCCGCTCGACCAACCGCGGTTTTCGCGTCGTTCCGGTGGCAGTGCATGACCAGCTGGATCACGATCTCGGCGGCTTCTCACCTGATCCCTACGTCGTCCCATCCAGCGGCCTGATCGTCATTGCCGATATCCTGTCCAATATCGCGATGGCCGGTGACGACGTCGTTGTTGCCGGCTTCGGCCATGTCGGGTGGCAATGGCATCCCTTTGCCGCCGAGCGCCGCTATGTCGACGCGCTGGCGGCGAGCGGTCGCCTTCGCCGCCTCCACCCACTTTCTTCTTCGTCCCAAGGAGCCTGAACCATGCCCTACAAGATGTCGCGCGCGGCCTATGCCAACATGTTCGGCCCGACGGTCGGTGACAAGGTGCGGCTTGCGGACACCGAGCTCTTCATCGAGGTGGAGAAGGACTTCACCACCTATGGCGAGGAGGTGAAGTTCGGGGGTGGCAAGGTCATTCGCGACGGCATGGGGCAGAGCCAGACAACGCGCGCCGAGGGCGCCGTCGATACGGTCATCACCAATGCGCTGATCGTCGACCACTGGGGCATCGTAAAGGCGGATATCGGCCTCAAGGACGGGCGGATTGCGGGGATCGGTAAGGCCGGCAATCCGGATACGCAGCCGGGTGTCACCATCGTCGTCGGCCCAGGAACGGAAGTGATTGCGGGCGAAGGCAAGATCGTCACCGCCGGCGGCATGGACAGCCACATCCACTTCATATGCCCGCAGCAGATCGAGGAAGCGCTGGTCAGCGGGCTCACCTGCATGCTCGGCGGCGGCGCCGGGCCGGGACATGGCACGCTTGCCACCACCTGCACCTCCGGCCCGTGGCATCTCGCCCGCATGATCGAAGCGGCCGACGGCTTCCCGATGAACATCGCTTTTGCCGGCAAGGGCAATGCGTCGCGCCCGGGCGCGCTGGTCGAGATGGTGCTGGCCGGTGCCACCTCGCTGAAGCTGCACGAGGATTGGGGCTCGACGCCGGCGGCGATCGATTGCTGCCTGGGCGTGGCCGACGAATACGACGTGCAGGTGATGATCCACACCGACACATTGAACGAGAGCGGTTTCGTCGAGGACACGATCGCGGCGATCAAGGGCCGCACGATCCATGCCTTCCACACCGAAGGCGCCGGGGGCGGCCACGCGCCTGACATCATCAAGATCTGCGGCCAGCCGAACGTCATTCCGTCCTCGACCAATCCGACGCGGCCCTACACCAAGAATACGCTCGCCGAACACCTGGACATGCTGATGGTCTGCCATCACCTGTCGCCGTCGATCCCCGAAGATATCGCCTTTGCCGAAAGCCGCATCCGCAAGGAAACGATTGCCGCCGAAGACATCCTGCACGACATCGGCGCCTTCTCGATCATCTCCTCCGACAGCCAGGCCATGGGCCGCGTCGGCGAGGTGGCGATCCGCACCTGGCAGACCGCCGACAAGATGAAGCGCCAGCGTGGGCCCTTGCCGCAGGAAACCGGCGACAACGACAATTTCCGGGTGAAGCGCTATATCGCCAAATACACGATCAACCCGGCGATTGCCCACGGGCTCAGCCACGAGATCGGTTCGCTGGAGGTTGGCAAGCGCGCCGATCTCGTCATCTGGAACCCGGCCTTCTTTGGCGTGAAGCCGGACTTCGTGCTGCTCGGCGGCTCGATCGCCATGGCGCCGATGGGTGATCCGAACGCGTCCATCCCGACGCCGCAGCCGGTACATTACCGGCCGATGTTTGCCGCCTACGGCAAGAACCGCACGAGTTCGTCGGTCACCTTCGTGTCGCAGGCATCGCTCGATGCCGGTCTTGCCGCCAGGCTCGGCGTTGCAAAGCAGCTGGTGGCCGTCAGGAACACCCGCGGCGGTATCGGCAAGGCGTCCATGATCCACAACAGCCTGACGCCGCATATCGAGGTTGATCCGGAGACTTATGAGGTACGCGCCGACGGCGAGTTGCTGACCTGCGAGCCGGCGACGATCGTGCCGATGGCGCAGCGCTATTTCCTGTTTTGAGCAAGCAGAGACGGAGGATGAAGCGCGGCCTGAAATGGGCCTTCTTCGGCCTGCTGGCTGCGGTCCTGGCGGTCGTTCTCGGAACGCTGCTGCCGCGGCCGCTCTTGCCGGTTTCCGCCGCTGCGGCGGGAGCAGGGACGACGCGCATCCTGGTGCTCTCGGGCCCCATCCACACGGATATCGCCGTGCCCTTGACGGAGGAAACGAGGGCGCGGTTCGGCTTCATCGAAGCGGCCGGCGTGCCGCTCAATCATCCGCAGGCACAATGGCTGATCTTCGGCTGGGGCGGGCGCTCCTTCTATCTGGAAACGCCGACCTGGTCGGAGCTGAAGGCCATGCCGGTCTTCAAGGCGCTGACGCTCGACCGCTCGGTCATGCATGTGGATATCGCCGGCCGGATCGTCGAGCCGCAAGCCTCCGTTGCCAGCTTCGAACTGGACGCGGCCGGATATGAACGACTGCTTGGCTTCATTGCCGAGAGTTTCATACGCGACGCCGGGACTGTCGTTCCGGTCGACGGCTTCTCCTACAATGGCAATGACCGCTTCTTCGAAGCCGAGGGCAGGTTCAACGCGCTCTTCGGCTGCAACACATGGACAGCGCGGGCGCTGCGTGAGGCGGGCTTGAGAACCGGCCTATGGAACCCGGTTCCGCCGAGCCTCGGACTATCCTTGCGCATCCACAATTGAGGTGTCACGCAGCCATGCGATCATCGCATGGCTGCCATGCCCGCATGTGAATCGAGGCCTTTCGTGCTGCGCCGCAGCGCAATATCCGATAGGAAAGCGGCTGATCGTTCTCGGTTGTCAGAAATCCTCCCAAGACCTGCCGACCGAGAGCCGAACGAGAGCGGGATGCGGAAACGTGTTTGCGGTTTTCCGCCGGCATCCCGCTCTAACTTGATGGATGTGATCACGTTCATGGTTTTGGGTCGAGCCGGTCCAAATTCATCGTGATCCAAAGGAGATGACGATGCTTGGCAGAAAAGTACCCGCTGTAACGTTCCGCACCCGCGTTCGCGACGAGGCCGTTGGCGGCCCGAATCCGTTCCGCTGGGAGGACGTGTCCTCCGACAATTACTTCGCCGGCAAGCGCGTCGTGCTGTTCTCGCTGCCGGGCGCATTCACGCCGACCTGCTCGACCTACCAGTTGCCTGATTTCGAAAAGCTGACGGCCGACTTCCGCGCCGAAGGCATTGACGAAATCTACTGCATCTCGGTCAACGACGCCTTCGTCATGAATGCCTGGGGCAAGTCGCAGGGCCTCGAAAACGTCAAGCTGATCCCGGACGGTTCGGGCGAGTTCACCCGCAAGATGGGCATGCTCGTTGCCAAGGACAATCTCGGCTTCGGCATGCGCTCCTGGCGCTACGCCGCCGTCGTCAACAACGGCGTCGTGGAGCAGTGGTTCGAGGAAGAAGGCTACTCCGACAATTGCGACAGCGACCCCTACGGCGTTTCCTCGCCGCAGAACATTCTGGAGACGCTGAAGTCTCAGAAGCTTGCTGCCTGATGCGGCCAGAACGCTTCTTTTTCTGAATTGAAAAAGCCCGAAAATCGGATCCGGTCTTCGGGCTTTTTGTTGTTCGGGAGCTGCATGCCAGATGGTTGAAAACCGGCTCTGCGACTGGCGCAGAAGCGAATTCTTGATACACTGGCGGGCACAAAAGATATCGAGGGTTCAATGGTTTACATTATCGCCTACCTGACCGCGCACAAGGGCAAGGGAGATGACGTCGTGTCGCTGGCAGCACCGCTGATCGAGGCCACGCGCCGCGAGGCCGGCTGCATCAGCTACGACCTCTACCGCAAGCCTGCCGATCCGGACGCGCTGGTGTTCGTCGAGACCTGGAAGGACAAGGCGGCTGTCGATGCGCATTTCGAAGAGCCGCATCTGAAAGCCTTCCAGGCAGCCATGGCCGATCTGCTCATCGAGGCGCGCATCGAGCTTGTGTCGCCGGAAAAGGTCGAGGTGCTCTGAAGATGCCGTACCGCTCCACCCAGGTGCTTTCGCCGGGCCCAGCCGGCACGACTCCGCTTCACAGCGTGACGCTTGCGCACGACGCCCGTCATCTTCGCCGCAAGTTGCTGCACCTCGAAAACGACGATGTGGTGATGCTCGACCTCAAGGAAGCGGTGATGCTCGCCGATGGCGACCTTCTGGTGCTCGAAGGCGGCGGCTATATCCGGATCGTTGCCGCACCAGAAATGCTCTTCGAAATCTGTCCGCGTGATCCGCTGCATCTCATCGAACTCGCCTGGCATCTCGGCAATCGCCATCTGCCTGCGCAGATCGAGCCGAACCGCATTCTGATTGCCCGCGATCCGGTCATCCGCCAGATGCTCGAAGGCTTGGGCGCGCAGGTGAGCGAGGTTTCGGAACCCTTCCAGCCGCTGCGCGGCGCCTACCACGCCGGCGGTCACAACCATGGCCACAGCCATCACCATCATGGCTGAGCGGCTCGATACGCAAGCTCTGCTTCGCCTGGTGACTTGGATGTCTCCGGCCTTCCCGGTCGGTGCCTTCTCCTATTCCAGCGGGCTTGAACAGGCGGTTCATGATCGCCTCATCACCGATGCGGAGGAGCTTCGCTCCTGGTTGGAGACAGTCCTTTGCCACGGCTCCGGCTGGAACGATGCGCTGCTTTTTGCCGAGAGCTATCGTGCCGTCAATGACAGCGTCCGGCTGGCCGCGGTCGCAGACCTTGCCGAAGCTCTGGCGGGAAGCCGCGAGCGGCATACGGAAACCACGTTGCAGGGCCAGGCGTTTCTGGTGGCTGCGCGGTCATGGCCGCACCCGGTTCTTGATGCGCTCCCGGAGACCGTCTATCCCGTGGCGGTCGGTGCCGTCGCGGGCGCCCATGAAACGGGCCTCGAACCTGCGCTTGCCGCCTTTCTCAACGCCGCCGTTTCGAATGCCGTTTCGGTGGTGATCCGCTGCGGCGTCATCGGCCAGCGGGATGGCGTCGGCGTGATCGCGGCGCTCGAACCGATCATCGCGGCGACGGCAGGCAAAGCGGCCAACGCCTCGCTCGACGATCTGGGTTCGGCCACGATCATGGCGGATATTTCGGCCTTGAAACACGAAACCCTGCATTCTCGGCTCTTCCGATCCTAGGAAGAGACCCCTTGAAAGGACATCCAGATGGCATCGAAGAACGGTCCCCTTCGTATCGGCATCGGCGGGCCGGTGGGCTCGGGCAAAACGGCGCTGACCGACAAGCTCTGCAAGGCGATGCGGGAGAAGTATTCCGTCGCCGTCGTCACCAACGATATCTATACCAAGGAAGATGCCGAAGCATTGGTGCGCATGCAGGCCCTGCCGTCCGACCGCATCGTCGGCGTCGAGACCGGCGGCTGCCCGCACACGGCGATCCGCGAGGACGCGACGATCAACCTGCAGGCAATTGCCGATCTCAACCGGCGTATCCCTGATCTCGACGTCGTCTTCATCGAATCCGGCGGCGACAATCTCGCGGCGACCTTTTCGCCCGACCTTGCCGATCTGACGATCTATGTCATTTCCGTCTGCCAGGGCGAGGAGATCCCGCGCAAGGGCGGGCCGGGCATCACGAAGTCCGATCTGCTCGTCATCAACAAGAAGGATCTGGCTCCCTATGTCGGGGCCGATCTCGACGTCATGCAGCGGGATGCGACGCGGATGCGGGCGGAAAAGCCCTTCGTGTTCACGGACATGAAACGCGGAGACGGCATCAACCGAATCGTCGATTTCCTGACGCTGCACGGCGGGCTGTGATGCCGCCAGGCTTCTGACAGCCGAATCTTGGTCGGCGCGTCAGAAGCGTTCGAGCGCCTGCCGGTCGTGAATCTCGATCACGCGGCCCTTGACCGTCACGCCCGAGCGGCGAAGTGCCGAGAAAGCGCGCGAGAGTGCTTCCGGCGCCAGGCCGAGCTTGCCGGCCAGCACATTCTTCTGGAAGGGCAGGCGGAAGGAAAAGTTCGTGATGCCGTCCGGGCAGTTCCCGAGAATATAGCTCGCGACCCGCTGCGGGGCCGTCAGCAGCCGGTCTTCCGCCAGGCAATCTTCCGCCATTTGCGCGTGCCGGCACAGTAGCAGCATCAACGCGTCGGCGACTTCAGGCGTTTGCTCGGCGAGTTTGCGCAGCTTGCGGCTGTCGATGCGGGCGAGCATCGTCGTCTCGATCGTCTGGGCGTTGGCCGTGGCGCGGTTGCCGAGGAACATGGCGCTTTCACCGAAAAGCTCACCTCGCGGAAACACGGCGATATCCGCCTCGCGTCCGTCCTTGCCCAGCCGGTAGAGACGCACCAGGCCGGAAAGAACGAAAAAGACGTGATCGAGCGGCTCGCCTTGGCCAAAGAGGATGTCGTGCTCCTCGTGGGTTGAAACGACCACATCCTCCAGAATTGCGTTCGTTGCCGCCATCGGCAGCTTCCCGAAGAAGCAAGAACCGAGCAGCACCGCCCTATCGTTCGAGTTCAATCGCAACGTCTTCATCACACCCGTCCTGAGTAAGATCCAAGTGCAAGGTAATAAAGCTTGGCGGAAGGTGGTTTGACCTCGATCAAATAAGAATGACAAAAAGCCCGCGCTTGCAGGGCGCGGGCTCGTTCCTGGATTGTGACAGTCCCGGGCGAAGCGCCGCTTCAGACCTGGCCTATTCGGCGGCGAGCGCCGGATGGTTGATGACCTTGCCGCCGGGTCGTCCCTTGCTCTGGTCCGATTCCAGCGTCTTCAGCCGGTCTTCCAGGCCTTCGATCGTCTTGCTCTGCTCATGCACCAGACCCGTCAGGGCTTCGCGGTCGAGCGGAAGGTTCTCTTCGTCCTTCTGGCCGACGAACCGCCCGAAGAGGCGGGCGAGTAGCCGCGAGAGGTCGTCCATGATCAGGAAGAACGACGGCACGATCACCAGGCTCAGCACCGTCGAAACGATGATGCCACCGATCACGGCGGTCGCCATCGGCGCGCGGAACGAGCCGCCTTCGCCGACGCCAAGCGCGGAGGGCAGCATGCCCGCCGACATGGCGATCGAGGTCATGATGATCGGACGGGCGCGTTTGCGGCCGGCCTCGATCATTGCCATCTGGCGGTCCATGCCGTGGTGCATCATCTCAATGCCGAAATCGACGAGCAGGATCGCGTTCTTGGTGACGATGCCCATCAGCATCAGAATGCCGATCAGCACCGGCATGGACAGCGCGTTCTGCGTCAGGATCAGCGCCGCAGCAACGCCGCCGATCGCGAGTGGCAGCGAGAACAGGATGGTGAACGGCTGGATCACGTCCTTGAACAGCAGGATCAGCACCACCAGCACCAGCATCAGCCCAAGCAGCATGGCGTTGCCGAAGCTCTGCTGCATCTCCGCCTGAACCTCAGCGTCACCGCTTTCGAGGAACTCGACGGACTTCGGCAAACCGGCCTGGCCGGCGATCTGCTTGAAGCGGTCCGAGGCGGTATTCAGTGCGACGCCGACCGGCAGGTCCGCCCCAAGCGTCACGACGCGGTTGCGGTCGTAGCGCTTGATCGAGCTCGGACCTTCCGAATAGTTGATGTCGGCAACACTCGAGAGCGGCACCGTCGTGCCCGAAGCGGTCGTGATCTTCAGGTTGCGGATGGCGGCGATATCGGTGCGGAAATCGCGGTTGATCTGAACGCGGATCGGGATCAGGCGGCCGTCGAGCGCGATCTTGGTCAAAGCCGCATCGATATCGCCGATGGTGGCCACACGGATCACTTCGGAGATCTGCGCCGTGGTGATGCCGAGGCGCGACATCTGCTCGTCACGCGGACGGATCTGCAGTTCCGGGCGCGGAAGCGCCCCGTCTGGGCTGACATTGGCCAGCAGCGGGTCGCTCCGCAGCTTGCCTTCCAACGTCGCCACCGCCTGGTCGAGATCGGCCTCGTTGTTGGAGAGCAGGTTGAAGGAGAGATCGCGCTCACCGCGGTCGTTGAGCTTGATGACCCGGACGTCCGGTATGTCACGGACGCGGGCGAAGATTTCCTTCTCGATCTGCGACTGAGGGATGATGCGACCAGCGGGGGCCATCTTCGGTAGGTAGGGGCCGATCAGTGGCGTGCGGCCGATGACGTCGTTGACGATCTTGTTTACGAGCGAATGGTCGAGCTTTTTCAGAAGCACCGTCACGGTCGCGCGGCGCAATTCCAGGTCGCCCTTCGGCGAAGCGCCACCAAGGACGAATATGTTGTCGACCCCTTCGATATTCTTGACCCGGTTGTAGATCTCCGTGGTCGTTCGGTCGGTGTCCTCGAGCATGGCGTCCGGCGGCAGCTCGATCGACAGGCTGACGCGCGAGGCGTCTTCCGGCGGCAGGAAACTGCCGGGCACATAGAGGATCAGCGCGAATACCGACCCAACGGAGAAGGCGATCGCGGCAAGCAGCGTCAGGTAGCGCGTGTACCAGTAGTGTGTCGTGGCGCGCACGAGACGCGTGTAGTTGCGCATCATGAAGCCGTCTTCGTCGTGGCGACTGCTGCCTGCGTCCGAGGGACGCATCAGGTAGGCCGCCATAACCGGCGTGATCAGGCGGGCGACGAGCAGCGAGAAGAACACTGCGACGGCAACCGTCAGACCGAACTGGATGAAGTACTGGCCAGGAATGCCCGGCATGAAGGACACAGGCACGAAGACGGCGATGATCGTGAAGGTCGTCGCGATAACCGCCAGACCGATCTCATCCGCTGCCTCGATCGACGCGCGATAGGGCGACTTGCCCATGTGGATGTGCCGCTCGATGTTCTCGATCTCGACGATCGCGTCGTCGACGAGGATACCGGTTGCGAGCGTCATCGCGAGGAAGCTGACGAGGTTCAGCGAGAAGCCGAGCAGGTCCATGATCCAGAAGGTCGGGATCGCCGAGAGCGGCAGCGCCACGGCCGAGATCAGCGTGGCGCGCCAATTGCGCAGGAAGAGCATGACGACGATGACGGCGAGCAGTGCGCCCTCCATCAGCGTGTGCAGCGCTGCCTCGTAGTTGCCGTAGGTGAAGTAGACGGAATCGTCGACCATCTCGATGGTGACATCGGGATTGGCAGCACGGATCTTTTCGAGCGATTTGGCGACGGTCTCCGCGACGCTCACTTCGCTAGCGCCCTTGGCGCGGAAGACCGCAAAGGTCACGCCGGGATTGCCGTTGAAGCGCGAGAAGGAGCGTGGCTCCTCATAGGTGTCGGTGACTGTGCCGAGATCAGAGAGGCGCACGAAGCGACCGCTCGGCACCGAGATCATCGTGTTGGCGAGCTGGTCGACGTTGCGGGTGTCGCCGAGGGTACGGATAGCCTGCTCGCTGCCGCCGACCTGGCCGCGGCCGGAGCCGAGGTCCATGTTCATGCGGCGGAGCTGGCCGTTGACGTCGGCGGCGGTGATGCCGAGCGAATTCAGCTTGTCTTCGTTGAGCTCGACCCGAACCTCGCGGTCGGCGCCACCATAGCGGTCGACACGGCCGATGCCCTTCTTGCCCTGGATCTCGCGCTTGATGACGTCATCCACGAACCAGGAGAGCTCTTCCAGCGACATGCCGGGGGCGGAGACGGAGAAGGTCTGGATCGCCTGGCCCTCGACGTCGACCTTGGAGACGATCGGCTCCTCGATCGAGGTGGGGAGATCGCTGCGGATGCGGTCGATCGCGTCCTTGACGTCCTGCACCGCCTGGGTCGTCGGCACTTCCATGCGGAAGATGACGGCGGTCGTCGACGTGCCGTCATTGATCGTCGACTGGATATGGTCGACGCCGGTGACGCTCGCGACCGCGTCCTCGATTTCCTTGGTGACCTGCGTTTCAAGCTCGGCCGGCGATGCGCCGCTCTGCGTCACGTTGATCGAGACGATCGGCACATCGATGTTGGGGAAACGGGTGATCGGCAGCGATACGAAGGACTGATAGCCGAGCACCATCAGAACGACGAAGGCAAGGATCGGTGCGATCGGATTGCGTATGGACCAGGCTGAGAAGTTCATGGTCACGGTTCCTGTCAGTTGGTCGCTGGTTCAGCGGACTTGACGGGGTTGATGCGGTCGCCGTCGCGGACATAGGCTCCGGCCCTCGCCACCACTTCCTCGCCAGCCTTCAAGCCTTCGAGGACTTCGATGAACTTGCCGTCGGAAATCCCTGTCTTGACTGGCAGGATGCGGATGACGCCGTTTTCGACCTTGCGGACGATCGTGCGGCCATTCTCATTGGTAACGGCCGTTTGCGGCAGGACCACTGTCTGCTTCTGTTGGGCGGTGATCAGCGCGCTTGCATACATGCCGGCGCGTGCCTTCTCGGTATCCGCCAGGTTGATGAAGACGGTTCCGAGGCGGCTGACGGGATCGACGGTCGGGGCGATCAGGCGGATGGTGCCCTCGACCTTGGTGTTGCCGCCGGCGAGCGTCACGGTTGCCGGCTGGCCCACGGCGAGCTTGATGATGTCGGCTTCGGCAACATCTGCCTTCATCTCGATCGCGCCATCGCGGATCATGGCGAAGAGCGGTTCGCTATTGCCGGTGGCGATCGCGCCGACCTTGGCGTTCTTGGCGGAGATGACGCCGGCGACGGGCGCCTTTACCTCGGTACGAGCGAGGCGAAGGTCGATGTCGTCGATCTGCGCTTCGGCCACCTTGATGTCGGCATTGGCGACGGCGACGGCCTGCTCCGCCGAAAGGACGCGTGCCTGCGTCGCAATCGCGAGCGCCCGCACCCGGTCGGCCTCAGCCGTCGAAACCGTGCCGTTCTTCGAAAGTCCCGCAGCGCGGTCGCTGACGCGTTTGGCCTCGTCAGCGTTCGCCCTGGTTTCGCTGAGCTGTGCGTTCAGTTGAGCAAGCCCGGCCTCCGCCTTGGCAAGCGACGCTTGGAGTTCGCTTTTTTGCAGGCGAAGGGCGTCGTCGTTCAGGACCACGAGCACGCTGCCGGCTTCGACCTTGTCGCCGACATCGACATTGAGTGTCCGGATGGAAAGGCCCTCGACCATGGGGGCGACGTAGACCTGCTCGACCGCCTGGATGGTGCCGGTCGCAACGACGCGGTCGCTGATCGATTGGTCGACCGCTGTGGTGACAACGATGGAGGGGAGGTTTTGCGTCGGCTTCGGTTGCGTCGCTTCCTCCGCCCAGACGGACGAAAGCGAACCAAAGGTCATCGCAGCGCACACGCTGAGAACGGGCAGTACTTTTAGAGCCATCGGCTTCACAGTCCCGGCAATGGAAACAACATCGAGCGGATCACCGCTCGATGCAGGATCCACGGGCAATCAGGCGATTTTATCACGCCGACATCTCGCCCCGGCGGATTGCGCGGGGACAGGAGACTGCGCTTTCCTCATTTCGCGCTCCGCGTGCACGGTATCAGACCGTAGACGCGGGCGGAACTGGGACCGGTTACCGCAGGCAAAACATCGGGAAAAGGGTGCCCTCCACCATGCCTGCCTCCAACAAACATCGGGGCCTATGTAATCTCGGCCTTCGACGCTTACAAGTGCGCATGAAGCGATGGTGCCTCAATATTCGACCTGTTCTGCGGTTATGGTTGCGATCTTGACACGATCTTGACAATGGCAAGCAAGGGTAGCGCCGTTGCTTCCAGGGTTACCACCCCCACGCCCGGTACCCGGCAGCAATTTGGCGGATGCGAACGGCCGCCGAGAAAACGGAAGAGGGCCGCACGATCGTGCGACCCTCTTCTGACGATTTGGCGATGTCTACTTCAGTGCGGCATCGGTGATCTCGTGCGTCCAGGCGCCTTCCGGCTCCTTGGAGATCACGGGATCGGAGCCGCCCGCGAGCAGCGATTGCACCGTGCGCTTGTAGTCGGCCTCATCCAGCGCGCCGTTCGAGCCGGCCGTGAGCTTGGCCACTTCGCCCATCATGCGCTTCTGGTGTTTTTCCGTCTGGGCGCCGGTGGAGTCGTTTTCGAGCACGATGCCTGCGGCTTCATCCGGGTTCTCTTCCGCGAATTTCCAGCCTTTCATCGAGGCGCGCACGAACTTGACCATCTTTTCCTTGAAGGCGGCGTCCTTGAGCTTGTCTTCAAGCACGTAGAGGCCGTCTTCGAGCGTCGCCACGCCCTGGTCCTCGTATTTGAAGGTAACGAGGTCGTCCGGCTTGATGCCGGCGTCGATGACCTGCCAGTATTCGTTATAGGTCATGGTCGAGATGCAGGCGGCCTGCTTCTGGATCAGCGGGTCGACGTTGAAGCCCTGTTTCAGGACCGTGACGCCGTTCGGGCCGCCATCCGTCGGGATCTTCAGATGCGCCATCCAGGAGAGGAACGGATACTCGTTGCCGAAGAACCAGACGCCGAGGGTCTGGCCCTTGAACTTGTCGGGGCTGGTGACGCCGGTTTCCTTGAGGCAGGTCAGCATCATGCCCGATTTCTTGAAGGGCTGGGCGATGTTGACGAGCGCGACACCCTTTTCGCGGGTGGCAAGGGCAGAGGGCATCCAGTCGACGATCACATCGGCGCCGCCGCCGGCGATCACCTGTGCCGGTGCGATATCAGGACCGCCGGGCTTGATGTCGACGTCGAGACCTTCCTCCTCGTAATAGCCCTTGTCCTTGGCGACGTAGTAGCCGGCAAATTGCGCCTGGGTCACCCATTTCAGCTGCAGTGTCACCTTCTCGGCGGCCTCAGCCTGGAACGCTGCCAGCGAAAAGACGCCTGCGGCGAGAAGCGATGCAAGTCTTTTGTTCATGTCAGTTCCCTCTTGTTTTTGTTTCATTTTCTTTCAACTGCGCAATTCCGGACGGAAAACCGTTTCACACTTTTTCTGGAATTGCTCAGGCAGTATGCGTCAGGCGCGCCCTCCGCGGATGGAAGGATGCCAGAAGGTGACAGCGCGCTCGATGAGCGCGACCACCCCGTAGAAGGCGGAGCCTGCGACCGCCGCGACGGCGATCTCGGCCCAGACCATGTCGACATTCATGCGTCCCACTTCCGTGGAAATCCGGAACCCCATGCCGACGATGGGGGTTCCGAAGAACTCGGCGACGATGGCGCCGATCAGCGCCAGTGTCGAATTGATCTTCAGCGCGGTGAAGATGAACGGCCAGGCGGCCGGCAGGCGCAGCTTGACGAGCGTCTGCCACCAGGACGCCGCATAGGTGCGCATCAGATCGCGCTCCATGTGGCTGGCGGCGGCAAGGCCGGCGACCGTGTTCACCAGCATCGGGAAGAAGGTCATGATGACGACGACCGCGACCTTCGACTGCCAGTCGAAGCCGAACCACATGACCATGATAGGCGCGACGCCGATGACGGGGAGGGCCGAGACGAAGTTGCCGAGCGGCAAGAGGCCCTTCTGCAGGAACGGCGAGCGGTCGATGAGGATCGCGACGGCAAAGCCGAGGCCGCAGCCGAGCGCGTAGCCAATCAGCACCGCCTTCAGGAAGGTCTGGCGGAAGTCGGCGCCAAGCGTCGGCAGCGAATTGATCAGCTTCTGCCAGATCATGGAGGGTGCCGGCAGCAGCACGGACGGCACGGAGAAGCCGCGAACGATGCCTTCCCAGAGAACCAGGATGGTGATGCCGAAGAGCAAGGGCACGGCAAATCGTGCGGCGCTGTTGGCGACGTCGCTTTGGAATTTTTGGCGCACCAGCCACTCGTTGAAGGCCCAGGCGGCGAGCCAGAAGATGATCGCTGCTGCAAGGACTGGCAGGTTCATGGCTTGGCTCCCATGCGCTTCAGGACGGCGGTGTGGGCAAAGCCGACGATCATGACGAGGACAGCGGCGAGTGCTGCCGCCATGAAGAGGGCCGCCCAGATCTGCACCGTCTGGCCGTAATAGGAACCGGCGAGCAGGCGGGCGCCGAGGCCGGCGACAGCACCGGTCGGCAGCTCGCCAACGATCGCGCCGACCAGCGAGATGGCAACGGCAACCTTCAGCGAGGTGAAGAGATAGGGCATGGACGACGGCCAGCGCAGCTTCCAGAAGGTCTGTGCCGATGAGGCGTAATAAGTGTGCATCAGATCGAGCTGGATCGTTTCCGGACTACGTAGCCCCTTCACCATGCCGACGACGACGGGGAAGAAGGAAAGGTAAGTGGAAATCAGCGCCTTCGGCAGCAGGCCCGAGATGCCGATGGCGTTCAAGACGACGATGATCATCGGCGCGATGGCGAGGATCGGGATCGTCTGGCTGGCGATCACCCACGGCATCAGCGAACGATCCATGGCGCGGTTGTGCACGATGCCGACCGCGAGCAGGATGCCGAGTGCTGCACCGATGCCGAAGCCGAGCAGGGTCGCCGAAAGCGTGATCCAGGCGTGGTAGACGAGGCTGCGTTTCGACGTGATTGCCTTGTTGAATGTCGTGTCCCAGATCTCGGCGATCACCTGGTGCGGCGCCGGCAGCACCGGGCGTTCCTGCGCCATGGTGTTGCGCATGATCTCGGAGAAGGTGATTTCGGTGCCGGCACGCGCGGCCGTGTCGCGCTCGAAGGGCGCGTTCAGGAAGACGACTGCGACGTACCAGAGCGCGATCAGCAGCACGACGACGGTGCCGACCGGCAGCAACTTGTCCCTGAGGAAGCTTGGTTCCTGCATTGTCACGCCTTTCCGCTTGCGGGCAACAACATCAGACCCATGGCGACGATGCCGAGAAGGACACCGGCGGCCTGTGTGAGGCTCAACCGTTCACCAAAGACCGCAAAGGCGATGATGTTGACGAGCACGAGCTGTACGAGCGCCGAAAGCGAAATTGCGAGGCCGAGGCCACCTTCGCGCATCAGCTTCACCATGATGATGTTGCCGATGACGTAGAGCCCAAGCGCGAGGACGAGCATACCGAGGTGATTATTCGAAACATAGGCGCGCGAGGCGGTCGCGCCGCCGAGAAAGATCGTCGTTGCCAAGAGCATCCAGAGGCCAAAGGCGAGGTTCATGCCTGCATCTCCTTGGCCTGCCAGCGATAGTGGATATCCGGCAGCTTCTCTTCGTTGTCGCCGTCCGTGCGCCGCACGACTTCGAAGCCCTGGTGCTGGTAGAAGCGCTGGGCGTCACGATTGTGTTCGAAGGTCCAGAGATTGAGTTCTTCCGGAGACAAGTCCTTGGCGGCCTGCACGAGCTGCGAGCCGATGCCGGTGCCGCGGTGAGGCGCGTCGATGTAGAGCGCCGTGACGTAGCGGTCGTCGGAAAGCGCAAGGAAGCCGGCGACGTCGTTCTTCCGCTCCGCCACGATCACCCTGCGTTCGGCAAACACCGTGTCGGCGTAGTAGCGCTCGACGTCGGCATGATCGTGCACGCGCGGCATCCACGGTGTTGCGTCGATCCAGCGGTTGAGGATGCCGGCGCAGGCGGCCATGTCGGTCCGTTCGGCCGGGCGGATCACGGCACTATTCGTCATAGCTGTGTCCCGCGCGCAGGCCCTCGCGAACGCGATGGGCAATCTCCAAGAATTCCGGCGTCTCGCGAATGCCGAGCGGGCGTTCGCGCGGCAGCGTCGATTCGATGACGTCGGTGACGCGGCCGGGACGCGGGCTCATCACCACGATCTTGGTTGAGAGGTAGACGGCCTCGGGGATCGAGTGGGTAACGAAACAGATCGTCTTGTTGGTGCGGGCCCAGAGCTTCAACAGCTGTTCGTTGAGGTGATCGCGGACGATCTCGTCGAGCGCGCCGAAGGGTTCGTCCATCAAAAGCAGATCGGCATCGAAGGCGAGTGCACGGGCGATCGAGGCGCGCTGCTGCATGCCGCCAGACAGCTGCCAGGGATATTTCTTGCCGAAGCCCGTGAGGTTGACGAGGTCGAGCGTGCGCTCGATGCGCGCCTTCTTCTCTTCCCTCGAATAGCCCATGATCTCCAGCGGCAGGGCGATGTTGTTCTCGATCGTGCGCCAGGGATAAAGCGCTGCCGCCTGGAACACGTAGCCATAGGCGCGCTGCTTGCGCGCTTCCTCGGGCGTCATACCGTTGACGCTGATCTTGCCGGAGCTCGCCTTTTCGAGATCGGCGATCACTCTGAGAAACGTCGTCTTGCCGCAGCCGGACGGGCCGATGAAGGAAACGAAGTCACCCTTGGCGACGTCCAGATTGACGCCGGTCAGCGCATGCACCGGTCCATCGGCGGTTTCGAAAGTCAGGCAGAGGTCCCGGGCCGAAACCACGGATGCGGTATTGGACGTCATCGGCGAATACTCATTCTGGCTGGTCTGTGTCAGACTGCTATCCGGACCGGCAACATGCAATCGCGGATTTGGGTGCGGAGCCGTTTGTTGCTGGTTTTTCAGGGAATTCTGGAGAACAGTCATGTCTCGATCATCCAATCCGGGCTGTCGCGTGGTTCGTCCTGAAGGCGTGCAGGCCGGCCAGCAGGGGCTCAACTATTTCGAGGGCATTGCGGCGGAGACCGTAGGTGCGACTGGCCTCAGCATGCATATCGTCACGATCCCGCCCGGCGCGCGCGCCAAGGCGCATCTGCACGAGAGCCACGAGACGGCGATCTATGTGCTTTCGGGCGAGGCCTGGACCTGGTTTGGCGAGAAGCTGGAGGAACACGTCGTCGCCCGGGCCGGTGACATGGTCTATATCCCCGCCGGCATGCCACACCTGCCGGAGAACCGTTCGAATGAGCCCTGTTCGGCCGTCATTGCGCGCACGGACCCGAAGCAATTGGAAAGCGTCATGCTTCTGCCCGAGCTCGACGCGCTCGTGCATGCCTGACGCCACCCGCGCCGAAGTGCCCCGCCGATCTGGCAGGGCATGTCCGGTGGGACAGAGCGGCGCGAAGACGTGCAAGCCGCGAAACATGAGGCCTCAGACGCCGGTCGCCGGAATGCCGGTGCGCTGGACGGCGCGCGGTGCCGTGACTTCCTTCCAGGTAGAAAGAGCGGAGCTGACGGCCGGGAACGGATCGCGGCGGACGAATTCGCCGTGGCCTTCGCGGGTCTTGATCGTGCTTTCCTCGATCGCGACGACGCCGCGGGTCAGCGTGTAGCGTGGCAGGCCCTTCACCTCCTTGCCCTCGAAGACGTTGTAGTCGATCGCCGACTGCTGGTTCTTGGCCGAGATGGTCTTGGTGCGCTTCGGGTCCCAGACGACCAGGTCGGCATCGGCGCCGACGAGGATCGCGCCCTTCTTCGGGTAGATGTTGAGGATCTTGGCGATGTTGGTCGAGGTGACCGCCACGAACTCGTTCATGGTGATGCGGCCCGTGTTGACGCCATGGGTCCAGAGCATCGGCATGCGGTCTTCGAGACCGCCGGTGCCGTTGGGGATCTTGGTGAAGTCGCCGAGGCCGGAGCGTTTCTGTTCGCTTGTAAAGGCGCAATGGTCGGTCGCGACCACCTGCAGCGAGCCCGAGGCGAGACCGGCCCAGAGTGAGTCCTGATGCAGCTTGTTGCGGAAGGGTGGCGACATCACGCGGCGGGCCGCATGGTCCCAGTCCTTGTTGAAATATTCGGTTTCATCCAGCGTCAGATGCTGGATCAGCGGCTCGCCGAAGACGCGCATGCCCTTGGCGCGGGCCCGGCGGATCGCCTCATGCGCCTGCTCGCAGGAGGTGTGCACGATATAGACCGGGCAGCCGGCCATGTCGGCGATCATGATCGCGCGGTTGGTTGCTTCGCCCTCGACTTCGGCCGGCCGCGAATAGGCGTGTGCCTCCGGACCGTTGTTGCCTTCGGCAAGCAGCTTCGCCTGGAGCTGGGCGACGACATCGCCGTTTTCCGCGTGCACGAGCGGCAGCGCGCCGAGGGCTGCGCAGCGCTGGAAGGACGAGAACATCTCGTCGTCGTCGACCATCAGCGCGCCCTTATAGGCCATGAAGTGCTTGAAGGTGTTGATGCCCTTGTCCTTAACGATGGTCTCCATCTCGTTGAAGACCTGCTCGCTCCACCAGGTGATCGCCATGTGGAAGGAATAGTCGCAGTTGGCGCGGGTAGACTTGTTGTCCCACATGGTGAGCGCTTCGAGCAGCGACTGGTTGGGGGAGGGCAGCGCGAAATCGACCACCATGGTCGTGCCGCCGGCAAGTGCCGCACGCGTGCCGCTTTCGAAATCGTCCGAGGAATAGGTGCCCATGAAGGGCATTTCGAGATGGGTGTGCGGGTCGATGCCGCCAGGCATGATGAAACAGCCGCTCGCATCCAGCGTCTCGTCACCGGAAAGATTGGGGCCGATCTCGACGATCCTGCCGCCCTCGATCTTGACGTCCGCCTTGTAGGTCAGGTCGGCCGTGACGATGGTTCCACCCTTGATGACAGTGCTCATGGTACTTGATCCTCGCGATTGCGCTTCCGGCGCCTACAGCGCCGCGCGTGTTTTAATACGCGCTAAGGTCGCTGTAGCATTTTAGATTTGCTGCATAATTTCCCCTTAAATCGATCCCGATTTAAGGAATTATGCAGTAGGCGGCCGCCACGAAAAAGGGCGGAACTTTCGTCCCGCCCGCAAACTCATTCGACGATTTCAGCCGTTTCGACGACGGCGTGGAAGAGGACGTCGGCGCCGGCGCTGGCCCACTCCTTGGAGATATCCTCCGCCTCGTTGTGGCTGAGGCCACCGACGCAAGGGCACATGATCATCGTCGTCGGCGCCACCTTGGCGGCCCAGCAGGCGTCGTGGCCGGCGCCCGAGATGATGTTCATGTGGCTGTAGCCGAGCCGTTCGGCGGCATCGCGCACGGCGGTAACCAGTTTCGGGTCGAAGGTCACCGGTTCGAAGTGGCCTATCGCCTCGATGGAACAGCCGACGCCGAGCGGCTCGGTGATCTTTGGCGCTTCGGCCTCGATCCTGGCGCGCATGCGATCGAGCTTCTCCTTGTCGGGCGAGCGGATATCAACGGTGAAGACCACCTTGCCCGGCAGAACGTTGCGGGAATTGGGGGAGAAGACCACCTGGCCGACGCCACCGACGGCACCCGGCTGGTTCACCATGGCAACACTCTGGACCATTTCCATGATGCGGGCCATGGCGAGGCCGGCATTGACGCGCATGTTCATCGGCGTCGAGCCGGTATGGGCTTCGCGTCCCGTCAGCGTGAACTCCAGCCACCAGAGGCCCTGACAGTGGGTGACGACGCCGATGTCCTTCCCCTCGGCTTCGAGGATCGGGCCCTGCTCGATATGGTATTCGAAATAGGCATGCATCCTGCGGGCGCCGACCTCTTCGTCGCCGACCCAGCCGATGCGTTTCAATTCATCGCCGAAGGTCTTTCCTTCCGGATCCTTGCGGCCATAGGCGAAGTCCTGGCTGTGCACGCCGGCAAAGACGCCGGAGGCGAGCATGGCCGGCGCGAAGCGTGCGCCTTCCTCGTTCGTCCAGTTGGTAACGACGACCGGGTGCTTGGTCTTGATGCCGAGGTCGTTCATCGAGCGAATGACTTCGAGGCCGGAGAGCACGCCCAACACACCGTCGAACTTGCCGCCGGTCGGCTGGGTGTCGAGATGCGAACCGACATAGACGGGCAGAGCGTCCGGGTCGGTGCCGGCGCGTGTGAAGAACATGTTGCCCATACTATCGACGCCCATGGTGAGGCCGGCCGTCTCGCACCAGGACTCGAACAACCGGCGCCCTTCGGCGTCCGCGTCGGTCAATGTCTGGCGGTTATTGCCGCCAGCAACGCCAGGGCCGATCTTGGCCATTTCCATAAGTGAATCCCACAGGCGGTCGGCATTGACACGCATGTTCTCGCCAGGTGCAGCCACGGCGGTCTCCTCATCTTTTCAGGGCCTTGCCTCAATCGGCGCGCCCTTATGTTCCCTTGGTCAAATCCAGGCTTGGTTTTTTCTGGTGCCCTTCGATCAGCCGTTGCCTTTGGCGGTGAACTGGCTGATAATTTGACCGGTTGGTAAACATTACAACTTCCATTGCGGCACTCAAGCCGGAAAAGCAAAAAAACGAAGTTGTTGCCCAAGAAGATGGCGAGGCCGGAAATTGGGCAGATCGGTTCTTGCGCGGCGAGGCGCGCGGGGATCGCCAGGGGGACAGATGGTACTACCGAGAGCGGCCAGGACCCAGAGGCGGACACGCATCCAGGAAGAGAAAGAAGAGCGCATTCTGGAAGCGGCGCTTGAAGTCTTCTCCGCCAATGGTTTCCGCGGCGCGACCGTCGACCAGATCGCCGAAGTGGCGGGCATGTCGAAGCCCAATTTGCTTTATTATTTCCGCACGAAGGAAGCGATGCACCGGGCGCTGATCGACCGGGTGCTCGATACCTGGCTCGATCCCCTGCGCGAGTTCAATGCCGAGGGAAATCCGGTCGCCGAGATCCGCAGCTACATCCGGCGCAAGCTCGAAATGGCCCGCGACTATCCGCGCGAAAGCCGGCTCTTCGCCAACGAGGTGCTGCAGGGTGCTCCGCATATCGAGGACGAGCTCAAGGGGCCGTTGAAGGCGCTGGTCGACGAGAAGGCGGAGGTGATCCGCGCCTGGGCGAAAGCCGGCAAGATCGCCAAATGCGACCCCTACCACCTGATCTTTGCGATCTGGTCAACGACCCAGCATTATGCCGACTTCGACGTGCAGGTACGCGCCGTGCTTGGCCAGGGCAATGCCGGCGAGGGACGGTTCGAAGACGCAGCGCGCTTTTTGGAGCGGCTCTTTGTCGACGGGCTGCAGGTCAGCGAGCAGCCGGCGGCCTGAGCCGCCCGCACATCTTCAATCGGGCAGCAGCGCCATCAGGAGCAGGCCGCAGGCCGTGGTCAGCGCGCCGGCAAGAACCGGCAGGCTGGTCCAGCCGTGGCCGAGCAGCCCTTCGAGCAGAATGATGAAGCTCGGCGTCAAATAGCCATAGCCGAGCACCTTGGATGCCGGCAGCCGCATCGAAGCATATTGCAGCAGCAGGAAGGTGATGGCGGTGGTGACGACGGCGAGATAGAGGACGGCGACCCAGACGATCGCGGGAAGCGCTGTAAAGTCCGTGGTGATGAGACCGATGCCACCGGGCACCAGCAGCCAGGGCACGGTGAAGACCGCGACCCAGAAGCCGAAGGCGAAGGGGTTTTCCTGTCGGCCGAACTTGCGGATCAGCGGCACATAGATCGCGTGGCAGACGACGCCGACGAAGAAGATTAGCTCGCCCTGGCCGATATCGAAGGCAAGGATCGCCTGGATATTGGCGCGGAAGATCACCCAGACGGCGCCGAGGGCTGCGATGATGAGGCCCGCGAGCACGCCCGGGCGCGTGCGCTGGCCGAGCAGCAGATAGGCGAAACCGGCGCTGAGCAACGGCATCAGGGTGAAGACCGCGCCGGTGGAAACCGGGTTGGTGAATTCCAGCGCCTTGAACATCGTCAGCATGTAGACGGCGATCAGGCCGCCGAGGATCACGAAGCGCCACGATTGCTTGGGGAAGTGAAAAGGCACGCGCGCATAGCCGAAGGTCATCAGCCCCAGCACGATGACAGTCAGCAGATAGCGCCAGAGCGTCAGCGGTCCGGCGCCCATGTGCTGGGTTGCAAGACCACCGAAAGAGAAGGAACCGGCGATCAAAATGGAAAAGCTCATCATCGCCAGATGTGCCCTCAGCTTCTCGATGCCTTTGGCGTGAACCTGATGGGGCGTTTTCGGGGATACGTCCTGCTTCATTCACGATTCCGGGGAGTATGAGGGCGGGGATACCAACCTAAGCGTTTGACGGCGTTGGTTGCAAGGCCGCGGAGATTCGCGCGGCATCCTCGACGATCCAGGTTTCGAGTGTCGCCTGCCGGCCGCGCAGGCCGATGTCCAGCCGCTCGTGTCCTTCGATCACGAGACCCGCCCGATTGACGAGTTCGGCGGAGACGGCGAGCTGCACGTCGTGCTCTTTGGCGAGGCCCTCCAAGCGGCTGGCGGTGTTGATCGTGTCGCCGACCGCCGTCAGCGACGTCGCCTGGCCATAGCCGATCTCACCGATGATGGCGGGGCCGGAGTGCAGCCCCATCGCGATGCGCAGCGGTTCGTCGAGTTCGCCGCGGAAGGTCTGGTTGAGCGTCTCGATGCCCTTGGAGATCCGCACGGCGGCGGCGAGCGACTGCCGGCAGGCCTCGGTGTAGGAACTCTTGAGGCCGAAGATCGCGAGCGCGCCATCGCCGATGAACTTGTCGATGACGCCGCCGGAATCCTCGACCGCTTCGCCCACCATCTCGAAGTAGCGGTTGAGCAGGAACACTGTGTCGAAGGGCAGCTTGTGTTCGGCAATGCTGGTAAAGCCGCGCATATCGCAGAAGAGCACGGCGATGCGTCGCTCCCGGCCTTCGCCGCCCTCGCGTCCGATCTGTTTCTTGATGCCGAGGCTGTCGCTGTCGAGGATCGGCACGACCGTCACGTTGTGCACAGGGCGGAACTGGCAGGCGAGACGGACATTGTCGGGCGCGCCGATACGGGTCAGCGTCGCAAGCTCGGCGTCCTCAGGAGCAGGCTGGTCTTCCAAGCCCTGGATGACGCGGACGCGGCAGGTCGAGCAACGCCCGCGGCCGCCGCAGACCGAGACATGCGGGATACCGGCGGCGCGGCTTGCTTCCAGAACGCTGAAGCCGAGATTGACGGTCGCGGTCCGGCCATCGGGATAACGGACGCGAATGCGGCCACCCTTCGGCATGGCCCGCAGCAGGAAGGTGCCACCGATCAGCCCACCGAAACCGAGATAGAGGCCGAGGCGGATGTCCTCGAGAAGCGTGAGATCGACCGCCGGCTTGGTGTAGGCCCTGTCGCCGTAGCCACCGTGTTCTTCATAATTGCTCTCGATCGAGCGGGCGCCGCTGACGAAGCCGAGCAACGCGAAGATCGGCAAGAGGATTGCGACTGTGTAAAGCAGGATTTCATAGCGCGGAAACCAGGCGCGGCCGCGCATCCAGAACCAGGCGCCAAGGCAACCATGGCCCCAGACGAGCAAGAGGGCGACCGATTGCCTGATGGCGTTGACCGAGTTCGACCAGAGTATCCGGAGCATGTCCGGGTAATCCGTATCGACGCCTGTGAAGAGCGGTTCGACGCGCGCGGCGGTGACATGGCCGATCAGCAAAAACGGCAGGCTGAGACCGAAGATGATCTTCAGCGCTTCGCGCGCCGGCATTCTGAGCGTCTGCCGGCGGTAGATGCTTTCGAGCGCCATGGCGAAATGCACCAGCAGGGCGCCGTAGAGCAGCACCGTGCCGGGGACGCTATGCCAGATGAGATTGAAGGCCTTACGGGCGGTTTCCATCGCTTCGATGGAAATGAGACCGAGCGAATGGTTGAAGAAATGGGCCAGCACGAACGAACCGAGTATCGCCCCGGAGACGAGGTGCATTCGCTTGCGTCGGTTGGCCGAAATGATCGTCAAGCAAAAGTCCGGCTCTGCCGGAGCTTTGTCCGGCCGCAGTTTCAAAACCGTCGGAAGATGCGTCGCCGATCCCTGATCGAACGTCACGCACCCCGTGTGAGTTCTCCCTTATTATCCAGATCGCGCGGGCCGACAACTTACCATTTTTACACAATCTGTTTCGTTTTCGTGTCCTGTTCGTTATCGGCGGGGAACGCTATTCAGCGGGGTTCGGTGCCAGAGTTCGATCGGGTTGGCCTGCATGTCGAACTCCCCATGCTTTTGGCTTGTGATGGCAGCACCGGAAACAGCGGCTACCGCTTGCTTCATTCCATCATGGCCGGCAGGCGCGCCGCAAGGGTATCGATGAGCAGGCGCAACTTTGGCGGCATGTATTGGGTTTTCGGCCAGACGACGTAGGTGCCATAGGAGAGCGCCGGCGCATCGGCGAGAATCCGCACGAGCGAGCCTGAGGCGATGCGATTGCCCGCGAGCCAGCATGGCAGCCAGGCGATGCCGAAGCCGTCGGCTGCCGCGTCGGCGATTGAGGTCAGATCGTCGAGCCGCAGCCGCGCCGGCGGCGTGATGGTTCGCACCTGACCCGTCTTTACTGGAAAGGACCAGGCGAGCGGCTGTCCGCTGCGCCGATAGAGGATCGCCTGATGTGACATCAGGTCATCGATCGTTTCAGGCGTGCCGTTTGTTTCAAGATAGGCCGGTGAGGCGCACACGGTCATCCGCTGGTCGGCGATCGTTCGCGTCATCAACTCGGGTTCGCTGCGCAGTGGTCCGGTGCGGATGGCAAGATCGAAGCCGTCCTCGACCAGGTCGACGTTGCGATCACTGAAGTTGAGGTCGAATTCCAGGCGCGGGTGCAGCCGCAGCAGTTCCGACAGCAGCGGCATGATGCATTGGCGGCCGAAATGCACAGGCATCGACAGGCGCAGGCGGCCCTGGATCTCCTGTTTGCCCGATTCCAGCAGCGCCTCTCCGGCTTTGATTTCGCCGAGCGCCCTCAGGCAGTTTTCGTAGAAGAGCTGGCCTTCGTCGGTCAGGCACTGGGTGCGGGTGGTGCGATGGAAGAGGCGAACGCCCAGCCTCTGTTCCAGCTTGGCGACCGTTTTGCCGACTGCCGAGCGCGATAGGTTGAGCCTTTCGGCCGCTGCAGAAAAGCCGCCGGCGTCGGCCGCTTCCACGAACACTGAAACTCCGTTCAGGTAGCTCATTTTTGTATCCTTGGTGGAACCAATATGGCGAAATCATATCGCAACTGGAGAGATAAATTCAACGCTATGGTTTCTTCATCAGATCAAACCGATGAAAGGAAAGACCATGGCAAGACTGATGAAGGAATGGACGATCGATACGTTCGGCGCCTCGAACCTGAAGGTCACGGAGCGGCGCGTTCCTGAGCCGGGTGCGGGCGAGGTGCTCGTTCGCACGACCGCCGTGTCGCTCAATTTCCGCGACAAGCTGGTGCTGGAAAACGGCATGGGTATGCCGCTTGCCTTCCCTTTCGTGCCGGGTTCCGACATGGCCGGCGTGGTCGAAGCGGTCGGCCGCGGCGTCACGCGGTTTAAGCCGGGCGATCGTGTGATTTCCGTCTTCGATCCGACCTGGATTGATGGTCAGAAGCCGGGGACCGCCCGTCATCCGACGTCGTTTGCGCTTGGGGGCCTCAACCCGGGTGTTGCCTCCGAATATGTCGCCTTCCCAGAAGGCTGGTTCGTGAAGGCACCTGAGAGCCTCGACGATGGCGAGGCGAGTACCTTGCCCTGCGCCGGTCTGACCGCCTGGTTCGCTCTGGTCGAGAGGGGACATCCGAAAGCCGGCGACCGCGTCGTCGTGCAGGGCACCGGCGGTGTTTCCCTGTTCGGGCTGCAGATCGCCAAGGCGCACGGGGCCGAAGTGATCGTGACATCAGCCAGTCAGGAAAAGCTCGAACGTGCGCGTGCGCTTGGAGCCGATCATGGCGTAAACCGGCTGTCGGAAGACTGGGCGGAGCGTGTTCTCGCGATTACCGGCGATCATGGCGCGGACCATATCCTCGAGCTTGCCGGCGGCGCCAATCTCGGCAAATCGCTGCAGGCGGTGGCCATGCAGGGGCGGATCTCTGTCATCGGCGTGCTCGAAGGCGGCGAGATCTCGGCGCCGGCGCCATTTGTGCTGTTGAAGTCGCCGGTCATCCAGGGCATCGGCGTCGGCCATCGCCGGGCGCTGGAAGATCTGGTCGGCGCCATCGACCGGACCGGGATCAGGCCGGTCATCGATGCCCGCTACCGGTTCGCAGAGTTGCCCGAGGCGCTGGCGCATCTCGATCGCGGGCCGTTCGGCAAAGTCGTCGTCGAATTCCAGGGTTGAAAGACAAAGCCGCCGGATGGGTTTTCCGGCGGCTTTGCGCGATGCGATCGCGGGCGAACCCGCTTGGCCGCCCTTACTCCGCGGCCTCGCGGGCCATCGGATTGTTCGGGTGCGTCGTCCAGTTGGCGTAGTTCGGGTCGACCGGCTTGCCGGTGCGCTGGTCGATCGTGCCGGCCGGCAGTTCTTCCATGGTGATGCAGTTCTCGACCGGACAGACGCTGACGCAGAGGTTGCAGCCGACGCACTCGTCTTCCATTACCTCGAAGTGGCGCACGCCGTTGACGAACTGGGTGATCGCCTGGTGCGAGGTGTCCTCGCAGACGATGTGACAGCGGCCGCACTTGATGCAGGAATCCTGATCGATCTTGGCCTTGGCGATATAGTTGAGGTTGAGGTACTGCCAGTCAGTGACATTCGGCACGGCGCGGCCGGTGATGTCGTCGAGGTCGCGGTGACCCTTGGCATCCATCCAGTCGGAAAGGCCGGAGATCATTTCCTGGACAATCTTGAAGCCGTAGGTCATCGCCGCGGTGCAGACCTGCACGTTGCCGGCGCCAAGCACCAGGAATTCGGCCGCGTCGCGCCAGGTGGTTATGCCACCGATGCCGGAGATCGGCAGGCCATAGGTTTCGGGATCGCGGGCGATTTCGGCGACCATGTTGAGTGCGATCGGCTTGACCGCCGGGCCGCAATAGCCGCCATGAGTGCCCTTGCCGCCGACCGTCGGGTTCGGGGCGAAGTTGTCGAGATCGACTGACACGATCGAGTTGATCGTGTTGATCAGCGACACGGCGTCGGTGCCGCCGGCCTTGGCGGCGCGGGCAGGCTTGCGGATGTCGGTGATATTCGGCGTCAGCTTGGTGATGACAGGCATGCGCGTGTACTGCTTGCACCAGCGCACGACCATCTCGATATATTCCGGCACCTGGCCGACCGCAGCGCCCATACCGCGCTCGGACATGCCGTGCGGACAGCCGAAGTTGAGCTCGATGCCGTCGGCGCCGGTTTCTTCCACCAACGGCAGGATCGCCTTCCACGCCTCTTCCTCGCAGGGCACCATGATCGAGGCGATCAGGGCCCGGTCCGGCCAGTTCATCTTGACCTGCTTCATTTCGCGCAGGTTCACATAAAGGTCGCGGTCGGTGATGAGCTCGATATTGTTGAAGCCCAGCAGCCGGCGGTCGGCACCCCAGATCGCGCCGTAGCGCGGTCCGTTGACGTTGACGACCGGCGGTCCTTCTTCGCCGAGCGTTTTCCAGACGACGCCGCCCCAGCCCGCCTTGAAGGCGCGCTCGACGTTATAGGCCTTGTCCGTCGGCGGGGCGGATGCCAGCCAGAACGGGTTCGGGGATTTGATGCCGACGAAGTTATTGCGAAGATCAGCCATTGGTTTCTCCTCCCGATCCTTTAGGCAACTGCGCTCGCATGCGGCGCTGCCGCGGCGAGGGCCTGGTTGATCGATTCAGCCGCATCGCGGCCCATGGCGACGGCCGAGACGGTGAGGTCTTCGCCGCCGAGCACGCAGTCGCCACCGGCCCAGACGTTGTCGATCGAGGTTCGCCCTTCGGCATCGGTGACGATACGGCCGCCTTCAAGCTGCAGGGCGCCAAGGCCGCTTCCGAGGAAGCTCTGGCCGATTGCCTTGAAGATCTGATCGGCGGCAATGATACCCGTTTCGCCGGTCGCCGTCAGCTTTCCGTCTTCAAGCGTGGTGTATTCCAGCTCGATGCCTGCGACCTTGCCGTCCTTTTCGGCAATGCGCTTCGGCTGCAGCCAATGGCGGATGGTGACGCCCTTGGAGGTGGCGAGATCCTGCTCGAACTCGGAGGCGTTCATGTGCTCCTTGCCGCGGCGATAACAGATCGTTACCTCTTCGGCGCCGAGCAGCTTTGCCTGGACGGCGGCGTCGATCGCGGTCATGCCGCCGCCGAGGACGACGACACGGCGCCCGACGGGGATGTCGGCCTTCGTCTTCGACTGACGCAGCGCTGCGATGAAGTCGACGGCATCTTCGACGCCCTCGGCGTTTTCGCCTTCCATGCGCAGGGCATTGACGCCGACGAGGCCGAGACCGAGGAAGACGGCATCATACTGCTCGGAGAGCTCGGCAAGACTGAACTCCCGGCCGAGTGCCTGGCCGTTGCGAACCTCGATGCCGCCGATCGACAGCACGTAGTCGACTTCCTTTTGGGCGAAGTCGTCGACCGACTTGTAGGCGGCGATGCCGTATTCGTTGAGGCCGCCCGACTTCGGACGGGCGTCGTAGATCACGACGTCGTGGCCCTTGACGGCGAGCCGATGGGCCGCCGCCAGTCCCGCCGGTCCGGCGCCGACGACGGCGACCTTACGGCCGGAGGAAGCGGCGCGGGTGTAGAACTGCTTGTTCTCCTTCATCGCCACGTCGGTCGCATAGCGCTGCAGGCGGCCGATCTCGACCGGGCGCTCCTCGGCGATGTTGCGAACGCAGGCCTGTTCGCAGAGCGTTTCGGTGGGACAGACGCGGGCGCACATGCCGCCCAGGATGTTCTGGTCGAAGATCGTCTTGGCCGATCCGATCGGGTTTCCAGTCGATATCTGCCGAATGAACAGCGGGATATCGATGGAGGTGGGACAGGCTGTCATGCACGGCGCGTCATGACAGAAATAACAGCGGTCGGAAGCGACGAGGGCCTCGTGCTTGTCGAGCGGCGGATGGAGGTCGGAGAAATTGCTCTCGTACTCCCCGAGCGGCAGGCGGCCGCCGAGGATCCCAGATTGTGTCGTTCCCATTTTTGGCTCCCAATGTTTTCTCAGGATGATGGAACGGTAACACGCTTTATTTTTTTATCAAACGGTAAAAGTTTGCGGTCGAAATCACCGGAAAGCCTTGTGATCCCGGGCTTTTCTGCCGGCGCGCCAAGCCATTGTTCTTGGCCGATGTTTGACAGGACAGGACAAATAGTGGCAGCAAATTAGAGCGGGATGAGGAATGGTGTTTGCGGTTTTTCGGCCGCTCCCCGCTCTAACTTAAGAGAATCGATCACGATGTCTTTGGGGAGTTCGACCCAAAATCATCGTCATTCGGGGGAACGGAGAACAGGCATGGCGCGCAGGGGCGAGGCGAACAACAGGCTTGATGATGCCGCCCGGGCGGGCTGGCTATACTATGTCGCCGGCCGCACCCAGGACGAGATCGCGACCGTCATGGGGATTTCGCGCCAATCGGCGCAGCGGCTCGTTTCTCTCGCCATGTCCGAGCGGCTGATCAAGGTTCGGCTCGACCATCCGATCGCCGCATGTCTGGAGGCGGCGGCGGGCCTGCGCGACAGATACGGGCTGAAGCATGTGGAGGTCGTGCCGAGCGATCCGGGGTCGACCTCGACGACCGTCGGCATTGCCGAGGCGGGTGCTGCCGAAATCGAGCGCTGGCTGAAGTTGCCGGAGCCGCAGGTGTTGGCGATCGGTACCGGACGCACGCTGAAGGCGGCGGTCGACCAGCTGCCGCCGATGGAATGTCCGCAGCACCGCATCGTTTCGCTCACCGGCAATATCGGCCTCGACGGCTCGGCCGCCTATTACAACGTCATCTTCAGCATGGCCGATGCGGTCAAGGCGCGGCATTTTCCGATGCCGCTGCCCGTGCTCGCCGCCTCGCCGGAGGAGAGGGAAGTGCTGCACAGCCAGAGCCTGGTTCAGGTGGCCCTGAAGCTCGGCGCAGAAGCCAATGTCGCCTTCGTCGGCGTCGGCGAACTCGGCCCGGACGCGCCGCTTTGCCAGGACGGGTTCCTGGCGCAGGACGAGATGGCCGGTCTTACCAGAGCTGGCGCGGCCGGCGAAATCTGCGGCTGGATGTTCGACCATGACGGCGTATTGCTCTCCGGCAGCTTCAACGAACGCGTCGCTTCGGTGCCGCTTCCCTCGCGGGACAAGGCGTCGGTGATCGGCCTTGCCAAGGGGCGGCGCAAGTACGAAGCGCTGTGGGCGGCCGTGAAGGGTGGAATCATCAACGGTCTTATCACCGATGAGGCGACGGCGCGCTATCTGCTCAACGCCTGATCGCAAAGAGCGCGTCCGTTAAAAGGCCGGCCCAGCGCCGGCCTTTCGCACTTGCGTAAAGAAAAAATCGGCAATCAAAACAATCTTCTAATGTTTCTGTGTGCGGCGCAGCAACGATTGCGCATTGACAATTTGTCACGAGAAGTGAGTAATTGCCCATGAGCGAGGCAAATGCTCAATTCTTCTGGGAGGAAGTCGATGAACTTGAGAACTTTCCTGCTGGGCACGTGCTCGGCAGTCGCGCTGTCGGGTCTGGCCCAAGCAGAAACCCTGACGATCGCGACCGTGAACAACGGCGACATGATCCGGATGCAGAAGCTGACGGAGGATTTCACGTCCAAGAATCCGGACATTCAACTCGAGTGGGTGACGCTCGAGGAAAACGTGCTGCGCCAGCGCGTGACGACCGACATCGCCACCAAGGGCGGCCAGTACGACATCATGACGATCGGCACCTATGAAGTGCCGATCTGGGCGAAGCAGGGCTGGCTGCTGCCGCTCGACAATCTCGGCGCCGACTACGACGTCGACGACCTCCTGCCGGCGATCCGCTCCGGCCTGACCATCGACGGCAAGCTCTATGCTGCGCCGTTCTACGGCGAAAGCTCGATGGTGATGTACCGCAAGGACCTGTTCGAGAAGGCGGGGCTCACCATGCCCGACGCGCCGACCTGGGACTTCATTGCCGACGCGGCGCGCAAGATCACCGACAAGAACAATGAACTCTACGGCATCTGCCTGCGCGGCAAGGCCGGCTGGGGCGAGAACATGGCCTTCCTGACGGCGACCGCGAACGCCTTCGGCGCCCGCTGGTTCGACGAGAACTGGAAGCCGCAGTTCGATCAGCCGGAATGGAAGAACGCACTCGACTTCTACGTCAAGCTGATGAACGACGCCGGACCGCCCGGCGCTTCCTCGAACGGCTTCAACGAAAACCTGTCGCTGTTCCAGACCGGCAAGTGCGGCATGTGGATCGATGCGACGGTTGCGGCCTCCTTCGTCACCAACCCGAAGGAATCGACCGTTGCCGACAAGGTCGGCTTCGCGCTCGCTCCGGACACCGGCCTCGGCAAGCGCGGCAACTGGCTCTGGGCCTGGAACCTCGCGATCCCCGCCGGCTCGCAGAAGGTCGCTTCGGCCGAGAAGTTCATCGCCTGGGCAACCGGCAAGGACTATCTGAAGCTCGTGGCTGACAAGGAAGGCTGGGCGAACGTACCTCCGGGCACGCGAACCTCGCTCTACGCCAACCCCGAGTACCAGAAGGCGGCGCCGTTCGCGAAGATGACGCTCGACTCGATCAACGCGGCCGATCCGAAGAACCCGGCCGTCAAGCCGGTGCCCTATGTCGGCGTGCAGTTCGTGGCGATCCCTGAATTCCAGGGTCTCGGCACGGCGGTCGGCCAGCAGTTCTCGGCGGCCCTTGCCGGTCAGATGAGCGTCGACGATGCGCTTGCCAGCGCCCAGAAGCTGACCGAACGCGAAATGACCAAGGCCGGTTACATCAAATAGCGCTCCCAAGGGCCCGGGGTGCCGGCCGCAAATGGCTGGCGCCCCGGTAATTCCCGGAGGCGGCCACTGGGCTCGTGCGGACAAACGCGCCGGCCCGGCCCGATCTCGAAACAGCATTGAATTCCTTCATTGGGGGGACGCCATGGCGACCTTGCACACCCGCTCCGCCGCGCGGCTGATGATCGCGCCTTCGGTGCTTCTGCTTCTGGCCTGGATGATCGTTCCGCTGGCCATGACCATCTACTTCTCGTTCCTGCGCTACAATCTGTTGATGCCGGGGATGGAGGAGTTCGCCGGCTTTTCGAACTACAGCTACTTCCTCACCGATCCCGCCTTCTTCCAGGCGATCTTCAACACGCTCGCGATCGTGCTCGGTGTGCTGTTCATTACCGTCGTCGGCGGCATCGCACTGGCGCTGTTGCTCGACCAGCCGATGTTCGGGCAGGGGATCGTGCGCATCCTGGTGATCGCGCCGTTCCTGATCATGCCGACGGTCGCCGCACTCGTCTGGAAGAACATGTTCATGAATCCGGTCAACGGGCTCTTCGCCTGGGTGGCCAAGCTCTTCGGGCTGCAGCCCTTCGACTTTCTCGCCAATGCACCGCTGATGTCGGTGATCCTGATCGTCGCCTGGCAATGGCTGCCCTTTGCGACGCTGATCCTTCTGACGGCCCTGCAGTCGCTCGATGAAGAGCAGAAGGAAGCCGCACAGATGGACGGCGCCGGCGCCTGGAGCCGCTTCATCTATCTGGTGCTGCCGCATCTCTCGCGCGCCATCACCGTGGTGATCCTGATCCAGACGATCTTCCTGCTCTCGGTCTTCGCCGAGATCCTGGTGACGACCAATGGCGGGCCGGGTACGCAGAGCACGAACCTCACCTTCCTCGTCTATGCGCAGGCCCTGCTGCAGTTCGACGTGGGCGGCGCATCCGCCGGCGGCATCATCGCCGTCATCCTCGCCAACATCGTCGCATTCTTCCTGATGCGCATGATCGGCAAGACGCTGGAGGCTTGAGAACCATGGCACGCAATGTCTCCACCCAAAGAAAGATCGTCGTTACCGTCGTCGCCTGGACGATCGGCATCCTGATCTTCTTCCCGATCCTCTGGACGTTCCTGACGAGCTTCAAGACCGAGGCCGAGGCGATCGCCTCGCCGCCGTCCCTGTTCTTCTTCGACTGGACGACGGAGAACTATCACGAGGTGCAGAGCCGATCGAATTACTTCCTGCACTTCATGAACTCGGTCGTCGTCTCCTTCGGCTCGACGCTGATCGGCCTGATCATCGCCATTCCGTCCGCCTGGGCGATGGCGTTCTCGCCGACCAAGCGCACCAAGGACGTCCTGATGTGGATGCTCTCCACCAAGATGATGCCGTCGGTCGGCGTGCTGGTGCCGATGTATCTGATGTTCCGCAACACCGGCCTGCTCGACACCCGTACCGGCCTCGTCATTGTGCTGACGCTGATCAACCTGCCGATCATCATCTGGATGCTCTACACCTACTTTAAGGAGATCCCCGGCGAAATCCTGGAGGCCGCCCGCATGGACGGCGCCTCGCTCTCCAAGGAGATCATCTATGTGCTGACGCCGATGGCGATCCCCGGCATCGCCTCGACGCTTCTGCTCAACATCATCCTCGCCTGGAACGAGGCGTTCTGGACGCTGAACCTCAGTGCCGCGAAAGCCGCGCCGCTGACTGCCTTCATCGCCTCCTATTCGAGCCCCGAAGGCCTGTTCTACGCCAAGCTCTCGGCCGCCTCGACCATGGCGATCGCCCCCATCCTCATACTCGGCTGGTTCTCGCAGAAACAGCTCGTACGCGGCCTCACCTTCGGCGCGGTCAAATAAGGGATACGACAATGGGAAGCATTACACTCAGCAAGGTTTCGAAGGTCTTCGGCGCCCATGCCGTCATCCCCTCGATCGACCTCGACATCAACAATGGCGAGTTCGTCGTCTTCGTCGGCCCGTCCGGTTGCGGAAAGTCGACGCTGCTCAGGCTGATCGCCGGCCTGGAAGATGTCAGCGACGGCGACATCGTCATCGATGGCAAGAACGCCACCGAACTGCCGCCGGCACAGCGCGGCCTGTCGATGGTGTTCCAGTCCTACGCGCTCTATCCGCACATGAGCGTGCGCTCGAACATCGCCTTTCCGCTGAAGATGGCGGGCGAGGACAAGGCCGTCATCGACAAGAAGGTGTCGGATGCGGCGCGCGTGCTGAACCTTACCGATTATCTCGACCGCAAGCCGCGGCAGCTTTCCGGCGGTCAGCGCCAGCGCGTCGCGATCGGCCGGGCGATCGTGCGCCAGCCGAAGGCCTTCCTGTTCGACGAGCCGCTGTCGAACCTCGATGCAGCGCTTCGCGTCAACATGCGGCTGGAGATCAGCCAGCTGCACCAGGACCTGAAGACGACGATGATTTACGTCACCCACGATCAGGTGGAGGCCATGACCATGGCCGACAAGATCGTGGTGCTCAATCGTGGGCGCATCGAGCAGGTCGGCTCGCCGCTCGACCTCTACCACAAGCCGGACAATCTGTTCGTCGCGGGCTTCATCGGTTCGCCGCGCATGAATATCGTCACTGGTCCTGCGGCTTCTGCCTATCAGGCGCATACGATGGGCATCCGCCCCGAGCATCTGGCGCTCTCCAAAGATAGTGGCAGCTGGCAGGGCACGGTCGGCGTCGCCGAACACCTCGGCTCCGACACCTTCCTGCACGTCAATGTCGACGACGGCATCGGCACGGTGACGGCGCGCGTCAGCGGCGACTTTGCCGTCACCCACGGCGATCGCGTGTTCCTGACGCCGGACCCACAGCGCGTCCACAGGTTCGACGACAAGGGGTTGGCAGTGCGATGAGAAGGCTCGAAGGTAAAAGCGCGCTGATCACCGGGTCTGCGCGGGGGATCGGCCGTGCCTTCGCGGAGGCTTATATCCGCGAAGGCGCCACGGTCGCGATCGCCGACATCAATATCGAACGGGCACGGCAGACGGCCTCCGAGATCGGTGCCGGCGCCTACGCGGTCGAGATGGACGTGACGCAGCAGGCATCGATCGATGCTGCGATCGCAGCGGTCGTCAGGCAAGCGGGCGGCCTCGATATCCTCGTCAACAATGCAGCACTCTTCGACCTTGCGCCGATCGTCGAAATCACCCGCGAAAGCTATGACCGGCTGTTTTCGATCAATGTTGCCGGCACGCTGTTCGCGCTGCAGGCGGCCGCAAAGCAGATGATCGCCCAGGGCAGGGGCGGCAAGATCATCAACATGGCGAGCCAGGCGGGCCGCCGCGGTGAAGCGTTGGTAGCGATCTATTGCGCCACCAAGGCGGCGGTCATCAGCCTTACCCAGTCGGCCGGCCTCAACCTCATCAAGCACGGCATCAACGTCAACGCGATCGCGCCCGGTGTGGTCGACGGCGAGCACTGGGACGGCGTCGACGCGCTGTTTGCCAAATACGAAAACCGCCCGCTCGGCGAAAAGAAGAAGCTGGTTGGCGCGGAGGTGCCCTATGGGCGCATGGGAACGGCCGAGGACCTGACCGGAATGGCGATCTTCCTCGCCTCAGCCGAGAGCGACTACGTCGTCTCGCAGACCTACAACGTCGACGGCGGCAACTGGATGAGCTGAGCCTGCGCAGCCGGTGAAGCCTCGAAAGGATACGGGATCATGACGACCAAACTCTCACTTGCCGCCCTCGACACGATCAAGGCCAAGGCCGGCGTGCCGAACTACGACCGGTCGCAATTGACGGCGGGGATCGTGCATTTTGGCGTCGGCAACTTCCATAGGGCGCACCAGGCCGTCTATCTCGACGATCTCTTCAATGCCGGCCACGACCGGGATTGGGCCATCATCGGTGCCGGCGTACTTGCCTCCGATGCAACGATGCGGGCGAAACTCGCGGCGCAGGATTTCCTGACGACGGTCGTCGAGCAGGACAACAACCGCACCGGCGCCCATATCACCGGCGCGATGATCGACTACCTGGAACCAGGCGACATCCCGGCGATCATCGCGAGGCTGACCGATCCGGCGATCCGCATCGTGTCGCTGACGATCACCGAAGGCGGTTATTTCATCGATCCGGCGTCGGGTGTATTCAACCCGACCCATCCGGCAATCGTCGCCGACGCGCAGAACCCGGCTGCTCCGAAGACCGTGTTCGGACTGATCGTCGCCGGCCTGAAAGCGCGCCGCGACAAGAACGTTCCGCCCTTCACCGTGATGTCCTGCGACAACATTCCCGGCAATGGCGAGGTCACGCATGCCGCTGTTTCCGGCCTTGCTCGGCTCGTCGATGCTGATTTCGCTGACTGGATCGATGCCAATGTCGCTTTCCCGAACGGCATGGTGGACCGGATCACGCCGGCAACCGGCACACGTCAAATCGGCATTGTCGCCGACGATTACGGCATAGAGGACGCCTGGCCGGTGTTCTGCGAGGAATTCAAGCAATGGGTGCTTGAAGACCATTTCCCGCTCGGCCGTCCGGCGCTGGAGAAGGTCGGCGTCCAGTTCGTGCCCGACGTCGCGCCGTACGAACACATGAAGATCCGCATCCTCAACGGCGGCCATGCGGCGATCGCCTATCCGGCGGCTCTGCTCGACATTCATTTCGTGCATGAGGCGATGGAAGAGCCGCTGATCCGTGCCTTTCTTGCCAAGCTTGAACATGACGAGATCATTCCGGTCATTCCGCCCGTGCCGAACACCGATCTCGGCGATTACTACAAGCTGATCGAGACGCGCTTTGCCAATCCGAAGATCGGTGACACGATCCCGCGTCTGGCGCAGGACGGTTCCAACCGCCAGCCGAAATTCATCCTGCCGTCGACGGCCGATCGCCTAGCGCGCGGCGAAGATGTCGTCGGTCTGTCGCTGGTTTCGGCACTGTGGTGCCGCTACTTCGCCGGCACGTCCGACAGCGGCAAGGCGATCGTCTTCAACGACCAGAGCGCCGACCGGCTGAACAAGGCGGCGCTTGCTGCCAAGAACGATCCGGTGGCCTTCCTGGAGTTCGGCGATATCTTCGGCGATGTCGCGCGCTCCGATCTCTTCCGCCGCCGTTTCAGCCATGCATTGAAAACCCTCTGGGAAAGGGGTACGCGCGCTACGCTCCAGCTTTATCTGGACGACAAGCTCACCGCATAATTCCCTGGATCACATCGAACCAGGGACGAGATTATGCGCCAATTCAAAGCGTTACAGCGACCTTGGCGCCTTATATCGCGCGTAGCTGTAAGGGGTAGGGTGCGATGGCGGACACAGCGTCCAGGCTGGTGATTTTCGATTGCGACGGCGTGCTTGTCGATAGCGAGCCGATCTCGCTGGAAGTGCTGGTGGACGTGCTCTCGGCCGCCGGCGTTCCGATGACCGCCGAGGAGGCGACGGAACGATTTCTCGGGCGCAGCCTGAAAAGCATGTCGGCGATCCTCCACGACGAATATGGCCTCGCCACCGACGATGCCTTCCTCGAGGGCATGCGCCTTCGTCTTTATCAGCGCTTCCGCACCGAATTGCAGCCGATTGCAGGAATTCGCGAAGCGGTCGAAGGGCTCGAGGGCGCGTGCTGCGTCGCCTCGTCCAGCCAGCCGGAACGCATCCGCCTGTCGCTGACCGTCACCGGGCTCATTGACCTCTTCGAGCCCAATATCTTCTCCGCCACCATGGTGAAACACGGCAAGCCGGCGCCTGATCTCTTCCTGCATGCGAGCCGCGTAATGGGTTTCGCGCCCAGGGATTGCGTCGTCGTCGAGGACAGTCCGGCGGGTATCGAAGCGGCGAAGGCGGCGGGCATGCGGGTCTTCGCCTTTGCCGGCGGCAGCCATGCCCGATCCGACAGGCACCGCCAAAGTCTCGCGAATCTCGGTCCCGACGTGCTGTTTGACGACATGGGCGAATTGTTACAGTTTGTCCGCCGATAGCAGGGACAAGAGGGGCGGGACTTTCATTGATGCGTGAATTCGTCGTTGCGGTCGATGTCGGCACCGGCAGTGCGCGCGCCGGTATCTTTGACCGGAAGGGCACGCTGCTTGCGCGTGCCGACCTGCCGATTGCCATGAACCGGCCGGAAGAAAACCACGCCGAACATGATTCTGAGGATATCTGGCGCGCCGTCTGCGGCGCGGTCAAGGCGGCCAAGGACAAGGCCGGGATCGCCGCTGAAAGCGTTGCCGCGATCGGCTTCGACGCCACCTGCTCGTTGGTGGTGCGCGACAGCGAAGGCGAGCCGCTATCCGTCAACCGCAAGGGCGAGGCGCGCTGGGACACGATCGTCTGGCTCGACCATCGGGCGCTCGCCGAGGCAGATTTCTGTACGGCGACCGGCCATCCGGTGCTCGACTTCTCCGGCCGCGTCATGTCGCCGGAAATGGAAATGCCGAAGCTGATGTGGCTGAAGCGCAACCTGCCGCAACAATGGCAGAAGGCGGGTTTCTTCTTCGACCTGGCCGACTATCTTTCCTGGCGAGCGACGGGAAGCGCTGCTCGCTCGCGCTGCACGCTGACAGCGAAGTGGAATTATCTGGCGCATGAGAAGCGCGGCTGGCAGCCGGACTATCTCGAAAAGATCGGGCTTGAAGATCTCATCGAACGCGGCGGACTACCGGAAGAAACGCTGCCGATCGGAAGCTCGATCGGTCATTTGAGCGCTGCGGCCGCCGCAGAGCTTGGGCTCGACGAAGCCTGCCAGGTGGCGCCGGGTCTGATCGACGCCTATGCCGGTGCGCTCGGCGTCGTCGGCGAGTTTATCGGGAAGCCGGAGAAGCTCGAAAAACAACTCGCGTTGATCGCCGGTACATCGAGCTGCATTGTCGCCTTTTCCAAGGATATGAAGCCGGGCTTCGGCATGTGGGGCCCCTATTACGAAGCGGTTCTTCCGGGCGCCTGGCTGATCGAGGGCGGGCAATCGGCGACAGGTGCGCTGCTCGACCATATCGTGCGGCTGCATGGCGGCGGCATTGAACCGACGGCAGAGACCCACGGCTGGATCATCGCCCGGGTGCAGGAACTGCGCGCCGAGCAGGGCGCCGCTTTTGCCGATCGCCTGCATGTGCTTCCCGATTTCCACGGCAACCGCTCTCCGCTCGCCGACCCGCATGGGCTCGGGGTTATCAGCGGCTTGCCGCTCGATTCCTCCTTCGATGCGCTCTGCCGTCTCTATTGGCGCACCTGCGTCGCGATCGCGCTCGGCATCCGTCACATCCTGGAGATGATGCGCGAGGTCGGCTACCAGCTCGACACGCTGCACGTCACCGGCGGCCACGTGCGCAACGCGCTTCTGATGGAGCTCTACTGCGATGTGACCGGCTGCCGCGTGGTTGCGCCGCAGGCACCGGACGCGGTGCTGCTCGGTACGGCGATGGCAGCTGCGGTTGCCGGCGGCATCCACCGGGATCTCGCCGCCGCAGGGGCGGAAATGGCGTCGGAGGGGCACGAGCGCCTGCCGAACGCAAGTGCTCGCGGCACCTATGACCGCGATTACCGCCGCTTCCTGGCGCTCTACCGCCATCGTGACGAACTCGACAGGATGCAGTGAAGCGGTAGGCCGAAACGGTCAGGGCGGGTGCTTGGAACCTTTTGCCCCGTCGCGCATTCTGTTTGCGACCGGACGGTGGCGCGCATAGCCCCCAATGCCGCGCCGGAGGCAGACCGCCGGCCTACAACTCACACTCCCCGAGTGAGTTGCACATACCAGCCAGTGCCTTCCCTCGGCACTGGCTGTCGTGTTTCCGGGGTAAGCCAAAGAGATGCTGCGGGAAATGTGAAACGGCGGGGTGAGGCCGGCTGACATGAAGTCGCGCCGGCGAGTGTGCCTCCGCGCGAATATCGGGAAGTGGCGCAAATATCAGGAACGGCTGATTTCGGGAAAACCGGCCATTCGCCGCTTCGACGAAACGGTAAAATGGACTACGGCGTCGCGGCCCTGTGTGACGCGCGACGCTGTAGCCCTTTGAATGACCTGCATGTTCTTGCCTTTGACCGGCTGCGATCAAAGGGAACATGCAGGTTGCACTCAGGCCGCCGCCTTGGTCGATTCGTTGAAGAACAACGCCTGACTGATCAGTGCCTTGACCATATCCGGGTTGAACGGCTTGGTGACCAGGAAGGTCGGTTCCGGCCGCTCGCCGGTCAGGAGCCGTTCCGGGAAAGCGGTGATGAAGATCACCGGAATGGCGCTCGTCTTCAGGATGTCGTTGACCGCGTCGATGCCTGAGCTGCCGTCGGCGAGCTGGATATCGGCAAGCACCATGCTTGGCCGCGTCCTCTTGTAGAGGGCGATCGCTTCGTCGCGCGTCCGGGCGATGCCGGTGACCCGATGGCCGAGGCTTTCGACCATCTGTTCGATATCGATGGCGATCAGCGGTTCGTCCTCGATGATCATGATATCGGTCGCGACCTGGCGCGAGATTTCCTGCGAGGCGCGGTCGAGCAGGCTGCCGACCTTATCGGTGGACACGTCGAGAACCTCGGCGGCCTCCTCGGGACGGAAACCTTCGACCGAGACCAGCAGGAAGGCCTGGCGGGCAAGGGGCGAAACGGTTGCGAGATTGATCGATGCGCGCTGTTCCCAGGCAAAAGGCGAGATCGGTTCCGGCACAAGCACGGACGAGGAACCGAAAAGTGAGGTGAAGAGCCGGAACAGGCCAACGCGATCATTGCTCGCTTCCGGGAAAATCGACGTGTCGGCGATCAGCGCTTCGAGAACGGCAGCGACATAGGCGTCGCCTGATGTCTGCGAGCCGGTCAGCGCGCGCGAATAGCGGCGCAGATACGGCAGAAGCGGTGCTATCCGCGTGGACAATGTCATAGGGGAACTCCCTCGGGTATCTTTCTACGGTGACGTTGCGAGAACGCCGGACGTAAAAAAAGGTTCCGCGAGGGAACATTTCAATTTTCTGCTGCGTTATGGCGGCTATGGACACTCGAAGGCGACAGTTTGACAATGAAATATAAAACAGGGGCAGGGCGGACTACCGGCACGACCTTATGGACAGAAGACCCAAATGCGCAGATCGCAGCAAAGCTGAAAGCGCTTTATCAGTCCGTGCAGGAAGAGGCGATACCCGCGCGTTTTCTCGATCTTCTGGAAAAGCTCGACGCAGCCGAGCAGCAATCGGCGCTGCAGGGCAGGGAGTAAGTGCCAGAATGTCGTCCGAAAAAAATGATTTCAAGCGAGAGATGCTTGCCGCCTTGCCGAGCCTGCGTGCCTTCGCCATGTCGTTGATCGGTCGCCACGACCGTGCCGACGATCTGGTGCAGGACACGATCATGAAGGCCTGGGCGAAGCAGGACCATTTCGAGATGGGCACCAATATGAAGGCCTGGCTCTTCACGATCCTGCGCAACGAGCTCTACAGCCAGATGCGCAAGCGCGGGCGCGAGGTGCAGGACACCGACGGTCACTTCACCGAGTCGCTGGCCCATCATCCCGAGCAATACGGCTCGCTCGACCTGCAGGATTTCCGGCGCGCGCTCGAGATGCTGCCGCCGGACCAGCGCGAAGCGATCATCCTGGTCGGAGCTTCCGGCTTCTCCTACGAGGAGGCGGCGACGATCTGCGGCTGTGCCCTTGGCACGATCAAGAGCCGGGTCAACCGCGCGCGTCAGCGGCTGCAGGATATCCTGCAGGTGAAGGGTGAAAACGACTACGGGCCGGATGAAACCTCGGCTCCGATCACGTCGCGGGCCTTCATCTCCTGAGGGAAGAATTTCGGGCAGGACACCGTTGCAAAAGTGGCGGTGTCCTGCTTTCACTGGCGGCTTGAGCCCAAGGGGGACACGCCGTGACGGCTGGCATCGACTGACGAATGCGCAGTGATGACGATTTTGGGGCGAGACGCTCCAGAATCGAGCGGGATGCGGGTGGATCGCCAGGGCTTCCTCATCTCGTTCAGATTGAGAATTGAGACCGTATGCACGTGAGGACAGAGAAAACGGACCCGCCCGTGACGAAGCTGCTCGACGCGCCCGAGCGTCTTGGCGTTCTGCATGCGACCGTCCCCGACATGGCCATCCCGGATCGGGATTTCGACGGGATCGTCGAAATTGCTGCCGGGCTTTTCGACGCTCAGATCGCACTGGTGACGCTGATCGACCGCGAATGGCAGTGGTTCAAGGCGGCCGTCGGTACCGACGAGACCCGTGCTCCCTCCGAAGAGGCGTTTTGCCCGCATGTGACGGCGGCGGCCGACGCCAGCCTCGTCGTGCTCGACGCTTCGACCGATCCGCGGTTCGCGCGCCACCGACAGGTCAAGGGGCCGCCATTTCTGCGCTTCTATGCCGGTGCGCCGATCGTGCTCGACGGGCAGGCAGTGGGCACGGTTTGTGTGTTCGACGACAAGCCGCGCGCTGAGGTGTCGCAACCGCTCATCCACCAATTATGCCGGCTTGCCGCGCTCGCAGCCTCGCTCTTCAAGGTCAAGGACGAAGCCCGTCGGCGCGCTCTAAAGGAGGCGGCGTTGTCGCGCGAGGAGCAGCGGCACGCGATGGCGCTCGAAGCGGCCAACATCGGCAGCTGGCTTTGGGATATCCGCTCAGGTGCGATCGCCGGCAACAGCGCATTGAAACGTATGTTCGGACTTTCGGCCGAGCGTTCGGTTGGCGTCCGGGACATCTTCGGCGCGATCCACGTCGACGACCGCGGCGCGACTTTCGCCAAGCTTCGCCAGGCGATGAAGGCTGACGATGAATATGACGGCATGTTCCGCATTGGCGATACCGGTCGCTGGCTGCTTGGCCGCGGCCGCGTGCACGACCGTGACGGCAAGGGCAATCCGCTTACGTTCATCGGCGTGACGATCGATGTCACCGACCAGCAGGCTTCGGCGCAGCGCACTCGGCTCCTGCTCAAGGAGCTCAATCATCGGGTCAAGAACACACTGGCCATGCTGCAATCGCTTGCGCGCCAGACGCTTCGCCAGACGAGCGACCCGGCCGAATTCATGACCGCGTTTGCCGGCCGCTTGCAGGCGATCTCCGAGGCGCATGGTCTGCTCTCTGATCACGAGTGGGGCACCATCCGGCTTGCCGACCTGATCGCCAAGCAACTGCTGCCGCATGTGAGCGCCTATGCGGACCAGATCGAACTGCACAAGGACGAAGTGTCGCTTGGTCCCGACCAGGCCGTCGGCCTCGGGCTGGTCCTGCACGAGCTTGCAACCAACGCCGTGAAATACGGATCGCTGTCGGTGCCGAAAGGCAAGGTGGTATTGACGGCGCGAAACGTCGTCGAAGACGGCGACACCGTTCTTCATCTCACCTGGACCGAGGTTGGTGGGCCGCCGGTGCGCGAGCCAAAGCGGCGCGGCTTCGGCTCCATCCTCATCGAGCGCAGCCTCGACAAGGTGCTGGGTAGTTCGGTGAAGGTGGAGTATCTCCCCGCCGGGGTCACAGCGCTGATCCGGTTGCCGCTCTAACGGGATCGCACCCGCCATTGAGACGACTGACTTGCTGCGTGCATCAGTCGTCGTGTTTGCGTCCGCGTCGCTTGCCGGTGCCGAGAAGCGCGCCGATCGCAACAGCCGTCGCGACGGCGAGAAGCGGCTGTTTGCGCAGGATGCCGGCGGCCGCGAGCAGGGTCAGATTGGTCTGCATTTGCGTGCGACGGCGGCGTTCTTCCTGGCGCCGCCGGTCACGGTTCTGCAGAGACATGAGGATGCCAACCAGCACCAGCGCGGTGGCGACAAGCGCCCCGGCGATTGCAGCCGCGGCCGCGACCGGGGAATAGCGCGCGCTGAGATAAAGGAAGGCGGCGGCTAGCGCGAAGACATAGGCGGTGACGAGCAACAGCCCTATGACGCTCCATAGGGCTGCGTTGCGCTTCACACGAGAGGCGGCGGCGCTGATATCGGCGGCCAAGAGGCTGGCCAGGGCGGCCGTCAATGGTCCCATGCGTTACTCCCCGTCGTGATAGGGCCTCTTAGGCTAGGTCGGGATACGGGCGGAAAACCTATCTGTTTTTCCTCATCTCGTTCGAAACCGCGAGCCGTTGCCCGCGGGTCCGGTTCGACCGACTGCAAATCAGCGCCGAAGCAGCGCCGCCACCGCGAGCCCAATCAGGGCGGCGGCGCCGAGCGTGGCGATGGGATGCTCGCGAACGGCGTGGCGGACCTGTTTTTCTGTGCCGGCATAACGGTCGCGAAGTTCGGCCAGCAGGTCTTCGCCGCTTGCCAGCAATTCGCTGATGCCGGCTTCGGCCTGTTCACGGGCGTCCTGTGCCTTGCCACGTGCCTGCTTTGAGGCGGCCGCTCCACGATCGGCCAGCAATGCGACGAGCGTTGCCACATCACTGCGCAACTCGCCCAGTTGTTCTTCGATGGAGATATCGGCGAGCTTGCCGTTGCTTTTTGTCGATCGCGAGCTCGAGCCGGAGAAGAGGCTAGGCGCCATGATGGATACTCCCTTTCACGCATGCGCCGGCCGCGAACGGTCGGCGCAGTCTGACGGTACCGGCGAGCACAACTAGAGGCCCTTGCCGGCGCTTCGGGAGAACAACGCACAAGTGCGGAAATTGTTTCGATAAATCTTGGTGTTGAGGCTTGAGAAATCCGGAAGCCCCAACAGGCATCTACCGGGTCCTCGGGCGTGGCGTCAGAGCGATGCTGTCTGCGGCAGGACGAACGGCACGTGCGGCGCCGGTGCGACACCCACCTGCATGCGGCAGCCGAAGACGGCTTCCATCGTCTCGTCGGTCAGAACCTCGCGCGGCGTGCCGCAGGCGCGGACCTTGCCGGCTTTCATCATCACCATTCGGTCGGCGAACATGGCCGTCAGGTTGAGGTCGTGCATCACTGCGACGACCCCGCCGCCGCGTTTGCAGAACTTGCGGGCGAGCTGCATGATCCCGAGCTGGTGGCGGATATCGAGGCTCGACACCGGTTCGTCGAGCAGCAGGTAGCGCGGCTCGCCGTCGATGACCGGATCGGTGATCTGGCAGAGGACGCGGGCAAGCTGCACGCGCTGCTGCTCGCCGCCCGACAGTTCCTGGTAGAAGCGTCCGGCAAAGCCGGCCAGGTCCACCGCTTCCAACGCCTCGGCCGTGACCCGGTCGTGCACGGCGGGATCCACATTGGCACCGGCGGCAAGACCCAATCTCACGACCTCGCGCACGGTGAAGGGGAAGGAGATGACCGTAGACTGGGGCAGCACGCCGCGCATCAGCGCGAGCTCCCATGGCTTCAGCCCCCGCAGGTCGCGGCCATTGATGCGGATCGTTCCGCTCGACGGCGAAAGCTCCCCGGAGATCGCCTTCAGCGTCGTGGTCTTGCCGGAGCCGTTCGGGCCGACGATGGCGGTCAGTGCGCCGGGCAGCGCCTCGAGCGAGACGCCGTGGATGACGGGTCGCCCGCCAAGGCGAACGGAGAGATTGGAAACGTTGATCATGGTTTCGCTCAGAGTCCCATGTTCGAACGGCCGCGCAGCAGGATCCAGAGGAAGAACGGCGCGCCGATAAAGGCGGTAACGATGCCGATCGGCAGTTCCGCCGGAGAGACGATGGTGCGGGCGATCATGTCGGCGAGGATCAACAGCGTGCCGCCGAGCAGCGCCGAGGTGGGCAGCAGGTAGCGATGATCGGGACCGATGACGAGCCGCAGCAGGTGCGGAACCACGATGCCGACGAAGCCGATGCCGCCGCTGACCGCAACGGATGCGCCGGTCGCCGCGGCGACACTGACGATCGCAATGTTCTTCAGCCGCTGGACAGGAATGCCCATATGGAAGGCGGCCGCTTCGCCGAGCGTGATGGCATTCAGCCCGCGCGCCAGGAAAGGGGTAACCGCGAGCGAAGCGAGGATGATCGGCGCTGCAGCCAGGATCTTCGTCCAGTTGGCCCCCGCCAGCGAGCCGAGCCCCCAGAAGGTCAGGTCGCGCAATTGCTTGTCGTCGGCTCTGAAGACGAGAACGCCGGTGACCGCACCGGTCAGCGCGCCGAGCGCAATGCCGGCGAGCAGCAGCGTGGCAATCGACGTCTGGCCGCCGCGGGTGGCGATACGGTAGAGCAGCAGCGTCGTGACGAGGCCGCCGACGAAGGCTGCTACCGGCAACGCATAGAAGCCGAACAGCGCGAAGAGCGGCCCGAAGGCGGCGGTTCCGAGCACAATCAGCAGCACGGCGCCGAGGCTCGCGCCTGAGGACACGCCGACGAGGCCGGGATCGGCCAGCGGATTGCGGAAAAGGCCCTGCATGACGACGCCGGAAACCGCGAGCGAAGCGCCGACGAGCATGCCGAGCACGGCGCGCGGCAGGCGGATATCGAGAATGATGATGCGGTCGCGGATGCTCAGGGCCTGATCGGCCTCACCCATCAGCCAGCGCCAGACGTTGGCGAGCGATGCATCGGCGGCACCGGTCATGATCGAGCCGACGAAGGTCGCGACCGCAAGCGCGATGAGGGCGACGATGACGAGACGTGCCAGCCGGGACCGGTTGCCCGAGCGCCACTCGTTGCGGATATCGGCGGCAAAAGCGGTCAGGCGCATGCCGCGGGCCAATGCCTCACTGCGAGGCATTGGCCTTCTTCCCGTAGATTGCGGCATTCAGTTCGCGGACGGCGCTTGCGGTGCGCGGGCCGAAGCCGAGCAGGTGCAGGCCGTCCATGCGGATCAGCGCCTTGTTCTTGGCGGCAGGGGTAAGGCTGAGCGCCGGCAGGGCGAAGAGTTCGTCCGCCTCGGCGGAATGTTCGCCGCCGCGGTCCATCATCAGGACGACATCTGGCTTGGCCTCGATTATCGCCTCGTCGGTCAGGGCCTTGTAGCCGGGGAAGGTGCCGACCGCGTTGATGGCGCCCGAGAGCTCGATGATGCCGTTGGCCGCGGTTCCCTGTCCCGATGCCATGACCTTGCCGCCCTGCGTGCTCAGGATGAAGAGCACACGCTTGCGTTCGGCTTCCGGACGGGCGGCATTCTCGGAGACTGCCGCATCGAGATCGGCTTCGACGCTCTTTGCCAGGGTTTCGGCCTTTTCCTCGACACCGAGGAAGGTGCCGACCGCACGGATCTTGGCGGGGATGCCGGCCTTGTCAAAGGCCTCGGGCACGCTGGTAAAGGCGATGTTCGCTTCCTTTAGCACCGCCAACGCCTCCGGCGGACCGCTGCCTTCGACGGCGATGATTGCGCTCGGGTTGGCAGCGATGATGCCTTCCGGTGCGAGCTGGCGCATGTAGCCGACATCCGGCAGCGCCTTTGCCGCTTCCGGATAGGTGCTGGTGGAATCGCGACCGACGAGGCGACCTTCCTCGCCGAGCGCATAGATGATCTCGGTTATCGCTCCGCCGACCGATACGACGCGCGAGACGTCGGCCTTCTGCATGTCCTCGGCCATCGCCGGCCGGATGAAGGAGGGGGCACCGGGTGCCACCGCTGGCAACAGGAAGGGAGCCGAAAGCGCGAAGGCGGCGAGCGCCAGTTCCCAGCGGCGAAGGCGACGGAAGTCGAGACCCTTGATCATCTGAGTGTCCTATCCTGTCCTCAGGCGGCGACAGTCGTGTCGAGACGCGGCAGGCCTTCGGCGATGGAGCGCCATTCCGGCCGTTCCGCGAGACCCTCTTTCCGCTTGCCGAAGAACTGGATGATCATCTCGCCCTTGGCGTCGAGCGCCTCGATCGAAGTGACATGGCCGTCGGCCGTCGGCTTGCGTACGGCCCAGAGTTCGGCGATGTGATCGGTGCGCAGATGCAGATGGAAAGTCGGGTCCATGACGTTCAGCCACGGGCCCATCGGCGCGATCTTGGCAATCGGACCGGAATGGATCTGGATCATGCCGCGGTTGCCGACAAAGCACATGATCGGCAGTTCGATTTCGGCGCTCGCGCGCATCATCGCTTCGATGCTGGAGGGGTCGAGCTGCCAGGCGAAATCCTCGCCGATGTTGCTGAGCGCCTGGCGACGGCCGATCTTCAGCTTGCGCAGCATGCCGTGGAACTGGTGCGTGTCCGTCATCTTCGTCCAGCGGTCGCGCAGTTCGACGACATCGACCACGGTTTCCGGCTTGTCGTCGGCTGCCGGCACGCTCACGTCGGCGCTGAAGTCCTGCGTCTGGTCGGCAAGGCGGAAGTCCGAGACGATCTTGTCATAGGCCGCAACATCCGATTCCGGGCGCAGATGCACCTTGTGCACGGCATTGCCCCACTTGTCGAAGAACTGCAGGCTCTTGCGGGCTTCACCCTGGTCGTCTGTCTTCGTCACGGCGAAAGCGTGTGCCCAGGCGCTCGGGAAGACCCGGAGGTCGATCTGCTCGCCGAGCACGATGCTCGCCATCTCGCCCGTGGTGATCTTCTCGTAAACGCCGATCTTCTCGTGGACCGCGCTTTCGTTGCGGGTCAGCGCCATGACTTCGCCGAGTTCCTCGACGCGAGAGAGGAAGCGGTTGGCATCGGCATCGATGCGCACGGCGGTCAGCCCACATTCGGCAGCAACGAGAGCGGCTTCGGAAACACCGAGCTGGGCTGCGATATCACGCTCGCGCATCTTCGGGTTCTCGGCGCGGTAGGCGCGGATTTCGGAAGCAGTGGGGCGGAGGCTCTCGGTCATTTTCATCTGCCTATTTGTTCAGGATCAGTTTGCCTTGGCGGGTGATCTTCATGCGGTAGATCGCGCCGTCGTGGGAAATGAGGATCTCGTTTTCGCTGCCGAAAAGTTCGCGACTTTCGATAATCCGCTGCGTGCGCCCGGCCAGGATCGGCGGCTCGGATGGGCGTGCAAGGTCACTGTCGTTGGTCACTGCGTTTGGCCGTTTCGAGAGGGCAGGCCGCGCTGTTTTTCCAGCATTTCCTGCCATGCAATTCGTTTACTATCTTGACTTCATTACTCATATTTATTTATGGACGCAATACCGGACTTATGCACTCAAGTTAGTTATTGCCGGCTTGTGGACAAGGGCGTGCGGACCTCGTTCGGTGGTTCGCTGCAACCTTTGGGGTGATGTCGATATGAAGTTTTCCAGCCTTCCAGTTGTTTCCGCTGCTCTTGCGGCCCTTATCGCTGCGGGCAGTGTCAACGCCCAGGAGGCTGTGCCCGCCGCCGGGCTGACGATCGAGTTGAACGACGTCGCGCCGTCGCAGAAGGGTTGCAAGCTCACCTTTGTCGCCGGCAACGCGCTTGCGCTGTCGCTGAGCAAGGTTTCCTTCGAGTTCGTGATCTTCGATCAGAAGGGCCTCGTCGAGCGCGTGGCCGTGCTTGACTTCCGCGATCTGCCTGCCGGCAAGACCAAGGTTCGCCAGTTTGATCTCCCCGGCACCAACTGCGATGCGGTGAAGAGCCTGCTGATCAATGATGCGCCGGCCTGCGTCGGCAACGGCGTGCAGCCGGGCGCCTGCATGAGCGGGATCAAGACCGGCTCGAAATCGGCGGTGGAACTCAAGGGCTAAGCCGCTCCTTCGGAGCGTGAAGTTTGCGCCGCCCGGTGCGGCGAAGGTAAGGCTGTAATGAAGCGTATCGTCATCTGGGCTGGGGCCGCCATCATCTCGCTTGCAACGCATGGCGTCGTGCTTGCTACCTTGTTTGGCCCAAGGCCGCCGGAAAAAGAGCATGCCCTCATGCTCGGCGGAGAGGCGACCGAGGTCGCGATCCTTGGCGATGCCTTTGAAGAGACACTACAATCCGGCGATCCCGCGGAGATCGTCGAGCCGACCGAGGACGTTCCGGATGAGGTCAAGCCGGAGGAGATATCGCCCCTCGAAGATCTCACGTCGACAACTCAGGAAATCGTTGCCGAACAGCCGCATGATCTGACCGCGACCGAGGCTGACGTGATTTTGCCGGCTGAAGAGATGCCGACCCTTCAGGTCGCCGAGGCCGTCGTGACGGCGAGTGTTGCGCCGGTCGAAACCGTGGTGCCTGAAGAAAAGCCCGAGATCGAAGAGCCCAAGAAGGAGAAGGTTGAAAAGCCGGAACCGAAGAAGGAGCCGGTCAAGAAGAAGAAAGTGACCCGCAAGAAGACGGGTGACAAGGGCGAGCAGGCGCAGAACCAGGTCAAGGGCAAGCAGGACGGCCAGGAAAGCGGGAGTGCCGCAGCCGCGACCGGCAATAGCCGCGCATCGGAGGTCGGCAATGCCAATATGGAAAATTATGACGGCAAGGTCCGCAGGAAGATCATGCGGAGATTCAAGGTGCCGTCTTCGGCAAGGCGCGAAGGCGTTTCCGGCACGGCGACCGTCCGCTTCACATTGACCGCCAACGGTGAATTGACGCGGGTAAACGTCGCCGGCAGCTCAGGTTCTCCCGCCATCGACGACGCAGCCGTCGATGCCGTGCGCAATGCGGCGCCGTTCCCGGCCTTTCCTGCCGGGGGGCCGAGCTCCAAATCCTTCATCGTTCCGATGGTTGCCAGCGTCCGCTGAGGCGGGCGCCGTTCCGTACGCCTTGTCGTGCGGGCCGGGATTTGGCGAAAGAAATATGATGAAAAAACTCATGTTTATACTTTACTCGGATTATCAAGTTTAATAGGTTGCCCTCGTCACGCAGCCGAAGGGCGTGTGTCGAGATGATGTCCCGATGCGACCGGCTGCCTGTGAAGGCCCTTGTCGCACGATCACGCGGAGAGGATTGCATGCGCGGCAAGCGTCACCAGAATGCGGCGAAAAATGGCAAGGGTCGTTCGGGTTCAGAACCGACCGAAGCCCCCCAGGAGGCCGGCAAGGCAACGCTCGAAGGGCGCAGTTTTCTCTATGTCGGCGGCCGCGATTGTCAGGTGGCGCATCTGCGCGAAATCGCCAGTTCCTTTGGCGCCGAGCTGCTTCACCATGATGGCGGTCTGCGCGAAGCCGTCTCGCGGATCGACCGGGTGCTGCCATCGGTCGACTGCGTCTTCTGCCCGATCGACTGCATCAGCCATGACGCATGTCTTCGCGTGAAGACCGGCTGCAAGAAGTGGGGCAAGGCCTTCGTGCCGCTGCGCAACGGCTCGAAATCGAGCCTGGAGCGGGCACTTCAGGACCTCACCGCCAGCCGCGACGAGCGGTAACCCTCCCAAGACAAGACGAGAGTTTGCACAATGAACGAAGAACGTCCTGACCTGTGCATGATGATCGGTCTGCACAAGCTGGCGGCGCAGCATGGCGATGGCCTGGTGCCTGAACTCTACGAGATCCTGACGCGCCGCGCGCGCATGCTGGACGACGCCAACGTCGCCGAGTTTCCAACCTGGCAGACGCGCCCGCCGGTTCGCGACCCTCTCGGTCTTGCAGAGCCGAAGGAAGGAACTATTCTCGCCTTTCCGCGGGCTGCAAACGATGCCGCCCGCAAGAGGGAAAGCGCCTAAGAGCAGCTCCAGGAAAAGTGCGAAGCGGTTTTCCGTCCGGAATTATGCAGTAGTTCAAAGGTCGCTGTAGGAGAGCATGATGTTCGTAGCCATGAATCGTTTCCGTATCGCCATCGGCCATGAAGAGGCCTTCGAGGCCGTGTGGAAAGGGCGCGATTCCAGCCTGTCTGAGATGCCCGGTTTCGTTTCCTTCCACCTGCTGCGCGGCGACAGCGTGCCGGAGGAGGGCTACACACTCTTCGTTTCGAATTCGGTCTGGAAGGACAGGGATTCGTTTTCAGCCTGGACGAAGTCGGAGAATTTTCGCGCGGCGCACAGGAATGCCGGCGAGAACAAGGCGATGTATCTCGGTCCGCCGAAGTTCGAAGGTTTTTCGGCAGTCGAAGGCGCCTGATCAGGCGGCCTCGCGCGCGATCTGCCGCGTAATGTTTTGATTTTACATGCCATTTACCTCCCAAATGGGTCCATTCGGGAGGTGAATTTTTTCTCAGGCTGACTTTTGCGGCAGGAAGGCGCCGAGGGAAACGGCAAGCCAGCCCGCCATAATCGTCGTGCCGCCGAGCGGAGCGGACATCGGGAACAGGCCGTGACCCGAGATGTGGCGCATGGCGAGATCCGCCGAGAACAGCGCCGTTCCAACTGCAATCAGCAAGGCCGCAGCGGCCGCCGTGCGAAAGCTCGGCCAGGCTGCGTAGAGCGCGATCAAGGCCGGGGCATGCGCCAGGCACATCGCGGAAATGCCGGCGAGCAATCTTGGATCGTCGCCGTGCGAAGCGGCGGCCGCGCTGACAACGCCGGTCAGGCCCATCAAACCGGCAACAAAAAGCGTCGTTGCGCGAAATCCGCTGTGCGACATCACGGCTATTCCTTGTTCTGCATATGAAGGGCGAGGCGGGTGATCGGGTCGAGAATGATCTGCCTCAGCTTCGGATGGGCGATCGCTTCTTCAAGCGCTCGGGTAAAGCAGAGCAGCCATTCGTCACGCTCCTCGGGGCCGATCTCGGCGACGAAATGGCGGCGGCGCAGCATCGGATGGCCGCGCTTCTCGACATAAATAGGCGGTCCACCAAGCCAGCCGGTCAGGTACTCGTAGAATTTCTCTTCACTGCCCGAAAGGTCGGGCGGATGCACGGCGCGGCATCGTGCCGCTTCCGGCAGCGTGTCCATCAGCTCGTAGAAGCGGCGGGTCAGCGCGCGAACCGTCGGGTCGCCGCCGATCGCTTCGTAGAGGGTCGTGGTTTCCGTTTCCGCCATGCTCGCGTCCTTCATTCCCTGCGGTCCTAGCGTGCGGCGACGGGGCGGACAACGATTTTCAGAGTACCGGTTTGCGGCGTTTCATCGCGGTCGATCAAGGTCCCTCTTGACAAACCGTCCAGACGGTATCTTTATGAGGCATGACCGAAGCTCATCGCCGCAAGAAACAACCGGAACAGGTGCGCCAGCAATTGCTGGAGGTTGCTGCACGCCTTTCGCATGAGCAGGGGGTGGCAGGCATCACCCTCGATGCCGTGTCGCAGGCGGCGGGCGTCAGCAAGGGTGGGCTGCTGCACCACTTCCCGAACAAGCTCGCTCTGCTCGATGGGCTGTTCGACGACCTGGTGACGCGGTTCGATCGTGAGATCGAGGCGGCGATGGCGCACGATCCGGTGGCGAAGGGGCGGTTTACCCGTGCCTATATCGACGTCTGCTTCGCGCTTGATCCGACGACCGACGTGCCGGGCTGGCGCATGCTGACAATCGCGCTCATTGCCGAGCCGCATCTGAAGAGCCGCTGGCGCGACTGGGTCAGCCGGCGTTCGGCGGAGTTCGCAGAAACGGACGCCTCGACCGGCTGCGTGCTTGCCCGCTTTGCCTGCGACGGCGTCTGGCTGGCGGATCTGATGCAGAGCCACGATCTCGATGCCGAGGCGCGGGCCGGTCTGGCTGAAAATCTCAAGGCGCTTTCGGCGCAGTAACCCGGATGGAGTCCCCGATGAACCCCGCCATGCTCTATACCGTCCTGGTTGCGGCGATCGTCTTCGAAGTGCTCGGCACCTCGGCGATGCAGGCAGCGCAGCATTTCACCCGCCTGGGGCCGACGGTCCTGATGGTGGTCTGCTACGCGATCGCCTTCTTCTTCCTGTCCTATACGCTGCGCTTCATCCCCGTCGGTATCGCCTATGCGGTCTGGAGCGGGCTCGGGATCGTCTTGATTTCGCTCGTCGGTTACTTCGCCTTTGGGCAGAAACTCGACCTGGCGGCGATCCTGGGACTGGGCCTGATCATATCCGGCGTGGTTGTGCTCAACCTGTTCTCCAAATCCACCTTCCACTGAGGCGGTCAGCAGCCTGTCCTCAGGCGCTCTCTGGCGGGGGTGCGGTCGATTCCCGCAAGATCAGTTCCACTGGCCAGAGTTCGTGAACCTCCTCGGTCGGCCGGCCCGAGAGAAGCTGCAGCACGAGATCGGCCGAGCGTGCGCCGGCGGCGCGCATCGAAGACCGGGTCGCCGAGAGTGACGGCACCATGTTCTCCGCGGTGAGGTAGGGGAACACGTCGTCATGGGCGATGACCGAGACTTCGCGACCGATTTCCAGGCCTATGGACCGCGCCGCCCGATAGATGCCGAGGGCCGTCATCATCGAGCCTGCGACGAAGGCCGTCGGCCGCGGCGTTTGTTCCAGGAAGGAGCGTGCGAAGCGGAAGCCGAGTTCGTCGGTGAAGTTGCCGTGGGCAACGAGGCGCGGATCGAACGGGAGCCCGCGCGCCTGGAGCGCGTCGCGGTAGCCCTTGTCGCGGTGAAGCGAGAAGGTGCGTCCTTGCCTGCCGTTGATCATGGCGATGCGGCGATGGCCGAGATCGATGAGGTGCGAGGTCGCGCGGCGGATGGCGCCTTCATTGTCGATATCGAGCCAGGCATGCGGCACGTCGATATCGGATCGGCCGTGCACGAGAAAGGGCATGCCGAGCTTATGCAGGAGGGCGATGCGCTCGTCGTTCGGCTCGGGAGAATGCACGATCACGGCGTCGACGCGGCCGCTGACGGCGAGCCGGCTGTAAAGCTGGATTTCGCCCGTAGGGTTCTTGTCATCCATCGGGCTGACGAGGATGTCGATGTCCTCGGTGCCGAGCCGCTCGGCCAGGCCGCCCATGAATTCGGAGAAATGGAATTCGCCGGAGCGCCCCATGACGACGCCGATCGCACCGGCGCGACCGGTAGCGAGCCTCACGGCATTGATGTTCGGACGATAGCCAAGGCGAGTTGCCTCTTCGGCCACGCGCTTGCGAGTCTTTTCGCTGACCTCGGGATAGCCGCTCAGCGCTCGGCTGACGGTGGTCGGCGAAAGGCCCAGTTGTTGTGCGAACTCCCTCAGTTTCATTCGGTATGCGTTTCCTCAGCCTAGCCCGGTCCCAGAAGTATACACCTTCGTTGCCGGTAACAATCGGTTTGTCGCGTGCATGCAGCGCCTCGAACCGCGATGGAATTTTACCAAACCGTTTTAAATTAATGCAATTCCCCTTTGATTTTATGGGTTGTTGTTAGGTGCGGGTGAAATTTCTCCTCATCCGTTATAATATTGAAATTAAATAATTATTTTAAATGATTTACGGCCGAACGACTTTTTCTGATGTATGGATTGACAGTTTTTCCGTCTTCTGCCAACTTTTTTCAATCCAAACCGCTTTCGAATTTGCTGAGGAGCTTTCGTGCGGTGGAGGGGGAACAGGAGGAGTCGACCCAATGACAACCATGCTCAATGCCCTGAGTTTTTGTGCCGCAATCGTTGCAGCCGGAACGGCCAGCGCCGCCGAGCTCTCGCTCGCCGCCAACACGACCGGCAAGAACGTCAATTTCATCCGCGAGCAGCTCGCCATCTTCGAGAAGCAGACGGGGCACAAGGTGAGCCTGGTCACCATGCCGCCGTCGAGCAGCGAGCAGTTCAGCCAGTACCGTCTATGGCTCGCCGCCGGAAACAAGGATGTGGACGTCTACCAGACCGACGTCGTCTGGGCGCCGCAGCTTGCCGACCAGTTCGTCGACTTGACGGAGGCGGCGAAGGATGTCGCCGGACAGCACTTCCCGTCGATCATCGCCTCGCAGACGGTCAACGGCCGTCTCGTGGCCCTGCCTGCTTTCACCGATGCGCCGGCGCTCTTCTATCGCAAAGACCTCTTGGAAAAGTACGGCAAGGCGCCGCCGAAGACCTGGGATGAACTGGCGACGACCGCCAAGGAAATCCAGGAGAAGGAACGCGCCGGCGGCCAGGCCGACCTCTGGGGCTACGTCTTCCAGGGCAACGCCTATGAAGGGCTGACCTGCAATGCGCTCGAATGGATCAAATCGTCCGGCGGCGGCCAGATCGTCGAGCCTGATGGCACGATCTCGATCAACAACGAGAAGGCGGCCGCAGCGATCGACCGCATCAAGGGGTGGGTCGGCACGATTTCGCCGCAGGGCGTGCTCGCCTATCAGGAAGAGGAATCACGCGGCGTCTGGCAGACGGGCAATGCCGTCTTCATGCGCAATTGGCCCTATGCCTATGCGCTCGGCAATGGTGACGACAGCGCGGTGAAAGGCAAGTTTGCCGTGACGCCGCTGCCGACGGCGACCGATGGCGATCAGCCGTCCTCGACGCTCGGCGGCTGGAACGTCGCCGTCTCCAAATATTCCGACGACCAGGAAGCAGCGATCGCGCTTGCCAAATTCCTCTCCTCGGCAGAGGTGCAGAAGCGCAGGGCGATCGAGCTCTCCAATCTGCCGACGATTGCCGCACTCTACGACGACGCGGAGGTCGCCAAGGCCCAGCCGTTCATGCCGGCCTGGAAGCCGATCTTCGAGAGCGCCGTGCCGCGCCCGTCGGCGGTCACCAAGGTCAAGTACAACGAGGTTTCGGCCAAGTTCTGGAATGCGGTCCATAACTCGCTCTCCGGCAACGGCACGGCTGCGGAAAACCTGGAACTGCTCGAAGTCGAGCTCACCGAGATGAAGGGCGATAGCTGGTAATCCTCCCGGGGGCGAGGGGAGCGCCTCCGGGCCTTCCCTCGCTCCACCGAGCAATCGCCGACGACGCCCAGCGCTCTGAACAAGTGCTTTGAAAGCAAGCAATTCTGGATGGGAAAACGCTTCACACTTTCCTGGAATTGCCTGGTGGCGTCGTTCCTCTCGGGCCAACCGCTCGGCCGCGCGCCGAATGGCAAGAGTGAGCCAAGACAATGACCGATCTTTCACTCGCAGATCCCCCTTCCGTCCTCGGACAACAGGCAGGGATCCGTTCCGACCTCAACGCCAGCCGCATTCGCTCCGCCTGGATCTTTCTCGCGCCGACCTTGCTGGTGCTCGCGCTCGTCGCCGGCTGGCCGCTCATACGCACCGTCTATTTCAGTTTCACCAATGCGTCGCTGACCAATCTTGAAGGTGCCGAGTTCGTCGGCTTCAAGAATTATCTGAGCTGGATCACGCTGAAGAGCGGGCGCACGGTCTATAATGGCCTGCTTGCCGATCCGGCCTGGTGGAATGCCGTCTGGAACACGCTGAAGTTCTCGGCGATGTCCGTCACCATTGAGACGGTGCTGGGGCTGATCGTCGCCCTGGTGCTGAACGCTAATTTCCCGGGGCGCGGGCTGGTGCGGGCGGCGATCCTCATCCCCTGGGCGATCCCGACCATCGTTTCCGCCAAGATGTGGGCCTGGATGCTCAACGACCAGTTCGGCATTCTCAACGACCTTTTGCTCGGCCTTGGCCTGATCAGCCAGAAGATCGCCTGGACGGCCAATCCGGAGACCGCGATGGTCGCGGTGCTGATCGTCGACGTCTGGAAGACGACGCCGTTCATGGCGCTGCTCATCCTTGCCGGCCTGCAGATGGTGCCAACGGATATTTACGAGGCGGCCAAGATCGACGGCGTGCATCCGCTGAAGGTCTTCTGGCGGCTGACGCTGCCGTTGATCCGGCCAGCGCTGATGGTCGCCGTGATCTTCCGCATGCTTGATGCGCTGCGCATCTTCGATCTCATTTACGTGCTGACGCCCAACAACGCACAGACCAAGACGATGTCGGTGCTGGCGCGCGAGAACCTGTTCGACTTCGACAAGTTCGCCTATGGCGCCACTGCCTCGACGATGCTGTTCCTGATCATTGCGGCGATCACCGTCGCCTACATGTGGTTCGGCCGCGTCAACCTCGAAGGGGGAGAGCGCTGATGGTTGCCACCTTTGCCAAGCGCACGGCGTTCTACGCTCTCGTCGCCGCCATCATCATCATGGCCGTCTTCCCGTTCTACTACGCGGTGCTGACGAGCTTCAAATCCGGAACGGCGCTGTTCCGGGTCGACTACTGGCCGACCGAGATCTCCTTCGACAACTACGCCGGCATCGTCACGAGCAGCGGCTTCCTGCGCAACCTCGCCAACTCGCTGATGGTCGCGACCATCGTAGTCTGCGTGTCGCTGCTGCTTGCGGTTACCGCCGCCTATGCGCTGGCGCGGGTGCGGTTTCGCGGGCGCGGACTTCTGCTCCTGACGATCCTGTCGGTGTCGATGTTTCCGCAGATTGCGGTGCTTGCCGGCCTGTTCGAGTTGATCCGCGCCGTCGGCATCTTCAACACCCCCCTGGCGCTGATCTTTTCCTACATGATCTTCACGCTGCCCTTCACCGTTTGGGTGCTGACCACCTTCATGCGCGATCTGCCGGTCGAGATCGAGGAGGCGGCGATCGTCGATGGTGCGACGCCCTGGGTGATCATCACGCGCGTGTTCATGCCGCTGATGTGGCCGGCACTGGTGACGACGGGGCTGCTCGCCTTCATCGCCGCTTGGAACGAGTTCCTGTTCGCGCTGACCTTCACGTCATCAGACAGCCAGCGCACCGTGCCGGTCGCGATCGCGCTGTTGTCCGGCAGCAGTGAGTACGAAGTCCCTTGGGGCAACATCATGGCCGCATCGATCATCGTCACCGTGCCACTGGTTATCCTCGTGCTGATCTTTCAGCGGCGGATCATATCCGGGCTCACGGCCGGCGGCGTCAAAGGATAAAGGGAAAAAACATGGCAGAGCTTCAATTGCGCAACATCCGCAAGTCCTTCGGTGCCTTCGAGGTGATCAAGGGCGTCAGCATGGATATCCGGGCCGGCGAGTTCATGGTCTTCGTCGGACCTTCCGGCTGCGGCAAGTCCACGCTGCTGCGCCTGATCGCCGGGCTTGAAGACATCTCTTCGGGCACGCTTTCCTTCGACGGACAGGTGGTCAATCAGTTGACGCCGTCCAAGCGCGGCATCGCGATGGTGTTTCAGTCCTATGCGCTTTACCCGCATATGACCGTCTTCGAGAACATGTCCTTCGGCATGCAACTCGCCGGCAAGGATAAGGAGCAGTGCAGGAAACGCGTCGAGGCGGCAGCGGAGATGCTGCAACTGACCCCCTATCTCCAGCGGCTGCCGCGGCAGCTCTCGGGTGGCCAGCGCCAGCGCGTCGCCATCGGTCGTGCGATCGTACGCGATCCCAAGGTCTTTCTCTTCGACGAGCCGCTCTCCAATCTCGATGCAGCGCTTAGGGTTGCGACCCGGATCGAGATCGCGAAACTGCATCGCAGCATGCACAACACGACGATGATCTATGTCACCCACGACCAGGTCGAGGCGATGACACTGGCTGATCGCATTTGCGTGCTACGAGATGGCCGGGTCGAACAGATTGGCACGCCGCTCGAACTCTACGAGAGCCCGAACTCGGTCTTCGTCGCCGGCTTCATCGGTTCGCCGAAGATGAACTTTCTCTCTGGTGCTCTTGCTGCTCCCTATGACGCCCACACGATCGGCATCAGGGCCGAGCATCTGGAGATCAGGTCGGGCGACGGCAGGTGGTCAGGGACGGTGGTGCACTCCGAGATGCTGGGATCCGACAGTTATATCTATCTCGACATCGGTGCCGCGGAACCGGTCATCGTCCGGGAAGGCGGCACCTCGCACCACCAGCCGGGAGACACAGTGCAGATCTCGCCGGTCGGCGACAACATTCACCGCTTCGATGCGGCGGGGCTGGCTTTGGGTCGTGCGCCCATGAGAGGGGCTGCCTGAAAGCTCAGGCGAACCTGGAGCTTCGGGGTCGCCAATTCCTGGCGACCCCATCAATCGCAGGACGACATGCCCGTGAGGGCAAACGCTAAGGAGAATGAACGTGCCTATCAGAACAGTTGTTTGGGGCGAGAATATCCACGAGCAGACCAACGAGGTGGTCCGCAGCATCTATCCGAACGGGATGCACAACACGATCGCGGCGGCGCTGAACACGGAAAGCGCGATCGAGGCGACGACGGCGACGCTGCAGGAGCCGGAGCATGGTTTGAGTGTCGAGCGCCTTGCCAATACCGATGTGCTTCTGTGGTGGGGTCACAAGGACCACGGCGCCGTCAGCGACGAAATCGTCGAGCGGGTCGCCAAGCGCGTCTGGGAAGGCATGGGTCTGATCGTGCTGCATTCCGGCCACTTCTCCAAGATCTTCAAGCGCCTGATGGGAACGCCCTGCGCACTGAAGTGGCGCGAGGCAGGCGAACGCGAGCGCGTCTGGGCGATCAACCCGCGCCATCCGATCGCCGAGGGGCTTGACGAGAACTTCGTACTTGAGAACGAGGAGATGTATGGCGAGCAGTTCTCGGTGCCCGAGCCGCTCGAAACCGTGTTCATCTCCTGGTTTGCCGGCGGCGAAGTGTTCCGTTCGGGGCTCACCTGGCGCCGTGGCGCCGGCAACATCTTCTATTTCCGCCCCGGTCATGAGACCTACCCGACCTATCACGACGCCAATGTCCAGAAGGTGCTGCGCAATTCGGTGAAGTGGGCCTACAACGCCGATAACCGCTACACGGCGATCCACGATGCGCCGAACGTGCCGGTCGAAAAGGCGCTGGAGCCGATCGTCGAGCGTGGCCCCCGGCTGCACCAGGCCGGCGAAGCAGGATACAGGTGAGCATCATGCGTCTTCTTGTAGTTGGAACCGGCGGCATGGCGAACAGCCATGCCCAGGCCTTTGCCAAAATCGAAGGCGTCGAGATGGTCGGCGCGGTCGATGTCGACCCCAAGCGTGCGCGTGCCTTTGCCGACAAGCACGGCATTGCCGAGACCTTCACCTCGCTCGACGAGGCGATCGCTTGGGGCAAGTTCGATGCGGCGACGAACGTGACGCCCGACAAGGCGCACCACCCGACGACGCTAGCATTGCTTGCCGCCGGCAAGCACGTGCTTTGCGAAAAGCCGCTTGCGGAAAACTACGCCAAGGCGGCGGAGATGGCGGACGCGGCCGAGCGTTCCGGCCTGGTGACGATGGTGAACCTCACCTATCGCAATGTCGCGCCGCTGCAGAAGGCACGGGCGATGGTGCTCGCAGGTGATGTCGGCCAGTTGCGGCATCTGGAGGCGTCCTATCTGCAGAGCTGGCTCGTCTCCAAGGCCTGGGGCGACTGGGCAACGGAATCGCAATGGCTGTGGCGACTTTCGACCAAGCACGGCTCGAACGGCGTGCTCGGCGATGTCGGCATCCACATTCTCGACTTCGCCGGCTACGGCGCCGGCACCGACGCGTCGCGGGTTTTCGCCCGTCTGAAGACCTTCGACAAGGCACCTGATAACCGCATCGGCGAGTATGATCTCGATGCCAATGACAGCTTCGTCATGACGGCGGAGTTCGGCAACGGCGCCATGGGCGTCGTCCATGCCAGCCGATGGGCGACCGGGCACTTGAACGAGCTCAGGCTCAGGCTGCACGGCGACAAGGGTGCGCTCGAAGTGGTGCACACGCCCGATGGCTCGACGCTCCGGGCCTGCCTCGGCACTGACGTTGAAACCGCGACTTGGCGCGATGTCGACGCGGGTACGGTTCTGACCAACTATGAGCGCTTCGTTGCGGCAGTCCGCGAGGGCAAGACCGAAGAGCCCGGGTTTCGTCACGCGGCGAACCTGCAGAAGGTGCTCGACCTCGCGATGGTGACGGAAGCCGAGCGGCGCGAGCTGCCCGTCTAACGTGAGTGACGGTCGGGGGAGCTGCTTTTGGCAGCTTCACCGCCCTCCGGCGGTACCCAAGGGGTCACTGCCGAGCCGACGGTGTTTTCCATCGATTGACCCAGACGGCGCAGCTGCGCGTCGTAGTTCTTGCGGGTGTTGGGATCGAAGATCATGATCGGCGTCGAGACCGCGAGACTTGCGGCACTGCCGACGGTCTGCGTTGCGCCGAGCGTGACGGCGCCCAGACGTTCGCCGAGCCCGACATCGGAATCGGTCACGGTCTGGCCGGCGATCAGCCGGTTGCCAAGCAGGCGCACGACTTCCGGGCTTTCGGCGAACTTGCCATGGTTCAGCTTGTCGCCGCCCTTCAGCGCCGTCAGATCGATGACGCTGATACCTGCCTGTTCGAGTTGTGTGCGATAGGGCTCGGCGGTCGGATCGATCTGGCCAAGACGGTCGACATTGCCGGAAATGCGCCTGGAGAGCGTCAGCGCCCGGTCGTCGCGCGACACGAACAGCGTGAATTTCGGGCGCTTGTCGCCCATGGCGCGGATCTGCTGGCCGAAGACGTCGACGTCGAGATCGGGCGAGGCTAGGATGACGTCGGTGATCTTGGGCGCGATGCGTCCGTCGCGGATCGCCATCTGGCGCAGAGCTTCGACCGTCACCCATGAGCCCATCGAATGGGCCATGACGGTGATTTCGCCGACCTGAGGATTGCTCGACGCACGCCGAAGCAGTTCCTCCAGCGCGTCACGCGAATAGTTGGTGCTTTCCTTGTCGTAATTGTAGTCGAAGATGCTGGCCCGCGAGGGCCAGGTGAAGATGACGGGGGCGACGTCCGTGCCGCTATCGTGGACGATCTGGGCAAAGCGGTAGACCGCGTCCTCGTAGCGGTTGTTGAAACCGTGAACGAAGATCAGCACGCGCCGGCTCTTCGGCAGGTTACCCTTCAGCCAGCTTTGGACGTCGTTGCCCTCACGCAATGGCGTGACGCTGACCGTGGAGAAGTCGCGCTCCGGATTGGCCGGAAGCTTCTTCGGCCATTGCACCTGGCCGACTTGCCGGTTTTTCTCCGGCGGAATTGAAACGACGATTTCCGTCAGGGAAAGCTGGTCCGACCGTTCGCCGCTGAAAAGCACGCCCGGTTCCGCCGTGGGCGCGCGCGTTGTCGCGACCATCAGGTCGACCTGGGAGGCGCCACCCGTCGTGCCCGAAGGAACGAGCACGCCGACCGGCCGGCCGGCACAGGCCGCAAGGGTTACGGCGAGGAGGAGCGTGGCGGCGATGCGGCTCCAATGCCCTTGCGAACCTGCGAGTGAAAACGGACGCAGCAACCAAACCCCCAGTACCGCATCATGCGGTGCGACATCCCTGCGAGCGGGACCGAGCCAATTCCTTGCATTAGAAACGCCAGATTTTCATCCCTTGATCGGCATTGCACACCTGTCGCCGCTGTGTTTGACGGCGAGATTGCGACAATCATGCAACATTTCGCTACAGGCAGCCCTGGGTAAAACCCCCTGATATTCATTGAAAAGGCTTTGGCCTTTCACTAGCATCGCCACAACCTTTCCCCGGACGCGGCCGTAGGTGCTCCGTTCGATCTCCCTGAAATGATGAAGGAATTCAGGAATGCAGGCGGTTTTCGATGGCCATAACGACGTGCTTCTGCGCCTGTGGCAGAACGCCCGGAAGGGGGCTGACCCGGTCCGCGAATTCGTCGACGGTATCGGCGAGGGCCACATCGACGCGCCGCGCGCCAAAGCGGGCGGCCTCATCGGCGGCATTTCGGCGATCTACGTGCCCTCGGGCGATCTGGTCCTGCAGCCGCCGGATGAAAACGGCCATTACGAAACGCCGCTCTCCGCGCCCCTCGAACACTTGCCGTCGCTGGCGATCGCCATCGAGCTCGCCGACATCGCCGTTCGCCTCGACCGGGCAGGGGCCTGGAAGCTTTGCCGCTCGACCGCCGAAATCCGCGGAGCGGTCGAGAAAGGTGTCTTCGCCTCGGTGCTCCACATGGAAGGCTGCGAGGCGATTGGTGCGGATCTGTCGGCGCTCGAAACCTTCTATGCCGCCGGCCTGCGCTCGCTTGGGCCGGTCTGGAGCCGCCACAACGTCTTCGGCCATGGCGTGCCGTTCTCCTATCCGAAGTCGCCGGACACAGCGCCGGGGCTGACGGATGCGGGTTTCGAACTCGTGCGTGCCTGCAACCGGCTGGGCATCCTGATCGACCTCGCCCACATCACAGAGCAGGGCTTCTGGGACGTCGCGAAAACCACGGACCAGCCGCTGGTTGCCAGCCATTCGAACGCGCATGCGCTGACGCCGGTTGCGCGCAACCTGACGGACAAGCAGCTGGACGCCATCCGCGAAAGCAAGGGGCTCGTCGGGCTCAACTATGCGACAACGATGCTGCGCGCCGACGGCCAGGAAAATGCCGCGACGCCGCTTTCCGACATGGTTCGCCATGTCGACTACATGGTCGAGCGCATGGGCATCGAATGCGTGGCGCTCGGATCGGATTTCGATGGCGCAACGATCCCCGTGGGGATCGCTGACGCAGCCGGTAACCATGCGCTCGTTACTGCGTTGAGAGGCGCCGGATATGGTGACGCCGAACTGGCAAAGATATGCCGGGAGAACTGGTGGAGAGTTCTGGGGCAGGCTTGGCACGAGGCCGCCTGAACCCATGAAGAAGGGCCCAAAAGGGCGCAAACGAGGGAACTGCAAAAAATGATGCACAAGCTCAATGGACGTCTTCGTCTTCTGACCGCTTCTGCGGCGCTTGCCATGGTGATGGCCGCGACCGCACCGGCCTTTGCCGAAACGCCGAAGGACACGCTGGTCGAAGCCTTTGCGATCGACGACGTCATCTCCATGGATCCGGGCGAAGCCTTCGAGCTGACCGCGGCCGAAATCACCGGCAACACCTACAGCATGCTGGTGCGCCTCGACATCAACGACACAACCAAGGTCGTCGGCGACCTCGCCGACAGCTGGACCGTGTCCGATGACGGCCTGACCTATACGTTCAAGCTGAAGTCCGGCCTTAAGTTCGCCTCCGGCAACCCGGTAACCGCCGAGGACGTCGCCTGGTCGTTCGAGCGCGCCGTCAAGCTCGACAAGAGCCCCGCCTTTATCCTCACCCAGTTTGGCCTCAACGGCGACAACGTGACGGAAAAGGCCAAGGCTACCGACGAGACGACCTTCGTCTTTACCGTCGACCAGCCCTATGCTCCGAGCTTTGTTCTGAATTGCCTGACGGCGACCGTGGGCGCAGTCCTCGACAAGAAACTCGTTCTCGAACACGTCAAAGTGGTCACGCCGAGCGACGACTTCAAGTACGACAACGACTTCGGCAACGAATGGCTGAAGACCGGCTACGCCGGCTCCGGTCCGTTCAAGCTGCGCGAGTGGCGCGCCAACGAGGTTATCGTGCTCGAGCGCAACGACAACTACTATGGCGAACAGGCCAAGCTCGCCCGCGTCATCTATCGCCACATGAAGGAAAGCTCGGGCCAGCGCCTGGCGCTCGAAGCGGGCGATATCGACGTCGCACGCAACCTCGAGCCGGGCGATTACGACGCCGTTTCGAAGAACGCCGACCTCGCCACGACGAATGCGCCGAAGGGCACGGTCTACTACATCAGCCTCAACCAGAAGAACGCCAACCTCGCCAAGCCTGAAGTGCGTGAAGCCTTCAAGTATCTGGTCGACTATGATGCGATCGGCTCGACGCTCATCAAGGGCATCGGCGAGATCCACCAGAGCTTCCTGCCGAAGGGCGTTCTGGGTGCCCTCGACGAGAACCCCTACAAGCTCGACGTCGCCAAGGCGAAGGAACTGCTAACGAAGGCCGGCCTTGCCGACGGCTTCACCGTCACCATGGACGTTCGCAACGGCCAGCCGGTCACCGGTATTGCCGAATCCTTCCAGCAGACGCTAGGCCAGGCCGGGGTGAAGCTCGAAATCATCCCGGGCGACGGGAAGCAGACGCTGACGAAGTATCGTGCTCGTAACCACGACATGTATATCGGCCAGTGGGGCATGGACTATTTCGATCCGAACTCCAACGCTGAAACCTTCACCAGCAACCCTGACAATTCCGACGAAGGCAAGAACAAGACGCTTGCCTGGCGCAATGCCTGGGACGTTCCGGAGCTGACGAAGAAGACCAAGGACGCTCTGCTCGAGCGCGACAGCGCCAAGCGTGCCGAGACCTACAAGGAACTGCAGAAGACCGTTCTGGGCGAAAGCCCGTTCGTCATCATCTTCCAGCAGACCGAAGTCGCCGGCTACCGCGGCAACGTCAAGGGCCTGAAGCTTGGTCCGAGCTTCGACACCAACTTCGTCGCCGGAATTTCGAAAGAATAAGCCGTCTCGAAGGAATAAACCGAAAGGATCGTTCCCTTGAGCATGAGCGCAACAGGGACAGTGGACGGGCGCAAACGCGCCCGTCCCGGCAAGATCGTGTCAGCCGTGCTGCGCTTTCTTGTCGTTGTCGTCACCACCTATCTCGGCCTTCTGGCCGTCACCTTCTTCATCGGCCGGGTGATCCCGATCGACCCGGTTCTGGCCGTTCTCGGCGACCGGGCGCCGACGCACGTCGTCGAAAGGACGCGCGAGGCGATGGGGCTGAACCTGCCCCTCTACCAACAATTCTTCATCTATGTCCGCCAGGCGCTGACCGGCGATTTCGGCGTTTCGGTGCTGACCACGAACCCCGTCATGACCGACATCCGCCGCGTCTTCCCGGCGACCATGGAGCTTGCGACGCTCGGCACCCTCATCGGCGCCATCTTCGGCGTGCCGCTCGGCGTTCTCGCCGCCGTCAAGCGCGGCAGCATCGCCGACCAGATCGTCCGCGTCATCGGCCTCGTCGGCTACTCGGTGCCGATCTTCTGGCTGGCGCTCCTGTCGCTGCTCGTCTTTTACGCGCGGCTGAAATGGGTCGCCTATCCCGGCCGCATCGACATCGTCTTCGAATATACGTTCACGCCGATCACCGGCTTCTACCTGTTCGACGCGCTCTGGCAGCGGCAGTGGGACGTGCTGTGGGACGTTTTCCGCCACATCATCCTGCCGGCGTCGCTGCTCGGTTACTTCTCGCTCGCCTATATCAGCCGCATGACGCGCAGCTTCATGCTCAATGAGCTGCAGCAGGAATATATCGTCGCCGCGCGCGCCAAGGGCCTTTCCGAGACCCGTATCATCTGGGGTCATGCGCTCAGAAACGCGGCGGTGCCGCTCGTGACCGTGATTGCGCTTTCCTATGCCGGCCTGCTCGAAGGCTCGGTGCTGACAGAAACCGTGTTCGCCTGGCCGGGCCTTGGCCTGTACATCACCAACTCGCTGCAGAATGCCGACATGAACGCCGTGCTTGGTGGCACCATCGTCATCGGTTCGGTCTTCATCGGCATCAATCTCCTGTCCGATCTTCTCTACCGGACGCTCGACCCGAGGACGCGCCAGCGATGAGCACCGTTACCGAAACACGTCCCCCGACACGCCCGATGACGCGGCGCGAATGGCTGCTGTCCGATCGCCCGCAGTCGCGCACCCAGGCCCGTCTCGGCCGCGCCTACATGACCTGGCAGCGCTTTGCCGCCAACAGGCTTGCCGTTCTAGGCCTCATCATCCTGCTGGCGCTGGTCTTCGTTGCGGCCTTCGCCGATGTCCTGGCGCCGCACTCGCCCTATATCGGCGATCTTGCCAACGCCCGGCTGCAGCCACCAGGAAGCCCCGGCTACCTGCTCGGCACCGACGATCTCGGTCGCGACATCCTTTCGCGGCTGATCCATGGTTCGCGGCTGACGCTTGCCGTCGTGCTGCTGGTCGCTGTTATCGCAGCGCCGATCGGCCTGATCGTCGGCGCGGTCGCCGGCTATGCCGGTGGCTGGGTCGATGCGGTGCTGATGCGCATCACCGATATCTTCCTTGCCTTCCCGAAGCTGGTGCTGGCGCTCGCCTTCGTCGCGGCGCTCGGACCGGGGATCGAAAACGCTGTCATCGCGATCGCGATCACCTCCTGGCCGCCCTATGCACGCATTGCCCGCGCCGAGACGCTGACGGTTCGCAACTCGGACTATATCTCGGCGGTGCAGCTCATGGGCGCGTCGCCGATCCGCATCGTCTTCCGGCACGTGATGCCGATGTGCATGTCGTCGCTGATCGTGCGCGTCACGCTCGACATGGCCGGCATCATTCTGACGGCCGCTGGCCTCGGCTTCCTCGGCCTCGGCGCCCAGCCGCCCTTGCCGGAATGGGGTGCGATGATCGCCTCGGGCCGCCGCTTCATCCTTGATCAGTGGTGGGTTGCAACGATGCCCGGCATTGCGATCCTGATCGTCAGCCTCGGCTTCAATCTGCTCGGCGACGGCCTGCGCGACGCGCTCGATCCCCGGGAGAGCGGCCAATGAGTACGCTGCTGACGGTAGAAGACCTCAAGGTCTCGTTCCCGACCCGTACCGGCCTCATCGAGGCGGTACGTGGCGTCTCCTTCACGCTCGGCCGCGAACGCCTCGGCATCGTCGGCGAAAGCGGCTCCGGCAAGTCGCAGACGGGCCGGGCGATCATGGGGTTGACGCCGGGCCATGCGCAGGTGACGGCCAAGCAACTGTCCTTCGACGGTATCGATTTGCTCTCGGCATCGCCAAAGGTCCGTCGGGACCTCCGGGGCAAGCGCATCGCGATGATCCTGCAGGACCCGAAATATTCGCTGAACCCGGTCATGAGCATCGGCCGGCAGATCGTCGAGACGCTCAGGCAGCATGAGAGTGTCAGCCGCGGCGAAGCCCGGGAGCGGGCGCTCGACATGCTCGCGGCCGTGCAGATCCGCGATCCGAAGCGTGTCTACGATCTCTACCCGCACGAGGTTTCGGGCGGTATGGGCCAGCGCGCGATGATCGCGATGATGCTGGTTGCCGGACCGGAACTGCTGATCGCCGACGAACCGACCTCGGCGCTTGACGTCACCGTGCAGCTCGAAGTGCTTGGTATCCTCGACAAGCTGGTTGCCGAGCGCGGCATGGGCCTGATTTTCGTCTCGCACGATCTCAGGCTCGTCTCGTCCTTCTGCGACCGGGTGATTGTCATGTATGCCGGCAGGATCGTGGAGGAACTGGCTGCGTCCGAACTCGCCAACGCCAAGCATCCCTATACGCAAGGTTTGCTGAACTGCATGCCGGCGATCGGATCCGATCGCCATCCCCTGCCGGTTCTCGACCGCAAGCCGGAGTGGGCTCAATGACATCAGCCGTTTCCGTTTCGAATCTCTCCGTCACCTATGACGAATTCAAGGCGCTGAACGACGTTAGCGTCGAGATTGCGCCGGGCGAGTCCTTTGGTCTCGTCGGCGAGTCCGGATCGGGCAAGTCGACCTTGCTCCGGGCAATCGCCGGTCTTGCGCCTGTTACGGGCGGTACCATCCGCGTCCATGATCGGGTGCTCAAGGGTGCCAAGCGCGACAAGGCCTTCTATCGCGCCGTGCAGATGGTGTTCCAGGATCCCTACGGCTCGCTGCACCCGCGCCAGACGATCGACCGGCAACTGCTTGAGCCTTTGGCTATCCACGGCGTGGCGGACGGCGAACGCCGCATCCTCAAGGCGCTCGACGAAGTCGGTCTCGGGTCGGGGTTCCGCTTCCGCTATCCGCATCAGCTTTCTGGTGGGCAGCGCCAGCGTATCGCCATTGCCCGGGCGCTGATCCTCGAGCCCTCGACCCTGCTTCTCGACGAACCGACGTCGGCGCTCGACGCTTCGGTGCAGGCAGAGGTCCTGAACCTACTGGAGCAGGTCAGGCGCGACCGCAAGCTCACCTTCATCATGGTCAGCCATGACCTCGGCGTCGTCACCCATATGTGCGACCGGCTGGCGGTCATGCAGGGCGGGCGCGTCGTCGAGTACCTGTCTTCCGGCGATCTCGTCGCCGGGCGGATCGGCGAGGACTATACGCGCAGCCTGATGGTGGCGAGCAAGGGGTTCCAGCGCAAGGACGCTGCCGCGACCGCGTGACGGTACCAGCGCAAGCGGGACGAGCATCCCGCTTGCGTAACCCTTGTTGGGGGGAACCGCGCCCTACAGCGCCGCGCGTCTTATCAGACGCGCAAAGGTCGCTGTAGCACTTTGAAGTGCTGCATGTTTTTGTCCTTTAATCGGGTACGATTGAAGGAAACATGCAGTAGAGCCGGCACGTTTACGCGCTTTGCCGCCAGATCGAGGCCGAGTCGGTGATCACCTTCCGGATGCGGCGCTGTTCGCGCCATTCCCGTCCGATGTCCTTGATGACCGGGCGGGCCTCAGGCGAGAAGATGTAGTTCCGGCACCGGGCGACGTAGGTTTCCATTGCCGGATTTACGCCGGAATAGAACTGCTTCTCGGGGTCACGAGAAAAATCCATCAGCCCGGCGCAATGGCGCGCAAAGCCGCCGCGAAGGATGGAGGGAGACGTTGTGAATTTCGGGAAGGTGCGAAACAGCGGGATCTTGATCCCGAGGAAACGCGCATACTCGTTTCGCCGGTGGAAGTGACCCTTGCGGCGGATATCCCAGTTCTGGTCCGCCGTATGGAATGACACCTGGGTGATCGCCGGATCGGCAAAGGGTGCCAGCAATTCCTCTCCCATGTCCCTCAGGGCAATCCAGTCGTCTTCCAGATGGAAGACCCAGTCGGCGCTGGTCGACGACCAGAGTCTCGCGACAGCCGCGCAGAAGCCGGGGTTCTCCGGTTGGAAGACGATGCCGTCGGGGAAGTGGCTGCGGAAGATCTCCACGCAAGTGCTGTGATCCTCGGGCGATCCGAAGATCGGATCAAGGTTGAGATAGGCGCCGCGCAGCTCGAGCCTGAGAAAGATCCTGTCCCGGAAGCTGGCCAGCGTCTGGGCAAGCAGGTCCGGTCGCCGGGTGGCGACAAGGCATAGGTCAATAGTGGACATTGCACCTCCTTAGGGTGCTAATTTGCAACTGTTGGAACCCACGCCATCGCCGAATTTCAATCTGAACACGTCAAATTTGGGGCAGACCAACCCCAGGCGATATACATTATGGATTTTCGCTGCTTGGTGTGGGGTCCGGGCGGAAGCATGTCCACATTTTCTCCGCCCGGCGCCGGGAATCAGAAGATTTTCAGCTCCGGAATTGCAACGACGAACTGTCCGTCCCAGTCGCGGATTGCGGCATTGTCCGCAACGATTTCCGTGGTCAGGTTCCACGGCAGGATGACGAGATAATCGGGCTTCGCAACCTGCAGGTGGGCCGGTGCGTGCACCGGGATATGGGTGCCCGGCAACAGCTTGCCCTGCTTCAGATCGTTGCGGTCGACCGCGAAGGCAATGTCGCCCGGCTTTACGCCGCAGACATTGAGGAAAGTGTTTCCCTTGGCGGCGGCGCCATAGGCGGCCACCGTCTTGCCTTCGGCCTTGGCACGCGCCAGGAACTCTTGAAATCCTTTGCAGACGGCGGCGATCCGGTCGTCGAAGGCAGCGTAGGTTTCCATCCGCATCAGGCCGGCTGCGGCTTCCTTCTCGCGGACAGCTGCTAGCCTTTCGGTCGCTTCGCGCGCACCGGAGGCCAGTTGAGCAAAGACCCGCAGCGAACCGCCGTGGGTCGCGAGTTCCTCGACGTCGAAGACCTTCAGGCCGGCGTTTGCGAAGATCCGTTCGACGGCGGCCAGCGACAGGTAGGAATAGTGTTCGTGGTAGATCGTGTCGAACTGCACGCCTTCCATGAGACGCAACAGATGCGGAAACTCGAACGTCGCCACGCCATCGGGTTTCAGCAGGATGGCGAAGCCGCCGACGAAATCCGCGATATCGGGCACATGGGCCAGCACGTTGTTGGCGGCGGTCAGGTCGGCGCGGATGCCGCGATTGACGAGCGCCGTCGCGGTTTCGCGGCCGAAGAAGGCCACCTCGGTCGGAACGTTGCGGTCTTCGGCGATCCGTGCCGCATTGGCGGCGGGCTCGACGCCGAGCACGGGCACGCCCTTGGCGACGAAATATTGCAGCAGGTAGCCGTCATTCGAGGCGATCTCAACCACCTGTGACGCGTTGCCGAGTCCGAAGCGCTCGGTCATGGTCTCGGCGTAACGGCGGGCGTGCTCCAGCCAACTGGTCGAGAACGACGAGAGATAGGCGTAACCGTCGGTGAAGATCTCGTCGGCCGGCACGGTCTCCGTTGTCTGCACCAGCAGGCATTCGGAGCAGACCATGGCCTTCAGAGGAAACGAGCGTTCGCGCGCGATTGCTTCCTCTGTCGGCTCCAGGAACGAATTCGACCAGGGCGTCGATCCCAGGTCGGCGACGACGGTCGTGAGCGGCGTCGAACAGAAACGGCAGTTGTGGGGCATCGAAGTCGTTAGCCTCTCATGAAAGCGTCGATTTGGCCGAGCGTCAGGTCGCGGGCGGAGCCGCCGCGACGCCAGCCGTCATACCAGTGCGCGGTCCAGGCGATCGCCTGATCCTGCGAGAGCCGCGCGGTCCAGGACAAGGCCTTCAGCGCAAGGGCCGGATCGAGGCCGAGCGTCTGCATTTCGCGGGGCCGATCCTCAGACGAACTGTCGCGCCATCCTGTCTGCAGACCCATGGCGATCTGGATTGCGCCGGCGACATCGCGCACGGGGATCTGCCGTTCTGCGGGGGAGGGGCCGAAATTCAGTGCTGCAACATCGGTTTGGCCCTCGTGCAGCGCTTCGGCATAGACGAAGTAACCGTTGAGGCAATCGAGCACGTGCTGCCAGGGCCGGGTCGCCATGGGGCTGCGGATATCGAGCATCTCGCCCGATAGTGCAGCTCGGACGATATCGGGGACCAATCGGTCGACGGAGAAGTCGCCACCGCCCAGCACATTGCCGCCGCGGGCGGTCGCGACCCGGATGCCGCGCTCGCGCAGGAACGAATCCCGCCAGGTCGAAACGACCAGTTCGCAGGCAGCCTTCGAGCCGGAGTAGGGGTCATGGCCGCCGAGTGCGGCCTCTTCCGGAAAATGCCGGCCGCTTTCGTCGTTGCGGTAGACCTTGTCGGTGGTCACGACGACGATCGTTCTGAGCGCGGGCGCCGTGCGGGCCGCCTCCAGCAGGCGCACCGTGCCCATGACGTTGACATCGAAGGTCTCGGCCGGTGTCCGGTAGCTTTCGCGCACCAGCGGCTGGGCCGCCATATGCAGGATGATTTCCGGGTCGAACTGGCGGATGGCCGTCGCAAGCGTATCGCCGTCGCGGATATCGCTCAGATGTTCGCCTGCGGTTTCGCTTGGCCCGAGCAGGGCGTGCAGAGACGGCTCAGCGGCAGGCGGCAAGGCATAGCCGGCAACGCGGGCGCCCATCTGCGCCAGCCAGAGCCGCGCCCAGCTTCCCTTGAAGCCGGTGTGGCCCGTCAGAAGCACGCGTTTGCCGGCCCAGAAGGCGGGGTTGGCAAGCCGGCTCATGACCAGACTTTCCAGGGCGCCGAACCGTGTTGCCAGAGTTCTTCGAGCTGGTTCTTGTCGCGCAGCGTGTCCATCGGTCGCCAGAAACCGTCATGCGGGAAGGCCATCAACTGGCCGTCACTGGCCAGGCCTTCGAGCGGCGTGGTTTCGAACGAGGTGTGGTCGCCCTCGATGCGATCGAGCACGGACCGGTTGAGGACGAAGAAGCCGCCATTGATGCGGTTGTTGTCGCCGGCGGGCTTCTCGATGAAGCTCTGAACCCGCCCGTCGCTGACGGCAAGCGCGCCGTAACGCCCCGGCGGAACGACGCTGGTCACGGTCGCTTCGCGGCCGTGGCTGCGATGGAAATCGGTAAGCGCCTTGATGTTCACGTCGGCAACGCCATCGCCGTAAGTGAGGCAGAAGGTATCGCCCAGGTGATCGGCGACGCGCTTCAGGCGCCCGCCGGTCATTGAGTCCGTGCCGGTGTCGACGAGCGTCACGCGCCACGGCTCGGCCTTGTTGGAATGGAAGAGTGTCTCGCCGGTCGCCATGTCATAGGTGACGTCGGAAGAGTGCAGGATGTAGTTGGAGAAGTATTCCTTGATCATGTAGCCGCGGTAGCCGAGGCAGATCACGAAATCCGAAAAGCCGTAGTGGCTATAGATCTTCATGATGTGCCAGAGGATCGGCCGCCCGCCGATTTCGATCATCGGCTTGGGTCTCAGATGGCTCTCTTCCGAGATGCGCGTGCCGTAACCACCGGCGAGTATGACGACTTTCATGCAGCTACCTCACAGTGACGCGCGTACAGCGCGCGACGCATTCCTCCCGTTGAGATAACCCATGCTACCTTGCGCGTGGATCGCTCGTGCGATGTTGACAATCCAGGCGATCGAATTATCACAGCCGGAAACGCGACTTTCGGGGCGGACGCGCACGGTTCATTGCACGATTTGCCGGCTCAATCAATTGCCGGGAAGGATACGGAAATGGCGCGGGTGGGTATCGGGCTGCCAACGTATAACGGCGCGGATTTCATCGCTGAGTGCCTCGCCTGCCTTCGGGACCAAACGTTCGAGGATTTTGAGGTCTTCATCTCGGACAACGGATCGACCGACGGCACCTCCGACATCTGCGCGGATTTCGTGAAGACCGACACGCGGTTTCGGCATGTATTCTACCGTGAGACGGTTTCGGCAACTGAGAACTTCCACAGAGCGCACGCTATGAGCAGCGCTCCTTATTTCTGCTGGCGTGCCGACGATGACCTTGCCGATCCGATCCACATTGCCGGTCTCGTCGCGGCGTTGGACAGGGAGCCGCATGCCTCGCTTGCCGTTTCGCCGGTGTTGAGGATAGTAGAGCTGCCGGAGCGGATCGAGCGACTTTACGGCCTGCCGTCTCAGCTATCGGGGGAGCGAGCGCTGCGCATTCGCGACATCCTTCTCGGCTGCCACCCGAGCTGGTTCTACGGCCTATGGCGCCGAGAGGCCACAGGCGTGGCCCTGCGGCGTCTTCCCGACTACGGGTTCGCGTGGGCTGCGGACCATCTCGCGCTGCTGCCTGCGATTTTCGACAATGCGGTCGCCCTGTCACAGGAAGGGCGTTTCATTCAGCGCATCAAGCGCCAGGCCGACTACCACCTGCCGCCGCTAGACCTGCTGGAAGCGCGCAGGCGCTACAAACGAATTGCACTTGAGATGATTGCAGAACGACAATGGTCGGCCGCCGAGCTGAAGGCGATGAAGCGCGCGCTTGAGCTGCACATGGACCTCCGGGTCGCCCCCTGGTTCAAGACGCACAAACGGGCGCTCAGGCAGAAATTCCGGTCTGCCTTATCGCTTCGCTGAGTTCGGCCATCAATGTGCTGCGCAGTCGCGCAGGACCTGCACGACCCGGCCGATCTCGTCAGACGTCATGTCGTGATAGCTCGGCAAATTGATCGCCCGGCCGGGAAGGTCATAGGCAACGGTGTTTGCCGACACACCTTCGAAGGGCGGCAGCGAGCTCAGCGGCCAGAAGAAGACGCGGGCGTCGATGTTTTCGGCGGCGAAAGCACCCTGAAGCTTCTCGCGCGTGACGTCGGTTTCCGGCGCGAAGACGACCGTCGGCATCCAGAAGCCGTTCTTCGTGTCTTCCGGTTCCGGATTCATGGAGATGGAGTTCACGCCCGCGAGCTGTTCCCTGTAGGCGTAGAAGATCTCGCGCTTGCGCTCGACCAGTTCGTTGACGCGTTCGATCTGCGCCAGGCCGACGGCCGCCTGAAGGTTCGACATCTTGTACTTGAACCCGACTTCGTCCGGCCAGAACTGTTTCTTTTGTCCGCGTGCCCGGCCGTGATTGGAAAGGGTCAGCACCTTTTCATAGAGCTTGCTGTCGCTGGTGACGAACATGCCGCCTTCGCCCGTCGTCATGGTCTTGGTGCCGTGGAAGGAAAATGCGCCGAAGGCGCCGAGCGAACCGGCCTTGCGTCCGCGCCATTCCGATCCGAGTGCTTCGGCTGCGTCTTCGACAACGGGGATGTTGTGCCGCGTACCGATTTCGAGCAGGCGGTCCATGTCGCAGAGATTGCCGTAGATATGCACGGCCATGATCGCCTTGGTCTTCGGCGTGATGGCCGCTTCGGCCTTGTCAGGGTCGATGCACCAGCTGTCGGCGAGCACATCGACGAAGACCGGTTTTGCTCCGAGGTGGACGATCGGGGCGGCGGATGCGGTCCAGTTCGTGTCAGCCAGGATGACTTCATCACCCGGCCCGACGCCGAGAGCGGCAAGGCCCATGTGCAGCGCGCCGGTGCAGCTCGATGTCGAAATCGCATGGGTGACATCGAGATGTGCGGCAAAGGCAGACTCGAAGCGATTGATGTAATCGTAGCAGCGCTCGCCCCAGCCGTTCGCCGCTGCATCGGTGGCATAGGCGACTTCGCGTTCGGTGATTGAGGGCTTGGTGTAGAGAATGCGAGGTTTCGTCATGTGGGTCGCCTGTGCTCAAGCCGATCGGTCGTTGGTTGCGTCTGCGGCAACGATCTTGTCAATCCGGCCGCCGATCTGCGCGCCGAGATAGAGGTTTTCGTAAAAGCGCTCCGGGAAGCCCGCCTGCCGCATGTGGTGGGCCGTCCTGTCGATGTCGTAGGCGACACGGTGGAGTTCGATGCCTGCCGGCGAGAGCGTCGCAAAGGCGGCGCGCGGGTCGCCGTCGCGCGGTTGCCCGACCGAGCCGGGATTGCAGAAGACCTTGCCGCCGATCTCCAGGCGCACCTGCACATGGGTGTGTCCGGCAAAAAGCCGTTCGCAGCCGTCGGGAAACTGCGCCTCCGAAACCTTGTAGAGATATTCGTCGATCGGATCCTGCCAGCTGCCGTGAACGAAATAGGTCGATCCATCGACGACGTAGGTTTGCGATCCGGCGAGCCAGGCGCGTTGATCGGCCGAAATGATGCCTCTCTGGTACTCGATGATGTCATTGACTATCTTCGATCGCGGGCAGCCTTCTCCGCTGACGATGTAATAATCGTGATTGCCCAGGATGTTTGCGATGCCGCGTGCTTTCAGCACGTCTACGCACTCGCCCGGCTGAGCGTAGTATCCGACGACGTCACCCAGCGACAGGATCGAGCTGCAGCCGAGTTCGTCGATGCGTGCGAGCACCGCCTCGAGTGCGGGAAGGTTGCCATGAATATCGGAAATGATGGCGATCATAGAACCACCAGGTCCTCGGAGTAGCGCCAGGCCCGGCCCGTCTTGATCTCCGGTGCTTCGGGTTTTCTCCCGTAAACGTAGTAGTCGAGCGCCATCGCCGCCTCGTTGTAGCCGAAGGCGGCACGCAGTGAGGTACTGCTCGAGAAGCGAGGATTGATTTCGAGCAGGTAGGGGATCGTGCCTTCCAGCCGGAACTGATAGTTCGTCGGTCCGAGCGGCTTGAAGTGTTGCGATAGCCTGCGCACGGCCTCGGTCAGGAGCGGCTCGTCGACGACTTCGGCATATTGGGTGTTGCCGGCGACGGACAGCTTGCGCTTGAAGACGATCGGCGGCAGCGTCGTGCCATCACCAAATCCGAACGCGCCGACCGTGTATTCCTGGTCGTTGCTGCCCACAAATTTCTGGATGAGGAAATCGTCCGCGCTCTTCAGGGTCCAATAATCGAAATCGGCCGCGTCCCGCAGGAGTGCTATTCCCCGGGAGCCGTTGCCGCGACGGGGCTTCAGCAGCAGCGGCAAGGGGCCGAGCTCGCGGGTGCAAGCTTCCAGGCTGCGGCTAAGCGTGCTCGGAATGGCCGGAAGGTCCGCTTGCAGCAGTGCCTCGCCCATGTCCCATTTGTCCTGCGCCAGCGCGATCAGCGGCGAGCTGTTCAAGACGACGCGCGTCTCGGTCGCCTCGAAGCATGCACGGTTGTCATTGAAGAACAGGACATCGAGTTCCAGGCCGGGTAGCACCAGTGCGACGTTTTCTCGCCGAAGCAGTTCCAGCCAGAACTCCAGATATACGGGAGAGGTCTCATCGCATGATGGCTTGGCGACGAAGTCGTCGCAGAAGTGTCGACCGATGCCATTGGCATCACGATCGATGCCGATGATACGGATCGGTGCTTCCAATCGGCGGAGCGACGCGACGATACCCTGGCCGATGATTGCGCCTACCGCAGTCACCACGACCGTAATCGGCTGTTTCGATTGCTTTGTGTCGTCGTGCATTACTTGACGTCCATCGGGCCGAATGCTTCGGCGGTTCCGGCTGATTTGATCATGGCAATCCCGTCTCGCATCGTGATCAGAGGCGGCATGCCCAACTCGGCCAGTGTTTCCGCACCATCAGGAAAATTCACCTTCCGAAAGGGAGCCTTCTCCGCCGCGATCACGACATTGCCCCCGAGCCCAAAGGTTTCATAGGCGATTTCAGCGATCCTGTCGCAGGTCATCGCCTCCGTGTGAACCGCATTGCAAACACCGGATATGCCCGTTTCGGCCGCGCGGATCATCATATCTGCCGCGTCCTGCACGTGCAGGAAGTTGCGCACACCATGGGAAGCAGGCATGCGAAGGTCGAGCCCACGGGACGCGTAGGCGATGATACGCCCCATCCACGGCTGGTGGGCGCAGCAGCGGCCCTCCACGTCATAAAGCTGCGAGAAGCGAAGGCTGCAGAAGCGAAAGCCCAGTTTCTGCGAGCTCCATTCCAGCATTTGCTCTGCCAGTTGCTTGGTGAGTCCGTAGGATGTCAGGGGTGCCGCATCCAGCGTCGCGTCCGAGGAAAGCGATCCGGCGTATATGACCGCCCTGGTCTGCAGCCGTTTGGCGAGCTCGGCGACGTGAAGCGCGCTTGCGGCATTTGCCGCAAAGTTTTGCTGTGTCCCCGATGGACCGTCGTCGGCGAAGCTCGCTGCACAATGGAACAGCACGTCCGCGGTCAGGCCATCCGGTGCCTTTGCCGAGCCGCCTTCGATGTCGAAGAAGATGTCATCTGTCTTCGCCCGGCCGACACTGATGGTCTCGACGCCCATGTTCCGCAGGCGCGCGACAAGCTGGCCCCCCAACATCGAGCGCGTGCCGATGATGGCGGCGGTCTTCATGCCAGTTCTGCTTCCATCAACAGGCCGACGCAAAGATCGGGGAACTCAATGCCGACCTTGAGCATGGCATGCAGATTGGCCTCGAAATCGGGCAGCGTCTGCAACACGGGCAATGGCAAAGGCTTCAGATAGATGCCTTCCTCGTGCACCACGCGGAAGCCATGATTTTCGAGTTCGGCGCGGAAAGTGTCCCGGCAATATTGGCGCTTGTGGCCGAGCGCCAGATCGTTGGCGTTCAGGCTGTAGATGTCGTCGATCTTGCCGAGTTCCACGCCCAGTCGTCTGTTCAACGACTTGGCATTCGGCACCGCGGCGAACAGACGGCCATTGGGTTTCAGGAAGCGCCGGAACCGGTCGAGGACGAGGCCCGGATCGTCGACATGCTCGAGAACGAAACCCATGATGATGACGTCGAAGCGCTCTTCCGTTTCGAAGTCTTCGAAATAGGAGAAGACGATCTCGCCGGAAAAGTCCGGGCTGTTCTTCTTGAAAAGATCAATGACGAACTGCGAGCCTTCCACGATTACGTGGCGGTCGCAGACCTTGTTGAAAAGGTGAGGGGTGTAGCCGTGGCCAATTCCAAGATCGAGCAGCGATTGGCATTTGCCAAAGCGTTCGACCATGCGCTGCGGATACCAGTTGAGAATGAGATTGTTCTCGATCGATGTGACTGCGTTTGGAAGATATTCCGACGCCACGTTATCCAGGTTCTCGGATTTCACTTGGTAAACTCCCTCCAATCGACAGTTCCGGAATGCACGACACTTGCGCCCTTGGTACCGCAATTGGCGACGAGGTCCAATGCCGTCACAGAAGGGGTGAACTCTCCGTGCATCTGCGGGTAGGGTGTACGTTCGTAGTTCATGTACTGAACCGATATTCCGTTGCGATTGAAGAGATCGTGATCGAGATAGTTCCGTGCGCCGTGGCCGGTGATGTAAACCGTCCCTTCGAGATGCGCAGTGATGTCGTATACTCTCTCGCTGCTCGCACCGCCAATGGTCAGCGTGTCCGACGAGACGAACTTCGGTCTGTCCAGATTGAAGTAGGCAGCAAGCGCGAGCATGGAATTGCGTGCAACATCCGCAATCGTCGATGCGTCCTTTGCGAACACATCGTCGACCAGTTCCAGCATATCCTTGGCGAAGGGGGCCTTCATATAGGCCTGCCGGAGGATATCGCGGTGGCGGGCCCGCCAGTCGTCTCGATTGTCGATCAGCACTTCATCGATCCGCTGCCCCATGCGAAGGTCTTTCAAGGGCACGGTCAGCCAGCGGACGCCGTTCTGGGTCTTGATCTGTACGCGGTTTGTGAAGCTGCCGCGCGAGAACTGCACATCGTCGTAGTGGACGAACACGTCCGCCAGTTTGATCTGCTCCAGCATCCCAACCCAAGGAAAGTACATGGATTGTGAGATGACAATATTCCGAGTCATCCGGTACTTGCCTAGTGTTCGTGTTTTCGCGATCGAGAGTTGGCGAGCGGCACGAAGGCCTGGTCGAGCCGCTCTTTTCGTGCCCCTACTTTTCGATGCAGCGAAGATAGCCGCGCGGCGAACTTGAAAGGACAAGCTTGCCGTTCAGGGCCTCATCGGTCTCGAAGCGGGTCGATTCTTCCATATACGCCTTGAGCGCCGCATAGGGCTCGTCGCCGGCGCGCCAGATTTTCGAGCGTTTGGTGGGTGTTTGCGATGAATCGGCCCATCCAAGGACCGTATCCGCCACCACCATGTACTGGCCTTCGGTGACCAGCGGGCCATAGGTGCGCAGTTCATCCAGCACGTGGTCGCGGCTGTGGTCGCTGTCGAGCACGACCATGACCGAGGCGCCCTCAGGAATTTCCGCCTTCACCTTCGCCAGCGTCTCGGCCGCCGTCGAGGGGCCTTCGATCAGTGTGATGCGCGACGACATCGGATGCTTTTCGATCGAATCCCGATTGTGCGCACGGATGTCGATATCGACGCCGATGACCTTGCCCTTGCCGATCAGTTGCAGCATCGCGGCCATGAAGATCACCGAACCGCCGCGGGCGACGCCCGTTTCGATGATGACGTCCGGCTTGCTGTTCCAGATCACTTCCTGGGTTGCCATGACATCGGCCGGCATCTGGATGATCGGCACGCCCATGAACGACCAGAGATAGGCATAGTCGTATTTGTCGAGCGTCACCAATGTCTCGAGCGACTGGCGAAAGGCGTCCTCGTCCTTGCCGAGCGCGAGCGACATTTCCTTCTTGTGAGCCTCGAATGCGAGACGATCGTCTGCTGCTGCCATAACTGCTACCCTTTATTCGGATACGCCGCAGGTCACGATTCGCGATCTTGCAGCCTCGTCGATTCGTAACGCTTTCCTGTGAACGCTTTCATGTCGACAATTGCAAATACGGTCAAGGCCGGTTTCTTAAGGGGGGAAAGCGGGGGCGCCTCGCTCACTCGTGGAAGTTTCAATGTCGCGTTTTGACCGTATTCCTACACCCCTGTCGGGTCTCGTTGTTGTCGAACGCCAGCGCTTTGGCGACGATCGCGGCTTCTTTTCACGTTTCTTCTGCCGCGAGGAACTCGCCGATTTTGGCGCCGGCGGCTCTATTGCCCAGATCAATCATACGCTTACGCGGGTGGCAGGCACGGTTCGCGGCATGCATTTCCAGCGCGCGCCGCATGACGAGACGAAATTTGTCTCCTGTCTCGCGGGCACAATCTTCGATGTCGCCGTCGACATGCGGCCGGACTCCCTGACCTATCTTCAGTGGCATGGCGAGGTCCTGAGCGCTGAAAACGGCCGGTCGATGATGATCCCCGGCGGTTTCGCGCACGGGTTCCAGACGCTTTCCGCTGATTGTGAGCTGATTTATTTGCACGACAAGCCCCATGCGCCCGATGCCGAGGGCGGGCTCAATGCCCTGGATCCGAGGCTCGCGATCGCCTGGCCGTTGCCGGTGGCCCAGATGTCGGCGCGTGACCAGGCCTTCGCGATGCTGAAGGACGAGCGCTGATCGTCGGTCCCGTCCGTCGTTGACTTCGTGGTGGATGGGAGGACAATAACCTTTCCGCGCCACCACGGAAGAAGGGGTGTCGACGATGACGATCGCCAGAAAACTACAAGACTATATCGATGGTGCGGGTGTCGCCTATGACACCGTCGCCCATCACCGCACAGCCACCACCAGCCAGACGGCGAGAGCGGCACATGTGCCCGGCAGCAGGCTTGCCAAGTCCGTGGTCGTTCACCACGAGATGGGGTACGTGCTTGCCGTTGTGCCGAGCACGCACCGGGTTGAGCTCTCCACCTTGCAGGACGTGATGGACCGGCGCCTCGGTCTCGCTTCGGAAGAGGAAGTCTGCAACCTCTTCGCCGATTGCGATATCGGCGCGGTGCCGCCGATCGGCTCGGCCTATGACGTGCCGGTGTTGCTCGACGAAAGTCTGGGCGACGTAAACGACGTCTACTTCGAGGGCGGCGACCACAGGACGCTGGTGCACATGAGCGGATCGAACTTCCGCGACCTGATGAAGGGTGCGCAGATCGCCCGCTTCAGCCACCCGGCCTGACGGCCGCTCAGAGAATATGCCAAGCCGGCGGTTCGCCGGCGGCCGCCTTCGCGCGCCGTTCTCTTGGGTCGGAGATGACAGCCCACCTGCGGTCGAACATTGCCGAGTTCGAATGCAGCCTGTCGGGCTTGTCAAAGCGGGGGCTTGGCGTCACCATCCTTTTCGACGGACACCTTATCTATACCGGGTTGGGGGGATCGATGGTGCGCATACGCTCTACGAATATGTCCAAGTCTCTGACACTGCTGCTGGTTGCGGCCAGCGCTCCAGCTTTCGGATCCGTTGCCCTCGCGGAGGGCAATCTGTTCGATCAGTTTCCGTTCGCTGTCGCCTGCGAATACAAGGGCACGCAGCATGCCTTTTACCTGTCGAAGGTAACGGCCGATGGCACGGCGACCTACTTGGCCTCGGACAACTTCGCCGGGACGATTACCCTGGGCGGAGGGGCAAAGGCCGTGGGCACCGAACAGGGCGGAAGCTGCCTCGGCAAGACGGTCGAAGAGCTGAGAGAATCGGGCCAGGCGCGGGACATCAGGGCCAACTAAAGCGCGTCGCGATCTTTCAGATTCGCTCCTTGCGCTTTAAGTTTTTGATATTTCGCGTGTCGTTATCGCAAAACCGCTGCGCACTTTTGCGCGACAGGCTTTAGGACCGCGCTCGCCAACGAGTCTGTTGCAGGTGACATGATCGACAACCGCTGCCTTGGTTCCCAAGATGCCGCGAGGGTATGTTCGCCCAATTGTCGTCACCCAATGTTGTGAAATTCGACAATAACCAATGTGCCATTGTTGCGACTACTGAGAAGAGCCAATCGATTATGGCGCTTCGCAAGCGTCACTTGCCGGTGTTGCTCACGGGGGCGATCGATCCGGCGATAGACCCTATCCCCTAGACCTGCAGAGCAGGCAAAATCGCGTGATAGTCTGCAACTATCGGCGAAACGCTTCTTGCAAAACAGTCATTGAAAGAATCGGTGCCTGATAATTTTCCGTTGTGGCAAATGAAAAATCTGATTTACTGCGGCTCGCTGCTTGGCTTTTCGGGGGATATTGCCGATGGAATGCACCCGCAGGGATATTATGCTTGGTGGTTTGGCGCTGCTTAGCGCAGGCGCAGCCCAGAAACCGGCCTTCGCTGCCGCGGCGTCCTATTTTTCCGACCCCGCAGTCGATAATGGCGTGACCTACCGAAGCACGAATTTCGCCAAGATCGACAGGAAATGGCAGCGTCAGGTCGTCAAGTATTTCAGCACCGAGCCGATCGGCACGGTCGTCGTCGATACCCGGCACCATTTTCTCTACCTGATCATGGAGAACAAGACAGCTATCCGCTATGGCGTCGGCGTCGGGCGCGAGGGCTTCAAATGGTATGGCCGCGCTACGATCGACCGCAAATCGCTCTGGCCGCGCTGGACGCCGCCGCCGGAAATGCGCGAGCGTCACCCCGAACTGCCTGAGTTCGTCGAGGGAGGCTCGCCGAAGAACCCGCTTGGCCCGCGCGCCATGTACCTGCTTCGTGATGGCGTCGATACCGGCTATCGCTTCCACGGTACGCTGGAGCCGGGCAGCATCGGCAAGGATGCTTCCAGCGGCTGCATCCGCATGTTCAACGAGGACGCGATCGATCTTTATCAGCGGTGCCCCATCGGCACCGCCGTGCAAGTCCTGCCGCACATTGCCGACAAGGCCCCCGAGGTCAGCCAAGCAACCCCGGTCGCAACCCAGGTCGAATGAGGAATACCACCCCGATGCCCGCTACGCCCGGATATACGAGGCTGCTTTCTGCTGCGGCCATTCTGCTGACGCTGACCGCCTGCAACACCACCGAGATTGCCGCGGTCGAAGAACCGACCGTGGTGCCGATGACCGGAAAAACCGACGATCCGGCGCCCGGCTTCGAGACTGTCTCGGCCGGCAGCGAAGAGGATTTCATCCTCAATGTCGGCCGCCGGACCTATTTCACCCAGGACTCGGCCACGCTCGATCCCGTCGCCAAGGCAACCTTGGACAAGCAGGCCATCTGGCTCAACAGCAACCCGCGCTGGCTCGTCAAGCTGCAGGGCTTTTCCGACGACAGCGGCTCCGCATCGAAGATGGCGACGTTGTCGCAGCAGCGCGCCGATGCAGCGATGGCCTATCTCGCCTCGAAGGGCGTGGACCCAAACCGCATGTGGGCCAAGGGGTATGGAAACGACCGCGAGGTGCGCGACTGCACGGAGCGCTCCTGCAAGGTACAGAACCGCCGCGTCGTCTCCAATCTGCGCACGGAGCGCGACGCGATTTGATCGCGCGTCGCCTCGGCGTCTCTTGGCCAGCCGAAATCGGACCCTTCGCGTTCATGGCAGAGGCTTGAGGAACAGGTGGGCCGTTCGCTATTGAACGGCAGTTGCCTGCGACCAGACCACCATCCATTGCCCGTCTCTGCATTCATACGTGTCCGTGTGCCAGTAGGCACTGAGCGGCACTTTGTGCCCGCCGAAGATCACTTCAAGCTGCGCGCAATAGCGGATCACGGCGAGTCTCCGTGCACCCGCACGGCGATCGTTTCGGGCTCCCAATGCAGGTAGTTGATGTGTCCGACTGCGATCGACACAGCGTCGCGATACCCCTTCAACGAAGTCCGCCGTAGGTGATCGTACCCGTTGCGTCCCAGTATTCGCACGCGGCGGGAACGTCGCCTTGCCGATGCGTGCGCGAGACTAACCTCGCCAGCCTCACCATCGATCCAGTCGCCAACAGCGCCGTCATTCGACGGCGCCCGCTTGACTGGTCCAGAGCGTATCAATCGAACGGAACGGCAGGCAGACATTATCCGGCCGATTGCTGCACCCTGTCGGCGGCCTCGCGGATCACCTCGTAGACGCGGCGGGGTTGAGACAGCATCGGGACGTGGCTAGAGGCCAGTTCCGTCACCTTTGCATTCATGCGCTTGGCGAGGAAGCGTTGCAGGTCGGGCTGAACTGTCCGGTCTTCGGTACCGACGATGTAGTATGTCGGCTTTGTTTTCCACGCCGCACCCGGAACGGGTTGATCGAACAGGTCTGCCAGTGGCCCCATCTGCGTGGCCCAGACGAGCCTCTGTTCTGCTTCAGGCAGATCGCCGGCGAATTCCGGGATCCCCGAAGGACGAAGAAACAGCCGGCCGTCCGCCACCTCGATATGCTGGAAGACGGGGGCCTGGGGGAATTTTGTCTGGTCGGCCGCCGTCGTTTCACCGTTCTCCGGCGCCAGCGCGCAGATATAGACGAGCGCCTTGACGCGATCATCGGTGCCCGAAGCGGTGATGACGGTACCTCCATAGGAATGTCCGACCAGAACAACCGGACCGCGCACACGGCCCAGCGACGTGCGAACTGCCGCGGCGTCGTCGGCGACGGTATTCAAGTGGTTTTGCGTCGCGATCACTTCGTAGCCGTCGGCAACCAGCAGTTCGATGACCTTGCTGAAACAGGATCCGTCGGCCCAGAGGCCATGTGCGAAGACAATGCTGGGTTTGTTGGGCATGCCACACCTCCAGGGGAAGCAACTTTCCCGAACGACATCCGTATGTTCGGCCGGCGGGTCAGGAAAGGGCGGACGAACTTCCTGCTGGAAGCTCGGTCGCCGAGTTTAAGCCGCTGCCGGTGTTTTTCAAACTTGCTATGTCGGGCGAAGCGCGTCTTTCGCCTGCGGCGGGCCCTACAGCGCCACGCGTCTTACTGACGCGCAAAGGTCGCTGTAGCACTTTGAATTGCTGCATGTTTTTGTCCTTCAATCGGCTACGATTAAAGGAAACATGCAGTAGGCCCTTGAATAGAACAGGCGCGAAGCGCTCAGGAAGAGCAGAGTAACGCCCTTCGCCGCCGAACATCGCCTTTCATGCGACAACGAATTTTGTCAGATGGCCTGCGCGTAGCCGATCGCGAGAAGTCGTAAATTCGGCAAAAATGGCGCACCCGACAGGATTCGAACCTGTGACCTTTGGAATCGGAATCCAACACTCTATCCAGCTGAGCTACGGGTGCATCCGTTGGCGGCAGGGCCGCCGAAGCAGGCTGTGAGCGGTTCATAGCTTAGCTTTGGCGCCGCATCAATGGTGAAAAGGCGGAGTTCGCAGGGGAATTTGTGGTTGCTGCTGAAAATGCAACTGCTTGCCCTGCTTCTGCCGGTCGACAAAAAGGGCTCGGCGGCGGGCGTGAGGCGCGCCGCCGAGTATTGGTTCATGCCACCTGCATGGCGCCGGGGCCGGGGATCGCCTTTGGCGGCACCTTGCCCATGATGATCATGCCGAGCACCTCGTCCTTGGTCACGTCCTCGGTGCGGGCCTGGCCGACGACCTGGCCGTTCTTCATCACCGATACACGGTCGGCGAGGTCGAAGACGTCGTGGATGTCGTGGCTGATCAGGAAGATGCCGATGCCTTCGCGCTTCAGTTGCTTGATGAGGTCACCGACCTGGGCGGTTTCCTGTGGCCCGAGCGCTGCCGTCGGCTCGTCCATGATCAGGATGCGGGCGTCGAAGAGGATCGCGCGCGCGATCGCCACCGATTGCCGCTGGCCGCCGGAAAGCGCCTTCACCGGTTCCTTGAAGCGCTGGAAGTTGGGATTGAGGCGCCCCATGACTTCGCGGGCCTTGGCCTCCATCGCCACGTCGTCGAGCGTGCCCCAGGGGGTCCTGAGCTCGCGACCGAGATAGAGATTGGCGGCGGCATCGACATTGTCGGCGACGGCGAGCGTCTGGTAGATCGTCTCGATACCGTATTTCTTGGCGTCGCGCGGGTTGTTGATGTCCGCAGCCTCGCCATTGATCAGGATCTCGCCGGCATCGCGCTTGTAGGCGCCGGAGAGGATCTTGATCAGGGTCGACTTGCCGGCGCCGTTGTGGCCGAGCAGCGCCACGACTTCGCCGGGGTAGAGATCGACGGAGGCGTTGTCCACCGCGTGGATGCCGCCGAAGGAGATGGAAATGTTCTTCATTTCCACGAGCGGAGTGCGTTGGTCTTTCATGGATCGTACTCCTTACTTGGCGCGGGCGCGGTAGATGGTGTCGAGCCAGACGGCGACGACGAGAACCACGCCGACGACGATGCGCTGGAACGGACTGTCGATCCCCAGGAGCACCATGCCCGACTGTAGTGATTGCATGACGAGCGCGCCGATCATGGCGCCGGCAATCGTGCCGACGCCGCCGGCAAGCGAGGTGCCGCCGATGACCGCGGCGGCGATCGTATAGAGCTCGTCGAGCTCGCCCTGCGCATTGGTCGCCGCATTGAGGCGGGCGGTCGAGATTGCCGCGGCGATGGCGCACAGTATGCCCATCAGCGTGAAGATCTTGACGGTGACCCAGCGCGTCTTGATGCCGGCAAGTTCGGCTGCTTCCGGGTTGCCGCCGAGCGCGAATACGTAGCGGCCGAAGCGCAGCCGTGTGGCGATGAAGGTCATGACGATGCCGACGGCGATGGCGACGAGAACCGGAATGGCGATGCCGTGCGAGATCTGCAGTCCGCCTTCCGGCCAGGCGATGCCGTTGGCGTCGGCATATTTGCGGGCGATGTTGGTCGGCCAGTAGTAGCTATTGGCGACGGTGATTGCGCCCAGCACCAGGATACAGCCGAGGATCGCCAGGAAGTACTCCGCCCAGACCGGGCGCAACGGGAAGCGGAAGCGCTTGCGCTGCTTTCGCGAATTGAGGATGGCAGCGACGATGGCAATGCAGGCGAGGATGCCGACGATCCAGCTTGCCGTCGCGCCGATCGAGCCTTCGGTGCCGCCGCCCATCAGACGGAAGGTGGTATTCATCGGTGCGACCGTCTGGCCGCTGGTCACGAACCAGGTGGCGCCGCGCCAGACGAGCAGGCCGCCGAGCGTGACGATGAAGGCGGGCACGTTGAGGAAGGCGACGATCGAGCCCTGCAGCGCGCCGATAGCGGCACCGACGGCGATGCCGCTCAACAGCGTGATGATCCAGATGGCCGGATGTTCCAGGCCGAGATACTGCGGCAGGAATTTTACCTGCATGACGCCCATGACCATGCCGCAGAAGCCCAGCACGGAGCCGACGGAAAGGTCGATGTTGCGGGTGACGATGATCAGCACCATGCCGGTCGCCATCACGGCGACGGAAGACGTCTGAACTGTCAGGTTCCACAGGTTGCGCGGCGTCAGGAACAGGCCGCCGGTCATGATCTGAAAGCCGATCCAGATGATGACGAGCGCGCCGACCATGCCGAGCAGCCGGGTGTCGATTTCGGTGGCGCGGAAGAAGCGCTTCACCGGGTTTTCGTCCGCTGTGCGGGCGCGGTTTGCTTGTGCGCCCTGCGTGTTGCCTTGTGTGATGTCGGCCATGGACGTGCCTTCCCCCACTTTTTGTGTTGATGTCGTCGCGTCAGGTGGCACCAAGAGCCGGATCGACGCGACAAGTCCGGTGCGACGGCAGAGATCGAGCGTTTTCGTTGAGCTGCGCTGGTTGTGCGTCTGGCATTGTCCGCCCGGCACGCACCTTGCGCAAGCGCCGCAACGGGTTGCGTTGCGGCGCTTGTCTGACGTCAGCGCTCAGTTCTGCTGATGCGGTTTATTTGCAAGCCGCGACGTCGCCCTTGACGCCCTGGCAGGCTTCTTCCTTGGAGATCCAGCCTGCGTCGATCACGACGTTCAGGTTGTCCTTGGTGATCGGCAGCGGTGCAAGGAAGACCGACTGCATGGCCACGCCCTTCGGTCCGCCGTTGAAGGTGGTGACGCCGGCGACTTCTTCCATCTTCTTGCCGCCGGCAAGTTCGACGGCGACTTCTGCGGCGCGCTTGCCGAGTTCACGGCTATCCTTCCAGACCGAAACGGTCTGCGTGCCCAAGGCAACGCGGTTCAGCGCCGCCTTGTCTGCATCCTGGCCGGAGACCGGGACCGAGCCTGCGAGGCCTTGCGCATCGAGGGCTGCGATCGCGCCGCCGGCGGTGCCGTCGTTGGAGGCGACGACCGCATCGACCTTGTTGTCGTTGGCGGTCAGGAACTGCTCCATGTTCTTCTGGGCGTTTTCAGGCTTCCAGCCATCCGTGTAGGCTTCGCCGACATTCTTGATCTTGCCGGCATCGACGGCTTCCTTCAGCACTTCCATCTGTCCGGAGAAGAGGAAGTCGGCGTTCGGGTCAGCCGAAGAACCCTTGATGAAGACGTAGTTGCCTTCCGGCTTCACCTTGAACACTTCGCGGGCCTGCATGCGGCCGACTTCCTTGTTGTCGAAGGTGATGTAGAAGGCGGCCGGGTTTTCGATCAGGCGGTCGTAGCCGACGACCGGGATGCCTTCGGCAGCGGCCTTTTCGATTGCCGGGCCGATGGCGTCGCTGTCCTGGGCAAGCACGATCAGTGCATTGGCGCCCTGGGCGATCAGCGACTCGATGTCGGTCAGCTGCTTTGCGGCCGACGACTGTGCGTCAGCGGAGATGTACTTGTCGCCGGATGCTTCGAGTGCTGCCTTGATGGCGGCTTCGTCGGTTTTCCAACGCTCTTCCTGGAAGTTGGACCAGGACACGCCGACGACCAGGTCCTTTGCCTGGGCAACGGAATGCAGGGAAACGATGACGGCAACACCTGCCATCAGCTTCAAAACGGATTTCATTTCATCCTCCCGAGTGAGGGCCGGCTGAGCGTGCGAACCTCCCGCACATCCTCCGCCAGCCTTGGAACGCTGTCGTAGATCGTGCCGCTACACCGTGCGGAATTATTTTCTCGACAGTCGAGAAAATGAATGTCATGGATTTTTGAGGCTGTCAACACGGCGTGAATGCGGTGGTTGCGGCATCAACAAGGTGCTTAGCGAGCGGTCGCGTCCGTTGTTTCTCGGCCGCCGACAAAATCCGTGCCACAAGGCTGTCGACAAGGCGTCCGGCGCCTTGTCTTGCCGTTCAACAGATGCTTTGGGAGGGGCATGTGTTCGAAGGATCCGCCACTGACAGGGACGTCTCATGCTGACCAAGTCCAGCACTGAGCTCGTGCGTCAGCAAAACAGCGCGCTGGTCCTTGCGGCGCTCAGGCGCGCCGGCAATCTCTCCCATACGGAAATTTCTGCTGATACGGGGCTTGCCTCGGCGACCGTTTCCGCGATCACGGCGGAGTTGGAAAAGGCGGGGGTGCTCGCCAAGGCCGAGCACCAGGTGCAGGGTGGGCGAGGGCGGCCGCGTGTCCTCTTCACGCCGCGGCGCGACTACGGCCATCTCGTGGTCGTCAGGATCTCCTCCGACATCGTGCAATATTCGCTGATCGATTACGGCGGCACGCTTCTCGACCGCTTCGACGAATCGCGAAACCACGACGAGCGCGGCACGATCCCTTTCGCTCGCGCATTCGTGGACGCGCTCGAACGTCTGCTGCAGCGCTCAAGGCTGGAGCGGGATCGCGTGCTCGCCGTTTCGATCAGCAGCAAGGGGCTGGTCGACAGCGACACGGCGCGGCTTTTGTGGTCGCCGGTCTTCGGTCGGGAAGAGCTGGATTTCGCTGCACTGCTTGCGCCGCAATGGCGCGCGAAAGTCATGCTCAGCAATGAGACTCTGCTGGTCGCGCAGGCGCTTGCAGCACAAGCCGAACGCAAACCGGAAGGTGGGTTCAGGGCGCTTGCGGCGATCTCTCTCGGCCACAGCATCGGCCTTGGCGTTGCCCGCAAGAGCCAGAGCGGCGAGATGGATGTCAGCGCGCCGAATTTCGGCCACATGCTGCACGCGCCGTCAGCGGGCCTCTGCCGTTGCGGCGCCTATGGCTGCATCGAGGCGGCAGCCGGTTTCTATGGGATTCTGCGTGCCGCCTTCGAGGTGCCGGCGGATACCATCCCCGCCAAGTTCGTTCCCGTCGCCGAGCTCGACAAGATCGCGGCCAGCGCGCGGCAGGGACATCGCATGGCCGGCTACGCGTTCCGCCAGGCGGGCATTGCGCTCGGCAACGGCATCTCGCGCATGCTGAGCCTCTACGAGCGCATGCCTGTCCACGTCACCGGGCCCGGCATCCGATACTTCGATCTCATGCTGCCGGGGATCGAAGAAGGACTTGCCCAGTCCATGCAGGTCCGCCTTCAGGGCGCTCCCGAAATATCGGTCGCGCCCGACGAGCAACGCCTCGTCTTCGAGGGACATCTGGAGCGGGCGCTGGGCGCGATCGACGCCGATATTACCGCCACCGGCGTTTCCTGATGCACGGTTGAAGTGCATCGCCTGACGCAACCTTTTTTTGGGGTTGTATCGAAGGTGAGCACCTCTAGTAATGCAATTTACAGTTATTTAGCGACTCCTTGTCAATGTGGCTGTGACGCGGGAGACACTCATGTTTTCAGTGATTGCATGCATACGTGATGACCATGACTGGCGCCTTATCGTGGCCGCCGCGATCGTCTGCCTGGCGGGCAGTGTCGCAACGATGTTGCTGCTGCTGCGCGCCCGGCGAAGCGAAGGTAGCCAGCGCAGCCTCTGGATCGCGGCCAGCGGTTTTGCCTGCGGTGTCGGTGTCTGGTCGACGCATTTCATCGCCATGCTGGCCTATGATGGTGGTGTGCCGGTTGCTTACGGCCTCTGGGGCACCGCTCTGTCGGTGGTCGTCGCCATAGCCGCGTCGTGGGTCGCCTTTGCAATCGGCCTCGGTGGTGGTTCACGTCTCTCGATGTCCTGCGGTGGCTTCGTGCTTGGCGCCGGCGTCGCGGCGATGCATTTCACCGGCATGCAGGCGATCGAGATCCACGGGCACATAAGCTACGATCCGCAAGCGACTGTTTCGGCGCTCGTCGTGGGAACGCTGCTGGCGGGTGCCGCGCTTCATGCTTTTCATGCCTTGCGCAGCATGCGGCGGCTGGTCGTCTCCTCCTTGCTGCTGGTGCTGGCAATCTGCACCATGCACTTCACGTCGATGAGCGGCGTGACGCTCATGCCGGAGGCCAATGTGGCTGTCGCCGGCACCATTCATCCCGCCTGGCTCGCCGGCGGGGTCATCGCAGCCTCCACGACATTGATCGTGCTCGCCTTCGGCGCCCTCTTCGTCGATCGGCAGCTGACCGATCTCAGAGGGCTCGCCAACGCCTCGCTCGAAGGCATGGCGATCGTTTTCGATGGCGTCATCGTCGAAGCCAACGAGCGCTTCTCCGGCCTCACCGGTCGGACGTTTTCCGATCTGTCCGGGCGCCGCCCGTCGGAGATCTTCGTCTTCGGCGAGGAAGGGCTCGAGGGACACAGGCGCGGGGATGGTCCCGGCGAGATCGATCTTCTCAACGCCGATGGGCGCACCATTCCGGTGGAATTCATGTGCCGGACGATCGAGTATCGTGGCCGCGAATGCGAAGTGATCTTCGTGCGCGACTTGAGGGCACGGAAGGAAGCCGAGCGCACGATCGAGCATCTGGCCCATCATGATGCGCTCACCGATTTGCCGAACCGCGCCTTCTTCGACCGCAGGCTGGCCCAGACGCTGGCGGCGGCCTCTGCGCGGGGCGAAGAGTTGGCAATCCTCTGCCTCGACCTCGACCGCTTCAAGGCAGTCAACGATATCTTCGGCCACGGCGAAGGCGACCGCATCCTGAAGAAGGTTGCCGATATCCTGCGCCAGGCTGCCGGAGAGCACGACACGGTCGCCCGGCTCGGCGGTGACGAGTTCGCAATCATCCACGTGGGCGGCAAGCGGCCGGCGGCGGCGCGCCAATTGACGGACCGCATCCTGGCGCTGTTTGCCGCGGAAATGGATACCAATCGCGATCCGACCGCCGTCGGCGTCAGCATTGGTGCTGCGCTCTATCCGGTCGACGGGCAGACGGCAGATCAGTTGCGCAACAATGCCGACACGGCACTCTACCGCGCCAAGCAGAGCGGCAAGGGCATCGCCTGCTTCTTCGACCGGGGAATGGATGAGGCGGTTCGCACCCGCCGGCAGATCGAGAACGACCTGCGCCATGCGGTGCTTCGCCGCCAGTTCTTTCTAGAATACCAGCCGCTGGTCGAAGTCCAGAGCGACAGGATCATCGGCTACGAGGCATTGCTGCGCTGGAACCATCCGCAGCGCGGGCTGATCGGCCCTGACGTGTTCATCCCGATCGCGGAGGAAAGCGGCTCGATCATCCAGATCGGCGAGTGGGTGCTGGAACAGGCCTGCACGGAAGCGGCAAAATGGAACGAGCCGCTGCCGATTTCCGTCAATATCTCGCCGGTCCAGTTCCTTCTGCCCAATCTCTTCGATCAGGTCGCGAGCATATTGCGTCGGACTGGCCTTGATCCCTGGCGGCTGGAGCTCGAAATCACCGAGGCGGCGCTGATGCACAATCGCGAGGATGTGCTGGCGGTGCTGGTTCGCCTGCGCGTCCTCGGCGTCCGGATCGTCATGGACGACTTCGGCACCGGACATTCTTCGCTGAGCAACCTGCAGACCTTCCCCTTCGACAAGCTGAAGATTGATTGCAGCTTCACCGCTGCCCTCGAAAAGGACCCTTCCGCACAGGCGATCGTCCGCGCCATCATCGCGCTCGGCCACAGCCTCAGGCTCGCGGTCGTGACCGAAGGCGTCGAAACCGAACGGCAGAGGCAGATCCTGGTGGAGGAGGGCTGCCTGCAGATCCAAGGGTATCTCTCCGGCCGACCGGGCGCTGCGCCCAGCACCGGCCGGGAAGCGCCGCGATGGGAGAAGATGCCGGTATGCGCTGAGGGCTGAGGCACCTGCGCGGATGCCGGTTTGCCAGAGTGGTGACATGAAAAAAGCCGGGCGTGTGGCGCCCGGCTTTTCCATTTGATGTGTTACCGGCCGTAGCCTCAGGCGACGCTGATCTGACGCTTCTCGACAACCGACTTCACGGCGGCGTCGGCGAGGGCCAGTGCGGCGAGACCATCCTTGCCCGACGGCGTGATTTCCGCACCCTTTTCGATCGCGGCGATGAAGCTCTCGATCTCGTTGGCATAGGCTTCGGTGTAGCGCGTCATGAAGAAGTCGTGCAGCGGCGGGCGGGTGTAGCCTTCGCCATTGGCGATCTCGATCGAGACCGGACGCTGGTTTTCAGCCGAGACGACGCCCTTCGAGCCGTGCACCTCGATGCGCTGGTCGTAGCCATAGGTGGCGCGGCGGGAGTTGGAGATGATGGCCTGCTTGCCGGAAGCCGTCTGCAGGATGACCGAGACGCTGTCATAGTCGCCGGCTTCGCCGATCGCCTTGTCGACGAGAACGGCGGCGGTTGCCGTCACGGAGACCGGCTCCTCGCCGAGCAGGAAGCGGGCCATGTCGAAGTCATGGATCGTCATGTCGCGGAAGATACCGCCCGAACGCTTGATGTAATCGACCGGCGGGGCGCCCGGATCGCGCGAGGTGATGGTCACCATTTCCACGTCGCCGATCTTGCCGGCGTCGATCGCCTTTTTGACGGCCATGAAATGCGGGTCGAAGCGGCGGTTGAAGCCGACCATCAGCTTGGCCTTGGTCTCGTTGACAACCTTGAGGCAGGCCTTGACGCGCTCGGCATCCAGATCGACAGGCTTTTCGCAGAAGATCGCCTTGCCGGCGCGCGCGAAACGCTCGATCAGGTCGGCGTGGGTGTCGGTCGGGGTGCAGATGACGACGGCGTCGATGTCGTCAGCCTTTTCGATCGCCTCGATGGTGCGCACATCGCAGCCATATTGCTTGGCGATGGTTTCGGCGGCGGCAGGGAAGGCGTCGGCAACGGCGACGAGCACGGCATCCGGATTGCCGCTGACGGCTTTCGCGTGAACCTTGCCGATGCGTCCGGCGCCCAGAAGACCAAATCTGACTGTCATCTCAGTTTCTCTCGAATTCCGGCTCGCGACCGGGAAGGGGCGTGATGATCGGCGCTCATCGCGCAAAGGCGCCGCGGAACACTGATTCCGCGAATCGATCGGAGAATTGCCACGAAAAATCGCGTGTTGGAACGCTGCGCCGGCGCCTCTCCCTTGGTACCTCCGCACCCAGTCGGCCCGTCCATTCATTTGGAATGAAGTAGCCGACGCGGGTCATTTCGGAATTTTTATTCCATTTTAGTTGCGTCCGTCAAGGGGCGTGAGGACCGCTGGACTTGCTGTCTTCAATGAATATCCCGTAAATGGGGCGCACATGATAAGGCCACCAGAGGACAGAATGCTCAAGTTCATCGACCCGGACCACCCCTTTTACCGCCCGCTATGGGTCCGCCTGCTGATCGTGGCCTTCTGCGCCGTCTGGACGGTGGTCGAGTTCCTGGGCGAACAGGCGATGTGGGGCATGATCTTCCTGGCCATGACGGCCTATGCCTCGGCAGCGCTGCTGGTCTTCTATAAGCCGAGCGAGAAGAGCGTGGATAAAGCCGCGGACGAAGAGCAAGGCAAGAGCGACGGGGACGGCGCCGCGGGCTGACGATCACGCCGCCGGGTTGATTGCGCGTATCTGCTGCGAGGCTTCGTCGATCAGCATGTTGGCGAGTTTCATACGCACGGTCGCATTGGCGCGGAAGGCGGCCGGCAGGCGGTCCGGATGGTTCAGGGCGGCGAAGGCACGCCGCTTTGCCGCGAGCGTCACTTGAGTTTCGCCGTCGGCAAGCGCCAGTTCTTCGGCCACCTCTGCAAGGCCAGTGCGATTGAGATAGTCAGGCATGACCGGCGGAGGCGGCGGCTCGACGAAAGCCGCATCGAGATAGGCGCGCTCGACCGCGCCGAAGGAGGCCGCGCCGACGCTTTCGGCCGAAAGAGCGCTGGCAAACACCGGCGCGTACGGCGTCGTGACACGGGAAGCTTCGGCCGGATCCGGCTCGTATTCCTCTTCCGTCTTCAGCCGTTCGAGCACCGACTGAAACACCGACATTCCGAACATGACGCCTCCAATTGGAAGGAAACCATGACAGGCGGAGGTTATCCCGGGCTGATCACATGATCATGCCGGGCTGATCACTTGATCATGCCGGGCTGAACGTTTCGATCATGCCGGGCTGATCACGCACGGCCCTGCTTCAGGATGAGATCGTAGAGCAGCTTGGCACTCGGCGGCAGCGCGCGTCCCTCGGCCGTGATCAGGCCATAGGGCTTGATGCGGATCGGGATCTCGGTCTTCAGGATGCGGATTTCGCCGGCCGGTGTGCCGTTGCCGGCAATCAGGTTGGCGACGTCGAGCGCCACCGGCGCGATCGCATTGGTGTGGCGCACGATCGACAGCGTCAGGATGATCGAAGAGGTGTTGATGACGGTCGCCGGCAATCTCACGCCGGCCGCCACGAAACTATCCTCGACGGCGCGCCTGAGCAGCGTGCCCGGCGGCTGGAACACCCAGTCGTAGGAGGGCAGGTCCTCGGCGCCGACCACAGGTTTGTCGAGCAGCGGATGGCCGTCGCGCACGATCAGGCAGACTTCTTCAAACCCGATCTCCACCATGTTGAAGAGCCGCGGCGGCTGGTCGTCGGGGATGCGCCCGATGATGAAATCGTGGCGCGCGGCAAGCAACTCCCTTGCCAGAACGTTGCTGTTTTCGATCTGGACGTTGATCTCGATGCCGGGATAGGCGGTGATCACCTGGCGAATGGCGGGGACGGCGAGATTGAGCGCCGGGCCGGTGACGGAACCCAGAGAGACCGAGCCGCCGCTGCCCGTCTTGAGCTCGTTGATCTCGCGCGAGGCTTCTCGAAGCTCCAGAAAGATCGTGCGCGCCCGCCGTGCCAGCGCTTCGCCGTAAGGCGTCAGTTCGACGCCACGGGCAATGCGTTCGCAGACCGGCGCCTTCAGCATCGTCTCGATTTCCGACAGCATACGCGAGGCTGCCGGCTGCGAAATCCCGAGAGCTTCCGCGGCGGCGCTGATGCGCCTGTGGTCGTCAATTGCAAGAATCAGCCGGAGGTGGCTGATCTTCAAGCCGGAGCGAAAGAGTGCTGAATCGAAGAGTTCGCCGGCCGTCCCGGTGGCGCTTGCCTTCTGGTCACGCATTTCCAACCCCTGTGGTTTTTTTGGTTTTCAAATATTTTCAAAAATCACACTGTTCGCACGTGCTATAACAATTTTGGTATGCGTTCAAAGTAATATTGTATTTGACAGTTATATGTTTTGATTCCAGTTTTTGCTCATGTGCCAGCGCATGTAGGAGCATGCGAGGCGGGGAGGCCTCTCCTTCACCTTGATCCGCGGCCGGAGACGAGATCCCGGTCCGCGGATTGCTGCGCATAGACGGAAAGGCTCTGCCTGCCGGCTTCAACTTTTTTGGGAGAGAACTGATGAAATTGATGACTTCGCTTCTCGCAGCCGCTGCGATTTCGATCGCGTCCTTCGCTGCGCCCGTATTTGCGCAGGACAAGGGCACGGTCGGCATTTCCATGCCGACGAAGACGTCGACCCGCTGGATTTCCGACGGCGAGACGATGGAGAAGCTGTTCAAGGAAGCCGGCTACACCCCGGACCTGCAGTTCGCTGACGACGACATCCCGAACCAGCTCGCCCAGATCGAGAACATGGTGACCAAGGGTGCCAAGGTTCTGGTCATCGGCGCCATCGACGGCACGACGCTCTCCGACATCCTGCAGAAGGCCCATGACGCCGGCGTCAAGGTTATCGCCTATGACCGTCTGATCCGTGACTCTGGCAATGTCGACTACTACGCCACCTTCGACAACTTCCAGGTTGGCGTGCAGCAGGCGACGTCGCTGGTGCAGGGCCTCAAGCTCGATGGCGCAACCGAGCCCAAGAACATCGAGCTCTTCGGTGGTTCGCCTGACGACAACAACGCCTTCTTCTTCTACGACGGCGCGATGTCGGTTCTGCAGCCGCTGATCGACAGCGGCAAGATCGCCGTCAAGTCCGGCCAGAAGGGCATGGACCAGGTCGGCACGCTGCGTTGGGACGGTGCTGTCGCCCAGGCCCGCATGGAAAACCTGCTGTCGTCGAACTACACCGACGCCAAGGTCGATGGCGTGCTTTCGCCCTATGACGGCCTCTCGATCGGTATCATCTCGGCGCTGAAGGGCGTCGGCTACGGCTCGGGCGACATGCCGATGCCGGTTGTCACCGGCCAGGACGCCGAGCTGCCGTCGGTCAAGTCGATCCTTGCCGGCGAACAGTATTCGTCGATCTTCAAGGACACGCGCGAACTCGCCAAGGTAACGGTCGGCATGGTCAACGCGATCATGGAAGGCAAGGAGCCTGAGGTGAACGACACCAAGACCTATGAAAATGGCGTCAAGGTCGTTCCGTCCTACCTGCTGAAGCCGGTTGCCGTCGACAAGTCCAACGTCAAGGACGTGCTCGTCAGCTCGGGCTACTACACCGAAGACCAGATCAACAACTGATCTTTTTCAACGGGAAGGGCCCGTGCAAGCGCGCGGGCCCTTTTATCCAGAAGACGGAGCCGGTACTCTCTCGCAGACTGCCGCTGGAATGACTGAACATGGACAATATCATTCTTGAAATGCGGGGCATCACCAAGACGTTCCCGGGCGTCAAGGCGCTGGACAATGTCAGCTTCAAGGTCCGCGAAGGCGAGATCCACGCGCTCGTCGGCGAAAACGGCGCCGGCAAGTCGACGCTGATGAAGGTGTTGAGCGGCGTCTATCCCGCCGGCACCTATGAAGGCGAGATCCACTACGGTGGCGAAGCGCGTCGCTTCTCGACGATCTCCGACAGCGAAGACCTTGGCATCATCATCATCCACCAGGAACTGGCGCTGGTGCCGCTGCTGTCGATCGCCGAGAACATCTTCCTCGGCAACGAGATCGCCAGCAACGGCGTGATCCACTGGCCGCAGACCTTTGCCCGCACCCAGGAGCTCCTGAAGAAGGTGGGCCTCAGCGAGAGCCCGGCAACGCTCATCACCGACATCGGCGTCGGCAAGCAGCAACTGGTCGAGATCGCCAAGGCGCTTTCGAAGAAGGTGCGGCTCTTGATCCTCGACGAGCCGACCGCCTCGCTCAACGAAACCGATTCCGATGCGCTTTTGAAGCTCCTGATGGAGTTTCGCACGCAGGGCATGACCTCGATCATCATCTCGCACAAGCTGAACGAGATCCGCAAAGTCGCCGACCAGATCACCATCCTGCGCGATGGCGGAACCGTCGAAACGCTCGACTGTCAGACCGAAGATGTCGGCGAGGACCGGATTATCAAAGGCATGGTCGGCCGCGCCATGGAAGACCGCTACCCGCCGCGCGAGCCCAAGATCGGCGAGACGCTGCTGGAAGTGAAGAACTGGAATGTCTTCCACCAGCACCATCGCGACCGGCAGTTCCTGCACGACGTCAATTTCACCGTGCGCGCCGGCGAAGTGGTCGGCATTGCCGGGCTGATGGGGGCAGGGCGCACCGAGACGGCGATGAGCATCTTCGGCAAGTCCTGGGGCCACAAGATCACCGGCGACGTGACGATGCGCGGCAAGCCCGTCGATGTCAGCACGATTCCGCGGGCGATCGATGCAGGTCTCGCTTACGTCACCGAAGACCGCAAGCAGCTCGGCCTCGTGCTGATCAACAACATCAAGGAGAACACGACACTCTCCAACCTGAAGGCGGTTGCCGCGAACGGCGTCATCGACGACCGCAAGGAAGCGAAGGTCGCCTCCGACTATCGCTCGAAGCTGCGCATCCGTTCGCACTCGATCTATCAGGAAACGGTCAACCTCTCGGGCGGCAACCAGCAGAAGGTCGTGCTGTCCAAATGGCTGTTCACCAATCCGGAAGTTCTCATTCTCGACGAGCCGACACGCGGCATCGATATCGGCGCGAAGTATGAGATCTACACCATCATCAACCAGCTTGCCGCCGAGGGTAAAGGCATCCTAATGATCTCATCGGAAATGCCGGAGCTGCTTGGAACCTGCGATCGCATCTACGTCATGAACGAGGGCCGCATCGTCGCCGAGCTCTCGAAGGCGGAAGCGAGCCAGGAATCCATCATGCGTGCCATCATGCGTTCAGGGGAGAAACACTAATGGTCGCCGATACGAGCACCCAAAACAACAAGCCCTCGATCGGGGACTATCTCAAGAACAACATCCGCGAATACGGCCTGCTCGTCGCGCTCGTGGTGATCATGCTGTTCTTCCAGTTCGTGACCAACGGCGTGCTGTTCAAGCCGGTCAACATCACCAACCTGGTGCTGCAGAACTCGTTCATCGTCATCATGGCGCTCGGCATGCTCCTGATCATCGTCGCCGGCCATATCGACCTATCGGTCGGCTCGATCGTCGCCTTCATCGGCGCGATCTCGGCGATCATGCTGGTCAAGTGGGGGCTGCCGGCCTTTGTCGTCATTCCCGCCTGTCTCGTCGTCGGCGGCATCATGGGTGCGGCGCAGGGTTATTGGGTCGCCTATCAAAAGATCCCGTCGTTCATCGTCACGCTTGCCGGCATGCTGGTTTTCCGCGGGCTTACCTACGTGGTGCTTGGCGGTCGTCCGATCGGACCGTTCCCGAAGGAATTCCAGCTGCTGTCGACCGGTTTCGTCCCCGACTTCCTCTATTTCCTCAATCCGGCGCCGGAAATGATTCAGAACCTGGTCGCGCTCGTGGCTGTCGTGGCGCTCGTCGCCTATGCCATCTATGCCGGCATTCGCGACCGCCGGATCAACGAGCAGCACGGCACCGAGAACGAACCCTTCATCTTCTTCGCGATCCAGATGGCGGTTATTGCCGTCGTGGCGTTGTTCATCGGCTTCCAGCTCGCGACCTATCGCGGCCTGCCGAACGTGCTGATCGCCATGGCCGTTCTCATCGCGCTCTACACCTTCATCACCACGCGCTCGACCATCGGCCGCCGCATCTACGCCATGGGCGGCAACGTCAAGGCGACCAAGCTCTCGGGCATCAACACCGAACGGCTGACCTTCTACACCTTCGTCAACATGGGTGTGCTTGCGGCACTCGCCGGCATGATCATCACCGCCCGCCTCAACTCGGCTACGCCGAAGGCCGGCCAAGGCTTCGAACTCGACGTCATTGCGGCATGCTTCATCGGCGGCGCCTCGGCGTCCGGCGGCGTCGGCAAGATCATCGGCGCGGTGATCGGCGCCTTCATCATGGGCGTGATGAACAACGGCATGTCGATCATGGGCATTGGCATCGATTACCAGCAGCTGATCAAGGGCCTCGTGCTCCTCGCAGCCGTGTTCTTCGATGTCTACAACAAGAACAAGGGTTGAGCCGAAAGCCATAAGACCCGACGCGAACCAGTAACATTCACCGGCAGCCGCGGCTGCCAGGATCGGCGGATTGGCCCGCCGGAATTGGGTGGCGAAAGCCAGCCACGGGGACGCTTTTGCCTTGAGAAGGCGAAGACCGCGACCCGAACGACGACAGGAAGGACAGGATCGTGCTGATTTCGCAGATCAGGAACGAAGACGGATCGATAACGGTTGCGGTGCGTTTGCCCGGTGAAACCGCGCATGCGGTCAATGGTGCTGCAAGCGTCTACGCTCTGGCGATGGAGGCGGCCAATGCCGGGCGCAGCCTGAAGGAGACGATCGAGACCAAGGGTCTTGGCGCCGCCGTCGACCTCGACAGGGCCTATGCGGAGGGACGTTTCCTGCCGCCGATCACCCATCCGGATCCGGCGCACCTGCACCTGACCGGCACGGGCCTCACCCATCTTGGTTCGGCCGCAACCCGTGACGCCATGCACAAGAAGACGAGCGAGGCGGCCGAGGAAACGCTGACGGACTCGATGAAGATGTTCCGCATGGGTCTCGAAGGCGGCAAGCCGAAAGCCGGCGAGACCGGCGTGCAGCCGGAGTGGTTCTACAAGGGCAACGGCACCTCAGCCGTGGCGCCGGGCGCGGCACTCGTTTCGCCCCCCTTTGCCGAGGATGGCGGCGAGGAGCCGGAAATGGCCGGCATCTACGTGATCTCCGACACGGGCGTTCCGTTCCGTATTGGTTTCGCCGTCGCCAACGAGTTTTCCGACCACAAGACCGAGCGGGTCAACTATCTCTGGCTGGCGCACTCGAAGCTGCGCCAGGCGAGCTTCGGTCCGGAAATCCGTATCGGTGTTGCCCCTGAGGATATCCGCGGCATGTCGCGCATCCTGCGCGGCGGCAAGGTGCTGTGGGAGAAACCGTTCCTGTCGGGCGAGGCCAACATGTCGCACAGTTTCGCCAATCTTGAGCACCATCATTTCAAGTACGGCCTGTTCCGCCAGCCGGGCGATATTCATGTTCACATGTTCGGTACGGCGACGCTGTCCTTCGGCGACGGCATCCGCACCGAGGAAGGCGACGTGTTCGAGATCGAGGCTGATGGTTTCGGCCTTCCGCTCCGCAACACGCTAGCGATCGCTGCGGAAGAACAGGTCGCCATTCGCCAGCTCTGACACATCTCCTAAGCGCACCGTTCGCGAGGGACGGTCATGCGCGTTTATGAAGGAGGCTCGAAGCCCATGACCATCCACCAGAACCTGATTGCCGGCGAATGGGTCGGTGGCGACGGGGTTGCGAACATCAACCCTTCGAACACTAACGACGTGGTGGGCGAGTATGCCCGCGCCTCTGCCGACGATGCCCGCGCCGCGATCGCCGCTGCAAAGGAAGCGTTTCCGGCCTGGTCGCACTCCGGCATCCTCGAGCGCCACGCGATCCTGAGGAAGACCGCCGACGAGATCCTCGCCCGCAAGGACGAGCTCGGCAGGCTGCTGTCGCGCGAGGAAGGCAAGACGCTTGCCGAAGGCATCGGCGAGACGGTGCGCGCCGGCCAGATCTTCGACTTCTTCGCTGGCGAGTGCCTGCGGTTGGCCGGCGAGGTGCTGCCCTCGGCGCGGCCCAATATCGGCGTCGAGATCACCCGCGAGCCGGTCGGCGTCGTCGGCATCATCACGCCCTGGAACTTCCCGATCGCCATTCCCGCCTGGAAGATCGCGCCGGCGCTTTGTTACGGCAACACCGTCGTCTTCAAGCCGGCCGAGCTGGTGCCCGGCAGTTCCTGGGCCATCGTCGACATTCTCCACCGCGCCGGCCTGCCGAAGGGTGTGTTGAACCTCGTGATGGGCAAGGGCTCGGTCGTCGGCCAGGCGATGCTCGACAGCCCCGATGTGCACGCCATCACCTTCACCGGCTCGACCGGCACGGGAAAACGCGTCGCGTTGGCCTCGGTCGAGCACAATCGCAAATACCAGCTGGAGATGGGCGGCAAGAACCCCTTCGTCGTGCTCGACGATGCCGATCTCAGTGTTGCGGTCGAAGCGGCGGTCAATTCCGCCTTCTTCTCCACCGGCCAGCGCTGCACGGCGTCTTCCCGCCTCATCGTCACCGAGGGCATTCACGATCGTTTCGTGGCCGCAATGGGCGAACGGATCAAGGGGCTGACAATCGACGACGCGCTGAAGGCCGGCACCCATATCGGCCCGGTGGTCGATGAGGGCCAGCTCAACCAGGACACCGACTATATCGCCATCGGCAAACAGGAGGGCGCCAAGCTCGCCTTTGGCGGCGAGCTGCTGAAGCGCGACACGCCCGGCTTCTACCTGCAGCCAGCGCTGTTCACCGAGGCGACCAATCAGATGCGCATTTCGCGGGAAGAGATCTTCGGGCCGGTCGCGTCCGTCATCCGCGTCAGGGACTACGACGAGGCGCTCGCGGTGGCCAACGACACCCCCTTCGGCCTGTCCTCCGGCATCGCCACCACCAGCCTCAAGCATGCGACCCATTTCAAGCGCAATGCCGAGGCCGGCATGGTCATGGTCAACCTGCCGACGGCTGGCGTCGATTTCCATGTGCCCTTCGGCGGCCGCAAGGGCTCGTCCCACGGCTCGCGCGAGCAGGGCCGCTACGCCGCCGAATTCTACACAACCGTCAAGACGGCATACACGCTCGCCTAACGGGCGCCGTCACAGGCTCGCGTGGCTGCGCGGGCCGCCTAAGGAAGGATAAGATGAAGAAGAAAGCTGAATGGCCGCGCAAGCTGCGTTCGCAGGATTGGTTCGGCGGCACCGGCAAGAATGCCATCATGCATCGCTCCTGGATGAAGAACCAGGGCCTGCCGGCCGATACTTTCGACGGACGGCCGATCATCGGCATCTGTAACACCTGGTCGGAGCTGACGCCGTGCAACGCGCATCTGCGTGACCTCGCTGAGCGGGTGAAGCGCGGCGTCTATGAGGCCGGCGGTTTCCCGGTGGAGTTTCCGGTCTTCTCCGTCGGAGAGAGCACGCTACGTCCGACCGCGATGATGTTCCGCAACCTTGCTGCGATGGACGTCGAAGAGGCGATCCGCGGCAATCCGGTCGATGGCGTCGTTCTGCTCGGCGGCTGCGACAAGACCACGCCGAGCCTACTGATGGGTGCCGCCAGCGTCGATATCCCGGTTATTCTCGTCTCCGGCGGCCCGATGCTGAACGGCAAATGGCGCGGCAAGGATGTCGGCTCCGGTACGGCGATCTGGCAGTTCTCCGAGATGGTGAAGTCCGGCGAGATGTCGCTGGCAGAATTCATGGACGCCGAGCAGGGCATGGCCCGTTCGGCCGGAAGCTGCATGACCATGGGCACGGCTTCCACCATGGCCTCGATGGCCGAAGCGCTCGGCATGACGCTGCCCGGCAACGCGGCCATTCCTGCCGTCGACGCACGCCGTCGAGTGATCTCCCAGCTCTCCGGCCGCCGCATCGTCGACATGGTGAAGGAGGACCTGAAGCCGTCCGACATTCTGACGAAGGAAGCCTTTGAGAATGCCATCCGCGTCAACGGCGCCGTCGGCGGCTCGACCAACGCCGTGCTGCACCTCCTGGCGCTTGCCGGCCGCATCGGCGTCGATCTCAGCCTCGACGACTGGGATCGCCTCGGCCGCGACGTCCCGACGATCGTCAACCTCCAGCCGTCGGGCAAATACCTGATGGAGGAGTTCTACTACGCCGGCGGTCTCCCGGTCGTGATCAAGGCGGTCGGCGAAATGGGTCTCCTGCACAAGGATGCCTTGACCGTGACCGGCGACACGATCTGGAACGACGTCAAGGACGTCACCAACTACAATGACGACGTCATCGTGCCGCGCGAAAAGGCCTTGACGCAGTCGGGCGGCATCGCTGTTCTGCGTGGCAACCTGGCACCGAAGGGCTGCGTGTTGAAGCCATCGGCCGCTTCGCCGCATCTGATGCAGCACAAGGGCCGCGCGGTCGTCTTCGAGAGCATCGAGGACTATCACGCCCGCATCAACCGCGACGATCTCGACATCGACGAGACCTGCGTGATGGTGCTGAAATATTGTGGCCCGAAGGGTTATCCGGGCATGGCCGAGGTCGGCAATATGGGCCTGCCGCCGAAGGTGCTGAAGAAGGGCATCACCGACATGATCCGCATTTCGGACGCGCGTATGTCCGGCACGGCCTATGGCACGGTCATCCTGCACACGGCACCGGAAGCGGCCGATGGTGGCCCGCTGGCGCTGGTCGAGAACGGCGACATGATCGCCGTCGACGTGCCGGCCCGCACCATTCACCTCGACATTTCGGACGAGGAACTCGCCCGTCGTCGTGCGGCCTGGGTGTCGCCGGTCAAGCCGCTTGCCGGCGGCTATGGCGGTCTCTACGTCAAGACGGTCATGCAGGCCGATACGGGGGCGGATCTCGACTTCCTCGTCGGCCCGCGCGGCTCGGAAATCCCGATGAACCGCGACAGCCACTGACTTTTCTGTTTGCTGGCGTGCAATGCCGCACCGCTCGTCGGTGCGGCATTTCCATTCGCGCTCCGGCCAGTCGTTTCAAAAAGAAGCGCAATCTTTGCACGTCTTCGGTTTGTATTATCTACAACCTCCGAAACGTTTGGCTTCCGGTAGAGTCAGCGCAACCAGACTTGATCTTCCGACGTCTCCTCTAGCCTGGGTCATTCCGGCCCTACGCTTGAGAAGGAGGACGATCATGCGGAAGAATGTGCTTGCGTTGTCGCTGGGTCTTCTTGCGACGGTGGCGTTATCCGCGCCGGCATTTGGCCAAAGCGCGGAGCGCGATGGTCTCGGTGTCGGGCTGTCCGTCGGCGCAGCGAACGGGCTGAACACCAGTGTGGGGCTCGGAGGATCGGACGGCGTGAATGCCGACGTCGACGCGTCGCTGGGCGGTGCCAACGGCGTCAACGCCGCCGCCAATGCCACGGTCGGCGGTTCGCGCGGCGTCAACGCCGATGCGCAGGCGAGCGTCGGTGGCAGCAATGGCATCAACGCGGATGCCGATATCGGTCTCGGCGGTGACAACGGGCTCAACTCTTCCGTTGACGCCAGTGTTGGTGGCCGACGTGGCCTGACTGCCGGCCTCGACGTCAATACCGGCGGTGGCGGTGCAGGTGTTGGTTCCGGTGGCGCAGTTTCTCCAGGCGCCCCGCTCACAGCGTTCAACAAGCTGTCGAGCGCCGAACGGGTCAAGCTCATCAAGCGTTGCCGCGACGTGGTCAGTGGCGGCTATGACGGCGGACTGGTTTCGCTCTGCCGCATCCTGCAGGCGAGCGCCTCGCGCTAGAAATACAAACGACCGGGCGGGTGTCTGCGGCTTTCATGCCGGGAGATCCAGCTTTCGATAGGGCGTCGATGGCGCCCCATCGAAGAGGTTACTGGCGCAGAGGCTACTGGCTTTGTGACTGGCTCTGACTCTGGCTTTGCTGCTTTTGCTCGACGGTGACCGAAACTTTCAGCGTCTCCTTGGCCTCCCCATGGATCAGGCCGGAGATCGGCGCGGCGTCGCGGTAGCAGAGGCCGGAAGCAATGCGAACGTAGCGATCGTCGGGGCAGATCTTGTTGGCGGCGTCGAAGCCGACCCAGCCGAGCCCGTTCAGATGCACTTCGGCCCAAGCGTGGCTTGCCGTCTGATCCGGCTGGCCTTCCATCATCAGATAGCCCGAGATGTAGCGCGCCGGCAGGTCGAGCGAGCGCGCCGCTGCGATCAGGATGTGGGCGTGGTCCTGGCAGACGCCGCTGCCGCTTTCGAGCGCATCCTCGGCCGTCGTCTCCGCGTGGGTCTCGCCGGGCTTGTATTCCACCGCCTTGTAGATTGTCTCCATCAGCGCATGCATGCGGGCAAGGTCGGTGTCGCCTTCGGCGGATTTTGCGAGTTCGCGGATCAGCTTGCCGGCCTTGGTCAAAGGCGTTTCGCGGGCATAGAGCCAGAGCGGTACGTAGGACTGGTGCGGCCCGAAGACGCCGGCGCGGTCCTCCGTATGGACCTCGCCGGAGGCGGTGATGCGGATCGCGTCGCGGTCGCCGTCGACGCTGACGAGATGAACCCGGTTGCCGAAGTGGTCGTCGTAGCTCACTTCGATTGCCGCGCCATCGACAAGGGTATCCCAGCCGAGAACGGTCTGGCCGGCCTGGGTCAGTGGCGTCAACCGCAGGCGCTGCAGCGCGTATTGCACGGGTTCGTCATAGTGGTATTCGGTCGTGTGGCTGATCTTCAGGTGCATGCCATCCTCCCGAACTCAGTTGAACCGGTAACCGTCGGAGATTTCCTGTCCCAGACGGTTGTTGTGGCTGATGAAGTCTTCGAGATATTCGTGCAAGCCCACATCCATGATGTCCTTGATCGACTGGCTGCGCAGCGACGCGAGCGTGCGGTCGGCCGTGTCGTGGGCGGCGTGGCGCTCGCCATATTCTCGTTCGAGGTAACCGAGATTACTGGCGATCTTCTCGTAGCAATAGGCAAGTGAGCGCGGCATGCGGCCGTTGGAAATCAGGAAGTCGGCGATGTTGGCGGGGCGGAGCTCGGCATCATAGACCCAGCCATAGGCGCGGTGGGCCGAGACCGAGCGCAGGATCGATTCCCACTGAACATTGTCCATCGACGAGCCGACGGCGGCGACTGCCGGCAGGAGCACGTAGTATTTCACGTCGAGGATGCGGGCGGTGTTGTCGGCTCGCTCGATGAAAGTGCCGATGCGCGAGAAGTTGAAGATCTCGTTCCGGAGCATCGTGCCGTGGAAGGCACCACGGATGAGGCCGGCGCGGCGCTTGATCGTATCGATGATCTCGGGCATGTCGGTCGGACGGGCCTTCCTGGAGAGGATCGTCTTCATTTCGAGGTAGCATTCGTTCGTCGCTTCCCAAGTCTCGCGCGTCAGCGCCGTGCGGACCATGCGCGCATTGTGGCGTCCCGCCTCGATGCACGACATCACGCTCGACGGATTGGCGCGGTCGCGCAAAAGGAAATCGATCGCGTCGATGCTCGTCAGCGTCTCGTGCACTTCGTCGTAGAGTTCGCGCACGCCCGCACTTTGCAGCACGCCGTCCCAGTCGCCCTCCGTCGCTTCGCTGCGGGTCAGCGCCATGCGCAGACCGGCATCGATCAGTCGGGCGCTGTTTTCGGCGCGTTCGATGTAGCGGAACATCCAGTAGAGACCGTTTGCAGTTCTTCCCAACATGGTCTCAGTCCTCCAGTACCCAGGTGTCCTTGGTCCCGCCACCCTGGCTGGAGTTCACGACGAGCGAACCAGCCTTGAGTGCCACGCGCGTCAGGCCGCCGGGAATGATCTGCACCTTGTCGGAGACGAGGACATAGGGGCGAAGGTCGACGTGCCGGGGCGCGATACCCTTGTTGACGAGGATCGGCACGGTGGAAAGCGAAAGCGTCGGCTGGGCGATGTAGTTGGTCGGGCGGCTCTTCAGCTTTTCGGCAAAGAAGGCGCGCTCCTTCTTGCTGGCGGTCGGGCCGACCAGCATGCCGTAACCGCCGGATCCGTGCACCTCCTTGACCACCAGCTCTTCCAGATGTTCGAGCACGTATTTCAGGCTCTGTGGCTCGGAACAGCGCCAGGTCGGCACGTTTTCAAGCAGTGGCTTGCGGCCAGTATAGAACTCGACGATCTCGGGCATATAGGAATAGATCGCCTTGTCGTCGGAAATCCCGGTGCCGGGCGCATTGGCAATTGTGATGTTGCCGGCGCGGTAGACATCCATGATGCCGGGAATGCCAAGCGCCGAATCCGGACGGAAGGTGAGCGGATCGAGGAAGTCGTCGTCGACGCGGCGGTAAAGCACGTCGATCGCCTCGTAGCCGCGGGTGGTGCGCATCTTCACCTTGCCGTCGATGACGCGCAGATCCGAACCCTCGACCAGTTCGACGCCCATCATGTCGGCGAGGAAGGCATGTTCATAGTAGGCGGAGTTGTAGATACCGGGCGTGAGCACGGCGACGCGCGGCTTGCCGCTGCAGCCGGGGGGTGCCAGCGACGCCAGGCTCTGGCGCAAGAGATTCGGGTAGTTCTCCACCGGGCGCACGCGGTTCTGATGGAAGAGTTCGGGGAACATCTGCATCATCGTCTCCCGGTTTTCCAGCATGTAGCTGACACCGGATGGCGTGCGCGCATTGTCCTCGAGCACGTAGAACTGATCTTCACCTGTTCTCACGATGTCGGTGCCGACGATATGGGTGTAGACGCCGCCCGGCGGCCTGAAGCCGATCATCTGCGGCAGGAAGGCGACGTTCTTCTCGATCAGCTCTCGCGGCACGCGTCCGGCGCGGATGATTTCCTGCTTGTGGTAGATGTCGTCGAGAAAGGCGTTGAGCGCGATGACCCGCTGTTCGATGCCTTGGGCGAGCTTGCGCCATTCGCGGCCGGAAATGATGCGGGGGATGAGGTCGAAGGGGATGAGCTTTTCGGATGAGTCTGCGTGTCCGTAGACCGCGAAGGTGATGCCGGTTTTCCGGAATATGTTCTCGGCTTCCCTGGATTTGGCTATGAGCCGATTTTTGTCCTGGCTGGCATACCATTCATGATAGGTCGAATATGGCTGGCGCGGACTGCTGTCCGCATTCATCATTTCGTCAAATGCCAAAGGCGTGGTCCCCTTATTTTTGACCATTTGAGTACAACGCTGGTTGCAATGCAAGAAGCGTGCTCAGTCGCCGGAAAAGAAAATTGGCATCGATCCTCTCGCCCATTCACGGGGAAAACTGCCCAACAACCCGGCAGCGGGATCCGGCCGCCGAAAGGTGTGGCGGCCGAGCGGCTGCAAAATATGCATATGCTCTAAATTTGGGCGCCGGTTTTCGGTGCTAGCCGAGGCCAAGGCAAGCGATCGCGAGCGCTGACAGGATGCAGAGCACGAGAAGCGAGAGCAGGGCAGCGGCACTGGCGCGCGGGCCGGCATTGGCGAGCGTGCGGACGTCGACCTCGAGACCGAGAGCGGCCATGGCGATGACGGTCAGCCAGGTGGAGACCTTCACGGCGCCTGTCGCGACCGGGTCGGGGACTACGCCGCTATTGCGGGCAATGGCGACGACCAGGAAACCGAGGATGAACCAGGGGACGAAGTGCGCGACCGTGGCGAGACGCGATCCCACTGTGCGGCGTTCGCCCGGCGCGGCTTCAGGTTCAGTATCGCGGCCGCCGATCAGCGAGAAACAGAAGACGACGGGGCCGAGCATCAGCACGCGCACGAGCTTGACGAGCGTGCCGACCTGAACCGAGAGCGAACTGAAAGGGCTGGCAGCGGCGAGAACCTGCGGCACGGCATAGACGGTCATGCCGGCAAAGACACCGTAGCCCTGTGGCGTCATGCCGAGCCAGCCGCCGACGAAGGGCAGAGACAGGACGACGGCGATGCCGAGAATGGCGGTAAAGGAGATGGCGGCGGCAACCTCTTCGCCGCGGGCGCCGATTGCCGGAGCGACGGCGGCAATCGCCGAATTGCCGCAGATGGCGTTGCCGCAGGCGATCAAGGTCGCGAGCCGCTTCGGCAGGCCGAGTAGACGGGCGATCAGGTAACCGGTGGCGATCGACATGACAACCATGGCGACGACGGTGACAAGCAGGGTCGGCCCGCTTTCGGCGATCGCGTCGAAGCTCAGCATGGCGCCGATCAGGACGATTGCGGTCTCCAGTAGAACCTTGGCGGAGAAATGGATGCCGGAGAGGAAGCGGGCGCTGGGCGTCCAGATCGTGCGGACGGTGGCGCCAAGCAGAATGGCAAGAACGAGGGCCTCCAGCCATGCGCGACCTGTCCAGCGCCACTCGATCAATTCAAGGCCGATGGCCGCGAGCGCGACGAGGCAGCAGAGGAAAAGGCCCGGAAGAATGCAGGTCAGGCGGGAGGAGGCGGAGCAAAATGCGGAGCGAAATGTGGGATGCGATCTGGACATGGCGGGCAACCTACGCCGATCCATGAATCAGTCTAACGGATTATTCTTGTCATTCTGATCGATTTTTGCGATTGATTTGCCATGACACTCGATCAGCTTAGAATCTTCGTCGCGGTCGCCGAGCGGCTGCACATGACGAAAGCCGCCGAGGCGATGAACGTCACCCAGTCGGCCGCGAGTGCCGCGATCGCCGCGCTTGAAACCCAGCACGACGTGCGGTTGTTCGATCGTGTCGGCCGCGGTCTTACGCTGACCGATGCCGGCAAGGTCTTCCTGCCGGAGGCAAAAGCGGTTCTCGCCCGGGCGGCCGCGGCCACCGCCTGCCTCAACGATCTATCCCAGCTTCGCCGCGGCGAACTGTCGATCGCCGCCAGCCAGACGGTTGCGAGCTACTGGCTGCCGGCGCGTTTGGCGCGCTTCACCCACGAATATCCGCAGGTCGACGTGAAACTCACCGTGCGCAACACCGCCGTCGTTGCCGAGGCGGTAGAGGAGGGGACAGTGCAGCTCGGCTTCGTCGAAGGGCGGGTCGATGGTGCCAAGCTCGACCACCGCCGCGTCGCGGTCGATCGCATTGCGGTCTATGCTTCGCCCGCGCATCCGCTTGTTGGCGCCCCGGTCAATCTGGAGATGCTGCTTGCAGCGCGCTGGGTGCTGCGTGAAGAGGGCTCCGGCACGCGGGCAATGTTCCTGCAATCGATGGGGGATCATGGAGCGGAGCTTGACGGGTTGAAGATCGAGCTCGAGTTGCCCTCGAACGAAGCGGTGCTGACGGCGGTCGAAAGCGGTCCCTTCGTCACGGCCGTTTCCCGGCTTGCCGCCCAGCCCTTCGTTGATAGCGGCCGGCTGGTCGAGTTGCCGTTTGAACTGGCGGAGCGCAATTTCGAACTCTTGACCCATCGCGAGAGGCAGTTCAGCCACGCGGCCCGCGCCTTCGTGGAACTGCTTTGAGGCAAATTCCGTTCTACTCCTGCGATTGGCCTTCGTGTGACAGGCCAAAAATTGCAGGACCTTCGTTTGATGAGGTGGTCATGGCGTTCGAAATCGTTGAAAGACCGGCCCAGCGCATAGCCGGCTCGTTTTGGGAAGGTACCTTTGGCGAGGCGGCCGAAGGGGCCGTGCGCCGACTGATCGCCGAGATGCAGGGGCACCACCAACACCTTCATCCCGGGGACCATGCAGCTCTCGTCGGTATTTCCTGGAACGATCGCCCTGACGGCTTCCGCTATCTTGTCGGTTATGTCGCCGACAAGGCCGAGACCTCGGTTCACCCTGGACACGTCGACCTGCCGGCCATGCGTTTCGTCACCGCCTTGCATCATCCGGAAAGCGGCGACGCCTTTGCTCATTACCAGAAAATGTTCGATTGGATGGCGGCCGAAGGACATGCGGCCGATACCGCCTTGCTGCACTATCGCGAGGAGTACGAGCCCGGCTTCGTTTCGCTGTCGCTTTCCTCGCTCCGGCTGATGGTTCCGATTGGCTGATGCTTGCCATCAGAAAAATTGCTTTGACCATCAGTGTGGTCGCGTCTACTTGCCTCAATGCCTAAATCGCAATGATTAGGCTCGAAATCATCCGGTAGATCAGAGTATTCAGCGACTTGAGGCCGCCTTCCGTTGAGCGGGCTGTACGCCGCCGCTCTGCCGCCGTTATCCGATAGGCCCATCATGCTCGCCCGCCTGGCTCCCGCCATCTTCGTTCTGCTCTGGTCGACCGGCTGGGTCGTCGCGAAATATGCGGCTGCCTACGCGGATCCGCTGACCTTTCTGGTTTTGCGTTACACGCTGGCGATCGCGCTCTTCATCCTGTTTTGCATCGTCACCGGCGCCCGGTGGCCAAAGTCCTGGTCGGTGGCCGGCCATGCCGTGGTGTCAGGCATGTTTTTGCACGGGCTCTATCTCGGCGCCGTCTGGTGGGCGATCGGTGAGGGTGTTCCCGCCGGTATCTCCGGCATCATTGCCGGCCTGCAGCCGTTGATGACTGCCGTCGCGGCGGCCTTCGTGATCGACGAAAAGCTGACGACCCAACAGAAGCTCGGACTGGTGCTCGGTTTCTTCGGCATTGCGCTAGCCGTGCTGCCGAAGGTGCTGGCGATAGATACCGGCGCGACGCCGATCCACCTCCTGCCTGTCATCGTCAACGTGCTCGGCATGGCCGCCGTCACCTATGGCACGCTCTATCAGAAGCGCCATCTCCAGAGCGGCGACATCCGCAGCATCGCAGCACTGCAATATCTCGGCGCGCTGATCGTGACGATCCCGCTGGCGCTGCTGCTGGAAGATCTGCACGTCACCTGGAACCTCCAGGTCGTGCTCGCACTCGCCTGGTCGGTCCTAGGGCTTTCGATGGGGGCGATTGCGCTGCTGCTCTATCTCATCCGCCGCGGCCAGGTGTCCCGCGCGGCGTCTCTGATCTATCTGGTTCCGCCGCTTGCCGCAGTGCAGGCGTGGCTCTTCTTCGGCGAAGCGCTGACGCTGCCGATGGTCATCGGAACGGTGATCGCCGTCGCGGGCGTTTATCTTACCAACCGCAAGCAGCGGGCATAAAAAACGGCGGGTCGCTTAGGCCCGCCGTTCATTTCAGCGATTTTTAGAAATCAGCCCTGGTGGCCGCGGTTGCCGCCGTTGCCACGACGCTGGCCCTGGCCGCCTTCGCGACGCTCGCCACCACCACGGTTTTCGTTGCGGCCGCCATGGTTGCGGTCGCGACGGTCGCCCTGCTTCTGGCCGGGACGTCCGTGGTGCTTCTTGCCTTCGTGATTGCGGTTGCCTTCGCCACGGCCGTCGTTTTGCGGATGGCCATGGTCGCGGCGCTCCTGACGCTGCGGGCGGCGATCGTCGCGCAACAGGTCGTCGCCGGTAAAGCCGCTGGTCGCTGCCACCGGCTCGCCGGCGGGGCGTTCGCGGCGCGCGGGACGGCCGCCGTTCTGGTGCTGGCCGCCGCCATTGCCCTTGCGGTGGCCGGCGCCGTTATTGCCTCGGCCGCTGCGGCTCTTGGAGGGGCGGGCCTGGTCGGCTGGCGCTTCGCCGCTGGCAACAGCAATGTTGATGCCCATCAGCTTCTCGATGTCGCGCAGCAGGCGGATTTCGTCCGGAGCGCAGAAGGCAATCGCGATGCCGTCGCGGCCGGCGCGCGCGGTGCGGCCGATGCGGTGAACATAGGCATCAGGCACTTCCGGCAGGTCATAGTTGTAGACGTGGGTGACGCCGGGGATGTCGATGCCGCGGGCGGCGACGTCGGTGGCGACAAGCACGCGGATCTCGCCATCACGGAAGGCCTTCAGTGCCCGCTCGCGCTGGCCCTGGCTCTTGTTGCCGTGGATCGAGGCGGCCTTGAAGCCCACGTGGTCGAGGTGCTTCATCAGCTTCTCGGCACCATGCTTGGTGCGGCTGAAGATCAGCGACAGGCCGTCCGGATTGTCGGTCAGCGTCTTCTTGAGGATGGTCGTCTTCAGGTCCTTGCCGGGAACGAAGTGAACATACTGTTCGACCTTGTCGGCGGCCTTGCCCGGAGGTGTGACTTCAACCTTGATCGGGTTGGTCAGGTACTCGCCGGCAAGCTCGGCAATCTGCTTCGGCATGGTGGCCGAGAACAGCAGCGTCTGGCGGTTCTTCGGCACGAGCTTGGAGATCTTGCGCAGGTCGTGGATGAAGCCGAGGTCGAGCATCTGGTCGGCTTCGTCAAGGACGAGGTAGCGCCCTTGCGTCAGCGTCACGGCCTTGCGGTTGACGAGATCGAGCAGGCGGCCCGGTGTTGCGACCAGGATGTCGACGCCGCGGGCGAGCTGCTCGGTCTGCTTGTTGATCGAGACACCGCCGACGACAACGCCGATTTTCAGCGGAGACTTCTTGACGAAGAGCTTGAGGTTGGCAGCGATCTGGTTGACCAGTTCGCGGGTCGGGGCAAGTACGAGGGCGCGGATGTTGCGCGGATCGGGGCGCTTGCCTTCGGCAACGAGCTTTTCGATCATCGGCAGGCCGAAGGCGGCCGTCTTGCCGGTGCCGGTCTGGGCGAGACCGATGAGATCGTTGCCCTTCAGCACCTGAGGAATGGCCTGCGCCTGGATCGGCGTCGGTTTTTCGAAGCCGTTGGCGGACAGGGTCTCCAGAATGTGCTCGGAGAGGCCGAGATCTTTAAAGGTGGACAAATGCATATACCTTTTGGGGGCGCCAAACGCATTCGCCGGAACCGCATCCTTGCTGTTCCGGTGTCGTTTGGCGTCAAGAACCCCGCGTGAATTGGGAACTTGTGGGTTAAGAAAAAAGTCGTCAAGCGCCTGTGCTGTCGCCGCTTACGGCGTATGGGTGCGCTTTTCCTTCTTCACGGCTTTCTGTGTTGCCGAGGGCGCGCTCACGCGGCGGCCTGAAGGTGACGCTGGGCACCATGTCGTCGTTTTGGGCGAAAAAGTCAAGGTGCATCTTTTCGCAGGTGCGAAATGAGATCTACTCCAGCGCGAGATCAAAGCCGGCTTCAGCCGCTTCCTGGCCGTTGACGAGGATGACGATGCGGTGCGCGCCCGGATAGTAACGCCGGGTGGTGATCGGTCGGATCGCATGGCGTTTTTCGATCTCGATCGAGCGGCCGGGCGCAAGCGTCGCCGAGGTCCATTTGAACACTTTCGGCGATGACGCGCCGTTCGCCTTGCGGTGATGCACGGCGTAATCGATCATCACCTTCTGGCTCGTCTCGGCGTCATGACTGACGGCCAGGCGCAGGCCGAGGCTTTCGCCGAGCACGATCTCGGAGCGGTCGAGCGAGAACCTGGCATTGATGCCGGCCGGGGGAGCGAAGCCGAAATTGCCAAGCGCGTCCGGGTGGCCCTGCTTCAGGAGCGTGCGCGAGGCATGGCGCAGCAACTGGCGGCGCTCCGGTGATGCGTCGACGATATGCCCCGCGACGAAAGCCACCACCAGATCCGGATGGTCCTTGGCGATGTCGTTGAGGCTGTTGGCGACCGATCGGCGCACATAGTCCTCGGGGTCGTCGAGAAGGGCCGTCAGGATCGGCAGGATTGGCTTCGGATCGCGGATGAGTTTCGGCAGCCGCATTGCCCAGGGCAGGCGCGGGCGCGTGCCTTCGCTCGCCAGCCGGCGGACGTGACGGTTGGTGTCTTGGGTCCAGGAGTGGATCGTGGCAAGAGCGCGGTCCTGATCGCGGTCGATGAAGACGCGAATGCCGAACTCGGCGGTGAAATGCGGCGTCAGTGCACGCAGCAGCGACAGCGACAGGTCGAACTCCCCAAGGCCGCGCAAGGCGACGTACTGGCTGAGGGGGAGCAATGCCCAGCCGCTGAGACCGGGCGCATCGTCTCGGGGCAGGCAGGCCGCAAGAATGGCGGCCGCTTCGGCGAACGGCTGCGGCAGTGTTTCGACCAGCGCATCACGGATCTTGAGCGAACGCTGCATCAGTTCCAGCGTTTCGAGGCCATCGCCCGCGAGCCGCAGGAATTTCTCCCGATCGAAGACGCTGGCGCCACGGGCGATCCGGTCGGCGATATCGGTGACGACGCCGGGGTGCAGCAGGTTCTTCAGTGGCTCGGCCATCGCTCGGCAGTCCTTCGCTCGTTTTTCTGGCCGCTCAGATCTTCTGGCCGTCGGTAAAATGCTGCACCAGCATTACCGCGCTGATCGTCGCCGCGTAAGGCGCAAACTCCGGATCGACCCGAACGCGCTCACCGGCCGATTGGGCGGCCTCCAGCGTCTCCCATTCGACCAGGTCCGCAAACATGCCCGAGGTCTCGCAGGAATCGACGGCGCGCCAGGAGACGAACCCGGGGTAGCGGGAAACGGCCTGCATCGCCCGGCGGCGCGTGGCTGTCGCCGCGGGTTTGTCGAGAACGATGCAAACGGCAAGCTCAAGGATGTGGTCGCTGGTCATGTTCATGCTCCATGTCTGTTGGAGCTTGATTTAGCATAGGGCAACTGACAGCCTTATGGCCATAGTCGACCGTCACATGCTTGTGCGTGCCGGACGGTCGCTATAGCCCTTTCAAACGTGGGGCAGCATGGCGAAGGGAGACCACGGATGAGACCCGCCGACCGGCTGTTTCGCATTATCCAGCTCCTGCGCGCGACCGGCCGGGCGATGACGGCGCGGGAGATCGCCGAGAAGATGGAGGTCGCGCAGCGGACGATCTATCGCGACATGGAGCATCTGATCGCTTCCGGTGCGCCGATCGATGGCGAGCGTGGCGTCGGCTATCTGTTGCGCGGGGCCTTCGACGCGCCGCCGCTCGCCTTCACCTTCGAGCAGCTCGAAGCGCTCGCCTTCGGAGCCCGAGCCGTGCAGATGCTGGGCGACGGGCGACTTGCTCGATCGGCGCGCGAGGCGATGGAGAAGATCGCTCACGGCTTGCCTCCCGAACACCGGCAGCGGCTGATGGCGGCACCACTTCGCGCCTTCCGCTCGGCGCTCCAGCCGGAACCGCCGGCACTGCTCGGCGATCTGCGCCAGGCGATCGCGGAGCGGCGCAAGCTTCGCCTCAGCTATGACAGCCTCAAGAACGAGCACTCAGAGCGGATCATCTGGCCGCTCGGTCTCAGCGTCTTCGGCCACTTCTGGCTGCTGACGGGCTGGTGCGAGCTGAGGTCGGATTTCCGCGATTTTCGCGTCGACAGGATCAGCTCCGTTCACGTCGAGCGCGAGCGTTACGAGGTGACACCGGAGCGCAGCTTCGAGGCCTATGTCGCGAGGATGTGACCGCCGTTACAGGCCGAAACAATTGCTGCTGAGCGGCGTTTTGATGGAACCGAACCGAGCCTCGCGCGTTTTCTTCCAGGGCCTCTTCGGCCCGCCACGATCAACACCTTTCACTGGGAGACAATCGTGCAGAACCGGACATGGATACTGGTCGCGGACGGCAACACCGCGCGCATCGTCAAGGGCGTGAACCTGTTGAAGGAGGAACGCCAGCGGCCGGACGAGGAAACCTTTCACACCGAACCGAAACGCGTTCAGGACATCATGGCGGATAAGCCGGGCAGAGCGCACTCGTCCGACGGGCACGGCCGCTCCGCCATGGAATACAAAAGCGATCCCGTTCGCGAGGAGCAGCAGCGCTTCGTCGCCGACGTTGCTGAAAGGCTGGAAAGTTACGCGGCCGACCACGCTTTCGACAGCCTGGTGATCTGCGCCGCCCCAAGGACGCTCGGCGATTTCAGAAAACAGCTCTCCGCGCATGTGAGGGAGCGGACGGTCGCTGAGATTGACCGCAATTGTGTCGCTGCAACGACGGAGCAATTGATCGCCACGGCGCGGGCTGCCGTCTTTCCCTGAGCCCGGCTTGTAGGGCTCGCCTCCATACTAGCGGCTGCTCGTGCAATCAGCCAACGCGGCGCTCCGTCAGAAGTCCGTCGGGACGCCGCCCTCTGCCTTACGTCTGGCGACAAAGGCATCAAGTTCCTCTTCGATCGCCGGATCGAGCGGCGGGCGCTCATATTCGTTGAGCTTCTGCTTGAAGATCCGGTTGGCATGATCGTAGGTGGTCGGCCGTCCGGCTTCTGTCCAGGTCTCGAAGTTGCGCCAGTCGGACAGGATAGGCGAATAGAAGGCGGTCTCGAAGCGCTGCAGCGTGTGCAGCGTGCCGAAGTAATGGCCGCCGGGGCCGACGTCGCGCACGGCGTCGAGGCCTAGCGCATCCTCGCTGACATCGAGCGGCGTCAAATATTCCGCCACCATCTGCAGCATGTCGACGTCGAGAATGAACTTCTCGAAGGAGGCCGTGAGCCCGCCCTCGGTCCAGCCGGCTGCATGCATGACGAAGTTGCCGCCGCCCTGGGTCAGCGCCCAGAGCGACATGGCGGACTCGTAGGCGGCTTGAGCGTCGAGCGTGTTGGCGGCATTGGTGTTCGAGGTGCGGTAGGGGATGTTGTAGCGGCGGGCGAGCTGGCCGCCGGCGACCACCGCCTTCATGTATTCCGGCGTGCCGAAGGCGGGTGCGCCGGTCTTCATGTCGACGTTCGAGGTGAAACCGCCATACATGACGGGTGCGCCGCGCCTGACCATCTGGGTGAAGGCGATGCCGCACAGTGCCTCGGCGTTCTGCTGAACCAGTGCGCCGGCGATCGTCACCGGTGCCATCGCGCCGGCCAATGTGAAGGGCGTGACCACCACCACCTGACTGCGCGAGGACATCTCGATGATGCCCTGCAGCATCGGTCCGTCGAGGCGGAGCGGAGAGGAGGTGTTAATGATGGTGAACAGCGAAGGCTCGCGCTCCATCTGCTCCATGGAGATGCCGCGGCCGATGCGGGCGATCTCGATGCCGTCGGTGTTGCGCTGCTTCCCAAGCGAATAGGCGTGGAAGACCTTGTCGGTAAGCTTCACCATGTCGGAGAGGCAGTCGAGGTGGCGGACTGAGGCATGCAGATCGACCGGCTCGACCGGATAGCCGCCGGTCGTGTGCACGATGTCGTAGGACTGGGCGAGCTTTACCAGCTTGCGGAAGTCTTCATGGTTGCCGGTGCGGCGGCCGCCATCACGATCGGCGACGAAGGGCGCGCTGGCGATCTGGGCGAAGACGAGATTGTTGCCGCCGATCGCGACGTTGCGCGCCGGGTTGCGGGCGTGCATCGTGAAGGCCGGAGGCACGGAGGCGATCATGTCCATGATCAGCCCGCGGTCGAAGCGCACCCGGTCGGTGCCGGGCGTCACATCGGCGCCTGCGGCCTTCATCCGGTCGCGTGCTTCCGGCAGGATGATGTCCATGCCGATCTCTTCGAGGATGGTCAGCGACGCGTCATGGATCGCTTCGAGCGCATCTTCCGAAAGCACCGTGGACTTCGCCAGCGTATTGACAAGATTGAGGTATTTTCCGCCCGCGGACTTGCGGGACCGCTCGGCGCCGCGGCCGCCTGGCCTGCGTCGCCGCTCCAGCGGGGTCGAGGCCGCATCACCGGTTGCTGCATCGGGAAACTGATCGTCGTTCATGAAGGACCCACCGTGTTGCCGATGGGGTTGTGTCGCAGATCCGCAGGCGCGATGGCCCGCCATTTGCGACAGTTCAGTTCTCTTGTGGAGTAAATCGTTCCCGCTGACGCATTTTCGCAGGGCGATGGCGCAACCGTTCAAGACACGTTGAAATCGGGGGGAGCGCCTACAGCGCCGCGCGTCTTATCAGACGCGCAAAGGCCGCTGTAGCACTTTGATTTTCTGCATGTCTTTGTCCTTAAATCGAGGTCGATTTAGGGAGACATGCAGTAGGGGCGGTCGCCCCGCAGCATCTCGCGCTTGCCGGCGAAACCCTTGCGTTTTTCGACGACGAAGCCGGCGGCCTGAAGATTGCGGCGGACGAAACCGGCGGCGGCATAGGTCGCGAAGCTACCGCTGGGCGCGGTTTTTTCGAAGACGTGCCGCATCAGCTCTTCCGACCACATGTCGGGATTGCGCGAGGGGGCGAAACCGTCGAGATACCAGGCGTCGAACGGATGTTCGGTGCGGGCGACACCTTCGAGCGCCGGACCGCAGACGACCGTGAGGGTGACGCCGTCGCCAAAGTCGATGCGGACGTCACCGTCGGGGTCTGCCGGCCAGCGGGAGACCAGGGCCAGCCGTTCCGCATCGATTTCCGGCCAGTGGCTGAGCGCACGGGAAATCTCGTCGGCGGCCATGGGAAATCGCTCGAATGAGACGAAATGCAGGCGGTCGCCGGCTCCAGCGGTTGCCTTCCACTGGCGCCATGTCTCGCAGAAATTGAGCCCGGTGCCGAAGCCCAGTTCGCCGATGCGGAAGGTGCCCGTACCGACCCAGCGCTCCGGCAGGCCGTTGCCCGAAAGGAAGACGTGACCGCATTCCAGCCGCCCATCGGTGCGGCAATAAAAGTGATCGCCAAACTCCCGGGAATAGGGCATATCGCCCTCGTGCCAATCAAGGTTTTGGTGCGCTGGCGGGTCGATCGGGTCTGCTGGTCCTGTCATGGCAAAGGCGATAATCCGCCGGCCGGAGAAGGTCAATCGATGAGCGAGCTTTTGGTCGTCGGCGGCGGTATCATGGGGCTGTGGGCCGCCCTTTCCGCCGCGCGCAAGGGCATGACGGTGCGGCTCGTCGAGCAACAGGCCATCGGTGCCGGCGCGAGCGGCGGCCTACTGGGCGCGCTCATGCCGCATATGCCCGACCGCTGGAATGCCAAGAAGCAATTCCAGTTCGAAGCGCTGGTGTCCCTCGAAGAGGAGATCGCGCAGCTCGAAGCCGAGGCGGGGGTGTCGACCGGCTATCGCCGCACCGGGCGGCTGATGCCGCTCGCCAAGCCGCACTTACGCGACATTGCGCTCCGGCATGAACAGGACGCACGACAGCAATGGCGCGCGGGCGACCGGCAATTCTTCTGGCATGTCCAGGAGGAAGGCCCGCAGGGTTGGCCAGGCACGGAGGCAACGGCGCATGGCGTCGTTTTCGATACGCTGGCCGCGCGGGTGTCGCCGCGCCGCACGCTGTCGGCCCTGCGTGCCGCCCTGTTGCAGTTGCAGAATGTTCAGATCGATGAAGGCTCGGGCGTGCGCGCCATCCTTCCGGCGCACGGCAGGGCCGAGCGTGACGATGGCAGCCGGCTCAGCTTCGACCATTGCATCATCGCTGCCGGCATCGGCAGTTTCCCGCTGATCGATGCTGTGTCGGGGCCGCTGAAAGCGACGAGCGGCACGGCGGTCAAGGGCCAGGCCGCGCTCTTGAGGGCGGATGTCGATCCAGGCCTGCCGGTTATTTTCACCGATGGCGTCTACATCATCGCTCATGACGATGGCCATGTGGCGATCGGCAGCACCAGCGAGAACAGCTTTGCCGATCCACTGTCCACGGACGAACAGCTCGACGATCTCCTTCGACGCGCCACGTTGCTGGCGCCGTGTCTGGCGGATGCGGAGGTGGTCGAGCGCTGGGCCGGGCTCAGGCCAAAGTCGGCGGGGCGCGAACCCATGGTCGGGCGGCACCCTGATCATTCGAACATTTCCGTGCTGACCGGCGGCTTCAAGGTGAGCTTCGGGATTGCGCATCGGTTGGCGCGCTTCGTTGTCGACGAGATCGCCGGTCTCCCGACGCTCGATCTGCCGGAATCCTTCCTGTGCCGAAATCAAATCGCGGCGCTTCGCGAGAAGCATCTCTAGGCTTGGGCATGGGAAGGGCCCCGCCGCAGGCGGAGCCTCACATATTCGGACATTCGAAAGTTCGACCTTACATCCAGTAGGGTGGCACGCCGTAGTAGTCGTAGACGCGACGGCCGTTTTCCTCGTTCCAGTCGTATTCCTCGTTGCCGCGATATTTCGGCGCGCGCTCGACCTGATCGCGCGTAACGTCGGTGCGATAGCCGCCGAGGTTTTCGTCATAGGTCAACTTCGCCCAGGGCAGCGGATAGTGGTCTTCGCCGAGGCCGAGGAAGCCGCCGAAACCGAGCACGGCGTAGGCAACGCGACCGCTGCGTTTTTCGATGATCACGCGCTCGATCGAGCCGATGTGCTTGTTGTCGGAGCCATAGACCTTCGTGCCTTCAACCTTGTCGCTCGCGATCAGGTCATGGGTTTCCTTGATCCGGGCATCCTGCAGGTTTGCGTTGTGATAGCTCACGCTTCTTCTCCATCCTTGATTGTTACCTTGAGTGAACGGCCGTTGGGCCGGATGGTTCCGAAAATCTGGTGCGCAAACCGGTGGGATCGCGTGGTTTTGCACGATCCGCTTCGTCAATCTGTCACGCAAATCACCTAAGACGCGGCCAATAGATCACGAAGATCCCGGGTCGGATCGATACTCATAAGCGTGATCGATCTCATTGGAGCGGGGCGGAAAACCGCAGGCACTTTTCCTCGTCCCGCTCGACACGGATAACCGGAGCCAGACATGCGCTACGCCATTTGTTTTACGCCGCCGATGGCCGACCCGCTTTCCGCGGTCGCCGCAAGCTGGCTTGGGCGCAACGTCTATTCCGGCGAACCGACGGAACTGCCTTCGGTTGCGGGCCTGAGCTCTGCCGACATCGCCTACCATACGGCCGTACCGCGCCGCTTCGGTTTCCATGCGGTGATGATGTCGCCGTTTCGTCTGCATCCGGATATGACGGAATCACAACTCCTGAAGGCGCTCATGCATTTTGCCGGCGCGCAGACACCGTTCGAAATCGATCGCCTGGAGGTCGCCCGCATCGGCCGGTGCTTCGGTCTGATGCCGCAGGTCCCGAGCACCGCGATGCATCTGCTGGCAGCCAATATCGTTCAGGAGTTCGATGCTTTTCGTGCGCCGCTCAGCGAAGACGAGATCGAGCGCTCCGATCCGGATCGGCTGACCGCACCGCAGTTTTCCAATTTGCACCGCTGGGGCGATCCTCATGTGATGGACGAGTACCGCTTCCACATGATGTTGACTGGCCCGCTCGCGTCGGACGCGATACGCCAGGTCGAGGCGCCGCTTCGCGAGCTGTTCGAGCCGTACCTGGCGACGCCGCTTGCCATCGCCAGTCTTGCCCTCTTCGTCGAGCAGGAGACCGGCGCGCCCCTGCGTGTGCATTCGCAGCACCCGCTCGGCAAGATCTCTACGAATGCGCGCGCCGAACGCGCCAAACGCGTTGCCGCCGATCCCTCTGTTGGTTCGGGATCGATCCGGCCCTTGTCGCTCATCGTCGCGGCATTGATGGCGCATCGCTAACGAGAGCGCAGAATTCAGCCTTCGTCTCATTCCGAGCTTGCCGCCCAGCGACCCTTCGCGGGCAGATTTCGGTATCGACAATCCGGTCGGCGGTGATACCGTTCTGGAAAAATCGAAGGGTGATTTGATGTCTGAGACTAAGTATCCGCGCGACCTCGTTGGCTACGGCCGCAATCCGCCGAAGGCAAACTGGCCGGGCGATGCGCGCATTGCCGTGCAGTTCGTGCTGAACTACGAGGAGGGCGGCGAGAGCTGCATTCTCGATGGCGACGCGGCGTCCGAATGTCTGCTGTCCGAGATCGTCGGCGCGCAGCCCTGGCAGGGACAGCGTAATCTCAACATGGAATCGATCTACGAATATGGCGCACGCTCCGGTTTCTGGCGGCTGTGGCGCATGTTCACGAGCCGTAACGTTCCGCTGACGGTCTACGGCGTGACGCTCGCCATGGCGCGCAATCCGGAAGCGGTTGCGGCCATGAAGGAAGCCGGCTGGGAAATCGCCAGCCACGGCCTGCGCTGGCTGGAATACAAGGATTTTCCGGAGGAGGTCGAGCGCGAGCATATCCGCGAAGTCGTCCGTCTGCATACGGAACTGACCGGCGAGCGCCCGCTCGGCATCTACCAGGGCAAGCCTTCGGCCAATACGCTGAAGCTGGTGCTGGAGGAGGGTGGCTTCCTCTATTCCTGCGACAGCTACGCCGACGAACTGCCCTATTGGGTGCCGGGGCTGCCGGCCGACAAGCCGCATCTGATCATCCCCTATACGCTCGATGCCAACGACATGCGTTTTGCCACCAACCAGGGCTTCAACTCCGGCGACCAGTTCTTCACCTATCTCAAGGACAGCTTCGACGTGCTCTATGAGGAAGGCCGTCAGGGCGATGCCAAGATGATGAACATCGGCCTGCACTGCCGGCTCGTCGGCCGCCCTGGCCGCGCCGCAGCCCTTGCCCGGTTCATCGATTACGTGATGTCGCACGATAAGGTCTGGGTGCCCAGGCGCATCGACATCGCCAACCACTGGTACCAGCACCACAAGCCGGAAGGGACGCTCTGATGTCCGACCGCGACGCCTTCGTCGCCCGTTTCGGCGGCGTGTTCGAGCATTCGCCCTGGGTGGCCGAACGCGCTTACGATCGCGCCGCGGCGGCGGGTTTGATGGCGGGCAACGTGCATTCGGCGCTCTGCCAGGCTTTTCGTGCGGCGTTGCCGCGCGAAAAGCTGCAAGTGCTGCGCGCCCACCCGGATCTCGCCGGAAAGCTGGCGATCGCGGGCAAGCTTACGGCAGACTCGACCGCCGAGCAGGCGTCTGCTGGCCTCGATCGGTTGACGCCCGAGGAACATCAGCGCTTCACGGCGCTGAACGATGCCTACACGAAGAAATTCGGCTTCCCCTTCATCATCGCCGTGAAGGGGCTCACCAAGGGCCAGATTCTCGCCTCCTTCGAAAGCCGCATTGACAATTCGCCCGAAGAGGAATTTGAAACCGCTTGCGCGCAGGTGGAGAAAATCGCCCGCCTGCGGCTGCAGTCGATGCTTCCTGGAGACGAAAATGCCTGACAAAACCGTTCGATACGCGTCCTCGCTCTTTCGGAGGACCGTCGAACTGGAGTTGACATTGTCGAATGCCGTGGAAACCTGCGAGGTCCACGCCTGATGTCGCGCCTGCTTACCATCGAACCGCTGACGCGCGACGCCTTTGCACCCTTCGGAACCATCATCGAAGCCGATCCGGCGACGATGCGCTACATCAACGGCGGCAACACGGAACGTTTCCACGGGCTGGCGCGCGCCGATGTGGTCGGCGACGGCGCCAATGTCATCATCAATATCTTCCGCGGTCAGCCGCGCGCTTTTCCCTATGCGGTGACGATGATGGAGCGCCACCCGCTCGGCAGCCAGAGCTTTTCACCGCTCGACGATCGCCCCTGGGTCGTCGTCGTCGCCGAAGACGAGGACGGGCGTCCGGGCACGCCGCGGGTATTCCAAGCGAGCGGCAAGCAAGGAGTCAATTACGGCCGCAACGTCTGGCATCACCCGCTGATGTCGATCGGCGCCGTCAGCGATTTCTTGATCGTCGACCGGGAAGGGCCGGGCAACAACCTCGAAGAGTATTTCTACGACGAGCCCTTCGTCATTTCGAGCCCAGTCTAGCGGGATGATGAGAAGTGCGTGCGGTTCGCCGCGCGCATGTCGCCCTACAGCGCCGCGCGTCTTATCAGACGCGCAAAGGTCGCTGTAGCACTTTGATTCACTGCATGTTTTTGTCCTTTAATCGGCTACGATTAAAGGAAACATGCAGTAGCAGAAAAGAGGATACCATGAGCAGCACCGGCCGCCTGACGACCCATGTACTCGACACCGCGCTCGGCAAGCCGGCCGAGGGCCTGCGCATCGATCTCTACTGGCTGGAGGGCGAAGAGCGACAGCTGATCCGCACCGTCCACACCAACAGCGACGGCCGTGTCGACGGGCCGATGGTCGAAGGCGTCGGCTTCATGGCCGGCAATTACGAGCTGGTCTTCCACGCCGGCGACTACCTGCGCCGGTCAGGCACGACGCTGCCGGAACCGGCCTTCCTCGACCGAATCCCCTTGCGCTTCGGCATTGCCGATCCGGCGAGCCACTATCACGTGCCGCTGCTGCTTTCGCCCTATGGGTATTCGACCTATCGGGGGAGCTGAGCGCGCAGGGGTCTTGCGCTCGCTTCGCGTTTTGCCGGAAGGGCCACTCCAAGCTCCCTCATCCTCGCCCTTGTGGCGGGGATCCAGCGACCCGAAGTCTGTCGGGTCAAAAGACCTTTCAGCCCAAGGACTTGGGCTGGCTAGATTCCTGTGACAAGCACAGGAATGAGGGCGGGAGTGGCTGATGCCGTGGCCTATTCCGCCAGGATGCTGCGGTCGACGTCGTTGATGTTGCGTTTGCCGCAGAGCGCCATGGTGATGTCCATCTCCTTGCGGATGATTTCCAACGCCTTGGTCACCCCGTCCTTGCCCATGGCGCCGAGGCCATAGAGGAAGGGGCGGCCGATATAGGTGCCCTTGGCGCCCATGGCGACGGCCTTCAGCACATCCTGGCCGGAGCGGATGCCGCCGTCGAGATGCACTTCGATCTGGTGGCCAACCGCATCGACGATGCGCGGCAGCATGCTGATGGAGGAGTGGGCGCCGTCGAGCTGGCGGCCGCCATGGTTGGAGACGATAATCGCATCGGCACCGGTCGCCGCCGCCATCTTGGCGTCTTCGGGATCGAGAATGCCCTTGAGGATCAGCGGTCCGCCCCAACGCTCCTTGATCCACTCGACGTCCTTCCACGAAAGCTGCGGGTCGAACTGTTCCGCCGTCCAGGCGCCGAGCGAAGAAAGATCGGTAACGCTCTTTGCGTGGCCGACGATGTTGCGGAAGGTGCGGCGCTTGGTGCCGAGCATCTTCATGCACCAGCCGGGGCGCGTCGCCATCTGCCAGAGATGCTTCGGCGTCATCTTCGGCGGCGCGGAGAGGCCGTTGCGCAGGTCCTTGTGACGCTGGCCGAGGATCTGCAGGTCGAGCGTCAGCACCAGCGCCGAGCACTTCGCCGCCTTGGCGCGGTCGATAAGGTTCAGCACGAATTCGCGCTCGCGCATGACGTAAAGCTGGAACCAGAAGGGCTTGGTGGTGACCGAGGCGACGTCCTCGATCGAGCAGATGCTCATGGTCGAGAGCGTGAAGGGGACACCAAAGGCTTCGGCGGCCTGGGCCGCCAGCATCTCGCCATCGGCGTGTTGCATGCCGGTGAGGCCGGTTGGGGCAAGCGCCACCGGCATCGAAACCTTTTGACCGATCATCGTCGTTTCGAGCGACCGGTCGGTCATGTCGACCAGCACCCGCTGGCGCAACTTGACCTTGGCGAAATCCTCCTCATTGGCGCGATAGGTGCCTTCGGTCCAGGCGCCGCTGTCGGCGTAGTCGAAGAAGAGCTTCGGCACGCGACGTTTGGCGAGCGCCTTGAGATCGCTAATTTCGAGGATTTGCGTCATGAAAACGGCCTTCGTCCAACGGAGATTGAACGAGCCATTACCATGTTTGCCGGAGGCTTGTTAATAGCCAGAACGCAGAGAGGTCAATTTTCTTGACCTCTCTGGATTTGCGCGGTCACGCGGCGGCGAGTGCCGATTTCGCCGGCTTGCCGGCGACATAGGTTTCGACGATCGCGCGGTCGTCGCCCATGGTCTGCAGCAGGAAGAGTTCGTCGGCGAGCGAATTGACCACTTCGGCCCGAAGCGCCATTGCCGGCGTCGCCGCCATGTCGAGCACGATGAAGTCGGCATCGGTTCCGGCTTCGAGCGTGCCGATCCTGTCGACGAGCGAGAGCGCCTCGGCATTGCCGCGCGTCATCATGAAGAAGCTGTCGAAGGGGTTCAGCCGCTCGCCCTGCAACTGCAGGATCTTGTAGGCCTCGTCGAGCGTCTTCAGCATGGAATAGCTGGTGCCGCCGCCGATGTCGGAGGCGACCGACGTGCGGACCGGCTTGTCCCTGCGGGTAAGCGCCCGCAGCGGAAAGAGGCCGGAGCCGAGGAAGAGGTTGGAGGTCGGGCAGAAGACGGCGACGGAGCCGGTCTCGCTCATCGCATCCGCCTCGCGCTCCGAAAGATGGATGCAGTGGCCGAACAGGCTTTTCGGCCCGAGCAGGCCGTAGCGGGCGTAGACGTCGGTATAGTCCTTGGCTTCCGGATAGAGCTCGCAGGTGAAGGCGATCTCGTCGCGGTTTTCCGAAAGATGCGTCTGTACGTGCAGATCGGGGAACTCGTGCACCAACGATTTGGCGACGTCCATCTGCTCGGGCGTCGAGGTGATGGCGAAGCGCGGGGTGATCGCCACGTGGTTGCGGCCCTTGCCGTGCCAGTCGCGGATCACCGCCCGAGTTTCGTTGTAGCCCACCTGCGGCGTGTCGAGCAGCCCTTGCGGTGCGTTGCGATCCATCATCACCTTGCCGGCGACCATGCGCATGTCACGGCGCAGCGCCTCGGCGAAGAAAGCGTCGGCGGACGCCTTGTGCACCGAGCAATAGGCCGTCGCGGTCGTCGTGCCATGGCGCACCATCTCGTCGAAGAAGAGCGTCGCAATGCGCTCGGCATGGGCGGTTTCGACGAAACGGCACTCCTCCGGGAAGGTGTAGGTGTTCAGCCATTCGAGCAGGTTGGCGGCATAGGAGGCCATCACCTGCATCTGCGGGAAATGCAGGTGCGTGTCGATGAAGCCGGGCACGATCAGGTGCGGGCGATGATCGACTTCTGCGACATCTTCAGGCGCGCTTGTCTTCACCACGGCGTAAGCGCCACTCGCAAGGATCTGGCCACCCTCGACCAGAAGTGCGCCGTCGCTCTCATAGCCATAGGCGGCGCTGTCGTCGATCGACGTTGGCGCGCGGTGGAAGCTCAGCAGTCGGCCGCGGATGAGGGTGGTGGTCATTGTGTCTTGCCTTCCTCGACGGCACTTTCGAACCAGGCTGTCAGCAGCTGGCGCTCGTCCGTCGTCATGTCCGTTACATTTCCGGGCGGCATCGCATGGCTGCGCCCGGCCTGGATATAGATTTCGCGGGCATGTGCGGCAATCTCCGCGTCGCTTTCCAGCACAACGCCCTTCGGCGCCTGGGTGATGCCCTCATAAACCGGCTCGGCCGCATGGCACATGGAACAACGGGTCGAGACCGTGTCCTTGACGGCGGGGAAGTGCGCGTTCGCGGCGAAGCGCGAAAAGACCGGTGCGACCTCGGCCTTCTCGCCGCCGGTCAGCACCTTCGGCACGGTCGAAAGCCACATGATCAGGATGAAGAGAAGCGCCGTGACGAGCCAGGTCCAGGTTGGCTTGCCCTTGCGGGCATGGGTGGTGTTGAACCAGTGGCGGATGGTGACGCCCATCAGGAAGACGAGTGCGGCGATGATCCAGTTGAAAGCCGTCGCGAAGGCCAGCGGATAGTGGTTCGACAGCATGAAGAAGATGACCGGCAGCGTCAGGTAGTTGTTGTGCAGCGAGCGCTGTTTCGCCTGGGCGCCGAGCTTCGGATCCGGCGTGCGCCCGGCGATGAGATCGGCGACGACGATCTTCTGGTTGGGGATGATGATAAAGAAGACGTTGGCCGACATGATCGTCGCGGTAAACGCGCCAAGATGCAGGAAGGCGGCGCGGCCGGTGAAGACCTGCGTGTAGCCCCAGGCCATGACGACGAGCGCCACATAGAGCAGCGCCATCAGCCCCCAGGTGTTGCCGCCGATCGGCGACTTGCAGAGCAGATCGTAGAAGATCCAGCCGATGCCGAGCGAGGCAAGCGAGATCAGGATCGCTGTGGTTGCGGAGATATCGAGCACATGGCGGTCGATCAGGAAAAGATCGGCGCCGCCGTAATAGACGAGACAGAGCATGGCGAAGCCCGAGAGCCACGTCATGTAGGATTCCCATTTGAACCAGGTGAGATGCTCAGGCATCGAGGCCGGCGCCACCAGGTATTTCTGGATGTGGTAGAAGCCGCCGCCATGCACCTGCCACTCCTCGCCATAGGCGCCGACCGGCAGGTGGTCGCGCTTCGTGAGGCCGAGGTCGAGCGCGATGAAATAGAAGGATGAGCCGATCCAGGCGATGGCCGTGATCACGTGCAGCCAGCGGACGGCAAAGGCCAGCCATTCCCAGGCAATGGCGAACTCGTACATTCAGATCCCCTTTTGTCTCTATCGCTGCACCTTGCGCAAAAACGACGGAGGGGAAAAGGGGGCAGGGCTCTCGTCAAGCGCTATTTGCGTGCAGGAAGCTCGGCGGACAAAGCTCGCCGAGGATCCAGTCGCGGAAAATCCGGATCTTGGGCGTGTTGCGGCGCGCGTGCGGATAGGCAAGCCAGTAGTCGCAGCCGTCGCTGCAGCGCAGATCAAAGGGCTGGTAGAGCCGGCCGAGCGCGACATCATCCGGATAGAATTCCGGCGTCAGGATGGCGACGCCCTGGCCGGCGACGGCTGCGCGTGCCTCGAAGGTCTGTGCGCCAAGCCGGCTGTGCGGCCGTCCCTCGAGATCGGGATCGTCGACCCCGGCGGCCTTGAACCACATCGGCCACCAGGGATCGCCGGCATCGATGATGCGAAGCTTCAAGAGGTCGCGTGGTTCGTGTACGCCGCCGATGGTCTCGGCGAGCGCCGGGCTCAGCATCGGGCTGAACTCGACGCGCATGAGCGGATGGGTGTCGAGGCCGGGCCAGACGCCCCCGCCGGAGCGGATCGCGAGGTCCGCGGGCTCGCGGCTAAAATCGGTGAGCGAGTCGCTCGTCGTCAGCCGCACGGCGATGTTGGGATGGGCAAGCTGGAAGCTGCCGATGTTGCGGGCAAGCCATTGCGAGGCGAAGGTCGGGGTCGAACTGATGAGGAGCGCGCTGTCGATATCGCCGCGGGCATTGGAGACGGCTTCCTGCAGCATCTCGAAGGCTTCGGTCACACGCGGTGCCAGCCGCTGGCCGACGTCGGTCAGCGAGATCTGACGCGGGCGCCGCAGGAAAAGCGGTTCGCCGACATTCTCCTCGATCAACTTGATCTGGTAGCTGACGGCGGTCTGGGTCATGCCCAGTTCTTCGCCGGCCTTGGTGAAACTGCCGAGCCTGGCGACCGCTTCGAAGACCCGAAGCGCATTCAGCGGAAACTGCTTCGACATCTTCATGGATAAGTTCTCTTGATGCATGCAGACGGATGTTCGATTGGATTTCGATCCTCCTCCACGGCATCCTCCAAGTCAACTTCCCAAGACGAACAGGTGCTGAAATGAGTTGCGACACATTCGAACGTACTGAAAGAAAACCATTTCTTTCAATCGAGCCGGTCATACGGCTCACGGCTGCCCTGTTCGGCGGCCTCGTTGCCCCCAAGCCGATGCTGGATGTCAACGCTCTCTCCGACCACATGAAGAGAGATATGGGTTTCATGGATGTCCATAGCCCGCATAGCGACGACGAGGAGGCGATGGCCAACGCCCGTCGCCTGCTCAGCATCAATGAGTTGCCGCGGATTTGAGGCAAATCTTGATGGCCGTCAGCGATCTCGCAGACGCTCGACGGCCATCAGCACACGCTCCGGTGTTGCCGGGGCATCGAGCCGCGGGCACTCGCGATAATCCGCGACACTGGCGACTGCCATGGAAAGCGCCTCCAGAACCGAGATCGGCAGCATGAAGGGCGGCTCTCCTACCGCCTTGGAGCGGCCGATGGTCTTCTCGGTATTGCTCGACCATTCGGCGAGCTTCACATTGAAGATCTTCGGCCGGTCGGAAGCGAGCGGGATCTTGTAGGTGGAGGGGGCGTGGGTGCGAAGCCGGCCCTTGTCGTCCCACCACAGTTCCTCCGTCGTTAGCCAGCCCATCCCTTGCACGAAGCCGCCCTCGATCTGGCCGATGTCGATCGCCGGGTTCAACGAACGGCCGACATCGTGCAGCACGTCGACACGGTCGACCATGTATTCGCCGGTCAGCGTATCGACAGACATTTCCGAAACCGAAGCGCCATAGGCGAAATAGTAGAAGGGTGTGCCGCGGCCGCTGGCACGGTCCCAGTGGATCTTCGGCGTCTTGTAATAGCCGGCCGCCGACAGCTGGATGCGGCCCATATAGGCCTGCTTGATGAATTCGGGGAAAGGCACCAGCTCTTCACCGATCTTCACATGGTTGGGCACGAAGCTGACATGATCAGGCGTCGTCTGCCAGCGCTCGCAGGCGAAGGCGACCAGCCGCTCCTTGATCTGGCGCGCGGCGTCATGAGCCGCCATGCCGTTCAAGTCCGAGCCCGAGGAGGCGGCGGTCGCAGAGGTGTTCGGCACCTTGCCGGTGGTTGTCGCGGTGATGCGCACCCGGTCGAGGTCGACCTGGAAACTGTCGGCAATCACCTGCGCAACCTTGATATAGAGGCCCTGGCCCATCTCGGTGCCGCCATGGTTCAGGTGGATCGAGCCGTCCTGATAGATGTGCACCAGAGCACCCGCCTGGTTGAAGGCGGTCATGGTGAAGGAGATGCCGAATTTCACCGGCGTCAGCGCGATGCCCTTGCGGATGATGCGGCTCGTCTTGTTGAAGTCGAGGATCGCCTGGCGACGCGCCTGATAGTCGGCGCTCTCCTCAAGCTCGGCGACGATGCGGGCAATGATGTTGTCTTCGACCCTCTGGTGGTAGGGCGTGAGGTCCCGGCCCGAGCCGTTCTCGCCATAGAAGTTCAGCTTGCGGATCTCCAGCGGATCCTTGCCGAGCTGGTAGGCGATTTCCTCGATGATGCGTTCGCCGCCGACCATCCCTTGAGGCCCGCCGAAGCCGCGATAGGCGGTGTTGGAGACCGTGTTGGTCTTCAGCGGCTGCGAGGTGAGCTTCACATGCGGGTAGAAATAGGAGCTGTCGGCATGGAAGAGTGCCCGGTCGGTGACGGGGCCGGAGAGGTCCGACGAAAAGCCACAGCGCGCCGCATAGTTGGCATGAACCGCATGGATGCGGCCGTCGTCGTCGTAGCCGACGTCGTAGTCGACGAGGAAGTCATGGCGCTTGCCGGTTGCCGTCATATCCTCGTCCCGGTCGGGGCGGAACTTGACGGCGCGATTGAGCTTCTTTGCCGCAACCGCGGCAAGGGCGGCGAACTGGTTGCCCTGCGTTTCCTTGCCGCCAAAGCCGCCGCCCATGCGGCGGACGTTCACCGTCACCGCATTTGAGGGCACGCCGAGCACATGCGAGACCATGTGCTGGATCTCGCTCGGATGCTGGGTCGAGGACCAGACGGTGACCTCGTCGTCCTCGCCGGGTATGGCGAGCGCGATATGGCCTTCGAGGTAGAAGTGCTCCTGGCCGCCGATGCGCATTTGCCCTTTGAGCCGGCGTGGGGCCTTTTCCAGCTCCGCCTCGGCGTCGCCGCGCTGCAGGGTCAGCGGCTGGGTCACCAGCTCGCCGCCATGGGCGACCGAGTCGAGAATGTCGGTGAAATGCGGCAGGTCGCGATAGGTGATATTCGCCAGCCGTGCGGCCCGGCGGGCGATGTCGCGGGTCTCGGCGATCACCGCAAAGGCGGGTTGCCCATGAAACTGCACGAGACCATCGGCAAGCACTGGCTCGTCATGCAGGTGGCTCGGGCTGATGTCGTTGGAATGCGGCATGTCCCTGGCGGTGAGCACACAGACGACCCCGGGTACGGCGGCGACGGCCGAGAGGTCCATCGCGGTGATCTCCGCATGCGCCCGGTCGGTCATGCCGAGTGCGCCATGCAACGTGCCCACGGGTTCCGGCATGTCGTCGATATAGTCGGCGGTGCCGGCGACATGTTTGTGGGCGCTGTCGTGGCGCTGCGCCGCGTGCATCTCGCCCCGGATTGCCTTGCGTTCCTCGAAGGTGGACTTGTCCATGATCATCTGTCTCCCGCGGCGTAGCGCACCAGTTGCGCGGGCTCGCCACCGCTTTCCAGGAAGAAACGCATCAAGAGGTTTTTCGCCGCCAGCATGCGGTAGTCGCTTGTCGCCCGCCAGTCGGTGAGCGGCTGGTAGTCGGTCTCGAAGGCGACTTGTGCTGCGCGAACCGTCTCCTCGGTCCAGGGCTTGCCGATCAGCGCCGTTTCCACATTCGTGGCGCGCTTCGGCGTGCCGGCCATGCCGCCGAAGGCGATGCGGGCGGAGCGGACCACTCCGCCGTCTACCGACAGGCGGAAGGCGCCGAGCAGGGCGGAAATGTCCTCGTCGCGGCGTTTTGAGATCTTGTAGGCGGCAAAGAGATCGCCGGCCGGAAGACTTGGCACGAAGATGCTTTCGACGAATTCGCCCGGCTTACGGTCCTGTTTGCCATAGGCGATGAAGAATTCTTCGAGCGGCAGCGTCCGGCGACCCTCCGTCGAGCGCAGCGTCACGGTGGCGTCGAGCACGATCAAGGGCGGCGGGCTGTCGCCGATCGGCGAGCCGTTGGCGATGTTGCCGCCGATCGTGCCCATGTTGCGCACCTGCTCGCCGCCGATCCGGTCGATCAGCGGGCCGAGGCCGGGAAAGGCTTTGCCAAGCGCGGCATAGGCCATCGTGTAGCTAACGCCGGCACCGATCGTCAGACCCGGCTCCGTCTCCTCGATGCGCTGCAACTCGGCAATGCCGTTGATGAAGATGGCCGGGTTGATCGGCCGCATCTGCTTGGTCACCCAGAGGCCGACATCGGTGGAACCGCCAACCACGGTCGCCCCCGGATTGTCGGCAAGCGCTGTCGCCAGGCCGTCGCCGTCCGCAGGCACGATCAGACAGGTGTCGCCCTGGCGAATGGTGATCGTCTCGGTCGGCGCCAGTGCCTTCAGCCGGGCGGTGATCGTTTCGCGTTCTCGCGTGATCGGGTCGAAGATTTCGGAGGGGCGCGCCTTTGCCGCCGCTTCCGCGGCGCGCACGATCGGCTCATAGCCGGTGCAACGACAGAGGTTGCCCTGCAGCGCCTTTTCGATATCAGCGCGGCTGGGATCGTCGTTTGCGAGCCACAGGCCATAGAGCGACATGACGAAGCCGGGCGTGCAGAAGCCGCATTGCGATCCGTGGAAATCGACCATCGCCTGCTGCACCGGATGCAGCGTCCCGTCCTGGCCGGCAAGATGCTCGACGGTGACGACATGGGTTGCCTGCAGCGAGCCGAGGAAACGGATGCACGCGTTGACGGCTTCATAGACGAGCCTGTCGCCGGCAAGCCTTCCGACGAGCACGGTGCAAGCGCCGCAGTCGCCCTCCGCACAACCTTCCTTGGTGCCGGTCAACCGACGCTCCAACCTCAGGTAATCGAGCAGGGTCGCGGCCGGTGCGATGTCGGAAAGCGCGACCTCGCGATCGTTGAGGATGAAGCTGATGCTTCCGTTTGGCTGGGGCATGCCACTCATTCCCTGCTGCTGCATATTGCCTGAAATCACTTTGATCTTAGGTGGTTATGCAGAAAAGCAAAGGGCCGTGGAAATTTTTGGCTGTGTCCGTGCGTGTGGCTACTGTGCCGTCCAGCCGCCGTCCATCGACACATGCGTGCCGGTGATCTGGGCGGCATCGTCGCCGGCGAGATAGACGGCAAGCGCTGCCACCTGTTCGACGGTGATGAACTTCTTGGTCGGCTGGCCCTTCAGCATCACGTCGTTGATGACCTGCTGTTCGGTGATGCCGCGGGTGCGTGCCTGATCGGGGATCTGCTTTTCGACGAGCGGCGTCAGCACGTAGCCCGGGCAGATCGAATTTGCGGTGATACCGTTTTCGGCGACTTCGAGAGCGACGGTCTTGGTCAGGCCGAGGACGCCGTGCTTGGCGGCGACATAGGCCGCCTTGAATGGCGAAGCGACGAGGCCATGGGCGGAAGCGATGTTGATGATGCGGCCCCAGCCTTTCGCCTTCATGCCGGGAATGGCGGCGCGGATCGTGTGGAAGGAGGAGGAAAGGTTGATCGCGATAATACGATCCCATTGCTCGATCGGGAAATCCTCGACCTTCTCGACATATTGGATGCCGGCATTGTTGACGAGGATATCGACGCTGCCGAAGTGCTCGGTTGCGGTCGCGATCAGATCAGCGATCTCGGCGGGTTTCGTCATGTCGGCGCCGTGATAAAGCACCGTTCCGCTCGTCAGCGCGCTGACGTCGTCCGTCGCTTGTCTGATCTCATCCGGGCTGCCGAAGCCGTTCAGCACGATGTTGGCGCCGCCCTTGGCGAAAGCCTTGGCGATCGCAAGCCCGATTCCGCTCGTCGAACCGGTGATGACCGCTGTTTTCGTCATTGTTGCTCTCTCCCTTCGTGGCGCTGCGGGCTGCTTTGTTGCGGCGCAACAGCGCCAGCCTACGCGTAAAACGGGCGCACTGACAATTGTGTTTTTGAGCTCCGGGCCGCAGAGTTGCCGCGGGGGCCAGCGAAGCCGATCGGTTGCGTTTTGTTTTCGTTTGACATTCGTTTTGCCATCGTATTGAAGTTTTCGAAATGAGATCCCGCCCTTGAGGACGGGTGAATAAACATGCGTGTGGCCGGGGAGGGGCATATGGGCGGATATATTCTCGCGATCGATCAGGGTACGACCTCAAGCCGGGCGATCGTCTTCGACGGTCAGCAGCAGATCGCTGGCGCCAGCCAGAAGGAATTCAAGCAGCACTTCCCCAAATCCGGCTGGGTCGAGCACGATCCCGAGGAAATCTGGCAGACGGTCCTTTCGACGGTCCAGGAAGCGATCGCCAAGGCGGGCATCACCGCCGGCGACCTTGACGGCATCGGCATCACCAATCAGCGCGAGACGGTCGTCGTATGGGATCGCGAAACCGGCAATCCGATCCACAATGCCATCGTCTGGCAGGACCGCCGCACTGCGTCCTATTGCGACAGGCTGAAGAAGCAGGGGCTGGAAAAGACCTTCACCAGGAAGACCGGCCTGCTGCTCGATCCCTATTTCTCCGGCACCAAGCTCAACTGGCTGCTCACCAACGTCGACAGGGCCCAGGCGCGCGCTTCCAAGGGTGAGCTCTGCTTCGGCACGATCGACACCTTTCTCATCTGGCGGCTGACCGGCGGCAAGTCCTTCGTGACCGATGCCACCAACGCCTCGCGCACGCTCCTCTACAACATCTCGGAGAATGCCTGGGACGACGAACTGCTGAAGATCCTGAAAGTGCCGCGCGCCATGCTGCCGGAGGTCAAGGACTGCGCCGCCGATTTCGGCGTCACCGACCCGGCAATCTTCGGCGCCGCCATCCCGATCCTTGGCGTTGCCGGCGACCAGCAGGCGGCGACGATCGGCCAGGCCTGCTTCAAGCCGGGCATGCTGAAATCCACCTATGGCACCGGCTGCTTCGCGCTGCTCAACACCGGCAAGGACATGGTGCGGTCGAAGAACCGGCTGCTCACCACCATTGCCTATAGGCTCGACGGCGAAACGACCTATGCGCTGGAAGGTTCGATCTTCGTTGCCGGTGCTGCCGTGCAATGGCTGCGCGACGGCCTGAAGGTGATCAAGGCGGCACCCGATACCGGGACGCTCGCCGAGAGCGCCGATCCGACGCAGGAAGTCTACCTGGTGCCGGCCTTCACAGGGCTTGGCGCGCCGCACTGGGATCCGGATGCGCGCGGCGCGATCTTCGGCATGACCCGCAACACCGGCCCCGCCGAGTTTGCCCGCGCCGCGCTCGAAGCCGTCTGCTACCAGACGCGCGACCTGCTCGAGGCGATGCACAAGGACTGGCGCAACAACGGCAAGGAAACGGTGCTGCGCGTCGATGGCGGCATGGTCGCCTCCGACTGGACGATGCAGCGGCTGTCCGATCTGCTCGACGCGCCGGTCGACCGGCCCGTCATTCTCGAGACCACCGCGCTCGGCGTCGCCTGGCTTGCCGGCAGCCGTGCTGGCGTCTGGCCGAAGCAGGAGGCGTTCGCCCAGTCCTGGGCGCGTGACCATCGCTTCGAGCCGGCCATGGACGAGAAGACGCGAAAGGCCAAGCTCAGGGGCTGGCGCAACGCCGTCAAGCGCACGCTGAGCTGAGAACCAGGACTGGGCGGTTTTCGCCCGCATCATCCGGTTCCTGCCAATCATCCGACACAGGCTCCATTCATGCTCATCCGGGAAACACAGCGTTTCCCGGATGAGCATTTGCTGCCCACGCGCGCGGCAACTATCTGTTGTCACAACAGAAATAGGACGGGCATCATGGAACTCGGGCTTTATACGTTTGCGGATGTCGATCCGAATGCGGCAGACAAGGGCAAAGAGGGGCAGCGGCGCCTCAAGAACCTTCTCGAAGAGATCGAGCTTGCCGATCAGGTCGGCCTCGACGTTTTCGGTCTTGGCGAGCATCACCGCCCTGACTATGCGGCCTCGGTACCCTCGGTCATTCTGGCCGCTGCCGCCGCAAAGACGAAAAACATCCGGCTGACCAGCGCCGTGACGGTGCTGAGCTCGGACGATCCGGTGCGCGTCTTCCAGCAGTTTTCGACGCTGGATCTGATCTCCAATGGCCGCGCCGAGATCATGGCCGGTCGCGGCTCCTTCATCGAATCCTTCCCGCTCTTCGGTCAGTCTCTCGACGATTACGACCAGCTCTTTGCCGAGAAGCTCGATCTGCTGATGGCGCTGCGCGACAGCGAGAAGGTCACCTGGTCGGGCGAGATGCGGCCGGCGATCCATGATCGCGGCGTCTATCCGCGGCCGCTGCAGGAGGTGCTGCCGCTCTGGATCGCCGTTGGCGGCACGCCGCAATCGGTGGCGCGGGCAGGAGCACTCGGCTTGCCGGTGGCGCTCGCCATCATCGGCGGCGAGCCGCGCCGTTTTGCGCCGCTCTTCGATCTCTACCGCGAGGCCGCGCGCCGGGCCGGCCAGGATGCGACCAAGCTGAAAACCAGCATCAACGTGCACGGCTTCATTGCCGACACGACGGACCTCGCCGCAGACCAGTTCTACGGACCGCAGGCAGAGGTGATGAACCGCATCGGCCGCGAGCGCGGCTGGGGGCCGACGAACCGGGCGCATTTCGACCAGGCACGCAGCCCGAACGGGAACCTCTTCCTTGGCGACCCGGAGACGGTGGCGGAAAAGATCGTCGAGAACTGGAAGCTGTTCCGCAACGATCGTTTCCTGCTGCAGATGGCGATCGGGCCGATGCCGCATGACCAGATCATGCGCGGCATCGAGCTCTACGGCACCAGGGTGGCGCCGCTGGTGCGCACGGCGCTGGCGGAAGAGAAGGCGGCGGCACGGGCCGCCGTCTGACCTCAAACGCCGGGTTCAGTGTTCGATTGCCGACCGTCCCGTTCGGCGCTGGCATAACGTATAGCGACACGCTACATGTGAGCGCGAAAGCGAGACACGGATGACCCTCAACAACGAAGAAGATCTGCTGCGGCTGAAGGAAATCGGCCGCATCTGCGCCAATGCCTTGCAGGCGATGGGCGAGGCGCTGGAGCCCGGCATCACCACGGCGGAACTGGACGCGATCGGCCGCAAGGTGCTGGAAGAGGCCGGCGCGCGCTCGGCGCCCGAGCTCTGCTACAAGTTTCCCGGCGCCACCTGCATCAGCGTCAACGAGGAAATCGCCCACGGCATTCCCGGCAGCCGGGTGATCCAGGCGGGCGACCTCGTCAACATCGACGTCTCGGCCGAGAAGGACGGCATCTTCGCCGATACCGGCGCCTCCTTCCCGGTGCCGCCGGTCACGGCCGCGATCGACCGGCTTTGCCGCGACGGCAAGCGGGCGATGTGGGTGGGCCTCAAGCAGGTGCGTCCCGACCAGCCACTGGCGGCCATCGGCAACGCGATCGGCGACTTCGCCCGCAAGAACCGCTATTCGCTCGTCACCAATCTCGCCAGCCACGGCATCGGCCGTTCGCTGCACGAGGAGCCGACCGAGATCGCCACCTGGCCTGATCCACGCGAACGGCGCCGGATGACGGACGGCATGGTCTTCACCGTCGAACCCTTCCTGTCGATGGGCGCGCAATGGGCCGAAGGCGGCAACGACGATTGGACGCTCTACAGCGATCCAAGGGCGCCAACGGTGCAATACGAGCACACCGTCGTCGTCACGCGCGGCGGGCCGTTGGTCGTGACGCTGCCCGGCTAGATCAGGGATGCGATTGCGGGCCGCGGCCGTCATCGCTCCTCTAACCCATTGAAATCGGCGATCGTTCGATTTCTTCAATAGGTCCTTCAATTATTGTCGTTTGTGGCGCGTCGTGTTGCGGTGCAATAAACTGACATGACCACGCTCGACAGACCGCTTCAGGCCAATATCTCCGCCACGGCAACCGCCGGCGCCATTGCCATGGCCGTCGCCATGGGGTTCGGCCGATTCTCGTACACGCCGATCCTGCCGGCGATGATGGCCGATCTGGGCTTGTCGCCCGGCGATGCCGGCCTCATCGCCTCGGCAAATTTCGTCGGATATCTCGCAGGCGCGATCCTTGCAGCCTATGGCTGGGCGCACGGACATGAACGGCGTATCGGCCTTATGGCGCTCGTCGCCACGACGGTGCTGCTTGCGGCCATGGGGCTCTCGTCCTCTGTCGCCGCGCTGGCGCTCATCCGGTTCCTGGCCGGCCTTGCCAGCGCCTTTGCGATGATCTTCATCTCCGGCATCGTGCTTGGCCATGGCCTGCTTGCACGATCGGAGCATGTGCCGGCCGTCCATTTCGGCGGCGTCGGCCTCGGCATCGCATTTTCGTCGCTCTGCGTCTGGGCAAACCCGCTTGCGGGCCATGCCGGCCTGACGACCTCCATGGGCGACTGGTTCACCGGGGCTCTGGTTGGATTGATCGGGACCATTGTCGTCGCCGCACTTCTGCCAGGCGTTCCGTTGACCGGTGCGGGCACGGTGCGCGAGAAGCCGCTTCGCTGGACGCGACCGCTGACGGTGGTGACGTTCACCTACGCACTCTTCGGTTTCGGTTACGTGATCACGGCCACCTTCCTCGTCGCCATGGCGCGTGACCCGACCGGCGGCCACGGCATCGAGTTTCTCGCCTGGTTGCTGACAGGTCTTGCCGCCGCACTGTCCGTCTATCTCTGGCGCTTTGCCGCGCCGCGCTTCGGCCTTGCCGGCGTCTACGCAATCGGCCTTCTGGTCGAGGCGGTCGGCCTGGTTCTGACGGTCAGCCTGCCCTTGCCCTATGCGCCGCTTGCCGGCGGGCTGATGCTTGGGGCTACCTTCATGATGATCACGGCTTACGGCCTGCAGATCGGCCGGCAACTTGCGCCGGACAGTCCGCGCAAGGCGCTGGCGCTGATGACCGCCGCCTTCGGCATCGGTCAGATTATCGGTCCTCTGGTCGCCGGTTGGCTGGCGGACCGCACCGGCAGCTTCTCCGCGCCAACCTTGATTGCGGCAGCCGTGCTCTTCCTCTGCGGCGGCGTTATCCTCGTCGAGTTGAAGCGGATTTCGGCAGCGTTGAGGGCGTGACAGGCACCGGACGGGTTCCTTCGGTGCCGTCCTCCGCCCGGATGAAATAACAGTAACGTTTACATTACCCGATTGTTGATAGCGGCGCTTTGCCCTAGTTTCGGCGCTTCGGGGGGCGTATCTCGCGTCATCCAAAGAGAGTCGAACGTGACGGTCTTCAAGAAACGTCACGATCAATAAAACGAAAGCGCCGCACCTTGCTCGAATCGTTCTTTCCCAAGCCGAAGCTGTTTTTCCTTTCCGTCGCTCTCTGGTCGCTCGTCGTCGTCGCCTTTTGGTATGCTACCGGCGAACAGCTCGGTGCGGCCCTCGGCCTGCCGCCCGTGGGCGAAGCGCCCATCGGCCTCGGGCATTTTGCAACGACGGCGTCGATCTGGTTCTACATCTATTTCATCCTCAGCATGGTGCTGTTCTGCCTGTTCTGGCAGCTTTACGCGGTCGATTGCCCGTGGCGGAAATGGTCCGTCTGGGGGTCGGCGTTCATCGTATTCACCGTTTATTTTTCTGTCGACATCAGCGTTGCGCTTAACAATTGGCGCCGCCCTACGTTCGATAGGATCGTTGAGGCGCTGAAGGCACCGAACACCGTCCAGGCCTCGGAAATATACGGGTACGCCCTGATATTCTTCGAACTGGCGTCGGTTTACATCGTTTCGGCCGTTCTCATCAGCTTCTTCACCAGCCACTATCTGTTCCGCTGGCGAAACGCGATGAACGACTACTACTATGCGAAGTGGTCGAAGGTCCGTCACATCGAGGGTGCCTCCCAGCGTATCCAGGAAGACACCATGCGGTTTGCAACGACGGTGGAAGGATTGGGGGTCCGCCTAATCGATTCGCTGATGACGCTGATCGCCTTCCTGCCGGTGTTGCACGCACTTTCAGCCAACGTGAAAGAACTGCCGATCGTCGGATCGATACCCTATCCGTTGGTCCTGGCGGCGATTTTCTGGTCGCTTTTCGGTACGGTGCTACTTGCTGTCGTCGGCGTGAAGCTGCCGGGCCTCGAATTCCGTAACCAGCGCGTCGAGGCGGCATACCGCAAGGAACTCGTCTATGGCGAGGACCACGCCGACCGTGCTTTGCCCCCGACCGTTACGGAGCTGTTCAGCAATGTGCGCAAGAACTATTTCCGCCTGTACTTCCACTACATGTATTTCAATGTTGCCCGGTACTTTTACCTGCAAACGGATAACATCTTCGCCCTTTTCCTGATGGTTCCGTCGATCGTCGGGGCAACGATCACCTACGGGCTCTTCCAGCAGATCCAGGGCGCGTTCTCGCAGGTGACGAGTTCGTTCCAGTATCTGGTTAATTCCTGGCCGACGGTGATCGAGCTCATTTCCATCTACAAGCGCCTGCGTGCGTTCGAAGCGGCAATCGAAGAGCAACCATTGCCGAACATCGATCAGCAGTTCATCGAAGCGGGCGGAAGGGAAGAGTTGGCGCTATGATAGAGCTTGCCACGCGTCGCGCACATCTGCTGCGCGACGCGCCAGGAAATGATCTAACTCTCTGAAATGACGCAATTCCGCACGGAAGACCGTTTCACGCTTTTCTAGGAATGCGCTACCCGTCCTGGGCTGTGGACGGTTGAATTCAGAAGGCGGAGCGACCCGCCTTCTTTTTTGCCTGCTCGATGACAGGCAAGGCCTGGGCATAGCTGACACAGGCGACGTCGGGTTTTCCGCAGACTTCCGAGAGCAGTCGATCAAGGGCGCGCCAGTAGGCGCCGCCGTTCATTTCGACGAAGTGGAAGCCGAGCTGCAGGGGAATGCGGTCGCCGCCATATTCGCGGTCGAAGGCTTTCCGGTAGGCCTCGTAGGTGCGCTCCTCGAAGCGGGCGCTGTCCTTCTTGTTCTCGACACCCATCGAGTGGCGGACGAAGAGATTGTAGTCCATGCCGATGACAGGGCGCTGCGACGGTCCCTCGGGGATCAACGGCAAGCCGAAGCGCGGCAGACCGTCCTTCGTCGTCGGCCAGCCCGGTCCTTTGGTGACCAGGCTTGCGTCATAGGTGAAGTTGTCCGCCTTCAGCGCCGGCAGCAGGCCGTCGCTCAGCGATAGATAGGGGGCACGGAAGCCTTTGACGCCGGTCTTGGCGAACTCAGCCCAGCCCTGGGGCTCCGCTTCTGGCTTGCCCGCCTTCTTCCAGGCGTCGGCGAGCGCGGTATTGAAGGTCGAGAATTCGCTCTGCCAGTCGGCCTTGCTCCAGCCCTTGCCGTCGAAATGACCGCAGGCGTGGCTGGCGATGTCGTGACCATCAAGATGGGCCTGCCAGATATGGCCGGCACGTGCTGCAATCTCCTCGCGGCTCTGGGCGAAGCCGACATTGGAGCGGCCGGGCTTCTGGCCCGGCGGCCTGTAGATCTCCTTGCCGTCGGCCCGGGTCATCAGGAAGGTGCAGGACAGGAAATAGGTGAAATGCGCGCCGGTGCGCTTGGCCATCGCCAAGCTCTTTTCCCAAAGCGAGTTGTCATGGGCACCGTCGAAGGAGACGATGACCAGCTGCCGGTCAGCGGCGGGGACGGTGGCCGGCGTCGCCGGTTCGGCCCGCGCAAGCGCCGGAACCAGGACAAGGGAAAAGGCGAGAAATGTTCGGATCATGATCAACTGCAGCGATGAATTTTTGTCGCAGATGGTTCGAAATTGCGGCAATCCTTTGATCGGGCTGGAAAAAAGACGCCATCAAGGCTACTCCATAGCAACCTGGACTGGAATCAGTCCAAGGGCGAATGGCATAGAAAATCAAAGAGCTACAGCGACTCAAGCGCGCCAGATCCGGCACGCGACGCTATCTCCGATATATCTCGAACAAAGCGGTGGCCCCATGGCGATACTCGTTTTCGGCATCATCATCTTTCTCGGCGTGCATCTCATCCGCGTGGTTGCGCCCGGCTTTCGCGCCGGCATCATCGAGAGTCGCGGCAAGGGCACCTGGATGGGGATCTATGCGATCCTCAGCCTCATCGGCCTCTGTCTGATCATCTATGGTTTCGGCCAGGCGCGCGGCGAAACGGGCATGCTCTACAATCCGCCGGTGTTCCTGCGCCACATAGCGCTGCTCCTGATGCTCTTCGCCTTCGTCTTCCTTGCTGCAGGCTTCCTGCCGGCGGGCCGCATTGCGGTGGCGGTCAAGCATCCGCAGATCCTGTCGATCAAGACCTGGGCTTTGGCGCACCTGCTGGCGAATGGTGAGACGTCCTCGGTCCTGCTTTTCGGATCGTTTCTCGCCTGGGCGGTGATCCTGCGCATCTCGCTGAAGCGTCGCGAGCGGGCAGGGGAGCGCGTGCTGCCGGTGTTCAAGTCATCGACGAACGACGTGCTGGCCATCGTCATCGGTCTCGTCGCCTACGGGCTCTTCGTCTGGAAGCTTCACGAGTGGTTGATCGGGGTTGCCCCCGTGGTGATGGGCTAAGGCAATTCCAGCAAAAGTGCGCAGCGGTTTTGCGTCCCGACTTGCGTGTAACAAAAAATTTAGAGCGACGGAGGTGACCTCGTGTCGACCGTAGGCGCTCTAAATAACGTCGGCCCCCTTACAAGCGCCGCAAAATCGGGTAGAAGGCGCAAAATCCATGAGAGCGTGATGCGTGCGCTAGAACGCGTCGTGCATGCTCGAACAGTTTGAGATTGTGCGCTGTTCCCGTCGATGACGGTCGGAATGGCGTACCAGTGGGCAGGCAAGGCCGGGGCAGTAGATGGCGAACCAAGACGACAGCTTTATCCGCGAGGTCAATGAGGAACTGCGTTCCGACCAGATGAAGAGCATCTGGGCTCGTTTCGGCGGTCTCATCGCGGCGATCGCCGTGCTTATCGTTCTCGGCACTATCGGCAAGGTCGGGTTCGAGTACTGGCAGGAGGGAGCTTCCTCGAAGTCGGGCGACGCCTTCCTGCAGGCGCTCAATCTGGCGAAGGAAAACAAGACGGACGAGGCGCTCGCTGCCTTGAACGCGCTTGAGAAGGACGGCTACGGCGCCTATCCGGTGCTGGCTCGTCTGCGCGCTGCAACGCTTCAGGCCCAGAAGGGCGACACCGATGCGGCGGTGAAGGCATTCTCCGCCATCGGCAAGGACGGCAGCGTTCCGGCTGCCATTCAGGAAGCGGCGCGACTGCGTGCGGCCTATCTGCTCGTCGATACCGGCAGCTACGATCAGGTTTCGGCTGAAGTCGAGCAGCTTGCGACGCCGCAGAACAATATGCGCCACTCGGCGCGCGAAGCGCTTGGTCTCTCGGCCTACAAGGCCGGCGACTACGCCAAGGCGAAGACCTGGTTCCAGCAGATCGTCGACGACACGCAGAGCCCGCGCAACATCACCGGTCGCGCCCAGATGCTGCTCGACGTGATCACGGCCAGCGGCAAGGCCTAAGGTTTCCGCCCATTCCACGTGGATGGGCACAGGGTGCACGACCCTTTCGAATCAGCGCATGATCCCAAAATCGATCTCGATCTTGGGGTTGTGCGCTAAAGCATTTAAAGCAGTTCCAGCAAAAGTGCGTAGCGGTTTTGCGTCCGGAACTGCGGAAGGCAGACAAGCAGTTCCAGCAAAAGTGCGCAGCGGTTTTGCGTTGCGAATTGCAGGCAAACAATCAGATGGGGCAGTTCCTCTACGGAAACGCTCGCGAGCCGCCTGAATGCGGCACAGAACGAAATTACGAGCGCGGCCCGCCCATCGGCTGCGGCGCTCCAAGCGGAAACGGATAGATCCATGAGCTTCACCGTCGCCATCGTCGGGCGTCCCAATGTCGGCAAGTCCACCTTGTTCAATCGCCTGGTCGGCAAGAAGCTGGCGCTCGTCGACGATACGCCGGGCGTCACCCGCGACCGTCGTCCGGGCGAGGCAAAGCTGATCGACCTGCGCTTCCGCATCATCGACACGGCCGGTCTCGAGCAATCGGGGCCCGACACGCTGCAGGGTCGCATGTGGGCGCAGACGGAAGCCGCGATCGACGAGGCGGATCTTTCGCTGTTCCTGGTCGACGCCAAGGGCGGCCTGACGCCGGCCGACGAAACCTTGGCCGAAATGCTGCGCCGGCGCGGCAAGCCGGTGGTGCTGGTGGCCAATAAGTCCGAGGCGCGCGGCTCCGATGGCGGCTTCTACGATGCGTTTACGCTCGGCCTTGGCGAACCTTGCCCGATCTCGGCCGAACACGGCCAGGGCATGCTGGACCTGCGCGACGCGATCGTCGCTGCGATCGGCGAAGAGCGGGCCTATCCGCCGGAAGACGACGTGGCCGAGACCGATATCGATCTGCGCCCGACGTTCAAAGACGAAGAGGGCGAAGAGGAAGAGGCGGAGACAGCCTATGACGAGACCAAGCCATTGCGCGTGGCGATCGTCGGTCGTCCGAACGCCGGCAAGTCGACGCTGATCAACCGCTTCCTCGGCGAAGACCGACTTTTGACCGGGCCGGAAGCCGGCATCACCCGCGATTCCATCTCGGTCGAATGGGACTGGCGCGGCCGTACCATCAAGATGTTCGACACCGCCGGCATGCGCCGCAAGGCGAAGGTGCAGGAGAAGCTGGAGAAGCTCTCGGTCGCCGACGCGCTGCGCGCGATCCGTTTTGCCGAAACGGTCGTCATCGTCTTCGACGCGACCATTCCCTTCGAGAAGCAGGATCTGCAGATCGTCGATCTCGTCTTGCGTGAGGGCCGCGCGGCGGTGCTCGCCTTCAACAAGTGGGATCTGGTCGAGGACTGGCAGGCGGTGCTCGCCGACCTCCGCGAAAAGACCGAGCGGCTCCTGCCGCAGGCCCGCGGCATCCGTGCCGTGCCGATTTCCGGCCACACCGGTTACGGTCTCGACCGACTGATGCAGGCCATCATCGAAACGGACAAGACCTGGAACCGCCGCATCTCCACCGCGCGGCTCAACCGCTGGCTGGAATCGCAGACGGTTCAGCATCCGCCACCGGCCGTGTCCGGTCGCCGCCTGAAGCTCAAATACATGACCCAGGTGAAGGCCCGCCCGCCGGGCTTCATGATCTCCTGCACGCGTCCCGACGCGCTGCCGGAATCCTACGTGCGCTACCTGATCAACGGCCTGCGCAACGATTTCGACCTGCCGGGCGTGCCGATCCGCATGCATTTCCGCGCGGGCGACAACCCTTACGAATCCAAGGCGAAGAAGCGTCGATAGGCGCTTCCCAGACTGCTACAAACCTTGAAGATGGTTTTCTGGCGATAGCGCGACCCCAAGCTCCCCTCGCCCCCGTGGCGGGGATCCAGCGACCCGACGTCCGTCGGGTCAGAGACCCTTCAGCCCAAGGACTTGAGCGTAAGGACTTGGGCCGGCTAGATACCTGTGACAAGCACAGGAATGACGGAGATTTTGGCTGGCGCAAAGGTTTTTCCGGCAAGCTTACAACAATCAGAAATATCTTAATCAGCAGCCTGAGAAGCGCCGTTAGGCCCTTCCTTCTGCCACCTACGCCACGGGCAGCTTCTCCCGGGCGACGAGTGCCCCATGATGACCGATGACGCCGGCGGCGACGCTTGCCGCAAAGGCGGCGGCTTCAGCCGGCGTGTCGCCTGCAACAAGGCGGGCGACGAAGGCGCCATTGAAGCTGTCGCCGGCGCTGGTGGTGTCGACGACGCGTTCGACCGGTGTTGCCGGTACGTGCTCAATCGGCGCATCGCCGAAGGCGAGCGTCACGCCCTTCTCGCCATCTTTGACGACGACATTGGTGGCGCCAAGGCCCCTGTAACGCGCGATCGTCGCCTCGATGGAGGCGTCGCCGAAATGCGTGACCTCGTCGTCGAAGCTCGGCATGACGAGGGTTGCGGCGCGGGCGCCATCGGTCAGCGTCCGGCGCATGCGCTCGGCGTCGTCCCAGAGGCGCGGGCGGATGTTCGGGTCGAAGACCACTTGGCTGCCGGCCGCTTTCGCACGGCGCAGTTCCGACAGCAGCGTTTCGACCGCGTCGGGTGCAAGGATCGCCAGCGTGATGCCGGAATAGAGGATCAGGTCGGAGCCCTCGATCGCGCTTCTCAGATGATCGGCATCGTCGGCGAGCAGCTTGGCTGCCGAGTGCGAACGCCAGTAGGAGAAGCTGCGCTCGCCGTCCTTCAGATGGATCATGTAGAGCCCGGCCGAGCGGCTCTCGATCCGGCGCACGGCTGACGTGTCGATCGCCTTTTCCGCCATGAAGGCCAGCATCTCGTCGGAAACCGTGTCGGTGCCGACCGCGGAGCAATAGCCGACGGTCCAGTCATCAGGCATGAACAGCCGCGCATAATAGGCGGCGTTGAAGGTGTCGCCGGCATAACCTTTACGCAGCAGCCCGCCTTCCGCCTGCATGAGCTCGACCATGCACTCCCCGATCGCAAGCATCTTCCCGGCCAACGACTTTCCTCCTCACAAGATTTCGCCTGAGACGGGATAAGGGGCTCAGCCGATCTCGGCAAGAGATTGTTTCTGGTGAAGGGCTCGCGGCGGACCGAGAGGAAGGAACGGCGTTTACTCCCGCGCCGGGCGGCGATACACCTTGGTTCCTCATCATCCCGCTCTGGCGTGGAGCATCGGTCTTCAAGGGGCATTTCATGACGTCTCGGCAGGCATCGAATGACGATTGGTGGCGCGGCGCGGTGATCTACCAGGTCTATCCGCGCTCCTTTCAGGACACCGACGGCGACGGCATCGGTGATCTCAAGGGCGTTACCCGGCGGCTGCCGCATATCGCCTCGCTTGGCGTCGACGCGATCTGGCTGTCGCCGTTCTTCACTTCGCCACAGGCCGACATGGGCTATGACGTATCGGACTACTGCGACGTTGATCCGATGTTCGGCACGCTCTCGGATTTCGACGAGATGCTTGGTGAGGCCCACCGTCTCGGCCTCAAGGTGATCATCGACCAGGTGATTTCCCACACCTCCGATCGCCACCCCTGGTTCGCTGAGAGCCGCTCGAGCCGGACGAACGGGAAAGCCGACTGGTATGTCTGGGCCGATCCGAAGCCGGATGGCACTGCGCCCAACAACTGGCTGTCGATCTTCGGCGGCCCCGCCTGGGAGTGGGACGGGGTGCGCAAGCAGTACTACATGCACAATTTCCTCGGCTCGCAGCCGGACCTCAACTTCCACAATCCGGCGGTACAGGACGCGGTGCTCGATGCCGCCCGCTTCTGGCTCGATCGCGGCGTCGACGGGTTCCGCCTCGACACGGTGAACTTCTATTTTCACGACCGGTATCTGCGCGACAACCCGCCGCTCGTTCCCGATCCGGACGCCACCAGCAACGACGCTCCCGACGTCAACCCCTATGGCATGCAGGACCATCTCTACGACAAGAGCCAGCCGGAAAACATCGCTTTCCTGAGGCGGTTCCGGGCGCTGCTCGACCGCTACGAGGGCCGCATGACGGTCGGCGAGGTGGGCGACGGCGCCCGCTCGTTGAAGACCGTGGCTGCCTATACCGGCGGCGGCGACAAGCTCAACATGTGCTACACCTTCGACCTGCTCGGTCCGGACTTCACCGCGGCCCATATCCGCCGCTGCGTCGAGAATTTCCAGAAGGCCGTCACCGACGGCTGGGTCTGCTGGGCTTTCTCCAACCACGACGTGACGCGCCACGTCAGCCGCTTCGCTCGGAACGAAGCAGAGCGGGAGAGGGTGGCGCGGCTCGCCATCACGCTGCTTTCGAGCCTACGCGGGTCGATCTGTCTCTATCAGGGCGAGGAGCTGGGACTTCCGGAGGCGGAACTCGCTTTCGAGGACCTGCGCGACCCCTATGGCATCCGCTTCTGGCCCTCCTACAAGGGCCGCGATGGCTGCCGGACGCCGATGGTCTGGGAAGAGGCGGCGGCCAATGCCGGCTTTACCGGCGGCAAGCCCTGGCTGCCGGTTCCGGCTGAACACCGCCGCCTGGCCGTGGATGCCATGGCCGAAGGCGCGGATACGGTGCTTGGCCACTACCGCGCGACGCTCGCCTTCCGCAAATCGCGACCGGTTCTGCACGATGGCGCGATGCATTTCCTCGATAGCAACAGCGATCTCTTGGCCTTCGTTCGCGAAAAAGATGGCGAGCGCTTGCTCTTCGTCTTCAATCTCACCCGCGAACCGCAGGCGTTTCTGGTCCCCGCTGTCGTCGAGCCCCTGGATTTGCCCGGATATCCGGCGCGCCTCGGAGCGGGTAGCATCCAGATTGACGGATTATCGGCCTTCTGCGGGAAGCTCTGATGCGCGTATTGTTGATGGATGGCGAAACCATCGGCCGCTGGGTCGAGATGCGTCTGGCGCTCTGGCCGGATACGCCGGAAGCGGAGCACCGCGCGGAAGTCGAGTCCTCTCTTGCCGAGACCGATCGCTATGCGTCGTTCCTCTGCGAGGACGAGGCTGGTGTTGCCGCCGGTTTTGCCGAGGCGTCGATCCGCCGGGACTATGTCAACGGCTGCGAAACCTCGCCCGTGGCCTTTCTCGAAGGGATTTATGTGTTGCCCGGATATCGTCGTCGCGGCGTCGCGCGTGCGCTGATCACGGCGGTGGAACGCTGGGCAACATCGCAAGGATGCCAGGAACTCGCTTCCGACACGGCGACCGACAATCTCAGGAGCCAGAGCCTGCACATGGCGCTTGGCTTCGAGGAGACGGAGCGGGTCGTCTATTTCCGCAAGGAACTGTCGCCGGCCGTGGCAGACAATTGAGGATCCCGCGGGCAGGGATGGAACTCACCCGATCAGCATGAACTTGTCGACATCGACCAGTCCGCGGTCGGAGATTTTCAGGTGCGGGATGACCGGCAGCGGCAGGAAGGCGAGTTGCAGGAAGGGTTCCTCCAGCGTCGCGCCAAGGGCGAAAGCGGCGTGGCGCAGGTGATGCAGCGTATCGCGGACGGACTCGTAAGGTTCGAGGCTCATCAGACCCGCGACCGGAAGCGCGATCTCTCCGGTCACCTTGCCGTCCTCGACCACCACGAAGCCGCCCTTGATCTCGCCGAGCCGGTTGGCGGCGATCGCCATGTCCTCGTCATTGACGCCGACGACGCAGATGTTGTGGCTGTCATGACCGACGGTCGAGGCGATCGCGCCCTTCTTCAGCCCAAAACCCTGGACGAAACCGTTGGCGTGGTTGCCGTTGACGCCGTGGCGCTCGATCACCGCGACCTTGATGATATCGCGGCCGAGGTCGAGGCCGGTCTGGTTGCCGACGGCCGGCAGGCGGTAGCGGCGGTGTTCGGTGATGATCTTACCGGGGAGCACGCCGATGACCGACGTATCGCCATCCGAGACGGGGATGCCGAAGGCACTGGCATGGACATGGCCGGCTTTGACGCTGTCGAGGCCGACGGGCTCAACCGGGTTTCGGGTCGCAAACAGCGCATCGGTGACGCGGCGGCCGCCGGAAAACACCGTCTCGGCCTTGCAGTTTTCCAATGTGTCGATCACCACGAGATCGGCGCGCCAGCCGGGCGCGACGAGCCCGCGGTCGCGCAGCCCAAAAGCACGGGCGGCCGAGATCGAGGCGGTGCGGTAGATCGCCAATGGCTCGACGCCGGCGGCGATCGCGGTGCGGATCATGTGGTCGAGATGGCCCTGTTCGGCAATGTCGAGCGGATTGCGGTCATCGGTGCAGAGCGCCAGATGCGGCGACAGGCGCTCGGTGATGATGGGCATCAGCGCGTGCAGATCCTTGGAGACCGAGCCTTCGCGTACCAGGATGTGCATGCCCTTGCGGATCTTCTCCATCGCCTCCTCAGCCGAGGTGCATTCATGGTCGGTGCGGATGCCGGCGGCGAGGTAGCCGTTCAGGTCCTTGCCGGACAGCAGCGGCGCGTGGCCGTCGATATGCGCGCCCTGAAAGGCGTCGAGCTTGGCGAGGCAGACCGGGTCCTTGTGCACGACGCCGGGGAAATTCATGAACTCGGCGAGGCCGATGACTTTTGGATGGTGGCGGAAAGGCAGAAGCCTTTCGATTGGCAGATCGGCGCCCGACGTCTCCAGATGTGTCGCCGGCACGCAGGACGAGAGCTGGACGCGGATGTCCATGATCGTTTCGAGCGCCGAATCGAGGAAGAACTGGATGCCTTCGGTACCGAGCACGTTTGCGATCTCGTGCGGGTCGCAGACGACGGTCGTGATGCCGAGCGGCAGGACGCAGCGGTCGAATTCATGCGGTGTCACGAGCGAAGATTCGATGTGCAAATGCGTGTCGATGAAGCCGGGCACGACGATGCGGCCGGAAATGTCGATTTCCTCGCGTCCGTCGTAGTTGCCGAAGGTGCCGACGATGCGGTCACCTGATATCGCGATGTCGGAGGCGACGAGTTCGCCGGTCACGAGGTCGAAGAAGCGCCCACCCTTCAACACGATGTCTGCCGGTTCGCGCCCGACGCCCTGATCGATGTAACGTTCCAGCGCTTCGGACATGAGGCAACTCCAGTTTTCTTTGGCGCCCGGTGCGATCGGTGTGATCGCGCCCAGGTTCGATGTGGCAGATAAGAGTAACCCTTCCCCCGTCGCCGGGGAAAGGGTCAAGATCGTTGGCGGTCAGCCTGCTCAGATGTTGCTGTTGAGAACGGCGCGCAGCTTGCCGAAGAGTTCGTCGATCTGCGCCTTGGTGATGATCAGCGGCGGCGACAGGGCGATGATGTCGCCGGTGGTGCGGATCAAGAGGCCGCTCTCATAGGCCTTGAGGAAAGCCGAGAAGGCGCGCTTGGTTGGTTCGCCGGCGATCGGCTGCAGTTCGATCGCGCCGATCAGGCCGAGATTGCGGATGTCGATGACATTCGGGCAGTCCTTCAGCGAGTGCAGGCCCTCTTCCCAGTAAGGGGCGAGTTCGGCGGCGCGGGTGAGCAGGCCTTCTTCCTTGTAGGTGTCGAGCGTGCCAAGCGCGGCGGCGCAGGCGATCGGGTTGCCGGAATAGGTGTAGCCGTGGAAGAACTCGATCATGTGCTCCGGGCCATTCATGAAGGCATCATGGATCTCGGAGGTGACGAAGACGGCGCCCATCGGGATGACGCCGTTGGTGAGGCCCTTGGCCGTGGTGATGATGTCGGGCTTGACGTCGAAATACTGCGCGGCAAACGGCGTGCCGAGGCGGCCGAACCCGGTGATGACTTCATCGAAGATCAACAGGATGCCGTGTTTGGTGCAGATGTCGCGGAGTTTCTGCAGGTAGCCCTTCGGCGGGATCAGCACGCCGGTGGAGCCGGCCACCGGTTCGACGATGACGGCGGCGATGGTCGAGGCGTCGTGCAGCGTGACGATGCGTTCGAGCTCGGTCGCGAGATCGCCGCCATGTTCCGGTTCGCCGCGGGTAAAGGCGTTCTGCGCCGGCAGGTGCGTGTGCGGCATGTGGTCGACGCCGGTCAGAAGCGTGCCGAACATCTTGCGGTTGGAGACGATGCCGCCGACCGAGATGCCGCCGAAGTTGACGCCGTGATAGCCGCGCTCGCGGCCGATCAGGCGGAAGCGCGAGCCGTCGCCCTTGGCGCGGTGGTAGGCGAGCGCGACCTTCAGCGCCGTATCGACCGATTCCGAACCGGAGTTGGTATAGAGAACATGGTTCATGCCTTCGGGCGCGATATCCACCAGGCGATTTGCGAGCTCGAAGGCCTTGGGGTGGCCGAGCTGGAAGGCCGGCGCATAGTCGAGCTCGCCCGCCTGCTCGCGGATCGCCTCGGTGATCTTCGGGCGACAATGGCCCGCGTTGACGCACCACAGACCTGCCGTTCCGTCCAGAACCGTCCGACCGTCATGGGTCGTGTAGTGCATGTCCTTGGCGCCGACGAACAGGCGCGGTTCCTTCTTGAACTGCCGGTTCGCGGTGAACGGCATCCAGAAGGCGCGCAGATCGTTCGGGGTGTTGAGACGGTTCGACATTGCAGTTCTCCTCGGTCTGTTCTTCGTCAGGCGGCGTCCGCCGCCTGAATTTTTTACCCTTTGGTCAAACTATCAGCGCCCCGGGACGCGTCAAGCCTCGGAAGCCCCGCACAGAGAGCCTTTGGGGTGGCGAATTTTTGTCTTCTGACTGGAAATTTTCTCTAGCTTAACTTGTTTGCGGCAACGCTGCGTTGCCATGCCTTGCCGGGCCCATGGCCGCCCGTGAATGGGTATGCGCCCCCCGCGGCCCGGCCTGACCAATCGGGAGCTGGGACGTGTCGAGGTTCGGGATAGTACACGCGGCAATTGCGGCGCTCTTCCTGCCAGCTCCGGCAGTCGCTGCCGGACTGATCGCCGACGGTCGCTTTGAAAAGGGGCAGGACACGTTCTGGGCGAGCGACGGGTTGACCCTCCAGCGGGAGGGTGGGCTGCTCTGCGTGGAGGTCCAGGGCGGTGGAGAAGTCTGGAGCCAGATCGTCGGCGTCAATGGATTGACGCTGGTGCCCGGGCGCATCTATCGCCTGTCGCTGAGGATTGCCGCCAAGCCGGCGCGGGCGATCGCTGTCAGGGTGCAGCGGGCCGCAGATCCCTGGACCGCCGTTGCCGAGTTTACGACGGTGGGGTCGCCGGGCGGCAGTCCGTTCTCCGTGGAGTTTGAGGCAACCGAACCGGATGAGGCGCAACTGGTGCTGCCGCTCGGGGGTGCGGAGGCCGGTCGCATCTGTCTTGATGATGTATCGCTGGTCGCGACCGGCGCCGTGTCACAGGCGGCGAAGCGCGCGACCGAGGGGCCTGCCATTCGCGTCAACCAGCTCGGTTACTTCACCGGCGGTCCGAAGCGCGCGACCTTCATTGCCGATGTGAAGCGCCCCATCGATTTCCAGCTGCTCGACGCCAAGGACAAGGTCGTCGGCAAGGGCAAGACGCAACCAAGCGGTTTCGATCCGATGGCGGGCGTCGAAACGCAGGTCGCGGATTTCTCATCCTTCGCAACGGCTGGCGATGGCTATCGTCTCGTGTCCGGCGATTGGGCGAGTGACCGCTTCTCGATCGGCGACAATCTCTATAACCGTCTGCGCGTCGATGCGCTTTCCTGGTTCTATCCGCAGCGTAGCGGCATCGAGATCAAGGCAGCGATTGCCGGCAAGGCCTACGCCCGGTCCGCGGGCCATGTCGGCGTGGCGCCGAACCAGGGCGATACGGCAGTCTCATGCCTCGACAGCAAGCAGGCCGAGGTGCTTTACGGCGGCTGGTCCTGTTCCTATCGGCTGGACGTTTCCGGCGGCTGGTACGACGCAGGCGACCACGGCAAATACGCGGTGACCGGCGCCCTGTCCGCAGCGCAACTGCTTGCCGCCTACGAGCGCGGGCATGTCTATTTCGCGGCTTCGCCGGTGACGCGCGACGGTCTCTCTCGCATTCCCGAAAACGGCAACGGCATGCCCGACATTCTCGACGAGGCGCGGTGGGAGCTCGAGTTCCTGTTGCGCATGATGGTTCCGGATGGCGAGCCGCTCGCCGGCATGGTGCACCACAAGGTCCACGACACCACCTGGACCGCGCCGCCGATGCTGCCGAGCGACGATCCGCAGCCGCGGGCGCTTTACCGCCCGTCGACTGCCGCAACGCTCGATGTCGCAGCCGTCGCGGCTCAGGGCGCCCGGCTTTTCGCCGATCAGAATCCGACGTTCTCGGCACGGCTGCTCGCGGCTGCGCGCAAGGCGTGGGTGGCGGCCAACGCCAATCCCGCACTCCTTGCGCCAAAATCGGACGGACTTGCCGGTGGTGGCGACTACGACGATGACAGCATTTCGGACGAGCTCTTCTGGGCGGCGACCGAGCTCTATCTGACGACCGGTGACGAGCCCTATCTCGATGTGCTGCGGGCGTCGCCGCTTTGGGCGGCGGATACGCTGTCTCCCGCCGGCGCCTTCGATTGGCGCAACGTCGCAGGCTTCGCGCGACTGCAACTGGCCCTCTATGGTACGGGCTTGCCGGACGACGAGCGTGAACTGATCCGAAACGCGGTGCTTGCGGCAGCGCGGCATTTCCTGTCGGTGCAGCAAGCAGAGCCCTTCGGGCTCGTCTACCGACCCGAGGGCAGACGCTACGACTGGGGATCGAACCAGCTGATGCTGCAGAACATCATCGTGTTGTCGGCCGCTTTCGATCTCTCCGGCGAGAAGAGCTTTCTCGATGGTGCGCGCGAGGGCATGGATTACATTCTCGGCCGCAATGCCATGGCACTGTCCTACGTCACAGGCTATGGCACCCGCGCGCCCAGGAACCAGCACAGTCGCTGGTATGCGCACCAGCGGGACCCGCAACTGCCGAACCCGCCGGTTGGCTCTCTCGCCGGCGGTCCGAATTCCACCTTCGTCGATGACGTCGCACGGCAACACCTGAAGGGATGTGCGCCGCAGACGTGTTATGCCGACGACATCGAAGCCTATGGATCCAATGAAATCGCCATCAACTGGAATGCGCCGCTCGCCTATGTTGCCTCGTTCCTTGCCGATGCGCGCTAGAGTATTTCACTATTTCATTGAAACAGTGAAATACTCTAACTGTTTGAAATTACGCAATTCCGGACGGAAAACCGTTTCACACTTTTCCTGGAATTGCGCTAGGAGACTGAAAGCGTGACCGGAATAGCCTTTGTCGGAACCGGCTTCGTCGCCGACTATTACATGACGACGCTTGCCAATCATCCGCAGCTCCGGCTTGTCGGCGTCTGGGATCGCGACGCGGTGCGTCTCGACGCCTTTGCGCGCTACTGGAAGGTTTCGCCCTATGCCTCGCTGGATGCGGTGCTCGCCGATCCTACCGTCTCGATCGTCGTCAATCTGACGACGCCGGAAAGCCATTACGCGGTCAACCGCGCCGCTCTCACCGCCGGCAAGCACGTCTATTGCGAGAAGCCGCTGGCGATGACCGTGGAGGAGGCGAGCGAACTGGTCGCGCTTGCCCGCGAGCGTGCTCTGGTGCTTGCCGGCGCGCCGGCCAATGGCCTTAGCGATGCGCAGGCGCTCTGTGCGAGCCTGCTTGCGGCTGGGACCATCGGCACGCCACGTCTGGTCTATGCCGAGATGGAGGATGGGCCGGTCTTCAAGGCGAACTGGCGCGCTTGGCGCAGCCGCTCGGGCGCCCGCTGGCCGGGCGTGCACGAGTTCGAGGTTGGCTGCACGCTCGAGCACGCGGGCTACGCCGCAAGCTGGCTCGTCTCGCTCTTCGGGCCGGTCGCCGAGGTCAGCGCCATTTCGGCCCTGACCTTTCCGGACAAAGGCCCGGGAACCGAGACGCTGACGCTCGGCCCTGATTTCTCGGTGGGTTGCCTGAAGTTCCGCTCGGGCGTGACGGCGCGCGTCACCTGCGGCCTGGCGGCACCGCGCGACCGGTCGCTGACTGTTATCGGCGACAAGGGCACGATCGTGGTGCGGGATCTCTGGGACAATCGCTCGCCCGTTCATGTCGAAGCGGTCGGCGCCAAGCGCTCGTTGATGCATCGCGGTCTCGACTGGCTGGAATGGAAGATGGGGCGCAAGCTGCCCATCCGGCTCTACCCCGGTATGAGGGTGCGCTACCCCAAGACATCGTCAGCGCCGGCGCTTCCGGCCTTTCCGTCGCAGATCGATTTCGTGCGGGGGATCGCAGTCCAGGCGGATGCGATTGCGCAGGGCGAAACGCCATTCTTCTCCGGTGCGACGGCGCGGCATCTGACCGAGGTCGTGCTCGCGCTCAACAGCGGCGCGCGGGACTATCGTCCGCTCGATCTCTAGGCGTTTTCCGAAGGCGCTGCCCGCGTAAGGGCAGGCGTTCAGGCCACGGGTGCCTTGGCGCGGATCGTCTCGATAATTTCCAGAGCTTCGATACTGCGTGAAAGCGGCATCAGCGCATGCTCGCGCCGGCCGTCCAGGATGGCCGCGCTGGCGGCCTCGATCTCGAATTGCAGGCCGTTGCCGGGAAACGCATGGTCGAAGCGTTTGAGACCGGGCAGGGGGATCCGCCGCGCAGCCCTGAAAAACGCTTCCCCCGTCGATGTCAGCAGGTTGCGTGCCGGGGCGCTGGTGGCGACGAACAGGCGGCTTGCCTTCAGGAACGGCGCGTCGATGACGAGCGTACCGCGATCGCCGTCGATGACGAAGCGATTGTGGCCGTTTCGATCGAAACCGCACCTCAGGTCAGCATCGAAGCCGTCATAGGCCAGCCTGGCGTCTGCCGAGACATCGACGCCGGTGGGCGCGCTTCTCCAAGTGCCGCCAATGGACTTCGGCTGGCCGAAGAGGTTCAGGCAAAGTGCGATCGGATAGATGCCGAGATCGAGCAGGGAACCGCCGCCCAGGGCCGGATCGAAGAAGCGGCTGTTCGCGTCGAACGGTTTCTCATAGGCAAGTTCCGCCCGGACATGGCGGATGGTTCCGAGCCTCTCTGCACGCAGGCGTGCGCGAACCTCGGCGATTGCCGGCAGGAAGCAGGTCCACAGCGCTTCCATCGCGAAGGTGCCGCTGATGGCGGCTGCGTCTTCAAGGGCGCGCGCGTCGGCGACCGATGTCGTCAGCGGCTTCTCGACCAGCACCGCCTTGCCGGCCGCGAGGAAGAGGGCGGCATGGTCGCGATGGAGCGCATTGGGCGAGGCGATGTAGACCGCGTCGATGTCGGGGGCGGCGGCGAGCGCGCCGATATCGTGAGAGCTGCGGATTCCGCCGAAGCGTGTGGCGAAAGCCGCGGCGTTCGAAGCGCTGCGGGATGAGACCGCGACAAGCGTCGCGTTACCCGCGAAGCGGAAATCCGATGCAAAACTGTTTGCGATTGTGCCGGTTCCGGCAATACCCCAACGGACCTTGTCACGCATTCCCTTGTGTCCGTTGCTCCGGCCGACCCTGCTGCGGCGCATGGTGCCGCCGAAGTCTCAAGGCTCGGTAAACGTCCGTGGAGAAGCCGGATGTGGTGGCGCCCTGCTGAAAAGAATAAGCCCCGCGCGATTTCTCGTGTGGGGCTGTTCGACGGGTTCGCAGAGCGAACCGAATATCAGGCCGACTTGCGGACCGGAGTTTTTTCTGCGGTGACGATCGGTTCGTCGCCGTAGATTTGGTTGAGCGTGCCTAGAATCCGCATCACTGCGTCGGATGAGCTCGAATAATAGATCGTCTGCGCATCGCGGCGGGTGCTGACGAGATTCTGGGCACGGAGCTTCGAAAGATGCTGGGAGAGAGCCGACTGGCTCAGCCCAACCTTGTTGGCCAATGCGCCGACTGCCATCTCTTCCTTGACGAGGGAATCGAGGATGAGAAGGCGCTTAGGGTTTGCCATGGCCGAGAGGAAACCGGCTGCTACCTCGGCTTCATCGTGTTTTTCAGGCGAAAGTGGCTGCATTGCGTGCTCCATGCGAAAAGTACATCACGCGTAATTATGGTTGACGAAGCATGATAATTAGTCGTGATGCATAAAAGGGCAACCACCCACTGCAAGAAATGGGGGTAGCTATCCCGCGATTAACCGTAAAGTTCACGCAAAATTGCCCGTAAATTGGAACTGTCTTCGATAGGTGCCGGGAATTCAAGGCGTTTCAGCCGATCGCCATCTGCAAGATCGAGGCCGGCGGCGTCGATCCCGACGATCTTCCAATTGCCTTCCGGCGCATTGCAGAGCTTGACCGCATAGTGCTGCACGGCGTCCGAATGATCCGTGTTCATGTGCTCGATTGCGCTCGCTTCCTTGGCGGCGAGCGAGGCGATGGCGGGTGTGTCGATCAGCAGATCTTCCGCGGTCAACACATAGGCGCGACCGAAACCGCCGTTGAGGCTGGCGCGCAAGGGCTTCAGCCGGAAGAAGCCGAAATCGGGGAAATCGACGTAGAGTTTCGACTTGGGGTGACGGCGAACGAATCGCTCGCGGATGCGCACATGGGTTTCACTGTCGCGAGCGACCTGTTCGGCCGTGCATTGCACCGTGAGGCGGGGATGGGCGAGCGGATCGCCCTTGCCGGGCTCGCCGGTCAGCAACGAGGCCCTGATATCGGCGAGCAGCGCCTGGGTGTGGGTGGACAGCTTCGAGATCAGGATGACGGGTACGCCGTCGACATCCATGCCGACAAGAACGCGGCTAACGAAGGGAAAGCCGCCGCTCTCGGGTTCGATCGCCGCGAGCGAAGCGCTGCGCGCGCCGCGCAGAAGCGTGCGGGCGAGGGTGCGGGCCTCGTCATCGGTGTCGCGCAATACGCTCGGCTTGTCGCTCATGTCTTTGAACCTTTCCTGCCATGCTATCATCGCCTACAGCGCCGCGCGTCTTATCAGACGCGCAAAGGTCGCTGTAGCACTTTGAATGACCGCATGTTTTTATCCTGAAATCGGCTAGGATTTAAGGAAACATGCAATGACGAAAAAGCCCGGAGCGGTGCTCCGGGCTTTTATTGGCTTGCTGAGCGGCTTCGTCAACTTTTGTTGCGGTGGCGCGTCAATCCTTGAACGATATCCTGGGCATCGATGGTGCCCACGACGGAGCCGTTGTCGACAACCCCGATGCTGCCCGGCTGGCGGGACATGGCGTCGAGAATATCGACGAGCGGTGTCGTCGGCTTGGCGGTGGCGGTCACGCCGGCAACGGTCGCGCCGCGCTGGACGCCGGTCTGCATCACGTCCTTCGCCATCAGCATGGTGATCGGGTTCATGTGCTGAACGAAATCCGCGACATACTGGTTGGCCGGATTCTTGACGATATCCTGCGGCGTGCCGCACTGGATGATGCGTCCGCCTTCCATGATGGCGATGCGGTTGCCGATGCGGAACGCCTCGTCGAGGTCGTGGCTGACGAAGATGATGGTCTTCTTCAGCCGCCGCTGGAACTCGAGCAGTTCGTCCTGCAGTCGGGTGCGGATCAGCGGGTCGAGGGCCGAGAACGGCTCGTCCATCAACAGGATCGGTGCGCCGGTGGCAAAGGCGCGGGCGAGGCCGACGCGCTGCTGCATGCCGCCCGAAAGCTCATTGACCTTGCGCCCCGCCCATTTCGTCAGGTTGACGAGGTCGAGCTGTTCGCCGACACGCGCCTTGCGCTCGGCGTCCGGCATGCCGGCAAGCTCGAGGCCGAAGCCGACATTGTCGGCAACTGTGCGCCAGGGTAGCAGAGCAAACTGCTGGAACACCATCGAGACCGTGTGCATGCGAAAGTCGCGCAGCGATTTCGCATTGGTCCGGTAGGGATTGAGCGGCCCGTTCGAGGTCTTCACCTCGACGTCGCCGCGCACCACCGGCGCAAGGCCGTTGACGGCGCGAAGCAGCGTCGACTTGCCGGAGCCCGAAAGCCCCATCAGCACCAGGATCTCGCCCTCGGTGATTTCGAGCGAGGCGCCTGCGACGCCGAGCACGAGGCCGGTTTCGGCACCGATCTCGTCGCGGGTCTTGCCCTGGTCGACCATCTGCAGCGCGATCTGCGGGTTGTTGCCGAAGATGATATCGACGTTCTTGAATACGACGGCGGTGGTCATGCGCCTTCTCCTTCGTCGGACGAGCGGAAAAGGCGGTCGAGGATGATCGCCAGGATGACGATGCAGAGGCCGGCTTCGAAGCCCTTGGCGACATTCACCGAGTTCAGGGCTCGCAAGACCGGAACGCCAAGGCCGTTGGCGCCGACGAGGGCGGCGATAACCACCATCGACAGCGACAGCATGATCGTCTGGGTGAGGCCGGCCATGATCTGAGGCATGGCGAAGGGCAGTTCCACCTTGCGCAGCACCTGGCCGGGCGTTGCGCCGAAGGCCTGGGCGGCCTCGACCAGCGACGGCGGCGTCGAGATGATGCCGAGGCGGGTCAGGCGGATCGGCGCAGGGATCGCGAAGATCACGGTGGCGATAAGGCCGGGAACCATGCCGAGACCGAAGAGGATCAGCGCAGGGATCAGGTAAACGAAGGTCGGGATCGTCTGCATCAGGTCGAGGATCGGCCGCATGATGGCATAGATCCAGGCGCGACGGGCAGCGGCAATGCCGAGCGGAACGCCGACGGCCATGCTGACGAAGCTGGCGGCGAGCACCAGAGCCAACGTTTCCGTCGTTTCCTTCCAGTAGCCCTGGTTGATGATCAGCAGCAGGCCAAGGCCGGTGAACAGCGTTACGCCGATCGAGCGACGGAACCACCAGGCAGCCGCCGTGATTACGGCAACGACGATCAGCGGGTGCGGGGTCTGGAGAATCCAGAGCAGCACGGCGACAACGCCGGAGAGGAAGCGAGCGAGCTGGTCGAAGAACAGCTCGAAATTCGTCGTCAGCCAGTCGACGAATGCCTTGGCCCAGCCGCCAATGGGGATGCGGTTATCGGTCAGATATTCCACGAAGGTAAATCCGTCTCGTCAGGTCAAAAGGAGCGCATGACGCGGTGAAAAAAGGCGGGGTTTTTCCCCGCCTCGATGCCGATCAGAGGCCAAGAGCGGCCTTGACCGCGGCCAGGCCATCGCCGCCGTCCTTGGCGGTCACACCGGCAAGCCACGGATCGACGACCGTCGGATTGGCCTTCAGCCATTCCTCGGCAGCCTTGTCCGGCTCCTGCCCGTCGTTCAGGATCTTGCCCATGATCTCGTTTTCCATCTGGAGCGAGAACTTGAGGTTGGTGAGCAGCTTGCCGACGTTCGGGCACTCGGTGGTGTAGCCGGCGCGCACGTTGGTGAAGACTTCCGCGCCGCCAAAGTTGGCGCCGAAGATGTCGTCGCCGCCCGAAAGATAGGTCAGCTTGAAGTTGGCGTTCATCGGATGCGGTTCCCATCCGAGGAAGACGATCGGCGAGCCATCCTTTTCGGCGCGGGACACCTGCGCCAGCATGCCCTGTTCGGAGGATTCGACCACCTCGAAGCCCTTGAGGCCGAAGGTGTCCTTGTCGACCATGTCGATGATCAGGCGGTTGCCGTCATTGCCGGGCTCGATGCCGTAGATCTTGCCTTCAAGCGCGTCCTTCTTGGTGGCGATATCCTTGAAATCCTTGATGCCGAGCTCAGCGCCCTTGGCGTTGGTCGCCAGCGTGTACTTGGCGCCGACCAGGTTCGGCCCGAAGGATTCGACCGACTTGTCGTCGAGATAGGGGCGAACGTCGTTTTCCTGGGTCGGCATCCAGTTGCCGAGGAAGACGTCGATGTCCTTGTTCTTGAGCGAGGTGTAGGTGACCGGAACCGAGAGAACCTTGATGTCGGTCTGGTAGCCGAGGCCCTTGAGGACGGTGGAAACGGTCGCGGTGGTTGCAGTGATGTCCGTCCAACCGACGTCGGAGAAACGGACGGTACCACAGCTTTCCGGCTCGGCAGCTGCAGCCTGTCCAGCGGCGAGGGCGACGACCGAAACGGCGCCCGCCAGCATCAGTTTGAGAGAGAGTCGTTTTTTCATCGTTGTCGTTCCCCTGCCTCTATTATTGTTTTAGCCAAACACCATTGGATAGCGAATTCAAGCGCTTTGATGTCGAAGGAAGTGTATTGCGTCAATATGCTGAGGGGGTGCACGATGCGACGCTGAATGTCGCATTGTCCACGAAATGGTCTAGTCCGGCGAAAAACTGTGGGTGCCGCAAACACGCTCTGGCCTTCCGGGACAAGGCTCGTCATTACCCGGGAGACGGAAACCGGACGCGGTGAAGATGGCCAAACTCTATTTCAGCTATGCGACGATGAACGCGGGCAAGAGCACGATGCTGTTGCAGGCCTCCTACAACTACCAGGAGCGCGGCATGCGTGTGGTGATGCTGATCGCTGCGCATGACGACCGGGCAGGGGTAGGCCGCATCTCCTCGCGCATCGGTCTTGCCTCCGACGCCATTCCGTTCCATGGCGATGACGACATCTATACGCTGATCGAAACGCTTCATTCCGATGGTGCCGGCGAGATCGCCTGCGTCTTCGTCGACGAGGCGCAGTTCCTCAACGAGGCGCAGGTCTGGCAACTCGCGCGCGTCGCCGACCGGATCGGCATTCCGGTCATGGCCTATGGCCTACGTACGGATTTTCAGGGCAAGTTGTTTCCGGGCTCGATGGCGCTGCTGGCGCTCGCCGACGAGTTGCGCGAGGTGCGCACCATCTGCCATTGCGGCCGCAAGGCGACGATGGTCGTGCGTCTCGATGGTACGGGCAAGGTGGTGCGCGAGGGTGCCCAGGTCGATGTCGGCGGCAACGAGAAATACGTCTCCTATTGCCGGCGCCATTGGGACGACCTGATGCGTTGCGAGTGAGTGCGACCGACTGGCCGCTTGCGGCCGCCTTGCCATTCTCGTCGGGTCCTGTCAGCAAGAGGTTTTCGATGCGGCGCCTGCTTTCCAGTCTTTTCCTCTGTCTTGGTGTCGCAGCTCCGGCTGCCCACGCCGGCGGCGACGCGACGGCGGGTGCCGCGGTGTTCCGCAAGTGCGCGGCCTGTCACACCGCCAGCGAGCCGGTCAATCGCGTCGGCCCGAGCCTGATGGGCGTGGTCGGCCGGCCGGTGGCGTCGGTTGCCGACTACAACTATTCCGAGGCGATGAAGACCTTCGGCGCCGAGGGGCACGTTTGGGACGAGGCGACGCTGAGCGAATATCTCTTGAGCCCCAAGGCGATGGTCGGCGGCACCAAGATGACTTTTCCCGGTCTCAAGAAACCTCAGGACATTGCCGACGTGATCGCCTATCTCAAGGCGCCGCCGGCCGCCAAATAGGCAATGCCTTCGATATCTCAAGCACTTCGCTGCAACGCTTGATCGAAAAAAGCCGCTGCGGAAGGCTTGTTCTCTTTCCATAAACACCCTTTATATAACTGCAATCGAAGGCTGAATAATTCGGCTGGGCTGGCGGATCGCGCCACGATGGATCGAGGGGCAGGACATGGCGACTCTTCAGAATTTTGACGCGGAGATCGAGAAGACGAAAGGCGTCGTCGAACAGATGCGCGGCAAGCTCGAGCAATCCGGTGTCGTGCTGGAGCAATTCGCCAAGGCCGAGACCAAGCTCGGCGACGTCAACTTCGCCATCGAGAACGCCCGCATCCAGGATGTGATCAACCAGCAGAAGGTGATGGAAGCCAACATTGCCGACCTGATCATCGGCCTTGAAGATGCGACCAATGTCTTCGGCTCCGAATTCGAGAGCATGAAGAACTATACCGGCTATGAGAAGTTCATCGGCATCTTCTCCAAGCAGAAGATGCAGCGCATGCGCACCGACCGCGTGCGTAACATGTCGCTTGCCGGCAACCTGCAGGAGCTGCTGTCGAAATCCGACATGATCGTCGGCATTCTCAAGGAGCAGAAGTCGATCCTCGACCAGCGCTACAAGACCTCGGAGCAGAGCTTGATCCAGGTGATCGAGCGCCGCAAGGGTACGATGGCGAACCTCGAAGAGGTGCAGAAGCGCATCGAGGAACTGAACCCCCTGCTGCTCGACATCGAAAACCGCATTGCCGCCTCCACGGAGCAGAAGGTCCGCACCGAGCTCGAAGGCGAACGCTCGGCGCTTGCCACCGAATACAACGAGAAGCAGGCCAAGGAACAGGAGCTGCTCGCCGAGAGCCAGACGCTCGAACGCTACACCGCGATGTTCCAGACCTTCGTCGATTCGCTCAACAACCAGATCGCCGCGCAGAACACGCTGATCAACAAGCTGACGATCGATACCGAACAGCGCATCGTGCTCTACAAGGCGCTGGAAGACTCCTTGAAGACGGCTGCCCAGCAGGATGTCGCCCACAAGATCAACACGCTCGGCAGCCAGGTCGACACCGCCGCCGAAGAGACGATGGCCGGCATCGGTGCCGCTGCGCAGCGCCATATCGGCGATCTCCTCGAAATGCATGAAAAGAACATGCTTTCGACGCAGGATATCCAGCGCCGCAAGAAGCTGGCGGACGACGCCTTTGCCCGTCGCTTCCAGGCTGTCATGGACAAGCACAACACTGCCAACTACGTGAAGCAGTGATCGGCAGGCGAATGATCGGAACCGAGTTTGCCGTCTGGCACGCGCCACGGGGATTTGCATGAAAGTCGCGGCTTCATCCGCTGTCGCACAATATTTCGCGTCGATCCACGCCGCACTCGCCGGGCTCGAGCTCTTTCTCGGCGACCGCAACTCGCCGCTCTATCGCAACACCGTCGTCGGCGAAGTGATCGTCCCCTATCTCGGCCGGTTGAAGGCGTCGATCGACTGCTGGGAGAACCGCATCGGCTTCGTCGATCAGTTCCGGATCTCGCGCGCCGAAAGCGGTTTTCCGGTGTTCCAGAACGTGCTGGAACTGGAGAACGATCGCCAGACGGCGGCAAAGCGCCTCGCCGACATTCCCACGGCCGATGCGCTGAGGGACGAGATGGTCGATTTCATCCTCCGTCAGAAGGCCTTTCCCGAGGCGTTGCAGACGCGCATGGCCGAGCGGCTCTATCTGGAGCAGATCGGCAAGGGTGAGATCTTCTCGCCCTTTATCTTGCCGGAGACCATCCGCGTCGCCGTCAATTCCAAGACGATGCGTCCCTATTACATCGTGAGCTGGGGCGCCTTCGACGGCGCCAATACCCTGCCGATGGTCTACATGGCGACGATCGAGGATTCCTCCGAGAAGATCGTCGAGATGCTGGTGACCGAGGACGGCAAGCTCAATCCGCAGGTCGAGATCCCGTTGCCGGTTGGTGGTTTGCTCAATCCAGATCTCGCCAGCCGCTTCGACGATTTCGCCTCCAAGAACAGCAGCTATTCGCTGACCCCGGTGACGATCGCGACCAATCTCGACAAGGATTTTGACGAGCTCCATCCGAAGCAGCTGCGCCGCATCGTGCTCGGCCCGTTCTATTCTGCCGGGATCACCGAGAACAATGCGCGCATCAACGACATCCTCTCCAAGGTGCGAAAGACCGAGAATGCCTGGCTTCTGACCTGGACCGTGCAGGAGGTCTTCTCCAAGGCCGAAAGGCCCGCCAAACGCGGCTTCTGGTCATCGACGCCGGCGCAGGAGGAGTTCCACATCGATACCGCCAATCTGGAAGCGGCGCGCATGGGTGTCTCCTCCTACGAGAAGCACGCGCTGGTGCCGCACGACGCCTATCAGGCGCTCTATGCCGCCGGCGAGGCCGAACAGGTGTTCGGCGACTACAAGGTCCACGTCATTTCCGGCAACCAGGTCGTAAGCGAGGTTTGACGATGACACTCAATACGGGGCTGACGACGCTGCACGAGGACGACATCGCCAAGCATCAGGCGGTGGCGCAGGGGCTGGTGACGAAGCTCATCATTCTGGAGCGCGAGGATGCATCCGCCGGGACGACGCTTGCCGGCACCGGCCGCCGCTTCGTCTCGACGGTTTCGACCGGTGGCCAGCGGCGCACACGCGAAGTCGAGCTGACCAAGACCATTCAGTCAGTGCGCCAAGGCGATCCGATGTTGTCGCCGGCCCAGCACGCCGTGCTTTATCGCACACGCCGCGGTATTCAGGTGGCGCTCGCCGTGGCCGACGTCTTTGCGCGGCAGACAAACCTCGAGCAACTGCAGGCGAAAAACGCCACATCGCCGCTCGGAGGAGATGAGGCCAACCAGTTCAAGGCGCTGCTTTCGGCGTCTGCCTATGTCGCCGCGTTTACGCTTGCCGCCTATCTCGGCTCGACGCTTTCAGGTGAGGGCGAGCCGGTGGACGATGCGGTCGAGCCCGACTTTCTGTTCGACACGCCGCAGGACGCATTGAAGAGCCTCATCTCGGCGCTCGACCACGGCATTGCCGGGGCGCCTGACGATCTGGCGCTGACCGCCCGGGCGCGCGCCTTTTCGCGCGTGGCAGTCGAGGGGTTGATCGCGCGCAAGGCGCGGTTCACTGGACTGCAGAGCTTCGAGACCGTGCATATCCGGCTCGACCAGGACGATTTCACGCTGAACGGCTTCGATGTCGCACCGGGCCAGAAGCGCAAGCCGCTGGTGATGACCTTCAAGAAGCCCGAGGAGATCATCGGCAACCACATTGCCAAGTACCAGGCGTTGAAGCTTGCCAAGATGCTGATGGCCTATGACTTCGACCGGCAGATGAACCCCTTCGTCGAGCTTGGCGGCTTCCTCTTCACCTTCATCGGCGACGGCATGCCGGGCACCGGCAAGACGATCCTGATCCAGATGCTCGCCGGCATGCTCAACGAATATTGCGAGATTGCCGGCTACGCCTTCCATTACGAGAATTTCGGCGTTGACCAGATCTCCTCCTATCAGGGCAAATCGGGCCAGAACTGCAAGGAGTTCGTCAACAACGTCATCAACCCGCGCGCGATCGGCTTCGGCACGATCGACGATGTCGACCAGGTGGCGGCGAAGCGCTCCGACGATCGCGCTTCCGCCGGCCAGCATGAGGTGACGGCGGTGCTGATGGAGAGCTTCGCCGGTGCTTCGACGGTGGTGCGCGGCAATTGCACCTTCGGCATGTTCTCCAACTACCCTGAGAATGTCGACGATGCGCTGCGCCAGCGCGCCGGCGCCCGCTGGCTGGTCGACGGGCCGCAGACGGAAGACGATTATATCGACATCTTCGCGCTGCTCGTCGGCAAGAACCACAAGATCCCGCTCGGCGAACACCAATTGTTCGAGGGGCAGGAGATCAAGCGGGCCGTGTCGCAATCCTATGCCGAGCACGCGCGGCCGAAGGAGGATGGCCTCATCGCCGTCTGGGAGCGTTACCAGAAGGAACGCGGCACGCTCGCCTCGCTCGCCGATGTCGGCGCCTATCTGCACATGATCAAGGAGGCCGAGCCGCGTTTTACCGGCCGCGCGATCAAGAACATCACCGATGCGATCAAGCTGCGCGCCATGGACGTCGAGCTGCCGGATGACTGGTTCAGGGATGCCGGCTCGTTCATGCACAAGGGCTATGACGAGAAGAAAACGATGATCGAGGCGCTACGCGGCCCGATCACCATCGAGATGGTGCTGCAGGAGATCAACCGCTACGCCGACAGCGAATTCCGCTACACCGACAAATCCGACGATGCTGCCGTCACCGACATCATCCGTCGCGAGCGTCAGCGCGAAAAGGCGATCCACGAGATCGAGGCGATGAAGCGCGACGGCCGGTGGCAGGGGTTATGATGGGAAGAGCTGACCGATGAAACGCTTGCTCGAAGCCGAGCTCATCTATGGACGGCTGCTCGATGTCTCCGAGCCGCACCTGATCGCGCGTTACAACAAGGCACTCGAAGGCTTCGGCCTGCGCCCGACGGCGTTGACGGCGTTCAGCATCGACATGACCGGGTTTTCGCCCGAAATCGCTGACGAACTGGGTGACCGTGATTATCTCGATCCGAACCGGGTCAACCGCCGGTTCATCATCATGACACCGGATCAGGCGGAGCTGCCGGTCGTGCATACGAGCTTCTCCAATACGGCGGCGCTGATGCACGAATTCTTCAACGCCAACGGCCGCGCGATCAATGCGATCACGATCAAGGACGCGCTCTACGGCGAGATCGAGGATTCGGTTTCGGTCGTCGACGACATCGACGACCTGCTGTCGATCAACGAGGTGCGTTTCCGGGTGCTGTCGGCCGAGGACATGCTCGGCAAGGCCGCCGAACTCAGGGGCCTCGTCGACCGGCTGAAGAAAGTGCCGACGGCCTGGGCCGACGACGAGATGCTGAACCGCATGGTCGAGCTTGCCAAGCTCACCGGCGATATCCGCCAGAATGCGCTGGTGCCGGACCAGCTCGTCTTCCGCCACGAAGCCTTCTGGGCCAATCATTTCGGGGGCGTCTATGTCTTTCTCGACGACAAGACGACGACCGTGATCTGCGACCCCTCGGTCCCCGGCTTCCGCCGCTCGCGGCCATGGCAGGTCAGCTATATCGCCATCAACGATCATGCCCGGATCTACGACTTCCTCGCCTCGACCAAGCGGCTGCAATTGCCACAGGCGTCCTGGGTGGAGGAGTCGGGGCTCTATCAGCACCGGGCCGACATGATCGTGCGCGGGCTGATCGACGAAATTGACCCGACGGCCGATCTCGCCAATGCCGACCGGATCTGGCTGCAGACCTGGATGCACCGCAATGCGGCTGTCGTCGCGAGGGACGGGGCCTATCCGTTCCTGCAGGAGATGATCCGCATGGTTGCCGCGACCGGCACGATCAAGATGCAGGACGTGGCGCCGGCGAACCGCTTCATGCTGGTGCGCGCAGCACCCACCCATCCCGACCAGTGGCTGGTCAACCGACTGATTTCCCAGCTCGTGCCCCGCGATTTCGTCTCGCGCTTCGTCTTCGACAAGCAGGGTTTCTACGACGCCTACGAGCGCTATGGCGAAAGCTTCAAGGCCTATGTTGTGGCGACGCTGACGGGTTCATATCTCAAGGACAAGGCGGCCTTCCGCCACAAGCTTTACGGCCTCAGAGAGGAATAGGACATGTTCGATCCGATCGTTGCGTTTTTCCAGCGGGTCTTTACCGCGATCGGCCGCGGCATAGGTCTCGCCGTTGCCTGGCTGCTCTGGCCGTTCGTCGCGGCCGGTAACTGGTATCGGCAGCGGAGCTGGATCATCAAAGGACCAATCGGCATCGTTCTGCTCGGCCTCATCTTCCTCTACGGCTATTTCATCTGGCAGACGCAGGCCTGGACGAACTTCGATCCTGACTATGTCGAGCGTTACAAGCTGGCCGAGCACAAGGTGCCGGCGGGCTCGCCGAAGAGCGGCCCGGGCGCGACGACCGGCCAATCGACGACCGGTGCGGCGGCAACCAACCTTGCGGCGGCGGCTGCACCGCAGACCGAATCGACACCGGAGGCGCTGGCGGTGGTGCAATTGCCTGCCGGTACCGTGTGCCAGACCTCGGCAATCGTCGATGTCGCCGCCGACCTTATCGATTACAATGTCAACGAGAATGCGTGGATATCGTCGATGCTGCTCTACAAGCTCGGTTTCTTCGGGCTTGACTGGGACGACACGCCCTGGCTCGACAACAAGGCGTCGTTCCAGCGCGGCATCAACCAGGCGGTGCGCCGCACCTCGGTCGAGCTGGTCGATTCGCTTGGTCGCGTGCGCGGCACGTCCGGCATCAACAGCGACCTGCAGAGTGCGCGCGGCAATATCCAGTTCGATGAGGAGACCTGGTATTTCGGCCTGAACCCCTTTGGCCCGAAGACGCCGACGCCGAGCTTCTACCGGGCGGCGATGAAGGACCTCAGGGCCTTCAACATCTCGCTCGGCAAATGCGAAGCGATCTTCGACGGCCGCTCCGACAACCTCGTCGAATTCCTCGACCGTGTTGCCAACGATCTCGGCAACACCTCGGCGATCATTCGCGAACGGTCGGAAAACCACAATGGCGGCTGGTTCGACACGCGCGCCGACGACCGCTTCTGGTTCGCCTATGGCCAGCTCTACGGTTATTACGGCATTCTGTCGGCCGCCGGCGCCGACTTCGACAACGTCGTTGCCCAGCGCGGCCTGACGCCGATCTGGACGGAGACGATCAAGCAACTGCGCGCCGCATTGCGCATCCAGCCGCTGATCATCTCCAACGGCGAGGAGGCCGGCTGGATCATGCCGACGCATCTGGCGACGATGGGCTTCTATACGCTGAGGGTACGCTCGAACATCGTCGAAATGCGCGATATCCTCGCCCGATAGGGCGGAACGGCAAGGTGGCGCCTGAACTTCCGGGCGCTGCCGCAAACCTTACTTGAGTTAAAGCGGGATGCGGGCCGAAAACCGCAGACACGTTTCCTCATCCCGCTCCGGCATCGCGAACTGCGCCTTGAAAGGCGTGGACGAAAAACGACCCTGGGGAGGGGACATGTCATGACCGAGGTTAAGTCCGATATCGAGATTGCGCGTGCGGCGAAGAAAAAGCCGATCCTGGAGATAGGGGCGGCACTCGGCATCCCAGCGGAAGATCTGCTACCCTACGGCCACGACAAGGCGAAGATCGGTGCCGATTTCATCGCCCGCCAGCGCGAAAAGAAGAACGGCCACCTGATCCTGGTGACGGCGATCAATCCGACGCCGGCCGGCGAAGGCAAGACGACGACGACAGTCGGCCTCGGCGACGGGCTCAACCGCATCGGCAAGAAGGCGATCGTCTGCATCCGCGAGGCGTCGCTCGGCCCCTGCTTTGGCATCAAGGGCGGAGCCGCCGGCGGCGGTTACGCACAGGTGGTGCCCATGGAGGACATGAACCTCCATTTCACCGGCGATTTCCACGCCATTACTTCAGCGCACAATCTGCTCGCGGCGCTGCTCGACAATCACATCTACTGGGGCAACGAGCAGAATGTCGACATCCGCCGCATCGCCTGGCGTCGCGTTATGGACATGAACGACCGGGCACTGCGCAGCATTGTCGGGCCGCTCGGTGGTGTCGCGAATGGTTATCCGCGCGAGACCGGTTTCGACATCACCGTTGCATCCGAGGTCATGGCCATCCTCTGCCTGGCAACCGATCTGAAGGATCTCGAGAAGCGCCTCGGCAATATCATCGTCGGCAACCGACGCGACAAGAGCCCGGTGTTTGCGCGTGACATCAAGGCCGATGGCGCGATGGCGGTGCTGCTCAAGGACGCGATGCAGCCGAACCTGGTGCAGACATTGGAAAACAATCCGGCCTTCGTGCATGGTGGTCCCTTCGCCAACATCGCCCATGGCTGCAATTCGGTGATCGCCACGACGACGGCGCTGAAGCTCGCCGACTATGTGGTCACCGAAGCCGGCTTCGGCGCCGATCTCGGTGCGGAAAAATTCTTCGACATCAAGTGCCGCAAGGCGGGGCTGAAGCCCGATGCCGCGGTGATCGTCGCCACCGTCAGGGCGATCAAGATGAATGGCGGCGTCAAGAAGGACGATCTCGGCAAGGAAGACCTGGAGGCCCTGCGCAAGGGCTGCGCCAACCTTGGCCGGCATGTGCAGAACGTCAAGAAGTTCGGCGTTCCCGCGATCGTCGCGATCAACCACTTCACCTCCGACACCGAGGCCGAGATTCAGGCGATCAAGGACTATGTGACGACACTCGGTGCCGACGCCGTGCTCTGCCGGCATTGGGCCGAGGGGTCGGCGGGAATCGAAGAACTGGCGCGCAAGGTGGCGGATCTGGCCGAGGGCGGCCATTCGCAGTTCTCGCCGCTCTATCCGGATGACATGCCGCTCTTCCACAAGATCGAAACTATCGCCAAGGACATCTATCATGCGAGCGAAGTGATCGCCGACAAGTCGGTGCGCGATCAACTGCACACCTGGGAGAACCAGGGCTATGGCCACCTGCCGATCTGCATGGCCAAGACGCAATATTCCTTCTCGACCGACCCGAACCTGCGCGGCGCGCCGAGTGGCCATGCGGTGCCGATCCGCGAGGTGCGGCTTGCGGCCGGCGCCGGTTTTATCGTGGTCATCACCGGCGAGATCATGACCATGCCCGGCCTTCCCAAAGTGCCGTCGTCGGAGAAGATCTTCCTGAACGAGCAGGGTTACATCGAGGGGCTGTTCTAGAGCGACCGACCGGCCTGATCGAAACAACGCCGCGCATCCGGCGGGATGCGCGGCGTTGTCGTGTTTTGCATTTGCCTTGTCTTGGCTTCCGGAACGGACGTTAGGCAGTGAGGCTGAGGAAGTCGACCTTGCCGATCGAGGCGCCCTTGTGGCGCAGGATGTCGTAGGCCGTCGTCAGGTGGAAATAGAAGTTTGGCAGAACGAATCTCAACAGATACTCTTCGCCCGTGAGCGTCACTTTCAGGGTCGGGAAGTTGAGGACGACCTCACGGCTGCCGCTATCTTCCAGGTCGACGGGGCGCACAGTTTCAAGAAAAGCAACCGTATTGGCGATGCGCTGACGCAGTTCGTCCAGGGTCTTTTCCTCGTCCGGAAAACGGGGAACCTCGATCGAAGTCAGGCGGCCGACCAGACCCTTGCTCGTGTCGCTCACACGCTGCACCTGGCCGGCAAGCGTCAGCATGTCCGGCGCCAGCCGGGCATTGACGAGATCATCGGGGGAGATGCCGTTGTCGCGCGCATAAGCCTCGGCCTTGTCGAGCAGTTTGGTGAGCACACCAAGGCCGCGAATGAATGCGGGAATGGAGAGCTGGTAGATCGTCAATGCCATGACACATTTCCTTGAGACTGGGCGCAAAACGGGTGGATTTTCCTCATGCCTGTATTTGGGAGCCGGGGTGCCGTCCTGCAAGGCGCGCCGACCGGTATCTTTATGGTTACGAGGCTGGCGGGAGGCGACTGAACTTGGGCCTGCGGCTCTGGCCAGGACATGGGGTCTCGTGCATTGATCGGAGGCGACCTTTGCGCGACACGCAAGGCGTACGCCGCTGTAGCAGACACAATGGACACCGCCATGACGCCCCAGGATTTGCAGACCTATCTTCACGCCCATATCCCGCTTTCGGCGGCGATGCAGGTTCAGGTGGAGGACGTAGCGGAAGACCATATCCTGCTCTCGGCGCCCCTGGCACCCAACATCAATCACCGCGAGACGGTGTTCGGCGGCAGCGCCTCGGCGCTATCGATCCTGTCGGCTTGGTCGCTCCTGCATGTGCGGTTGCGCAAAAGCGGCGTGGCTGCGCGCCTGGTGATCCAGAGCAACCGCATGGACTATCTAAAGCCGGTGGCCGGTGCCTTTTCGGCTCGCTCGTCGCTAGCGAATGCCGGGCAATGGCCGAGCTTTCTGCGATTGCTCGAACGGCGGGGCAGGGCGCGGGCCGTGGTCGTTGCCGACCTGCTTGACGGTGGAGAGGTGGCCGGGCGTTTCGAGGGCGAGTTTGTCGCCCTCGGCTATGGCAATGACTGAGTTGCGGCGACCGGGCCAGGTGATCCCCGCCTAGCGGCAATAGCGATAGTCGTTGCGCCGATCGATCACGTCGAGATGCAGGTGGGTTTCGTGGGCGGCGTCGCTGCCGGGATCGAGCACAGTCTTGAAATACAGACAGGCCGAGGCGGTGACCGCGCGCTGGAAGGCGCCGTCCATCGTGCCATCCTCGTCGCGCGGTTGGATGGCGATCGTCGTTCCGTCGCTCAAGCGGAAGGACGCGATGTCGACGGCGTTGCCGTGGGCATGTTCGGAGATCTTGCCTGACGTTGCATTGTTGCGCAGGCGGCAGATATAGGTCGACGCCTGGTTCAGCGCCTTGATCTTGATGTTCTTGTCGAAGGCGACCTCGGCAGCCGGCTGGGCCGCTTCCTTTGTCCAGCGTGCCAGCGCCAGCGCCGTTTCGCACCGCATCACTCCCTTCGGCGCGAGCGTAACGTCGGGCAGAATGCTGGTGACCTCCAGTGGCTTGTCGATGCCGCAGCCCTTGCCGTCGTCGATGCGCTTGGCTTCGACAAACGTCGCGCCAACCGCTTTCAGGTCGGCGAGGCACTTGGCATATTCGGCAGCATTCTCCGTCTCGACCGGTGGATAGACGATTGGCGCCGGTGCGGGCTCGGCATCCTTCTTCTCGTCGGCGCGCTGGTCCTTTTCGTCCGCCGGCAGCTTCTTGTCCTTTGTCGATTGCTCGTCTCCATCCGCCTGCTTCGGCTGCGGAACGGGCTGTTCGCCGTTGGCTGCCGTCGGCCCTTTCTCCGTCGCGCCCTTGCCGTCGTCCGCCGGTGCCGCCGGCTTCTTGTCGGGTGTGGGAACAGCCTCTTCCGCTCCTGCATCCGTCGGCGGCTTTTCTATCGGGATGGGGCCGTGTTTCGGCAGGCTGGCGCCCGTCAGGATCAGGAGTGACAGCAGGATCAAGGGGAAAGAGCGACGCATCCAGTACCTTTCTCACTGCCCGCGCGGCGGGCTTTGAGCGGAGGGAACGCGCAGAACCGGATCTGGTTTCATGAGATCGCGATGTTTTGGTTGGAATCGACCAAATCATAAACGTGACCGATTCCAATAAATTAGAGCGGGATGCGGGCGGAAGGCCGCATGCACTTTTCCTCGTCCGCTCCAACTCTCCGGCAAAAGCGTTGCAGTTCGGCAACGCCTCGAATTGGCACGACCCCACAAATTGTGGGGAGTATCTTTGTATGTTGACAATTATACTCATGTTTTTTATGCGGCATAAATGAGGCGACGACATGTCGCAACGCCCAGAACGCGCCCAGCCAGCCCCTTGAGTTTGCCGCTCAACAGCAAGCCCGGCCTCGAACCTCAAAGGATTGGTCCATGCTCACCCGGCATCGTCGCCAGGCCCTGTTGGCTTGCACGACAACTCTTGCAATTTCAGTCGCTACCGTCGCATTCGCCCAGAGTTCGACAAACCAGGCAAAGCCGGAAGAGAAAAAGGCCGAGGAGACCAAGAAGGGCGAAACCTACCTGTCGCCGATCGTTGCCAAGGGCTCACGCACCGCTGACCCCTATGCGAAGGCCGGCCCGGTCAGTGTCGTCACGTCCGACCAGATCGACCTGCAATCCGGTCTCGAGACCGACGACCTGCTGCGCGGCGTTCCCGGCACGTCAACCGCCAACAACCCGCAGAACCCGGGCGTCGCCGTCAACATCCGTGGCTTCGAGGGTTCCGGCCGCGTCAACATGATGATCGACGGTGTGCGCCAGAACTTCCGCTTCACCGGCCATGAAGCCCAGGGCCTTGCCTATTTCGATCCGGCATTCCTTTCCGAGATCGACGTCACCCGCGGTGCCGTCACCGGTGTCGGCGGCGGTGCTTTGGCCGGTTCGGTCAACTTCAAGACCTACGACGTCGAAGACCTGATCCAGGACGGCAAGAACTACGGCGGCATCGCTTCTGCCACCTACGGCAGCAACGAGGCCGGCTGGTCGGAATCTTTGATCGGTGCCTATCGTTTCAACGACGTCTTCTCGGTGCTCGGCGGCATCAGCAAGGCTGATCCCGGCAACTACGACAACGGCAACGGCGTAACGGTGCCTTACACCGAGGAAGACCTGCTTTCCGGCCTGTTGAAGTTCGAGGTGACTCCGGATCAGGACCACACCTTCAAGCTCACCGGCATCACCTATGACAACGACTTCTTCGCGAACTCCTACTTCCAGAACGTGAAGAACCAGACCGTTTCGGCCAGCTATTCCTACACGCCGGACAACGAACTCATCGATTTCCGGGCCAATGCCTATTGGAACCGGCTGAAGATGAAGTACGACACCGATGTTCGCGGTGGCGGCACGGCGGCCGGTCGCCGCATCACCGACACGGGCAAGGGCTTCGATATCTCGAACACCTCGCTGTTCGATCTCGGTGAGGTTGCCGTCCGGGCGAACTACGGCGTCGAATATTTCCGCGACGACTATGACGTCATCAACAGCACGGCGCGCCCGTCTGGCGGCGTCAACGGCAGCGGCACCAATGCCACGACCGGCGTCTTCAGCAACACGACCTTCACCTATGGTATCGTCGATCTGACGGCCGGCCTGCGGTGGGATCACTTCAGCCTCGATGGTTCCGGCGCCGTGGTGCGAGGCAACCCGATCGGCCTGCCGGCGGGTCCCTACACGGTCGACAAGTCCGACGGCCGTCTCAATCCGAGCGTCACGGTCGCGCTCAACCCGACGGACTGGTTCCAGCCCTACGTGACCTACGCCGAGACCTCGCGTTCGCCGACCGTCAACGAGACCTTCGCCGGCGGCACGCACCCGGGTACGACCGGCCAGTCGTTCTTCCCCAATCCGTTCCTCGAGCCTGAAATCTCGAAGGGCTGGGAAATCGGCGCGAACTTCACCTTCGACGGGCTGCTCGATCCCAGCGACAGCCTGCGTGTGAAGGCGAACTACTTCCACAACCGCATCGACAACTACATCACCGCAGCGCTGCTGGGTGGTGGTCGCCAGATCTTCTTCGTCAACAATCCCGGCACCTCGACGGTGCAGGGCTTCGAACTCCAGGCGGCCTACGATGCCGGCTATGTCTTCGGTGATCTCGCCTACACCTACACCGACAGCAATTTGCCTTCCCAGGTGAACGGGTTCGGTGTCCAGAGCTACCTGCCTGATAACATCATCAGCGCAACGCTCGGTGCGCGCTTCCTCGAAGACCAGCGCCTGACGGTCGGCACGCGGCTCTATGCGGTGTCGAACGCATTCGTCGGCGAGATCAACCGCACGCCGCCGAACGTTCCGGGCTATGGCCTCGTCGACCTCTTCGCGAACTACAAGTTCGAGAACGGCTTCGAGGTGACGGCGACGGTGACGAACCTGTTCGACAAGACCTACACGCCGTCGTCGAGCACGATTGCAGGCAGCACGATCGATACGGGCCGCGGCCGCACCTTCCTGGTTACGGCGAAGGCGAAGTTCTGATAGGATCAGATCAACTCCAGTCGGGCGGCTCGCAAGAGCCGCCTCTTTTTTTGATCGATCCGTGATATCCGGCGCGGCTTTCCCGCTTGCGCAAGGCATCAACCCACGCTAACACTTTCGCCCATGGAAAATGCACGCAACATTTCGACCTGGTGGTGGGCTCGCTGAAGCGGCCTTGACCAGTCATGCGTGATTGAGAGATGAAGCCGCCCGGAGATTTCGAGGCGGCTTTTTTCATGTTTGGGCCGCTCAAGGACCGGGCTTTTACGGAGCGAGGCGAATGGCAACGGTAATTCTCGAGGGCGGAGCGGAGAGCTACACCGCCAAAGGCGGCATCGTGGTGACGCGCAGGCGACGCGAAGCCTCCTATAAGCAGGCGATCGCGAGCTATGTGGACAAGCTCGATGAACGCCGCGGCGCGGTGTTTTCCTCCAACTATGAATATCCCGGCCGCTACACCCGTTGGGACACGGCCGTCGTCGATCCGCCGCTCGGCATTTCCTCGTTCGGCCGCGCGCTCTGGATCGAAGCCTATAACGACCGTGGCGAAGTGCTGCTGTCGATCATCGCCGAGCACCTGAAGACAGTCGCGGACATCACCCTCGGCGCCTCGACCAGCCGCCGCCTCGATCTGACGATCAATCAGCCTGACCGCGTCTTCACCGAGGAAGAGCGCTCGAAGATGCCGACGGTGTTCAGCGTGCTGCGCGCCGTCACCAATCTCTTCCATTCGGCCGAGGACGCGAGCCTCGGCCTTTATGGCGCCTTCGGCTACGATCTCGCCTTCCAGTTCGACGCGATCGACCTGAAGCTCAAGCGTCCCGACGACCAGCGCGACATGGTGCTGTTCCTGCCGGACGAGATCCTCGTCGTCGACCACTATGCCGCCAAGGCCTGGATCGACCGCTACGATTTCGCCAAGGATGGCAAGACGACCGAAGGCAAGGCGGACGAGATCGCGAGCGAACCATTCCAGACAGTCGACAGCATCCCGCCGCATGGCGACCATCGCCCCGGCGAATACGCCGAGCTCGTCGTCAAGGCGAAGGAGAGCTTCCGCCGTGGCGATCTGTTCGAAGTGGTGCCCGGCCAGAAGTTCTTCGAGCGCTGCGAGAGCAAGCCTTCGGAAATCTCCAATCGGCTGAAGGCGATCAATCCGTCGCCCTATTCCTTCTTCATCAATCTCGGAAACCAGGAATATCTGGTCGGCGCTTCGCCGGAAATGTTCGTTCGCGTTTCCGGCCGCCGCATCGAGACCTGCCCGATCTCGGGTACGATCAAGCGCGGCGACGACCCGATCGCCGACAGCGAGCAGATACTGAAGCTCTTGAATTCCAAGAAGGACGAATCCGAGCTCACCATGTGCTCGGACGTCGACCGCAACGACAAGAGCCGCGTCTGCGTGCCCGGCTCGGTCAAGGTCATCGGCCGCCGCCAGATCGAGATGTATTCGCGCCTGATCCACACGGTCGACCATATCGAAGGGCGGCTGCGCGACGATATGGATGCCTTCGACGGCTTCCTCAGTCACGCCTGGGCGGTGACGGTCACCGGTGCGCCGAAGCTTTGGGCCATGCGCTTTATCGAAAGCCATGAGAAGAGCCCGCGTGCATGGTATGGTGGCGCGATCGGCATGGTCGGCTTCAACGGCGACATGAACACGGGCCTGACGCTGCGCACGATCCGCATCAAGGACGGCATCGCCGAGGTCAGGGCAGGGGCGACGCTGCTCTACGATTCAAACCCGGAAGAAGAAGAAGCCGAAACCGAACTGAAGGCCTCCGCCATGATCGCTGCCATTCGCGATGCGAAATCGGCCAACGCCGGCAAGGCAAGCCGCGACGTTGCGGCGGTCGGCGCCGGCGTCAACATCCTGCTCGTCGACCACGAAGACAGCTTCGTTCATACGCTCGCGAACTATTTCCGCCAGACTGGGGCAACCGTCACGACGGTACGCACGCCGGTCGCGGAAGAGATCTTCGATCGCGTCAAGCCGGATCTCGTCGTGCTTTCGCCAGGACCCGGCAATCCGAAAGATTTCGACTGCAGGGCAACGATCAAGAAGGCGCGGGCCCGCGAACTGCCGATTTTCGGCGTCTGCCTCGGTCTGCAGGCGCTTGCCGAAGCCTATGGCGGGGACCTGCGCCAACTCGCGATCCCGATGCACGGCAAGCCGTCGCGCATCCGCGTGCTGGAACCGGGCATCGTCTTCTCCGGTCTCGGCAAGGAAGTGACCGTCGGGCGCTACCACTCGATCTTCGCCGATCCGTCGAGCTTGCCTAACGACTTCATGATTACAGCTGAAAGCGAAGACGGCACGATCATGGGTATCGAGCACACCAAGGAACCGGTGGCTGCAGTGCAGTTTCACCCGGAATCGATCATGACGCTTGGCGGCGACGCCGGCATGCGGATGATCGAGAACGTCGTGGCGCATCTTGCCAAGCGCGCCAAGATCAAGGCCGCCTGAGCATTCCCGCATTCGGGCGATGCTGACGTTGGGAAGATCTTGACGATATTGAAGAACCAAGGGGCCGCTTCCGTCATGGAGGTGGCCCTTTTTGTTCCTACCGTGTCGCCTGAATGGCTGGCGCGCGCTCGCAGCGATCGGCAAAAAGCCGCTCGCCCAGGAAATCGACGAACACGCGCACCTTTGGCGATAGATGGCGGTTTGACAGCCAGAGGAGGTGAAACTGTCCGGGAGCGTCGAGATAGGCGTCGAGCACCGTGCGGAGCCGGCCGTCACTGAGTGGCTGGCGCGCGAGGAAATCCGGCAGGCAGCCGATGCCGAGACCGCTGAGGACGGCGCCGCTGAGCGCCTCCATGTTGTTGCTGGTGAGCACGGTCTTGATCTGCGGTCCGGGTCCGTCTGAGGGCATGGCGATCGGCCATTCCTGCAGCTTCCGGCTGTTGGGAAAACGGAAGCGGATCGCATGGTGCCCGTCGAGGTCACGCGGGCATTCGGGTGTGCCGTGCCGATCGAGATAGGCGGGGGCGGCGCAGAGCAGAAGCTGGAACGGTCGCAGCGCCCGGGTCATCAGCGGGGAATCCGGCAGCACGCCGCTGCGGACGGCGACGTCGACTTCCTCGTCGATCAGATCGACGATGCGATCGTTGAAGTCGAGGTCGAGCTCGATTTCGGGGTGGCGCCGCACGAACTCCGGCAGCACCGGCAGCAGCAAATGGTAGCTGACGATCGGCACGCTGACGCGCAACCGACCGCGTGGAACGGCCACGGCCTCGGCCAATGAGGCTTCGGCATCGTCGAGGTCGTCGAGGATGCGGCGGCAGCGCTCGTGAAAGAGGCGTCCCTCCTCGGTCAGCCGGATACTACGGGTCGAGCGCTGCAGCAGGCGCACGCCGAGCTGCTTTTCGAGAGCAGTGACTGCCTTGCCGACCGCGGAGGCGGACAGGCCGAGCACGCGCCCAGCGGCGACGAAGCTGCCGAGATCGGCGGTGCGCACGAAGGCGGTCAATCCACTCAGGCGATCCATTGCTGACTTCCTATTCGAGCGTTCTGTTCCGGTATGCCTGTCCTCTTGGCACAATTCTCAGCCGATTATGGCGAAACTATCCTGCATTCGTCAATCGATGCCCAAGCGGCGGACGTCCAGCTGCAGGTTTCCAGGAAGTCTGTGTGGATATCTCCTTTGCTCCAACGGATGGACGATATGAGAGAAAAGTTCAAAGACGGGCGCGGACGCCGGTTCGTGCTGCTCGCGGTTTGCTGCGCGGCGGCCGCGATGCCGCTCACCTTCACGGGACCAGCCGTGGCGTTGCCGGCGATCAGCCGCAGCCTCGGCGCCGATCCGATCGCGCTCAATTGGGTCACCAATGCCTTCATGCTGACCTTCGGCAGTTCGCTGATGGCGGCAGGCGCAGTTGCCGACAGTTTCGGTCGCAAGCGCGTCTTCCTCGGCGGTCTTGCCGCGTTCCTGCTGTTCTCTGCTGCTCTGGCATTCGCCGGCAATATCGTCTGGTTCGACGTGTTGCGAGCGCTTCAAGGGATAGGGGCAGCCGCCGCCTTCTCCGGCGGCATGGCCTCGCTCGCCCAGGAGTTCGAAGGAAACGAGCGGCTGAGAGCCTTCAGCCTCGTTGGCGCCAGCTTCGGCGTCGGCCTCGCCTTCGGGCCAATCGCCTCGGGCCTGATGGTCGAGGCCTTCGGGTGGCCCGCGATCTTCCTGCTCGTCGTTGCTCTTGCTGGCCTGGCGCTGGCACTCGGAGCGGTTTTCATGCGGGAGACGTGGGATCCGGATGCCACCGGCCTCGACTGGAAGGGAGCTGCGAGTTTCACCGCGGCGCTGACTGCGCTCACCTTCGGCATTTTGCAGGCACCGGAAAGCGGCTGGAGCCACCCGCTCGTGGTCGCCATGTTCGCGGCCTCCGTACTTTTCTTTCTGGCCTTCTGGCGGATCGAGCGGTCGGTCGCGCGGCCCATGCTCGATCTGACGCTTTTTCGCTATCCACGCTTCGTCGGCGTGCAATTGCTTGCGGCAGCTCCCGCCTATGGCTTCGTCGTCCTACTCATCCTGCTTCCCGTGCGTTTCATCGGTATCGAGGGCATGAGCGCGGTCTCAGGTGGCCAGATGATGATCGCGATGTCTGCGCCGCTTCTGATCCTGCCAATTGCCGCAGGCCTGTTGACGCGCTGGTTCACGCCGGCAGCGATCTGTGGAGCGGGCTTGCTGTTCTCGGCGGCAGGGCTCTTCTGGCTAAGCCGGTTTCCGGTGGGTTCCGAGCCGACCGTGCTGCTCGCACCTCTGCTGCTGATAGGACTTGGCATCAGCCTGCCTTGGGGGCTGATGGACGGGCTTGCCGTCAGCGTCGTGCCGAAGGAGCGCGCGGGCATGGCGACGGGGATCTTCAGCACCACGCGTGTCGCAGGCGAGGGGGTTGCGCTCGCGATCGTGAGCGCAGTTCTCTCCGCGCTCACCGCTTCGAACCTGGGGCCGGAGGCCGGCGCGAATGCCGCTGCAATGGCCCAGCGCGTCGTGACTGGCAACCTTACGGACGCAGCGCTGCTTGCACCGCAGACATCGCACGTCGTTCTCCTCCACGCCTATGGCGATGCGTTCAGTGCCTTGCTTTGGCTGCTGACTGGCATCACGGTTGCGACCGCAGCCGTCGTGTTCTTCTTCATTGGCCGGGGTAGCAAGGTTGCCGACGGCGACGAAATCGAAGCCAAGCTGTTGGCCCTCGAGGTCATTGCCTGCGGAGAAACCGGAGCCAGCCGAACCAAGCTTTGACAAGAGGGGCCCAATCGCTCATATGCTTAGCGATAGACCGCCTGCGCGAAATTCGCGCGGGCGGTTTTGCGTTTCAATGGGCTTGCGTTTGCAACTCGTTTGCATCTGCATAGGGAATGATAAAAATGTCTGCGTCCGACAACAGAACCGTCCTGCGGCTTGCCTTTTGGGGCATTCCGCTGTCTCTGGCCGTGCTGGGGCTGAAGCTTCTTGCCTGGTGGCTCACCGGCTCGGTGGCCCTTTTGTCCGATGGTCTCGAATCCACGGTCAACGTGATCGCTGCAGTGATCGCCTATCTGATGATCGGTTATGCTTCCAAGCCGGCGGATGCCGGCCATCCCTTTGGCCACCATAAGGCGGAGTATTTTTCAGCCGTCATCGAAGGCGTGCTGATCGTCGTTGCAGCTCTTTTGATCGTCTGGGAAGCGGTGCCGGCGATCATGGCGCCGGTGGTGATGGAAGCGCCGGCTCTGGGCCTGGCGATCAACTTCGCCGCGGGTGTCGTCAACGCCATCTGGGCCTATGTGCTGATCACAGCCGGCCGCAACCATCGCTCGCCGGCGCTGAGTGCCGATGGTCACCATATCCTGTCGGATGTCGTCACCTCGATCGGCGTTCTCGTCGGCCTCGTGCTTGCCATCGCGACCGGCTACGCGATCCTCGACCCCCTGCTCGCCGTCGTCGTCGCCTGCAACATCCTCTTCCAGGGCTGGATGGTGATCTCGCGTTCGATCGATGGATTGATGGACCGGGCGGTTTCGGTGGAAGAGGAAGAGGCGATCAAGCAGGCGATCGCCGCCAATGCCGCGGGGTCGCTCGGCGTGCACGATCTCAAGACCCGTCAGGCCGGTCCGGCCATCTTTGTGGACTTCCACATGGTCGTGCCGGAAGCGATGCCGGTCGGCGAGGCGCACGATATCTGCGACCGGATCGAGGATGCGATCCGTGTGGTGCATCCGGGCGCCAGGATAGCGATCCATGTGGAGCCGGAGGGCGAGAAGGCGCACGGCGTGCGCGTCAAGACGACGTCAGCGCGCCATTGAAAACACAAACGGCCGATATCGCTTGAACTGCGAGAAGATTTCCTTCTTAAGGCAGTTCTGATTTAAGGGCCGCAAACGGGGCGGGTCGGCGAGGGCGCAAGCCGGTATCGACCGAACCCACGCGCGGATGTTCTCACGGAGCAACAGGCAAATGAGCAAGACTGACGTATCTGGCCTCTCGCAATTGGGCGCGAAGGTCGACCTGCCGCAAAGCCCGGAAGAGGCGGTGCTGGAGCGGGTGCCGAGCGGCAACAAGGGCAAGGACTATCTGGTGCGCTTCACCGCGCCGGAGTTCACCTCGCTCTGCCCGATGACCGGGCAGCCGGATTTCGCCCATATCGTCATCGACTATGTGCCGGATGAGTGGCTGGTGGAATCGAAGTCGCTGAAACTGTTCCTGCACTCCTTCCGCAACCACGGCGCCTTTCACGAGGACTGCACCATCGAGATCGCCCAGCGGCTGGTCTCGCTGCTTTCGCCACGCTGGCTCCGCATCGGCGCCTATTGGTACCCGCGTGGCGGTATCCCGATCGACGTCTTCTGGCAGACCGGCAAGCCGCCGGAGGGCCTGTGGCTGCCCGATCAGGGCGTGCCGACCTATCGCGGTCGCGGGTAAGGGAAAAAGCGGGGTCTCCGCTACGGCTTGAAAGCCCGGCGTTGGCGCCAGGCATCAGCGATGCGCGCGGCAACCTGATCGGTTGGTTCGTGCGTATCCACTTCGAGGTCGTAGTTGCAGTGGGCATGCGTCTTGAGGTGAAACCGGGCTTCACCGATCGTGCGATCGCCGCGCTCGCGACGCTCAAGGTCTTCGATAGGCGCATGAACGCCGATCCAGAAGACGTCCAGATGTGCTGTCAGTTTTCTGATCTCGTCGGACCAGCTTTTCTCCTCGACGATATGCTCGACGATCAGATCGTTGCCGGCCCCGGCGAAAGCCGCAATCGAGCGGTGAAATCCGTCGAAGAACCTGTTGCGTTCGCCGCGCATCCCATGGTGCATGCCACGCTTGAGCACCCGAAAGCCGGCGTCGGCAAGCTGATCTGACGCATAGTAGCAGAAGGGCTCCGGGAGGATTTCCCGGAGCGCCTTTGCCAGCGTGGATTTTCCGGAACTGGACGTGCCGTTCAGAAAGATAATGCGTCCGTGCTGCACGTTTCCTGATCTCAGCCGAAGATCAGGGCTGCACCCGCAACTGCAGTCAGCCCGCCGAGGATGCGCGCCAGCACGTTGCCGCCGGAAAGGCGCTGAAGGGCGATGCCGAGACCGATGCCGGCTACATGAAGCGCTGCGGTCGCGCCAATGAAGCCGACCGAGAAGGCGAGTGCCCCGGCGCTGCCAAGCTCACCGCCATGGGCGTGGCCGTGGAAGAGGGCAAAGACGCCGACGATGGCCGCCGATGCAGCGGTGTCGAGGCGCACCGCCATGGCGACGAGCAGGCCGAGTGCGACCACAGAGGCCAAGATCGCCGGCTCGACGAAGGGCAGTCCGACGCCGGCCATGGCGAGCGCGAAGCCCGCCGCCATCATGGAGACGAAGGCCGTCGGCACGATCCACAGTGCCCGGCCGCCAATCTGGGCGGCCCAGAGGCCGACGGCGACCATGACGAGGATATGGTCGAGGCCGAAGAGCGGATGCGAGAAGCCGGCCGCAAACGAGCCGTTTTCTTCCGGGTTGAGGTGGGCGAAGGCCGGAGCGGCGGAAGCGATCAGCGCCGCGGCAGCAATCAGGATGCGTCTGTTCATGCGTGTCCCCATGGATCGGCGAGGCCTGGGAGGATGGCCCCGTTCTGAATGTTTGGCGCGGTTGATTTTATTGGCCTTTGTCCACCTGTCTATACGGCATTTGGCGGTAGGTGTTTTTACCATAAGCGAAGTGCGCCTTGCCGCTTTGTCGCCGCTTCGGTTTGTTGCATTGTCTTCGGCGTCGAGTCGCATTATCTGACTTTGACTGAAGACTTCATGAGACGCCGGAGAAACACGGATGTACGACAACGACGACGAGGACGACAAGAAGACCGAATTGCCGCTCGGCAAGGAAACGGAGGCGAACCTTTTCAAGTCGCGTTCGATTTTCATCTACGGCACGATCACCCAGGAACTGGCGCAGAAAGTGTGCTCGCAGCTCGTGGCGCTTGCGTCGGCCAGCGATGAGGACATCCGTCTCTTCGTCAGTTCGCCGGGCGGCCACGTTGAATCCGGCGACAGCATTCACGACATGATCAAGTTCGTGAAGCCGAAGGTCTGGACGATCGGCACCGGCTGGGTCGCATCCGCCGGCGCGCTGATTTATGTCGGCGTTCCCAAGGAGCGTCGCCTTTGCCTGCCGAACACCCGCTTCCTGCTTCACCAACCGTCGGGCGGCACCCGCGGCATGGCTTCGGACATCGAGATCCAGGCACGCGAAATCATCAAGATGAACGAGCGCCTCAACAAGATCTTCTCCGAAGCGACCGGCCAGACGGTCGAAAAGATCGCCAAGGACACCGAGCGCGATTACTGGCTGTCGGCTGAAGAGGCCAAGAGCTATGGTCTCGTGTCGCGCATCATCACCTCGGCTGCGGACATCTGAGTTCGCTTCAGCCGAACGGATATGAAGGGCACCGGCATCGCGGCGGTGCCCTTTTCTTTTGCAGCGACCTGCGCGCATTGTGCCGCTTGCTCCGGTTCGGCAAGCCGTGTATAGGCTTTGACCATGACCAAGGCTGACGCATATCGGATCGCCTCGATCCCCGCCGGACACGATGACAATCGTGCGCCGTCGCGCGCCTTCGCATCGCTTCTTCTTCTCGGCCTTACTCGCGGTTGCCGGGTTCGCTGAGGAGCGCCCGGCGGCCGAAAAGCCACGCCGGCGGATGCTCCTCGACCCCCATAGAGTTTTAGGACAAAGGCGCGCCCGCCGCGGCATTTGCCATCGCAATCCGGTCCCCGATCGGTTATGGCAATGCTGCCAGAGCGCTCAGTGATGAAGAGAAGCTGCAATGATCCAGAAGTCCCATTCCATCAAGAACGGCATGCCGGAAGCGTCGGTGAAGTATCAGCCTTACCCGCAGATCGCACTCACCGACCGCACCTGGCCGTCGAAGACGATCACCAAGGCGCCGATCTGGTGCTCGGTTGACCTGCGCGACGGTAACCAGTCGCTGATCGACCCGATGGGTCACGATCGCAAGGCCCGCATGTTCCAGCTGCTGCTCGACATGGGCTTCAAGGAAATCGAGATCGGCTTCCCCTCGGCCTCGCAGACCGACTTCGACTTTGCCCGCTGGTGCATCGAGGAGGGCAACGTCGCCAAGGACGTGTCGCTGCAGGTGCTGGTGCAGTGCCGGCCCGAGTTGATCACCCGCACCTTCGAAGCGCTCGAGGGCGCCCACCAGCCGATCGTGCATTTCTACAATTCCACCAGTGAATTGCAGCGCCGCGTGGTCTTCGCCAAGGACGTCGCCGGCATCAAGCAGATTGCCACCGACGCTGCCAAGATGATCACCGACATGGCAGCCAAGGCCGGTGGCGGCTACCGCTTCGAGTATTCGCCCGAGAGCTTTACCGGCACCGAACTCGAAGTGGCGCTGGAGATCTGCAATGCGGTCACCGAAATCGTCAAGCCGACTCCCGAAAACAAGCTGATCCTGAACCTGCCCTCGACCGTCGAGATGGCGACGCCGAACATCTATGCCGACCAGATCGAATGGATGTGCCGCAACCTCGACAACCGCGAAAACCTGATCATCTCGCTGCACCCGCACAACGACCGCGGCACCGGCATTGCCGCCACCGAGCTCGGCCTGATGGCTGGCGCCGACCGCGTCGAAGGCACGCTGTTCGGCAATGGCGAGCGCACCGGCAACGTCGACGTCGTCACCCTGGCGCTGAACATGTTCACGCAAGGCGTCGACCCGCAGCTCGACTGCTCGGACATCGAGCGGATCAAGGAAGTCTACGAATACTCCAACCAGATGGTCATTCCGGAGCGCCATCCATACGTCGGCGAGCTGGTCTATACGGCCTTCTCTGGTTCGCACCAGGACGCGATCAACAAAGGCATGAAGGCGATCAAGACGGCCAACAAGCCGCTCTGGGAAGTGCCGTATCTGCCAATTGATCCGCGCGACGTCGGCCGTTCCTACGAGGCGATCATCCGCATCAACTCGCAGTCGGGCAAGGGCGGCATCGCCTACATCCTGCAGGAGGATTACGGCATCAACCTGCCGCGCAACCTCCAGGTCGAGTTCCGCGAAGACATCCAGCGCATTACCGACGAGGAAGGCAAGGAGGTGCCCTCCAGGCGCATCCACGAGCGCTTCATCGAGCGCTATGTCGAGCAGCCGGGCGCGCGCATCAAGTTCGTCGATCACCACACCTATCCGGTCGGCGAGCACAAGGGCGTGCGCGTGGTGGCCGCCGAGATCACCGACAATGGCGAGGTGAAGCGCATCGAAGGCAAGGGCACCGGCCCGATCGACGGCTTCATCAACGCGCTGTCGATCTACCTCGGCATCGATCTTTCGGTCGCTGACTATTCCGAGCACTCACTGCAGCACGGCTCCAACGCGGCGGCCATCGCCTATGTCGAGATGGAGCATCCGGGCGGAAAACTGTTCGGTGCCGGTATCAATACCAACATCGTTGCCGCCTCGCTCGAAGCGATCGTGTCGGCGGCGAACCGCGTTCTGGAAATGAAGCGCGGCTGATCAACAAAAACGCCGCGTGCCCTCAATGGACGGGCGGCGTTTTCGATCAATCGTTGAGACAGGGCAGTCGCAGCTCGGCATGACGGCGTCATGCCGACGCGCCGGTCGCCTGTTATGCCTGCCGCGCCTTGCGGTTGGCGTAGCGCCGGTCGCGTTCGGCCTTGCGAGCGGCCTCGTCCTCGATCACGCGCGAAATGCGGCTCCGGTCAGCGGCCTCGCGTGCCTCGGTCTCGGCTCTAGCAGCGGCTGCGATGGCGGCCTCGCGCTCTGCCGCCTCGGCCTGCAAACGCTCGCGCTCCTCGGCCTTCGCCCGTTCGCGACCAGCGCGCCGTTCCTCGCGGGCCGCAGCGACTGCCTGACGCTCGGCCTGGCGGGCGAGCTGGGTCGGTTCTGCGGCTTCCTTTGCCGCGCGGTAGGCTTCAAGAAGCGCTTTCTTCGCATCGGCAGCGGCGCTGCGACGGTCGGTGAGTTCACTGTTTCTGATGTTTCTCAAGTCTCTCTTCCAGTTGAGGTGTCACCCTGACTGAAGGTCAGGTTTTTCTGACGCGTTTCGAAATGGGGGCGGCAGCACCCGCCAGACGATCTTGCAATTCCTTCGCCAGGCGTGCTTCGCGCAGGCGCGAGGTCTTCTCTTCGCGTGCCTGCACGATGGCGTCGAGTTCCTCGACTGCGCTGCCTCGGGCAAAAAATTGCGATTGCTCCTTGGCAAAGGCAATCTCGGCCCGCTGGCGCGATTTGGTGTGGGTCTCTGTCATGGGGGATCCCGATCTTACAGGCGCGTCGACGGCAGTCACGTCATTCCCGATGTGCAACGCAGTCGCGGGAACGTGCATTCGATGCGCGGAAATAAAAAAGGCCAGGCATATTGCCTGACCTTGATGGGTATCATGCTCTCGGCAGTGCCAGTACATCCGTGGTCAAGGGAGAGCCGATACCGATTCAGGCCGCCTGAAGGTTGCAGGCCGACATCTTGCCCGACTTGTTGTCGCGCTCCATGTCGTAGGAGACTTTCTGGCCTTCGACGATTTCGCGCATGCCAGCGCGTTCGACGGCGGAGATGTGGACGAAGGCGTCCGGGCCGCCGTTGTCAGGCTGAATGAAGCCGAAGCCCTTGGTGGAATTAAACCATTTAACTGTGCCGGTGGTCATGAAGAACCCTCTCATAGCATATTGAACGACCGCGACGCGGGAGCGCTGCGGATGGTGATAGCGATTTTTGAAAGGAAGGTTCGTTCAGGGCGCAGTTGCTAGATGCGCGGTAACCAAAGCTTAGCAAGCAAATATCGATTTGTCAGAGATAGAGGTAAAGTATTGCAATGTCAACCTTTGGTTTTTTCTTGCCGATTTTTGCCAATTTTGCGGGAGCTGTGACGCTCCAATTCGGACTCAATATTTGACCATGGCGATATGTGTATTTTGCGACGTGGGCGCAGGTGTAACCGTTTGGTTGCCTACACAAATTTCTGCTTGATCCAAATATGGGCGCAGGAATTATGCTCTCTGCCGAGCCGCGGCCGATGTCTGCTTTTCATGGCAGCGAAATCCGCCTTGGCAACTGGTGTTGCCAAGGGGGCGGCTCCAGAATTTTCGTGTTGGTTGCGGCAAAGCCAAGCTTTGAAGGCGTGAACTCAGATCGTCGCGGCGGCGGCCTCGGCGATATCCTGCATCCCGACATGGGCGGAAGGGCCGACGAGCACGAAGGAGGCGCCACCTCTCTGCCAGGAGACCATGCCGAGATCATCGCGGATGCTCTCGTCAAAATCGTTCGACTGCGGGCCGGTGGTATTCTTGAGGAAGCAGATCGCGAAGATCTCGCCCTCAGTGCTGCGGTAAACGAGCTGTGCCACGGGTTTGCCGTTCGCCACCAGCAGACGGGCGCCTTCGAAGGTCAGGCCCTTGCCGCCAAGCTGCGGAATCTTGAAGGGAACGCCGACGCTGGACGCAAGCCAGGTCTCGATCTTGGGGGCCTCGGAGGCGGGAACCTCGACGAGATGCTCTTTCTGGCGCGAATAGACGCGGTGGTAGTCGGCGATATCGTCCAGCCAACCGCGCGCCGCTGCCACTTCGGCCGGTTCGCCCACATTGTTTGCCGTGCCGATGACGAAGCCGGCCGAACCGCCGAGCAGCATCAGTGCAACCGATGCGGCAAGCACGCGCGGCCAGATGCGCACGTTTCTGACGTTGGCGGCTGTCGCCGTCACGCGTTCGGTTTTGGGGCTGACACCGGGACCCTGCTTGATCTGTCGCACCAGGGCCAGCGGCACGGGATCGTGCAGAAAATCCTCAAAAGCCGTATCGCCGAAGCTGCTGCCGGCTTTCAGCTTTTCGAACAAAGCCTTGGCGTCGTCGTCGCGGGCGAGAAGCGCGTCGAGTTCATTTCGTTCCGCTTCGCCGATCTCACCGTCGATATAGGCGGATAGGCGAACTTCGAGTGCGTGACCCTTTGTCTGTTGCAACGGTCAGGCCCTCCTTTCGGTATTCTCGGAGATCATGGCGGCAAGCCTGAGGCGCGCCGTCGACAGCCTGCTCATGACAGTGCCGATCGGAATGCCGAGGATGTCGGCCGTCTCGCGGTAGCTATGGCCTTCGACGTTGACCAGCAGGAACACGCTCGCCAGGCCCTCGGGCATCGAGAGGATCATCTTCTGCAACTGGTTGGCGTAGACGGCCTTTTCGGCCGAAGCCTCGATGCTGAGCTCGTCCTGGCCGAGCGCATCGACCGTGCCGCTGCCGGCGCGGACCTTGCGCTTGCGAATCTCGTCGACCCAGAGGTTGCGCGTCATCGCGTAGACCCAGCTTTCCAGCCGGCCCTCTCCGTTCCACAGGTGGCTGCGCGTGATCGCGCGCTCGCAGGCTTCCTGGACGAGGTCGTCGGCATCATTGGCGTTGCGCGTCAGCGTCATCGCGAACCGACGCAATTTGGGCAGGAGGCTGACCAAGTCGCGTCTGAAGTCCTTCGTTTCTGCCGCTGGACGCATTGCTCTTCCAAATGAAACGTGCCGGATCGTGCATTTATTCGCGGTGCGAGGCACGAGCCGGATGATATGAAACATTTGCCCCTTAGTCTGCAAGGGAAGTGCCGGAACGGAAAGCAAATTCTGCTGCTTCATAGCGTCTTTTCCCAAAAAGCTTTTGCTTGCCGGCCGCCGTTAACCAAGGGCTTCGTTACCGTAAACTGCACCCGCGCCCCGAGATCGCGTCAAAGTTCGGCCCGAATCTGGCCGGACCTCATCGCACAACTGCAAGTCGATGTCGGGGACACGCCAATGAACGCACAGCATCGTAGCAAGAGAATGAATGCCGCCCGGATCGGGGGCGGCCGATGGGGCCGAGCCCAGCTTCGACGAGGAGCCATGGCTATGCGCATTGGTGCGGTGGTTCCGCTGCTTGCGGGGCTTGCCGCATGCCAGAGCGCTCAGGTCATGGAAACCGGATCGCTATCGTCCTACAAGGATTTCGTCGCCAGCGACGGGATGGTGACCAAGACGAAGTATCGGGTGGATGCCGCCTCGACCAAGAACGTGAAGACGGTGCACGTGATCCCGACGACCTTCGCTTCCAATGCCGATCTCGACAAGCTTGGAGATCCGCAGAAGAAACTGGTGGCGACGGCGATCGACCGGTCGCTCTGCGAAGCACTGAGTGCGCAGTTCGATATCGTGCCGATATCGAAGCCGGCGGATATGGCCGTGCGCTCCGTGATCAGCAAGGTCAAATCGACAAATGCCGTTGTTGCGGGCGTGTCGACCGTCACCTCGGCGGTCGCTCCCGTTCCGGTTCCGCGCATTCCGATCGGTCTCGGAAGTCTCGCAGTCGAGGCGGAGGCTTTCGACGCGCGGGGCAAGCAGATCGCCGGGCTGACATGGGCGCGCGGTGCCAACATCCTCACCAATGGTTCCCGCGCATCGACGGCAGCCGACGCCTTTGAGCTTGCCGGAGATTTTTCGGGCGATTTCAGTGCGTTGCTGGAAAAATCGGGTGACCCGATGAAATCCGATTTCGAACTGCCTTCGATGAAGAACGTCAAGAACAGCGTCGCCTATGCGGTGACCGGCAAGCCCTCAGATCCCGATTGTGCTGTTTTCGGGAAAGGATCCGGTCTCGGCGGCATCGCCGGTGGTGCTCTCGGTCTGCCGCCGGAATGGTCGGAGAAGAAGAACGAGAGCGCGCCCATTGCAAGCGGCAGCAGCGGGGGCGCAAAGAAGGGATAGACAGCCAATGCCGGCGCGTCTCTTGCGCGCTCGGCGCTCTGTCGTTTGGCGCTGCGATCGAGGCGGCGCCGGGCGCCGCCCCGTGCTCCCGTCGGGTCAGTACTGGCGGACGCCGCCAAGCGATTGCAGCAACGCGCGGTAGGCCCAGGTGTTCTCTCCGCCACGATCGCGGATCTCGACGAGCTGTACGCGTGCTTCCTCGACGTGTCCCTGTTCGATCAGCGCCTGGCCCATGTAGGAGCGCGCGAGAATGTAGTTCTCGTCGGCCTGGAGCGCGCGCTTGTAGTACTGCATGCCGAGTTCCATGCGGCCGGCCTTGCGGTTGGAATAGCCGAGATAGTTGAGGACGCGGGCGCTCTTCTGGTCCTTGACCGCGCCGAGTACCTTGATGGAATTTTCATACTGGCCGGCATAGGCGAGCTCGCGGGCGGCCTGGAACAGGATATCGTCGCTGAGGTCGCTTTTCTTGGCGTTGACGCAGGCATTCTTCTTTGCGTCCCACACCTTGCCATCCGTGCATTCGCTGGTCGTCTTGGTCTTCTTGGGCGGTTCGCTGGTGTCTTCGCCGGCTGCCATCACGGCCTGCGCCATGAAGCTGGTTGCGCCGGCCACAATCAGGGCGCCAAGCAGGGCCTTTCGGTACATCATGCCATCTCCCGTTCTTCGCGCATGCCCTTGAAAGCCCGCGCGTCGTTTCAAAATGATCGCGTGTCCTTGACGCTCCGAAAGGAGGTGAGCCGCCGTCGGGCGGCTTCAGCCACGAAGCATGCCAGAAGACAATGCACACCACCAGCGGGCGGCGCACGACTGGGGTATGACGCATGAATGCGGGAAAATATTCGCCGGGCGATGAATATTCTGCGAAGTGGCCCGCCTGACGGCTTCAGAAACGCGTCGTTTCGGCGAGTGTCACCGTCGTTGCATCGCCGTTCAGCGCATAGCGTTCGCGCGTCAGCTGCCAATTGCCCGGCTCGCCGGTGATGGTGAAGAGGTTATAGGCTGCTGGCGGCTTGTGGCCGCCCGGGCCTTGCGAGGCCGAGGCGATGCCAACGACCGGGACCGGTGCATTCTGGCCCTTCAGCCAGTAGACGGTGTTGAGATGGGTGTGGCCATGGATCACGAGCTCCGCACCGCCCGAGGAAATCGTCGCGGCGAAACGGCGGATGCCGATCATGCGCTTGTGCATCGAGGCCGCGCCGCGGATCGGCGGGTGGTGGATCATGACGATGCGAAAGAGGCCCGCTTCGCCGGCGGCCCGCAGCATGTTGACGGTCGCGCGTGCCTGCCGCTGGCCGAAATAGCCGCTTGCGGCAAAGGGGGGCGTTGCGACAGCGGTCGAGCAGCCGATCAGCGCGACCGGTCCGCGCACCCGCATATAGGGAAAGCAACGGTGCCGGTCGTGCCAATGAGCCGGCGCATCGTCGCCCCGCATGTAGGGATACCAGGCACGGGTGGTCTTTTCGTAGGCGCCCGGCACATAGGCGTCATGGTTGCCCGGAACGATGGAAATGTTCTCCGGCTTGCCGGCATCCGTCAGCCATTCGGTCACTGCCTTGATCTCAAGCGAAGACGCGAGGTTCACGAGATCGCCTGTCATCGCCAGATGGTCAGGATCCTTCTTCTCGATATCCGCCAGCAGCGTGTCGAGCGTGCCGGTAAAGAGATGCCGGCTGCGGTTGCGGTGCCAGTTGACGAAACCGGTGATGCGCTTCGACGCGAGCTCCCTTAAGGACAATTCGGGCAGGGGCCCGAGATGGACATCGGAGATATGGGCAAGTTTGAACATCGCCCCCGTCTAGCGCATATTCCGGCCGAGGGGAATCAGGTCGCCCGATGAATCGCGTGCGGGCCGAAAACATGGGAAGGACGAGACGACTGAACGAGGAACGGCCACCGGAGATGCGGCGCTGGTATCTCCGGCTCCTGATGCGGCTCGCGCATGGCTATTACGCCCTTGCGCGCGGCATGACGATCGGCGTTCGCGCTGCCTGTTTCGATGACGAGGGCCGGGTTTTTCTCGTGCGCCATTCCTATCTGCCGGGCTGGCACCTGCCGGGTGGGGGGCTCGATCGCGACGAAGCCTCGATTAACGGGCTGCTGCGGGAGCTGCGCGAAGAGGGAAACCTGGAGGCAACGGCGCCGCCGGTGCTCATCCAGGTCTACTACAACAGGCGCACGAGCCGCCGCGACCATGTCGTCTTCTACCGCTGCGACGGCGTCAGGCAGACCACGCCGAAGACACCGGATCTGGAGATCGCCGCGAGCGGCTTCTTCACGCTCGATGCGCTGCCGGAGGATACCACGCCGGCGACGCGTCGCCGGCTTGCGGAACTCGCCGGCAGCGCTGCCTTCGACATTCACTGGTAGAGGCGGTCCAGCCGCTCGAACAATCGGTCTACAGCCTCTCGCGTCCGTGCGGGGAGGTGAGGTCGAGCACCGGACCCACTGGCACGACGCCGGTCGGGTTGATGGTCGTGTGGCTGCGGTAGTAGTGCTCCTTGATGTGGCGCATATCGACGGTCTCGGCCACGCCCGGGACCTGGTAAAGCTCCCGGAGGTAACCTTGCAGGTTCGGATAGTCGGCGATCCGGCGGATGTTGCACTTGAAGTGGCCGACATAGACCGGATCGAAACGCACCAGCGTGGTGAACAGGCGCCAGTCGGCCTCGGTGAGGCGGCTGCCGGTCAGATAGCGATGCGACGCGAGGCGTTCTTCCAGCTTGTCGAGCCGGGAAAAGAGCGCGGTGACGCTCTCCTCGTAGGCGGCCTGCGTGGTGGCAAAGCCCGCCTTGTAAACCCCGTTGTTGACGTCGTTGTAGACGTCGGCATTCAACGCATCGATTTCGGCGCGCAGTTCTTCCGGGTAGAAGTCGGTCGTCGAGCCGGTCAGCCCGTCGAAGGCGGAATTGAACATGCGGATGATCTCGGAGGATTCGTTCGAGACGATGGTGTTTTGCTGCTTGTCCCAGAGAATCGGTACGGTCACGCGGCCGGAATAGTGGGCATCGGCGCGGGTATAGATCTGCCACAGCGCCTTCGATCCGAAGAGATGGTCGCCAGTGCCGATGCCGCCGTCCTTGAACTCCCAGCCCTGGGCGAGCATGAGCGGATCGACGACCGAAACGGAAATGAGGTCCTCCAGCTTCTTCAGCTTGCGGAAGATCAGCGTGCGGTGCGCCCAGGGGCAGGCGAGCGAAACATAGAGATGATAGCGACCGGCCTCCGCCTTGAAACCGCCGTCGCCGCTAGGTCCCGCGGATCCGTCTGCCGTGACCCAGTTGCGAAACTGCGAAGCGCTGCGCTTGAAATGGCCGTTCGTTGCGACGGTATCGTACCAGACGTCCTGCCAGACGCCGTCCACTAATCTACCCATCTTGAAATCTCCTTCGTGATCCTTGCGCTCATAGATAGCGCTTCCAGCGGCGTCCGATAGATGGCGAAATCCGAACAGTGCGTTTTAGACTTTGACAGCGGGCATTTTTCTGATATCGGCGATCTCACAACTTTTTTCGTGTTGGAAGAAACCGCACTGATGATGTTCTCGGGAAACCTGCGACGACGCTGATGCTGCCAACGCCCGCTTCGGGCGAAGCCATCCCTATGTCTGTTCGCATGCCTGGTTTCTCGATCCCATGAAAAAGCACGATCTCGTCTACCTGACCGAAGACGCGTCCCATGACGCAGCCATCGAAATCATCAATGAAGAAGCCTTCGGCCCCGGCCGGTTTGCCCGGGCGGCCGCGCGCATCCGCGAGCAAGGGCCGCATGATCGGTCGCTGTCCTTCATCTGTGCCGACAACGGCGAGACCATCGCTTCGGTCAGGATGACGCCTGTGATGGCAGGATCGATCAAGGGCCATCTGCTTGGGCCGCTGGCCGTACGGCCGTCGCACAAGAACATGGGTATCGGCCGGGAGCTCGTGCGCATCGCCGTCGAAGCGGCGCGGCGGCAGGGTTCGGAGGCGGTGATCCTCGTTGGCGATCCGCCCTATTATCAGCCGCTCGGTTTCGAGAAGGTGCGCTACGGTGCGCTCGAATTTCCGGGACCGGTCGATCCCGCCCGCGTGCTCGTCGTGCCGATGGCCGAGGGCGTGCATGCTGGCCTTGCCGGCACCATCGGCTGGCGGGACGATGCGGTGGCATCCGCCGTGCCGCTCGAGCTGCAGCTCGCGGTCTGAGACCAGAGCATCCCGCTTTCAGGTGGAAGGATGCTCTAGATCCAAAGTGCTAGAGCGTCCTTTGTGCGTTCAATTGAACGCACCGCGTTCTAGCTGGCGGCGAGCGATTTCTTCAGGAAGACCCGGGTGCGGCCGATGGGGAAATCGGCCAGTTCACCGAAGGCCCGGTAACCCTGGCGTTCGTAGGCGCGCCGGGCCTGCGGGTTGAAGGTATCGATCCAGGCACTGTGGCAGCCGCGGCGTCGAGCTTCGTCTTCCGCCGCCTGAAGCAGCTTGCCGGCAAGGCCCTGGCCACGAAGATCCTCCGGCAGCCACAGCCACTGCACGAAGAGCCAGCCCCAGCCGGTGTAGCCGTTCAAGCCACCGCGTTGCCCCTTCGCCTGGGGACCGCCGACGAGAATGGCGAGCGGTCGCCGCTCCGACGGGCCGACATCGGCGGCATTGAAGGCCGTGAGGCCATTGCCGATCGCTTCCAGCGCCTCGGCCGGAGGCGCGTCCGTTACCTCGAACATCGAAAACCTTTCACGCACGGCGCATGCTGAAGACGTCGAGGCGATCCTCGCCCACGTCCTTTTCATCGAGCCGCCAGCCGAGGCGCTCGTAGAAGGCGCGCTTGCCGGGAAGGGCGCAGAGATGCACGGCCTCCGCGCCGGAATCGAGCGCCGCACGGGCGGCCTTCAGCACGATGTCGCCGCCGATGCCGGTGCCGCGGAACGGCGGGTCGACCCAGACGGCCGCCACCCAAGGGGTGAGATCCGGCCGCTCCTCGAGGTCCGAGGCGATCACCGAGGCGGTGCCGACGAAGCGATCTCCGGCGTGCGCCACCAGGCAAAGGGATTCTGCATCTTCGGTGAGGCTCTCCTGCAGCAGGCAGGTAATATGGCTCAGAGGAAAGCCCTGCGGTTCCCACCAGGCGCGCCAGATGCGGTCGGCCACGGCATCGAAGAAATGTGGTGTGTCGCGAAGGTCGCTGACGACGACGGTCCGTTCGGTCATCGTCCCTCGCGATACCAGGTGGCGGAGATCAGGAAGAGCAGTGCCGCAAGCCCGAGGAGGCCGGTAAACAGCGGCAGCGAGTTGATGCCCTTCAGCACGGTTTCGTCGGTCATGCGGATCGAGAGGCGCTGGTCGTCGGCCGAGCGTATCGAGCCCCTGACCGGCAGGACCGTGGGCAGATCGAGCGGCCCGTCGGCGCTTGCGAGACGCCGCACCAGTCCCTTGGTCTTCTCCGCCCACGGGCGCAACTTGTCCTCGGTCGAGATCGCCGCCTTGAACTCGGGCGCATTGGGATCGCCGACATGGGCAAGGGCCGTGAGTTCACCATTGGCCATCTCGAACAGACCGGTCTCGGTCGTGGCGAGTTCTGCCGAATAGAGACCCGGCTGGCGCTCCGTCAACTTCACGTCCTGCTTTTGACCCGAGGGTGAGACGAGCGAAACGGGACCCGGGTCGCCGTCGATCGTCTGACGGGTGATTTCCAGCGTGCGGCCCCGGGCGCGTGCCGTCAGCGCCTCTTCCTCGAGCGAGGGCTCCTGCATCAGCCAATGGGCGGTGCGGCGATAGAGCGAGACATGCGGACCGCCGCCTTCGAAGCCGCGAGCCCAAAGCCAGCCCTGGTCGGAGAGCAACATGGCAACGCGGCCCTTGCCCACACGGTTGAGCACGAGCAACGGCTTGCCATCGGCTGCTTCCATCACCGTATTGCCCTCAGGCCTGTCGACATCGACCGTGCGGAACCAGCGGCCCCAGTGCGGCGGCTCGCTATCGGAGCCTTCGAGGCCGCGGGTTACCGGATGTTTCTTCCCTTCCTCCGACAGGCGGGGGAAGAAGGCCTTCTCGTTCATCACACCCGTGGGCGCGGCCGGAAGCACGGCCGAGAGCGGCGTTGCGGCGATCGAATCGTCGCCGGCATGTTCCGGCCCGGCGGCAATCAGAAGCGCGCCGCCGTTCTCCACATATTGCGCGATGTTGTCGTAGTAGAGGATCGGCAGCAGGCCGCGATGCTGGTAGCGGTCGAGGATGATCAGGTCGAACTCGTTGATCTTGTCGACGAACAGCTCACGCGTCGGGAAGGCGATCAGCGACAGTTCGTTGATCGGCGTACCGTCCTGCTTTTCCTGCGGACGCAGAATGGTGAAGTGCACGAGATCGACCGCGGCGTCGGATTTCAGAAGGTTGCGCCAGGCACGCTCACCGGCGTGGGGTTCACCGGACACAAGCAGCACGCGCAGGTTCTCGCGAATGCCGTCGAGCACGTGGACCGCACGGTTGTTGGTCGTGGTCACTTCGCCCGGAACCGCATCCACCGCAAATTCGAGCACGTTGTTGCCGCCGCGCGTAACCTTGAAGCTGAAGGGAACGTCGGTGCCCGGCTCGGCCCGTTCCCGGGCGATTTCGTTGCCGTTGAGGCGGATGCTGACTTCCGCGGTCCCGCCGGGTGCGGCGCCGTCGTCGACAACCCGGAACGAGAGCTTCTGCTCTTCGCCGACGATGCCGAAGCGCGGGGGATTGATGAGCTCGACGCGCCGGTCGAACTCATCAGGCTTGCCGGTGATCAGGCCATGAACCGGGGCGTCGAAACCCAGTTTGCGGCTGACGTCGGGCACGTCGTGGATCTGGCCATCGGTCACGAAGATGGCGCCGCCGATGCGCGCTGGCGGAACATCGGAGAGCGCTGTCGCGAGTGTGGTGAAGAGGTTGGTCGCCGGCGAGACGCTCGCCGGATCGGACTTGGCCTCGACGATGCGCGGCTCGATGAGCGGTATCGCCGCCAGTCGCGCCTTCAGGCCCTCGATCGCACGATCGGTCTGCTCGGTGCGGTCGCCATTCTGCTGGCTCTGGCTGCGGTCAACGACGATCGCGACGATCGTCGAGAGCGGGTCACGCAGTTCGACGAAGATGGAAGGATTGGCGATCGCCAAGGCGAGTGCGGCCAAGGCGAGGGCGCGCAGCCAGGCGCCGCGTATCTTTCGCCATAGGCCGTAGCCGATGAACAGCGCCGCGACGACCAGAAGCGGCACGAAGAACATCAGTGGAAGCAGCGGAGCAAAACCATAAGTCATCGATCAGCCCTCACTGCCCAAGCCTCTGGAGGAGGTCCGGCACATGAACCTGATCGGACTTATAGTTGCCGGTCAGCATGTACATCATGATGTTGACGCCCGCCCGATAGGCGTATTCGCGCTGCATTTCGTCCGGCGGTACCGTCGGCAGAAGCGGCGCGCCGTTGGCGTCGACAGCCCAGGCGCCGGCAAAGTCGTTGCCGGTGATCATGATCGGCGTGACGCCATCGCCGCCGCGCACCGGTCGGTTGCTCTGCTCCTCGGCGTCATGGGGGGCGGCTTCCACCCACAACTGGCTCTCGGTGTAACGCCCGGGAAAATTCGAAAGTAGGTAGAAGGCCTTTGTCAGCACGTGGTCGGAGGGCACCGGTTCCAGCGGCGGAATGTCGAGGCCGTTCAGCATCTCCTGCAGCCGCTGCACATTGGGGCTGTCGCCCGCCGCCGAAGGCGTGAGCGAGGAGAACTGGTCGCGCGTGTCGAAGAGCACGGTCCCGCCATTGCGCATATAGGCGTCGATCCGGCTCATCACTCTGCTGCTCGGCATCGGCGCCGTGGCGGATACCGGCCAATAGATGATCGGGTAGAACGCCAGCTCGTCCTGTTCCAGATCGACGCCAACGGGGGCGCCCGGTTCCAGGGCTGTGCGATAGGTCAGGTAGTTGCTGAGGCCCAGGAGGCCCTGTTCCGACAATCGATCGACCTCGGCCTCGCCGGTGATGACATAGGCGAGGTGGGTCGTGTCGAGGCGTTGCAGTGTCTGCGCGTCGCTTGGCTGGCTATCCTGCGCGTGAACAATCGTGGGTGCCAGGGCAGCAAGGCCAAGGGTGGCAAGGCCAAGGGTTGCAAGCACGGCTGCCGTGGCGGCGCCGCCGGCAGCGCGGCGGCGCAATCCTGTGAGGCCGCCCGCCATGGAAAGCACGATCAACGTGTCGATCAGGAAAAGCATCAGCGCGAGCCCGAAGAGATAGGGCCGGATCGAGAACGGGCGCACGCCTTCCAGCCCTTCCGCGCGTTCGCTGACGAGACTGCCTCTGATCGGAGCGATGCTGCCGCCATCGGGGAGAAGATTGTTGGCAACGAAACCCTCTTCAGAGCCGTAGAGGCCGGGCGGTGTGTCTGCGGAAACAATCGGCGCAACTCCGGGGGCGATCTCAAGCGGCCGGGCGCTGCCCGTCTCGGTGGTCAGTTCGCCCCGGGCGTTTACCAGGCGATAGGGCGGCAGGGTCTGCGCCTTGCTTGTCTGGTCACCGGCAATGCCGCCGGCACGTGAAAGCTGGATGGACCGGCGCAGCATGTCGACGAAGGAGCCTGAAATCGGCAGGTTCGACCAGCCCGGGTCGGCGCTCACGTGGAAGAGCACGATGCGTCCACGTCCGCGTTCGGCTGTCGTGACCAGCGGCGTGCCATCGGCGAGGTTGGCCCAGGTCCGTTCGGCAAGGTCCGGTGTCGGCTGCGCCAGAACCTGGCGTTTGACAAGGACATCGCGCGGATGCTCGAGACCGGCAAAGGGGCTGGAAGATGGGTAGTCGGCAAGCGGCTGCGGCTCTGACCAGGAGAGCGCGCCGTCGAGGGACCGTTCGCCCTGCCTGAGCATGACGGGGACGAGCGGGTCGTCGGCAGGCGCGCCGGCCAGCCTCGGGCCGGCAAAGCGAACGAGCATGCCGCCATTCTCCAGCCAGCGCGTCACCAGCGGATAGCTTTCGTCCGGCAACCGGCCGACGTCGGCCATGACCAGGATCGACGGATTTTGAGCGAGAAGTTCGGCAATCGCCTTGCCGATCGCTTCCTCTCGCGGCTCGATCAGGTCGGCGTGCGGTTCGAGCGCCCGCTTGATGTAATAGAGCGGTGAAAGCAGCGGCTGCGACTGATGCACCTCGCCGCTCAGCAAGGCCACGCGACGACGGCGATTGCCATCGTCGAGCAGGTGGATGCCGCCGGCTGTCGCCTGGCCCTCGATCGTCAGACGTGCGAAATCGTTGCGCAGCTCGAAGGGGGCCCTCAACAGGGCATTCGCTGCCGTGGCGCCAGAAGCGAAGCGGAGTTCTCCTTCGGCAATGGCGGTGCCGCGCGCGTCGCGGGCAAAGACGTAATAGGCGCGTGGCTCGCCAAGCGGCAGCCGCGATGCCGTGACCCGCATGCCTTCGTTTTCGTTGGTCGCGGACGTCAACGCGATGGCGCTTTCCGCATTGCCTTCGATCCGGCGGACGTTGGCCGCGCCGATCTCCGCGACTTGGCGCATCGTCTGACCGTCCCCAGCCTCGATCCCGTCACTGAGGAACGCAAGCGTGCCAGGCGGCGAGTTCGCGAGGGCGGCTTTCATGGCGGCAAGCGCCCGATCGCGCGCGGCCGGCAGCGGTTGCGGCTGCGCCGCGGCCAGCCGGTCTCGCGCGGTGGTGGCGGAAGCCGGGGTCGCATCGTGCTGTCGATCGGTCGTGAAGACGATCGAAACCGGCAGATCCTTCGCCTCCGCATCGTCGATGAGCGCATTGGCGGCCTCGACCCGCCGATCCCAATCGGAGACCGTCGCCCAGCTGTTGTCGATGACGAGCGCCAGCGGGCCAGCGGAGGAAAGCGTGTTCTGCCGCGGGTTGAACACCGGATCGGCGATCGCCAGGATCACCGCCGCGGCCATCAGCATGCGCAGCAGCGTCAGCCACCAGGGGCTTTGCGCCGGGGTTTCCTCGCGCTTCATCACGGACGCCAGGATGCGCAGCGGCGGGAAGACTTCGGCCGCGGGCCTTGGCGGCGTCATGCGCAGCAGCCACCAGATGACGGGCAGGGCAACGAGGGCGGCGAGGATGGCGGGATTGGTGAACAGGAAGGGCAAGCTGCTCATAGCTGGCCCCCGTGCGTCGCGCGTCCCGGCATGCCGGAGAGATAGGTATGCACGGCGACGAGCGCCTCCGAGGCGGGCCGGTCGGTTCTGTGCGGGGTGAAGGTCCAGCCGAGGTGGCGGAGCGTCACGCCCAGGCTGTCGCGGCGGCCGACATAGGCGCGCTGATAGTCCTCGCGCAGCACTTCGGCGCGGCCGGCCGTCAACTTCTCGCCGGTCTCCGGGTCGGTGAATTCGGTGCGGCCGCTATAGGGAAACACCTCTTCCGCAGGGTCGGCGATCTCGACCACATGGCCGCGCAAACCCCGGCGTGCCAGCGGGCCGAGGCGGTCCATGATCTTTTCCGCCGGATCGAGAAAATCGCCGATCAGCACGAGATCGCTGGCGCTGCGGATCATCCCGGTATTGGGGAGGCCTTCCGCAAGCGGGCTCAGCATGATTGCGGTCGCCAGCCGTTCGGCGGCATTGCGGGCCGAGATCGGCTCCATGATGCCGGGGCAGCCGATGCGTTCGCCAGAGCGCGCGAGGATCTCGGCGAGCGCCAGCATCAGCACGAGCGCGCGGCTCTCCTTGGAGACGGCGCCGAGCCTCGACTTGTACATCATCGACGGGGAAAGATCCGCCCACAGCCAGATGGTGTGCGCGGCCTCCCATTCGCGGTCGCGGACATAGGTGTGGTCGTCGCGCGCCGAGCGGCGCCAGTCGATGCGCGACAGGCTCTCGCCGTCGCTGTAGGGCCGGAACTGCCAGAAATTCTCGCCAATGCCGCGCTTGCGCCGGCCATGCCAGCCGGAAATCACGGTATTGGCGATCCGCCGTGCTTCGACCAGGCAATCGGGAACGAGCATGGCGCGCTGTTGCGCGCGGGAAAGTACTTCACCAGCAGGAGTACGCGAGACTATGTGCCCGACGGTGGCCATTCGTCAGCCTCTGGCCTGTTTCACCAGATCGGCGATGACGTCGCGCACGGTCATGCCTTCGGCGCGGGCAGCGAAAGTGAGCGCCATGCGGTGCTGAAGCACGGGCTCGGCAAGCGCCAGGATGTCGTCGATCGACGGCGCCAGGCGCCCGTCGTAAAGCGCGCGGGCGCGGGCGCAGAGCATCAGCGCCTGGCCGGCACGGGGCCCGGGACCCCAAGCAACGTTCTTGTCGGTCGCGGCATTGCCGTTGCCCGGACGGGCGGAGCGCACGAGCGACAGGATCGCGTCGACCACCTTTTCCCCGATCGGCATCTGTCGGATCAGGGCCTGGATCTGCTGCAGCCGCGCTGCATCGATGACCGGGTGAGCGGTTGCTTCGCTGACACCTGTGGTCTCGAGCAGAATCTGCCGCTCGGCCGCAAGGTCGGGATAGCCGACATCGACCTGCATCAGAAAGCGGTCGAGCTGCGCCTCGGGCAGGGGATAGGTGCCCTCCTGCTCCAGCGGGTTCTGGGTGGCAAGCACGTGGAAGGGCGCCGGCAGGTCCTTGCGGGCGCCGGCCACGGTGATGTGATACTCCTGCATCGCCTGCAGCAGCGCCGATTGCGTGCGCGGCGAGGCGCGGTTGATTTCGTCGGCCATCAGCAATTGCGTGAAGATCGGGCCGGGAATGAAGCGGAACGAGCGATGGCCGGCCGCATCCTGGTCCATGACTTCCGAGCCGAGGATGTCGGAGGGCATCAGGTCGGGCGTGAACTGCACGCGGCTGGAATCAAGGCCGAGGACCGTGCCGAGCGTGGCGACGAGCTTCGTCTTGGCAAGACCGGGAACGCCGACGAGCAGGGCATGGCCGCCGGAGAGAACGGCGAGCAGGGTCTGCTCGACAACGCTTTCCTGGCCGAAAATAACCTTGCCGACTTCCGCACGCACCCGGGCGATTTCGCCGAGTGCGCTTTCGGCCGCGGCGACAATCGTCTTCTCGTCGATCGCGTCGGCCGCGCCCTTCATGACAGTCATGGTCGTACTCCCCGGTCGCCCGTTGTTAAACCGAATCGCCCTATACCGGGATTTCAGTTGCCAAATTCCAATTTAGACCCTGCCGGACGGCTGACAAGTCGGCGCCGACGCACTATCTCGTGACATATCAAAGGTCTCGATCTGAAAATCGGGGTCAAACGGGACGGAACAATGGCAGAAGCCGAAATTCAGCAAACCGGCGATGCCGCCGGACTGGCGGCACTGATTGCGCGTGCTGCGGGGCAGACCGGCGAAAAGGCGCGCGGCCTGCCGCCGGTGGACCGCTGGAATCCGCCGTTCTGCGGCGACATCGACATGGAGATCCGCGCCGACGGCACCTGGTTCTATCTCGGCACACCGATCGGCCGGCAGCCCTTGGTCAGGCTGTTTTCCACCGTTTTGCGCAAGGACGAGGATGGGCACACCTATCTCGTGACTCCTGTGGAAAAGGTCGGCATCCGCATCGTCGATGCGCCCTTCGTGGCCGTCGAAATGAGCATGACCCAAGGAGAACAGGGCCAGCTCCTGACCTTCCGCACCAATGTCGGCGATGTGGTCGAAGCCGGGCCGGAGCATCCGCTGCGCTTCGTCATCCACGGTGAGAACCGGGAGCTGAAACCATATCTGCATGTGCGCGGGCGTCTGGAGGCGCTGGTCTCCCGGCCCGTCATGTATGACATCGTCGAACTCGGTGAGACGCAGCAAGTCGATGGCACCGAGATGTTCTGCGTGCGCTCGGGCGGCGCCGTCTTCCCGATCATGCCGGCGGCAGAGCTGGAAGCGCTGTCGCGATGAACCGGCATCTCTTCTCCGCTGACGAATTCCGTCGACGTGCGCTTACCCAGATGGGCGGACCTGTGGAAACCTCCTGGCGCGACCATGGCGATTTCCTGCTCAATCCGGGCATCGTGCCCTATCTGGAGACGCTGCATCTGAAGGATGCCGCAGTCCTCGTGCCCGTCGTCGACGATGGTGACGATGCCAGCGTCATCCTGACCCAGCGCACGGCGAGCCTGCGCAAGCATTCCGGTCAGGTCGCCTTTCCCGGCGGGGCCGTCGATCCCGAAGACCGGTCCGTCGAAGTGGCGGCGCTTCGCGAAGCGCAGGAGGAGATCGGTCTCGATCCGCGCTTCGTCGAGACCATCGGTCGGCTGCCGCATTACATGGCCATGTCCGGTTTCCGCATTACCCCGGTGCTGGCGGTGGTCAAGCCCGGCTTCGAATTGATCGCCAATCCGGACGAGGTCGAAAGCGTCTTTGAGGTGCCGCTGTCCTTCCTGATGAACCCCAGCAATCACGCCCGCGGTCGCGGGCATTGGCAGGGCGAGGAGCGGCATTTCTATCGAATGCCCTATGGTGACCATAACATCTGGGGTATCACCGCCGGCATTCTCCGCATGCTTTATGAAAGGCTTTACGCATGACTTCCGTTGCCGGCGAAGGCTGGTTTTCATCGCCCTCTCTCCGCCGTGTTTTCGAGGTCCTGAACGTCGAGGGCGGCGAGGTCCGGGTCGTCGGCGGCGCGGTACGCAACAGCCTGATGGGTCTGCCGGCCGGCGACATCGATATGGCGACCACCTGGCGTCCGGACGAAGTGTCCGAGCGGGCGAAGGCGGCAGGCATCAAGGTGGTGCCGACAGGCATCGATCACGGCACCGTGACGCTCGTCATCGACGGTACGCCCTATGAGGTGACGACGCTCCGGCGTGATGTTTCGACTGATGGCCGCCGCGCGGAAGTCGCCTTCGGCAGCGACTGGAAGGCGGATGCAGAACGGCGGGATTTCACCATCAATGCACTTTACGCGAACGACCGCGGCGACGTGTTCGACGATGTCGGCGGGCTCTCGGACATCGAGACGCGCACGCTGCGCTTCATCGGCGATGCTTCAGAGCGGGTTGCCGAGGACTATCTGCGCATCCTGCGTTTCTTCCGGTTCTTCGCGCATTACGGCAGCGGCAGGCCGGATGCCGAGGGCCTGCGCGCCTGTGCCAGGGCGCGCTCGAAGCTTGCAACGCTTTCGGCCGAGCGGGTCTGGGCCGAAACAAAGAAGTTGCTTTCCGCCGCCGATCCCGGCCGCGCGCTGCTGTGGATGCGCCAGGCAGGCGTGCTGACCGAAGTTCTGCCGGAAACGGAAAAATGGGGCATCGACGCGATCCCGGATATCGTTGCCGCCGAGCGGGCCTTTGGCTGGGCGCCGGATCCGCTTCTGCGCCTGGCCGCGATCGTGCCGCCGGACGAAGAGCGGCTGGAGGCAATGGCGGAGCGTCTGCGTCTGTCGAAGGCGGAAGCTGCCTATTTCAGCCGCTGGGCCAAGGCGCCGGCGGTCCCCGCGACCACCGTCGATACGGCCTTCGATCGGTTGCTCTATCGTCATGGAGTGGAGGGGATTGTCACAGGGCTGCGGCTGGCGCTGGCAACGGCACGGCGCAAGTCGGAAGGCGATCCGGCGCTGCTGTCCGAAACCGCTGCGCTGCGCCGGCTGCTGGCACGCGCCGACGCCTGGAAGCGGCCGAGCTTCCCGCTGAATGGCGGCGATGTGCTGAAGGCCGGCGTTCCGGCCGGCCCGCGCGTGGGAGAAATCCTCAGCGAACTCGAAAATCTCTGGATCGAGCGCAACTTCAGTCTCGACCGGGCAAACCTCATCGCCCGGCTCGAAGCCATGGTGCAGCCGGACTAATCGGACGGCTAGCGCCGCCTTGAGGACGGCTAGCGCCGCCTTGAGGACGGCTACCCTGCCTTGGCCGGACGGCTTACGCCGCCTTGGCCGGACGGTTACGCCGCCTTGGATTCGTCGGTGATCCGGGCCTTGATGTTGTCGATCATGTTTTCGCGAATAACCGTCTCGCCGTGCGTTTCGCGCATGTGCTCGACGGCGCGGCGCACGATTTCGGCATCGTTGTCGGCGCGCGTGTGCCATTCGCAACCCGGGACGAGGGAACCGCATTCAAACAGGCGCATGGTGCTTCCTTCCCTGTCTAAAGTTTGATGCGAGAGCGCGGCGCGCCGGTCGGGCGACCGCACGATTAGAGTAGCATCAACCCCCAAGGGCGGCCAATTGTTCCCGCCGACGACGCGAGAAGAAACCGTTATAGACAAAGAGGCCGATGGTGTTATGGGTTTGCGGTAACAAGAGACGCAAAGGCCCTTTTGCCCATGACCACCGTTCAATCGGAACTGATCTCCGCCATCCGGAACATTCCTGATTATCCGAAGCCGGGCGTGATGTTTCGCGATATCACCACGCTGCTCGGCAATCCGCGCGCATTCCGCCGTGCGATCGATGAGCTGGTGCATCCCTACGCCGGTACCAAGATCGACAAGATCGCCGGCATCGAAGCGCGCGGTTTCATCCTCGGTGGCGCGATTGCACACCAGCTTTCTTCCGGCTTCGTTCCGATCCGCAAGAAGGGCAAGCTGCCGCACGACACCGTGCGCATCGCCTACAGCCTGGAATACGGCGTCGACGAAATGGAGATGCACAAGGACGCCATCAAGCCGGGCGAGAAGGTGATTCTCGTCGACGATCTGATTGCGACCGGCGGGACGGCGGAAGCGGCCACCAAGCTTCTGAAGCAGATGGGCGCCGATATCGTCGCCGCCTGCTTCGTCATCGATCTCCCCGATCTCGGTGGACGCAAGAAGCTCGAAGCGCTCGGCGTCAATGTCCGCACGCTGATCGAATTCGAAGGCCACTGATCCTGACGGGCGATAGCGGCATTGCGGATCGAAATCCGCGCGTTCCGCACCGGATCATTTTCGATCGCTTCAGAGGCGATTGATCGTCCGCAACATCAGCTGAACTTCACGCTGTGTGGCGGGTGGCAGTGTCTCTACTTCCTTTTGCCAAAACTGTTCGGCTTCCGGAGGCTCGTCTTCCCAACTTCTGACGGATGTCTCGTTATCGTCGATCACGACACGGCGATGGCCGCCAAGACGCAGATAGGCGTCCGCCAGTTCACAGACATGGGTTTTTTCCATGGCCAACACTCCCGTTTCCTTGATGCAAGGCGGGCATCCCGCACGGGGTAAGTGACAGTCGGCACCGCGCTTTGTCTGGTGCTGATTTTACGCGCAAACCGCGCTGGAATTAAGATGTCTCTGGAGGTGCGTCGCCCGAAGGCGGCGCTCGTTGCTACACGAACTCGATCACCTTGCTCTCAAAGCGGATCACCGCCTCGCCGTGCTGGTTGTCGCCTTCGCACAGGATCGTGTTGATCCGCCAGCCGGGTTTCGAGGTGAGCGAGCGGCTTTCGAGGAAGGTCACGAAATAGGTGACCGTGTCGCCGGCATAGACCGGCTTCAACCATTTGAGATCGCGAAAACCGGGCGAGGGGCCGAGGTTCGGCGCACGCAGACCCTCGGCGGCGAGCCGGCGCTGCTCGTTCCTCCAGAAGCGGACGAAGCATTGCATCCATCCGGCGCTGGTATGCCAGCCCGATGCGCAAAGCCCGCCGAACAGCGAATGCCGTGCCGCTTCCTCATCGAGATGAAAAGGCTGCGGGTCGAAGTCGCGGGCGAAGCGGATGATGTCTTCGGCCGTGAAGGTCAGGCTGCCGATGGCGGTCCTGGCCCTGGCGGCGTAAAATTCTTCCATCGTCATCATCATGCTTGCCCCTTCTCGCGGCAGCGAAAGAGAACGGTGCATTCGGAGACCGCCACGGGCTCACCCGCCTGGTTGGTGATTTCGTTGCGGAATTTGACGATGCCGAGATCGGGCTTCGAATTCGACCGCCGCGCCTCGAGCACGAGGCTGAAGCCATTGAGGATATCGCCGGCGATGACCGGCTTCCTCCAGTCCATGAAGTCGATGCCGGGCGACCCTTGAGACGTCGAATTGCCCATGAAGGCGTCGAGCATCATGCGCATGCCGACGGCGCTGGTGTGCCAGCCGGACGCGGCAAGGCCGCCAAGAATGCTGCGTTTTCCCGCTTCCTCATCGAGATGCATCGGCTGCTGGTCGAACTCACTGGCGAAGGCGATCATCTCCGCCGGCTTCATCTCGACCGGCGTGTAGTCGAAACGGCGCCCTTCGGAAAAATCCTCGAAATACAGCATGCTTGAGTTGTCCCGTCTGATTTGCTGCCGTCTACCTACTGCATAATTTATCGAAGCGGAATCCATTTGAGCGGATCTGTTGCGAGGCAGCGCGGGCTGAATTTCCAGGTTGCGCATGCCGGACGTTCATGCAACCACCTGTCTGGCTGCCGCATCCGCCGGCGCTTGATCGAGGAGCATTCGTGACCGAACTGAACAGAGCGCTCGCAGGCGCTGCCGAAAAAGGGATCATCTCAGCAAACCAGGTGAGAGATCTGGAAGCCTATCTTGCGGACCGCGGCATGATCTTCGGGCCGACGGCGCCGGATGCCGCCGCGGAGCGACATGACGCTGCGCTTGATGCGCGTGCAGCCGAAGACAGCGAGCAGCCGCGGTTCGTGCGGGGATTTCACGATATCCTGATCACTATCGGCGTCATTGTCGTGCTGATCGGCCTTTGGGGTCTGGGTGGTCCGTTCGCAACGCTGCCGGTCATTCTCGTTCTTGCCGAAATCCTGGTGCGACGCCAGCGGCTGGCACTGCCGTCGGTGGCGCTGACGGTCGCGCTCGTGCACTGGGTCGGAACGACGTCGCTGATGTTCGTGAGCGAGCAGGACGATGCCTGGAAACCGCTGATCTTTGCACTCGCCTACCTATCGGCGTTCCCGCTCCCGCTGGGCCTGTTCTACTGGCGCTATCGTGTACCACTGGCGCTGGCCGGTCTGATGGTATCGATCGCACTCGTCTGCGTGGTCGCGATCCTTCTTGCCCTCGAGAAGATCTTGGGGATCGACCTTGCCAATGAAGACCATTTCATGCTTCTCGCGCTCACCGTTCTTGTTGGAGCCCTGGGCCTTTTTGCGGCCGCCATGCGCTACGACGTTTCCGATCCACAGCGTGAGACCACGCGCTCGGATACGGCATTCTGGCTGCACCTGGCCGCAGCACCTGCATTGCTCTACGCACTGATGGGCCTGGTTTTCCTGTCGAACGGTGGCAGCACCTGGTGGGACGGTCAGGCCGGCTTCGGCCAAGCGGTTGCCGCGATCCTGATCGTTGCGGCCTTCATGCTGGTCGGGCTGGTCATCGACCGGCGTGCGTTCGTCACGTCGGGGCTGCTGTCGCTCGGGGGCGCGGTGTGGACGATGCTCAGCCAGACCGGCGCTTCGCTCGACAGCTACGTCTTCGTCGCCTTCGCGGTTGTCGGCGTGACCGTGCTCTTCATCGGCATCTTCTGGCAGCGGTTGCGCCGCATGGTCATGGACCTGCTACCGCAAACGATAACGGCGCGGTTGCATGCCGCGCCGTGATACCGAGTTCTCTGCGTGCGCCGCACCGTTGCAGCGCGCCTTGTCTCTTTGATCTTGCGCCCGCTACGCAAGATCGCCGCGCCACGTCTTACGTGTTGAAGCGGAAGTGGATGACGTCGCCGTCCTGGACGACGTATTCCTTGCCTTCGTCGCGCGCCTTGCCGGCTTCCTTGGCGCCCACTTCGCCGCCGAGCGTGATGTAATCCTCGTAGGCGATCGTGTTGGCACGGATGAAGCCGCGCTCGAAGTCGGTGTGGATGACGCCGGCCGCCTGCGGTGCCTTGGTGCCGCGCTGGATCGTCCAGGCGCGGGTTTCCTTGGGGCCGACGGTGAAGTAGGTGATGAGGTCGAGCAGCTTGTAGCCGGCGCGGATCAGACGGTCGAGACCGGCTTCTTCTAGGCCGAGCGCGCTCAGGAACTCCTTGGATTCTTCTTCCGGCAGCTGTGCCACTTCGGATTCGATCGCCGCCGAGATCACGACGCTTTCGGCCCCTTGCGCCTTTGCCATTTCGGCAACCGCGCGGGTGTGTTCGTTGCCGTCGACCGCATCGCTTTCGGCGACGTTGCAGACGTAGAGCACAGGATGGGCGGTCAGGAGGTTGAGGCCCTGCAGGATGCGCAGCTCTTCGGCATCGAGCGTGGCAAGCAGCGTGCGTACCGGCTTGCCGTCCTGCAGCAGCTTCAGCGAGGCTTCCATGATCGGAAGCTGCGCCATGGAGTCCTTGTCCTTGCCGCCGGCGCGCTTGCGGGTCTGCTCGGTGCGGCGCTCAAGGCTGTCGAGGTCGGCGAGCATCAGCTCGGTCTCGATCGTCTCGGCATCTGCGACCGGGTGGATGCGGCCTTCGACGTGGGTGATGTCATCATCCTCGAAGCAGCGCAGCACATGCACGACCGCATCCACTTCGCGGATGTTGGCGAGGAACTGGTTGCCGAGGCCTTCACCCTTCGACGCGCCACGCACGAGGCCGGCGATGTCGACGAAGGAGATGCGCGTCGGGATGATTTCCTTCGACTTGGCAATGTCGGCAAGCTTGCGCATGCGCGGGTCCGGCACCGCCACTTCGCCGGTGTTCGGCTCGATGGTGCAGAACGGGTAGTTGGCCGCCTGGGCGGCCGCCGTCTTGGTGAGTGCGTTGAAGAGCGTGGACTTGCCGACGTTCGGCAGCCCGACAATACCGCATTTGAAGCCCATGGGGTCTCGTCCGTATCCTTAAATTCCGTTGGCGTGGCTATGCGGGAAGGGCGCTTGCTGGTCAAGGGTGGACACCCCGTTCACGGTAAATAAGGGGCCTGCGCCGTTGAACGCGCGGTATTTGGGCCGCATATGCCCTCAGAAATCCGCCGGTCCCGTCGCGGCGAAAAATCTGAGGAGCCCACATTGATCGATCAGAAATTCATGTTCCCGCGCGTGCCGGTGGCCGTCGTCGATATCGGCGACACGCTCGAAGCCCTGCTGATCCGTTCCATGCTGGAGAGCCTTGGCGCCGTCGTCACGCTGCATCTGCCGGGGACACCCGGGGACTTCCTGACCTTGATTGCCGGCGGCGAACTCGTGCATCAGCATGTGGTCATCTGCGGTCACGGCGACGAAAATGGTTTCGTCTTCGGAGAATACTGCGAAGGCATCGACACATCGATGCTGGTCGACGGTAGCCTGCCGCCTTCAGTCGTTGCCGAGCATGCCAGGCTCGGCGGCAAGATCGTTCTCAGCACCTGCTGCGAGACCGGCGGCACGGCGTACGGCGATGCCTTTGTCGGGGCGGGTGGCGCAGCCCTCTATGTCGCCCCCGATGGTTCGCCCGAAGGGGCCGATGCGCCGCTCTTCGTGCATTGCTTCTATCATGCGCTTCTTGCACGCAAGCAGACGCCCGAGGCGGCACTGGAGCACGCCCGCTCCTATGACGAGGCGGCGTCGATGTTCGTCGGGCACTGGCCGGCCAACTGACCGACGTGACTGCCGCCCCTGCTTTTGCTTGATCGGTGCGCCCGCCCGTAGGATAGTGCGTGCGCATACGGCGCCGCACGTCTCTTGAGACGCACTAAGGTCGCTGTAACATTTAGATCTGCTTCACGATTTTGTCCCTAAATCGGTTCTGGTTTAAGGAATTTCCGTTCTTTCTGTCATCAACGGGGTGGTTCCGATGAGTGACAACGAGGTTGCCAGAAAAGTCAAAGTGAAGGTCAAGCCGAAGCTCGAACGGCCGAAGCTTTACAAGGTTATGTTGCTCAATGACGATTATACGCCGCGCGAGTTCGTCGTCGGCGTGCTCAAGGCCGTGTTCCATATGAGCGAGGAGGCCGGCTACCGCGTGATGATGACGGCGCACAAGATGGGCACTTCGGTGGTCGTCGTCTGTGTGCGCGACATTGCGGAAACCAAGGCCAAGGCGGCGACCGATCTTGCCAAGGAAGCGGGTTTTCCGCTGCTCTTCACCACCGAACCCGAGGAATAACGAGCGGTCGGCACGAAGGATGGCGGGGGTCGCCGGTTCGCTTTATGTTTTCTTATGTAGACGAAGCGGCTTGCTTGCTTCCCGCTTGATCGTGCCCTTGGCTTCGAGATCGAGCTGAACCGCCTTCAGCCACCAGCCGGCCTTTGCACCCTCGGGGAAAAGGTCCTGCGGCAACAACGGCAATAGCCGCTCCTTCGCTTCCGCGACGGTCAGCCCCGGTGTGGCCGGCGGCAGGACCGCGAGCAGGGCTTCGCGCATTGCCTCGTACTTTACCCGGTCGACACGGTATTTGTGGCCGGGCGAGACGATGTTTTCGATCTCGATCTTCTCAGCCTGAGATGCCATTGGCCTCACCTTTCACATAGTCGATCCTGGGCGCCTTGAATCCCATGGCCGCCCAGGCGGTCAAAAGCCGCCACATGAAGCGGCCCGAATGCGTCTTGTAACTCGGCAGTGTGTCGTTGAGCTCGACGCCTGCCTTGCGATCTTTCGTCATGGTCCGCATTTCGAGCGGCGGCTGTTCGTCCGGGGCGAAACGCTGATTGTAGACGCTCAACCAGTGGCCGCCTTTGAATTCGAGGAACATGGCGGCGTTGCAGCAACTCGCGATCACCCTTCGTGTCGGCGCCTCGGGTGTCAACCGATGCTCGCGCAAAAGCTCGCTGCCCCTGATGCAGCGGATCCTGTCTTTCCGGTAGAGCGCGAAGCGCGTCGAGCCGTCGGCTTCCAGCACAGGCGAGGCTTCGGGCAGGGCCTCGAAGCGCTCGCCGGCGGTGCGGCAACTGGTGCAATAGCAGGCGGCGCCGACAATCGGCTCGCCGACGGCTTCAAAGGCAACCTGACCGCAGCGACAGGCGGCAATTCGAGTTCTTCCGTGCTGTTTGACCATGGCCCTCTCCCGATCTGTCTCACTAACTAGACTGGACCGTCCAGTTTGATTTGTCAATCCGACTGGCCTATTGTGTGGCTGGTGATTTGTGACGTGCAGCAAGGCGGAGGGGCAGAATTGAGCAACGGCGCAAAGACGCGCATGGAGCGTACCCGCAAGGGGATCGTGGCGGCGGCAAGCGATCTCTTCCTGAAACACGGCTTTCTCGGCACGAACATGGATGAGATCGCGGCGACCGCGGAAGTGTCGAAGCAAACCGTCTATTCCCATTTCCAGAGCAAGGAGGCGTTGTTTCTGGAGGTCGTGCGCAGCATGACGGGCGGCGCAGGCGATGAGTTCCAGGAGCAGGTCGCCGATCCTGACGGCGATGAGCCGATCGAAGAATTCCTGCTCGACTATGCCACCCAGCTGCTGACGATCGTTATGACGCCGCGGCTGATGCAGGTGCGGCGTCTGGTGATTGCCGAGGTCGAGCGCTTTCCGCAACTCGGCGAAGCGCTACACGAGCGCGGGCCGATGCGTTCGATCAGGCGGCTTGCCGTCGCCTTCAAGCGCTATCGCGAGAAGGGCGACATCCGGGTGAAGGATGTGCAGGTCGCTGGCGGGTTCTTCAACTGGCTCGTCATGGGTGGACCGGTGAACGATGCCATGCTGCTCGGCGACGGCGCCATTCCGGCGCCTGACGTCCTGCAGGCCCATGCTGCCGAGGCGGTGCGGATCTTTCTGGCAGCGCATAGGGCCGCCTAGGCGTTCGGGTTTCTTACAGGTTCGCGGCTATCCGTTTGATGCGGAAGAAGTCAGGGCGCCTTGCTCACCGGTGAGGACGCATTCCACCATTTGAGCACGCGCATCGCCTTGAGTGTCACCCACCGCGAAGGTGCGTCGGCCCCGTCGTCGACATCGAACCACACCCTTCCGGCGGGGCTCCAGTCGAGCGGCCAGGTGCCGTTGTCCAGGCGTCGCGAAGAAAGGTGATCGATCGCTTCGCCAAGGCGCGGATCGGGTACGGCGCCGGTTTGGAGCGCTGACGCGCGGAAATAGTCGAGTGCGCGCAGGATGTCGTAGTGCCAGCGGTTCGGGTGGCAGAGGCAAAGAAACCGATTGTTCGCCGGTTCGCCGGTGCTCAGGCGGCGGAGGAGGTGGCGCTTGAGGAGATAGTCCTCGCCAGCCTCCCGCGCCGCCTTGGACTGCGGTGTGCCGCCGGTCGCCCTTTCGAACTCCAGCAATCCTTCGAGCACATTGATGGTGCTTGCAAAGGAAGAGCAGGTTGAGCCGTTCGCCCGCTCGCAGTTCCAGCCACCATCGGGCTGCCGTTCGCCAACGAGCCTTTCGACGATGGGTGCGATGTCGACGCCGAAATAGGCGCCGTCAGCCACGGTTCGCCCGTTGATGCACTCCTCGACCTCGCCTTGCCAATAGGGCTGGCCGCCTTTGTCCCAGCGGGCGTTGGCGCCGATCAGTTCAACGGTTCGCCTGGCCCGATCCGATGATGGGTCGAGGCCGAATTCCCGGAGCTGCGACAGCGAAAAGCACGTGGCCGTCCAGGGCTGACCGCGCTCGGACCACTCGCGCGCGTCAAAACCAGCCGGAATAAAGGCGCCGCCCGCCCATTGGCCGTCGTCGTCCTGATGCGAAAGCAGTCTGGCGCCCCAGCCTTCGGTCTCCACCTTGGCTCGCTCGGCCCTCCACACAGGTTCCGGGGCATCCAGCAGGTCACGCATCACTTGCCAGCGGATCGAAGGGTCCGAAGCGAGAAGCCAGTCAATCACCGGGTGGCTCATAGGGCGTGCTCCAGGCCGGTCTTCAAAGCCGACCTGAGCGAAAACTAGCGCTCGCTCCGGAAACGGGAAGCTAGTCGCCCTTCGAACCGAACATCTTCTTCAGCATGTCGGCCATCGGGCCGGTTGCCGGCAGCTTCTTTGGCTGGGCGGAATTGCGCGCCTGGTGGATGTGCGATTGCGCGCCCTGCTTCTTCGGGGTTTCGGGCTTGTCCGCTTCCGGCTTGCCGCCGGTCGCGAGCGCGATCTTGTTCAGAAGCTGGGAATCCTCGCCGCGCACCAGCATGTCGGCATTGTCGGCGATGGCGTCGAGCAGCGGTATCAGCCAGGCTTGGTCGGCCTTGGCGAAATCGCCGAGAACGTGGGCGTGAACGAGGTCCTTGACGCCGGGATGGCCGATGCCCAGGCGCAGGCGGCGATACTCCTTGCCGCAATGGGCATCGATCGACTTGATGCCGTTGTGGCCGCCATGGCCGCCGCCGACCTTGAGCCGCGCCTTGGCGGCCGGCAGGTCGAGTTCGTCATAGATGACGGTGATGTCCTTTGGCTGCAGCTTGTAGAAGCGCATGGCCTCACCGACCGCTTCGCCGGAGAGGTTCATGAAGGTCTGCGGCTTCATCAGGAGCACGCGTTCGCCGGCGATCTCGCCTTCGGCGATCTCGGCCTTGAACTTCTTCGACCAGGAAGAAAAGCCGTGCCGGCGGTGAATGACGTCGACCGCCATGAAGCCGATATTGTGCCGGTTGGTGGCGTATTTCGAACCTGGATTGCCAAGCCCTACGATGATCAGCATGTCGTCACGCGTCGATGATTTCGGGGTGGGGCCATCCAAGATCATCGTGCCCGGGGGAAGTCAACGCTTATTTCTCGGCGCGCAGGCTGGCATTCGGCGTGAGGCCGTAGTGCTTGAAGATTTCGTCCTGGGTGCCGTTGCCGACCAACCGGTCCAGTTCGCGCTGCATCGCGGCGACGGTTGCCCGCGATACATCGCGGTGGCAGGCGATGCCGTAGAGCTTGCCTTCAAGCACCAGCGCCGCCTCGACCGGTTTGCCCTCGGCGCGCATGCTCTGGAAGGTTTTCTCTGACGTCATCAGCAGATCGACGCGTCCGGCGATCAGCTTCTTCACGCTCGAATCGAGGTTTGCGGCATAGTCGATCTTCGGGAAGTCGTGGTCCCTGAGATAGGTTGCGGAAAAATCCTCGCGCTGGGTGCCTACGGTGTACTGACGTGCTGCTTCCAGCGAAGCCGGTGCTATGTTTGAGCCGGCGTGGCGAACCATAACCATATGATCGACCAGCAGAGGTTCGACCCATAGAAACTTCTTGTCGCGTTCGGCGTCGTGGCCGGTGGTGAAAACGCAATAGGCAGGATCGGTTTCGGCCAGCATGAAAGCCCGCGCCCAGGGCAGAACCTCGATCGTGTAAGGCTGCTTCAGCCGCTCCATGATCCGCTTGACCTGGTCTACCGCCGCACCGCTCGGACCGTTCTCGGTCGAAAAGTTGTAAGGGGGGTACTCCTCGGTGACGAACTTGATCGTCTGTGCCTCAGCGGTCGTGAAGAGACCGAGGAAAAATATTGGGATCAGCGCCTTCACGTGCTTTCCTCCTTTTGCTGCATGCCTTGCGGTATCCGCGCAGTGCTGCCGCGTCCCGAACCTCCATCGGAGAGCGTGACCGCTGGCAGCGAACATCATGCCCGCCTGTCTGCCACCGCCGCCGTCTTTGCCTCCGAGTCGCTTTCCAGCATCTTCAGCATGCTGTCGATCTGCATCGGCCGGCTGAAGAGATAGCCCTGGCCGCAATCGACACCCAGCTTGCGCAGCAGCTGCCACTGCTCCTTCGTCTCGATGCCTTCGGCAACGACGGTGCAGCCCATCTGGTGCGAGATCGTGCGGATGCCCTTGATCAGCATGCGGCTCTTGCGGCGGATGTCGGCGGTGCCGGAACTCAGCGAACGGGTGAAGGACTGGTCGACCTTGACGATATCGACCGGGAAACGGTTGAGGTAGCTCAGCGATGAATAGCCGGTGCCGAAATCGTCGAGCGCGATGCGGCAGCCGAATTCGTTGAGTTGCTTCAGCACCGCGTGCACTTCCGGATTGTCGAGCATGAGGACGGCTTCGGTGATCTCGACGACGATCCGGCTTGGCGAAATATGGTGCTTCAGGAGCAGTGCGGCGAGCTTGTGCGGCAGCGTCAGCTCGAATTGCAGCGGCGAGAAATTGACGGCCAGATAGGTGTTCTGCGTGCCGTCCAGCTCGGAGATCGCAGCCAGATGGCGGATCGCCTTTTCGAGGATGTGGTCGCCTATGCGGGCGATCGTGCCGGTTTCCTCGGCAATGCCGATGATCTTGCCGGGCGGCATCAGGCCCTTTTCCGGGTGGTTGAGGCGCATCAGCGCCTCGAAGCCGGCGATCTGTCCGTCGGCAAGGCTGACGATCGGCTGCAGCCAGGCCTCGAAGTGGTCGTCCTTCAGCCCAGCCTCGATGCACTGTTCGATCTCATGGCGCTCGCGGGAAGCGTCGAGCATGCTGGCGTCAAACAGCTGCAGGCCGTTCTTGCCATCGTGCTTGCGCGCATACATGGCCATATCCGCCTTGAGCAGGAGGTCGGAGGCGTTTTCCGCATGGGCCGGGTAGACCGAGATGCCGACGCTGGCGCTGACGAGCAGTTCGTTGCCGGCAATCGGCATCGGCTCGCGCAGTGCCGAAACGATGCGTTCGCCGATCTCGCTTGCGAGCGCAGCCGCGTCCCGGTCGGAAATCAGGATGGCGAATTCGTCTCCGCCGAGGCGGGCCATGATGTCGCCGGGGCTCAGCGCGTCACGGATGAGCTCGACCGTGTGGCGCAACACTTCGTCGCCGGCCGCGTGGCCGAAATTGTCGTTGATCCACTTGAAGCGGTCGAGATCGATGAACAGGCAGCCAAGCTGCATGCCGCATTCGTCGGCCTGCCGGATCGCGTCATCGAGTGCCCCTTCGAACCCCTGGCGGTTGAGCAGGCCGGTGAGGTGGTCGGTGATCGCCTGGGTGTGGTTGCGGCTTTCCGCCTGCTTCAGCGCCGTGACATCGGTCATGACGGAGAGCGACAGGCTGCCTTCACCGGTCGCCTTCGTCTCCTGGATCAGCACCGTCATCAGCTCGCTATCCGTCTTGCGGAAAGGAACGGTGACCTCCCGGATCTCATGGTCGCCGACCGCGATCGTTTTGGCATGGCTGCGATAGGTTTCGTGCCAGTGCTGATCGATGAAATCGACGAAGTCGCGGCCGATGACGTCGTCCCGATCGTAACCGGTCGCCAGCAGCCAGTAGTCGCTGACGGCGAGCAGGCGTCCGTCGACGTCGAGCGAGAACAGCATCGCGGGCGTCAGGTTGTAGATATCGGTGACGCGTTCGTGCGCATTCTTCAGTTCGGTCTCTTCGCGCTCGAGCCGGTCCTGCATCTCGTTGAAATTGGCGGCAAGCGCGCCCATTTCGTCGTCGGAGGTCCAGTCGACCCGGTGGCGTGAGCCGAGCCGGCGCGTCGCCTCGATCGCCGCTGTCAGGCGCATCAGCGGGCGCATCACCGTGAAGCGATTGCCGACGAGGGCTGCGGCGAAGACGATTGCGACGGCGAAGAGCAGGATGGCGAGGATCGCCAGCTCGTCCTTGCTGAATTGCGACAGAAGGCCGGGCGTCGGCACTCTCACCTCGATGCGACCGATCTCCTTCATCCCATCCATGGACTGATAGGAAATGGGCAGGCTGAGGATCCGGTCCTTGGTGCCGGGCACAGCGCCGCCGAGCGGCATCTGGGCGAGGATCGAGCCGGTCTGGTCGCGGACGGTGACAGAGAGGATATCGGTGCCGTTTATCAGCGATCGGGCGATGTGCTTTATGCCGTCGCTGTCGAAGTCCCAGATGGGTTTGCCCAGCGCCTCGGCGCTTGCGGCCATCAGCAGTTCGATGTTGTGAATCCGCTCGCGTGCGATGCGGTCGCTGGATATACTCAGGAAGAGAACGAGCAGAGGGGCAATGAAAACGAGCATTGCGCCACAGACAATCGCAATAAATCGGTTCTCCACGGAATGCATCATCGGATGCACGCCTTGGAAGGTGCTGCCACGCATTTCATTTCGGATTCTCTTCAGTCTGAGCCCCAGTTTCCCCGACAGAAGAACATCATCAAAACCTTAAATGTTGCTGAAATCGCTTCGTGATAAATGATGAGACGCGATGCCGGCGCTGGGCGAGAGGCCTGTGGACCAATGCAAAAAGCCCGCCCCAAACGAATGGGACGGGCTCTCGATGAAGTGCAGCGGGAATGGCTTTTCGCCAGTCACCCAAAAGCCAATCAGGCTTCTGCTTCGCCTTCGGCTTCTTCCTTCACGCCACCGGCCGGAGCAACGATCGTTGCAATGGTGAAGTCGCGGTCGGTGATAACCGGGGTCGCGCCCTTCGGCAGCTTGATGTTGGAAATGTGAACGGCGTCGCCGACCTTGAGGCCGGAGAGATCGACGCTCAGGAATTCCGGAATGTCGTTGGCCGAAACGTTGAGTTCGACTTCGTGGCGAACGATGTTCAGAACGCCGCCAGCCTTCAGGCCCGGGGACTTCTCTTCGTTTTCGAAGTGAACCGGAACTTCAACGGTAACCTGGCTGTCCTTGGAGACGCGCAGGAAGTCGACATGCATGGTGAAGTCACGGACCGGATCCAGCTGGTAGTCCTTCGGCAGGACGCGGATCTTTTCGCCGTTGACGTCGATGACCGCGACGGTGGTCATGAAACCGCCGGCGTGGATCTTCATCGTCACTTCCTTGGTGGAGAGTGCGATGGAAACGGGGGCTTGCTTGTCACCGTAGATGACAGCCGGGATAAGACCGTTGCGACGAAGTTCACGGGAGGACCCCTTACCAACCCGTTCGCGCGTCTCGGCCTTGAGCTCGTAAGTTGCGTGGCTCATGGGTAGACCTTTCTATGTCTAAATCTGGAGAGCTCATCCGACATGGCGGATGAACCGAAGCCACATGGGCTTCATCCGCGTTGCCTCCAAGGGTGTCTACGCGGACGGGGCGGTGCATAGACGAGATCGGCTTGAAATGCAAGCTTTGCCGCGGGTTCAGGCCTTTTTCTGGGTAAGACGCGCAAGCGCCAGCATCAGCCCACCGGCAATCAGACCCCAGAAGGCCCCGGAAACACCGGCGAAACTGACGCCCGATGCCGTCACCAGAAAGGTGATGGCGGCCGCCTCGCGTGTCTTTGCCTCGGTGAAGGCGGCCATGGCGGAACTGGCGAAGGCGCCGACGAGCGCGAGGCCGGCCACCGCCTCGATCAGGATGGAAGGCGCAAGGCTGACGAAGGTGGTGACGGCGCCGGCAAGCAGCCCGAAGAGAATGTAGAAGGCGCCGGCATTGATCGCCGACCAGTAGCGTCGGTTGCGATCGGGATGAGAATCGCTGCCGGCGCACATGGCGGCGGTGATCGCCGCCAGATTGACCGCGTGGCCGCCGAACGGCGCGCTCAGCATGGAAAAGAGGCCGGTGGTCGCAAACAGCGGCCCGGGGGCGGGGTGATAGTCGTTGACCTTCAACACCGCGATGCCGGGGATGTTCTGCGAGGCCATGGTGACGATGAAGAGCGGCAGCGCAATGCTGACCATGGCTGCGACATTGAACTGTGGGGTCACGAACTCGACGGTCGGCACCAGCGCCGAGGACAGGGTAGAGAAGGCGCCCGCCGGGACTTCGACGCCGAAGGCGATGACGAGTACGAAAGCGACGAGCGCGGCCGGCACCGCATAGAGCTTGTTGACGCTGCCGACGACCGCCCAGGCGATGAGGATCGGCAAGCCGAGAAGCGGATTGAAGGCGATCGCCTTGACCGGCGCGAAGCAGAGGCTGAGCAACACCCCCGCGAGCATGGCATTGGCGAGCGGGGCAGGAATGCCCGAAACCAGGCGGCCGAGCGGTTTCCAGAGGCCGGCGACGACGACGAGCAGCCCACAGACGAGGAAGGCGCCGACGGCAGCGTTGAAGCCGCCTTCGACGACGCCGGCGCTCGCGAGCAGTGCGGCACCCGGCGTCGACCAGGCGATGCTGACCGGCAGCCGCGTAATGGCGCTGATGACAATCGCGCAGACGCCCATGGAGATCGACAACGCCATCAGCCCGGAGGCAGCCTGTGCTTCGCTGGCGCCGACTCCGGTCAGGCCGTGCAACACGACGGCGAAGGAACTGGCGAAGCCGACGAAGGCGATCAGCAGGCCCATGAAGAGGCTCTGGGGCGAGAAGTCACGAAACATGGCGGCAACCGGCTGTTGTGGGGGTGAGTCGCGGCGATCTGATCCTTTCGCGTATCACATTCGGGCGCGCTGTCGATATCGGCCGCGTGATGCACCGATCAAACTCGCTGAGGGGGGCTGACCCTCGAACCTTCGTCTGGCTGGACCTTTGCGGAGATCGTTGGCTATAGTGCCGCCCAAGCAGGTGCGCCGTTTGGGAGATCGGTCGCATCCGCCTTCCGCCGGTCGACGCTTTCAGGGAGGAAGCCGATGCCTGCCGTCAGGGATCATTCGGAACTTGTCTATCGGGTCGCGCACCAGTCTTCGGCGGCGGCGAGCTCATCGGTGGCCGCGTCGTGGCGGCGCTGCATGACCCTGCATAAGCTTGCTCCGGAGGAAGCCCGTACGCCGCTTCGGCTGTCGGACAGCGAGTTTCGCTCCGTCCGCGAGCGCTCCGGTGAGCTGCTGGCGGAGGCCGGCATCGAACTCGACCGGTTGTTTGCGACCGTCGGCAGGGCTGGCTGCTGCCTGCTCCTCACCGACAATGACGGCGTGGCGCTCGAGCGGCGCGGAGCGGTCGGCGACGACGCTGAATTTCGCGGCGTCGGGCTCTGGTCGGGAACGGTCTGGAGCGAGGCGAATGTGGGCACCAACGGCATCGGCACGGCGATCGCCGATGAGCGCGCCGTCGTCATCCAGCGCGATCAGCATTTCCTGAGCAGCAATATCGGCTTGAGCTGCGCGACCGCGCCGATCCGCGATCATCGCGGGCGATTGGCGGCGGCCATCGACATTTCAACCTGCCGTGACGATGCCTCCGAGATCACCATGTCGATCCTGTCGCAGGCGGTTCGTGACGCCGCCGCGCGCATCGAGGCCGGCCTCTTCCGTCGTGCCTTCGCCGGTGCGCGCATCGTGCTGGTGCCAGTGGATCGAGCCGGGCCGGCGCTCCTTGCTGTCGACCGCGACGACCTCGTGCTCGGCGCGACGCGTGCCGCACGGCAATGGCTCGACCTCGACGACCGGCGCATCGCCGCCGGGGTTCCGGCCTCCGACCTTCTTGGAGAGGACACGTCAGGCGATGCCGCCGAGCTTCCCGATGCGGAGCGCGCGGCGCTCCGGCGTGTTCTTTCCCGTGCCAGCGGCAACGTCTCCATGGCGGCCGAGCTGCTCGGCATCAGCCGCGCCACCCTTTACCGCAAGATGAAGCGGCTCCAGGTCAACTGATCTTTCATAGGGAAAGATGCCCCTCACCCTAACCCTCTCCCCGCGGGCGGGGAGAGGGGACGTGGCCCCGCGCGGTCGTTACGATTGTAGTGGCCCTGATCCTTGGGGAAGGGGGAGCATACCGCTTGCTTCCTTCTCCCCGTTATTACGGGGAGAAGGTCCCGGCAGGGGGATGAGGGGCAGACACTGATGCCTACTTTCTTTTGATTGCTGCGTTGCAGCACGATGACCCGAGCCAAGCTGTCTCAAATGTGAAACAGATCACCTTGCAGGCGATCTCGCCTCACTATCGAAGACGCACATTCAGTCGCACCTTCCTTCTCACAGCCCCGTTGCTGGTTCTCAGGGAGGAAAGACCATGTTGCATCAGAAGATCGTCGAAAGCCCGTTCAAGCAGAAATACGGCAACTTCATCGGCGGCGAATGGCGCGAGCCGGTGGCCGGACGCTATTTCGACAATACGACGCCGGTGACCGGGGGCGTGCTTTGCCAGGTGGCGCGCTCGGACGCCGCCGATATCGAACTGGCGCTCGACGCCGCCCACGCCGTCCGAGAGAAATGGGGCCGGACGTCTGCCGCCGAGCGCTCCAACATCCTGATGAAGATCGCGGGCCGCATGGAGGACAATCTCGAACTGCTCGCGCGCGCCGAGACCTTCGACAACGGCAAGCCGATCCGCGAGACCATGGCGGCCGACATTCCGCTTGCCATCGACCATTTCCGCTACTTCGCCGCCTGCATTCGTGCCCAGGAAGGCACGATCGGCGAGATCGACCACGACACGGTCGCCTATCATTTCCATGAGCCGCTCGGCGTCGTCGGGCAGATCATTCCCTGGAATTTCCCGATCCTGATGGCCGCGTGGAAACTGGCACCGGCGCTGGCCGCCGGCAATTGCGTCGTCCTCAAGCCGGCCGAACAGACGCCGGCCTCGATCCTCGTCTGGGCGGAGCTGATCGGCGATCTTCTGCCGGCGGGCGTGCTCAACATCGTCAACGGCTTCGGTCTTGAAGCCGGCAAGCCGCTCGCCACCAGCCCGCGCATCGCCAAGATCGCCTTTACCGGCGAAACGACGACCGGCCGGCTGATCATGCAATATGCCAGCCAGAACCTCATTCCGGTGACGCTGGAACTCGGCGGCAAGTCGCCGAACATCTTCTTTGCCGACGTTTTGGCCGAGGATGACGATTACTTCGACAAGGCGCTCGAAGGCTTTGCCATGTTCGCGCTGAACCAGGGCGAGGTCTGCACCTGCCCGAGCCGTGCGCTGGTTCAGGAGAGCATCTATGACCGCTTCATGGAGCGGGCGGTGAAACGTGTCGAGGCGATCCGGCAGGGCAACCCGCTCGACAGCGCCACGATGATCGGCGCACAGGCTTCGAGCGAGCAGCTCGAGAAGATCCTCTCCTATATCGATATCGGCAAACAGGAAGGCGCGGAGGTCTTGACAGGCGGCGGCCGCAACGTGCTCGAAGGTGAGCTCTCGGAAGGCTTCTACGTCAAGCCGACGGTTTTCCGCGGGCACAACAAGATGCGGGTCTTCCAGGAGGAGATCTTCGGGCCCGTGGTTTCGGTCACCACCTTCAAGACCGAGGCGGAAGCGCTGGAGATCGCCAACGATACGCTCTATGGCCTCGGTGCCGGCGTCTGGAGCCGTGATGCCAACCGTTGCTATCGCTTTGGCCGCGAGATCCAGGCCGGTCGCGTCTGGACCAATTGCTATCACGCCTATCCGGCGCATGCGGCCTTCGGCGGCTACAAGCAGTCCGGCATCGGCCGCGAGACGCACAAGATGATGCTCGATCATTATCAGCAGACGAAGAACATGCTGGTGAGCTACAGCCCGAAGGCGCTCGGTTTCTTCTGATCGGAACCTGCCTTCCCGCCGCCGGGGAAGGCAACAGGAGCCGGAGGGAAGGCAATCTCCACCTTTCCTCTGGCTTGTGCGGCGGCTGAGGTGTGCTCTCCACCCACGCCTCAGCCGACCAATGCCCGTTGGAGCAGGGAGGCTCGTGATGTCCATTGAAATGACCGGGACCACCGAAACCAACGAACCGCGCGTGCTTGCGACGGACGCAGCGCTCGATTTCATTGCCGAAATCCGGCGCGACCATCCGGATATCCTGTTTCACCAGTCCGGCGGCTGCTGCGATGGCTCGTCGCCGATGTGCTACCCGGCGGATGATTACATCGTCGGCGACAACGACGTGAAGCTCGGCGAGATCGGCGGCGTGCCCGTCTATATCAGCGCCAGCCAGTTTGAGGTCTGGAAGCACACGCAACTGATCATCGACGTGGTGCCGGGGCGGGGCGGCATGTTCTCGCTCGATAACGGGCGGGAAAAGCGATTTCTCACGCGGTCACGGCTGTTCAGCGGCGGCGAGGCTTGCGTCGTGGTCTTTCGCGGGCGCTGACGCGGCCTACTTCCGCTCCCGCACGATCTTTGCCGCCAGATCGAGAAGCGCCCGCAATTTCGGCTGGGTCTGGGCCTTGGCGGGGAAATAGATGAAGAGGCCCGGCGACCTCGGCAGGTAGGCTTCGAGTACCCGTTCAAGGCGCCCGGTTGCGACAGCGTCGCGCACCGAAAGGTCCGGCAGGTAGGCGAGCCCGGTGCCGGCTTCCGCCATCTCCACGAGCATCTGGAAGTCGTTGACGGTCAGCCCGCCGGGTACGTCGACGGAGAAGTCGCGTCCCTCCCGCTCGAACTCCCAGCGGTAGATCGTGCCGGATGCCGGGTAGCGATAGCGGATCGCCTCGTGGCGTGTCAGCTCTTCGGGCGTTTGCGGCCGCCCTCGTTTCACGAAGTAGGACGGCGAGCCGACCACCGTCCAGGTGATGTCTGGCGTCAGCCGGACCGCAATCATATCCCGTTCGACCGCTTCGCCGATGCGAATGCCGGCATCGAAGCCGCGCTCGGTGATATCGACGGCGGCATCGTCGATCGAGATTTCCACCGAAACGTCCGGATAGGCCTGGCGGAAGCGCGGCAAAAGCGGCGTCAGCACCAGCGGGATCGCCATGCGCGGCACGGTCAGCCGCAGGTTGCCCATGGGCCGGTCGCGAAAGTCTCCGAGCAGCTCATAGGCATCGGCGATCTCGGAGGCGGCGGGGCGCACGCGCTTCAGGAAGGCGCTACCGGCCTCGGTCAGAGCGACGCGCCGCGTGGTGCGGACGAAGAGCTGGAGGCCGAGACGGGCTTCGAGCGCCCTGATCGTCTGGCTGACGGCATTGGGCGTAACGCCGAGCGTCGCTGACGCCGCGGTGAAGCTGCTGCTCTCGGCAACCGCCAGGAATTCTCTTAGCCCGTTGAATGGATCGCGTGTCATCGCCATTATGAAGTTCTGCTTCCGAAGCCTTAAAGATAACAGCTATTTTTCATCGCAATCAACTTTGGCATGGTCTCCTCACACCACTTCCTTCGAGCAATGGAGAACGACATGCAATACACGACGCTTGGAAACACCGGTCTCGTGGTCTCGCGCCTTGCCTTCGGCGCGATGACCTTCACCGCCGGCGATCGCAGCCTCGGCGCCGTCTACAAGACCGATGCCGAAGCGGCCGATGCCCTTGTGGGACAGGCGCTGGATGCCGGCATCAACTTCTTCGATACGGCCGACGCTTATGCCTCCGGGCAGTCGGAACGGATCCTCGGCGAAACCTTACGCGCCCGCCGTGATGAAGTCGTGATCGCCACGAAAGTGGGCTTTCGCACCGGAGCGCCACTGAGCCAGGCCGGCCTTTCGCGCCGCCACATCCTCTGGTCGGTTGATCAGAGCCTGAAGCGTCTCGGCACCGACTGGATCGACGCCTACATCGTTCACAAGGAAGATCCGCACACGCCGCTCGAGGAAACGCTTCTCGCGCTCGATGCGGTCGTTCGCTCCGGCAAGGTGCGCTACATTGGCTTTTCCAACTGGTCGGCCTGGAAGGTGGCGGCCGCGCTTGAGATCCAGAAGGCCAACGGACTAGCGCCTTTCACCCATGGCCAGATGCATTATTCCTTGCTCGGCCGCGACGTGGAGCGTGACGTCATCCCGATGATGCAGCGCTACGGGCTGGGGCTGACTGTCTGGAGCCCCCTCGCGTCGGGCTTTCTTTCGGGCAAGTACACGCGCGAAAATCTTGGCGACCCCGACAACCGCTATTCCGGTTTCGACATCCTGCCCTTCGACAAGGAACAGGGCTTCAAGCTGGTCGAGCGCATGCGCGGGATCGCCGATCATCACGGGGCGAGCGTGGCGCAGGTGGCGATCGCCTGGCTGCTTTCGAAGAAGGCGGTGACGAGCGTGCTGCTCGGAGCCTCCAAGCCGCACCAGCTCAAGGACAATCTCGGTTCAGCCAATCTCGTTCTGACGCAGGCGGAAATCTCAGCGCTCGATGCCGAGACGGTGCCGGCGCCGGTTTATCCGAACTGGTTCATCGACAATCTCGTTGACGAGCCGATGACGCAGGCTCTCGGGAAATAGCTGTGTCTCCGCAACGAAAAACGCCGGCGCTTCGGCGCCGGCGTTGTTTTCAGAAATTCGCGTGCTCGCAACGATCTCAGTCGAAGAGGCTCGAAACCGATTCTTCCTGGCTGGTGCGGCTGATGGCTTCGCCAAGCAGGCCAGCGGTGGTGATCACGCGGATGTTGTGGGCGGACTGGACGGCCGTGGTCGGCTGGATCGAGTCGGTGATGACCAGTTCCTTCAGCATCGACGAAGTGACGCGGGCGACCGCGCCGCCGGAGAGAACGCCGTGGGTGATGTAGGCCGTGACGCTGGTTGCGCCGTTCTTTAGGAGCGCTTCGGCCGCGTTGCAGAGCGTGCCACCCGAGTCGACGATGTCGTCGATCAGCAGGCAGTCCTTGCCCTTCACGTCGCCGATGACGTTCATGACTTCGGATTCACCCGGACGGTCGCGGCGCTTGTCGACGATTGCCAGCAGACAGTCGAGACGCTTAGCAAGCGCGCGGGCGCGCACCACGCCGCCGACGTCGGGCGAAACGACCATGACGTTCTTGAGGTCGTAGTTTTCCTTGACGTCGCGCGCCAGGATCGGGATCGCATAAAGGTTATCGGTCGGGATGTCGAAGAAGCCCTGGATCTGCCCGGCGTGAAGATCAAGCGTCAGCACGCGGTCGGCGCCGGCTTCGGTGATGAGGTTGGCGACGAGTTTGGCAGAGATCGGCGTGCGCGGACCGGCTTTGCGATCCTGGCGGGCATAGCCGAAATAGGGAAGCACTGCGGTGATGCGGCGAGCGGAAGAGCGGCGCACCGCGTCGATCATGATGAGCAGTTCCATCAGGTGATCGTTGGTGGGGAAAGAGGTCGACTGGATGATGAACACATCCTCGCCGCGCACGTTTTCGCCGATCTCGACGAAGATTTCCTGATCGGCGAACCGGCGTACCGCCGCTTTGCCGAGAGGCAGGTTGAGATAGTTGCAGATCGCTTCGGCCAGCAGCCGGTTCGAATTGCCTGCGAAAACCTTCATTGACGGACCGCCTTGAGCTGGCGCGGTCACCGTCCGGTACTTTTCCGGGAGCGGTGTGTTCCGCGCAGATTCCGAGAGCCATTCCAATCGCGGACATTCTTTGCGGATGGCCGCCGTTCAGAGCTGATCGGCCGCTTTTTAGCGAGACTGAACTTGAATGCAAGGGGAATGCTGCGCCGCGAAGGCCAATATCCTAAAAACTTTGCATCAACCGGCCTGAGATTGCCGCCATTCGAGGTAGGCGTTGATGGTTTTGGTCGCGATTCCCTGCATGGTTGCCGCCGGCACGCCGCTCCACAAGTCGGCGCCGCCGCCGGGAACCGAGTCCTGTCCCTGGATGCGGTGCAGGCGGTTGCCGCTGCCATCGAGTACATCCCAGACATAGACGACGGTGGTCTTGTCGCCGTCCTTCAGCGTCGAGAAGTAGCCCTTGAGGATATGTTCGCTGCTGGCATCGCCAGAGCCCTTGATCGTCAGGCCGTGTGCGCGCGCTTCGGCTCCAAGCTGCTTGGAGAGCGGCGTGACCGCCTGGACCGGCGCGCCGATGATCGGCAGGAAGCGGATCGTGCCGCTGGCGGCGGCACTTGCCTTCGGCAGCGAAGCGACGCTCGGCTGGTCCTGGATCTCTTCGGCAGCGGCCGCCGTCTGTTGCACCGGCGTCTGTTGTACCGGGGCCGGCTGGTTCTGGATCGTGTTCTGGACGGGTGCGGAACCGGCGGCAAGCCGGCTTGCCTGGGCCTCGAACGTGCCGGCCGGATCGGTATAGGTCGCATCGCCGCTGGCATAGGCCGTCGGCGTGTTCGAAGCGACGGGCTGAGGAGAGTAGGCGGTGGTCTGGCTGACGGGTTCGCGCTGCACCGGGGCGACTGCGGTCTGGTTCGACATGGCGTCGAGGTCGGATTGCGTCACCGGCGGCGAGCGAAAGGTTCCGGCGCCGACGTCGACCTGCGGCGTCAGCATGTCGGTGCTGTTGCAGCCGGCCAGGGCGACGAGGAGTCCGAGGCCAACGATAGGCGTGGTGAGCTTTCGCATGTTCAAACCGTCCGTTTTCTTCGCGGCAGTTTTTGAAACGTCTCCTGTCGTCTGCCAGTTCAAAGCAATTCTAGGCGGATTTCCCTAAGCAGAAATGAAGTCCAGGCCATAGCGCGACAGCGGGCGCGGAGTATCCGTGGTGGTGAGGTAGGTCTGGCCGAGGGTCATGGCGGTGCCGCTGTCGGAATCCATGATGATCATGTGCACGAACAGCGACATGTTCGGCTCGATCTCCTGCGGGTTGCCGAGATGGAACATCTGGTGCTCCATCCAGGAGGGCGAGAAGCGGGCGCCGAGCGAATAGCCGCAGGCGTTGAGGCGGTGACGGGCGAGGCCGCGCTCGTCCATGATCTTGGCATGCATGTCGAAGACGGTGCCGAAGGTGTTGCCGGGACGAAGGACCATCTCGATCGCCTGGATGGTTTCGCGGCAGGCGCTGTAGAGTTCGCGGTGACGGTTGGTCGGTTCGCCGATGACGACGGTGCGCATCATCGCCGCATGATAGTGGGCGCTGACGCCGGCCCATTCGAGGGTGAGCTGGTCCTGGCTGTCAAGCACGCGGCGCCCGGACTTGTAGCGGCAGAGCAGCGCGTCGGCGCCGGAGCCGATGATGAATTCGTTGGCCGGATAGTCGCCGCCGCCGGCCAGAATCTTGCCCTGCATCGCGGCGAGGATGTCGGCTTCGTTGCCGCCGGGACGGATCAGCGGCAGCGCGGCATCGAGCGCATCGTCGGCCAGGCTTGCCGCCTTCTCGACATAGGCGATCTCGGCGTCGCTCTTGATAAGCCGCAGACGGCTGACGAGGTACGAGGCGTCGATTATCTCGCCGAAGGTCTGGATCTGGCGGTCGAGCAGGCGGGCGACGCGGCCGGTCATGCCGTGCGTATCGTATTCGACGCCGATGCGGCAGCCGAGCAGGTCGAGTTCGCTCAAGAGGTTCTTGAGATCCAGGGTCGGATCGGCATTGGCCCGGTCCACCCAGATCTCGATGCGTTCGATATTGGAGGTGTGGCGTGCCTGGCGCAGGTCGGCCGAGCGCGTCAGCAAGACCATCGAGCCGTCTTTCTTCACAACCAGCGTCTGGAAGAAGCAGTAGCCGAAGGTGTCGTAGCCCGTCAGCCAGTACATGCTCTCCTGGGCGAAGAGCAGCACGGCATCGAGCTTCTCCTCGCGCATCTTCTCCGTCAGCCGATCGAGGCGGCTTGCATATTCTTCCTGGGCAAATTGAAGCGCCATGTCAGGTCCCCCGTATGCAAATGGCGGAAATCTGCCGGCCGTAGTCCGGTTCCTGCCTGTGTGTCGTCCGACGGTAGGAGAAGAAGCGCTCCTCGTCGGCATAGGTGCAGATATCGAGATTTTCGGCTGCTACGCCTGCTTCGGTCAACCGCTTGATCGTGAGACCCGGCAGGTCGAACATTGCGTGGCCGTCGCGGTCTGACGGCCTGAAATAGGTTGCGTAGCTGTCGTTCGCCGAGACGAAGCGCTCGACGAATTCGGCACCGACTTCGTAGTTGCGATGGCTGATCGACGGGCCGAGGCAGGCGACGATGCGATCGCGCCGGGCGCCGAGCGAGACCATCGCGTCGATGGTGCTCTCGAGCACGCCGCCAAGCGCGCCCTTCCAGCCGGCATGGGCGGCGCCGATGATATTGGTTTCTGCGTCGGCAAAGAGGATCGGGCCGCAATCGGCCGATAGCACGCCGAGCACGATACCGGGCGTCGCCGTCACCAGCGCATCAGCCTCAGGGCGGCTACCGTCATAGCTTTCGTCGACCACGATGGCGTTGGGGGAATGGACCTGATGAACCGTCGCCAGCCGTTCCAGCGGCGCGCCGAACCAGCCCGCGACGCGGGTGCGGTTCTCGTTGACATGGGCTCTTTCGTCCTTCGAACCGAGGCCGACATTGAGGCCGCGATAGAGCCCTTCGGAAACGCCGCCCTGGCGGGTGAAATAACCGTGGGCGATTGCCGGCCCGGCCTTCTCGCCGAAAAGCGAGCTCTGCACGGGAGAAAGCGCGGCGTCATGCTGCATCGGTATATTTGCCTTTGCTTTATGAATAAATTCAATGGGTTTGGGGGCGCGCTCCGGCCCGGCGACTGGCGGCTGATTTGCCGGCGCGATGTTGACCCGCGATGGCTGGGCTGTCAATTCCCGAACGATAGGGGGAGCCAGCGGCCTGTGATTTCGAGGGGCAGTCATCGCTCGGCCACCGCCGCTACGCGCTGACGAAAACGCCTTCCTTCGACGCCCGCATCTGCACGAGGCCCGTGGAAAAACAAGAGGTCGGGATGGCGCCTTACCTGCAGGCTTTTGAGCGACGCTGCGTGCAATCTTTGCGTGGGGCTCTGCATAAGAGTATTATCTAATATAGCAAGAAATGCTTGTGCCTTCGGGAGGAGCATATGAAGCGAAGAACCCATATCGAGGGACGGATTTCGCGTCGCAAATTCCTGGGCGGTGCGGCAATAGCGAGAGTCGCAACGGTCGCCGCGCCTAGCGTTGTCAAGGCGCAGGGGCCGATCAGCATGCGCTGGCAAAGCACCTGGCCATCCAAGGACATCTTTCACGAATTCGCGCTCGACTTCGCCAGGAAGGTCAATGATATGACCGGTGGCGATTTGAAGATAGAAGTGCTGCCCGCTGGTGCCGTGGTGCCGGCCTTCGGCCTGCTCGACGCCGTATCGCAAGGAACGTTGGACGGCGGTCACGGCGTCCTCGTCTACCATTACGGCAAGCAGGCGGCGCTCGCGCTATGGGGCTCTGGCCCGGGTTTCGCCATGGATGCCAACATGCTGCTCGCCTGGCACAAATACGGCGGCGGCAAGGAACTACTCGCAAAACTGTATGAATCCATTGGCGCCAACGTGGTCTCGTTCCCCTATGGGCCGATGCCGACCCAGCCGCTTGGCTGGTTCAAGAAGCCAGTCGCAAAGCCCGAGGATCTTCAGGGCCTGAAGTTCCGTACCGTGGGCATCTCGATCGATGTCTTCACCGGCCTCGGCGCGGCGGTCAACGCGCTGCCGGCCGGCGAAATCGTTGCGGCGCTCGATCGAGGCCTGATCGACGCGGCCGAGTTCAACAACGCCTCGTCCGACCGGGTGCTCGGTTTCCCGGATGTATCGAAGATTTGCATGCTGCAGAGCTACCACCAGAATGGCGAGCAGTTCGAAGTGATGTTCAACAAGCCGAAGTACGACGGTCTACCTGATCAGATGAAGGCGATCATCACCAACGCCGTCGAGGCGGCATCTCAGGATATGGCCTGGAAGGCGATCGATCGCTATTCCACGGACTACCGGGAGATGCAGACCGTCGACAAGGTCAAGTTCTACAAGACCCCGGAGGCAATTCTCAAGAAGCAACTGGAGGTCTACGACGAGGTGGTGAAGAAGAAGGCAGCGGAAAACCCGCTGTTCAAGGAAGTGCTCCAGTCCCAGCTCGTTTTTGCCGAGCGGGCCACGCGCTGGGAACAGGACACCGTCGTCAGTCGGCGGCTGGCATTCGACCACTACTTCGGACAGGAAGGCGTGGCGAAGGATCTCTAAGGCACGGCCGCTTCGCGTCAATCAGACGGGATTCAGGCGGAAGACCGGCTCATCTCATTTCGCACATCGGAGACAGTCGAAGGATCACACTATTCGATAAATCAAAGCGTTACAGCGAACTCTGTGCGTTCTTGAAAGGCGCGCCGCTGTAGCGCCCCTCTTGCAGCGGGGGGCATGCGTGAACGTTCAGCATTTTCTGCTCAGGGTCGATGCGACCAGCGTGTGGATCGGCAAAGCCGCAGCCTGGCTGATTATCGGGCTGATGACGATGGTCTGCGTAGAGGTCGTCAAACGCTACATCCTGAACATGCCGACGGCCTGGATATTCGATGCCAGCAACATGTTCTATGGCTCGCTGTTCATGCTCGCGGGGGCATACGCCTTGGCGCAGAATGCTCATGTACGCGGCGACTTCCTCTACAGCTCCATGAGGCCGCGCACGCAAGCCGCCCTCGATCTGGTCCTCTACGTCCTCTTCTTCCTGCCCGGCGTCGCCGCGCTCGTTTACGCCGGCTACGATTATGCAGCACTTTCCTGGCGGATCGGCGAGCATTCGACCGTGACGGCGGAGGGGCCGCCTATCTACTATTTCAAAACCGTCATTCCGGTCGCTGGCGGCTTCGTCCTGCTTCAGGGGCTGGCCGAGATCACGCGCTGCATCGTTTGCCTGCGGACCGGCGAATGGCCAAGTCGGCTCAAGGATGTGGAGGAGCTCGACGTCGTCGCCGAGCAACTCGAGCACAGCGAGCATGTCGACGCGGAAACGCGCGAGGCTGCGATCGAGCGTGCGCAGGCGATCGACAGGGCGGCGCGGCAACGGGGAATGGGGGGAGACGGCGAGACGTGAGCGATCCACTCCTCGGACTGACGATGCTGATGCTCATCGTGGTGGTCATCATGATGGGGTTTCCGACGGCGTTTACCCTGATGGGGCTTGGCATGCTCTTCGGCTTCTACGCCTTCTACAATCCGGCCGAGCACTGGATCGACAATCGCGTCTTCGACCTGATGGTGCAGCGTACCTATGGGGCGATGACCAATGACGTTCTCATCTCGATCCCGTTGTTCGTGCTCATGGGCTACGTGATGGAGCGGGGTGCGCTGGTCGACAAAATGTTCTACAGCATTCAGCTCGCATTCAAGCGGGTGCCTGCGTCGCTCGCCGTCGCTACCCTCATCGTCTGTACCTTCTGGGGCATCGCCAGCGGCCTCGTCGGTGCGGTGGTCGTGCTGATGGGCGTGATTGCGTTCAATCCGATGTTACGCGCCGGCTATGACGTGAAGCTTGCCTCGGGTGTGATCACGGCGGGCGGTACCCTCGGCATTCTGATCCCGCCCTCGGTGATGATCATCGTCTATGCCGCAGTCGCGGGACAATCCGTTGTCAAGCTCTACGCCGCTGCCATGTTCCCCGGGTTTTTCCTCGCGCTGCTCTACCTCGCCTATATTCTCGGCTGGGCGCTCATCAGCCCCAAGATCGCTCCGCCGCTGCCTGCGGAGCAGACCAAAGTGCCCGTCAGCGCGTGGATGCGGGGCCTGCAAGCGTCGTACTCGCACAACATGCTGGCCGGGCTCTCTCGCGCACTAGTCTCACCGGCAAGGGCGCTGGCTCTCGAAACCGAGGAGGGGTCTCTCACCTATTGGGCTCTCGTCAAGAATTTCTGCGCTGCCTTGGTCCCGCTAGCACTGACGGCTTTTACGATGGCGCTCGTATGGTGGTATGTCGTCATCCATCCGCAGGCATCGGCGGAGGCGGAGGCGCCGGAAGGGCTGGAACAGCTCGGGGCACCGGCGGCGGATGCCGCGCCGACCGCGATCAACGGGCCGGCGACAAGCTTCTACGTGTCCTTCTGGTTGATTGCCACGATCGCTGCGGTGGTGCTCGTCCGCTACTACCGCAATATGAGTGCGGAGCGGCTGCAGGTGGTGAAGCTTTTGATCTCCTCCGTCATGCCGCTCGCCATCCTCACCATAGTCGTGCTCGGCGTAATCCTCTTCGGGATCACCACGGCGACCGAGTCTGCGGCCGTCGGCGCGGCGGGGGCTTTCCTGCTCGCATTCCAGGCCCGGACGCTCAACTGGAAGCGCACAAAGGAAGCGGTGTTCCTGACGGCGAAGACAACGGCCATGGTGTGCTGGCTCTTCGTGGGCTCGGCCTTGTTTTCTGCCGTCTTCGCCATACTTGGCGGCCAGGCGCTGATCGAGCAATGGGTGCTATCGCTCGATCTGACGCCGGTACAATTCATGATTCTTTCGCAGGCGATCATCTTCCTGCTCGGCTGGCCGCTCGAGTGGACCGAGATCATCATCATCTTTGTGCCGATTTTTCTGCCGCTGCTAAAGCACTTCGACATCGATCCGGTGATTTGGGGCGTTCTCGTCTTCGTCAACCTGCAGGCGGCATTTCTGTCGCCCCCAGTCGCGATGTCAGCTTTTTATCTGAAGGGTGTCGCGCCGCCGCATGTGACGATCAACCAGATCTTCGCCGGCATGATGCCCTATATGCTGATCGTCGTGCTCTGCATGGTCATCATGTATCTCTGGCCCGGGATAACTCTCTGGCTCCCGAACTATCTTTACGGCTGAACCGTGCGCTACTGCATATTTCCTTAAATCCTAGCCGATTTAAGGATAAAAACATGCAACAACTCAAAGTGCCACAGCGACCTTTGCGCGTCCGATAAGACGCGCGGCGCTGTAGGCTGTGCGCTCAGGGCTTCGGCCTGCGGAAGGGCGACAGCGGCACCGGAGGGCTGCTCACGGCGAGAACCTTGAACAATTCCCCCATTTTTCCGACACCGGCGCCGGCGAGCCTTTCCACGTCCTGGCGAATGCCCTCTTGGGTGAGCGCATCCTTGTCGCGACCGAGTGCCGCGGCGCGGTCCAGCAGACCGAGACCGACCAGGAAATCGCCCTGGTGCGCAAGGCCGTTGATCTGCACGTCGTCGGTCTCGGCGCGGCGGGCGAGCTGCTCGAAATCGACATGGCTGGTGAGATCGGCCCGGCCCGGATTGGCGAGTGGCGGATCATATTCGTGATCGCGAACGGCCTGCAGCGTATCGCCATAGCCGGTGGCAAGATGGCCGTAATCGATGATCACGGCGGTGCCGCCGCTGATCTTCAGCCGCTCGCAAAGGGCGGACATGACAGCATCGCGGGCAGGGGCGATCTCGAAGATCGTGCCTTCGGCCAAACCCTGCGCCGGCGTCGGCAAGAGGCCCGGATCGATGCCGGCGACGCCGGCAGCAAAGGTCAGTTGGTCATCGGCATCAAGCCCGACCATGCGCTCGCGGAACCCTTGCGCGGTGCGCACGAATTGCCGGATCGGAATGGCATCGAACAGCTCGTTGGCGGCAAGCAGCAGGAAGCCATCGGGCAAAGTCTCGAAGCTTGCATGCCACTCGACCTTGTTGCCATGGGCGACCAGGGTTTCGGACTGGATCTTGCGCAGGCGCTCGCTGGTCTCGACGAGATGCACGCTGGCGGAGGCATAGAGCTCGGGTGCGAGGCGACGCACCACGCGCAGCATGTCGGCCATCATCGTGCCGCGGCCGGGGCCGACTTCGGCGATCACCGCGCCTTCGGGCTTGCCGTGTTGCTGCCAGGCGTGGACGAGAAAGACGCCGATCATCTCTCCGAAGAGCTGGCTGATCTCCGGCGCCGTGGTGAAATCGCCCTCTTTGCCGAAGGGTTCATGAACCCGGTAGTAGCCGTGTTCAGGATCCGCGAGGCAAAGCGAGAAGTAATCGGTGACGCTGATCGGCCCGTGAGCCTTGATCAGCGCCTTGATCTTGTCCGCAAGTGGTGTCGTCATGCCTTCGTCCAGTTAGCGGGAGGCGGCCGGAAGCCGCACGCCCTTGCCTTATCCGCTCTCAGGCGGCTGCGCGCCGCGCCCGGGTTATCGCCCAGATGCCGGCGAGCGCCATCGGCAGCGAAAGCACCATGCCCATCGTCAGCCAGCCACCGACAAGATAGCCGATCTGCGCGTCCGGTTCGCGGAAGAATTCGACGAAAATGCGGCTCAAGGCATAGCCAAGCACGAAGATGCCGGTGACGAGGCCCGGGGATTTCAACGCCTGGCGACGGTAGATGAACCAGGAAAGCACGCCGAGCAGCACGAGGCCCTCGAGGGCTGCTTCATAAAGCTGGCTCGGGTGACGGGCAAAGGGCCCGCCGGTCGGGAAGACGATTGCCCAGGGCATCGAAGAGAGACGGCCCCAGAGTTCGCCATTGATGAAATTGGCAATGCGGCCGAAAAACAGGCCGATCGGGACGACGGCCGCGACGATGTCGAACAGGCTCCAGAGAACGATGCCGTTGCGCCGCGCGAAGATGATCATGGCGAGCGTCGTGCCGAGAAAGCCGCCATGGAACGACATACCGCCGTTCCAGATCTCAATGGCGCGGATCGGATTGGCGAGAACGGAGCCGAGGTCGTAGAAGAGGATGTAGCCGATGCGGCCGCCGAGCACGATACCGCCGGCGGCCCAGAGCAGGAAGTCGTCGAGTTGCTGCAGCGTGACCGCCGGGGTCTCATTGCGCCAGAGCGCGTTGTTCATCGCCAGGCGGCGCGCATAGAACCAGCCGATCAGGATGCCCGCGACATAGGCGAGCCCGTACCAGTGGACGGCGAGAGGCCCGATCTGGAAGATGACGGGGTCGATTTCGGGGAAGGGAAGGATGGCGAGACGGGTCGCTAGAGTTTCCAAGATATGTTCTCGTGCCTATTTCTCGTGCAGGGCCGATAGTTTCGGCGGAACATGGCGAGCGATTTCCGCCGGGTCAAGGCGCCGATGGGGGCGCTTCGGACACAGCGGCGTGATTTGGCATGTGATTTTCCTTGCATCCGCTCGCCGCTGACCCTACCTGAAATTCATGACCGCATCGCAATGCGAGGCGATGGCTGAAATGGAGATCGCGACGATGAGCACAGGCGCTAACCGCATTCTGGATGACTTTGCCAAGATCATGACCGATGCCGCAGGTGCCGCCCAGGGCGTGCGCCGCGAGGTCGAGACCGCCTTCCGCGCACAGGCCGAACGCGCACTGAACTCGCTCGACGTGGTCAAGCGCGAGGAGTTCGAGATGGTCAAGGAAATGGCGATCAAGGCGCGCGAGGAAAACGATGCGCTGCTCGCCCGCATTGAGGCTTTGGAAGCGCGTCTCGCCGAGGCCGGCAAGTAACGCGATTCCGCCGAAATAACGGTATTTTGGCGTTTTTACTTCGCCCGCGAACTGGTTTCGCGGGCGTTTTGCTGTCGTTAATCCTGAATCGATTGAAACGGCGTTAAGGCTGGTTAATAAAACCTGAAAAGTTTTCCACCTGTGGACACTGCCAAAAAACCCTTATGGCAGAGTCAGTTAAGCTCTCGCGCTTCATCCAAATGACAACGTGGACGCGATTCATCCCGGCTATTTTTCGGCCCGGGGGCTGGCAGCCTGACTCCGCCATTATACACTGATTTTAAATGATGATTCGAAACGAACCACGCAAGCTCCGGGCAGGGTAAGTCAGCCAGGATGGATGTGAGTTCAGCAATCATAGTGTGTTTGTAATCGGTGTTGGGTTTGCAGCGTTGCGTCTTGTGAGCGTGATGATGCACGTCTGCGCCACACCTATACAGGGTGATGCATGAGCCTTTTGGAAATGGAAGTCGAGCGCCAATCCAACCCGGTCGATATGATCGAGTTCGTGGCCGCAAATAACGACTGGTCGTTCGAGCGATCCGGCGAAGACGAAATCGCCATGACGGTCGAAGGCAAGTGGGCAGACTACCACGTTTCCTTCTCCTGGATGGAGGAGTTCGAGGCTCTGCACCTTGCCTGCGCCTTCGACATCAAGGTTCCGGAAAGCCGGGTCAACGAAGTCATCCGCCTGCTCTCCCATATCAACGGGCAGGTGCTGATGGGCCACTTCGACCTGTGGCGCCAGGAGGAAGTGGTGATCTTCCGCCAGTCGCTGCTGCTTGCCGGCGGTGCCGAGCCGACCAATCAACAGGTCGAAGTTCTGCTTTCGAGCGCACTCGACGCTTGCGAATCCTATTATCAGGCGTTTCAATTCGTCGTCTGGTCCGGCATGGACGCGCAGCGCGCCGTCGATGCGGTCCTGTTCGAAACGGTTGGAGAGGCTTGATCATGGCGAATGCCGCTTCCGGTCCCATCGTCCTCGTCGGCGCCGGCAATATGGGCGGCGCCATGCTTTCCGGCTGGTTGAAGAGCGGCGTTAGGGGTGCCGACGTGCTCGTCGTCGATCCCGGCCCGCCACCGGCCATGGCCAAACTCATTGCCGACAACGGCGTGACACATGCGACCTCGGCGCCATCCGGTGTTCAGGCCGGCGTGATCTTCCTCGCGGTCAAGCCGCAGGTGATGGACGCCGTGCTGCCGCCGTTGAAGCCGCTCGTCGGTGCGGATACCGTCATTGTCTCGGTTGCCGCCGGCAAGACGCTCGCCTTCATCGAGACGCACCTGGGTGCTGCCGCCACGGTTCGCGCCATGCCGAACACGCCGGCGATGATCGGCCGCGGCGTTACCGGTGCTTTTGCCAATGCGCGCGTCAGCGAGGCGCAGCGCAGCCAGGTTCACGATCTGCTGAAGGTCAGCGGGCCCGTCGAATGGGTCCGGACCGAAGCCGAAATCGATGCGGTAACCGCGGTTTCGGGCAGCGGTCCGGCCTACGTCTTCTACCTCGTCGAGTGCATGGCGGAGGCGGGCCGCAAGGCCGGCCTCGAGGCGGACCTCGCCATGCGGCTCGCGCGGGAAACCGTCGCGGGGGCTGGCGAATTGTTGCATCAGTCCCCCGACGAGGCGGCACGGCTGCGCCAGAACGTGACCTCGCCCGGCGGTACGACAGCGGCAGCGCTCTCCGTGCTGATGGCCGACGACGGCATGCAGCCGCTTTTCGACAAGGCGATCGCCGCAGCACGCAAACGGGCGGAAGAGCTGGCGGGCTGAGCTCACGAAACGCTGGTGCCGTAATGGCGCCGGCGTGAGGGTTGCTCTACGGCGCGCGGGGGGCAGCGCCTGCGCCTTGTCCAGGGCCTGTACGCCGGTCGAACAGGCACCTCCAGATCGCGCCCATTGCCCGGCGACACATGTCGCGGATCGCGGCGTTGCGCTGACGTCGCGCCCAGGAATGTAGCTGGTAGCTCGCCGGCATATCCTTTCGCTGCTCATCCATTTCCGTCACCCCGCGGGCTCCGCTGTCTGAGTTCCAGGTCCAAGCTACAGCCTATCGTCGGCCGCGATAATCCATGTTAAGTTCCGTTCATCTGTGACGAAATGGAATAGATGCAATGGACCGGCAGGGAGCCATGGCGGTGTTTCTCGCCGTCGTCGAGGAGGGGGATTTCTCGGCGGCGGCGCGGCGGCTGCGCATGACACCATCGGCCGTCAGCAAGATCATCGGCCGACTGGAGGCGCGCCTCGGCGTGCGGCTGCTGCAGCGATCGACGCGCAGCATCAGCCTCACCAGCGAAGGCAGCGCCTATGCGGAGTCGGCCCGTCGCATCCTCGGCGATATCGAGGATGCTGAGTTTGCGATCCAGCCGGGCGCCGAGCCGCGCGGCCGCCTGCGGGTCAGCCTGCCGAGCGCCTTCGGTCATCGCCTGATCGTGCCCATGCTGCCGGCCTTCATCGAGCGGTTCCCGGCGATCGATCTGGAGCTCGATTTCAGCGACGCGATCGTCGATCTCATGAACGGTGACGCGGATGTCGCCATACGGGTTGCGGCGCAAAGCGACAGTACGCTGGTGACGCGGCGCCTGGCATCGAACCGTCGTGTCATCTGTGCGGCGCCGGGATACCTCGAAAGGCACGGTGTTCCCAAGACGCCTGATGACCTGCAACGGCACGTCTGCCTTGCCATTACCGCCCATGGCCGCCTCAACGTCTGGGAGTTCCAGGATGGCAACGGCCGGCATGCGATCCGTGTTCGTGGTTCCGTCGAAGCCAACAGCACGGAAGCGCTGAGGCACCTCGCGCTCGCCGGCATCGGGATCGTGCGGCTCTCCGAAATTCTTGTCGGTGGAGATATCCGGGCGGGCTTGCTGGTGCCGCTTCTGACCGATTGCAATTACGCCGAGGCGGAACCGATCACCGTGGTCTACCCGCACCGGCGTTTCCTGCCGCCGCGTGTGCGCGTCTTCGTCGATTTCCTTGCCGAGCAGTTCGCGCGCCGCCCCTGGGAAGAGGCAAGATTTCACGGGGAGCCTGCCGATACCGGTGCGCTTCCGGAATCTCGCCCGATGCTTTAAGCCCGGCGACTGAGTACTTTTCACAAAGGGAATTGCCGTGACTGAAACGATTGAATTTGCTGATTTCGAGCGTGTCGACATTCGCGTGGGCACGATCGTCGAAGCCGAACCCTTTCCGGAAGCGCGCAAGCCGGCCTTCAAGCTGAAAATCGATTTCGGGCCAGAGATCGGCATTAAAAAGTCATCGGCGCAAATCACGGTGCATTATCGTCCGGAAGATCTCGTCGGGCGGCAGGTGCTGGGCGTGGTCAATTTTCCGCCGCGCCAGATCGGGCCGGTTCGCTCCGAAGTGCTGACGCTGGGTTTTGCCGATGAGGCCGGCGCGATCGTGCTGGCTGCCACCGAACGGCCGGTTCCCAACGGCAAAAAATTGATGTGATCCCAATGACCATTGCCTTCGAAGTGATCCCCGAGCGCGTCAAGGTATCCTGCCTGTGGCGCGCTGCCGATGCCGCGCGCGACTGGCGCGCAAGCCATGTGCTGTCGTTGCTCGACCCGGAACTGCCCGACGCCAACGTGCCCGTCATTGCCGATGCGAACCACCGGGTGGTGCGCATGCGCGACCAGGAAAACCCGACCGCCACGCAGCACTTCCCGGATCTGGTCCTCGAGGTGTTCGAGGCGATGCGGCCGGCGGCGGAGGATGCTTCGAGCCGCATTCTCGTGCATTGCCACGCCGGCGTCAGCCGCTCCACGGCTTTTGCCTATGGGCTGATTGCCCATCAACTTGGCGCGGGCCGCGAGGATGAAGCCTTCCGGGCGCTACTGACGATCACGCGCAAGCCCTGGCCGAACCGGCGGATCATCGAGATCCTCGACAAAGCCCTCGGTCGTAAGGGCCGACTGCTCGCGCCGCTCGATGTCATGCGCGCCCGCCATCCGCGCCGCATCGACGCCTGGCATCGCTTCAACGAACGCCGTGGCCTGACGTCGATCTATCAGCGCTAGCGCTTACGCGTCTGCCAGCAACGCGTCAGCGTAGCGTTTGAGCGACCGGTTGTAGCGGGGGAGGTGGCGCGAGAGGCTGCCAAGCGCAAGCGCTGCTGCTTCTTTCGCATGCCCCGCGTCGACCAGACACAGGGCCAGGAATGCGGCGACCGCATCGTCGAGCTCGTCTGACGGCTTGGTCTGCTCCGCGGTGAGCAGGGCGACGCCTTCGCCAGCGCGGCCGAGATTGCGGAGCGTGCTGGCGAGCTGGATGGTGGCGCGGCGCCGGCGAATTCCCGTGAGACCGTTTTCCAATGCCTGCCGATAGAGAGGTTCGGCTTCCGTCTCATGGCCGGTCGAATCCTGCGCTGACGCTTGTTCGAACAGGCCTATGGCGTGTCCCGCCGGCAATTCGGCTGCAAGCGCCTCGATACGCGCGATGAAGGTTTTGGCGTCCACGGTGTCGAAGGCAGCCCATAGTTCGGCCAGCCGTCGTTCCCAGTCGTTCCAATCGACAACGTTCGACACAGCTCTCTCCCTCGGTCCCAATTCCCGGGCGAGCAGTGGCCCGTCAATACGTGAAGGTCAAGCCGGTACGCGCACCGTTGCCCTCAGGCCGCCGAGCGGGCTGTCGCCAAGGGTGACGTTGCCGCCGTGGCTGCGGGCGATGTCGCGGGCGATCGCAAGGCCAAGGCCGGTGCCGGAGCTGTCGAGATTGCGCGCCTCGTCGAGACGGAAGAACGGCTTGAACACGTCCTCGCGCGATCGCTCAGGGATGCCCGGACCGTCATCGTCGACGGTGATGGTGACCCATTTGGCGCTGTGGCGCGCATCGATGTTGACCGTGTTGGCGTAGCGATAGGCGTTCGAAGCGAGATTGGCGACGAGGCGGGTAAAGGCGTTTGGCCTGACCCGAACCTCATCTTCGCCCTCGACCGAGGTGGTCAGGGTCTTCCCGAGCAGTTCGGCCTCCGCCGCAAGCCGAGTCATCAGGTCGCTGAGTTTCAGCTGGCCGACATCTTCCTCGGCTTCGCTGCGGGCGAAGGCGAGGTAGCCCTCCAGCATGTTCTGCATGTCCTCGACATCCTGGTTCAGGCTTTCGAGATCCGGATTGTTGCCGGCGAGCGCCAGCTGCAGCTTGAAGCGGGTGAGGATGGTTCTGAGGTCGTGGCTGACACCGGTCAGCATCGCGGTGCGCTGTTCGATCTGGCGCTCGATGCGTTCGCGCATCAGGATGAAGGCAAGGCCGGCGCGGCGGATCTCGTCGGCCCCGCGCGGCGCGAAGTCGTCGATCTTCTGGCCCTTGCCGAAGCTTTCGGCCGCCTTGGTCAGCGCCAGGATCGGCCGGATCTGGCCGCGCAGGAACAGGATTGCGATCGCCAGCAGCACCAGCGATGCGGCCACCATCCAGACGAGGAAGATGTGGGTGTTGGAGGCATAGGCCTGGTTTCGCCGAGCATAGACCCGCAGGATGCGGCCGTCATCGAGCTTGATGCGGATCTCGACGAGCTTGGAGTTGCCGACCGTATCGATCCAGAAGGGGCGGCGGACCTGGTTGGAAATCTCCTCGCCGAGGATCTGGTCGAGGATTTCGAAGAAGGGACTAGGCCTGGGTGGTGGCAGCTCGCCGGGCGGGTCGACGGAGATGCTGAGATCAAGCTGATCCCGCGCGATGCGGATGATCTCGCTGATGTCGCGGTCAGCGGGGAAGGTGTCGATGAGGTCGACGATTGCGGCGATATCGCTGGTGACGGCGGCTGACAGGCGCTGCGTCACCAGCTGCCAGTGGCGCTCCATGAAGATGAAGGCGACGACCGACTGCAAGAGCACCATCGGAATGATGACGATCAGCAGCGAACGGGCGTATAGCCCCATCGGCAGGCGGCGGCGCAACCAACGGGTAAAGCGCCTCCAGGCGTTGTCGCTCGATCCGGTTGCCCCGTGCTCTATGCCGTCAAAGCTTGCCATGGTTTGCCGCGCTCATCGGAAGGCCCGCCATTTCAGTCCACGCTCAACCGGTAGCCGATGCCGCGCACCGTCTGCAGCCAGACCGGATTGGACGGATCATCCTCGATCTTGCGCCGGAGGCGATTGATCTGCACGTCGATCGTGCGCTCGCCGACCTCTGCATCGTCGCCGATCAGTTCGTGGCGCGGGATGGTCTCGCCGGCGCGCTGCGAAAACAGCGTCATGATCTCCTGCTCGCGATCGGTGAGCCGGATGTGATCGGCGCCGCGCCTCAGTTCCTTGCGCACCACCGAGAAGGTGTAGGGGCCGAAGATCACCTGGTCGACCTTGGGCGCTTGGGCCGGCTGGTTGCGGCGCAGGATATTGTTGATGCGCAGCACCAGTTCGCGCGGTTCGAAGGGCTTCGACAGATAGTCGTCGGCGCCGGCCTCGAGGCCCTCGATGCGGGAGTTCGATTCCGCCAGCGCCGTCAGCATCAGGATCGGCACGGTCTTGATCTGGCGCAGGCTATTCGTCAGCGAGATGCCGCTTTCGCCCGGCATCATCACATCGACGATCAGAAGATCGAAGTCGAGGCCGACCAGCTTGCGCCGTGCTTCGTCCGCGTCGGACGCGGTCGTCACGCGAAATCCCTGCTCGACCAGATAGCGGTTGAGGAGATCGCGGATGCGCCGGTCGTCGTCGACGACCAGAAGGTGAGCCGCATCGTCCGAGACAGTCGCTTTTGTCGTCATTCCACGCTTCCCTGGTTCCAGGCTCCCGAGCCGTCTGCCGGCGGCGAGCCTCGTGTCAGTCTGCGGCGTTCTTCATTCCGGCGAGAAAGCGTTTGACCGTCTCCCGCGCGCCCGGACCCGTCCTTGCCAATGCATCGGCTATGCGGCGGGACTGTGGCTCGGCCAGCGCACGCGCCAGCGCCTTGCCTTCCTCTGTCGTATAGAGCATGCGCTGGCGTCGGTCTTCAGGGCCGGTCTCCTGGCGGATATAGCCGGAATCGATCAGTTGCTTGAGCACGCGGGCGAGGCTCTGCTTGGTGATCTTCAGCGTGTCCAAGAGGTCGGCGACGGTCATGCCGGGCTCGCGGTCGACGAAGTGGACGACCCGGTGATGCGCCCGCCCGAAGCCGCTCTTCTCGAGGATCGCATCCGGGTCGGAGGTGAAGTCGCGATAGGCAAAGAAGAGCAACTCGATGATCTCGAAATCGATCGTGTCATCATCGGCGGCGGCATCGGTGAGATACCGGGTGTTCTCTTTGGATTGGCCGGCCACGCGGTCATTTCCTTTCAGCCAGATTGCAACTTGCGAAACATTCGGAAAAATACGTCAGCTTTATTGACATATTTTTACCGCATCGTTAGCGTCCTTGCTCGGTAAGCGAGACATTTGGCGTTGGCAACACCTCGCTGCATGTTCCCTTAAATCGTAGCCGATTTAAGGATAGAAACATGCAGCAATTCAAAGTGCTACAGCGACCTTTGCGCGTCTCGTAAGACGCGCGGCGCTGTAGGAGGATATGCCGCGCCGTTCCGATCGCAAATCCAAAATCACGAAATTGAATTTTCCCTCAATCAGTTTGCCGATAAACTGAAAGCAGGACGATAATCAACTAAGAATGGCGCATATGCGCCGGAGGATGACACCATGGCAGCGGTTCCTTTTGATCAGTTGGACGGAGAGATCTGGTTCAACGGCGAATTCGTCGCATGGAAGGACGCCAAGGTACATGTGCTGACCCACGGCCTGCACTATGCCAGCGCGGTCTTCGAGGGCGAGCGCGCCTATGGCGGACGTATCTTCAAGCTGAGCGAGCACAACCAGCGCCTTCATAACTCGGCTGACATTCTTGGCTTCAAGATTCCCTATTCGGTGGAAGAGCTGGACGCCGCAAGCGTGGAGCTTCTGAAGCGCCAAGGCTTCTCCGAGGCCTATGTGCGGCCGATCGCCTGGCGCGGCAGCGAAAGCATGGGCGTTTCGGCCCAGAACAACCGCATCAACGTCGCCATCGCCATCTGGCAGTGGGGCAGCTACTTCAACCCGGCGGAGAAACTGAAGGGCATTCGCCTCGACATCGCCGAGTATCGCCGCCCGGATCCACAGACGGCACCTTCCAAGTCCAAGGCGGCCGGTCTCTATATGATCTGCACCATCTCCAAGCATGCGGCGGAAGCCAAGGGCTATGCGGATGCGATGATGCTCGACTATCGCGGCCGGGTGGCCGAAGCGACGGGCGCCAACATCTTTTTCGTCAAGGACGGTGTCATCCACACGCCGGTGCCGGATTGCTTCCTCGACGGCATCACCCGCCGCACGGTCATCGAGCTTGCCAAGCGCCGCGGCTACGAGGTCGTCGAGCGGGCGATCATGCCGGAGGAACTGTCCAGCTTCAGCGAGTGCTTCCTCACGGGGTCCGCTGCCGAAGTGACGCCGGTTTCCGAAATCGGTCCCCATCGCTTCACGCCGGCGACGATCTGCGAAACGCTGATGAACGACTACATGAAGGAAGTCTACCCGGTTGCCGCGGCCGCCGAGTAACGGCATCCGCAATCGGTTCGAATGCAGAAAAGGCGGCCATTGGCCGCCTTTTGTCTTACTACGGAGATAATCGCAGTTCAGGCCGTCTTGCCGAGGAATTGCCCGACGATACCACTGAGCACGCCGCCGCCGACGAGGCCGCCGATGGCCTGCATGGCAAGGCCTGTCGCGGCTGCTTCGCCGCCGAGCATCTGAATGAGGAAACCTCCGCCCAGGCCGCCGATCGCGCCGACGATGGTCCGTGCGACGACACCGAATGCCTGCTGCTTCAACACTGCGCTGGCCGCGTTGCCGCCGGCCGCCCCCGCGATCAATTGGGTAATGATAGGCATTAATGCTTCCATTGATCCCTCCGTGTCGTGGCTCGTCGTGGACGGGCCACTAAAGCCGATGATCCGGCACCGATAGGTTGAAGCCGAATCTGGATTATTGTCAATTTGAATGAAATGACCGCCCCGGTGGCCGGATCCTAGCCCATTGAAATGGTTTGATTTCAGCTGGAAGCGGCGTTTCGTGGCGCCAGACAGAGAAGCTTGCGCCGGCGTCGAGAAGGATCGGTTTCAGTCTTCGCACAATGAAGCGGATGATTCGTGCATGCGCCGTAGGCTCCGGCGACCGCTCGGTCGCCGGAGAAACAAATGCCTATCGATAGACGTAGACGATGCGTCGCGTCGCCGGCTCGACCAGCACGGGCTGGCCGTTGATGCTGACATAGTCGTAGTTATAGTCAGGCACGCGGCGGACCGCGACGGTCTGCGGCAGCGCGGCGCCGACCACGACTTCGCCGTCGAGATAGACGGTCTCGCCAGGGTTCGCCGTGACGTAGGTGCGTACGGTGTCCGGTGGCACGATCGGATCGATCTCTTCGACCGGGCCGATCAACTCATCGCCGCTGCTGACGATCACCGGATCGTTCGGCTGCGCCTCATAGGTGACGGCGGGAATGGCGAGGTCGGCGCGACGTTCCTGAACCACGACGGCCGAACCGCCAAAGTCAGTCGTCAGATATTGCGCATAGACCCAGCCGCGCACGCCATTGATGTCGATGCGGCACCATTTGCTGCCTTCGATGCAGCCGTCGATGACCGCGGTGCTACCGCGGGCCGCAAGCCCGACTGTCGGATACTGAGGGCCCGGACCCGTGCGGATGTTGAGGTCCGTGACTGTCGTTGCTGTCATGGCGGCAAAGGCGGCCGGTATGCCGAGCGTCAGCACAAAACCCGCGGCCGCAGTGGCTCGCAGCAGGGGGCGGGTAAGTTTCAACATTATCTTTCTCCTTTAGTGGTGAGGGCGAAACGCCTCCGCGCGCGCGGATGTTCCCCCGGGAACGTCACGAAATGTGACGCCGTGACATTCTTCCTCTGCTGCCGCGGCCCAAGGCCCGAAGAAACAAGCAGCGGGAGAGGCGACGAAGATGCAGGACATTCAGCCGGATCAGAACAATTTCACTGCCCGCAGCCTCAAGCCGGTGGTCAGGATCGTCGTCGCCGCGGAACTGGCAATTTCGGCGCTGCTGATGACCACAGTGCAATGGCCCGCACCGCAACCGGCCACCAGCCAGGTCGCCGTTCTGCGCTGATTGGCGCTGTCACCGGCGCCAATTGCCGCTATAGGAGAGTTACGACAGCGTCGCGCGTCCTGCCGGGCGCGCTAAGATCGCTGTAGAACTTTGAAGTGCTGCATGGGTTGTCCCTCAATCGGCGACGATGCAAGGAAACATGCAGCAGATCCCATAGAGGCAGGCGCACATGTTACAGGCGGGCATCATTCCGGTTACCCATTTCGAGCAGAATTGTACGGTGCTGTTCGACAGCGAGACCAAGGAAGGCGTGATCGTCGATCCCGGTGGCGATGTCGACCTCATCCTGCAGACGGTCCGCGAGAACGGCATCACGCTGAAGGCGATCTGGATCACCCATGGCCATATCGACCACGCCGGCGGCGCCAAGGAATTGAAGGATGCGCTCGGGCTTGAAATCATCGGCCCGCACAAGGACGATCTGCCGCTGCTCGAAAGGCTCGAGAGCCAGGCCGAGCGTTTTGGGCTGGCGATGAAGGTCCAGAACGTCATTCCGGATCGTTGGCTCGAAGAGGGCGATACCGTTTCGTTCGGCGACCATGTTTTCGAGGTCCTGCATTGCCCCGGCCACGCACCCGGCCATGTCGTCTATTTCAACCGGGCACAGAACTTCGCCCATGTCGGCGACGTCCTCTTCCACGGTTCGATCGGGCGCACCGACCTGCCGGGCGGCAATCACCAGCAATTGCTCGATTCCATCCGCGACAAGATTCTGCCGCTCGGTGACACTGTCGGCTTCATCTGCGGCCACGGTCCAGGCGGGCAGATCGGCGAGGAGCGCCGCACCAATCCCTATCTGCGCGGGCTCTGAAGAAGGACGGCTTGCCGTTGTAATCACGAAAAAAGCCCATGCCTTGATCGAGGCATGGGCTTTTTGATTCCGTATGCTCTGCGCCGATCAGCCGGCGGTGCAGAAGTAGCTGCGGCCGTCGTAACCGCGGAAGGTGCCGTTGTCCGGGTTGAACGAACGGTAGCGCTGCGAGCAGTAACGGTACCAGGACGGCGTCCAGGGCTCGAGCGAGCGGTAACCGCCGCCATAGCTGCCGCCGCCGTAGTTATCGACGACAACGGGACGGGCCTGATAGACGGGGCGAGGGCGATAGACCGGGCGCGGCTCGTAGTAATCGTATTCCGGTTCCGGATCGATATAGACGCGCTCGCCGTAGCCGCTGTTGTAACGCGGCTGCGAGGCGATCGCGCCGCCGATCAGCGCGCCAGCGGCGAGGCCCGCTGCGCCTGCCACCCATGCATCGTCATTGTTGTGGTGATGGCGATGGTCTGCCAGCGCGGCGCCGGAGGTCGGGACGATCATGGCGATTGCGGCGACCGAAAGAACGGCGGCTTTGATGAACGTGTTCATGGGCTTCAAATCCTATCGCATGGACCGGATCAATCCGGATTTCATGAGAGGACGTTAATGCCGCCACTGTGAACCGAGCCTGAACAAAAAAAACCCGGCAAGCCTGCCGGGCTTCAACTTTGAATCTGTCAGCGGATGTCGGCGTTAGCCGGCGATCTGCAGGTTGACCGCCTTCGGGCCTTTGCCGCGGCGATCCGGTTCGGTGTCGAAGCTCACCTTCTGGTTTTCCGTCAGACCGTTCAGGCCGGAGGCCTGGACTGCGGAAATGTGTACGAAGATATCTGCACCACCGTTGTCAGGCTTGATGAAACCAAAGCCCTTGTCGGTGTTGAAGAATTTTACAGTGCCAGTTTCGGCCATGCGTCAGGTCCTTTTCTCTCCACCCGTTTGACGGACGGGCAGCATTGCAGTTTTGCCCGAATGGGCGTTGGCAGGCAGTTCTCGACGTTTGAGGAAAGGGTCCTGTTACCGCAGCCAGCCATTGGAGAAGTTGCATTTTCATGCGTCTTCCCGGTCTGGCCGCCCGGAGTTTTGCGTCTCCGGCCCGCTTTTATTTCAAGATCTTCCCGTGTTCGCAGATTGCCCGAACAGAGTAAGAGTGATGGGTTTATTTTGAATTGGCAAGCAAAACTTTTCGAGCGTGGTATTGCGTCTTGTCATTGCTCAAAAATCGGTCATTTCCGCAGCTGTTGCCCCTTCTTCAAGATATATCGCAAGCTGTTGAAATCACAGCTTTTTGAAAATGAACGCCGCAAAATTGAGTGGGTTTTTGCTGTTTTTCGATGCAGCCGCAAGGAGGCCAGTCGAATGCCGGCGCCGTCCGGTATTCGCAACTCTCTGATATGTTTGATGCTTCTCGCGTCGTACGTTTCTTACGTACGATTCTTGCAGAAAACCTACAGGTATTGAATTGGACCGGTCGATTGCGCCCGCTTCGCGCCTGGCGGCGAAGCAACGATTTGATGGCCCGGTACAATAGCAAGTAAAGCGCCAGTCCGGCGTTTGGACCGGTCGCTGATATAGTTCATGGCGCAGTGTCGGTTGCGCTCGCAGAGGCCAGTTCAGGCCGCAGCTTCCGCGCGCCGATTTTTGGTCAGTTCGGGAATGATCTCGACGGCAAGCATTGCCGCGAAGATGATCGCGCAGCCGGCATAGCCGATCGGGGTGATGATCTCGCCGAGCAACAGGACACCGAAGAGGGCAGCAAAGAGCGCCTCGCTCGACAGGAAGATGGCGGCCTGCGGCGCCGTGGTATAGCGCTGGCCCACCACCTGCAGGATGAAGGCGAGGCCGCTCGAGAAGATGCCGGCATAGAGGATTTCGAAGAGAGCGCCTTCGACAGCCGCAAAGCTCAGCGGCTCCATCTTCACTGCGAAAAGCAAGCCGAGCACTGCGCAGACGGCGAACTGCGTCATCGACAGCAACATCGGCCGGCCGCTGCTGGGCGCGAAAAGGCCAACGAGCAGCATTTGCACCGCCCAGAACAGGGCGCACAGGATCGTCAGGTAGTCACCGCCGGTCAGCGCCGACAAGGTGCCGCCGCTCAAAAGGAAGATGCCGAAGAGAGCCATCAGCGCACCGGGCCAGATGACCCAATGCGGCTTGCGGCGCAGGAAGATGACCGTCAGCACGGGCACGAAGACGACATAGAGCCCGGTGAGGAAGCCGGAATTGGTGACGCTGGTGTCGAGCAGGCCGAACTGCTGGGTCGCTGCGCCGGCAAAGAGTGCCAGGCCGATGAAGATGAAATTACGCACGGTCGTCAGCTTGAGCGGTTCGGCCGCCCGCTTCGTTTCCATGATGGCCAAGGGCATGGCAACCAGCGTCGCGATCGCAAATCTGAGCGTGATGAACCACAGCGGGCTGATCGCATCCATGGCCGTCGACTGTGCAACGAAGCCGGCGCCCCAGATCGCGCCTGAAATCAACAGCAGCAGATTGGCCTGAATGCGGGGCATGTCGGTTCTCCTCGGACAGGCGCCGTCTAGCAGTTGCGTTCTGGGCGGGCAAGGCTCATCGTCAGCGTCTCGGCGCTCGGAGATGGTGATGAATGACAGCGGATATTCCGGCACGCCGCTTGCCCGCAAGCTGGGTTTGAAGGACGGGCAGGCGGCGCTGCTTCTCGGCGTTCCGCCCAGCCTCAGCGAAATCACGGACTTTTCCGGCTTCTCGACTTGCGAAATCGTGCTCGGTCCGGCCGGCGGGCGCAGCTACGACTATGTCCATGTGTTCGAGACGCAGAGGTCCGTATTGGACGGGCTCGCGCCGGAGGTTGCCGCCCGGCTCAGGCCTGACGGCATGCTCTGGATTTCCTGGCCGAAGAAGGCGTCGAAGGTGGCGACGACGCTGAGCGAGGACGTGCTGCGCGATATCTTCCTGCCGCTTGGCCTCGTCGACGTGAAGGTTTGCGCCGTCGATGCCGTCTGGTCGGGACTGAAGTTCATGTTCCGCAAGGAGTTCCGCGGCCAGCTGTCGTGAGGCGGCAGCGACGGGCTCAATTGCTATTGCGTCGCGCCCTTGGAGACGCGGAGAACGGCGCCGTTTTCCTCGTCGGTCACCATCAGCAATGCGCCATCTGGCGCGACGACGACGTCGCGGATGCGGCCGAACTCGCCATCGAACAGCCGTTCTTCGGCGCCGATGGCACCGTTGTCGTCACGCTCCAACCGCGCGAGAAGCTGGTACTTCAACGCGGCGACCAGCAGGTCTCCGTCCCACTCGGGAAACATCTTGCCGCGATAGATGGCGAGCGCGCCGGGGGCGATCGACGGATCCCAATAGAAGAGGGGCTGATCGAGGCCGTCCTTTGCCGTGCCTTCGCCGATCTCGGCGCCGGAATAGTCCTTGCCGTAGGTGATGACCGGCCAACCGTAGTTGTGGCCGGCCTGCGGATTGTTGACCTCGTCGCCGCCGCGCGCGCCGTGCTCGACCGTCAAAAGCGTGCCGTCCTTCGGGTCGAAGGCGATCCCTTGCGGATTGCGGTGACCCTTCGACCAGATCTCCGCCAGGCCGCCGGTGCCGCCGCGATAGGGGTTCGATCCGGGAGCGCTGCCATCGGCGTTGATGTGCAGGATGGCGCCGGCATGATCGCGCGGGTCCTGGGCCCGATCGCGTTCACCGCGGTCGCCGATGCCGAAGAACAGGCTGCCGTCGGGCGCGATCGCAATGCGCGAACCGAAATGCTGTCCCTTGCCGGTGAACTTGCTCATCCGGAAGAGTTCCTTGACCTCGGCAAGACCGCTCTCGTTTTCGGCAAGTTTCGCGCGCACGACGGCGGTGCCGTAGCCGCCTTTGCCATTGGCGGCCAATGTCAGATAGAGCGTCCTGTTCTTTGCGAAACCAGGGTCAAGTGCGATGTCGAGCAGGCCGCCCTGGCCACGTTCAGCGACCTTGGGCACCCCCTTCAGCGGCTTCGACACCTTGCCGTCGCGCACGATCCTCAGCCGGCCGGGACGTTCACTGACGATCAGCCCTCCATCGGGTAGCGCTTCGACGGACCAGGGGTGTTCGAGGCCGGCCGCCAGGGTTTCGACGCGCAGGGTGCCGTGCTGGCTCGGGAATTCGCGCGTCTCTTCGGCGTGAGCGCCCAAGGGGGCGGCCATCGTGGCCAAAGCGACGAGCACCGCGAGCGATCGGGTGTGCCGCCGCGTGCCTACCTGTTTCGACACTGCTGCATCCGCTCGCGGCATTGCGCTTCTCCGGGCCGATTCGTTCAACTGGCAAGCTGGAGCGGGAGACGGAGCGGTTCAAGTCACATCCGATCAAAAGCGGTTTATTTCGAGATCGATCCTGTCGTCAGCGGCACTGGCCGTTGTTCGCCGATGAGTTCGGCATTGACGATATAGCGCATCGGCCCCTGTTCGATCGCATCGAAGGGCCAGCAGGTGGCAAGCGCCAGATGGTGGCCGGTGGCCGATGCGTTGATGCCGCTTTCGTCCCAGCGGGCGACGCGGCTTTCGCCGGCCCGGAACAGGAAGCGGCGACCGTCCTTGCGCGTCAGCACCAGGAGGTCGCCGGGATTGACGTCCTTCAGCCAACGGAAATGCGTGTCGCGGTGCGCGGCGATGACGGAGGTGCCTTCGTCGCCGGGCAAGGGCGTCGTCGTCAGCCAGGCGGGGCCGAAGGCGAGCGCTTCGCCGCTCGCGCCTTCGAGCACGACCGCAGAGCGATTGATCCGGGGCGCCGAGATTTCTGCCGCCGTCTGGAAGTCAGCCCAGGGCCAGGGCCTGCCATCCGGGTTGCCGTGCAATTGCGCCTCGAAAGTGCGTTTCAGAAGCACCTGCGAGACCTCGGCCTTGGCCTTCATGTAGAAACCCTTGCCAATCAGCAGGAGACCGGCAAGGGCAATGAGCGCGATGATCGCGAGCACGATCGTCTCGACCGCCGAGAGGCGGGCGAGAAAGCCCGGGCCTGGCTCGGGCCTTTCGTTGTCAGCGGCCACGGCGGCGCACTCCCGCAAGCACGACGGCGGCGATCGGCGCGCGCCAGAAGACGAAGGTCGTGCCTGCGAGCAGGGCGAAGGCGAGGAGCATCAGGCCGACCAGGATCTGCTTGTCCGCTTCCGTTGCCGTCTGCGGCAGGGTCACTTGGTTGTTGGCCTCGGCGATCATGCCTGCCGCCCGTGCGGTTGGTGCCGCCAGCATGCGGTCCGCCGTCACCATGGCAAGCTTGGTCCGGCTCTCGACCGCAGCGTCGCGTTCGTCGACCTTCCCGGGGGCGCTCTCAGCGGGCGTTTCACCAAAGACCTTGCCGAAGTCCCAGCCGGCCGGAAGGTTGAGCGGCAGCTTCGTTTCGGCCTGTGGCTCGCCGGCCGGACGCGACGGCGTCGCGTCGACGGCGACGAGGCTGGTGACGCGGGAGACGAGGTGATGGGCGAGCGCCACGGTCTCGATCCGCTTGTCGAGCGTGGCGGGATCGGCAATTGCAGCGGCACTTGCCTCGAGATCATCGATCTTGCGCCGCGCCCAGAGCTTGGCGATACCCTGGCCGGTGGAGGCCTTGGCGATGTCCATCTCGACCCGCCAGGGCTGGTCGCCGGCTTTGCCGAGGATCTGCAGCTTGCCTTTGGGTGCGGTGCCATCGAGTTCGGCGGTCAGCACCACCGGCTCGCCGCGATAGAGATCGGGCATGGGGTTTGGGGTGATGTCGCTTGCCGATGCGGCCTCGAAGCTCGCGGAGATATCGGTCATCGCGGGGCTTTCGAGCTTGGTGAAGAGCTCGCCCATGCGTGTCGCCACCTGGCTCTCGGAGCCGATCAGCGTGAAGGTGCCGCGGCCGTATTCGGCAGCCTTGGTCATGAAATGGCTGTTGGGGGCGGAGCCGATGCCGACGGTGAAGACGCGGGCGTCGCCGCGGTTTTTCTGGATCTCGTCGAAGAGCTGCGCCTCATTGCCGATCGCGCCATCGGTCAGGAAGACCACCTGGCGAAGCGCGCCGGCCTGAACTGGACCCTGCGTGCGCAATGCAGCTTCCAGCGCGGGCAGCATTTCCGTGCCGCCATCGGCCGTCAGGCCGCGGACATAGGCGATCGCATCCTCGCGCTTGTCCGGCGTTGCCTCGACGAGATCAGGAAAATGCACCGACATGGTGTCGTCGAAGCGGATGACGTTGAAGCGGTCTTCGGGCTTCAGCCTGGAGATCGCCAGCGCCAGGCTCTCCTTCGCCTGTTCCATCGAGGGGCCGGCCATGGAACCGGAATTGTCGATGACAAAGACGATCTCGCGTCTGACCGGCTTGGCATCGGTCTCGCTTGCGGCAGCCGGTGGCGTGACGAAGGAGAGCAGGTAGGTCTTGTTCCCGACTGTCTCCCGGAAGAGGCCGGCATAGGGGCTCTTCCCCTCGATCGCGTTCCAGGTGAGCTCGAAGTCGCGGTCGGCCGGCACGCTGTCGCCCTTCAGCGTCACGCGGCGGCTGAGATCGTCGAGGTTGGCGATATCGACGTCATGGTAGCCGGATTTCACCTCGCCGAGCGGGAATCCTGCCTTCAGGTTCACCGTCAGCGTGACGGGGTTGACCTTAGCGTTTTCCTTGGGGTCGAGAACCGGCGCTTCGACCTTTTCACGGTCGGGAACCGGATCGTTGACGGCATAGCCGGTGCGGCTGTCGAGGTCGACGGTCTGAACGATCGGCTGCGGATTATAGCGGGGCGCGACCACCATCGGGAAACGGAGAGAATAAAGGCCGTTCGATTGGCGGACCGCGCTCTGATACTCGATCTGTATGACGACCGTTTCGCCGGGGCCGATATTGGCGACCTGGTTGGTGAAGATGTTCGGGCGCTGTTGCTCGAGCAGTGCCGCCTTCTTGCCCTCGGCCTTCGCCTGTTCGTAGATCTCCTTGGCTTCCTGGCGCGGCTTTATCTGGCCCTCGATGAAGCGGTCGCCGATCTGCATCTTCAGCGTATCGACCGCCGAATCCTCGGGCAGGGGGAAGACATAGGTGCCTTCGACCCAGCCCTTGCTGGGGTTCTCGAAGCGCTGGGTCACGCGGGTGCGCATGATCGGGCCGTTGACGTCGATCGTCACGTCCGTCGCCAGCCGCGGCGCCTCGACGAAGTAGCCGGGTTCCTTCGACGGGAAGAGCAGGGCGCCCGCGCCGATATCGTTGGGGCGAACATAACCTGCCATCTGCTGAGGCTTGGCGTCGGCAGTTTCGGCCGCGGCCTGGGTCATCAGGCCGATGATCATCAGGATGCAGGCGGCGAGCGCTGCGATCGCCAGATACATGCCCCAGCGCGCTTCGTTCTGCCCGGTTTTCAATGAGGCGATTTCGTCGTCGAGAAACATTGCATAACCCCCGTAATGCGAATGTGTTCGGATGATCGAAGAAAAGGCCCGGAAACCGGCTGTTGCAGGACGGAATTGCGGCGGACCGCGACAGTTGTGATGGCCAAATTATGGCATTTCAAAAAATGCCGAACGCCGCTGATTTTTTTGAATAAATCGCGATCAAGAACCGTTTCCGACTGATACGTTTCGTGGCCGTTCAAACGACCGCCATAATTCCTTTTTTCGGCGCTGGACTTGTGGGCGAGGATCGCCTCGGGATCGCGACTGGCGATCGACAACGCTGATCGCACTCATGAAACTTTGTCATGGTGACGCTTTTTGCCCGCGTTTCCGGCGTTTTTGCCGTTCCGGCGCTTGCAAGACCGGGCGTCTTTCGACATAGACCTAACCGCTATGGAGCCTGGCTTTTTACGTTCCGTAGCGATCACCTCGTCTCGAAACGATCAGGACCTTCACCCATGGCCTTCCTTGCCGATGCCCTCTCCCGTGTAAAGCCTTCCGCCACTATCGCCGTTTCGCAGAAAGCCCGTGAGCTGAAAGCGAAAGGTCGTGATGTGATCGGCCTCGGCGCCGGGGAGCCGGACTTCGATACGCCCGACAATATCAAGAAGGCGGCGATCGACGCCATCAACCGCGGCGAGACGAAGTACACGCCGGTCTCCGGCATTCCGGAACTGCGCGAAGCGATCGCCAAGAAGTTCAAGCGCGAGAACAACCTTGATTACACCGCCGCCCAGACGATCGTCGGCACCGGCGGAAAGCAGATTCTTTTCAACGCGTTCATGGCGACCCTGAACGCGGGCGATGAAGTCGTCATCCCGGCGCCCTACTGGGTCTCCTATCCGGAAATGGTGGCGCTGTGCGGCGGCACGCCGGTATTCGTCTCGGCCACGCAGGAAAACAACTTCAAGCTTACCGCCGAAGACCTGGACAAGGCGATCACGCCGAAGACCAAGTGGTTCGTCTTCAACTCGCCGTCCAACCCGTCGGGCGCTGCCTATAGCCATGCCGAACTGAAGGCGCTGACGGACGTGCTGATGAAGCATCCGCATGTCTGGGTGCTGACCGACGACATGTACGAGCACCTGACCTATGGCGACTTCAAGTTCGCGACCCCGGTCGAAGTCGAGCCCGGCCTTTATGACCGCACGCTGACGATGAACGGCGTCTCCAAGGCCTATGCCATGACCGGCTGGCGCATCGGCTACGCTGCCGGTCCGCTTCAGCTCATCAAGGCCATGGACATGATCCAGGGTCAGCAGACCTCGGGCGCCACCTCGATCGCGCAGTGGGCGGCCGTCGAGGCGCTGAACGGCACGCAGGACTTCATCCCCGAGAACAAGAAGATCTTCGAAGGCCGCCGCGATCTGGTGGTGTCGATGCTGAACCAGGCCAAGGGCATTGCGTGCCCGACGCCGGAAGGCGCCTTCTACGTCTACCCGTCCTGCGCCGGCCTGATCGGCAAGACCGCGCCATCGGGCAAGGTCATCGAGACGGACGAGGATTTCGTCTCCGAGCTGCTCGAATCCGAAGGCGTTGCCGTCGTGCATGGTTCGGCCTTCGGTCTCGGCCCGAACTTCCGCATTTCTTACGCAACCTCGGAAGCGCAGCTTGAAGAGGCTTGCCGCCGCATCCAGCGTTTCTGCGCCGCCTGCAAGTAAGCGCTGGCAATCGCATCACAAAAAGCCCGCCGGCAACGGCGGGCTTTTTTGTTCGCAGATCGATTCAAGCAGGGGCCAATCTTATTCAGGCAGATCGGCCAAGGCGTTGAAATATTGTCAGAAATTCACGCGCCGGGAACCTCGTCGTCGCCGACGACGCCACCCTCGCTTTCCAGGATCGAGAGGCGCCGAGCCTCGGAGCGCGTGAACTTCAGCTGCACGCCGATGCCGCGTTCGCCTTCCGGCAGAAACACCGCGCCGGCATTTTCGAGCGCGTGCTTCAGCGACAGGATCACCTCGTCGCCGGGCGTCTCGAGCTTGCGTTCGAACCTGAGGATCGTGTCTTCGTCGACACCTGAAAAGGTTGCCAGCATCTCGCGCGAGATTTCGATCAGCGCCCGGGCGGCGCGGCACTGTGGACCTGTAATCATCGTCACCTCCAGTTGCAGGGGAGGATGCGCGAAGCCCGGCGAAGGGTCAACCGCAAGTCACGTCCGTGACCTCATCCGTGCCGGCAGCGGGTCAGGATTGCGAAGGGGCCCAGCCTCTCCCTGGATGTTCGGCTTCAATGCGGGGAGATGAATTTGTGGACGGTCTTTTGAAAATTGGCCAAATACGGACATGTCATCCATAGGCGTGGACATCGGGAGCTGCGATGCGCAATCTCAACGACTTCATCATCTTCGCCCATGTGGTCGACCATAGGGGTTTTGCGCCGGCCGCGCGCGTGCTCAACGTGCCGAAATCGACGCTCAGCAAGCGCGTGGCGGAGCTTGAGAAGATGCTTGGCGTCCGGCTCATCAATCGGACGTCCCGCCGCTTCACGGTGACCGAGATCGGCGAGGACTTCTATCGCCATGCGGCCGCGATGCTGATCGAGGCGGAAGCGGCCGAAGCCGTGGTCAAGGGCAGGCTCGCAGAGCCGAGCGGAACCGTACGCATCACCGCTTCGGTGCCGACTGCGCAGATGACGCTTTCGGGACTGCTGCCTCAGCTGGCTCTAGCCTATCCGAAGATGCGAGTGGTGCTGCATGCGACCGACCGCTTCGTCGATCTTATCCAGGAAGGCTTCGATATCGCCGTTCGCGATCATTTCGCGCCCTTGCCCGATTCGGGCCTCGTGCAGCGGCGGGTCGCCTCGGAAGTCATCTGGCTCGTTGCCGCACCCGGCTATCTCGCCCGACGCGGCACGCCTGCCGAGCCCGCTGACGTCGACGACCATGATGGCCTGCTCACGTCGCTCGTAAGCGATGGTTGGACGCTGCGCAACGCGGACGACGCCACCATCTCGCTGAAGCCGCAGCCACGCTTCGTCGCAGACGAATCGCGTGTGCTGCTCGAGGCGGCATTGTCCGGGCTCGGCATCACCGCGCTGCCGCGCAAGCTCTGTCATGCCGAGATCGACAATGGCAGCCTCGTGCGGGTGCTGCCCGACTGGCAGGCGGGGCTGGTCACGACAACGCTTTTGATGCCGCATCGCCGCGGCCAGTTGCCGTCGGTCCGGGCGGTTGTCGACTTCATTGCGGAGCGTCTCGCCGACGGCTGACAGACAAAACGACGAGCTGTACTCCCGCCTTGGCGGACACGATTGGCGATATCGGCCGATGCCCTGCCGCCAAAGAAAAGGCCCGCGCGAGGCGGGCCCTTTGTCCGAATGTTTGTTGCGCTTAGCGCTCGGCCAATGCCGGTTCGCCCTTCTTCTCGCGCACGAGGTTCATGAACCGGCGGAAGAGGTAGTGGCTGTCCTGCGGGCCCGGCGAGGCTTCCGGGTGGTGCTGGACCGAGAACACCGGCTTGCCGGCGACGCGCAGGCCGCAGTTCGTGCCGTCGAAGAGCGAAATGTGAGTCTCTTCAACGCCTTCCGGCAGCGACTTCGAATCGACCGCGAAGCCGTGATTCATCGAGACGATCTCGACCTTGCCCGTCGTGTGATCCTTGACCGGGTGGTTGGCGCCGTGGTGGCCCTGGTGCATCTTCTCGGTCTTGCCGCCGAGGGCAAGCGCCAGCATCTGGTGGCCGAGGCAGATGCCGAAGACCGGGATATCGCTCTTCAGCAGGTTCTGGATGACAGGCACGGCATATTCGCCGGTAGCCGCCGGGTCGCCCGGGCCGTTGGACAGGAAGATGCCATCCGGCTTCTGCGCCAGTACTTCATCGGCGCTGGTCGAAGCCGGCATGATGGTGACGCGGGCGTTGAGGCCGGCGAAGAGGCGCAGAATGTTGCGCTTCACGCCATAGTCGAGCGCGACGATATGGTAGGCGGCATCGGTTTCGCCGAGCGTCGAATAGCCCTCGTCCCAGACCCAGGGCTTCTCGTCCCAGCGCGAGGACTGGCCCGAGGTCGCGACCTTGGCGAGGTCGAGGCCTTCAAGGCCGCTCCAGGCCTTGGCTTCGGCCTTCAGCGTGTCGATGTCGAAGACGCCAGTGGGGTCGTGGGCGATGACGGCGTTCGGCATGCCGTTTTCGCGGATCCAGGCGGTGAGCGCGCGGGTGTCGATGCCGCATAACCCGATGATGCCGCGGGCCTTCAGCCAGGCGTCGAGGTGCTTGGCGGCGCGGTAGTTCGACGGCTCGGTGATGTCGGCCTTGAAGATGACGCCGACCGCGCCGTGGCGTGCTGCCGGCGTCAGGTCTTCGATGTCTTCGTCATTGGCGCCGATATTACCGATGTGCGGGAAGGTGAAGGTGACGATCTGGCCGAGATAGGAGGGGTCCGTCAGGATTTCCTGATAGCCCGTCAGCGCCGTGTTGAAGCAGACTTCCGCCTGCACCTTGCCGGTCGCGCCGATGCCCTTGCCTTCGATCACGGTGCCGTCGGCCAGAACGAGCAGTGCGGTTGGTTTTTCATTGGTCCATGCGGGTGTCGCGGTCATCGTTCCTATCCCGTTGCGGCGTGAAGCGGGGCTTGAAAGCCCGGCGGTCGATCGCCATTTCATGTGCTCAGGCATGGACGCGCGGAATCCCCGCGGAAAGTGCTCTCATGCCGATGTCGTGCAGGTGCGGGAAAATAGCCAAAGCGCTGATCCGGGTCAACCGGCCGCTGTGAATTGTCAGGAAATAAAATTCCTTTTAATTCAAGCGGTTGCGTATTCCGTTTGATTGCGCCTGTCACACTGGTTTAAGACGACGACAACAATGATGGTTTCGAGCCGGTTCCGGGCAGAGCACCGCGGGCCGGTTTCGACATGGAGTATGGACATGCGCGACCAGTTCGCTGACGCACTGAAGGAAGCCCTGAAAGCCAAGGACACACGGCGTACCTCGACCGTGCGGCTGATCCAGGCGGCGATCAAGGACCGGGACATCGCCAATCGTGGCCTGGGCAAGGACCCGGTCAGCGACGACGACATCCTGCAGATCCTCGCCAAGATGATCAAGCAGCGCGAAGAGTCGGCCCGCATCTATGACGAGGGCGGCCGGCCGGAGCTTGCCGAGCAGGAGCGCCAGGAAATCGTGATCATCAACCAGTTCCTTCCGGCCCAGCTTCCGGAAGAGACGGTGCGTGAACTCTGCGCCTCGGTGATCCAGGAAACCGGCGCGCAAGGCTTGCGCGACATGGGCAAGTGCATGAACGTGCTCAAGGAGCGCTATCCGGGCCAGATGGACTTCGCCAAGGCGTCCGGTCTCGTGAAGGAACTGCTCAAGTAAGAGCTCGTTCAAGTAACTGCGCACGCCCGGCCATAGGTGACGGGCGTCGCCTCCTCGGCGTTCGCAAGGATTTCGTTTTCGAACGCGCGATCGATCCGCGGTGTTGCGGCTGGCGATATCGTTGGCGACGACATAGTTGATGAAACGACCGCTATAGAGGCCGCTCGACAGATCTTGGGGATCGCGGTCGTGATGGAGGGCAGGGCCGGATTGGGCCATCAGCCAGCGTTGCTGCGAGGCAAAGATCGAAGCGAGGCGCGGGTTGTCCCCATACATGGAGACCATGCCGCGGGCGTAATCCAGCACGGTGCTGAAGAAGACGGGACTGGACGCGAGCGCTTCGACGGCGATGGCCATGATGGGTGTTCCAGTTCGGGACGCCGAATTGATGCCATTCACCTTCGGCGAGTCAAGCTCTACTTTTGGTCATTGGAAGATCTCAATTGCGTCTTTTGGTTGTGGAAGCGGGCGTGAATCCCGTTTCCGTCCTGTGAATAGCGGGCAAGCCGGATCACTGTTGTGGCGTCCAGCGGCCTTGCCGCCTATATGGAAGATCGACCAGAGGTTTTCATGCGCTTTTCACCATCCTTTCTCGACGAGATACGCGATCGCGTGCCGATTTCGGACGTGATCGCCAAACGCGTCACCTGGGATCGGCGCAAGACCAATGTCTCGCGCGGCGACTATTGGGCCTGCTGCCCCTTCCATGGGGAGAAGTCGCCGAGCTTCCACTGCGAGGATCGCAAGGGCCGGTACCATTGTTTCGGCTGCGGCGTCTCCGGCGACCATTTTCGCTTCCTGACCGATCTCGAAGGCTTGAGCTTCCCGGAGGCGGTGCAGCAGATCGCCGACATGGCGGGCGTTGCCATGCCGCAGCCCGACCCGCAGGCCGAGCGGCGCGAGAAAGAGCGCACCAGCCTTCTCGACGTCATGGAGCTGGCGACCGCGTTTTTTGAGGATCAGCTCCAGACCGCGGGCGGCGCCAAGGCCCGCGCCTATCTGCGCGAACGCGGCCTGACAGGCCGCACGATCGAGACCTTCCGCCTAGGCTTTGCGCCCGACAGCCGCAACGCGCTCAAGGAATTTCTCGCTGGCAAGGGTATCGGCAAGGAGCAGATCGAAGCCTGCGGTCTCGTCGTGCACGGGCCCGATGTGCCGGTTTCCTACGACCGTTTCCGCGACCGCATCATGTTCCCGATCCTGTCGTCACGCGAAAAGGTCATCGCCTTCGGCGGTCGCGCGATGTCTCCGGATGCGCCGGCGAAATATCTGAACTCCAACGAGACCGAGCTCTTCCACAAGGGCAACGTGCTCTACAATTTCGCCCGCGCCCGCCGGGCCTCGCAAGGGGCCGCCCGCCTGGGTGACGCCGGGCCGGACGATGCCGCCGGAACGATCATCGCCGTCGAAGGCTACATGGACGTGATCGCGCTGCACCAGGCGGGCGTCGAGAACGCGGTTGCGCCGCTCGGCACGGCATTGACCGAAAACCAGCTCGACCTTCTCTGGAAGATGACGTCGCAGCCGGTGCTCTGCTTCGACGGCGATGGCGCCGGCATCCGTGCCGCCAATCGTGGCGTCGACCTGGCGTTGCCGCACCTGAAGCCTGGCCGCTCGGTGCGTTTCGCGATGCTGCCTGACGGCAAGGATCCGGACGATCTGGTGCGCCACGAGGGTCGCGCGCCCTTCGACAAGGTGCTCGCCAATGCGCGATCCCTTGCCGACATGGTCTGGCAGCGCGAGATCCAGGGTGGATCGTTCGACACGCCTGAGAAACGCGCCGAGCTCGAAGCGCGGCTGAAGCAGGTCACTTCCGTCATCGCCGACGAAAGCGTGCGCCGCCACTACGGCCAGGACATGCGCGACCGGCTGAACGCCTTCCTGCAATCGTCGGGATCGGGGCGGGGGGGCGAGCGTCGCCCATTCGAGCGTGGCGGCGGCCGCGTAGGGGGCAAACGGTCGATGCAGCCCGCGGACGCGTTGAAGGGCGCTATTGTCGAGGCGGGGACTGCTGCCAGTTCGAAGCTTAATCAGTTGTTGAAAGCTGACCGCTCAACGAGGCCTCCAGAGTTACGCGAAAGCGTGCTGGCGTTCACCATCGTCAACCACCCGCAGCTGCTGTTCGACGAGTATGACGAAATCTCGACGATCGAGTTCGACCATCGCGACCTGCAGCGCTGCTGGGCGGCGGTGCTGAATGCTGCTGCCGCGCAGGGGCCGCGCCTGACGCGCGAAGGCCTGATCGAGCAACTGGATGGGGAAGGCTTCGGCGCACTGCTCGCCGCGATCGACCAGCAGATCCGCTATGCGCGGCTCTGGACCGCGACGACGGCTGCAGCCCCCGAGGATGCGCGCGAAGGTTATCTGCAGGCTCTGGCTTTGCACCAGCGGTCCAAGGCGCTGCACTGGCAGCGGCGTGAACTCGAGCGTGAGCTTGCGCATGCGACGGAGGAAGGCGACCTCGAAGCGGTGCCGCAACTGCTGCGCACGCTTCAGGAAGTGCAGCTCGAAGTGACTCGTCTTGAGAACCAGGAGGCGATCATCGAGGGTTTCGGGGTGCTTTCCGGTCGCGTGAAGGGGCCGGCGGCGCGTTAATCTAAAAACTTACGCTGCCACGCTGAAATCCTGCCCGATCTTAACAGAACGCCGACTATTCGCGCCAATGTTCGGCCACCCATGGAGCAGGGCGGATATAGTGGCGCAGGTAGCGGAACGGGTTCTTCTCACGGCGGTCGCCGTTGAACAGGCGTCGAATATGTCCAAGCGGCGTGTCGACGCGTCCGCGATAGCCATATTGCCCGTCGATCGCATGTTGCGGCAGCAGGCTGCGCGGGAAAAGCACCACACGCGCATCGGCCGGCAGGCGCGGTGTGAAGAAATAGTTGAGCGGGAAGGTCCAATGGCAGTCCTGCCGGTAATGTAGGACCCAGCGCCTTGGGAAGAGCTTCACGCCACCGGGCGCATTGCGCGTGACGAAACGCTGCTCGAAGCGATACTCGTCGGCAATCGCCTGAGGATTGGCGCCAAACTTCTGCTGCAGGGGCACGAGTTTGCCCACCGGGAAGCGGAACAGCGAGGTCTGGCCGAGGCGCTCGAAGGGCGTTGTCTGATTTCTGGCGAGGATCACGTCGTCGGGTTCGCCGACCTCGAAGAAGGAATCGAGCGATCCGACGATGACGATGTCGAGGTCGAGAAAGAGAACCGGGCCCTGGAGATTGCCGAGCTTCGGTCCCCAGAGCCGCGACTTCTGCCAGATGCCCGGCGTGTTCGTGGGCATGTCCGCGATGTTGAGCGGCGGCAGGTCTTCGCAGAGAATTTCCGGACGCAGTCCTTCGAAGTTGTCGGTGAAGCAGGTGAAGGTGAAGGGCGGGGTGATGTTGCGCGCCACCATTGCATAAAGCCGGTTGATGAACGGAGCGCCGTACTTCGTACCCCAGTTGATGCAGATGATCTGCTTGACGCCGCCGCTCGCCGCTAAAATGTTCGCCATGATGACTTCCTGATTTTTGGGAGCCACTAAAGTACTGCTGCGTTGGCAAGGTCAAGCTGGCAAAAGCTCAATCCCCGACCTTGAAAAGCCTGCTGATCACGCGGGATTATCTCTGCGTTCTCTTCATTTGCCCTGACGGCTATGGCATTGCGGTCGCATCTTGCGATGATTGCAGGCAGTGATTCCCGTGAAGGAGACGTGATGGAGTTTGTCGAAAGGGCGAAGCGCGGCGCAAGCGCTGCCAGCCATCTCTTCGACGACGCCGGCCCGGCGCCGCTCGATGTGCTGAAGCGCGTCTATGGCTATTCCGCCTTTCGCGGCAGACAACAGGAAGTGGTCGAGCACGTGACCGGTGGCGGCGATGCCGTCGTTCTCTTTCCGACCGGCGCCGGGAAATCGCTCTGCTTCCAGATCCCGGCGCTCTGCCGTCCCGGGCTTGGCGTGGTCGTGTCGCCTCTGATTGCGCTGATGCGCGACCAGGTGGAGGCGTTGAAGCAGCTCGGCGTCAATGCCGCGGCCCTCAACTCGTCGCTGACCCGCGAGGAAGCGATCGCCGTGCGGCGACAGATCTATGACGGCACGCTCGACCTTCTCTATGTGACGCCGGAGCGGATCGTCACGGATGGTTTCGCCGATCTCCTCGGCGATGCCCGCATCGCGCTCTTCGCCATCGACGAGGCGCATTGTTTTGACGGATCGACCCGTTTTCACTAAAAACAAGAGCTATCTATGGTAGTGTTCCTTCGATTGGCGATCGCGTTATCAGTGGCAACCTGTGTTCCTCGTACTCTGTTCGATCCCCTTAAAGGGGATCGAACGCTGCCGCAGGCCTAAGCAAGAAGCATGCGGGCTTTAGGCCGCATTCCGCTCAGAAGACGAGGCCGAGGAGCGGAGCCCAACTTCGCAGCGGACGAGGCCTTGTCGTCATAATCGACTTAAGGAGACGGCCGATAGGCCGCCAATTCCGGCGAAGCCGACTTGGACCCCGACCGAAGGGAGGGGCTTTGAGCGCCCGCCCGCAGCGATACTGGCAGTCGATCACTCGGGTCGCTCATCATCATAACACCCGGCCACAAAGTTAGCGCGGATGCCCCAGCCTTCCGTTGCGCTAGGCGCGAGAAAAACTATGCCGCGCTTTCCGTAGTGGCGGACCAGTTTCTCAACGCTTGCGATCCCGGCTGAACCCTTTTCAATCATGTAGATTGTGCGCGGGCTGATGCCGGAATCCTCGGCCACCTCGGCCTGGGTTTGACCAAGGATTAGTCGAGCGACAGCAAGCATTCGTGACGGCGGCCTCATGTCGCCTTGGTGTCATCAAACTCCCCGCTTCGCAAACAAATGTTGACACTAGCGATCGAATCGCAAAAATTAGCGATTGTGTCGCAAATAGAAGCGATGGGATCGTCGGTCCTCACGGCCTTGGAAGCAAACGAATCAACATAAGAGGGAGTCCATGAAGTTCGCCTACTTGAACGCAGAAGATGCGCAGAGACTGTCAGCCGATTTGCGCTCGGTTGAGGCTGGAATAACCCATACACTGTCACTCCACACCGCTCCCATCCTCGAAGCCCATCAGATGTATTCGCGCAGGACGGCCTGCCTCTCAGGATACGTGTTTGGACATCCGTCTCTGGGCGACGGCCGTGACATCATGACCAGTCAGCTCATGTACATGGACACGGAGATCGGGATCGCGCGTACGCTCAACCGTTGGTACCGTCTCGGGCATCCGGCCCGAACTGGAAGCGCATGAGCGGGACGACCGACCGTCCTCTGCTGCAGGTTTCGCCACCGGCGACGCCTCTACTGAGACGCCGCTCTCGCGATCGGACGTTCCACCGCACGACATATTCATGCGGCACCGCGGCTGCCTTGCCGCGAGGCTCGAACAGGAGGCAAAGGGGTGTCCTGTGACAGATAAACCGCCATCACTAGACCGCCACTTTCAACGCCGCCAGAAGGCGGCAATCGCCGGGCTGCATTTGCCAACCGCAGAGGAACTGCTCCGGGGGATGACCTTCTTCCGCGAAGACTTGGCTGAAGACATCCGCGAATATTCCAGCCGACTGTGCGGGCGCGTGAAGAAGCGCAAACGGATTGGACTCGAACTCCTCGCTGCCAGCCTGGACCAGCTCAGCGTCGAGCAGAGTGAGGATAGCGTGCTTGCGGTGGAGGCAGCCCTTGATCTCATCGATGATGCCCAGGGATTGCCGGTCGACGAGTGCCTTCTGCGGTGCCGGTTCTACCGGGCCTTCTTTGGGAACGGCCAAGCGACAGCCCTGATCGCTGGTGAAATAGCGCATCTCGCTTCTAGCGAACTAGGTCACGGGAGGGGCCTCGACCTTCTTTCACGTTCGCTCGGTTGGGCAATGCAATCCCGGGAACTCGACCGGCGCCAGCGAGCAGGCGTCACCGTTCAAAGGTATTCTGATTGGTTCGGGCCCGAGGTCCAAACGTACTCAGTCCACTTTAGAAATGCGATCTCCGCATCCCCGGTCGGCGAACCGGAACCCCAGGATTCATCATCCCACGATCTTGCAGTAGCAACCTGGGCAAAGGACCCGCCGGAAAACACGGAGCGACACACCGACGGCGTGGTTGTTATCAGTGGCATCGGAAATGAAGCGACGGCTGAGGGTAAGCGAGTGGCAAAGGAATTCGCGAAGTTCAAGCAGCGTCCGTTGCCGCTTTCCACGATGCCCGAGCTGACCGGAGTTCGTTCGCGACTGGTCGCGGAGTTTCCCCATGCTGTGGCGGTTGTCGACGATGTGCTCGAAGGCCTCGGCGGTCGGCCAACTGTCCGAATGAGGCCGACCATCCTTCTCGGGTCACCCGGGGGTGGCAAGACGCGCTTCGCCCGGAGATTGTCCGAGGAACTCGGTACTCCCTATGAGCTCATTTCTTGCGGAGGCTTCAGTGACAGTGCCATCGGCGGAACCGCCCGAAGGTGGTCGTCGGGCGAACCTAGCCTCCCGGTCATGGCGGTGCGCCGACATGAATGCGCTGGGCCGGTGGTCATTCTTGATGAGATTGAGAAGATCGGCACCAGCCGCCACAATGGCAGCTTGCACGACGTGTTGATCGGACTGTTCGAGCCCGAGACATCGAGACGCTGGCATGATCCCTACCTTGAGGCCCACTGCGATCTGTCGCACGTATCCTGGCTGATGACGGCAAACTCGATGGAACCGATTCCGGCCGCTTTGCGGGACAGGTGCCGGATCCTGCGCTTTCCCGATCCGGGAACTGACCAGTTGCCCTTCTTTGCCACGCGAATCCTGGAGCAATTGTACATCGACGCGGGTCACGATCCGCGCTGGGCGACGCCGCTTGAAGGATTCGAACTCGATGCGTTGGCCAGCGTTTGGACAGGTGGTTCGCTCCGAAGGCTGGAACGTCTTGTCGAGGGATTGCGGGAGGCGCGCGAGCGCGCAAGGCGGCTACAGTGAATTCTGGAAGGCCGCATAGCTCGGCCACGTCGTGAAAGCCATCTCGAGCAAAGGCCTAGGCCGTGCCTGAGATGCGAAAGGCGAGCAAGATCTGCCACTCGATAACGACTGTTTGAGATGGAGCATAGCATGCCCCGCGAAGGAAAGGACGAGATCGCAGAAGCCGGCGACGTTGGAACGCCCGGAAATACTGCGGACGATAACGAAACATTCGGCGAGGCGCTGGCAAGGGCGGGCCTAGTGTCGGCGAAGGTCCGGCGCAAGATCGTGTCGCAAGGGAAACGCAGAGAGACTCTGAAGAAGACGACTTCTAAGTACCCGGATAAGTAGAAATTCGGGGGCACGAATCGTCTCAGTTTGCGATAGCGATTCAGAGACTGCGACGATGATGTGAGGTACACAGTGACTGATAAACTATCGCCAAAAGATAGAAGAAAACTTCTGAGAAATCTGGCGCTTTCGGTGCAGACCGTGAGCTGTTGCGGGCATGCAATGAGAGTTACGGTGGCCGATATGCTCCAGGATTTCGAAAACATCGGCGCCTTATCGGCTGGGGATCCACAAGTATTGCATCTCTGTAAAGCCCTTGAGCGGGCTGTGGAGGATGACATTGTTCAAAACCGGCAGGTCTTTCAGATATTGGGTCTGGAAATTCGGACGAACAAACGTCGTCGTCTTTACAGTAACCTAGCGAGATGAAATTGTCGTTTCAAAACGGGGACTAAAGACGATTCCATCTCCGTTGATAAATCGGCGGATGGCAGATGGGGCTTTGTAGGAATGGCTGAAATAGCATGCATCGATCTGTTTTGTGGTGCAGGCGGCTTGACCCATGGTCTGAAATCTGAGGGCATCAAAGTCAATGCTGGCGTCGACGTCGACAAGGCATGTCGCCACCCTTTCCAGGCGAACAATGCGGCCGATTTCATCCATATGGACGTAGGGTTGGTTTCGGCAGAGCTACTCACTGAACTCTTCGGCGATGCCGACGTACGGATACTTGCAGGTTGCGCGCCCTGTCAGCCATTTTCTACCTATGCCCAACGATACGATGTGGTCGGAAGCCCGCGGTGGGGGCTACTCTACCAGTTTACGCGGCTGATAGAGGCGACCCGACCTGAGCTGGTAACAATGGAAAATGTGCCATCGGTTGCCAAGCACGCAGTCTTTGACGACTTTGTCGAGTCCTTGAAAAAGCTCGGTTACTGGGTTCACCAGGACGTCGTGGATTGCGCCCTCTACGGTCTCCCGCAAAGCCGACGTCGCATGGTCCTCTTGGCTTCACTCCTCGGTCCCATCGAGCTTATCGCTCCCACGCATGGACGGCCGACTACCGTCCGCGACGCCATTGGAAAGTTGCCTGCCATCCAACAAGGAGGGACGCTTCGCGATGACCCTCTTCATTCTGCCTCCAAGCTATCCAATCTTAATCTCGAGCGAATCCGAGCATCGCGTCCTGGAGGCACCTGGCGTGATTGGCCGAAACATTTGGTCGCGGAGTGTCATCAGCGTGAGACGGGGCAGACTTATCCCGGCGTCTACGGACGAATGACCTGGGATGAGCCCGCTCCAACATTGACTACCCAGTTTTACGGATTCGGAAATGGTCGATTTGGCCACCCGGAGCAGGACCGTGCCATAACGCTGAGAGAAGGCGCCATTCTCCAAGGTTTTCCGCCATCGTATTCCTTTGTACCCGAAGGTGACTCCATCCATTTCAAAGCCCTGGGGCGCATGATAGGCAACGCCGTTCCGGTCACGCTGGGCAAAGTGATCGGGAGAAGTATTTCCGGACACCTTGGCGTCAAGCCTCAGCGAAAGAAATCGAAGGTCAAGATTGAAGGGGTTGTCGATGTCACGCGTAAGTCCCTCGTCGCATGAAGCAAGTCTTCGGATGGCCCGCGTTCGGCAGAAGGACACAAAGGCTGAGCTGAACCTTCGAAAAGCATTGCATTCCAAGGGCCTTCGCTATCGCTTGCACGTTGCCCTGCTGAGCAAGCCTCGCCGCGTCGCGGACATCGTCTTTTATAGCGCTCGCGTCGCCATCTTTGTCGACGGTTGTTTCTGGCATGGCTGCCCGGAACATGCGTCCTGGCCAAAGAGCAATCCGGAGTTTTGGCGCGAAAAAATCGAGGCCAACCGTGCGCGCGATGCGGATACTGATCGACGACTCGAAACCTTGGGCTGGAGCGTCGTCCGCGTTTGGTCACACGAAAACGCCGTCGACGCCGCCGATCGCATTGCTCAGATAGTAGGCATCAAAAAACATGACGGGGGCCACTGATGACTGCTAGTGCAAGCGGCATTGCGCCGATCGCGTTTCACGCCATCCCGGAACCGGGGCAGCTAGTTGAGGCAAGGCGACGCCAATGGATTGTTTCGGAAGTCGATGCCGGCACGGTTGCGCCAGGACTCCCTACTCGACACCTCGTCCGCCTCGCTTCGATCGATGAAGACGCGCTTGGGGAGGAAATTGAGGTCCTGTGGGAACTCGAACCGGGCGCTCATGTCATTGAGCGTGGGGGTCTCCCTCGCATTTCAGGATTGGATGATCCAGAGACGCTGCAAGCTTTTCTCGACGCTGTGCGTTGGGGAGCAGCCACCAACGTCGATCGCGGCTACTTGCAAGCCCCCTTCCGCAGTGGCGTTAGCATAGAGGATTTCCAACTCGACCCACTCGTGCGTGCCATTGACATGGCTCGCACGAGTCTGCTGATCGCGGATGACGTCGGCCTCGGCAAGACCATTGAGGCCGGACTTGTCGTCCAAGAAATGCTTCTTCGCCACCGGGCACGCACAGTGTTGGTGCTTTGCCCTGCTTCCTTGCAGGAAAAGTGGCGCATCGAAATGCTGGAGAAGTTTGGGCTCGAATTCCGGATCGTCGACACTGACTACGTCAAGCGTCTGCGACGCGAACGGGGGCTGCACGCCAATCCTTGGACGTCATTTCCTCGTCTGATAACTTCGATGGATTGGGCCAAGCAAGGCGAAGGGCTGCGCCTTCTACGCGATACACTGCCGCCACACGCAAGCCACCCCCGGAAGTTTGACCTCCTGATCGTAGATGAGGCGCACAATGTCGCGCCGACTGTCGGGCGCTATGCTGTCGAAAGTCTCAGGACACGCCTAGTACGTTTGATCGCGCCCCATTTCCAGCACAAGCTGTTTCTCACGGCGACGCCGCACGACGGCTATACCGAGTCCTTCACGGCTTTGCTCGAACTCCTTGATGACCAACGGTTCGCGAGAAATGTCCAACCGAGTGAGCCCCAACTCGCACGGGTAATGGTGCGACGCCTGAAGAGCGATCTGGTCGATGCGAAGGGTAATCGCATCTATCCCGAGCGGCGCCTCGAAGCTCTACCAATCGAGCACGCTGACGATGAGCGAAAGACTCGCACCCTGCTTGGCGAATATGTTGCGAGTCGCGAACGCGGTGCTGAAGGTGGGCGCGCTGTCGATCACTTCGTCCACCACTTGCTCCACAAACGCCTCTCCTCATCCCCGGCGGCCTTCGCGACCACCCTCGAACGGCACTTTGCGACGATAGAGGGACGGCCTCCGGGCGAGCGCGGGCGGAAGAAACTGGATGATCGCATTCTCCGTAGGGCAATCGGGAAGACGGAAGAGGACTACGCGGACGACCTGCAACGCGAGGCGGCCGAAGCCGAAGCGATCGAGGAAGCCGGCAAACATGTGCGGCCGCCAACCGATGAAGAACGGCGCATGCTCAATGAGCTGCGTTCCTGGGCACAGCAGGCGGCGCACAGAACAGACGCGAAGGCTCGGGCCGTACTGAAGTGGCTCGCTAAACACCTTAAGAACGGTGACCAGTGGACTGATGAGCGAGTGATCTTGTTCACCGAGTACCGGACGACGCAACAGTGGATGCGTGAAATCCTCGCCGGACAGGATTTCGGGGGTGAGCGGTTAGCTCTGATTTACGGTGGCATGGATCCTAAGGAGCGCGAAGCCGTTAAGGCGGCGTTCCAGGCCAGCCCTTCCGAGTCCCCCGTCCGAATTCTGTTGGCGACGGACGCCGCGTCGGAGGGCATTGATCTCCAGAATCACTGCCATCTAATGATCCACCTGGAGATTCCCTACAATCCAAATGTCATGGAACAGCGGAACGGCCGTATTGACCGGCATGGCCAGCGCTCCCGCGAGGTCGTTATCTGGCACCCGGTGGATGCCGAGGGCGGCCATGGCGATGACATCCTGCGGGCGCTCCGCAAGCTTGACGCGATGCGAGCCGACATGGGCAGCGTGAATCCTGTCATCGCACCTCAGTTGCCGGATCTCCTCGAAGGCCGTCGGCGCGACCTGGACACTCGCGTGGCCGAGGCCCGGATGGAGAAATCTCGACGCTTCGTAAAAGCAGAGCGCGATCTGCGTGATCGCGTTTCCAAACTCCACGAACGTCTAACCGAGACCAGGCTTGAGCAAAGCCTCTTGCCCGATCACATCGAACGGGCCGTCCGCACAGCTCTACGTGTCGCGGACAAGCCCGATCTGGAACCTGTAACCCTCGCCGGCGCGCCAGACGGGACGGTCTTTCGCCTGCCACCATTGTCAGGATCGTGGTCTCGCTGTCTGGAAGGACTCGAACATCCGTATTCCCACCGCGTCCGCCCCATAACGTTCGACCACGATGTCGCCAAGGGGCGGGACGACGTTGTTCTTGTTCACCTCAATCACCGTTTGGTTCAGATGAGCCTCCGTCTCCTGCGCGCAGAGATCTGGGCGCGGGACGATGTCAAAAAGCTCCACCGAGTCTCGGTTCGCTCGCTTCCTGACGATCGAATTGAGGGACCGGCCGTTGTTATCACATCACGGCTTGTCGTAACCGGGGGGAATCATCACCGGCTGCACGAGGAGCTTACCGAGGCGGGCGGATATCTGCGTGATGCCGGGTTTCGACGCGAGGACAGGGTCACCGAGGTGCGCCGCTGGCTTGACGGCTCGCTGCCGGCAACGCTTTCGGACTCGCTATTCGACGCGTTGCGAACCCGCTTCGACAAGCAGCGCGACGCCGTATTGGCGGCAATCGAGGCTCGATCGAAGGACCGGTTGCGCTTCCTCGCCAACACGATCGACGCGCGGCGGCGGCAGGAGATCGAGGACATCCGGCAAGTATTGGATGACCTAGAGCAGGCGCTCAAGGTCGAGCTCTCCACGGAGCCAGAGCCACAGCAGCTCGACCTCTTCTCCGAAGATGAGCGCACCCAACTAAAGCGGGACCGGATAGCACTAGAAGCGCGCCTTGCTCGAATTCCACAAGAACGGGAGCAAGAAGTGCGCTCAATTGAAGAGAGGCACGCGAACGCCATCGACCACACGTTTCCTGTGGCCGTGGTGCTGCTGGTTCCGAAGTCTCTCACGTCGGAGAAGCACGGATGAGCAACGATCACGAATGGCTGAATCTCATCGAAGTATCGGGGCCTTTCCTCGCAGTGCCGGTGTTGAGGGAGGTCTTCCCGCAAGGCCTCGAAGCGCTTGCTTCGGGTCGGCCGCAGCGGCTGCGCAGAGCCTATGAGGAATGGCGTGATGCCGTGGATACGGATGACGTCGAACTGGCGGCAGTGCACACGGCGTGGATCGACGAAGTGCTGGTTGGTGCGCTCGAAATGGATGGGGAGGTGCTGCGCCAAAACTCTTCCATACCGGATCGCTTCAAGGCATTGCTTCCCGAACACGGCGTGGCGATCGCGCCCGACCTCGCAGTGGTAGACCCGATGCAAGGCGACGAACCGCTGCTGCTCATCCATGTCTATGAGACCGACGTTGATCTGGACGCAACCCGCAACTTCAATGGTCTTGTCGCGACTCCAGCCGATCGGATGGTATCATTGCTCCGGGCGATGGGGTGTCCGACTGGCATGCTAACCAATGGCGAGCGTTGGATGCTCATCCATGCCCCGGTTGGCAGCGTGGCGAGCTTCGCGAGCTGGTATGCCCGTTTGTGGAGCCAGGAGCCGGAAACCCTGCGCGCCTTCGTCAGCTTGCTTGGTATTCGGCGCTTCTTCGGTCCAGAGTCCGAAAAGCTGCCTGCGCTGTTCGAGCGTTCTCTGAAGCACCAAGATGACGTGACGGACGCTCTGGGCGAGCAGGTTCGACGCGCGGTAGAGGTGCTTGTTCAGGCTCTTGATCGTGCCGACCAGGACCGTAATCGTGAACTGTTGCGCGATGTAGATCCGCGAGAGTTATACGAAGCCGGTCTGACAGTGATGATGCGCCTGGTCTTTCTCTTGGCTGCAGAAGAACGTGGGCTCTTACTTCTCGGCGACCCTCGCTATGATTCGTTCTACGCGGTCTCCAGCTTGCGAATGCAGCTTCGCGCCGACTCCGAAGAGATATTGGAGCGCCGTCGTTCTGCATGGTCTCGGCTGCTTGCCGTCTTCCGTGGCGTCTACGGTGGCATCGATCACCCGACTCTGCGCCTTCCGGCGCTTGGCGGATCGCTGTTCGATCCGGACCGCTATGCCTTTCTCGAAGGGCGCAAGAAGGGCACAAGCTGGCAGAGCCAATCGACTGAGCCACTGCCGATCGACGACAGGACGGTGCAGATCCTGCTTGAGGCCATCCAGACCTTCGAAGGCCGTACGCTGTCCTATCGCGCGCTTGACGTGGAACAGATCGGTCACGTTTACGAAGGCCTTCTCGAACGTACGGTGAAACGAGTCGACGACGTCACGCTGGAGCTCGAAAGCTCGTCGAAAGCCAAGAGTCCGCGCGTGACACTCGGCGAGATCGACTCTGCCCGACTTGACGGTACGGCAAGGCTCATTGAACTTCTGAAAGAGCGGAGCGAGCGATCCGAAGCCGCCGTAATCAATGCCATTGAGCGTGTGAACGACGAACGCCTCGCTGCGCGACTACTCACCATTTGTCGGGGTGACGTGAAACTTCGGGACCGGATTCAACCCTATGCCGCACTTTTGCGGACCGATCCCTGGGGCTATCCGCTCGTCTATCATTCCGGGGCCTTCGTTGTTGTACTTGGCACCGACCGACGCGAGAGCGGCACTCATTACACACCAAAGAGTCTAACGGAGAAGATCGTTGAGGAAACTCTGACGCCGGTTGTATACAACGGCCCGGCTGGCGGCAAAGCGCCCGAGGAATGGAAGCTGAAGAGCGCTGAGGAATTGCTCGACCTCAAGATCTGTGACCCCGCAATGGGATCCGGAGCATTCCTCGTCCAGGCGTGCCGCTGGCTCTCCGGACGACTGGTAGAGGCGTGGGCAGCGGCCGAAACGGCTGGCATGAAGATCAATAGCGAAGGCGGCATGCTTTTCGAAGCAGATGCAGAAGGATTCGAGGCCTTGTCGCAGGATGCCGACGAGCGCGTGATCCTTGCCCGGCGGCTCATCGCTGAACGCTGCCTCTACGGTGTGGATCGAAACCCGCTGGCCGTCGAACTCGCAAAGTTGTCGCTCTGGTTGACTACGATGTCCAAGGGGCGCCCCTTCGGCTTTCTTGACCACAACCTCCGAAGTGGCGACAGCCTTCTGGGAATACGTGATCTCAGTCAGCTCGTCGCGCTAGACATGATGCCGAGGAGCGAGGCGCAACTGCGACTGTTCGGCCGGACCATACAGTCCGCCGTCGATAAGGCCCTTAGCCTTCGCACCCGACTACGGGGCATTCCCATTCGCGACATTCGCGACGTCGAAGCCATGGCAGCACTTGATGCCCGCTCGCGGGGAGAGCTACTACTACCGAGACGCATTGCCGATGCCTTCATTGGCGTGACACTCGCCGAAGAGCGTGCTGGCGAACGGGCTACTCGGGTTGAGACGTTGGCCGCTTTGTCGGATACGGCGGCGCGCGGCGACCCAATGGCAAAAGACAAACTGCTACGTGATGCCAACCGCGATCTTGGCAGAGATACGCTCGACGGGGCACCACGCCAGCCATTCCACTGGCCCCTCGAGTTCCCTGAAGTATTCTTGAGAGAGGACAGCGGCTTTGATGCCTTTTTGTTTAACCCACCGTTCCTCGGAGGCACTAAGATAAGTGGCTCAAATGGCGCCTGCTATCTCCGTTACATAAAGACCTATTTCGTCTCACGGCAGAATACAGATCTATGCGCTTATTTTGTACAGCTTGCGCATAAATTGATTGGTAACGCTGGTAACTACGGATTTCTTGCTACAACAACGATCGCCCAGTCAGATACAAGAGAAGCGTCTTTGGACTTGGTCCTGGCTAGTGGTGGCCGCATTCGATTTGCCGAACGGAACTTGCCATGGCCGGGAACAGCTTCAGTAAGGATTTCTATTTTATCTATCGAGAGAAACTGTTCTCGCTATCCATCGTCTCTCGACGGATCCTTTGTCGACAAGATCAGTGCGTTCTTAACGGCTGACGACAATATTCAGAATCCGAAGAAAATTTCTGTGCCCGCATCATCTTTCAAGGGCGTTATGGTCAACGGGAACGATTTATTCCAAGTCAGCCCGGACGAATACGATGAGTACGCAATTGAGGATCCGATAAACAAAGAAGTGATGAAGCCGTTCCTCGTCGGGTCCGACATAATGAATACAGAACAATCGAAACCATCAAGAATGATCATTGATTTTGGCGATATGGAGCAAAAGAGAGCAGCTAATTTTCGCGCGCCCTTTCGTCACGTAGAGCAAAAAGTGAAGCCATATCGACAAACGGTGAATAGAAAGTCCCATCGAGAAAATTGGTGGAAGTATGGTGACGTGCGCCAAGGTATGCGAGCTGCGCTAGCACCTTTAAATCGGACACTCGTTTCAGGCCAGACGGTTAAATATCTATGTTTTGTCTGGTGTCCAACTAACTGGGTTTTTGACCAAAAGTGCGTGGTGATTGCCACGGACTCCGATGCCATTTTCTCAGTGCTTAGTTCGCAAACTTATGAAGCATGGGCGAGAAAATTTTCCGCAACTCTTGGAGAAACCTTGAGCTTTGCCCCAAGTGACGCGTATCAGACATTTCCTTTTCCCAGTTTAACAGAGAAACTATGTGCCCTGGGTAAAGCATTCGATCGAGTGCGGAGAGAAGCATTGAAAGTTCGCGGGGTAGGTCTTACCGATCTATACAACGCGTTTCATAATCCTGCATGCTTCGACAACGAAGTGGTAGAACTAAGAGCCGCCCATCAAATAATAGATGAAGAAATACTCAATCTGTATGGTTGGGGCGACCTTGATAGTGAACTTTCATTTCGTAAGGCTACGTATCTTTCTGAGAGCGATAGCATCCGCTTTACGATCCCAGAGGAGACCCGTGTGCAAATCCTGCATCGCCTCGCAAAACTCAACCAGCAACGGTACGAACAGGAGGCCACGCGTGCGCCAAGCAATAGCGCGCCTGGTTCAGTCAAAGTGCGCGCGCGCCGATCGCGTGTGACTTCTGCGTCCGAGCCAATGCTCGACCTCGACCTTCATCATGCGACCGTCGAGGGGGGCGACTAACCATGGCCGAACCGACCACGAGCACTTGGATCGTCAAGCGAGGGGTCAACTCACCTCGGTACTCCGTCCGCATGATCGGCGGAACAGCCAGCCATAGCGCCATAGAAGCTGGGCACTGGGTCTTTGTGCTGGAAGAGAACGGCGACGTCTCCGAGATCGGCCGAATCCTTCGGATCCGGTCAGATCTGGACGGCAACACACTTGTCTTCGACCGTCGAAGAGCGGTCGCCTCATCTAAATCGCTGAGAACTCTCGGCTTGACGGCTCCGACTGGCCCTGCCGCACGACTGGCATGGGACCAATTTCTTCGAACTCTGCCGCTGCTCGGTGTCGCAGGCCTGGACGAGGTGCCGCTAATCGAAGACGTCGTCTATGTCCGGGATCTTCTCGAATTGGCCGTGCGTGACGATCTACTTGGACCCGCGGGTGGGCCGCAGGAGCTGATTAAGGACATGAGTGTCCGCGATCGTTACCTGCTCGGCAAACTTGCGCCCCGTCGCCCCTCTTCGGATCAAGTAACCCGGGTCGAACCCGCTGCCGCGGCGGATGAGGTTGGCGATCTCGACGACGAGCGCACTGCATCAATCCACGAACCAGGTGCCGAATTCGCTAGCGCGTCTGGGCGGGTTGAGCCCGAAGACGATGCCCTTGACGAGATCGATACCACAAACAATCAGTCGATCGTGCCCTCCAGCATGGGCTTTACGTTTTGTGTCGCGCCTGATGTCGAAACACTCGCTGTCGAAGCCCTTTGGGGTCGCTACGAACGCGTGCCCAACGACGAGCATGATGTCGTCAAGGTCCGCAGGAACCGCGAAACCGGTAAGGAGCAGGAGGCCAAGGCGAAGGTTTGGAAGCGGATTCCGAGCGGTGGTCCAGTCTCATTGACGCTAAATGACGGCCAAGTAAGACCTTGCATTCCCGATCGCGACCAGCCGGAGGTTCGGCTTCAAGGCACCGTCCGGACCAACAACAATGGGGAACGGCTGGTAACTCTATTCCTCGTGAACGATCAACTCGAACCGGAGGACAACAAGGATCGCGCTTGGCTGTTCCAACCGGAGATCGTTGTCACCGCTCCGAGTGATCACGCTGAAAAATCGGTCTTCCGGCGGCGCACGGCCAATGACGTTATCGTCGACGATCCAGAGCGCGACCGACTGGCGCTGATTTATCGCAATCGCCTGGAATTTGCCGTCGGACATGGCGTGTCGGTTCATGCTGAGACGACACCCGAAGACGCGACCAAGGCACATCTCGTTCGAACCGAGATTATCCCTCGTTACGAAGTCTCTGTCACAGAAACCCCTGGCCTTGATCCGGACGATCGCCCAGCCATGCGCAGGATGGTCGATCAAGGTTGGCTTGACATGACATGTCTCGCCGAAATGGAGCAGGAGGAACTGCGTGAAGCACTGTCGTGCTTGATTGCCGACTACGCGGCCTGGATCGACGAGCAGCAAAGTCGCCTTGCAGAAATCGATGGTTTCGACGATCCCGGTAAGGATGCGCTTGCAAGGTGCGAAGAGACCAAGCGCCGCCTCCAAGAGGGAATGGACACGCTCTTTTCCGACGACAAGGCGTTAAGCGCGTTCCGATTTGCCAACAAGGCGATGGCCCTCCAGAGGGTCCGCAGCCTCTACGCCCTCAAGCGGCGGCGAAACGAGGACGCCGAAGTTGCCACATTAGATGTTCCCAGGAACAGGTCATGGCGACCGTTCCAGTTGGCGTTTCTACTTCTTTCGGTTCCATCGTTGGCTGATCCGGCCCACCCGGATCGAACGAACCCGGTGGAGGCTTTCGCCGATCTGCTGTGGTTCCCAACGGGTGGCGGCAAGACAGAGGCTTATCTCGGAGTCGCGGCGTTCGCGATGGCAATGCGCCGCCTGAAGGGCGATCTTGGAGGGCTTGACGCGTCACGTGGGCTTGCCGTGATCATGAGATATACGCTGCGCCTGCTGACGTTGCAGCAGTTTCAGCGTGCGACGGCTCTGATTTGTGCGATGGAAGTGATCCGCCGTGCAGACGAAACGCGATGGGGTAAGGAGCCATTTTCTCTGGGGCTCTGGGTCGGAAACCGGGTCACGCCTGGCAAAACCGATAACGCGCATCAGGCGATCGAAGCCTTGCGCAACGGTGATCGGAACAAGTCGGGGATTGCTTCGCCAGCCCAGTTGACGAGCTGCCCATGGTGCGGCTCGGAAGTGTCGCCGGGCCGCGACATTGAGGTGGACAGGGTCGCCGGCAGAACGCTCATACACTGCGGTGACAAGCTGGGGCGTTGTGATTTCTCCAAAGGTCGCTCTGGCGGCCAGGCCCATCCGGGCCTTCCGGTAAAAGTTGTGGACGAGGAGATTTATCACCGCCCTCCCACGATGATGATCGCGACAGTGGACAAGTTCGCCATGATGGCATGGCGAACAGAAATCCGAAACCTCTTCGGCCGAGTCGATCAGGAGTGCGAACGCCACGGATTACTTTGGCCAGGCCACGACTGTGGCACAGGCCACCGAGCTCGCGGCGCTCACCCCACTGCCCGGGTGAAGCCGATACGGGCTATCCGGCCTCCCGACCTCATCATTCAAGACGAGTTCCATCTTATCAGCGGCCCTCTGGGCACGATGGTCGGCCTCTACGAGAGCGCCGTGGACGAACTATGCAGTTGGAGTATCGGTGAGACTAGGATTCGACCGAAAGTGGTGGCTTCAACCGCAACCGTGCGGCGCGCCGAAGACCAGGTGCGCAACGTCTTCATGCGGCGAATTTCGGTGTTCCCGCCTTCTGGCTTAGACGTCGAAGACAACTTCTTCGCGGTCCAACGGCCCATAGAAGAAAAACCTGGTCGACGATACATGGGAATATGTGCACCGGGTAGTTCTCGCCCTGCAGTCCTCATCAGAACCTACACGGCCTTCCTTACGGCAGCTCAAGCGCTTTTTGATAGGTTCGGTCCAGTCGCCGACCCATACATGACGCTCGTCGGCTACTTCAACTCGCTACGTGAACTTGGCGGGATGAAGCGCCTTGCAGAAGACGACGTCCAAACGCGTTCCTTCCGCGTAAACATGAGCCTCGTCGATCGACCGGGCTTGTCGCAACGTCGCGTGGACGACGTACGTGAGTTAACGTCTCGTGTCTCCAGCCATGATATCCCCCGCTATCTGGATCAGCTCGAAGTCCCCTTCGACGGAACATTCGATCCAGCGACAGGCAAATGGGCCTCAAACAGGAATCCCGGGGATTCCCGCCCGATCGATGTCGTGCTGGCGACGAACATGCTTTCGGTTGGCGTCGACGTGAACCGCCTAGGTGTCATGGTAGTAAACGGTCAGCCAAAGGGTACGGCCGAATATATCCAAGCAACCAGCCGCGTGGGGCGAACGCCTCCTGGCCTCGTAGCTACTGTTCTCACATGGGCCCGCCCGCGTGATCTCTCGCACTACGAGACTTTCGAGCACTATCATGCGACCTTTTATCAGCACGTCGAGGCACAGTCTGTCACACCCTTCTCGCCTCGAGCACTCGACCGCGGGCTCACCGGTGCGATGCTCTCGATCATGCGCCACTCCTATGACACGTTCGCCCCGAACACCGGGGCTGGCGCAATGAACAGCCCTAGCCGAAGCGAGATGATGGAGACCATTCATGCCGTGGCTGCCCGAACATGGGAGGTCACCGAAGACTCGGGCAAGAAGGCATTGACCGAAGCCGAGCTAAAGAGCCGCGCAGACGAATGGGCGAATGAGGCAGGCGTCGGTGGTCGTACGTTAGTCTATCAGAAACATGGCGCGGGTCCGACTGCCTATCCGCTGCTGGAGGCACCTGGCGTCAGGCCTTGGACAGACTGGACTGTCCCGATGTCGATGCGCGAGGTCGAGCCCGGAGTGAGATTGGTAATGGAAGACACGCGGACGACGAATGATCCGGTCTGGCGAGCTCGTGTTGCTCGCGCAGAGGGAGACGATGAATGAGCAAGGCCCCCGTGGGCGAGATCCGGCCCAGCCAGCTATTGTGGACCTACGGTCCCGGAGCGTTGATAGACCTTCCCAATCTCTCAGTGGTTACCATGGGAATCGACCGCTGGGAAAAGGACCGGTGCCAACCGATTCAGGAAGCCCGTCTACTGTCGAACGTGCGAAGCGTACTCGGGCCACAAGTAGATTCTCTGCGTATGCCGCCGATCGGAGAGCGCGACATCGTAGATCCATTCTCTGCGACTGCATTGATCGGCGTTCCAGTGAAACCATTTCCGAGATGGCTTCGTTGCGTCAAATGCGGACTGTTGTCACCGTATGACACCGGCTTGTTCAAGCTGAAGGAAGACCGATACCGTCCGGAAATGACCCGTTTCGTTCACGAGGGATGCCGCGGTTCCAACGGCGATCAGCGAGCTCGGGACGCGGATGCAGTGCCAGCTCGCTTCCTCATGGCCTGCCGCGCCGGACACCTGGACGATTTCGCGTGGCATTGGTTTGTGCATGGCGGTCCGAGCGATTGTAGAGCAACGCTGAGATTCTTCGAAAGTGGCGCTTCGCTCCAAACCGAGAATCTGTGGGTTAAATGCGACGGCTGCGGCGCGTCGAAGAACATGGCCCAAGCCTTTGGACAGGCCGGCCGGAACAATCTCCCCGGCTGCCGTGGAAGGCATCCACACGTCGACCGCTTCGAGGACGATTGTGTAGAGGAGCCCCGCGCCATTCTGCTCGGAGCCACCAATGGCTGGTTCCCTGTGACGTTGTCGGTCCTCGCCATCCCGCAAACCGGTAGTCCGTTGGCCCAACTCATTGGAGATGGCTGGACATTCTTTGAAGACGTCTCGTCACCTGATGAGGTTGGGTTTGTCGTGAAGACGCTCAAGAAGACCGCACAGCTTCTTGGTATCGAGCAGTTCACGAGCGAACAGATATGGGCTGCCATAGAAGCCCACCGAAGCGGAACGACCGAAGTCGGCCAAAGCGATCTTAAGGGTCCGGAATGGGATGTCCTCACCGCCGCGAATCCTCCGACCGACTACCCACATTTCATGAGTAAAAAAGTTGGGATACCAGCAGGCTTCGAAACGACGATCACGCGCGTCCTGCTTCTCGAACGGCTCCGCGAAGTGAATGCACTGCTCGGATTCACGCGCGTCGAATCGCCCGACGAGGGAACGGGGGATGCCGCCGCGCCTCGTGCGCCGCTCGGGCGTTATGCTCCCGATTGGGTGCCCGCGACCCAGGTCCACGGCGAGGGGATATTCATCAGGTTCAACACTGAGGTCCTGAAGTCATGGGCGGGCAGGGACGCAGTCGAATCGCTCGACCGTCGACTGCGCAAAGGACATCAAGGATGGCGTCGGAAACGAAAACTGGATCCCAATGAAGGCTACCCCGGCGTGCGGTATGTGATGCTCCACACGCTTGCGCACATGCTGATCAGAGAACTGGCGCTTGAGTGCGGTTACAATGCCGCCAGTATTCGTGAACGCATCTACGCCGAGGTCGATGATGACAAGGATCAAGCCGGATTCCTAATTTACACCGCTGCCGCGGACTCGGATGGAACTCTCGGCGGATTGGTCGAACTGGGCAAGCCCGAAAACCTGGGCCGGCTGCTCCGGCAAGCTCTGGATCGAGCCCATATCTGTGCGTCCGACCCATTGTGTTCCGAGCATGATCCCAGCAAGGATCAGTCGTTACATGGTGCGGCTTGTCACGCATGCTCCTTCGTCTCGGAAACATCCTGCGAGCGAGGTAATCGTCACCTAGATCGTGCCTTGGTGGTGCCCACGTTGGAAAACCCCGACGCAGCCTTCTTTCAGGGGGTGTGATGGGGCCGATATTGAAAGCGGTCTCGGAGCTTGTGGACCTGCTATCGCCGTCGAAGATTGAAGCAATCGCGTCGCGCCTTCGAGGAGGTGCTCCACAAGAATTGGATCGGGCGCTGCACCAAATAGTCGGCACGCCGAATGCACGTGCCGCACTTAACTTGCTGATCACCGCGTGGAAGCATTCTGCCTTGCCTGGGGACTTCGTGGCCGGAATCCTTATTGGCGCCGCCCACACCAAGCTGCAAGCGCAAAGTAATAGTAGCGTCGAATTGGTCTGGACCGGACCGACGACGCCGTTCGTGGCGACGCGGCGCACCGAACAAGTGCTCGTCGACCTGATTCAGCGAGCTAAGTCCGAGCTCTTCATCGTAAGCTTTGTCGCCTATGACGTTCCGTCGGTGACAAAGGCCATTGCTGCGGCTCTTGAGCGCGGTGTTGATACACGGGTCCTTGTCGAGGCTTCGGTGGCCGATGGTGGTAGCCTGAAGGTTGACCCCGTCGCCACGATGAAAGCCTGTGTACCAGGCGCTAAACTGTATGCCTGGACCGATCGTCCCCATCCGTTCACTAACGGAAGAGTGCATGCCAAGGTAGCGGTAGCTGACGACCACCTAGCATTCGTGACAAGTGCAAATCTGACCGGACACGCGCTTGAGAAGAACATGGAGGCCGGCGCTCTCGTGACTGGCGGAAATGTCCCGGCCAGATTACGATCTCATCTTCACGCGCTCATCGAAACGAAGATCATTGTTCCTGTCTGAGCCTCATCCATCGACCTGCTGGCGAAATGATGTTGCGAAGACCACCGCTGCTCACGACCGGTAGGCGAGCTTTGACAGCTTGTTTGAGATCGCTATTCGGGCAGGCTCCGGCAGCGGTCGATCCGGCGCCGAAGACAACTCCTCCACGGCCATCCCTCCCAGCTTGATGCGCATCTTCGCCAACGCTGCTTCTTCCAGGGAAGGACCGTGTCGTTCATTCGGCAGTTTACTCGACCAATGTTCTGGAAAATTGCACCCGATCTAGCGAAGGGCCGCCCTTCAATGCTCGGCTCACGTCGAAAAGCCACCCGGTCACCGACGACCAGCCATGGCAAGTTTCGCGCAAATTTACGCGGTCAGGTTGAGCAATGCAATGAAAGGGATTTTCGCAATGGCTGATTTTAATGACCATCGAGCGATGATGGCGTCTTCCAAGACCTACAGTAAGGTCATCGCAGAGATCAAAAAGGCGTGGCTCGAGGCATTTGGAGACGAGCTCGTGGTCCGCGGATCCGCCCCGACCTCTCGGTTCGAAAGTATGGTGGACGAACTCCGCAGGCGCTGGGCACGTCGCGAGGACAAGGAGCGACTGATGGTGGCCCTTGACCTCGAAGGCGGAGGCGATGAGAAGAAGAGCGTTGAAGACATCATCGACAAGCTCGCTGCTGACAACCTCGTGAAGAGCGTTGACGATCTCACCGCAAATCAAATCTTCTCTGCCATTCACGCGGTTGCGTTCGCGTCCGGTTCCGACAACGAGCTTGTCGAGATGCAACTGGACGAGTTCCTACGCTTGGTAGTGCGTCGGATTTTCGACGAAAACAAAATCAAGGGGCGGATCAACATTGGACCGAACCGACATTTCCCCAGGCTTTTTCAGTGGCTCAGCGAGTACGCCGGCAGCACCGAATGGGACGACGGCATTGGCTTGAAGATCCGCAACTTGTCCGGACGGGGGCGGGTTGCACAATATCCTACCGATCCGAAGCTGCTAAAGGTCGTGATTGATCGCGGGTATCTCTGATGTTGCGACAAATGTTACCTGTCGTTGGCAACGCTTGCGCGAGTAAGGAGCTACTTATATTCTCTGAGTCGCAATCGTTCTACCTTTGATCGTGGAAACCGTAAGTGCGTCAGATAATCACTGAGTCAGAGTCATGGTGCTTTCCATGGCAAATATGATCCCATCGTCGACCAAGGATTTTCACGATAGCAAAGGGGAAGAGAAGGTCTTCTACGCACTGCGCAGCCTTCCCAGTCATGTCACGGTGATCCATTCGCTGAGGTGGCTGCATCCGGGCCGCAATCTCAAGTTAGATAAACGGATAGGCGCCCAGGGCGAAGGAGACTTCGTCATCTTCGATCCCAAACAGGGAATAATGGTCATCGAAGTCAAAGGTGGTGAAATCTGGTGTGAGCGCGGAGAATGGCACCAGAAGAACCGAAAGACGGGCGATCATAAGGTGATCCGTCCCGAGGAGCAGGCGAGCAACACCGTCTACCGCATTCGGGAGGAGATGATCGACCGTGCTCCTCATTTAGCAAAACTGTTGTTTTGCCACGCGGTCTGGTTTCCGGAGGGAATGCCGGACAGAAGCAACCTCCCATTCAATTGTCCATCCGACATCGTATTGGACGAGGAGGATATCTCTCGCCCGGGCCAAGCAATCGACCGCGCCTTCGCACACTGGCGGCATGCCTTGCCAAATCGCGATCAGGCGAATGAAAAGGAAGCGAAAGCCGTCCTCAATGCCTTGGCGCCCTCATTTTCTTTAGTGCCGTCGGTCAGAAGGTCGATCGAGGAGCGCGAGGCACAGCTCGTGCAAATGACCCGCGAGCAGGCGAGGATTGTTACTTTTCTTGATGAGCAGCACCATGCTGCGATCCACGGCGCGGCGGGAACGGGCAAGACTATGATCGCTGTGGAGAAGGCGCGCCGCCTTGGCGGACCGAAGGATCAAGTCCTGTTCCTTTGCTACAACAACGCGCTCCAACGGCACTTGCAGCAATTTCACAAACATCCGCATGTCACGTTCGCGACCTTTCACGGGCTCGCCAGGGAGCTTGCAGGACCGGGCGGTTCCCTTGATGAAGCGGAGAGAAAGCTGCTGGACGTGCTCGTCGATGGCGGCCCATTTCCTTACGATCATCTGATCGTGGATGAGGGGCAGGACTTGACGGAGTGGCTAGAGTTCTTCGGAAACAGATTCCGAGATGGCACTTTCTATGTGTTTTACGACCGAAATCAAATCATGCAGGCCGGCGATCTCACCTGGCTGGACTCGATCCCGTGTCGGCTTGTGCTGAGTCGCAATTGCCGGAACACAGACGAGATCGCCCGTGTCGCATATCGCGCTGGAGGGCTGAACGTCAGTCCAACTCTCGGCCTGAGCGGGCCAAAGCCGATCCTTCACGTCGTCGACACGATCGAGGATGCAGCGCAGCTTACCGAAAAGCTTTTGGTTTCCGCTCGGGCAGATCAAAAAGCGGAGCCACACGAGATGGCTGTGCTAACTCTTGCACCCCAGCCTGAAGACAGCCCATTTAACAGCATGCGTCCACAAGGGCTGAAGATGTCAGGCGATCCATCCGAGGGATCCGTCAGTGTCATGACAGCTTGGCGGTTCAAGGGCCTTGAGGCGAGCATCGTGATCGTCCCAGACATCGACTTCAGTCAAGCTGGAGACGCGAAGTGGCGAAACCGACTCTACGTCGCATGTTCGCGTGCCCGCCAGCAAGTTCACCTCATTGCAATTTCAGCCGGACAAATCCCGGCAAGCGCCGCGACGGTATTCGCAGAATCCGACAAGGCTCGGCGGACATGGCGCGCACTTGCAAAGCAACTGGGCGCGGAGCTTTCACAGGGAGGAAAACATGATCCTGTCCAAGAACACTGAACTCGGAGAGTTTGACGTCATCGGCACAGACGCCCACGTTCAGAAGGTCTGGGCTGAAATCGAAAAGTCTCTGCCAAAATACTGGGCCAAGTTCGTTGCGGTACAGCCGGCCACGCCTGGGGCACAACTGGCTTCCCATTTCAACGGGACGAAGCAGGCGCCAAATTCCTCGGCAGTGCTTCAGGCATTTGCAGCAGCAGTCCAGAAGTATGAAAAGGTTGCTCCGAAATATCGAGAATTCTTCGATCCGGACGCCATGGAGGAGTTCGCGGACTCTCCCTCGAGTTTCAAGAGCCATCTCGCGAGAGAAGTTCCTGTCATTGCAGGTACGCTCAATCAGCGGCGGCCTGAACTGCAGGAATGGCAGCACGACTTCCGTAAGTCGAGGGCCAATGACCTCCTGACCGTCTTTTCAAACATAATGGATTTCAAGGAAGATTGGGCTGCAACGAAGAGTGAAACCGTATTTTCCAAATTTGACAGCCGGGAGGAATTTGGACTCGACGAGCTCGACAGCGATGAAACGATGACGCTCTCAAGTGTTATCGGGATGGGGATCAAAAGTATCGTTCTGTTCAATCTGGACCCGCGAATTTTTCCGCAACGGGCCCGAACCGACCTCTATGGTCTCTATTTCTTGTCGGGAATGAACGATTTCGGTTTGGCCAGCGAGTCGTCGGAGTTTCTCATGATTAACGATCGGGAACCCGCGTCGAATGGTAGCCTGATCATGGAACATAATTTCTGGTATCCGTACGGCCTCTTCTCGATGTATGCGATCCGCATCTACCGATGGCTTGACGAGCAAGTCCGCACCCTGGGAGGCGCGCTCGACACCAAGGTTCGATATGTCTACGTCTCACATTTTCTCTCTGCCGTCTGCGCCGAGCATACAGAACACATGAAGGTCATGCGTGCGCACGACCGCTTTGGAAATCCCTCATGACAAAAACGGCCGTTCAAGCGCTGGCAAAGTGGTTCCCGGAGATCACCACTTTCCGTGATCGGCAGGAGAGTGTTATCGATCGCCTGCTCGGTAACCAGTCAGCGCTGCTCCTAATGCCTACCGGAGCAGGGAAGTCGCTTACGTACCAATTGCCAGTCCTGGAGAAGGGCGGCATCAGTTTGGTGATCTCACCGCTGATTGCGCTCATGAGGGAGCAGGCCGAGAAACTAACAAAAAAAGGAATCGCAGCGATCGCCCTCGGTGGTCTTGAGCCGGCCGAAGCGCAGGCGATCCTTGCTCGATTTCCTTGGGAGAGCGGCCCCGGATTTCTGTTTACATCGCCGGAGAGGCTAGAAACGGATGGCTTTCTCGAATATGTATTGAGCGTCCACCATCGGCGAATAATTCAGGTCACCATTGATGAAGCTCATTGCATATCACAATGGGGACACGATTTCCGACCTGCTTACAAAGCCCTGCCGCGGTTTCTGGATCGGGTCTTCGGTCCTGGTGGCTGGCCACCCCGGCTTTGCCTGACAGCGACTCTCGACCCGCCCAGCGAAGAGGAAGTGCGAACGGACTTCGGGCTGCGAGCATCCGACGTCGTGCGAAGCGACCATATGCTCCGCGCCAATCTCGATCTGAGCTACGAGACATACGACGATACCGACGCCAAGCTCGGTGCCCTCGACGATTTGCTGGACGAACATCGCGGCGAAAAGATCATCGTCTACGCACATCTAAAGCGGAACAAGCGCGGTGGGACTCGGACAATCGCCGAGCGTCTGTGCGCAATTGGCCACAAGGCGGAGGCTTTCGATGCTGATTTACCGCTGAGTGATCGAGATCGAATCGCAAGTTCGTTCAAGAGCGGAGAGAGCCTCATTGTGTGCGCAACTGGCGCCTTCGGCATGGGCATCGATATTCCGGACATTCGCGGCGTAGTGCATTTGATTCCGCCGGAGTCCTTCGAGCAATACTATCAGGAAGTCGGTAGGGCGGGCCGCGACGGCAAGCCAGCGTTCGCAAAACTTCTCTATTTCTCGAAGAATGGAAAAGTGCGCCGCGAGATGATTGAAGCCTGCCTTACGACGTCGGACGCGGTGATGGCGAGTTGGTGTGACCTCATGGACTCTTGCGGTCGAAGCGATTTGAAACTCATTGACCCCCAAATGGCATTCGACGGGAAGGACTATAACTACGCTCTCTTCCACGCTTTTCAAAAGTTGGGGGCTGTAGATGTCGTGGCTCGGGGTCCAATGCGGCTTGATGTCTACGAGCCCAAAGGTCCAGATGGATTGCAACTCATCAATCGACTTCGCGCCAACACAAAGACTGGAAATTTTCTAGCGGCCTTCCGGAAATTGTCGCTCAATCCCGTCGATGGGTACCGGCAGGTGTTTGAACTTCAGTTGAGCGGGCAATTAAAGCTCGTGAGGAGCCCTGGCAATTGCTTGATCTTTCGAGCTGAGGATTTGACGAATGATCAGGCGGACCAGATTGCGACCGAGATCAACAGGAAGGTCGAAAATCGGCTGAAAGAGTTCGACAGTTTTAGAGCAGTTATGGAGGCCGGGGAGGACTTTGAGAAAGTTTTGGCGAGAAAGTTCGCGAGTGGACGGGGTTAACCCACGTTGTTACTGAGTCGGCTCCAAGTCCTTTTCGTCCTTGCCCGAGAAGTATTCATCGACGCGCCGCTCGTATTCGTTCTCCGCGCACTGGATCAAGAAAGCCTCGTGATCCTTGGCTACTTCCGCGCAGTATTCGCGCAGCTCCCTGATCTGGGCGGGCGTCAACTCGGTGTGAAAATCCGCCTCCATAATGCTCCACGCAGAAATGCTACCCCCGGATTCCAGGATCAACATCGCATCGTCGGCATAGAATTTGCCGTAGGGGGTCTCGATCTCTCCCTCAAGCCAATGCCGCTGAAGCTGCTCGTGGACCAGAACCCTGACGGCCTCGTGATCCCATGCTTCCTGAGCTAGTTCGGGGGAATAGAGAACGCGGTAGTTCGTGGCGTCGTAGGCACGCCATTCCGTCCAGGGCGTCGTCCTAGATTCCGAGACTGCGGCCAACACATTGCCGACAATCTTATATGTGCTATGGCCCCGATACTCGTCTCGGCTGAGGTCGCCGTCCATCTCCTTGAGATAATGGACCACTAGCGGAAGCAACCCGCTAAACTCGTGCTCGTAGTCGACCAATGTCTGTCTCCTCTAGATGCGCTCGGAATTTGATCAATGGGTGGCAGAATTTAACAATCGGTTGCGTTTTTCTTGGCTCGTAATCTAGGGTTAATTCCTCGCTGAGAAGGCAGACCAAGGATCCAGTCATGAGTCTCGTCACCGATTTAGGGGATCGATACCCACACTTAGGTTTTGATGAGCGGCCGTTGGCTATCTCGTGCGATGATGGTTGGCTGGGCATTGTGCACGCATTCTTGGGCGACGCTGACAAAGCGATGGCTGCAGGGGGGACGTTCAGGCTCCAGGAGGTGAAGGAGAAGATGGGTGGTCTCCAGATGCACTACGAGACTGCAGACGTCGCACCTGCTGCTCGCCGTGAGATCGATGACGCCTACCGGCTGGCATCGGCGCGTTCCTTCCACGTCTGCGAGATCTGCGGGCGCCGTGGGCGGCTGAACAACTTCAGTGGCCTATGGAAGGTAGTCTGCACCGAGCACGCTCACGGCGAACTCGGCGAGGGCGTTCCTTTCGAAGGCCCTCGCGATGCCGACGATTCTTACTCCCCCGAGGCAGACCCGTTCGTAGCCGCTCGGCCGACGGCTGCGGAGGTCGATGTTGCTCCTGTCATTGATGGGTGGGTGATCGAGGAGGAGGCCGAGGGTGGTCTGCGCCCGTGGCTATACGGATGGTTCTTCGGCGACCTTGATGTAGGCGACGGCGAACACGGGCACACATCTCCTATGGTGCAGATGGACGAAATGATGCCCCCGCGATGGGTTCGAACAGACAGCCGGCTTTATCGCCTCGGCATCCATTACCCTCCAGCCGAGCGCGAAATTCGCTATTGGGCGCAGAAACTTTGCCGCCGTGCTGTGGCTTATGGCGATCCCCCAGGTGGCAGCGACGACATTGAGGCGATGCTGATCTTTCTGCGCTCGACCGGCCGTCTCAAGTCGATCAAGATCGACCGCATGGAACAGGCAGAGCGCGCGGAGCAGGAAGATTTGCACGACGGCGAAAAGTAGGCTTCCGCAATCTTGCATGGCGGGTCTATGGCCCGTTGCGTACCGACGCTGGGCTCGATGACCGAACTCGGCCCGTGGCCCAAGCCAATGTAGCCTTTCAACCGGAAGCTCACGTTCGACGCAAGTAGTTGAGATAGGTAAGCGCCGCGACCGACCCATAGAGCGCCATCGAACAGGTCAGGGACAGTGGTGTCCGACTGTCGTGGAGCACGGATACCAAGCCGCCTTGTCGAACGTGATCGGTATCGGCGTTTCGTGGCTACCTGCTTCCGCGCCGACGGCGTCGAGGTCAATCGCTGGCTCGTCGGGAATGGCCTAGCAGTGGATTGGTCGCGATACAGTGGTGGAGCCTATGTCGGTGCTCAGGACAAAGCGCGGGCGCAGGCGCTAGGCATCTGGCGAGGTGCTTTTCAGTTGCCGTGCGAAGCGCGGGCGCAGCGTATGAGACTTTCGCCGTCTTGCTGACATGATCGCATGAACCATTCGGACGAAGATTGGAATTTAAAGACTCGCTATTTTAGGTGTCGCTTTGACAATCCAGCCACTTTGACGTTCAATCCCTATGCAACGGTGGCATAGGGGGAGATATGCGCCATCAGTATCGCAAAATCCCGCAGCGTCGGAGGAGATCGCTGCTGCGCGAAGCGCCGGCTCTGCTCGTCCTTGTGGGCGTTACAGGCATAGCTGGGTTGGCTTCGGTCGAGGATTGGGTCGCCGAGCCTTCGTCGCTCCTCTCCATGGTCGGCCCAAGCTGCAACATAAAGGGCAATGTCAGCATCGACACCGGAGAGCGGATCTACCACGTCCCAGGCCAGACGTTCTATTCGGACACAGTGATCAATTCGCGATACGGCGAACGCTGGTTCTGCAGCGAGGCCGACGCGCGGGCCGCTGGTTGGAGACGGGCACGGCGATAGAGCCGCCCGGCTGCAAGGTTGTCGAGTGGGATCCAAACCATTCGTAGGGGACTAGCGCGGCAATCGCCCTATCAGCACGACGTTGTCGGTGCGGTTGCCGCAATCGCAACGGAATCGGCTGCGTAGGTTCATCAGGTATTGGTCACCCCAACGCGCCAGCACCGCGTCCTTGTTAAGCCAGCCTATCCGACCACATGCGGAGCAACGTGCACCCAACACCTCCCACTCCTGTAGGCCCTTAATCGTGTTGTACATCGCAGGGTCGTGCTCGATATACGTGGACGGTGGGAACGGGGCTTTCAGTCTCATCTTGCTTTGCCTTTTGATAAGGAACAAAATAGGAATATATTCCCATATGAGTCAAGGCCACATAAGCAGGTTGGCCTCTTGCTCCCCCGCGAATTGGTCCTTTCGGGAGAGCCTCGTTCTTCCTCAAGTTCGTATTTGCAGGCGGCCAGGGTCTGCTATGTAACCCTGACTACCGTCGCCTCCCTCGGACCCAGCTCTGGCACGTTTCCGAGGGGGCGTTGGCCCCGAGAGAAGTATGAGAAAAGGTCGTGCGATGAACCTTGAAGATGTGGATGCTTCCGCGTGGTCGAGCCTCGAAGCTGCAACGAACGACGCGCAGTCCGGGTTCAGATTCATCAACCTATGTTCTGTTGATGCGGCAGGCCACCCGCAGGCGCGCACGGTCGTGCTCCGGCGGGTGGACACGGGGGCTCGTCTTCTCGAAATTCATACTGATACTCGTAGCCCTAAATGGCTCGAACTATCTCGCAATCCAACCGTCACCATCCTCGGCTTCTCCGCATCGACCCGAGTTCAACTCCGCGTTGTCGGCTCCGTCCGTCTTCACGCTGCTGGCAGCGATCCCGCCGAGAAGGCATGGAGTGAGCTTTCCGCCTGGACGCGAAGCACCTACGCGGGTGGCCCGCCGGGAGATGAACCCGGCAACGAAGAATCGGTTTCGGCGGGGGCAGAAGCTGACGGGAAGGCCTTCTTCGGCGTTGTATGGTTCCATGCCGAGTCCCTGGACTGGTTCGAGCTACGCCGCGCCGACAACCGTCGCGCCCTTTTCGAGTACAGCGATCTTGGCGCACTGGTGGTCGCCCGCTGGATCAATCCTTGATAGTGGCCGGAAAGTGATCATTTTCAGGGAATGCAACGGTCAGTGATGTTCCAACCACTACCCTCTCGTAAGGGCAAACGTTGAGACATCGGGGAAACGTCGACGAATGCCAAGGTCAACGAGGCGGCTACTGGATAAACTTCGAGAGGTTGAAGCGCTCAAAGAGGAGCGGCGCTATCGACCTCCTGGGATTCTGACAAAGCTCGGAAAGGGTGTTGTCGCGTTCTTTCGGGATTGCGTCCGTATTGCCGAGCATATGCTCTCGGTAGGGCCCTTCATACGCGTTCAGAAAATCCTGTTTGCGATCGGTGCGGCGTCAATAGGTCCGGGGGCTGTCTATGGGGTTGTTCATGCGATCATTACAGGCGAGGTCAGCAGGGCGGGAGCCGTAGTATTGACCGCCCACGAAGACCCCTTTGGCTTCTACGCCCTGATGCTCATTGGTGGACTGGGCGCTGCGCTAGGTACGGTTTTTGCCGTTGCTTTGCTGGTCGTGCTGTTGAAGGGGCGCGCGCTGGGCTCAAGAAACTGAGAGATCGGGAAACCGGGCCAGAGGTCCGGCTCCTTCGGAACGGGATCCTGATCTTAAAAGAGTTCTAAGATCATAGGCACGAACGAGAGCATGCCCAGGAAGAACGACACGAGTGAGATCCAAGCTGGCAATCGCAGCATTGGGTCGTGAGCGCTCAGTAGATACCGCATGTTTCCAAGGATGCCGGCACGCTTGAGTTCGAAGTTGGCCACGGCGTTCTTTTCGACACCGAAAGCGAAGCGGTGATCTATGTCCATTTGAATAACATCTTCTGCTTCCTCGTGACCGAGGATCACCACATACCTGCTTTTACCGTTGCAGGTGAGCCGCCCCACGCTCCAGCGCGGAAACCGTTCCTCACCGCGAGCCTTGTAGTGAATGCGGACGAGATCTGAACGCCCGTCATTGGCAGGGATACCTTTAACGACCAATGCTTTCTTCATAGCGCCCCCTCAGTGAAACCTTTCCCGGAGCCTATGGGGTTCAGCTTTGTCGAAGCTTGCGATGACTTTGCGAGGCTGGCGGGCTACCGGGCTGCTTTACTCCGACTAAAACCCTGAATTTCTACTGAATGTTTAAGTTCTAATGCTCACCGAACGACGTAAGAACGCGCCGTGTACGAAAGAGGATTTCTAACCCGTTAGGATTATTGCGAATTTGACACCTGTCAGGTCCTGAAGTCGTCGCGTACCGGTTGAGAACTGGGCAAAGCGACCACTAATAGGCATCAGAACGATGCGGGAACGGCTTTTGTGCCAAAGCGGAACAACGCGACCCAGTAGTTTTATGGGCTTTGGCTCTGGCGGTGAAACAGCATAGACGGCGGTCCTTGGGTGGTCGGGGCTAAACGTGTTCGTGACCATGCGTCGGCTTCGCAGGCTGTCGCGCTGTGCGACGGCCTTCATTTCTAATTGGTGCCTGATTTAGAGAATTCGCCCTTCCATGCATTAATATCCGAATGGCTAAAGTACCGAGGAAGAAGCCGTCTCCCGCGCCGTCGGCCGACCCCATACCGCGCCGTGTCGATCCCTGTGTTGCAACGCTCGTCGACAACCCGCCGAAAGGGCCTGACTGGGCTTTTGAGGTGAAGTGGGACGGATACCGTCTGGCGGTCCATGTCGAGCCAGGCGAGGTGAGGGCGATCACGCGCGGCGGCTACGACTGGACGAAGAAATTTAGTTCGATCGTCGCCGCGGCGCGCCAGCTAGGTCATGATTCCTTGATTCTGGATGGCGAGGCTGTCGTTCTCGATGACCAGGGCCGCTCCGATTTCGGACTGCTGCAGCGCGCCCTCGGCAAGAAGCCTAGCCTGCACGATGCCAGCGAAATCATTTTCTACGCGTTCGACCTCCTCTACCTCGATGGCCATGATTTGCGAAACCTGGCGCTGTCCGAGCGCCGGCGGCAGCTAGAGCCGATCGTCGGCGGGCGGACTGGCGCTATACGCTTTTCAGAGGAGGTGGTCGCCGATGGGGAGGAGTTCCTTCATGCAGCGTGTGAGCTCGGGCTTGAGGGCATCATCGCGAAACGCCGGGACAAGCCCTACCGATCGGGCCGCCGGCCAGAGTGGCTGAAGATCAAGTGCGCTCGGCGCGACACCTTCGTGATCGTTGGCTACGAGCCTTCGACTGCGCCCGGCGCAATCGGCCGACTCTTGCTGGCGGCGAGGAAGGGTGAGGGTCTCGTATATGTCGGCGGCTGCGGGACGGGATGGAGCAGTCAGGAGTCGGCGAAGCTTCGCGAACTGCTCAATGCGATCCCCGCAGAACGCCCCGCCGTAAAGTTGAAGCGCAAAGGGGCGGTCTTCGCGCGGCCACTTCTGGTCGCAGATGTCGAGTATCGCGCCTGGACGCAAGACCGAAAGCTTCGGCACCCTTCATTCAAAGGTGTTCGAGAGATGGAGGGTCCGACGGAGGCATATGAGATCACGGAAGTACCGAAGCCCTAGACGTCCTCTTCCAGAAGATGGCGCTGTAGTTATTGAGCCCGCCCGAGCGTTCATCTGGCACCACTTGAAACTTCTCAGGAATATTGCTCCCGTCGCCCCCTTCGCGAAAGAAATCCCGGACGCTGCAGAGCGCCAACCTCATGAGGTGTTGCCATTCGGAGGCTAGGTCTTTCTGCAGGGTCTCCTCCTGTTTCGCGGCGCTCGGCTTCCGTTTCGGAGGCGAGGGATCATAGACGAATCGCGGCTTCACTTCGTGGTGGAAGGCTATGATACTGAACGCCATTCGTCCTCAACGCTGGTGCGCCACCGGTAGTGCACCCGTACATTCAGATGCTTGTCGAAGCGCCTTGGCCAAAGGATGTTGTCATCGATCCGGAAGCGCATCGCTTCCCGTTCCTCGTTTTCCATCCGACGTTTCATCGACGTAACGGCGGACGACAGATCGTGGCCGGCCCGAATCGCGTCAGAACGCTTGTCCTCGCGGTTCTTCGCAGATTTGGCTTCACGGTATCGCTGTAGTGCTTCGTTGAATTGATGAAGCTTCGACGAGACATGCGGGCCGCAAGCCGACAGAGGTAATCTGTACAGTTCCCCAAGGTGTCCTTCCGTCGCCGCCTTGTAGATCAGATCGCGCAACGTTTCGTCATCGATTTCTCGAAGGGCTCGCTTGTCGCTGTCGTCGAGATTGATTTCACCCATGTTGGCAATCTCCCGAGGTGCATATCGTAAGTTGAGCAGAGATCGCTCGGCAAGCAAAGCGCCTTAAGCGATGAGTAACAGCTATTGCTGGAGGAGTAGGTGAGCCGCCCTGCGTGGTTCTGAGCGCGTCTACCTAATCTCGTCAACGGGACTCACGTTGCTGGCCCTGAGGCTCTTACGATATCGAACGCCTCCTCGACGTGGGCATGCGTAAGCCTCAGCCTCAAACTTTGACGGCTGGTGTTGCCCTTCGAAGGAAAGAGGGGCGCGAAGTAGTCAGGGCGAGCCTCTTTAAGCGAAAGAGCTTTTTCGTCGCCGCTATGCTTCAGTAGATTATTGAGACGGTTCAAATTGCAGAGCTGCGGACTCAATGGGTAGAGCTTGCCGCTCGCCTTGCTCAACTTTGGAAATCTATCCGACGGAGCGTGAAGGCCAGTCCATCCCCGCGCGGAACGCTCCCAGTAATGGAAAGCACTGGTGATGAATGCTTCCTTCACGACGGTGGTCGCTAGAATCGCGTCCATCTCATCATGATTGAGCGAATGCCGCGTGCTATGGATGAGGAAGCCTTCTTCGTCATATTCTGAGTCGTCTAGGCCGCTGCTTTCGTAATCGGCAGCGGCTTTCATCGCATCGGCGAGGGCCTTTTCCATCGTACTAATTGATGCGCGATATGCTTCGCAAATGCGGTCAATCCCTGTTTGAAACATATAGGCTCTGAAGCTTTCAGGTAAAATCGTCATGAAACGTCTCAATTAAATGATGAGCTAAGAGTATTCTCTGCTGATGCGTTAGAAAACGGCTGACCTGTCATCGTACAGGAGCGGAGAATCCAACGCGGCGAGCCGTGATCCTTTCCTTGCTGCCCAGGACTTCGATAAGGGCGGCATTGGATGCATTTACAAACACGTTTTCGAAAACAGGCCGGAACTTGTCGTGCGTGAATGTCATGGAAGGTAGGGTTATGTCAGCAGCGGTTCCTGCGAGGTAATCCGGGATTCGGATGAACTCGTTGTAGTCATTTTTGCCATCCCATCCAGGCAGGCCGAAGTGGATCTCCGGGTAGCGTGATACCTTGCCGACCTGCATTCGAAGTAGCTGGAAGTAGATGAAGGCCAGGTCAAAGGTCACTCTGTCGAACTTATCGAACATTGCGTCGCGGTCGCTGATCCATCGAATGGCGTGAGGGTCTTTCTTCGCGTCGAGGTGAAGGAAGAGGATGGCGGCAAATGCCGCACAGAGATGAATCTGCCGGGCAAGATTCGAATTGCGATTTCGCTGTTTCATAGCCTGCTCGAACATGGCGAGCCGTTTGTCGACGGCTTTGTAATACGGCGCCGTTTCCGGTGCATCTTTCGCGATGAGGGCGATTACCTGTCGAAGGTCAGGGAGCGACGCTATGATGTTGTCGTCGGTGATGTAGTCTCTTAGCATCCTCGACTGCCGCTCAACGATGTAGCTGACGCTGAAGACAACAGGACACTTCAGATAAGCAATCAGGCCATCGGATGCGGTGCGCGATCCTTTGATGTCGCTTGGTGCAACAGCAGAGATGTATTCGGAGATATTGGCCTGGGTGTCGTGGTTCAGGACAATCGCAAATGCAAAGGCATCATTCGCCTTCTTCTCATCTCCGACACAGTAGTCCGAGAAAACGTTCCATGCCACTCCTGCGGGAAAGGGTGCGAACCACGCGTCCATTTCCATCGCCACCGTGCGATAGCTAGTGTTTAGCAGATTAAGAAAATCGATCATGTGCCCGCCGAGAGATGTAGTCTGAGCGTTACCTAGGCAGCTTCCTTGCTTCTTGTCCACTTGCGTCGCGCACAACCTGCTCGGGAATGGACGGGCCAGGATTCGGGATGTTTTTTACAGCTCTGAATAGAGACCTTCGGCTGAATTCTAGGGGCCAGCCTATTGTCGCAGTTCTAGAAACCAGCCAAGAGGATGCGGACGAAACACCGGCCGCGCGGGAAAGCTGCTCGAAGACGATCAATGACGTTGGGATGAGGTAATGTCAAATATCGACAATCGCAGGCGCCATCTCATCCAGATTGTGGATCAACACCGTGAGTTGACGGAGGCCTGTTCCAGGGAAATCGAGGCTATCCGAGCGACGATCGCGCCATCCAGGGCATTTATCGACCACGTTGGCAGTACAGCGGTGCGGGGCCTTGCCGGCAAGCCTGTTATTGACTTGCTTGTGTCACTTATCGAATGGGAGGACGCGGATAAAGTGGTAGTCCTGCTGGCGGAGTTGGGCTACCAGCCGGATAGCAACACAGATACCGGGCAGCGCCGTTTTCTGGAGAAGGAAATCGACGCGGGGCCTATAAAAGCCGTCCATCTGCACCTCACCCCCCCGCAGAGTGATTGGGGTAACAACATGCTGGTGTTCCGCGACGAACTCATCGCGGACAAAGACCTCGCCACTCGATATGACACCCTGAAGCGAAAGCTCGCTGCCCACCACTCGGATAACTTCGAGGCCTACACTGCGGGAAAGACAGATTTCGTTACCTCCGTATTGCAGAGCGCTTCCGGGACATTCGGCAATGATCGTTTGTTGACACACCAAAGGGCGGAGTTTGATCGCGCTCAGGTTTTCCAACACCTTGTTCTTATCTCTCAGTTCCTTGTAGCGCTGACTGCGGCGCTGTCGGTTTACTCCAATGACAACACGACTTTGCTGGTTTTCGCACTGGTGGGATTTGTTCTTGCTGGTGCATGGTTTGCCTTGGCTCGTCGGCAACGTCTCCATCGCAGCGCCGGCGATCAGGCAAGACGCGTAGTTCTCATCGCCAGTGGACTAGGTGAAACGTTCTCGCCTGAACAACGTCTCCGCATCTTCGACAAGTTTACAGTCCCGATTGTCGGCAAGCATCTTGTCCGCGAGGAGGCTTACTTCGCCAGCCGCGTCGTCCCGAGTTATCGCCGGCTGGCCGAACTTATTGAGGAGTCTGCCTATTGGACGCGCGACCTGCAGAAGGCCAGCGCTTCGGCGTTGCAGTGGGGGTTGCTAGGCGTAACGTTGCTTATCATGGGCGTGCTCGTCACCAGCACGTCAGCAGTTTCGTCCGAGGCCAGCCTTTCGATGGCGCGCGTCCTCATAGCTTTCTTGGTTTTTCTTTTGTCGTCGGATGTTATCGGTGCAATGGTTGCTCATCGCGAGGCGGCAAGCGCTATCGACGAGATCCTTCACCGGGTGGAGACCGCTGCAGCTCGTGGTTATCCTTCAGCCGATGTTTTACTCATTGCCTCGGATTACAATGCGGCGGTCGAGAGCGCTCCCTTTGCGCTTCCGGGAATCTACAAGTTACGTCGCGGGACGCTCGCGCGTCGGTGGCGTGCATACCTGGAGAACAAGCGATTAGCTTCAGGAGCGGCAGAATCGCGGCAGTAGTTACCTTACCCTGGCAACACACATAGAATGGATGTTCGGCGCTTGCTTGACGGGCCAGAGAGCGACGTGCACCCGACCACCCTTCAGGTTCCATCTTAGGGAAGTTTATCCCTCGAGATCAAAAAACGCCGGTACTTTCGCGGTGGTTGAAATTAACGACCCGTTAACTTACTTGTGGCCTGGAGGGCCACGATGAAACTTGTTAATGATTTCAAAGAATTCCTAAAAGATACCGTCAATCTGAATCAAACCCGCATCACTCAGCTCGAAAGCAGAGTTGAAACGATTAAAACGTTTCTACGAGCATCCGACTGGGAGCCGACGATCTTGACGTTCATCGAGCAGGGCTCCTGGGCGCACGATACGATCATTCGCCCGGTGGACGGAGGGGAGTTCGATGCTGATTTGCTCGTAAAGGTGCGTCCGGTCGACGGGTGGAGCGCGGCTCAATACGTGAAAGAGCTCGGGCGCGTGTTTCTCGACAGCAACCGCTATTCGGATAAGACGGTCGTATATGACTACTGTGTTACGATCACCTATGCAGACGACTGCAAGATCGACATAGCACCGCTGGTGGCAGACAGGGAGTATCAAGGGACACTCGAGGTCTGCAACAGGCGCGAAGACAAATATAACGAATCTCAGCCCATCGAATACACCCGCTGGATGCGGGAGAAGAATGGCTACTCTGGCAACAACTCGTTCCGCAAGGCGACCCGGCTGATCAAGTATATCCGGGACATCAAGAAGCGGTTTAGCTGTCAGTCCATTCTTTTGACCACCCTGATTGGTCACAGGATCGAGTGGTTCGACAAGGATTCGGAGGCGTTCGCGGACACGCCAAGTGCCTTGCAGACCATTATGGGCAGACTCGACGACTGGCTGCAGGCTCGGCCAGAAAAGCCGGTCGTGGAGAACCCTTCGCTGCGTTCCGAGAATTTCGCCGACCTTTGGAATGACACGCAGTACGCCAACTTTCGGAACTTTGTGAACAAGTACCGGAAATGGATCGACGACGCGATCGCCGCGGAGACGCGGGCAGATAGCATCGAGAAGTGGCGAAAAGTGTTCGGGGACGAATTCGCGAAGGGCGAGAATGTGAAGAAGGCCGAAGCTTCGGTCGCTGTCCAAGTCCGCGCACTCCTGATGGAGGGGGCTGCGCATCTGGACAGCCTCGTCGATACCGTAGTCGACTTCGGAATTAGCGTTCTCCCTTCTTGGTTTCGAACCCCCGCACACCTGCAGCAGCCTCGTTGGCAGCCAGCCGAGAACATCTCTCGCAATGTCCAGGTCTTTGCCGAGTTCCGGGCCTCGCAAACTTCTGGGAAGGGACAGCGTGTCAATTCGGGTGAGGCCCTGCCGCCAAGGGGAGGGCTTTGGTTTGACGTTCGGGTAAACAAGGGTCAGCTCGTGCCGTCCGACTGCTACGTCCGCTGGCGCATCACTAACACGGGCGCGGTCGCAATGGCTTTGAAGAAGGGGCGGGGCGGGTTCGAGAGGCCTGTCGACGGTGACCGCAGGTGGGAGGAGTTGCAGTACCGTGGCGTGCACATGGCTGAAGCGTTCATCATCAGACGGCGCGATGACCGCTTGGTCGGCTACAGCGAACCGTTCTACGTCGTCATCAAGTAAGCCGGGAAGAAGGGTATCTCATGCCAAAAGTGGATACAGTCGGTGAGAACTACTACAAGCCGCTCGCACTCATCGATGCGTTCGGAGGATGGTTGTTCTGGGTGGTTTCGATCCTCTCGATCGCAACCCTTTTTGTCGACAAGGCCGTCTACCCTGCGCAGTATGCAATCCTGCAGATCGCATTTATGGTTTGTGTACTGCTTTTCTTCGCTCAGGGCCTGGTGCAGAAGTTGTACTTCTTCCCTCGCGCTGAGGACGCGCGCAGACAGCAATTGCTATCCGACAGCTTCGGAGTTGCCCTCACGCATGAACAGACGGTTGGTTACTACAACAACGATCAGACGAATCCTCTAAAGCGCCTTGCGGCCTCCACGATGGAGAGCGCCTTCTTCACCTCGGCGGTCGCAAGAAAGATGCTTGTCGGCCAGCGAGCAAAGACCCTAGGTTATCTCGTTATCTATGTTGCTGCTCTGCTGAACCGTTCGTCCAACCTGGAGTGGCTCGTCGTTGCCGCCCAAGTGGTTTTCAGCGAGGACATCATCGCCCGTTGGTTCCGCATGGAGTGGCTGCGCATCCGGAGTGAGAAGGTCTTCGAAGGACTGAACAGGCTGTTCACCGGGAAGCACGCGTTCTCCAGGCCGGCGGCTCAGTCACAGTCAGTCGATTCCTTTTCTTTCTACGAGACGACCAAGTCGACGGCCACGATTCTGCTGTCGTCAAAAATCTTCCACCGGGAGAACGCTCGTTTGACCGCTGAGTGGGATCAGATACGCGTAAAGCTTGGCATCTGAGGGAAACGATGGTCACGACGATATTCGATGCTTTCAGGCAGTTCAAAACCAATCTCGAGATCACAGGCCTTCAGGAAAACACCACTTCGACACGCCAGCAGAACGTGCGAGACGCAGTCGCAGCCGACTTCCAGCTTCTCGAGACATTTTTGACGGGGTCATATCGCCGCAACACGCTGATCGCACCGCTCGCAGACGCTGATATCGACGTGTTCCTGGTTCTGGATCCGAAGTACTACAGCGCGCAGAACCAAGGCGCTCTGCTGTTGTCGGTAATGACCACGCTGAAGAAAAAGTATCCTTCGACGCCGAGGATCAAACCGGACGGTCAGGCCGTTACGATCACTTTCACTGACTTTAAGGTCGACGTCGTTCCGGGGTTCTATCGTTCAGCCGGTGGGTTTCTCATTCCGGATTCGAATCTTGGAAGATGGATCCCCACCAATCCAAAGACACACGTCGAGCTATGGTCGGCGTCGAACAAGGAGCACGAAGGCGCCCTGATACCTATGATCAAGATGATGAAATGCTGGAATCGCGCCAATGGCGCCCTGTTTCGGTCATTCCATCTGGAGGTGCTTGTGCGGCATTCGCTCAACGGAATTCGGATCACGGACTATCCAAGTGGTGCCCGGTGGCTGTTCGACAAAATGCGTGACAACGTCTGGAGAAAGATTCCCGATCCGGCCGGTTACAGCGATGATGTCGCTTCATATCTGCTGAAGACGGAAGCGGACAAGATGATCGCTGCTCTGGACGCGTCTTACAGGCTGGCCGTCACCGCGGAAGACTACGCAAAACGTGGCAGCGCGAGGCACGCCATCGATAAATGGAGGCAAATTTTCGGGGATTACTTCCCCGCATATGGGTGAACTAGGGGAGGCGACGAGGAGCAGTCGATCGTTGCTCTAACAAGATCGAATTGAGACTTCCGTCACGGGAGAAGCAAGGCGGGGAGCCTCGCGTCCGGATTCATCCGTTGTTCGAATCGTTGGATTGGGGTTAACGCTACTTTAGATGCGGTGCCACCATGTGCCTCCGCCACGATTCTCCCCAATATCGGTGGCCAGATAACAGGCAGACGAATGACCCACTCACTCAGAGACATGTTCGAAAAAGCGGATCGAGGACGTATCGAGACCGTTTCGGACCCTCTGGCCGTCCTTCGCCGCGTATGGGGCTATTCGGAATTCCGAGGAATGCAGGGAGAAGTCATCCGGAATGTCATCTCGGGTGGTGACACTCTAGTTCTGTTTCCAACGGGAAAAGGAAAATCCCTCTGCTTCCAACTTCCGGCACTATGCATGGAAGGCACGGCAATTGTCGTTTCGCCGCTGGTTGCCCTGATGCGGGATCAGGTCGAGGAGTTGAAGGAACTTGGTGTCGCGGCCGGCGCGCTGTGGTCGGAGCAGTCTCCAGATGACGCCAACAGTGTGAGACAACAGCTTCGATCGGGTCAACTGAAGCTACTTTACGTCACTCCGGAAAGGATTGCGACCGGTAGCCTTGATTCCATGCTGGGACGCGGCGATATCTCCCTGATCGCCGTCGATGAGGCCCATTGCATCAGCGTCTGGGGCAACAACTTCCGAAAGGACTATCTCGCGCTCGGTCGGTTGAAGCAGATGTATCCGACGATACCGGTCATTGCTCTGACCGCAACTGCAGACCCCCGGACCCGGCAGGATATCATCAAGCTCTTGAACCTCGGCGATCCAGCCGTTTTCGTCGACAGCTTTGACCGGAAGAACATCAGCTACGAGATTCTCCCGCGGAGCAATCCCAGGGGGCAGCTCCTGGACTTCCTCAAGAGACATGAGGGCGAGAGCGGCATCGTCTACTGCCTTTCGCGGAAGAAGGTCGAGGAAACGGTCGAATGGCTGAACGAAAGCGGCATTCGCGCGAAGCATTACCATGCGCGGTTGGACCCGGCTCTGAAGGCTGCCAACCAAGATGCATTCAGGTTGGAGGAGGGGCTCTGCCTCGTGGCGACAGTGGCCTTCGGCATGGGCATCAACAAGCCGAACGTCCGCTACGTCGTGCACCTTGATTTGCCATCCTCGATCGAAAGCTACTATCAGGAGACTGGGCGCGCGGGCCGCGACGGGCTTCCGGCCGAAGCCTTCATGGTTTTCGGCATGCAGGATATCGTGCAGCGTTCGCGCATGATCGACGAAGGAGATGCGTCGGATCAGGTCAAACGGATTGAACGGGCGAAGCTCAACGCCCTGGTCGGGATTTGCGAGACGACTGCATGCCGCCGCCAGGCGATACTAGGGCATTTTGGCGAGCAGCACCCCGGCCGTTGCGGAAACTGCGACACGTGTACGAAGCCCATCGAAACCTGGGATGGGACCGAGGCCGCTATCAAGGCCCTCGCTGCCATTTACCGAACCGGCGAGCGGTTCGGCGTGGGGCACGTCATCGACGTCCTTATCGGGAAACTGACCGACAAGACCAAAAGGTTCGGCCATGTTGATCTCGCAGTATTTGGCGCCGGGAAGGAATTCAATGCAGCAGGCTGGCAGTCCATCTACAGGCAACTGCTGGCTCTGAACCTCATCCGCGTGGAGCACGACGAGTTCGGTGCAATGAAGCTGCAGGAACAGGCTGCCGCCGTGTTCAAGAAGGAACGGTCGGTGACGCTCCGGCGTGATCGTTCCGTGTCGCGGGGCGCCAAGCGGTCGAGCGAGCCTTCGAACTATTCTTCTCGCTCTGGTCTGTCGGCGGACGATCGGGAGGTCTTCGAGGCGCTTCGGCAGGAACGCCTGGCAATTGCCAGGGAACTTGGCGTTGCACCATATGTCATCTTCCCGGACACGACCCTTATCGCGTTTGCGACGAGCCGTCCGTCTACTCTGGACGAAATGCTCGAGGTATCGGGCGTTGGACCGACAAAGCTGGAGCGCTACGGGGCGCGGTTCCTTGACGCCCTTGAAATTGCCCTGCGCTGACAGGCCGCGCCTAGGTCGCCTTGGCGTAATCGTGTCAAAAACGCGGTAGTCGTTCGAGCGGGGCAGCTTCAAACAACGAGAAGATGGTTCCATAGAAATCTATGCGCTCGTCATCGACTAGCGCTATCCCCGAAACCCCGTTCTCTTTGGAAAGAAACCACTCCATCTTCACGAAGATGTCGCTGTGCTTGCCGAGATAGCGTGCAAGGCCCTCGGCTTCGCCAGACGGCCAAGCCGCATGATCATCGTCGTCGAGGAGGGTCATCAGATCGCTCCCTTCCCAGAGCAGTCGCCCCTTGATGAATGCCTTGTGATGGACTGAACCGTCGCCGGTCGTCGAGACGAATTCAATCATGGCGGGGAGCTCTCATCTTGCTGCGGAACTGACAGGAAGGTGTGCCGCCCGGTCAAATCCTCCCTAACTTTGTCGGCGGAGCCGATCGAGACTTAGGTCTCCGCGTCAGCGAGGGTCCACCCCGTATCTTGCACGTGTCTAAATTCTGAATTGCGTCTCAGTGCGGACCGGATCAGATCTACCGGGTTACGGGCTTGAACGTAGAATCCCTTGGCCTCCATCCGCCGCTTCAGCTCACGCTGTGTGATTGGTTCTCCCGCTTCGCGGAGGATGAGTCGCGCGGCTTCTCTGATCCGGTCCGACTGGTTGATCGAGGACGTCGCCCGAGCCTCGCTCTTTGTCGAGAGGGGACTTTCTAAATGGCCTTCTGTCAAATCCAGCATCTGAGCGCGAATGAGTTCCACCTGCGCCTTTGCTTTCACAATCTCAGCTTCCTGGTCGCGACAGTATTCATCAGCGCGGACGCGGAACTGGGTCAGTTCTTCTTCTTTCTGTTGGACCCGCTTCTCAAGTGAGAGAAGCAGCATCGCGAACTGTTCGCCGACGTCGTCCAATTACAAATCTCCATGGGGCGTTCAGTCCGTGGACTTCTTCTATTGTCCGCGGGCGCGAACTTGAGTACGGTCCTGAATGTAGTGAGTCGGGCGGCCTGTCTGGAAAACGTACCGCCCGACTCTGAGAACCCTCAGTGAAAGGTCCTCCATGGCCTACCCGTAACATCATCTCCCTGAAACCGCTACTGTTTTTCAACGGTCCACCGAGGCATTCGTGTGCCTTTCGGCTAAGCAGCGGATTCTCCTAGACATTATCGAGCCCAGACCGAGCTTCTGGACGGCCCAGAGAGCGCCATTGCGCCCATCTGGCGCCTCTGAATGCACGCTCGTCCGCCCAGCAGCGCGAATCGCATGGACGCCCGCACGATCCTGAACGGGGACGCCCGCGCGCGTGCTCCTGCGCTCTCCCAGTCCAAAATCCACTTCCGGACGATCGGCGTCCGGGAGGCTGCAACCCCCTTGAAGGTGAGAACGATGAATTCGACGAGAAAACGACTGACCCTGGCGATGCCGGCTTCAAATCACCGGCCCAACAGCGAAGTTAGCAGGGCGCAATCTGCGACGGAGCTCGAGTCCGACCTTCCAGAGGAGGCCTTAGAGCGTGCGCCAGCGGGTGTCCGCGATTACATCCACGATCAACTCATTCCGACCAGTGGGTATCTCAAGGTTCCCGGGGTTGCATGTTCACTGGAGCCGGAGTCGCCTTGCGGGAATCTAAAAATCGACTTTGAAAATGGAAGCGTGGTCAAGCGGTTGGCGAAAAGACTGAAGAACGCCGTTATGCGCAGCGGAGGATCGATCCCGTACACCCGTTCCCTGGACATCGTTGCGCGAATGTTTGGACACGATAACTATGAGGCGATGCACGGACGCTTCGAATTGGCCAACCCCTCGCAAAGCGACGCGGAAGTGAGCCCGGAGGAGCGGTCCAGACGTCATCGGCAATATGTGTTTGTACTGGCGCAAAACAACTTCTCTGTCGACGACGCTGAACGTCTAGTCGATGCCGTCCGAGTTGGGCCTTGGTTTGACTTTCAAGAACAGTGGACGCAGAGCGCGCTTACGGCGCCGAGTATTCGTCCGGCAGACAACGCGATTGAGTTTCTTGACCTGCGAACCACCAGTGAACTGTTCAGCGTGTTCAAGCGAGCGTTTAAGGCACATGGCCTTAAGGTTGAGAAAGGGCCCAAGCACCTTTTCGCAAAGCTATTTGGACATGAGTCCTTCGGCAGGCTTCAGGACGCCGCGGGACGAGGGAGTCCTTCGATTCCGGACTTCTATCTCAGCCCTGCGGCGCTGGACCAACGGGTGATGGAATATCTCGTAGTTCTTGCGGACGCAGGGATTGACCAGGCGGTTGGACTGTCCTTGCTACGTGACGGATACGGAGGCTGGCTCGGTATAGAAGAACTGGAGTGGGAATCCTTGCGGCTGAGTTGGCGGGTCCACAGGATTGAGAATGGGTATCGTCCACGATGGCGTCCGCGTCCTTTGGGCGGTCTGTCCTAGCTGTTCCACCCGCTGACGTCCGTGCAATTGCGTGGAGTCCTTGTTGGGCTGGCGAGCTGACCCAGTCCAATCCTTCAACTAACGTCAATAGGTAATCAATGAAAACTGCGAAAGAACGTTTCGCCGGTGCGAACACGCTTGCGCTGGCGGCCGACGATTTTGAACGGGGCTATCCGTCCCTAGCTGAAGCCACAAAACGATACGCGTCCTTTGAGAAGTCTAAAGCCAGGCGAGCGAGATTGGTGCTCGCTATGAAGCTCTTTCTGAGGGGAATCGAGGATCCGCGTTCTCTGGCGCTTCGTAACTTTCTAAGCAATCCGGAAGACTGCTCGGGAGACCGGGGAGGACTTGGGGATGTCCTCCTGGCCGCGCTGAATGCGAACTACCTTCGCCTGAAGGCTTCAGGTTTTTATTCGCACGCGGCGGCCCTGCAGCATGGAAGAAAAGCAATCGAAATATTCCGTTGGCTTGCGACAGATTCGAAGATTTATCCTGGACTCCCGGCCAAGATCTCCCTCAGGCCAAGCAATCGAAAAGGCGCAAGGAAAGACAGAAATGTCGAGGTTCCCTTTCTACCGATGCCGGTGGAGCAGATTAGGTCGGTCCTCGGAGAGGTCTTCTACAATGACCTGCTGGGTTATCAGGCCGCCACTCCAAGAGGAGTTCGAAAGGTCGTAGGCCCTCGATACTTGATGTCCTACATCACTACCAGGCCTTCCGGTCACTCAGATGCGTTTATTGCGGCGTTCTCCGGAATGCGAGGCGTGGTCTGCGATTCATCTGCGGTGAAAGCTCTGATCGAAGAGTGCGAGGAAGCTTTGTTGCGGTCTCGTGCGTTTTCAGTGACCACCATCACTGGGTGGATGCGAGACTGCGCATATCTCTTCGAGTATTTGTCTGAACTTCCTGGCCGGACGTACACGCACTTCTCGCGGAGTTATACGAAGTTCACACACGTTCCCGCCGAGAGTGCGACGCTTGCAGATCTTGATTTTCCAGAGACCAGGGGGCTTGACGGAGCCGCGAAGCTTCGCGCTTCGCTGGAATTGATCAGTGAGGCTGCGTCGGAAGTCGTTCGCAAGCACGCGAATTTCTTCGAAGCCGCCGCAGCAGTGCGCGAGGGGCGGATTTCGACGAGTGGCACGGAGAACAGGCGCGCGGCTTGCGCTGCCATTTCAAGGGTTGTGAGGGCCGAAATCGTCAGTCTCGAAAAGACGGGCCGCTCGCAGTTCTCGCGATATGGCGCTCCAACGGATGTCGAAAATGTTGCACAGGCAATGCAACTGCTGGCCGATCCGGTCACTTGGCGTGAAGCCGGTCTGGGCGAACTCGTTCCGGAGGCCAGTGCGCTGGATTTTGCGCAGATCATGTATTTGGTTGTGGCGTGTATCGGCGCCACACATCAAGCGGCCCTGGCGGCGAAGATCGTATTCTGCTGCGAAAGTGGTTGGAACCGCCAGCCTATCGAAGACATCCCTCCAGAAATATTCCAGTTTCGCCTTGCTGACCGTGCAGGGGTCGCTTCTGCGTCCTTTGTGGCCGTGTTTAAGAACCGCGCCGGCCACCTTGTTCAAACGCTCTTGGAACATTCGGAGCTCACCGGCGGGAGAGCGACGGACGCGATGGCGGGGTGGGAGGATGCCGAAAGAGAGCATGGATGGGCCGAATTCGATCAGCGATGCATGCTGAGTTACACAAGCCCTGCCTACGTTGCCTTGGAACTGATCCGTCCGTTGGTGGAGTCACTCGACGCGTTCACGAAGGATGAAAAGGTCCACAAACGGTTCTTCAAGTGCCTCTCGTACTATAGCGGAGTGTCCGTTGCGAAGAGGGACGTAGCAACGGTATTCAAAACTGGCGTGCTATCAACGCCCGGCCTGCACTTCAAGCTGATCCGCAAGACCTATCTCCAAATGATGCTCAGGGTCGTCGGCTCTGTCGAATCCTTGAGAGCGCATGCGGGACACTCGGGGACTGGAGTCCTTCTTCCACACTACTTGAATTCGGCGGACGTCAGGCGGGAACTCGAGCAGAGTACCCGGTTCTTTCACAACGCGGTTCAAGCGCTGGTCGTCGCGGAAGTTGGTCATCCCCTCCGCTTTCTGATGTCGGATGAAAACCACGAATGGTTCTACAATCTGGCAAGAGCTTCCGGTGTTGCGAGTGCGGTCGGATATGGTGTCTCGACTCCGCTCGCGGGCCCGCCCGCCTTTGACTTCACCCCATCCGACCAGCGGGTTCGGGCCTTGTGCGCGATCAAGATGTCCCTTGACGCGGAGGAACCGACCGCCGATCTCCGCCGCTGGGCACTGGCCGGAGTTCCGCTACGTGGATTCATCCAGGCACTTCTGTCCAAGCTCAACGCCGCAGGCATGAGCGGTCTCGTCAGGCGGGTGAGCGATGAACTCGAGACGGACGTGAACCTTGGCAAGGTCATTCTGCCTAATCTTAATCTTTCCCGAGCACCGCTATGATCGATCGTGCAACTTATGAAACTCGCCTCGCTGCCAGGTTCATCCCCGCCGCAATCATCGCCACTAGGCCGTCGACCGGTCACCGCGCCAAAGACGGATGGTCACGCGGCAAGGATCGCAACCTTGCCCACAATTGCTGGCTTATCGCCACGTCTGACCCCCTCAAGAAGCGATTAAACGTCCATCACGTCATTTCTTTCGATGCGGCCGTCGATTTCCCAGGCATCCTTCTCTCGGACAACAGTCTTAATGGGGATCGGCTTACGAAGAAAATTCTCATTCTCGAATGTCTTACCCTTGGTCCAACTGGGAATGGAAGTCTCGACGCGACAAGCGTCAGCCATGTCTCGCACAAGTTTGACTGGCTGCTGCGGCATCGACTGGCCGAGGGCTACGCGTCCTTTTCCGCTATTTCAGTGTTCTTTGCATCCGATTTTTCCAAGCTCCTGAGAATAGGAGGGGTCCTAGCGCTCGTACCAATCGAAGAAAGACTCACCTCTCTCCTTGAGAGGGCCGACACCCACGAGCCGCTGGTCGTCGACGGTTGGCTCGCCAGGCAATTGGGAGTGACTACGGCGGCCCTCGCAAATTCGTCGGAGTTCCGGCAAGCCGTTTTCGAGGCGGCCCACGACCGAGGCCTGGATACCAGCCTACTCGTGCCGGAGAATGAATCTCGTTCGGACGAAGCTGCGATCGACTCAGGCACGCGACCAAAGCGACGAGTGTCGGAGACGCCGAAGGTCCACAAGAGTCTTCGAAATTACTTGGAAATCCTTGCACTGCTGTTCCGGCTCTCAGATCGGGATCTGCATCACGATAGGATGACACGAGATCCGTTTTCGGAGACGTCCCTCGAGGCAATCGTCAAGCGCGATGGAAAGGAGGGCGGGCGAACTGAGACCCTCGTTCCGGGAGACATGATGCGGGTGCTCACGGCGGCCGCGAGGTTTATAGCCACATATTCTGAATACATCCTGGCGAGCCTTCGGGACAACCGACGGATCAAAAAAGCGGGCGTCGTTGCCATCGAAACAAGCGACACATTGAGACTCATGCCGCCGGGAGGAGTTCGCATCCTACCGGTTTGGAATCTAGGGGCGCATGGCAAAAAGCCGCTTCCCCCGAAAACGATCCTAATGAGCGAAGCCATTCGGCACCTGTTCTCGTCTTGTGCGATACTTATCGCGGGGTTCGCTGCGCGACGAGATATTGGGGTCCGAAGCGCCCACTATGGCTGCATGTCCGGGAACGAAAGCCTCCTCGAAATGTCGATCTACATCGGCAAGTCGGACAAGGACCGGGTCAATATTCCCGTTCCTGGGATTTTAGGCACTGTCGTAAAGGTACTTGAAGAGCTGTCAGCGGACACCCGCAGGGCCAAGGGAACTCAATGGCTTTTCGAAGTCGCATACGATCCCATGGACCCAATCACATGCGTCACCTCAAGGTTCAGCTTGATCTTCAACGACTTTCTTGAGTTCGCAGGCATCGAGCCGCCGGAGGGGAAGGAACACTGGAACCTGAGGGTTCACATGCTGAGACGCGCATACGGGATCTGGTACTACCATGGATTGCGCGGCGGCAGTGCAGACGCGCTTTCGTTGCTTTACCGGCACAATGATCCCCACATGACGCGCACCTACTTTACGATGATTTTGCCCGGTCAGATCAATCAGTTGAAGACTGAACTCGATGCCCGTCTCCGCAGTTCCATTTCGAACCGAACCAGAGAAGACAAGGATTGGATCGATCGCGCTGCCGATCGATTGGCGTATCTGAAGACACATCACCAGTCCTTCGACGAACCAAGATGCGAGCTATTTGTCGAAAAGATGATTGGCCTGTGGCGTGGAACCGAAAGTGTGATCGGGTTGGGTGGAAAGGCATTGTTCAACGATGTCCAGGCAATCGCCGAGCGAGCCATGGGAAGTGTGAGAATCGGATCGAGGGCGAACGATCCCAGCGCAGTCGAGGCCCCTCTACTGGAGCGCCTGGTTGCATACGCCAACAGCCATTTTCTCGAGCCGGTAATCGGCACCAACATGTGGTGCGTTGCAAATCCGCACGATCCGTTGCATCGCGCCGATGCCGAATGCCTGAAACTGAAGGGAAGGGCGAAGGCACCTTGGAAGAAGGATGGCGTCCCCGGGGACCTCATGCCGGATTTCGCCTTTGCCTGCAATCGCGTCTGCATCGGATGCCGGTACGGAGCGGCATTTGAGGACGGACAGCTCGCGCTCAGCAATGAGGTGGAAAAGCGAAGGTATTCCGTGGATCTGGCGGCTACCGCTGCGCTCGAAGATGACGGACGACGTCTTCTCGAGGAACTCGAGGCTGACCTTGCCGCCGCAGGCCCCGTCCAACGCGGAGGAGCGCTATGAGCGACGATGATATCTGGGATCGTGAAATGACTATGGACGAGTTCAAGCACCTCGATCCCGCTTTGCAGCGAACCCGAATCGATACCTCGCTACGTCGGAAAGTGGCTGAGATCCACCGGTGGTCAACCAAGGGCGTTCCACGGGGCATCGATTGGCGGAAAAAGGCGGGCTCTCGAACGGCGCTCCGGAACTGGCACGACCCGAAGAAGAAGCTTTGGAGTTGGAACTACGACACGCCCGATCATCCTAGAGGTCGCAACAGAGGAGTGATGTCGAAATGGAAAAAGGCCCGCGATCTACTTGCTGCTGGCAGGACTGCCAAACCGCAGGACGAACAGGACGTTTGGAAGGAAAGGACGATCGCCCTCGAACTTCAAAACTCGGCTCTCATTGCAGACAAGGCGGAACTTGAAGATCGGGTTCGGCGCCTGGAGGTGAAGTTGGCAGAAAGGGAACTCCCATGATCTACATTTCGAACGATTTCGTCATGGACCGGACGCCGGAGGGGTTTCTATGGAGGGAGGAAGACATGTCTGGGATTCCCCGAATTCGATTGCCGGACGGATCGATCTTTGAGCCATACATCAGGTATTTCGCGTATGGATGGTTGAACAAGCTCTTCAGGGCGAAGTCTTCTATGGAGCCTGTTTCCTATTCTCTCCGCGACTGGCTGTGCCATTCGACCAATCGAGGCCTCGATTGGTCGGCTGCGGGAACAGATGACGGCATGAGGGCCTTTAGAAACACCTTCGCTGAACGGGTCAAAGAAGGCGAGCTGTCAGCGGCGCAGGTCGAGTTGAAGCTCCACCACGTGTTCAGGTTCTACGAGTCAATCAGCTATGCGATGCCATACCGGGGGTTGACGCCAATGCCTCAGTTCGTGGGACGCGCGGAAAGCCCGGCTCCAATCACAACGCGTGACGTCGGTGGAAAGACTCGATGGAGCGGCTGGAATGACATACAGCGAGCCCCGCCGAGTCGGCCAACCCCCAAATTCGACGATGTCGAACGAATCCTAGAACACCTCCGGGCGGTCGCGATGGAGCCATTTGACGGAACCTGGAAGCAGGCGCTACGAGTCTTTGCCGCTGAGCGCAACTGGCTCGTCGCCTGCTGCGAGGCGCGCGCCGGACTTCGTCGAATGGAAACGGCTAGCCTTTCGCTTCGGAAGATTGCAGAGGCTCTTGGTCAGCTAGGTATCGTTGACATGCCGACTGGACGTTGGAGATCCTCCGTTCAGTTGAACCCTTTGAGCGAGGCTGCCCATGACCCGAAGCTCCAAGCGAGAATCATTGCCGGCATTGAGGCGCGAGCAGCGCGTGGCCACACTGTACTCAACGTGTTGGTGGAAACTAAGGGCAGGCCCGAAAGGTCAGTTGCGTTTCCCCTCGAACTCATCATTGACATACTTCAAATCGGAATTTGGCAGGTCCGCAAATCTCTTTTCGAACATTGGCGTGCAGATGGAAAAACCGATTTCGATGACGATGCGCTTTTCTTGTCCTCCACGAGAGACGGAGCTCGCCTCACTGTCAAACACGTCGGTGACATCGTCAACGATGCCTTCAAAGAGTTGATCATTGCCGGAAGCGGCCACCGGCTTCGAGCATACTATTACACGGAGATGGCGTGGCTCCTGTGGAATGAAGAACTTGCCATCTCCGGCTACAGGAATGAGGCTGCGGTCAACAACAATGTCCTCAATCGGTTGGCAGACCTTATGGGACACCAACGGCCCGGCACGGGCGAGAAGTACTATCTTGACCAAGCCGCCCTCCGGCACAAGATGAAGGCAAATCAGAAATCGCTGGATGCCCGCAAGGATATGATGAACGCGCTTATCAACGCGAGTTGGCGCCTGGACGAGGACCGATGCCGTCGTCTCAAGCGAGCCATTTACGCGTTCGAGGATTGTAAGGATCCGCGCTTCTTCACCCTCATCGATGCAGCGATTGATAAGTACGTGGAACTTTCCGAGAGGCCACAACCCGAGAGAGCGTCACATCTCCGCGTTGTCCCCAGCGGTGACAGCTCCCAAAGCGAAAAAACGACAAGGTATTGATTTTCGCGTAAGCCACTGATATAAAATAACTATTCAGAAAGTATCAGGGGTCGTTCCGCCGAAACAACCCCGTTTCGCAATGGGGCCATGATTTTCGCCCGGAGTACCGCGCGCTCGGGTTGCTGGCGGAGCGTTATCCAGGCGTGCCGCGCATCGCGCTGACAGCCACTGCCGATCCGCATACACGCGACGATATCGTCGAGCGGCTGGCGCTGACCAATGCCAAGGTCTTCACGACCAGCTTCGACCGGCCGAACATCGCCTATGAAATCGTCGAGCGCGACCAGCCGCGCCAGCAACTGCTACGCTTCCTTTCGCGCTTCAAGGGTTCGTCCGGTATCGTCTATTGCCTGTCGCGTGCCAAGGTCGAGGACACGGCCGAATGGCTGAATGCCCAGGGTATCCGGGCGCTGCCCTATCATGCGGGCATGGACCGGACGCTCAGAGACAAGCATCAGGACGCGTTTCTGAAAGAAGAGAGCCTCTGCCTTGTCGCGACCGTCGCCTTCGGCATGGGCATTGACAAGCCCGATGTGCGCTATGTCGCCCATCTCGATCTGCCGGGATCGGTGGAGGCCTACTACCAGGAGACCGGGCGTGCCGGCCGTGACGGCCAACCGTCGGAGGTCTGGATGGCCTATGGCATGGCCGACGTGCTGCAGCGCCGCCGGATGATCGACGAGGGCGGGGCGGCCGACGACATCAAGCGCATCGAGCGCGGCAAGCTCAACGCGCTCTTGGCGATCTGCGAGACCGCCGGCTGCCGCCGCCAGGCGATCCTCGCGCATTTCGGCGAAGCCCATCCCGGGCGCTGCGGCCATTGCGACACCTGCCTGAAACCGGTCGAAACCTGGGATGGCACGGAAGCGGCGATCAAGGCGCTTGCCGCCGTTTATCGCACCGGCGAGCGCTTCGGCACCGGTCATGTGGTCGATGTGCTGATGGGGACGGTCAACGAAAAGACCGAGCGTTTCGGCCATGTCGAGATGCCCGTCTTCGGCGCCGGCAAGGATCTTCCTGCCCGTACCTGGCAATCGGTGTTTCGGCAGTTGCTGGCGGCGGGGCTGATCAGCGTCGATCATGCTGCCTTCGGGGCGATGAAGCTGGAGCCGGATGCGCGCGCCGTCTTCAAGCGCGAACGCCAGGTGTTCTTCCGCAAGGACCGTCCGACCTCGGGCAAGGCCGCACGGGGGGCAAAATCGGGCTCGCAGCGCGAGCGCGCCGATCTCGCCGGTTCGGACCTCGAATTGTTCGAACTCCTTCGTGCCGAGCGCTTCTCGATCGCCAAGGAGCTGAACGTCCCGCCCTATGTCGTCTTCCCCGACGCGACCTTGATCGCGCTCGCCAAGGAGCGCCCGCGGGACTTCGACGAACTGCTCGACATCCCCGGCATCGGCGAAAGCAAACGCGAGCGCTACGGCGAAGCGTTCCTGGCGGTGATTGATGGATATGTGGAAGGGTGAGTTCGCGCACGGCGGGTGCTGACGCGGCGAAGGAATATGTCCGTGAGCGCGCCTGCGGCGACACAATATATCCCTCACGCCATCTCGCCGTGAAATGCCCTGTCGTTTTTGCGCCGGCCTCCTCGGCGCGCTGGAATTTGCTGCAAGTCGAAAGCCGTCATGATACTCGTCAGGAACGCGATGTTTTCTGTGAGCGAGAGCGCCATGACTTCAGCCTTTCTGTCCCATCTTCGTTCTGAACTCGAGGGCCTGAAGACGGCCGGGCTGTACAAGTCGGAGCGTGTCATCACCTCGAAGCAGGCGGGCGCGATCGAGGTCGCCTCGGGCGACCGCGTGCTCAACTTCTGCGCCAACAACTATCTCGGCCTTGCCGACAACGCGGAACTCGCCGAGGCCGGCAAACAGGCGCTCGACCGTTACGGCTACGGCATGGCCTCGGTGCGCTTCATCTGCGGCACCCAGGAGGAGCATAAGGCCCTCGAGGCGCGCATCTCGTCGTTCCTCGGCCTGGAAGACACCATCCTCTATTCTTCCTGTTTCGACGCCAATGGCGGCCTGTTCGAAACGCTGCTTGGCGAAGACGACGCGATCATCTCCGACGCACTCAACCACGCCTCGATCATCGACGGCGTGCGCCTCTCCAAGGCCAAGCGCTTCCGCTACGCCAACAACGACATGGCGGCGCTGGAGGAGGAGTTGAAGAAGGCGGAGGGCAGTCGCTTCAAGCTGATCGCCACCGACGGCGTGTTCTCGATGGACGGCATCATCGCCAATCTCGGGGGCGTCTGCGACCTCGCCGACAAATACGGCGCCATGGTGATGGTCGACGACAGCCATGCGGTCGGCTTCGTCGGCAAGAACGGCCGCGGCTCGGCCGAACATTGCGGCGTCGAGGGCCGCATCGACATCATCACCGGCACGCTCGGCAAGGCGCTCGGCGGCGCCTCCGGCGGTTACACCTCGGCCAAGGCCGAGGTCGTCGAGTGGCTGCGCCAGCGCTCGCGGCCCTATCTGTTTTCCAACACGCTGGCGCCGGTCATTGCCGCCGCCTCGCTCACGGTCTTCGACCTGATCGAGAACGGCGATGCACTGCGTGAGCGGCTCTATGCCAATGCCACCCTGTTCCGCACCGAGATGTCGAAACTCGGCTTCACGCTCGCCGGCGAAGGGCACCCGATCATCCCGGTCATGCTCGGCGATGCGGCGCTCGCCCAGGAGATGGCGGCGCGCATGCTGCAGAAGGGCGTCTATGTCATCGGCTTTTCGTTCCCGGTGGTGCCGAAGGGCCAGGCGCGCATCCGCACGCAGATGTCGGCGGCCCACAGCGAGAACGACGTGCGCCGGGCGATCGCCGCCTTCGAAGCGGTTGGCCGCGAGCTTGGCGTGATCTGAGCGAACGGAACGGAGAGTTCGCCCGATCCGAGGGAAGGGCGAGTTTGCCCCTCACCCTAACCCTCTCCCCGCAGGCGGGGAGAGGGGACGTGCTTTACGGCTCGCAGGAGAGGGGATGGAAGGTTGCCACAGGTCCCTTCTCCCCGTGGTGACGGGGAGAAGGTGGCGGCAGCCGGATGAGGGGCAAGCCCCAGAGAAGGTTTGGTGGAGGCTATAATGACGAACATGATGAAGGCGCTGGTCAAATCGAAGCCGGAAGAAGGCCTCTGGATGGAGCGGGTGCCGGTGCCGGAGATCGGCCCGAACGACGTGCTGATCAAGGTGAAGAAATCGGCGATCTGCGGCACCGACGTGCACATCTGGAACTGGGACCAGTGGGCGCAGAAGACCATCCCGGTGCCGATGGTCGTCGGCCACGAGTTCATGGGCGAGATCGCCGAGGTCGGCTCGGCCGTCACCAAGTACCATGTCGGCGAGCGGGTGTCGGGCGAGGGCCATATCGTCTGCGGCAAATGCCGCAACTGCCGCGCCGGCCGTGGGCATCTGTGCCGCAACACGCTCGGCGTCGGCGTCAACCGGCCGGGCTCCTTCGGCGAGTTCGTCTGCCTGCCGGAATACAACGTCGTGCCGATCCCTGAGGACGTGCCGGACGAGATCGCGGCAATCTTCGATCCGTTCGGCAATGCCGTGCACACGGCCTTGTCCTTCGATCTCGTCGGCGAGGATGTGCTCGTCACCGGCGCCGGGCCGATCGGCATCATGGGGGCACTGGTTGCCAAGCGCTCGGGTGCGCGCAAGGTGGTGATCACCGACATCAACCCGACGCGGCTGGCGCTCGCCAAAGGCGTCGGCATCGATTACGTCGTCGACGCCTCGAAGCAAAACCTCGCCGACGTGATGAAGGCGATCGGCATGACCGAGGGCTTTGATGTCGGGCTGGAGATGTCGGGAGCGGCACCGGCCTTCCGCGACATGATCGACAAGATGAACAATGGCGGCAAGATCGCCATCCTCGGCATCGCGCCGGCCGGTTTCGAGATCGACTGGAACAAGGTGATCTTCAAGATGCTCAACCTCAAGGGCATCTACGGCCGCGAGATGTTCGAGACCTGGTACAAGATGATCGCCTTCGTCCAGGGCGGTCTCGATCTATCCCCGGTCATCACCCACCGCATCAGGATCGACGAATTCCGCGACGGCTTCGAGGCCATGCGCTCCGGCAACTCCGGCAAGGTGGTGATGGACTGGTAAGGCGCTGGGGCGGCTCAGTTGGCGAGGCCGAACTGGATCTCGATCTCGTGGTAGCGGGCGCCTTGGCCCGTCCAGCGATGATAGATCTCGCGGCTCTCGCCGGAGAAATTGTGCCTGCTCATCTCGATCTGCCCGACGAGCGGTGCGTAGCCCTGGGTAAAGAGGCTGCGCATCGGCCCCTGATGCCGGGCGGACGCCACCATGATCGGTTCCAGATCGATCAGGTCAAGGTCGCCGCCATAGTCGTCACCGCCGGTGACCGGGCGGCAGATGCGCCAGTCGAACAGGGTCTTGGCATTTTTCGGCAGGTTCTGCGCGATGAAAATCCAGGGCCCCGCGGGTGCCAGGCGAGAGCGTTCCATCTCCGCCTCGATGACAGGCGCCAGCGCGGCGCTTTCACTTTTGACGTCGGGAATGGTGAGGCGCCGCGCGATCGATAGCACGCGCATGGCGTCGGTTTCCTTGATGAGCATTTGAGCCTCCATGAGATCGGCGGCGAAGGTCGTCCGCGATCGGGTCGGGCGCAAGCGAGAAACCGGAATAATCTTGCGAATTTCCGTCTGAAATGGGCGTTTCGGGGAATGGATTTGCGCGGATATCACCGCTCGCAAACCCGCTTGCTTGGACGCTCTGTCGCTCTATCTTGGCCGGAGATCGAAAGGGTTGTTGGCGGAAAAGGGGAGATCGGTGCATGCGTTATGAGGGAAGCTGCCATTGCGGCAAGATCGCCTTCGAGGTGGAAGGGGACTTCGCCGAGGCGGTCGATTGCAATTGTACGCTATGCCGCCGCCGCGGCGGGCTGCTCGCTTTCGTGGCCCGAGACAGGCTGACGATGAAGACACCGGAAACGGACCTCTCGACCTATCTCTTCAACAAGCATGTCATCCAGCATCATTTTTGCGATACCTGCGGCATCGCCCCTTTCGGCGAAGGTGAGGGGCCGCATGGGAAGATGGCGGCGATCAACCTGCGCTGCCTGCCGGAGTTCGATCTGGAGGCGGTCAGGATCGTCAAATACGACGGTCGTTCGGTTTAGGAGCAGGGAAAAGATGAAGCCCTGGTTGCGATGCGGATATGGCACAACGGGACCTTGCCGATTAAATCGGGGGCACCCTTGTCTTTTGGCAGGCAGCGCCTACATCTTCAGCGGAAGCTGATAAACCCCAAAAAGCGATAGGAACGGTGATTTTTGCCGAATCAGCCGGTTTTTCAGCGGAAATGCTTGACGGGATCGAAAATTCTGGGAATCACCATTTCCGAATAAGAAATGGCGAAATGACACGGCGGTTAGGGAATCATGCCAGAGGCGTTTCAGTGGCAGGACTGTCGAAGCTTGCCCGCTTTGCCACGATCGCATTCGTGGTTAAACAGGAATTAAACATCATCCCGTTACGTCAGGGGAAATGATTCGGTGGCGGGTACGCGGCGTGCCCGAACCTTCGAGCGGCATTTGCACCGGGCTCACGCCGGTTGCGACAAGGAAAGCGACGAACTAAATGGCAACCAAAGTCAAAGAAAACGAAGAAGCTGACGTAGAACGCGAAGGTGCTCCGGACGGTCCGCTTCTCGATCTTTCCGACGACGCTGTCAAGAAGATGATCAAGGCCGCCAAGAAGCGCGGCTACGTGACGATGGACGAGCTCAACTCCGTCCTTCCGTCCGAGGAAGTCACCTCCGAACAGATCGAAGACACGATGGCGATGCTGTCCGACATGGGCATCAACGTGATCGAGGACGAGGAAGCCGAAGAGGCTGCCGGCGGCGGTGACGACGAGGCGAGCGACGACGACGGCGAGAGCGAAGGCGGCGAACTCGCCCCTTCCAGCGGCACGGCGCTTGCGACCAGCAAGAAGAAGGAACCGACCGATCGTACCGACGATCCGGTCCGCATGTATCTGCGCGAGATGGGCTCGGTCGAACTCCTGTCCCGCGAAGGCGAAATCGCGATTGCCAAGCGCATCGAGGCTGGCCGCGAGACGATGATCGCCGGTCTCTGTGAGAGCCCGCTGACGTTCCAGGCGCTGATCATCTGGCGCGACGAACTGAACGAAGGCCAGACGCTGCTGCGCGAGATCATCGATCTCGAAACCACCTATTCCGGTCCTGAGGCCAAGGCTGCTCCGCAGTTCCAGAGCCCGGAAAAGATCGAGGCTGACCGCAAGGCTGCCGAGGAGAAGGAAAAGACCCGCAAGGTGCGCACGGCCGCCAACGACGACGACATCACCAATGTCGGCGGCGATGTCATGCCGACCGAGGAGGAAGAGGAAGACGACGACGAGTCGAACCTCTCGCTCGCCGCCATGGAAGCGGAACTGCGCCCGCAGGTCATGGAAACCCTCGACATCATCGCCGAGACCTACAAGAAGCTGCGCAAGCTGCAGGACCAGCAGGTGGAAGCCCGCCTTGCTGCGACCGGCACGCTTTCGCCCGCTCAGGAGCGCCGCTACAAGGAGCTCAAGGACGAGCTGATCAAGGCGGTCAAGTCGCTGTCGCTCAACCAGAACCGCGTCGACAGCCTGGTCGAGCAGCTCTACGACATTTCCAAGCGGCTGATGCAGAACGAAGGCCGCCTGCTGCGGCTTGCCGAATCCTACGGCGTCAAGCGCGACTCGTTCCTCGAACAGTATTCGGGCGCCGAACTCGACCCGAACTGGATGAAGTCGATCAGCAACCTGGCCGGCAAGGGCTGGAAGGAATTCGCCAAGAGCGAAAACCAGACGATCCGCGACATTCGCCAGGAGATCCAGAATCTCGCCACCGAAACCGGTATCTCGATCGCCGAGTTCCGCCGCATCGTCTCCATGGTGCAGAAGGGCGAGCGCGAAGCGCGCATCGCCAAGAAGGAGATGGTCGAAGCGAACCTGCGCCTCGTCATCTCCATCGCCAAGAAATACACCAACCGCGGCCTGCAGTTCCTCGATCTGATCCAGGAAGGCAATATCGGCCTGATGAAGGCGGTCGACAAGTTCGAGTACCGCCGCGGTTACAAGTTCTCGACCTACGCCACCTGGTGGATCCGTCAGGCGATCACCCGGTCGATCGCCGACCAGGCCCGCACGATCCGTATTCCGGTGCACATGATCGAGACGATCAACAAGATCGTCCGTACCTCGCGCCAGATGCTGCACGAGATCGGCCGCGAGCCGACGCCGGAAGAGCTGGCCGAAAAGCTCGCCATGCCGCTCGAAAAGGTGCGCAAGGTCCTGAAGATCGCCAAGGAGCCGATCTCGCTCGAAACGCCTGTCGGTGACGAAGAAGACTCGCACCTCGGCGACTTCATCGAAGACAAGAACGCGCTGCTGCCGATCGACGCCGCCATCCAGGCGAACCTGCGCGAGACGACCACCCGCGTTCTCGCCTCGCTGACGCCGCGCGAAGAGCGCGTATTGCGCATGCGCTTCGGCATCGGCATGAACACCGACCACACGCTCGAAGAAGTCGGCCAGCAGTTCTCGGTCACCCGCGAACGTATCCGCCAGATCGAAGCGAAGGCGCTCCGGAAGCTCAAGCATCCGAGCCGCTCCAGGAAGCTGAGAAGCTTCCTGGACAGCTAAGCAATCCGCAAGCTGCGCTCGTTCCTGGACAGCTAAGCCGCACGCCTCACAGAAAACCGAGAAAGCCGGGCCGATCGCCCGGCTTTTTCGTTTCGGCCTCACCCAAGCGATTTATTGTGAGGCTCTGCGCCCAGGAGTATAGTCGCGCTTTCGTAGCAATCTGGGGCACCCCGTCTAAGTCGCGGGAGCAATCGCACCGCGGGCGTGAAGCGTGCCCCCGTGGAGGTGTAGGATGACCACTTATGTCATGCTCCTCAACTGGACCGAGCAGGGCGTCAAGAATGTGCGCGAGTCTCCGAAACGGCTCGACGCGGCAAGGCAAGTGCTCGGCGAGATGGGCGGCTCCTTCAAGCATTTCTTTCTGACCATGGGCGACTACGACATGGTGGCCGTCGTCGAGGCACCCGATGACGCGATCGCCGCACGCTTCGCCCTCACGCTCGGCATGGCCGGCAATGTGCGCTCGACCACGCTCAAGGCATTTCCAGAGGCAGCCTATCGCGAACTGATTGCCTCGCTCGGATAGGCTGAACGGCCAGCGATACTGGAGTGCTCAGGGCGACCCGTTTCCGGAGAGGATGCGGGCCGCTCCGCGTAGCGCATTGCGGAAAGCGTCGTCGAAGCTGACGCCGCTGACCTGCCATTCATAGCTTTTACCGGCGGACAGCATCCGCCAATTGACGTTCCAGCCGCGCGCTTGATCGGACCAGACCAGTGTGCCCGCAAGCGTCACGTCCCCCTCGCTCGGCATTGCGAGCCTGGCGAAGCTCTCCAGGCTCGCTTGCGATATCGTGGCAAAGTCCAGCTTTCCACCGGCGACGGTCGCCCTGTCCGGCAGGGTGACCGAGAGCGCCAGCGGTGTCGCGGCCGCGCGGAGCGAGTCGGCCATATAGGGGCTTTCGTCGCCGTCGCGCGCCAGCACGAAACGGCGCCTCTGATCCTCGACCGCCAGCAGTACGGCGATCACCGGGCGGGGCGCAAGCCATGGCTTTCGACCGAGCTTTGCAAGAAGCGGGTCAATCGTCGCCGGCGCGTAGCGGCAGGTGAGATCGTGCGGCCGATCGTGAGTGCCCTGTTCGTCGTGGATCGGGATACCTTCGAGCCGGTCGCGGTAGGAAAACGACGAGGCGAAGCTGCCGGCCTCAGCCACCAGCGCTGCGAAGCCGGGCGCGTCGAGGATCGTCGGATCACCCGACAGTTTGACCAAAACTTCACTGAGGCATTCGCGAAAGCCGATCTGCCGGTTGATCTCGCCGGTGCCGGTGACGATCGCGTCGCTCTGATAAAGCCGGCCGATGTCGCCGGCGTTTGCGGGACCGCCAAGGCCCGCGGCGAAGAGAAGCGGCAGCAGCATTCGTGACATCGCCATGCCGTTCTCCCGATCGTTCGCCTTTGAATCAAAAGAGATCCTTAACGTTTACACTTTATCAATCTCTCGGAAACCCGAGGTTCTGCGATGCGTTGCGTATTTGTCGTCGTCCTCCTGTTGCTGGCCGGCTGCGGAACGGTGCCGAGAGACACCCGGAATGCCTGTGCGGTTTTCGAGCAGCGAGATGGCCTGTTCAACAATTGGCGCCGTGCCGCCTATGGCGCCGAGCGCGAATACGGCGTGCCCGTGCCGATCCTGATGGCGACGATCTATACCGAGTCCGGCTTCCGCCATAATGCGCGGCCGCCGCGCACCAAGCTCTTCGGCTTCATCCCCTGGACGCGCGTTTCGACGGCCTACGGCTATTCCCAGGCGCTCGACGGCACCTGGGCGCGCTACCAGAGCGAGACCGGCCGCTGGGCGGCGCGACGCTCGGACTTCGGCGACGCCATCCGCTTCATTGCCTGGTATCACCGCGAGAGCGCACAGCAGAACGGTATCGCGCTCAACGACGCCTACCGGCTCTACGTCGCCTATTACCACGGCCACGCGGGCTATGCGCGGGGCAACTGGAGCGATACGGCCAAGACCGGCGCCAAGCGGGCGGCCGGCATGGCTTCGATCTACAATCGGCAATTACGCGGCTGCGGCAGCTAGAGCGTTTCCGGTCAAAAACGGGCCCGCGGAAACTCTCCAGCTGTTTTTTACGCAATTCCGGACGCAAAACCGTTTCACACTTTAGCTGGAATTGCTTTAGCCGGCCGCGGCCCGCTCGAGTTCGGCGACCTCGATCTTGATCATGCCCATCATCGCCTGCTGGGCACGGGCGGCGCGTGCCGGATCGGGATCGCTGAGGTGTCGCATCAGCGCGTCGGGAATGATCTGCCAGGCAAGGCCGAACTTGTCCTTCAGCCAGCCGCAATGCTGCGGCGTGCCGCCTTCGAGCAACCGGCTCCAATAGTAGTCGACCTCCGTCTGGTCGGCGCAGCGCACGAAAAACGATACCGCCTCGTTGAACTTGAAATGCGGGCCGCCGTTCAGCCCCATGAAGTGCTGCCCCTCGAGTTCGAAGCTCGCGGTGAAGGCCCTGCCATCAGGTCCCTTATTGATGTCGGTAACGCGGGCGTTGCGGAAGATGGAGGTGTAGAAGCCGATGGCTTCCTCCAGTTGATCGTCGAACCAGAGAAAGGGCGTGATCTTCTGCATGGATATGTCTCCCGTGGTGATTGGTACCAACTAAGGACGAACGGGCGATGCCCGTTCCGACAGGCGCCGCTTAAAAAAAATTGGAACTGGTGTCGGAACCTTTATGCCCCGAGCGTCCTATGCTGGTCGAAAGAACCAAGGAGGATTTCTCAATGAACTATGTGGATGGTTTTGTCGTTGCCGTGCCGAAGGCGAATATCGAGGCGTACAAGGCGATGGCCAAGGCGGCCGGCGATGTCTGGATGGAGTATGGCGCGCTCTCCTACAACGAATGCCTGGCAGATGACGTGCCCTATGGCGAGGTGACGTCCTTCCCCCGCTCGGTGCAGGCCAAGGACGACGAGACCGTGGTCTTCTCGTGGATCGCCTATAAGTCCCGCGCCGACCGCGACACGATCGTCGCCAAGGTGATGGCCGATCCGCGGCTGCAGGGCGATGCCTGGAAGGAAGTCTTCGACGGCAAGCGCATGATCTATGGCGGCTTCCAGACGTTCCTCGAGATGTAGCGGCGCGTTGCCTTTTTCCTGCGGTCACTGCCTTGGACCGGGAACGGTCCAGGGGTAGAAGCGTTGGGCACATCAACGCGTTGCACCTGCCTTGCAGCCGGTGCAATTGCCGGCTGGAGATCGACATGCCGCAGACGAGCATCACCATTTCCACACGCGGCCAGGGGCTCTACGAGTTCACGGACGAGGCGGCCGCCTTCGTGCGGGCCAATACGGACGGCGAGGGGCTTTTGACCGTCTTCGTCCGGCACACGTCCTGTTCGCTTCTCATCCAGGAAAATGCCGACCCGGATGTGAGGCGCGACCTCGACGCCTTTTTCCGCCGTCTGGTGCCGCCATCCTCCGATCCCTCGATGAGCTGGGTCGTGCACACCCAGGAAGGACCGGATGACATGCCGGCGCATATCAAGGCGGCGCTGACGCCGGTTTCGCTCGGCATTCCCGTTGCCCGTGGTCGTATGCTGCTTGGCACCTGGCAGGGGATCTACCTCTTCGAACATCGCGACCGGCCGCACCGCCGCGAGATCGTGCTGCACCTTGGCGCTTGATGCCTGTCCGATCGATGCGACAGGGCGCAATTGACCGGAACGGGATCCGTTCTAGTTAGAGCATGGAGACCAAAGGGCGACAGCGCGGCGTCGGAGAGGAACAGGATGACGGATGCACAGACCATTGCCAATCGCTTCATCGAAGCGCTGAACCAACGTGATTTCGAGGCGCTGGCTCGGCTCGTCCATGAGGATGTCGAGCTCGATTCGCTGACCGGCCAGCGCACTGTCGGCGTTGGCCCCTTGCGCGCCTGGCTGATGAATTATCTGCGCCGTTTCGACGAACAGTTCGGCGATGTGGTGTTGATGCGCGATGCCTTCGGCCAGCGGGTGGCGGCGGACCTGACGGCGCGCGGAACCTATCGCGAAACGATGGAGGGCTTCCCCGCCGCGTCCGGCCAGAGCTATTCCATTCCAAGCGTGCTGATCTTCGAGATCGAAGACGGCGCCATCACCCGCCTCAGCCACTATCGCAACATCCGCGTTTTCGAACGGGCGCTTGCCGGCTGACGAGAGCTCGGATTGACAGAAACGCGCGATGGCGGAAATTTACGATGGCAGGCGCGCGCGAGCCGCCTATCCTAGGGCACCGGTTGCCGACCGGATTGTTGTTTTGCGTTGACCAGGAGAAGATCCATGAAAGCCATGTTTCGCAATTCGGTTCTGGCGGTTGCGCTCGCCGTGACGAGCTTCGCGAGCCTGCCGGCGGAGGCTGCGGCCCGGATGCCGCTGCCGACGATGGAGCGTGGCGACGTCGATCTCGTTCGCCATCGCGGCTACTGCTCGCCGCGCGAAGCACTGCGCAGGGCCTGGCGCCTGGGCTTCCAACGCGCCCGGGTCGAGCGGGTCACCCATTCCCGTGTCGTCGTGGTCGGTTGGCGCCGCGGGTATTTGAGCCGGGTCGTCTTCGCCAATGCCTATGGTTGCCCGCGAATCGGCTGACCACCACCTTCGACGCCAGAAGATACCTCGGCGTTGTTTGGGCGCGGCCATCCCGGCGGCGCCTGATTTGCCTTTGCCGCGATGATCGTGCGGGCGATTTGCTCCTTGCGTTCCGAGCCGCTTCGTTGCGCGTCTTGATCGCAAGAAGTCATTTTGGATCAGTAGCTTATCATTCACAAGCGCTCCGTGTGACCGCCTTCCTTGCAAGGCGAATCTCGCGCCAAAGAGGGGCGGATCGCGCTCCGGCATTCTGAACCTCCCGTGAACACCAGGTTCCGCTGTCGTTCAGCTTGGGAAACCTATCCTTTGCTCAATCGCTTGGGACGGTGATTGCCCCATTGAACCCTTCAAGCCTGGAGAGATGTCATGAAGAACCGCTTTTTTAACGCCGCAGCCGCAGTCGTCATTGGATTGACTGGCCTGCTTGGTGCAGCCTCCACCGCTTCGGCGGACTCGATCGAGTTCGGCTTCGGCCCGGGCGTCGACGTGCAGTACCGCGACGACGTGCAGTACCGCGACTATAACGGCGGCTACGGTGACGAAGGCGACTGGGGTCGCGGCCGCGGCCGTGACCGCCACTGGGATCGTGATCGCCGCGGCCGCTGCGCACCGTGGATGGCCGTCGACAAGGCCCGCGATCGCGGCCTGCGCCGCGCCTATGTCGCCGACGTCACGCCGCGCCGCGTCGTCGTCGAAGGCCGCCGCCACGGCTACCGCCAGACGATCGTCTTCGCAAACGCCCGCGGCTGCCCGACGATCGGTCGCTGGTAACAAATCTTCCCGCCTTGTCTCCCCCGTCCGGCGGAAGAATGGCCCCTCATGCTTCGGCATGGGGGGCCTTTTTCGTTTTTGCCAACGGGTGGTCATGCCCAGGCACGCGCTCCGAGGCGGCCCCTCTGCCAGCTATTTTGGGAAAACGCCTCTCCTCGAGCACCATCCTCGAGCCTGACCCGCGCCGACGCGCACATCGATGACGGTCTTGATCCTCGCCTCAAGGGCGAGGATGACCGTGCGTGGGGCGAGCCGGTTTCGACCCAAAGGCTTCCTTTGGCGGTCGGACTGTCGGTAGCCGCAACCGCGGCAATACCTGCTTCGCACCTCCACACACATCCGCAGGCGCACACTCGGCGTGCCGCCCAAAAACACTTCGCCCCCGGCGCCGATCTCCGGCACCAGGGGCGAGGATTAGGTGAAAGCCCACGCGGTTGCGGCGGGCCTTGCAAGCTTACTGCTTGATTTCGAAGGTCACGTTGACCGTGACGTTGTAGCTGTTCTCGCCGGTTGCGACCGGCACGGCATCGGCGGCATATTCCTTGGCCATGCCGGCGCGCATCATCGGGACCGGCTCGGGACGGAAGCCCTGTTCTGAGATGTTGAGGATCTTGCCGATCGAGACGCCTGCAGCTTCGGCGAGAACCTTCGCCTTGACGATGGCGTCGGCGACCGCCGCCTTGCGCGCCTCGGTGATGACCCCTTCCGGCTTGTCGTTGGTGAATTGCACGCCGCCGCCCTGGTTCACGCCGAGCGTCACCGACTTGTCGACGATTTCGCCGAGCTTGGCGAGGTCACGCACGCGGACGCTGACGCCGTTTACCACCTGGTAGCCGATCAGCTCCGGCGGGCGATTGCCGCCGTCGGTATTGGTCGGATAGTTGTATTGCGGGTTCACCGAAAAGCCGCTCGTCTGCAGGTCGCGATCGGCAATGCCGTCGGCCCTCAACGCCTTTAGCACTTCGGCCATGGCCTTGTTGTTGGCGTCCAGCGCTTCGCGGGCGGTCTTGGCGTCCTTGACGACGCTGAGCTGCAGGACCGCCATGTCGGGCGCGACCGTCGCGCGGCCTTCGCCGGCAACGACGATGGTTGCCTTGTCCTTGTCGGTCTCCTGCGCCTGAGCGGCGGCTACACCGGCAAAAGCGGCGGCAAAAGCGGCGATCGAAAGCGTGCGGGCAGTGCGTGTGGAAATCATGGTCTATGTCTCTCCGGTTGTTCCGTCCCTGGCGTCTTCATGCTCGGCGATTGTGTGAGCATTGCGGCAATGGCTTGTCGGCAAAAAGGTTTTCGGCTAGAGCCATTGCCACCGCGAACTGCCATTGGTTCGCGCACCTGGATCACTACGGTGCCACGCGTTTTTATCAGAGGCGCAAAGGTTGCTGTAGTACTTAGAGTTGCTGCATGTCTTATCCTCGAATCGGTACGTTTTGAGGACGCCTGCAGATCCAGCGTGGGCCTGTAGCTCAATGGTTAGAGCCGGCGGCTCATAACCGCTTGGTTGGGGGTTCGAGTCCCTCCGGGCCCACCATTCATCTCTCTCCAAATCGGCTGCCTGAAATGTGGAGAACGAAACATGTTGGGGTTGTTGCGCCAGGTTATCGACAGCCAGTAATTGTGCCTGTTCCAGAAGCCACATTACGGTTGAAGGTTGAAGGCCGGATGGCGAGCATTCATCGCGCCGGCTCTCTTTGAGCCCTGACCGGTACAGCAAAAAAAATGCCCGCAGGACGCGGGCAGTTTTGGAGTGGGCGCATACGCTCAAACATGTTGCGCCTGGCACCAAAGTGGCTGCCAGAGGTCAACGAACTGTAAATGCGCGGTGGCTAAAAATGAGGAATGGGGCGCTGTTTTCGTTCCATGGCGTGCCACTTGACCGATAAGCGTGGCGTTTGCGGCGTCTTTGCCGCCAATTTTCCGCTGTCGTGCGAGATTTTTCCTTGCGAACCATCCGGCGTTACCGTTGCCGCATCTACCACCGGGCGTGGTGGCCAGTGGAGTGGGTAGGGTCGCCGGTGGTGGGCGCGTTCGCCTTCGCGTCTCCTGTCGGGCAAGCATCTGGTTTTCCTGCTTTGTCTTCCCGATCCTGATGTCGCCTTCCGAGTCCAGTGTGCGATCGATCTGCGGCCGCGTTGGCGCATGGGCCAGTGCCTTCAGCTGCAACCGCTGGAAGAAAAGCCTAAGAAAGAATTTGTTAATTTAAGCAATTTATAATGGAAAGGGGGTTGAACAATGCCGCCATATCCCCCAAAGGAGGCACCGGGCGGCCATAGCCGCCAATTCGAAAGGATGCTTATGCGAGATAAGACCGCATGTGCCGGCGAGAGCCGAACCACCATTTCGGGTTTCAAGTATCTCGTACCGACCGCTTCCATTCTTGGCCTTCTGCTCCTGTCCGCCGGCTGCTCGTCGACGGTCATCGGTGAAACGCCGCTGTTTTCGTCGAGCCATTCCAGCGCCTATGCAAGTCCTTCGGTCAAGATACGCAAGGAAGAGAAGCAGTTGCGGGTCGCCGAGGCTGATGAGGATGTGGTCGCGCCGCAGCCGGTGAAAAAGAGCGCAACCAGCTATCTGGGCCGCGCGCCCTATATCTGTTCGCCGAGCGGCTTCGGCCGCACGTCGCACTGCTTCCTGAGAGCTTCGCTCTAACGGGACTGTCTCTGTTCGAGTTTGCTCTGTTCGAGTTTGCGTAACTCCGGTGCGGTGAAGCCGCCTCGGATCGTTGGGGATCGGGGCGATCCCCTCTTTGGCGGTGACCTTCTGACCGCCGCACGCGTGATGTGTCCGGTTTCATTCGCGGCGTCGAGAGACGATCCGCCGGAGAATGTTCGTTGTCTGCCAGACTTTTGAGAGCAGCCCTTGCCGCGGGAACGCTGGCGCTTTTTGCCGTCACCGGAACACCGGCGGCGCGCGCGGATGACCCGGCCGATGGCATCGACCGGGCGCTGACGACTGCGGCGATCGCGCCGCAGGCAAAAGGCGCAACGGAGAGGGCGGTCGCCATCGGCGTCTACGATCCACATGACGTCGTTGCCGACAGCGATGCGCTCGAGCTCGAACATGTCTTCGTCTACTGGCAGAAGCCGGACCGGGCGCTGTTGAAGCGCAAGATCGCGACCGCGGCGCGGCAGGGGCGGGCGTTGATGCTCTCGGTCGAGCCCTATACCCATGCCACCGACTGGCGCGCCGGCGGCGAAAGGCTGTTTGCCGATATCGGCAAAGGCCGCTTCGATCGCGAGATCGGCGACGTTTGTGCCCGTGCGGCCGCTTTCGATGGCCCGGTCTATGTGCGCTGGGGCCACGAGATGGAGGACCCCGACGGTCGCTATCCCTGGGCGCGCCCAGACAAGGAAGGCTACAAGAAGGCGTTTCGTTATTTCGTCGGCAAATGCCGGGAGCTGGCGCCGGAAGCGCGGTTCGTCTGGTCGCCGAAGGGCCATCGCAATCTCGCCGGTTATTATCCGGGTGACGATGTCGTCGATGTCGTCGGGATCCCCGTCTGGGGCCTGCAGAAGATGGATGTCGACTATTGGGGGCGTGAGCGTCGCTTCGGCGAGGCGCTGAACGAAAAATACCAGCGCGTCGCGGGCTTCGGCAAACCGGTCATGATCGCCGAACTTGGCGTTTCGGGCTCGGCGGACTACAGGCGCGCCTGGTACAAGGAAATCCTCGACCAACAGACCTATCGCCGGGCCTTTCCGCTCCTGACCACCGTCGTGTTCTTCAACGACAAGGAGCCTTACAAATGGCCGCTTGGCTATGGCTCGCCGGACTGGCGTCTCGACAAGGAAGCACTGAAGGCGCTTGCCGACCGTCAGACGAAGGAAGCGGCCGAACTCGCCGACTGATCGTCTCTTTCGTCAAAGGTGAAGCCGCGCTTGTTCCGCGCGCCCTTGGGGGGGCGATGCGCCGATCGTCCTTCGGCGCATCGTGAGAGACCCGATCTACGGACCTTGGGGACTTCCACGTCAGGCCAGAAGCAGGCCCGATTCGCGGGCAGCGGCAGCAAAGCAGCGGCTGGCCCGGTCCGTACTCGTCAATCCATCCAGCGCGTCCAGGCAGCGCCTGAGAGCCGCGCGGTATTCCCGTCCGCGACGTCCCGGCCATTGCCGCAGCAACTCGACGGCTTCGAAGACCGTTCTGACGACGGTCTGCCGTTTTGCAGATAACCGGAGGGGGATGGGAGTGGCGAAGAACTTCTCGCTCATTTGCTTTCCTCGTTCTCAGTCTTTTTCGAGCGCGAGGCCAACGCTGTGCCGCGGGAATGGTTCCGCCGGATCAGCGACTTTTTTCGGCCCGTGAACTTTTCGTGATTCCTGAAGTCTGAGGGCGGGCCCTAAAGCTCGAGTGCTGCCTTGAGGTCGGTCGATTTGTGGACGCGCAGGTCGAGATCGGCTTCGATATGGTCGATATGGTGGACCATCAGTTTGGCTGCGGTATCGACGTCGCCGCGTTCCAGCGCGTTGACGATCTCGTCGTGTTCGTTGTGGCCGCAGCTCGAAACGGTCGACTGGCCGTAAAGCGCGATCACCAGCGAGGAGCGGGCAATGAGTTCGTCCATGAAGCGGCGAAGAATGGCGTTGCGGCTGAGATCGGCGAGCGCCAGGTGAAAATCGCCTGATGCCTTGATCTCGGCGCGGCGGGCCGAGTGGCCGCGCTGTTCGGTGAGCTGCCGTTCGGCCGCCAGCATGCGCCGGAGCTCGGCGAGCTCGGCCTTGCCGATATGGGGCGCCGCGGCACGAACGACGCCGGGTTCGATCAGCCGGCGGGTCGCGAAGATCTGGCGGGCTTCGTCGATCGAGGGATGGGCGACAAAGGCGCCGCGGTTCTTCTCGACGCTGACGAGCCCTTCATAGGAGAGCGCCTGCAGGGCGGCGCGCACCAGCGTGCGGCTGACATTGAAGAGTTCGCCGACATCGCTTTCGGAAAGCTTGGTGCCGGGGGCGAGCCGCCGCTCGACGATCGCATCGCGCAACGTGTCGCGGATATGCTGACTGCCAGTGTCGGCGGCGGTGTCTGTGGCCATGTCGGCCAGTGGAGGCGTGGTGGTCAAGGACATGAATCGATCCGCGAAATAACGGCTCATCTTATCGCCGGGCGAAGCGAAGGGAAACGACAATCTGACGCGCATGGGTTGCGCGCCGACAACTGCATGTTTCCTTAAATCGTACCCGATTTAAGGACGAAACATGCAGCGTTTCAAAGTGCTAGGGCGACCATTGCGCGTCTGATAAGACGCGCGGCGCTGTAGGGGCGGCGAGGGGCTATTTGTCGAGTTCGGGATAGACGCGGTCGAGGAAGCCGGGCCTGAGCTTCTCGCCGATCAGGCAGTCGGATGCCGGAAGGGCATCGGCCAGGCGGACGGTGGGCGGCGGCGGCAGGCCGCTGACCTCGAGCACCAGCTTCTGGCGAATTGCGATCGAAAAATCCTCCGGCTCGTGCACCGGCAGCACGAAGGACCCGGGACCGCCGATGACGCATTCGGCGTAATACTGGTCGAGCGGGCCGGTCGAGACCGAGGGGCGGATGAGGATCGCAAGCCCGTTGATGGTGATGCCGCGGGCGACTGCCGTCTCGCGGGCGGGAATGACCGGCGGGCCGATATTGTTCGGGCCGTCGCCGGAAACGTCGATGACCCGGCGTATGCCGTTGAAGGCGTTCGAATCGATCAGCACCGTACCGTAGGTGATCGCGTTCGAGATCGACGTGCCGCGCCGGGTGCCGACCGGTCGCGCCTCGATCAGCTTGGCAAAGGCATCGGCGTCGGCGGCGGTTGAGATCACTTGCCAGGCGACGACGGAGGATTCGTTAACCGTTCCGGCCCATTCGAAATAGCCGATGGCGATCTTGCCCAGTTGCCCGCTTGCGACCGCATCGAGGAAATCGCGGTGCCGGAGCGCCTCCACGTAACCGGCGCGCTGGATGCGTGCCTCGTCCAGATCCATCGAGCCGGACATGTCGACGGCCAGGATCAGTTCGACATCGACATCCGTCGACGCGGCGGTCGATGGGCTCGGGCCACCACTCAATGAGAGGATCAACGCCAACACGCTCAACATCGCTTCAACCAGTCATTGCGCGCGGTCAGATTAGAAGAATGTAACACAGGATTGGATTTCGGCGACTATTTGGGTGTAGCTGGCCTTCAACAAAGAGTGATTTGCCGGCGTTAGCCCACAAGTACTTGTGACTGGGGCCAGGGTCCGGAAGGGCGGAATGCTGAAACAGACGGAAAATGCCGAGCTATTTCAAACCGATGGTCTGCAGAAGGCGGCGTTCGGATACTTCCTCGATCACGCCGATCCGGCCACCGGATTGATCGCGGACACGTCGCTGCCGGGCGCGCCGTCGAGTATTGCGGCGACCGGTTTCGGCCTTTCCTGTTATCCCATCGGCGTCGAGCGCGGGTGGATTTCGCGCCGCGAGGCGATCGGGCGGGTGTTGACCACGCTGCGCTTCCTGGCCGAGAGCCCGCAGTCGCGCGACCAGCGGGCGAGCGGCTATCGCGGCTTCTACTATCACTTTCTCGATATGCGGACTGGCGAGCGCACCTGGCGCAGCGAACTCTCGACCGTCGACACGGCGCTGCTGATCGCCGGATGCCTGACCGCCTCAGCCTACTTCTCCGGCGAGGACACGGGGGAATGCGAGATCCGCACGCTCGCCGAAGAGCTCTATGCTCGCGTGGATTGGCGCTGGGCGTTGAACCGCAGTGACACACTGACGATGGGCTGGCGCCCGCCCGGCCGGTTCCTGAAGCATCGCTGGCGCGGGTACAGCGAGGCGCTGCTGCTCTATGTGCTGGCGCTCGGGGCGCCCGATCATGCGATCGAGCCGGAGCACTACGCCGCCTTTACGGAGGGTTACGACTGGATCGCGGCTGACGGCGGGCCCCATCTCCATGCGGCGCCGCTGTTCATCCACCTGTTCCCGCAGGCCTGGCTTGACCTTCGCGGTCTCGGCGATCGGCCGATGCGCGAAAGGGGGACGGATTACTTCGAGAATACCCGGCGCGCCATCGCGCTGCAGCGCGACCATGCGTGGCGAAATCCCGGTGGCTTCGCCGGCTATGGCGAACGCCTCTGGGGGATCAGTGCCTGCCATGCGCCACGCGGCCGGCTGCGCCTCAAGGACGGACGCTGGCAGCGGCTTTTGGGCTACGTCAACCGCGGCGCACCCTTCGGTCCGGATGACGGCACGCTCGTGCCCTGGGCTGCAGCGGCCTGTCTGCCTTTCGATCCGGATGCGTCCCTATCGGCCCTCGGCCATGTCGCGGCCGGCTATCCCGGGCTTCTGAAGGAAGGGCGCTTTCCGGGCGGGTTCAATCCGAGCCTTGCAGGCGAGGGGCCTGCGGGTTGGATCGACGAGCGTGTCGTCGGCCTTGACCAGGGGCTCGTCGTGATGATGATCGAGAATTGGCGGAGCGGCTTCGTCTGGGAGCTGACACGCAGCCTGCCGGCGATCCGGCGCGGTCTTGAGCGCGCGGGATATGAGGGCGGCTGGCTGGCGACGGAGACGGCATGAATTCGAGAAATCACCAGCGGATGGCGCGGACGGTCGAGGGATATCCGCCGCAGGCGCTGGCAGTGGTCGAGCGGTTGCACGCGCAGTTCCCCGACGCCGGTGTCTCGCTCGGGCCGGCGGACAGTGCCTTCAGCGCACCGGCCGCCTTCTGGGCCGCTGGTGGGACCGGGATCGAGCAGAGCCTTGCCTATCAGGACTTTTTCGCAATCGGCATGACGGACCGGATTCGGGCGGCACATCTGATCGCCTTCTACAGCCGCCAGCTGAGTGTGGTTCTCGGCGCGCTCTATCTTGGCGCGGGTCTTCAGGCGCAGATCGCCGGGCTTCGCTTCGAAGAGTGGACCCGCCTTCACCAAGATCGGGAAGTTGCCGGCAAGCGTTATCATTTCCGCCTCGGTGTGGCGGAAGGGCCGCAGCATGCCGAAGGCATCAGCGCTTTCGAGCGCGGCTTCACGGCCCATCTGGCGCCGGTCATCGCGGTCCTGAAAAAGCGCACCGGGCTTTCTTCCGGGGCGCAGTGGCGGCTGGCAGCGGATTCCCTTGCCGGAGCGTTCCTGGAGATCGGTCGCGCGATCGGTGACGAGGCGCGCGGCATGGCCGAGGCGCTTGCGATCGTCAAGCGGCGGGGCTCGCGGTTGTTCTCGGAAGAGCTCTGCTACGAGGAGATCTCCGCGGTCGATCCGGCAAGCGGCGCGCAACTGTCGCGCCAATATCGGATCCGTTGCGGCTGTTGCCTCTACTTCCAAACGGAGGGTGGCAGCTTCTGCGATACCTGCGTCCTGCTGGAGCCGGACGATCGCCGCGCGCGGCTGGCCGCGCATCTCATGCAAAACGGCGGGGCCTGAACCCCGCCGTCGTTTGTTCAGGTGCCCATGGGGGGGCGTGATCGGCCGGATCAGTTTGCTCTCGCGAAACGCTCGTTGATGAAGCCGGAGACGACGCCAAGCACGATCCAGAAGGCGAGCGTGGTGGCGAGTGCGGCAACCGCAAACTCGGCGCCGAGCACGGCCGGAACGTTGCTCGTAATATCGACCGGCTGCGGCGCGCCGTAGACGTGCGGCGCGGCGATCAACGCGAGGCCGACGACCTTGGACACGATTTCTTCGCGCAGGACGACGAGATAGAGACCGACTGCGGAGAGGGCGACGGTCGCCAGCCACCAGGTTTGGCGGTCGCCGAGTTCGGCGGCCGGGAAACCCGGCAGTTCCGGCGGCAGGCCGATTGCCGGCAGCATGTGCACGGCAAGCCAGCCGCAGGCGCCCCAGAGCGCGCCGTTCCTAAGCGTGATCGGGTAGCCGATCACCAGGCTGACGCCGGCCAGGAGCAGGCCGAAGCCGGAGCCGGTGACGAGGTTGGCAATGAGTGTGCCGGAGAACCGGCTCATACCGAACATGATGCCGCCTTCCTCGTGTTCGCCCTCATGCGCATAGGCTGGCGTGATCGGCGACAGGGCATCGAGCATGGCGGAAAGCGGTGAGACCGCCTTCAGCGACGAATGCTGGTCATGGCCCTCGGCGGCGGGTTGCGTCGTTCCAGGCTGTGCAGCGGGCTGTTCGGTTGCGGCCGGAGCCTCGCCTTCGAATTCCTCCGCATGCAGGATCAGCGGGGTTACCCGAAATTCCTGGGCGCCGGTCATGAAGACACCGGCAATCAGTCCAGCCACGATCGCGGCCAGAAGCGTTCTGACAATCATCTTGAAGTCCCTCGATAACGGCAAAAGCCACGCGCTGCGGCGTGGTTTGCAAGCCTTCCCGTTCTGCCATGCGGATGGCCGTTGCGCGCCGGACGAAACCGGCATGCACAAACACCGACATCCGGCACAGGCCGGATGCGTTCATGTCCGCAGACACTTCGATGCGGAACGTGAGTTACGTTCCGGAACATCGTCTTAGTGGCAGGGGAAGCCGTAGGAGTGGCGGGTGTCGTGCGCGGTGTCGTGCAGCACGGCCGAATTGGCAAGGCCGGCACCGAAGACGAGGAATGCGCCGATGAAAAGCGCGATGACGCCAGCGGTCAGACGATCGCTGAGGGAGAGCGGAATGCTCGAAACAGTAGACGTAGCCATGACAACCTCCGTGATGGCATCGGGAAATTCCCGGTGTGGGCCCTATGCCCGTATCGAGTGGCAGGTTTCCTGGCTCACGGCGCTGGGCGGGAAGCCCTGGATCAGCCTCGCCTTCCCAGATCGACCACCCTCTCGTGGTCTCTTCCAGTGGCTTCTTCCGGATCGCTCCGGAATGGCAGATCGACGTCGCTCTACAGTCGCGGGGTCGGCCGTGATGTGAATGCCCAGCATGGGTCCATCCGTCACGTTCCCGTTTACTCCCGAAACACGTTCGTGTCCCGGGAACCAATCGATCTCTGATGATTAGGATCGCACCCCTAATATGTCAATTGGACTTGCGCCGCCGCCCGGTCCATCCGCGACAAAATCGCGGATGATCATGCGTTTATAGGCCTCGACGATGCGGTCGCCCTCGGCGCGATCGACCGACACCGCAAGCCGCATGGTGCAATCGCCGAGATGCATGATCAGGAAAGCGGCACTGTCGATGGTTTCGCGCGGGGTTTCGGGCACAAGCCGGGCCCAGACATCGGCAAGCAGTTTTCCGCCGGCGCGGCTTTGCAGAAGATCGATCTCGCGCAGCGCCTTGTCGGCCTGCATTGCCGACCAGATGTCGCGCATGACGGGCTCGGCCAGAAACATGTCGTAGTAGATGTCGAACAGCACGCAGAAGGCGTCGCGCAGTTCTGCGAGCGATGTGACCTTGGCAAGCTCGGCCGCGATGCACTCGTTGCACATGGCATTGTAGCGCTCGGCCAGCGTGCGCACGATCGCCGCCTTGTCGGGGAAGTACTGGTAGAGCGATCCGATCGAAATTCCAGCCTTTTCAGCAACTTCGCTCATGCGCATGGCGTCGCTGCCCTTTTCCTGAATGAGCGCCGTCGCGCAGGCTAGGATCTGTTCGACGCGCTCGCGGCTGCGTTTCTGGCTGGGTGTCCGGCGCAGGGCGGTTTCGTCTTCGGCGGGAACCGCGGATGGGCTTGTTTCTGAAATCATGAGTGATGCTCACATTTTGGCTTGACTCTTAAAATACGAGGATTTATCACATTTGCAAATGTGAGAGATGCTCATGTTTGTTGATGAACCTTAGGAGGAAACGATGTCTCAGAAAGTCACACTGGTTTTGGGCGGTACCGGCAAGACGGGGCGGCGGGTGGCTGAGCGCCTTCAAGAGCGGGGTGTTGCGGTGCGCATCGGCGCCCGCTCGGCATCACCGTCCTTTGACTGGACGGACGAGGCGACCTGGGCGCCTGTGCTCGAAAATGTCGATCGCATCTATGTCTGCTACCAGCCCGATCTGGCGGTGCCCGGCTCTGTTGAGACCATCCGCAAGTTCGCAAGCCTTGCCGTGGGCGCCGGCATCAGGCGGCTGGTGCTCTTGTCGGGGCGCGGCGAGGACGAGGCGGAAGCGGCCGAGCGCGAATTGCAGGCCTCCGGCGCTGACTGGACGATCGTTCGGGGGAGCTGGTTCTTCGAAAACTTCAACGAAGGCTTCCTGGCCGAGGGGGTCTCAAGCGGTTCGGTCTTCCTGCCCGTGGATACAGTCACCGAGCCTTTCGTCAGCTGCGACGACATCGCTGACGTCGCGGTTGAAGCGCTTCTCGACGATGATCATGTCGGCAAGGTCTATTCTCTGACCGGCCCGCGGCTGATGACCTTTGCTGAAGCCGTGGCCGAGATCGCTGCCGCGGCCAAACGCCCGATCTCCTATCAGGCCGTGCCGGTTGGCGACTTCGCCGCGCAATTGCAGGCTGACGGTGTGCCTGATGACTATGTCGAACTCATCCGCTATCTCTTCACCTCGGTGCTCGACGGGCGCAATTCGAGTGTGACGTCTGACGTCGAGCGCGTGCTTGGGCGGCGGCCGCGCGACTTTGCAACCTACGCCCGCGAGACCGCAGCAACTGGTGTCTGGAGTATTGCCGCATGATCCCGCTGATCCCCGCTCTGGCGTTTGCCGCCGCGATCGGTTCCGGCCTGATGGCCGGGTTGTTCTTCATCTTTTCGGTCTGCATCATGCAAGCCTTGTCGCGGCTGCCGCCGGAGCAGGGGATCGCCGCGATGAACGCCATCAACGTCGTCATCCAGAACCCGATCTTCCTCAGCGCCTTCATGGGCACGGCGCTGCTTGGCCTGGCGCTGATTGTCGTCGCGTTCATTTCGGGCGGCGAGGGCCGATGGCTGCTGGCCGCGGGCGGCCTGGTCTATGTCGTCGGCGTGCTTCTGGTGACGATCGTCTTCAACGTGCCGATGAACGACGCGCTTGCGGCCGCTGCACCCGGGCAGGCCGCGACCGATCTGTGGCTTGGGCGCTATCTCACCGATTGGGTCTGGTGGAACCACGTGCGCACCTTCGCCTCGATCGGTTCGCTGGCGCTCTTCATCCTCGGTTTCGCCCGCACGTGACAAAAAGCACCGGCAAGGCGGTCAATCCTTGCCGGTGCACCCTTCTGAGGTCTCGTCACCTCGGGCGGTCAGCGCTTGGGGATGCGCGCGTCGTACTGCTGTTCAAGCTCAGCAAACTTGCTCCAGAAGGCTGCAGGCTGCTCTCCTTCCAAAAGGTCGCGCAACAGGTCGAGATGCACGTGCCAGCCGGCGGAGAAGCTCGTCATGATGCCGCGGTTGGCGATCCGGGTATGGGTGACGATCAGCAGCACCTTGTCGCCGCGCGGGCTGAGTTCGAAGCGGACCTCGGAGGGCGTATCCGTGCCTTCGTCCCAGCTATAGGCGAGCAGGCGCGGTGGCTCCCAGGCGAGCACATGCCCGTGCTTGCGAACCTCGCCGGCGTGATCGGCGTATTTTTTCGGCGGTCGATCATCCTCTGTCGTCAGTTCCGAATGGCGGAAGACGTGTTCGACCGCTGCACCCTCGGAAGAGCCGATCGTTCCCGATGCCATCCAGAGCCGGCGCTTGTTTTCCTCTGTCAGATAGGACCAGACCCGCTCGATCGGGCCGGGAAGCAGGCGTTCGATGCGCACCGCATCGGGGGCGATGACGCGGCCGTAGTCGGCGCTGGCAAAGGCTGTGGCAGGCGATGTCATGGCTTTTCCTCCGTATCGTTTTGAACAGTTGCGTCGTCGGCGAGCAGCAGCGCCTCAAGTGCGTCAATGCGCGTTCGCCAGAAGGCTTCGTAGTGGCGCATCCACTCCATACCTGCATGCATCGGCGCTGCATCGAGGCGGCATACATGCGTGCGACCTTTCACTTCGCGGCGCACGAGACCTGCTCCTTCCAGCACCTTGATGTGCTTCGATGCCGCGGCCAGCGAGATCGAGAAGGGGGCCGCAAGCTCGCCGACCAGTCTCTCGCCTTGCGAAAGGTTCTGGAGCATGGCGCGGCGCGTCGGATCCGAAAGCGCGTGGAACACGGCATCGAGATGTTCGTTCTGATATTCAACCATGTTGTTGAATATCACTTCGATTGCGAAGATTGTCAACCGTTTGGTTGAATTTAGTAGTGGCGCGAGAAGGAACCGTCGCGCGGCGGGTCGTCGTGGACGTGCCGTCGCTTCCAGGCGGCGAGCGCATCGGAGAGATCGTCGGTCGGCACCATCTGGGCGAACTGTTCGCTTTCCACCAGCAGCCCCTCTGCGATCGACATGTTGAGGCCGCGGGTGACGGCGGTGATGATCGAGCGGACGGCAAGCGGGGATAGCCCATGATGCGGCTGGCCAGGTCGCGGGCGGCGGGCATCAGCTCCTCATGGGCGACGACGTGATTGACGAGCCCGATATCCCTAGCGCGTTCCGGCGAAAAATCCTCACCCGTCAACAGCAATTCGAGTGCGCGCTTGCGGCCGGCAAGCCGCGGCAGGCGCTGGGTGCCGCCGAAGGTCGGCGGCATGCCGAGCTTGATCTCCGGCTTGGCGAAGCGCGCCCGGTCACTGGCGATCGCCAGATGCACAGCCTCGGTGATCTCGCAGCCGCCGCCCAAGGCGATGCCGTTGACCGCGGCGATGACCGGCTTCGGAAAGGCTTCGAGCCGCGCCGTCAGAAGCTGGCCGCGGCGGACGAAATCGCGCACAGCCGGGTTTACGCCCGCAGCCACGCTTTCGGAGAACTCGTTGATATCGCCGCCGGCGGAGAAGGCGCGGTCGCCGGCGCCGGTGATGATCACCGCGCCGACAGCGTCGTTCACTTCGATCGTGTCGAGAAGGACCATGAGCCAGTCGATCAGCTCATAGTTCAGCGCGTTGAGTTTCTCCGGGCGGTTGAGGGTGAAGAGGGCGATCCCCTCGGAAATCTGCATCAGTACGGTCTTGGACATGGTCGCTCTCCGGCTAGGGTTGACGGGGAGAGGCTAGGTGAGTGAAGATGCCATGTATATTCACTAGTCGGTATACTTGAGCGATGGCGAAGGCAGAGAAATCGACCCGGGATGTGATCGTCGAAGCGGCGGAAAAGCTCTTCTATGCGGAGGGTATCCGCGCCGTCAGCGTCGATGCCGTGGCCGAAGCGGCGGGCGTGACCAAACGCACCCTTTACTACCACTTCGAAAGCAAGGACGAGCTGATCGCCGCCTATCTCGAAGGCCGCGACCAGCCCAATCTCAAGCTTTTCCGGAAGTGGTTCGACACGGCCGAAGGGGAACTGGCCGCTAAGGTCGAGGCGATCTTCGTCAACCTGGCGCGGGCGGCACGTCACCCGAAGTGGAAGGGCTGCGGTTTCCTGCGCACTTCGGCGGAACTGGCCAACATGCCGGGCCATCCGGCAATCCGCATCGGTGCAGCCCACAAGAAGAAGTTTGAGGCGTGGATGGCCGAGACCTTTATCGAAGCCGGCATTGCCGAGCCGATCATGCTGGCGAAGCAGATCCTGCTTCTGCTCGACGGCAGCTTCGCCGTGGTGCTGCTGCACCGGGATGCCAGCTATATGGAAACGGCAGGCAAGGCGGCGGCGACACTGGTGCGCGTGGCGCTTGCCGGTGCGGGCCTGCGACCTCAGGCGGCGGTTGCTACACCCTGAGGCTGTCCGACGATTCCCTCTTCAATCAGGCACGTTTGGAAGGCAGTATGGCCGCATCGCCGTGAAAACCGACACCTGTGAGCGCAGAGCGCGCTCCGTTGCTCGCCGGATAAGGAAGAACCCATGACTGTCTTGCGTATCGTCTCCAATCTCCACGCCCCGGACCCACAGATGGCACAAGCCTTTTACGGCGACTTGTTGGAGCTCGACGTGGTGATGGATCATGGATGGATCCGGACCTTTGCGGCCAAGGGTGCTGCGGCGATGCCGCAACTGAGCGTCGCCAGCGAAGGCGGCAACAATACACCCGTGCCGGTGCTTTCGATCGAAGTGGACGACGTCGATCGAATTTACGCGCGCGCCAAGGCGGCAGGCGTGGAGATTGTCTACGACATCACCAACGAGCCCTGGGGCGTGCGCCGTTTCTTCATGCGCGACCCCTTCGGCAACATCATCAACATTCTCTCGCACTAGAGCAATTCCAGGAAAAGTGTGAAACGGTTTTCCGTCCGGAATTGCGTTATTTCAAAGACTTAGATCTTTTCACTGTTTCGGCGAAACAATGAAATGATCTAGGAGGCCGCCGGCTCGACCGGCGGCCGCGATATCGTGTCAGGCGACCGACAGGGCGTTTGAAAGATCGGCGACGAGATCATCCGGATGCTCGATACCGATCGACAGGCGGATGGTCGATTCCAGCACGCCGATGCGGTGGCGCACCTCGATCGGCACGCCGGAATGGGTCATGGCCGCCGGGTGGCTGGCGAGCGATTCCGTGCCGCCGAGGCTGACGGCGAGCTTGAAGATCTGCAGCGCATTGAGGAAGCGGAATGCCGCGTCCTGGCCACCCGTGATGTCGAAGGAGAAGGTTGATCCGGCGCCGGTGCACTGCGCCCTGAAGGTGCGGCCAACCGGCGAATCCTCGTCATGGAAGGGCAGGTAGTGGATGCGCTCGACCTTCGGGTGCTCGCGCAGGAACTCGGCGACGACGCGGGCATTGTCGTCGGCCTTCTGCATGCGCACCGACAGCGTTTCCAGCGAACGGCCGAGCATCCAGCAGGAATGCGGATCGAGTTGGGTGCCGATCGCGCCGCGCAGCGCCTTTACCTGCTTCATGACAGCCTTCGAACCGAGAGCCGCACCGGCGATGAGGTCGGAATGGCCGCCGACATATTTGGTCAGTGAATAGAGCGAGATGTCGGCGCCGTGTTCGATCGGCCGCTGGAAGACCGGGCCGAGCAGCGTGTTGTCGCAGGCGACCACAGGGGTATGACCCTGCTTCTTGCCGATCTGATCGGCGACGCGGCGGATCATGGCAACATCGACGAGGCTGTTCGTCGGGTTTGCTGGTGTTTCTACGAGAATCACCGAGACGCGGCCCTTCGCCATCGCCTCTTCGGCGGCGGCGCTGACGGCTGCTTCATTGACTCCATCGGCAAAGCCGACGGCCGCAACACCAAGATTGAGGAAGGTTCTGGCAAGCAGCGTCTCGGTGCCGCCATAGAGCGGCTGGCTGTGCAGCACCGCGTCTCCGGGCTTGACGAAAGCGAGCAGGGTGGTGGCGATCGCCGACATGCCCGACGAGAACAGCGCGCAGCTCTCGGTGCGCTCGTAGACGGCGAGGCGGTCCTCGACGATCTCGCTGTTCGGATGGTTGAAGCGCGAATAGACGAGACCGGCGCCGACACCCGCTGGCGGTTCCTTCCGACCGGAAACGAAATCGAAGAAATCGCGGCCTTCTTCGGCTGAGCGGAAGACGAAGGTCGAGGTCAGGAACACCGGCGGCTTGACGGCGCCCTCGGACAGTTCCGGATCGTAGCCATAGTTCAGCATCTGCGTTTCGGGATGCAGCTTGTGGTTTCCGATGTGGGTCTTGGAGGGATGCGGTGCGGTCATGACTTGTCTCCTGAAGGGAAGCGGACTCGACTAACTGGCAAATTATATCAGATGCTTGGACCGATCCTTGCTATTTCCGGCCCGATGTCTTTGAGTTGCGCAAAGAATTGGCTGAGTTGGAAAGATATGGCGCAGAAAATTGCCGACGAGACGGATCGCAGGATTTTGAAGGAGCTGGTGGCGGACGCGCGCCTCACCAACAACGAACTTGCCGAGCGCGTGGGGCTCTCGGCTTCGCCCTGTCTCCGCCGCCTGCGGCGGCTGGAGGAGACCGGTGTGATCCGCGGCTATACGGCGCTGATCGATCCGTCGATCGACGGCTGGACGATGACCGCAATCGCCACCGTCAGGCTCAGCCGCCAGCACGAGGACGAGATCGTGATGTTCGAGGAGGCGGTGCGCGGCTGGGACGAGGTGCTCGAATGCCATCTGGTGACCGGCTCGCGCGACTATGTGCTGAAGGTGATGAGCGCCGGGCTCGAGCACTACGAGCGCTTCATCAAGGAAAAGATTGCGCGGCTAAAATGCGTCGCCTCGATCGAAACGAGCTTCGTCATGAACACGATCAAGGAGCGGCGGATCTAGCGTCCACCCGGCAATAATCCTTTGAAGACGCTCGATTTTCTCCGGTCCTGCCACGATTTTGTAGGTGCGGCGGATCTTGCGAGGCATCCGAATTCAAGGGGGATCGACGCACCGGCTTCGGGTGGCGGCATTGAAAGTGTCAAGGATGCCCTAGATTCAAAGGATTAGGGCGTCCCCCCCCCAAAAAAAAACGCTCGGTCGGACGCCTGGTTCTCTCGGAGAGAGACGATGGATTTCGCAGAAGCGTTCGACGCCGTCGCTTCCTCGTCGCGGACGGTCCTTTTGAACGAGTGGACGTATTATCAGATCGCCATCATCGTTGCCGGCTACCTGATCTGCGGCGCGCTGGCAAAGCGGATAGAGCCCCTGGTCGAAGCCCGCGCCCGCCTGATCAAGGGCAATCCGGACCTGCTGCGCGTCATCATCGCCTTCATGCGGCGGCTGCGCTGGCTTTTCCTGATCGTGTGGCTCTGGATCGCCGATGGGATGATATTGCGTTTCGGTTGGCCGTCGTATCGCTGGCTGGTGGCGACTGCGCTGACCCTGACGGCCGCCTGGTTCGTGATTTCCGTGCTCACCCGCATCATCCGCAACCAGACGCTGGCGCGCGTCACCGCCGTCGTGGGCTGGATCTATTTTGCGCTTTATGCGGTCGGGCTGGACCGGGTGATCCTGACGACCCTTGATGGCGTTGCCGTCAACCTCGGTGCCGTTCGTCTGTCGCTGCTGCTCGTCCTGAAGGCTGTCGTGCTTTCGTCCGCGCTGATCTGGCTTGCCGTGCTGTTGGGCAACGTCTCGGCGCACTGGATCCAGCGGTCGGCAGAACTCACGCCGTCCTTCAAGGTGCTGATAAGCAAATTGGTCAAGATCGTGCTGATCGGCTTTGCCGGTGCGATCGCGCTGTCCGCGACCGGTATCGACCTGACCGCGCTGACGGTCTTTTCCGGGGCGGTCGGCGTCGGCATCGGCTTTGGTTTGCAGAAGGTGGTCTCCAACTTCATTTCCGGCATCATCATCCTGCTCGACAAATCCATCAAACCGGGCGACACGATCACGCTTGGGGATACCTTCGGTTCCGTGCGCGACCTGCGTTCCCGCTTCGTCTCCGTCATCACCAGGGACGGCAAGGAATACCTCATTCCGAACGAGGACTTCATTTCGCAGCAGGTCGTGAACTGGTCGTTCTCCAGCGACTTCGTCCGCATCGAGGTCAGTTTCGGCACTTCCTATGACAGCGATCCGCACGAGGTGGCGCGCATTGCCATCGCGGCTGCCAAATCGATCCCACGGGTTGCGAGCGGCCACGCGGAGCCGGTCTGCTGGATGACCGGCTTCGGCGCATCGTCACTCGATTTCAAGCTCAGGTTCTGGATCTCCGATCCGAGCAACGGGCTGACCAACATTCGCGGCCAGGTGATGATGGCGCTGTGGGACGCCTTCAAGGTGGCCGGTATTTCGATCCCGTTCCCGCACCGCGAAATCATCATGAAGACACCGATCGAGGTGACCCGGGCGTGAGGGGTGCGACCGTCAGAGTCCAGCTTGCGTCCGTGCGTCTTCCGGTTGCGGCAATTGACTGGACACGTCGGGGAAGCGACATTGCCGGCGGCGGAACGGCCTATGGTCTTCCGGTGACAGTGTCAGCATGAGTGGGGCCCGACGCCATGGAACATCTTCAACAGACGCCGCTGTCGAGGTTGCCGGTGCCACGGTTTCTCTTGACGCTGCTCGCATCGTTTTCGACCACCGGGCTGATCGCCGGCGTCTTCTTCTTTGCCATGTCGCTGACGCCGAGCCTCATCCCGCGTCCCTATGTGGTGCAGGCGGTCATCTCCGGCCTGTCGCTTGGCGCCGGCTACGCGATCGGCGTGCTGCTGCGTTGGGTCTGGTCCTTGCTTGACCTGCCGGAGATACGCGGACGCACCGGCTTCATCGTGAAGATGGCCGCCGCCCTCGGCTGCATCGCCGTTGCGCTCACCTTCCTCTGGCGCACCGCCTACTGGCAGAACACGGTGCGTGAGATCATGGGGCTCGCTCCGGTCGAGAGCGCCGAACCCTTCAAGCTCGGGCTGATCGCGGCGCTTGTCTTCGTCGCCATCGTGCTTTTGGCGCGGCTGTTCCGGCTGACCTTCCGGTTTCTCACCCGTCGTTTCGAGCATGTGCTGACGCGGCCGCTGGCGAAGGTCGCCGGCGTGATTGCGGCGCTGGCCCTCTTTTGGTCGGCCGCCGATGGCGTCATCTTCCGCTTCGCGCTGCATGCGGCCGACAGCTCGTTCCAGCGGCTCGACGCGTTGATCGACCCCGACTTAGCCCCACCCACCGATCCCTTGAAGACGGGCAGCAGGGCGTCGCTGATGACCTGGGACGAGCTCGGCCGCCAGGGACGCCAGTTCATCGCCTCCGGACCGGCGGCAAAGGACATCGGCGCCTTCTTCGGCGGCGAGGCGAAGGAGCCCTTGCGCGTCTATGCCGGCCTCAATTCGGCTGAAACCGCCAAGGAACGTGCGAAGCTGGCGCTGGAGGAACTGAAACGCGTCGGCGGTTTCGAACGCGCCAATCTTCTGATCGTGGTGCCGACCGGCACCGGCTGGATCGACCCGCCCGGTCTCGATTCGCTCGAATATCTCCTGAAGGGCGATGTCGCCAGCGTCGCGGTGCAGTACTCCTACCTCACGAGCTGGCTGTCGCTGCTGGTCGAGCCGGAATACGGCGCCGAGACTGCGGATGCGCTGTTCGATGCGGTCTATGGCTACTGGACGACGCTGCCGAAGGACAAGCGGCCGAGGCTCTATCTCTATGGCCTAAGCCTCGGTTCGATGAACTCGCAAGGCTCGGTCGATCCCTTCGACATCATCAGCGATCCGTTCGAGGGCGCGCTCTGGGTCGGCTCGCCGTTCCCGACCAAGACCTGGCTGCAGATAACGAGAAATCGCAATCCCGGCTCACCCGAATGGCGGCCGCTCTATCGCGACGGTTCGGTGATCCGCTTCACCAACCAGGAAAACGCGCTTGAAATTCCGGGGGCTCGCTGGGGCAATGTCCGCATCGTCTACCTGCAATATGCTAGCGACCCGATCACCTTCTTCGATCCCCATTCCTTCTACCGCGAGCCGGACTGGATGAAGGCGCCGCGCGGTGCGGACGTCTCGCCGGCGCTCCGGTGGTTCCCGGTCGTCACCATGTTCCAGCTGCTCGCCGACATGGCGCTCGCGACGACTTCGCCGATCGGCTACGGCCATGTCTACGCACCCGAGCACTATATCGACGCCTGGATGCAGGTGGTGGCGCCGCCAGGCGTGACCGAGGCGGATGCCGAGCGGCTGAAGGGGCAACTCAAGGGCCGTTACTAGGTCTTTGAAACGACGCACCTCCGGCCGGAAAACCGCTTCACACTTTTCCTGGAATTGCTTTAAGGCCCGCTCGGAACAGGCAACGTCGAGAGCAGCGCGCCCATGGCGCCGATGATCTTGCGGTGCTGGTGCGCGTGGCGTGTTCGAAGGCTCGTTGCGGCATAGACGGTCTGGGCGATGGCCGGCGCATCCTGCACCCGATCGGCAAATCCGTCCGCGGCGAGCCGCTCCGCAGTTGCCGCCGTCACATAGGCCGCGCCGCCAAGGGCGGCGAGCAGCCGGGTGATCGCCATGTTCTGGCCGGCCGAAAGCAGGGCTGCGGAAAGGTGCGGCAGGGCCAGCCGGTGGGCACGGTCGAAGGTCGGCGAATAGCTTGCGCGGATATAGTTCTCGGAGCGGACCTCGGCCAGTTCGCGCGCCTCGGTGCTGACCAGCACGTAATGCAGATCGCCGATCCGTTCGTAATAGAGATCGGGCAGGTAGTGGGGCGTGTAGAGGATCGCAAGATCGAGGTCGCCGGCGCCGAGGTCTCGGTTCATCTGGTTGGAATAATCGGCCTCCATATAGACCTCGGTGGCGGGCAAGTCCTGCCGAATTGCCGCCATCCATTCGCCGGCGAAGGCCTCGGCCAGGTCGTGCTGGATACCGAGGCGCATGGAGCGCTCCAGCGCACCGGCGCTGGTGACCGCGCGTGTTGCCTCATGCCACTGGTTTTGCAGCGCTTTTGCATAGTCGAGGAAGCGCAGGCCGGCGGCGGTCGGCACCGTTCCGCCCTTGTTGCGGGTAAAGAGCTTGCGGTTGAACTGGGCTTCGAGCGCCTTGACCCTATGAGAGACGGTCGACTGGGTGATGTTCAGCCGCTCGGCGGTGCGGTTGAAGGAGCGGCTTTCCATCAGGTCGAGAAAGGTTTCGATCAGTTCCACCTGCATGCCATGCGCTCCCCTTTGCAATCGCTTCAATCTAATCGAATTTGTCGATCAATAAAGCCTGTTTCCGTCGCTTGATGGCGCACTGCTTCCCCGGCAAGAATTCCGCCAAAACGAGGGAACAGTTGATGTCGAATTTGCCGTCGCACGCACGGGTCGTGATCATCGGTGGGGGAGCGATCGGCGCTTCCTCGCTCTACCATCTTGCCAAGGCCGGCTGGACCGATTGCGTGCTTCTGGAAAAGAACGAGCTGACGGCGGGCTCGACCTGGCATGCGGCCGGCAACGTGCCGACGTTTTCGTCCTCCTGGTCGATCATGAACATGCAGCGCTACTCGGCATCGCTCTATCGCGACCTCGGCGCACTCGTCGATTATCCGATGAACTATCACGTCACTGGCTCAATCCGGCTCGGCCACTCCAAGGAGCGCCTCCAGGAGTTCAAGCGCGTCGTCGGCATGGGTCGCTACCAGGGCATGGATCTCGATATCCTGTCGCCCGACGAGATGCGCGCCCGCTACCCTTTCCTCGAAACGCACGAGCTGACCGGCGCGCTCTACGATCCCTATGACGGTGACATCGACCCGGCGCAGCTGACGCAGGCGCTCGCCAAGGGCGCGCGCGACATGGGCGCAAAAATCATCCGCTTCTGTCCCGTCACGGCGGCGCGCCGAGAGAACGACGAATGGGTGATCACCACACCGCAGGGCGAAATCCGCTGCGAATACGTCGTCAACGCCGCCGGCTACTATGCCCGCGAGGTCGGCAAGATGTTCGGCCGCGACGTGCCGATGATGGTGATGAGCCATCAGTATATCCTGTTCGACGAGATCCCGGAGCTTGCCGCCTGGTCGAAGGAGGCGGGCCACAAGCTGCCGCTTCTTCGCGACGTCGACAGCTCCTACTATCTCCGCCAGGAGAAGAACGGCATGAACCTCGGGCCCTATGAGCGCAACTGCCGCGCCCATTGGATAACGCCTGACGATCCGATGCCAGAGGATTTCTCCTTCCAGCTCTTCCCCGACGATCTCGATCGGCTGGAATGGTACCTGAACGACGCCGTCGAACGCGTACCGATCCTCGGCACGGCCGGGCTGTCGCGGATCATCAACGGCCCGATCCCCTATGCACCCGACGGCAACCCGCTGATCGGCCCAATGCCGGGCGTGCCCAATGCGTTTGAGGCTTGCGTCTTTACCTTCGGCATCTGTCAGGCCGGCGGCGCCGGCAAGGTACTGGCCGAATGGATCACCGAGGGCCAGACGGAGTGGGACATGTGGTCCTGCGACCCACGCCGTTGCACCGACTATACCGACCAGGACTATTGTATCGCCAAGGGCATGGAGATCTACGGCCACGAGTACGCGATGCATTTCCCGAAACACTATTGGGCGGCGGGCCGCGGCAAGAAGTTGTCACCGATCCACGACCGGATCCAGGCACTCGGTGCGCAGTTCAAGCCCTATAACGGCTGGGAGCGCGCCATGTGGTACGCCAAACCCGGCGACGACACCTCTGAAGGTGCGACGCAGACCTGGGGTCGCGCGGGGCCGTGGGCGAAGCGCATCGAGGAGGAGTGTCTGGCCGTGCGCGATGCCGCCGGCATTCTCGATTTGCCGGGCTTCTCGCGCTTCCGGGTGAAGGGCGAGGGGGCGACCGCGTGGCTTTCGGGCCTCATCACCGGGCGCGTGCCGAAGCCGGGTCGTATCGGCCTTGCCTATTTCGCGGACGACAAGGGCCGGATCGTCACCGAAATGTCGGTCATGATGATTGACGAGGACTTCTTCTTCCTGATCACCGCCGCAACGGCGCAGTGGCACGATTTCGAGTGGCTGACGAAGCACCGGCCGGCCAATGCCGCCTTCACCATCGACGATGTCACCAAGTCCTTCTCCTGCCAGATCCTGACCGGGCCGAAGTCGCGCGCGATCCTCGCCGAGGTCAGCGATGCTGATCTCGCCAAGGGCTGGCTGACGCACCAGACCGCTCAGATCGCCGGCCGCTATTGCCAGCTGGTGCGTGTCTCCTTCGCCGGCGAGCTCGGCTGGGAAATCCACACCAAGGTGGAGGATACGGCCGTCATCTTCGACGCCGTCTGGGCGGCCGGTCAGAAGCATGGCCTCAAACCCTTCGGCATGGAGGCGCTCGACAGCCTGCGCATCGAGAAGGGCTATCGCGCCTGGAAGGGCGATCTTTCGACCGACTACACCATCCTGCAGGGCGGGCTCGAGCGCTTCGTCGACTGGGGCAAGCCCGGCTTCAAGGGCAAGGCGGCGTTGGAGCGCGAAAAGCAGCAGGGCGTGAGCAAGCGCTTCGTCACCCTGACGGTCGCCGCCGACGGCTGCGACGCGCCTTACATGTCGACGCTCTGGTCCGATGGTCAGGTGGTCGGCGAGACGACCTCGGGCAATTGGGGCTACCGGGTCGGCAAGTCGATCGCGCTTGGCATGCTGCGCGCTGATCTTGCCGTGCCCGGCAAGGAAATCGAGGTCGAGATCTTCGGCGACCGCTTCAAGGCGACGGTCGAGGCGGACCAGCCGCTCTGGGATCCCTCCAATGAAAGACTGCGCGCATGACCAAGCCCATTCCCTCGAAAGCCCGTGCGGTCATCATCGGCGGCGGCGTTTCCGGCTGTTCCGTCGCCTATCATCTCGCCAAGCTCGGCTGGACCGACGTGGTGCTGCTCGAGCGCAAGCAGCTGACCTCGGGCACGACCTGGCATGCGGCCGGCCTTATCGGCCAGCTGCGCGCGTCGCAAAACATGACGCGGCTGGCGAAATATTCCGCCGATCTTTACGTCAAGCTCGAGGCCGAGACCGGCATTTCCACCGGCATGCGCCAGAACGGCTCGATCACGGTGGCGCTGACGGAGGAACGCAAGGAGGAAATCTATCGCCAGGCGTCATTGGCGCGCGCCTTCAATGTCGACGTGCGCGAGATCACGCCTGATGAAGTGAAGGCGATGTATCCGCACCTCAACACTTCGGACGTGAAGGCGGCGGTGCATCTGCCGCTCGATGGCCAATGCGATCCGGCCAACATCGCCATGGCGCTGGCCAAGGGGGCGCGGCAGAACGGCGCGACGATCATCGAGGGCGTCAAGGTGACGGCCGTGCTGAAGAAGGACGGCCGGGTCACCGGCGTCACTTGCGAGCAGAACGGCGAGACCTACACAATCGAGACGGATCATGTCGTCAACTGCGCCGGCATGTGGGGCCGGGAGTTCGCGCGGCAATCCGGCGTCACCGTGCCGCTGCACGCCTGCGAGCATTTCTACATCGTCACCGAGGCGATCCCGGAGCTCAAGCGCCTGCCAGTGCTGCGCGTGCCGGACGAGTGCACCTATTACAAGGAGGATGCCGGCAAGATGCTGATCGGCGCCTTCGAGCTCAAGGCCAAGCCCTGGGGCATGGACGGCATCCGCGAGGATTTCTGCTTCGACCAGCTGCCTGACGATTTCGACCACTTCGCGCCGATCCTGGAGATGGCGGTCAACCGCATGCCGATGCTGGAAACGGCGGGCATCCACACCTTCTTCAACGGCCCCGAAAGCTTCACGCCCGACGACCGCTACTATCTCGGCGAAGCGCCCGAAGTGAAGGGCTATTGGGTGGCAGCCGGCTACAATTCGATCGGCATCGTCTCCTCCGGCGGCGCCGGCATGGCGCTCGCCCAATGGATGAACGACGGCGAGCCGCCCTTCGATCTCTGGGAAGTGGATATCCGCCGGGCGCAGCCGTTCCAGAAGAACCGCGCCTATCTCAAGGATCGCGTCTCGGAGACGCTCGGCCTGCTCTATGCCGATCACTTCCCCTATCGCCAGATGGCGACAGCGCGCGGCGTGCGGCGTTCGCCGCTGCACGAACACCTGAAAGCGCGCGGCGCCGTGTTCGGCGAAGTCGCGGGATGGGAGCGCGCCAATTGGTTTGCAAATGACGGTCAGGAGCGCGAATACCGCTATTCCTGGAAGCGGCAGAATTGGTTCGAGAACCAGAAGGCCGAGCATCTCGCCGTGCGCAACGGCGTCGGCCTGTTCGACATGACCTCGTTCGGCAAGATCCGGGTGGAGGGGCGCGATGCGCTTTCCTTCCTGCAGCGGCTCTGCGCCAACGAGATGAACGTCGAGCCCGGCCGCATCGTTTACACCCAGATGCTGAACGCCCGCGGCGGCATCGAAAGCGATCTGACGGTGACGCGTCTTTCGGAAACCGCCTTCCTGCTGGTCGTGCCGGGCGCCACGCTGCAGCGCGACCTTGCCTGGCTGCGCAAACATCTCGCCGATGAATTTGTCGTCATCACCGATGTCGGCGCCGGCGAAAGCGTGCTCTGCGTCATGGGGCCGAAGGCGCGCGAGCTGATGCAGAAGGTGAGCCCCAACGATTTTTCGAATGCCGCCCATCCCTTCGGCACGGCACGCGAGATCGAGGTCGGCATGGGCCTCGCCCGTGCGCACCGCGTTACCTATGTCGGCGAGCTCGGCTGGGAGCTCTATGTCTCGACCGACCAGACGGCGCACGTGTTTGAGGCGCTGGAGGAGGCGGGGCAGGATCTGGGGCTCAAGCTCTGCGGCATCCATACGCTCGACAGCTGCCGGATTGAGAAGGCGTTCCGCCATTTCGGCCACGACATCACCGACGAGGACCATGTGCTCGAAGCCGGTCTCGGCTTTGCGGTCAAAGCCGACAAGGGCGAATTCATCGGTCGGGAAGCGGTGCTTGCCAAGCACAATCGCGGTCTTTCACGCCGACTGGTGCAGTTCCGTCTCGCCGATCCGGAGCCGCTGCTCTTCCACAACGAGGCGATCGTTCGCGATGGCAAGATCGTCGGAACGATCACATCAGGCAATTACGGCCACCACCTCGGCGGCGCCATCGGCCTCGGCTACGTGCCCTCGGAAGGCGAGAGCGCAGACGACGTGCTCGGCTCGCGCTTCGAGATCGAGATCGCCGGGACGCGGGTCGCGGCCGAGGCGTCGCTGAAGCCGATGTACGACCCGCGGGCGGAGCGGGTGCGGATGTAGGTGAGGCGTTTGGGCGTCGGGCATCGTGTTCGGTGCTTGAGGACTGCCCCTCATCCGCCTGCCGGCACCTTCTCCCGTTCTGACGGGGAGAAGGGACGCGTGGCGCCGGACTCGTTCCCTCTCTCCGCAGGCGGGGAAAGGGGCAGGGGACGGACGAGGCGGGCGCAGAAGACAGATAATCCTCTTCCTCATGAACGGTGAGGAGGGGAACGAGCGGGATCAGCATGTCCCTTCTCCCTGTCAAAACGGGGAGAAGGTGCCGGCAGGCGGATGAGGGGCTTTAATCTCACCGCGCGAATGAGGGGGCAAGCTGCCCCATTGGGAGATGATGATGGCTGACGATTGTGCAGTTGCGGCTTCGAGACGGTCCGGCGGGCGGGCGGCGCGGGTGGCGCTGCGTTCGGCGCCGCTGGCCGAAAACATCCGGCCGGTGCGGCCCGGCCTTTCCGGCGGGCAATACAAGCCGCTGACCGATGCCGGCGTGAAGCGCATCCATGAGGCGGCGCTCGATGCGCTCGAACAGATCGGGCTCGCCAACGCGCCGAAATCGGGCATCGAGATCATGACCGCCGCAGGCGCCATTCTCGGCGACGATGGGCGCATCCGCTTCCCGCGTGCCCTGGTCGAGGACATGCTGGCGATCGCCGCGCGCGACATCACGCTTCATGCCCGCGATCCGAAGCAGGATCTCGAACTCAGCGGCACCCGCGTCTATTACGGCACGGCCGGTGCTGCGGTGCATATCGTCGACGTCGAGAAACGCGAATATCGCGAGTCCACCGCCAAGGACCTATTGAACGCCGCACAGCTCGTCCATCACCTCGACAACGTGCACTTCTTCCAGCGCGCCATGGTCTGTCGCGATGTAGCCGACAACTTCCTGATGGACGTCAACACGCTCTATGCCTGCTGCGCCGGCACTACCAAGCACGTAGGCACCAGCTTTTCCGATCCTTCGCATGTCGATGGTTGCTTCGATCTCATCCACATGATCGCCGGCGGCGAGGACAAGTGGCGGGCGCGGCCCTTCGTTTCCAACTCGAACTGCTTCGTCGTGCCGCCGATGAAGTTTGCCGAGGAAAGCTGCATCACCATGGAAAAGTGCATCCGCGCCGGGATGCCGATCCTCTTACTTTCGGCCGGCCAGGCGGGTGCGACCGCACCGGCGCCGCTGGCAACCGCGATTGTCCAGGCGGTCGCCGAATGCCTGGCGGGCGTCGTCTATGTCAACGCCATGTCGCCCGGCCATCCCGCAGTCTTCGGCACCTGGCCGTTCGTCTCGGATCTACGCACCGGGGCGATGTCCGGCGGCTCCGGCGAGCAGGCGCTGCTGACGGCCGGCTGCGCGCAGATGCACCAGTTCTACCGCCTGCCCGGTGGGGCCGCTGCCGGCATTGCCGACGCCAAGCTACCGGATATGCAGGCCGGCTGGGAGCAGGCGATCTCCAATGTCATGGCCGGGCTTTCCGGCCTCAACATGGTCTATGAGGCCGTCGGCATGCATGCCTCGCTGCTCGGCTTCTGCCTGGAGTCTCTGGTGCTCGGCGACGATCTGCTCGGCCAGGTGCAGCGCTGCATCCGCGGCATCGACGTGACGGAGGATTCGGTCTCGCTCGAGACCATGCGCTCGGTCTGCCTCGATGGCCCGGGTCACTATCTCGGCCATCCGCAGACGCTTGGGCTGATGCAGACGGAATACATCTATCCGGCCGTCGCCGATCGCACGAGCCCGAAGGAATGGGTCGAGATCGGCCGCCCCGATCTGGTGGCGCGGGCGATCGAGAGGAAAAACCGCATTCTGGCCGAAGCAGCCCCTTCGGTGATCGCGCCGGATATCGATCGGGCGATCAGGGAGAGGTTCCAGATCTTCTGCTGAGTTTAGCTCTCCGCCCCGGTCGCGGGGCGGGGGCAGCGGGGGCCAGGTCTGGCCGATCCGTCATCTACAGATTGCAAGGACTACGTCGAGCTGAGGTGTCGCCGAAGTTCGCGAGCGATGGCGTTTGCATTGGGGACGGAGGCGTAGGTGCTTGAAGCTGCCCCTCGTTCGCGTGGTGGGGGAAGGCGCCCCTCATCCGGCCTGCCGGCCACCTTCTCCCCGTTCTGACGGGGAGAAGGAGACGCCTGGCCAGCCCCAAGCCTCAGGCGGCGAGGCGAGAGGAGGCGGCGCCTTTCGACGTCGCGCTCCAAGAGAGCAGACGAGGGAAGGGAAACGCGCCGCGATGCTGGCGCGGACCTGGGCGGGGCGGATGTCCTGGCGCAAACGGCTACTTTCCCCTCTCCCCGCGCGCGGGGAGAGGGTCAGGGTGAGGGGCGGATCTCGCACCAACGGCAGAGGGCGCGCCATCCGGTGCCCGATGAAATTTACACGCGCGCCGGAACGCGGTCCTTCCGGTCCAATTGTTGGAGTTCAACCCCATGCTCGTTTCGGAGCTCAAGACTACGACTGTCACCGGCGACCGCATCGACCAGTTGATTGCCGCCCATCGTCCCGGCCATGGGTTGGCGCGCGCCTTCTATCTCGACCCGGAGATTTATGAACGCGATCTTGAGCGCCTCTTCCGCCGCCATTGGCACTGCGTGGCGCACGAGAGCGCGATCCCGAACGTCAATGACTTCGAGGTGTTCCGCATGGCCTCCGAGCAGGTGATCGTCACCCGCACGGCCAGTGGCGAGATCCACGCGATGCTCAATGTCTGCCGCCATCGCGGCGCCGAGGTCTGCGCCAAGAAGAAGGGCAATGCCCGCGCCTTCGTCTGCCCTTACCATGCCTGGACCTATGGCAATGACGGCGCGCTGAAGGCGGCGCGGTTGATGCCGAAGGATTTCCGGCGCGAAGACCATGGGCTGAAGAAGCTCCATGTGCGTGTCATCGAAGGGCTGATCTTCATCTCATTCGCCGACCAGCCGCTCGATTTCAGCGATGTCGAGCATCTCCTGCACGCGACCTGCGGGCAATATGGCTGGGGGTCGGCCAAGATCGCCCATCGCCAGACCTATCCGGTCGATGCCAACTGGAAGCTCGCGGTCGAGAACTATGTCGAGTGCTATCACTGCGGTCCGGCGCATCCGGAATATTCCGAAACGCATGCGCTGGAACAGCCGCTGCACATGATCGAGGAACTGAACGCCCGGATGGAGGCGCGCACCTGCGAACTCGGCATCGAGGTCGGCTCCGGCAACCATTGGCAGACATCTGTCACGGGGAAGGAGGCGGTGCACGCCTTCCGCTATCCGCTCTATGACGGCGCCAAGACCGGCAGCAAGGACGGCCAGGCGCTGAGCCGGCTCATGGGGCGTTTCAGCGATTTCGACGGCGGCGTCACCTCGATCCACTTGGGCGGCACCACTTTCCTCGTCTGCTATCCCGATCATGGCATGATCTACCGTTTCATCCCGAAGACGGCGGAGACGTCGGAGATGGAGCTGATCTGGCTGGTCGACGGCAAGGCCGAGGAAGGGTGCGACTACGATCTCGACAGGTTGACCTGGCTGTGGAAGGTGACGACCGAGGAGGACAAGGCGATCATCGAGCACACGTCGCGCGGCGTGCGCTCGCACTATTTCGTGCCGGGTCCGATCGCGCCGATGGAGCATAACGAGCTTCGTTACATCAACTGGTATCTCGACGAGATCAGCCGACCGGTCTGATCCATCTCATCAACCGAGTGGGATCGGCCGAGGCCGTCCCACCTAATCTCTGCGATCGAAATGGGTCCGGAGCGCCACATGCGTCTGCACAGTGGCGATACCCGGGATCAGGGAAATCTGCCGGCGGATCGTGTCGAGGTCGCCGTTCGTAGCGCATTCGACGAGCACCATCAGATCGGTGGAGCCGGCGAGCGACCAGCATGTGACGACCGGCGACATGGCGGAAAGGTGCGGCACGATGTGGTCGCAATTCTTGCTGGACTGGAACGTGATGGCGACCAAGGCCCTGACCGTCGGGTTCTTGTCCTCGACGCCGAGACGGATGGTGTAGCCGGCGACGACGCCCTTGGCTTCGAGGCGCCGCAGACGCTCGTGCACGCCGCTGCGCGAGAGGCCGGCATGTCGGGCGAGCGCCACCAGGCTCTGGCGTGAATCCTGGCGAAGCGCTGCCAGCAGCAGCCGATCCTTGTCGTCGAGTTCCGTCAAATTGTATCTCCTTTTGCGCGAAGTCCGGACGTTTGTCCGGTTTGGCGCCATATTGTCCAGTGAAACCGGACGATAGGACAGATAGCTTCCTTCTCGCAACGAAGGAGCTTTGCCATGAAAATACCAGTCGTGCCCGACAATGCCGTGCTGCTGCCGATCGACATGCAGCAGGCTTTCGACAGCGCCCCCTGGCCGCGCCGATGGAATGCCGATATCGACCGGAACGGTCTCACTCTGCTTGCCGCCTGGCGCGCGGCCGGCCGGCCGGTGATCCATGTCCGCCATGACAGCGTCATGCCGGGCTCGACGCTTGGAGCCGGTGCACCCGGCAATGCCTTCCGGCCCGGCTTCGAGCCGCAGGCCGGCGAACCACTCGTCACCAAGAGCGTCAACGCGGCCTTCATCGGTACCGATCTCGACCTCAGGCTTCGGCGTCTCGGCGTCGATACAGTCGTTACCTTCGGCATCTCGACCGACATGTGTGTCTCCACCTCGGTGCGCGTTGGCGCCAATCTCGGCTACCGCATGATCCTCGTCGAGGATGCGTGCGATTGCTTCGACCAGCCGGATGGAGATGGAACGGTAATCGCGGCCCGGGATGTCCACCGGGCCCATGTCGCGACCTTGCGCGCCGAGTTCGCCGAGGTGACGACGACGGTTGCCTTCGTCGAAGCCCTACGCCGTCCGGACGCCGCCTAGAGTGTCCCACTCTCCTGTCGAATCGCTGAGCGCGCGCTGTTCACAAGCGATTCCTGATAAACTTTGAAGCGGGTTTCCGCCGGAATTGTGTCGCATTCCGGGCATTGCACCCGCTGTTCACCGGTTTGTGCCGCGGACCTCGACGATGTCGGCCGTCCATTTCGGCGCCGTCAGGCTCTGGCCTTCGCGGTTCGGAAAGGTGAGGAAAGTCTCGAACGGCCGGCTCTGGCCGGCCGGCACCCGGGCGAGAATGAGGGCCGCGTCGTCGCCGATCGTCTGGCAGACGTCGTCCGGGCAATCTTCCAGCGTGACGGAGAGGCGGAAATATTCGAGCAGCGTCTGGCCCTTGTTCGTCACCGTGCCACGCAGGCGGAAGCTTCGTCCCGGTTGGCTTTGCTCGAAGGTCAGGCCATCAAGCGCAATGTCGGCGGCGGTCAGGCCCGCGGGCTGCGTCGTCTGGACCGGTTCAGGTGCTGCGGGCTTGCGACCGTCGCGATCGCTGAACCAGATGATGAAGGCGACGAGCAGGCCGACCGCTACGGCAACTGAGAGGATCGGTTCCGCCCATTGGCGAAAACGGCTGAAGCGCGTTGCCAGATACACAACGACAAGACCCAGCGGTAACGCAATCAACCAAAGCATCCGGATCCTCCTCACCGCATCATTCCTTGAATCGGATTCGATGCAAGAGGGAAACCATGCAGCCGATCAAAGCTTTAGACGGTCCTTGCCCTCAAGAGGCAAGGCCGTGACCGCACTTATATAGGGTGCTCGGCGGCTGACAACACGCGACCATAAGCAGCAGCCGATGGTTCTCGGCCAAGGACGGACTCTATTGCTGGTGAGGACAAAGCGGATGCTAGTCCGCCGGTTTCAGGTCCACCCAGTAGGTGCCTTCGAACGGGACCGCGGCGAAGCGGGTGTTGATCTCGGCAAGGCTTTTCTTCTGGTCGAGATCGGAAAAGAGATCCGGCCGGATCCAGGCGGCGAAGGCCTCTGCCGCGACGATGTTGAGCGGGATGGCGTTGAAGAAGTTCCAAAGCCCATGGACGCGCTTTTCCTGTACGGCGCGGATGCTCGAAAGGGCGGGCGCCTCGATCGTGCGGGCGAGCGTCTGTTGCGCTTCGTCTTCGCTGATACCCGGGCCGATCGAGAGCGTGCCGTACTTGCCGCCGGGCGAGGAGGTAGCGATGTAGATGTCGGGATTGGCGGCCATGACCGCCTCGGCGTTGACCGTGCCGCCCGGCCGCGGCAGCGTGCCTTCGGCGATGTTGCGGCCGCCGGCAATCGTCAGGAACTCGCCGAGGCCGCCGGTGCCATAGGCCCAGCAGCAGCGGTCGGCCTGGGGGAAGGCGTCCATCAGCACCAGAGGGCGTGGCTCCGGCCTGGCGGCGAGGCGCGCCCGGATCAAGGCCAGCTTGTCCTCGTAGAACTGAGCGAAGGCGTCTGCCTGTTCGTCCCGTTCGAGGATCTTGCCGAGCAGGCGCATCATGCGCGGCGTGCTCGTCAGCGGATCATTGTTGAAGTCGACGACGATGACAGGAACACCGATGCCGGTCAGATAGTCGATGGCGCGCTTGCCGGGTTCGGTGTCGGCCTGCCAATTGGCGAGGATCGCAAGGTCGGCCTTCAGCGTCAGCAGCGTCTCGAAGGAAAGGCCCGGGCCGGTTCCGTCGTCGATCTGCGGGACGTCTGCGATCGCGGGAAACTTCCGCCGGAAGCTTTCGTAGATCTCGGGATTGTCGCCCTTCATGTCGCCGGACCAGCCGGCAAGCAGGCTGACGGGATCGGGATGGATCAGCGACAGCGCGACGAGATTGAAACCGCTGCCGAGCAGGATCGCCTTGGGCTTTGCCGGGAGCGTCACCTCGCGGCCGATCGCATCGGTGACGGTCATCGGCCATTGGCCTTCCGCATGGGCGGCGGTTGCGAGCGTCAGAGCAGCAAGGATGACGAGGAAGAACCGCCGGGCGGTCTGGAAAATGCAGCGATGAGGCAAGCCTATTGGTTCCTTTGGCTAGGAAGGGCGCAGAGGCTGCCGCAGCTCGGCACGCCGGGCAGCAGGTAGCGCAGGCAGCAGATCTTGCGGCGGCAGACGCGAGCGCCGTCTTCTTCCTCGTGGCGGAGGCAATCGAAGAAGGGATTGGGCGTGCCGTCCGGCAGGGACTTGCTGCCGATGAGGGCATCGGCCTGGGCGTTCAGCGGCTCGATGCCCGAGGCCCGCAGCGCATAGTCGATGTAGACGAGCGCATTGTTCCAGGCGAGTTTCGGGGCGATGCCGCCGACGGACTTGAGGTAACCGACGACCTCGCGCAGATGCCCTTGCATCAGCGGTGCGAGCGTCGCGAAGACGTCGGTGTCATCGCCCGCCTGCCAGTCGCCCGATGTGGCGACGCCGAAGGTTCGGGGCAGGCCGTCTTCGGCAAGCGCCACTTTCATCTGATCGAAGGTGACGGGGAGCACCTGATGGTCGAGCACGCGCGCCACCAGATAGGGGATGGTGAGGCTCGAGAAATAATAGAGCGACCACATGGAGGCGACGGCGCGCCGATCGCTGGCTCCGGATTTTTCCGTGTAGACGTCGAGCGCCCGGTCGAAGGCGCCAGAGGCGAAGAAGTCCGGCAGCGCAACGCCGTCGGAGAGTTCGTCCGAGAGCACCATCTTCTCGTTGCACCAGGCATGGGTGCCGGCAAAGGCGGCCGACAGCGCCTTGGGGCCGCCTGTCGCGACGACTGGTTCGGAAACGGCAACCGTCATGGCGTCACCCGCATCCGGGCAAGCCCGATCGGAAACTCAGCCGTGAAAGAACGCTGTCCTGCAAGCATGCAACACCTTCTGAGCGCGGTCAGAAACTCATAAGGTGATCGTGTTACTCAAGATTTCGTGCGGCGCAAGTCATTTATGAGTTTTACAATCATGATTTGCGGACAAAAGGAGAGCGCAGCCACAAGCCGGAGCTTGCGGCTGCCAATGCGCAAGGCTAAGCGCCGCCCGTTACATCAGACCGAGCTGCTTGTAGAAGCCGAGGGCGTCGTAATAGTCGTTCTGGGCGGCGATCTTGCCGTCCTTGATGGTGAAGACCGAAGCGCCGGTGAACTTGAAGCTCTTGTTGGTCGCGGCCGTGCCATCCGCCCAGGCGCCTGAGTTGGTGCCGGAGAACTCCCATTCGAAGGAGACCTTGTCGCCGGCTGCGATTGGGTCGCCCTTCATGGTCCAGACCGCATCGGGAACCGCGTTCAGGAAGTTGTCGATGACGCCGGTCTTGGCGGCATCTTTCCCGGTGACCGGCTTGCCGACGGACGCGTCGTAATAGGTCACGTCGTCGGCGAAGTAGGATGCGGCCTTGGCCGAGTCATGGGCGTTCCAGGCCGCGACATAGGCCGCGACCACATCCGGCGCGGCGTCGGCGGCGAAGGCCGCCGGCGAGAGCACCAGGGCGCTGAGGCTCAGAGCGCCTGCAGCAACAAGCAATTGACGACGGTACATGGCAAACTTCTCCCGTTTGTTTTCGTTTGCATGCGATATGCGAGCCGAGCTCAGGCGCGTGTGCGCCTCAGCCGTGGTTGATCATGATGTGGCGAACGGCGGTGTAGTCCTCGAGCGCATAGACCGACATGTCCTTGCCGTAGCCCGATTGCTTGACGCCGCCATGCGGCATCTCGTTGGTCAGCATGAAATGGGTGTTGATCCAGGTGCAGCCGTATTGCAGCCGCGAGGCTGCCTTCATCGCCCGGGAGATGTCCTTGGTCCAGACGGAGGAGGCGAGGCCGTAGTCGCTGTCATTGGCCCAGGCGATCGCATCGTCCTTGCCGGTGAAGCGGGTGACCGAGACAACCGGGCCGAAGACTTCGCGGCGGACGATCTCGTCCTCCTGGGTGGCACCGGCGACCACGGTCGGCTGGAAGAAGAAGCCATCGCTGCTGCCGGCGCTGCCGCCGGTGGTGATCTCGATGTGCTTCTGGTCGGCGGCACGCTCGACGAAGCTTGCAACGCGATCGCGCTGGCGGCGCGAAATCAGCGGGCCGATCTCGTTTTCGGTGTCGTCGGCAAGATTGTAGCGGATGGTCGAGACGGCGGAGGTAAGGTCGGCGACCAGCTTCTCGTAGATGCCGGCTTCGGCATAGATGCGGCAGGCGGCGGTGCAGTCCTGGCCGGCATTGTAGTAGCCGAAGGTGCGGATGCCATTGACCACCGCTTCGAGATCGGCGTCGTCATAGACGATAACAGGGGCCTTGCCGCCGAGCTCCAGATGCGTGCGCTTGACGGTCTTGGCGGCGGCCGCCAGCACCTTCTTGCCGGTGGCGATGTCGCCGGTGATCGAGACCATAGAGATCTTCGGATGGTTGATCAGCGCATTGCCGACGGTTTCGCCACGGCCGGAAATGACGTTGACGACGCCTTCCGGCAGGATGTCGGCGAGCACGCGGGCAAGCTTCAGCGCCGTTAGCGGCGTCTGCTCGGAGGGCTTGAAGACGACGGTATTGCCGCCGGCGATTGCCGGCGCCAGCTTCCAGGCCATCATCATCAGCGGATAGTTCCAGGGGGCGATCGAGCCGACGATGCCGATCGGGTCGCGGCGGATCATCGAGGTGTGGCCGGGCAGGTATTCGCCAGCTGTCGGCGCATGCAGGTTGCGCACGGCGCCGGCGAAGAAGCGCCAGCAGTCGACGATGGCCGGCAGTTCGTCGTTCTTCACCGCGTTGATCGGCTTGCCGCAGTTCAGCGCCTCAAGGGCTGCAAAGCCGTCCGCATCCTTCTCGATCGCATCGGCGATCTTGAGCAGATAGTTGGAGCGCTCGGCCGGCGTGGTCTGCGACCAGCTGGTGAAAGCCTGCTCGGCGGCGTCGACAGCCGCCTCGACCTGGGTATGCGAGGCTTCCGGCAGGTCGACGATCTTGCCGCCCGTCCGCGGGTTCAGGATGTGTTCGTCGGCCTCGGTGCCGGCTTCGAAGCGCGATCCGATCAGCAGTTGGGTGTCCATGTCTGTTCTCCCTTGATAGTCGAGTTATTTGCCGGCACCGGCGATCTGGTCGCCGTCGCGGGTGAGGTAGTAGGCGCCGAGGATCGGCAGGAAGGTGACGAGCACCACGACCATGGCGACGACATTGGTCACCGGGCGCTGGCGCGGGCGGATCAGCTCTTCGAGCATCCAGATCGGCAGGGTCGATTGCTGGCCGGCGGTAAAGGTGGTGACGATCACCTCGTCGAAGGACAGCGCGAAGGCGAGCATGCCGCCGGCGAGCAACGCCGTGCCGATGTTCGGCAGGATGATGTGGCGGAAGGTCTGGAAGCCGTCGGCGCCGAGATCCATCGAGGCTTCGATCAGCGAGCCTGATATCCGCCGGAAGCGGGCGACCGCATTGTTGTAGACGACGACGATGCAGAAGGTCGCGTGGCCGAGAACGATGGTCCAGAAGGAAAAGGGGATATCGGCCATCGAGAAGGCGGAGCGCAGCGCAATGCCGGTGATGATGCCGGGAAGCGCGATCGGCAGGATGACAAGCAGCGAGATCGTCTCGCGGCCGAAGAAGCGCGTCTGGCTGACGGCGGCCGCACAGAGCGTGCCGAGCACCAGCGCCACCGACGTGGCTATCGCGGCGACCTTGACCGAGAGCGTCAGCGCCGCCCAGACGTCGGGCCGGTTCCAGGCAACGGCGAACCATTGCGCGGTCAGCCCCGGCGGCGGGAACTGGTAGCTCTTTTCCTCCGTCGTAAAGGCGTAGAGGAAGATCAATAGGATCGGCAGGTGCAGGAAGGCAAGGCCGGCGGCGGCCGCGATCTTCAAGCCCATCGGCGAGCGGTTCAAGCGATCAGAGCGCATCGAAAGCCCCCATGCGTTTGGCCACAAACAGGTAGGCGCCCATGATGACGATCGGCACCACCGTGAAGGCGGCGGCGAGCGGGATGTTGCCGGCGGTGCCCTGCTGAGCATAGACCGCCTGGCCGATGAACAGCCGGGACGAGCCGACGATCTGCGGGATGATGTAGTCGCCGAGCGTCAGCGAGAAGGTGAAGATCGAGCCGGCGACGATGCCCGGCAGCGCTAAGGGAAAGAGCACGTGACGGAAGGTCTGCGCCGGCGTGCCGCCGAGATCCGAGGAAGCCTCAATCAGGTTGCCCGGTACGCGCTCGAGCGCTGCCTGGATCGGCAGGATCATGAAGGGCAGCCAGACATAGACGAAGACGATGAAGGTGCCGGTATAGCTGACCGAGAGCGAGTTGCCGCCGACGACGGGAAGCGACAGCCAACCGTCGAGCAGCCAGAGCAGGTGCAGCTTTTCGAAGATCCAGGTGAGGATGCCTTCCTTGGCGAGGATCAGCTTCCAGGCGTAGATCTTGACCAGATAGCTCGACCAGAGCGGCAGCATGACGCCGAGATAGAAGAGCACCTTCCATTTTCCCTGCGCGTAGCGCGCCGCGTAATAGGCGATCGGGAAGGCGATGACGGCGGAAGCGAGCGTGACGGTTGCCGCCATCGTCACCGTGCGCAGGATGATGTCGAGATTGGTTTCGCTCAAAAGCTGGCGATAGGTCGCCAGCGTGAACTCGTAATTGATCAGGCCGGAGAAATCGTCGATCGAGAAGAAGCTCTGCAGCAACAGCGCAAAGAGCGAGCCCAGATAGACGACGCCGAGCCAGAGCAGCGGCGGCGCAAGCATCACCGTCAGCAGCAGATGCGGGTGCTTCCAGAAAAAGTCCGACAGGCGGCCGGCGGGGCCGCGGCGCTCGGGCAGAACGAGGGGTTCGGCAAAGGCGGTCATGCGTCCTCCATCGGGTGCAGCTCGTCGGCGGCGAAGCTGATGGTGACGGGGCTGCCGACCGCAGGCACGGTGAGCGCTGCGGGGCTGGCGACGGCGACACGGGCCCCATCGACATCGACGACGACGCGGTTGACGGCGCCGAGGAAACTATGGGCCGAGACGGTGCCCGAAAGGCTGAGCGCGCCGGTCCACGGGGTGGAGATGGAGATCGCCTCCGGGCGCAGGCTGGCGGAGGGTGCCTTCAAACCGAGCCGCTGGCAGATTTTTTCCGGCAGCACGTTGGACGAACCGACGAAATCGGCAACGAACCGCGTCTTCGGCTGCTTGTAGACGTCTTCGGGGCTGCCGAGCTGCTGGATGCGGCCATCGTTGAAGACGGCGATGCGGTCGGCCATGGACAGCGCCTCGCCCTGGTCGTGGGTCACGAAGACGAAGGTGATGCCGAGCGATTTCTGCAGGCTCTTCAGCTCCTCCTGCATCTGCTCGCGCAGCTTCAGATCAAGCGCGCCGAGCGGTTCGTCGAGCAAAAGCACCTTGGGCTTGTTGACGAGCGCCCGGGCGAGCGCCACGCGCTGACGCTGGCCGCCGGAGAGTTGTCCGGGGCGGCGAGTGCCGTAGCCCGGCAACTTGACCATGGCGAGCGCGTCCTCGGCTGCCTTGCGGCGTTCCTCGCGGCCGACGCCCTTGACCATCAGCCCGTAGGCGACGTTGTCGAGGATCGAGAGATGCGGGAAGAGGGCGTAGTCCTGAAACACCGTGTTGACGCTACGCCGATAGGGCGGCACGCCCTCGGCCGTCTCGCCGAAGATCTCGATATGGCCGCCGGTCGGCTGCTCGAAGCCGGCCATCAAGCGGAGACACGTGGTCTTGCCCGAGCCGGAGGGACCGAGCATGGCGAAGAATTCGCCCTCGGCGATTTCGAGGTTCACGCCATCGACGGCGCGCACGGCGCCGAAGTGGCGGGAAACATTGTCGAAGAGAACGGCGGTGGTCATTGAAGTACTCCGGAAAGTGTGGCCCCTCATCCCCGCGGTGAGGGGAAGCGCCCCTCATCCGCCCTGCCGGGCACCTTCTCCCCGCAGGCGGGGCGAAGGGGACTCGTGGCGGGCGTCTTGCCTCAAAGGTCACGCCCGAGGCTTGGCCGGGGGCGTTCCCTCTCCCCGCGTGCGGGGAGAGGGCTAGGGTGAGGGGCGATGCTTGCGATGTGGTCGCGACGGCTCAGCGGCCGCCGATCACGCCGATGTAGTCGGAGACCCAGCGGTGATAGGGCACGCATTCGCCCTGGCTTTCGCACTTCGTAACCGGCGTCTTCCAGAACTTGACCTTGTCGAAGTCCTCATAGCCATTGGTCTTGCAGCCGGCGTCGGTCAAAAGGTCGTTGCCCTTGCAGGCGGCACCGACGGACGGGTTGGCGCCGAACCAGGCGGAGACGTCGCCCTGCACCTTCGGCGACAGCGAGTGCTCCATCCACATATAGGCGCAGTTCGGATGGGCGCTTTCGGCATGCAGCATGGTCGTATCCGCCCATCCGGTGACGCCTTCTTCCGGAATGGTCGAAGAGATCGGCAGCTTTTCGGCTTCCATCAGGTTGACCTGGAACGGCCAGGAGCCGGAGGCGACGACGCCTTCGTTCTTGAAGTCGTCGATCTGGATCATCGCGTCGTGCCAGTAGCGGCCGACCAGCTTGCGCTGGCCGCGAAGCAGATCGAGGGCCGCCTTGTACTGGTCTTCGTTGAGTTCGTAGGGATTCTTGATGCCGAGCTCGGGTTTGTGGGCCATCAGGTAGTTGGCGGCGTCGGCCACATGGATCGGACCGTCATAGGCTTGGACGCGGCCCTTGTTGGACTTGCCGTCGGGCAGGTTCATTTCCTCGAAGACGACATTCCAGCTCTTCGGCGTTTCGCCCTTGAAGGCGTCCTTGTTGTACATCAGCACGTTCGGGCCCCAGACATAGGGTACGCCGTAATGAACGCCGTTGACCGTGAACCACGGCGCGTTCTGCATGCGCTCGTCGATCGTCTTCCAGCTCGGGATCAGATCGGTGTTAACAGGCTGGACGCGCTTGCCGGCAACGAGGCGCAGTGAGGCGTCGCCGGAGGCGGTGACGAGGTCGAAGCCGCCTTCATTCATCAGCGCGACCATTTCGTCCGAGGTGGCGGCCGTCTTGACCGAGACCTTGCATCCGGTCTGCTTTTCGAAATCCGTGACCCAGTCGTAGTTCTTGTCGGTGTCGCCGCGCTCGATGTAGCCGGCCCAGGCGACGATGGAGAGTTCGCCTTCACCCTTGCCGAGTTCCTTCAGCGGCTCCTGCGCGAATGCCGGGGCAACAAGGCCAAGCGACAGGGTCAATGCCGTGCAGGATTTAAGCATCTGCTTCATCTGAATTCTCCCAGTTTTGAGCCGCATTTTACGGCTTCGTTCCCAGAATGAAGCGTGCCTTGATTTCTCCGCATTCGCAAATTCATTAAACAGAATGTCGCTTTCGGTTTTTCCGATATCAACGCTCAGAAACGGCCTGAAAGCAAACAAATCCAGTGGGTTAACGCGGGCGGGCGCTTCGAAGCGCCTCGGCGATGCCGACGAAATCGCGCGCCGATTGCGGCAGGCCGGAGCCTTTGCGCCAGACCATGCCGACCTGCACGACGGGAAGCGCGCCGGAGACGTCGCGGCTTTCGATCCGGTCACCTTCAAGCGACCACGGGCGGTAGACGAGATCGGGCAGGAGCGCGATGCCGGCGCCGGTTGCGACCAGGCTGCGCACCGCTTCCACCGAGCGGGTGCGGAAGGCCACATGCGGGCGGGCGCCGAGTGCCGACAGCAATTTGCCGGTGTTCTCCTCGATTTCATCCACCGTCAGCATGATCAGCGGTTCCTTGGCGATATCGCTGACGGAGATGATGTCGGCGCTGACCAGAGGGTGGCCGATCGGCAGCCAGAGACGATAGGGCGATGTCTCGAGGATTTCGGCCTGCAGCGCCATGCGATCGCGCAGGTTGGAGATGACCATGACGGCGACGTCGAGCTCGCCGCCGATCAAGAGATGTTCGAGATAGGAGCCGTTGTCCTCGATGGCGCTGACCTCGACGCCGGGGCAGGCGCGGCGATAGCGGGCCAAGAGATCGGAGAGCACGTAGCCGGCAACAAGCGAGGTGACCCCAAGATTGAGCTTGCCGCCGGTTTCCTCGCGGCTGTCGGAAAAGCTGCGTCGGGCGTCGGAGACATTGGAGAGGATCTTGGTGGCGTGGCGCAGGAACTGGTGGCCGTTATGGGTGATCGACAGGCCGCGCGGATGGCGGTCGAAGAGCTCGACGCCGAGATCGCCTTCGAGCTCCTTGATCGCCTCGGTGATCGAGGATTGCGAGATCGAAAGGTTCTGCGCCGCACGGGTGATCGAACCCTGCTCGGCGACGGCGACGAAATACTGCAACTGTCGAAATGTGAAGGCCATGGCGCGAGTTAATAGGTGCGGGGCAGGGCTGGCAAGCGCCGAAACGCAAGCGGATCGGTCGGTGATTTTTTCCTGTCATGTCGGTTTTCGAACAGGGAGCGGGCGTGCCGATGCTAAGCTGGCGCGAAAGCGGGATGAGAGGAGGACGATGTGGACCAGATGACGAAGCGGCCGATGCCGACGGAGGAGGGGATCCTCGCCTTTCACCGCCGCTGCGAGGCGTTCTATCCGGCCGATGCGGTCGATGCCTCGATCGAGCAGCAGCGCCAATGGTACGACGCGCTTTGCGCCGAATTCGATGCGCCGAGCCCGGCCGGTCTCACCCGCGAGGATAGGCTCGTCGATGGCCGCATCCCGATCTGGCGCTATTGGCCGGCGACCGTTTCGACGAAGACCCGCATCTACTACATCCATGGCGGCGGCTTCGTCGTCGGTTCGCTTAACAGCCATGATGCGATCTGCGCCGAGCTGGCGGATTTTGCTGGGGCAGAGCTGGTATCGGTCGATTATCGCCTGGCGCCCGAGCATGTCTGGCCAGCGGCCTTCGAGGATTGTTATGCGGTGCTGCAGGAGTTGCTCGCCGATGGTCGCCCGGTCGTCGTTGCCGGCGACAGCGCCGGTGGCAATCTCACGGCCGGCATCGTGCTCAAGGCGCGAGCGGAGGCGCTCGCCGGCATCGTCGGCCAGGTGCTGATCTATCCGGGTCTCGGTGGCGACCTCGTGTCCGGCTCCTATGTGGAGATGGCCGAAGCACCGGGGCTGACGACCGCCGATACCAGCTATTATCGCAAGATCCTGCAGGCGCCTGCCGACAATCCCTTCGCAGCGCCCTTGGCGGAAAAGGATCTCTCGGGCTTGCCGCCGACCTATATCACCGGCGCCTTCTTCGATCCCTTGCGCGATGACGCCCGGATCTATGCCGCGCGCCTTGCTACGGCCGGCGTCAACGTCACCTTCCGCGAGGAGCCGCAGATGATCCACGCCTGGCTGCGGGCGCGGCACATGAGCGACGGCGCGCGGGAAGGGTTTCGGCGGCTGGCCGAGGGCGTGGCGGTACTTGCAGGAACCCGCTGACAATTGGTGCGTTGCCGTTCCGGGCGGAAAGCTGCGTCACGCTATTTCTATCAGCTAGCTTTTCGCCTTGAACACCAGCACGGGGTTTGCCCGGAAGGCCTGCGGGAAGAGCGCCCGCAAGTTCTCGATCTTCGGCATGTCGTTGTAGACGATATAGGGGTGCGTCGGATTTCGCGTCAGGAAATCCTGATGATAGTCCTCGGCGGCGTAGAATCCCCTAAAGGGTGAGACTTCCGTAACGATCGCCGCGGGGAAGGCGCGTGACTTGCCGAGTTCGGCGATATAGGCGTCGGCGATGCGCTTCTGCTCATCCGTGACGGCAAAGAGCGCCGACCGGTATTGGGTGCCATGGTCAGGGCCCTGGTAATTGAGCTGTGTCGGGTTGTGGGCGACGGAGAAGAAGACCTGCAACAATCCTCCATAGGTCACCTCGCGCGGATCGTAGATGACCTCCACTGATTCCGCGTGGCCGGTCTTGCCGCCGCTGACCGTCTCGTAGTCGGCGGTCGCGGCGCTGCCGCCGGAGTAGCCCGAAACGGCTTTTTTCACGCCTTTGACATGCTGGAAAACGCCCTGAACGCCCCAGAAGCAGCCGCCGGCAAAGACGGCGATCTCCGTCGTGCCGGACACTTTCTCGTCGAGCGAGGGCGGTGGGATGACGACGGCCGGTTCCTGGGCGGCGGCGAGCGGTACCGCCGCCAGCAGCGCGGCGAAGGTAGCCGTCAGCATCCCGAGGGGTCTGTAAGAGGCATGTGCCGACTTGCTGCTCAACGCCATCATTTCCTCCACCACCCGGTTTCCACTCCGGGCGCTTGATGACTTCATGTTTTCACGGGAATGACAATGGTCAAATCGCGTTCGCGTGCTTCACGCCAACGTGACGATCCGCTACCACTTCAGCCGATCAGATGCGCAAACGGGGAAGATGTCATGGCTGGCGAAACGGACCTCGCAAAACTCCTGGCGACGATGAACCCGGTGCTGTTTCCGCAGACCTATGTCTACTGCACCGTCGCCTATCGGGATGCGGCGCGCTACGAAATGCTGGAGCCGCTTGCCACCTATCGCGAGGACGAGGGGCTGACGCTGGTCCTTGCCCGTAGTGCTGCGGACGAGGCGGGGCTCGATTACGGTCCGCTGCTTCGGCGCATCACGCTCAATGTGCATTCGGCGCTGGAAGCCATTGGTCTGACTGCGGCTGTCTCGGCGGCGCTGACGCGCGAGGGCATCAGCGCCAATGTGATCGCGGCCTATTATCACGACCACATCTTCGTGCCGGAAGCGGATGCCGAACGGGCGCTGGACGCGCTGCGGGCCTTGACCGTCGCCTGACGCGGTACAACTCCCGGCGGACCGCGCCTCACATGAAGCGCGTGTCTTCCGGTGGGTTGAAATGGTCGTCAGCGCGGCCGTTTTCGTAGATGATGGGCGCTTCGCCCAGTTCCGCGTCGCTGACGCCATCGAGGCAGGCGGCGTTGACTGCGTAGAAGTGGCCAAGAAAATCCTTGTGGTAGCCGCGCGAGAAGGGGCGGACGCCGCAGCGGCTGCAGAAATAGTGGTCGACGTCGCCCTCGATCCAGCCCGAGTTATCGGCCCGATAGCTCGTGAGCTTGTCTTTGCCGGTGGTGATCCCGAACTCCTCGCGAAGGGCAAAGGCCTTCTGCATCCGTGTCTTTGCGCAGAAGGAACAGTTGCAGCGGCGAACGCCCTGGGCGAGATCGAGCTGGCATTCGAAGGTGACGGCACGGCAGTGGCAGCTACCGCGATAGAGCTTTTTCATCGGTTTCCTCCCTTCGGGCGCATGTCACCGTTCGCCGGCCGATGGCCCACGTTGCTGGGTGCAGCGTTGATTGCGTTCTGATGCCGCGGCGACTTGCGCCGCGGGTGTTATCCGACGTTGCCCGAGGGCGCTGCCTCGTCGACCAGCGCCGTGGCCTTGCCGTCGCCGTCATCGCTCGCCTTGCGCAGGAGCAGGAAGGCCATGAGCGCGGTGGCGAGCGACAGGAATACGCAGATCGAGGCGGTGAAGGCGAAGGACTGGGTGAAGACGTCACGTGCCGCCGTCAATAGACGCTCGGCTTCAGCCGACGGTAGATCGGCGGCGACGGCCACCGCGCCGCCGAGCGTCTGCCGGGCCGCGGCGATCGTCTCTTCCGGCAGGCCGGTTACCACCAGCCCGTCCATGCGGCCGCGATAGGCCGAGGTCAGCAGGCTGCCGAGCACGGCAATGCCGAGCGCGCCGCCGAATTCGAAGCTGGTCTCGGAGATCGCCGAGGCTGCGCCGGCACGTTCCGGCGGCGCCGAGCCGACGATCATGTCCGTCGTCAGCGTCCCGACCGAGGCAAAGCCGAGGCAGAGCACGACGAGACCCGTCGTGACGAGCAGCGGGCTGCTCGACGTGCCCACCTGGGTGCAGATCGCAAAACCGATGGCCGCCAGCACGAAACCCGCGGCAATCAGGTTGGAGGCGGCGACGCGTGTGGCAAGCATCGGAACCCCCATCGAAGCGAGGATCATCGCGACGCCCGTTGGCATCGACCAGAGTCCGGCGACGAAAGGCGAAAGCCCGAGGACGAGCTGCAGATACTGCGCCACGAACAGGAACGCGCCGAAGCCTACGAACATGCCGAGGATGTTGACGCCGAGCGCCGCGCTGAAGGTCGGTGTCTTGAACAGCCTCAGATCGATCAAGGGATCGGCAAGCCGGAGCTGGCGCCGTGCAAACAGGATTGCGACGGCGATGCCGAGAAGGATGAAGAAGATCGCCGTCGTGTCGAGCCCGGCCTCGGCGATATGCTTCACGCCGTAGATTGCCGAAAGCACTGATATCAGCGACTGGGCAGCGCTGACCAGATCGATCCGACCGGCCTCGGGATCACGGAACTCCGGCAGCAGGATCGGTCCGAGAACCAGGATCAGCACCATGACGGGAACGGCGAGAAGGAAGACCGAGCCCCACCAGAATTGCGACAGCATGAGGCCGCCGACAACGGGCCCGATGGCACCGCCGGCGGAGAAGCTGGCAAGCCAGACGCCGATTGCGAAAGTGCGCTGCCTGTCGTCCAGGAACATGTTGCGGATCAAGGAGAGGGTGGAGGGTGCAAGCGTCGCCGCCGCGACGCCGAGCACGGCACGTGCGAGGATCAAGGTTTCGGCGTTCCAGGCAAATGCGGCGAAGATCGAGGCGAGGCCGAAGGCGATCGAACCGATCATCAGCAGCCGCCGGCGGCCGATGCGGTCGCCGAGCGTTCCCATTGTTATCAGTGAACCGGCGACCATGAAGCCGTAGATGTCGATGATCCAGAGAAGCTGGGCGGCGGAGGGCTTCAGCTCCTCGGTCAGCTGCGGGACCGCGAGGTTCAGCACGGTCAGGTCCATGGAATAGAGCATGCAGGGCAGGGCCAGCACGGCGAGCCCGATCCATTCGCGCCGGCTCGCCCTAGGGGGGGCGGGCGTAGCAGCGCTTTGCAGGTTTGCGATCTCAGACATGTTCGACGTAATCCTTGAGCCGCTCGAGGCACTCGCCCCAGCCTTCCTGGTGCGAGTCGCGCTCCTCGACGGTCTCGAATGGTGTTTGCTGGAAGGTCAGCCGTGTCCGGCCGCCGATATCGGCAAAGGAAACCGTGACCAGCGTGTCGGCGCCGGGCTCGCCGTCTTCATCCCAGGCGAAGGTGAAGACGAGCTTTTCGGGCTCGCGCACTTCGCGATAGACGCCGCTCATCCAGTAGTCCTGGCCTTCGGGCGAGCGGATGCAGGCGCGCCAAGCGCCGCCCGGACGGAAGTCCATGTTCACCGAATGCGGCGTGAAATCCCGCGGTCCCCACCAGCGCAGCATGTGCTCGGGCGTCGACCAGACCTTGAAGACGAGGCTCACCGGCGCTTCGAAGTCGCGCACGATTTCCAGTCCGATGTCCTTGCGCGTTGCGTTTGCGGTCGCCGGTGTCATGAAGCCTCCTCGCTTGGCGCCCCAATGCGCCCAGTCCTTAACCGTAGAGTTATTTAACTTATCGGTTAATATCTGCGCGCGAAGGCGCTTGTCAAGGTAGGCTCAAGCGGTGATCTGATTTTTGTCAATTTGGCGGGAAGGGCAGGCACCGCGTCTTCAGCCGGGCGAGCACCCGGCCGAAGGCGCCGGGATCGTCAAGGCTGCGGGCGAGGATCAACGCCCCCTGAATGCCGCCGACGATTTCCTCGGCGAGCGGGTTGCATTCCGCCTTTGGCGTGCCGGCGCGTTCAAGCGTCGCAGCGAGATCGGCGCGCCAGTCGGAGAAGTAACCGTTGAGTTCGCGGGCGAAACGGTCGTGCGCGCCGCTTGCGGCGATCACGCCCATCAGGCAGAGCCTGCGGCCCTGGCGGAAATAGTTGTCCACGCCCGCAAACATTGCCTCCAGCGCTTGCGCCGGATCTTCGGCGTGGCGCAGTGCTTCGAAGATGTGGGTGCGGAACCACGCGGCGATATCGCCGAGCACGGCCTCGGCCATCTCCTCCTTACCGCCGGGGAAAAAATGGTAGAGGCTGCCTTTGCCAAGGCCGGTCTTTTCGGTGATCAGGCTGAGGCTGGTGCCGTCATAGCCATGCTCGCGGAAGATTTCCGCCAGCGTGGCGATGACGTCCTGACGTTCGGCGACGATGCGGCTCATGCCGGTTTCCTCACAAGCGGATACTCGACCCGGGCGAAGCGGTGGAACAGCGCGCCGACCGCGACGAGGATCAGCGAGCCGGTGAGCACCGGGAAGAGCAGGAACTCGAAACCGGGATCGGCGGCGAAGACGACGAGCGGATTGGCGCCCGCCGGCGGATGGGTGATGCGCAGCGCCGCCATCAGCGCGATCGCCGCGCCGACAGCGATCGCCACCGCCCACCATTCGTTGGGGAAAAAGGCCCTCAAGACCAGGCCGACGAGGGTGGCGACGACATGGCCGCCGACGACATTGGCCGGCTGCGACAGAGGGCTTGATGCGACCGAGAAAATCAGCACGCAGCTGGCGCCGAAGGGCGCCATCAGCATGGGATGGCCGACAAGATTGGTGAGCGCGCCTACGGCAGCAATGGCGACAAGGCCGCCGATGCCGGCGATGAGGCCGCGGTTGATATGAACGGGAGGCTGGTGACGCGAGAAGAAGTGGCGCATTTGTGTACCAATCGGTCAAGTGTTTACCGATTGGTACAATGACTTGCCGATGAAGTCAAGAGAGTGCTGCCGGACCGGGCGTGGCGGCGGCCAACGGCCCGCCCGTTCCTGGCGCGCACCTCACATGAAATCGCGAGGGATGCGCTTCTTGAAGTGCTTCTCGAAGATCTGCCTGTCACCCTCATAGGCGACGACTTCAGCCTCGGTGATCCACTCGCTTTCGGTGCAGTGGAGCGTCGAGGTCGAGACCGTGCGCACCGACCAGCCGTCGCGCTTGGCGACACAGGTCCAGGTCGAGGTTCCGATCATCGAGAGCGGATCGTCGGGCGCGATCGACCAGGTTTCGTCGCGGATGTCCTGGGTGGCAAGGCCGGTCTCAGGATGTTCGGAGAGGCCGGTGTCCTCGTAGATCCGGTAGTGGGTCATGCCGTGGGTCATGTCGCGCTCGACGGTGCGGCTCGATGTACCGCGTGTCAGTTCGCGGTATTTCGGCAGCGGATCGGGGTTTTCCGGCTCGGGCACGGCGATTTCGCGGTGAGCGCCAAGCAGCGGAAGCGCCAGCGACAGGCTTGATGTATCGATCGTGAGGCCCGGCTCCGTCGGCGATGGCAGGATCAGCGGCCAGTAGGAGGTGGAGAGCGACACGCGAATGCGGTTGCCCGCGCGGAAGCGATAGCCGCAGGCGTCGAGCACGAGTGTCACCCGCGTCTTGCGACCCGGTTCCACTGGCCGCGGCTGGGCGTTGCCGTCGCGATGCGCAAGGTTCAGGACGCCGAAGGCGACGCGGGTCGCGGTGCCATCCGGATGCACGTCGACGAGGCGCACGGCGAGGTTGGCGGTTGCCGCCTGGCAGTTGACATCGACGGTCAGCGTCGGCTGGCCGAGATAGTCGGCGGCGGCAAGCAGCGGCGCCGTCTCGAATACAAGCGAGCCGGCGTCGTCGATGCGCTGGTCACCGGCCATTTCGGCGTCGGGCTTCAGGGTGAAATACTCGCCGGATGCCGTCCCGGTATCGAGCGGCGATTTCAGGTAGATCTCGCCGATGCCGGTGCCGCCGGCCGAAGGCGTCAGCCGCCCGTCATGGGAAACGCCGAAAAGCTGCATCTCCGGCGATGCCCAGGCGTCCTTCGCCACCCAGCGGCCGGGATCGCTGTCGCGCCGGAGCGACGGGCGCGGGCCATCGAGGATATAGGCGCGCACCTGCGGGCCGTCCTCGGCGCCGTTCTTCTCGTCGCGCAGCCAGCGGTTCCACCAGCGGATCGCCTCGCCGTGAAAATCGGCGCGCGGCTTCGGGAAGGCGAAATGCGGATACTTGTGCACCCAGGGCCCGATCAGGGCCTTCGCCTGGTCGCCGAGACCTTCGACTGCCTTCAAGGGCGTGTTGCGGTAACCGTCGGCCCAGCCGGCGATGACGAGTGCCGGCACCTCGACGCTTCCGAAATCCTCCGCGATCGAGCCGTGTTGCCAGAAGGCGTCGCGGCGCTGGTGCTTCAGCCATTCCTCCATGAAATAGGGCTCGTTCTCCAGCCGCTCCATCCACATTTCCTTCCAGCGGTCGCCGACGATTGCGGGGTCGGGCGAGCGCGACTGGTAGCCGAGCATGGTCGCCGCCCAGGAAAGCTGGGCGGATAGGTGGCAGCCGTTCTTGTAGTGGATGTCGTCGTTGTAGCGGTCGACCGTCGAGGCGATGGAGATGACGGCTTTCAGCGCCGGCGGCTTCAGGGCTGCGACCTGCAGGCAGTTGAAGCCGCCCCAGGAAATGCCCATCATGCCGACCTTGCCATTGGACCAGGGCTGCGCGGCGATCCATTCGACGATCTCGCAGCCGTCCGAAAGCTCGCGCGGCGTGTACTCGCCATCGATGACGCCATCGCTTTCGCCGGAGCCTCTGATGTCAACGCGCACGCCGGCAATGCCGGCGGCGGCAAAGACGGGATAGGTGGACTCGTCGCGGACACTCGTGCCGCCCTGCTTGCGGTAGGGCAGGTATTCGAGCACGGCCGGAACCGGCGCGGCTTCCGCGCCGGCGGGCATCCAGATGCGGGCGGCAAGCCGGGTGCCGTCTTTCAGCCGGATCCATTCGTTTTCGATCACAGTGAATTCACGTTCTGACATGTCGTTCTAGCACTCTATCTTTGTTCTTTCGGGCACTTCCGAACGTGGAATTGCTTAGCTGTCGAACCAGACGCGGCTTGCGACATAGCCGTTGGAAAGATCGTTGCCGATGTCGTCGACGAAGCCCTTGAGCGAAGCCGAGGCAGCGTTCACGTAATCGTTGAAAACGGGCAGGATCAAGCCGCCTTCGTCACGCACCGTCATCGCCATGCTGTGGTACATTTCCTTGCGCTTGGCATCGTCGAGCTCGGAGCGGGCCTGAAGCAGGAGCTTGTCGAAGTCCTCGCGCTTGAAGCGCGTGTCGTTCCATTCGGCGGTCGAGAGATAGGAGGTCGAGTAGCGCGAATCCTGCGTCGGACGGCCGCCCCAATAGGAAGCGCAGAAGGGTTGCACGTTCCAGACATTGGTCCAGTAGCCGTCCTCGGGCTCGCGCCGCACTTCGAGCTCGATGCCAGCCTTCTTGGCGCTTTCCTGGAAGAGCACGGCAGCGTCCGCCGCACCCGGGAAGGCGGCGTCGGAGGTGCGCAAGAGGATCGGCCGGTCGTGGCCGGACTTCTTGAAGTGGAAGGAGGCCTTGTCGGGGTCATAGGCCCGCTGCTCGATGCCCTCAGGCGCCAGTGCGTAGTTGCCGTTGACGGGATAGTCGTTGCCGAGCGTGCCGAAACCGCCGAGCACCCGGTCGAGGATCGCCTGGCGGTCGACCGCATATTTCAGCGCCAGCCGGAGGTCGTTGTTGTCGAAGGGCGCGGTGTCGCAATGCATCAGGAAGCTGTAGAAGCCCTTGCCGGCGGTCCGGAGGATCTCGACGCGCGGCGCGCGCTTCAAAAGCGGCACGGTCTTCGGGTCGATGTTGTTGATGAAGTGGACCTGGCCGGACGAGAGTGCTGCGATCCGCGCCGTCGTGTCGTTCATCACGATGATCTCGACCGAGTCGACGAAACCGCGGTCGGAGCGCCAGTCAGCGGCGTTCTTCTCGAAGGTGGCGCGCAGGCCTGCCTCGTAGCTTGCAAGCTTGTAGGGGCCGGTGCCGATGGGCGAGGCCGGGTTGTCGACGCCGCCCTTCGGCTGGATGATCAGGTGATAGTCGGTCAGAAGCAGCGGCAGGTCGGCATTGCCCTCGCTCAAGGACAGCACCAGCGCGCCGCCCTTTTCCTCGATGGTCTTGATGGAGCGCATCAGCCCGAGGGCGCCGGACTTGGAGCCTTCGTCGGCATGGCGCTTCAAGGTCGCAACGACATCGGCGACCGTCAGCTTGCTGCCGTCATGGAAACTAACGTCGCTGCGGATCTTGAAGGTCCACTGCGACGCATCCGCCGAAGGCTCCCAGGATTCGGCAAGGGCCGGCAGCGGCGCGCCGGTCTTCGGGTCGGATTCGACCAGCGTATCGCCCCAGAGGTGACCGATGACGAAGGAGACGGAACCGCTATAGGCGGCGGGGTCGAGCGAATCGGTGGTGGCGCCGCCCTTGAGGCCGAGCTTCAGATGGCCGCCGCGCTTTGGCTCCTGCGCGCGCGCGTCGCCTGCCGCCAGCGTTGCGCCGAGGCCGGCCGCAAGTCCGAGCGCTGCGGTACCCGCCAGGAAGCCGCGCCGGCTGATGCCGGTCGAAGCCATGCTCGCGGGGACGAGAAGGCCGTCGGGTCGCTTCGTGAATTCGGTCATTTCAAGGTTCCCTTTGGTATAATGTTTATCGAGGAAACCTAATGGCTGCAGGCGCGTGCACAATTTCGCGACTTGACGCTTTTTTACGCTCTTTTACGCTATCCCTTCGCCGCCGGCTTCTATCAAGGTGGTTGGCGCCAAGGTGAGGGCGGGTAGCGCAGTGCAGGACATCGACATCTTCTCGGCCAATCTTCGCTTTGCCTGTTCGACGCGGCGCTCGATCTCGCAGATCTGCCGTGAGATCGGCATCAACCGGCAGCAGTTCAATCGCTACATCGGTGGCGAAGCGCGGCCGTCACCGCACAATGTCACGCGCATCGCCCGCTTCTTCGGACTGGCGGCCGAGGACTTCGCGCTGCCGGCAAAACAGTTCGAGGCGCGCATGACGCGACCGGACCGCGATCGCTCGGACGCCGGTCTGCTGCTCGAAGGCTTTCCCGGCGACATCGCGGGCTTGAGGCGCCATATCGGCTACTATCAGACTTACCATGTTTCGCTCTCCTGGCCGGGGCTGGTTGTGTGCTCCTGCGCCCGGATCTACGAGGAGGCCGGCTCGATCCGGGTGAAATCGATCGAGCGCATCCGCGACCCGAAAAACGAGATCCAGCAGTTCTCGAAATATGTCGGTCTCGTCACCTTCTGGCGAAACCGCATCTTCGTCGCCGAGCGCAGCATCGGGCGCGAGCCGATGCTGGCGCAGACGATCCTTCTGCCTTTCGAAGTGCACCAGCGCGTCTATCTGCGTGGCACCACCATGGGGGTCTCCTGGCGCAAGGAGAACCTGCCCTATGCGTCTCGGATGATCTGGCGATCTCTTGGGGCTCAGCCGGATCTGCGCCAGATGCTCTCGCGCTGCGGCGTGCTTTCCTTCGGTTCGCGACACATGCCGCAGACGGTCCGCGCCTTCCTCGATACGCCCGATGCCGAGCCTTTGACCGTGCCGACCGAATATTGAGGCGGGGGCGCGGCCGTGTCATAGCTTGCACCGGCAAGGGGACAATTGGAGGAGAGATCATGAAAGCTGTAGCGGCCGTCACCGCCTGCCTTTGGTTCGCCGTGCCGGCTCCGTCTGCAATGGCCGAGGAGGCGCGGGCGCCGATCCCGTCCTGCGCGCTTTCGGGCGCCTCCAGCGTGATGATCGGCGGCCAGCCGGCGCTCAGGCTCTCCGACGTCGCCAATTGCCCGCCGGAACTCTACGAGGTGGTGCCGAGCATCATGATCGAGGGTCAGCCGGTCGTGCATTTCCGCGCGGGTGCTGGCGCCAAGGGCGATTGCGCCGCGAAGGCAGAACCGTCTGTGACGTTTGAAGGCGAAGCCGCCCAGCGCGTGGGCGACGTCGATTGCCGGCAGAAGTGAGATTGCGCCGTCAGTCGAGCATCGCCAGCCGGGCTCCTTCCTGAACGGCTTTGAGCGCCGGCGGGTTGGTGACCGGGTAACCGGCGATGAAGCGCTCGACGGAGAAGTCCGGGAACTCGGTGCGTAACCGTGATGCGGCGCTTGCCGCTTCTTCGGTCTCTCCGATACGGGCGTGTCCCATGGCCTGAAACATCAGCGTATTGGGCGATTCCTGTGAACTGCGTCCCAGCGCCGAAAGGCTCTCCGCATGACGGCCGATGACGAAGAGGACGCGACCGAGCATGCCGTAGTACCAGGGGGGAGCCAAGGGATTGAGGGACAGCGCCTTCTCGATCAGCGATATCGCTTCGTCCGGATCTCCGGCCACCAGAGCCTTGCTGCCGGCCAAGAGCGCCAGGGTATCGGCATTGTGCTTGCCGTGCTCGAACGCGTGCGCCTGGGCGTCGGCGGCACCTTTGAGGTCGCCGAGGCACGCCTTGAGATCGCCAAGGCAGGTATGGGCGAACGGGTTTGCCGGATCGAGGCGCAAGGCCTCCTCGATAGCCGATCGCCAGTTCCCGATGGTCGTATCAAAGTCGATGCCATAGCCGTTGCACGCCTGGACGGAGTAGGCATAGGCCAGTTCGGTCCAGGCCCTCACGCGTGCGGGGTCCAATTCGAGCGACCGCGTGAGGAGGTGGATTGCCGCAGCGTTTCCTTCCGCGCTGAACCGGTTGAGCTCTTCGACGCCGAGAAGATAGTAATCGTAGGAATGCAGGTTCGAGGGGGCCTTCTTGCGACTGGCATTGCGCCTGAGGGCGGCCAGCTTGCCGAAGCAGCCTGCCAGCGCGTTGACGACGCTCTCCGTCAAATCGTCCTGAAGCGCGAGTATGTCTCCGATCGGCCGGTCGTAGCGTTCGCTCCATAGCGTCATGCCGGAGCGCGTTTCCGAGAGCTGGATCGTCAGCCGCACCTGCCGGTCGTCGGCGCGAACTTGGCCGGTCACCGCATAGGTCGCGCCGATGGCCGGGACATGGTCGTCGTAGCTGTCCGCACGATTGCCGAGCAGTTTCATGGTGTGAAAGGCGACAACGGGCAGATCCGCGTAGCGCGCGAGATCGACGCAGATATCCGACGAAAGGCCGTCGGCAAACCGGCGCCAGCGCTGCTCTTCGTTCAGGCTTTCGATCGGGAACAGGGCGAGGACCGGTGGCCCTTGCTCTGCCGGTGCCGCGGTCGTTAACTCCCTTGGTCCGGCTATCTCTGACGCCAGCGCGATCTTGTTGCGAACGCCAAGCTTGCCATAGATCGTCGCGAGATGGCTGCGCACGGTCGATGGCGCGATGCAGAGCGCTTCGCCGATCTGGCGGTAGGTCAGGCCGGCAGCAAAGCGTTCGGCGACTGCACGCTCGCGATCCGACAGGATCGCAGGCACAAAGCGACGCCTCAGGATGCGGGTCATACCTGCCTCCTTGTCGTTTCACCGGTTCGGTTCTGCTGCGGCTCCAGCAAAATACTACAAATGCTGGAAGCAAAACACTGCACATGTGCGATTGCCGCATAGTCCTATGAGGCTAGAGTTTGCGCTGAACATCACGCGGGAGGACGACCATGAGCAAGCTTCTGTCAGGCATGTCCGACTTCTACCACTCCGTATCCGAGGACGTTGAGCAGACATCCGAGCCCGGCGATGGCCGCATCACCAAGTGGTTTCACCCGAAGCGTCTCTTTGCCATGTGGGACGATCGTCAGCACTACCGCGATCAGCTTGCCCATATGGCGGCCGACTCGCCGGAGTTGATCGATGATATCGGCCTGACCGAAAAGCAGGTCGATAGCGAGGTCAAGAAGCATTTCTGGGAGCATTGACGCGAGCTCACGCGAAGCGTGACTGCGCCCGTCGGGTCGTGACACGGCGGATCCCGGAAACCGAGCATTGGGGGCAGGGAAGCCGATCGCCTCTGTGCAGCCGGCTTCCCTTCAGATTGCGTCCCACAACAGGCAACGCGCATTTTCCGCGATGGCCCTAGAGCAATTCACTGTTTCATTGAAACAGCGAATTGCTCCAACTGTTTGAAATTGCGCAATTCCGGACGGAAAACCGTTTCACACTTTTCCTGGAATTGCCTTAGTTTCCGGCGCTTTCCATCCTTCGCGTCTTCAGCACGCGCTCCAGCCAGCCGATCTCCATTTCCGGAACCGATTTCAAAAGCAGGTCGGTATAGTCGTCGAAGGGTGGCGACAGCACCTTCGATTTCGGCCCGAAGCGCACGAGGCGGCCGCGATGCATGACCGCGACGCTGTCGGCGATCGCCCGGACGATGGCGATGTCGTGGGTGATAAAGACATAGGAAACAGCGGTTTCCTCCTGAAGCTTCAAAAGCAGATTCAGGATGCCTTCGGCCACCAGCGGGTCGAGCGCCGAGGTCGGCTCGTCGCAGAGGATCAGCTCCGGCTTGGCGGCCAAGGCGCGTGCGATCGCCACGCGCTGTTTCTGCCCGCCGGACAGCTCGGCCGGATACCGATCGAGGAAGCGGCTGCCCATCTCGATCTGGTCCAAGAGTTCCTTGACCCGCTCCGACTTCTTCTGGCCGTGCATGCCGAAATAGAAGGAGAGCGGCCGGCCGACGATGTCGCGCACCGTCTGGCGCGGGTTCATCGCCGTGTCGGCCATCTGGTAGATCATCTGGATGCGGCGAAGCTCGTCATTGCTGCGGCCCTTCAAGGCCCGCGGCAGTTCCTTGCCCTCGAAGCTGATGCGGCCCTCGGTCGGCGGCAAGAGGCCGGTGATGACCCGGGCGAGCGTCGATTTGCCCGAGCCGCTTTCGCCGACGATCGCCAGCGTCTGGCCCTTGGGCAGATGCATCGAGACGTCGTGCAGCACCTTGAAGCCGTTGGCGTAGCCGGCGCTGACATGCTCGATCTTCAACTGCGCCCCGGTCTGGTCGGCCGCCTCGTCGCGCTTGGTCTGGCGGACGCTGACGAGTGCGCGGGTGTAATCCTCCCGCGGTGCCTCGATCACCTGCTTGGTGGTGCCGTATTCCACCGTCTTGCCGTGGCGCAGCACCATGATGTCGTCGGAGATCTGGGCGACCACCGCGAGATCATGGGTGATGTAGAGCGCTGCCGTATGCGTCTCCTCGATCGCGTGTTTGATCGCGGCGAGCACGTCGATCTGGGTTGTCACGTCGAGCGCCGTCGTCGGCTCGTCGAAGACGATCAGCTCCGGATTGGGGCAAAGCGCCATGGCGGTCATTGCGCGCTGGAGCTGGCCGCCGGAGACCTGGTGCGGATAGCGGTCGCCGAAGGTTTCCGGATTGGGGAGGCCCAGCACCCGGAACAGATAGAGCGCCCTTTTCTTCGCCTCCTCACGGCTCATGATGCCGTGGCGAACCGAAGCCTCGATCACCTGGTCACCAAGCCGGTGGGCCGGGTTGAAAGCCGCCGCCGCGGATTGCGCGACGTAGCAGACCCGGGCGCCGCGGATCGAGCGGATACCGTTCTTGTCGAGCGTCAGGATGTCCTTGCCATCGAGCAGGACCTGGCCGCCGGTGATGCGCACGCCGCCGCGGCCATAGGCGAGCGCCGAAAGCCCGATGGTCGACTTGCCGGCGCCAGATTCGCCGATGAGGCCGAGCACCTTGCCCTTCTCAACGTCGAAGGAGACGCCCTCGACGAGGGTCACGACCTTGGGCGGTTCGCCCGGCGGATAGCTGGTCGCTTCGATCTTGAGGTTCTTGACGGAAAGCATCTCAGGCATCGCCGCGTCCTCCCTTGAGGCTCGAGGTTCTTTTCATCAGCCAGTCGACCACGAGGTTGACGCAGATCGCCAGCGTGGCGATTGCCGCGCCCGGGATCAGGGCCGCCGAAATGCCGAAGATGATGCCATCCTTGTTGTCCTTGACCATGCCGCCCCAGTCGGCGGCCGGCGGCTGGATGCCGAGGCCGAGGAAGGAGAGGGTGGAGAGGAACAGGATCGAGAAGGCGAAGCGCAGGCCGAATTCGGCGAGCAGCGGCGACAGCGTGTTCGGCAGGATTTCGCGGAAGATGATCCAGAGCGAGCCTTCGCCGCGCAGCCTTGCGGCTTCGACGAATTCCATGACCGCGACATCGAGTGCCACGGCGCGGCCGATGCGGAAGACGCGGGTGGAATCGAGCACTGCCATGACCAGGATCAGGATCCACAGATGCTGCGGCAAGACGGCGAGAACGACGAGGGCGAAGATCAGCGTCGGGATCGCCATCATCAGGTCGTTGAAGCGGGAGAAGAACTGGTCTGTGAAGCCGCCGACGACGGCCGCCGTGAAGCTTAAGAACATGCCCAGCGAGAAGGAGAGCACGGTTGCCGCCAGCGCCACGAAGATGGTGGTGCGGGCGCCATAGACCAGACGCGACAGCAGATCGCGGCCGAGATTGTCGGTGCCGAGCAGGAAGTCGCCGCCGGCCGGAAGCCAGATGTCGCCGACGACGTCGCGTTCGCCGAAGGGGGCGATGACGGGCGCGAAGACGGCACAGAAGATCGCAAGGGTGATGCCGGCGATGCCGACCCAGGCGCTGAAGGGAATGGATCTCAGGTTCATCGCGGATGCCTCAGTCTCGGGTTGGCGATGATTGCGAGAATGTCGGCCGCCATGTTGAGGAAGATGTAGAAGGCGGCAAAGATCAGGCCACAGGCCTGGACGACCGGCATGTCGCGCACGGTCACCGCATCCACCATGTATTGCCCCATGCCGGGATAGACGAAGACCACCTCGACCACGACGACGCCGACGACGAGATAGGCGAGGTTGAGGGCGATGACGTTGATGACGGGTGCCACCGCATTGGGAGCCGCATGGCGCGCGATGATGCGGAACATGCTGAGGCCCTTCAGCTCCGCTGTCTCGACATAGGCCGAAGACATCACGTTGAGGATGGCCGCACGGGTCATGCGCATCATATGGGCGAGCACGACGAGAACCAGCGTCGCGACCGGAAGTGCTATCGCCGAGAGACGTTCAGTGAAGCTCATGCTGTCATAGACGGTCGCGGGGAAGGTCGCGATGCCATATTTGACGGCGAAGAACATGATCAGGAGATAGCCGACGAAGAACTCGGGCAGCGAGATGGCTGCGAGCGACACGACGTTGATGATCTTGTCCGGCAGCCTGTTGCGGAACTGAACCGCCAGCATGCCGAGGCCGACGGCGAGCGGCACGGATACGAGCGCTGCGAAGAAGGCGAGAAACAGCGAATTGCCGAGGCGCTTGCCGATCTGCTCGCCGACCGAATTCTTGCTGGCCCAGGAGGTGCCGAAATCGCCTTTGACGGCACCGCCGAGCCAGGACAGGTAGCGTTCGGTCCAGGGCTTGTCGAGGCCGAGATCCTTGCGGATGTTTTCAACCGCCTGCGGCGTTGCGGACTGGCCGAGATAGGTGGTGGCGAAGTCGCCGGGAAGCGCCTCGATGCCGCCTGATATCATCAGCGACACGGCAAAGAGCAGGCCGACACTCAGGCCCAGGCGCTGCAGGATCAGCGCCGCGAGCGGGCGGCGGAAGGTGAAGCGGCGCCAGAAGGTGCCGCCGATTTCACCATCCGCAGGGTTGGGTTTTGCTGGTACTCCGGAAAGTTCGGCAGGGCGCGGATGGGTTCCATCCGCGCTCCCGTCCGTCGGAACCGGACCAGTGAGCGGTCCGCTTTCCATCATCATGCGTCCAGCCACACCCGGGTTGCGACATAGCCGTTCGACATGTCGTTGCCGATGTCATGCACGTAGCCCTTCACCTGCTTGCCGGCGGCATTCACGAAGTCGTTGAACATCGGCAGGATCAGGCCGCCTTCGTCACGCACCATCATCGCCATGGTCCGGTACATCTCCTTACGCTTCGCTTCGTCCAGCTCGGAGCGGGCCTCGAGCAGGATCTTGTCGAAATCGGCGCGCTGGAAGCGGGTATCGTTCCAGTCGGCGTTCGAGAGATAGGCGGTGGAATACATCTGGTCCTGGGTCGGGCGGCCGCCCCAGTAGGACGTCGAGAAGGGCTGGACGTTCCAGACGTTTGTCCAGTAGCCGTCGCCCGGTTCGCGCTTGACCTCGATTTCGATGCCGGCCTTCTTGGCGCTTTCCTGGTAGAGCACCGCCGCGTCGACCGCGCCTGGGAAGGCGACGTCGGAGGTGCGCAGCAGCACCGAGCCGCTATGGCCGGACTTTTTGTAGTGGAAGGCCGCCTTGTCCGGGTCATAGGCGCGCTGCTCGATGCCCTCAGGGAAGAGGGCATAGGTGTCGTTGATCGGGAAGTCGTTGCCGACCTTGCCATAGCCGCCGAGGATGCGCTCGACCATGGTTTCGCGATCCATCGCGTATTTCAGCGCCAGCCGCAGGTCGTTGTTGTCGAACGGCGCCGTGTTGCAATGCATGATGAACACGTAGTGGCCGCGGCCCGACGTGTTCAGGATCTCGACAGTGGGCGCCCTCTTCAACAGGTTGACCGTCTTCGGATCGACTCGGTTGATGAAGTGCACCTGGCCGGAGGAGAGGGCGGCGATGCGGGCCGTCGCATCGTTCATGGCGATCAGTTCGACGGAATCGACATAGCCACGATCCGTGCGCCAGTCGTCGGCATTCTTTTCGAAGGTGGCGCGAACGCCGGGTTCGAAGCTCGTCACCTTGTAGGGGCCGGTGCCGATCATCGCGTCGGGACTGTCGAGACCGCCGTTCGGCTGGATGATAAGGTGGTAGTCGGACAGCAGCAGCGGCAGGTCGGCATTGCCTTCCGTGAGTGTCAGCACGAGCTTGCCGCCGTCGGCCTTGATTTCCTTGATCGACTTCATCACGCCGAGTGCGCCCGATTCCGACTTGTCATCGGTGTGGCGCTGCAACGTCTTGATGACGTCGTCGAGCGTCAACTCCTTGCCGTCGTGGAACTTCACGCCCTTGCGGATGTTGAAGGTCCAGGTCGATGCGTCGGCCGAGGGCTCCCAGGATTCGGCAAGTGCCGGCACCGGTGCGCCTGTCGTCGGATGGCTTTCGACCAGCATGTCGCCCCAGTTGCGTCCGACGACGAACATGAATTGCGAAAGCGCCTTGGCCGGGTCCTTCGAGTCGGTGGCGGCGGCACCTTCGAGGCCGAGCTTCAGATGGCCGCCGCGCTTCGGCTCCTGCGCCGCCGCGCTGGTCGCAAACAGCGTGCCGGCCGTCGAGGCGAGAATGCCGGCAGCGGCTGCGCGGCCGAGAAACTCGCGCCGGTTCATCTTGCCGAGCATGACCTGTTGTGTGAGGTAATCCTTGTAATCGCTCATTCCCCTGTTCCCTTCTTTGTCGGCATTCGCCGTTCGTTGTGGTTGTTAGAGATTGCTGCGTACAGCCATTGTATCGATGGCATTTCGGATCGGCCCGGGCGGCCGCTTCTTGTTTCGTCGGGTTTCGTTCTCCTTTCGTCGACCGGGCGCATTAGCTTCAGATCGATAAGCGTAGTCGCTGGAACCGATCTTGTAACGCCCTAAATTACAATTTATTTCCATAAGTTTGACTTATGGACGCGTGGTTTATGGCGCGCGGCTTTGCCCGCGCGTCTCGTCACGTCTCAATGCCGGTCGCCCGGCTCGGTTCCCTGCGCCACCAAGGATGGCGGGGTCTGTCAGCGGCCCTTCCAGACGGGGTCGCGCTTCTCGGCGAAGGCGCGTGCGCCCTCCAGCTGGTCTTCGCTAGAATAGAGAATGTCGACCGTCTTGAACTGCCGTTGGGTGATCTTGTTCATGGTCGTCTGGAAGGCCTCGCCTTCGGCGGCGCGCACCACTTCCTTGATCGCGGCATAGACGAGCGGCGGTCCGCTTTCGAGCAGGCGGGCGAGTTCCCTGGCGCGCTCCATCAGCTTGTTTGCCGGCAGGATCTCGTTGACGAAGCCCCAGCGGTGGGCTTCCGCCACGTCGAGCCAGCGACCGGTCAGGAGCATGTCCATGGCGATGTGATAGGGGATGCGCTTCGGAAGCTTGATCGAGGCGGCGTCCGCAACTGTGCCGGAGCGGATTTCAGGTAGCGCGAAGGTCGCGTGTTCGGCGGCAAGGATCAGATCGGTCGACAGCGCGATTTCGAGACCGCCACCGCAGCAGATGCCGTTGATCGCCGCAATGATCGGCTTGTTGAGGTCGCGCAGCTCCTGCATGCCGCCGAAACCGCCGACGCCGTAGTCGCCGTCGACTGCGTCGCCATCGGCGGCCGCCTTGAGGTCCCATCCCGGACAGAAGAATTTTTCACCGGCGCCGGTGATGATCGCGACGCGTAAGCTGTCGTCGTCGCGGAAATCACGGAAGATCTCGCCCATCACCCGGCTGGTTTTCAAGTCGATGGCATTGGCCTTCGGCCGGTCGATCGTGACTTCGAGAATGCCGCCTTCGCGGCGCGTGAGGATCGGTCCGGTCATGGGTCAGTTCCTCCGGCGGATGAGGGCGTCGGCGGCAACGGCTCCCTGGCCATTGGGCAACACCATCAAAGGATTGATATCGAGTTCTTCGAGCTTCGAGGCGTTTGAAACGACATAGGATGCCGCTGCCGCGACAGCGTCGGTCAATGCGCCGAAATCGCCGGGCGGGCTGCCGCGATAGCCGTCGATGAGCTTGCGGATTTTCAGCCCGCCGATCGCCTCCTTGATCGCTTCCGGCGTCGTCGGCAGCGTCAGGATGGCGGAATCGTCGAGCAATTCCACCAGGATGCCGCCGGCGCCGATCGTCAGTACCGGACCTGCCACGGGATCGCGCATGGCGCCGATGATCAGTTCGGCGACGGGTTTTGCCACCATCTTCTCGACCAGGTAACCCGAGGCGACGGCGGCCATGGCCTTTGCTGCCGCATAGACGTCATCGCGGCTTGCAAGGTTGAGCTTCACGGCGCCCGCTTCGGTCTTGTGGGCGACGCCCAGACCCTTGAGCACGACGGGGAAACCGAGGGCCTCGGCAGCGATTGCGGCCTCTTCGGCAGTCGCCGCCGTTCTGCCTTCAGGCACCTTGAGGCCCGAAGCGGCAAGCTCCACCTTCGCCTCATGTTCGCTGAGCGTGACCGCGTCTGCCGCGGAAGCTACGCCGCCATCAAGCAGGCGGGGCGGGGCGGGCTTTGCCCAGGCGGCGCCGATGTCGGCGGCCGTCTCGATTGCCGCCAGCGCCTCCTCGATGCCGAAGAAGGGGACGACACCCGCCTTCATCAGGAAGAGCGCCGTCGCCTCCGGCATGTTCTCGCCAAGGCTCGCAACGATGCCGGCGCGGGCGCCGGTCGCTCTCGCCGCGTCGATCACCGCATGGCAGGTCGTCTCCCAGTCGGTCGGGTCGCAGCGATCAAGCCGCGGGAAATCGAGCACGACGAGATTGATCGCATAGCCGCCCTTCATCATGGCGGTAAACGCGGTGGTCTGTTTCTCGCGGTTGCCCCAGACGAAGGTGTGGTAGTCGAGTGGGTTGGCGATCGTCACCATCTCGCCGAGCGCATCCTTGAGCGGTTTGCGCTGCTCTTCACGCAGTGCCCGGTAGTTCACCCGGTAGCGCTCGCCGGCGTCCGCCATCAGCGAGGCTTCGCCGCCGGAGCAGCTCATCGAGGAGATGTCGTTGCTGTCGAGCGGGCCGGCCACATGCAGGAGCTTCAGCGTTTCGAGAAGCGCTGGCAGCGTATCGACGCGGCCGATTCCGAGGCGGGCAAGAAGCGCGGAAGAGACGCGATCGTTGCCGGCAAGCGAGGCCGTGTGCGAAACCGTCGCCAGCTGGGCCGCTTCCGACTTGCCAACTTTCAGCGTCACGACCGGCTTGCCGAGTTCGCGTGCCCGCGTCGCCAGCCGTTCGAGCGCCGCCACGTTGTCGAAACCTTCGATGTGCAGGCCGACGGCGGTGACGCGCGGGTCTTCGAGCACGGCGCAGGCGATGTCGGACAAGCCCGTCTGCGCCTGGTTGCCGGCGGTCATGACATAGGCGAGCGGCAGGCCGCGCGTCTGCATCGAGATGTTGCAGGCGATGTTGGAGGATTGCGTCAGGATGGCGACGCCCTTTTCGACGCGCTGCATTCCATGCTGGTCCGGCCAGAGCAGGGCGCCGTCGAGCATGTTGATGAAGCCGTAGCAATTCGGCCCGACGATCGGCATGTCGCCGGCAGCCGCCACCAGCGCCTCCTGCATGTCGTTGCCGTCGTCAAGTTCGCTTGCCGCCTCGCGAAAGCCCGAGGCATAGCAGACGGCACCGCCGGCCCCGCGCGCAGAGAGATCGCGGATGATGTCGATCGTCAGCTGCCGGTTGACACCGACGAAGGAGGCATCCGGGGAGCCTGGCAGTTCCGCCACCGAGCGGTAGCACTTGCGGCCGAGGATCTGGTCCTCGCGCGGATGCACCGGCCAGATCTCGCCGGAAAACCCCATCTTGTCGCATTGTTCGATGACACGCCGGGCTTCCTTGCCGCCGAAGACGGCGATGGTGCGCGGACGGATCAGGCGGTCGAGGGAGCGGGGGGCGTCGGTCATGCCGTCTTGCTCTCCCTCATTCCTGTGCTTGTCACAGGAATCCAGCCGGCTTGCGTCGGCAAGCCGATAGGAACTCTTTCCATCTCGAAGCGCATGCGCTTGTTGCTTTGGTCATGGGCGGCACGGACGTGCCGCTGCTGGATTCCTGTGACAAGCACAGGGATGAGGGAGGGAGAGAGGGTGGCCGTCATCCCGTCACGCTCCCAGCGGCCGGAGCAGGTCGCGGCTGATGATGTGGCGCTGGATTTCGGACGTGCCGTCCCAGATGCGCTCGACGCGGGCGTCGCGCCAGAAGCGGGCGAGCGGCAGATCGTCCATCAGGCCCATGCCGCCGAAGATCTGGATCGCCTCATCGGTGACGCGGGCGAGCATCTCGGTGGCGAACACCTTGGCCGACGCGATCTCGCGGTTCGACGGCAGGCCATTATCGAGCCGCCAGGCGGCAGACAGCGTCAGGAGGTCGGCGGCGTCGATCTCGGTGATCATGTCGGCGAGCTTGAAGGAGACGCCCTGGTTGGCGCCGATCGGCTTGCCGAATTGCTTGCGCTCGGCGGCGTAGTTGAGCGCATAGTCGAAGGCACGGCGGGCGCGGCCGACCGAGGTCGCCGCCACCGTCAGGCGGGTGGCGAACAGCCAGTCATTGGCGACGTCGAAGCCCTTGTGCACTTCGCCAAGGATCTGGGACGAGGGCAGGCGGCAATCGTCGAAGGTGAGGATGCAGTTGTTGTAGCCGCGATGCGAGACCGAATTGTAGCCCTTGCGGATCTCGAAGCCCGGTGTGCCGCGGTCGACGAGGAAACAGGTGATCTTCTTCTTGGGGCCGCGCGGCGTCTCTTCCTCGCCGGTGGCGATGAAGACGATGACGAAATCGGCGATGTCGGCATGGCTGATGAAATGCTTGGTGCCGTTGACGATCCAGTCGTCACCGTCCTTACGGGCAAAACACTTCATGCCGCGCACGTCGGAGCCGGCGTCCGGCTCGGTCATGGCAAGCGCGTCGAACTTGTCGCCCTTGACCGCGGGCAGCAGGTATTTCTCGCGCTGCTCGGCATTGCAGGCCATCAGGATACCCGAGGGGCGGCCGAAGAAGACGGTGAGGCCCATGGAGCCGCGGCCAAGCTCGCGCTCGACCAGCGTGAAGGAGGTGTGGTCGAGGCCGGCGCCGCCGACTTCTTCGGGAAAATTGCAGCCGAAGAAACCGATTTCCTTGCACTTGCGGGCGATCTCCTGCCCGAGTTCGCGCGGCACCACGCCGGTGCGCTCGACCTCGTCCTCATGCGGATAGATTTCCGTTTCGACGAAGCTCCTGACCGTATCGACGATCATCTGCTGTTCTTCGGTCAGTGCGAAATTCATTGTGTTGTTCCCCTCGTTTTCGCGCCGCTGACGTCCGTCCCGGAGCCTCGGCCCACCTCCTCAAGCGAGCCTTGGCTGCGGTTTGCGGCTCCGCCTGAGGGCGAAGTCGCCTGTTGATGTCCTGCCGCTGTTGCGGTCAGGCGCGCTTCTGGCCGACGAAGCGTCCCACACCTTCCGGTGCCGGCAGCTGCGCATGCGCTTCGGCAATGGCTGCAAGCTTGCTCAACACGTGTTCGGGTGCGGGCACGGACTTGCCGGCCTTGCTGTCGACATGGAGTGCCATCTGCTCGGCGGTCGCGACCGCTTCGTTGGTCTCGGCGTTGTAGATCGTCGAGAAGATGTGCAGGCGCTTCTCGTCGGAGGACAGCACCTGGCAGGTCGAATAGAGCGCGTCGCCGAGCTTGGCCTCGCCGAGGTTCCGGATGTGGGTCTCGACGGTGTAGTAGCTGTGGCCGTCGCGCACATAGTCGAGATCGACGCCGATCAGACGCAGCAGGCCATCGGTCGTATCGCCGAAGACCTGGAGATAGCGATGCTCGGTCATGTGGCCGTTGTAGTCGACCCAGGCAGCACTGACCTTGGTGTCGACGATGCGCAGCGGCTTGACGTCGCCGAGGTTTGCTTCCGGCTTCTTGGCCTTGGCCCAGAGCTTGGCCTCGAAATCGGCGAGCAGCTTGCCGGCACCCCAGCCTTCGCCACCATTGCCCGATTTCAGCGCATGCATGATGCCGACGAGGTTTTCGTCGCGGATGCGCTCGAGTTCGCGGATCGAGCGGCCGGCGGCCTGTGCGTCCGACTGGGCGCCGATCTTTTCGACGAGCGCATCGTCGAGATCGACGACATCGGTGAACTTCGTCCAGGGCCATTTCAGGCAGGGACCGAACTGGGCGAGGAAGTGGCGCATGCCGGCTTCGCCGCCGGCGATGCGATAGGTCTCGAACAGGCCCATCTGCGCCCAGCGCATGCCGAAGGAATAGCGCATGACGTTGTCGAGCGTTTCGGTATCGCAGATGTCGTCCTGGATCAGCCAGAGCGCCTCGCGCCAGAGCGCCTCGAGCAGGCGGTCGCCGACGAAAGCCTCGATCTCCTTGGCGATGACGACGCCCTTCATGCCGATCTGCTCGACGCCCAACATGGCGCGCTCGATCGTCGCCTTCGACGTCTTCTTGCCGCCGACCAGTTCGACGAGCGGCAGCAGGTAGACGGGGTTATAGGGATGCGCCACGAACATGCGTTCCGGATGGTGCATCTCGGACTGCAGATCGGAGGGCAGCAGGCCTGAGGTGGAGGAACCGATCAGCGCATCGGGCCGTGCAGCGGCGTCGATCTTGGTGATGACGCCACGCTTCAGCTCCAGCCGTTCCGGCACGCTTTCCTGAATCCAGTCAGCGCCTTCGACTGCTTCCTCGATGCTCTTGCAGAAGGTGAGTTTTCCCTTCGGCGGAAGCGGCGCCATGGTCAGCATGGCGTAGGCGCGCTCGGCATTAGCCATGACTTCGCCGATGATGCGCTCGGCTTCCGGATGCGGGTCGAAAATCTTCACGTCGATGCCGGCGAGCGCGAAGCGCGCCACCCAGGCGCCGCCGATGACGCCGCCGCCGACGCAGGCTGCTTTGGTGATAAAGCTCATGGTGTCCTGTCCTTGCTCAGCGCTTCGTCAGCTTCAGTTTCTCGCGGACTTCCTTCGGCCCGATGATCTTGGCGCCCATACCCTCGATGACGCCGACGGCTTTCTCGACGAGCTGGCCGTTAGTGGCGAGCTGGCCCTTGCCGATATAGAGGTTGTCTTCGAGGCCGACGCGGACGTTGCCGCCGGCAAGGACCGCCGCTGCCGGATAGGCAAGGGCGTTGCGACCGATCGAGAAGGCCGAGAAGGTCCAGTTGGACGGAACGTTGTTGACCATCGCCATGAAGGTGTTGAGGTCGTCAGGCGCGCCCCACGGAATGCCCATGCAGAGCTGGATCAGCACCGGATCCTCGATCAGGCCTTCCTCGGCGAGCTGCTTGGCGAACCAGAGATGGCCGGTATCGAAGGCTTCGATCTCGGGGCGAACGCCGAGCGCCGTCATCTGGCGCGCCATTTCCCGCAGCATCGATGGCGTGTTGGTCATGACATAATCGCCGAGCGAGAAGTTCATCGTGCCGCAGTCGAGCGTGCAGATCTCCGGCAGGCACTCGGCCACATGGGCGACACGCTCGGTGGCGCCGGCCATGTCGGTGCCCTTCTCATTGACGGGCAAGGGGCTCTCGACATTGCCGAATACCAGGTCGCCGCCCATGCCGGCCGTCAGGTTCAACACGATATCGATATCGGCGGAGCGGATGCGGTCGGTGACTTCCCGGTAGAGATCGAGCCTGCGGGAGGGCGCGCCGGTTTCCGGATCGCGGACGTGGCAGTGGATCACGGCGGCCCCGGCCTTTGCCGCCTCGACCGCCGCTTCGGCGATCTGTTTCGGCGTGATCGGAACATGGCTGGACTTCGAAACGGTGTCTCCCGAGCCGGTGACGGCACAGGTGATGAATACCTCGCGGTTCATGCTGAGCGGCATTGCTGTCTCCCTTTTATTGACCCCATTACGAGCCAAGAAGGCGGCCGCTGCTTTTCATTATCGGCTTCATCCTATACATTATCGGCGACGAGGCGGAGAAGTTTGGGCATGGATCAGAGCGTATCGCAGGTGCAGCACGTCGATATCCTGGTGCTGCCGGAGACCAATCTGATCCTCGTTGCCTCCGTCATCGAGCCGATGCGCGCGGCCAACCGCATCGCCGGGCGGCCGCTCTACGACTGGACGATCTACAGCCCGGACGGCGCGCCGATCGAGACGAAGAGCGGCATACCCATCCCCGTCTCGGGCATTTTCCGGCCGCAGCGCGAAACGTCGCCGCTCTTCATCCTCTCAAGCTACAACTGGCAGCGTAGCGCCACCTCGCAGCTGAAGATGCTTCTGTCGCAGACCGCCCGGCACCGCGAATTGATGGCCGGCATCGAATCCGGCTCCTGGCTGCTTGCCGAAACCAGCCTGCTCGACAACTTCAGCGCCACGACGCACTGGGAGGATTTCGAGGATTTTACCACCACCTATCCGCAGGTAACGATGGTGCGAGAGCGTTTCGTCATCGACGGCAAGCGCATCACGACGGGCGGCTCGCTGCCGACACTCGACCTGATGCTGGAACTGATCCGCCGCGCGCACGGCTATTCGCTGGCGCTCGAAGTGTCGCGCCTCTTCATCTACGAGCAGGAGCGCACCCGCGGCGATCTCTTGCAGATGCCGGCGATCGGCAACATGCGCATCCTCGATCCGCGCGTCGGCGCCGCCGTCAAGCTGATGGAGGAGACCGTGGAGGCGCCCTTGACGCTGGCGCGGCTTGCCCGGCGTATCGGCGTCAGCACCCGCCATCTGCAGGACCTTTTCCGCGACACGATGGGTGTCGCCCCACATGAGCACTATCTGGCGCTGCGTCTCAACGCCGCGCGGCGCAAGGTGATCGAGACACGTCTGGAATTTGCCGACATCGCGGCGATCTCCGGCTTCAACTCGTCCTCCTCCTTCTCGCGCAGCTACCGGGCGCATTACCGCGAGAGCCCGAGCGAGACCCGGCGACGACTGAAACTGAAGGGCTGAGAGCGCACTTCAAGTGGTGAATCAGGTGGTGATTTACAGAGTCGTTTCAGACGGTTGGCGGCGGATGGTCAGGAACTGATTCCGACGCCGGTACCCAAGATACGGAGCTTGCTTGCTTTGAGCTGCAACAGTCTCTCTCCTCCGTCATTCCTGTGCTCGTCCAGGAATCTAGTCGAGGCGCGTCGGCGCGTCGAAAAGACTCTTTTCAGCCCAAGGACTTGGGCTGGCTGTATTCCTGTGACGAGCACAGGAATGACGGCAAGGGAGATGCATCGGCATACGAGATCTTTGTGCTGTGTACTTCGTGACACCCGCACAGTGTCAGGTCGGCGCGCTCGCCTTCATCATCGAAATCATCAGTTCGCCGATCTCGGCGGCGAAAGCGCCACGCGGCCAGACAAGTGTGAGGGATTGCCGGTAAGCAGGGCCAAGCTGGATCATCGCCGGAGGCCGATGCATCCTTGCGAGCGAGGATTCCGGCAGCACCGAGAGGTAGCCGTGTTGAGCGACGAGGTTGATGATAACAGGAATGGAATCGACTTCGACGAGGGCGATGCGGCGACGCTCGGTCTCATCAAGCGTGTCGTCGAGGAAGCGTGCGGTCTCGCGGCGCAATCCGCTCCTGACGCTTGGCACTGCGATCGGGCAGGCGGCGAGCAACCTTGGCAGGTCGCCTGCGAATGCGGAAAGGACGGAGGCGGGGCCTGCCAGCGCCAGTGGCATCTGCGACACCAGCCTGCCGTCGCAATCCAAGGGGATCTCGGCGACATCGAGAAGGGCGGCGTCGAACCGCCTGCTTCTAAGGCCAGCCAAAAGTTCATCCGCCGTGGTGCTGGATATGTATAGCGGCTGGCGCGGGCGGGTACGTTGCCAGTTCGCCGTCAGCGCTGCCAGCATGCGGGCGATCTCGCTTTCAGGACCGAGTGGCATGACGGCGCCCAGGCGCCAGGTGGCGGCGTCGCGGCGGAAGCGATCGGCCGATGCGTGTGTCAACCGCGCCCATATGTCTAGCAGGGCCTCGACAAATGGAATGATCCGCTCAGCGGTTGCCGTGCCGAGGACACCGCCATGAGAGCGCTCGAACAGGCGGCTGCCGAGATGGCGTTCAAGGTCGGCCATCTGCCGTGTCAGCTGCGGCTGGCCGAGGCCGAGCGCCTTGGCGGTGGCGCGGATGCTGCCGGAGCGGGCGATCCGGACGAAGCGGTCGAGCGCGACGAGGCCGATCGGCGGCGTGGGATCGATCGCCTCCTTGCCTGCCGCCTCCATGATGGCAGCAATCTTGGTCGTTGCCTCCCTGATTTCAGTTGTGCGGGCGCGCGCTTCGAGCGTCAGGACGAGTGCGGTTTCTTCTCGCCGGAACAGCGACATGGAGATCGCCTGTTCAAAGCGCTTGATGGCGGCGCTGACACTTGAGGGGGCGCGTCCGCTGAGCGTGGCGGCGCGGCGGATGCCGCCTTCGCGGAGCACCGCATCGACGATCACGATCGTTGCTAAGTCCATTCGGCGATCCTTCTGCCAGACGAGCGGTACCATGCGCCGATGGCATGTCCATGATTACGCATTGCCCGTTCCAGATTTGGGATATAGCACGAGCGGGCGATAAGCGCATAGCATGCACAAAGCAACCAAGGCCTTGCGAGCGGCGGTTGCGAGACATCAGAGCATCCGCGCACCGTTTCGAAACCGAAGCGGCTCCTGCGCGGGAAGGTATCCATCGGCATGCTGCATCAGGTCAAATCCATCGTTCTCTGCGGGAAACCGCTGGACTTCGCGACGCTCGAGGACATCGGGGCGGGAAGGGTTCGGCCGGTGGCCGATGACGGCGGCATGGAGCGGGTGGCCGCGGCCCACAAGGTGGTTGCCGAGCGTGTCGCGATGGGGCTTCCCGTCTATGGTTCCAACACCGGCGTCGGCTCGATGAAGGACCGTCTCTGGACGGCCGACGATCTGGCTGAATTCAACAATTCGCTGGTCAGAGCCCACCATTTCGGCACCGGCGAGTTCTTCGCGCCGGCGATCGTGCGCATGGCGATCGCCATCCGCGTCAACACCGCCATGCGCGGCCACACCGGCTGCAGCCCGGATCTGATCCGGGCGTTTCTGTCCCTTCTTGCGTCCGACATCATTCCGGCCGTGCGCCGGCACGGCTCGATGGGCTGCGCCGATATCGGCCTGATGGGGCAGATCGCCTCGGTGCTGACAGGCGTCGGCGAGGCCTACTATCAAGGGCGCCTCGTTTCGGCCGAGACGGCGCTTGCCGAAGCGGGCCTGAAGCCATTCGTCATGCAGCCGCGCGACGCGCTGGCGGCGCTCAGCGTCAATGCCATCTCCTTCGCCGCGGCGGCCAACGTGCTGCGCGAGGCGGCGGCCGCGATCCGCGTGCTGCTCGTCACTGGCGTTATGTCATCCTTAGCGCTTGGCGCGTCGGCCGATCCGTGGCGGGTGGCGGCAACGCTCTCGACCCGCGGCGAGGCGCTGGTCGGCTCCTGGCTCTACGGTCAATCCGGTGTTGCAGACTGGCCGGTGCCGACGGCCATCCACGATCCGCTCAGCCTGCGCATGACCGCCCAGGTCTTCGGGGCCGTAGTCGACACGCTGATGGTTGCCGCTGGGCGGCTGGTGGAGGCGACCTATCTCTCCGACGACAACCCGGTGGTGCTTGGCGGGCAGGTCCATTCTTCCGGCGCGTCGCTGCCGCTGACCACAACGCTCTATATCGAGGCGGCACAGATCGCCTTTTCCCATGCGGCGCGCAACGTGCTGAACCGCTGCATTCTTCTATCGAACGGCGGACGTCGCAATCTCTCGGTCAATCTCGTGGCGCCGGGAGAGGTGGCGACCGGGCTCGGCCCGCTGATGAAGCTCGCCGTCGAACTTTACATGCGGGTGCAGTCGCTGGCCGTGCCGCTCTCGGCGCAATCGATCGTCGTTGCCGGCGGTCTCGAAGAAGAAGCGACCTTCCTGCCGCTGATCGTCGAGCGCATGGAAACGCAGGTGCGGGACCTGCGCCAGCTTGCCGCCATCGAGGCGATGCTGTCGTCGCAGGCGATCGATCTCGTCGGTGACCAGCCGCAGGGCGTCGTCAAGCGCGCCTACGACCAGACCCGTTCCGTCAGCCCTATGTATCTCAAGGACCGGCCGCTCTCGAAGGAGATCGAGGCGCTGCAGGATGCCTTCACCTGCCACGACCTGCTGCGCTCCTTTGTCGCCACCGCGCCGATGCCCGAGTTCGACGACTTCTTCGCGCTCGGCAAGTGACACAACGAGGAGAACAGCATGTCCGATTTCGATCTCGTTCTGAAAGGCACCGTTGTTCTCCCGCACCGGATCGTCGAGGGCGGGCACGTGGCGGTGCGCGACGGCAAGGTGGTGCATGTCGGCCAGGGGGCGGCACCGGCCGCGCGTGAACGGCATGATCTCGGGAATGCGCTGATCCTGCCCGGCGCCGTCGATGCGCAGGTGCATTCGCTGTCGCAGAAGAACCAGGAGGATTTCATCTGGTCGACGCGATCGGCTGCGGCCGGCGGCGTCACCACCATCGTCGACATGCCCTATGACGAGGGCAATCTCGTCTGCTCGGCTGAAGCGCTACGCCGCAAGATCGACCATGCCGGTCCGCAGGCGCGCATCGACTTCGCGCTTTATGGCACCGTTGACCCAGAGGAGGGGCCGGCGCGCATCGGCGAGATGGTGGAGGCGGGTGTCGCCGCCTTCAAGTTCTCGACCTTCGGCACCGATCCCAAGCGCTTTCCGCGCATTCCGGCAGCGCTCCTTGAAGACTGCTTCCGCGCGATCGCACTGAGCGGGCTCGCTGCCGGCGTGCACAACGAGGACGACGAGGCGGTGCGCGCGGCGATCGACAAGGTCAAGGCGGCCGGGATTACCGACTACCGCGCCCATGGGCTGTCGCGCCCGCCGCTGACGGAACTGCTTGCCACCAACCAGATCTACGAGACCGGGGCTGCCACCGGATGCCCGGCGCATGTGGTGCACTGCTCGCTCGGCCGCGGCTACGAGATTGCCGCCGCCTACCGCGCGCAAGGGCACGCCGCGACGATCGAGTGCTGCATCCACTACCTGACCCTCGATGAAGAAAACGACGTGCGGCGGCTCGGCGGCAAGGCCAAGATCAATCCGCCGATCCGGCCGCGCGCCGAGGTGGAGAAGCTCTGGCGGCATGTGGCTGATGGCACGGTGACGATGGTCTCGACCGATCATGTGAGCTGGTCGGAGGATCGCAAGACCAATCCGGACATGCTGGCCAATGCCTCCGGCGTGCCGGGGCTCGAAGTCATGGTGCCGCTCTTCGTCAAGGGCGCTCTGGAGCGCGGAATTCCGCTGACTCGGGCAGCCGAACTGATGACGCTGAACCCGGCGCGGCATTTCCGCCTCGACCATCAGAAGGGCGCACTCGAAGCCGGCAAGGATGCCGATATCATCGTCATGACGCCCGAGCCCTATGTCTATGACGCGGCGGCAAGCGGTCACAACGTTGTCGGCTGGTCGCCCTATAACGGTATCAGGCTGCCCTGGCGGGTATCTGCCACGTATCTGCGCGGCAGGCTCGCCTTCGATGGTCGCGAGGTGCTTGCCGAGCCCGGTGTTGGGCAATTCGTCCGGCCGCTGGCCACGTTGGCGCTGCAGGAGGCGTGATGAGCAAGACCGCCCACAACAAGGTCCCGGCCAATCTGCCTGTCAATGCCGGCCGGATCGCCGGGATCATCAACGGTCTCGCCGGCATAACCGAGCCGGATCGGCCCTATACGCGGCGCGCCTTTACGCCGCTGTTCCTCGAAGGCCGCGCCTTTCTCGACCGGCGCTTCCGCGCAGCCGGTCTCGAAACCCGGATCGACGCCGCCGGAAATCTGATCGGCCGGCGCAAGGGGCGCAAATCGGCGCTCGGCACCATCATGCTCGGCTCCCATTCCGACACGGTGCCCGATGGCGGCCGTTTCGATGGCATCGCCGGCGTTGCGGCCGCGCTCGAAGTGGCGCGGGCCCTGGCCGACAACGGCATCGAGCTCGACCATGATCTGGAGATCGTCGATTTTCTCGCGGAGGAAGTGTCGATCTTCGGCGTTTCCTGCGTCGGCAGCCGCGGCATGGCGGGCGTGCTGCCTGATGGCTGGCTGAGCCGCGCGCAGGGCGAGTTGAGTTTGCGGCAGGGAATCGTCGAGGTCGGCGGCGACCCGTCGCGGCTTTCGGGTTCGAAGCGCTCCGACATCAGGGCATTTCTGGAACTGCACATCGAGCAGGGGCAGGTGCTCGAAACCGGGCGGCTCGATGTTGGCGTCGTTACCGCCATCTCCGGCATCACCCGCATCGAGATCATCGTCGAGGGGCAGGCCGATCACGCCGGCACGACGCCGATGGGGCATCGGCGCGACGCTTTGGTCGCAGCCTCCCGGCTCGTGCTGGAGATCGAGCGGCTGGCGATGGAGTTTTCGCGGGGTGACGGACACTTTACCGCAACGGTCGGCGAATTTGCGATCGAGCCGAATGCGGCGAATGTGGTGCCTTCGCGCGTGCGGTTGTTGATCGACGCGCGTGCCGAGCTCAGGCCGCAGATGGAGCGATTTCTGGACGCACTCGGCCCTCTTTGCCAGAGCGTTGCCGAAGCGTCGGGCGTGACGATCGCGCCTGCCAATGTGCTTTCCGACAACCACCCGACGCCCGGCGATGCGCTTCTGCTCTCAACGCTCGAAGAAAGCTGCGATGCGATCGGCGCCAAGCACCGGCGCATAGCATCGGGTGCTGGGCACGACACCGCCTGGATGGGCCGTATCACGCGCTCGGCGATGATCTTCATACCGTGCCTCGGTGGGCGCTCGCATGCGCCGGAGGAATGGGCTGAGAACGACGACATCGCGCTTGGCGCCGCCGTTCTCTTCGATGCGGTGAAGAGGCTCGACAGACGATTGCAGGAGAAGGTGTGAGATGGGCCGGATACTGAAGGAAAAGGACGTCGAGGCGGCGGTCAAGGGCGGCTCCGTCTATGCGGCGGGCGGTGGCGGCTGGGCCGACCACGGGCGCATGCTTGGCTATGCCGCGGTCTCGATCGGCAAGCCGGAGCTGGTGTCGATCGACGAGCTCGACGCCAACGACTGGGTGGCGACGGCAGCCGCGATCGGCGCGCCGGCCTCGACCACGCCCTGGGAAATGCGCGGCGTCGACTACGTCAAGGCCGTGCAACTGTTGCAGGAGGCGCTCGGCGAGAAGCTCTCCGGGCTCATCATCGGCCAGAACGGCAAGTCTTCGACGTTGAACGGTTGGCTGCCTTCGGCAATCCTCGGCACCAAGGTGGTCGACGCGGTCGGCGATATCCGCGCGCATCCGACCGGCGACATGGGCTCGATCGGCCTTGCCGGTTCGCCCGAACCGATGATCCAGACGGCGGTCGGCGGAAATCGCGACGAGAACCGCTATATCGAGCTGGTGGTGCGCGGCGCCACCGCCAAGGTCTCGCCGGTCCTGCGCACCGCGTCGGACATGTCGGGCGGCTTCATCGCTTCGTGCCGCAATCCGGTGCGCGCGTCCTATGTGAAAGCCAATGCGGCGCTCGGCGGCATTTCGCTGGCGCTGGCTCTGGGTGAGGCGATCATCGCGGCGGAGGCCAGGGGCGGCAGCGCCATCATCGACGCGATCGTCAAAGCAACCAATGGCGCGATCCTCGCCGAAGGTACGATTACCGACAAATCGGTCGTCTATACCAAGGAAGCCTTCGATATCGGCACGGTCACGCTGGGGAAGGGCGCTGACTCGACGGTACTGCACGTGATGAACGAGTATATGGCGGTTGACTCTGCGGAAGGTCGGCGGCTTGCGACCTTCCCCGACGTCATCACCACGCTGTCACCGGAGGGCGAGCCCTTGAGCGTAGGCCAGCTTCAGGTGGGCATGAGGATCTTCGTGCTGCATGTGGCAAAGACGGTGATCCCGCTTTCGTCCAGCGTGCTCGACCCGACGGTTTATCCGTCTGTCGAAAAGGCGATGGGCATCGAGCTTGCCCGCTACGCGCTTTCGGGTCGGAGCTGACGGGAGAGAGCCATGGCACGCGATGCCGGGTTGGAAGAGCTGATCCGCGAGGAGCTCGGCGATCGCGCCGGGCTCTCGGAGAAGGCGATGTTCGGTGGCTGGGCCTATCTGCTGCATGGCAACCTGCTCCTTGGCGCACGCGAGGGTTCGCTGCTGGTGCGGCTCGGCAAGGGCAATGACGGCTGGGCGCTTGCGCTGCCCGATATCGAGCTGATGGTGATGAACGGACGCGCGATGCATGGCTGGGTGCGCGCGGGTGCGGATGCCTATGGCGACGATGCCTTGCGCCGGCGGCTGCTCGATGGGGCGATTGCCTTCGTCGAGACGCTGCCGCCGAAGTGAAGGTTGGTGGTCTGCCCGCCAATAAGTGTTGGCGGGGTTGCCCCTCACCCTAACCCTCTCCCCGCAGGCGGGGAGAGGGGACGTGGCCGCCATTCTCCGCAGTGCGTGTGGCACGCGGTGCGCCATTCACCGGCCGATCGTGGAAGGGGAAACGGCCGCGGTTCGCATTCGGCAACCGAGGCAAACGCAACGCCATCCCCTCTCCCCGCAAGCGGGGAGAGGGCTAGGGTGAGGGGCAGCGACTCCCGCCGACGTAAATGGGGGCAGCGACCTTCTGCCGACATGAATGAGAGGGGCAATCACCCCGCCGAGACAACAATGAGGAACAGGACAATGCCCAAGGCCAACCCCCGTCACCCTGGTTTCCCGATCCCCGGCGGGCCGGAGCTGCGCGCCAAGGGCTGGCGGCAGGAGGCGCTGCTGCGGCTGCTCGAAAATGTGCTCTCCGTCGGCGAGGATCCGGACAATCTCGTCGTCTATGCCGCCCTCGGCAAGGCGGCGCGCAACTGGCCGGCGCATCGCGCCATCGTCAAGGCGCTCACCGAGATGGACGAAGACCAGACGCTCATCATCCAGTCGGGCAAGCCGGTGGGGCTGTTGAAGACCCATGCCAAGGCGCCGCTCGTCATCATGGCCAACTGCAACATCGTCGGCCAATGGGCGAAGGCCGAGGTGTTCTACGAATTGCAGCGCAAGGGGCTGATCTGCTGGGGCGGGCTGACGGCCGGCGCCTGGCAATATATCGGCAGCCAGGGGGTGATCCAGGGCACCTACGAGATTTTCATGCGCATCGCCGAGCGCCGATTCGGCGGCGATCTCTTCGGTCGTTTCGTGCTGACGGCGGGGCTCGGCGGCATGGGCGGGGCGCAGCCGCTAGCCGGCCGCATGGCGGGGGCTGCGATCCTCTGCGTTGACATTGATGCGGAGCGGGCGAAGAAGCGCCGGGAGATCGGCTATCTCCAGGAGATCGCGCCGGATCTCGATGCGGCGCTGGCGATGATCGACGCGGCCGTGAAGGAGAAGCGCGCGCTTTCCGTCGGCCTCGTCGGCAATGCGGCGGAAATCTACCCGGAAATCGCACGGCGCGGCATCGTGCCCGACGTGGTGACCGACCAGACCTCGGCGCATGATCTCGTCTACGGCTACGTGCCGAAGGGCATGAGCCTCGACCAGGTGAAGTCGCTGCGCGATGACGGCCAGGGGCAATTGATGGCGGCAAGCCGTGCCTCGATCGTCGAACACGTCAAGGCGATGCTCGACTTCCAGAAAAAGGGCTCGGAAGTCTTCGACAACGGCAACCTGATCCGCACCCAGGCCCGCGAGGGCGGCGTTGCCAATGCCTTCGACATTCCGATCTTCACCGAAGCCTATCTCAGGCCGCTTTTTGCCCGCGCCATCGGGCCGTTCCGCTGGATGGCGCTGTCAGGCGAGGAGAGCGACATCGCCCGCATCGACGACCTTTTGCTGGAGATGTTCCCGGACAACAAGATCATCACCAACTGGATCAAGCTCGCACGTCAGCATATCCCCTTCGAGGGCCTGCCGGCCCGCATCGCCTGGCTCGGCCATGGCGAGCGCACGGCACTGGCGCGGCGCGTCAACGAGCTGGTCGCATCCGGCGAACTCAAGGGACCGATCGCGTTCTCGCGCGACCATCTCGATGCCGGCGCCATGGCGCACCCGAACATCATGACCGAGCGGATGAAGGACGGATCGGACGCGATCGCCGACTGGCCCTTGCTCGACGCCATGCTGCTCTGCTCGTCGATGGCCGATCTCGTCGTCGTGCATTCCGGCGGCGGCGGCTATGCCGGCTATATGACCAGCTGCGGCGTGACCGTCGTTGCCGACGGCACGGCTGAGGCCGACGAGCGGCTCGACCATGCGCTCACCAATGATACCGCTCTCGGTGTCATCCGCTATGCCGATGCCGGCTACGACGAGAGTTTCGAGGAGATTGCTGCCAAGGGCATCGGGCATGTGAAGGTGTGAGACGAGGCGTGAGAGGTTTCCCGAGTGGAGCCTCAATAAATCCTTGATTCGAGCCGTTTTAATCTGTGCGCCTGGTGATTGCGAGTGCATGAAGCAAAAACATGAAATGTAGAAATAGTGCGGAAAAAGTAGATGTAGCGATATTTGAAACTGTCTTGTGAAGGCCGAGCATAGTAAACTGGCCTTTGTCAACAAGAATTCCGTCAGAGTCTGTAATAGATACCGCCGGCGATCCGGATCCAAAATAATATATATAGAAAACAAATGCTATAATAGAATTTACGAATATCATGTCTGAGATCATCAATGATCTAAAAAGAGTATAATTAGATATTGAACCAGAGATGTTGTTAATAAGTTCAACTATGGCAAATATTATCGCTAGCCAAGCGGTGAGAAGTGCGGACCTCAAGAATATTCCAAATATAATTGGCATTGCCATGTGTTGAGAAAAATAAACAATACCAGCGTCAATGATAAATGCCATAAATAGTACAAATATTATGCATAGAAATCTGATGAATAAGATAGTTGAGGTGCGCTGCATATTCCATCCAGGTGGAAACTACGCTCATAATGCGAGTTTTTTCACTTTATTTCAGGGGTGCCCGAGCCTCAGAAATACCGCCTGCCATTCGCCAGTCACCATCTGCAGAAGTACAGTCGTGTCCGACTTAAATGATTATCGCGAGAATGGAGACGGCTCCAATTATCAGAAAGGACGTTAAGAGGCGCTTATTTCCCCTTTTCTTGATGTTCCTAATGAGCACTTCAAAATTAGTTCCGTCAATGGTCCGGCTGACGGATTTATGGCGAGACGCGTTGAGCCCCGCACTAAACGGCCATCTCGCCTCCATCCATCATCAGGAACCGGACGGGCACGTACTATCTACGCCTTGGTGCAAGGCGTGGCGCGCGGTACAATGCGCTCCCTGCGGCTCTGGGGGGCACCGATGACATCGAGCTTCAATGTGCAGAGTGCGACCGGCTATGAACAGTTGATGGGGCGGTGGAGCCGGCAGCTGGCGCCGCCCTTCATCGATTTTGCCGGCATTGCCGACGGCGAACGGGTGCTGGACGTCGGCTGCGGCACCGGGAGCCTGACCTTTGCGCTGCCGCACGCGGCCGATCTCAGCGAGATTACCGCGATCGATTTTTCCCCCGTCTTCGTCGAAGCGGCGATCCAGCGCAACACCGATCCGAGGATCAAGATTCAGCAGGCCGATGCCTGCGCGCTTCCTTTTGCCGATGCTTCTTTCGACCGGGCGCTGGCGCTGCTGGTGCTGCATTTCGTTCCAGAGGCGGGAAAGGCGGTTGCCGAGATGCGCCGGGTCACGCGGCCGGGCGGCGTGGTCGCCGCCGTGGTCTGGGATCACCTTGGCGGCATGCCGGGCATGCGCATGGTGCTCGATACGGCGGCGATGCTCGATGAGAATGCGGAACAAATACGCAGCCGATATTGCTTCCAGCCGATGATGCGACCGGGCGAAATGATGCAGAGCTTCGCGGCGCACGGTCTTGAAAGGGTCGAGCAGACGTCTCTGATGATCCGCATGGACTATCAGTCGTTCGAGGATTTCTGGCAGCCGATCGCGGCGGGCGAGGGACCCTTGGGCAAATATGTTGGCTCGCTGGATCAGGGACTGCGGGCAAAGGTCGACGCGGCAGTACGCGCGGCCTATGAGGCCGGCCAGCCTGACGGCCCACGGTCCTTTGCGGCGGTGGCTTGGGCATGCCGGGGGACGGTTCCGGAGGCTTGATAAGGTCGCCAACCTCATCCCTGTGCTCGTCACAGGGATCCAGCAGCGGCGCGTCGGTGGCGCGAAAGGCACCTTCGATCCGGCGTTCTCAAAAGTCATTCACGGCGCGGACGCGCCGTGGCTGGATTTCTGTGACAAGCACAGAAATGAGGGAGGATAGGAGACGCGCCTAACCAGCCCCGTTGTCCGTGGCTTTGTTGCGCCAGAAATGAAGGAAGTGCGGTGTCGCCGCCGCACTTGGAAACCTAAAGGGGACGCGACGTCAACGTCCGGTCTTCACACCACCGTCTCGCCGCCATCCACCACCAGGATCTGCCCGGTCATGTAGGAGGAGCGGTCGGAGACGAGGAAGAGGATCGACTCGGCGATCTCGTCGACACTTGCCCAGCGGCCGAGCGGCACCTTTTCGCGGATATAGGATTCGATCGCGCCGCGCCCGCCCATCTGGGCGATGAAGGGCTCGTTGAAGGGCGTATCGACCCAGCCGGGGCAGAGCGCGTTGACCCGGATGCCGTGGCGTGCGTAGTCGCCGGCCATCTGCTTGGTCATGGCGATGACGGCGTGTTTGGTGGTCGTATAGGCGATCATCTCGCGATCATAGAGCACGCCTGAGGAGGACGAGGTATTGACGATGACGCCGCGGCTGGCGGCGCGCATCGACGGCATGACGAGGCGTGCGGCCATGAAATGGGCGCGGACGTTGAGGTTCCAGGAGCGGTCGAAGCCCGAAATCTCGACTTCTTCGAGATCGCCCGCCACTTGAGCGCCGGCATGGTTGTGCAGGATGTCGATGCGGCCGTGGCGATAGAGGATATCGGCGATGCCATCGCTGAGCGCGGCGTCGTCGGTGACGTCGATCGCCAGCGCCTCGGCGCTGCCGCCCTTGCTGGCGATCGCCTCGACGGCGGTGCTGGCTGCCACAAGGCTGCGATCGACGACGACGACATGGGCGCCCTCGCGCGCCATGATGGCCGCACCCGCCTGACCGATCCCGGAGCCGGCTCCGGTCACGATCGCGACCCGGTCTTTCAGGATCATGGTTTCACTCCCCGGATTTTGTTTTCTTCTCTCGCATCAGGATGCGGGCGGTCAGGATCAGAAGCAGCGAGGCGACAAGCACCAGCGTCGCGATCGCGTTGATCTCGGGCGTCACGCCGCGGCGGATCGAGGCGAAGACGTAGATCGGCAGGGTGGTTTTCGAGCCCGCGACGAAGAAGGCGATGATGAAATCGTCGAAAGAGAAGGTGAAGGCGAGCAGGAAGCCGGCGAGGATCGACGGCAGGATCTGCGGCAGCACGATCAGCCGGAAGGTGGTGAGCGGTGTCGCGTAAAGGTCGCTCGATGCCTCGACGATATCGCGGCCGAGGCTGGCGATGCGGGCCTTCACGATCATCGTCACCAGCGCCATCGAGAACAGGCCGTGGGCGGCGATGATCGAGCCGTAGCCGAGGCCGAGCTGCGGCGGCTGATCGCCCGGCCAGATGGTGGCGAGCGCCGGATTGATGAAGGAGAAGACGGCGACCAACGCCACCAGCGTCGCGATGCCGATGACGACGCCGGGCACGACGATTGCCGCTGCAAAGAGCGCATCGAAGATCGCCCGGTTGCGCGGCGCCAGCCGCTCCATGCCAAGGGCCGCCATGGTGCCGAAGATCGCCGCAAGCGTGGCGCTGGTGAAGGCGATCAGCAGGCTGTTCTGCAAGGCCGAGACCAGGAAGGTGTTGCCCAGCGCCTTGCCGTACCAGGCGGTCGAAAACCCGGTGAACTCGCTGGCGTTACGCCCGGCGTTGAAGGAGAACAAGACGACGAGCGCGATCGGCGCGTAGAGGAAGAGATAGACGGAAGAGATAAAGGCGCGCATCAGACGAGATCCACCTGTCTTGTGCCGGCAACGCGGAAGGCAATGCGCATCGCCACCATCAGGATCACCACGACAACGGCAACGAGGGTGACGGCGATCGCCGAGCCGAAGGGCCAGTTGCGCGATTGCAGGAAGAGATCGACCAGTGCATTGCCGATGAAGAACACTTTGCCGCCGCCCAAGAGCTGCGGGATCAGGTATTCGCCAAGAAGCAGGATGGTCACCAGCGCGACACCGGTCATCACCCCTGGTAGCGACAAAGGCAGGGTGACGCCGAAGAAGGTCGAGACCGGCTTGGCGCCGAGATCGGCGGAGGCTTCGAGCAGCCGGCGGTCGAGTTTTTCGAGGCTCACATAAATCGGCATGATCATTAGCGGCAGGTAGCCGTAGACGATGCCGAGCAGCACGGCCCCGGGCGTGTTGAGCATCCTCACGTCCTCGATGCCGATCATCGACAAAAGGTTCGGGATGCCGCGCGAGCCAAGGATGTACATCCAGGCATAGGTGCGCACGAGCAGGCTGGTCCAGAAGGGTACGACCACCAGCGATACGAGGATCAGCCGGTAGCGCGGGTTCGCCTTGACCGCGAGATAATAGGCGACCGGATAGGCGATCAGCAGGCAGGCGAGCGCGCCGATCGGCGCGAGAACGAGCGTGTTCCAGAAGGCCGCCGCACGTGTCGGCAGGTTGGCGAACTGGGCAAAGGTGAAGGCCGCCTGATAGCCGCCTTCCGGTGCGCGTTCGCCGAAAGCGAAGACCAGCATGGCGATGAATGGCAGCACGAGGAAGATCATCAGCCAGGCCGCCGCCGGCGCCACCAGCGCCGCCGTCACCAGGTTTCTCTTCGTGTTCGTTGCCGCGGGCATGTAAATCTATCCATCTGGTTTCAGTAGCATTTCGGCGCGGCATCCGCGCGGTGAGGGAAGCCCTTCATCCGGCCTGCCGGCCCCCTTCTCCCCGCAGGCGGGGCGAAGGGGGCTTGTGGCGCCCGCTCGGTCCCACGCATGAGAAGCGGGAGATAGGAGCGGGAAGGTTGCCGCCTGTCCCTTCTCCCCGTCAGAACGGGGAGAAGGGACAGGCAGGCGGATGAGGGGCAGTTCCCTCACCACGCATGCGTTTCCCTCACCGCATGGATGAGGGGCAGTCGCAGTTTCGATCAAGCCGACTTGAAGCGCGCCATCAGTTCGGCGCGGCCGGGGTCGGTCAGCGTCACGGCGGCGCCGAATTCGAGCGGGGTCAGCGATGCCTCGTCCGGATAGACGATCTTGTTGCCGGTCACGTCGGCCGGCAGCAGCTTCAGCACGCGGCTGTCGGTGGTCGGTGCGCCGTTGGCGATGTGCTCCTTCATGGCGTTTTCCGGCGCCATCAGATAGTTCAGCAGGGCATAGCCGGCGGCCTTGTTGGCGGCACTCTTCGGGATCGCGTAGAAATCCGACCAGATTTCACCACCGTCCTTGCCGAGCACGAACTGGATTTCCGGCATGTCGCGGTTGAGCTGGGCGCCGTCATTGGTCCAGCACATGGTCATCCAGGCATCGGTCGCGCGCATCGACGGCTGGTAGTCGCTGTTGATGGCGTAGAGATGCGGCTTCACCTTGATCAGCAGCTCCTCGGCCTTGGCTAGTTCGTCCGGCTTGATCGAGTTGAAGGAAAACCCAAGCGATACCAGCGCATTGCCGATGGTGGTGAGCTGGTAGTCGTGGACCATGGCGCGGCCGTCGGCCTCGGTCATGGCGATCTCGAAGAAGTCCTTCCAGCTGGTCACCGGCGTCTTGATCTTTCCGGAGTTGAGCGCGATGCCGGTTGTGCCCCAGTTCTTCGGCACGGCATAGGTCTTGCCGTCGACGACGCCTTCGTTTGTGAAGCGCGCCGTCTCGGTCGAGGCGTCGTAATTCGGCAGCTTCGACAGATCGAGCTCGTCGATGAGGCCGAGCTTCACATAGGTGGAGATCGTGTAGTTGGTGGGAACGAAGAGGTCCCAACCGGTGCCGCCGGCCTGGAGCTTCGCCAGCATTTCCTCGTTGGAGCCGAAGACATTGACCTCGACGGCAACGCCGGTTGCCGCCTGGAAGGCCTCGAACGTCGCGGGGTCATGGTAGTTCGGCCAGGTGGCGATCGACATCTGCGTGCCGAGATCGCCGGCGAAGGCGGTGGAATTGAAGAGGCCCGGCTGGCGCGCGAGAACTGCGGTCGCAAGCCCGAGGCCGGTGACGCCGAGGAAGTGGCGGCGCGTAACCGAGCCGCGCTTCAGGCGCATCAGTTCGTCCGAGAGCTGATCGGCGGTGATAGGGGCATTTTCTCTGTACCATTTGCTCATGACGCTGTTCCCTTTATCGTTTGACGTTCATGCGTAGGCGGCAGAACCGGCTTGGTGAGGCCGGGAGAGTTCAGGCTGGAAAGACGTGCAGCGCGTTCGGATCGAAGGCGAGGCCGACCTTTTCGCCGGGCTCCACCAGTTCGCTGTCGCCGAGCGTGCGACGGTCGGCCGTCACCAGGAAATCGCCGAGCCCGTCGACCGCGACGGAGTATTCGACGGCTGAGCCCAAAAAGATCCGGTGAGTGACGGTGCCGGCAAGCGCGTCTGCGCTGGCGGCGCCGTTGCGCGTCAGGCGGATCGCTTCGGGCCTGAGCGCCACCGTTGCCGCACCCTTCGTTCCATTGACGGCAGGGGTGGCGAAGCGGGCGCCGTTGGCAAGGACAAGCGACGAGGCGCCGTCGACGGTCGCATCGATGCGGTTGGTCTTGCCGACGAAATCGGCGACGAAGAGGCTTGCGGGACGATCGTAGATCTCCTGCGGCGGGCCGACCTGGACGATGCGGCCGGCATTCATGACGCAGACAAAATCGCTCATCGACAGCGCTTCTTCCTGATCGTGGGTGACGAGCACGAAGGTGATGCCGAGCTCGCGCTGCAGCGTCTGCAGCTCGATCTGCATGGCGGTGCGCAACTTCTTGTCGAGGGCCGCCAGCGGCTCGTCGAGCAAAAGCACCTTCGGCTTGTTGACGATGGCGCGGGCAAGCGCCACGCGCTGCTGCTGGCCGCCGGACATTTCGTGGATGCGGCGTTTGCCGAAGCCGCCGAGCCGCACCATTTCCAGCGCCTCCTGGGCGCGGCGGGAAATCTCGGCGCTGGCGATGCGCGGCCGCATCTGCCTCAAGCCGTAGGAGACGTTCTGCTCGACATCGAGATGGGGAAACAGCGCATAGTGCTGGAACACCATGTTGACCGGGCGGCGGTAGGCGGCAACACCGTTCATCGGCTCGCCGCTGATGAAGACCGTGCCCTCGCTCGGCTGCTCGAAGCCGCCGATCATGCGCAGGCAGGTGGTCTTGCCGCAGCCGGAAGGCCCGAGAAGCGCCATGAAGGCGCCACGCGGCACCTCGAGATTAATGTCCGATACGGCCGTCACGGCGCCATAACGTTTGGCGACCGAACGGAATTCGATGTCGTTCGTCGAAGCGGATGTCACGTCTGTTCCCTGCGGTTGTTTTCGGATGCAGCCAGGAATCTCCCGTCCTGGCACTCCACCGTCATTGATACGCAGCCTAGTCAGCGCGCACCCTGCCGGTATATACCCCGAGAGAGGTATTTCAACGTGGAATGCTCTGTGTGAGGAGTATACCCCGGAGCAGGAAATATCGGCCGGGAGGGCGGTTTGAGCGTCGATCTCGAGGGGCTTTTTCAGGTCATGGCACCGTTGGTGGCAGGTCCTGCGCTAGACGACGAGGCGGTCGGCACCGCCTATCGGCGGCTGATGTCGACGCTGATGACCTTCGACTATGTGGTCGTCTTTGCCTATCGCGGCAAGGAACGGCCGATCGATCTCTTCAGCACCTTCAACGCCAAGGATCATGTGCTTTTCGTCAGCCTCTACCAGGCGGGGCCCTATCTGCTTGACCCGTTCTACCATGCGGCGTCACAGGGCAAGCCGGGCATCTGGCGGATGCGGGAGCTTGCGCCCGATCGGTTCTTCTCCTCGGAATACTACCGCACCTACTATGTGCAGACCGGGCTTGCGGAGGAAGTCGGCTTCTTCGTGCCGGTCGACGAGCAGATCACCGTCGTGCTGTCGCTGATGCGGCGCGAGGCGACGGGGCCGTTCAGCCCGGCGGAGTTTGCGCTGTTGAAGAAGGTCGAGCCGCTGGTCTCGGCACTGGTGCGCCATCATTGGGCGGGTCTCGGCCGACGGTTCGATGCGGCGCTGGCGAAAACCGGCCGCAGCCGCCGCAAGGCGACGCATCCACCGGCCGATGGCGTCTGGCAGCATCTCAATCTGACGGAGCGGGAATCCTCGATCATCGAACTGGTTCTGCAGGGCCATTCGTCGGAATCGATCGGCCTCAGGCTCGGCATCTCCACCGGTACGGTCAAGGTTCACCGCCGGAACGTCTACCGCAAGCTCGGCATTTCCTCGCAGACGCAATTGCTGTCGCTGTATCTGAGAAACCTCGGGCAGTAAGCCGTGTAGGCGCCGCCCATCACTGCATGCCCGCCCGTAGCGGCGCCCCGACGGCGCGCCGCGCCGGTCGATGCCGGCTCTCCCAATCCCATTCCTCCACAAACGTGATCGATCGTGCGGCTGATCGCTATTGACATTTTTTGCACGCCATGAAATTTCTTTCATTAACGGATAAAAATATCACGCGGTGCAAAATTTATCATGCAACGCAACAAGGACCGGGTGGAGACAATGACGATTGGCGGGACAGGTATTCGTGACGACGAGACCAGCATGGCGACGCGGGCGGCCTGGCTGCACTATGCCGGCGGACTGACGCAGGCGGAGGTCGCCAAGCGACTCGGCCTTACATCGCTCAAAGCCCACCGGCTGATCATGAAGGCCAACCAGGAAGGGCTGGTGAAGGTCTATATCGACGGCGAAGTCTCCGAATGCGTCGAACTCGAGCAGGCGCTTTCGGCCCGCTTTGGCCTCGACTATTGCGAGGTGGTGCCGGACTTCGATTCCGACGATCTGCCCCTGAAGGCGCTCGGCATTTCCGGCGCGCAGTTCCTGAAGCGCGAGATCGAGCGCGGCGAGACGGCACTGGTCGGCGTCGGCCACGGCCGCACGCTTGCCGCTTGCGTCGAGTATCTGCCGCGCATGACAAGCGGCAACACCCGCTTCGTCTCGCTGCTCGGCGGTCTCACCCGCAAGTTTTCGGCCAACCCGCATGACGTGATCCACCGGCTCGCCGAACGCACCGGTGCTGAAGCCTATGTCATGCCGGTGCCGTTCTTCGCCAACACGGTCGAGGATCGTGACGTGCTCTTCAGCCAGCGCGGCGTGCGCGAGGTCTTCGATCTCGCCAAGACCGCCGACCTGCTGATGGTCGGCATCGGCACCGTCGAGCGAGAGGCGTCGCTGGTCTCGACCAGCATGATCGAAATGAGCGAGATCGAGGAGATCCAGAAGGGCGGGGCGATGGGCGAACTGCTCGGCCATTTCTTCGACGAGAACGGCCGGCCGGTCGAGACCGCGCTTTCGGACCGAACCTTCACGCTCAGCCGCGACGACCTGAAGAACCGCCGCACGGTTGCCGTGGCCGGCGGCAAGATCAAGGTGCCGGCCATTCGCGCCGTGCTCGCAAGCGGGCACCTGAGCGGCCTCATCACCGACGAGCGGACTGCACGGGCGCTTGCCGCTGAGAGCGCATGAGGCGCTGAACATTCGGGGCCATTGCGGAGGGCAGGGAGGATCTGCCGTCCAGGCCTTAAAGGGAGGAATACCGGTGGGGTAGCCGGCAGTCGCAATCATACCCGCAACGGAGGAGAAGACGAATGTACGAGAAGGAGAAGGACCTCATCAGCGCATTCCTGCGTGGGGAGGTGGACCGCCGTGGCATGCTCAAGGGATTGGGTGCCGCAGGCCTGACCGCCGGCACGGCCGGCACGTTGTTCAACATGATGTCGACCCGGGCGCTTGCTGCCGATTTCGACTGGAAGGCGCATTCCGGCAAGAAGCTGAAGCTGCTTTTGAACAAGCACCCTTACGCCGACGCGATGATCGCCAACCTGCAGGCCTTCAAGGATCTGACGGGCATCGAGGTCACCTATGACGTGTTCCCGGAAGACGTCTATTTCGACAAGGTGACGGCGGCGCTGTCGTCGGGATCGGCAGAATACGACGCCTTCATGACCGGCGCCTACATGACCTGGACCTATGGTCCGGCCGGCTGGATCGCCGACCTCAACGAATGGATCAAGGATCCGACCAAGACCAACCCCAACTACAACTGGGACGATTTCCTTGCCGGCGTGAAGAACTCCTGCGCCTGGAACGGCCAGCCGGGCGGAGCGCTTGGGTCGGAAGACGCCAAGCAATGGTGCATTCCGTGGGCGTTCGAACAGAACAACATCACTTATAACCGCGAGATGTTCGACAAGGCCGGCGTCGAATTGCCGAAGAACCTCGACGACATGATCGCGGTTGCGGCCAAGCTGCAGAAGGACATCGGCGGCATTTACGGCATCGGCGTGCGTGGTTCGCGCTCCTGGGCGACGATCCATCCGGGCTTCCTGTCGGGTTATGCCAACTTCAACCAGAAGGACCTGAACGTCGGCGCGGACGGCAAGCTGTCGGCAGCGATGAACACCGACGGTTCGAAGGCCTATCACGCCAAGTTCGTGCAGATGATCCAGGAAAGCGGCCCGAAGGACTGGTCGACCTATACCTGGTACCAGGTCGGCACCGACCTCGGCGCCGGCGCATCGGCCATGATCTTCGACGCCGATTGCCTGGGCTACTTCATGAACGGCGGCGACAACAAGATGGCCGGCAAGCTCGGCTATGCCGCCTTTGCCGCAAACCCGGAGGCCACGGCCTCGACGCCGAACATCTGGATCTGGTCGCTCGCCATGTCCAACTTCTCCAGGGATAAGGACGCCACCTGGTACTTCCTGCAGTGGGCTTCCGGTCCCGAACATGCGCTGTTCGGCGCCACAAAGATGGACTTCGTCGATCCTGTTCGCCAGTCGATCTGGAAGGACGAGATCTTCCGCGAGAAGCTGAACGGCAAGTATCCGGGTTACGTCGAAATGTTCGACGCCTCGGCCGCCGGCGCCTCCATCAAGTTCACGCCGCAGCCGCTGTTCTTCGACGTCACCACCGAATGGGCGGCGACGCTGCAGAAGATGGTCGCCAAGCAGGTGCCTGTCGATGAAGGTCTCGACCAGCTTGCAGAAAGCATCAACCGCCAGCTCCAAGAGGCGGGTCTCGGCTGATAGGCCTCCCAAGCGATGTCCGGCGCTGACAAGCGCCGGGCACCCGAGATGCCGGCTGAGCCGGCCTGTTGCGACCGGTTTGAGGTTGCACCGAAATCAACCCGAGATGCCGAGGGACTGGCGCGGCGCCTATAGGCTCCCGCGTGCCGCGTGCTCTTTAAAGACTTCAGGAACGGAGCTCGACATGGCTTCAACAGAAACCCTCCGCAGACCGGCCTCCGGTTTCAGGATCAGCAGGAAGATGCTTCCCTACGTGCTGAGCCTGCCGGCGTTGCTCGTCTGCATCGGCATCCTCATCCCGTTCTTCACGGCAGTGATCTATTCCTTCCAGCGCTACCGGCTGAGCCAGCCTTGGAGCCGCCAGTTCAACTGGGGCGAAAACTACCTCAACTTCTTCACCGACCCGGCCTTCTGGAACACGCTCAAGGTGTCGCTGCTTTATGCCGGCCTCACCGTGACGCTGGAACTGCTGCTCGGCCTTGGCATCGCGCTGCTGCTGCAGCGGCGCTCGACCATCAACAACTTCATCTCGATCATGCTGCTTCTGCCGCTGATGATCGCGCCGGCGCTGGCCGCGCTGATGTGGAAGCTGATGACCAATCCGAGCTTCGGCATTCTCAGCTATCTCGCAAGCCTGATCGGCCTGCATGATTTCCGCTGGGCGTCCTCGCCGGACACCGCGCTTCTGACCGTCGTTCTCGTCGATATCTGGGTCTACACGCCCTTCATCATGATCCTGCTTCTGGCGGGTCTGCGCTCGCTGCCGACGCAGCCCTTCGAGGCGGCGGCCCTCGACGGCGTGCCGCGCAGCTTCGTCTTCTTCCGCATCACGCTGCCGATGCTGACGCCCTATATCCTGACGGCGACGCTCTTCCGGCTGCTCGACAGCATCCAGCAGTTCGACATCATCTATGCGATGACGCAAGGCGGACCCGGCAACACGCTCACCGTCTTCCAGGTCGAGGCCTATCTCAACTTCTTCCAGTCGACCAATGTCGGTCGTTCGGCAGCGCTTCTGATCATCCTGTGGGCGATCACCTACACGCTGTCCAACGTCTTCATCAAGAACTGGCTGCGGCTGCGCGAACGCGCTCGCGGCGAAGCTTAAGGGAGGGACCAATGGAAACCATGTCTCCGCTCGAACGGGTCTTGCGCGGTCTCGCCCTCACGCTCGTCGTCGTCTTCTTCATGTTCCCGATCTTCTGGATCTTCCTGATGTCGTTCCAGACGAACGAGACGATCCTCGCAATCCCACCGTCGATCGTGTTCTCGCCGACGCTCTCGAACTATGCGGCGCTGATCACCGGCAAGCTGCAGACGGCGGCCGGTACGCTCGACATCGCCTTCATGCGCAATCTCGGCAACTCGATCTTCCTGTCGGTCGCCTCCGTTGCCGTAGCGCTCGTGCTCGGCGTGCCCGCGGCCTATGCGTTTGCCCGCCACAAGTTCAAAGGTTCGGAGGACATCGCGTTTACGCTGCTGTCCTTCCGCTTCGCGCCGCCTCTCCTGGTGCTACTGCCGCTGACGCAGTATTTCCAGTGGCTCGGCCTCTCCAACACCTATTTCGGCCTGATCTGGGTCTACCAGCTCATCTGCCTGCCACTCATCCTCTGGATCGTGCGCGGCTACTTCGAGGATATCTCGGCCGACGTCGAATATGCCTATCGCATCGCCGGCCATTCCTGGTTCGCGACCTTCCGCAAGATCGCCCTGCCGCTCGCCGGACCCGGCATTGCCGCCGCCGGCCTGCTCGCCTTCATCTTCGCCTGGAACAACTTCGTCTTCGCGCTGGTGCTGGCGTCCGCCGACAAGCAGCCGGTGACGGTGGGCGCGCTCGCCTTCGTCACGTCCTCGGGCATCCAGTACGGGCAGATCGCCGCCGCCATCGTGCTCTCGGTCACGCCGACGCTCGCACTTGCACTCTACGCCCAGCGCTACCTCGTCGAAGGCCTGTCGCTCGGCGCGGTGAAAGGGTAACTCATGACCACGCTGCAACTGAAGAATATCGTCAAGCGCTACAAGAGCCAGACGGTTCTCGACGACCTGACGCTCGACGTCGCCGATGGCGAGCGGCTGGTGCTTTTCGGCCCTTCCGGTGCCGGCAAGACCGTGCTGCTGCGATTGGTCGCCGGCGTCATCGAGCCGGACGAGGGCCGGGTGCTGATCGGCGGCGAGGACATGACCGATGTCGATGCCGAGCATCGCGGTGTCGGCATGGCCTTCCAGAACTTTGCGCTCTTCCCGCACATGAGCGCCTTCGACAATATCGCAAGCCCGCTGACGGCGACGAAATCGTCGAAGGACAGGATCGCCGCCGGCGTGCAGAAGGTCGCGAAACTGCTGAAGATCGACCATGTGCTGAGCCATCACCCAAAGGCGCTTTCCAACGGCCAGAAGCAGCGGACCGCGCTTGCCCGCGCGCTCGTCGGCTCGCCGCCGCTTCTGCTGCTCGATGATCCCTTGCGCAACGTCGATGCAAAGCTCCGCTTCGAGATGCGGCTGGAACTGCCGCGGCTGCTCGCGGCGCAAGGCGCAACCGTCGTCTACGTCACCCAGGACTACAAGGAGGCGATGGCGCTCGGTGACCGCATCGCCGTCATGGCCGCTGGCCGCATCCGCCAGGTCGGAACGCCGCAGGAAATCTACAATGCGCCGGCTGATATCGAGATCGCGCGGCTCTTCGGCGATCCCACCATCAACCTGCTCGATGTCGTGCCGCAGCGTGGCGGTGAAGGCGTCTTCGTCGAACTCTCGAATGTCCGGGTGCGACTGGCCGATTACGGCGCCGACGTCGTCGGCAGACAATGCGTGCTCGGTCTGCGCCCAGAGGCCTTGAGCTTCGTCGATGCCACCGCGCCCAGTGCGATCCCTGTGACGGTGGAGGCGGAAACGCCGCTCAACGAAAAGACCGTGACGCTGGCACTGACCGCGCGTGGCCGCGAAATCCTGGTGTCGCGTCCGGCTGGTACGCCTGGTCCGGTCGCAGGCCCGGCCCATATTGCCGTCAATGGCTCCCAGGCCTTCCTCTTCGACAAGACGAGCGGCGCCCTGCTGCCGCGCGCCGACCTCGCAGCCAAGCGCAATGGAGAAGCGGCATGACCGACACCGCTCTTTTGATCAAGGACGTCGACAAGTTCTACGGCCCTGTCGATTACGGCGTGCATGCCGTGAAGAAGCTGAACATGGATGTTCAGAAGGGCGAGATCATCGCGCTGCTGGGCTCGTCCGGCTGCGGCAAGACCTCGACATTGCGCATGATCGCCGGCTTCGAGGCGGTCTCGCGTGGCACGATCTCGCTTGCCGGCCGGCCGGTGCAGACCTTGCCGCCGGTGCGCCGCAACGTCGCCATGGCGTTTGAGGGCTATTCGCTCTACCCGCCGCTCACGGTGCGCGAGAACATCGCCTTCGCGCTGAAGGCGTCGAAGCTTTCGCAGGGCGTCGTCGACGAGAAGGTCGCTGGTATCGCCAAGCTCTTGGAAATCGAGGACATCCTCGGGCGCTACCCGAGCTCGATCTCCGGCGGCCAGCAGCAGCGCGCCTCGCTTGGGCGGGCTCTCATCCGCGATGCCAGCCTGCATCTGCTCGACGAGCCGATGGGACAACTGGAGCCGCAGCTTCGCGCGCTGCTTCGCGGCCGCATCAAGCACTACATCAAGGAGCGCGGGCTGACGGCGATCCTCGTCACCCACGACCAGACCGAGGCCAACGCGCTCGCCGACCGCATCGCCGTCATGGAAGGCGGGGTGCTGCAGCAGTTCGACACCCCGCAGAAGATCAAGGAGCGGCCGGCCAATCTCTTCACCGGCACCTTCGTCGGCGAGCCGCCGATGAACGTGTTCGAGGCGAGCGTTTCGGGGTCGGAGAGCAAGGTAGCCTTCGGCCTCAAGGATGGCGTGCGGCTCGAATATCCGGCCTCCGATTTTTCGCATGCGGTGCGCGACGCGCTGGTCAAGCGGCAGAAGGTGGTGCTCGGCATAAGGCCCTATTCGGTGCGCCGCAGCGCCGACGGCGTCACCGGCCGCGTCGCCGTCAACCAATGGCTCGGCGACCAAACCCATATCGCCGCGGATTTTGCCGGCGGCACCATGGTGCTGGTCGAGCACGACCGGACGGAGCTTGATGTCGGCCAGCCGATCGGCATCCATCTCGACCCGTCGAGCCTGCATGTCTTCGACGGCGAAAGCGGCCGGGCGATCAGCCATGGACAGGAGCTCGCCTGATGCGGGACATCCTCATCGGCATAGATGCGGGTACGTCGGTCATCAAATCGGTGGCCTTCGACCTGCGCGGTCGGCAGATCGCCATGGCGGCCCTGCCGAACGCCTATGAGGCCGTGGGCCGCGCCGGCAGCGTGCAAGATCTCGACCGCACCTGGGCCGATGCGGCAGCGACGCTCAAGCAGCTCTCCGACAAGATCGAAAACCTCCCTGGCCGTGTTGCCGCGATCGCGGTGACCGGTCAGGGGGACGGCACCTGGATGATCGACAGGGACGGCGCGCCTGTCGGCAAGGGCTGGCTCTGGCTCGATGCGCGCGCCGGCGAGACGGTGGAGCGGCTGCGCGCCGACAGCGGCGATATCGACCGCTTTCAAAGCACGGGCGTGGGGCTCGCCGCCTGCCAGCAGGGCCCGCAGCTTCGCTGGATGCGCGACCATGCGCCCGAGATGCTCAACGGTGTCGCAACGACGTTCCATTGCAAGGACTGGCTCTATTTCAAGCTGACCGGCAAGCGGGCGACCGACCCATCCGAGGCCAATTTCAGCTTCGGCAATTTCCGCACCCGCAGCTACAACGACGACGTCATCGCCTTCCTCGGCCTCGAAAAGCTGAAGCATGTGCTGCCCGAGATCGTCGATGGTGCCTCGACCCATCACCTGCTTTCGGCCGAAGCCGCTCGCATCACGGGGCTCACCGAAGGCACGCCTGTTGTGCTCGGTTACGTCGATGTGGTCTGCACCGCGCTCGGTGCCGGCCTCTATGATCCCGGCACCGATACTGGCTGCTCGATCATCGGTTCGACCGGCATGCATATGCGACTGGCCAACGGTGCCGACGATGTGCGCCTCAACCGCGACTTGACCGGCTACACCATGTGCATGCCGATCCCGGGCACCTATGCGCAGATGCAGTCGAATATGGCAGCGACGCTCAACATCGACTGGATCCTGTCGGTGGCATCCGGGCTGCTCAAGGGCATGGGCGTCGAAAAATCGAAGGACGAACTGCTTTCCCATGTCGACGGCTGGCTTGCGGACGCCAAGGACACGCCGCTGATCTTCCAGCCCTATATCTCGGAGGCGGGCGAGCGCGGGCCTTTCGTCGACGCCTCGGCCCGCGCCTCCTTCGTCGGCCTCTCGATCACCCACGGTTTCGGCGACATGGTGAAGGCGGTCTTTGACGGGCTCGCCATGGCGGCGCGCGATTGCTACGCGGAAATGGGGCCGCTGCCGGCGCGCATCCAGCTGACGGGTGGTGCTGCCCGCAGCGCCTCGCTCCGCCGCATCCTCGGAGCGGCGCTCGGCGCCAGCGTCCAGACGAGCGAACGGGAAGAGGCGGGTGCTGCCGGTGCTGCCATGATCGCCGCCGTCTCGCTCGGCATCTATCCCTCGATGGCCGATTGCCTCGGCGATTGGGTCACCCCCTACCAACGACCGGCGGAAGCCGCCGATCCGGTGCTTAGCTGTCGCTTTGACGAACTCTTCCCCGCCTACCAGCAGTCGCGAACAGCGCTCAGACCCGTCTGGCACGCACTCTCCCAAGGTGTTGACGCCGGAAATCAACAGGAAAGACCGAAATGAAGAAGATAGCCATTATCGGCGACCGGTTCATGCTGCCGGACGTCTTCCGCGACAAGATCGTCGAGGCGACCGGCAACGGCCATGACATCCGCACGCTCGAACTGCCCTGGCCCGATGTGCCGATGGAGCACGGCTATGCCGTCGAAGGCATGGACGGGCTGAAGGAATACCTCGGCAAGCCTGAGGACATCGTCGGCTTCATCGGCGACGCGGAAATCCTGGTGACGCAGCTGGCGCCGCTGTCTCGGGGGATGCTGGCGGCACTGCCCGGCCTCAAGCTCGTCGCGGTCTCGCGCGGCGGACCTGTGAATATCGACATGGGTGCGGCGCGCGACGCAGGTGTGCGCGTCGTTAACACACCCGGCCGCAATGCAAGCGCCGTTGCCGAATTTACCCTCGGCGCGATCCTCGCCGAGACGCGGCTGATCCGCACCGGCCATGAGGCGCTGCGGAAGGGCGAATGGCGCGGCGATCTCTACCGCGCCGACCGCACCGGCCGCGAACTCTGCGAAATGACCATTGGCGTCATCGGCTACGGCAATATCGGCACCAAGGTCGTGCGTCTGCTGCGCGCCTTCGGCACCAAGGTGTTGGTGCACGACCCCTATGTGCAGCTTTCGGCGGACGACCTCAATGCCGGCGTCGAACAGGTCTCGCTGGACACTCTGCTCTCCCACTCCGACCTCGTGACGCTGCATCCGCGTGTCACGGAGGAGACGCGCAACATGATGAACGCCGAGACCTTCGCCAAGATGAAGCCGGGCGCGATCTTCGTGAACACGGCGCGTGGCCCGCTCTGCGACTACGACGCGCTCTATGAAAACCTGCTGAGCGGCCATCTCTCGGCGGCGATGCTGGAGACCTTCGCCGTGGAGCCGGTACCGGAGGATTGGCCGCTGCTGCAACTCCCCAATGTGACGCTGACGCCGCATATCGCCGGCGCCTCGGTGCGCACCGTGACCTTTGCCGCCGAAATGGCGGCCGAGGAAGTCCGCCGCTACATCGCCGGCCTGCCGCCGGTTCATCCCTGCTGAGGTGACAGTTATGAGCGAACGCGAACTGCGCCAGTCGATCGTCGACCATTGCCGCCACATGAACGCCATCGGGCTCAACCAGGGCACGTCGGGCAATATCAGCCTGCGCCACGGCGAGACCATGCTGGTGACGCCCTCGGGCATTCCCTATGACGAGATGACGGCCGAGATGATCGTCGCCATGCCGATCGAGGGCGAATACGGAAGCTGGTCAGGGCCGAAGAAGCCGTCGGTCGAATGGCCGTTTCACCTGGATATCCTGCGCGCTCGGCCGGAGGTCGGTGCCGTCGTCCACACCCATGCGATGTATTCGACCATTCTGGCGATCGCCCGCAAGCCGATCCCGGCCTGCCACTACATGATCGCGGCCTTCGGCGGCAGTGATGTGCGCGTCGCGGACTACGAGCGCTATGGCACCAAGGCGCTCTCCGACAGCGTCTTGCGCGCCCTCGAAGGCCGCAGTGCCTGCCTGATGGCGAACCACGGCATGATCGCGACCGGCGCGAGCCTGGAGAAGGCGATGTGGGCGGCGGTCGAGCTCGAGACGATCGCCAAGCAGTACTACCACACGCTGCTGATCGGCGGCCCGGTGCTCCTGTCGGAGGCCGAGATATCAGGCGTGATCGAGGGCTTCTCCACCTATGGCCTGCAGGACAAGACGAAGGCGGCGTGAGGCATGGCGGCGATGGCGACAGGAGTAACGACGGTGGGTTCCGAGACCAGAGTGTATGATCTGTTTGTCATCGGCGGCGGCGTCAATGGCGCGGGCATTGCGCGCGACGCCGCCGGGCGAGGGCTTTCGGTTCTCTTGTGCGAGAAGGACGATCTGGCGCAGGGCACGAGCTCGCGTTCGGGCAAGCTGGTGCATGGCGGTCTGCGCTATCTCGAATATTACGAGTTTCGTCTGGTGCGCGAGGCGCTGATCGAACGCGAGGTGCTGCTTCAGTCCGCGCCGCACATCATCTGGCCGATGCGTTTCGTGCTGCCGCACAACCCGGAGGATCGGCCGGCCTGGCTCGTGCGGCTCGGGCTCTTCCTCTATGACCATCTCGGCGGACGCAAACGGCTGCCGGGGACGCGGAGCCTCAATCTTTCGACCGCGCCTGAGGGCGCGCCGATCAAGCGCGAGTATCGCAGGGCGTTCGAGTATTCCGACTGTTGGGTGGATGACGCCCGCCTCGTGGTTCTGAACGCGCTCGATGCACGCTCCCGTGGCGCCCGGGTCTTGACGCGCACCGCCTGCAGCGCGATCCGCCGGCGGGACGGGCTCTGGTTTATCGAGATGACCGATACGCGAACCGGGGCGAAGACCGAGGCGAGGGCGCGGTGTGTGGTCAACACGGCCGGCCCCTGGGTCAACGACGTCATCGGCCGGATCGGCGGGCTGAACTCCAGCCGCAGCGTGCGCCTGGTCAAGGGCAGCCACATCGTCGTGCCGAAGTTCTGGGAGGGACGGCAGGCCTACCTGGTGCAGAACCCGGACAAGCGGGTGATCTTCATCAACCCCTACCAGAATGACCTGGCGCTGATCGGGACGACGGATATCCCTTACGAAGGCCGGCCGGAGGACGTATCGGCCGACGGCAACGAGATCAGCTATCTGCTGAAGTCGGTAAACCGCTACTTCAAGCAACAACTGACCTCTGACGATATCGTCTACAGCTTCTCCGGCGTGCGCCCGCTCTATGACGACAATGCCGAAAACCCCTCCGCCGTCACCCGCGACTACATCTTCGAGGTCGATGCGGCCGATGGCCAGGCGCCTCTGCTCTCGGTCTTCGGCGGCAAGATCACCACGTTCCGCAAGCTTTCCGAACATGCATTGGAACGGCTGAAGCCCTTCTTCCACAAGATGGGGCCAGCCTGGACGGCGAGCGCGCATCTGCCGGGCGGCGATATGGCGGATGCCGATTTCGAGCAGTTCCTGGGTGATCTCAAGGCACGCTACCGCTTTCTGCCCGCCGATCTCGCCAAGCATTATGCGCGGCTCTATGGCACCAGGACGCATGCGCTGCTTGCCGGTGCCACCGCGGTCGAGGATCTCGGGCCGGCCTTCGGCTCGCTCCTTCGCGAGCGCGAGGCGCGCTTCCTCATCGACAACGAATGGGCGCTGACGGCGGACGACATTCTTGACCGTCGGACCAAACACGGCCTGCACATGACACTGGCCGAGCGGCAGGCCTTCACCCATTGGCTGGAACGTCAGCAGGCGGCGGCCTGAAGGAGACTGAGATGCGAAGTCTGGAATTCGAAGCGCTTCTCGATCTTTCGGCCCGTATCGGGTCGGATCCGCTGCTGGTGCAGGGGGCGGGCGGCAACACCTCGATCAAGGAGGGTGGGGCGCTCTGGATCAAGGCCTCGGGGCTCTGGCTGGCGCATGCCCGCCAGCGCGACGTCATGGTGCCAGTGGCGCTCGATCCGTTGCTCGATGCGCTGGAGCGCAATGATCCGGCGACGGAGAAGGCCCAGGACTTCGTGATTGCCGAGCGCAACCCCTCTGGCCTGCGCCCTTCGATCGAAACGACGGTGCATGCGCTGATGCCGCAGAGGGTGGTGGTGCATGTGCATTGCGTCGAGACGATCGCGACGGCGGTGCAGACGATCGGTGCCGCGATCGCCGCCGAGCGGCTTTCCGGTTTCCCGCATGTCTTTGTGCCCTATGCCCGGCCAGGCCTGCCGCTTGCCCGGGCGATCGCCGAACGGGTGCAGGACAACACCTCGGCGCTGGTTCTCGGCAACCATGGCCTCGTCGTCGCTGCTGATAGCGTGACGGATGCGGCGATCCTTTTGACCGACATCACGCGCTGCCTGACCGGGCAGAGGCGGGAGGCGCCGGCGGCTGATGTGGCGGCGCTTTCGCGGCTTGCCGTCGACAGCGACTACCGGCTGCCGGAGGATCCGTACCTGCACACGGTGGCGGCCGATCTCGACAGTTGCCGGCTTGCGGCTGGCGGCAGCCTCTATCCCGATCATGTGATCTTCCTCGGCAAGGGCGTCGTAGTAGCCGCTCCCGGCGAGACTGCCTTATCGATCGAGGAGAAGCGGCGCGCAGCCGGCGAGAGCCTGCCGCCGTTGCTGCTCTTCCCCGGCAAGGGCGTGCTGGTGCAGAAGGAAATTTCGGCCGGCGCCTTCGCCATGGCGCGGTGCCTCGCTGACGTGACGGCACGCATTCCGGCGGATGCTCGCCTGCGCTACCTGACCGAAGCGGAGAACGCCGAGCTTCTCGGCTGGGACGCGGAGAAATACCGCCAGCAGCTCAACCGTGCAGGGCAGGTACTGCAATGAGCGGCGACGATCGCAAGCTCGTGGTCGGCATCGATATCGGTACGTCGGGCGCGCGCGCAGTGGCCATGGCGGCAGATGGTAGCGTCGTCGCATCGGGTGCGGCGAAGCTTTTGTCCCACAGCGACGATCACCGCGATCCGATCGGCTGGTGGAAGGCGGTGCAGGTGGCGCTTGCCGAAGTGCTCGGCGGCATCGATCGGCAGAAGGTCTCAGCACTTTCGATCGACGGCACGTCCGGCACGGTGCTGCCGGTCGATCCGACGGGCGCGCCGCTGGCGACGCCGATGATGTACAACGACCCGGTTGGCGACCGCGCTCTTCTCGATGCGATCGCTAACCATGCGCCGCGGGAGAGCGCCGCCCATGGCGCCACATCCGGCCTTGCCAAGCTTCTCGCCTTCCAGTCGGTGCCGGATGTTTTCCGGGTGATCCATCAAGCCGATTGGCTCGCTGGGCATTTCACCGGGCTCTATGATGTCTCCGACGAAAACAATGCCCTCAAGACTGGCTACGACCCGGTATCACGCTCGTGGCCGGAGTGGATCGGAAGGACGGGGGCGCGTGTCGAGCTTTTGCCAGACGTGCTGCCAGCCGGCGCGCCGATCGCGACCATCGCGCCGGCAGCGGCTGAAGCCTTCGGGCTTTCAGCCGCCGTGGTGGTCGTTGCCGGCACCACGGACGGGTGCGCCTCGTTCCTGGCAACGGGCGCCGATCAGCCGGGGGACGGCGTCAGCGCGCTTGGCACGACTTTGACGGTGAAGATGCTCTCCGAACGGCCGCTGTTTGCGCCGGAATACGGGCTTTACAGCCACCGCATCGGCGAGATGTGGCTTGCGGGCGGGGCATCCAATACCGGCGGGGTGGTGCTCGCCGAGCATTTCTCGCCGGAAAGGATCGCCGTGCTTTCTGAGAAGATCAACCCGGTCGTCGATACCGGGCTCGACTACTATCCGCTCGTCAAACCCGGCGAGCGTTTTCCGGTCGCCGATCCGGATTTTCTGCCGCGGATGAGCCCACGGCCGGCCGATGATGCCACCTTTCTCAAGGCAATCTTCGAAGGCATCGCCGGGGTCGAGAGCCTTGCCTACCAGCGGCTGACCGAGCTCGGCGGACCGGCGCTCCGTTCGCTCCGCAGCGTCGGCGGCGGCGCGAAGAATGTGGCCTGGACCGCAATCCGCGCGCGCAAGCTCGGCGTGCCGTTCTTGCCGGTTCTGTCCGAGGAGGCCGCCGCCGGCACGGCGCGGCTTGCGCTTGCTGGCGCCAGAAAGGCAGGTGTGCTGTGACGGTCGTGCAAACCATCGAGAGGCTGAGTGCGATTGCCGATCGCTACGATGCCTTCTTGATCGACCAGTTCGGCGTGCTGCGCGACGGGCGCGGATCCTACCCGGGGGCGGCCGAAACGTTGGTGCGGCTGAAGCAGGCCGGCAAGCGCATCGTCATCCTCTCTAATTCGGGCAAACGCTCCGCGGAAAACGACCGCCGTCTGGTCGATCTTGGTTTCGTTGCCGGCAGCTGGGACTGGTTCCTGACCTCGGGCGAGGTCGCCTGGCAGATCCTGAAACGGGAAGGTGAAGGCGTAAGCGGCGGGGCGCGCAAATGCCTGCTCATCAGCCGCGACGGCGACGTCTCGCCAATGACGGGCCTCGATCTCGAGCGCAGCGAAAACGGCGCGGATGCCGATATCGTGCTTCTGGCGGGGAGCGAAGGCGACGTCTATCCGCTCTCTCACTATGAGGCGTTGCTGGCGCCGGCGGCCGCGCGTGGCGTTCCGTGCCTCTGCACCAATCCCGACAAGGTGATGCTGACGAAGACCGGAAATGCCTTCGCCGCTGGGCGTATCGCCGAGCTTTACGAAGAGCTCGGCGGTAGCGTGCGCTGGATCGGCAAGCCCTTTGCCGACATCTACGCCTCTGCGCTCGATTTCCTTGGGCATCCCGACCCGACGCGGGTCGCAGCCATCGGCGACAGCATCGAGCACGACATTGCGGGGGCAGCGAGTGCGGGGCTTCATTCTGTCTTGGTCACAACGGGGATTCTGGAGCAGGCCTCCGACGAGGAACGCCGCCGGCTCTTTGCCGAACATGGCGCGTCCCCCGATTTCATCCTTCCGAAATTTCTCTGGTAGCCGGGAGTAAGGTCGTGGCCTTCACGCTGTCGCTCAACACCAATCCGCTAGTCAACCGTTTCGCCGAAGCCGACGACCTGATCGACACGATCGCCGAGAAGATCGGCATCGGCTACGTGCAGCTGACGCATGAATTCGTCAATCCGGGCTGGCCGGCGGCGACGATCGCCAAGACCGTCAGGCAGTTTCGCAAAGCGCTGGACCGCACCGGGGTGAAGATCACCTCGGGCATGACCGGCCCCTATGGCCGGCTCAACCATTTCGGCCATCCGGATCCGGATGTGAGGCGCTACTATGTCGACTGGTTCAAGACCTTTGCCGATATCTCCGCCGAGCTCGGCGCCTCCGGCATGGGCACGCAGTTCGCGATCTTCACGCTGAGGGATTACGACGATCCGGCGCGGCGCGAGGAGATGATGCGGATCGCCATCGAATGCTGGCGCGAAGTGGCAGAGCACGGCAAGGCGGCGGGGCTCTCCTACGTCTTCTGGGAGCCGATGTCGGTCGGCCGCGAATTCGGCCACACGATCGAGGAATGCCGATCGCTCGACCGGCGGCTGGCCGAGGCCGATCTGCCGATTCCAATGAAGATGATGGTCGACATCGACCATGGCGACGTCACCTCGGACAATCCCGATGATATCGATCCCTATGCCTGGGCCGGGGCGTTTCCCGAGCGTTCGCCGATCATCCACATCAAGCAGTCATCAATGAACAAGGGCGGCCATTGGCCGTTTACCGCTGCCTACAACCGGGACGGCCGCATCACGCCGGAGAAGCTGATCGGCGCGGTCAAGGCTGGCGGCGGCACCGACAACGAGATCTGTCTCGAGCTTTCCTTCCGCGAGCGCGAGCCGACCGACCACACCGTCGTGGAGATGATCCGGGAGTCGGTGGAGTTCTGGGAACCCCACATCGATACCGGTTTCAATCGCCCACAGAAATCACATTGAAAGATCACAAAATCACACCATAGAAATTGAAATATCACAAATAGGTGTTATCTTCTCACGGTGAGCGCGGCCATGGCTGCGCGTGATCGGGACCGAGATGATGAAGCCGGAAGACAGGCGACAGGCGATCATGGATGTGCTGATGGAGGCCGGAGCGGCGTCCGTCGAAGACCTGTCCTTGCGCTTCGGCGTCAGCAAGATGACGGTGCATCGCGACCTCGACGACCTCGAACAGGCGGGCCTGCTGCGCAAGGTGCATGGTGGCGCCTCGATCCAGTCGAGCCCACAATTCGAAAGCGACTTCCGTTACCGTGAGAAGATCGCCACCGCCGAAAAGCGGCGGATCGCCGAATATGCGGCGGGGCTGATCGAGCCCGGGCAGAGCATCCTGATCGACGACAGCTCGACGACCGGCGCGATTGCCGAATGTATCCGCGACATTCGCCCGCTGACGGTCATCACCAACAATCTCGGCGTGATCACCAGCCTCTCGGGTGCGTCGGGCATCAATGTCATCGCGCTCGGTGGCCAGTACAGTAAGAAGTTCAATGGCTTCTTCGGCATCGTCACCGACGAGGCGCTGCGGTCGCTGCGCGTCGACATCGCCTTTCTCTCCAGCTCTGCGATCGAAGGGACGACGGCCTTCCACCAGGACCAGGAGGTGGTGCAGGCCAAGCGCCTGATGGTGAAGGCGGCCAAGCGCAAATACCTGCTGGTGGACCACGACAAATTCGGGCGCTCGGCGCTCCACTTCCTGACCGGGCTCGATGCCTTCGACGCGGTGCTGACCGGCGCCGAAGTGGCTGCCGAGCATGCAGCACCCCTCGAAGAGGCGGGCATCCGGCTGGTCAGGGTTGGCAATAGCAAGACATCGGAGAAAGCATGAACAAGTCCGGGCTCTGGGTCGGCACCAGCTGGAAGATGAACAAGACGCTCGCCGAGGCGATGGCCTTTGCCGAAGGCCTGGCTACGGCAGACGCAGCGCGCGACGAACGGATCCAGCGCTTCGTCATCCCGCCGTTCACGGCGGTGCGTGAGGTCAAGGCGCGGCTTGAAGGCACCAGCGTCAAGGTCGGCGCGCAGAACATGCATTGGGACGATGCCGGCGCCTGGACCGGCGAGGTGTCGCCGCTGATGCTGAAGGATTGCAACATCGACGTGGTCGAACTCGGCCACAGCGAGCGGCGCGAACATTTCGGCGAGACGGATCGCACCGTCGGCCTGAAAACGGCGGCGGCCGTGCGCCATGGCCTGGTGCCGCTGATCTGCATCGGCGAGACGTTGGCCGAGCGTGAGGCGGGCGAAGCGGACGCGGTGCTGAAGCGTCAGGTCGAGGGCGCTCTGGCGCTGCTCGAAGGCGAGGCGAAGAACGCGACCATCCTGCTTGCCTACGAGCCGGTCTGGGCGATCGGCGTCAACGGCATTCCCGCGACATCAGACTATGCCAACGAGCGCCACAAGCGCATCGCTGACGTCGCCGAAGCGGCGCTCGGCCGGCGCGTGCCGGTGCTCTATGGCGGCAGCGTCAATCCCGGCAACTGCGAAGAATTGATCGCGCAGGTGCATATCGACGGCCTCTTCATCGGTCGCTCCGCCTGGGACGTCACTGGCTATCTCGACATTCTGCAGCGTGTCGCAAAGGCGATCTGAGCCTTCGGCCGCGGCAGTTCCTGAAGAATGGAAAGGAACAATCATGAAGATTGCAATCGGGGCAGATAGCGCCGGCAAGCCCCTGCTGGACGTCATTGCCGCCCATCTCGCGGGCCGGGCCGACGTCGAGGTCGTGGACCTCAGCCAGTCCGGCTATTACGCGGACCTCGCGCAAAAGTTGGCGCAGCAGGTCGTCGAGGGCAAGCACGACCGCGGCATCCTGTTCTGCGGCACCGGCATCGGCGTCTGCATCTCGGCCAACAAGGTGTCGGGCATTCGCGCAGCATTGACGCACGACACCTATTCGGCCGAGCGGGCAGCGAAGTCGAACAACGCCCAGATCATCACCATGGGCGCACGCGTCATCGGGCCGGAGCTGGCGAAATCGATCGTCGATACCTGGCTTGCGTCCGAATTCGATCCGCAGGGCGCTTCGGCCGGCAACGTCGATGCGATCGATCGCCTGGATTCCGTCAGAGCGGGGTGAGGAAAGTGTGTGCGGTTTTCCGCCCGCATTCCTCTCTTGCTAAGGCCTGAACCCAATATCGCGACGCCCGTTGATCCTCCCTCAGGCATCGTGACGAAGCGCCCGGCAGTAATGCCGGGCGCTTTACGTGCAGCGTTCTACCTGCCTTGACGACGCTTCCGCAAATATTTGAATATGCTTGCAGATCGTTGAAAAGGGCGTCACCGCATGAGCGAAACAACCTCGACCGAGCCGCATCCGAGCAGCCATCACCACGTGGCGCGCATGAGTGGACGTGATACGCACGAACATCACAGGACTGCGACGACACTCGAACTCCTGTTCGACCTCACTTTCGTCATCGCCTTCAGCCTGGCCGCCTCGCAGCTCGCGCATCTCTTCGCCGAGGGCCACTTCACCGCAGGGCTGATCGGCTTCGGCTTTGCCACCTTCGCCATCTGTTGGGCCTGGATCAACTTCAGCTGGTTCGCTTCGGCCTACGACACCGACGACTGGATCTTTCGCAGCGTCACCATGGTGCAGATGGTCGGCGTGCTGATCCTGGCGATCGGCCTGCCGCCGATGTTCGAATCGATCGACAAGGGCGAGCACCTCAACAACGGCGTCATGGTGCTCGGCTATGTCGTCATGCGCGTCGCGATGGTCTTCCAGTGGCTGCGCGCCAGCCGGCAGGATCCGGCGCGGCGGGAAGCCTGCATGGCCTATGTGAAGGCGATCAGCGTCGCCCAGCTTGGCTGGATCGTTTTGATCTTCTTCGACTTCTCGCTGGCGGTGACCTTTGCCATGGTCGTCGCGCTGACGGCGATCGAGATGCTCGGCCCCTACATTGCCGAGATGCACTATGGCGGCACGCCCTGGCATGCGCATCACATCGCCGAACGCTATGGGCTCTTGGCGATCATCGCGCTCGGGGAAGGGGTGGTCGGAACGGTCGCCTCGATCTCTGCCGTGGTCGAGGGCGAGGGCTGGAACCTCGACGTTGCGCTCGTCTGCCTCGCCGGCACCGGGCTCACTTTCGGCATGTGGTGGATCTATTTTCTGCTGCCGAGCGCCGAGGTGCTGCACCACCACCGCCTCAAGCGGTCCTTCGTCTGGGGTTATGGCCACATACCGATCTTCGCCGCGATAGTCGCCACCGGCGCCGGGCTGCACGTGGCGGCCTATTATATCGAGCACAAGGCCCATATCAGCTCGGTCGCAACTGTGCTGACGGTCGCGGTTCCAGTCGGACTCTACATCGGCCTGCTCTACGCGATGTACGCGTATCTGCTGCGGCAGACGAACCGGCTGCATCTCTGGCTGCTTTGCGGCACGGCGCTGGTGCTGATCGCGTCCGTCGTCGTGGCGATGCTTGGGCTCGATATGGCGATGTGCCTGATCATCCTGACGCTCGCGCCCGTCGTCACCATCATCGGCTACGAGGCCGGCGGCCACCGCCACCGGATGGCGGCGCTGGAGCGCAGCCTGCAGGACGGCGAGGCGGCGCGGTAGGCGCGAATTTGAGAGTCGAGACAGGGGCTTATCGGCTGGGGCTGCCGGCTTGAATCAGGTGGCTCACAAGTTGATTCAACGGGAGTGCTTGTGGCGTTCCGGGGGGCTGCGAGTTCGGCATGATCTGAGAGCAATTCTGCCCCTCACCCTAACCCTCTCCCCGCAGGCGGGGAGAGGGGACGAGAGCTCTCGCTGGCGGGATGGCTCTGATTGACCTCAGGGGGGCCGGCCGTTCTCGAGAGAGGATGAGTTTGGGTGACAAGGAGCCACGCGTGTCCTTCTCCCCGCAAGCGGGGAGAAGGTGGCCGGCAGGCCGGATGAGGGGCAGCGCGCTTACGGCGCACCCGCCAGGCAGGCTCACTTCGGAGCCGCAGACGATCAGGCGTTGACCAGCGCCAGCTTGGCGCGGGCATCCAAAATCTGCGAGCAGGCGTTGGCGGCTTCCGTGCCCTTGGTGACGAAGTGTTCGCGGAAGAAGGCAATGAGCGGTTCGCTTTCCTGGAAATTGTGCGGCGTCAGTACGGCCGAAAGCACCGGCACATTGGTGTCGAGCTGCACGCGCATCATGCCGTCGAGCACGGTGCCGGCGACGAAGTCGTGGCGGTAGATGCCGCCGTCGACGACGAAGGCGGTGCCGAGGATCGCGGCGTAGCGGCCGGTCTTTGCCAGCGTCTGCGCATGCAGCGGGATTTCGAGCGCGCCCGGCACATCGAAGATCTCAACGTCGGCAGCCGAACCGCCGAGCTTCGTCCATTGCGCGACGAAGGCATCGACGCAGCGGTCGACGATATCGGCATGCCAGCGGGCACGGACGATCGCGATCTTGGCGGCGGGGTGGGAAAAAATGGTCATGGTCTCAAGCCTTTCAGGGTTTGGCGTTTCCAATGATCCCGTCGGGCGAACATGCATGCGCGCGAGGTCCCGTCGCTGGGCCCACGTTCCTGCTTGCTCTCTTCCATCCGGACTGTGACCGTCGGCTCCGGAATTCGACCGGATCTGCTGACCTCTGGAGCGTAAGCTCCAGAGCGCTCGCGGGCTTCGGCCTTTCGGCCGCTACCGCCGGTGGGGAATTTCGCCCCGCCCTGAGAACAACGCGACTATATAGTCCGCCTGCGAGCGATCAAACGCACGGCGCGACGAAAAGAGGGGAAATCACGACAGATTTTTGCATGTCCGGCCGGAGCGCGAGAAACTCTTTCTCGTTCCGGTATTTTCGCGCTGGCTGCGGCCGACTTTATCTGCAGGGCGATCAGCTGTCGGGGATCGATGCATCACCTGTGGAAAGGTCGAATAACAAGCGCGAGATATCAACGGTTCCTCACCTGGGGACGAGAACCCAGAAACCACTTGCGCACCCAGGACGATTCATAGTTAGTGCGAAGCAGAAGCAGCCTTCATCAATTTTTCTTTTGGTGACAGAAAGGCGCTCCGATTGGCAAAACTCCCCACGAAACCCGACAGTGAGCACCTCAAGCTGAAGCTTTGGGTTCTTGAGGCATCCGCGATTGGGCGGTATCCCATCACGTGTGTCTTTGTCATCGCCTTGCTGTTTATGGGTGGCAAGGCGTTTGGGATTTGGTGAAGCGCTATCCGCGCAGTTCGTCGTCTTCGGCCGAAAGTGCCCTCCCGGCCCAATGGAGAAGGGCGTCGCGATCGTCGAGGCAGTCGACAGGCGCTTCGTAGAAGCGATGCACGACCACGGTCTTGCCGCCCTTCTCATAGGTGAACGGCTGGCAACCCTCTGATATCAGCGCGTCTTTCAGCGCCTGATCAACCCTGAAATAGAGGCGGTCCTTGATGCTGACGGCAAAGCGCTTGTCTGCGACGACGTAGGCCCAGCCGCCGAAGAAGCGGTCAATCTGAACAGGCCCGAGATCGGAGAGTTCATCCTGGATATGCCTGACGAAGGCACTTGGTTCAGCCTTGGCCATGATTGCAACCTCGCGGGTCTCCGGCAATGGTGCAACGAACCGCTGCATACTCGCTGGCGCCCTGCGCGCCAGCGTTCATCGGTCTTCTGCAAGGCCTACTCGCGAATAACGAGCAGGTCCTTGGCGGCGAAGCGCAGGGTGACGTTGTCGCCCGAGACCGGCGGGTTTACGCCCGGATTGTTGAACATGTCGAAGGAGATGACATCGCCGCCGACGCGAAGCCGCGTGCGGATGACCGAGCCGAGGAAGCTCGTCGAGACGACCTCGCCGGCAAGCGCCGTATCGCCTTGCGCCCCTTCGGCAATCGAGCCCGCTTCAGGGCGCAACGCCAGCGAGATGCTGTCGCCACCCTTCATGCCGGCAATCGGGTCTTTCAGAGCCACCTGCTGGTTGCCGATCGTTACGGCGCCCGAGGCCGGATCCGCGACCTTGCCCTCGATGATGTTCAGCGTGCCGACGAAGGAAGCGACGAAGCGCGTTGACGGCGTGTTGTAGATCTCGAAGGGGGTGCCGATCTGGTCGGCACGTCCGGCATTCATGACGACGATACGATCGGAGATCGACAGCGCCTCTTCCTGGTCGTGGGTGACGAAGACCGTGGTGATGCCGAGCTGCTGCTGGATCTGCCGGATTTCTTCGCGCAGCGACACGCGGATCTTGGCGTCGAGCGCCGAAAGCGGCTCGTCGAGCAGCAGCACCTGCGGCTTGACCGCAATGGCGCGGGCAAGCGCCACGCGCTGCTGCTGGCCGCCGGAGAGCTGGTAGGGGAAGCGGTCCGCCAGGTGCTCGAGCTTGATCAGCCCGAGCATCTGCTTCACCCGTGCGTCGATCTCCGACTTGTCAGTGCCTGCGACCTTGAGGCCGAAGGCAACGTTGTCATGCACGTTCATGTTCGGAAACAGCGCATAGGCCTGAAACACCATGCCGATGTTGCGCTGGTTGGGTTTCAACGACCCTTGGTCCTTGCCGTTGATCACGATAGAGCCGGCGGAGGGTGTCTCGAAGCCGGCGATCATGCGCAGGACGGTCGTCTTGCCGCAGCCGGACGGACCCAGGAAGGAGACGAATTCGCCCTTCTCGATGTCCATGTCGAAATCGTGCACGACGTGAACAGGGCCGAAGGACTTCTTGATGCTGGTGAGTGACAGAAAACTCATGGGTGCGGTCCTCAGGCCTTGGGAGGCGCGCTTTTTTGGAAGCGCGAGACGAGCTGGATGAGGCCGAGGCAGCCCCAGGTGATGCCGAATGCGATAACGGCGAGTGCGGCAGGCTCATAGGCGCGGTTGGCGCCCAAGAGCTGCATGTACGGGCCGAAGGCCGGGCGGTTCAGAAGTGCCGCCATGGTGAACTCGCCGATGACGATGGCAAAGGTCAGGAAGGCGCCTGAAAGCACCGCGACGAGCACGTTCGGCAGAATGATCTTGGCGAGGATCGTGGCCCATCCGGCGCCGAGGCTCTGGGCGGCTTCGGTCAGGGTGGCGACGTCGATGGTGCGAAGGCCGGTGTCGACCGCGCGGTACATGTAGGGCAGAGCGAGCGTCGCGTAGCCGAACATCAGGAGGATGTTGGTCCCCGTCAGCGAGCCCGTCAGCGGCAGCCAGCTCGAGGTGTTGTAGAGCCGGATATAGCCGAAGACGATGACGATCGCCGGGATAACGAGCGGCAGAAGCGTGATGAACTCGATATAGGGGCGCAGCCGCGGCAGCTTCAGCCGGACCCAATAGGCGGTAGGTACGACGAGCAGCACGCCGAAGACGATGGTGAACAGCGCCTGCAGCACCGAATAGCTGAAGGTTTCCTGGAAGCGCGGATCGGCGAAAACCTTCTGATAGGCGTCGAAGGAATATTCGCCGCGGCGCATCTTCAAGGAGAAGTTGGTCATGCCGATGAGCGGCAGGGTGAAATAGAGGAGGCCGAAAACGAGGGCCCCCCAGGCCCAGATCTTCTTCATTTCAGCCACCTTTCGCTGCGGCCGCGCAGCCAGATGTAGATCGCGTTGGCAATGCCGGTGACGACGATCATGCCGAAGGCGAGCGCATAGCCGAGATGCGGATTGCCGAGCACGTCGCCGCGGATCTGGGCGAACAGCAGGATCGGCACGATCGACAGCGACGAGCCGGTGAGCGCGATCGCGGTCGCAACGGCGCCGAAGGCATTGGCGAAGAGCAGCGCCAGCGTGCCGAGCAGCGAGGGAAGCAGGATCGGGAAGGCGACCATGCGCCAGTACTGCAGGCCGGTGGCACCGAGGATTTCGGCGGCCTCGCGCCATTCGCGCTTCAGGCCGTCGAGCGCCGGCGTGATGATGAGGATCATCAGCGGGATCTGGAAAAAGAGGTAGGTGACTGTCAGCCCCCAGAAGGACAGGAGATTGAAGCCGAGCATTCTGAGGTCGAGACCGAAGTTCGAGCGCAGGAACACCGTAACGATGCCGACCGGGCCGAGGGTAGCGAGAAAGGCGAAGGCGAGCGGCACGCCGGCAAAGTTGGAGGCAACGCCGGAAAAGGTCAGAAGCGGCCCGCGGATGCCCTTCGGCAAGCCGCCGAAGACAATGGCCGAGGCCATGGCAAAGCCAATCAGGCAGCCGAGGAGCGCCGAGGCTATGCTGATCTTGATCGAGATCCAGTAGGCCGCAAGGATCGAGGGCGTGAACAGGCCACGGATGTTCTCGAACGTGAAGCTGCCATCCGGTGTCTGAAAGGCGCCGACCACGATCTTTGCCGTCGGCAATATCAGAAACAGCGTCACAAAGGCGGCAAAGGGCAGAATGCCCAGCCAGTGAAGCGGTAGGCGACGCGCCGGCGGGCTGGCGTCGGGTTTAGCAGATGACATTCCGTTCGCGCCCCTGAAACCGCGTTATCGACGCGGGCGTTATTGATACTTGCAAGTTAGAGCGGGGTGCGGGCTGAAACCCGCGCACATTTTTCCTCATTCCGCTCCAAAGACTTGAATTCCTTACGAATAACTTATGTCGCCCCGGCCGGAAAACCGGCCGAGGCGACATGTCTGTGGAAAGACTTACTGAACGTTCGCGCCGACGACGGAATCCCAGCCGCCGGTGACGGCAGCCTTGTTGGCATCGACTTCTTCGAGCGTCGGGAAGTAGGCCTTTTCATAAGACGCTGCCGGCGGCAGGGCGTCGATCAGTGCCTGCGGAACCTTGCCGGCCTTGACCATCGCGTTGAAGCGGGTCGGGTGGCAGAAGCCCTTGAGCCAGCCGAGCTGACCTTCGTCGGAATAGAGGTGCTCCATCCACAGCTTCGCTGCGTTCGGGTGCGGCGCGTAGGCCGAGATGCCCTGAACGTAGACGCCGGCGAGAACGCCGCTGGCCGGAACGACGACTTCGGTCGGCGGGTTGCCGTTGAGGGTCTTGGCCCAGCCGAGCGCGTTGTAGTCCCAGGCAACGATGATCGGGGTCGAGCCCTGGGCGAGCGTACCGGACTTGCCGATGACCGGAACGAAGTTGCCGGCCTTGTTGAGTTCGGCGAAGTAGCCGAGGCCAGCTTCACCGGCTTCCTTGCCCGACTTCGCACCCTTGGCGAGACCGGCGGCGAGAACGCCGAGGATCGCCTGGTTCGACGCGCGCGGATCGCCAGCGAGAGCGACCTGACCGGCATATTCCGGCTTCAGGAGATCAGCCCAGTCCTTCGGAGCGGTCTGGACAAGGTCCTTGTTCACGAGGAACGACATCACGCCGTAATAGTCGCCGTACCAGTAGCCTTCGGCGTCCTTGACGCTGTCCGGGATCTCGTCCCAGGTGGAAACCTTGTAGGGCTGCAGCAGGCCTTCGGCCTTCATCTGCGGGCCGAAGGCGAGACCGACGTCGACGACGTCAGGGGCCTGCGGACCCTTGTTGTCCTTGTTGGCCTTGACGGCTTCGACTTCATCAGCCGAGCCCGCGTCCGGGTTCAGTTCGTTGACCTGGATTTCCGGATACTTGGCCTTGAAGGAGGCGATGACGTCGCCATAGCCGCACCAGTCGTGGGGCAGGGCGACGGTGGTCAGCATGCCTTCCTTCTTGGCGGCTTCGATGAGTTCGGCGCTCGGCTCGGCGGCGGCGATTGCGGTCGTCGCCAGGAAAACGGCGGTGGAAAGCGAAAGCAGGCGATGGGTTCTTGAAATCACTGGTGTTCTCCTTATGGGTTTAGTCAAATTCGTGGGGTATTCAGTCGATTTCGGCTAGGCTGTTAAAGAGATGCCATGAAAGTAATGTGACAGCGGTTTATCCGTTCGCGCCGCCTATGTCGTTGGAAGAACATTTCTTTTTCTGGCGGGGTGGCTCACTGTCGCACAACTGTATGAAATTCCGTGAACGGGTCGGCGAGCACTCCTAGACGGGTTTGCGAAAGATGCGGGTGGAATCGAAAAGGCCTTCGAGCGTTTTCATTCGATCCCGGGTTTCCTCCCAGTTCGAACTTTGCACCGCCTCGATCAGAGCCTCGATCAAGAACAGGATCACCACCGAGCTGTCCCAGGCCGACGGTACTTCGATCTGCGAGCGGAACACGCGGGAGGCGGATTTGGCGACCGGCGAAGTCCAGCGATCGGTGAAGAGGATGATCTCGACGCCACGCTCGCGGGCGGATGTGGCGAGCGTCGCCATCTCCTGCTCGTAGCGGCGAATGTCGAACAGAATCAAGACGTCGCCCTGGCGCATATCGAGCACGTAGTGCGGCCAGGCGCTGGCGTTGGAGGCGATCTCGGTGACACCCGGACGAATGACCTGAAGATGGGTGAAGAGATAGTCGGCAAGCGCATGGGTGATGCGGCCTCCGAGCAGATAGATGCTGCGCTTGCGGTCGGCGATGAGGGCGGCGGCCTCGTCGAATTCCCGTGGATCGATCTGGGTCAGCGTCTCGCGCAGATTGCTGGTGATCGCGTCGGCGAAGCGGTTGAGCGTGTGGGTTCCCGGCGCATTGGCGGCCCAGCGGTCGTGCTTGGTGATCGGATTGGAGATCGTCGCTTCCAGTTCCTGGTGCAGCCGCGCCTGGAAATCCGGAAAGCCGCGGAAGCCGAGCTTCTGCACCATGCGCGCGACGGTCGGAGTCGATACGCCGGCGTTCTCGGCGACCGTGGTGATCGAGCCGAGTCCCGATACGGGATAATTGTCGAGAAGTGTCTCCGCCAGTTGCTTCTCCGCGCGGGTCAGCGCGGTGAAGTGGGCATTGATCACATCCGACACCGTCGTCGATGTCGCCTTGCTGCTCAAAATGTCTCCCCTGAACCGATCTAGAGCCGGTTTGTGACAGATTAAACATCGCTGTCACAATTGGAGTCAATCGCAATTTTGAAGAGATCGTTTCAGATTTTGATTGACACTCGCCAATCTCTGAAGAATTCTCTTCATTAACGAACGTCTAACGGGCAAAAGGGGATGCCGGTGTTGACGCGACTTTTGACCGAAGCAGATGGCGATCCGGTTGCGATCGAAAACGCCACAGGGAAGGGCGATATCGTGCTCGTCTGCGAGCACGCCTCGCGTCGGGTTCCGGAGCGCCTCGGTACGCTCGGCCTTACCGAGCAGGCTCTCGAAAGCCACATCGCCTGGGACCCGGGCGCGCTGGCCGTCGCCAGGCTTCTTGCCGGCAAGCTCGATGCGACGTTGATCTACCAGCGCTTCTCGCGGCTTGCCTATGATTGCAACCGTCCGCCCGAGGCGGAGGCGGCGATGCCGGTTCTGAGCGAAGTTTACGAGATCCCGGGAAACCGGACGATGACAGACGACGAGCGGCAGGCGCGGGTCGATGAGATCTATCGCCCGTTTCACGATTCGGTCGCGCGCTTCGTTTCCGCGCGCAAGGCCGCCGGCAGGCCGCCGATCCTGGTGACGATGCATAGCTTCACGCCCGTCTATTTCGGCAAGCCGCGGGCCGTCGAGGTCGGTATCCTGCACGATGCGGACAGCCGCCTTGCCGACCACATGCTGGCGGTCGCGACGAAGGGGCAGGTCGCCTACGACATCCGCCGCAACGAGCCCTATGGCCCGGCCGACGGCGTTACTCACAGTCTGATTGAATACGGCGTCCTCAACGGACTGCCGAATGTGATGATCGAGATCCGCAACGATCTCATTCGCAATGACATCGGCCAAAGGGTCATGGCCGACTATCTGGAAGGACTGCTGCGCAAAGGCGCGGCGGCACTTTCAGCACAATAAAAGACCCTGGGGAGCGGCTTGGCCGCGGTCCTGTGCCGGCTCGCCGGGACAGGTGGTTGATGGGACCCAGCCGCAATGGGGCGGCCTGGTCTGAAGAAATCAGGGGAAGAAAAATGTCAGACTACAGCGACTTGGACAAAAAGCAGGACATGAGTGTCTTGCACTCGATGGGCTACGCCCAGGAGCTCGAGCGGCGCATGAGCCAGTTCTCGAACTTCGCGGTGTCGTTCTCGATCATCTGCATTCTCTCCGGCGGCATCAATTCGCTCGCCCAGGCGACCGCCGGCGCAGGGGGCGCCGCGATCGGCATCGGCTGGCCGCTTGGCTGCTTCATTTCCTTGGTCTTTGCGGTCGCCATGGCGCAGATCAGCTCGGCCTATCCGACGGCCGGCGGCCTCTACCACTGGGGTTCGATCCTTGGTAACCGCTTTACCGGCTGGGTGACCGCCTGGTTCAACCTGCTCGGTCTCGTCACCGTTCTCGGCGCGATCAACGTCGGCACCTATTACTTCTTCATGGGTTCCTTCGGCACGCCCTATTTCGCGCTGGAGGACACAACCACTACCCGCATCGTCTTCCTGGCGATCATCACCGGCGCACAGGCGCTCGTGAACCACATGGGCATCGGGCTCACCGCCAAGCTCACCGATTTCTCCGGCTACCTGATCTTCGCAACTGCGATCCTGCTTGCCGTCGTTTGCCTCGCGGCCGCCGACAGCTACGACATCGCAAGGCTCTTCACCTTCTCCAACTATTCCGGTGAAGCCGGCGGCAACGTCTGGCCGCAGACGTCGGGCACCTGGGTGTTCCTGCTCGGCCTTCTGCTGCCGATCTACACGATCACCGGCTACGACGCTTCTGCCCACACCTCGGAAGAAACCGTCAAGGCGGCGGAATCCGTGCCGCGCGGTATGGTTTCTTCCGTGCTCTGGTCGGCGCTCTTCGGCTACATCATGCTGTGCGCCTTCGTGCTGATGATCCCGAACATGGACGAAGCTGCCAAGCAGGGCTGGAACGTGTTCTTCTGGGCGATGGACGCCCAAGTCAACCCGGTCATAAAGGACATCCTCTATCTCGCCATCCTCGTCAGCCAGTGGCTGTGCGGCCTGGCGACGGTGACCTCGGTATCACGCATGATCTTCGCCTTCTCGCGTGACGGCGGTCTGCCGGCCTCTAGGGCGCTCGCCAAGGTCAGCCCGACCCACCGGTCGCCGGTTGCGGCGATCTGGACCGGCTCGATCCTCTCGGTCCTGTTCGTCTGGGGCTCGTCGCTCGTGTCGATCGGCGAAACGCCGGTTTATACGATCGTCGTCTCGTGCACGGTCATCTTCCTGTTCTTCTCCTTCGCGATCCCGATCACGCTCGGCCTTTTCGCCTGGGGAACCTCGAAGTGGGATAAAATGGGCCCGTGGAACCTGGGCGAGGCGATGTTCAAGCTCTTCGCGGTTCTGTCGATCATCGCCATGGTGCTGATCTTCGTTCTCGGTATCCAACCGCCGAACGACTGGGCGCTCTACATCACCGTGGGCTTCCTGGTGCTGACGGCTCTGATCTGGTTCGGCTTCGAAACCCGCCGCTTCCGCGGCCCGCCGATCGGCGACGAAGTGGCGCGCCGCCAGGCCGAGATTGCCGCTGCCGAAAAGGCCGTCGGCGAAGTCTGAACACCAACAAAATGGGCGGGAGCGCGACCGCGACTTCCGCCTTTTCTTTTCCGGAGCTTGTCCGGTTACTTGAACGAATCACGTCCACGCGGCCCAAAAATATCGTGACCCAAGGGAACGGCCGCGTGACCAAACATGGGATGGAAGTTGATGAGCTATACGTTTGATGAGTTGAAGGAAGACGTCGCCGCCGGGCGCATCGATACGGTTCTCGCCTGCCAGGTCGACATGCAGGGCCGGCTGATGGGCAAGCGCTTCCACGCGCAGTTCTTCGTCGATGGCGCCTGGAAGGAAACGCATAGCTGCAACTACCTCCTTGCGACCGACATGGAGATGGAGACCGTTCCCGGCTACAAGGCGACGAGCTGGGAGAAGGGCTATGGCGACTATACGATGAAGCCGGACCTTTCGACACTTCGCCGCATTCCCTGGCTCGAAGGCACGGCGCTCGTGCTTTGCGACATGCTCGACCATCACACCCACGAGGAAGTGCCGCACTCGCCGCGCGCGATCCTGAAGAAGCAGGTGGCGCGGCTTGAGAAGATGGGGCTCAAGGCCTACATGGCGAGCGAGCTCGAATTCTTCCTGTTCGACCAGTCCTACGACGATGCCCGCCAATCCGGCTATCGCGACCTGCAACTCGTCAGCGGCTACAACGAGGACTACCACATCTTCCAGACCACCAAGGAAGAGGATGTGATGCGGGCGATCCGCAACGGCCTGCAGGGCGCCGGCATCCCGGTCGAAAATTCCAAGGGCGAGGCGTCGGCCGGGCAGGAAGAGATCAACGTGCGTTATGCCGACGCGCTGACGATGGCCGACCGGCACGCGATCATCAAGAATGGCTGCAAGGAGATCGCCTGGTCGCGCGGCAAGGCCATCACCTTCCTCGCCAAGTGGAATTATTCGGCCGCCGGCTCCTCCTCGCATATCCACCAGTCGCTCTGGAGTGCCGACGGCAAGACCTCGAAATTCTTCGACGAGAGCGGCAAATACGGCATGTCGGAGATGATGCGCCACTATGTGGCGGGGCTGCTGACCCATGCGAGCGAGATCACCTATTTCCTTGCGCCCTACATCAACTCCTACAAGCGCTTCATGGCCGGCACCTTCGCGCCGACCAAGGCGGTCTGGAGCAAGGATAACCGCACCGCCGGCTATCGCCTTTGCGGCGAGGACACCAAGGCGATCCGCATCGAATGCCGCGTCGGCGGCTCCGATCTCAATCCCTATCTCGCCTTCGCGGCTTTGATCGCGGCCGGCATTTCCGGTATCGAGAACAAGATGGAACTGGAAGCGCCCTTCGTCGGCGACGCCTATGGCGGCAAGGACGTGCGCGAGATCCCGCGCACGCTGAGAGACGCGACCGCAGCGCTCAGCGAATCCAAGATGCTGCGCGCCGCCTTTGGTGACGAGGTCATCGAGCATTACGCGCGGGCCGGGCGCTGGGAGCAGGAAGAATACGACCGCCGCGTCACCGATTGGGAGGTCGCACGCGGTTTCGAACGGGCCTGATCCTGGTCCCTATCTCTCACACGGTGGCCGATCCTGGCAGGGTCGGCCACCGCATCATTCGCAATGAAAGCAGGAAAACGATCATGAGCATGATCAAGTGCATTTCGCCCGTGAACGGCGAAGTCTACGCGGAACGCCCGGCGATGCCGCTGGAGCTGGCAAAACAGGTGGTTTCCCGCGCCCGCCAGGCGCAGAAGGCCTGGGCGCGCCGTCCGCTCGACGAGCGCGTCAACCTGGTGCTATCAGGTGTCGCCCGCCTCAATGAAATGGTCGACGAGGTGGTGCCGGAGCTTGCCTGGCAGATGGGCCGGCCGGTGCGCTACGGCGGCGAGTTCAAAGGCTTCAACGAGCGCTCGAACTATGTCGCGACGATCGCCGCCGATGCGCTGAAGCCGCTGGTGATCGAGGAAAGCGACCGCTTCGAGCGCCGCATCGCCCGCGAGCCGCATGGCGTCGTCTTCGTCGTCGCGCCGTGGAACTATCCTTACATGACCGCGATCAACACGGTCGCCCCGGCGCTGATGGCCGGCAATACCGTCATCATCAAACATGCGAGCCAGACGATCCTCGTCGGCGAGCGCATGGTGCGCGCCTTCGTCGAGGCCGGCGTTCCCGCCGACGTCTTCCAGAACATCTTCCTCGACCATGAGACATCAGCGGCGCTGATTGCTGCCAAGAGCTTCGATTTCGTCAACTTCACCGGCTCGGTCGAGGGCGGACGGTCGATCGAGCGCGCGGCTGCCGGCACCTTCACCGGTCTCGGCCTCGAACTCGGCGGCAAGGATCCGGGCTACGTCATGGAAGACGCCGACCTCGATGCGGCCGTCGACACGCTGATGGATGGCGCCACTTACAATTCCGGCCAGTGCTGCTGCGGCATCGAGCGCATCTACGTGCATGAAAAGCTCTATGACACCTTCGTCGAGAAGTCGGTCGCCTGGGTTTCCAATTACAAGCTCGGCAATCCGCTCGATCCGGAAACGACGCTCGGGCCGATGGCAAACAAGCGCTTTGCCGCGACCGTGCGCGAGCAGATCGCCGATGCGGTTGCCAAGGGCGCCAAGGCGCTGATCGATCCGAAACTGTTCCCGCAGGACGATGGCGGCGCCTATCTCGCGCCGCAGATCCTTACCAATGTCGATCACTCCATGGCCTTCATGCGCGAAGAGACCTTTGGTCCGGCCGTCGGCATCATGAAGGTGAAGAGCGACAGCCAGGCGATCGAGCTGATGAACGACTCGCAATATGGCCTCACCGCATCGCTCTGGACCAAGGATGCCGAGCGCGCCGCGCGCATCGGCGCCGACATCGAGACCGGCACGGTGTTCATGAACCGCGCCGACTATCTCGACCCGGCGCTTTGCTGGACCGGCGTCAAGGAAACGGGCCGTGGCGGCTCGCTCTCGGTCATCGGCTTCCAGAACCTTACCCGTCCGAAATCCTACCATCTGAAGAAAGTCACCGCATGACCATCACCGCCAACTGGAGCTATCCGACCGCCATCAAGTTCGGTGCCGGCCGGATCAAGGAGCTTGCCGACCATTGCAAGGCGGCGGGCATGAAGAAGCCGCTGCTGATCACCGACCGGGGCCTCGCGCCGATGGCGATCACCCAGAACGCGCTCGATATCCTGAGCGCCGCCGGTCTCGGCCGGGCGATCTTCGCCGATGTCGATCCGAACCCGAATGACGTCAACCTTGAAGCCGGCGTCAAGGCCTTCAAGGATGGCGGTCATGATGGCGTCGTCGCCTTCGGCGGCGGCTCGGGCCTCGATCTCGGCAAGTGCGTCGCCTTCATGGCCGGGCAGAGCCGCCCGGTCTGGGACTTTGAGGACATCGGCGACTGGTGGACACGCGCGAGCGGCGAAGGCATTGCGCCGATCGTCGCCGTGCCGACCACGGCCGGCACCGGGTCGGAAGTCGGCCGCGCCAGCGTCATCACCAATTCGGCAAGCCACGTAAAGAAGGTGATCTTCCACCCGAAGTTCCTGCCGACTGTCACGATCTGCGACCCGGAACTGACGGTCGGCATGCCGAAGGTAATCACCGCCGGCACCGGCATGGACGCTTTCGCCCATTGCCTGGAAGCCTATTCCTCGCCCTTCTACCATCCGATGTCGGCCGGCATTGCGCTCGAAGGTATGCGGCTGGTGAAAGAGTATCTGCCGCGCGCCTACAAGGACGGCACGGACATTGAGGCCCGCGCCAACATGATGAGCGCGGCCGCCATGGGTGCCGTTGCCTTCCAGAAGGGCCTTGGCGCCATCCACTCGCTGTCGCATCCGGTCGGCGCAATCTACAACACCCATCACGGCATGACCAATGCGGTGGTGATGCCGCCGGTGCTGCGCTTCAACCGCCCGGCGATCGAGGACAGAATAGCGCGCGCCGCCGCCTATCTCGGCATTTCCGGCGGTTTCGACGGTTTCTACGACTACGTGCTGAAGCTGCGCGAGGAACTCGGCGTTCCGGACAAGCTCGCAGCACTCGGCGTCGGCACCGACCGCATCGACGAGATGTCGGAGATGGCGATCGTCGACCCGACGGCGGGCGGCAACCCGGTCGAGCTCACGCTGGATGCTGCGAAGAAACTCTTCCGCGAGTGCATCTGACATAGTGTTGCTGGCGCCTCGCCCGGGTGAGGCGCCAGATCTCCCTTAGTTTAGAGGGGTCGAAAATACCACTTGCCATTGCAGCCGATTTGTCACCTAATTGTCACGGAACTGTCACGATTTGGTTCCCTGGAAGCGCGCCCTTTACAGTTCGTTTACCGCGATCTGAAACGCTTCCATTAGGGTGTGCGTATGTTTCGGCCCGGAACCAGAGGGCCGTGGGTGAGTTAGGGTCGAGCAATGGCGATTGTGTCCCTCGCGAATGCGAAGGGGGGAGCTGGCAAGACGACGGCGGCGTTGCTGCTCGCCAGCGAGCTTGCCCGGCGCGGCGACCGGGTTGCGGTTCTCGATTGCGACCAGCTTGCCTGCATGACCGACTGGTTTAGGCACGGTCGAAGCGACAGCAATCTCTCCGTCATCTCCGGTGTCACCACGACCACCCTCAGCGACCACCTCAGGCGGCTGCGAGGGCACATCGAACATGTGATCATCGACCTCTCGGGCGCTGCCGACGTACTGATCGCACTTGCGATCGGGCTTTCTGACCTGACGCCGATCCCGGTCCAGGGCTGCGTCATGGATGCGCGCGGTGCCACGCAGGTGCTCGAGCTGATCCGCTATATCGAGAACAATGCGCACGCCAATATCAACCATGCGGTGCTGTTGACGCGGGTCAATGCCATCGTGACGACGCGGGCGATGCGCAAGGTCAAGCTGATGCTGGCCGAATGCAAGATCCGCCTCGTCGATACGCCGCTGGTAGAACGCACGGCTTTTCGCGAACTGTTCGAGCAGGGCGATACGCTCTATTCGCTCGATGCTGTCAGGGTCAGTAATCTGGCAAAGGCCCAGGCCAATGCCCGCGCCTTTGCCGATGATGTGCTGAGGCTGCTCAACCCGGCCGGAGAAACGATGCGGCACGGTCCGTTCTCATCGATGTGCTACCGCTCGGAGCGGGCGGCGGACCCGGTCGCACTGCCGGCCTGAGAGCCGGAACCTCTGCTGTTTTGATCTTCATTGCGGCGTGCCGCCGGTCTTCCGGCCGCGTGACTGTCAGGTTTCACGTTCGTGCGTTACCAATTCGTTAACCATGTTCTGAAAGGTTTCGTTAAGAAGCGAACCACCGGCCATGGCCGTCGGGTTCAGCGCGGAACACGCACAGAATGAGGAATATCATGGCGGTCATCACTTTCGCCAATGCAAAGGGCGGCGCGGGCAAGACGACGGCAGCGCTGATCCTGTCGACCGAGCTGGCAAGGCAAGGACATCGTGTCGTGGTTCTCGATGCCGATCCGCAGCGCTGGATCACAAGCTGGGCCGAAGCTTCCGGCCACATCGCCAATCTCACGGTCATCTCGCATATCACGCCCGGCTCGCTCGAATGTCATATCCGCGAGATGAAGGACGAGGCTGATTACATCGTCATCGATCTCGCGGGCGCGAAAGACCAAATTGTCGCACTGGCGCTGGCCATTTCCGATCAGGTGCTGATCCCGGTGCAGGGATGCGCCATGGATGCGCGCGGCGCGGCGCAGATTCTCGAACTCATCCGCCAGATCGAGGACCGGTCCAAGCAACGCATCAACCATTCGGTCGTGCTGACCCGCGTCAATTCGCTCGTCACCACGCGCGCGCTGCAGACGATCAAAGCCATGCTCGCCGAACGCGGCGTCTCGGTGCTCGACACGCCGATCGTCGAGCGCGCCGCCTATCGCGAGATTTTCGACTGCGGCGGCACGCTGCACACGATGGATCCGGCCCGTGTCAGCAACCTCGACAAGGCGCGCGAAAACGCCTTCGCATTGGCAAAAGAAGTGCAGGCGCTGTTGCCGGTCAAGGCGCGCCGTTCCTGGGCCGCACGCATGCCGTCCTGGGCGTCGCGCAACGCCGCCTGATCTTTTCCTCGAATTGTTCCCTTTCAACCGGAATTGACGTTCGTCAGTTCCGGTTGAATCCTGTTTCAGCCTTCGCGAAATAGCTGTCGTCCGTAAGGCTTCTTTTACCCTGTGCTTCTAACAGTGGCCAAGGACACAGCTTGCCCCGCGATATCAGCAATCGGGCAATCGGCCGCCATGACTGCGGCCATGATCTCAGACGCCTACAGCGCCGCGCGTCTTATCAGACGCGCAAAGGTCGCTGTAGCACTTTGAAGTGCTGCATGTTTTTGTCCCTTAATCGAATACGATTAAAGGAAACATGCAGTGCGCCGTCGATCCTGTCTCCATGATCCACAACAGCGCCGCGCGTCTTATCGGGCGCGCCAAGGTCGTTGTATCACTTTGAACTGCTGCATGTTTTTGTCCTCAGATCGAAAAACATGCAGGAGAGCATGCAGGGAAGTTCGCGCATGAAAACGGAACACACCGCTGCCGGCACGCAGGATGTTGCCGGTCGTCTGAATTTCATGGCGCTCGACGATGCCGCCAGAACGAGCCTCAAGGCGCTGAAGCCGATCCTTGAAAAGGAACTGAAGCCGGCGCTCGACAAGTTCTATGGCAAGGTGAAGGCGACGCCCGAGACGAAGCGCTTCTTCTCGTCCGACAGCCATATTGACCGTGCCAAGGGCGCGCAGGTCGGCCACTGGGCAAACATCGCCGACGCCAATTTCAATGAAGACTACAGCGCCAAGGTCCGCACCATCGGCCAGGTCCACGCGCGCATCGGCCTCGAGCCGCGCTGGTACATCGGCGGCTATGCGCTGATCGCCGAACATCTGATCACCGAAATCGTTAGGGCGTACTGGCCGAAGGCCGGTCTGTTTTCGCGCCAGACCACCTCGGCAGAAGAGCTGGGCGCCATGCTGTCGAGCCTCGTCAAGGGCGTGTTCCTCGACATGGACCTGTCGATCTCCGTCTATATGGACGCGTCCGACGTGACCAAGCAGCGGGCCGTCCAGGAGGAAGTGCTGGCGGCCGAGCGCGCGCTGATCAGCAAGACATTCGGCGCCGCCTTGAAGAAGATCGCCGACGGCGATCTGACGGCGCGCATCGGCGCCGATCTGCCGGTCGCCTATCAGGAGCTTGGCGAACACTTCAACCACGCGATCGGCGAGCTCTCTCGTGCCATCGGCGGCATCGAGGCCGGCGCCAGCCAGATCCACACGAGCGCCAAGGAAATCGCAGCGGCGGCCGACGATCTTGCCCGGCGCACGGAGCGGCAGGCGGCCAATCTCGAGGAGACGGCGGCAGCCGTCGAGCAGGTGACGCGCACCGTCAAGCAGACGGCCGAAGGCGCCAACCAGGCGAATTCGACGGTGATCGCGGCGCGCGCCAATGCCGAACAGAGCGGCGAGATCGTCAGCCACGCGATCGAGGTGATGCAGGAGATCCAGACGTCGTCTGCCAGCATCGCCCGGATCGTCGACGTGATCGACGAGATCGCCTTCCAGACCAACCTGCTGGCGCTGAACGCCGGTATCGAAGCGGCGCGCGCCGGCGAGGCGGGCAGGGGCTTTGCAGTCGTTGCGTCGGAAGTCCGCGCGCTCGCACAGCGCTGTGCCGACGCAGCGAAGGATATCCAGGGGCTGATCGCCAAGTCACGCGGCCAGGTGGACGATGGGGTGAACTCGGTCAACCAGGTGGCCCAGTCGCTGCAGCAGATCGTGGCGCAGGTGGTCGAAGTCAGCTCCGTCTTCGGCGCCATCCGCGCCAGCACCGCCGAACAGGCAACCGGCCTGCAGGAGGTCAACACCGCCATCACCCAGATGGACCAGATCACCCAGCAGAATGCCGCCATGGTCGAGCAGGCCAACGCCGCAAGCCAGGCGCTGACGGGCGAGGCCGAGCACATCGCCATGCGCCTGCGCGCCTTCCGGACCTCTGGGCAGGTACAGGTCAGTGCTGGTTCGGGTTACCGCGCGGCGGCGTGATCGTGCATTCCGTCTTGAAAGACGACGCCTCGGGTCAGGCATGATCCGGGGCGTTTATTTGTAGGACTGGGCGGCCTGCGTTTTCGCCAGCGAGATCAAGCAGGAACGTAGGTCAACCTCACCACATCCTCGCCAATCGGATCGTGAGCTACGAGACGGAGCGGCGGTCGGGGGCCGGCGAAATAGGGATTGCCGCGACCGAGCACGACCGGGTGCAGGTAGATCCGGTACTCGTCGATCAGGCCAAGCTCGGTGAGGCTGTGCGCGAGGACCGGGCCAGCCACCTCGATCTCGCCGTCGTGCTCGGCCTTCAGCTTGCGCACCGCGGCCGCTAGATCACCGTCGACGAGCCGGGCATTGGGGCCCACAGAGGTCAGGGAGCGCGAAACGACCCATTTCGGCTGCTTCCGCCACGCCGTCGCGAAGGCCCGTTCGTCTTCATCCCATTCAGGATGCTCGTCGTCCCAGTAGCGCATGATCTCATAGATACGGCGACCGTATAGGCTGCCCGCCTGCCGCTCGGCCTCCTCGATGAAGTGGCGGAAGAGCGTGGGGCTCGGCGCAAACTCCATGTGGTCGACGTAGCCATCCAGGGACTGGTTCATTCCGAACACGAGTTTTGCCATAGCCGCTTCCTTCCCTACATGGAATACCGCACGGATCTGATTGTGAATTGCAATCGGTGTAGGATAGGTCGACTGCTTTTGCAACGCAATCGGTTTTTGGGGGATGCTTGAACACCCGCGTTCGGGCTGTCCGATCAATCTTTCTCTCGAATGGCCGGGAGTCGCTGGAGCTTGATCGTCATCTCGCGATCCGATGTGCCTCGTGGCTGCAACTTCCGCGAGTTGTTGACCCGGCCAGAGGTGCGGATAGCCGCACACATTCTGGTCGGCCGGCCGGTGGTCTGAAGAAGGCCGGTGTGCCGGGACCGACCCAGAATGGTCGTGGAGCTTTCCGTCGGGATGACAGAAGTTGCCGTCGAGGTAGCGGACCGGCACGACCGGTCCAGTGCATCCTCTGGGAGCTGCTCAAAACCGCCGGTCGATGAAATGCTTGGCCTGGGCGCCGGCGTGGTAGAAGGCCGACTTCACGGTGCGCCAGGTGTCGGGCGTGACGGGCGTTTCCGCAAGTGGGATCGCCGAGGTCTCGCCGGTGACATGGTTGGCGAGTGCGCGGCCGAAGACGGTGCCCGGGGCGATGCCGCGGCCGTTGTAGCCGCTGACGGAGACGACGTTGGGCGCAAGTGTGTGCATGGCCGGCAGGTTGTTGGTGGTCATGCCGATCCGGCCGTCCCACCAGTATTCGAAGCGGAAATCGCCGATATAGGGGAAGAGCTTGCGCAGCGAGCGGGCGGCAAACGCACGATGCGTGCCTTCGGCGATCGCGTCGAGCCGGCCGATCGAGCCGAAGATCAGCCGGTTCTGCTGGTCCATGCGGAACGACGTCATGACGAGACCGGTGTCCCAGGTGCCCTGGCGTTCCGGCAGGATGCGGCTTGCAACCGCATCGGGCAGCGGATTGGTGGCGAACTGGAAATAGGGCAGGATCGTTAGTTCCTGCGTATGCGCCTGCCACGGGCTTTCGGCGAAGAGGCCGCCATAGGCGTTGGTGGCAAGGATCACCTGCTTGGCGCGGATGACGCTGTTGCCTGCCTTCAGCACCCAGGTCTCGCCCTGGCGTTCGGCGCCTGTCAGCGGCGTGTCGGTGTAGATCTCGGCACCGGCGGCAAGGGCTGCGCGTGCCAAGCCGCGGGCATAGGCGAGCGGCTGGATGGTGCCGGCGCGGCGATCGAGCAGGGCGCCGGAAAAGCCTTCGGCGCCGGTGAGCGCATGCGCCCGCTCGGCGGAGAGCGCCTCTACCGGCGCGTCGCGCTTCTGCCATTGCGCTTCGCGATCCCTGATTTCTGTGACACCTTCGCTACCGACGGCCATGTGCAGCGTGCCGTTGCGCACCGCCTCGCAAGGCATGCCGTGTTTCTCGACGAGCGCATAGACCATCGACGGGCCGTCACCGAGCTCGGTGAGCAGGCGGTTGCCGGCGGCCGGACCGAGGGTCGAGATGAGATCGTCGGGCTTGACCCACATGCCGGCATTGACCAGGCCAACATTGCGGCCGGAGCCGCCGAAGCCGATCATCTTCGCCTCGATCACCGTTGCCTTGATCCCTTTTTCGGCGAGGTGCAGGGCTGCCGATAGGCCGGTGAAGCCGCCGCCGATGATCGCGACATCGGTCGTCAGGTCGCGGGTGAGCGGCCTGGTTTCGGGCGCGGCCGGTGCCGTCGCATGCCAGAGGTTGGGCAGGGTGCGCTCCGTCGCCATCGCGGCAATCCTTCAAGTGCTGCCGGACGTCCGGCTATAGGTCAGGGTTCTCTCGGTGATAGCCGATTGCGGGGAAAATTCTCATGACAATGTTTCATGAAGTCATGATGCAAGGCCGGCCGGAGGCATCGGGGCGCTGCGCGGTGGGGCGATGGAGAAAAACCGCAGCTGGGTCGTCGGCAGCTGCGGTCTTGTAAATGTATACGTCTGAAAAATCTTTGCCGAAACGTCGTCAAGCTTCGGCGATACATCTTTAAAAACGTGCCTGTCGTGGATGGTCAATCAGGCAATGCCATCTTCAATGCCGTTTGGCCGAAGTCACTCACCCAATTGGGGGAAATGGTGCAAAAAAGCTTTCGGCAGCGTTGGTTGGCCTACAGCGCCGCGCGTCTTATCAAGACGCGCAAAGGTCGCTGTAGCGCTTTGAAGTGCTGCATGTTTTTGTCCTTCAATCGGCTACGATTAAAGGAAACATGCAGTAGCCGAACGCAATGGCGTCAATCGACGAATTCGACGGTAACGCCGGGGCTGACCATCTTGGCGAGCTCGGTCGCATCCCAGTTGGTCAGGCGCACGCAGCCGTGGCTCTGGGTCTTGCCGATTTTCGAAGGCTCTGGCGTGCCGTGAATGCCGTAGGTCGGCTTCGAGAGCGCGATCCAGACGGTGCCGACCGGGCCGTTCGGGCCGGGCTGCAACGTGAGGATCTTGTCGTTGTTGCCCTGCCTGAAGTTGATCTTCGGGTTGTAGGTGTAGCCCGGATTGAGCGCGATGCGCTCGACATTGACCGTGCCCGAAGGCGATGGCGTGTCGGACGAGCCGATCGTTGCCGGATAGGCGGCGATCAGCTTGCCGGTGTCGTCATAGGCGAGCACCTGCTTGCGCGCCTTGTCGGCGAGGATGCGGGCAACCTTGCCGGCCTTGTTCGCACCCGGATTGATCACCTTGATGATGGTGCCCGGGATGGTGAAGTCGACGCCCGGGTTCAGCTCGCGCAGATAGGCTTCGTCCATGTGGAACTTTTCGCCGAGCATTTCTGTCGTCGAGGTGAAGGACATATGCGGCAGCATCGCCTTGTGCGCGTAGTCCTCCGGGATCGACGCGACATAGGGGCCGGCAGCGTCGGCCGCCGTGATCGTATAGCTGGTGATCGGCATGCCGCCGCTCATGCGCAGCCGCTCGAGGATGTCCTCGGTATTGTTGGGGTCGAGCGTCTCGCCGGTCGACTGCTGCCAGGCCTCGATCGCCTTGGTCACGTTCGAGCCCATCTTGCCGTCGATCACGCCGGGCGAAAAACCTTCTCGGTCGAGGAAGACCTGCAGGGCGGTGATCTCGGCGCGCGACTTGCTCTTGACCGTCATTGCCGGCGGCATCGACTGGCGCATGGGCTGGGTGTCGTTCGGATCGATCGCGGCCTCTTCAGTGCCGTCGATCAGGCCCGGAAGGCTGTTCGGCAGCTCGTTGCCATCGGTGGATGGCGGTACCACGTCACGATAGTCGGGGATGGAGCCGGTGACTTCGCCAGGCTCGGAATAGCCGTAGCCGCGCTCGGTGTCGCGGTTGCGGCGGTTCGAATAGATGTCGACGTCGCCCTCGCGGCGATAGCCGCCATAGCCATCCTGGCGGCCGCGATTGGGCACGACGGTCGCCACCACATTGCCCCAGCTATCGATCAGCAGCGTGCGCCCGCGGCTGTCGCGCATGGTCTGCACCTCATCGGCGCGCGGCACGTAGTCGAGAATTTCGCCATCGGGCGTGACCAGCATGACGTCGTCGCCATAGCGATTTCTGCCGCGATAATCCTGCGCGAAAGCGGCCGTCAAATCCACGGCGAGAAAGCCGGCTGCGGCGAGAAGCGAGAGGCCGATGCGGGTCGCTGACGTCACGTGAGAACCTGTTTTCATTGTAGCGAATGTGGCGCGGTACATTTGGATTTCGACGTTAATGTGAAAAAAATGAATTCATCATGAACAAGCGGTTAAATTCTATCTAGGCGGAGCAGACTTCGGCTTCAACCAATGAAATGTGGCTCTCCTCAGATATCATCGCTTTGTGATTGCAGTGATTCTACGGCCGATTTGAGGAAGAGGACATGCTGAGAACGCTCGAAGAACCTGCGGACGGCCAATGGAATCATGTGCTGTTCGATCGTCTTTCCGCGCTCGACATCGCCGCCTTCGTCGTCGATGGCGTCGACCTGTCGCCGGGTGCCGCGATCCCCTCCGATGGCGATATCAGGATCGACCGGGCGCTTGCCGGATTTCTCTTCACCTGCGGCCCCGAGCATATCCGCCATCCTGAGCCGATCGAGGGCGGCGCGCGCTACCCGCTGCATGGGTCGCTTGCCGGGACTGCGGTCAGCCACACGCAGATGGCGAGCGATGGAGCCGAGTGCACGGCGACGATCGAGGTGGCGCTCGCCGGTGGCGGGCAGGCGCTGGTCGAGCGGCGGTGGCGGATCGATCCCGGGCGGCACGAAGTCGTGCTCGAGGATCGCGTCGTCAACGTCGGGACCTCGGCGTTTCCGCCGATGATGATGTATCACGTCAACATCGCCGGCAGGCTGCTCGGGCCGGACACCCGTATCCTCAGCGCGTCGCTTGCAGGCGGGGAGAGCACCTGGCGCTTCGGCGATGGCGAGAGCGCGCATTTTTGCCTGCCAGCGGCCATCGGTCCCGATGGCTGGTCGGACGTCACCCTCGCGGGCCTTGCCGGTCTAGGCGCGCGAAGCCTCCGGGTGCGGTTCCGGACCGACACGCTGCCCTTCCTGCAGATGTGGCGCTGCCAGCGCGGCGAGGCGGATGTGATCAGCATCGAGCCGGTGTCGCACCGTATCGCCAAACGTCCGGAGCTGGCGGCGGCCGGAGAGTTGATCCCGCTCCCGCCGGGTGAGGCACGGAGCTACGCGATCGCCTTCTCAGTTGCCTGATCTGGCATCTGGAACACGCGGCTTTTGAATTGACGCGGGGAAGGGCTGCGCCTACATCAGAGGCCACCACATTTCCTGAGGAAGACGACCATGGACATCCGCCAGATCAACGACGAATACTCGGTCTCCGGCCAGATCACCGTCGAGGATCTCGACCAGATCAAGGCGCTTGGCTTCAAGTCCATCGTCTGCCACCGCCCGGATTTCGAGGCGCCGGATCAGCCGACCTTCGATTCGATCGCTGCCCGCGCCGAAGAGCTCGGCATCGAAACCAAGCACATCCCCGTCGGCCCGATGGGCGTGACGGCAGACGCGGTAACGAGCATGGTCGATGCGCTCGACGAGTTCCAGCGCCCGATGCTCGGCTATTGCCGCTCCGGCGCGCGCTCGACGGCCGTCTACCAGCAGACCCAGCATATCCGCGGCTGAGCCAGGCTCCAGTTCTATAGATCGCGCTCGGCCGCGTTCGTGTGATCGAACGACGGAGGATCGGCATGGCCGAAGCGCATCTGATTTCGCGTGAGCAATGGGCGGATGAGCCCGAGGTCTGGAAGGGCGAATTCGAGGGCGGCGCCTTTGGCGCCGGACTCTCGGTGATCTTCGTTTCCACGGACGAGATCGGCTACGGGCCGAAGCTGCACCGCCATCCCTATCCCGAGACCTTCATCGTACGCGTCGGCCGGGCGCGCTTCACCGTCGGCGATCGCACGATCGACGCCGAAGCCGGCCAGATCGTCGTGGCGCCGGCCAACGTGCCGCACCAGTTCGAGAATCTCGGGCCGGGGCGCTTGGAGACGACCGACCTGCATGCGGCCGGCGCGTTTTCGACGGAGTGGCTGGAGTAGGCGGCTCGGGCCGCGGGATAGGGTAGGTTGTAGGCGTGGCTATTTCCCGCGCCGCCGACGCGGCGCTGCTGGATTCCTGTGACAAGCACAGGAATGAGGGAGGGGAGGAAGCGCTCCAGGACATTAGATCATTTGTGGCGGCCTACTCCCATTCCGCCCGATCGAATGTCTATTGGAACCGGGCATTCGGATGGGGCCATCCTCAAAGACGTCCACGTCAAAACAATGCGCAGCGGCGGCTTTTGGCACTCCCTCATTCCTGTGCTTGTCACAGGAATCCAGCCACGGCGCGTCCGCGCCGTGATTGAACCCTTCTCGAAGAAGGCTCGATCAGCCGTTCCGGATATCGCTCAGCGTGCGCGTCGGCGTGATCGCTTCGGGGTCGAGCTTGATCTCGATGATTGCCGGCTTGCCGCTGGCGCGCGCCCTGAGGAATGCGTCGGCAAATTCTTCCGTCTTCTCGACCGTTTCGCCGTGGCCGCCATAGGCGCGGGCGAGCGCCGCAAAATCCGGATTGGTGAGGTCGGTGGCGCTGACGCGGCCGGGATATTCACGCTCCTGGTGCATGCGGATCGTGCCGTAGATGCCGTTGTTGACGACGACGGTGATGATCGGCAGGCGGTAGCGCACGGCGGTCACGAATTCCTGTCCATGCATCAGGAAACAGCCGTCGCCGGCAAAGCAGATGACCTCGCGATCCGGATGCAGCTGCTTGGCGGCAACGGCCGCCGGCAGGCCGTAACCCATGGAGCCCGAGGCGGGAGCGGCCTGCGTCGCAAAGCGTCGGAAGCGGTGGAAGCGATGTACCCAGGTGGCATAGTTGCCGGCGCCATTGGTGAAGATCGTATCCTGAGGCACGTTTGCCTCGATCCAGTTCATGATCGGCCCCATCTGCACCGCACCCGGTCCGGTTTCCGGCGGGGTCGACCATTTGAGATAGGCCGCGTGCATGATTTCCGTGCGCTCGGACCAGACGGGTTCGCCTGCGGGGGCAAGGCCTTCGAGGGCGGCGACGAAGTCGCTCGGGCTTGCGGCGATCGCCAGCTCCGGCCGGTAGACGCGGCCGAGCTCGGAACTATCGGGATACACATGCACCAGCGTCTGGCGCGGGTAGGGGCTATCCATCAGCGTGTAGCCGGAGGACGGCATTTCCGAGAAGCGGCCGCCGAGAAGCAGCACGAGATCGGCCTCCTTGATCTCCTTGGCGAGTGCCGGGTTGATGCCGATGCCGACATCGCCGGCATACATCGGGTGCAGGTGATCGAAGAGCATCTGGCGGCGGAAGGAGCAGCCGACCGGAAGCTTCCAGCGCTCGGCGAAGCGCTGGAAATCCGCCACGCTTTCCGCGGTCCAGCGCGTGCCGCCGATAATGGCGATCGGCCGCTTGGCGGCGGCAAGCATTTCGCCGAGCCGCTTTACCTGCGCCGGGCCCGGATGGCCTTCGACCGGCTGGTAGGCCTTGGCGGCCGGCGCCTCGGTGCTGCGGGTCAGCATGTCTTCGGGCAGCGTCAGCACGACGGGGCCGGGGCGGCCGGACGTGGCGACGGCGAAGGCGCGGGTGACGAATTCCGGAATGCGGGCGGGATCGTCGATCTCGCCCACCCATTTGGCCACTTCGGTGAAGGCGCGGCGGTACTCGATCTCCTGGAAGGCTTCTCGCTCGCGCGCCTCGCTCTGCACCTGGCCGATGAAGAGGATCATCGGAATCGAGTCCTGCCGTGCGACATGGAGACCCGCCGAAGCGTTGGTCGCGCCGGGGCCGCGGGTCACCATGCAGATGCCGGGCTCACCGGTCAGCCGGCCCCAGGCATCCGCCATCATTGCGGCGCCGCCTTCCTGACGGCAGACGAGCACGTCGATGTCGGTGTCGTAAAGCGCGTCCAGCACGGCCAGGTAGCTTTCCCCCGGCACGCAAGCGATGCGTTTCACACCATTGGCGACGAGTGCGTCGACGACGAGCTGGCCTCCAGTTTTCATGATCTTCCTCCCGATGGTCTTTCTTTTGTAGTTTGATTGTTGTTGTCAGATGGCTGGCGACACCGGAGCGACGCTCGTGTCCTTGTGTATGCGGCGCTCGCGCCAGATGATGTAGAGGCCGGAGCCGATGATGATGGCGATGCCGAGCCACTTCAGTGCATCAGGCAGATCGCCGAAGACGAGCCAGCCGAAGATCGTCGCCGAGACGATTTCCAGATATTGCAGCGGCGCCAGCACTGAAGCCGGGGCCGCACGATAGGCGTAGACGCCGAGCACGCCGGAGATGGTGGCGGTGACGCCGACGCCGAGCAGATAGTACCAGGTGTAGCCCTGCGGCCAGACCGGATCGAAGATGCCGGAACCCGTGCCTTCGCCAAAATAAAGCAGCACGAGGCAGAAGAGCCCGCCCCAGATGCCAGCATGAAATTGCATCGACCAGGGGTCCTCGTTCTGCGCGACCATGCGGGTGACGAGCAGGAACACGGCAAGGCCGAAGGCGGCGACAACAGGCAGAAGCGCGATCCAGCCGACCTCCTGCATGCTCGGCTGGATGACGAGCAGCGCACCGAAGAAGCCGACGCCGCAGGCGGTGTAACGCCGCCAGCCGATGGTCTCTTTCAGGAAGATGCTGCCGAGGATCGTCAGGATGATCGGCTCGACGAAGAAGATCGCAATTGCGTCGGCAACCTCCATCACCTTCAGCGTGGTGATGAAGGAGAGCATCGTCACGACCAGGAGGCCGCCGCGCAACGCATGGAGCCCGGTCTTGCGCCAGGTGAGATCAAAGAGGCTGCCGCGGAAGAGCACGATCGGCAGGATGAAGACGACCTGAAGCAGGAACCGGACGGCGGTGATTTCGGCCGAGGGGACGGTCGCGATCGCCAGCTTGGCGAAGATGTCGATCAGCGGCGACAGGAGCACCGAGATCACCATCAGCGTCAGCCCGAAGGAGATGCGGTTGTGGTCCGTGGCGATCTTTTGAAGAGACATGTCGGCCATGATATTTCCGGTCAGCGCCTGCCTGCGATGGCGCCCAAGCACCAGGCGGCGAAGTCCGCCGTCGCCTGTTCCCGGCCGAGTTCGTTGAGGGTCTCGTGGCGCATGCCGTCATAAACGGTGACGGTAACGTTGGTCAGACCGGCCGCTTTCATCTTGGCGCCGAGCCAGCGAATGGCATTGCCCATCTCGGTTGACGGGTCGGCGCTGCCGCCGACGAGATGAATGGGCAGGTCCTTGCGGAGCCGCGTCAGCCGGTCGGGCCGGGCGCCGCCGAAGGATAGCCGGAAAAGGTCGAGCCAGAGCGAGACGGTCGCATCGAAACCGCAGAGCGGGTCGGCCGCGTATTTCGCGACCTCGGCATCGTCGCGCGAGAGCCAGTCGAGATCGGTCTTGCGATCCTTGATCGCGCCGCCCCACATGCCGAAGGTAAGCTTGGTCAGGAGCGGGCTCGGCACATCCGAACCCTTCAGCGCCTTCTCGATTTTCAGGATCATCTGGCCGCCGCGGCCGGCGAGGCCGGGACGGAAATTGGAGTTCCAGACGGCGAGCGCATCATAGAGGCCGGGATCAGCCTCGGCTGCGTTCAGCGCAATCAGCCCGCCCATGGAATGGCCGAAGAGGATGACGGGAAGACCCGGATGGGCGGCGGTCGCGATTTCGCGCACAGCCCGGATATCGGCGAAGATCTTGTCGAGGCCGTCGCGGCTCGAAAACATGCCGAGCGGGGCGTCGGGCGCGCGCGTCTCGCCATGGCCGCGATGGTCGTGGGCATAGACCTGGAAGCCATGCGCGGCCATCGCTTCGGCAAAGCGGGCGTAGCGGCCGGAATGTTCGGCAAGGCCGTGGCTGATGAGGAGGATGCCGCGCGCATGAGCGGTCGCGGGGAAATGGCGCCAGCTCAAGGTGGCTCCGGTCGGGCTCTGATGTGTCTTCACCTGCCCGAACACGATTTCCCCCGGCAACAACGACAGACCAATTCGATATCAAATCGATTTGCAAGGCAAAGGCAATCGCCGCTTGTTGCTCGTTGCGCATGAGGTCACACGCGAATGTGCGCTCATCTTAATTAAGAGTTGCAATTTTCCCGTTTTGAGCGATATTCGTTCCTGTTTTGTTTCCGCAGGAGGATAACATGGTTAGTTTCTGTAAGGCGATATCGGGTCCGATGGCAGGAATGCTGGCGGCGTTGGCGCTGTTCCTTGCGCCAGCCACCTTTGCTGCCGGCGAGGAGATGTCGGATCAAGGGGGTTCCGAAGGCGCGACCAGCCGCACGGAATATGTCCTGGCGGTCAGCTGGCAACCCGGCTTCTGCGAAACGCGGCCGCAACGCAAGGAATGCGAAAGCCAGACGGCGGAGCGTTTCGACGCCACCAATCTCTCGCTGCATGGCCTGTGGCCCCTGCGCAAAAGCTATTGCGGGGTAACGGCCGAGGTGCGTGCGCAGGATCGCAAGGGCAGCTGGCTTGAACTGCCGAAACTCGCCATGGCAGACGACACGGCGGCGCGGCTGCTGATCGCCATGCCCGGCGTGCAATCCGGCCTCGACCGGCACCAGTGGCTGCGCAGCGGCACCTGCCAGAGCGGCTCGGTCGACGACTATTTCTCGGCGCAGCTGCGCATGCTGGAGGAGCTCAACCGCTCGGCGGTCGGCGCGCTGTTCCGTCAGCGCATCGGCTCCGAACTCGACGAGGCGACGATCAAGCAGGCCTTCGACCAGAGTTTTGGCACTGGCGCCGGCGACCGGGTGCGCATGCGCTGCCAGACGGTTCAGGGGCGCAGCATCATCACCGGGTTGACGATCGGGCTGACCGGCGACGTCATGAAGGCGTCCAGCCTCGCACCGCTGATCCAGGCGGCGGGGCCGACCGAGTTCAAATGCGCCAAGGGTATTGCCGATACGGCCGGGCGAAGCTGACCCGCTTTGCAGGCACTGTTCTTCGGCAGCGAATGTGCTGGAGGCGCAGGGTTGCCGCATGGGATAGGTGGGGGGACAAGCCGAGGCGAATGCCTTTGCTCATTGCCCCCTTCCTATAATTCGCCTACATAGCGGGCAAATTTCCTTTCCCTGCGGAGCATTCCCTTATGGCACGTCAGTTTATCTATCATATGGCCGGACTTAATAAGTCCTACGGCGCGAAGAAGGTTCTCGAGAACGTTCATCTGTCGTTCTACCCGGACGCCAAGATCGGTATCCTCGGCCCGAACGGCGCCGGTAAGTCGACGGTTCTGCGCATCATGGCCGGCCTCGACAAGGAATTCACCGGCGAAGCCTGGGTAGCCGAGGGTGCCACCGTCGGCTATCTGCCGCAGGAGCCGCAGCTTGATCCGACGAAGACGGTGCTTGAGAACGCAATGGAAGGCGTTGCCAAGAAGACCGCGATCGTCGAGCGCTACAACGAACTGATGATGAACTATTCCGACGAGACGGCGGAAGAGGGCGCCAAGCTCCAGGACATCATCGACAGCCAGAACCTCTGGGATCTCGAAAGCCAGGTCGAGATGGCCATGGAAGCGCTGCGCTGCCCGCCGGGTGATGCCGACGTCACCAGCCTTTCCGGCGGTGAAAAGCGCCGTGTGGCTCTCTGCAAGCTGCTGCTCTCGCAGCCGGACCTCCTGCTGCTCGACGAACCGACCAACCATCTCGACGCCGAGACCATCGCCTGGCTCGAAAAGCACCTGCGCGAATATCCCGGCGCCGTGCTGATGATCACCCACGACCGCTACTTCCTCGACAACGTCACCGGCTGGATCCTCGAGCTCGACCGTGGCCGCAGCATTCCCTACGAAGGCAACTACTCGGCCTACCTCGTCGCCAAGGCCAAGCGCATGCAGCAGGAAGGCCGTGAAGAGGCCTCCCGCCAGAAGGCGATCGCCCGCGAACAGGAGTGGATCGCATCGAGCCCCAAGGCCCGCCAGGCCAAGTCCAAGGCGCGTATCCGCTCCTATGACGAACTGGTCAACGCGGCGGAAAACCAGCGTCCGGGCGACGCGCAGATCATCATCCCGGTCGGCGAACGTCTCGGCCAGGTGGTCATCGAGATGGAGGGCGTCACCAAGGGCTACGGCGATCGCCTGCTGATCGACGGCCTGTCGCTCAAGCTGCCGCCGGGCGGCATCGTCGGCATCATCGGCGCGAACGGCGCCGGCAAGACGACGCTCTTCCGCATGATCACCGGCCAGGAGCAGGTCGACAGCGGCTCGATCCGCATCGGCGACACCGTGCATCTCGGTTATGTCGACCAGAGCCGCGATGCGCTCGACGGCAACAAGACCGTGTGGGAAGAAATCTCCGGCGGTGCCGAAGTCATCAAGCTCGGCAAGTACGAGATGAACTCGCGCGCCTATTGCTCGACCTTCAACTTCAAGGGCGGCGACCAGCAGCAGAAGGTCGGCAACCTCTCGGGTGGTCAGCGCAACCGCGTTCACCTCGCCAAGATGCTGAAGGCCGGCGGCAACGTGCTGCTGCTCGACGAACCGACCAACGACCTCGATACCGAGACGCTCGCAGCCCTCGAAGTCGCGCTCGAAAACTTCGCCGGCTGCGCCGTTATCATCAGCCACGACCGCATGTTCCTCGACCGCCTGGCAACGCACATCCTCGCCTTTGAAGGCGACAGCCAGGTCGAATGGTTCGAAGGCAACTTCGAAGACTACGAGAAGGACAAGATCCGCCGCCTCGGCCCGGACTCGGTCAACCCGAAGCGCGTCACCTACAAGCGCCTGACGCGCTGATCAGAGCCAAGGCGCCGCATTTCCTTGCGGCGCCCAGTGCATCGCGGCGGCGCCGCGAACGCTGGAACTGAAAGTCTATTGTACGGGAACGGGCGAAGCGCAGGCTCCGCCCGTTTTCCTTTGCATGCCCTGCTCCGCAAGCGTCATTGTTTGGCCTCTCCGCGCAAATCCGCTTGCACCGACCTCGCAAATCACATAAACATATCTTTATGTGTTGATGGGGATCGCGATGGCTGTTCAGAAAGAACTGGGTCTGGATGCGCTGGTGGACGTGCTGAAGGCGGCAGGAGAGCCGACCCGCATGCGTCTCGTCGCCTTGCTTGCCGCCGGCGACCTCACCGTTACCGATCTTACCGAAATTCTCGGGCAATCGCAGCCGCGTATTTCGCGGCACCTGAAGCTGCTTGCCGAAGTCGAACTCATTGATCGTTATCAGGAAGGCGCCTGGGCCTATTTCCGTCTCAGGCAGGATGGCGCCCGCGTCGGGCTCGTGCGGGCCATGCTGGCGTCGGCGTCTGCTGACGACGCGGTGCTTTCGCGCGATGCGGCGCGGCTGACCACGCTGAAGAAGGCGAGGGCCGAGAAGGCGCAGGCCTATTTCAGCCGCAACGCTGCTGGCTGGGACGAGCTTCGCCGCCTGCATGTCAGCGAGCGCGACGTCGAGGCGAAGCTGCGCGAGATGGTCGGCGACGAACCGGTCGAGAGCCTGCTCGATCTCGGAACCGGCACCGGGCGCATCCTGCAGCTCTTCGAAGGGCTCTACCGTCGCGGCGTCGGCGTCGATGCCAGCCGCGACATGCTGGCCGTGGCGCGCTCCAATCTCGAACGCGCCGGCATCACCAAGGCGTCGATCCGCCACGGCGATATCTTCAACCTGCCGCTCGACGGGCACGCCTTCGATCTCGTCACCATTCACCAGGTGCTGCATTTCCTCGACGAGCCGGAGGCGGCGATTGCGGAAGCTGCACGCATGCTGATGCCGGGCGGTCGTCTTGTCATCATCGACTTTGCGCCGCACGGGCTCGAGCATCTGCGCGACGAACACGCGCATGCGCGCCTTGGCTTCTCGCATCAGGTAATCTCCGATTGGCTCGCCAAGGCCGGCCTGGTGCTCGAAAAGACCACGGACCTTTCGCCGGAAGGGGCCGAGGAAGAAAAGCTGACGGTGACGATCTGGCTGGCGCGCGACCGGCGCGCCGTGAATGAGAATGAAACGCCGCGGCCGCGCGTCCATGCAGGGGGAGTTTGAGAATGACGGCACAGACGCTTTATCCGGCCGAGCGTGGCAATCTGAGGCTCTCCTTCGAGTACTTCCCCCCCAAGACCGACGAAATGGAAGTGCAACTCTTCCAGACGGCGGGAGATCTTTCCATCTTCGGTCCTGCCTTCGTGACGGTTACCTACGGCGCAGGCGGCTCGACCAAGGCGCGCTCGCTGACGACCGTGCGGCGGATGGTCGAGGAGAAGGGCTTTACCAATACGGCCGCGCACCTGACCTGCGTCGGCGCACCGAAGGCGGAAGTCGATGCGGTCATCGATGAGTACATCGATTATGGCGTCCGCCATTTCGTGGCGCTGCGCGGCGACCCGCAGGGCGGCATCGGCAGCGCCTATCAGCCGCATCCGGATGGCTATGCGAGCAGCACCGACCTGGTGCGGGCGATCCGCGCGCGGGGCGACGATATCGAGATTTCCGTCTCCTCCTATCCGGAGAAGCATCCGGAGAGCCCTGACGTGGCCGCCGATATCGACATGCTGAAGCGCAAGGTTGACGCCGGAGCCAACCGGGCACTGACCCAGTTCTTCTTCGACAACAACGATTTCGAGCGCTATCTCGAACGGGTGCGCCGCGCCGGTATCAACATCCCGATCGTGCCGGGCATCCTGCCGATCAACAATCTGGCGCAGGTGCAGAAGTTCGCCGGCCTCTGTGGCGCGAGCGTGCCGGAGGCAATCGTCACCCGGCTCGTGCATCTGGAAGACCGGCCGGCCGAGCGCTTCAAGGAGGCGACCCATATCGCTGCCGAGCAGATCGTCGATCTCGCCCGACGCGGTGTTCGCGACTTCCACCTCTACACGATGAACCGTTCGCCGCTGGTGACCGCGGTCCTGGATCTCGTCGGTTTCGAGCAGGTGGCGCTCGAGGCGAACAATGCGCTCGACGAAGCGCCACGGACGAGGGCGGCGGGTGCTGCCGCCTGAACCCTACTGCATGTTTTTGTCCTTTAATCGTAGCCGATTAAAGGACAAAAACATGCAGCAATTCAAAGTGCTACAGCGACCTTTGCGCGTCTGATAAGACGCGCGGCGCTGTAGATCCGAACCCGATTTCCCGGGCGGAAATACCATCAAAAAGAAAGCGCCTGAAGATCGATCTTCAGGCGCTTTCTTGTTTGTCGCAGCGATTAGACCCTTTGCTCTCTTGGCGGTCTAGTTTGCTTGGTGCTGCAAAATGGATTTCCGGAAATTTAAGTCCCTATTCGGTTTGGACTCTCAGCAGCCGCTCATCAGATGAAGAGCATCGTGGCCACGAATACGAACGCTGCACTGATCATGAGGACATTCAGCGAATGTGTAAGGCCCATGGATGACCCTCCCTGCGTTAACGCGTTAAAACATAGGGCGAAATCACGATGTGTTAAAGCGAAACTTGTGCTGCAGTGCGAAATCCGTGAGGGGGAGTGGCCTTATTCACAGGGCTATAATATTGAGATATTTATCTTTTTCAGGCTGCCACATTTTTTTCACAATCGCTTCCGCAAGGTTAATATAAACGTTTGTAACCGTGCGTGAGCGTTTCAGAAGGGCACGAATTCGGCGGTTCGATTCCCCGTTCAGACGGCACGTTTGAGCCGCAGAATGCGGCCGTCGAGCACGGCGAGCCCAAGGGCGATCAGCGCCATTCCGCCGACATCGGCCGCCTGCAGGGTTTCGCCGAGGAAGAGATAGCCGAGCAGGATCGCGCTTGGCGGCACCAGCAGGGTGACGAGCGAAGCGTTGGTGGCGCCGGCCTCCGCCATGATCCGGAAAAAGAGAATGTATCCATAGGCGGTCGAGACGAACGCGAGGCCGAGGATGGCAAGCGTTGCTTCCATTGGCGGCATCGGCAAGGTCCAGGGCGCATCCGTGAAGGCCGCAACGGGCAGCATCATCAGCGTCGAAGCGGTGAGCTGGCCGGCGGCCGTCACCGGCGGTGCAAGATTTCGGAAGCGCTTGCCGTAGGTTGCCGCAAGGCCATAGCTGACGGCGGCCAGCACCGGAAGGACGAGCGCCCAGAGCGGAACGCCGCTCGTCGTACCGAACAGGCCGGCAACCGCACTCGGCCCGATCAGCACCACGGTACCGGCAAGGCCGAGCAGGCAGCCGGCGATCTTGGCAGAACTCAGCTTCTCGTCCTCGGTCGCCATGTTGGCGATAATGACGGTCCAGACCGGCGTCGTGGCGTTGAGGATCGCCGCCAGGCCGGCGCCGATCTGGGTCTGGCCGAGGAAAATGAAGGCGTGCGGAATGGCGTTGTTGATCAGTCCCATCAGCGCAAATTCACGCCAGCGTCCGGAAAGTGCCTGATACATGCCGAAGCGGCCGCGGATATAGAGATGCAGCGCAAGTGCCGCCAGGCCCAGACGCAGCACCACCAGCGTGAATGGCGGCACATGGGCAACGGCCACGCGGGCGAAGAAGAAGGACCCGCCCCAGATGAGACCGAGCAGGGCGAGCAGCGCCCAGGTTCTGACGCTCATCTGATGGCCGTCGACTGTGGCTCGCGCATTCATGGGTGTGCCTGTCCGTGCTGATTGCATCGTCCGTCAGCCTCGCCCAGGCGGAGAATCGTGATCGTGGCGCAAAAGCTGCGCCCGACATTCCCGGACCGGTTGCGATCTGACGATTATTTCATAGCCCGGCGCCTTCGCCGGGACCACCCGGTTCTTGGTCGTATTCGTGAGCAAGGGGGCGTTCGGGCATGGGCGGTCCCATCTGCGGTCGTGGCGCCTGGACCGCAGATACAAGAAACCCCGGAGATCGGTTCCGATCCCCGGGGTGATGCATCCTGCGCACGAGCCACATCGGTGGCCCGAGGTTCACCTAAAGCGCGTCGCGATTTTTCAGATTTGCTCCGTGCGCTTTAAGTTCTTGATATTTCGCATGTCGTTGTCGCAAAACCGCTGCGCACTTTTGCGCGACAGGCTTTAGAGCATTTCACTGTTTCATTGAAACGGCGAATTGCTCCAACTGTTTGAAATTGCGCAATTCCGGACGGAAAACCGTTTCACACTTTTCCTGGAATTGCTCTAGAGCGCGTTCAAGAGTTCCAACGTGGCCCAGCCGTCGGCGGGACGTCCGAGGCGGAGCTGCTCCTTCTGGAGTGCGGCGCGGGTGCCGGAGCCGAGGATGCCGTCGACCTTGCCGACGTCGTGGCCGAGCGTCTGGAGCTTGGTTTGCAGCGCCTTCATGGCGACATCGTCGAGGCCCGGTTCCGGGTTGCCGCCTTCATAGGTCGGCGCGCCGGCGAGGCGGGTTGCGAAGTAGGCGGCCGAGGTCGTGTAGATGAACGACTGGTTCCACTCGAGATAGACGTTGAAGTTCGGGTAGGTCAGGAAGGCCACACCCTTGCGGCCCTGCGGCAGCACCAGCGAGGCTTCGAGATTGCCGTTGGCGGTGTTGCCGTCGCGTGGGCTGACGCCGAGCGCGAACCAGTCCGAAGCCTTCATGCCCGTCTGCAGGCCGGTCTTTTCCCAGGGGAGTTCTTCGGGAACGCTGACTTCCTGGATCCAGGGCTGGCCAGCCTTGAAGCCGAGGCTCTGGATGAACTTGGCCGCGGTCAGGATCGCGTCAGGCGAGCTCTTTTTCAGGTTGACGTGGCCATCGCCGTCGCCATCGACGCCATAGGCGATAATGTCTTCCGGCAGCATCTGCACCTGGCCGATCTCGCCGGCCCAGGCGCCGGTGGTCGTTGCCGGGTCAAGATCGCCGTGCTGGACCATCTCGATGGCCGCGATCAGCTGCGGTCGGAACATTTCCGGGCGGCGGCAGTCGTGCGAGAGCGTCACCAAAGCATTGCGGGTGTTGAAGTCGCCCTGCACGGCACCAAAGTCGGTTTCCATCGCCCAGAAGGCGGTGATGACGGGGGCCGGCACGCCGAATTCCTTCTCGGCGCGGGCGAAGACGTCGGCATATTCCTTCATCTTCTGCTGGCCGATATCGAGGCGCGACTTGCTGACCGTGCGCTTGGAGAACTCGGTGAAGGTCTGCTTGAAGACGCCCTGGGTGCGGTCGCGGCTCAGCACCTTCTGGTCGATCACGGCGCCTGCGAGCGCACGATCGGCGACATCGGCCGGAACACCCTTGGCGACAGCTTCGGCCTTCACGCCCTGAAGAAACGCGCCGAGGTCGCCGCCGCAGGCAGCAGCCGGAGCGGCGCTCTGCGTGCCCGTCTGGGGCGCGGTCTGGGCGAAGGCGGTGGAGGCGGTAAGCGCCAGGAGGGCGACGGAGGCCAGGGCGTGCCGGGTAGTCCGGATCATCATAATTCCTTTCTTTGGCCGCGGGGTGCGGGAGACACCACCACGGGCAGCCAAATTGCTGGATGACCTGCATAACGCCTTAAATCGTCACCGATTTAGGGACAAATCATGCAGCGGTTCAAAAATGTTACAGCGACCTTTGCGCGTCCTTGGAGATGTGCGGGCGCTGTAAATCTGCCTTTGCTCTTCCAGAGCATTATGACCGAAAGAAGAAAATGGGGTGCCTTGCCGCGGTTGCCGGCAAGAATGCCAGTCTTACTTCGGCTGTGAGACTGCTGCGACCCAGTTCTTCCAGTTTTTCGCCGAGCCGGCGAAGGCATTGATATCGGTACTGCCGTCGATGCCCGGGATAACGCCGGTGCTGGTGTACTGCCAGAAGGCCCAGCGGCGCTCGACATAGACGTCTTTCGGGTGCTTGGCGGTCGAGCGCACCCAGAAGTGATAGTCCTTGAACTGGTCGACGAGATTGTCCCGGTGGAAGTCGACCGAGGTGTAGATGATCGGGCGCTTGCCGTAATGGGCTTCGAGGCGATCCATGAAGTGCTTCATCTCGGCGCGGACCTCGCTTGGAGTCGGGCGGTGGCGGCAGGTCTTCGATTCGCCGTTCCATTCGACGTCGAGCACCGGAGGCAGATAGACCGCGCTTTTCGGCACATTGGCGATGAACCAGTCGGCCTGATCGTCGGCGGTCGAGCAGAAATAGTAGAAGTGATAGGGCGCGTAGGGGATGCCGGCGGCACGCGCCCGCTGCCAATATTCGTTGAAGCGCGTGTCGACCCTGTCCTTGCCTTCCGTCGCCTTGATGAAGGCGAAGGAGACGCCCGAATTCTTCACCTTCATCCAGTCGATATCACCATTCCATTTGGAGACGTCGATGCCGTGGATGTTGTGGTGCTGCGGGGTGCGGTCGCCGAAGTTCTGCGGGTCCGTATCCTGGAAGCGCGGCGGGATCGATGCCGTCTGCATCAGGTCGTAATCGGTCGACGAACAGGCGGAAAGGAGGGTGGCAATGGGCAGTAGAGCCAGAAGAAGCCGGCGCATGAGGTACCTGTCTAGAGACGAGCGACGATCCTGCCTCACACGATGGCTTTCATATCGGTGATTTCCCCCGCGAGGCGTGAACCTCATCTTCACCATATCATCGTAAAAATTGGGTTAGCTCAAGCGGGAATTGCAGGTGGGCGGGAGTTCGCCGATTTCTACTCCAACGCGAAATCCCTTTGGTGATTTCGGTGCTCTCTGGCGACGTGAGATAAGGGCGGTCGCCAGCCGACTGCGCGACCGGGTCCCGGTTCAGGCGGCGATTGCGACCGCCGGGCGGTGATAGACCGCAAGCCAGGCGTAGCCGCGACCGATCGCGCGGCGTTCGAGATCGGCGCCGTTTACTCTCGCCTTCTCGCGCAGAACCTCGAAGAGGTTTGCGCGTGGCGTGACATGGAAGCGATCGAGCCAGCCGTGCAGCGCGCGGCGGAAGCTCGCCGGCAGGCGCTCCTGCTGGCCGAAATCGGCGATGTGCAGCGAGCCGCCTGGATTGAGCGCGGCGATGGCCGCATCGATCGCCTTCTGCCAATCGGGGATCATCGACAGCGAATAGGAGATGACGATGCGATCGAAGCCGCGCTCGCCGAAGATGGCGGGGTCGAAATCCGTGGCGTCGGCGACCTGAAGTTCGGCACGACGCTTGCCGCTACGGTTGAGCTTTGCATCGGCGGAGGTCAGCATTTCCGAGGAAATGTCCAGGCCGAAGAGACGGGCCGAAGGGAAGCAGCGGCCGATCAGCGCCAGATTGCGCCCGGTGCCGCAGCCGACTTCGAGCACAGAGGCACCGGGGGCCGGGTTCATCTCCCGGATCAGCGTGTCGCGGCCGAAGAGATAGTACTTCCGCGTCAGATCGTAGAAATGCCGCTGGTAGCGGTACATGTGGTCCATGCGCCGCGCGTGCGAAATCCCGGCCTCACGCATCGGCTCAAGCCTTCTTCCGATAGATGTGGAAACCACCATAGATGGCGGAGCGGTCTTCGGCGCCGAGCTTGACCGATGCTTCGGCATCGTAGTGCCACTGGTCGAGCAGGGCCGAGGAGACACGGCCGGGCAGGATGCTGTCTTCTGCCGCCGTGCGGAAGATGACGATCGCGCCGGTATCGGCCGTGCGGGTGATCTCGGTCCAGAGATCGTTGAGCTGCTGGTCGGTCATCCAGTCCTGGGCATCGAGCAGGATGTAGCGGTCGACGGAAGCCGCCGGCTTGCTCGCCAGGAGCTCGGTGTAGCTTGCGTGGTGGACCTCGACACGCTCGGCATTGTTGCGGATCGCCTCGTAGGCGCGGGCATTGAGGTAGGGCGGTAGCTCGCCTTCGTGCGGCAGCGGATAGCGGCGCCCAAAGGCCTGCCAGGCGAAGTAGTTTTCCCGCAGCGGAAAGTGACAGGTGAGCTTTTCAAGCCGATGGCGCAGCACGGCGGCGAGCGACTTCTCGCTGCTGAGGCTTGCCAGCTCGTCGAACTGCTGCGGCGGGATGCCAAGCCCGAATAGCGAGCTCTTGCGGCCGGTAATCCAGCGGATGACGGGGCGATCGAAAAGCGGTGCCAGGCGCTCGTCGAAGAATTGCCGCTGCTCGCGCATCGAGCCGGCCTGGACGAATTCTTCCGGGTTGACGCCGTGTAGACGGGCGAGCAGGTGGCTTGCGGCAATGAAGCGGCCGAGCAGGCCGGTGCGATAGATGTTGCGGCCGAAGACGCCGATGCGGCGGCGGCCGGTCAGGTCGCGGCCGTTCCAGTAGCTGCGCGTCGCGGTGTCGAGCTTCGGCGCAATGAAGAGGTCGAAGGCCTGGACGTTGGTGGCCGTGCCCTGGGTCGCCAGGAAACGCGTGACATCCTTGTGGCTCGGCAGATGGCGGAAGGCCGCGAGCTTGAGGCGGTTCAGCGCGATGTGGTGCGGGTTGAGGTCGACGACGTCGATCTTGCGCGGGCCGGCCGACAGATAGGTCAGCATATTGCAGCCGCCGGAGCCGATAGTGACGATCCGGTGCTCCGGGCCGAGCTGCATCGCTTCCATGTCGACGATCGGATCTTCCCAGATCTGCGGGTAGACAAGACCGGAAAAAAGCAGGCCGAAGAGACGCTCCGAGAGGCCGGCAAGGGAAAAGGTCTTGTGCTGGAGCAGGGCGTTTTTCAGCTTCGGATTTTTTCTGCCAAAGCCGACGTCGGGGGCTAGTTCGGTCATCTCTGCCGGTCATCCAGTTGAAACTTAGCCGCTTCTAAAGTGACTCCGCTACACTTTGATGACGAGGTTTCCACAGCCCCCAGAGCGCGCTCGAACGGCCGCCATACTATTTTTCACCCATAAGAAATCATTAAACCCTGGCGTGCTAGCACCGGCTCATATTCGGGGGCGTCGACATGATGTTAAGAACGTTTCTGCCGAAGCCCGAGCAGCGATTTGCGGTTGCCGGCGCGGCATTGGGGGCTCTGGTTTCCGCGGCGTGGCTGGCGACGGAAACCGTGCTCGCAAAACAATCGAATTGGGATGTTCCGACAATGCTTGCGGCTGGCGCCATGCCGTTCCTCCTCGGCGGGTCCTTCTATCGCTGGCGTTACTCGCGCCGCCTCGAACACGAGTTGCATGCAGCGCGCCGCGCCGAGCGGCGCTTGCGCCACGAGGTCCACCGCGACAAGCTCACAGGTCTCGCAAATCGCGCGGCGCTGGAAGCGGACATTCGTCAGGCGCTTTGTGCCGAAGGGCCGGCCTTCGAGCGCAATGCCCTGCTCCTACTTGATCTCGACCGGTTCAAGGCGATCAACGATACGATGGGTCACGATGCCGGCGACCGGCTGCTTGCACTCTTCGGTGCCCGGCTGAGGCGCGCCTTTTCCGGGGAGGCAACCGTCTACCGGCTCGGCGGAGATGAGTTCGTGCTTGCAGCGGCCGATGCCGCGTCACAGGTCGAAGCGGAAATACTCGCAATGCGGGTAAAGGCATTGTTCGAAGCGCCGTTCGATCTTGGCGATGCACGGGTCGCATCCGGCTGCAGCATAGGCATCGCCTTCGTCGAGCGAAGCGATACGGCAACGGGCGACGTGCTGAAGCGTGCGGACCTGGCGCTCTACGAGGCGAAGGCGATGAGCGGCAATAGCCACGCCTTCCACTCGGAAACGCTGACCCACGCCGCCCGGCAGCGGGCGGAGGCCGAGCGCGATGTGGCACGCGGGCTCGAGAACGACGAATTCTTCCTCGAATTCCTGCCGATTGCCGGGACGGCAAGCGGAGCCATCCGCGCTTTCGAGGCGCTGCTGCGCTGGCGGCACCCGCTTCGCGGCGTCATCGGCGCGGAAGCCTTCATAGAGCCGTCTGAGCAGAGCACGAGTGCGCTTTCGCTTGGCTATTGGACACTTCAGACGGCCTGCACGGAGGCTGCCCGCTGGGCTTCGCCGACCGGCTGACGGTCGCCCCCTTCGCCCCGCAACTCAAGGATCGAGACTTTGTTGCGCAGGTCAGGCAATGCCTCGCCGAGGCGAGCTTGCCGCCGGGACGCCTGACGATCGAGATCACCGGGGACTTTTCGACCGAAGATCTCGCCCTGATTTCCGAAAATCTCCAGGGGTTGCGCGCGCTTGGTGTGCGGATTGTGCTTGGCGGCGGCGCCGGTTCATCCTTGCCCTTGAACCTGATTGCCGAACTGCAGCCCGACCAGGTGACCATCGATCTTACCGCCATCCGGGCGACCCACGGCAGCGAGCGCAGCGTTGCGCTGCTCGCCTGCCTCATCAAGACCGGCCAGGTACTGCGCCTGCCGATCGCCGTGCGCGGCATCGAAAAGCAAAGCGAGATGGATTGCGCGCAGGCAAGCGGCGCCGCGGAAGTCCGCGGTCCGTGGATATCGCCGGCGCTCACGGATGTGGCGGCATTGCCTGAGACAGGCGAAGCGGCGGATTTGCGACGCTCGGCCTAACGCCGCGGGACCAGCACTCCAGGGTCCCCATTCCCCAGAAATTGGAAACTTGCAGTCTGCGGGCTTTTCCTGTCGGCGAAATGCTGGTTCTCTCTGCAACTCGACAGCGACCGCGCGTCCCATCGGACCAGTACCACCGCTGTTTGAATTGCTGCATCTTTCTGTCCTTGGTCGGCAAGACTCCAAGGATATTTGAGACGGCCGGAGGGAACGCATGAGACGCATGTTGAGGATATCAGGTGCGGCGCTGGTGTTGGGTGTCGTCGCGCTGTTCGGTTGGCTCGCGCTCGCGCCGCCGGAATTGCTCAAGGTCGGCGATGGGTACGCCGCGAAGATCGTCTGCTCCAATGTCTTCATTGCGCGACGCGATGCCCAGTCGGTGCTGGCCGATGATGTCCAGGCGCCGGGACACCCCTTGCTGAAGCTGGTGAAGGTTGCCGTCGAACCGGAAAAACAGATGGTGACCGCACGGATCCTCGGCTTTGCAGCGGCGGGCTACGCCGCCTACCGGCCGGGCGCAGGATGCACGAGCCTGCCGGATGGCGGCGGAACGAGCCTGCCGCCGATCACGACCGCGGCGGCTGTGGCGGCGCCGGCTTCCGAAGCGCCTTGGCCGGAAGGCGAGGGAGCCGCGATCGATCCCGCCCTGCAGAGACTTATCGAAGATGCCGATCTCGCCGGTCCGGGCGCGCGGGCGATTGCCGTCATTCGCGATGGCCGCCTGGTCGCCGAGAGCTATGGTCGGGGCTTTGACCGCTCGACGCCGTTGCTCGGCTGGTCGATGACGAAATCGGTCACGGCGGCGCTGATCGGACTGCGTGTGGCCGAGGGCCGAATGGAAGTGGCGCGTGCCGGGCTCCTGCCGGAGTGGGCGAGCGACGAACGGGCCAGCATCACGCTTGCCGATCTGATGGGCATGCAGAGCGGTCTCGAATTCAACGAGAACTATGGCGACGTCACCGACGTGACGCGCATGCTCTATCTTGAGAAGGACATGGCGGGTTATGCGGCCACCAAGCCGCTGACGTCCGATCCCGGCGCGACGTTCAGCTATTCCAGCGGCACGAGCACGTTGCTGTCGCGCATCTGGATGCGGACCTTCGAGGATCCGGCGGCGGCACTTGCCTTCCCGCATGACGCCCTGTTTGCGCCCTTGGGCATGAGCAGCGCCGTGCTCGAAACCGATGCGAGCGGCACCTTCGTCGGCTCGTCCTATATGTATGCCACCGCGCAGGACTGGGCGCGCTTCGCGCAGTTCCTGCTGCAGGATGGCGTCTGGAAGGGGAGGGCGATGCTGCCGAAGGACTACGTCGCCTTCATGCGCGCACCGGCCAAGGCTTCAGGCGGCAAATACGGCCAGGGCCAGGTGTGGCTGGAAGAAAACGGCGTGCGCGCCGGTTCCGGCAGTTTCCCGGCGGACGCCTTCTGGATGCTCGGCCATGACGGCCAGGCGATCATGCTGGTGCCTTCGCTGAAGCTCGCGGTGGTCCGGCTGGGGCTCACGCCTTCGAGGCTCGGCTACGACGTACAGAAGCTCAATGCCAAAATAATAGAGGCGCTCGATTGAGCGCCTCATAAAACGGTTCGAATATCAGTAAGCGGGCTTCGCTCACTTCATGCCGAGTTCTTCGAGCAGGCCCTTGCGCTTGGCGTGGTAGTAGTAGCCGCTGGCATAGAGCTTGACCGCGCCGTCGTGCTTGTTGTCGGCCACCATCCAGGCGCCGTGCAGATACTTCGTCGCGTATTTGAGGTTGGTTTCGGCGTCGAACAGGCCTTCCGCCGGACCGTCATAGCCGAGGCCCTTGGCGGTGTTGTAGCGGATCTGCATCAGGCCGTAATTGCCCTTGCTGTAGGCGCGCGGATTGTAGTTGCTCTCGCGCTTGACGACGCGGTGAACCAGCTCGACCGGAATGTCGTTCAGATCGGCATAATACTTGATCAGCTTGTCGAGGTCGGGACGCGAGCTGGTCGGCGCCTTGGTGAGCTTCATCGAATCCGGAATGACGCTGGCAACGGCTGCGACCGTCGAGCCGATGACACCGGTCTTCGGACGCTCGGTCGGCACGATCATGCGGTTGGCGACCAGCGTTTCGAGACCGACGGGCTCGCCGGTGTCGAAGTCCGATTCCATCGCGGCGGCAACTGCGAGCGTCGAAACCGGAAGATCCTGGACGCGGGCCGTCTTGGTCGCGGCGGGCGAAGCGGCTGCTTCCGCCAGCTGCGTCGCGTCGCCCGACAGCGGGGTTCCGGCGGCGGCTATGGCAGCGGTCGCATTCGTTTGCGTTGTCGGAGCGACCATGGCAAGCTCCATGGAGTCGCCCGGCTTGGCGGCGGGGACCGCGACCATCGAGGGGGCGGCTTCGGCGCCTTGTGCCAGGTCAGCCGCGACCGGATAGGTGACCGCGATGCCCGATGCCTGGGCTGCCGTCTGTGCCATAAGCGCAGCGCTCGTTGCGGTGGCCACACCATCAGGCGTGGGCAGCGCGTAGGCCGTCATTTCAGTTCCGGGCTTTGCAAGGGGGGTGACCGTCTGCACGGCCGTCAGTTCTTCGAGCGACGTGTGCTCTACCGTTGAGCATCCCGAGACGATGGTCGCCGACAGTATAGCTGCCACGCCAAACGTCTGTTTGGTAAGGGAAATACGGTACTTCGCCATTCTGTCACTTTCGTGCTTCTGGGCCCCGTAGCCCCTGCAAATCAGCGGTTGCCAGCCGCCAAGAGTGAATCTCCATTAACCTATGAGGCTGGCGGCGGCAAGCACGGGCGACGATTTCACGCCGAGGGCGGCTGGCATTGACGATCGCGAGCGTCAGGAAAGTGAGCTCGAAAATCGCCATCTGGGTAAAGAGCGGCTGACCAAGGTCGAGGAACTGCGGCAGGAAGGCGACGAAGAAGACGATGCTCTTCGGATTGAGCGCGGTGACCGCATAGGTGTGAAAGAAGATACGCAGCGGGCGCTCGGTGGGGGTGGTTTCGACGTCGGCATCGCCGCCGGCTGCGACCGGCGCGCGCCAGAGTTTGATGCCGAGCCAGATGAGATAGGCCGCCCCTACCCATTTCAGCACGGTGAAGATCGCCGCTGAGGTCGCCAGCAGCGCACCGAGGCCGAGCATGGACGCGGTCATGGCGGTGAAATCGCCGAGCGCCACACCGGCGACGGTGGCACCTGCGGTCTTGCGGCCGTGGCCGAGCGCATAGGAGATCACGAGAAGAATGGTGGGGCCGGGGATGGCGAGCAGCACGGCAGAGGCTGCGGCAAAGGCAAACCAATGTTCAAAGGACATGAAAAAGCTCCGCGTTTAACTAAATCTCGGCAATGAATTGGCCGAGCCAGCCATGGAAACGCGGAGCCGTCAATCTTTTAAATCAGGCGTTGTCGGCGGGCGGCATACGCACCCGCCGGGGTTCGCATGGTCAGTGCTTCTGCGCCTGCCACTTCTGGCCGATGACGTCCATCACGTCGCCGAACCACTTGACCGAGGTGTCGAACTGCTTGCCGCCCTTGATGCGCGGGAACTCGATCGTGCGCAGCTTGCCGCCCTGGTCCTCGTCGTGACCGGTGACGCCGGAGACCTTGTTGAGCGCGCTTTCGACGGCGAGGTCGACCATGCTCTGGATCAGGCGCAGGTCGTCGCCGTTGGCAGGGGCCGAGCGGGCGTAGTAACCGGACTTCTGCACCATCGCGCGCTCGGCGCCGAGCAGTGCTGCAAACTGCTTCGAGAACCAGTTGCCGACATTGATCGTGTCGATCTTCACGTGGCCGAAGGCATCGCGCTTGATCGTTTCGCCGGCCGCTTCCCGCTCAGTGACGATCGCGTCGAGGCAGGCGCCTTCGCTGACGAACAGCGTCACGAAGCCCGTGCGGTCCATGATCTTACGCAGGCGATCGGCTTCGCCCTGCAGATCGAACTTCATCTCCGGCAGGTAGAGACCGTCGATGTTCTTCATCTGGCGGTTCATCATGAAGCCGTCGACGAACTCCTTGTCGTCGATCGTCTGGATATAGGAGCGGGCGGTGGCCGCGGTCAGCCAGCCGCAATGGCGGCCCATGACCTCATGGACGACCAGCGTGCGTGGTGCGGCGCTCTGCTCGTTGCTGACATTGTCAAAGAAGCGGGCACCGTATTCGGCGGCCGTCCAGGCGCCGAGCGTCTGGCGGATCGGCACGACGTCGTTGTCGACGGTCTTCGGCAGGCCAACCACGGTCAGGTTGTAGCCGTTGGCGCCGAGATAGGCGGCAAGGTCGGCCGCGGTCGTATTGGTGTCGTCGCCACCGATCGTGTGGAGGATCGAGATGCCGTCATTGGCAAGCCGCTCTGCGGCGATGCGCAGCGGGTTCTCGCCATCCTTGACGAGGCCGCGCTTGACGCAGTCGGCCGCGTTGGTGAGCTTGACGCGGCTGTTGCCGATCGGCGAGCCGCCATGGCGGTGCAGGAGATGCGCCTTCTCGCGCATGTCGCGGGTGATCTCGATGCGGTCGCCTAAGAGCACGCCCTGGTAGCCGGAGCGATAGGCGACCAGCTCATATTCGGGCGCGACGTCGGTGTAGCGCTCGATCAGCCCCCCAACGGCAGATGACAGACAGGGCGCGAGCCCGCCGGCCGTCAGCATTGCGACTTTTTTCTTGGCCATGTTTCCTCCTCGGGACTTTGGCATGCGATGGGTGGGGCCTCCATAACGCAAATCGGATGGAAATTAAATGACGGGTCTGTGGATGTTGTGTCGAGCTGCTGCCGCAAGGAGCCATTGAGCGCCGGAATTGCGGGCAGGGCAGGTGCGCGCGGATTGTCGCAGGGTGCGCTGCCCGCGGGCGCGCAGGCTGGCTGTTGCGAACGGTGGAATTGCTGCCTTTTCGGGCCGCGATGACATCTCTTTTTTATTTGATGGCTGTTCCCGCGGGAACAGCTTTCCATCGGCTGACTGTCGCAAGTTCCAATCGATGGATTGACAATAGTGAGGGGCCATCACAAATTCGTCATCCTCGTGGTCTGGGCCGTCCACCGCTTGCAATTTGCCACCACATCGGTCCATGCTATAGAGTGGAGAGACAGGGAACCTCGCATGTCATTTTGGGACAGCCTCCTCAAGATCGTTATCGCCACCGGCAATGCGCTTGCCGGCGTGGTCGAGGCCGTGCGCACCCTGTTCGAGGGCGATCCGGAAACACGGCGCAAGGTGGCCTTCTCCGTCGCCATGATCGCGCTTTCGGCCAAGATGGCCAAGGCCGACGGCATCGTGACCGAGGCCGAGGTCGACGCCTTCCGCGACATCTTCCAGTTTCCGCCGGATCAGGCGCAGAACGTCGCGCGTCTCTATAACCTGGCGCGCCAGGACGTCGCCGGTTACGAGGCCTATGCGGAGAAGATGGCGTCGCTGTGTTCGTCCTGCGAAAGGAATTGCCCGATCCTCGAGGATATCGTCGACGGCCTGTTCCACATCGCCAAGTCGGATGGCGCCGTGCATGAGCGCGAGCTCGCCTTCCTGTTGCGCGTGGCAGACATCTTCGGCATGGACGAGGGACATTTCGAGCGCATCATGGCCCGTCATGTCCATGGTGACGGCCGCGACCCCTATCAGGTGCTCGGTGTTTCGCGTAAGGATGACTTCGCCGATATCCGCAGGCGCTACCGGGTACTCGTTTCGGAGAACCATCCGGACATGCTGGTTGCGCGCGGCGTACCGCACGAATTCCACGCGATCGCCAATGATCGCATGGCGGCACTGAATGCCGCCTACGAGGCGATCGAGAAAGAACGCCGAGCCGCATGACCTCCAAATACTGCGACTATCCGGGTGCACGCTTCATGCCGTCGCCCAATTTCGGCGACCGCGTCGACCAGCGCGCCCCGGATATGATCGTTCTGCATTATACCGGCATGCCGACGGGCGCTTCGGCGCTCGAATGGCTTTGCCGCGAGGAAAGCCAGGTCTCCAGCCATTACTTCGTCCACGAGGATGGGCGCGTCGATCAACTCGTGCCGGAGGCGCGCCGCGCCTGGCATGCCGGCAAGAGCTATTGGAAGGGCGAGACCGATATCAATTCCTGTTCGATCGGAATAGAGATCGCCAACCCGGGTCACCCGGGCGGTCTGCCGGACTTTCCGGAAAAACAGATCGCGGCAGTTGTGGAATTGTGTCGGGACTGCGGCGACCGCTGGTCGATCGCGCCCGAGAGAGTGCTCGCACACAGCGATATCGCCCCCATTCGCAAGGTCGATCCGGGAGAAAAATTTCCCTGGCACATTCTTCATCGCGAAGGGGTCGGGCACTGGGTGGAACCGGCCCCGATCGGCGGCGGACGCTTTTTCCAGCGCGGTGACCAGGGCCAGCCGGTGGAGGCCATCCAGTCGATGCTGTCGCTCTACGGTTATGGCATTGATGTAACTGGCGAATTCTGTGAAAAGACCGAGGGCTCGGTCGCGGCGTTCCAGCGGCACTTCCGACAACAAAGGGTCGATGGCATCGCCGACATCTCAACCCTCGATACGCTCCACCGGCTGCTTTCCAGCCTGCCGCAATTCATCGCCTGACGCGGAAGATTTTTTCGTCAAAACGGCACTTCTGCAGATATTCTTGGCATGTTTTTTTAGCTTTGCCACATGTTTACCATGATGCGGCATTCATTTCCGGCCCCATTGGAACTGCAGGGGTATCAGGGCGCAACGCTCACTTCCTGTGAATGAAACGATCGGGAAGTGAGGTTCGAAGCGGGGTGCGCTTCGGTCCATTCCCCAGGCCGGAGAATTCAAACTAAATGAGAATATCGTCTGTTGCTGCGGTGGCGGCATGCCTTGGCATGTTCTTCGCCGGGATGGGTACGTCGTATGCGGGGAATGTCGATAAGACCATCAAGACCTCATCCATCCAGTCCGTCACCCGGACCACAGGCTATCCCAAGCCGGATCTCGTCTCGAACGTCCAGTACACGGGTCTGATCAAGTCCTACGCCAAGCAATACGGCGTTCCGGTCGATCTGGCGCATGCGATCGTCAAGGTCGAAAGCAATTTCAATCCCAAGGCACGCGGCAGCGCCGGCGAAATCGGCCTGATGCAGATCAAGCCTGCTACCGCTCGCATGATGGGCTATTCCGGTTCCTCCAAGGGTCTCTACGATCCGGAAACCAACATCAAGTTCGGCATGAAGTACCTCGCCATGGCGCATGAGCTGTCCGGCGGTACGACGTGCGGCACGGTTCTCAAGTACAATGCCGGCCACGGCGCCAAGCGCATGAACCCGGTTTCCAAGCGCTACTGCGGCAAGGTGCAGAACATCATCGACTGATCGATTGCATGACGAGCGCCGGCGCGTTCTTTCGCTTGGCGAAAGCGCCGCGCGTCTTATCAGACGCGCAAAGGTCGCTGTAGCACTTTGATTTTCTGCATGTTTTTGTCCGTTAACCGGCTACGATCAATGGAAACATGCAGTCAACGAAGAGCTTCATCCGCCAGCCATATCCGGCGATGGCGGATGCTCTAGCCGGACAGGTCTCGCGTTCCGGCGCACAGGGAAAAACCCTACAACCATCGTGTCATACAGGCGCCGGCATGCTATCTCCCTTGAGCAAAAGGGACGAGGACCGGCATGTCGGAAAGCTTTGATTTCATTGTCGTCGGCAAGGGCATGATGGGTGCTGCGGCCGCCCGCCACCTGGCGCTTTCGGGAGCCAAGGTCGCGCTGATCGGACCTGATGAGCCGACGGACTGGGCCAATCATACCGGCGTCTTTTCGAGCCACTACGACAATGCCCGCATCACCCGCACGATCGATGACGATCCAGTGTGGGCGCGGCTCGCCAGACGCTCGATCGAGCGTTACGGCGAAATCGAAGACGAAAGCGGCATCGGCTTCTACCACGAAGTCGGCTGCCTGATCGCCGGGCCGGCGCCCGGATCTTCCTACGACTATATCGAACAGGTCGAGAAGGCGCGCGACGCGCTTGGCGTCGAGGCGCCGCTCTACGATGGCGAGGCGCTGTCGCAGCGTTTTCCCTGGTTCCGTTTCCCCGATGGCACCGCTGGCGTTCACGAGAGGCGCGGGGCCGGCTACATCAACCCGCGGGCGCTGGTCGCGGCGCAGACGGTATGCGCCGAGAAGGCGGGAGCCCGGATCGTGCGCAGCGAGGTTGTGACCGTGGCGGAGGAGCGCGACCGTGTGGTTGTCGCGACCGTCGACGGAAAGCGTTTCGTGGCAGGCCGGGTGATCGTTGCCGCCGGCGGGTTCTCGATTTCCGCAGCACTCCTGCCGCGGCCGATCGATCTCACCGTTAAGGCGCGAACCGTATTCTTTGCCGAGGTGGCAAGCAGCGATCTGTCTGGTTTCGAGCGCATGCCGTCGCTGATCGGCGCGGCGCCGGAGCAGGAGAAAAGCTACTACCTGCTGCCACCGGTCGGCTATGCGGACGGCAAGCATCACATCAAGATCGGCGGCGATCCGACCGACAGGATCCTCGAGGGCGAAGCGGCGGTGCGGCAATGGTTCCGCGGGCCGGGCAGCGCGACAACGGCGGAGCATCTGCGCGGGCTGCTGGCCGAGGTGATGCCCGGCTTCCAGCCGGTCTCCACCCACTTTTCGCCCTGCGTCACCTCGTTCACCCGCCACGGGCTGCCCTATATCGGCTTTGCCGAGGGGAGCCGTATCGCCGTCGTCACCGGCGGCAACGGCCAGGCGGCGAAGAGCTCCGACGAGATCGGTCGGCTCGGCGCGGTCCTCGTGCTCAACGGCCGGATCGACGAGCCCGAATACGATGCGGATTTCTCCGTCGCGTTTCGCTAGATCGGGTGCGCCAGGACCGCCTTGCTCCGATCTGCCCTGTTGGCAGCTGAAAAACCCTGCCGTTTTTTCTGGCGCGCTGCGGCGGGCTGGTTTAAGGAGCGCGTGCCAGTTGGCCGGGCAGCCGCTCTCCGCAAGTGCCGAAAGGCCGCGGGGGGAGGAAAGTCCGGGCTCCACGGAAATACGGTGCCGGATAACGTCCGGCGAGGGCGACCTCAGGGAAAGTGCCACAGAAAGCAAACCGCTCCGCTTGGCGGAGTAAGGGTGAAAGGGTGGGGTAAGAGCCCACCGCGGACATGGCGACATGGACGGCACGGCAAACCCCACCGGGAGCAAGACCGAATAGGGATGACGCGGGCGCGCAAGCGTCCAGCCTGTTTCCGGGCCAGTCATCCGGGTGGGTTGCAAGAGGCTGCGTGCAAGCGCAGTCCCAGATGAATGGCTGCCACGTTCCGTTGCCTTCGGGCTGCGGGGCCATACAGAACCCGGCTTACAGGCCAACTGGCGATTTCTCCTTTGTTTTGTCCGGCACAGAGCCGTCTCGAATTCTCTTTCGAAGCGGACCCGAGGGTCGACGTCTGCCGGGGTAAGGCGTCGACGTTGCCGACGCCCGCAACATCAGGTCGGCCGACAGGCAAATCATGCGTTTCGGCTGCTTCGCGCCGGCTTGATCTGGCCCGCATTTTCCATGCGTGTCCGTTTGGAAATGAACCGGCCCGTCTCGGTGAGCTGTTTTTTCGCCCCGTGCCGGAGGCATAACTGCGCTCTTTCTCACATTCTGATTTTCCAACGATTTGAAGCCGTTCCGCTGTCGCATTCCCGGACGGTGGGGGTCTCTTCGTAACCCTTCGTTAAACTTAACAACCTATCAATATTTGATCAGCCCGACGGCTGTTTACGAGCTCATTCCCATTGACGCCCATATGGTCCCATGATATCCCATAATGGCACTGCGCAGGGGCTGCTTCGCGGCCCAACATCGCAAGAATCCAGTGCCTTCCGGCTTCGGAGGGTAGGCGGACATTCCGGTGTCCGGCAGGGGTGTCTTGTGTGTGCGGTTACGTGTTCTCGCGGGTCGATGATTGTGGCCCGTCAGTCTTGGGCGGCCGTTTCGCGTTATGAACCGCTTCTTGTCACATGCTGCCAATCGGATCGATGCGAAGGGGCGGGTTTCCGTTCCCTCGGCGTTTCGTTCCGTGCTGTCGGATGGGGGCGTCCGGGAGCTATACTGTTTTCAGGATTTCGTCTTCCCGGCGATCAGCGTCGGCGGGCCGGAGCTCCTGGATCGGTTCGAGAAGCAGATGGCGGCCGAGGATCCGTTTTCCTCGGAGGCCAACGAGATGTCGCTGCTCGTTCATGGGGGTGGCGTCTTCGTGAAGCTCGATCCGGAAGGCCGGTTGATGGTGACGGATTTCATCCGCGACTTCACCGGAATCTCGACCGACGTGATGTTCGTCGGGCGGGGCGATTATTTTCAGCTCTGGGAGCCGCAGGCCTTTGTCAAGGCGCAGGCGGTGGCCCGGGAAGGGCGCAAATCACGGGGGTTGCGTCCAGACTAGAATGGAGAGGCGGAATGGTGACGGAACAAGGCGGAGGTATTCCTGAAGCCGAAGGCGGACCGGTTCGTCACATTCCCGTCCTCCTGTCGGAGGTTCTCGCGGCGCTCGAGCCTGCGCCCGGCAAGGTCATCCTCGATGGCACCTTCGGTGCGGGCGGCTACAGCTCCGCAATCCTCAAGGCCGGCGCCGACGTCATCGCGCTCGACCGCGACCCGACGGCGATTGCCGCCGGCGAGAAGCAGGTCGCCGAGTGGGGCGGACGGCTGAAGCTTATTCATTCGCAGTTCTCCGAACTTGCCGCCTATGCGCCGGCCGAGGGGCTGGACGGCGTCGTGCTCGATATCGGCGTTTCCTCGATGCAGATCGATGAGGCAGAGCGCGGCTTCTCCTTCCAGAAGAAGGGGCCGCTCGACATGCGCATGTCGGCCTCGGGCGTTTCGGCCGCCGATGTCGTCAACCGTGCCAAGGTCTCCGATCTCATCCGCATCTTCGGTTTTCTCGGCGAAGAGAAGCAGGCGGGCCGCATTGCCCGCGCAATCGAGAAGCGCCGGGCCGAGCAGCCCTTCGAGACGACCCGCGACCTTGCGGGCCTGATCGAGGTGGTGACGCCGCGCAAGGCAAAAGACAAGATCCATCCGGCGACCCGCGTCTTCCAGGCGCTGCGCGTTTTCGTCAACGACGAACTCGGCGAGCTCGCTCAAGCGCTGTTTGCCGCCGAAAAGGCGCTGAAGCCAGGCGGCCGTCTTGTCGTTGTCACCTTCCATTCGCTCGAAGACCGCATCGTCAAGGCCTTCTTCCAGGATCGCTCCGGCAAGGCGAGCGGTTCGCGCCATCTGCCGATGGTTTCGGCGCGCGCGGCAACCTTCACGCCGGTTGGCAAGCCCATGGTGGCAGCCAGCGAGGAAGAAGCGTCCCTCAATCCGCGTGCCCGCTCTGCGAAGCTGCGCGCCGGCATCCGCACGCAAGCCGCGTCGCCGGGAAACGATCTATCCATTTTCAATCTGCCGGAACTGGCAAGCCTTGCACGGTTGGGGGGCTGACAAGACATGCTTCGAACGCTCGATATCGTTCTGATCGTCGTCATGACGGCCGCCGCGACGGTGACCTATACGATCAAGCATCGCGCCGAAAACAAGCTTGAGGAAGTCCGCAAGCTCGACGTGGCGATCAAGCTTGAAGAGGACACGATCGATCTGCTTCGCGCCGACTGGGCGCTCTTGACGCAGCCGAACCGGCTGGAGCGTCTGGTCGGTACCTTCGGTGCCGACCTGCAGCTTGCGCCGACGCCTTCCACACAGCTCGCCCAGCCGCAGGAACTGCCGATGCTGAAGGCGGATCTGCCGGTGCCGGAAGACAAGTCGGCGAAGGACGGTATCGCCTCGATCATCAACAAGACCGATAACATGGCAACTGGCTCGGTGGCGCGCTGATGTCGTTTCTCTCCCGCATCATGGTATTGAAGAGCAAGGCGCATTTCTCGGCAGGCGGCAACAACCGGCCGGCCGAAAGCGGCCTCAACGTCACCTTTCAAGGGACGCGCAAGAAGACCACCAATCAGGCGAAGAACCGCGTCGCCATCGTGATCGCGAGCTTCGGCATCGTCTATGCCGTCATCGGCGGGCGCCTGGTGCAATACGGCATGGCGCAGCCGGAAACGGTTTCCAGCATCGGCCGGGCCGACAACCTGATGGCCTCGCGTCCAGACATTCTCGACCGCAACGGCGAGATCCTCGCGACCGACATCCGCACCGTTTCGCTCTATGCCGAGCCGCACAAGATCGTCGATGCCGACGAGGCAGTCGAGCGCCTGTCGACGGTTCTGCCTGATATCAATGCGCGCGAAATCTACAACAAGCTGAAGTCGAAATCGCGCTTCCAGTGGCTGCGCCGCCAGTTGACCCCGAAGCAGCAGAGCGAGATCCTGGCGCTCGGCATTCCCGGCGTCGGCTTCCGTCCGGAAAAGCGCCGCTTCTATCCCGGCGGCCACACCGCCGCGCATATTCTTGGCCACGTCAACATCGACAACCGCGGCGTTGCCGGCATGGAGCGCTACATCGACAGCCAGGGGCTCGCCGACCTTGCCGCGATCGGCATGACCAGCGACGCCAAGCTCGAGCCGGTGAAGCTCTCGATCGACGTGCGCGTGCAGAACATCGTGCGCGACGTCATCGACGCCGGCATGAAGAACTACCAGGCGCTGGCAGCCGGTGCCGTCGTGCTCGACGTCAACACCGGCGAAGTGCTGGCGATGGCGTCCGTTCCCGACTACGACCCCAACAAGCCGGCCGAAGGTGCGGAAGAAGGCTGGATGAACCGCATGTCGAACGGCACGTTCGAAATGGGCTCCACCTTCAAGACCTTCACCATCGCCATGGGGCTGGATTCGGGCAAGGTCACGCTCAACGACAGCTTCGACGCTTCGGCGCCGATCCGCATCGGCGGCTTCACCATCAAGGACTTCCACGGCAAGCGCCGCGTGCTGACCGTGCCTGAAATCTTCCAGTATTCGTCGAACATCGGCACGGCCAAGATCGCTGACCTCATCGGCATTCCCGGCCACAAGGAATTCCTGACGCGCATCGGTCTGCTTTCGAAGCTGCCGACCGAGCTGCCGGAGGTGAAAACCCCGACGCAGCCGCGCGAATGGAAGAAGATCAACTCGGTCACGATCTCCTTCGGCCACGGCGTCTCGACGACGCCGCTGCAGACGGCGGTTGCGGGTGCTGCACTCGTCAACGGCGGCAAGCTGATCGAGCCGACCTTCCTGCCGCGCACCGAGGAGCAGGCCAACGCAGTCGCCACGCCGGTGGTCAAGAAGAGCACTAGCGACGACATGCGCTTCCTCTTGCGCTGGAACGGCATTGCCGGCTCGGGCAAGCGTGCGCTGGTGCCGGGCTTCAACGTCGGTGGCAAGACCGGTACGGCCGACAAGGTGGTCAATGGCCGCTATGCCAGCGACCAGAACTTCAACGCCTTCCTCGCGGCCTTCCCGATCGACAACCCGAAATACATCGTGCTGACCTTCATCGACGCGCCGAAGACCGGCGAGGGTGGCGGGCGCACGGCAGGCTCGAACGCTGCTCCCATGGTTCGCGACATCATCAGCCGCTCCGCGCCGCTGCTCGGTGTCGAACCAAAGTTTGGAGAAGACGGTTCTGCCTTGCTTGTGTCTTATTAGACATGAAATGAGAAAGCGGACGATTCGCGATTCTTGCGGATCGAAATCGATGCGAGACGTGCGTTCATGAAGATCAAAGACCTGGCGGGATCGAACTTCCCGGAACTTTCGGCGCAACTGGGCGGCGCTGCCGCCGATATCGACGTTGCCGGACTGACGGCCGATAGTCGGCAGGTTCAGCCAGGGGATCTCTTCGTCGCAGTTACCGGCAGCAAGGCCAATGGCAGCACCTATATTGCCGACGCGCTGAAGCGCGGCGCGGTCGCCGTCGTCACCGAAGCGGGCTCGGACGCCGATGCCTCGTCGGCGCCGGTCCTGAAGCTCTCTGAGCCCCGCGCTTTCCTGGCGCGCGCCGCTGCCGCCTTCTATGGCCGCCAGCCGGAAACCATGGTCGCCGTGACCGGCACCGCCGGCAAGACCTCGGTCGCCTCCTTCACCCGCCAGATCTGGGCGCATTCGGGCTTCGCGGCCGCGATGATCGGCACGACCGGTGTCGTCGCTCCAGGCCGCAACGATTACGGCTCGCTGACGACGCCCGACCCGGTGTCGCTGCACAAGCTCTTGGCCGAGCTTGCCGATGCCGGCGTCACCCATGCGGCGATGGAAGCCTCCAGCCATGGCCTCGACCAGAGCCGTCTCGACGGCGTTCGCCTTTCGGCCGCCGCCTTCACCAATCTCGGTCGCGACCACATGGACTATCATCCGACGGTCGAGCACTACATGGCCTCCAAGATGCGGCTGTTCAATGCCCTGCTGCCGAAGGGTGCGCCGGCGGTGATCTTTGCCGACGACCAATGGTCGGACCAGGCGATCGCCGCTGCCCGCAAGGCGAAGCTCGATGTGCGCACCGTCGGCCGCAAGGGCGATTTCATCTCGCTGAAGCGCGTCGAGCACTTCCGCCACAAGCAATCGGCCGAAGTGCATGTCGGCGACGACATCTTCGAAGTCCACATTCCGCTCGCCGGCGATTTCCAGGTGGCCAACGCTTTGGTCGCGGCGGGTCTCGCCATGTCGACCGGCATCAGCGCCAAGGCGGCCTTCTCGGCGCTTGAAAAGCTGCAGGGCGCCTCCGGTCGCCTCGAGCTGGTCGGCCAGACCAAGGATGGCGCGCTCGCCTATGTCGACTACGCCCACAAGCCGGATGCGCTCGAAAACGTGCTGGCCTCGGTGCGTCCGTTCACCACCGGCCGCGTCGTCGTGGTCTTCGGCTGCGGCGGCGACCGCGACAAGGGCAAGCGCCCGATCATGGGCGAGATCGCGACAAGGCTTGCCGATGTGACGATCGTGACCGACGACAATCCGCGTTCGGAAGTTCCCGAGGGGATCCGCGCCGAAATCATGACTGCTGCCAAGGGCGCAATCGAGATCGGCGACCGCGCCCAGGCGATCCGCACGGCGGTCGGCATGCTGAAGACCGGCGACACGCTGATCGTTGCCGGGAAGGGACACGAGGAGGGCCAGACGGTCGGCTCCGTGACGCTGCCCTTCTCGGATCATGCGGAGGTCCGCAAGGCATTGGGAGGCTTGTGATTTGAACTGGCTCTGGACAAGCAGCGATCTCCTGGCCGCGATGAACGGCCGGCCGGTTGGCAACCTGCCCGAGGGCATCTCGGGTATTTCGATCGATAGCCGTTCGATCGGCAAGGGCGAAGCTTTCTTCGCGATCAAGGGCGATCGCGTGGATGGCCACGACTATGCCGGCATTGCGCTCGCCAATGGCGCGGCGGTGCTGGTCGTCAGCGAAGGCAAGTTGCCGGCGCTCGGACGCCTCAACGCGCCGATGATCGTCGTCGACGACGTGCTCGAAGCGATGATCCGGCTGGGTTGCGCGGCGCGCGACCGCAGCGCCGCCAAGATCATCGCCGTCACCGGTTCGGTGGGCAAGACGACGACCAAGGAGATGCTGCGCCATGTGCTCAAGCCCCAGGGCCGCGTGCATGCTTCGGTCGCATCCTTCAACAACCACTGGGGCGTGCCGCTGACGCTCGCGCGCATGCCCGAGGCAACCGACTTCGGCATCTTCGAGATCGGCATGAACCATCCGGGCGAGATCCGGCCGTTGACTGCCATGGTCCGTCCGCATGTGGCCATGGTGACGAGCATCGCCGCCGCCCACCTCGGCAACTTCAAGAGCCTCGATGAGATCGCCGAGGCCAAGGCCGAGATCTTCGAAGGTGTCGTCAATGGCGGCCATGCGCTGATCATTCACGACAGCCCTCAATACAAGCTTCTGGAAAATGCCGCGGCTACGGCCGGCGTCAGCCACATCCATTCCTTCGGCGCCAATCCCAAGGCCGAATTCCGCCTGGTCGAATTCAGTGGCGGTCCGGAAGGCTCCATTCTCTGGGCCGGCATCGGTGGTCGGACGCTGGAGGTGGCGATCGGCGCGCCCGGACGGCACATTGCCGAGAACGCGGTGGCCGTTCTGGCAGCGGTGAAGCTTGCCGGCGGCGATCTCGACTATGCGGCTTCGGCCCTTGCGACCATGCAGGCGGAAACGGGCAGGGGGCGACGCCATACGCTAGTGATCGGCACCGGCACGCTGAAGGTGATCGACGAGAGCTACAATGCCAATCCGAGCTCGATGCGGGCGGCGATCGCGCTCCTGCGCGACAGCGAACCGCCGGTCGGCGGCCGCCGCATCGCCGTGCTCGGCGACATGCTGGAAATGGGCGAACACGCCGTCGAGGTGCATGCCGCACTCGCCCGTCCGCTCGTCGAAGCCGGTATCACCGATGTCTGGCTTGCCGGACCTTTGATGGCGCATCTGCGTGATGCGCTGCCGCCCGAGGTCTCCGTGATCTATCGCGAGAGCGTCGAGGACCTGAAGACGTATGCGCTGGCCGCCGTCGCGCCCGGCGATGTCATCATGATCAAGTCGTCGAAGGGGACCGGCTGCGCCAAGATCGTGCAGGCGCTGATCGAGACCTATCCGGCAGCGGATACCGAGGGACCTGAAGCCGAGGAATAAGCCGGCGACACCACCCATGATGGGCGCGGTGGATACAGCCTGGGGTTAGGTGGGCGCGCCCGAACACTTCGCATGCTGCTGCATACCTCCTTAAATCGGAATCGATTTAGGGGAAAAATTATGCAGCGGATCAAATTGTTACAGCGACCTTTGCGCGTCTAGTTAGACGCGCGGCGCTGTAATGCGTATCGTTTTTCAGATGATTCTGTTGGACGACGTCTATTGCTAAACCTTTGGGGAAAGGTCCCTTATGCTCATTTGGCTCGTGGAACTGGCGGACCACTTTCAGTTTTTCAATCTTTTTCGCTACATCACCTTCCGCACCGGCGCGGCGCTCTTCACCTCGGCCATGATCGTCTTCCTGTTCGGCCCTGCGATGATCGCTTCGCTGCGCATCCGCCAGGGCAAGGGCCAGCCGATCCGTGCCGACGGGCCGCAGACGCATTTCAAGAAGGCCGGCACGCCGACCATGGGCGGCCTGATGATTCTGGCCGGCATCGTCGTCTCGTCGCTGCTCTGGGCCGATCTTTCCAGCGTCTATGTGGTCTCGACCCTGCTCGTCACCCTCGGTTTCGGCGCCATCGGCTTCTATGACGACTACCTCAAGGTCACCAAGCAGTCGGACAAGGGCTTTTCCGGCAAGGCGCGCCTCGGCTTCGAATTCATCATCGCAGCGATTGCGGTGTTCTTCATGATGCAGGCTTCGCTTTCGAGCGGTACCGCCGGCTCGACCTTCGGCTCCTCGGTCACGTTCCCCTTCTTCAAGGACCTGGTGATCAATCTCGGCTATTTCTTCGTGCTGTTCGGTGGCTTCGTTATCGTCGGCGCCGGCAATGCCGTGAACCTGACCGACGGTCTCGACGGCCTTGCGATCGTGCCGGTCATGATCGCCGCCGCTGCCTTTGGCCTGATCGCCTATCTCGCCGGCAACGCGGTCTTTGCCAACTACCTGCAGATCCATTTCGTGCCTGGCACCGGCGAGCTTGCCGTCATCCTCGGCGCCGTCATCGGCGCCGGCCTCGGCTTCCTCTGGTTCAACGCGCCGCCGGCGGCAATCTTCATGGGCGATACCGGGTCGCTCGCACTTGGCGGCCTGATTGGCACCGTTGCCGTTGCCGTTAAGCACGAGATCGTCATGGTCATCATCGGCGGCCTCTTCGTGATGGAAACCCTGTCGGTCATCATCCAGGTGTTCTGGTTCAAGCGCACCGGCCGTCGTGTCTTCCTGATGGCGCCGATCCACCACCACTTCGAAAAGAAGGGCTGGACCGAAAGCCAGGTTGTGATCCGTTTCTGGATCATCGCCGTCATCCTGGCGATGGTCGGCCTCTCCACCCTCAAGCTGCGGTGAGCGGACGATGATCCCGGTCTCCACATTCAGCGGCAGGAAGGTCGCTCTTTTCGGGCTCGGCGGCTCGGGGCTCGCAACGGCGCAGGCGCTGGTCGCGGGTGGCGTGGACGTCACCGCCTGGGACGATAACCCGGACAGCGTCGCCAAGGCTTCCGCCGCCGGCGTGCCGACGGCGGACCTGCGCACGGTCGAGTGGTCCGGCTTTGCCGCCTTCGTGCTTTCGCCGGGCGTGCCGCTCACCCATCCGAAGCCGCACTGGACGGTGGATCTCGCCCATGCTTCGGGCGTCGAGATCATCGGCGACGTCGAGCTCTTCGTGCGCGAACGCCGCGCGCATGCGCCCGATTGCCCGTTCATCGCGATTACCGGCACCAACGGCAAGTCGACGACAACGGCGCTGATCGCGCATATCCTGAAGGAAAGCGGTCGCGACACCCAGCTCGGCGGCAATATCGGCACGGCGGTTCTGACGCTCGATCCGCCCAAGGCCGGCCGCTTCTACGTGGTCGAGTGCTCGTCCTACCAGATCGATCTGGCGCCGACTCTCAACCCGAGCGCCGGCATTCTCCTGAACCTCACGCCCGACCACCTCGATCGCCACGGCACGATGCAGCACTACGCCGACATCAAGGAGCGGCTGGTCGCCGGCAGCGGCACGGCCATCGTCGGCGTCGACGACAGCTTCTCGGCCCTGATCGCCGACCGGGTGGAGCGCGCGGGCACGAAGACGGTCCGGATCTCGCGCCGCCATGTGCTTGCCAATGGTCTTTATGCCGAAGGCTCGCGCATCCTGAAGGCAGAAGGCGGCACGTCCAGCCTGTTCGTCGATCTCGACGGTATTCAGACTTTGCGCGGCGGCCACAACGCCCAGAACGCGGCGGCTGCCATTGCCGCCTGCCTCGCAGTTGGCGTCAGCGCGGTGGAGATCCGCGACGGGCTGAAGAGCTTCCCCGGTCTCAAGCACCGCATGCAGCCGGTCGGGCGTAAGGGCGCGGTCGTGTTCGTCAACGACAGCAAGGCGACCAATGCCGACGCGGCAGCGCCGGCGCTTTCGAGCTATGAGCGCATCTACTGGATTGCCGGCGGTCTACCGAAGGAAGGGGGCATCACGACGCTTGCGCCCTTCTTCCCGAAGATCGTCAAGGCCTATCTGATCGGCGAGGCGGCGCCTGCCTTTGCGGCGACGCTCGGCGAGGCGGTTCCTTACGAAATTTCGGGCACGCTGGAGCAGGCGGTGGCGCATGCGGCCGCAGAGGCAGGCAAGGACGAAGCCGGCCCTTCGGCGGTGATGTTATCCCCGGCTTGCGCAAGCTTCGACCAGTATAAGAACTTCGAGGTGCGCGGCGATGCGTTTGTCGGCCATGTGCGCGCGATCGATGGCGTGACGATGCTGATTTAGTCCGTCACCGTCAGGCTGGTGCTGAAGGCACCGGTCGAAACGGAAGCGGGTGCAGGTATTCGGACGTGGGGCGCAAGAGGCGCCGGAGAAGGGGACTGACAAGATGGTAAGCCGAGCCGAACGTGGCCCCGTGGCCGACTGGTTCTGGACGATCGACAGGTTCTTTCTGGCGACCTTCATCCTGTTGATGGGCGTCGGCTTCATGCTGTCCTTCGCCGCAAGCCCCGCCGTCGCCGAGCGCATCGGCCTCGACAGCTTCCACTTCGTCAAGCGTCACGCGCTCTTCCTCTTGCCGTCACTGGTGGTGATGGTCGGTATCTCCTTCCTCTCGCCGCGCCAGGTCAGGCGCGCTGCGATCCTGCTTCTCGGCGGCTCGCTCGCGATGATGGTGCTGGTGCTCTTCATCGGCGAGGAGGTGAAGGGCTCGATGCGCTGGCTTTCCATCGCCGGCATCTCGATCCAGCCCTCGGAATTCATGAAGCCGGCCTTTGTCGTCGTCTGCGCCTGGCTCTTCTCCGAACATGCGCGCCAACCGGAAATCCCCGGCAATCTCTTTGCCATCCTGCTCTTCGGCATCGTCGCAGCGCTTCTCGTCGCCCAGCCCGACCTTGGCCAGACGATCCTGACGACCGCGGTCTGGGGCGGCATGTTCTTCATGGCCGGCATGCCCTGGCTGTGGATCATCCTGCTCGGCGGTGCTGCGCTCGGCGGTTTCTTCGTCGCCTATACGATGCTGCCGCACGTGGCGGCCCGTATCGACAAGTTCCTGACCGGCGAGGGCGACACCTTCCAGATGGATACCGCACGCGAGGCGATCATTCGCGGCGACTGGTTCGGCCGGGGTCCTGGCGAAGGCATCGTCAAGCGCATCATCCCGGACAGCCATACCGACTTCGTCTTTTCCGTTGCGGCCGAGGAATTCGGCATCGTCTTTTGCATGGTCATCGTGCTGATCTTCGCCTTCCTGGTGATGCGCGGCCTCAACCATGCCTTCCGCGAACGCAACGACTTCAACCGGTTCGCCGTTGCCGGCCTGGTTCTCCAGATCGGCATCCAGTCGATGATCAACATCGGCGTGAACCTCGAACTGCTCCCGGCCAAGGGCATGACCCTGCCGCTGATCTCCTATGGTGGCTCGTCCATGGTGGCGATCTGCGTCACTGCCGGCTTCATCCTGGCTTTGACTCGTCACCGTCCGGAGAAGCGCGCCGTGGAGCGCAGCCTGTTTCGGTCCGGCATTGGTGTGCCGGCGGAGTAAAACATGACTAAAGGCATCATCCTGCTCGCCGCCGGCGGTACCGGCGGCCACCTGTTTCCGGCGGAGGCGCTGGCCCACGAACTGAAGGCCAATGGCTATTCGGTCCATCTCGTCACCGACAGCCGCGCAGAGCGTTATGCCGGCAAGTTCCCGGCCGACGAGGTGCATGTCGTGCCCTCGGCGACGATCGGCTCGAAGAACCCAATCAGTGTTGCGAAGTCGCTCTGGACGCTGTGGACCGGCATGCGCGCCGCGCGCAAGCTGATCGCGCGGCTTAAGCCCAAGGCCGTCGTCGGCTTCGGCGGCTATCCGACCGTTCCGCCGCTGCTTGCCGCAACCGGCATGGGCGTGCCGTCGATCATCCATGAGCAGAATGCCGTCATGGGCCGGGCCAACAAGGCGCTGGCTTCGCGCGTCAAGGCGATCGCCGGCGGCTTCCTGCCGGAAGGTACGGGCGCCTTTGCCGCGAAGACCGTGACAACCGGCAATCCGGTGCGCCCGGCCGTGCTGGCCGCCGCCAATTCGCCCTATGCCGCCGCCAGCGGCGACGCGCCGTTCCATCTTGTCGTCTTCGGCGGCAGCCAGGGCGCGCAATACTTCTCCAAGGCGGTCCCGCAGGCGATCTGCCGGCTCGAGGACGACGTTCGCCAGCGGTTCAAGGTCACCCAGCAGGCGCGCCCGGAAGACAGGGACGGCGTGATCGCCACTTACGAGAAGCTTGGCGTACCGGCCGAGGTCTCGCCGTTCTTCACGGACATGGCCGAGCGCATCGCCGGTGCCCAACTCGTCATCTGCCGCTCCGGCGCCTCGACGGTTTCCGAGCTTGCGGTCATCGGTCGCCCGGCGATCCTGGTGCCCTATCCCTATGCGCTCGACCACGATCAGGCGGCCAATGCCGCAGCACTCGCCGCCAAGGGTGGCGCGCGGGTGATCGCTCAAGGTGAACTCACGGCCGACCGCCTTGCAGGCATCCTCAAGGATGCGATCGGCAACCCGCAATCGCTCGCCCAGATGGCGGCAAACGCCCGGGAAACCGGCAAGCCGGACGCAGCAAGCTTGCTTGCATCCCTCGTAGAGGCTATTGCCAGCGGTTTGACAGTCGAGAAATTCAGGGAAACACGCTCATGAAAATGCCGAAAACCATCGGGCTGGTCCATTTCATCGGTATCGGCGGCATCGGCATGAGCGGCATCGCCGAGGTCCTTCACAATCTCGGCCACCGCGTGCAGGGTTCCGACCAGGCCGACAGCGCCAATGTGCAGCGCTTGCGCGCCAAGGGCATCGAGGTCTTCGTCGGCCACAAGGCCGAAAATCTCGGCGACGCCGAAGTGATCGTCGTTTCGACCGCAATCAAGAAGGACAATCCGGAACTGATCGTCGCCCGCGAGAAATTCCTTCCCGTCGTGCGTCGCGCCGAAATGCTCGCCGAGCTCATGCGCTTCCGCAACGCGATCGCGATCGGCGGTACGCATGGCAAGACGACGACGACTTCCATGGTTGCGGCGCTGCTCGAAGCCGGCAATCTCGACCCGACGGTCATCAACGGCGGCATCATCAATGCCTATGGCACCAATGCCCGCATGGGCGAGGGCGAGTGGATGGTGGTGGAGGCCGACGAATCCGATGGCACTTTCCTGAAGCTGCCGGCCGATGTGGCCGTCGTCACCAATATCGACCCCGAACATCTCGACCACTACGGCAATTTCGACGCGGTGCGCGCCGCCTTCCGACAGTTCGTCGAGAACGTGCCGTTCTACGGTTTCGGCGTGCTCTGCCTCGATCATCCGGAAGTGCAGACCATGGTCGGCAATATCGAGGACCGCAAGGTCGTGACCTACGGCGAGAACCCGCAGGCCGACGTGCGTTTCCACAACATCCGCATGGAGAACGGCACCTCGATCTTCGACATCGAGATCCGCCGTCGCCGCACCGGTCAGGTGATCCCGATGAAGGATCTGCGCCTGCCGATGCCCGGGCGCCACAACGTATCGAACGCGACTGCGGCGATTGCGGTTGCGCAGCGCCTCGGCATCAGCCCGGAAGCGATCGCCAGGGGGCTTGCCTCTTTCAGCGGCGTCAAGCGCCGCTTCACGCTGACCGGCGAATGGAACGGCGTGCGCGTCTATGACGACTACGGCCACCATCCGGTCGAGATCAAGGCGGTCTTAAGGGCCGCGCGCGAGGCCTGCCAGGGGCGAATCATCGCCGTGCACCAGCCGCATCGCTACTCGCGCCTTTCGAGCCTGTTCCAGGAATTCTCCGCCTGCTTCAACGATGCCGACACGATCCTGATCGCGCCGGTCTATGCGGCCGGCGAAGAAGCGATACCGGGCGCGACGGCCGAGGAGCTGGTGGATCGCATCAAGGCCGGCGGCCATCGCGACGCCCGTTACGTCTCCGGTCCGGAAGCGATTGCCCCGGTTGTCAGCAAGATTGCACAGCCCGGCGATTTTGTGGTTCTCTTGGGGGCTGGCAGCATCACCTACTGGGCGGCTGCCCTGCCTAAGGAACTCGCGGATATTTCAGGAATTTGAGCATGAAACAGGTCAACGGTCAGAAACTACTGGAATCGCTCGGAAGCGGTGTCAGCGCTGTGCGCGGCCGCATCACGCCCGACGCGCCGATGGATCGCGTCACCTGGTTCCGCGCCGGCGGCCTTGCCGAGCTGATGTTCCAGCCGCACGACACGGATGATCTCGTCACCTTCCTGAAGCTGGTTCCGGCCGAAGTGCCGGTCATGGTGGTCGGTGTCGGCTCGAACCTGCTCGTGCGCGACGGCGGCATTCCCGGCGTTGTCATCCGCCTCTCGGCCAAGGGCTTCGGCGATCTCGAGCTCGTCGGCGAAAATCGCATCAAGGCCGGCGCCATCTGCCCGGACAAGAACATCGCAGCCATGGCGCTCGATCACGGCATCGGGGGATTCTACTTCTTCTACGGCATCCCCGGCTCGCTCGGCGGCGCACTGCGCATGAACGCCGGCGCCAACGGCACGGAGACCCGTGAGCGTGTCGTCGAAGTCCATGCCGTCGACCGCCAGGGCAACCAGCATGTGCTGTCGAATGCCGATATGGGCTACGCCTATCGCCATTCGTCGGCACCAAAGGATCTGATCTTCACCCACGCGGTCTTCGAAGGTTACGCCGAGGACAAGAACAAGATCCGCACCGACATGGATGCGGTGCGTCAACATCGCGAAACGGTCCAACCGATCCGCGAAAAGACCGGCGGTTCGACCTTCAAGAACCCGGAGGGCCACTCGGCCTGGAAGTTGATCGACGAAGCCGGGTGCCGGGGGCTCATGGTCGGCAGCGCGCAGATGTCGCCGCTGCACTGCAATTTCATGATCAATACCGGCCAGGCGACCGGCTACGAGCTCGAATATCTCGGCGAAACCGTGCGCCAGCAGGTGCTCGAACATTCGGGTGTACGGCTCGAATGGGAAATCAAGCGCATCGGCACCTTCATGCCGGGCTACGAGATCAAGGAATTCCTCGGCCGCGGCATCGCCTGAACGGTTGGGTTGCGAGAGATGAATGGGAAGGGCCGCGGCGGAAGCGCTGCGGCCCTTTTGCTTTCAGGCGAATGCGCGTTCCTCACTCTCCGTCATGCTCGGGCTTGACCCGAGCATTCATGCTCCGCCCAACATACGGGTGGCCCGGGCGTGGATCCTCGGGTCAAGCCCGAGATGACGGCAGGTGGGTGGGGCAACGGGAGAGGACATTCCTCCTCGGCCCCATCCCCAATCACAAAGAGCCGCAGCGTTGCCGCTGCGGCTCTTCTTGTTTGTGGTCAGCCGCGCGCTGCGCAGCCAAACAGATCTCAGGCCGAAACCTCGTCTTCCGTCGACAGCACGAGGCAAAGCAGCGTGATGGCGGCGGCGGCCAGCAGGTAGTAGCCGACGTAATCCAGGCTGTAGTTGGTGGCGAGCCAGGTGGCGATGTAGGGCGCCAGAGACGCGCCGAAGATGCCGGCGAGATTAAAGGTCATGGACGCGCCGGTGTAGCGCACCGAGGTCGGGAAGGGGGCGGCAAGCGCTGCGCCGATCGGGCCGTAGGTGAGGCCCATGAGGCCGAGGCCGATGATCGAGAACAGGAAGGCGCCACCGATGCCGCCGGCCAGCAGCGGTGCCATGAAGAGGCCGAAGACGCCGATGCCGATGGTGGTGACGATCAGGATCAGGCGGCGGCCGAACCGGTCCGAAAGGATGCCGGCGACCGGGATCATCAGGCCGAAGAAGACGACGCCGGTCATCTGTACGACGAGGAACTGCTCGCGCGAGTAGCCGAGCTTTGCCGTGCCCCAGGAGAGCGAGAACACCGTCATCAGATAGAACAGCACGAAGGTCGCGAGCGCCACGAAGGTGCCGAGCACGAGGCTGCGCTTGTGGAAGCGGAAGATCTCGGCGATCGGAACCTGCACGCGCTCGTGCTTGTCTACCGCCTTCTGGAACTCCGGCGTCTCGGTGATCTTCAGCCGGACATAGAGGCCGACGGCGACCAGCAGGATGCTGGCGATGAAGGGCACGCGCCAGCCCCAGGCGAGGAAGGCTTCATTGCTCATGACTTCGCCGAGGATCAGGAAGGTGCCGGCCGACAGGATGAAACCGATCGGGGCGCCGAGCTGCGGGAACATGGCGTACCAGCTGCGCTTGCCCTCGGGCGCGTTTTCGGTGGCGAGCAGCACAGCGCCACCCCATTCGCCGCCGAGGCCGAGGCCCTGGCCGAAACGGCAAAGGGCCAAGAGCAGGGGCGCTGCGACGCCGATCGTCGCATAGGTCGGCAAAAGGCCGATCACGACGGTAGATATGCCCATGGTCATCAGTGCCGCCACGAGCGTCGCCTTGCGGCCGACCTTGTCGCCGAAATGGCCGAAGATGACGGCGCCGAAGGGGCGGGCGAAGAAGGCAATCGAGAAGGTCGCGAAGGACTGCAGCATTGCCGAGGTCGGGTCGGCGGTCGGGAAGAACAGGTGCGGAAAGACCAGCACTGCGGCGGTGGCGTAAACGTAGAAGTCGAAGAATTCGATGGTCGTGCCGACGAGGCTTGCGAACAGCACCCGGGCAGGGGAGTTCACTGCCGCGTGCTTCGACGCATTGTCCTTCGGCGACAGGGAGGTTGTCGCGTCTGTCATTATGATGGTTCCTGATATGGATTTCATACCGTCTTGGGAGGCGGTTGAGGGCTATTAACGCAAGTTTCGGCATGACGAAACCCTGAAACCGTAAGAAATGCGAACGATATCGGCGTCATGCGCAGCATTATTCCGCTGGTGCATGGCTCTCTGCGGCAGAGGTTGGGGCTGCCTGTTCCTTGGGCAATATATTGAGCTGCGCTTGGTCGATTTCACCTTTTGCGCGCGTTTGACATCGCCTCACAACCCATCTTGACCGGAATCAAATTGTGGCAAACTCTGGGCACTTGAAGCGATCGGCTTCGTTTTTCAGGAGCGAATGCATGTTCAAAAGGCTTTCTGCGGAATTTCTGGGTACATTCTGGCTCGTTTTCGGCGGTTGCGGCAGCGCGGTGCTGGCGGCTGCCTTTCCTGAGGTCGGCATCGGCCTGCTCGGCGTTTCTTTTGCTTTTGGTCTCACCGTACTCACCATGGCCTATGCGGTCGGCGGCATCTCCGGTGGACACTTCAATCCGGCCGTTTCGGTTGGGCTGATGGTCGCCGGCAAGTTTCCGTCCCACAAGCTCGTCGGCTACGTTGTCTCCCAGGTGCTGGGCGCGATCGCCGCTGCCGGCGTGCTCTATCTGATCGCCAGCGGCAAGGCCGGTTTCCAGCTCGGCGGTTTTGCCGCCAATGGCTATGGCGAACATTCGCCGGGCGGCTATTCGCTGACATCAGCGCTCGTCGCCGAGGTGATGCTGACCTTCTTCTTCCTGTTCATCATTCTCGGCTCCACCCATGGCCGCGTGCCGGCCGGCTTCGCGCCGATCGCCATCGGCCTGGCGCTCACCCTTATTCACCTGGTCTCGATCCCGGTGACGAACACTTCGGTCAACCCGGCCCGCTCGACGGGGCAGGCGCTCTTCGTCGGCGATTGGGCGCTGGCACAGCTATGGCTGTTCTGGGTGGCGCCGATCGTCGGCGCGGCAATCGCCGGCATCGTCTGGAAGATCGTCGGCGACGACGACTAATCCCTCATCGCATCGTCAGATTGGAGCCCGCCGCCTCGTTTGCGGCGGGTTTTTCATTTTTTTCGCTTGTTACGCATTCGATTCAGGATTGCTCCGCAACCCTTTGATCTCCCGCCAAAATGCCTTGTCGACTACGCGCGTGCACGCACGGCGCGTGTTTCGTTTCCCGACTAAGGTTAACGAAAGTAAACGGTTCGTTAACCATAATGCCGTTCTAGTGACCCAATGGCACCGGTGACTCGCGGGGACCGGAATCAGCCAGACGCAAGGAAACCTTGCGATAGTGGCGTATTGTTTGGGGGTTTGAATGAGCGGCAAGCATGTGGCTGTCCTGATGGGCGGATTTTCTTCGGAGCGACCGGTTAGCCTGTCGTCCGGGGCTGCCTGCGCGGATGCCCTTGAGGCTGCCGGCTACCGCGTCACCCGAATCGACGTCGATCGCAACGTTGCCGAGGTGCTCGCGGCACTCCGGCCGGACGTCGCCTTCAATGCTCTTCACGGTCCGTTCGGCGAGGACGGCACGATCCAGGGCATCCTCGAATATCTGGAAATTCCCTACACCCATTCCGGCGTACTCGCCTCGGCGCTCGCCATGGACAAGGCGCAGGCCAAGCACGTTGCGGCCGCCTCCGGCATTCCGGTTGCGGACGCGCAGGTGATGGATCGCCATGCCTTCGGTCCGAAGCACCCGATGAAGCCGCCCTATGTCGTCAAGCCGGTCCGCGAGGGCTCGAGCTTCGGCGTCGTCATCGTCAAGGAAGATCAGTCGCATCCGCCGCAGGTGGTGACCTCGAGCGAATGGCGCTACGGCGACCGAATCATGGTCGAGCGTTATGTCGCTGGCCGCGAATTGACCTGTGGCGTCATGGGCGACAAGGCCCTTGGCGTGACCGAAATCATCCCGCAGGGCCATGCCTTCTACGATTATGACTCCAAGTACGTAAAAGGTGGTTCTCGCCACGTCATTCCGGCACAGATTTCACCAAATATTTACCAAAAAATACAAACACTCGCTCTGAAGGCGCATCAGGCAATCGGTTGCCGGGGCGTCAGCCGATCCGACTTTCGTTTCGATGACAGTTCCTCCGGTGAGGGCGAGCTGATCTGGCTGGAAATCAACACCCAGCCCGGCATGACGCCAACCTCCCTGGTGCCCGAGATGGCCGCGCATGCCGGCTATAGTTTCGGTGAGTTTTTGAGTTGGATGGTGGAGGAAGCGTCGTGTTTGCGTTGAGGGGCAGAAGGGGCAAGAGGGTTCGTCACCTCGATGGCGCTGCAGCCGTCGATGTGGATGGCGGCCGTGTGCTGCCGCGTCCGCTCCGTCGTGTCGTGCGCTTCTTCGTCAGTCTTGGTGCCGGCCGCGTTCGCTTTCCGGCCCATACCGGCACGATCTCGGCGCTCGCCTTTTTTGCTGCGACGGGCTTCTACGGCATGTCGCTCGGCGGTCATACGCAGAACTTCGCGCAAGCTTCGACCACCGCCGCGGGATTTGCGATCGAAGACGTCAAGGTTTCCGGCAACGACCAGACCTCGGAGATCGATATCCTCCAGCAGCTCGGCCTGGACGGCACGACGTCGCTGGTGGCGCTCGATATCGCCGAGGCCCGCAAGCTGATCGCGGAAATGCCCTGGGTTCAGGGCGTGACGGTGCGCAAGGTCTATCCCGGCACGATCGAGGTCAACCTTACCGAGCGCAAGGCCTTTGGCATCTGGCAGCACGGCTCCGATCTTTCGCTGATCGAAAGAAGCGGCAGCGTGATTGCGCCGCTGCGCGACAACAAGTTTGCGGCGCTGCCGCTGTTCGTTGGCCGCGATGCCGAAACGGCGGCCGCCGATTTCTACGACGAGTTTTCCCGCTGGCCGGAGATCCGCTCGCGGGTGAGGGCCTTCGTTCGCGTCGCCGGTCGCCGTTGGGACCTGCGCCTCGATAACGGCATCATCGTCAAGTTGCCGGAGCACGACGTCGCCCAGGCGATGCAAGTGCTCTCCGACATGGAAAGCCAGCACCAGCTCCTGGAGCGCGACATCGCGGCCGTGGATCTGAGGCTGCAGGATCGAACCACAGTTCAGTTGACTCCGGGTGCAGTCACCCGGCGCGAAGTTGCCTTGAAGGCGAGGGACAAAATGCTGAAGGCGCAGGAGACCGAAAAGAAGAAAGAGGGGCGGATATGAGTTTGTTCGGTTCCTCCAGCTTTGGCTTGCCGCGCCTGAAGCCGCTTTCTTCGAAGCGGTCTCACGTTGTCTCGGTGCTGGATATCGGTTCGACCAAGGTGGTCTGCATGATCGGCCGGCTGACGCCGCGCGCCGAGAGCCAGATCCTGCCGAACCGCACCCACAACGTCGAAATCATCGGCATCGGCCATCAGAAGTCGCGGGGCGTCAAGAACGGCGTCGTCGCCGATCTCGATGCGGTCGAAAGCGTCGTGCGGCTCGCGGTCGACGCGGCCGAGCGTATGGCCGGGCTTACCATCGACAGCATGATCGTCAACGTTTCGGCCGGCCGGCTGCAGAGCGACGTCTACACCGCGACGATCGATCTCGGCGGCCAGGAAGTCGACGCCAACGATCTGCGCAAGGTTCTGTCGGCCGCCGGCCAGCAGTCGCTGCGCTCCGACCGCGCCATCCTACACTCGCTGCCCACGGGCTTCTCGCTCGATGGTGAGCGCGGCATCCGTGATCCGCTCGCCATGTTCGGCGACGTTCTCGGCGTCGACATGCATGTGCTGACGGCCGAGCGTGCAGCGCTCAAGAATCTGGAACTCTGCGTCAACCGCGCTCACCTCTCGGTCGAGGGCATGGTGGCGACCCCCTATGCTAGCGGTCTTGCAGCGCTCGTCGACGACGAAGTCGAGCTCGGCTGTGCCGCGATCGACATGGGCGGCGGCACGACGACGATCTCGGTCTTTGCCGAAGGCAAGCTCGTTCATGCGGACGCTGTCAGCCTCGGCGGCCACCACGTGACGACGGACCTGGCGCGCGGTCTTTCGACCCGCATCGAAGACGCCGAGCGGCTGAAGGTCGTGCACGGTTCGGCACTGCCCAACAGCGCCGACGAACGCGACATCGTCTCGGTTCCGCCGATCGGCGAGGACGACCGCGATCAGCCGACGCATGTGCCGCGCGCGCTCGTCTCGCGCATCGTGCGCGCCCGCATCGAAGAGACGCTCGAATTGATCCGCGACCGCATCCAGCGCTCGGGCTTCAGCCCGATCGTCGGCAAGCGCATCGTTCTGACGGGCGGCGCAAGCCAGCTCACAGGCCTGCCGGAAGCGGCGCGCCGCATCCTCGCCCGCAATGTTCGCATCGGCCGTCCGCTCGGAGTTTCCGGGCTGCCCGCGGCTGCCAAGGGGCCGGCCTTCTCCACGGCGGTCGGCCTGATGATCTATCCGCAGGTCGCCGACCTCGAGACCCATGCCGCCCACGGCGGCATGTTCTCGGCGCTCGGCGCCGGCAACGGTCGCATCGCCCGAATGGGGCAGTGGCTGAAAGAGAGCTTTTGAGTGACGTTCGGCGCCGACAGGGACGGCGTCGGATGAAGGAAATGTTGGACTTTGAGAGATTTGGCCGGCTCGGCAAGGCGGCCAGAAAACAGAAGGAACGGGTACAATGACTATCAACTTGCAGAAGCCGGATATCACGGAGCTGAAGCCGCGCATCACCGTCTTTGGCGTGGGTGGTGGCGGTGGCAACGCCGTCAACAACATGATCACTGCAGGCCTCCAGGGCGTCGATTTCGTCGTCGCCAACACCGATGCCCAGGCACTGACCATGACCAAGGCCGAGCGCATCATCCAGATGGGCGTCGCCGTCACCGAAGGTCTCGGCGCCGGTTCGCAGCCGGAAGTCGGCCGCGCGGCCGCCGAAGAGTGCATCGATGAGATCATCGACCACCTGAACGGCACCCACATGTGCTTCGTCACCGCCGGCATGGGCGGCGGCACCGGCACGGGTGCAGCCCCGATCGTTGCCCAGGCCGCCCGCAACAAGGGCATCCTGACGGTCGGCGTCGTCACCAAGCCGTTCCATTTCGAAGGCGCGCGCCGCATGCGCCTCGCTGACCAGGGCATTGCCGAACTGCAGAAGTCGGTCGACACCCTGATCGTCATCCCGAACCAGAACCTCTTCCGCATCGCCAACGACCGCACCACCTTTGCGGACGCCTTCGCGATGGCCGACCAGGTTCTCTATTCGGGCGTTGCCTGCATCACAGACCTCATGGTCAAGGAAGGCCTCATCAACCTCGACTTCGCCGACGTCCGCTCGGTGATGCGTGAAATGGGCCGCGCCATGATGGGTACCGGCGAAGCTTCGGGCGAAGGCCGCGCACTGGCCGCTGCCGAAGCCGCGATCGCCAACCCGCTGCTCGACGAGACCTCGATGAAGGGCGCCCAGGGCCTCCTGATCTCGATCACCGGTGGCCGCGACCTGACGCTGTTCGAACTCGACGAAGCTGCAACCCGTATTCGCGAAGAAGTCGACCCGGATGCCAACATCATCCTCGGCGCGACGTTCGACGAAGAACTCGAAGGCCTGATCCGCGTCTCGGTCGTCGCCACCGGCATCGACCGCACGGCCGCGGAGGTAGCGGGTCGTTCCGCTGACTTTCGTCCGGTAGCAGCCAAGCCGGTCGTCCGTCCCTCGGCCGCCATTCCTGCCCAGCAGTCGCAGCCGGTCGCCCAGCACCAGCCGGCCCCGGTTCACCAGCCGGTGATGCAGCAGCCGGTCGCCCAGCCGGTGCAGCAGCCGGTCCAGCAGCAGCCGTCTGTCGATCACATCGCGGCTGCGATCCGCGAAGCCGAAATGGAGCGCGAGCTCGATATCGCGACCCGCACCGCCCAGGCACAGGTCCAGGCTCCGGCTCAGCCGGCGCATGACGAGAACTTCCGTCCCCAGAGCAAGCTTTTCGCCGGTGCAGCACCGGTAGAGGCCGCTCCGGTGATGCGCCAGCCGCAGCCGCAGATGCAGCCGGTTCAGGCCCAGCCTCAGCCGCAGCCGGTCATGCGCCAGGAGCCCGTTGCTCCGGTCATGCGCCAGCAGCCGGAACAGGTTCGCATGCCGAAGGTCGAAGACTTTCCGCCAGTTGTGAAGGCCGAGATGGACCGCCGCGCCCAGCCGGCAGCCCCGATCGCGGAAGAGCGTGGCCCGATGGGTCTCCTCAACCGCATCACCAGCTCGCTTGGCCTGCGTGAGCGCGAACAGACCCCAGCGGCCGCCGACATGACGGCTTCCGCACCGACCGCTGCTTCCCAGCAGCGCCGGCCGCTCTCGCCGGAAGCGAGCCTCTATGCGCCGCGTCGCGGCCAGCTTGACGATCACGGTCGCGTTTCGCAGCAGACGCGCCCGCAAGAAGATGATCAGCTCGAAATCCCGGCGTTCCTGCGCCGTCAGTCGAACTGATTGGAAGGCCCGTTCCTTCACCTTGCCGAATGCCCGGGCAACTGCCCGGGCATTTTTGCATTTTCTTCATCATTTCAGATGTTTGATTCGATGTTGCGGACCGTCGCAAATACGTAACAAAGCGAAACGAACAGTGATTTGGAATGGTGCCTCCAAACTCCTATTTTCAGACTCGGAATTGGGGACGCATGCGATTCGATCAAGCGCTGTCTGTTCGAAACGCAGAGGATCGGATTTTGCTCCGAGACTCTCGGGCGCCTTGTTTGTGCCCTGAAGTTCGCTGCGTCCGCCAGCAGGTTTTGGCCATCGGCCACAGGTATTGAAAGTGACGAGAATGGGAATCGAATTGCTCGGGTTTCAGACGACGATTGCAAACCCGGTAACGCTGAAGGGAAATGGCGTTCACTCGGGTGCAGAAGTGTCGATCACCTTCCATCCGGCGGAAGCCGATGCGGGCATCGTTTTCCAGCGCGTTCTCGCCAATGGCCGGATCAGCGAATACAAGGCGGTTTCCTCGCAGGTCGGCAACACCGATCTCTGCACCGTTCTCGGCATGTCGCCGGCGACGTCGATTGCCACGATCGAACATGTGATGGCCGCGATCTATGCGCTCGGCCTCGACAACCTGACGGTCGAAGTTCACGGCGCCGAAATGCCGATCATGGACGGCAGCTCCGAACCCTTCATCGACGCGATCGAGCAGGTGGGCGTTCGCGCCCTTGCGGTCAAGCGTCGCTACATCCGCATCGTCAAGCCGGTGCGCATCGAATCGGGCGCGTCCTGGTCGGAGTTCACGCCCTATGACGGCATGCGCTTCGAGGTCGAGATCGACTTCGATTGCCCGCTGATCGGTCGCCAGTCCTGGAAGGGCGACATGACGCCGTCCGTCTTCAAGCGCGAACTGTCGCGCGCCCGCACCTTCGGCTTCATGCGTGATGTCGAGCGGCTCTGGGCTGCCGGCTTTGCGCTCGGCTCCTCGCTCGAAAACTCGGTCGTCATCTCCGACGACAACACCGTCATCAACGTCGAGGGCCTGCGCTACACGGACGAGTTCGTTCGTCACAAGACGCTCGATGCGGTCGGCGATCTCTCGCTCGCCGGCGCGCCGTTCATCGGCTGCTACCGTTCCTACCGCGGCGGTCACAAGATGAACGCCAACGCACTGAAGGCGCTTCTCAGCGATCCGACGGCCTACGAAGTCGTCGAAACGGCGACCCCGCGTCAGCGCACCCGCGCCCGCGACATGGTTGCAGTTGCAGTTCCGGGCTTTGCGCCCTGGTCCGCATAAACAAAAAAAGTCATCATCTCCTCCAGTCGCCGGCCGAAAGGCCGGCATTTTCATGATAGGGCCGCCACAAATTTGCATGAATCACCGATCATGACGTTGCGGTCTCAAGGTAACTTGCTCTAAAAGCGCATGTCTGGCGGGGTCCAAGCCCGCAGCGTGGAACGGGAATATCCGATGGTTCTTGCAGTTTCTGTTGATCTGAGAAAGTCAGCGCGCGTCGCCGCCGTGATCGTCGCGGCCATTGCCGGCAGCGCCCTGATTACCGCCTGCCAGAACGATCCCGATATCGACATCACCAAGTTGACGGCGGAGACGGATCCGCCGGAAGTGCTCTACAATCAGGGCCTTGCCAACCTCAACGCCGGCAAGACGACGGAAGCGTCGCGCAAGTTCGAAGCGCTCGACCGCCAGCATCCGTTCTCGGAATATGCCCGCAAGGCGCTGGTGATGAACGCCTTCGTTTCCTACCGAAACGGGCAGTACCAGGAGGCGATCAACGCCACCGGTCGTTACCTCAATCTCTATCCGCAGTCGGAAGACGCGGCCTATGCGCAGTACATCCAGGGGCTGGCCTATACCAAGCAGATCCCCGCGGTGACGCAGGACCAGAAGCCGGCGATGAGAGCGATCGAGGCCATGCAGGCCGTCGTCGATCGCTATCCGGACTCCGAATATGTCGACGACGCCAAGTCGAAGATCCGCTTTGCCCGCGACCAACTCGCCGGCAAGGAAATGCAGGTCGGTCGCTACTATCTCGAGCGCAAGGAATATCTCGCGGCCGTATCGCGCTTCCGCGTCGTCATCGAGCAGTATCCGAACACCAACCAGGTGGAGGAAGCGCTGGCGCGCCTCACCGAGGCCTATTACGCGATGGGCGTGACCCAGGAGGCGCAGACCGCTGCTGCCGTTCTCGGCCACAACTATCCGGACAGCCAGTGGTACTCCGATTCCTTCAAGCTGCTGCAGTCTGGCGGCCTGGAGCCGCGTGAAAGCGGCAACTCCTGGATATCGCGCGCTGCCAAGAACCTCATCGGCGCCTGATCCTTATCAGCGCCCGTCAAGGAAGATACGAACCCGGATGCTCGCCCAGCTTTCGATCCGCGATATCGTCCTGATTGAACGGCTTGATCTGGCTTTCGACGCCGGGCTCTCGGTGCTGACCGGTGAAACCGGCGCCGGTAAGTCCATCCTGCTCGACAGCCTGTCGCTGGCCCTTGGCGGCCGTGGCGACGGCTCGCTGGTGCGCCATGGCTCCGACAAGGGGCAGGTGACAGCGGTCTTCGACGTGCCCGTCGGTCATTCGGCGCGGCTGATGCTGCACGAAAACGGCATCGACGATGATGGCGACCTGATCTTCCGCCGCGTGCAATCCGCTGACGGCCGCACCAAGGCCTATGTCAACGACCAGCCGATCAGCGTCCAGCTGATGCGCCAGCTCGGACAGACGCTCGTCGAGATCCACGGACAGCACGACGATCGCGCGCTTGTCGACATCGACGCGCACCGCACCTTGCTCGATGCCTTCGGCGGCACCTCCGACGAGGCGCAACATGTCGGCAATCTCTATCGCGCCTGGAAGGACGCCGAGCGCGGTCTGAAGAAGCATCGCGAACGCGTCGAAGCTGCCGCGCGTGAGGCGGATTTCCTGCGTTCTTCGGTCGAGGAACTGGAAAAGCTCAGCCCGCGCGACGGCGAAGAGGACGAGCTAGCCGAGAAGCGGGCGCGAATGATGAAGTCCGAGCGCATCGCCGGCGACATCAACGAAGCCTCCGAATTCTTGAATGGCAATGGTTCGCCGGTTCCGCTGATCGCCTCGCTTGTGCGCCGGCTCGAGCGCAAGAGCCATGAGGCGCCGGGTCTGCTGGAGGAAACCGTCGAGCTTCTCGACGGGGCGCTGAACCAGCTCTCGGACGCGCAGATGGCGGTCGAGCGGGCGCTGCGCAACACCGAGTTCGACCCGAAGGAGCTGGAGCGGGTGGAAGAACGGCTGTTTGCGCTTCGTGGTGCCAGCCGCAAATATTCCGTCCCGGTCGCCGAGCTTCCGGCGCTCGCCGTGCGCATGATCTCCGATCTTGCCGATCTCGATGCCGGCGAGGAAAGACTGAAGCAGCTCGAAGGCCAGGTCGGTGTTGCCAAGGCAGCCTTCGACGCGTCGGCGCGCTCGCTCTCGGAAAAGCGGCAGCGCACGGCGTCGGCACTCTCCGCCGCCGTCATGGACGAATTGCCAGCGCTGAAGCTCGAACGTGCACGCTTCATGGTGGAAGTTCAAAGCGATGCGACGCAGGCGACGGCCGACGGCATCGATCTCGTCGAATTTCATGTCCAGACCAATCCCGGCACGCGGCCGGGGCCGATCATGAAGGTCGCCTCGGGCGGCGAGCTCTCGCGCTTTCTCTTGGCGCTGAAGGTGGCGCTTGCTGATCGCGGCTCGGCGCCGACGCTCGTCTTCGACGAAATCGACACCGGTGTCGGTGGTGCCGTGGCGGATGCCATCGGCCAGCGGCTGAAGCGGCTTTCCGGCACCGTCCAGGTGCTTTCCGTCACGCACGCGCCGCAGGTGGCGGCGCGGGCCGCAACGCATCTCCTGATCTCCAAGGGTCCCTCGGCCGAGAAGGCCGAGACGATCGCAACCCGCGTCGCCCGCATGGACGACAAGGCGCGCACCGAGGAAATCGCCCGCATGCTCGCCGGCGCCTCGATCACCGAAGAGGCGAGGGCGGCAGCGGCACGGTTGCTGGCGGGTAACGGCTAGCCACAGGCTCTTTTCTTTCGCGATGGTTGCTCTACAAAACGACTCCGAATCCGGAGTCGTCGCGCATGTCCAATGAATTGAAACCCGTCGAGAATCTCAACGAAACGGAAGCGGCCGCGGAGCTGGCCTTTCTCGCCGCCGAGCTTGCCCGTCACGATTCGCTCTATCACGGCCAGGACGCGCCGGAGATTTCGGATGCGGACTATGACGCGCTGAAACGGCGCAACGACGCGATCGAGGCGCAGTTTCCGGCGCTCATCCGCGAGGACAGCCCGTCGAGGAAGGTTGGGGCGGCACCCTCCGTCACCTTCCAGCCGGTCGTCCACGCCCGGCCGATGCTGTCGCTCGACAACACATTCTCAGACGAAGACGCCCGCGATTTCGTCGCATCGGTCTATCGCTTCCTCGGGCAGCTTCCGGACAATTCGATCGCGTTCACGGCGGAGCCGAAGATCGACGGTCTGTCGATGTCGCTGCGCTACGAGAACCGCCGTCTGGTGACGGCTGCCACGCGCGGCGACGGCACGACCGGCGAAAACGTCACTGCCAACATCCGCACTATCGGCATGATCCCGCAGACGCTGCCGGCGGGCGCGCCCGATGTGGTCGAGGTGCGCGGCGAAATCTACATGGCGAAATCGGACTTTACCGCGCTCAACGCCGAAATGGCGGCGCAGGGCAAGCCGCTCTACGTCAACCCGCGCAACACCGCTTCCGGCTCGCTGCGGCAGCTCGATGCCAAGGTGACGGCCAGCCGCAAGCTGCGCTTCTTCGCCTATGCCTGGGGCGAGATTTCGGAAATGCCGGCCGAGACGCAGATGGGCATGGTCGAGGTGTTCAAGTCCTGGGGCTTCCCGGTCAACCCGCTGATGCAGCGGCTGATCTCGGCCGACGCGCTGCTCGAACACTACCATCACATCGAGCGCGAGCGGCCGGATCTCGACTACGATATCGACGGCGTCGTCTACAAGGTTGACCGGCTCGACCTGCAGGCCCGCCTCGGCTTCCGCTCGCGTTCGCCGCGCTGGGCAACTGCGCACAAGTTCCCGGCCGAGCAGGCGTTTACGCGGCTGACGGCGATCGACATCCAGGTGGGCCGCACCGGTGCGCTGACGCCGGTGGCGCGGCTGGAGCCGATCACCGTCGGCGGCGTCGTCGTCACCAACGCGACGCTGCACAACGAGGACTACATCAAGGGGCTCGGCAATTCAGGCGAGCCGATCCGCGAGGGCCGCGATATCCGCATCGGCGACATGGTGATCGTGCAGCGCGCCGGCGACGTCATTCCGCAGATCGTCGACGTCGTCATGGACGAACGCAAGGAAGGCGCCGAGCCCTATCGCTTCCCGACCACATGCCCGGTCTGCGGCAGCCATGCGGTGCGTGACATCAACGAGAAGACCGGCAAGGTGGATGCGGTGCGCCGCTGCACCGGCGGTTTCGTCTGCCGCGCCCAGGCCGTCGAGCACTTGAAGCATTTCGTCTCGCGCAACGCCTACGACATCGAAGGCCTCGGCTCCAAGCAGATCGAGTTCTTCTTCGAAAGCGAAGACCCGACGCTCATGATCCGCACGGCGCCCGATATCTTCACGCTGGAAAAGCGCCAGGAGACGTCGCTGACCAAGCTCGAAAATATCGACGGCTTCGGCAAGGTCAGCGTGCGCAAGCTCTATGAGGCGATCAACACACGCCGCTCGATTGCACTTCATCGCTTCATCTATGCGCTCGGCATCCGCCATGTGGGCGAGACGACGGCGAAGCTGCTCGCGCGCTCCTATGGCAGCTACGAGCACTTTGGCACGGCGATGGGCGAAGCGTCGGCCTTCTCGGGCGACGCCTGGAACGAACTCAACAGCATCGACGGCATCGGCGAGGTCGTCGCCCGCGCCATCGTCGAGTTCTACAAGGAGCCGCGTAACCTCGAAGTGGTCACGCGTCTGCTGTCCGAGGTGACGCCGGAGGCGGCGGAAGCACCGGTTGCAAGCGACAGCCCGGTCGCCGGCAAGACGGTGGTCTTCACCGGTTCGCTCGAAAAGATGACGCGCGACGAGGCCAAGGCCAAGGCGGAAAGCCTCGGCGCCAAGGTGGCAGGCTCCGTGTCGAAGAAGACCGATATCGTCGTTGCGGGTCCGGGTGCCGGCTCCAAGCTCGACAAGGCCCGCGAACTCGGCGTCGAGACCATGGACGAGGACGAGTGGCTGGCGCTGATCGGCGGGTAGGGGCTTTCTTGGTGTTCGGGGGGAAAGCAGAGAGATGTCTGACTTCCTAGAGTTCGTTCTGGCCAAGGGGCCGGAAGGCCGCATCACACATGATGATGTGGTTCGGTGGGCAGGCGCTTTGGACAACTGGGAGTTCTACAACGCCGCTGCTGTCGAAATCGCAAGGAAATACCATCACGGCGCGCTGACCTATAGCTTCTGCGACGGCGTCATGAACGATCTCTGGCGCGCGGTGCAGGCGGGCTTCACAGCCGGCCGCAATGCGCTGCCTGAGCCTTTTTACGTCGTTTATGAAGCGTTCGATGCCGGGGAGTACCACCGGGCAGAAGACGGGAGCGATGACCCGATTGCCGACCTTACCGATCCGCTCATCGCGGAGTTGGTGGCGCGCCTCGGCCCCTAGCAGCAGGGTATGGTTGGCTATCGACACAAAGCAATCGGCCCGGGCTTGGGAAGGCTCGGGCCGATTGTCTTAACGTTCTCTTGAATTGGGCCATCAGCCCTGCTGCTGCGCCGCTTCCTGGTCCATCCACATGAACTCCCAGACGTGGCCGTCGAGGTCCTGGAAGGAGATGCCGTACATGAAGCCGTAGTCGATCGCCGGCTTCCAGGGCTTGGCGCCAGCGGCGAGCGCCTTGGCGAGCATGTCGTCGACTTCGGCGCGGCTCCCGGCCGAAAGGGCGGTGATGACTTCGGTTCCCTTCCGGGCGTCGCTGATCTCGCCGGTGATGAAGTCACGGAACTTCGGCTCGGTCAAAAGCATGACGAAGATATTGTCCGAGATCACCGTGCAGGCGGCGGTGTCATCGGAGAACTGCTCGTTGAAGGTGAAGCCGAGGGCAGCGAAGAACGCGCGCGAGGCCTTCAGATCCTTGACCGGCAGGTTTACGAAAATCATGCGCATGAAATGCTCCTTGGGAATGGATTTTGTGTCTACGGACTAAGGACGAATGCCGATCGACGATTCCGACACCGGCTCAAACATTTTTTTAGCTGGAGAGATGTGGGGCGCAACCCCGGGTTTTCAACAGCAATTGCGGGTCGTGCGGAGGAGCCGGTCTTGCCGCCATTACCCCCGATACCGCAGCGCCTCCACCAGCACAGCAAAGGCCGGTGAGGACTGGCGGCGGCTGGGGTAATAGAGGTGGTAGCCGGGGAACGGGTCGCACCAGTCTTCGAGCACGCGGATGAGGCGACCTTCGGCGATGTGGGTGAGGGCCGATTCCTCCGGGACGAAGGCAAGGCCGAAGCCGGCGAGGCAGGCGGTAAGCCGGTGCGCCAGCCGGCTGAAGACGAGCTGTCCGTCGACGCGGACTTTTAGCTCGCGGCCGTCCTTTTCGAACTCCCAGGCATAGATGCCGCCGTAGGTCGGAAGCCTCAGGTTGATGCAGCGGTGCTGGGTCAGGTCCTGAGGGACGACGGGCTTCGGATGCTTTTCGAAATAGCTGGGCGCGCCGACGACCGCCATGCGCATGTCCGGCCCGATGCGCACGGCGATCATGTCCTTGGCGACCTGCTCGCCAAGCCGGACACCGGCTTCGTAGCGTTCGGCGACGATATCGGTGAGGCCGTAGTCGATGACGATCTCGACCTTGATATCGGGATAATCGGGCAGAAGCTTTTCGAGCTTCGGCCAGAGCACGGTCTCTGCCGCGTGCTCGGCAGTGGTGATGCGCACCGTGCCTGCGGGTTTGTCCCTCACGTCGCTCAAGGCGGTGAGCTCGGTTTCCAACTGCTCGAAGTGCGGGACGAGGGTGGCAAGCAGCCGCTCGCCGGCCTCGGTCGGGGAGACGCTGCGCGTGGTGCGGGTGAGCAGGCGCACGCCAAGCCGTGCTTCGAGCGCCCGCATGGTGTGGCTGAGCGCCGATTGCGAAACGCCGAGCTGGGCGGCGGCCCTTGTGAAGCTGCGCTCGCGCGCCACCGCCGCGAAGGCGATCAGGTCATTGATGTTCTCGCGCAGCATTCATGAATCTCTCTCATAGGTCCATGCCGTTTATACCATCTAATTGTTGGCGGCGGCCATCGCTAGATTGTGCACAGCAACAGAACGGGCGGCGGGTCGTCCGGTTCGCCAAGGAGAAGACCTCATGGAGATCAAGAGAAGCGGTTCGCAGCCTTCGGCCCGGGGGACAGAGGACTGGTTCAGCGGCACCGTGCGCATCGACCCGTTGTTTGCCGTGCGCGAGCCGGCGCGCACTGCCGGCAATGCCGTCACCTTCGAGCCCGGCGCCCGCACGGCCTGGCATACGCATCCGCTCGGCCAGGTCCTGATCGTCGTTTCCGGCTGCGGCCGGGTGCAGCGGGAGGGCGGGCCAATCGAGGAGATCCGGCCGGGCGATGTCGTCTGGTTCGAGCCCGGCGAGAAGCACTGGCACGGGGCGGCACCGACGACCGCCCTGACCCATATCGCCATCCAGGAGACGCTCGACGGCAAGGCGGTCGACTGGATGGAAAAGGTGACGGACGCGCAATACGGCGCTGCGCAGGCGGAGTAGGCACGACGATGGACGTCACGTCGATGAAACACCTTTCAGCCCGCAAGACGGCGGTGCTGGCGATCGTCATCGTCAGCTACCTGATGATCGTGCTCGATATCTCGATCGTGATCACCGGCCTGCCGAAGATTCGCGACGAGCTGCAGTTCAGCGACGCCGGGCTTTCCTGGGTGCACAGCGCCTATACGCTCGCCTTTGGCGGCTTCCTGCTGCTGGGCGCGCGGGCGGGCGACATTCTCGGCCGGCGTCGGCTGTTCATTGCCGGGCTTGCCATCTTCACAGCGGCCTCCGTCGTGATCGGGCTGGCACCGTCGCCGGAATGGCTGCTTGGCGCGCGCGCCGTGCAAGGCTTCGGCTCGGCGATCCTGGCGCCGGCGACGTTGGCGCTGATCCAGACGCATTTTTCCGAGGGACCTGAACGCACGCGGGCGGTCGCCTATTACAGTTCGGTCGCCGGCATCGGCGCGAGCTTCGGCATGGTGCTCGGCGGTCTGCTTGCCGGTTGGCTCAGCTGGCGGGTCGGCTTCTTCATCAACCTGCCGATCGGCATCGCCCTGATGCTCGCGGCGCACAAGTACGTCGGCGAAACGGAACGGCGCACGGGTGAATTCGACCTTGCGGGCGCCGTAAGCTCGACGCTCGGCATGACGGCGCTGGTCTATGGCATCGTCCGTTCGGCGGAGGAGGGGGCGTACGATCCGCTGACGCTCGCAGCGCTTGCCATGGGTCTTCTGCTTCTTGCGCTCTTCGTGGTCAACGAGCATCGCGCCCGGCAGCCGATCATGCCGCTCCGGCTCTTTGCCAACCGCGAGAGGGTCGGCGCCTATCTGGCGCGTGTCCTGTTCCTCGCCGCGATGATCGGGTTCTTTTTCTTCTTCACCCAGTATCTGCAAGGTGTTCCGCACTTCGACCCGCTTGCCTCCGGCCTTGCCTTCATTCCGGCAACATCAGTCAATTTCGTTGCGGCGATCTTGGTTCCAAGGCTTAGCCCACGTTTCGGCAACCGCCGCCTGCTTGCCTTTGGCCTGATCTCCGCGCTGATCGGCATGGTCTCTATCAGCCAGATCTCGGCCGACACGTCCTTTCTCTTCGGCATGGCGCCGCCCTTGATGCTGATCGGGCTTGGCCAGGGCTTCACTCTGAGCCCGCTGACGGTCGCCGGCATTGCCGGTATCGCTCCCGGTGACGCGGGGGCGGCGGGCGGTGTGGTCAATGTCGCCCACCAGCTCGGCAACTCGCTCGGTCTCAGCGTGCTGGTCGCTGTCGCAGCACTCGGTGCCGATGGGCTTGATGGCAGCGCTCTGCTTGCCCATCGGGTCGATAATGTTCTCATCGGTTGCACGGTCCTGCTGGCGCTGGCGCTTGCCGTCGTCGCGCTGATCGTGCGGCCGCACAATGCAAAGCGGGTGGAGCGTCCGGCGATCGGACGGTCCGTTGCCTGCCAGAATTGCCGCTCGGTTTCCCCAGACCTCGCGGCCTGATCAAGGAGCAAGACAATGCAGAAACGTAGGCTAGGAAAAAGCGATCTCGAAGTCTCGGCCATCGGCTTTGGCTGCATGGGCCTCAGCTACGGTTATGGCCCGGCAACGGAGCGCAGTGAGGCGATCAGGCTGATCCGCGCGGCGCACGAACGCGGCGTGACCTTCTTCGACAGCGCCGAAGCCTATACCGGTAACGAGGATCTGGTCGGTGAGGCGCTGGCCCCGTTCCGCGGTGAGGTGGTGATCGCCACCAAGTTCGGCTTCGTCAACGGCGATGTCAGCCAGGGCATGGACAGCCGGCCGCAGCGCATCCGCGAGGTCGCCGAGACGGCATTGAAGCGTTTACGGACCGACCGCATCGACCTCTTCTACCAGCACCGCGTCGATCCCAATGTGCCGATTGAGGACGTCGCAGGCACGGTGAAAAAGCTGATCGCGGAAGGCAAGGTCGGCCATTTCGGCCTGTCGGAGGCGGGCGCCGATTCGGTCCGCCGGGCGCATGCGGTTCAGCCGGTGACGGCGCTGCAGAGCGAATATTCGCTCTGGTGGCGGGAGCCGGAAACCGAAATCCTGCCGCTCCTCGAAGAGCTCGGCATCGGCTTTGTGCCCTTCAGTCCGCTTGGCAAGGGATTTTTGACAGGCGCGATCAACCAGAACACGACCTTCGACCAAAGCGATTTTCGCACGATCGTGCCGCGATTTTCGCCGGAGGCGCGCAGAGCCAATCAGGCGCTGGTTGATCTCTTGGGCGTGATTGCCGAGGCCAAGGGTGTGACGAAAGCGCAGATCGCGCTTTCCTGGCTGCTAGCGCAAAAGCCATGGATCGCGCCCATTCCCGGCACGACAAAGCTGCATCGGCTCGAGGAAAACCTCGGCGCTGCCGATGTCATTCTGACGGCCGAAGAGCTTGGCGACATCCAGGCGGCGCTCTCCGCCGTCGAGGTGCAGGGCGCGCGCTATCCGCAGCATCTGCAGCAGCGCGTTGGGAAGTAGGCGAACTCGACAGATATCCTTCCATCAGGCGCGTACTCTAGAGCGCCGCGCGTCTTCTCAGACACGCAAAGGCCGCTGTAGCACTTTGATTTTCTGTATGTTTTTGTCCTTTCGTCGACCGCGGCTAAGGGAAACATGCAGTAGCCTGCGCGCCTGATAGGCTTTCCGTTGACTGCAGCTTCCGGCACGATCGGGGAATCGAATGGCGGGAGGAACGCATGCGCTTGAACCAGGTGACTGTCACCATGCCGGACCTCGATGCCGGCTGGGATTTCTATCGCCGCCTCGGGCTCACGCCTATCGTCGACGCCCGGCCGCATTATGTTCGGTTTCTCTGCCCGGTTGGGGAGGCAACCTTTTCCCTGCACGAGGGAAACGCGACCGGCGGTGGCACGACCGTCTATTTCGAATGCGACGATCTGGATGTGACCGTCAACCGGCTGACCGAGGCCGGCATCGTCTTTGCGCGTGCGCCTGAGGACAAGAGCTGGCGGTGGCGAGAAGCCGAGCTTTTCGATCCTGGTGGCAATCGCATCGTGCTCTATTTCGCAGGCACGAACCGGATCGATCCGCCCTGGCGATTGCCGTAAGACGCAGCGGTCAGATGACGGCGTCCTCAAAAAAGCGCTTCGCGCGTTGCCGGTTAGCTCAGCGTGCACACACCATTGGCGCCGCCCTTGCCGGTGTAGGAGACGCTGGGTGAGCCGTCGGGATTGATGCTGAGTGAGATGGTGACGCCGGCACCGTGCGCCTCGTAATAGTTCTCGTTGAACACCTTGAGCTTGGCTTCCTTGCCATTGATGTAGACCGGGCCGCCTTCATCGGCATGGACCTCGATCTTGTCGGGGCAGGTGGCGTTGACGAGCGGGATCTTCGCTTCCGCCGCACCGGCGAAGGCCAGCGTCGGGAGAGCAATACCAAGAATGCGCAAGCCGGCTTTCATGTCGCTCTCCAGCGTGGGTTGCAGTGGCGTCGATGGACAACCGTGACGGGCTGCCGATGGAAGTCAAGCGCGGCCGAGCGTCATCAACCTGTCATCAATCCGATTGTTTTTTTGCGCTGCACAAGATAGAGGATTGCAGCCGAATTTTGTGCAAATGCCTTTTCGCGGAGCAGGGTCGTCGCCAGTCCCGAAGGCAGCGCGCCAGCACCCTTAAGGGCAGGGCGCCGGCGCGGATTGGAGGGTCCGGACATGAAGACTTTCACCACGATTGCCGAACTGCGTGCAGCAATTGCCGAACATCGCCGGGCAGGCAAATCGGTCGGTTTCGTGCCGACCATGGGCTACCTGCATGTCGGCCATATGGAGCTGATGCGCCGCGCGCGTGAGGAAAACGACATCGTCGTCGCCAGCATCTTCGTCAATCCGCTGCAGTTCGGTGCGAATGAGGACCTTTCCAAGTACCCGCGCGATCTCGCCCGCGATCAGGCGATGCTGGACGAAGGCAAGGTCGACTATCTCTTTGCGCCCGGTGTTGCCGACATGTATCCGCGGCCGATGGAAACCGTCGTCGATGTGCCGACGCTTGGCAGCGAGCTTGAGGGCTCGGTTCGTCCCGGCCATTTCGCCGGCGTTGCCACCGTCGTCACCAAGCTCTTCAACATCGTCCAGCCGGACCGCGCCTATTTCGGCGAGAAGGATTTCCAGCAGCTGCAGATCATCCGCCGCATGGTCGCTGATCTCGCCCAGCCGGTGACCGTCATCGGCGTGCCGACAGTGCGCGAGGCCGACGGGCTCGCCTGTTCGTCGCGCAATGTCTATCTGTCGGCCGAGGAGCGCCGCGCCGCGGCGATCGTGCCGAAGGCGCTGGACGAGGCGCAGCGCCTGGTGGCGTCGGGCGTCAGCGACGTGGCGGCGCTCGAAAATGCCGTCACCGAATTTCTGTCGAGCGAGCCGCTGGCCAGGCCAGAGGTCGTGGCGGTGCGGGATCCGGAGACGCTGGAGACGATCGAAACGATCGGCGACAAGCCGGTGCTGCTTTTGCTCTTCGTTCGCTTCGGCACGACGAAGCTGCTCGACAACCGCGTGATCGCCCTGAAATCCGCGTCATTTGCAAAGGTTGCCTGACATGAGCGTCCAGACCGCCAAGCGCCGGCTCAGCCCCGCCAACATCGAAGCGCTGAAAGGCGAGCGTCCGATCGTCAGCCTCACGGCCTATACGACGCCGATCGCAAGGCTGCTCGATCCGCATGTGGATTTCCTCCTGGTCGGCGATTCCGTCGGCATGGTGCTTTACGGCCTCGACACCACGGTTGGCGTAACGCTGGAGATGATGATCGCTCATGGCCAGGCGGTCATGCGTGGCTCGGAGCGCGCCTGCGTCGTTATCGACATGCCCTTCGGCTCCTATCAGGAATCGAAGGAGCAGGCGTTCCGCAGTGCGGCGCGCATCCTGAAGGAAACCGGCTGCAGCGCGGTGAAGCTCGAAGGCGGCGCCGAGATGGCCGAGACGGTCGAGTTCCTCGTCAGCCGCGGTATTCCGGTGCTCGGCCATGTCGGGTTGATGCCGCAGCTCGTCAACACGACGGGCGGCTATCGCTCGGTCGGCCGCAACGACAAGGAAGTGGCGAAGATCCGCCGCGACGCCAAGGCGATCGACGATGCCGGCGCCTTTGGCATCGTGATCGAGGGCACGGTCGAGCCGGTGGCGCGCGACATCACCGCGGAACTGCGCTCGCCGACGATCGGCATCGGCGCATCGCCCGCCTGCGACGGCCAGATCCTCGTCTCCGACGACATGCTCGGCCTTTTCAACGATTTCAAGCCGCGCTTCGTCAAACACTTCGCCGAGCTCGCGCCGGCGATCTCTAGGGCTGCCGAGGATTACGCGGCCGAGGTGAAGGCGCGCACCTTCCCGGGCATCGAGCACACGTTCCAGGTCAAGAAGTAGGACGCCCGTCCGGCACGGGCCCGTGAAACTGATAGACAAGATGCACCGGTTTTCCCGATCGGTGCGCCTTTTGTTCAAGCCTCGTTCGCCAAGGCATCATAAAATTCAATCAATGTATCAGCGCATTTGAATTGTTGCCGGGGGCGCAAGCGCCTATCAGTCCGGCACCGGCCGCATGGCGCTTTCATCGCCTTGGCCGGCGGAGGTTTCCATGACAAAAGACGAATTCTGGGAAGGCGTGCGTGGCGGCTTTCCCATCATGCTGGCGGCGTCGCCCTTCGGCGCACTGTTCGGGGCGCTTGCGGTCGACAACGGCTTTACCATTGCCGATGCGGTGTTCATGAGCGCGACCGTTTATGCCGGCGCCAGCCAGATGGTCGGCATCGAGCTTTTCGGCAATCACGTCCAGCCCTGGTTGGTCGTGCTCTCGGTCTTTGCGGTCAACTTCCGCCACGTGCTCTATTCGGCCTCGATCGCCAAATATGTCCGGCACTTCACCTTCGGGCAGAAATTCCTGGCCTTCTTCCTGCTGGTCGATCCGCAATATGCCGAGACGGAGAAGCGCGGCGAGCGCGGCCTGCCGATCAGCTTTTCCTGGTATCTCGGCTTCGGCCTGGTGATCTACATTCCCTGGATCATCAACACGCTGGTCGGGGCGATCTTCGGGCAGATGATCGGTGATCCCAAGGCGATCGGCCTCGATGTGCTGCTGCCGGTCTACTTCATGGGGCTGGTCATGGGCTTCCGTAAGCGCGACCGGTTCCTGCCGATCGTCACCGTCTCGGCGCTTGCCTCGGTTGCGGGCATGCATTTCGTCGGCTCGCCCTGGCATGTGAGCATCGGGGCGCTCGCCGGCATCGTGCTTGCCGCCTGCCTGCCGCCGAGCGGGACGGCTGCCGCACCGACCGGCGTCGAGAAGGAGGCCTGAGCATGGACCCGCAACACCTCAACCTCATCTACCTGATCATTGCGGCTGCGGTCGCGACCTTCCTGACACGTGTCGGCGGCTACATCCTCATCACCCAGATGAAGCAGATCCCGCCACGGCTGGAAGCGGCGCTCAACGCCGTCCCGGCGGCGGTCCTGACGACGCTGGTGGCGCCGGCCTTCGTCTATGGCGGGCTCGACGTGACGATCGCCATGTTCGTCGCCTTCGCCATCGCGCTCGGCCTCAACCTGTCGACCCTGCGCATGCTCGTCATCGGCTGGGTGGTGGTGATGCTGATCCGGCATGTGGTGATGTAGGTCAGCCGTCCGCGACACCCGTTTTAATTGGCGGCGAAGGGCAGCTGGATTATCATTCTTCGGTTGCCGGAGAGGCACGACAAAGCCGCACGCGCCATCTGCGCTGCCTCTGCAAGGCGCGGCCTCCCGGCGGTGGAGGAGCGACCATGTTAACCAGGATCTCGATTGCCCTTTTGCTGGCGCTCGCGCCGGCAACCGCCTTAGCCAATCAATGCCCGACCATGATGGCTGCGATCGATGCGGCGATGCCGACTGCGAACCTATCCGAGGCCGACATGGCCAAGGTCAAAGAGTTGCGTGCCAAGGGCGAGGAACAACACAAGGCCGGTGATCACCCTGCCTCGGAGGCGACGCTCGGCGAAGCGAAGAAGCTGTTGGGAATCTAAGTGCAGAGGCCGGGTTCTCCGGCCCATTGCCGCCCCTTGAGCCTCGTAGCAAACAAGCGGCTGCGGGCGCGCAATGCCTGTTGCCTGGGCTCCCATTCAGGAGCCCAGGCGGAACGCCTGACTCAGCGTGAAAGCGCTTCCGTTGCGGCCTTCAGCCAGTCGCGGGTCTCGTCGCTGGTCAGCAGCGGCATCAGCTTTTCCCGCGTCTCGGCGTGATAGGCGTTCAGCCAATCCAGCTCCTCGTCGGTGAGCAGCGCCGGCAGCACCAGGCGGCGGTCGATCGGGCAGTAGGTGATGGTGTCGAAGCCGAGCATCGGCAGGTCGCCGCCTTCCACCATGGTCGCCGGCTGCACCACAATCAGGTTTTCGATGCGGATGCCGAAGGCGCCGGGGCGGTAGTAACCGGGCTCGTTGGAAAGGATCATGCCGGGCAGCAGCTCCTGGGTGGAAAGCCGGGCGATGCGCTGCGGACCTTCATGCACCGAGAGATAGGAGCCGACGCCGTGGCCGGTGCCGTGGGCGTAATCGGCGCCCGCCTTCCAGAGCGCGATGCGGGCCAAGGGGTCGAGATCGACGCCGCGCGACCCCTTGGGGAAACGGGCTATGCTGATCGCGATCATGCCCTTCAGCACCAGGGTGAAGAAGCGCTTCTGCTCTTCGGGAACCGCACCGATCGCCACCGTGCGGGTGATGTCGGTGGTGCCGTTGATGTATTGCGCGCCGGAATCGATCAGGAACATGGTGCCCGCTTCGATCGGCTGGTCGGTGGCGGTGGTGACGCGGTAGTGCATGATCGCCGCATGCGCGCCGGCGCCGGAGATCGTGTCGAAGGAGATGTCCTTGAGCGGGTTCTGCATGCGCTCGCCGACGGTGGCGCGGGCCGCTTCCAGCTGGTTGGTGGCGGCGATCTCGGTGACGGTTCCCGGCTGCTGGCTGTCGAGCCATGCCAGGAACTCGACCATGGCGGCGCCGTCCTGCAGGTGGGCGCGGGTCGACCCGTCGATCTCGGCCTTGTTCTTCTGGGCACGTGGCAGGCGGGCGGGATCGACCGCTTCGACCACCTTGCCGCCCTTGGAGCGGATCAGCTCGGAAATGGCGAAGGAGGCGAGGTCCGGGTCGATCATGACAGCGGCGCCGGCAGCACCGAGCGCTGCCAGGCTATCGTCGAAAGTCGAGGGCGCGACAATGTCGGCGATCTGGGTGAGGTAGGCTTCCTGCTCGATGCCAGTCTTGCGCTTGTCGAGGAAGAGCTCGGCGCGGCCGTCGGCGTGGATGATGGCGCGGGCCAGCGGATGCGGCGTATGCGGCACGTCGCTGCCGCGGATGTTGAAGGTCCAGGCGACGGAGGAGGGGTCCGTCAAGACCACGGCGCTGGCATCGGCCTTGGAAAGGCCCGCCGCGATTCTTGCGATCTTGTCCTTGGCGAGTTCGCCGGCATGCTCGATCGGCTGGATGCTGACCTTGCCGAGCGGTGCCGCGGGGCGGTTCGTCCAGATCTTGTCGAGCGGGTTGTGATCGAGGAAAACGAGCGAGCCACTGATGACGGCGAGCGCCTTTTCCAGCCGGCGGACTTCCGCGCCGGTGTGCAGCCAGGGATCGATGCCAAGCTTGAAGCCCTTGGCTCCGTGGTTTTCCAGCCAGAGATGCGGCGGCTCGCCGATGAGGTCGCCGCCAGTGAAAACGCTGCCGTCGACCTGTTCTTTCAGCTGCGTGACGTAACGTCCGTCGACGAAGACAACCGCTTCACGCCGCGTGACGAGGGCAACGCCGGCGGAGCCGGTGAAGCCGGTCAGCCAGGACAGACGCTCCGACGAGGCGGGTACGTATTCGCCCTGGAACTCGTCGGCGCGGGGCACGAGAAAGCCGTCGATGCCGAGGGCCGCGAAGGACGCGCGCAGGGCTTCGGTGCGCTCCTTGCCGAATTGCGGCGTGGAGGTGACTTCAAAAGACTGAAACATGGGGGAATTCCGGTAGATTGAGCGGTAAACCGCGGGAAAGATGTGCAGCCATGTTAGCGGAAATCGCCCTTGCCGGGAAAGAGGCGATATCCTGCGATCCAGCACACAGCGACTCTTCTGGTTGCAGTTTGATGAGAGAGCAATTGCTCATTTATAATACATATGCGCTCAGTGCATGGCACCCATGCCAAGAAGCCTCTTTCTCTATCGGAATAATAGTTTATAAGCCGCCTCAACGAACACGGACGAACATCCGGTGGTTCAAAAGACTGCGGTTCCGAGAATAGTTGGTCATTCTGTTCTCCTCCTCCCTCAAGGGTGGCCAGCTTCGGAACGGTAGACGCCCGCTCGAGCACTCCTCCTCCTCAGGCTCGCGGGCATGGTTGGCCAAAAGCCAGCCAGCAGGCGATGCCCCTGGCATCGCCTTTGTTTCGAAAGGCCGCCCGTCATGATGGACGTGGCGGCCTTTTCGTTTTTTCCTGGCTTGCTTCTGTCGCCGTCACGCCGATGCTCGCGGCATTTCTCGTGAAGCTTCTTGCATAGGCGCTGCGGCCAACAGCCGGCGCGGCAATCCGCATTTGCCCCTCACCCTAACCCTCTCCCCGCAGGCGGGGCGAGGGGACGTGCCCGATAGCGGCCGTCATGCGCTGGGGCTTTCGCTGCCTGTCGGGGCGCGGCTGAAAGCAGCCGCAACGAGTCGGAAGTTAACCGGTGGATGAAGCGGTGCGGCAGGTCCCTTCGCCCCGCATGCGGGGAGAAGGTTCCGGCAGGCGGATGAGGGGCAGCTTCAAGCGTCCGCGCCTACGCCTCACTTCTCCAAATGAATCGTCACCCAGCCGTTCCGCCAGATGGTGCGCACGTGGCGCAGGTGCTGGCCGTTGTAATGGGCAAGCACCTTCCAGCGCTGTTCGGCGAGAATGCCGGACAGGATCACCGAGCCGCCGGGGGCGAGATTGGCGACGAGCTGCGGCGCCATCTTCATCAGCGGGCGCGCGAGGATGTTGGCGATGATCAGATCGAACGGGCCGTTGGTGCTGAAGGCGGTCGAGTGGAAGCCGGGGGCCGTGGCAAAGGTCATGCCGGTGACGACGCCGTTGACCCGGGCGTTTTCTTCCGCGACGCGGGTGGCGATCGGGTCGATGTCGGTGGCAAGCACCGGCACGTGCATGAGCTTCCAGGCGGCGATTGCGAGCACGCCGCTGCCGGTACCAAGGTCGAGCACGTTGCGCACGGTGCGGGTGCGGGCAACCGTGGCGATCACTTCGAGGCAGCCGGCGGTGGTGCCGTGATGGCCGGTGCCGAAGGCCTGGCCGGCATCGATCTCGATGGCGATCTCGCCGGTCTTCACCTTGTCGCGGTCATGCGAGCCGTGCACGACGAAGCGGCCGGCGCGCACGGGCGCCAGCCCCTCGAGCGACTTGGCGATCCAGTCGATATCCGGCAGCACTTCGCGCTCGATCGGGAGATGGGCGAAGTCTTCGGCCAGTGCGTCAGTGAGGCGTTCGTTCACGCTCTCCTCGTCGACTGCCATCATGTAGATCGAGGCTTCCCAGACGTCGCGCTTTTCATCGACCTCCGTCGTGCCGATGGCAAAGTCCTCTTCGCCGAAGACTTCGCTCAGGCGGTCGAGCACGGCTTCCGCCTGCTTCTCGGTGGTGGTGACGAAAAGTCTGATCTCGCTCAAGGCCCTGTCCTTCGGCTGGGAAATCCGCCGCCCGCATCAAACCGTTGAGGGGTGCGCTAAGCGTCGGCAATCGTGCGCTGTGCGCTATCACGATTGCCCCGCAAACGCAAAGCGCCGGGCAGGGCCGGCGCTTGCAATCGATCGGTCAAGGGCGCGTGTTAGCCCTTGGTCAGATTTTCCAGCTTCTTGACCGCTGTTTCCGGGTTTTCCTCATAGGCGATGGTGCCGGAGAAATGGCCGTTGGCGTCGAGCAGGAACACGGAGGCCGTGTGGTCCATCGTGTAGTCGCCGTTGGGCTGGGCAGCGTCGACCGGCACCTTCTTGGCGTAGACGCGGAAACCCTTGACCATCTCCATCACCTTGTCGGCCGGGCCGGAAATGCCGGTGATGCGCTTGGAAACGTTGGAGACGTACTGGCCGAGGATTTCGGGCGTGTCACGCTCGGGATCGACGGTGATGAAATAGGCCTGCAGCTTGTTGCCTTCCGGGTCGACCTTTTCCAGCCAGCCGTTCAGTTCGAACAGCGTCGTCGGGCAGACTTCCGGGCAATGGGTGAAGCCGAAGAAAAGCGCGGTCGGCTTGCCGGTAAACGCCTTCTCGGTAATCTCCTTGCCGTCCTGCGAGACCAGCGTGAAGGGAACGCCGAAGGGGCCGGTGGCGGCCTCCTGCTTCGACTGGGTCATTTCATAGGTCAGCCACCCCAAGATGCCCGCCATGACGACGACGGCGGCCCAGAGGACGATGCGGATGGTTTTCATGCGTGCTACCGATTTTGTTGGGGCCGAAGACGGCCATGTCCGGTTGATAGGCCCTTGATACCGCCTTCACCGGGGCCGCGCAAATGGGACAATTGCCGCAGGTTGTGGCCGCGGAGGTGCTCTCAGCCCCTCATCCGGCCTGCCGGCCACCTTCTCCCCGCAGGCGGGGCGAAGGAACCTCGCCGGACCGTCTCGTTCCAATCGCTGCACTAACATTCGAGGCGAAGAACCGTGCGGTTGCGCCGCTGATGCTCCCGTCCCCTCTCCCCGCAAGCGGGGAGAGGGTTAGGGTGAGGGGCGGAGGCGGGCCTCGAAGCTGTCGGGCCGTCCTAGAAGCACCAGGAAAGGCCGGATTGGGCGAGCGCCAGGAAGATATCGGCGCCATTTTCGATCCAGCCGCGGAAGGCGAGCAGGAGCACAACCGCAATCGCAGCCGCAAGGCTTGCGGCAAGGGGAAGGCGGATCGAGCGCTGGGTCTTCGTGTTCATGGCGTCATCATAACAGCTCGCGCGGCAAGGGGAAGCCGGGCGATTTGCCGGGTGCGGCCGGAGGCGCGTTCCGGTCGGTGCAGGAAACGGTGGAAAACCGCGCCTGAGGTTCCATTCGATTGTGCCCGCAAATGCCGGGAAACCAGAGCTTGCAGCATATGCGCAAACATTGAAATAGCCGATTTCGCTGGGGATTGGGCGACCGCCTTAGCGAATGCTTAAGGTCTGTTTGACACTGTTTTTCCACGCGGTCGGAGTGTTCGTGCTCCGATATGACATGAGGTCAGCCAGCTTTATCGGCCCCGGTTTTCCGTATCGATCGTAGGAGGACTCCGCTTCACGCGGATCCGTGACCATGGACTCCCTATGACTGCCACATCTCCTTCCCTGAAACGCAATCTTTCCGTGAGCCAGCGGCTGGCGACGCTTGCCGGCGCCGCTTTTGTCGGCTTCGGCTCCGTGCTCGGGGTGGGCTGGTACCAGGGCGGCCAAGCCAATAACGCCTTGCAGGGCGCTGTCGCGGCGCAGAACGGGCTGACGACCGTCGATGAGGTCCATCTGGCGACGACCAATCTCGTGCTCAACGCGATGGATAGCATCATCGACAGAGAAGAGGGCGCGATCCAGCCGGCGCGCGCCGCCAGCATTGCCGAGATCCTGAAGCTGCTCGAAACGAAGTCCGTTGAGATCCAGGCGCTTGCCAAGCTCTTGGGCCGGAGCGAGGTGCTTTCGACCTTCGACGCCGATGTCGCGGAACTGCGCAAGGCGATCGGCACCGACCTGAAGACGCTGATCGAAGGCAAGGCTTCGGCCGACGACTTCGGCAAGATCGACGATGCGATCGACGGCGCCGGCGAACGGGTCGCCACGGCTTTGACCGGACTTTCCGAAGCGGCGACCGAGTTGGTGCAGACGCGCGTTGCCGAGGCGCGCACTGTGTCCGACCAGGCGTTCCAGCTTCAGGTGGCGGCTGGGCTGCTGGCGATGGCGACGCTGCTTTATCTGCTCTGGTTCCACGGCAGCACGCTCCGCGCCGGCATCCTCGGCCTGCGCAACGGCATGCAGCGGATCCAGAACGGCGATCTTTCAACCAAGGTCGAGGCGCTCGACCGCGGCGACGAAATCGGCGCGATGGCGCGCTCGGTCGATCTCTTCCGTCTTTCGGCCATCGAGAAGCAATCGCTCGAACAGAGCGCCGCACTCAGCCGGCGGGAAATCGAGAAGGAACGCGAAGATCAGCAGAGCGAGCGCGAGGAAGCGGTGCGCCGTATCCAGGCGGCGATCGACAATCTCGGCCGTGCCCTGACCCAGCTTGCCGATGGCGATCTTGCCGTGGCGATCGAGCGGCCCTTCGACGGCAATCTCGATCAGCTCCGCCAGAACTTCAACCAGACGGTCGAGCGGCTGCGCGTGGTGCTTTCGAGCGTCAAGGAGAATGCGCTCTCGATCGAATCGAACGGTCGCCAGATGCGCACGGCCGCCGACGATCTCGCGCGCCGCACCGAACGACAGGCGGCCTCGCTGGAACAGACGTCGGCTGCCCTCGACGAAATCACCGTCACGGTCCGCACCGCGACCCAGCGCGCCGAAGAGGCAAGCCGCATGGTCGGCGAGACGCGCACCAATGCGGAGGAATCCGGCCGCATCGTCGGTGAGGCGATCGCCGCCATGGCGCGGATCGAAAGCGCCTCGAACGAGATCGGCAAGATCATCAACGTCATCGACGAGATTGCCTTCCAGACCAACCTTCTGGCGCTGAATGCCGGCGTTGAGGCGGCCCGCGCCGGTGAGGCCGGCAAGGGCTTTGCGGTCGTGGCGCAGGAAGTGCGCGAACTGGCGCAGCGCGCCGCCGGTGCCGCCAAGGATATCAAGGCGCTGGTCAGCCGCTCCGGCAACGAGGTCGGCAGCGGCGTCAAGCTCGTCCAGGCGACGGGCGAAGCGCTCGGCCGGATCGGTGCCGATGTCGCACGCATCAACGAACACATGACCTCGATCGTCATGGCTGCGCGCGAACAGTCGACCGGCCTCAACGAGATCAGCACCGCCGTCGGCCAGCTCGACCAGATGACGCAGCAGAATGCCGCGATGGTCGAGCAGACCAACGCGTCGAGCCACACGCTGGCGCAGGACGCCGAGCGTCTGACCGGCCTCGTCGGCCAGTTCCGCGAAGGCCACACGATGCAGCGCGCCATGCCCACCTTGGCGCCGGCCCCGGTGGCGCCGCCGGCAAGGGCGGCAATTGCTTCGGTGCAGACGAAAGCCCCTTCGGCTTCTGCCGTTCAACGGCCGGCCGCCAAGGGCACCGGCGAACCGGTGCCGCTGCGCAAGATCGGCACCGCCAAAATGGCCTCGTTTCCAACTCCATCTCCCGCAAAGGCCCTGATGGGCAAGCTGGCGGGCGCATTCGGCAACAAACCGGGCTCTGTGCCGTCGACGACGGCTTCCGGTGAAAACTGGGAAGAATTCTGATCATGACCAACGCACTCAAGCAGTCCGGTGCCTATCTCGAAATCGTGTCGTTCCATCTCGGCGACCAGGAATTCTGCATCGATATCATGGCGATCCGCGAAATCCGCGGCTGGGCGCCGGTGACGCCGATGCCGCACACGCCGCCTTACGTGCTCGGCCTCATCAACCTGCGCGGCGCGGTGATCCCGGTGATCGACATGGCCGCCCGCCTCGGCATGAAAATGACGGAGCCGTCGGAACGCTCGGCGATCATCGTCACCGACATCGCCGGCAAGCTCGTCGGCCTGCTGGTCGAGCAGGTCTCCGACATGATGACGATCAAGAGCGAAGCCCTGCAGCCCGCGCCGGAGATCATTCCGGAAGCGCAGCGTGCCTTCTGCCGCGGCATCGTCGCTCTCGAAAAGACGATGGTCTGCTTCCTCAACCTCGACACGGTCATTGCCGACGAGCTGGCCCAGGCCGCCTGAGTTCGACACCTGGCAGAGTTGACGGGCACCCCGGCGGGATCTCCGCCGGGGTGTTTTTCGTTTCGGCAGGTAGTGGATCGCGCCGGTCAAATTAAACTTCGGCAATGATCTTCACGCTTGGGCGATACCATTGTGACAAATCGTCATGTGGCGAGCTGGAATACTTGTACTAACTTACCGTTGTTGCTGGGTGCCCGAACGGAGGCCGGGTGCTCGGTCCCGACAACAGGAGTTGGACTCATGACAATCTCTGTAAGGAAACTTGTAGCCGCGCTCTCCGTAACGATGTTGATGGCTGGCCCGGCTCTGGCTGATAGCTACTATCAGGGCATCGACGCCAACAATCCTCCCGGAACGCGGAACACGCAAAAGGCCATGCCGCTGATGAAGCGGCCCTCTGCCACGGTTGACACGATGTCGACGGGCAGCATCAACAGAACCTCCACACCGACCCCCGTCTATCGCGATCGTCAGCCTTTCGGCGGCTATCAGGGCGGTGACGGCGAATATTATCAGGGCATCGTCCCGCCGAACTCCTACTAGAGCAGCGGAAGTGGAATGGGGTGCTCCCAGACACTTCGCCCTGTTCCGCCCTGATGAGGTTTCGCGAGCGCCCGTGAAGGGGCGGGCGCTTCGCACCCTTTGAGACGGATATCCTTGCAGGCTGACGCAGGCGGCAGGGGAGCGCTTACTGCGGCTTTCCGTTCTGCCAGGTCACCGTCTGGCCGTAGAGCGGAATGGTGGAGATCGACATCTTGGCCGAGCCGTCGGTCAATTCACGCGAATGCGCGAGATAGATCAGCGTATCGTTCTTCCGGTCGTAAATCCTTGTGACCAGCAGGTTCTTCCAGACAAGCGAAAGCCCTGAGCGAAACACTTCCTCGCCTTCCTTCGATAGCTCGATGTCGCCGATTTCGATCGGGCCGGTCTGCCGGCAGGCGATCGAGTTGTTCGATGGGTCCTCGAACCAGTTGCCGTTCTTCAGCCTGTCGATGACGCTGCGGTCGAAATAGGTGACGTGGCAGGTGACGCCCTTGATCTTCGGGTCGGTGACGGCATCGATCATGATATCGTTTCCGAGCCAGTCGACGCCGACCTCGCCGACCGTTTCGGCGCGGGCGGGCAGGGCGGTTACCGTAAAGGCGGCGAGACCGGCAACGAAGAGAGCGCGAACAGCACGCAACATGGATGTCCTCCTGCAGCGACGCGCGTCACTGAGACGCGTGAGAGGTCGCCGTAGCGTTTCGATGGCTGCATGTTTCGTCCGCGAATCGGTTGCGGTCCAAGGAGACATGCATTGGCCAAGCTCACATAGGTTCGGGAAGCGGCATTACAAGCCGCGGGGGTCAGTCAGCCGGTATCGCGCAGCAGCCGCGGCTCGAAGCTTCGGCTATCGGCGGCACGCATCTGTGCGGCTGCGGCCGCCAGCGCCCGCGCGCTCGCGTCCGGCTGGAAGCGGCCGGCAATCGTGCAGCGGTCGCGCCCGTCGGCCTTGGCGTCATAGAGCGCCATGTCGGCGCGGATCATGATGTCACTGATCGTGTCGCCCGGCACAGCCTCGGCAAGACCGATGCTCACCGTCAGCCGGATCGGCCGATCGAAGCGGCCGATCGGCGTGTCGCGCACCACGCGGCCGATCTCCTCGGCAAGCGTAAAGGCGGCATCTTCCGTGCAATTGGGCAGGACGATGCCGAACTCTTCGCCGCCGATGCGCCCCAGCGTGCCGCGGCCGGTGAGACAGGTGGCGACGGTGCCGGCAAAATGGCCGAGGGCGGCATCGCCAACCGCATGGCCATAGCGATCGTTGATCTGCTTGAAATAATCGAGATCGAGCAGCAGGAAGGATACCGGCTGTTGCCGCGCGAGACTGGTGGTGAGGGCGCGCTGGCCGAGATCGAGCAGGGCACGCCGTGACAGAGCGCCCGTCAGCTCGTCGCGGGCGATCGTGGTCTTGAGCTCGGTGATTACCCGGTTCTGGATCATCAGGATCACGCCCAGGAACAGTGCAGGCAGGTAGAAGTAACGCATGACGGCGCAGGCGAAATCCCAGCTGACGGGTGCAGGCGAAACCGATGCGGTCGCGTGGGCGGCGGGCGAAAACACGGTGACCGCGAGCAGCGTCGAGCAGCCGGTTGCCACGCAGGCGATGACGCAGAGCCGCTCTATCGGCCCGGGCGCCTGGCGCCGGTGCTGCGAACAGACGGCGATGATCAGCACGAAGGCGGCGGCAATGCCGATGACGGAGAGCGCATGCAAGGTGGTGCTCATGGCACCGAATGCGGCGATCAACAGCGCGACGAACGCCATCGACGCGGCCGCGACGAGGGACGTCGAGGTGCGTCTCTGAACGCCGAGTGCGTGGTGAAAGCCGCAGAGCACGAGCAGGCAGGCGCCGGCCAGGAACACGAAGCCGATCAGGGACAGAGGCTGCAGCGTCGGAAACGCGGAGAGCATCATGAACAGGGTCGCGGCACTGGCCACCGCACAGGCCGCGGCGAAGTCCGTGCCGCCCTCGATCATCGAGGCCCGCAGCGAAATCAGGACCGGGAGCATCGCCAGGAGGGCAATGATCGATATGGCAGGGAGAAAGCTCATTTCGAAACGGCCTGTCGTGCTAAAGTCAACAAAGGCGGCTTGCGTCTCAGCCAGATATGCAAGGCCAATTGGTAGCGAGGGCGCCTTAACGAAACCCGGTGGAATCCGTTGCAATTTTACCGATTGGTCGGGATTGGCACGGTTGTTCACATGCGCACCCCGGCAACCGATAGATGGTGGATTGTCCCGGCCTTCAGGCGCGCCAGGATAAGAGACCCGTGGATGTCCTTTGGCCGATGCGAGGACCGCGCGAGACGACCTGGAAACCGGGCCTGACAGCAAACGCCGGACGCGGGGGAACCCGAGCGGGTTTTCCTCATTTCGCGTCTGCGGGCCAAGTTCCTCCTCGTCCACTGGACGGGGATCCGACCCGCGGCGGCGGTGGAAACCTGGGAGAGATGAGGTGTTTACGGGAACATGGCTCTTCGAAGACAGGGCGGATGCCGGACGGCAGCTCGCTGAGACGATCGCGGGCGAGACGCTGATCGATCCGCTGCTGGTGGCGCTGCCGCGCGGCGGCGTGCCGGTTGCCTATGAGATCGCGGTTCGCATCGGCGCGCCGCTCGACATCTTGATCGTCCGCAAGATCGGCGCGCCGGGGCACGCGGAATTCGGGCTCGGCGCGCTGGTCGACGGCGAGGAGCCTGAACTGGTTCTCAACCGCCAGGCGATCCGGCTAGTGCGTCCGGCAAAGGGCTATCTGGAGGCGGAAACCCAACGCCAGCATGCCGAAATCCTGCGGCGCCGTACCCTTTACTTCGGCGATCGCACGCCGGTCTCACCCAGGGATCGTGACGTGATCCTCGTCGACGACGGAATTGCCACCGGCGGGACCGTGCGCGCGGCGATCAGGGCGTTGCGGCGGGCAAGCCCACGCCGCCTGATCCTTGCGGTTCCGGTGGCGCCGAAAAGCGAAATCGCCGAGCTGCGCAGCTCCGTCGACCTCGTCATCTGCCTCGCCACCCCCTTTGCCTTCCGCGCCGTCGGCCTGCACTACCGCGACTTCGAGCAGACGAGCGATGAGGAAGTGATCGCGTTGATGAAGAAGGCACGGCGGGAAGACGAGAGTTGAATGCGTCGACGCTGGCGCCTCGGTTGCCGTGAACGCCGAAACCCGTCCGAATAGTTGCATGAAGCGCGCTCACCCGTATTGCAACGGCAGGCCTCACGCGCCACATTCCCGGCGCGTGATGTTGGCGGAGTGGGCGCCGGAGGAGGCGACCCCGAGGAGAGATTATGGCCGCGAAGCTGGAAATTGGAAAGACGCTCGAGGATTTCTGTCGTCCGGAGCGCATGGCGCTGGTCGTCTACGACATGCAGGTGGGTATCACCAGGCAGATGAAGAATGGCGCCGAGATTACCGGCCAGGTGCTGAAGGTGCTGGATGCAGCGCGGGCAGGCGGCTTTCCGGTGATCTTCCTTCGGCACCTCTCAATGCCGAAGCCGCTGATGGGCGCCTTCCAGATGCGCCAGGCGATGGCGTGGCAGCGGACGGACGATCCGGATGCGGTGCATCCCTGGTTCCTGCGCGGCACGCCGGGCTTCGAGCTCGTGCCGGAGCTTGCGCCCCGCGAGGACGAGGCGATCCTCGACAAGATCACGTTCTCCGCCTTCGAGGGCACGCCACTTGCCATGATCCTGCGTGATCTCGGGCTCACCTCCTTTGCGATTTGCGGCATCGCCACCGAAATCGGCATCGACCCGACCGTGCGCCACGCCACCGACCTTGGCCTGGTGCCGATCGTCGTGCGCGACGCCTGCGGGGCAGGGCATCACGAGGCGGGCGAGCGCTCGATGGAAAACATCGTCTTCATGGGCGATGCGATCATGACCGATGTGGCGGCGATCACTTCGGCGATGGCCAAAGGGCGATGACCAGAGGGTAGGGCGGCAGTGCCTCTCCATCCAATCGATCATGGGACCGACAATGACAGACAATCTCCGCATCCGCCCGCTCGCCAGGGCCGACTATGAGCAATGGCTGCCGCTCTGGGATGGCTACAACGCCTTTTACGGCCGATCCGGCGAAACGCGCTCGACCCCGCGATCACTGCCATGACCTGGTCGCGCTTCTTCGATGCCTATGAGCCTGTTCATGCGCTGGTGGCCGAGAGCGAGGGGCGGCTGATTGGGCTCACCCATTACCTCTTTCACCGCAGCACGACGGCGATCCAGCCGAATTGTTATCTGCAGGACCTCTTCACCAACACGCAGGCACGCGGAAAGGGCGTCGGGCGGGCACTGATCGAGGGCGTCTACGAGGCGGCGCGGGCGGCCGGCTCGCCACGGGTCTATTGGCAGACGCACGAGACCAACGAGACGGCGATGGCGCTCTACGACAAGGTGGCGGAGAAGTCGGGATTTATCGTCTATCGCAAGATGGTTTGAGGCGCTTACGGCGCGTCGCGATCTTTTCGCACGACGTTATCGCAAAACTGCTGCGCACGGCGCGGCAAAGCGGTGTGCGGCACCTCACATATCCGCCTTTGCGAGGTTGCCGACTTCGTTTGTACCGGCGCTCGGCAACTGCATGGTCCAGATTTCGGTCAAGCCGAAGCCCTTGATGTCTTCATGGCCCGAGCATTCGAATTGGAAGTGCTCGTTCAGGCGCCGCCTGATCTCCGCGGTCGTCGTGATGCAACCGGGCTTGCCGATCGCTTCCAGGCGCGCGGCAAGGTTCACCGGCGCCCCCCAGACGTCGTAGGCGTATTTCGTTCGCCCAAGCACGCCGGCCGTTACCGATCCCGACGCCATGCCGGCGCGAAGCCTCAGCACGACATCGTAGCGTTCGCCGATCTCGCGGGCAGCGGCGATGGCGCCGAAGCCGAACGCGGCGGCCGCCTTCTCGGGGGCAGGGTGTCGGGCGGGCACGCCGGCCACGGCAAGATAGGCATCGCCAATGGTCTTGATCTTCTCAACACCGACCGCCGCCGCCAGCCTATCGAATTCGCTGAAGAGTTCGTTGAGCAGGCTCACGGTCCTTTCCGGTCCCAGGCTGTTTGACAGGCTCACGAACTGGACGATGTCGGTCAGGACTACGGTCGCGTGCTCGAATTCGTCGATGATCGTTTCCCGCTCATTCCTAAGCAGGCGCGCCACGATCTCGTCCGGCATGATCGACGCCATGAGGCGGGCCAGCCGCCCTTGTGCTTCTCTCGCCAGGTGGAAGGCATAGTAGATCGTGGCGAAGCACATGAGGGTGAGGGTGACGATCGACGAGGAATAGATGAGCTGCAGGAAGCCGCTGGCGTCATAGACGCCTGACCGCGCCTCCGGGAACGCGATGGATGCCGCGATGACCGTGATCGTGGCCGTGGCGCTCAAGACCGCCACCAGGGCGACGTTCTGGAACCCAAGGATCGCGAAGGCGACCGGCGTTGCGCCGAGCAGCGTCAAAAGCACGCCGGAGTCTCTGCCGACATAGGAGGCGATCCACACGAGGATCACGACGCAGATCCCGAATTCCCAAAGCCCTGATGCCACGCGCCCGAACCGATGAAAGAGGGGCGTCAGCGCGGCGGCCGCCGCCAGAGCGAGATTGGCATAGACGAGCGGGACCAGACTTGGTTCGCCGTGGAGTGCGTAGATGAGAGCAAAGCCCGTGGTGGTGACGACGATCACGCACGCCGCGACATTCGCAACGAGAATGCCTTCGCGGTCATCCTCGGCAGCATTTGAAGCGCCTACCTCCAGCAGGCCGCGAACAGCGCTCGTCCAGGACATGTCTCCATCCACTTCGCGTCGAGGGAGATCGGTACAAGGTTTCGTTCAAACGCGAGAATTGTGCCTGCAATTATTAGTGCACTTCGCCGGTCGACGCCATGAGATCGACGGTTGCGCGGTCACTGGGGAATGCACGCGAGGAGGGCTCTGACCTCCTCACACCTTCTCGACAAACCCATCCAGCACGCGCTTCTGGCCGGCGCGGTCGAAGTCGATGGTGAGCTTGTTGCCTTCGATCGCGGCGATGTTGCCGTTGCCGAACTTGATGTGGAAGACGCGGTCGCCGACCGAGAAGCGCGAGGGTTCCGTGGCTGTCGATTTTGCCACCAGCTCGCCGTCGATCGTGCGGCCGCGCGGGCCGCTTTCGCCGTAGCCGATGCGTTCGACCGCGTGGCCGGAGCGGGTGCCCCAGTTGTCGCGGGTGGCGTCGGAACGGTGCTGCTGGGCGCGCTTCCAGCCCGGTGTCGAATAGGTGTTCTGGAAGGGATCGGCCTTGTCGAAGCGTGACTGGCCGTAACCGCCGCGGCCATAGCCGCCATAGGATTGCTCGCTCTCGGCCACGTCGACATGGGCGAGCGGCAGCTCTTCGAGGAAGCGCGAGGGCAGCGTCGATTGCCAAAGGCCGTGGATGCGACGGTTGGAGACGAACCAGATGTGGCAGCGGTGCTTGGCGCGGGTGATGCCGACATAGGCAAGGCGCCGTTCTTCTTCCAGGCCGGAGCGGCCGCCTTCGTCGAGCGCGCGCTGGTGCGGGAAAAGGCCTTCCTCCCAGCCGGGCAGGAAAACGGTGTCGAACTCCAGCCCCTTGGCCGAGTGCAGCGTCATGATCGACACGGCGTCGAGGTTTTCGTTCTGCTCGGCATCCATGACGAGGGCGACGTGTTCGAGGAAGCCGCGCAGGCTCTCGAAGGCTTCCATCGAGCGGATGAGTTCCTTGAGGTTTTCCAGCCGTCCGGGGGCCTCGGCCGACTTGTCGTTCTGCCACATGGCGGTATAGCCGCTCTCGTCGAGGATCTGCTCGGCAAGCTCGGTGTGCACGGTGGTTTCCAGCAGGCTCTGCCAGCGGCGGAAATCGGTGACGACGTCGAAGAGGGCTTTCCGCGCCCTCGGCTTCAACTCGTCGGTCTCGATGATGTCACTGGCGGCAGCCAGCATCGGGATATCGCGAGCGCGGGCATAGTCGTGCAGGGTGCGCACGGTGGTGTCACCGAGGCCACGCTTCGGCGTGTTGACGATGCGCTCGAAGGCGAGGTCGTCGGCCGGCTGGCAGACGAGGCGGAAATAGGCCATCGCATCGCGGATTTCGAGGCGCTCGTAGAAGCGCGGGCCGCCGATGACGCGGTAGTTGAGGCCAAGCGTGACGAAGCGGTCTTCGAACTCGCGCATCTGGAACGATGCGCGCACCAGGATCGCCATGTCGTTGAGCTTGTGGCTCTTGCGCTGCAGCTGTTCGATTTCCTCGCCGACGGCGCGGGCCTCCTCTTCGGAATCCCAGGCGGCGTGCACCTGCACCTTCTCATCATCCGGATCGGTGCGGTCGGTAAAGAGCGTCTTGCCGAGACGGCCCTCATTGTGGGCGATCAGGTGGCCGGCGGCACCGAGGATGTGCTCGGTCGAGCGATAGTTGCGCTCGAGCTTGATGACCTTGGCGCCCGGGAAATCCTTCTCGAAGCGCAGGATGTTGTCCACTTCCGCGCCGCGCCAACCATAGATCGACTGGTCGTCGTCGCCGACGCAGCAGATGTTGATCTGCTGCTGTTTGTTCGCGCTCACGCTGTCGCCGCTGCGCGGCTCGCTCCGCGGGCGCGCGCCATCAGGCGCGGCGGCCGCTTGGCCTTGCCGGGCTGCACCCGGATTCGCGGTGTTTGATTGCCGGGGCCGCTGGGCCAAGAGCCGTAGCCACATGTACTGCGCCGTGTTGGTATCCTGGTACTCGTCTACGAGGATGTAGCGGAACTTGTCGTGATAATCCTTCAGCACGTCCGCATGGTTACGGAAGATGCGGATCGGGTGCAGGAGCAGGTCGCCGAAGTCGCAGGCGTTCAGCGTCAAGAGCCGGTTCTGATAGGCGGCGTAGAGTTCGCGGCCCTTGCCATTGGCAAAGGCGCGGGCGTCGCCCTCGGGGATCTGGGCGGGATCGAGGCCCTTGTTCTTCCAGCCGTCGATCATGCCGGCGAACTGCTTGGCCGGCCAGCGCTTGTCGTCGATGCCTTCGGCCTGGATGAGCTGCTTGATCAGCCGCACCACGTCATCGGTGTCGAGAATGGTGAAATCGGAGCGCAGGCCGACGAGCTCGGCATGGCGACGGAGCAGCTTGACGCCGATCGAGTGGAAGGTGCCGAGCCAGGGCATGCCTTCGACCGCATGGCCGACGAGCACGCCGATGCGCTCCTTCATCTCGCGCGCCGCCTTGTTGGTGAAGGTCACCGCAAGGATTTGCGAAGGGAAGGCACGGTTGGTCGAAAGGATGTGGGCGATGCGGGTCGTCAGCACGCGGGTCTTGCCGGTGCCGGCGCCGGCAAGCACAAGCACGGGACCGTCAAGCGTTTCGACCGCCTCGGCCTGTTCCGGGTTGAGGCCGGAGAGATAATCCGGGCGCGGCTGGGCGCGATCGCGCGCCGCCATGGCGCGCGCGGCAATACCGCCGGCGGCGGGGATACCTCCGGGGGCTGGCGGCTGCTTGCGCGGCGCCGGCTCCTCGTCGAAGAAAGGAATGTCGTCGAAACCACTCATCATGCGGCTCAATGTAGTGATTCGGTGGGGAAAGGCCAGAAAGGATGTTCTTCTTTTATTCCGTTTTCTGCGCCAGCCGCACCAAGCCTGTGGAAAGACAGGCGATTTCGAGACCGCTTATTCTTGGTCGCACGTTTTGATTTGTCGCATGTCGTATCGCAAAACCGCTGCGCACTTTTGCGCGACATGCTTTATCCCGCCGTCTTATCAAAGACGGTATCGACCGGGACCTGCAGCGCTGTGGCAAGCTGGTTGGTGCGGGCGGCGAGCGAGATCACCCGCAAGAGGTCCGCGTGCTCGGCATCGCTCAGGCCCTTCGCCCTTGCCGCGGCCGTATGGGAATGGGCGCAGTAGCCGCAGCCATTGGTGACGGACACGGCGATATAGAGCATCTCTTTCACCAGCGGATCGAGCGCAGAAGGCGTTGCCATCACCGCCTTGACGTCGCCCCAGGTCTGCTCCAGCAGGCCCGGGTCGAAGGCGAGCCACAGCCACATATTGTTGATGAAATCGGATTTGCGCGTGGCGCGGATATCGTCGAACACGGCTTTGACGCGCGGGTCGGCTTCCGGGTTCTTCGGCGGCGTAACGGTGCTCATGGGCTCTCCTGCATGGTGCTGCCGGCGGCCCTGCGCCGCCGGATTTGAAGAGTATGGATCAAGCAAGGGCGAAGACGCGCGCCGGGCCGCCGGTGCCGCCGCGATGCTTCGGCGCGCCGAGAATGAGCGTCGCGCCCTTCACCGGCAGCTTGTCGAGGTTGGCGGCGGCCTCCAGCCCCCAGCGGCCCTCGGGCAGCCAGGCATAATGCGTGGCGAAATCCGGCGAGGGGCCATGGTCTAGCGAAAGCGTGTCGACGGCGATGCCGGCGGCCTTGCTCTCTTCGAGCAGGTATTTCGCCGCTTCGACATGGAAGCCGGGGAAGTGCAGTTTGCCGCCGCCATCGGCATTGCGGAACTTTTCCGTGCCCATATGCGCGGCCCAGCCCGAAAGCATGGCGACGCAGGCGTTTTCCGGGATCTCGCCATTGGCGGCGACCCAGGCCTTGAGGTCGTCGGGCGTCACCTGCGCATCGGCGTCGGCCGCGGCTTTTTCGCGTATGTCGACGATCACGAGCGGCACGACGAGTTTTTCCACCGGCAGCTCGGCGACCGACAGGCCATCGGCGGAGAAGTGCAGGGGCGCATCGACATGGGTGCCGGTGTGTTCGTTTATGCGCAGTTCGAACAGATTGAACTTTTCTTTGGCGTAGCTGAACTTTTGCTCGCGGAAGAACTGCTGCTGGCCGAAGAAGGTCGGGAAATCCTCGTGCAGCTCATGGGTCAAGTCCGTGACATTACTATGTCCCTGAGCCAATGCCGGGGGTGCCGCACCGGTGCTCGCCAAGGCAAGGCCGGCAGTTCCAACTGCTGCGGCCTTGAAGAAGCTGCGGCGAGACAGCATGCGCGCCTTCACTGTTTCCATCACACAGACATCGCACATCGTTCTTGCTCTCCTTCAAGAAACTTGAAAACCAGACGGCGAAACCGCTCGAAAAAGCGGCCGGCGGTTGCAGGATAGCGCGACCGAAGCCGCTGTAAATGCCGGCCTATGCAGCAAAGTGCGGTTCACGCTGAAAGCTGCGCTGGAATTGCTCTGCACGTCATCATGCCGCCACCAAAATCGCTTTTATTACAATTGCGTAATGATGGCATTCCGTCATTGCCCCGACACGCGCGAACGGGGATACTCCGCCCAATCGGAACGAACCGCCGGCCGCGCCGCGCTGGGGCGTGTTTTATGCTTAATCTGGAGACTTGAATGCGGGTTTGGAAACAGCTTGCGGTGAGCGCCGCTGTGCTTCTCGTGGGCGCAACCGTCTGGGTGCGGTTCGTGCCCGGCGCAGGCGAAACGCTCGCCGCCATCGGCGTTTCGCACCCGCTGATCGATGCCCTGTCCAAGCCCGGCGCCGGTGGCGGTGAGGGTGGCGAGCGCGGCAATGGCCGCGGCCAGGGTGGCAACAATGCCATCCTCGTCATGGTCCGGCCTTCGGCGACCGCTGTCGTCAACGACCGGCTGAACGCGATCGGCAACGGCGAAGCGATCCACTCGGTCACCGTGACGCCGACGGCAACCGGCAACCTCACCGAAATTCTCGTCCGCTCCGGCGAAAAGGTGGCCCAGGGCCAGGTGATCGCCAAGCTCGACAGCGACGACCAGAAGATCGCCGCCGACCAGGCGCGGCTGAACCGCGACAGCGCCCGCGAAAAGGTCGAGCGCTACCGCAATCTCAGCAACGCACGCGCTATGACCGCAGTCGAAGTGCGCGACGCCGAAATCGCCATGCAGACAGCGGAGCTGGCGCTGAAGACCGCCGAGCTCGATCTCAAGCGCCGCGATATCGTCGCACCGTCCAAGGGTGTCGTCGGCATCATCACCGTCAATGTCGGTGACTATGTCACGACGACGACGCCGATCGCCGTTGTCGACGACCGCTCGGAAATCCTCGTCGATTTCTGGGTACCGGAGCGCTTCGCCAACAAGATCACCGTCGGCCAGCCGGTCACCGCCTTTGCGATCGCCCAGCCGGGCAGCCAGCTCGATGGCGCAATCCACGCGATCGACAACCGCCTCGATCAGGCAAGCCGCACGCTGCGTGTGCGCGCACGGCTCGAAAACCCTGACGACATGCTGAGGGCGGGCATGTCCTTTTCCGTTACCGTCGCGTTTGACGGCGACACCTATCCGACGGTCGATCCGCTGGCGATCCAGTGGAGCTCGGAAGGCTCCTACATCTGGCGCGTTGCCGGCGATAAGAGCGAAAAGGTGCCGGTGAAGATCATCCAGCGCAATCCGGACAAGGTGCTCGTCGACGCGGCCCTTAACGAAGGCGACGAGATCGTGACCGAAGGCGTGCAGCGCCTGCGCGACGGCGGCGAAGTGCGCATCGCCGGTCGCGAGCGCAGCCGAGAGCCTGCGCAGAAGGTCGCGGAGGAAACCAAGTGAGCGGCGGCGAAGCGCACAGCAAAACGTCCGCCCGCGAGCGCGGCAAGACCGGCTTTACCGCACTCTTCATCCGCCGGCCGATTTTCGCGCTGGTGGTCAACACGCTGATCGTCGTTGCCGGCCTTGCCGCCTGGAACGGCATCGAGATCCGCGAACTGCCGCAGGTCGACCAGCCCGTCATCTCGGTGACCACCACGCTCGATGGCGCCGCCCCCGAGACGATGGACCGCGAGGTGACCTCGGTGGTTGAGGGCGCCGTTTCGCGCGTGCAGGGCATCCGCGACATCTCGTCGACCTCATCCTTCGGCCGCAGCCGCGTGACGCTGCAATTCTCCGACACCACCGATATCGGCCAGGCCTCGAACGACATTCGCGATGCGCTCGGCCGGGTGCGCAACCAGTTGCCCGACAATGTCGACGAGCCGAGCATCGTCAAAGCCGACGCCGACAGCCAGCCGATCATGCGGCTGGCGCTCACCTCCGACACGATGTCGATGGAAGACATGACGCTGCTCGTCGAAAACGAGATCAGCGACCGGCTGGCTGCCGTCGAAGGCGTGGCCGACGTCGCCGTCTATGGCGACCAGGAGAAGATCTTCCGCATCGACCTCGACCAGGCAAAGCTCGCCGGGCGCGGGGTGACGGTCGCAAACCTCAGGACCGCGCTCGCCAACGCCTCCTATGACGTGCCGGCCGGCAAGCTGACCAGCGCCAGCCAGGACATCTCGGTGCGCGCCACGGCCGACCTGCAGACGCCGGAGCAGTTTGAAAACCTGATCCTCGTCAACAATGTGCGCCTGCGTGACGTGGCCACCGTGACGCTCGGTCCCGATACCGGCACGACGGCGCTGCGCTCCAACGGCCGCCAGGGCATTGGCCTCGGGATCGTGCGCCAGGCGCAGTCCAACACCGTCGATATTTCCGAGGGCGTGCGCAAGGTCGTCGATACGATCCAGGCGCAGATCCTGCCCGAGGGCACGCAGCTCAGGATCACCAGCGACGATGCCGTCTTCATCAACGGCGCCATCCACGAGGTGGAGATCGCGCTGATCGTCGCGGTCTTCATCGTGACGCTCGTCATCTACATGTTCCTGCTCGACTGGCGGGCGACGCTGATCCCGACGATCAGCATGCCGATCGCGCTGATCGGCACGGTGGCAGCGATCTATCTCGCCGGCTTTTCCATCAACATCCTGACGCTGCTGGCGATCGTGCTTGCGACCGGGCTCGTCGTCGACGATGCCATCGTGGTGCTCGAAAACATCGTGCGGCGGCGCGCCGAGGGGCTTGGGCCACGGGCGGCCGCCGTGCACGGCACGCTCGAAGTGTTCTTCGCGGTGCTGGCAACGACGGCGACACTTGCTGCCGTCTTCGTGCCGCTGTCGTTCCTGCCGGGGCAGACCGGCGGTCTGTTCCGCGAGTTCGGCTTCGTGCTCGCCTTCTCGATCCTGCTTTCCTCCTTCGTGTCGCTGACGCTCTGCCCGATGCTGGCCTCGCGCATGCTGACGAAGGAGCAGCATACGGTGCCGGGGCCGATGGCGCGGTTCGGCGCGCGGGCGGCCGGTTTTTATCGGGTGACACTTCGCGCCTGCCTCAACTCGCCGCTGATCGTCTTCGCCGTTGCCGCTTTCTTCACGGTGATGGGGGCCGCCGGCTTCCTGACGCTGAAATCGGAGCTGACACCGACAGAAGACCGCTCGCAGGTGATGATGCGCATCAACGCGCCGCAGGGTGTCTCGCTCGATTATGCCCAGGCGCAGATGCGCCGCATCGAGGACGGGCTGCAGCCGCTCGTCAAATCCGGCGAGATCGACAACATCTTCTCGATCTCGGGGCAGGGCGGCTCGGTCAACAGCGGCTTCATGGTGTTGACGCTCGCTTCCTGGGAGAAGCGCGACCGCAGCCAGCAGGAGATCGTCGCCGAGATCAACAGGGTGACGGCGCGCATTCCATCGGTCCGCGTCTTTGCGATGCAGCCCAACAGTCTCGGCATTCGCGGCGCCGGCAGCGGCCTGCAGGTGGCGCTTGTCGGCAACGACTACAACAAGCTCGGCGATGCGGCGGCGAAGCTGGTGCGCCAGATGGAAGACACCGGCCGCTTCGAGAACGTCCGGCTCAACTACGAGGCCAACCAGGCGCAGCTTTCGATCACCATCGACCGCGAGCGCGCCTCCGACATGGGTGTCGATATTGGCGGCCTTGCCTGGGCGCTGCAGGCGATGCTCGACGGCAACAGCGTCGTCGATGTCTATGTCGACGGCGAATCCTATCCGGTGAAGCTGCTCTCCTCCACCAATCCGGTCAACGACCCGACCGACCTGCAGAACATCTTCCTCAAGGCCGGCGACGGCAAGATCGTGCCTATGTCGACCATCGCGAGCGTCGAGGAGATGGCGGTGGCGCCGCAGCTGTCGCGGGAATCCCAGCTTCGTGCCGTGTCGCTTTCGGCCGGCCTCAAGTCGGACCTCGCGCTCGGTGAGGCGCTGACCATGGTCGAGCAGATGGCCGAGCCGCTGCTGCCGCCGGGTTCGCGCATCATGCCGCTCGCCGAAGCCGCGACGCTCAACGAAAACGCCAATGGCCTCTTCGTCACCTTCGGCTTTGCGCTCGTCATCATCTTCCTGGTGCTGGCCGCCCAGTTCGAAAGCTTCGTCAGCGGGCTCATCATCATGTCGACGGTGCCGCTCGGCCTTGCCTGCGCGGTCTTCGCGATGATCATGACCGGCAATACGCTCAACATCTACAGCCAGATCGGTCTGGTCATGCTCGTCGGCATCATGGCGAAGAACGGCATCCTGATCGTCGAATTCGCCAACCAGTTGCGCGATCGCGGCCAGGACGTGCGCTCGGCGATCGAGAACGCGGCCAATATCCGCCTGCGCCCTGTGATGATGACGATGATCGCCACCATCGTCGGCGCGGTGCCGCTGGTGCTGGCAAGCGGCGCGGGTGCGGAAGCACGCATCGCGCTCGGCTGGGTGCTGGTCGGCGGTCTCGGGCTGGCGGTGATCGTCACGCTCTACCTGACGCCGGTCGCCTATCTGGTGATTGCCCGCTTCACCAAGCCGCATGCGGACGAGGAGCGCAAGCTGCACGAAGAGATGGACGCGGCGGCGGCGCTGGAGGCGCATTGAGCCGGTAACTGGCGGACATTCCTACGCTACATTTCGAGCCAGGCGGCAATGAGAAAGATCGTTGCCGCCAGCCCGCCGAGTGCGGTTCGCCCGGCATGGAGCCTGCCCCAGCGCTTGAGCAGGCTGCGGCTTTCTTCGCCAGTTTCCTCCGGCCGCGTTGCCTCCAGCTTGCGATTGACCGGCATGACGAAGAGCAGCGTATAGGGCCAGTTCAGGATGATGATGGCGGCACCCATGCCCCAGAGCACATGGCCAGTCCTTCCCCAGGCGGCAGCGCCGAGCAGGCCCGAGATGAGGGCGAGCGTCGCCTGCATTTCGAAAGCGCGGCGGTAGGAAGGAACCCACTGCGCCAGTGCGGCGCGATCGTCGAGATGGAGCCTTGCCGGCTGTTCGGCCAGATTGATGTAGATGGCGGCGCCGAAAAAGATCGACGCGGTGAGCAAAGCGGTGAGACCCAGCATTGCCTCTCTCCCTTCACGCCAACATGATAATCCAATGCCCGCAATTGAGTAGGTGTTTTCTGCGGCTTTTGCCCTCATACGTGGCATTGCCGAAAGGATCTTCAGTGGTTCGCCCGCCGTCAGATGACGCATCGAGATGGCGCGACGCAGCCTCTTGTGACAGTCCGGTCTCACGTCAGGCGTTTTCCTGCGCTACGTTCCCCAAGAAGTGCGCGAGCGTCTGGACAAAGTGATTCCGATTTGCACAGTAGCGCCTTGAAATGACTGCGCTTCCCGGGCATCTGCAAAGGGGATGCCGCAGATGCAAGAGGAAGGACGTTTTCCGTGGCATTGAAGGCGATCAGAGCTGGCGTGAGAAACGAGGCCGGCATCACGGCGGCGAAGGAAGAACTGGGCATCCGCTTCGGCGACCGGTTCCAGACGGGCGAGGCGATCCGCGCCCAGCACGCCCACACCACCACCTACATTCCGGCGCAGCTTCCCGATGCGGTGGTGTTTGCCGAAAGCGCCGAAGACGTTCGTGAGATCGTTCAGATCGCGGCCCGGCACAAGGTGCCGCTGATCCCCTTCGGTACCGGCTCCTCGCTCGAAGGCCATGTCAATGCGCCGCACGGGGGCATCTCGGTCGATCTTCAGCGTATGAACCGGGTGCTGGAGGTCAATGCCGAGGATCTCGACTGCCGGGTGGAGCCGGGCATTACCCGCGAAGAGCTCAACACCTATCTGCGCGACACCGGTCTCTTCTTCCCGATCGATCCCGGTGCCAATGCCTCGATCGGCGGAATGGCCTCGACGCGGGCTTCGGGCACCAATGCGGTGCGCTACGGCACGATGAAGGACAATGTGCTGGCGCTGACGGTGGTGACGGCTGAGGGGCGCGAGATCCGCACCGCGCACCGGGCCCGCAAGTCTTCGGCCGGTTACGATCTGACGCGGCTTTTCGTCGGCGCGGAAGGCACGCTCGGCATCATCACCTCGATCACGCTGAGGCTGCAGGGCATCCCGGAGGTCATTTCCGGCGGCGTCTGCCCGTTCCCGACGATCGAAGACGCCTGCAACGCGGTGATCCTCACCATCCAGTCGGGCATTCCGGTGGCGCGCATCGAGCTTCTCGATGCGCTGCAGATGAAGGCCTGCAATGGCTATTCCGGCCTTTCCTATGCCGAAACGCCGACGCTCTTCGTCGAGTTTCACGGCAGCGCCGAGAGTGTCGAACTGCAATCGCGCCAGTTTGGCGAAATCGCTTCGGAGTTCGGTTCGTCAGGCTTCCAGTGGACGACCAATCCGGAAGAGCGAGCGCGGCTCTGGAAGGCGCGGCACAATGCCTATTGGGCGCAGAAGAGCCTGATGCCGGGTGCGGCGATCCTGTCGACCGACGTCTGCGTGCCGATCTCGCGGCTGGCGGATTGCGTCGTCGCTACCCAGGAGGACAGCGCCGCCCACGGGCTGACGGCGCCGATCGTCGGGCATGCAGGTGACGGGAACTTCCATGTCGGCCTGCTGTTCGACGACAAGGACGCAGCCGACGTGGCGCGGGCCGAGGCTTTTGTAGAGCGGCTGAACGCCCGGGCGCTTGCAATGGATGGAACCTGTACCGGCGAACACGGCATCGGCCAGGGAAAGATGCCGTTTCTCGAAGCCGAGCTTGGTGACGCGCTGGACCTGATGCGGCAGGTCAAGCGTTCGCTCGATCCGGACAATATCTTCAACCCAGGCAAGATCTTCGCCTGAGGCGGAACCCCGCGCGGGGGCGTCTGGTTTTGGCCCAATTTTTCGGGCAATGCGCCGGCGCCAAAGTGTGGTACTGCATAGTTCCGAAGTCGGAATCGACCTTGACCGAATTATGCGGCAAATCAGAGCGTCAGGGCGCGAGCCTCTGGCGGTCAAGTGATGCGCGGCGCGCAACGCGCCGATGAATTGAATGGGAATGTAGGCACGGTGCTTTCGCGAATTCTGCTTGCCGTCGGTGGACTTGTGGTCGTTGCGCTCTTCGCGGCGCTGATCGCTCCGTGGTTCATTGACTGGACGGATTTTCGCAAGGAGTTCGAGCGCGAGGCGAGCCGCATCATGGGCAAGCCGGTCGTCGTACATGGCAGCGTCGATGCGCGGCTGATCCCGTTCCCGACCGTGACGCTGAACGACGTGCGCGTCGGCGCCAGCGAAGACGGTGAGCCACTGATCCGGGTGGCGCAGTTTTCCATGAGCGCGGAACTGGCGCCTTTCTTAAGCGGCGAGGCGCTGATCTTCGACATGCGGCTCGACCGGCCGAAGGCCAAGGTAAGGCTGTTGCCGGATGGTACGCTCGACTGGGCGCGCGGTCGCCGCACCTCGATCCCGGCCAAGACCGTCGTGCTCGAAAACGTCGAGATCACCAATGGCCAGATCGAATTTGTCGACGAGCAGACCGGCCGAACCCGTCGCGTGAGCGGGCTTGCCGCCGATGTTTCCGCCCGCTCGCTTACCGGTCCCTGGAAAGTGGAGGGGCGTGCGGCGCTCGACGGCGAAGTGGGCAGCTTCTCCTTTACCAGCAACGAGGTGGACGCAGCGGGGGCGCTCAGCCTCAAGGCAAGGGTGACGCCCGACAAGCGCCCCTTCGGCGTCGAGACCGATGGCGCGCTGAAGATCGTCGACTTCAAGCCCGTTTACAGCGGCCGCTTCACCCTGACGGAAAACCGGCAGGGCGAGGAGAAGGATGACGCGCGGGCGCCGTTGCGCATCAACGGTGATTTCCAGCTTACCAACGAGAGCATCCGCGTTCCGGATTATCGCTTCGAGGTCGGTTCGACGGACGACCCCTATGTGGTCACCGGCGAGGCGACGCTCGATACCGGCAAGGACCAGAAGTTCCTGCTGATCGCCGACGGCCAGCAGATCGACGTCAGCCGCATCGGTCCCAGCCGCAATGCCAAGACCGGCCGCGACCCGGCGATCTCCATGCGCCAGCGACTGGAGGCGATGCTCGCTATTGCGGCCGAGATTCCCATTCCGCAGGTGCCGGGCCGGGCCAGCCTGAAGCTGCCGGCTATCGTCGTCGGCGACACGACGGTGCGCGACGTGCGCATCGACGTCCAGCCCGATGGCGCTGGCTGGGTGATCGACAATGTCGTGGCGCTCTTGCCCGGGCGCACGCAACTCGAAGCGAAGGGGCGGCTGAACCTTAAGGGACAGCGCAGCTTCCGCGGCGACCTGCTGCTCGCCTCCAACCAGCCCTCCGGTCTTGCGAACTGGCTGGCGGGCTCGGTCGACCCGGCGATCCGCAAGCTGAAGACCGCCGGCTTTTCGGCCAAGGTGAACCTGACCGATACGCTGCAGCAGTTCGAAAACCTCGAATTGGCCGCAGGTGAGGCGAGCCTGAAGGGCCGGCTCGAACGGCAGTCCTTCGCCGAGCAGCAGCCGAACCTCTCGCTGCAACTCAAGGGCAACCGCATCGATTTCGAGGCGCTTCAGGCGCTGACTGGATTAGTGGCGGGCGATGCTTCCACGCAGACGCTGCTTCAGCATGCGATCGCCGCCGACCTCTCGGCCGACGAGTTCTCCGCCTTCGGTGAAGAAGCCAAGGACGTGCAGGCGGTGTTGACGCTGAAGAACGGCCAGCTCCAGGCCGAACGTTTGGCGATCGGCTCGCTCGCCGGCGCTCAGCTGGCGTTTTCCGGTCGGGCTAGCGGCGATCTGGAAAAACCCGTCGTCTCGGCCAAGATGAAACTTGCCGCCAAGAACCTGACGCCATTCCTGGAAATGATCGGCCGGCACGCGGTCAACCACCCGGCGCTGCGGCAGCTGATCAAGGCCGGGCCCTATTATAGCGACGCGGCTTTCGACGTGACGCTGACGGCCGGCAACAAGGAAGGCAATGCGCCGGCGACCTTTGGCATCTTCGGCACGGCGAACGGCACCAAGATTGCGGCCAGCTACCAGGCGCCGGATATGGTGCAGGCGCTGACCGGCAAGGCCATCCTGCTCGAAGCGACGCTTGAAAACCCTGAAACCCGCCTCCTTCTCGGTCAGACCGGTTTTGATCCCTTGCCCTTCGATGCGGACGCCAACGGCATCCTCTCGGTCAAGCTGCAAAGCACCGAAGGGTCGAAGGCCAACGGCACGGTGACCTTCACCACCGAGAAGTCGTCGCTGGCAGCCAAGGGCAATGTCGATCTTTCCCGCGACCACTTCCTCGAAGGCCAGGCAAAAGTCACGCTCCAGACCCAGGACGTCGAGCCCTATCTGCTGCTGCAGGGGGTCGCGCTGCCGCAGATGGGGAGCGGCCTGCCACTGACGATCTCGGCCGATGTTGCCGCAAGCCCGGAGGCGATCGCGCTGACGGCGGTCGAGGGCAAGGCAGACAACAACGCCTTCACCGGCACCTTGACCGTGGACCGCAAATCGTCGGGCGCCGCCACCGGCCAGCTCACCGTCGATACGCTCGATCTTGCCTGGCTGGGCGAGGGCATCCTGGGCGCGGTCGAGGATGCGAACGGCGCGTTCTCGAAGAGCGCCCTGGCGCAGCCGGCCTGGACCGGCCTCAACGTCGCGCTCGACGTGCAGGCAGGAAAATTCTGGCCGGGCGTCTATGGCGCGGTCACGAGCTTTGCCGGCAAGATGGAGTGGAAGGGCGATGAGCTTTCCCTGACCGATGCCACCGGCGACTGGCTGGGTGGCAAGCTTGCCGGGCGGGTGCAGGTCGGGAACGCCAACGGCTCCGGTTTCCTGCGCTCGCGCCTGGACGTCAAGGGCGGTGACCTGACCCAGGCGGGCTGGACCCATGCCGGCGCACCGGTGGCGACCGGGACATTCGATCTTTCCGTCGCGCTGGAAGCATCCGGCGCAACACCGGAGGCGATGGCCCATGCGGCAAGCGGTTCCGGCACCGCGACCTTCAACGGCATGACGCTGAACGGCATCAACAGTGCGGCTCTGCCGCAGTTGATTGCTGCCGCCGATGGCCAAAAGAGGCAGATTTCGGCGGATAGCATCCGCAGCGCGGCGGAAGCGGCCGTGTTCTCCGGCCAATCGGTGGTCGGCGTCGTCAAGGCTCCCTTCAGCGTCGCAGGCGGCGTGCTGAGGGTGCAGAACGTTACGGCTGGCGATGGCAGTGCCGCCTTCATGGGCGCAGCGGCGCTTGACCTTGCGGCCGGCCGGATCGATGGCGGCATCGACCTGACCTTCCGGCCCGGCGAGGAAGCGCTTGCCGGTACCGAACCACGCGTGCGGATCGGCTATGCCGGCCTGCTGGAGGCGCCGGGCGTCAGCCTCGACGTGGCCGATCTGGCCAATTTCCTGTCGCTGCGCGCCTTCGAACGCGAGCGCCGCCGGGTCGAGATCCTGCAGGCGAACGTGCTGGAGAAGCAGCGGCTGCGCCGCGAAGTGGCGCTTTACAAGGCGAAGGTGGAAGCACGCGAACTCGAACGGCGACGTGCCATTGCCGACGAGCGCCGGCGTGCTGCCGGGGCTGCGGAAGCGGCCCGCGTCAAGGCTGAAGTGGAAGCGCGCGCCGAGGCCGAGCGCAAGGCCGAAGCGGAGCGCAGGGCCGAAGCCGAACGGCAGGCCGAAGCTGCGCGCCGGGCACAACAGGGGCCATCGCGCGTGCGCGGTGCCGGCCAGGAACAGCAGCCGATCCCGCCGCAGAGCGGCTCCGACGATGTCCAGGGCGGCAGCACCGGGCGGGCACCCGGCCAGAAGCTGGACTTCGACGTGCTGCCCGACGTCACGGTGCAATAACCAGCGCTCAAATCTGAAACGATAGGCCCGCCTCCTGAGGTGGTTTTCCGTGCGTTGCGCCCGTGCAGGTCCGGCGGGCCTTGCAGGCCTATCGAGAGCCACAAGAGGCTCCAGATGAACTAAAGCGCGTCGCGATCTTTCAGATTCGCTCCTTGCGCTTTAAGTTCTTGATATTTCGCATGTCGTTGTCGCAAAACCGCTGCGCACTTTTGCGCGACAGGCTTTAGACCGCGACGTCGTGTTCCTCGCGCGCAGCTTCCCAGACTTCCCGCGCGGCATCCAGGTTCATCAGTGCAATCCCCAGGCCAACGATCAAATCCGGCCAAGCTGATTGCCACAGGTAAGCTGTCGCCAGACCCGCGCCGATGATCGCGACATTGGCGAAAGCATCGTTGCGGGCAGACAGGAACGCAGCCCGTGTGAGGCTGCCGCTCGTATGACGGTAAGTGACGAGAAGGTACGCGCAGAACAGGTTGGTCAGGAGAGCGCCAAAGCCAGCCAGGGATAGGGCAAAGGGCTCAGGCGGGATTGGATCCATGAACTTCGCCCAGGCCGTCCATAAAAAAGCCAGCGCAGGGACAAGCAGAATGAATGCCATTGCCATGCCGACCCGAGCGCGGCTCCGCGCCGTCCATGCCAGCGCAAAGAAAATCAGAAGGTTCACGGACGCATCTTCGAGGAAGTCAACGCTATCGGCCAGGAGGGACACCGAGCCGATGGCCAGCGCAACGACGAATTCAACCGCAAAGTAGCCCAGGTTCAACAAGGCGACGACGAACACGACGCGGCGGAGATTGTTATCCACTGAGGGGATCCTTCGCTGACGAGATAGACCATCGGCAATTTGACACACTTGCTGGCATCAGATTGCTATCCATAGCGTTGCCTTTCGACATATCTATCGTTCATGGAAAATTCTGCACATACGTCCCCGGCTGCTCGCAATACGCCGGCTGCATTTTTTGGAGGTGCAACCATCGGCGCACTCGGTGGCTTGATCGGCCTTGGGGGCGCCGAGTTCCGATTGCCGCTGCTCATTGGGATGTTCAACTTTGCCGCTCTGGAAGCCGTCATCCTCAACAAGGCGATGAGCCTGGTCGTCGTTGCGACGGCGCTTCCGTTTCGAACGGCAACTGTCCCGTTTGGCGCGATCACGGAAAATTGGGGCATTGTGGCCAACCTGCTCGCTGGCAGCCTAATGGGCGCATGGTACGGGGCGGGATGGGCCACACGTCTCAAATCCGAAACCCTCTACAAGGTCATCGCCGCTTTGCTCGTTGTGATCGCGGTCGTTCTGGTCATGGGGCATGACGCGACGACGACGGGGCAGCCAGCCTTGGCTGGATCCGCACAGCTCATCGCAGGTGTGGTGGCCGGCTTCGCCATTGGAATTGTCGCGTCGCTCCTTGGTGTGGCGGGTGGCGAGTTGTTTATTCCTACGCTGGTGCTCCTATTTGGTGCGGACATTAAACTTGCCGGAAGCCTCTCACTCGCCGTGAGCCTGCCGACGATGCTTGTCGGGTTTACCCGCTACAGTCGCGATCAAAGCTTCGCCGTTCTTGGAAAGAACAAGCGCTTTCTGCTGGTCATGGTGTCGGGCTCAGTTCTGGGTACATTCATTGGCGGATTGCTCTTAGGCGTCGTGCCCAATGCGGTCCTGCTGCCTGCGCTCGCCGTGATTTTGGTGATCTCTGCCGTGAAGGTCTGGCGACATACCTAGTCCGACTTGCCACGTTTCCGCAGATGCGCTCGCCGCCGGATAGTGGCAATGCTTCCGTTTTCCGCTGGGGATTACCTCCGCGCAGTACCGATTTCGACAAAGTTTAACAATTTCTGAAGTCATTTCTCCACGATTGATAACTAAATTAGCAATCTGTTTTGGAGCGCAGGGAGGGGCGCGGCCAGCTGGCCGCATCTAGCTCCAACTCATTGGAATCGATGACGCCTTTTTGCTTTGGGGCCACCTGGCTCCGAAGTCGTCGTGATCTGCCGAGGGGGCAACAAACAGATGCCAAGCGATCTGAAGAACAAGCTCGTCCGCTTCCTTAAGGACGAAAACGGCAACTTTGCCGTCATGACTGCTCTGGTGATGCTACCGTTGTTCACCGGTGCTTCCATCGCCATTAATCTCGCCCGCATCAATCTCGAATCCGCCAAGATGCAGGCCGCGCTCGATGCGGCCGCCTTTTCCGCGGTCAAGTCCTATGGCGAAGGGGAGGATGAAGCCAAAGCGAAAGATCTGGCGAACACCACCTTCTTCGCCAATTTCGGTGTGCCGGAGATCGTCGACGAAATCGGATCGGGGAGTTCGACGCCGGTGGCGACCCAGGCGATCAAGGTTGTTTTCGGCGCTCTTGGCGTCGAAAGCACGGCGACGACCATCTATGCGCTCAAATACGCTCCGCTGTTCTGGGGCCTTCAACCCTATACGATCACTCGCGAAAGTGTCGCCGCGCGCATGCCGGGTAGGGAAGCGTGCATTCTGGCACTGCACCCGACCGCATCCCGGGCGTTCGAAGTGAGCGGCAGTGCCACTGTCGATACGTCGGGCTGTACAATCACGTCGGATTCGAGCGATGCGCAGTCGATCTATCTCAGCGGTTCGGCCACGCTGAAGGCCGAATGTCTTTATGCAACGGGCAAGGTCTCAGCGACGCTTGCCCATCTCGAACTCGCCTGCGGCAAGGCAGTGGAAGATGTTCCGCCAATCCCGGACCCCTTCTGGTCCAAGAAAATGCCGACGACGGGAAGCTGGGTGAACCTATCCGGATGTGGACAGAACTTCGTGGCCGGCGGTGGCGGCAATGGCGACTGCAACGGCACGAGCAAGACGCCGAACAACGCGCCTGCCGGCTATACCGTCGAACTGAAGCCCGGCACCTATGGCGGCTTGGAGATCAAGGGCAAGGTTCTTTTGCGGCCGGGCTCCTACATCATCGATGGAGGCACCTTGAAACTCGCCAGCCAGTCGGTGCTCACGGGTGAGGGCGTCACCTTCTTCCTGCTGAACGGTGCCCAGCTCGATATTCACGGCGGCGCGACCTTCAACGTCACGCCATTCCTGACGGGTGACTGGGCAGGCTTCTCGATCGTTGCCGCCAGGAACAATACGGCGACGGCGACGATCAACGGCAACAGCGCCTCGTCGCTTGCGGGCATCATCTACATGCCGGCATCGCGTGAGATCCAGTATGCCGGCAACGGCTCCACTGGCGGCGAATGCGTGCGCATCGTCGCGCAGGAGATCACCATGATCGGCAACAGCAGCTTCAAGCTGGATTGCAAGGCGGCGCTTGCAAACAACACCATCAACAATCCGGGTGCAATTCGCCTGGTCAGATAGTCTGCGTGCGACGTCTGCTACGGCGGTCGGGAGACGCGCGGACAAACGTGACGGTTGGGTCACCACCTCTTAAACCCGGTTGCATGGCAACCGGGTTCTTTCCCATGCGAATGCTCAGAAGCGTATGGAAACGCCGAGGATCGGGCCCTGCTGCACCGTATCGAAGATGAAGCCGTCGTTGTCGTAATCGACGCCGACCGCACGATAGCCGGCGACAGCCGAGATGGTGTCGCTGAAGCGGTAGCCGAGGCCGAGCCCTACATCCCAATCGATATCGGCGCCGCCAGCACCGACGATCCCCCAGCCGGTCAGGTAGATTTCCGGCGTCATGTAGTAGGCTCCCCGCAAGCCCACCATGCCGTCGACCCAGGTTTCGCCGTCTTCACGGCTGACGCCGTCGAGCGGCCCGCCCTGGAAGGAGATGGTGGTATCGACCGACCAGACCTTGGCGCCGCCGACAACGTCAAGGTGCGATTGCTGATCCTCGAACACCGTATAGCCGACGGCGAAGAGGCCGGCGAAGGTTTCGGACTTCACGTCCACCGTGTCGGTGAAGATGCCACGCGCCTTACCGTCGCCGGAAAGCTTGGAATAGATCAAGTCGGAGAAGATGCTGAAGCGGTCCTTGCGGGCTTCAATTATGCCCATGGCCGCAAAATCCAGATTGTCCCAGATGTCGCCGAAGTCAGAGTCGATATGGACGGTGGGAAGACCGAATTGCGCCGTGTCGCCGGAAATGCCTGCGATCCAGAAATAGGGGGCGACGGTAAACTGCCAGCCGCTCTCGGTTTCTTCCACCGGCGCCGTCGGCGCCATCAGCGGCGTGATATCGGCCGCATTGGCCGAAAGGCAGGACACCAGGCTCAAGCAGGCCGTAAGGCCGATACGCGTAGAGATTCTCATTATACGCCTCCCGCAGTGGTGGCGACTCAGACTTGCCACCCTCGATACGCACATCTTTATATAAGTTGCTGCGAAAACAACCGAATTCGGCGGCGAACGGGAGCGGATGCGGGCAAAACCGGTGCTGCTGTTGCAAGCGCCACACAGTGGCGAACTGCATGTCTCCTTGAATCGACCTCGATTTAAGGACAAAGACATGCAGCAAATCAAAGTGCTACAGCGCCGCGCGTCTGATAAGACGCGCGGCGCTGTAGGTGATTTCTTGTTGTTGGCGCAATGGGTTGCGCGTCAGTTCGCGTCAGGCGACGGCAGCGCAAGTTTCGATTTCAGCCATTCCAGCACGTAGACCCGTAGCGCCGAGGAAAGGTTGCTATCGGGCGTGCGCTGGTCGTCGATTTCGGCGATGAGTTGCGCGAGCGGCATCGCCCTTGTCTCGGCGATCGCCTTCAGTTCCTGCCAGAACGCGTCTTCGAGCGAGAAGCTGGTGCGGTGGCCGTGCAGGGTCGCGGAGTGCTTACGGATCATTGTCCGGTCTCTGGATCAAAATGACTTTGGGGCGGATCGCCCCGTAAACGGGATCGATTGTAATAAGTTGGAGCGTGCTGCGGCGGAAAGTTGCCGCACGCGGGCTGCGGGATCGATTCAACTGCTTGGCAATTCGATTCGAAAAGCGGTCGCAAGTCCTTGCTCCGGAAGCCTTTTCTTCGGGAAGGGCGGCTCAGTCCTTGCTGTCGCCGCCTTCGTCCTTGGCCGGCCGCTCGATGCGGCCCTGGTCAAGGCGGGTCTCCGCCTTGTCGTTCAGCGCCTTTGTCAGGGATTTTTCAGCCTTGGTGCGGCCGAAGGAGATGCGGTTCTGTTCGGCCTGTTTTTCCTTTTCCGTGCGCTGCTGGCGCTTGCGGAACTGGCGCAGATTGACGACGTCGCCGGTCATGATCCGATGCTCCTTCAGCGCTGCGCGTCCTCAACGCGCAAAGGCCGCTGTAGCACTTCGCGTGGCTGCATGATCCTGGCCGCCCAATCGGCTGCGACTGGAGGCGGCTTGCAGCCGGTGGTGATCAGTTCTTCTTGCGGAAGGAATCGAGCGAAACGACGGAGCCGCCGCCGTTCTTCGGTTCGGTAGGCTTGTCTTCCTTGGCCGTGGCTTCGCCGTTTTCTTCCGGGACCGGATAGGCGGTGATTTCGGCCGATTCCACTTCCTCTTCCTCGCCGGCGGCGACATCGAACTCCAGCTCGAAATTGACCGAGGGGTCGTAGAAGCCGCGGATGGCGTTGAACGGGATCACCAGGCGTTCCGGCGTGTCGGAGAAGGAAAGCCCGATCTCGAAGCCGACGTCAGTGACCTTCAGTTCCCAGAACTGGTGCTGGACGACGATGGTCATCTGCTCGGGATACTTCGCCTTGAGGTGCTGCGAGATGCGCACGCCCGGCGCGCCGGTCAGGAAGGTGATGAAGAAGTGGTGTTCGCCGGGCAGATGGCCTGTCGTGGCGACTTCGGTCAGGACCTTGCGGATGACGCTGCGGAGCGCGTCCTGTGCCAGAATGTCGTAGCGGATGTGGTCCTGGCCCATGAGTGTCCCGTCTTTCCTCGAACTCAATCTTACTGCTTGCTGCCGGCTAGCCGCCGTCACGCTTCATTGCCCATCCACAAGGGACGAGTCAATTATTTGAGCATCTATAGACCATTTCGAGGCGGGGGAGAAGGTGAAGGCTTCTGTTGCCAGGTGCCTTCGGACCCCGCCTTACGGTGCTACCCGGAAGGACTTGATTTGAAGTGTCGCACCGCGATTAAGCAGCGAGACGTGCTTCAGCATAGTTGTCGTTTGCAACTATAAGTTTAGCCCGATAACGGTGGTACAATGCCGAGCAAAAAGTCGATCTTTACGCCCTTGTCGATCCTATTTCGCCCCCATCAAAAGCCGATCCTCAGGAGATCGGTTTTTGGTGGAGGCGCCGGGTACCGCCCCCGGGTCCAATGGGTTTATTTCATCGCCCGTTTATTGCCATAGCCGCCCGAAGACGGCACCGTTCATATAGGTCTTTCCTGTCTCCAAGAAAAGGGGGATGTGTCGGATATATGACTTTGTCCCGGACTGTGCCGGCCCCGAACCGCCTTGACTTGACCGGCATCCATGAAAAACTCCCGCTGCTGCATGCGGCAGGCATTGTCCGGCCGCAGTTTCGAGAAACAAAGCAACCTGGAGGCCTCATGACGGACTACCTCGCAGATGTGCAGAAATACGACAGCGGCGCCGACGAGGCGATCGTGAACAAGATCGTGCGTCACCTTGGGATTGCGCTTCGCAACAAGGATTCTTCGCTCGTGTCGGCGACCGATCCGAAGGAGCTCGAGCGGGTCAAGGAGAAATGGTGCGAGAAGAAGCTCGGCATCAGCGGCGGCGATGCGGATACGGCGATCGCCGCCACGGTCAAGGAGATGTCTGCCGATCGCTCCAAGTCGCGCGTTACCTTCTATTACCTGGTGGCGAAGAACCTCGGGAAGCTGCAAGCGCTGTAGATCACGATGGTTTTGGGTCGATTGACCCAAAACCATAAACGTGATCGCCTCTCATAGTTAGAGCGGGATGAGGAAAAGCGCGTGCACTTTTCCTCATCCCGCTCTAAGGCAGCCGAATTATCCGGGATAATCGCCCGGAGGTCATTGGTTCGCCGCCGGCTTCGTCCTAAATTCACGGCAATACGAATCGGCGGCGCCAGACCATGCAGCAATATCTCGACCTTCTCGACCATGTGATGACCAACGGAACCGACCGGGGCGACCGGACGGGTACGGGCACGCGCTCGGTCTTCGGCCACCAGATGCGCTTCGACCTCGCCGAAGGTTTCCCGGTGCTGACGACAAAGAAGCTGCATCTGCGCTCGATCATCCATGAACTGCTCTGGTTCCTGAAGGGCGATACCAACGTTCGCTACCTCAAGGAAAACGGCGTCACCATCTGGGACGAATGGGCCGACGAAAACGGCGATCTCGGCCCGGTCTACGGTTATCAGTGGCGCTCCTGGCCGGCGCCGGATGGGCGTCACATCGACCAGATCGAAGGCCTCGTCGAGAGCCTCAAGACCAACCCGAACTCGCGCCGCCACATCGTTTCGGCCTGGAACCCGGCACTGGTAGACGAGATGGCGCTGCCGCCATGCCACTGCCTGTTCCAGTTCTACGTGGCTGACGGCAAGCTCTCCTGTCAGCTCTACCAGCGTTCCGCCGACATCTTCCTCGGCGTGCCGTTCAACATCGCGTCCTACGCGCTTTTGACGATGATGGTGGCGCAGGTGACCGGCCTGAAGCTCGGCGATTTCGTGCACACGCTCGGCGATGCGCATATCTACCACAACCATTTCGAACAGGCCCGGCTGCAGCTGACCCGCACGCCGAAGGCGTTGCCGCGGATGGAAATCAATCCTGACGTGAAGGACCTGTTTTCTTTCTGCTTCGAAGACTTTACGCTCGTCGGCTACGAAGCTGATTCAACGATCAAGGCGCCGATCGCGGTCTAAGGCACCTGGGCGGGGCGGACCCGCCTGCGCGCCAGCGACGACCCGGCGTGTGCGGGTGGGCCTCGCTGCCATGCATGACAATACGGGCGTGGCCATGGAGCCGATTGGCGAGGGCTGCAGCGGAGAGTGGCCGGGGAGGGCTGGCCCTCAAGGGAGGTATGATGCTCACACTGATCCATGCGCCCCTGTCGCGGTCGTCGCGCATCGTCTGGCTGCTTGAGGAACTGGGTGCCGAATACGAGATCCGCTACGTCTCGATCCGCCGCTGGGATGGCTCCGGCGCGCCGGACGATAACAATCCGCATCCGCACAAGCAGGTGCCGGCGCTCATTCACAACGGCGCAGTGATCTGGGAATCGGCGGCGGTCGTGCAATATCTGACCGACCTCCATCCCGATTGCAGCCTCGGTCGGCCGCCCGGTCACAAGGAGCGCGGCGCCTATCTCTCCTGGCTCGCCTATTATGCCGGGGTGATCGAGCCGACGGCGCTCGCCCATATCTCCGGTGCGACCATCAACAATCCGGCGCAGGCGCGGCTCTACAACGAAATGTGCGCTCATGTGATCGACGTGCTCACCCGCCGGACCTATCTGCTCGGCGAAACGATGAGTGCGGCCGACCTGCTGCTCGCAAGCGCGCTGCAATGGATGCGCAAGATCCTGCCGGAAAGCACGGTGGTCGACCGCTACATCCGCGTGGTGACGGACCGGGCGGCCTACGACCGGGCAAGGGAAATCGACAGCAAACCGAACGGGTTCCATGACTGAAACGAAGAGCATCCATCCGAAGATATCGATCGTCGTCGCCGTTGCCGCCAACGGCGTCATCGGGCGAGACGGCGATCTGCCCTGGCGGCTTTCGACTGACCTCAAGCGCTTCAAGGCGCTGACGATCGGCAAGCCGGTGATCATGGGGCGCAAGACCTGGGCTTCGCTGAACCGTCCGCTACCTGGCCGAGCCAATATCGTCATCACCCGCAACACGGATTTTGTCGCCGAAGGCGCTGATGTCGTGCCATCGCTCGATGCCGCGATCGCGGTCGCGAACCGCGAGGCTCAGGCGGCGGGCGTCGATGAGATCTGCGTTATCGGCGGCGGCGAGATCTATCGCCAGTCGATCGGCATGGCGGATATCCTGCACGTGACCGAGGTCCAGGCCGAGGTCGATGGTGACACGCGCTTTCCTGATATCGACGCGCAAGTGTTCGAGAAGGTGTTCGAAGAAGACCTGCCGCAGGGCGAAAAGGACAGTCACGCCATGCATTTCGTTACCTGGAAGCGGCGTGCGACAGCCTGACGCGCCGGATCGTCAACTATTTTGAACCATTTACGGTGAACTCGGGCCTATCGCGTTGAAAGCGGTGCGGGTGATACCTATAACGGTTTCACATCGTAAACGACCGCGCGGTGGCGCGGCCGTTTGGCGTGGGAAGTGTCAATAGAGAGGTTTTGATGCCCTGGAGCAATCAGAATGGCGGCGGCGGCCCATGGGGCGGCGGCGGCGGCGGCAATCAGGGCCCATGGGGCCAGGGGCCCAATCGGCCGCGTGGCGGCAAGGGTGGCCCGCCGGATCTGGAAGAGATCATTCGCCGTGGTCAGGACCAGCTTAAGAATGTCGTTCCCGGCGGTTTCAACGGCGGTGTCTTCGCCATCGTCGGCCTGCTGATCGTCGGCTTCATCCTGATCAATTCGATCTACACGGTGCAGCCAGACGAGCGCGGCGTCGAAATGCGCTTCGGCAAGCCGAAGGAAGAAATTTCGATGCCGGGCCTGCACTATCACTTCTGGCCGCTCGAAACGGTCGAGATCGTCAAGGTGACGGAGCAGCAGCAAAACATTGGCGGGCGCACTGGTGGTCAGTCCAATTCGGGTCTGATGCTCTCCGGCGACCAGAACATCGTCAACGTGCAGTTCTCGGTGCTCTACTCGGTCACCGACCCGAAGGCCTATCTGTTCAACGTCGAGAACCCGTCCGACACGCTGCAGCGGGTCGCAGAAAGCGCCATGCGCGAAGTCGTCGGCCGCCGTCCGGCCCAGGACATCTTCCGCGACAACCGTCAGGCAATCGCCGCCGACGTGAAGAGCACGATCCAGGCGACGATGGACACCTATGGTGCCGGCGTCTCCGTCAACACCGTCGCGATCGAGGATGCGGCGCCGCCGCGCGAAGTGGCCGACGCCTTCGACGAAGTGCAGCGTGCCGAACAGGACGAAGACCGCTTCGTCGAAGAAGCCAACCAGTACGCCAACCAGGTGCTCGGCAAGGCCCGCGGTCAGGGCGCGCAGATCCGTGAAGAGGCGGCCGCCTACAAGGACCGCGTCGTCAAGGAATCACAGGGTGAGGCGCAACGCTTTATCTCGGTCTATGACGAATATTCCAAGGCGCCCGAAGTCACCCGCAAACGTCTCTATCTCGAAACGATGCAGGGCGTTCTCGGCAAGTCGAAGAAGGTCATCATCGACGAGAAGAACGGGCAGGGCGTTCTGCCCTATCTGCCGCTGAATGAAATTGGCCGGCCTGCCCAGTCGGGTGCAGCAGCAGCAGCAGCGGGAGCAGCACAGTGATCAACAATCGTACCTCAGTCATCCTGATCCTGCTCGCCGTCGTCTTCGTCGGTCTCTATTCGTCGATCTTCGTGGTCAACGAACGCCAGCAGGCGATCGTCGTGCGCTTCGGTCAGATCCAGGACGTCAAGGCCGAGCCGGGCCTCTACTTCAAGCTGCCCTTCGCCTTCATGGATGCCGACCGCGTGCAATATGTCGAAGACCAGGCGCTGCGCTTCGACCTCGACAACATCCGCGTCCAGGTCTCGGGCGGCAAGTTCTATGAAGTCGATGCCTTCGTCGTCTACAAGATCGCCGATCCCCGCCGCTTCCGCGAAACCGTTTCGGGCGACCGCGATTCGGCCGAGGCACGCCTGCGCACCCGTCTCGACGCATCGCTGCGCCGCGTCTACGGTCTGCGTGGCTTCGAAGCGGCACTGTCGGACGAGCGTGCATCGATGATGCGCGAAGTTCGCGCCGACCTCAAAACCGATGCCGAATCGCTCGGCCTCAACATCGAGGACGTTCGCATCCGTCGCACCGACCTGACGCAGGAAGTCTCGCAGCAGACCTTCGACCGCATGAAGGCCGAGCGCCTGGCCGAAGCCGAACTGATCCGCGCCCGCGGTAACGAAGCCGGCCAGCGTCGTCGCGCCATCGCCGACCGTCAGGTCGTCGAGATCGTCGCCGAGGCGCAGCGCGATTCGGAAATTCTGCGCGGTGAGGGCGAAGCCGAACGGACGAGGACCTTTGCCGACGCCTTTGCGCGCGATCCGAAGTTCTTCGAATTCTACCGCTCGATGGCGGCCTATACCCAGTCGATCGGTAGCCCGGACACGACGCTTGTGCTTTCGCCGCATTCGGAATTCTTCCGTTACTTCAACGACTCCGAAGGCACTGCACCGGCTGCCGCGGCGCCGCCAGCAACCACCGGGAACTAAGCGGACGATGTCAGATTTCCTGACGGGAATCGCTTTCTTCCTGATCATCGAGGGGCTGGTGTACGCACTGGCCCCTTTGGTTTTGGTGGAAATGGCGAAGCGTTTGCCGTATGTCCCCGAACATCAGCTTCGACTGGCGGGGCTCTTTTCCGTGGCTGCCGGGGTCGGACTTGTATGGTTGCTTCGAGGATAATGCGAAATGCCACATAAACTGCTGATCCGGCTGGTCGATGCCGAATACGCGATCACCCGCCTCACTATCGGCTCCAGCATACCGGAATGGTTGCCGGGGCCGGGCTTCTGGACGGTGTCGAGCTCCCGCGAGGAGATGACGCTGGTCTGCCGAGCCGCCCGCGTGCCTTCCAGCGTCCAGAGCTCGCTCGGCTGGCGCTGCTTCCGCGTCGAACAGCACTTTGCCTTTGACGTTCCCGGCGTGCTCTCGTCCGTGCTCAGGCCGCTTTCGGCCGCCGGCGTCGGCGTCTTCGCCAATTCGACCTTCAGCACCGACTATGTCTTCGTCGCCGGTTCCGATCTCGACAAGGCCGTGCAGGCCCTGAAAGACCACGGGCACGACCTGACGACCTGACACGTCGCGCCTCCTTCCAAGAAGACGCAGCCGGTACCCTCCAGCCTTTCGCAGTCCTCTGCGCGGGGATCAGGAAATCGTGTGTGGACGCTTCCGAATTCCGCCTTATCTTCAGGTGAAAATCGAAAGTCGCGCGGTTTGCGGATTGCGTCGACGGTTCCTACCGCATAGGCGCTCTTGCCGGTTCCGGTCGACGCAAAATTGTGCGAAGAATCAAAGTGCTATGGCGCTCGGCGCCGTAGGCAGGAGAGGTGGCGGCCAAGAGAAGCGGTCGACCATCGAACAGCCAGAGGAGCTTAAGCGACTTGTCCACGCGAACGAAATTCCGAGCTCACTCGCTTGGCGCCACCTTGGGCGTTCTGGCGCTGACAAGCGCGCTTGCCTTCAGCAGCACGGCGCTCGCCCAGAACACGGCCATTCGCCCGCCGACCAACGGTCCCGCTTCCGTTGCCGATCTCGCCGCCGGGCTGCTGGACGCGGTCGTCAACATCGCGACCTCGCAAAAGGTCAAGAACGATGACGATGCGCCGGCACCGCAGGTGCCGGAGGGCTCGCCCTACCAGCCCTATTTCGACGAGTTCTTCAAAGGGCAGGGTGGCCAGGGCGGCAACCGTCAGCGCACCGTTGATTCGCTCGGCTCCGGCTTCGTCATCGACCCCACCGGCTTCATCGTTACCAACAACCACGTGATCGAAGGCGCCGACGATATCGAGATCAACTTTGCCAATGGCAGCAAGCTCAAGGCCAAGCTCGTCGGCAAGGACACCAAGACCGATCTCGCGGTCTTGAAGGTGGAGCCGAAGACGCCGCTGAAGGCGGTGCCTTTCGGCGATTCCCGCAAGATGCGCATCGGTGACTGGGTGATGGCGATCGGCAATCCGTTCGGCCTCGGCGGCTCGGTTTCCGTCGGCATCATCTCGGCGCGCGGCCGCAACATCAATGCCGGTCCCTACGACAACTTCATCCAGACGGACGCGGCGATCAACCGCGGCAACTCCGGCGGGCCGCTCTTCAACATGGCCGGCGAAGTGATCGGCATCAACACCGCGATCATCTCGCCGTCGGGTGGCTCGATCGGCATCGGCTTCTCGGTACCGACGGAGCTTGCCGCCAACGTCGTGCTGCAGCTCAAGGATTTCGGTGAGACCCGGCGCGGCTGGCTCGGCGTCCGTATCCAGCCGGTGACCGACGATATCGCCGAGAGCCTGAAGATGGCGACGCCGCATGGCGCGCTCGTCTCCGGCATCATCGAGGGCGGGCCGATTGCCCATGGCGAGATCAAGGCCGGCGACGTCATCGTCAAGTTCGACGGCCGTGACGTCACGGAGATGCGCGATCTGCCGCGTGCCGTTGCCGAAAGCCCTGTCGGCAAGGCGGTCGACGTGGTGGTCGTCCGTGACGGCAAGGAGCAGACGGTCAAGGTGACGCTCGGTCGCCTCGAAGATGGCGATGAGGTCGCTGCCGCGCCGGCGGCGACAACCAACGACGAGACGCAAAAGCCGGACAAGCCCGAAGCAGCCCCGCTGCCCGCGACCGATGTCGTGCTCGGCATGAAGCTTGCGACGCTGAACGAGGAGACGCGGAAGAAATACGGCATTGCCGAAGACGTGGACGGCGTTGTCATCACCGAGGTCTCGCCGAATTCGGCGGCGGCGGAACGCCGTGTCGAGCCAGGCGACGTGATCGTCGAGGTCGGCCAGGAGGCGATGGATACGCCCGGCGACGTTGCCGATCGCGTCGAGGAGCTGAAGTCGAACGGCCGCCGCAACGCGCTCCTGATGCTCTCCAGCAAGACCGGCGAACTGCGCTTCGTCACGGTGCGGGTGGAGTAGGCGAGCCCGCCACGATGGCCAGCCGCCGCCGCGTGTTTTGCTGCGGTCATGCCGCCGATTGTCGAGTCTTTTCAGTGCGATCGGCGGACAGGCTTGAAGATAGAATCCACCTGTTCAGTTTTTGATTCAGATCTCTTCAGTGGTTTGCTGCCGCCCCTCATCCTGCGTCCGCGACCAGAAAAGGGCGTGCGGTTGTCCGCGTTTCTTTCGGAGTTGGATGCGATTGTGGCGACGAGCGGCTGGCGCGGGTAGGGCAGGTATTGATTTCCCCGCAAGGTTGTCTTTACACCTAGCGAACTGGGGTCGAACAGATCCCATTTCGCCGGGGGAATCTGATGACGTACAGCGTTGAGAATGTCGTATCGCGCGCAGGCTTCTGGCGACGAGCCATAGCATTCCTCATAGACTTTATGCTTGTCGCCCTGCCGATGCAGGCTGTGGTCGTCGTTCTGTTCATGCTAACCGGCGGAGCCGTGCAGGCCAGTTTTGGTTTCCATAGTACGGTTTGCGAAGATATCGGTGATCTTCCGATAGCGCCTACGCCACCGCCACCAGCCGATTACAATAGCGTCGTTGAATGCCGGGTTACGTTGGCTGGGTTCGACCTGAAAAGAACTTTGACGGTCAGCAAGATTACCGTTGAAGCTGGGACCACGACCCGGATTTCGCAAACCTATTATCTGGGAGCAGACGGGAAACAACGCGACGTCTGGCCCGTCGATTTCTTCGGCATTATCGTATTCCTGGCGTATCTCGTGGTGCTGGAAAGCCGCCGCGGCGCGACGCTCGGTAAGCAGTTGCTTTCTATCAGAACGGCGAGCCATCGGGATGCCTTCGCCGTTGGCGTACCTGTCCGTTCGGCTTTGCTGCGTTACGCCGTGATGTTTGCTGCGGTCGTTCCCGGCATGCTGGTGACGTTGGGATTTGAACTCGCTGTGGCACGTGGGGCCTGGGACCCGTTTGTTCTGCTCACCCACCCTTTCTTCGTCGGCGCCAACATTCTCGCAGGGCTCATATTCGTCGGATGGTTTGCTTGGATTACCGTGAGTGTCATCCGAAAGCGGGACCCCGTTTACGATCGTGCTGCCGGAACCTCGGTCTGGGTGCGGAGTTGAAGCGCCGCAGACTAACAGTCGCCACGCTCTGCCGCTCGAGGGTGCATGCAGGACTTCCTGCGGGCCGGCTGGAAGGTCATCCGCCGCAGGGCTTCGAACAGGATGTCGATGATCGCGAGCATGGCCGCACCTCCTTTCTGACCTTTATTTCACCGCACTTGCCCCTGTCCCTCAAACGAGTTTACTGTCGGCTTCGGATAACTTGAGGTTATGCATGAAGCGCGGACGATTGCCCCTGACGGCGCTGCGGAGTTTCGAGGCGGCGGGACGGCTGGAGAGCTTCACGCTGGCCGCCGCCGAGCTTTTCGTTTCGCAGGCGGCGATCAGCCGTCAGGTGCGCGAGCTCGAGGATCTGATCGGCCGACCGCTGTTTGAGCGTCATCATCGCAGCGTCCGGCTGACGGCCGATGGCCGCGTGCTGCTTGGCGTGCTGACGTCGGCATTCGACATGGTCGGAGAGAGCCTCGATATGCTTTCGGGGCGGCGGCTCTCGCACACGCTGAAGGTCAGCGCCGAGCCTTCCTTTGCCGGGTGCTGGCTGGTGCCGCATCTGCAGGAGTTTCAGGAGGCGCACCCGGAGATCGACCTGGTGATCGATGCGGAATCCCGGCTCGCCGAGTTTCGCAGTGGCGACGCCGACATCGCCATCCGCCACAGCTTGACCGCCGTTTCATGGCCGCGGGTGGAGGCGCGACCGCTCGCGAAAGTCGAGATGATCCCGGTGATCGCGCCGGCGCTCGCCGGCGCCGGGCAGCCGCTCGATCGCCCCGACGACCTGCTGCAGCACGCGCTTCTGCATGAGGACAACCGGCTTCTCTGGGAACAATGGTTCACGACCGCCGGTGCCGCGCCGGTGAAGCTCGAGCGCGGCGCCATCTTTGCCGATGGTTCGATGGTGCTGCAGGCGACGCTCCGTGGCAGCGGCGCAGGGCTGATCGACCGCGACCATGCGCGCGATGATGTGATCGCCGGGCGGTTGATCCAGCCTTTCGAGGTATCTGTGCCCTATGGCGCGTTCTTTCTCGTGGCGCGGCGCTTCGATGCACTGTCGGATGCGGCGAAGGCGTTTGTTGAATGGATCGAGCGGAGCTACCCGGGCGCCGGGCGGGAGAGGTGAGGCGCGCCAAGAGTCAAGAGTGTTGTGATCGGCCCCTCTCTGTCCGGCAGGATAGTGAGGGGCAATCCTGTCGAAAGAAGGCCTGGCTACTTCGCGTTCCGCTTCCGCCACTCGGCGGCGCTGATGGCGTAGAGCACGTGGCGCACGAGTGCCGGCTGGTCGGCGGGGACGCGGGGGTGGTCGAAGTCGCGGGAGGCGTCGCGGTGCATGCCGAGCCGTTGCATGACCGCCGTCGAGCGGCTGTTGGCGGCGATCGCGAAGGAGACGACCTCGTCGAGCCCCTTTTCCTCGAAGGCGTAGCGCAGGAGCTCGCAGGCGGCTTCCGTGACAAAGCCCTTGCCCCAATAGGACGGCGCCAGTCGCCAGCCGATCTCGACCGTTCCCTTGGGCAGGTGCGGCTCCAGGTCGGTCAAGGCGAGGCCGCAGAAGCCGAGCGGCCGGTCGTCGGCCTTCAGCGCTATCGCGAAGAAGCCCAGACCGGTCTCGGCGATGCCGCGACCGACACGATCGAAGAGCGCGTCGGCTTCCGCTCGGTTGCGGCGGAAGGGGAAGAATTCCATGACCTTGGGGTCGCTGTTGATGGCGAAGAAGAGATCGCGGTCGCTTTCCTTCCAGGCCCGAATGCGCAGCCGCTCGGTCTCGGTGATGATCATCCGACGAAATCCGTCTTGCGATAGCCCTGGAGATAGAGAAGGGCGGTCAGGTCGCCGTGGTCGATGCGCACCTTGGCCTGTTCGGCGACCACGGGCTTGGCATGCAGCGCCACGCCGGTGCCGGCAAGCTGGATCATGCCGAGATCGTTGGCACCATCGCCGACGGCAAGCGCTTCGTCCGTCGAGATGCCGAGGCGGCCGGCGATGTCGATGAGGGCATCGACCTTGGCCTGCTTGCCGAGGATGGGGGAGGCGACCTCGCCGGTCAGCACGCCATCTTCGGCGATCAGCGTGTTGGCGCGGTTCTCGTCGAAGCCGAGCATCTCGGCGATCGGTCCGGTGAAGACGGTGAAGCCGCCGGAGACGAGCGCGGTGTAATGCCCCTTGCTCTTCATCGTCGCGATCAGGGTGCGTCCACCCGGCGTCAGAGTGATGCGTTTGGCGATCACCTCGTCGACGACGCTGAGTGGCAGGCCCTTCAAAAGCGCGACGCGCTCGATCAGCGCCGGCTCGAAGGCGATCTCGCCGTTCATGGCGCGGGCGGTGATGGCCGCCACCTTGTCCTTGAGGCCGACTTCGGCGGCCAGTTCGTCGATACATTCCTGGCCGATCATTGTCGAATCCATGTCGGCGATCAAAAGCCGCTTGCGGCGGCTCTCGGCGTCCTGCACGGCGACATCGATCGGCGCGCCGCCGATTGCATCGCGCAGCAGGGTTTCGGCCGCATCCGGGTCGGTGCCGTCGGCGAGCGCGATATCGCAGGCGACGCCATCGGCCAGCCAATAGAGGCCGGACGCCTTGACGGCATCCGCGGCGGTTTCCGCGAGTGCTGGCGTCAGAACAGGATTTGACGGATTGGCGATAAGCGTGGCAACGAGAGCCATGGACAATAACCTTGAAACCGAGAGCGACGCGATCCTGATAACCGGGCCGACCGCCAGCGGCAAGTCTGCGCTTGCGGTCGAACTGGCGCGCCGGCACGGCGGCGTGGTCGTCAATGCCGACAGCATGCAGGTCTATGACACGCTGCGATTGCTGACGGCGCGGCCCGACGAAGCGGATATGGGCGGCGTGGAGCACTGTCTCTATGGCCATGTGCCGGCCGCCGCAGCCTATTCCACCGGCGCCTGGGTGCGTGAGGCGCAGGCGCTGGTCGCGCGGCTCAATCAGGAGGTGCGGATGCCGGTCTTCGTCGGCGGCACCGGGCTCTATTTCAAGGCGCTGACCGGCGGTCTCTCAGACATGCCCGAAATCCCGGCCGCGATCCGCGAGCGGCTGCGCGAACGGCTGAAGGCGGAAGGGCCCGAAGCCCTGCATCGCGTGCTCGAGGCCAAGGACCCGGAGACGGCGGCGACCTTGAACGTCGGCGACGGCCAGCGGATCGTCCGGGCGCTCGAAGTGGTGGAGGCGACCGGCAAGCCGATCCGCTTCTTCCAAAAGCAGAACGGCCCCATGATCGTCGATCCGGACCGGGCGGAGAAATACGTGGTGCTGCCGGAGCGAAAGCTCCTGCACGACCGCATCAATCGCCGTTTCGAGTTGATGCTTTCGGGCGGCGCGATCGACGAAGTGCGGACGCTGCTTTCGCTCGACCTGCCGCCGGAAATGCCCCTCATGAAGGCGATCGGCGTCAGCCAGATTGCGGCACTCTTGAGGGGCGAACTCGACGAGGCCGAGGTGATCGAGATGGGTGCTGCGGCAACGCGGCAATATGCCAAGCGCCAGATGACCTGGTTCCGCAATCAACTCGACGAGAGCTGGCGGCGGATCGAGCGCGCCGAGGCCGTGTTGTCGAGCGGAGGGGCCAACTCCCGACCATGAAAAACGAGCAGAAATCACTTCCCGACAGCGCGGAAATCCGCCTTTCTCCCGATGAAGCCCTCGTATTTTTCGACCTTCTTTCCCGTTGGTGCGAGGAGAATGATGCTCCCACGCCGGCCGCGGAGTGCTTCGAAAGCACCGCTGAATGCGCTGTGCTGCACGGGTTGCTTGCGGATCTGGAAAAGCAACTGGTCGCACCTTTTCGGGCAGACTACGCCGACGTCGTCAAAGAGGCCCGTCTCCGGCTTGAGGCATCGTGGGACTATGCCGATTTGAGGGGCTGACACGTCAGTCTCGCTCGGCAGAGTTGCGCTCAGGCCGCCAAATTCAGCTGCCAGGAAACGCCGAAGCGGTCGTTGACCCAACTGAAGCGCTGGCTGAAACCGTAGTTGTCGAGTGGCATCAGCACGGCACCGTCCTCGGCCAGCATGGTCGCGAGCGTGATGATCTCGTCCTCGCTCTGGCATTCGACGAAGAAGGAGAAGGAGGGGGTAAAATCGAAGGCGTGTTTGACCGGGCTGTCGATGCACTTGACCCTCTGTGCGCCGAGCCGGAACAGCGCGACCTTGATGCTGCCTTCAGGACCCTGCTCGCCCGGGCCATAGTGCTCGATCTCCAGCACCTCGGCATTCGGGAACAGCGAGATGTAGAAGGCCATGGCTGCCTCCGCGACGCCATCCTGGAACATCAAGAAAGGGGTTACGCTTGCGACCATGGCGGCCTCCTGACTTCGTTTTCGTTGAGTGCTTGAAGATCCGCTGTCTGTTCGCGCTACAGGATTGCGCAGACCAACGACGGGGCGCTGCAAAGGTTCCTTGGCATTCCAGAAGCCTTGCGACCGCACCTTTGGATGAGCGCCCGGATCACGAGACAATCATGATCCGTATTCTATCGGAGGCCCAATTTCCCTGGCAAGGCCAGGGGTCGCGCAAGGAGCGACGGGAATTTGCGCTAGGTCTTGCGGATGATGCTGCCGAGCGGCCGCTTTAGCAGGCTTTCCCGGAGCGACCCTTCGCGCGGTCGATCGCCCGCGGTCGGCGGCGAATCGTGTGCCGTCGGCGGCGGTGCCCCGAAGCGAGGCGCGGGCTGCTCGGCCGCGGGCTTTTCGTTCAGAAGCTGTTGGCGGATCTGGTTGAAACGCTCCAGCTCGGGATTGGGGGAAATGGTGCTGCGTGGAAGCATGTCCGGGCGGTAGGGCTCGGCAGAGAGGGCCTCGTCGGCGAAGCCATGCTCCGCCTCGCTTGCGGATGTGGCTCCGAGTTCGCTGTCCCAGCGCTGCTCTTCGCTGCCGGTCGTCGCCGCGATGTAGCTCTGCTGGAAGCCGGAAATATCCGGCCCGTTGATCGCCCGCATGCGGCTGACGATCGAGCGCAGGTCGACGGTTGGCGGTGCGTCTTCGTCGATCCGGTCGACGATGCCGTGGGCGCGCGGCAGGCGCTCTTCGGCTATCCGGTTGAAACGCATGCGCATCGGCACCGCGACGGCCTCGCCGAAGGCGATCGCTTCGCCGTTGCCGATCGAGGAGATGAAGCTGGTGGTCGAGGTCGAGGAGTTCGGGATGGCCGAACGGATGATCTCCTGGTCGCGGTCGTTGGCAAGCCGCATGGCAAAGACCGTCGAGCACTGGGAAAGGATCGTCGGGTCGAGCTCGCCGGGGCGCTGGGTGATGACGCCGAGCGAGACGCCGTATTTGCGGCCCTCCTTGGCGATGCGGGCAATCGCCTGGCGGGTCGGCAGGAACCCGAGCGAGGGATCGGCCGGCACGTAGCGGTGCGCCTCTTCGCAGACGACAAGCATGTGAATGCCGCCATTGCTCCACAGGCCGATTTCGAAAGCCATGCGGCAGAGCACCGAAGCGACGGAATTGACGACTTCCGAGGGAATGCCGGCAAGTTCGAAGGTGGCGATCGGCTTTCCATCGCCGGGAATGCGGAAGATCTTGGCGATCGTGTCCTGGATCGTGTCGGTGATGGTGTTCGAGGAGAACATGAAATGGTAGCGCGGATCGTTGATCGCCGAGACGATCTTGACCTTCAGCGAGCGCAGATGCGGCTTGTCGTTGCGCCCCTCAAGCCGGCCGATGCGTTCGTCGATCAGCGCCAAGAGGTCTGCGATACGGTAGGGCACCGGCGTATCCGCGGTGATCGAGCTTTTCTCCGTCTGGCGCCGCATGAGGCCGGATTCGCCACCCCGGAAAGCCTTCTTCGCTTCGGGAATGATGTCGCGCAGCATGTCGAGCTCGTCCGGCGGCGCCGGGCGGCCGCGGAAGATCACCTCGGCGAATTCCTCGAGGCGGAAGAACCAGAAGGGCAGGTCGAGCGTGTCGGTGTCGATGACGACCGCAAGCTCCGGGAAGGCGGCGGCGAACTCGTTGTGCGGGTCGAGGATCAGCACGCGCAGCTTCGGATCCGAGGCGATCGCCTTGTTGAGCAGCAGCGTGACTGCGGTCGATTTGCCGACACCGGTCGTGCCGACGATGGCGAAGTGCTTGGCGAGCATCGAGGGAACGTGGATCGTCGCGTCGAGGCTCTCATCCTGAGTGAGCTTGCCGATGATGCAGCTGTCGTTGCGGCCGGAATCGTAGATGCGGGCAAGGTCGGCCGCGCGAATGCGGTGCACGATGGCGCCGAGATAGGGATATTGGCTGATGCCGGCGGAAAACGCCTCGCGCCCATCGGCCCCCTTGTGGACCTCGCCCATCAGTTCGACTTCGATGCGGAAGGTGTTGTTGGCTTCCTCGCCCCATTCGGCCGAGGCGGTCTGCATGGAATAGACCAGCGCCACGACGCGGTTTCTGCCGACGGAGATCGAGATCAGTCGCCCGACCGACCAGAGTTCGGTCAGCGACGTTTCGCCGTTTTCGGCGACGGCAGCGATCGTGGCGCGCGCGCCGCTGCACGCGACGACACGCCCCAGGAACCGGTTGCCGGGCTTCAGGCCGTCACGGCGATCCTGCTCTCCCGCGCGGATTGAGGAATGAAGATCATTGTTCAGCAACGCAAAAACCCCGGCATCACGGTCGCTCATGTTAGCCGGGGGGATTTAACAAGTGGTTTCGCGGATTTGCCCGACGCTCAGCCCAGGAGGTGGCGCAGGATGCCGGCCGAGGCGGCGCCGATCAGCACGGTCGGCAGCGCCTGCTCGGCGATCTCGTGGCGCGGCGGGTCGACGGTAGGGCCGTGGCGCGTGCGACTTGATAAAAGTCAATGCGCCTTTGCCTGAAGCGGAATAATCCTATGCCCTGACCAACAGCATCCAGCCGGACATGGCATCCGGTTAGGCTTGCCGGTTGGCGTGGGGAGGCGGCCATGGGCAGTGCATTTGATTACGTGCGCCGGACACCCATTCTCTGGCTTCTCGTTTTCGTCCCCCTGGCGATCGCGGGCGAGCACATCTGGCCGGGGGCACACACTTTGCTGTTCCTCCTTTCGGTGGCTGCCATCGTGCCGCTTGCGGCCCTGCTCAGCCAGGCGACGGAGTCCGTCGCGGCACGAACCGGCGATACGATCGGCGCGTTGCTCAACGCGACGCTCGGCAACCTGACGGAACTCGTCATCGCGCTGATGGCGCTCGCCGCCGGTCAATACCTGCTGGTCAAGGCCTCGATCGCCGGCGCCATCGTCACCAATACGCTCTTCATGCTCGGAGGCTCGTTCCTCTTCGGCGGACTGCGCTATCACCTGCAGGAGTTCAACCGGGTGAATGCGCGCTTCCTGGCGAGCCTTCTGTTCATGGCGACGGTCGCGGTTCTCGTGCCGTCGCTCATCGGCGCAGCCGACGGACAGCCGCAGACGCCCTTCACCCAGCAATTGAGCGCCGGCCTGTCTGTTGTCCTGATCGTCGTCTACGGGCTCTGGATGCTGTTTTCGCTCAGGACCCATCGCGAACTTTTCATCTCCGCCGGCTCCGGGCATGGCGGAGAGGAGGCGCATTGGCCGCTGGCGACCGGTATCGGCGTGCTTCTGGCGGTGACCGTGCTGGTGGCGCTCGTCAGCGAGGTTTTCGTCGGCTCGGTGCAGGTGGCGGCGGAAGAGCTTGGCATGACGCCGGCCTTCGTCGGCTTCGTCGTCGTGGCGCTGGTCGGGGCCGCCGCCGAGATGGCGACCGCCTTTTCCGCAGCGCGCAAGGACCGGCTCGACCTGAGCGTCGGCATCGCGCTCGGCAGCGCGGTGCAGATCGCTCTCTTTGTCGCGCCGCTGCTGGTGCTCTTGAGCTATGTGCTCGGGCCGCAGCCGATGGACCTGCAGTTCTGGCCGGGGGCCATCGTGATGATGCTGGTCGCGACGATGGCGGCGACGCTGCTGTCGAATGCCGGCCGTTCTGCCTGGTACATGGGCGTGCTGGCGCTGACGGTCTACGTGATCTTCGGCATGACCCTGTTCCTGCTGCCACCACAACAGCCGTGAGACGCGGCTTCCGTCTGGTCGACGATATCAAGGGATCTTCGGGCGGGATGGCGGGGATCGAGGTGGCGCGCGGCTGCCGGCTATTTGGGGGAGTTCATGTCGAATACGACCCAGCGGAAGAACAGGTAGATCGCAGCAAAGCTGATGACGAGCGGCATCAACACAGGGAGGTCAAGCATATCATTGCCCTTGGTTTGAAGCTGCATCATGCAGCAATGCGAATCTTCCACGGCAAGTGTTAATGCGGGGTGCACGAACAGCGTTCGCCCCTAAAACTTTGTCGTTTTATCAGGCTTGACCTCAACTATAGTTGAGCTTCTACAAACCCTTCCATGACAACGCGTCGGAGCGTCATTCCCGGTTCCAGCCCGGCCCGGGGAGCCAAACGACAAGCGACATGGAGGACGGGCATGACCGAGCAATTGCTTTTTCGAAACCTGATGAGGATCGCCCCCGGCCATCTCGATCCGTTCCGCGAGGCGGTGCTGGGCGCAATCGCATTCGTCGAAAGGCACGCGCCGCAGCTGATGGTGCAGACCTTCATCGACGAGAAGGCGATGCAGGCGGTGAGCATACAGCTCTATCGTAATTCGCAGGACGTGCTCCGGCACTGGCAGATGTCGGACGCGCATATCCAGGATGTGTCTGCCCATTGCACGGTGGAGCGGCTCGAAGTTTACGGCAATCCGAGCGAGGCGGTGGCCAAGGGGCTTGCGCCGTTCATCGGTGATGGGCGCGGTTTCATCATGCCGCCGCTCACGGGCTTTTCGCGGTTCTGAAACCAATTCCGGTGTGAAACGGATCCATGATCGGGCCAGCCGATTGCGTCACGCCGGCAGTCCTGCCTTCAGCAGGCCCTGGCGGAACAGGTCGCGGTGTTCGTCCAGCTCAAGCAGGAGGCCGCGCCGGATGAAGTCTTCCGTGGAGAAGTCCGGGCGCACCTGCAGAAGGCGGGCCTTCGTCTCCTCGGCGGCGGCGCTGCTGCCGGCCTGCGCATGGCAGGCGACAAGGCGCGCGAGCGTGAAGGGGCCGGGATTGGGCAACTCCTTGAGCGCCGCGGCCGCCTCTTCATAGCGGCCGAGGATATAAAGGGCGTTGCCGAGTGCAGCGCTATACCAGGGCGGCGGAAATGGGTTCAGCCGGAAGCCTTCGTTGATCCACTCCATTGCTTCATCAAGCTTGCCGCGTCGCGCAAAGAGGCCTCCCATCTGCACCAGCGTACTGGCATCATTGGGGTTCAGCAGATAGGCGCGCCGATAGTGCCGCTCGGCCAACTCGAATTCGCGGCGATTGACGTGAATGAGCGCCAGCAGCCGCTGGCAACCGCCTTCGGTCTCGTCGAGCGAGACCGCCTTGCGCGCCATGGCCAGGGCACAGTCGAGAACGTCCTGCGGGGCATTGGCGTAGCCTTGCGCGGCGGTGGTCGCGAGTGCCAGATGGGCGTAAGCCAAGGCAAAATGCGGGTCGCGGTCGACCGCCGCCTGGAACATGGCGCATGCCTGCCGGTTGTCTTCCGGCTCGTAGCCGCGAATATGCGCGAGCCCACGCAGGTAGAATTCATAGGCCGCAAGGCTCGTCGGCGGCTTGCGGAGCGCCTGCCGCATGCCGGCGCTCTCGATCTGCCCGACGAGGGTGGAGACGATCGTCCGGGTCACCTCATCCTGCACCGCGAAAATATCCGTCAGGCTTCGGTCGTAATGCTCCGACCAGAGGTGCGCGCCGCTCGCTGCCTCGACCAGCTGCGCGGTGACGCGGATCCGCTCGCCGGCGCGGCGGACGCTGCCCTCGACGAGGTAGGTGACGCCGAGCCGGCGGCCGATCTCCCTTCTATCGACACTTCGATCGCGGAAGCTGAAGGATGAACTGGCTGATGTGACGGAAAGCGAGCGGAACCGCGCGAGCCCGCCGATGACGTCCTCGCTGACGCCGTCGCTGAAGAAGGTCTGCTCCGTCGCGCCGCCGAGGTTCTCGAATGGCAGGACCGCGATCGACGTGTGCGCGCAGGCTTGCGAGGCCGCCGGTCCCATTGTCGGTGCGTCCGTCCAGTGCCAGACGCGGATGGGGCGCGTGATGTTCTTCAGCGCGATCTCGCCGCCGTCGAGGAAGGCCGATCGGTTCTTGGCGCTGAGTTGCCGATGGACGACATCGGCGATGCATATGCCACCGGGGGACGCCGAGGCCTGCAGGCGCGCGGCGACGTTGACGCCGTCGCCAAGGAGATCGTCTCCTTCAATGACGACGTCGGCGAGATTGATGCCGATCCTGACGAGGATGCGGTCGTCGGGAGGCTGCTCCAGCTGATCGGAAGCGAGCGCCTCCTGCAGCGATAGGGCGCAATCCACCGCGTTGACGGCGGAGTCGAAGACGACCAGCGTGCCGTCACCCATCAGCTTGACGATCCGCCCGCCGCAGGCGGCGATGCTGGGAGCAAGGATGGACGTCTGCAGCCGCTTCATAGTGCCGAGCGTGCGAATTTCGTCGGCCTCCGTTAGACGGGAGTAGCCGACAATGTCGGTGGCCATGATGACCGCAAGTCGCCGCTCGACGCGCCCGTTTGCCATCCTGCTCTCCGCATGCTGTCTATATTTTAGCGTGTTCTCACTAGGGCCGGAAGATGAAGGCGTTCGCGGTCAAAGCGCGTTGCGATCTTTCAGATTCGCTCCTTGCGTTTTTTCGATTTTTTTCGAATGTGCGTTTCGCAAAACCGCTGCGTACTTCTGCGCGACTTACTCTACCTGCGTCCCATCTGTTCCTGCAGAAACTCGATGAAGCGTTGGGTCTTGGCCGGCAGCAGCCGTGTTTCGGTGATGGCGTGGATTGCGACGGAGGTGCCTTCCCAGGCGGGCAGCACACGCTTCAACCGGCCCTCGGCGAAATCGTCGCCGGCAATGCGCTCGGCCAGCAAGGCGATGCCCTGGCCGTTGACGGCAAGCGCGCTCATCATGCCGACATTGTTGACCGTGAAGCGGCCGCCGACCGATACCTCGATCTTGTTGTTGCGGCCATCATGCAGCGTCCAGTCCGTTGCCCTCGGCATAGAGATGCAGTCGTGACGGGCCAGATCCGCCGGATCCTGCGGCTCCCCAGACGCCGCCAGATAGGCAGGGGAAGCGTAGAGATAGCGTGCGTGGCGGCCGAGCAGCCGTGCAATCAGGCGCGAATCCTGCAGTTCGCCGGCACGGATCACCACGTCGAAGGGCTCCGCCACCAGATCGACGCGCCGTGGTGTCAGGTCGAAATCGAAGGTGATGCCGGGATAGCGCCGGGCGAATTCCGCGATCAGCGGCGTCATGTAGATGGTTGCGAAATCGACCGGCATCGACACGCGCAGGAGGCCGCTCGGCTGCTCCAGCATCGCGCCGAGCTGCTCGTGGGCGAGGCGCGCTTCGTCGACGATGCGTTTGCTGCGCTCGAAATAGAGCTGGCCCGCTTCGGTGAGTTCGATCTTTCGCGTCGTGCGGTGAAGCAGCCGCAGCCCGATCGCCTTCTCCAATTCGCTGATCCGCCGCGACAGGGTGGAGTTGGGCATGCCGACGATTTCGGCGGCTTTGCGAAAGCTTCTGGCTTTCGCGACTTCGACGAACAGTGCCATGTCGTTCAAATGGGTCATCTTTGCTCCATCAGTGGAATAGTAAATTCAGTATGGCTATATTTATCCCGGAAACGGAATAGTGGACAAGGACTCCAACTTAAGGACAAGCCTCGAAGGAGATCCTGATGAGCCTGCTATTCAACCGTGTCCGCATCGGTCGCTACACGCTTGCCAACCGGTTGGCCATGGCGCCGATGACCCGCAGCCGCGCCGAATATGACGGTACGCCCGGCGCACTCGCCGCGGAATATTACGCCCAGCGCGCCAGCGTCGGCCTGATCGTGACCGAAGGCACCCAGCCTTCTGACGACGGCCAGGGCTATCTCACGACACCCGGCATCTACACCGATGCGCATGTCGCCGGCTGGAAGAAGATCACTGCTGCCGTGCACGAGAGGGGCGGTCATATTTTCGTCCAGCTCATGCATGCCGGGCGCATGTCGCATCCGGACAACACGCCGCATCACCGCCAGGGCGTAGCGCCCTCGGCGATTGCGCCGGGGAGTGGCATGTTCACGGCAACGGGCATGCAGGACATCCCGACGCCGCGGGCGCTGACGTCAGAGGAAGTGCGCCGGACCGTCGCCGACTTCCGCCATGCGGCCCGTCGCGCGATCGAGGCCGGTGCCGATGGCGTCGAAATCCATGGCGCGAACGCCTATCTGGTCCATCAGTTCCTGGCGCCGAGCGCCAACATCCGCACCGACGAATATGGCGGATCAATCGAGAACCGGGCGCGGTTTGCGATCGAGGTAGCCGCGGCCATCGCCGAGGAGATCGGCGCGGACCGCACCGCCATCCGGCTTTCTCCCGGCCTTGCGATGTGGGGCATCGACGAGGGCGCCGAAGGGCCTGATCTTTATCGTTATCTGGTTGCCGAACTCGACAGGCTGGGCCTTGCCTATCTGCACATCATGCATGCGGGCGACGAGCCATTGCTCGCCTCGATCCGCAAGCTCTGGACGCAGCCCTTGATCCTGAACAGGCCCGGCCGCGGACGCGACGCGATCGGTTCCGATCTCGCATCCGGGCTCGCCGATCTGGAGGCTTATGGCCAGATGGTGCTGGCCAATCCGGATTTCGTTCACCGGCTGAAAGCCGAGGCGCCGATGAACGACGCCGACCGCATGACCTATTTCGGCGGCACCGGGAAGGGCTACGTCGACTACCCGGCGCTCGCCGCTACCGCCTGAAGTGGGAGCCTACTGCATGTTTTTGTCCTTTAACCGGCTACGATTAAAGGAAACATGCAGTAGCTGCACGTCTTGATCACCCGACCATAGGAGCGCATTGAGCTTCTCGGCTGCGATTTAGCAGTAGTAGACGCCAACTGCGCAGCGGCGCACGGTGCGCCGCGCCACTCCGGCCACGCTGACCGGCGTAAGCGGACGCCCGACCCTGGCCTCGGCTGTCGAGACGAAACTGTACGAACTCAATGCTGGAATGCGCTCTGCAGCTTGCAGTCCTGGAAAGCCGACGATGCCGGCGAGCAGCAAAATTCTCAATTTCTTTGACACGGTCATTGGCCGCCTCCTATGGCCAGATGGCCGGGCAGTTCATCAATATCGGTGAGTTCCTTCGGATCGACCTTCTTTGCGTTGGTCTCGTTCTTGAAGCCGAAATCGTCCGCAGCAACCTCACTGCCGGTCTTCCAGTCCCTGGTCTGGACGCTGTATTGCGGTGCCTGGTCAAGCTGATTGCTGGTGATGACATACCGGCAGGGATAGGGGCGCTCGCCCTGAGCGATCCAGATCTGCCAATCGATCTCCTTGGTGCGAAATGCCAGATGATCGCATTCGGTGCCGCCGATTACGCCGCTGCCGAGGTCCTTTACGTCAACAACGTCGGTCATCAGCACATCGTAGACATTCGACAGAAGCAAATCGGCGCCAGGCATGGGCTTCTGGAGCTTTTCCCGCAACTCGTCGACGAGCTGGTCCAGCGTGCCGGTCTTCTCGACCTCGGTATAGAGATTGGCGTCCTTGCCGACAACCGTGAGAGTCTTGCCGTCGAAGATCATCTCGACATTGGCGAAGCCGCCAGTGCGCGTCGCACGAATCTTGTCGGGCCGGGTGAGATCGATCGTTCCAGAACTCGCCAGTTGGAGCTTCTGGTGATCCTTGGTAACAACCTCGAGATTAGTATCATAACCAAAAGATATGGTCTTCTGCGCCGCCAAATAGTCGGACATGGCCTTGAGCAGGCTCTTGGCCTCAGCATCCCCGGCCTTCGCGCCTGAAGGTGTTCCCATGCCAACGATTAATGCCAATACCGCAGCCGACACCGTCGCGGTGGAACGCACCACCGCTTTCTGCACAAGCTTCACCATCTGATTGTTCTCCCTCTATGCCGCACTTGGCTTACATGAGGTCGCCTCCCGGCAGCGAGCGCTCCGAGGGTGGCGATCAATGGCAGACAAATGATCGCACGGAGATCCACCTCGCGCGCTTGAGATGGATACCTCGCGCCGAAACGTACGCTTGCAATCGGAAGTCACGGATACTAGCAGGTTAATCAAATAGTGTCGACGCGATTGCAGGGCCGCTGCGCCGGCGTTCTGATCGGCACGCGACAGGCTGACATGATCTGGTGCCGGAATGAGCCGCTTCGGCACCTTGCCGCCCGGTTTTCTCAACCGGCCACGGGTCGGGCGCCCCTGCTTGCGCAACAATGTTCCGCGCGGAAGCCCGATCGTGTAACTAAAAGCCGTTGACGCCTTGGGCTTTTGTGGTTATCAACTCGGCCCATGAAAAATTTCGCGGTTATTCTTGTGGTGGGACGGCGCATGGGCAGGATGGTGTAACCATCCGGCGGTAGCCACCCATGCGCTGAACGAGGCTCCTGACGGGGCCTTTTTTTATGCCTTCAAACAAGCTAAGCACCCAACTGGGAAAAGGGACGGAAGCAAGTCAATGAGCGGTACAGAAAACCAGATGACAGGCGCGGAGATCGTTCTCCAGGCACTGAGAGACAACGGCGTCGAGCATATCTTCGGCTATCCGGGCGGCGCCGTGCTTCCGATCTACGACGAGATCCACCAGCAGGACGATATCCAGCACATCCTCGTTCGCCACGAGCAGGGCGCCGGCCACATGGCCGAAGGCTATGCCCGCTCGACCGGCAAGGTCGGTGTCATGCTGGTCACCTCCGGTCCCGGCGCCACCAATGCGGTGACGCCGCTGCAGGACGCGCTGATGGATTCCATCCCGCTCGTCTGCATCTCCGGCCAGGTTCCGACCTCGCTGATCGGTTCCGACGCCTTTCAGGAATGCGACACCGTCGGCATCACCCGGCCGTGCACCAAGCACAACTGGCTGGTCAAGGACGTCAACGATCTCGCCCGCATCATCCATGAGGCTTTCCGCGTTGCCCAGTCCGGCCGCCCGGGTCCCGTCGTCGTCGATATCCCGAAGGACATCCAGTTTGCGACCGGCACCTACACGCCTCCATCAGCCGTTCCGACCCAGAAAAGCTACCAGCCGAAGAAGCAGGGCGATCTGAAGAAGATCGAGGAAGCGGTCGAACTGATGCGCAATGCGCGCCAGCCGATCATCTATTCCGGCGGCGGCGTCATCAATTCCGGTCCGGAAGCCTCGCATCTCCTGCGCGAGCTGGTCGAATTGACGGGCTTCCCGATCACCTCGACGCTGATGGGCCTCGGCGCCTATCCGGCCTCCGGCAAGGCCTGGCTCGGCATGCTCGGCATGCATGGCACCTACGAAGCCAACATGGCGATGCATGACTGCGACGTCATGATCTGCATCGGCGCCCGCTTCGACGACCGCATCACCGGCCGCCTCAACGCGTTCTCGCCGAACTCCAAGAAGATCCACATCGACATCGACCCGTCGTCGATCAACAAGAACGTGCGCGTCGACGTGCCGATCCTCGGCGATGTCGGCACGGTTCTGGAAGACATGGTTCGCCTGTGGCGCGCCGCGTCCAAGAGCGCCGACAAGGCGCGGCTTTCCGACTGGTGGGAGATGATCACCAAGTGGCGCGCCCGCAACTCGCTCGCCTATGCGCCGAACGACGACGTCATCATGCCGCAATATGCGATCCAGCGACTCTATGAGCTGAGCAAGGGCCGCGACACCTACATCACCACGGAAGTCGGCCAGCACCAGATGTGGGCAGCGCAGTTCTTCGGCTTCGAGCAGCCGAACCGCTGGATGACCTCGGGCGGTCTCGGCACCATGGGCTACGGCTTCCCGGCCGCCATCGGCGTCCAGGTCGCGCATCCGAACAGCCTCGTCGTCGATATCGCCGGCGACGCCTCGATCCAGATGTGCATCCAGGAAATGTCCTGCGCGGTCCAGTACGGCCTGCCGGTCAAGATCTTCATCCTCAACAACCAGTACATGGGCATGGTTCGCCAGTGGCAGCAGCTCTTGCACGGCAACCGCCTGTCGCACTCCTACACCGAGGCGATGCCTGATTTCGTCAAGCTGGCGGAAGCCTATGGCGGCGTCGGCATCCGTTGCGACAAGCCCGGCGAACTCGACGATGCGATCCGCCGCATGATCGACACGCCGGCGCCCGTCATCTTCGATTGCCGCGTTGCCAATCTCGCCAACTGCTTCCCGATGATCCCCTCGGGTAAGGCTCATAACGAGATGCTGTTGCCCGACGAAGCCACGGACGAAGCGGTCGCCAACGCGATCGACGCCAAGGGCCGTCAGCTCGTCTGAGATAGGTAGAGGAACCAACTGACATGAACGCACACCTTCAACCGACCGGCTCCGCCTACTTCATCGCCAAGGAGACCGAGGTCGCCGAAACCCACACGCTTTCGGTTCTCGTCGACAACGAGCCGGGCGTCCTTGCCCGCGTCATCGGCCTGTTCTCCGGCCGCGGCTACAACATCGAAAGCCTCACGGTTTCGGAAACGGAACACGAGGCGCACCTGTCGCGCATCACCATCGTGACGCGCGGCACGCCGCATGTGCTCGACCAGATCAAGAACCAGCTCGAGCGGCTGGTGCCGGTCCACCGCGTCGTCGACCTGACGGTCCGCGCCGCAAGCCTCGGCCACGACCGGCCGATCGAGCGGGAACTGGCGCTCGTCAAGGTGCATGGCTCGGGCGACCACCGCGTCGAGGCGCTGCGGCTGGCCGACGCCTTCCGCGCCTCGGTCATCGACGCCAACATCGATCACTTCGTCTTCGAGATCACCGGCAAGCCGTCGAAGATCGAGCAATTCATCGCCATCATGAAGCCACTCGGCCTCATCGAAGTCTGCCGCACGGGTATTGCGGCGATGAACCGCGGCCCGCAGGGCATGTGATTTTTGCGCGGGCGAGGGGCCGCTCATGCGATCTTGGCGCCCGTCGCTGCCCTCAAGCTGGATTTGCGCTCACGCTCTTGGGCTGGGAATGCCCCTCACCCTAGCCCTCTCCCCGCAGGCGGGGAGAGGGGACTGGCGCCGTTCGTGCCTCTCCCTTCCAGACTTTCCAAAAAACCAGCGTCTCTACAATCGACGTGGTGCGCTTGTGCCCGACGGTCGCCACGCGTGTCCTTCTCCCCGCAGGCGGGGAGAAGGTGGCCGGCAGGCCGGATGAGGGGCAGGCTGAACCTCGATGGAACCTGCCGGACGCCACTCTGTTGACTTCGCCGGCATTTCTCGCCGACTAATCCCGGACAGGAAATCCGAAGATATCAGGTGCCGGATGAGCTCCACGATGCAGGCATTGGTACTCACACGATACGGCGGCCCTGATGCTGCCGAGCTGCGTGACGTGCCGCGTCCGCGAGCCGCGCGCGGCGAGGTGCTCGTGCGGGTGCACGCCGCAGGTCTCAATCCCGTCGACTACAAGACGCGGGAAGGCATGCTCAAGGTCGTCCAGCGCTACTCGCTGCCAACCGTCATGGGCAACGAACTTGCCGGCGTCGTCGAGGCGCTGGGAGAAGACGTCACGTCCTTCACGCCGGGAGATCGTGTCTTTGCGCGTATGCCCAAGGAGGCCATGGGCGGCTTGGCCGAGTATGCGGTCGTGCCTGAACAGTTTCTGGCAAAGATGCCCGCATCGATCGATTTCAACACGGCAGCCGGCGTGCCGCTTGCCGGCCTCACGGCCTTACAGGCGCTGCGCGACGAGCTTCATGTGAGCCAAGGCAGCCGGATCTTCATACCCGGCGGCGCCGGCGGCGTCGGCACCTTCGCGATCCAGCTGGCGAAATGGCTGGGGGCGGAGGTGACGACCACGGCGTCGACGCGTGGCCGTGCGCTTGTCGAAGAGCTCGGCGCGCACGTGGTGATCGACTACACGACAGAACGGTTCGAGGAGCAGTTGCGCGACATGGACGGCGCCTTCGATCTGGTTGGCGGCGAAACGCTCATGAAGTCGTTCGGCGTGGTCAAGCGCGGCGGCAAAGTGGTTTCCATCGCCGGCATGCCCGAGCCTGAAACCGCGCGAAAGGACCTCGGCCGTGGCCTGTTCCTGAGGGCGCTTTTCTGGCTTGCATCCTACCGGATCCGCGCCGTCGCCAGGAAACATGGCGTCGCCTACCGCTACCTTTTCATGCATCCTGATGGTGCCGAGCTTGCCGAACTTGCCGATCTCATCGAGACCAAGGCGATCAGGCCCGTCATCGACCGCGTGTTTCCGCTCAAGGATGTAGCGCAAGCCTTTGCCTATCTGGAATCCGGCCACGCCAAGGGCAAGGTGGTGGTGGAGATCGGGAGTCGCTCCGGCTGACCCAAGTCTGCCGCAACGGCATCGCCGCCATGAACCGCGGCCCGTAGGGACTATGATTTCCAGCGTGGGTTACGCGGGCTGCCGCCCCCTGACAGCCCCTCACCCTAGCCCTCTCCCCGCAGGCGGGGAGAGGGGACGCGGTTGTGCGCTGACCGCCCGGAGTTCTTTCAGGGACGAGCAGGACGCCAACGGTTTTGTTGGGGCGAGCGGGCGCGGCGATTTCCTTCTCCCCGCAGGCGGGGAGAAGGTGGCCGTCAGGCCGGATGAGGGCTGTCCTACTTTGACTTCGCCTTGGCTTCGCTCTCCCGCTTGAGAGGACGGCTGACCGGGCAGACCTCCTGGGCAAAGCCGTTCAGCGTGTTGATCAGATTGTTGGTCACAATGGTGTAGTGAACGAACTGGCCGCGCTTTTCCTTGGCAATCAAGCCGGCGTTCTCCAGCACGGTCAGATGTTGCGACACCGAGGGCTTGCTCATGTTGAAGCGCTCGGCGATCTCGCCCGCCGTCAGGCTGGAGGCTGAGAGATAGGCCAGAATCTTGCGCCGATGCAGCGACGATAGTGCGTTGAACACCCGTTGCGCCGATCCGCCTGCATCAGGGTTGAGCGTGTCGTCGTTCACAAAATCTCCTTTGTCGCCGGCAGGTCGATCAATAGGTAATTAGGATATTGCCTAAATACCTATTCGCGGGTAAATATGTAATTAGTTTATTTCCTAAATAACTTCTGCGCCGGTTGTTTTCAATCGGGTCCTTCAGTGTTGCCTGAAAAACTGGTCAGGGTTTTGTCGTGGAGGGTGCCATGGATGTCGTGTCGACTGGCAGAATGATAGCGCTGCGCGATAGCGAACCGGTGAACGGCCGGGTCGTCTGGGTTCCGGGCAAGTCGCTCTGGATCTCCGGAATGACGCTCGTGGCCGTTATCGGTGCGCCAATGACGTTTTCGGTGGACGCCCTTGTGATCTTCATGTTCTGACGGCCCTTACGATCTGCCTCGGCCATTCGGTTGGCATGCACCGGCTACTGATCCATCGCTCTTTTGAGGCGCCGCTCTGGCTCGAGCGCATCCTCGTCACCTTCGGTGTGCTTGTCGGCATGGCCGGGCCGTTCGGCATGATCTACGCCCATGACATTCGCGATTGGGCGCAGCGCCAGCAGGCCTGCCACGATCTCTTCGCGCACCGCCGACCTTTCCTTCAGGACGCCTTCTGGCAGATGCATTGCGTGGTCGCGCTCGATCATCCGCCGCGATTTATCATTGAAGACCGTGTCGCGCAGGATCGGTTCTATCGCTTCCTTGAAGTGACATGGATGCTGCAGCAGGCGCCGCTGGCGCTGGTGCTTTTCGTCTTCGGTGGCATTTCCTGGGTGATCTGGGGCGTGGCGGTCCGTGTTTCCGTCTCGCTCACCGGTCATTGGCTGGTCGGTCACTTCGCCCATCGCGGCGGCGAGCAGGGGTGGCGCGTCGATGGCGTCGCGGTGCAGGGCTACAACCTGCCGCGTTTCGGTCTGGTGACCTTCGGTGAAGCCTATCACGGCAACCACCACGCCTTTCCGGAATCCGCCAGGCTCGGGATCGAGGACGGGCAGATCGATCTGGGCTGGTGGTTCATCCGCCTGCTTTCGCGCCTGGGGCTGGCTTCGGCGATCAAGCTGCCGTCCAATACGCGACGACGCGCCGGTCTCAGACGCATCGTTGCAAGTCCGGAAGGACTGACCGGCCAGAGAAAGGCCTGTCCGGTCCTGCGCGCGTTGCTGCGGTAATGCTTAAGCTGGCGGCTGGTTTAGATCATCTCCAATGATCGCTTGCGCTTCGGCGGCGGGAAGGCGCGGTCGAGGTCGCCGAGGTCTTCCGCCGTCAGGTGAATGTCCATCGCGTCGCGGTTTTCTCGGGCGCGGTCCGCCGAACCGGTCTTGGGGATCGAGATCACGCCGGGACGGGTTTTGAGGAAGGCAAGCGCGATCTGCGATGGCGTCGCCTGATGCGCCTTGGCGATGTGGATGAGATCCGGATGGCGGAGCAGCCGGCCTTCGTCGAGCGGCGAATAGGCCATGATCGCGATGCCACGCTTTTGACACCAGGGCAAAAGGTCGAATTCGATGCCGCGGCGTGAGAGGTTGTAGAGCACCTGGTTGACTGCGACGTTCTTTCCGTCCGGCACCGCAAGCAATTCCTCCATGTCGTCGACGTCGAAATTCGACACACCCCAGGCGCCGATCTTGCCGGCCTTTTTCAGCGCCTCGAAGGCGGCGACGGTTTCGGCGAGCGGATAGCCGCCGCGCCAGTGCAGGAGATAGAGGTCGATATGGTCGATACCGAGATGCTTCAGGCTGCGTTCGCATGCGGCTTCGGTGCCGATCCGACTGGCATTCGATGGCAGCACCTTACTGACGATGAAGGCTTCGTCGCGCCGGCCGCTGACCGCTTCGCCAACGACCCGCTCCGAGGCGCCATTGCCGTACATCTCCGCGGTGTCGATCAGCGTCATGCCGAGATCGAGGCCAAGCTGCAGGCTCTTCACTTCATCGTTCTTGCGCGACGGCGCGTCGCCCATGCGCCAGGTGCCTTGCCCGAGCACGGGCACGCGGCGGCCATCGGGTAGCGTGGTTGTCGGGATCGGATCATGCATCGGGCTCTCCTCGCAGGCGTATGTGTTGGACGGGCGGTTGTTCTGTCCGATCGGCAATCTAGCGCAAAGCATCGCGCTTTCGAGCCCACGCCGTCGGGCAAAGCAGTATCGCGCTGCGGCCGGCTAATTTCGCGTAAAGGTCGATGAGATGGCCGTCGTCAATTTGTCATGGTGACAAGTTCGCGACTGGTGCCGGTCAATAGGTCAATTATGTTGACCCAATTGAGCCGGAGGAAACCATGCAGGCCGATACGCTTCTGGCGTTGTTTTTGTTTGCGTTCACCACATCGATCACGCCGGGACCGAACAACATGATGCTGTTCGCATCGGGCGTGAACTTCGGCTTCGTGCGTACCGTTCCGCATATGCTGGGCATCGGTGCCGGCTTCTTCCTGCTCTTGATCGCCGTCGGCTTCGGTCTCGGCGCGCTGCTCCACTCCGTGCCGCTGCTCTACACGGCGTTGAAATTCGCAGGCGGCGCCTATCTCGTCTGGATCGCCTGGAAGATCGGCACCTCGCGTTCGCTCGGCGAAGGCAAGGCCGGCGCCAAGCCGATGACCTTCCTTTCTGCTGCCGCCTTCCAATGGGTCAACCCCAAGGCCTGGGTCATGGCGGTCTCGGCGATGGCGACCTATACCAGCAGCGACAGCTACCTCTTCAGCGTGCTGGTCGTCGGTCTGGTCTTCGCGCTGGTCAATGTGCCGAGCGTTTCCACCTGGGCAGGCTTCGGCTCGGCGCTCCGCCAATGGCTGTCGGAGCCGTCGCGGCTCAAGTGGTTCAACATCACCATGGCGGTACTGCTCGTCGTCAGCCTCTGGCCGATGCTAAAATAGTGCGAATTGCGGCTTGGTGAGCATCAGCCAGAAGATGCCGGTCACGGCCAGGAAGGCCGGGAAACCGCAGGCAAACCAGATGGCGTAGAGCCGGTCGAATTCCTGTGGCAGCGACGCACCGTTTGCCGTTGCAAGACGGGCAAGATCGCGCAGCCGCAACTGGATCCAGACGACCGGGAGCCAGAAGAGACCGGTGACCACATAGAGGATCAGCGACAACACGATCCAGCCTTCCGTCAGCGACCAGCCAATGCTCGTCGCCAGCAGATAGCCGGTGATTGGCTGTGTCAGCACGGCCGTGGCGGTGAAGACCGTATCGGCGATGACCACCGTTCCGGCGACATGGGCGATCAATCGTGCATCGCGGGTGCGCCGGGCCATCAGCATGAAGAAGGCGATGCCTGCGCCGGTGCCGAAGAGCACGGCGGCGCCGATCACATGGGCAAGGCGCAGTACATCTTCGAGCAGCATCAGCGTTCATCCAGAATGGCAAGCGTCGCAAGTGTGGCGAGGATCGAAGGCAGGACCTTGACGAGCGGTCCGAGCGGTTCGGCCCAGAGTGCGGGTTCGACGAGGCTTGCTGTGGCGAGATAACCGAAAGTCAGCGCGAGCATGCCCAGCAGCGCACGCTTCGCCAAGGGGCGGACGAGGACGGAAATGCCAAGGGCGATATCGGCAAGGCAGGTTGCAAGCGTCATCGCCGTGGCCGGGCCATCGGTGAGAAACCGCAGGAAATGCTGCCGAGCAGCGTCGAAGGCAAAAAGCGGTATCAGTCCGGACAGCAGCCAGAAGAGCGAAAGCCCGACGACCATCAGCGGCTTCAGCAGGTAGAGCCGGGCGAACCAGAGATCCTGAACGCCCGATGGATTGGCTGAAAGACTCTGGCGGGCGGACAGGAACGGGCCAGGGGCTCGGGGCCAACCCGCGGCAGAAACGCCGCCGGCCATCACCGAAAGCGCGGTCGAGCGCAGCGGCGAACGCCAGCCAAGCCTGCCGGCGATATCGGCAAGGAAACCGACGGGTGCTGCAAGTGCTGCGGGCAACGAGACGGTTCTGGCGGCGGGCAGGCCAAGCCACTCACGGTGCAGTGCCACGAGTTCGCCAAGCGTCGGCGGTGTCTCGTCGCCAAGCACGAGATCGCTTCCCTCGGGCATCAGCCCGGCAACAGCCGCGCTGACGGCCTCCGCAACATCGCTCATGGCGACCGTTTCGACGCGTGACCCCACATGCACGAGCGGGATGGCGAAGGGCAGGGCGGCAAGGGCACGCAGCAGGGCCGAACCGCCATGGGCGTTGCGGCCAAGCACCAGCGCCGGGCGAAGGATGACATGCGCGATGCCGCTTGCCGCGAGCGCCGTGTCGGCACGGAACTTGGTGGCGAGGAAGGCGCTGTCGCTGCCGGCGGCGCCCAATGACGCTGAGATCTGGGGTGCGGAGATCTGGACGATCCGCACCGGCGATGCCTTCGCAGCCGCATAAAGCGCCAGCATCGCCGTCTCCTGGGTCGCACCGACATCATCGGCCAAACCATCCTGCAACGCGCCGGCGCAGTTGACGATGACGTCATGGGCCTCGACCAACCCTCGCCAGTTGCTGGCAGCGCGCATGTCGGCGAGGTCGGCCGTGAACCATTGCGCCTGCGGCCGTTTCAGCCGCGCGCTCGCGACATGGCGGCCGAGGCCGGTTACCATGTGTCCGTCGCTGACAAGACGATCGAGTAGGGTCGAGCCGATGAAGCCGGTGGCGCCGAGAATCAGAACCTTCATGCGGCTAGAATAGCGGAGGCGGTTGCGCGCGAAAGCATCATGTATCGTCAAAGTTTAGTCGCGGCCGGACTTGTTACAGTGACAATTCTGGTTGCCGGTCGCTGATGAAATCGATTTCGAATGCGGATTTCATCAGCTACCACTATCGCCCGAGTGAGGAGGCAGCGCCGTCTGCGCCCGAGGGGTGCGCCGGTGCCGAAAAGCACGGCGGCGCCGATCACATGGGCAAGGCGCAGCGGTGGTGTGAATTCTCGCGATCACGTCGCACCTCGCGGGAGGCTACTTCCCCCGCGATTTGTCAGCATTGCTCCCACATTCCCACCATCAGGGCACGAGTTCGATCTCGCTCGGCCGCCATTCCTTCGTGAAGAACGATTCCAGCGGACTGTAGAGACGCAGGAGCGTAAACCAGCCTTTGCCGGGCATGGTCTGGATCCAGTTGCCGCGTTTCACCCCCTCGGGTTGGGTTGGGCCGAAATAGATCGTCGTCGAGCCATCCGGTTCCGCTTCCGCGGCAGGCGATGGATAGCTCTGGCTGCCGGCGCGCGGGTAGCCTTGCGGCGTCTGTAGCATCGAGCGCGACTGGTTGTCGTAGAGCGTGAAGGACCAGAACGCGGCCGCCGGAATGTCCTTCGGCAGCGTCACCTTGTAGGTCTTGCCGCCGTCGAGGTCGTTCTTGTTGGCGTCCAGGAAACCCATGAGATATTGCGACCCGACCTTGGGGAGCCGCATGATCATGCCGGGCGAGTCGAGCGTGTAGCCGAAGTAGAAGGCCGTCTTGGAATCGAGGGTACGCGCGCCAGTCGGCGGTAGCGGGTCGAACAGGCCATCCTTTGTGATCATCGGCGGCGGCGTTTCGAAATTTGCGCCACCCTGCCACAGCATGTTTCCCCACATTGAGTCTGGATAGTACGACCAATCAGGATGGGGCCCGCTGAAACGCCAGTTCAACACACGGCTGGCCGCGTTTCCCACCGCTGCTGCATCGGTCAGAATCTTCTTCATCCGGTCGTCCGGGTTGAATTCCTTGCCCTTGACGATACCGATGGCTGCCAACTGGCCTGCAAGTTCCGGATCGTAGGAATCGGCCGGCTCGGCCTGAACATTGGCGTTGATCATCTCGAAGAACGAATAGTCGCTTGGGGGGATCGTATTGAACGCCTTGCCGCTCGCCTCGAGGAACTTGGTTTCAGGAACCGGCGGATTCACTTCAAGCCTGACTTTGCCTTCGAGCGCCGTTGCGATGCTCGTGCCGACACCGCCCGGCGTGTAGGGATAGATCTTCATATTTTTCTTGATGTTCTCGACGGTCGGCTTCGGATCGTTGTCTACAAGGTAACCGCGAGATGCATAGATGACCCGGTTCGTCTTCGACCGCGCAACATAGAAACCACCTTCCGGAACCGGACCGTCATAACCTGGTGGCAGCAGCAGGTATCTTCCGCCTTCGCCGCGGTCGGGACCGGGGAACCCGACATCGATGATCCAGCCAAACCACATGTCGTTGATCGTGCCTACCCCCATAGGAGGCTGCTCGACCACGGTTGGCCCCTTCGTCAGATCCACGATGCTGAAATAGTAGACGGTATCGGCATTGGCCGTGAGGAACAGCGACTTCGAATCCATCAGTTCAGGGTAAAGGGTGACCGTGTTGTCCTCTGCGCCGATGCTGAGAAGACCCTTGCGGATCGCATAGGCCGATGCGCCGCCATAGCTGTTGAGGAACGCGTCAAGGGCGCGAGTGAAATCAAGCGTGTCATAAACCTTGTCGACGGTGTCTGCACTCGGCGCGCCATCCTTGAAATTGAGCGTACCGATGCGAGACTCTACTTTATCCGGGGTAACCAGAATCGGTGGGATTTCGGTCGCCGTCTGGCCAAAAGCTGGATTTCCGCCGTTGACGATGGTTGCGGCGACAAGAGCTGCAAATAGTGGAAGCTTGCTTCTAATAGGTTTCATGCTGCCCTCCATTTGTTGAGTAAGACTCTGGATTGGCGCGGACAACCACCACGTTGCCGGATGTCTATGGCGCGATGCACGTTTCCCGACTCCCGAGCATGCTCCGCGAGTACCTTTTGGACAAGTTTGTCTTCATGAGAGTTTGAGTCAGCGGGTCTGCAAATCGGACAGCGTGAACCCTTTCACGAGGCCGTGAAATAGCAATTACGTTACTGCAACATACGTGGAAAACGGCGCTCTTGCTGGCTTTAGCCTCGCGCGTTGGTGGATCCTACATAATAGCGCATTTTTCAATGCTGCCGGTTCGCATGGAACCGGACTTGTTACGGTGACAATTCTGGTCGCCGGTCGCTGATGAATTCGATTTCGAATCCGGATCTCATCAGCTACCACTATCGCGCGAGTGAGGAGGCAGCGCCGTCTGCGCCCGAGGGGTGCGCCGTTGCGAGGAGCCAGGCAATGTCCGAACACCATCATGGTCACGATCACGACCATCATCACCATGACAACCATTTCACCGACATGGAAGCGCGGGTGAAGGCGCTGGAAACGGTGCTGACCGAGAAGGGGCTGATCGATCCGGCGGCGATCGACGCGATCGTCGAGACCTATGAGACGAAGATCGGCCCGCGCAACGGTGCCCGCGTGGTGGCCAAGGCCTGGGTCGATCCCGATTTTGCCGAGTGGCTGAAGCGCGATGCGACCGAAGCGATCGCCAGCCTCGGCTATACCGGCCGGCAGGGCGAGCATATGCGCGCCGTGTTCAATACGGCCGAGACCCATAACCTCGTCGTCTGCACGCTCTGCTCCTGTTATCCCTGGTCCGTGCTCGGCCTGCCGCCGGTCTGGTACAAGGCGCCGCCCTATCGCTCGCGCGCGGTCATCGATCCGCGCGGGGTGCTCCAGGAGTTCGGTCTGATCTTGCCGGAGACAACGCGCATCCGCGTCTGGGACTCGACGGCGGAGCTGCGCTATCTGGTGATCCCAGAGCGTCCGGCCGATACCGACGGTTTCAGCGAGGAGGAACTCGCGGGGCTGGTGACGCGCGATGCCATGATCGGCACGGGGCTCGCGCTTTCCGGGGAGACGCTTCGATGAACGGTCCGCACGATCTCGGCGGCGCGCACGGCCTCGGCCCCGTGGCGCCGGAAAAGGACGAGCCCTATTTCCACGGCGAATGGGAGAAGCGGGCGCTCGGCGTCACGCTCTCCTGCGGCGCCTTCGGCGCCTGGACGATCGACGAAAGCCGGCATGCGCGCGAAAGCCTGCCGCCGGCGACCTATCTTTCGGCGAGCTATTACGAGATCTGGACCCGCGCGCTGGAGACCCTGCTCAAACGCCATGGTTTTGTAAGTCAGGCCGAGCTCGATGGCGGCCACAGGCTGGAGCCGTGTGCGAGCCCGAAGCGGGTGCTGAAGGCCGACATGGTGGCCGGCGTGCTGGCGAAGGGCGCGCCTTGCGACCGCCCGGCGGAAGGATTGCCGCGCTTTGCTGCCGGCGACCCGGTGAAGACGAAGAATTTCAATCCGGAGACCCACACGCGGCTGCCGCGCTACGCTCGCGCCAAGCTCGGCCGGGTAGAGGCGGTGCAGGGCTTCTTCGTCTTTCCTGACGATAACGCCCATGGCCGCGGCGAAAATCCGCAATGGGTGTATACGGTCGTCTTCGATGGGCCCGAGATTTGGGGCGAGGGCGCCGATCCGACGCTGACGGTCTCGATCGATGCCTGGGAGAGCTACCTTGAACACGTGTAAGGTGACATCGCCGCTCATTGCCTCGGCCGAACTGCCGAAATCGCCGGAGGGCGATCCTGTCTTTGCCGAGCCCTGGCAGGCGAACGCCTTCGCCATGACCGTACGCCTGCATGAAAAGGGCGTGTTCTCCTGGCCGGAATGGGCCGAGGCGCTTTCGGCCGAGCTCTACAAGCCTGGTCGCAAGGCGGATGCCAGCGACTACTACGATTGCTGGGTAGCCGCGCTCTCGCGCCTCGTCACCGAGCTCTCGATCGCGTCTGGCCGTGAGTTGGAGCACCTGACGCAGAGCTGGCAGCGGGCGGCGGAAGCGACGCCGCACGGGCACCCGATCGTGCTCGCCAACGACCCTGAGCGGCCCTGATTTCGAAGGCTCCGATCGGCAGGATTTTCGCAAGTTGATCGCAGACGGTTTTTCACGTAGAGGCTGCTAATCTAAACGATCTGGAGCTTGCCGTGGGCGAAACGCGATATCCTTTTTCCTCCATGGAGGCGGCGGCGGAGATGTTCAAAAGAACGCCGCTCGAACGCCTCAGCACATGGTTGGAAACCAAAAGGATGGCCCGGCGGGAGAGAAAAAAGAGACGCCGGCACGCGTTGACGTGCCTGAACGCGCGCGGGCCGGCGACCTTGTCGCCCGACGATATCCCGTTGATGTTCATCACCCACAACGACCTCAAGCTGATGCCGTCGTTCCTGGCGCATTACCGCAAGCTCGGGGTGACACGCTTCATCTGCATCGACGACGTCTCATCCGACGGCACGCGCGAATATCTGGTGGCACAACCGGACGTCGACGTCTGGTCGTCCATCGTCCGCTTCAAGGAGGCGCGGCGCGGGCGCGAATGGCGAGAAACGCTGTTCGAGCGCTATGGCACCGGCCGATGGTACGTCAATGTCGATTCCGACGAGTATCTCGTCTACGATGGCTATGAGGAACGCGGACTGAAGTGGCTCATTCCGGCGCTGGAGCGCATGGGCGCCCGCCGCATGCTCGCCCCCATGCTCGACATGTATCCGGTCGATCTCGAGCGCGCCGACGTTGAAAAGCTGGAGCAACAGGCCCCCTGGGAGATTGCCGATCATTTCGATGCCACCGGCTACGCCATGCATGCGATGAAGCGGGCCTTCAGCGTCAAGGGCGGACCGCGCTATCGCAAGTTCGGAACCGACCTGGAGATGGTCAAGTATCCGGTGCTGTTCTGGGACGGCGAGTGCTGTTTCGGGCCCAGCATCCATCAGCCCTTGCCCTATGACCGGAATTTTCCGGCCGCCATGGGCGTGCTGCTGCATTTCAAGTTCTTTGCCGATTACGCCGAGGTCGTCGATGCGGCCGCGGCAGGCGGGCAGTATTTCGATGCCTCCGCCGTCTATGTGAAGATCAAGGAGAACATCGCAAACGCCGGCGGTCTGCAATTGACGTCGGATGTTTCGGTGCGCTTCACCGGATCGAGGCAATTACTGGATCTCGGATTTATAACGCGGCTTGAGCGCGCCTGAAGCGCGGCTCGGCGAATGTCTGGAGTGAGAATGGAGAAGGCGAAACTCGTCGTTCTGTTTCCGGTCTTCAATGGTGCGAAGACCCTGGAAAAGTGCCTGCAGTGCATCGCGGATCAGGGTTTCAGGGATTTTCGCGCCATCATCGTCGAGAACAGGTCGACCGATGGTTCGCTGGAGATCGCCAAAGCCTTCGCGGCGAAGGATCCTCGCTTCGAAGTACTCGAGAACGAAGTGCACCTCAAGGCTGACGAGAACTTCCTCAAGTGCTTCCACCTCGGCACCGAACTCGGCGAGTATTTCTGCCTCAGGGCCTGCGACGACTTTTCGACGCTCGACTACCTGTCGCGCCTCGTCGCCGCCCTGGACGCGGATAAGACCAAGCTGCTCGGGGTTTCGGACGTCAGGCGCATCAACAACGGCAAGGGACGCCTTGCCAGCCCCAACCGCGACGTCTTCAATTTTGCCCAGCGCGTGCGCGACGGTAACATCCCGCGCAATCTGAGCTATCCGTCCGAATGGGTCTACGGCATCTATCGGTCGCAAGGCAGCCTGGAGATCCTGCTCCGGCGCTATGCGGAGTTCAGCTATCCCTGGACCGGCGCCTCCTACATCGTCACGGAGTTCGTGGTGCGCGATCTCGTCGCCTATGTTGAGGGGCCCGAGTTCCATTTCATCGAGGGTTCGGGATCGGTTCAGCGCTATGGCGCAAAGACCTTCCGGGAAAAGTTCTCGCAGCGCTGGGACTATACGGTCGGCTGCTATCGGCTGAAGGACAAGCTGCCGCCGATGTCGCCGTGGACAAAGTTCCTGCTGTTCCGGATGTTCTGGAACGACGCGCGTCGCAAGACCCGCTACAAGCTCCTCGGCTTTTTCTGATTGGGCGGACACGCGCCGGAGAGGGCGCGCCGCGATCTCAACTTCCCTTCGCCTCGCTCTTGTCGAACTGGCGGTAGCACTCGTCGGCCACCTGCTGCAGCAGGCTGCGCGGCACCTCGCCGGTGACGGCGTAGCCGATCGGGCCGTCGATCCAGTAGAAGGTCTCGACGCCGTCGACGCTGTCGATACGGAAACTGGTCTCGCGGTTGTCGTCGTTCCGGCCGAGAAGCACGGTGAGCCTGCGTCCGGTGCCGTCCTCATACATGAACATCGCACCCGCCTTGCCATTGACCGGCAGCAACCGGCCGCCGACCAGCGAGAAGCCGAGCGAGGAGAGATCGGGGATCGACAGCGGATGTTCGAGGCGTTTTCCGAGCCAGGTGGCGAGATGGCTCTGCTCGTCGGCGCCCACTTCGACGGCGTGGCGCACTTCGCTGGCATAGACCAGGAAGGCTGATTGCGCCTGCCGCGGCAAGCTGTCGGCGGTCTCGATCGATTGGTTGCCGCCATCGGCAGAAATCAGAGATGGCGCGTAGAGGCCGGTCAGCGCGCCCGCGGCAAACAGGGCGAGACCGGCGGCGATGGCGCGCAGACGGCCGGTGGCGGATCGCTTGCCCTTGTCCGGGTCCGATTGCGGAAGATCGTTGCGGCTTTTCGATAGCAGGGCGCGGTCGTTTGTGTCGCTGTGGGCGTAGCCGGCGAAGAGCGCACGAAGGTCCACCGCCTGCGCCTGCCATTGCCGGACTTCTTCGGCGCGGGCGGGGTTGCTCTCCAGCCATTGCTCGATCCGTTCGCGTTCCCGTGGGGTCACGAAACCGTCGACATAGGCGTGCAGGTCGTCTTCGGAGACGGTGTTGAGATCTTCCGTCATTTCGGTCTCCGCATGCTGATCACATTGTCGTCCTTCATGGCTTCGGCAAGCTGGCGCCGGGCGCGTGAGAGCCGCGACATCACGGTGCCGATTGGAATGGCCATCATCTCGGCCACGTCCTGGTAGCGGTATCCCTCGATCACCACGAGCATCAGCACCGAGCGGTTTTCCGAGGAAAGGCCGTTCAGCGCCCGTTCGAGCTTGGAGCGTTCGAGCGGGTCGCTTTCGCGGTTCTCCGCCTCGAGCCCCAGATCCTCCTCCAGCGCCACCTGCGGGTGCATGGAGAGGTAGCGGTGCCGGTTGCGGCCGAGATTGGTCATGATGGTGAAGGCCCAGGCGCGCAGGTTGACGCCGCGCCATTGCGCGCGGCGCGAAAGCACCTTCTCCACGCAATCCTGCAACAGGTCCTCGCCATCCGGATCCGAGCGCACGAGGCTGCGGGCATAGCGCCTCAGCGCCGGCACCAGCGCCAGCACGTCCTCTTCGAACCGGTCGGATGCGGGGTTTTCGGCCCCCGCATCCGCATTGCCGCCATTACGGCTTTGCGACATCCCATTCGCCCTTCACGCCATCACCGGTAATGTCACCCATCTTCTTGTCCTTGACGAAGAAATAGAGCGGCATGCCGTCCTTGGCCCACTGTTTCTTGCCGTCCTTGCGCTCGACCAGCGTATAGGCGCCTTCGGCCTTGGCGCTGGCTTCCGCCAGGAAGGGCGGCCAGTTCTTGGCGCAATTGTCGTAGCAGCTGGACACGCCGCCATGGTCGTCCTTGTAGGTATAGAGCGTCATACCGTTTTCCCCGGCCAGTACCTTGCCTTTGGCCGATTCGACTTCCTTGACCGGCGGCGCGGCGAAGGCCGTGACGCTGGCGGCAAGGAGCATGGCGATCGTCAATGGAAACGTTCTCATGGCAATTGTCCTTCCTCAAGATGATTTTCCTATCCGGAAACGGGCGGATGCCTCCTCGTCCCGTTCCGCAAGAGCCGCATGCTTGCAGATCCAACCGTGAGACACGGTGCGCGGGGGATTTATTCCCGGAAAACTGGTGGCTGTTTCGGTTCCGCCATTTCGCTGCCGGAACCGAAGCAAACGGAGCGACCGGCCGCGCGATCGGCAATCGCGCGGCCGGCAAAAGGACGGTGATTTGCTGGAAGCAGCCCGCTGTTCAGGGCAGCAGAACCACGGACCCGGTCGTGCGACGGGCCTCCAGGTCCTCATGCGCCTTGCGCGCTTCAGACAGCGGATAGGTGGTGATGGCGGAGGCGCGAACGATCCCTGCCTCAATCGCGCCAAACAGGTCTCGCGCCGCCGTCTCGTATTCCCTTCGGTCCGCGGTGTAGTGCGCGATCGAGGGGCGGGTAACATGGAGCGAGCCCTTGGCCGCAAGTAAGGAGACGTCAAGCGGCGGCACCGGGCCGGAGGAGGCGCCGAACGAAACCAGCGTGCCGCGCGGGCGCAGGCAATCGAGCGATTTGGCGAAGGTTTCGGCGCCGACGGAATCATAGACGACATCGACGCCCATGCCGCCGGTGATCTCGGCGACACGCGCCTCAAAATCCTCCTCGGTATAGAGGATCACATGATCGCAGCCGTTGGCGCGGGCGATCTCGGCCTTTTCGGCGGAGCTGACCGTGCCGATGGTGGTCGCGCCCAGGTGCTTCAGCCATTGACAGGCGATCGAGCCGACGCCGCCAGCCGCCGCATGGAACAGCACCGTGTCGCCGCGTTTGACCGGAAAACAGCGGCGGATGAGATACTCGACGGTCAGCCCCTTGAAGACGAGTGCTGCGACCTCAAGGCTGTCGAACTCGTCGGGCAGCGCCAGCGCCCGTGCTGCGGGCAAGTCGCGGTGGGTAGCATAGGCACCGGGCGGGCCGCCGACATAGGCGATGCGTTGGCCGACAGCAAAGCCCGCCACCCCTTCGCCAAGTGCCGTGACGACGCCGACGCCTTCGACGCCGAGGCCGCTAGGCAGCGGGAGGGGGGCGGTGCCGCGGCGATGATAGATGTCGATGTAATTGACGCCGATCGCGAGGTGGCGAATCTGGATCTCGCCGGGCGCGGGGTCGGCCAGTGGCTCGGCTTTGAAAGCGAGCACCTCTGGCGCGCCAAATTCGGAAAATCGGAAGACTTCATTCTCGATCGCCATGCTGCTCTCTCCAAGGGATTTCGCGGAATCTGCTTGATTTTTCAGCGTCGGTCGAGAAACCTTTGTGCAATCCGATTTTCCAAAAATGGAAAGCAAATGGACTGGAATGATCTGAAGTTCTTTCTGGCCGTCGCCAATGCGCGGTCGTTGAGTGCCGCGTCGGCCAGGCTCGGTGTGAGCGCGTCGACCGTGTCGCGCCGGATCGAGGCACTGGAAGCGGCGTTGCAGGTCAAGCTTTTCCGGCCCCATCGCGACGGTTATGACCTGACGCCCGCCGGCGAAGACTTGGTGGCGCCGGCTGAGCGCGCCGAGGCGCAGATGCGCGTCTTCGAGCGCACGGCGCGCGAGAAGGACAGCGATCTCGCCGGGCCGGTCCGTATCGACGTGCCGGAACTGCTCGGGCAGGAGGTGCTGTTGCCCGGGCTGGCGGGGCTCCTGCAAAGCCATCCGGAGATCCGCCTTGAGATGCATTCGAGCGTCCGGCCGGTGCGGCTGATCGGTGAGGAGGCGGATATCGTGCTGCGCCTCGTCCGGCCGCAGCAGGGCAATTATCGTCAGCGCAAGATCGGCTCTCTCGCCTTCGGCCTCTATGCAGCACCCAGCTACCTTGAACGCCACGGTACGCCAGGTACGCCGGCTGACCTCTACCGCCACCGGGTGATCGGCTGGAGCGAGGAGTTGAGTTACCTGATCATGGTGGCCTGGGTCGAAACGCTCTGCCCCGGTCTCCAGCCGTCGATGCGTCTCACCTCCCTCGGTGCGCAGATGGCGGCGGTGAAAAACGGGCTCGGGCTCGCCGTGTTGCCTGCCTTTGCGGTCCAGTCGGCAGGGTTCGTGCCTCTGCTGCCGGAGGTGCCGCCCTTGGCCCCGGATCTCTGGATGCTGGTCCATGAACAGGCGGCGGAACTGCCGCGGGTGCAACTGGTCAAGGAGGCGGTCATCACGGCGCTGGCGCGCTTCAAGGTGCGGTCGGGCGTGTAGATGCCAAGCGGCTCAAGCCCGGTCGGCGACGAAGCGGGCGAGGGCTGGACCGATCATGGTGATGATCAGAAGGCGGGCGGTCTGCAGCGCCATGACGAAGGAAAGATCGACATTGCTCGATGCGGCAATGACCGCGATCGAATCGAGCCCGCCGGGGCTGGTGGCGAGATAGGCGGTCAGCGGATCGATGCCGACGACCTTGATCAGGAGCACCGCGAGCAGACCCGAGAAGGAGATCAGCACGATAATCGAGATGACCGTCGGCACCAGCGCGCGGCGCGCGTGGATGAGGATCTGGCGGGTGAAGCCAAGGCCGATGTTCCAGCCGAGAGCCGCAAAACAGAGCGCCAGCAGCCATTGCGGCAGCACGGTGGTCATGACGCCGCTGACGTTGAGCACGGCGCCGACGAGGAAGGGCAGCAGGAAGGCGCCGGCCGGCACGCGCAGGAAGCGGCCGGCAAGGGCGGCGCCGAGCCCGACGGCCATGGTCTCGAGGAAGAGCAAGCCGTCGATCGGCGCGAACCAGTGCGTGGTCTGCTCGGCTTCAGCCCCGGTGACCCACATATGCGCCACGACCGTTGCGGTGCTGGCGACGAAGATCACGCGCAGATATTGCATGAAGGCGACGAGGCGGGCGTCGGCGCCGTAGGCATCGGCCATCAAGAGCATGGTCGAGGCGGCACCGGCCGACGAGCCCCAGATCGCCGTCGTGCCCGGCAGGATGCGCATGCGGGTGATCACCCAGCCGCAGAGCGTGCTGACGGCGATGACCGAGAGGATGACGGCGAGGAACAGCGGCCAGTTGCCGGAGAAGGTCACGAGCATGCCCGGCGTCATAGCGCCGGCGATCATCATCGCCAGGATGAACTGCACGCAGAAGAAGAGCTGCCGCGGCAGCCGGATCGTGCCGCCGTTCATGCCGACGAGAACGGCGCCGAGCATCGGGCCCATCAACAGCCCGGCCGGAAGGCCGATGAATTCGAAGAACGAGGCGAGCACAATGGAGATTGCCGAGAGCAGGCACCATTGCAGCCACGGGGCCAGCCGTCCGATGCCGACCTTTTCCGGAGAGGACGCGGCTTTGGGCTTGTCGGTCGTCACGGGCATTCTCCGGCATGACCCCGTAAAGGCGGAGCGGCCATTCGTGGCCGGCCTCGACGGGCTTCGAGCGATGGTCGTCACCAGCAGGATCGCGGCGCCATCAATGTCCCGCTCGTTAGCAACAATGCGGCGTTGCATTCAAGGGGCACGGCAAGAAAGTGCCACAGCTGCCGTCGGCCGGAAACAAGGGGAGCGGTGTCGCCACACTTGCCGGGAAGGCTCGCAGCTGTGTGACGAACGCGCGTTGTGAGAAAAAAACGTGAACAAAAGATCTCTGGCTCGGGTAGCGCGACAGATGCGGTCAGGCAAAAAGATATTGATTTTGCGTGGCAATTTCGTGAATTGCCGCGGAGTGCTCGCCAACCTGCCGTCACAGGGGCCGTGCAGCCCATAAATCCGGGCTTGCGTGTGCCGCCCGAATCCTGACACTCAAGCCCATGCAGTTCGCACCGCAACAGGACGAGGCCCTCAAGGCCGTTTCGCAGTGGCTGAAAGAGGGCCGCTCGCCGCTCTTCCGGCTGTTCGGCTATGCCGGCACCGGCAAGACGACGCTGGCCCGGCACTTTGCCGAACATGTCGATGGCGACGTGCTGTTTGCCGCCTTCACCGGCAAGGCCGCGCAGGTGCTGCGCTCCAAGGGTGCCAGCAACGCCAAGACCATCCACTCGCTGATCTATCGTCCGCGCGGCGAGGAGGAGGTTTCCGATGAGGAAACCGGCAAGACCTCGATCGCGCCGATGTTTGCGATCAACCGCCAGAGCCCGGTCGCCAAGGCCGCGCTGATCATCGTCGACGAATGCTCGATGGTGGACGAGGCGCTCGGCAAGGACCTGATGAGCTTCGGCACGCCGATCCTCGTGCTCGGCGATCCCGGGCAGCTGCCGCCGGTATCCGGCGGCGGCTACTTCACCAACCAGGAGCCGGACTATCTGCTGACGGACATCCATCGTCAGGCGCGCGACAATCCGATCATCCAACTCGCGATGCAGGTGCGCGAAGGCAACGAGATCATGCATGGCGACTACGGCACCACGCAGGTGATCGGTCGCGGGCAGGTGAACCAGGAGCTGGTGCTGGAAGCGGATCAGGTGCTTGTCGGCACCAACAAGACCCGCCGGCGCTACAATCAGCGCCTGCGCGAACTCAAGGGCTTCACCAGCGACTATCCGCAGTCCGGCGACAAGCTCGTCTGCCTCAGGAACGATCCGGCCAAAGGCCTGCTCAACGGTTCGCTGTGGCAGGTGATGAGCTCGTCGAAGGAAACGGTGAAGCCGGGCATCAACCTGATGATCCGGCCCGAAGACGACGACATGGATCGCGGTGCCGCCAAGATCAAGCTGTTGAAGGCGGCCTTCGAGGATGTCGAGGGCGAGATCCCCTGGACGACGCGCAAGCGCTACGACGAGTTCGACTACGGCTATGCGCTGACGGTGCATAAGGCGCAGGGCTCGCAGTGGAACAACGTCGTTTTGTTCGACGAGAGCTGGGCCTTCCGCGATACGCGGGAACGCTGGCTCTACACCGCGATTACCCGCGCGGCGGAGCGACTGACGATCGTTCGCTAAGGGCGGCTACGGAAGGGGTGCGACGTTGCCGATCAACAGGATCATCGCGTCGAGGCCTTTTGTCAGCATAGTGGACGCGATTTCGGCTGGCGGATACAACCCGTTTCTCTGCCAAGCGACACGTGGATTCCGCACCGCCCTGTTTGCTGCTAATATCATAGCTTCACCACCGGTTGTGGAGGGCAAAATGTCTCGGGCTCGCTTCCTTTCCGTCGCCGCATTCTCAATAGGCTTTGCAACGACGATCCACGCAGCGCCTATCAACATGACAAACAGTCCGTCCTGGACCAGCCCCACCGCTGCAAATCCATCGGACCTGGTTCTGGTGGCAGAGACCAAGAAGCCGCTGGTGAAATCGCCGTCGGTCAAGGCTGGAGCAACCGGCCCACAGACCACGGTCGGCTCTGCTGAACTGACTGCCCAGGAATGTGAGCGCGTTGGCGGTGTCGTGACGGGCAACGGTGACCCTAACTGCAAATCGAACCAGCGGTGCAAGACGACGCTGAGCAACGGCGACATCCGCTCGGTATGTATCGACGAAGCAAATTAGGCTCACCAGTCCGGGCTTTTGACCTACTGCATGTCTTTGTCCTTAAATCGAGCTCGATTTAAGGACAAAGACATGCAGAAAATCAAAGTGCTACAGCGACCTTTGCGCGTCTGATAAGACGCGCGGCGCTGTAGGCGGCAAGCTGGATAAGGCCGGCCGCATAACGGACGATTATCGCTTGGTCGCCATCCACAGCACGTGGCGCGCACCGCCACGCTTGCCATTGGCGCGCACATTGACCTCGTCGGTGGCAAAGCCGACCTCACGCAATCGCCGCGTAAAAGCGCTGTCCGGCGCCGAGGACCAGACGGCAAGCACGCCGCTGGGCCGCAGCGCCGCCTGGGCGGCGCGAAGCCCGGTATGGCTGTAAAGGCTGTCGTTGGAGGGGCGCGTCAATCCGTCCGGGCCATTGTCGACATCGAGCAGGATGGCATCGTAAGCGGCCTTCTTCGAGCGGATCAGCGCGCCGACATCGCCGACATGGATATCGACGCGGGGATCGTCGAGCGTGCCCTTGTGGAGGTCCGCCATCGGCCCGCGCGCCCAGTCGACGACGGCCGGCACGAGCTCTGCGACGACGACGCTGGCATCGTCCGGCAGCACGGCGAGGGCCGCCCGCAATGTGAACCCCATGCCGAGACCGCCGATCAGCATGCTGATGTTCTTGCCGCCGGCGATGCGCTCGTAGGCGAGCGTCGCCAGCGCCTCTTCCGAGCCGCTCAGCCGGCTGTTCATTAGTTCGGTCGAGCCGAGCATGATGGAAAATTCTTGGCCGCGCTGCTTCAGGCGCAACTCGTCGCCGTCTCCGGGAATGGTGGCGCGGTCTAGCTGGATCCAGGGAAGCATCGGGATATCTCACTCATGTCGTTTCAGCGCCTCGTAACATGAGCGCGGCGTCGAAGACATCCCATTGTCGACGATCCCGGGAGAATCGCCGGCAAACCGGCGGTATGGCCGGCTACCGGACAGGCTTTGGCCGTGCCGCCTCCAGACGCGCTGACACGTCTCCAGCCGAAGACGAAAACCGCCGTAAGGTGCTTCGGTTACTCCGCCGAGATCATTCCGGCGAGTACGGCCTTGGCGATTGCCTGGAAGCGGTTGTTGGCGCCGAACTTGCGGATGATGCCGGCTTCGAGCGTGAGCGCCGCGGCGACGTCCATCTCCATCAGGCCGGCGATGCGCGGGGCCGGATAACCGTCGGCCATGAAGGTCAGACACTCGCTCTCGATCGGGGAAAGGTGGACATGGTCATCTTCATCGGTCGCGGTACCGCTGCCATCGCTGCTTTCGAGCAGTTCGGTGATGCGCTGCATCTGGCGGCGCAGGTTCGCCTGCTGGGCGGCAAGTTCCCGGCGCCGCGCCAGTAGCGCCTCGCGAAACAACTGGTCGGCGTCTGCCTGTTCTTCGGTGCCGGCAAGGCCGGTCAAAAGCTCCAGGATGGCGGCGATCGGCATGTCGATCTCGCGGCAGGCGTTGATGACAGCCATGCGGCGGATGTGTTCTTCGTTGTAAACCCGCATCGGCCCCATGCGCGCGGCGGTCAGAAGGCCTTTCTCCTCGTAGAAATGCAGGGTGCGGTGGGTGACGCCGAAGGCATCGGCCATGTCGGCGATCGCCAGCGGGGCCGTCGGATCATGATGGGGAAGGGGAAGGATGGGCAGGAAGCCGACGCGTTCGGGCGCGGCGAGCATGCCTTCGTATTTCCAGTGGTCTCGCGGCATATCGATTGTCCCCGGTCTACAGGCCGCGCCTATCCGGCGCGTTGTCTCTGTAACGTTTGATTTTCCGCATATTTGACCTGAATCGAGGCCGACCCAGGGTGTAACAGTCCGCGTCCGGAAGCGGCGGCGATCACCGGGTCTCATAGGTGCGGACCGCGTCCGCGTGCTGAGGCACTCGTTGATCGACAACGACAATGCCTGCTGCTCGGCTGGGGCATCCCGCGTGGACCACGCGGTTCTACTCAGGACTTCGATGCTTGCCTGACGAGCAACCAGGCATCCATTCCCAACGCATGCGTGCACCGTATACGCGAATCAAATATATGACCAGTCCTTAATATTGGTAGGCTGACGCCCGTTTTCCCCGACTGGAGGGGCCGCTGCCACTGCATGGTTTCCTACTGCCTGTCTCCTTGAATCGACCTCGATTTAAGGACCAAGACATGCAGAAAATCAAAGGGCTACAGCGACCTTTGCGCGTCTGATAAGACGCGCGGCGCTGTGGGCCGATCCAGGAAAACATGCAGTGATTCAAAGCGTTACGGTGAGCTTGCCGCGTCCTCGAAGATGCGGCGCACGCGGTCAGTGGCCGATGACCTTGAGCGGGCTGTTGGAGCTCAGGATGAACAGTGGTTCGTCCCCGCGCAACGGCGACAGCTTCTGCTGGCAGGACCAGGCTTCCTCGAAGGCACCCCGGGTCAGGTGCTTGCGATAGCGCTGGGTAGCGGCCATGCAGCCCATGAGGGGGCTTTCGATCTGCTCCTGGCGGGCGTGCTCGTAGATCTCGCCGTCGAGCGAAAACAGTTCCGACGCCAGCGACATGCTCTCGTAAAGCAGGTCCGGCTCGGACGCGAGCCGCTTCCAGGTAATGAAGTCCTGGCGCAGCGGCACGTTCTCGCCATCATGCGAGAGGGTGACGCGGATGCCCTGCGCCGGCGCATCGTACCAGGTCACCTGCACGGTGAACGACAGGGCGGAATTGCGCGAAACGGGTCGACCGGTGTCGCCGTCGGTGGCGCGGGCCAGCGTCTTGTGGCGCTGGGCCGCAAGGCGAAGCGCCGTGGCAAACGCTTTTGCATCTTCGTTTTCGGCGCCGGCCATCTTCACCTGAACCGAGGGCAGTACCCGCTCGGTCGCGTGGCGCGCGTTGAAGAGTTTTGCCTGCGCGTCGATGTCCAGCGTCATTTCCTGCGAGGGCATCGGCGCGAAAAGGAGCAGCGGCAGCACGGTCAGCACCGAGAGCGGCGACGAGAAGGGCGCCGGCGGCCAGGCGGGCCGGTGCCCGGCAAAACGCCGCTTCGTCAGTTTCGGCTGGCGGGGCGAGCTTGCGGCCTGATGCTCTTCCTCGTTGCGGGCGCGCTGGTACTCCGGAACATAGGTTCCCTTGGGAATGGCGATCCGCCATTCGTCGTCGGCACCGTCGGCCTCGTAGAAAGCCTTGAGCAGCTTGCGCAATTTGCCGGCGTGCACCCGCACGAGCGGGTCACTGTCGGCGTTGAAAGCCTGGGGCCGGTCGAAGACGTCGATCGCGATCGAGTAGCCCTTGAGCTGATAGCCTTCGCCGGCCATCTCCTTCTCGACCACATAGGTGAGGAAGGCCCTGAGGCGCTCTGAACGTGCGAAAGCCTTGCTTTCGAGGATACGGCGGAGGGCCCGTCGAATCGTCTCGTCGCAGGGTCTTTCGACCGTCGTCATCCGTTCTTGCTCCAGTGTCATGTGAATTAAAATCTATGAAATGCGATCGCGGCGCGGGCTGGGCCATTCGATCTGATTCGGAAAGTTAAGCCCTAAAAAGGTGGTTGTCAGGGGTGTAGACGCCAAATTTGAGTTTTTTCTGAAATAAACGTAAAAATTGCGCCGGTTCTCCCTGTGGCAGATGGTAGCGGAAGTCCAGTCGGCCATTTTCGCCGTCCGTGATTGAGCCTTCCCGCATATTAGAGACGTCGATTGTCAAGACTTGGTCAAGACAAGGCGGGCAAACGAACCGCGCGCAAACGTCGCATCGCTCCCCTGCGACCTCCTTGGAATTGCTGCATAATCGGACCTCAAACTGTTTTCGGTTTCAGCAATTATGCAGTAGAACATTGCAACCACATTGCCTGCGTCTGGGCCCGCCTTGGGCCCGCTTTCTGGAAAGTTCAGACATGCCTGCAAAACTGTCCGTGAATCTGAATGCCGTCGCAATGCTCCGCAACCGGCGCGATCTGCCGTGGCCTTCCGTCACCGCGCTTGGCCGCATCGCGCTCGAAGCGGGGGCTGCCGGTCTCACTGTGCATCCGCGACCCGACCAGCGCCACGTCCGCTTCAGCGATCTGCAGCCGATCCGCGACCTGATCGACCAGGCGTTTCCGGAGACGGAATTCAACATGGAAGGCTATCCGAACGAGGAATTCCTCGGCCTCGTGGAGATGCATCGGCCGGAGCAGGTGACACTGGTGCCCGACGATCCGGCGCAGGCGACCTCGGACCACGGCTGGGATTTCCGCAAGAACCACAACCTGCTCGGCAATGTCGTCGGCCGGCTGAAGAAGAAGGGTTTTCGCGTTTCGCTGTTTGCCGATGGCGACGAGGATACGGAGGCCTTGCGGATTGCCAAGGAAACCGGCGCCGATCGCATCGAACTCTACACCGGCCCCTATGGCGGTTGCTATGACGACCCGGACAAGGCCGAGAAGATCGCCGCCGAACTTGGCCGCACGGCTGCGATTGCCGCAAGCCTCGGGCTCGACGTCAATGCGGGCCACGACCTGACGGTGGCCAACCTGCCGTTGCTCGCCCGGCACATCCCCGATCTTGCCGAAGTCTCGATCGGTCACGGCCTGACGGCCGATGCGCTGGAATACGGTATGGCCGAGACGGTGCGCCGCTTCCGTCGCGCCTGCGGGCAGGAGGTCTGAGGCGACATTTGCCCCCTAGTTCTTGCGCGGCAGCAGCGCCTTGCGGAAACCCGAGCGATGCCATGAAGGATCTCTTCGTCGTCACCCACACGGAATCCGTCCATCACCTGGAAGGCAAGGTGGGTGGCTGGTACGACACGGATCTGACCGCCCGCGGCAGAGAGGATGCGGAGTTAACGGCCGAACGGCTGGTGGCTTTGGTTGGCGGAAGGGACGTGGAAATCCATAGCTCCGATCTGCGCCGCGCCACCCAGACGGCCGATGCGATAGCAAGGCGCTTTCAACGGCCGGTGATGGAAACCGCCGATCTCCGGGAAATCAGCTATGGCGTTGCCGGTGGCAGGCCTCAGGCCTGGCTCGATGCGCGCTACACCCCGGCGCCGGATGACAATCGGCTCGATGATCCCTGCGGGATCGATGGCGCAGAAACCCGGCGCGAGGTGGCGCTGCGCGTCTTCCCTTGCGTCGACGCCATCGTCGCGCGGCCCTGCCAAACGCAGATCATCGTCACCCACGGCTTCACGCTGACGCTGGTGCTTGCCGCCTGGATGAAGATCCCGATCGGCGCCACGGGATTCCTGAGTTTTCCGGCAAAATCGGGAAGCATCACGCATCTGCGCCAGGACGATTTCTTCCGAAACCGGGCGGTCGTCAATCTTGCGGATGCTTCGCACCTGCGCTTTGCGCCATCGTAAGATCTCGCCGATCAGAACAGTGCATGGTGATCGGCAACGCTTCTGTAGCCTACAACTTTGCCGTGGGTCTGCTATAGGTAGAGTCCATTCCCTCCCTCGTAAGCGGCCAATGACATTCCCCACCAGTTTCCGTGAGCGCATCGTTCTCTATGCGCTTTTGACCTCGCTGACCTCGATCAGCATCGATGCGCTCTTGCCCGGCCTGCGCCAGATCGGGGCCGATCTCGGCGTTCGGCCGCCACTTTCCACCCAGCACATCATCTCGCTTTTCATCCTCGGCATGGCGTTTGGCGAGCTGCTGCTGGGGCCGCTCTCCGATGCGATGGGGCGGAAGAGGGCGCTTGTTCTCGGGCTTGGCGTCTATGCGCTCGGAACGATCATCGCCATGGCGGCCGGCTCGCTCGAGATGGTGATTCTCGGCCGCTTCCTTCAGGGCGTCGGGGTCTCGGGGCCGAAGATTGCGACGCGGGCGATGATCCGCGACCAGTTCGAAGGTGACGCCATGGCGCGTGTGATGTCGTTCATGTTCACGCTGTTCATTCTCGTGCCGATGCTGGCCCCGACGCTCGCGCAAGGGATCATCACCGTCGGTGGCTGGCGTAGCGTCTTTGCGGTCTATCTAGCGGCGGCGGGACTTCTCGGCATGTGGCTGGTGGTGCGCCAGCCGGAAACGTTGCCGCTAGAGAAGCGCATTCCCTTTCGCCCGCGGCTTCTCGTGTCGAACGGGCGGCGTATCCTCTCAAATCGCCGCGTGACGCTGCTGATCCTGGCGACCGGGCTCGTCTTCGGCGCGCAGCTTCTTTATCTGAGCACCGCGGCGGATCTGTTCTTCGACGCCTACGGGATCGGGCAGACCTTCCCCTTGTATTTCGCCATGCTGGCGACCGGCATCGGGCTTGCCTCGTTCCTCAATGCCAAGCTCGTGCAGCGCTTTGGTTCGGAGGCGATGGCGCGTTATGGCTTCATTGGCCTGGCGGTGGCGGGGCTCGCCATGCTGGCGGCATCCACCCTTTGGGCCGGCCGGCCGCCTCTTGCCGTGCTGCTGGTGCTCGGCTTTGCGGCCTTCTTTGCGATCGGGGTGCTCTTCGGCAACCTGAACGCCATGGCCATGCGCTCGCTGGGGCAGGTGGCGGGCCTCGGGGCGTCGTTGATCGCCTCCGGCTCGAGCCTGATCGCGACCCTGTTCGCGATCGCATTCGGCGCCTTCTACGACGGCACGACGCTCAATCTTTCCGCCGGGTTCTTTGTCGCCGGAACCAGCGCGCTCGTGCTTGCGGAGATCGCGCTGCGGGCAGATGCCTCGCCGGTGGAGGCCGTACGCTAAGCCAGGCAAGATCCGAGCGGACCGTGCGGCAGGCGCGGCCCTGCGCACGGCCCGTCCAGCCCCCAGGGAAACAAGCCCAGGGGAACCCGCAAAGCATGGTCGCGATCCGTCCGTGCACGTCGTTTTCGCAAAGCTTGTCCGCTACGGCAACCCTAGCCGTTGTAGACGACTGAAATCTTGTTTCCGGATGGATCGCGCATGTAGGCGGAGTACCAGTCGGGCCCATAGTGTGGACGCGGCCCGGGTGCGCCTTCGTCCGCCCCGCCATTGATCATGGCGGCCTGGTAGAAAGCATCCACCTCCGCGGGCGACTTGGCCATGAACCCGACCATGGAGCCGTTTCCGGCGGTCGCCGGCTCACCGTCAAAAGGTTTGCAGACCCACAGGACAAAGCCTTTGCCGGCTCCGCCTTCGGAATAGGCGCGCCAGTCCGGAAACTCTATGTGCTTGCTCCATCCGATGGTCGCGAGAATTGCGTCATAGAAGGCATTCGAGCGGGCGCAGTCCAAGGCACCCACGGTCAAATAAGCGCTCATAATGTCCCCCTTTCTCCGGTGGTGAAGGTGGGGGGAATGCATAGCGCATCATACTGAACATAACAAGAACAAAATGTGGCGACGGCGACTGACAAGATCCTGCTGCCGGGGCGGAAGACGCAATTGGGCATCTCCCTCGTCGCAATCTGGGAGCCCGGCACGGATGGCCGGGCTCGCGTCGTTTCGGACCGGATTCCTTCCTCAGCCGGCAAGTCTCGCCTTGCTCGCTTCCAGGAAAGCGCCGAGCTTTACCGGCGTTGCACCCGTCAGAGACGTCACGTCGTTCGTGACCATGTTGATATGGCCTTCGCGGGTGTTGGCGTCGAAGGAGACGACGATCGGGATGAGGAAGTCCGGCAGGCCGGCGCCCTTCAGGCCGCCTGCGAGCGCCTCGTCCGAGATGTGCACGACATCGAGCCGCTTGCCGGTCGCCTTGGCGACGAGGGCCGCGATCTCGTCGGTCGAGCGCAGCTCGCCGCCGGTCAACGTATAGGTGCGGCTCTCGTTCACAGCTGAGGCAAGCGCAGCGGCGGCTGCCCTGGCGGCATCGGCGCGGGCGATGTGGGCGAGGCGGCCTTCGCCGGACGAGGAATACCATTGCCCGGTCTCAAGCGCGTGCGGCAGGGCCATGAACAGGTTCTCCATGTACCAGCCGTTTCGCAGGATGGTGTAGGGGATGCCGGTCGCCTTGATGGCGTTTTCGGTGCCGAGATGATCGGGCGCGAAGGGGATCACCGATGTCTCGGGGCTGGGCATGGAGGTGTAGAGGATATGCTTGGCGCCGGCCTTCTTCGCAGCTGCCACGGCGGCGAGGTGCTGCTTCAGGCGCTTGCCCGGCTGATCCAGCGCGTCGGTCGAGATGATCAGGATCCGGTCGGCGCCGGCAAAGGCCTTGTCGAGCGAGGCCGGGTCGTCGAAATCGGCGACGCGGGCCTGAACGCCCTTGGCCGTGTAGTCGGCAAGCTTCGCCGTGTCACGGCTGGTGGCGATGATCCTCGCCGGCTCGACGCCGGAGCCAAGAAGCTGGTCGAGCACGAGCTTGCCGAGCTGGCCGGTCGCGCCGGTGACGAGCAATGTATCGGACATGGTCTTTCCTTTTCCTCTAAACCTGAGACGGGATGGCCGCGGGAGATCGCCCGCACTTTCCTCGCTCGTCGTTGATGCCGGCGGCCTGGGAGGTCGCCGGCACATGGTCTCTTTTTGAGACTTGCTCTTATCTCGTAATCTCGGTACAGCTGTAAAGGAGGCAGTTTTTTCTGCTGTGGTTACAGGAAGGGTACCGCCTATGAACAAGCTGACCGGGGAAGTGAAGGGCAAGCGCGTGGCGATCGTCTGCGGCGTTCCGATGGACATGGAGAACTGCCCCGTGCGCGACGTCATGGACAATATCGGCGGCAAGTGGAACTCGCTGATGATCCTGTCGCTGGCCGACGGTTCCTTGCGTTTCTCGCAGCTTCGCCGGCTGATCCCCGACATTTCCCAGCGCATGCTGACCCAGACGCTGCGCGACCTGCAGCGCGACGGCTACATTCACCGCACCGTCTTTCCGACCCAGCCGCCGAGCGTGGAATATGCGCTGACCGATCTCGGCCGCTCGCTGCTTGGCCTGCTCAAGCATTTCGTCGACTGGTCACTGGAAAACCACGGAGCGATCCGCGCGGCACGCGAGGTGTACGACGCGGAGGCGTAGTGCGTTTCCCTGCCGGTGCGAAATTCGCCGTGGGGGCCAATTCATTGGTGCATGCGGCGCTTTCTCTCTCGTTCCGGGCTTTCGCTAGCGAAGTTTGCCCCTCACCCTAACCCTCTCCCCGCGGGCGGGGAGAGGGGACGTGGACGATGGCCGCCTTCCAACCAGGACTGCTGTCAGAGCATGCCGCAGTGGTGTGAAGCGAGCGGGTGCCGCGAGTCTCCTTCGCCCCGCTTGCGGGGAGAAGGTGGCCGGCAGGCCGGATGAGGGGCGGTTGCGAGGCGCGACCTCGTGTCCCGTCGTGCAGACTTGCCCTAGCGCCTTGATTTTCCCTATAGTTTCGTCGACTTCCACGTCACCTCGGGGACCCATGAAGACACTTGATATCGGCATTGCGGGCGCTGGCCCGGCGGGGCTCGCGGCGGCGCTGATGTTGTCGCGGCAGGGGCATCGGGTGGAAATCCTCGAACGCTTCGACGTGGCCTCGCCGGTCGGTTCCGGCCTGATGCTGCAGCCGACGGGACTGACGGTGCTGAACGCGCTCGATCTGCTGCCGTCCATGCTTGCCCTCGGCAGCCGGATCGACCGACTCTATGGCGCCGACGCAAAATCCGGCCGCACTGTTCTCGACGTGCGCTACGACGCAATTGCCGGTGGCCGCTTCGGGCTGGCGGTGCAGCGGGCGGCGCTTTTCAACACGCTGCATGATGCCGTGATCGCCGCCGGTTTGCCGGTTCGCACCGGCGTCACGCTCGCTGATGTTCGAATGGCCGGTGGCAAGGCCGTGCTTCTGGATGCAGAGCGGCGGGAGACGGGCGCCTATGATCTGGTGATCGACGCGAGCGGTGCGGGCTCGACGCTATCGGCCGGCTCCGCTGTCGCGCCCAAAGTGCGCGAGCTCACCTATGGTGCCTTCTGGGCTACGCTCGACAGCGACGGGCTCGTCCATGATCCCCACGCCCTGGTGCAGCGCTACGACCGGGCGCGGGTGATGATCGGTATCCTGCCGGCGGGCAGGGCGCAGGTCGGCGAGAAGGAGCGTGTCGCCTTCTTCTGGAGCCTGAGGGTCGCGGATGCGGACAGGGTACGGGAGGCTGGGCTCGACCGATGGAAGGCGCGTATCCTCGACTACTGGCCGGATTGTGCGCCCTTGCTCGATCAGGTCGCCGACTGGGAGCAACTGACGCTGGCGCGCTATGCGCATCGCACCATGCGCCCGCTCGCCTCCGGCCGTATCGCCTTCCTCGGCGACAGTGCACATTCGACGAGCCCGCAGCTCGGGCAGGGGGCGAACATGGCGCTTCTCGACGTGGCGGCGCTGGCGCATGCGCTGGAGACCACGCCGGATCTTAATTGCGCCCTTGCCACCTATGCTGCCGCGCGGCGCAATCATGTCGCGCTGTTCCAGCTTCTGTCGCTGGCCTTTACGCCGTTCTACCAGTCGGACTCGGCACTTCTCGCCTGGCTGCGCGACCGGCTGGTCGCGACGATCGCCCGCACGCCGCCGATGCAGGCGCTGCTCGCCTCGATCGTCTCGGGCACGCTGATCGATCCCTTCGCGCCGGCCGGGCTTGCCGAATGCGATTGGCAGGCGTTCGGCGCGCGCCCGGACGGCCTGCTGCGATCCGCCTCGGACGCGATTTCCGCCTGAGCAGTCGACGAATCCTGTATCGAGGGCAACGGGATGGCGGATGGAGGGATGGAGAAATTGCGATGACCGAAAGCGTGGCGGCCATACTGGTGCATGTTCCCGACACGGAAGCGGGGCTCGCCTGGTATCAGCGTGCTTTCCCAACGGCACAACGCCGGTGGCTTCAGGCGTTCGACTTCGCCTATCTCAAGGTCGGCACGGTGGATCTCGAAATCGTTCAGGCGGACGAGAAGGTGGCGAGTGGTGCCGCAGGTTCCGTCGTCTACTGGGCGGTCGAGGACTTCGACCGGGCGCTTGCCCATTTCGAAGCGCTCGGCGCACCTCTCTATCGTGGACCGATGGCGATCCAGGAGGGGCTCTGGATGTGCCAGGTGCGCGATCCCTGGGGCAATTGCATCGGCCTTCGCGGTCCGAGAACCGGATATAAGAGAGAGGAAGCCTGATGCCGGATAGTCCCGTCACCTGTGAAATCCGCTACCGGCTCGCGCAGGGCCGGATGACGGAGTTCGATGCCTATGCCCAAACCTGGATGACGCTCATCGAGCGGCACGGCGGAACGCACCACGGCTATTTTGTCCCGCGCGAAAAGCCCGAGGGCATCGGCACGAGCTTTCCCGGCCTTGGTGAAGAGGGCGCTGGCGATGTCGCCATCGCGCTCTTTACCTTTCCGGACGAGGCGGCTTACCGCCGCTATCGCCGTGACGTTGCCAGCGATCCGGACGGCATCGCGGCCAATGCGCGTTACGCGGACGATCCGCCGTTCATCAGCTACGAGCGCATCTTCCTGCAGCCGCTTCCAAGAAAATGACTGGACGCACAGCGGAGGGCGGATTTCCCGCCCTGCGTTTGCACCCGTTTCTCGGTCCCGTTCAGGCAGCCCGTGCCAGCAACGCGCCCTCGAGCGCAAACTCGACGGCAGCGTCCGCGTGGATCGCGGTGGAATCGAAGCCCGGCAGCGGCAGGGCCCTGGGGTCGAGGGTCAGGCAGATCTCGGTGCAGCCGAGGATGACGGCGTCCGCGCCTTCCGCCTCGGCCTTGTCGATCAGGTCGATCAACGCCCTGCGGGAAGAGCGCAGCACCTTGCCGGCGCAGAGTTCGTCAAAGATGACGTTGTGGACGAGCGTCCGGCCATCCGCGTCCGGCACCATGATGTCGATGCCGTGGCTCCGCATGCGCTCTGCGTAGAAGCCGTGCTCCATGGTATAGCGGGTGGCGAGCAGCAGCGGCTTGCGGCTGCCGGCGGCCTTGAGGCGGAGCGCCGTCTCGTCGATGATGTTGATCAGCGGGATGTTCACCGCCGCCTGCACCGCGTCTGCGATCAGGTGCATGGTGTTGGTGCAGATCAGCACGCAATCGGCGCCGGCCGCTTCCAGGCCACGGGCGACATCGGCAAGCCGCTTGGCGGCATCATCCCAGCGGCCAGCCTTCTGCAGGTCGACGATCGACTGGAAGTCGACGGAATGCAGCAGCACCTCGGCCGAGTGCAGCGCGCCCAGGCGCTCGCGAACCGCCTCGTTGACCATGCGATAATAGACCACCGAGCTTTCGAAGCTCATACCGCCGATCAGACCAATCTTGCGCATCGCCATTCCTCTTTCCCTTTATGGCGCGCCGGGCACGCCGTTGTTCGATGGCCAGAACTATGCGGCCGAAGCCGCCGGAATGGTTCGCTTTGTTCGCGAGAGGAATGCCGTTCGGCGCGAAAAATTTGCGCATAGAGGTAAATTTGTGCAAATATATACGGCATTGAATCGCAATGGGTGGAGGGATCGGCGTGCTTGACGAGAGAGACAGGAAGCTGCTTGGGCTGTTGCAGCAGGATGCCAGCGTCGCGGTCGGCGAATTGGCAGAGCGGGTCAATCTTTCGCTTTCCGCCTGTTCGCGCCGCATCCAGCGGCTGGAGGAGGCGGGTTACATCGCCAGGCGGATCGTCGTGCTCGACCGCGAGCGCATGGGCGTGCCGACCACCGTCTTCGCGCTGATCAAGACGGCGCATCATTCGGACGAGTGGATCGAGACGTTCCGCCGCGCGATCAGCGATATCCCTGAAATCGTCGAGGCACATCGATTGACGGGAAACCATGACTATATCGTCAAGGTCGTGCTGCCGCGCGTCGAGCACTACGACGTGGTCTACAAGCAGATCGTGCGAAAGGTGGAGCTCTTCGACGTTTCCGCCTCGATCTCGATGGAAATCCTGAAGAGCGGCACGGCGGTGCCGGTCGATTATGCGGAGTAAGAATCAATGACGGATGAGGCAAACGAGGCGAGCACCGCGAACGAAGGCGACGTTGCCGATGCGCTTGTGGTCGTCGATGTCCAGCGCGCTTTCATCTCCGGGCCGGAGGCGGTGCCCGGCCATGTCGGCCTTCAGCGCGCCGTCGGGGTTCTGTTGCGGCAGGCTCGTGCGGCAGGCGTGCCTGTGATCTTCCTGCAGAATGACGGACCCGAGGGTGCCTCCGACGAGCCGGAGACCGACGGCTGGCAGCTCTTCTTTTCGGCGGAGGCGGAAGAGGCGGTGGTGCGCAAACTGAAGGACGACGGTTTCGATGGCACCGACCTTGAGGATCTGTTGCGGGAGCGAGAGATCGAAACGATCGCAATTTGCGGCATGCTCTCGGAGATGTGCCTGGCGGCGACGGCCCGCACGGCGATCGCCAAGGGCTTCACTGTGATCCTCGCCAACGACGCCCATGCCACCTATGACGTGCCGCCCGGTCCCGGCCGCTCGCCGATGGTGCCGGCGCGTCTGGCCGCGCGCGCGGCCGAATGGTCGCTCGGTGACGAGATCGTGCTGGTGGACGCGGCCGACGAGATCACCTTCGCGACAAGGCCTTGATCGCCGGCCGTTCTTGACTTTTTGCAAGGGTGACATGAGGTGGCTGCGCTTGTCCTTGCTGACCACAACCCCAATCTTGTGGCATGTCCAATAGAAGGCCGGCTGGGAGCCAGCTGGAAGCAAACATGCAGGACAGGCATCATGTGGTCGTCGTTGGCGGCGGGTTCGGCGGATTGCAGCTCGTCAAAGGGCTCGCCGGCGCGCCGGTTCGCATCACCCTCATCGACCGGCGTAACCACCATCTTTTCCAGCCCTTGCTCTATCAGGTGGCAACGACGCTGATCGCCACCTCGGAAATCGCCTGGCCGATCCGCAGCCTTTGGCGCGACCGGCCGGAGGTGACGACGCTGCTCGGCGAGGTGACGGATGTGGACGCGGCCGAAAAGGCGGTCGTTCTCAGGGACGGCAAGCGCATCGGCTACGATACGCTGGTGTTGGCGACCGGGGCGACGCATGCCTATTTCGGCCATGACGAATGGGAGCCCTTCGCCCCCGGCCTGAAGACGCTGGAGGACGCGACGACGATCCGCCGCCGCGTGCTGCTCGCCTTCGAGCGCGCCGAGCTGGAAGAGGATCCGGATGCCCGCGCAGCGCTCCTGACCTTCACCGTCATCGGTGCCGGCCCGACGGGCGTCGAGCTTGCCGGCATCATCGCCGAGATGGCGCATCGCACGCTTCCAGACGAATTTCGCCGCATCGATACGCGGCAAACGCGCGTGCTCCTGGTCGAGGCGGGTCCGCGCATTCTCGCTGCGTTCAGCGAGGATCTCTCGGCCTATGCGGTCAAGGAACTGGAGCGCCTCGGCGTCGAGGTTCGCACCGGCACGCCGGTGACATCCTGCACCGAAGAGGGCGTGATGATCGGCGCGGAATTCGTCGCCAGCCGCACGCTCGTCTGGGCTGCGGGCGTCCAGGCGTCACCCGCCGCCCGCTGGCTTGATATCGCCGCCGACCGCGCCGGTCGGGCGATCGTCGGCGCCGATCTGACTGCACCCGATCATCCCGATGTCTTCGTCATCGGCGACACGGCTTCGGTTACCTATGACGGCGGCAAGCCGGTGCCGGGCATTGCGCCCGCCGCCAAGCAGCAGGGCGCCTATGTGGCCGATGTCATCCGCGCGCGGCTTGCAGGCGACAATCCGCCCGCCGATTTCCGCTACCGCCACCAGGGCAGCCTCGCCACCATCGGCCGCCGCGCCGCGATCATCGATTTCGGCCGGTTCAAGCTGAAGGGCGCGCTTGCATGGTGGATCTGGGGCATCGCCCACATCTACTTCCTGATCGGCACGCGCAGCCGCTTCGCGGTCGCCTGGAGCTGGTTCTGGACCTATCTCAGCGGCCAGCACAGCGCCCGGCTGATCACCCAGAAGGAGACGTTGAAGGAGAAGGGCTGAGGGGTTCTTTGCCGCATGATTCCAGCCGACCGGAGGGCAAACATGCGGCAACTCCGAAAGGGCGACAGCGCTGCGCGTCGGAAAAGGCGTGCAGTGCTGCAGAATTGCACTTTCTGGATGGTGCTCTGATCTCTATGTTCCCGTCTCATTTCAGGGAGTCGGGGATCCAGATGACGAGACATCAGCGCTTGGGCTGCCTTTATGCCATGGCCTTCACGCTTGCCGGTTTCAGTGCTCCGGCTGCCGAAGCCGCGCCGTCCTGCCCCAAGATCAGCTACTCGGCGGAACGGGCCCGGCTGCAAAAGGTGCTCTCGGCGAATGCGTTCCCACGGGACGAAACCGCCTTCCTGCTGAGGGGTGTGGATCAACAGCTGAAGGAAATGCCCCAAATCCGCCTGAACGCACACGGCGCTGAATGCGGCATTCAGGCGGTACGTGCGCTCGTCCTGGGGTGCGTGAACAAAACACTCCCTGAGATGTTGGAGACGACGTCCAGGCCGAGCGCCAAATCCGGACAGGCCTATTGGGACAAAGCGAATGTTTCTCGTCGCGAAGCGGCCCTGATCGGGGTCACCCATGCGTGCCGCAGCGCGGCGATGGAAACATTCCTCTCAGGCTCGTGACGCGAGGGTGGGCCAAAGTGGCTACCTACTTCTCAACCTTCACGATCAGGATCATCGGGCGATCGACTTCTTCGGCAAGGGCAGGGATCTCCGCGATCTGCTCTTCCGTCGGGCGCCACTCCTCTACGTGGCGGATGGCAAAGCCCGTTGATATCAGCGTGTTGAGCGTCGTGCCTGTCGTGCGGTGGTGCTTGATCACGCCCTTTGCCAGCCAGTCGGTGGTGCGTGGTCCCTCGGCCGAATAGTGATCGACCGGCCAGGTGCGCTCGCCGTTCTCAAGCCGCCAGCCGGGATTGAGCGACGCCATATAGATCGGGTGCTCGACGGTGAAGACGAAGTGGGCGCCGGGCACGAGCGCCCGGTGGATGGTGGTGACGAGCCGGCCGAAATCCTCGACATAGTGGAAGGCGAGCGAGCTATAGGCGAAGTCGAAGCTCTCTTCGGGGAGGTCGAGCTGGTCGAGGTCGGCGATCCGGTAGTCGATCGCCGGATCGGACGTGTCGGCCCTGGCGCGGGCGATCATTTTTTCCGAGAGATCAAGTCCGAGCACCTGGGCCGCACCAGCCTCGCGGGCAAAACGCGAGAACCAGCCGAAGCCGCAACCGAGATCGACGACGCGTTTTCCCGACAAATCCGGCAATTGGGCGCGAATCGCCGGCCATTCGGCAGCACCTGCAAGGCCATGCACCGAGCGTCCGAGCTGGCTGTAGCCTTCGAAGAATTCCGGCTTGTCGTAAATGTTCTGGGCCATATCGGTCTCCTTCGGGGCAATGGGCAAGAGCGCGGTCGTCTGCCGCGCGCGATAGGGCGAGCGGGCATCGTTTGCCGTTACCTTGGGAACAGCATGCCGGCAAGGATCCTGCTCGAAACCTCCGGCATTTCAAAGTGCTAGCGCGTTGATCTGATAGGGCGCCGAGCGCCGCAAGGTCAAGTTGCGGCTGAGGTGCAAGGTTTTACTTGTGTTTTTTGGGGGTGTGTTAATGTACGATTCTCTTGGTCCAGTCCGTTTTGTGGAGGCGTAATGTCCGAGGCCATCCATCCCACTGCAATCCATCATTTGCCGGCATTCATCACGGCGCCGGGACAAAGCGACGTCCTGTTCAACGTCGTCGTCGTCTTCATGATCCTGGCGATCTTCGCCCTCGGCACCTTCTATCTCAGGCTGCATTCGCTGCCCGAAACCATGGCGCACAAGAGCCACAAGGTGCAATACGAGCTGGTGGCGGTGCTGGGGCTGATCTCGCTGCTCACGCACAACAACATCTTCTGGATCGCGGCGCTGATCCTGGCGCTGATCGACCTGCCGGATTTTTCGTCGCCGCTCTCGTCGATCTCCCGCTCTCTGGAGAGGATCGCCGGCAAGGTGGATGCATCAACTGAACCGGTGCCGCCCGAGCTCGAGCCGGTGGCGAGCCATCCGGCCGCACCTGCAGATCAGCCGTCGATGGAAGGGAAGGCCTGAGCCATGTTCGAATTCATGCTTTGCTCGATGCTGACGATCCTTCCTGACTATCTCTTCCGCCGCTATGTCCAGGGCAAAAGGTTCGGGCGGGAGATCACCATCTATTCGGTGTGGTTCGAACTGCGCTGGGGCATCACCGCCTGCATCATCCTGACGATCTCGCTGATCACGCTGATCTTCTACTTCCACCCGTCGACGAAGAATGTCACCGCGGCGTTCCGCACGGTCGCCATCCTGCCGGAAGCCGGCGGGCGCGTTTCGGAGATCTATGCGACGCGCTTCGAGAAGGTGGAGGCCGGCCAGCCGTTGTTCAAGCTCGACAGCTCCGAACAGGAAGCCGCCGCCGAGGTTGCCCGCCGCCAGATCGCCGAAGTGGAAGCGGAGCTCGCCGTCGCTCGCACCGAGCTGGTCGCCGCCGATGGCGCGATCGTGGAAGCCCAGGCGGCCGTGCAACAGGCTCAGGACGAGTACGACACCCAGGTCGAACTCAACAAGCTGAACCCCAACGTCGTCGCACGGCGCGAGATCGAGCGTCGGCAGGTCAACCTCGAAGGGCGCAAGGGCGCACTCACCGCTGTCCTTTCCAACAAGCAGACACTGGAGACCAAGCTCGTTTCACTGCTGCCTTCGCAAAAGGCGAGCGCCGAGGCCGCCTTGAAGGAGGCGGAGATCGATATTAGCAAGACCACCGTGCGCGCCGGTGTGGCCGGCAGGGTGCAGCAGTTCGCACTCCGGGTCGGCGAGGTCGTCAATCCGCTTCTGCGGCCAGCAGGCGTTCTCGTCCCTGAAGATGCCGGCCGGGCGCGGCTTGTTGCCGGCTTCGGGCAGATCGAGGCGCAGGTGATGAAGGTCGGCATGATCGGCGAGGCAACCTGCATCGGCAAGCCCTTCACCATCATTCCCCTTGTGGTCACCGACGTGCAGGACGTGATCGCCTCCGGCCAGGTGAGGGCGAGCGACCAGCTGATCGACGTCGCCCAGATCTCGCAGCCCGGCACGCTCACCGTGGTCATGGAGCCGCTCTATCCCGGCGTGCTCGAGGACATTCCGCCCGGCAGCAGCTGCATCGCCAATGCCTATACCAACAGCCATGACGAGCTCGAGTCGCCCGATATCAGCACCGCCCGCTGGGCCTATCTGCACGTGGTCGACGCCGTGGGCCTCGTCCATGCGATGATCCTGCGCATGCAGGCCCTGATGCTGCCGGTGCAGACGCTGGTGCTCGGCGGGCATTGAGGGGGCGGTGTAGCCTCTGCAGTGCCCCTGCGGCAGTCAATATAAGGGCCCCGACCGGAACTGGTCGGGGCCCTTTCTCTTTGCCTGTTCCTCAAATGAACTGAGCCTCCGCGGGGAACGGAGGCTCAGGCGCGCAATAAAAACAAATAAAGCAACTGCACGGCAATAAAAACGCAACCATACTACTCTTCCGGGGATTGTATGTTTGCGGTGTGCAATTACAGGTGCAGTGTGACAAAAGCGGGGTCTGAAATCAATCAAATTTATGTGGCATTTGAGTAGTCAATTCGAGCTAGGCAGGGCCGCGCGGCGGCCTGCCCAAGCGGATTAGAAAGGCTTTGCCGGGGTTAGACGTCATTTTTGCGGCCCATGGCCAGGCTGATCGCTAGCTTTCGCCGCCATCCGCGGTGATCTCCACCGGCATCGTCCAGGGTTCCCAGATCGCATCGTGGCTGCCGCCTTCGCGTCGGTAAAAACGCTTGGCGGCGTCGTTGGTCGCAAGCACGGTCCAGTTGATGCGCGGCGCGCCGATCCTGGCGGCGTGGCGCTTCAAAGCTGCGATCAATGCGGCGCCTGCGCCCGAGGAACGTGCTGTTTCATCAACGAAAAGTTCCTTCAGCACCAGCGTCGGCTTCAGATCGTAGGTCCACGGGATGACATAGTGTACGGCGATGCCGACTGCACGACCGCCGAGATCCGCGACGAGCACGCCGAAGCGCGGGTTATCGCCAAGCCCGTGTTCGATGAGATCTGCTTCGGTCACGAAAAATTTGTCGATGTAACCTTCGAAGATTGCAAGGCCGCGCATCAGCTCCAGCACATCAGTCACGTCGTGGCGTTCGAAGGGGCGGACGGTGAGGGGTGATGCGTTCATCTCGACATCTCATGCAAGGGGGTACCCGTTAGGTGTGGGTTACTGAAGGCCGGCGGGGACGCCGGCCTTGCTGCAGATTCCTTGGATAGCAACCCATTTAGGGACAATTATCCAGCGGTTCGAAGTGCCGTAGCGATCTTGAACAAGGCGCACGCCGCAGTGGTGCGCGCTGACCGGCGCTCAGGCGGCGAGCAGGGCCTGCGCTTCACCCGGTGCTGCGCCGGTGGCGAAGGCGAAGCCTTCGTCTTCCCAGCCGGTGATGCCGCCGATCATGATCTTCACGGGGCGGCCGAGGCGGGCGAGCTTGAGGGCCGCCTGATCGGCGCCGTTGCAATGCGGGCCGGCGCAGTAAGCGACGAAGATGGTATCTTCAGGCCACTCGGCCATGCGCTCGGCACTGATCTCGCGGTGGGGCAGGTGGATCGCGCCCGGCACGTGGCGGCGGGCATAGGCAGCGTCCGAGCCGACCACATGCAAGAGCACGAAATCCTGCTCGCCGCTCTTCAGCGCATGGGCGACGTCGGCGCAATCGGTTTCGACGCTGAGGCGCCCGGCGAAATGGGCAATGGCAATCTCGGGGGAAGCAGCGGGGGTTTCGGTGACGTAGCTCATCGGGGCTCTCCTTGGCTCGGTGCGTGTTGACGAAGAGATATGTAGCAGCACCCGATGAGGGCTGGCAGTTGGCAACATTGCCATATATGCTCAAGATCATGCCAAAGTCGTTTTCCGCTACCCGATCGCTCCAAAATCCGCTCGTCGTGGCGCTCGCCTATGACGGGCTGTGCACCTTCGAGTTCGGCGTCGCCGTCGAGATGTTCGGCCTGCCACGGCCGGAAATGGGCGAGGACTGGTATCGCTTCGCCGTCGCCTCGGTCGATCCCGGCGAGCTGAGGGCAACCGGCGGCGTGCGCTTTGTGGCCGATGGCGGCATCGAGCTTCTGGCCGAGGCGGGCACGATCATCGTGCCCGGTTGGCGCGGCGCGGACCAGCCGGTGCCGGAGGCAGTCTGCCAGGCACTGCGGGATGCGCATCAGCGCGGCGCGCGCGTCCTTTCCATCTGTTCCGGCGTCTTCGTGCTGGCGGCGGCAGGCCTGCTTTCGGGCCGGAGGGCGACGACCCACTGGCGCTATACCGACAAGCTTGGGGCGTTTTATCCTGACATCGAGGTGGTGCCCGATGTGCTCTATGTCGATAGCGGGCAGGTGCTGACGTCTGCCGGCAGTGCCGCCGGCATCGACCTCTGCCTGCATCTGATCCGCCGCGATTTCGGCAGCGAGGCGGCCAACCGCGTGGCCCGCCGCCTGGTCGTGCCGCCGCACCGCGACGGCGGGCAGGCGCAGTTCATCGAGCGGGCGGTGCCTGATGTGCACGAGAGCGCCCGGCTCGGGCCCTTGCTCGACCGTATGCGCGAACGGCTGGGTGAAGACTTCTCGATCGCCGTGCTGGCAAAGGCGGCGGGCATGAGCGAGCGCACATTCCTTCGCCGCTTCGAGGCCGCGACCGGCACGACGCCGGCGCGCTGGCTCTTGACCGAGCGGCTTTCCCGCGCCCGGCAATTGCTGGAGGAAACCGCACTTGGCATGGAGCAGGTGGCCGAAGCCTCCGGCTTCGGCTCGACCCAGACGCTGCGACACCACTTCCGCCAGCAGCTTTCGACGACACCTGCCGCCTACCGCGCGGCGTTTGGGCGAATCTTAGCGGCTACGAACCTGGCTGCGGAATGACCTTGGCGGTATACGTTGCGTCGGCGTGCGCGCTCCTTGCGATCTCCGAAGTTGACAAAATAGGGACAAATGGTGTGACGAGCTCAAAGCCAAAGAGGGTCAGGCGCAAGGTCGGCGATATCCTGCGCATCGACCTGGGGTCTGGCCAGCACGCCTATGCGCAGGTTGCGAGCGAGCCGTTGATTGTCTTTTTCGACGGCGTGTTCACAAAAGACGTCGCAATCGAGGAAATTCCTACGCTGCCCGTCGTGTTTACGCTTGGTGTGTTCAGGTATGCAGTGACCAAGGGTGTATGGCCTGTAATCGCTTCGCAGCCGTTGACGCCAGAAAATGCGCAGGAGCCCTTCTTCTTCAGACAGGACATCATCAACGGCCGCCTCTTTCTCTATCATTCCACCTTCGCCGATCAGAATTTTGAGCGTCCTGCCTCCCTTGCTGAATGTACAGGCCTCGAATGCGTCGCGGTATGGGAACCGGAGCACGTCGTTGACCGGCTACGCGATCATGCAGCGGGGCGGCCGAACCGATGGGCCGAGGCGCTGAAAATCGACACGGCCCGCCTGACATCACCAAGCCGAGCTTAGCCGCTGGCCGCTACGCCTCCGACAGCGCAGGTTCGGTACCGTCCTTGCGAAAGAAGGACCGGAAGAACACGGCGTCCGGCGCCGAGGCGATGACCCGGGCGACGATGGCTGTTGCCGCAATGGCAAAGACGAGACGCCCGAAGAACACGCTGGTGAAATCCGCGCCCAGCGCGACGACCACCAATGTGTCTTCTATCAGGCTGTGGCCAAAGCCCATGAAGACGCAGGCGAGGAAGACCTGGCGCGGCTCGACCTTGGCTTCGCGGGCCTCGCGGATCAGCAGTGCACCACCGTAGGAGATACCGAGGAGCACGCCGACGGCGGCGAAGGGCACCGTTTGCGACTGGATGCCCGCAAGGCGGAAGAGTGGCGCCATGCCCCGGTTCAGCCAGCCGAGGATGCCGACGAGCTTCAGAATCTCGATCGTCCAACTCAAGGCGAGCAGCACCACGAGCATGGTGGCGAGCGTCTTCAGCGTGCTCAAGCCGAAGGCGAGCCAGCCGGAGCCCTCGTTGACCGGTATCCATGTGGGATTCAGCGGCGTGGTGAGCCATCCGGTTACCGCGAAGACTTGGTGTAGCAATGCCGCGAAGACGAGGCCGCCGCCAATCCTGAATGCTCCGGTGACGAGGAAGCTCGGCCCGGCCTTTTGGATGATGCGCTGCTCGATCGGGATGGCATGCGCCACCAGCATCAATGCCGAAAAGACGGTCATGTCGGCAGTCGTCAGCTCCGAGACCGGGACCAGCGCGAAGACGACGACGACCGCCCCCCAGATGCCGACAAGCAGGCCGGTCAGCCAGGCGAAGGCAAGCTCTGGCGGCAGGCCGACGAGTGTCATCAGCGGCTCGAAGGCGGGTGCGACCGCGCGGATGACGCCGAGTTCCTGCAGCACATGGGTAACGATCGTAACCGGCACGATGATGCGGACCAGGTCAAGGTAGACTTCGAGTGTGGCGAGCGTCTTGCGGTAGAAAATCATGTGAACGGCCATGACGGTGTCTCCTTGAATGTGTTGTCCAAGGACTAGCGCGAGACCCTTCGCAGTTGTGGTCAAAATATGCACTTTCATGCAATAAAATTGCAAATGGCTACAACAGGGGGACGGAGATGGACAAGATCGACAGCAAGCTTCTGAGGCTGCTGCAGGAGGATGCGTCGCGCACCAATGCCGATCTCGCGGCTGAAGTCGGCCTGTCGCCGTCAAGCTGCCTGCGCCGCATAAGGCGCCTTCACCAGACCGGCGTCATCGACCGGATTGTCGCTGTCCTCAATCCGGCAAAGGCCGGGCGAACGATGAAGGCGATCATTACCGTGGAGCTCGAGCGTCACGGCGAACAATTCGTCCGCCGCTTCCTCGACATGGCCGCCAAGGAGCCGGCGGTGATCCAGGCCTATAGCGTCAGCGGCGAGACCGATGCGCTCTTGATGCTGCGACTGAAAGACATGGACGAGCTCGACGCGCTGACCGAGCGGCTTTTCAAGGAAGAGAGCAACGTTGCGCGCTATTACACGGCGTTCGTGATCCGCACCGGCAAGGAGACGACGGAGATTCCGCTGGGGTAGGGTCGCATCGGGACACTCGGTATCGCCGCGCGCTTGGTTCGCGCCGGGGCAACGTGCCCCGGCGCACAAGACTGTCGCGACCGTCACTTCACCGCAGCATTGCCGCCATCGGCAAAGAGCGCCGCACCGGAGACGAAGCTTGCCATCGGGCCGGAGAGGAAGAGGGCGGCCTGGGCAATTTCTTCCGGCTGGGCGATGCGCTTCATCGCGTGCAGGCCGGCGGCCCATTCCTTCTGCTCCTTGCTGCCGCCCGCCGGCGTATCGACTCCACCCGGGAGCAGGGCGTTGGCGCGGATGCCCTTTGCGCCATAGTCGGCGGTGATGCCCTTTACGAGGCCCATCAGTCCGGCCTTCGCTGCGCCATAGGCGGCCATGCCGGGAATGCCGACGCTGGTGCCGACGAAGGTGGAGGTGAAGACCAGCGATCCGCCATCACGCGCAAGCATCGCCGGGATCTGGTGGCGGGCGCCGAGAAAGGCGGAGGTGAGGTTGGTGGCAAGCGATTGCTGCCATTCCGAAGCGGTGATCTCGGCGACCGGCTTCATGACGTTGACGACGCCAGCATTGTTGACGGCGATGTCGAGACCGCCGAACTGTTTCAGCGCCGCCTCCACCAGCCGGATATGGGTGGCTTCGTCGGTAACGTCGCCGCTGACGGCGATCGCTTCGCCGCCATCCTCGCGGATCGCCTCGACAACAGCCGTAAGCTGCGCCTTGCCGCGGGCATTGGCGACGATCTTCGCACCCTCGGCGGCGAAGAGCTTGGCGACTGCGCGGCCGATGCCCGAGGAGGCACCGGTGACGATAACGATCTTGTCTTGCAGCATGGTCATGGACTTTCTCCTCTTTGGTTGAGGCGCCTTGACTAATGCTGGGAGGGGGGAGCGCCCACCCGATTTCCGCCCACTCAATTCGGAAGACGGTTGAGGGACGACGATTTTCAATCGGCGGGGCCGGTGGCATAGTCCGAGCCGACAAGAGGGGCAGGGAGGAACGGGATGCTGAGGACCTATCGGGGGAGCTGCCATTGCGGCGCGGTGCGCATCGAGGCGGACATGGACATCAGCGCCGGCACCGGGAAATGCAATTGCACGATCTGCGTGAAGATGCGGCTCTGGTCGGTGGTGGTGAAGCCCGAGGCTTTCCGCCTGATCGCCGGCGAAGAGGCGTTGACGGACTATCGCGGGCGCAACCCGGTCGCCCATCATTTCTTCTGCAGCCAGTGCGGCGTCAGGCCATTCGAGCGGATCGACGCGCCGAACATGACCGACGAGACCTACTACAACATCAACGTCGCCTGCCTCGATGGCGTCGATATCGACGAGTTAGTCTCAGCCCCCGTGACCTATTGCGATGGGCTCAACAACAACTGGGGTTCGATGCCGGCCGAGGTGCGGCATTTGTAGGGCTGGAATTGATTGATGGTGGAAAAGACGTTTCCTGAGGCTTTCCCGATCGCACTTCGCTGTCAGTCCGTGAATGCTGTTTCGGCACTCAGGTTGAATTCCGACTATGTATCCGGCCAGTTTTCGGTCAACATTCTCGGCGAGACCTTGCGCATACCCAACCGAGTTCATCTATCGGCAAGGCCGGAGTTCCCGGGACTGAGCCTGTTCGAGCGGCAGATGGCCCTTTGCTTGCTCACGCGCAGCACGGACGGCTTCCAACGCCAGGCCGCTCTGCAAGAAGTCCTTCGCATCAATCAGCCCTGGTCCATTCCCTTCGTAATCGCGCTGATCGGCGAATACGTCGTCGAAATCATCCGGGATATCCACGCGGCTCTACTCGACCTGGAGCGGGACGTCGTCTCGGCATTTATCAGGGCGAACCCGGTGTTTTATATGCTCACGTGTGATCGGGTGATGAGCTATTGGGACTGCTACTACCGTTGGCAGTTTTCGCGCAGTGATTACGTGGGCTTCAAACTCTTGCGGGAACTGGGTGCAATGCGTGATCTCGAACAGTGCCGTCCCCGAGAGGCGGCGTCGATAGGGACTGGCGGTCTCCGTGACCTGTCCAACTCCCACTAGTCCTCGTCCAGGTTCTCCAGCGTCCTCAGGGCATTGAGCGTTTCGCGCAGCGCCCGGTCGAGCCGCTTGTCGCGGCGAAGCACGAGGGCGGAGCGGCGTGAGAAGGGCGGCGTAACCTGCCGCACCTCCAGCCGTTCGCGATCCCCGGCGCGCAGCGCGATCTCCGGAACGAGGGCAGCACCCAGGCCGGCGGCGACCATTTCCTTGATCGCATCGACGCTGCCGAACGACATCAGCGGTTTGACGTCGGTGCCGCCCGACGCCAGCCATTCATCGGTAATCCGGCGGGTGTTGGCGCCCGGTTCGTAGAGGATCATCGGGTACTTCGCCAGGGTTTTTGCGGTCACGCTCTCGGGGAGATCGGTTCCCAGAGGGGCGATTGCGACGAAGCGTTCGTCGAAGAGCGGCGCGACATCGAAGATGCGGCCGGTGACGGGCAGGGTGACCAGTCCGATATCGAGCAGGTTTTCATCGACCGCCCGGACGATGTCGGCGCTGTTGCCGGTCGTTACCGTGATATCGAGGTCGGGGAAGCGGCGCTTCAGATCGGCGAGCAGCGGCGGCAGCAGGAAGGCGCAAGGGGTAGCACCGGTGCCGAGCCGCACCCGGCCAAGCACGCCCTTGGCATGGCGCGCCACCGCTTCGATGGCCTGGCTGGTTGCAGCCTCGATGCGGCCGGCATGGGCAAGCAGTTCCTCGCCTGCCGCACTCGGCCTTGCCGTGCGGCCGACGCGCTCGACCAGGCGCACGCCAAGCTGTTTTTCCAGCGCACGCACCTGCAGGCTGATTGCCGGCTGCGTCAGCCCCAGTCGCTCGGCGGCCGCCGAGAAGCTGCCGAGTTCGGCCACCAGCGCGAAGGTTTTGAGATAATCGAGATCGAGGGTGCTCATATCAAAGTTTCTCTTATGCGTTAGATATGAAAGCTAAGCTTCTTTTATGGAATGTCGAGGCGCAGACTGTGCCCATGGTGAGAAACAAAACATGGGTGTTCGACATGTTCCGGGAAATCGGCCTTTATCTCGTCGCCTCGCCGCAGTCGCGGTACTGGCAGTTGCAGCAGTTGCGCGAACTGGACGCGGAGCGCCTTGCCGACATCGGGATCACAGCGGGAGAAGCGCAGCTTGGAAGGCGCAAGGCAGCCCCGATGCGGGCGCGAGAGAGCGCAATGCCCCCACGGCATGCCGAAGCTGTGCGGGCAGGGGCGATGTAGGCGCTGCAGGTATGGGCGACGATTTCGCCTCTTGAGGCGGTGGGGCGAGGGGCGCCGGCCAAACGCGTGAAAGCCTTGGCTCAATCCGACGCTAATCCCAGCTTTCGATCGTGAGGCCCGGCCAAAGGGCGCGCCAGCGATTGACCTTCCACTCGTATATCTCGCGCGTGATCTGGCTCTTGTTGGCCCGCACGATGGGGGCCAGCAGATCGCCAAGGCCGAAGGGTGCGCAAATGTCGAGCCCGTCGTCGGCCGGGCGAATGCCGACAGCGGTGGCTGTGGTCGGGAATGTCGCGATGGCCTCTTCCATCGAACTATAGGGCTTGATCGGGCTGCCGAATTTCTCCCGGTACCAGAGATGGACACGCGCCTCGTTCTTGACATCGATCCGGACGGACCAGTCAGTGAACAGGTTTCCGATCCGGGTGGCGTGCGCGGCCTCCGCCTCTTCGGAAAGGTCGTCAGCGTCGAAATAGACGACGTCGATGTCGCTGATCCCATGTGCGGGAGGCAAATCGAAGGCATGGTTCCAGACGGTTTGTGCGATTGCCCCGGCCACCAGCCAGCCAGCCGGCAGGGCAATCTTCTCCCAGTTTCCGAGGATCGGAGAAAGTAGCGGGCTCTTGAGGACGATGGCCCGCAGCTCCTCGTGCCCGCGCATCGGAATTTGCCTTCGGTCTGAGAGGATCTCAGCATCTGCCATGTCACGCCCTGGATATCGAGAATCCGTCGAGCCTGATATCGCCCGCTGTCTGCACGGTTCCAGCGGCGATCCACACGGGATCTCCAAAACATTCGACCCGCCTGCCTGTGACGACGATGCCGTCGCCGTCGTTGCAGGCGACGATCGGCTGTGCCGTATGCGTGCTGTAGCGCAAGAGCGCGGGCAGGTAAGTGTCGTCGTCGCTGAGATGCGGAAAGAACGCGAACGGCACGAGATCGAGCGCGTCGCCGTCCGCCATGTCCTCGGGTATCAGGCCAATGAAGAGCGCGTCCGTCGTGATCGTCGGGGCCATGAGGATGGCGCCGGCGCTGACGCCGATCAGGATGCCGCCGGCGAGGGCCCAGTCTCGGATCGGACCGAGCATGCGGCTTTGCTTCAGCCGTTCGAGAAATCCGCCGGTATGTCCGCCCGAAAGGTGAATGGCATCTGAGGCGAAGAGTGCTGCGATGTCTTCTGCCGAATGGGGCTCGTCGAGATCGTAGAACAGCGCGAGATCGAGGCCGTATCGGCCGTAATAGGACCGGGCAGCAAGGAAGAAGCTGCGGTCCGGCTCCGGGCCGGATGCGACATAGGCGATGCGGCGTCCCGGCCCAAGCGCCTCAAGCATTTCCACGAGCCTTCGATCGATCGCCGAACATTTCGGGAAAAGCTGATCGCTGTAGAGGACGAGGTTGACCATCTTGACCTCCTGCTTTCCCGCGCCTGCGACCGCACGGGATTGTCCAGTCTTCACACCGTTCCCGAACGTTCCGTTTTCTAGCTTGCCCGTGCAGGCTGCTGCGATACACGCCGCCCATAGCGCCAGACGCCGAGCCAGCTGAAATAGTTGAGCAGAAGCAAGAGCAGCAAACCCAAGAAACCTGATATCAAGCCTTCGTCTCCGGGTTGGGGTGAGGTGATGAGTGAGACGAGGTCCCAAACCTTGGCCAGCGAGGTGTAGAGGCACCAGCCAGCGAGAAACCAACTGAACGGCCGCCACAGCGGAAAGGGCGGGATCTTCAGGTCGAAGGCGTAGGCAAACAGCCCTATCGTGACCGCAAATTCCACGACCAGACCTACATAGAACAGCGCTCGGTCGGCGGACGACAGCTGGCGTGCTATTTCAGGTGGCAACGTGACAAAAGCCAATGACAGGAGAAAAATGAAAATCAGCCCGTAAAGTACTGTAAACGCTTTCTACATCGCGAATCATCCCGGTTGCCCGGTTGCTATCTTCGGTGGTGGCACTCGATTTGTCCACGGCCCCGCCGAGGGCCGCGCGCCGCTTAATCCGCACTCAGCGCCACCGCCGGCTGCAGGCGTGAGGCGTTGCGGGCGGGCAGGAAGCCGAAGGCGAGGCCGGTGAGGAAGGCGCAGGTAAACGCGAGCGCCACGGGTCCGAGCGTGAAGGAAACGGGCATGCCGAACTGGCCGGCAAGCGCGCCGGTGCCGAGCCCGAGCAGCACGCCGAGCGCGCCGCCGATCGCCGAGACGACCAGGGCCTCGATGATGAACTGCAGCAGGATGTCGCGCTGGCGGGCGCCGGTCGCCATGCGCACGCCGATCTCGCGGGTGCGCTCGCTGACCGAGACGAGCATGATGTTCATGACGCCGATGCCTCCGACCAAGAGCGAGATCGCGGCGACGGAACCCAGGAACAGCTTCAGCGTGTTGGAGGTCTCGGTGAAGGCCTCGCGCACCGAGGACATGTTGGTGATCTGCGTGTCCTGGCGCTTGTGGCGCTGGTCGAGCAGCGCCTGGATCGTCTGCTGGGTTATGTCGATCGCCGAGCCGTCCTTCACCTGCACGGTGATGGTTCTGATGTTGCGCTGGCCGAAGAGGCGGATGCTGCCCGTCGTCAGCGGCACCAGCACCACGTCGTCCTGGTCGTTGCCGAAAGACGTCGCGCCCATTTCCGCCATCACGCCGATCACCTGGAAGGGGATCTTGTTGACGAGCACATATTGGCCGATCGGATTGTCGCCATCGGGGAAGAGGGTTTTCACCACCGTCTGGCCGAGGACGGCGACAGGTGCGTAAGTGTCCATGTCGTTCTGGTTGATGAACTCGCCGCTCGCCATTTTCCAGGATTTTGCCGTCGTGAACTGGGGCACGGTGCCGTTGGCGGTCGTCTGGTAGTCGATGTTACCGTGGCGAAGCGTGACGGAGCTCGTCATCTCGGGCACGGCGAAGGCGACGTTCGGCACTTCGAGGATCGCATCGGCATCGGCCGGGACCAGCGTCACGTTGCTGCCGCCGGCGCTGCCGCGAAAATTCGCCATGCTGGGGCGTACCACCAGCAGGTCCGAGCCCATGGAAGAGATGCGGCTCAGCACCGAATCCTGCGCGCCGGTGCCGATCGCCAGCATTGCGACGACAGAACCGACGCCGATGACGATGCCGAGCAGCGTCAGGATGGTGCGGAAGAGATTGGCCTTCAGCGCCCGGAACGCCATCTTCACCGCTTCGGTGACATCGGCGATCGCCGCCGAACCCTCGCTGACATGGTGGGCAAGGGCTGCTGCGCCTTCGGCATTGCTGCGGCTCTTCTTGGCGCGGTCGGCGACGATGCGGCCGTCATGGATCTCGATCAGCCGGTCGGCCTGTTCAGCGACCTCGCGCGAGTGGGTGATGACGATGATCGTGTGGCCCTGGTTGTTCATGTCGCGCAAGAGCGCCATCACGTCCGAGCCGCTCTGGCTGTCGAGCGCGCCGGTCGGCTCGTCGGCGAGGATCACCCGGCCGCCGTTCATCAGGGCGCGGGCAATGGAGACGCGCTGCTGCTGGCCGCCGGAGAGCTGGTTCGGCCGATGGTCGAGCCGCTCGCCGAGCTTCAGCGCTTCGAGCAGCGCCTCGGCGCGGTCGTGCCGGTCGCGCGCCGACATGCCGGCATAGACGGCCGGCACCTGGACATTCTCCTTCGCGCTTGCCGTCGGGATGAGGTTGTAGCTCTGGAAGACGAAGCCGAAGGTGCGGCGGCGCAGGGCGGCCAACTCATCGGTATCGAGGTCGGCGACGCTCTCGCCGTCGATCAGATAGTCGCCGCCGGTCGGCTGATCGAGGCAGCCGAGAATGTTCATCAGCGTCGACTTGCCGGAGCCGGACTGGCCGACGATCGCCACGAACTCGCCCGCCTCGATATCGAGGGAGAGGCCGTGCAGGACCTCGACGGCGAGATCGCCGTTGAAATAGGTCTTGCTGACGTGCCTGAGCGAGATGAGCGGGGACATGGCCAACCTCAGAACATCGGCGGCATGCGCATGCCGCGCTGGCTGCGGCCGTCCCGGGCGTTGCCGCTACTGCCGGAGCCGGTGGTGACCACGATCTTCTCGCCCTCTTTAAGGCCGCTCCTGATCTCGGCGCTGACGCGGTTGCGGATACCCACTTCGACGTCTCGCGTTTCGAGCGCGCCGGAGGCGGCGACGACGGTGACCTGATCCTTGCGGCCTTCACCCCGTGCGCCGCCCGCCTGGCCATTGCCCTGGCCGTCGCGTCGGCCGTTGCCCTGGCCGGCCGCTTCGCCGGTACCCTTGGCGGGGTGGCTCAGCGCGGCACTCGGCACGATCAGCACGTCCTTGGCGGCGGCCTGCACGAAGAACACCTGCGCGCTCATCGACATCATCAACTCGCCGTCGGGATTGGGGACGTCGAAGAGGGCGTAATAGAGCACGACGTTGTTGGTGGTGTCGGGCATCGGCTGGATCTGCCGGAGCTTGCCGACGAAGCGTTTGCCCGGCTGGCCGAGCAGCGTGAAATAGGCATCCATGCCGACCTTCAGCCTGGTAACGTCGGCTTCCGAAACCTGTGCCTTCACCGTCATGGTCGAGAGGTCGGCAATGGTGACGATGGTCGGCGTCGTCTGGTTGGCGTTCAGCGTCTGGCCTTCTTTCGCCGGGTTGGCGACGATGGTGCCGGTCATCGGCGCATAGATCTTGGTGTAGCCGAGATCGACCTTGTCGCCGGCAAGCGTCGCCTGCTGCTTGCGGATCTGCGCCTCGATGGCGTTGACGTCGGCTTCAGCGGCAGCGAGATCGGCGATCGCCTGGTCGAGCGTCGATTGCGCCACGCTTTTGGTTTCGACGAGATTGCGCTGACGGTCGATATTGGCCTGTTTCAGCACCAGCTGCGCCTTCTTGGAAATCAGCTGCGCCTGGAGATTGGCGAGCTCCGCCTGGTCGATCTCGATGCGATTCTCGATCGTTGCCGGGTCGATTTCGGCGACCAGTTGATCTTGAGTGACCTTGTCGCCGATCTCGACATGCAGCGCCTTCAACTGGCCGGAGACCTGCGCGCCGGCATCGACGGATTTGACCGCATCGAGCGTGCCGACGGCTGTGACGCTGTTTTCGATGTCGCCGCGCGTCACCAAATCGGTCACCATGGCAGCCGTTGCCGGTTCCTCGCCGTAGCGCACCCAGCCGTAATAGCCGGCACCGGCAACGGCGAGCACGACCGGCAGCCACAGCCAGCGGCGCGTGCGGCGCTTGCGCTTCACCTTCTGCACCGCACCGGGAATGAAGGTGACGTTGGGGGTCGCGTCGTCGCGGGGCGTGGCGTCGGCTCGCGCCGTCTTGGCTGTCTTGTTCATCGCATGCGCCTAACCGGCATCGTCGATGCCAAAATGGATAGGTCAAAAATAGAAGCGAATGGACGCGGCGAAAAGCATTGAGATCATTATATTTTCGTAATCTTCGTCATCGGCCGTGCGGCAAAGGCGCCCATGACAGGTGGACGCCCTCGGGTTTCGATTGCGAAGGGCGGGTTTGTCAGCCGCACGGGCCAATCAATGCGGCGACATCCACGACGGCGCCGTGGTGATCGGCAAGGCCGGCGAGCTCGGCATCATGCAAGGCGCGCGCCGGGACGGTTCCGTTCGGCGAGGGCAGGTCGCGGGTGGTGCAGGCGTCGGCTGCAATGGTGATGCCGTAGCCCAGGTCCTTGGCGGCGCGGGCTGTCGAGGACACGCAATTGTGCGTCATGAAACCGGCGATGATAACAGGCGTGCCGGCCGGACCGACGATCTCGGCAAGGTCGGTACCCGAAAAGGCGTTGGGCCGCGGCTTCTCGACGACGGTTTCACCTGCAAGCGGCGCCAGCGCATCGACGATCGCGCCGCGATGCTGCGCCCGGTCGAACACGCCGCCGGCCGAACCCCGATGGGCGACATGGATGATCTTGGCGCCCGCGGCACGGGCTGCGAGCAAGAGCTCGCGCGCCTTCTCGACGGCGGCTTCCGGTTCGAAAAGCCGCAAGGGGCCGGCCAGGTATTCGTTCTGATAGTCGATCAGGATCAGCGTCGCATCACCCAGCGGCGGCGGGGTGAGCGTGACGCCGGCGAGCGTGAAGAGGGTTGCCGGGGCGGCGGGCGAAGGGGTGGCGGAATCGGACATGGGAAGGCTCCTTGGTTTGGTCGAAGTGGCCGTTGTGAACCGGGTCGTCAAAGCGGTCTGTCGATGGGCTTGATCTTAGCGACTGCATTGATGCAGAGTGACCCGAAGTTTTCGGAGGATGATCTGCATGAATGCAGGGACGTGGGCAGATCTCGAGCTGCTGGATCATCTGGTGCGCGGCGCGACGCTCAGCCAGGCCGCCCGTTCGCTCGGCGTCGACCAGACGACGGTTTCGCGCAGGCTCGCAGCGCTGGAGCGGCGGGTGGGGGCAGCACTCTTCGACCGCATCGACGGCCGGCTGACGCCGACGCCGGTGCTTGCCCCTGTTGTCGAGCGGTTGCGGACGATCTCCGAAGAAGCGTCGCTGGCGCTCGCGACGCTTTTGCGGCGGACGGCGGAATTGAAGGGCCAGGTACGGGTGACAAGCATCGGCTTCGTGCTGAGCGCCATCCTGGCGCCGTCGCTTGCGCGCCTTGAGCAGCGGCATCCGGGCCTCACCCTTGATCTCGTTGCCGACAACCAGATGCTGAGCATTGAGCGGCGCGAGGCCGATATCGCCATCCGCATGGCGCGCACGGGCGAGGATTCGGTGCGGGTGAAAAGCCTCGGCACGCTTCGCTTCCGGCTTTTCCGGCCAAAGGGGCTGGGGACGGGGCCTTGCCCGGTCGTGCGCTACGGTCCGGGGCTCGCCCACGTGCCGGAGATGCAGGCGCTTAACCGGCTGCGGCCGGATGCGCGCGTGGCGCTGACCGCCGACAAGCTGGAAATCCTGATGGAGGCGGCGCTTTCGCTCGGCGCCCAACTGATGCTGCCGGAGGTTTCGGCCATGCGCGACCCGCGCTTCGAGGCGGTGGACGAACCGGAGACGACAGCCGAGCGTCCGGTCTTCCTGATGATGCATCCGGAGAGGGCGCGCGTGCCGAGCGTGGCGGCGGTGGCGGCTTTCATCGAGGAGGCGGTGCGCGGGTGGAGGTAGTCGGGTTCGTTCACACGGATCCAAGCTGCGTTCGGTTCTGCCCCTCACCCTAGCCCTCTCCCCGCAGGCGGGGAGAGGGGACGCGGGCGACGGCTGCCCACCACTGAGGAGCAGCTGTCGGAGAAACGTCGACGTAGAACGGAGCCTTAGCGGGGAATCGGGGGCGCTTATTGTTGGGGCGAGCGGGCGCCGCACGCTTCCTTCGCCCCGCTTGCGGGGAGAAGGTGCCGGCAGGCGGATGAGGGGCAATTCCCTCACCGCGCGGATGAGGGGCGCCGTCGTTGAACCAGGAGAGCACCAAAACCACGCGTGACAGGCGATCGTCGGCGGTGATCGATCAATCCGCCGAAAACTCCCGTACCAGAGCGTCGAGCGCCCCCGGAGCCGCGACGTCGACACAGCGGATGTTGGCGGCCCGGGCGGCCTCCAGCATGTCTCTGTTCTCGCGGATCGAGCGCTCGATGAATTTATCGATTATTGCGGCCTCCGGCTTGTCCGCATTACCGCGGCGGGGTTCTTCCAACATGCGCCGACGCAGGAAATCGTTATCCGCGTAGAGGAAAAGAGGGAGGACTTCACCGTGTTCGAGTTGAGCCACATATTCCGGTCTAAGCGCGGCGCCCTCCAGCACGAACGGCTTTGCCAGTTGCCGATGGCTTTCGATGATCTGGCGGATGCGCGGCCACATATTCTCATGGTGAACCTTCAGGAACCAATGAATGGTCTCGTCGGACAGGCTGGCATAATATTCGGCGACTTGCGGGCGGACCGATGGCCACGGCCTGCCGGGATGGCGGCCCAGATTGTCCGTCGAGATCAGCTCGCGACCGAGAGAGCTTGCCAGAGCGCTAGCCAATGTCGACTTGCCGACGTGCGAACTTCCTCCAATCAGAAGACCCAGGGGCGGTTGCTGCATGCGTTGAACTCCATCGATATCGAGTGATCGATCTTGCCGTGATCAGCCCATTTGGGCGGTGGCAGGTCGATCTCGTTCAGTCGGCTCGAAACCTATGGGCTCCGCCTTTCGCCGTCACCGCCGAAATTTCGCCCCGTTGTGAGAATCGTCTTGACGCCTCCGGGGCGCTTCACTAGAAGAGTGCGAACCGTACCGTACGGTACTGATCGGGAGCGAGGCGACGTGCAGATGACTGCGGCGATAAGGGAGGCGAATGCCGGGGAGGGGCTGACGGAACGTCAGGGCGCCGTTCTCGAACAGGCATTGCGTCTTCTGGTCGATGGCGGCGAAAAGGCGCTGACGACGGCCGGCATCGCGCGCGCTGCCAATTGCTCCAAGGAAAGCCTCTACAAGTGGTTCGGCGATCGCGACGGGCTGATCTCGGCGATGATCGGTTTCCAGGCGAGTAAGGTGCGCACCCAGGACGTCGCCGCCAGGGCGCTCGATGCCGAGAGCCTTGAGCGTCATCTGATCGTGTTTGCCAAGGACCTGCTCGAGGTGCTCGCGGGCGACGTGTCGCTGGCGCTGAACCGGCTGGCGATCGGCCAGGCGAGCCGCGACGGCTCCAAGCTCGGCCATATGCTGCAGGAGCGCGGGCGCCGGCAGATCGGCCGCCGTGCGGCCGCACTGCTCGAAGCCGGGCGCAAGGCGGGGCTGCTGACCTTCGACGACGCCGACGAGGCCTATGGTGCGCTCTACGGGCTTGTTGTCTCCGACTGGCATCTGAAGATGCTGCTCGGCGAAGAGGCCGGCGAGATGAAGAAGAGTTTCAGCCGCAAGGCGGAGCAGGCGGTTTCAGCCTTCCTCGCGCTTTACGGCACGAAAAGGTAACTGCAGCGCCGCGCTTCGTGAGAAGCGCAAAGGTCGCTGCAGCACAAGGAATGGCAGCGCCGCGCTTCGCAAGAAGCGCAAAGGTCGCTGCAGCACAAGGAATTGCTGCATGGTTCCTGAGCCATGTAGCGGAGACAACTGACAACAACGGGAAGGACCACTAAAATGCGCGTCTATTACGATCGTGATGCCGATATCAACCTGATCAAGTCGAAGAAGGTCGCCATCGTCGGCTACGGCAGCCAGGGCCGCGCCCATGCGCTGAACCTGAAAGATTCCGGCGCCAAGGAAATCCGCATCGCGCTGAAGCCGGGTTCGGCAACGGCTGCCAAGGTCGAGGCCGACGGTCTCTCGGTTCTGTCGGTTGCCGAAGCCGCCAAGTGGGCCGACCTCATCATGATGGCAACCCCGGACGAACTGCAGGCCGAAATCTACAAGGCCGACATCGCCGGCAACATCCGTGACGGCGCTGCGATCGCGTTCGCCCACGGCCTTAACGTTCACTTCGGCCTGATCGAGCCGAAGGCTTCGCTCGATGTCGTCATGATCGCGCCGAAGGGCCCGGGCCACACGGTTCGCGGCGAATACCAGAAGGGCGGCGGCGTTCCCTGCCTCGTTGCCGTTCACCAGGACGCTTCGGGCAACGCTCTCGACCTCGCGCTCTCCTACGCCTGCGGCGTCGGCGGCGGCCGTTCGGGCATCATCGAAACCAACTTCAAGGAAGAGTGCGAAACCGACCTCTTCGGCGAACAGGTCGTTCTCTGCGGCGGTCTCGTCGAACTCATCCGCGCCGGTTTCGAAACGCTGGTTGAAGCCGGTTACGCTCCGGAAATGGCCTATTTCGAGTGCCTGCACGAAGTGAAGCTGATCGTCGACCTGATCTATGAAGGCGGCATCGCCAACATGAACTACTCGATCTCGAACACGGCCGAGTGGGGCGAATACGTCACCGGCCCGCGCATCATCACGGCAGAAACCAAGGCCGAAATGAAGCGCGTCCTCACCGACATCCAGACCGGCAAGTTCACCTCGGAGTGGATGCAGGAATACAAGTCGGGTGCGGCCCGCTTCAAGGGCATCCGCCGCGTCAACGACAGCCACCAGATCGAGGAAGTCGGCGCCAAGCTGCGCGGCATGATGCCCTGGATCGGCAAGAACAAGCTGGTCGACAAGGCGAAGAACTAAGCCTTATCGAACGATTGAATGAAGGAAGCCGGGGCAGTGCCCCGGCTTTTTTCGTGACGTGGGCAGGCCATTTGCAAAACCGCGTCATTGCTGCCGGATCGGCGCGAGATTGGTCGAGGCAGACGGGTGGCAGCCTGACGGCGTGCGGCGGCAAGATGCAAGCAGTCGGCCTGGAGCATCCTGCCTGAAGTGAAACCAGTTGAGACAGAAAGATGGGCTACTGCATGTTTCCTTTAATCGTGGCCGGTTAAAGGACAAAAACATGCAGCACTTCAAAGTGCTACAGCGACCTTTGCGCGTCTGATAAGACGCGCGGCGCTGTAGAACCAAAGCACTCGAGCGTGATTGGTGCGATCATCTGAACGCACGGCGCCCTAGACGACTTCCCAGAGAAACCGAAGTAGATCCAAACAGAGACTCCCAAGCAGGTCCAGCCAAAAGCCAGGGAAGGCGACAAAGGCCGAACCGGCGCCGAAGCCGACCACGCCGAAACCGAGCGCTCCGTCCCAGCCGTGACCTTGCCAGCCGAGCAGGGCGCCGAAGGCGGTCGCCGCACAGACGACTGTGACCCGAACGATAAACAGGAACGTCTCGCGCATGCTTGCCTTCCTGGCTGAGAGCAGAACAATCTATGGTTCACTTCAGCATATAAGTTCGCGTATGCGTAATCGCCAGGGGCCAGGAGCGAGGAGGTCCGAAGAGAGGGCCGTTCCGTTTCGGCTACCGCATGTCTCCTTTAATCGGCTTCGATTAAGGGACAAAGACATGCAGCAAATCAAAGTGCTGCAGCGACCTTTGCGCGTCTGATAAGACGCGCGGCGCTGTACCTCGGGTGTCAGTCCCGCTGCGCCGCCAGGATGAGATCGCAGGCGGCCGTAATGTCGTCGACAACCGCCGAAGGCGCCGGCTGGAAACGCTGCTCATCGCCATCGCGATATTTGCCGCTGCGCACGAGGATCGCGGTGCCGATCCCGGCGGCAAGCGCACCGGCGGTATCGCTTTCGGCATCGTCGCCGATCATGGCCAAATCGGCCGGGTCAAGGCCCATGCTCGCTGCTGCTGCCAGGAAGAAATCGGCAGAGGGTTTGCCGAAGAGCTTCGCCTTGATACCGCTCGCATGTTCCAGCGCCTCGACAAAGGGGCCGGCATCGAGGCTCAGCTCGCCGTCGCGATCACGGAAGAACCGGTTGCGGGCGAGCGCCAGCAGCGGCGAGCCAGCCATCAGGGCGCGAAACGCGGCGTTGAGGCCCTCATAGCTGAAGCGCTCCGCGGCATCGCCAAGCACGACGGCGACGGGGCCGTCCATGCGGCAATCGGCGAAGTCTTCCTCAAGCGCGGGATGAATGAGCAGGTGCGGCTGGTGGCTGTTCGCCTTGAGCCAGGCGCGCGCGGCGGCAACCGGCGTGAACACCTCGTCGGCAGCGCAATCGAAGCCAAGGCGCTGCAGGTGAGCGACGATCTGGCGTTTCGACTGGCGGGTGGTGTTGGTCAGGAAGCGGACGGGGAGGCGAGCTGCGCGCAGCCGCAGCACCGCCGCGATGGCACCCGGCAACACCGTGTCGCCGTCATAGAGCACGCCGGAGAGATCGAGCAGCACGCCTCTTGCCATGGCAAGAGACTGCCTGAGCGCCAGACCATGGTCAACGTTGGGCGGCGGACGCCTCCCAATCGGTCCGCGCCTATCGCGCCGGCACCTTGGGGACTGGCTGCTGTCTTCCCACTGCACGCGGGAAGGGGCGGCGGTGCCGCCCAAAGGTCAGACTGCCTGCCAGGCCTGCAGCCGTTCCACCGTCGTCGTCGCCCCGCCGCAGACGATCATCAGCACGCGCTCGAAGCGCAGGAGTTGATCGGCGTGCTCGTAGGCGATGGCCAGGGCGGCGCCGCAGGCGGGTTCCACCAGCACGCGGTGGTCGTCGAGGAAGCGGGTGCAGGCGTCGACCGCCGACTGGTCGCTGACGACGACGCATTCGACCGGCCGGATCTGGCTGATCTCGAAGGCACGCTTGCAGACCTTTCGGGCGCCGAGCGAAGTGGCGACGCCGCTGATCGAGGGAAGCTCCACCAGCTCTCCCGCCTTGACGGAGGCGAGGTAGGACGCGGTGCCTTCGGTCTCCGCGGTGACAATAGGAATTTCCCGGAGCCCGTTGCGCTCCAGTCCCTCGGCGACGCCCGACAGCAGCCCGCCGCCGCCGACAGAGAGCACGACAGCATCGAAGGCGAGGCCGGCCTTGACGACCTCGTCGATCATCGTCGCGTGCCCGGCCCACAGCAGCGGATCGTCGAAGGGATGGATGAAAGCGGTCTCGGCATCGGCGGATGCGAGCGCGCGGGCATTCGCTTCATCCCAAGCGGCGCCGTGGACGATCACCTCGGCGCCTTCCTGGCGGATAAGCGCCTTTGCCCGTTCGGTGGTCGTTTCGGGAACGAAGACGGAGACGGGGATTGAGAGCTGGCGGCCGGCATAGGCAACCGCCATGCCGGCATTGCCGCCGGAGGAGGAGACGAAACGCCGCTTGCCGTTTCGCGCATGGTGCTCGCAGGCAGCACCAACGCCGCGGATCTTGAACGAACCGGGCGGCTGCAGCGCCTCCATCTTCAGCCAGATGGAGCAATCGGACGCGAGGCTTAGCGGGCGGGATTCAAGGAGGGGAGTTTCGAGGTGAAGTGCCATGGGATGTTCCGTTGAGCGCGCGGTGCTGGAGGCCGGTTTGTTGCAATGGCTCCTGCGGGAGAATCTTGAAGCAATTCTCCCCTGATCGCTAGTTCAACGCAACACGGGGAGGTGTGCAGTCGCGGATGGCCGTGTCCTGTCGTGGGATACGATGGGTCTACCGCGCCCGTCACCAGAGAAGGCCGCTCAATGTCATGAGCGTGATGAAGAGCAGGGACAGGACGAGCGATGCCTTGATGGCTGCCAGAGTATAGTCGTATCGGCGAAGTCTGTGTGTGAGCGTCTGGAACATGTGTTCGTCCAATCGTAAGGGATCTGCGGCTCCTCGCCGTTCGTTCAAGCGCAATGCGGCGCCCGTAAAATGTAGCGCCCGTAAATTGGCTGTGGCGAGAATGTCTGCTCAGCCCCCGAACACACCCGGTACACACCCGTTCGGCTCACGGTTGCCTCTCGCCTCCGCGCAACGTCGCGGACGTACTGCTGTCGATAAAGGAGGAAATTGGCGGTCGGGAGCCCCCCACCGCGATATGCCAAGTCGGCCAGTGTCGATCGTCGAACCATGCGCCTCAAATGTGTCCAGCACAAGGGAGATCCCCTTCGAAGGGCATCCCTTCGACGTTCCGGCACTCATGGCCTGTCCGGGTTACGGGCCTGTCCGGATTTCGGGCCTATCAGGATATCGGGACCTTGCCGGATTTCGGGCGCTTGCCGGGACGGGGTGTCGGGTTCAGGGGCGATATCGCGCCCGGCCAGGGGAGGCGTCGGGCACCGGTGTAGCGGGTAATCGCGCTGGGTCTTTGCGGCGCGCCGCCGTCGTTTTCCCACTGTTCGAGATTTGCGGTTTCAATCTGCCGCGGGGTGCGCAGCCCATCCCGGTTCTGCAGTTCAGCAAGCAGGATATCCGCGGTGGTAACGCCCGCCTGGAACCTTCTGACAAGGAAGACGGCGGCAAGGCGAAGGCTGTCTTGATCGTCAAGGTCGACGCGCTGATGAAAGCCCGCGCGCCGCAACACGCCATCGAGCATTGCCAGGTCGGAGGGAGCCAATGGATGCCGCTGAGCGGGTGACATGAAGCCACCTCCTGTTGACGGGAAACGTCGTTTTCGGCGCGTCCAGGGCGCCGTACGTTCATCTGAACGCACAAAGGACTCTCCGACAATTCTCTCCTACTGCATGTCTCCTTCAATCGATCTCGATTTAAGGACGAAGACTTGCAGCAAGTCAAAGTCTACGGCGACCTTTGCGCGTCTGATAAGACGCGCGGCGCTGTCGGTGCTTGCGCAAGTCCTTATTCCCATGTCCGGGCTTGCGCGTTCGGTTTCAGTCGATATTACGGCCGGCGCGATTTTCGGGATGGTTTGCTTGCGGGCACCTCCGCAGGCGGTTCGGCGGCGGCGCGCTCAAGGCGCTGGGCCTTGAGCTTCTCGGTCTTCTTGTCGCGGGCGATCTTTTCGGCAGCAACGATTGCTCTCGCCGTGTGATCGGTGGCGGAGGCCTTCTCGCTCGCGGAGGTCTTGGCCGGTTTAAATGCCGTGTTGGGGTGTGGCGTCATGACCTGTCTCCTGAAACGGGCGGATTTTTGCCGACCCCAAGCCTCAGCGCGAAGGTCGCGCTGCCTTCTTGGGTCCCGGCAGCAGGCCTTCGCGCTGGAGCTTCTTGCGCTGCAGCTTGCGCTGGCGCCGTACCGCTTCTGCCTTTTCGCGGACGCGCTTTTCCGAAGGTTTCTCGTAGCTGCTGCGCGCCTTGAATTCACGGAACAGACCCTCGCGCTGCATCTTCTTCTTCAAGATGCGCAAGGCCTGGTCGATGTTATTGTCCCTAACGAGTACCTGCAAAAGATGTTCTCCTGTTGTCGGTCGCGGCTTTCCCTGTAGCCGCGGTTATCTGCCGGGTTTGGTGCTCAATTTTTTGAGCCAGGGCCCGGTGATGGCCGCCTGGGGGGCGTCCTCTTTCGAAGTCTCGGCATGCTCGATGTCAGTCTCCAGCACGCAGCGTTCGAACGTCTCGCCTTCGACCCTTACGCGAAAGCGCGCCTCGCCACGATCATTGGGCAAAAGGCCGACGATCAGACCAAGACGGCTGTTCAAGGTCGACTGAGCGGCACTCGCCCTCAGCGTGACCTTGTCGCCAATCTCATAGGTTTTGCGGCTCATGGTGGTCTCCTGAAAAGGGCCCTGAGACGCAAAAAGGCCGGGTTGTTCCCCGACCTCTTCCCGTCATTCAAGCGCCTCCCTGCCAGTACATCCGTGGTCAGAGGAGGGCGAATGACAAATTATTCGGCCCTGAGATTGTCGGCCGAGCTCTTGCCCGTTCTGCGGTCGGCAACAACGTCAAAGGTCACTTTCTGACCTTCGTTGAGCGAGCGCATGCCAGCCCGTTCGACCGCGGAGATGTGTACAAACACGTCCGTGCTGCCGTCGTCGGGCTGAATGAAGCCGAAGCCCTTGGTGCCGTTGAACCATTTTACCGTGCCTGAAGCCATGACGATTTCCTTTCAATCGCTGAATTTACCAGAAATATTTCTCTGGCGGTGATCGATATTTGAGAGGAGATCTGGCCGCGCGGAAGCGCCGTGTCAAAGGTCACAAGCAATATTCGATGAGGTGATATATAGACGATACTTTTTGAAACTCAATGAAAATATTAAATTATTTGATTTTGAGCGATCGCGAAAACATCTGCAAAGGCCTGAAATGGCGGGTTTTTCGTCCATTTATTTTTCTTGTTATTCAAGCTGATACGGCTTCTCGAGAGCCAGACGCTGTGCGCGTGAGCCACGCCGCGACCCGGCGTTGCGCGGTGCTCCGGACGCATAGCTGCTGAATGAAAAGGCAGGCGCTGCTTTGAGGGCGGGCAAGCGGATTCTTGGATCGGCAAGCGGGCTGTCGCTGGCCATTTCGACCAAAGCGGCCGGTCGCGACAGGAGGCGCGAAGGTAGAAGGCGGCGGCGCGCTGTCTTCGGCGCACCGCCCCCGCTTGTCAGGCGCTTGTAAAGGTCTGCGGCGAGACCTGCAATGCGGCGGCGATGCGCTGCAGCTTGGCGGGATCGGTATCGGCGCCAAGCTCGATCTTTGAGATTTCAACTTCCGTCAGGCCAGTCGTGACCGAGAGATCGTCGACCGTATAGCCGGCGGTTTCACGCGAATGCTTGATGGCGGCTCCGATATTGACGCGGGACAGAGATGCGCCGGGGGCCTTGGTTAGGTCTTTCTTAAAGGACATGAAGTGTCTCCTTCGTTGGTCCACCGACAAAGAACATTGTCGGTTGAAGGGGGCCCAAAACTGAAATGCGACTCGGACAGATGAGCGCGAACCTAGGGCGCCGCTAATATAAGCGAGAAGTTTCCGGGCGCAAGTTTGCGGTCGAATTTTTGTGAAATGCCTATTTAAATCAATTGTTTATCCTGTGATTTCCGCGCCCGGAGGCCGGTAAATCCCATCGGTCAGGAGCATCATCTCTACGACGCGCCGGTGCTCGACGCAGTGCAAAAACGGCAGGGAATTTCACACAAGGCGAGCCTCGATCAGAAAGGGTCCACGCCGCGACAGCGCGGCATCGAAGAGCGCGGCGAAGGCTTCGCAGGAGGTCGCGACGGCCGCCTCGACGCCGAAGCCGCGGGCGAGCGAAACCCAGTCGAGCGCGGGGTTGTCGAGGTTCAGCATGCGGCGCGCGTTCGTCCCGATCTCTTCGACGCCGACATTGCGCATTTCGGCATGCAAGATGGCGTAGGTACGGTTGGAAAAGATGACGGTGACGATGTCGAGGTTTTCGCGCGCCTGCGTCCACAGGCCCTGAATATTGTACATGGCGCAGCCATCGGCCTGCAGGCAGATCACCTTGCGGTCGGGACAGGCGATCGCGGCACCGGTGGAAAGCGGGATGCCTTCGCCGATCGCGCCGCCGGTCTGCATGATGAAGTCGTGCGGCGCAGAGAAGGCCGAAAGTGCGAAGTAACGCCGGGCCGAAGTGGCCGCCTCGTCGCAGACGATCGCATTTTCGGGCACCTTATGGGCGACGATGACGGCGATTGCGTCTTCCGTCAGCGCGCCCGAAGGTTCGCCTTCGTCTGTGGGGACGCTCGGTGTCGGCAGAGGGTGGGACGGGCTGATGCCGAGTTCGTCGCGCAGCGCTTCGAGCGTTCCCTTCAGGTCTTCACCATGGCGGGCAAGCGTGACCACCGCGCAGCCTTCCGGCACCAGTCGGCCGGGCTTTCCGGGATAGGCGAAGAAAGCCACCGGCTCCGGTCCGCCGACGAGGATCAGAACCTTGACGTCGCGGAGCGTTTCGAGCGCCATGTCGATCGGGTAGGGGATGCGCCGCGGCGCCACCCGCCCGCGGCCGCGCTGGGTGTGGGCGACAAGCACTTCGTTGAAAAGCTGGACGTTGCAGGCTGCCGCGATCCGCCCGGCGATGGCGAGGCTCTCGGCCCTTGCGGCGGCGCCGCTTAAGACCATGGCGACCCCTTCCGGGTTTGCTCGGACGAGGCGGGCCACCTCGCGGACCGTCTCCGCACTTGCCGGCCGCGGAGCTTCGACAAGCACCTTTTGCGCAGGCGCGTCGGTGGAAAGCGCGCCCCAGGACGCGTCTGCCGGCAGGATCATGGTGGCAACGCCCGGTGGCGTCAACGACGCGCGATAGGCGGCCGCCGCCGTCGGCCTCACGTCGGAGGGATCTTGCACCCGCCGCACCCAGTTCGACATCGGGCGGGCCAGGCCCTCGATATCGCTGGTCAGCGGGGCATCGAGCGCAAGATGGTAGGAGGCATGGTCGCCGACGACGTTGATGACAGGCGTGCGGGCGCGCCGCGCATTGTGCAGGTTGGCAAGGCTGTTGGCGAGGCCGGGACCGGTGTGGAGCAGGGTCGACGCCGGGCGACCCGTCATGCGCGCATAGCCATCGGCCGCACCGGTGACGACGCCTTCGGAGAGGCCGAGAATACAGCGCATCTCCGGCTTGCGATCAAGGGCGGCGACGAAGTGCATTTCCGACGTGCCGGGATTGGCAAAACAGACATTCACATCGTTTGCCAGAAGTGTATCGACGAGGATGTCCGCACCTGTGGTGCGAATAGGTTGGCCGCCTTCTCCCATGCGCGTGTCCCCCGATGGCGTTCACGCATGATAGCTGCAAGTGATGCGGGTGCAAGGTAGGCTTGCGGCGGCGCTCGATGCGCCGCCCAAGTGGGGTTACGTCCGCTGCCAGGCGAGATGGGCGCCGAGCCCGATCAGCACCGTGCCGCCGGCGCGCTGCAGCAGGCGCTGTGCCCGGGTGGAGCGGCGCATCTTGACGACGACGGCATCGGCGAGAAACACGCAGACGAGATCGGCGGAGGAGAACATCAGGTTGACGACGGTGCCGAGCAGCAGAAACTGCACCCACACCGGGAAGGCGGCGGAGGCATCGGTGAACTGCGGCAGGAAGGCGACGAAGAAGATCGCGGTCTTCGGGTTCAGAACCTCGACGGTGATGCTTTCGAAGAAGGCGCGGCGGGCCGATTTCGCCTCGACCGCGGGCAGGTGGCCATCGCCGCTCGCCTTGGCACGCATCAGCGTGAAGCCCAGCCAGACGAGATAGGCGGCACCGGCTAGCTTCACCGCGAGATAGAGCGTCGGCACCGCATGGAACAGGATCGAGAGACCGGCGGCGGCCGCAAGGACATGCACGTAACCACCGAGATGGATGCCGAGCGAGGCCATCAGCCCGGCAAAGCGGCCGCGCGCCATCGTCTGCGCAGCGGCGTAGAGCATCGCCGGTCCCGGAATATAGGCGAAGATCGCCGTGGTGACGAAGAAGGTGAGGAGAATGTCGAGCGACGGCATGGGATACCTCGTCTGCTGATGCGCGGAGTCGTTCTAAGGTCTTGCGCGGGAAAGTTGACGGAAAATCGGAACGTCTCATCCATCGGGTGAGATGCTAGACGAGGCGCCCGTTGAGCGTCAGACCGGTATCTCCCCGGAGACGAGGCGATCCTCGGGCCGCGCGCTGGCTGCGAGCCCTGCGGCCACGCCCTGACGATCTTCAATGCTGCGGTTCTGACTGAACTTGCGCTTGCCGTCGAGGCGGTCGATCGGCAGCCGCAGACCGATGATGCCGCGAAGCTGGGCCTTGACGAAGGCGGGTGGCGCGTCGCTCACCTGCCAGGGTTCGGCACGCGCCGCCTCGTGACGATTGGTCAGGCGGGTGACGACATCGAGAAGCCGGTCCTCGTCGGTAAAGAACTCGACCTCGCCATAGGCATGCACGGCCGAATAGTTCCAGGTCGGCACGACCTTTCCGTGCTCGCGCTTGGAGGCGTACCAGGAGGGGGTGACATAGGCGTCCGGCCCCATGAAGGTCGCCATGGCCGCGCCGATCGGCGCGGTCGTCCCTTGCGGGTTGGCGCGGGCGAGGTGGCCGTAGAGCGTGCCATGGGGGCCTTCGTCGCGATCAAGCAGCAGCGGCAGCGGCGTGGCCAGCAGGCCATCGGCCGTGGCGGTGACGAAAGTGGAAAGCGATGCGGCCTCGATGATCGCGTGCAGCACGCTCAGTGTTTCCTTCTTGAAGGCTGCGGGTGTGTACATGATCTCGCTCCTTGTGCTTGCCACTTCATAGAGGCAAACTGGACCAGAACGAATATCCAGTTTCCGTATAAATGAGTGGGCCAGTTGGTGACGGAGAGCAACGAGGCGAGGGGCGGGACCACCCGGCGTATCTACGAAGCGCTGAAGGCGCAGATCCTCGGCGGCACCTATGGTCCTGAGGATCGGCTGCCATCGACGCGGGCGCTGGCGGCCGAGCTCGGCGTCTCGCGCACCACCGTGACTGCGGCCTATGAGCAGCTTCTTTCCGAGGGGTTTCTGGAGAGCCGGCAGGGCGCGCCTTCAAGGGTGGCGCTGCTGCATGCGCATGAGGGTGTCAAGCCACGCCCCGCAGGGACGACTTTCCGGCCTGCGCCGAGACCGGCAGCCCCTGTTCGCCTGTCGCGCTTTGGAGCGGCCCTTGGCGACGGGCCGACCTGGGTGCCGCCGCAGTCCGGTGGGTTGATCGCCGATTTTCGCTACGGCGACCTGTCGGCCGCCGATTTCCCGGCGGAAGCCTGGCGCCGGTCGGTCAACGCCGCACTTCGGCGGCGCCAGCCGCGGCTCGCCTATGACGACCCCGGCGGCTCGGCGGAGCTGCGGGCAGCCCTTCAGGCCTATCTCTGGCGGGCACGCGGGCTCAGATGTGCGCCGGACCAGATCATCATCGTCAACGGTTCGCAGCAGGGACTGGATCTTGCCGCCCGCGTGCTCGTCGACCCCGGCGACCGCGTTGCGATCGAGGATCCCGGCTACGTCATGGCGCGCCGGGTGTTTGCGGCCGCCGGTGCTGAGGTGGTTCCGATTGCCGTCGACGGGGAGGGGCTGCGGACCGAGGCGCTCGCGGGGCTTGACGCCGTCAGGCTCGCCTATGTCACGCCCTCGCATCAGTTTCCGCTCGGCGGCGTGCTATCGGCCCGGCGCCGGCAGGAGCTTCTCGCCTGGTCGCAACGCAGCGGCGCCTACGTGATCGAAGACGATTACGATGGCGAGTATCGCTACGATATCCGCCCGATCCCGCCGCTGCAGACGATGGGCCATGCGGAGAACGTCCTCTATCTCGGCACGATCTCGAAGAGCCTGTCGCCGATGCTCCGGCTCGGTTATCTCGTCGTGCCGCCGCCGCTTCGCGCCGTCTTCGCCGCCGCCAAGCAGCTCGTCGACCGGCATTCGCCCAGCCTCGAGCAGGAAGCGCTGGCGACGATGATTGCAAGCGGGGCCTATGAACGCCACATCCGCAGGAGCCGGCGCAGCAATGGCCGCCGCCGCGAGGCGCTGCTCGCGGCGCTCAAGGCGGAACTCGGCGACGAGGTGACGATATCGGGCGCCGATGCCGGATTGCACGTCGTCGTCTGGTTCGAGCGGCTGGACCGGACGCAGGAAGGCGAACTGATCGCGCGGGCGCGGGCAGCGGGCATCGGCCTTTATCCGATCTCGCCCCTCTACGGCGCCGATGAAGCCGGTCACCGGCCGGACCGCGCCGGCATCGTCATGGGCTACGCAAGCCTCGAAGTGCCGCAGATCGGTCAGGGTGTCGCGGCGCTCGCGAAGCTGCTGGGTGATTGGCTCGATTAGCACCGGCGGCACAAAACGCCATGCAGATCACCATTCGGCGTGGGCCGTGCGTCCACCTGTGATAGGGTGGGGCTATCTTCCGCCATGGCCCGGCCTCGGGGCGGGCGGCAATGGGAGCGAAAATCACGGGCAGGGACGGAGCGGCGCAGGGGCGTCGACTGGGGGAGCAGATGGCAGACCGGAGAGTGCAGCCGTTGCAGCCGGGACAACCCGCACCCGCCTTCGAGCTTGCAAGCGCCAATCGGGACGATCCGGTTTCGCTTGCGAGCCTTCGCGGCCGGCCGTTTCTGATTGGCCTGTTCCGCGGCCTGCACTGCCCGTTCTGCCGGCGCCAGATGCGGCAGTTTTCCTCCGTCGAGCCGGCATTGCGCGCCGTCGGCGTGGAAACGCTGGCGGTGGTCAATACTCCTGTCGAACGGGCGCGCCTCTATTTCCGCTTCCAGCCGACGCCGGTCACGGTCCTTGCGGATCCGGACTGCCAGACGCACAGGGATTTCGGCGCGCCACAGGCCGCGCTGCTTCCGCCCGAAAGTACGGAGACGCCGCAATGGCCCCATCGCACGCGGCCTGCCGATTTCGCCGCAGCGCGCATCAACCCGACAGGCGAGCTCGCCGAACCGATGCATCCGATGCAGGCCAATAAGCTGCTCAATGCACGCGAAGGCTTCGAGCCGGACGAGACCGATCTGCGCATCTTTGCCGAACACGGCACGCAACTGGTCGGCCACTTCCTGGTCGATGCAGCCGGCATCATCAGCTGGAGCGAGATCGAGGCGCGCTTCGGCCCCGACGAACTGGGCGTGTTCCCGAGCGCCGCGGAGATCATGACGGCCGTCAAGAGGGTCGCAACCTAGTACGGGCAACCGGCTTGCAAGCCGGGGCCTGCAAACAGGGTGCAGGCCAAGGTCGCAACCGGCCGCGCGTTACGGTTAGCTGCTTGCGCCCTGGCCGGGTCTGCTCACAGTGGCCAACTCTTCAGTGTGGCGGTGTGGCCTTCATGAGATCTCTTCGCATACATCCCCAGCTTCACGACATGTTCGGTGAATAGCAGCCGCCGGCCTATCTGCTGGCGATCCTCCTGTTCGGTGTCGGTGTTGCGGCCACCTTTGCCCTGTCGGCGGGCCAGATGCTGGCAGGCCTTGCCTGGTGGCGGGCGGCACTGGCGCTTGTCCTCGTCCTCGATATCGCCGCCGGCTGCATCGCCAACTTCACGCCCTCGACCAACGACTTCTACGCGGCGCGGCCGCGCAATCGCTGGATCTTCATCGCGATCCACTTCCATGTGGTCATCGTCGCGCTGCTCGTCGGCACCGGGCTCGGTGCTGCGGTCGCCGTCTGGGCCTATACGATCGCTGCGGCCGCGGTCGTCAATCTGCTTGCGGGACGCGCCGCACAGACCTTTGTCGGCGGGCTGCTGCTGGCGGTCGGCCTCACTGGCTTGCCGCTGTTGCCGGGCTTGACGCCGGCGATGGCGGCGGTGTCGGCCCTGTTCATGCTGAAGGTGCTTTTCAGCTTCGCGGTCGATCACTACCGCACCGTCGTTTCCAGCAGTGGGTAGCCGCGCTGGCATCCTTGCCTTGCAGGACCGCATTCAATAGCCTCGGAAGTGGCAAGCTCAGGGAGAGGCTCATGGCAGTTTCAGCGGCAGAGGCGGCATTGCGCCTTCCAACTTTCGACGACGTGCAGGCGGCACGGGACCGCATCGCCGGCATGGCGCATCGAACGCCGGTGCTGACCTCGCGTACAGCCGATGCCGCCACCGGCGCGCGGCTTTTCTTCAAGGCGGAAAATTTCCAGCGCGCCGGCGCCTTCAAATTCCGCGGTGCCTACAATGCGATCGCCGCCTTGCAGGAAGGCGGCCAGAAGCGCGGCGTCGTCGCCTTCTCCTCCGGCAATCATGCGCAGGCGATCGCCTATGCCGCACGGCTGCAGGGTGTTGCCGCGACGATCGTGATGCCGAAGGATGCGCCCGAAATGAAGGTGGCGGCGACCCGCGGCTATGGCGCCGATGTCGTGTTCTATGACCGCTACACCGAGGACCGGTCGGCGATCAGCGCGAAGCTGGCGGCCGAGCGCGATGCCGTCCTCATCCCGCCCTTCGACCATCCTGATGTGATCGCCGGGCAGGGCACGGCGGTGCTGGAACTGATCGAGGAGGTGGGCGAACTCGACCTGATCGTCACGCCGCTCGGCGGCGGGGGCCTGCTCGCCGGCACGGCACTCAGCGCCCAGGAGCGTTCGCCGGGCGCGGTCGTCGTCGGCGTCGAGCCGGAGGCTGGCAATGACGGCCAGCAGTCGCTCAGGAAGGGCGAGATCGTCCATATCCCGGTGCCGAAATCGATCGCCGACGGGGCGCTCACCAATCATATCGGCGAACACAATTTCCCGATCCTCAAGCGCGGTGTCCGCGAGATCGTCACGGTGAGCGACGCCCAACTCGTGGAGACCATGCGCTTCTTCGCCGAGCGCATGAAGATGATCGTGGAGCCGACCGGATGCCTGGCGGCGGCCGCCGTGCTGCAGGGCGTGCTTCCCTGCGCCGGGCAAAGAGTGGGCATCGTGATCAGTGGCGGCAATGTCGATCTCGCGACGTTCTGTGCGCTGCTGCAGTAGAGAGCGGCGGTCCCAGAGTATCCGTGTTGGTCAAGTACGGGTTGGTTCCCATATGCGGCCATCCCTGAGCAATGCGTTTGCGATGATGATGAGCTTTCGCATGACGGCGGTAATGGCGAGTTTTGAGGCTTTTCCGGCGGCCTTGAGCCGGTCGTATTTGGCCTTGAGGTCGGGATTGAAGCGGATGGCGACGAGCGCGGGCATGTAGAGTGCTCGTCGGACATTGGCCCGGCCGCCGCGGATGAAGGCGCGGCCGATCCACTGTCCGGACTGGCGAGCGACCGGAGCGAGGCCGGCGAGGGAAGCGACCTGGGCCTGGTCGAGTGTACCGAGTTCGGGCATGTCGATGAGAAGCGCGAAGGCGGTGATTGCTGACACGCCCGGGATCGAGACGAGAATGTCGAAGCGTCGTGCGAGGTCGGGATCGACCTTGATGAGCGCCATGATCTCGTTTTCGAGGGCCGCGATCTGGCGCTCGATCTGCCTGAGCTGTTCGGCGTTGTGGCGCTTGAGGATCGGCAAGGTCAGGTTTTTCGCCCTGTTCCTGGCCGCCGTTCGGTTCTTCACCAATGCCTCGCGGGCCATGCGCAGGTCCTTGAGATCGTTGAGGGTCGGGCCTCGCGCCGGCCGCGCCTGAAGTTCGAGCAACGCCCCCATGCGGGCGAGCATCGCAGCATCCAACCGGTCGGTCTTGGCGAGCCTGCCGGTGGCCTCGGCAAATCGCCGCGCCTGACGCGGATTGACCTTGACCAGCGCGAAGCCCGCCTCTGCCAGCCTGTGCTCAAGGTCCCGATGATAGGGGCCTGTCGGCTCGCAGACGATACGCAGCCCAGGCCGCTCCAACCAGCCGATCAATGTCCTATGGCCACGGCTGTCGTTGGCGAAGCGCCGGCTCACACCGTCGCTCAGCCTGTGGACGTCGAGATGGTCTTTCGAGATGTCGACCCCGATGCTATCGTTCATCATCTTTCGCTTGTCCTGTGCTTGTCATCCGGAGCCGAACTCCGGGTATCCGTTCAGGCCTCAAGGGAAAGACGAGGGCGATCCGACTCTAGCTCGACCCATCAAAAGGTCCGCAATTCCAACGATCCGACCCTCGCCGCTGCGGGAGGGCGGCGACCCTCCCGCAGCGGTTCCGTTCTGACCTGTTCGGCAGCCAATGTCATAAGACAAGCAATTCCAGGGAAAGTTTGCAGCGGTTTTCCTTCCGGAATTGCGAAATTCCAAACCAGAACAACACGAAAGCGTGAATTGGGGGGGTGAATTTTTTGCGTGTATTTTGGTTGGGTTTCGTCATGCCGCTCAACCGCAATCTAGAGGGTTTGCTCATGAGAACGCTCATTCTTGCCATCGCCGCACTCGCGCTTACGGGCTCCAGCGCCTTCGCTGATCCAATTGCAGATCGCAAGGCTATCATGAAGGAGCGCGGTAGACTGGTCGGCACCGTCGCTCCCATGGTCAAGGGAGAAAAGCCGTTTGACGCTGCCGTTGCCATGACCGCCCTCAAGGGCCTTAGCGAGAACGCAGAAAAATTCGACGTGGACGTCTTGTTTCCCGCCGGCAGCGAAACCGGAGACACGGCCGCCTTGCCGGCAATTTGGCAAGATATGACCGCGTTCAAGGCGGCTGCCGAGAAATTCCGGGTGGATGCGGCCGCTGCCGTCGCTGCCAATCCGCAGGATCTCGAAGCATTTAAGACGCAGTTCAACGCGGTAACCACGAATTGCGGCAGCTGTCACGAGAAATTCCGAATGAAGAAAGAGTAGCAGCGACAGGCATACGAGCCTGCTCAAGTCGCCCGTCGGATGCGAACCTTCCGGCATTGGCGGATGAAACCGGCGAGCGATGTCCGCATTGTCGAATAGCCAAGGATAAGATCAATGGCGCTTGGCGCGTCTGCACACGCGTGCAGCGGCGAGGCTGACGTTGCGACAACATTTCGACGCGTGGCTGGCTTGCCGCGGCGACCGACGATCGATGATGCAAGCCTCGATCCGGCCGGTTGCAATGGCTGCGTCTTTCCGGTTGCCTTAAGCGGCAAAAGTGGCACACTGGGCATCGCGCCTTGGCGCCGGGCTTCCCGGTGTGCTCCAAGGCTGCCGTAATGATTTGATTTTCTAAAGGAATTTTTCCTCCGGACGGTTGTCGCCGGAGCGTAAACAATGGACGAAAGCAGAGGATTGCAGCGGCCGTTGGGCGCCTTGCCGGACGCGGCGCTGTCAAGAAAATAGAGTGCTCCCATCGCGCCCGGCGGGCGCGGCGCACACACACATTGGAGGGTATCGTGACGCTTGCAATCAATGACCTCGCACCGGACTTCGAGGTCGGAACGACCGATGGCACCATCCGGTTTCACGACTGGATCGGCGACTCCTGGGCGGTCCTGTTCTCGCACCCCAAGGACTACACGCCCGTCTGCACCACCGAGCTCGGCTACATGGCGCGCATCAAGCCGGAATTCGACCGGCGCGGCGTCAAGATCATCGGCCTCTCCGTCGATCCGCTCGACCGGCATGCCGGCTGGGCCGCCGACATCGAGGAAACGCAGGGCCATGCGCCGAACTTCCCGATGATCGCCGACGTCGACTACACCGTCTCGAAGCTCTACGGCATGCTGCCGGCGCCTGTTTCCGGCGACCCGACCAAGCGCACGCCAGCCGACAACCAGACGGTGCGCAACGTCTTCGTCATCGGTCCGGACAAGAAGATCAAACTCGTCCTCATCTATCCGATGACCACCGGCCGCAACTTCGACGAGGTGCTGCGCGTCATCGACTCGCTGCAGCTGACCGCCAAGCACAAGGTGGCGACGCCAGTGAACTGGAAGCAGGGCGACGACGTCATCATCGCCGGTTCGGTCAGCGACGAGGACGCCCGCAAGGTCTATCCGGAAGGCTGGAAGGCTCCGAAGCCCTATATCCGCATCGTGCCGCAGCCGAAGGGCTGAGGCGTCGCATCGGCAAAGGGTGAGGGAAGTGCCCCTCATCCGCGCAGTGAGGGAATTGCCCCTCATCCGCGCGGTGAGGGAAATGCCCCTCATCCGCCTGCCGGCACCTTCTCCCCGCAGGCGGGGAGAAGGAGACATGCGGTACCCGCTCGGCTCTTCGCCTCCTCCAACGTTTGGAGGTTGCGGCTGGCGCGGTCGTGGGTGCAAGCTTAGCTCCCCCCGCACGGGGAGAGGGCAAACTCCGTCCGGCAACGTCCCTTCGCCCCGCTTGCGGGGAGAAGGTGCCGGCAGGCGGATGAGGGGCGCATCCCCTCACCGTGCGGATGAGGGGCGGGCCGCCGTCTGTTGCATGACGCCTCGATGCAAGGAGCCGCCGATGATCTTCCGTCAATTGTTCGACAGCGTGTCCGGCACCTACACCTACCTGATCGCCAGCCGCCAGGGCGGCGAGGCGCTGATCATCGATCCGGTGCTGGAAAAGGTCGAGCGCTACCTGCAGCTCGTCCGCGAACTCGACCTCCGGCTGGTCAAGGCCGTGGACACCCATCTCCATGCCGATCACATCACCGGCCTCGGGGCGCTGCGCGACCAGACCCATTGCATCACCGTGATGGGCGAGCAGACGGCGGCCGACGTCGTTTCCATGCGGGTTGCGGAGGGCGACCGGGTGTCGATCGAGGGTCTAAGCCTCGACGTGCTCTATACGCCCGGCCATACCGACGATTCCTATTCCTTCCTGATGGGCGGTGACATGGGGCGGCGGGTCTTTACCGGCGACACGCTCTTGATCCGCGGCACCGGGCGCACGGATTTCCAGAACGGCGACCCGCGCCAGCAATATGACTCGATCTTCAACAAGCTCCTGAAGCTGCCGGACGAGACGCTCGTCTACCCGGCGCACGACTACAAGGGCGACACGGTTTCGACCATCGGCGAAGAGAAGCACTTCAATCCACGTCTCAGGGTGAAATCCGTCGACGAATATGTCGACCTGATGAACAACCTCAAGCTGCCGAACCCGAAGATGATGGATGTGGCGGTGCCGGCCAACGTCCATATCGGCCTGCACCAGGACGAGATCGCGCGGCGTGGCTGGGCGCTTTCGGCCAAGGAGGCGCTGGCGCTCTGCGGCCGGGCGAAGATCGCGCTGGTCGATCTCCGGGAGAAGGCCGAGCGGGAAAAGCACGGGGTCATTCCCGGCTCGCTGCACGCGCCCTATCCGGATCTCGAGCAGAACATCGCGACCGGCGGCGTGCTGCATGAACTGGCGGAGGCGACCGGCAAACGCATCGTCTTCTACTGCGCCTATGGCGAGCGTTCGGCGATGGCTGTCGAGGCGGCACAGCAAGCCGGCATCGCGAGCGCCTGCCATATCGAGGGCGGCATCGCCGCCTGGAAGAAGGCGGATGGGCCCGTGACGCATTGACGCCGGGCGCGGGCGCGCCATCTCATAGGTGCGTTCAAAGAGCAGGGGCCGGCCATGCACAAGTTTTCCGTCAGCGTTGTCAGAGAGTTCGAGGCCGATAGCGCCGAGGAAGCAGCACTTCTGATGTACCAGTATCTGACGCGCGAGCCGGCGCCGCTCACCTACGCCGTCACCGATGCGGCGAAGAAAGCCACCAGCCTGACGCTCGACCGGGAAAAGGCCGACGAATTCGCCAGCATCGATCACAGTGCTGATCCGGGCAACTGGTAGCACCCGCTGGCAGCGGCGGCTGTGGGCAACAGCCACGAATCCGACATTTTCGGTTGCAAATCCTCAAGCATTCACGTCTCGACTGCGGGTGTGAAAGACGCGGTTCCGCGGGATTGCGCTTCAGGAGGAAACCTGCCTTGTTCATTGCCCATCTGCCGGCAGGCTATCTGCTGAGCCGCCCCTTTGCGCGTCGCAATCCCTCGCAGGCCCGCGCCATCTTCGGCATCGGGCTGCTCTGTTCCGTTCTGCCGGATTTCGATCTCGCCTATTTCTACCTGATCGACCAGCGCCGCACGCCGCATCACGACTACTGGGTGCATACGCCGGTCTTCTGGCTGGTGCTGGCGGCGGCGATCGCGCTTCTCCTCATCGCCACCGGGCGACGCAATCAGCTCGTCCTCGTCAGTGTCGGGCTCATCAGCGTGCTCCTGCATCTGGTGATGGATTCGATCGCGGCAGATATCCGCTGGCTCTTTCCCTTCGCCGATCTCCGGGTGAACCTGGTGCATGTGCAGGCGGTCTATAAGCCCTGGTATCTGAACTTCCTGCTGCACTGGACCTTTGCGCTTGAGCTGGCGATTTGGTTGGTTGCAGGCCAGTTCGCCCTGCGCGATTTCAGGGCGCGGCGCGCCATCGGGAAAGAGGCTGCCCGTGCGGCAGAGCCGTAGGCTCCACGAACTCCGGCATGCAATGCTTGCGGTCTCGCGCGGTGCTGCGACGTGAACGCCGATGAAGAGGCCCTCCCCATGCAACGTGCGGTGTAGCCGGATCGTTGACGAAGGCCGTCGTTCTATGCATCCTGCCGGCCAAGAAACGAAGATGCCGGCAGACGGCACAGGGAACACTGCAGCGCCGCGGTCTTACCGGACCCGCAAAGGTCGCTGTATCACTTTGATAGCATTCGCATAGCCGTGGCGCGCGCCTCGTGTTGCCCCGGAACTTGGACGCATTCCTGATACGCATTCACGACGTCATTCGCATCGATTAATCGAGGCCGGAGGGGACTGTGAAGGGAAAGTCGAGGTATCTGCCAGCGGCGCTGGCTGTCATGCTTGCCGCATCCGTGACCGTGCCGGCCACTGCCGCCGACCTGGTGATCGCCATGCCGAACTGGCCGTCGGGCCAGGCGACGGCCAATATCCTGAAGGTCGGCATCGCCAAGAAGTTCGGCCTCGATGCCGAGGTCAAGGAGCTCGGCACGCTCAATGCCTTCGTCGGCTTCGAGACGGGCACGGTCGATATCCAGCCCGAAGTCTGGCGGCCGAATTTCGAGGATGTCGTGCGCAAATACGTGACCGACAAGGGTGTCGGTCAGCTGACGGAACGCAGCGTGCCGGCCTGGCAGGGGCTTTGCGCCACGCCGGAAGCCGCCGCGACGATCAAGACGGTCGCCGATCTCAGCGACCCCGAGAAAACCAAGATCCTCGACACTGACGGCGACGGCAAGGGCGAGATGTGGATCGGTGCTGCGACCTGGCTTTCGACCGGTATCGAACGGGCGCGGGCGGCGGGCTACGGCTATGGCGAAACCCTGACGCTGTTCGAGGCGGAAGAGGAAGTGGCGATGGCGGCGGTGGACGCGGCGGTCGCGACCGGGCGGCCGATGGTGTTTTACTGCTACGCGCCGCACCATGTGTTCGAGCTGCACCAGATTGCCAGGCTCGAAGAGCCGCCGCACGATGCCGCCAAGTGGAAGATCGTGCCGCCGAGCGACCCGCTCTGGGTGTCGAAATCCAGCGCCTCGACCGCCTGGGAGGCGGCGCATTTCCAGATCGCCTATGCCACCGCCTTCGGCAAGAAGCACCCTGACATTGCGAAGTTCCTGGAGAAGGTGGATTTCTCGCCGGAGGAAGTGACGAAGATGAGCTACGCGCTGGAGGTCGAGCGGCAGGCGCCGGCCGACTATGCGAAGAAATGGGCCGAGGACAACGCAGCGCGCATCGACGGGTGGGCCAAGCCATGACCGCGACATCCGACCATAACCGTCCTGTCAGCAAGGATCAGCCGGCATGGACGCGGCGCAAGCTCGGTGCTGCCGTTCTTGCCGCTGCGCTCTGCCTCGGTCCGCTGGCCGCACTGGCACAGACGCAGATCTATGATGCCCGCACCAAGAAGTGGGTGAATTACGACAAGAAGAAAGCGCGGCAATACTTCGCCCGCAACAACCAGCTGCCGGAAGCCTTCCGCCGCCAGGTGGTGCCGTTCCGCACGGCGGAGCAACCCGGCACCATCATCATCGACGGCAACCAGCATTTCCTCTACCTGGTGCAGCCGGGCGGCCAGGCGATCCGCTACGGCATCGGCGTCGGCCGCGAGGGCTTCGGCTGGGCCGGAATCGTGCGCGTCGGACGCACGGCGGAATGGCCGACCTGGACACCGCCGGCCGAGATGGTGGCCCGCGACCCGAACGCCGCCAAATGGGCGGCCGGCATGCCCGGCGGGCCGGACAATCCGCTCGGCGCCCGCGCGCTTTATCTCTACGAGGGCGACCAGGACACGATCTACCGCATCCACGGCACGGTCGAGCCCTGGACGATCGGGCTCGACGTTTCGTCCGGCTGCATCCGCATGAACAATGACGACGTCACCGACCTGCATTCCCGCATCGAGATCGGCGCCAAGGTGATCGTGCTGATGCAGGGGGCAGCACTCTACAAGGGGGTATGACGTCGCTCGAACAGGGGTGGCGAGTGCTTTTAATTGGCCGCAGGGTCAGGCGTGGCCAATCCGTCCCGCAGGACCCAGTGACAGGCAAATACTCAAAGGGGAGAACAGATAGTGAGCGAGGGGATGTTGCGTTCGAAGGGGTTTGTTCCCGTGGCTTTGGCGCTGGCCATAATCGGTGGCTGCCAGTCAGCGCCCAAACCTGAGGATATGGCGCGCACGAGCCTGCAGACGGCGCCGGCCGACCTGCAGCTGATCTGCGCCAACGCGGTCGCGGGCACGGCGAAGCTCGAAAGCACCAAGGTGCTACCGACGAGCTCCCGGGCGCTCGACGCGACAAGCTACAGCGTCGATCTCGACGCAGGCGGCCGCAAATACAACTGCGTCGTCGATAGTACCGGCAGCGTGAAATCCGTGACGCCGGTTTAGGCGGGCAAGCGCCCGCGCTTGCGCGACCTTCGCTGATAATCAATCTCCAAGGCTGAACAGCGTCGCAGGGTCGGCGACGACCGGCGGTGCATAGAAGGTCAGCCGCGCGGCATCCATGAGAAGAAGCGGCTGGACCATTTCGCCGGCGAGCCTGGTGATCCAGTCCTGAAGTTCGCGCAGCTTGTCGCCGTTCTCTGCCGAGAGATCCTTCGTCTCGGACGGGTCGGCGGCGATGTCGAAAAGCTCCAGCCTGGAGGGCAGGGCTGCCTTCCAGACGAGCTTCCAATTGTCCTTGCGCACAGCACCAGCGGATCGACATTGTAGACGAGCTCCCCGCGCGGCGAAGGTTTGCCTTCACTCAAGGCCGGCCAGAGGTTCATGCCGTCGAGCGGCTTGTTCTTGCCGAGCGGCGCACCGGCGATGGCTGCGAGCGTCGGGTACATGTCGACGACATGGACCATGCCGCCGACCTTGCCCGGCTTGATCCTTCCCGGCCAGTTGGCAAGCGCTGCGACGCGGGTGCCGCCTTCGTAGAGCGTGCCCTTGCCGTCGCGGTAGGGGCCGTTGTTCGCCGGCAATCCGCCGCTGACCTTGTTGTCGCCGGCAAAGAGCGAGCTTGTCACGCCGCCATTGTCGCTGTGAAAGACAATCAGCGTGTTGTCGCGCATGCCGCGTTTTTCGAGCGCTGCCACCAGTTTGCCGATGCCATCGTCAAGCACGGAAATCATCGCCGCGTAGGCGCGGCGGTTTTCATCCGCGATGTGCTTGTAGCGGTCGAGATAATCCTCAGGCGCCTGGAACGGCGTGTGCGGCGCGGTAAAGGCGAGGTAGAGGAACAGGGGAGCGGCGGCATCATGCCCTTCCACGACCCGCGCCGCCTCATCGCCGAAGAGCGTGTTGTCGAAACCGCTTTCCTCGAGCGGCTTGTTGTCCCGGTACCAGTCCTTCACCCCGTGGGAGGAATGCTTGAAGTGATCGATTTCGCCGACCAGCGCACCGTAGAACGTATCGAAGCCGCGCTGCTTCGGCCAGTATTCCACCTTGGCGTGGCCGAGATGCCACTTGCCGACAAGCGCGGTTTTATAGCCGGCATCCTTCATCACCTGAGGCAGCAGATATTCGTCGAGCGCCAGCCCGTAGGAGCCGGGCGAGGGGATGACCCCGGTCTGCAGTCCGTAGCGCAAGGGGTAGCGGCCGGTGAGGAAGGCGGCGCGCGTCGGCGTGCACATGGGCTGGGTGTAGAATTCGTCGACGGTCACGCCGGTTTCGGCGAGCTTGTCGAGATTGGGCGTCCTGATGTCGGAGCCATGGAAGCCGACATCGGCCCAGCCGAGATCGTCGGCGATGATGTAGACGATGTTCGGCGGTGTCGTGCCATTGGCGAGGGCCGGGTTTGGGGAGAAGGCGGCAAGGCCAGCCGGCATGCCGGCGGCAACGGCAAACGCCGCGCCGCTCATGAGCGCCTCGCGCCGCGTCAAGCCGCTTTTGTCCTTGTCGGCGACAGCCGTTTCGCCGCCCGCGCGGGCGTTGTTCGCTTGCAGTTCAGACATGCGCACCCCCTGGAAAATAGACCCGCCGGCCGGTGGATCTTTTTATTCGATATTACTAATGTCTACATCTTCCGGTAGCGCCGTCAATCGGTTTGCCGCGACGCCGGCGCTGGGCTTTTTCCTCAGAGCCGTTCGTCGACGAAGGCGACTGAAGGCCGCCACGGGCAGGACTGGCGTCACCTCCAAGCGGGCCGGCGCGTCCCGGGCGGTTGAAGGAAATCAAGTCGTTCGGCATTCCGATCGAGAGCCGAATCTTCAAGTTGTGCCGGGTCTCGATGTTGAAGTCGTATTGTGCGGTGCCGAAATAAATTTGCTGCAGAGCAATAATAATGCCGAGTAATATCGATTGAACGTCAGTATAGCCCGGTATTCTTCTTCCAAACCGTGGAAATATGTGCTCTCATAGGTTTAGTTGGAAGGAGGAAATGCCATGCTCTCGTTCTTCGAGCATTTTGCACTTTTCGACGCCTTGATCGTTGCAGCGATCTGCACGCTTTTGATCCTGAGTTACTTTAGCAGCGAGGCCTGAGGCGAAGCGGATCGGATACCGGGTTCGGCCGATGCGCGGTGCCGGCTGCTGCCGCTTCGGCGCGCCAGAGCTGTTGTTGTGGCGACGGCGCGGCGACAACTCCTGGAATGTTCATTTTGATTTCCGCAACTTTACCGCTGCGATGGCTTTTGCTACTCGTGCCGCAAGGCAAGGGGCAACAGCATGGCAGCTTGGTACTACTCAGCAGGACCAGAACAACATGGGCCTGTCGGTGACGACGAGGTTCGTACCCTCATTCGAGACGGCAAGATTGCGGACGAGACCGTCGTCTGGCGGGAAGGGGCGGAAGAACGGCGGGTGGCCGCAAGCCATCCCGAACTTGCCGAGGTCTTCGCAACGCTGCCGGAGCAACCGGGCGCGCTGGAACCTGTCGCCGAACCGGTCGCGGTCCTGCCAAGGCCGGCCGTCAGCTACCGGCCCTGGCCGCGGTTTTGGGCGCGCTTCATCGACAATTTCCTGTTTATCCCGCTGCTTGGCGCGGGCATCGGTCTGTGGGCTGTCTTCTACGCGCCGAGCACCTACCTGCGAATGGTTTCCATGCCCAGCGTGCTGCTGGGCTTGATGTTGTTGCCCCTCGTCGCGGTGGTGCTTGCCATCAGCATGGCCGTCACGGGGACCACGCCCGGCAAGGCAATCGTCGGTGTGCGAGTTCCCGTGCCGCCCGGTCGCGACCGCTTCGCGTTCTTCCTGGTCAGGGAGTTCATGGTCTGGGTGGCGGGCCTGGGGTTCGGCATTCCCTTCGTTTCCCTGTTCACGCAAATCCGGCAGCACCGGCGCGTTGCCCTGGGGCAGCCCGCGAGCTACGACGATGGCAATCCGGCAGTTCTTGCCGATCCCTCAGAGGTTCGTTTCGGGGTCGCGCTCGCCGTTTCGGCCGCTCTGTTTGTCGGCACCTCCGTGCTCGGGATGGAGGATCGGCAGATGGAGAGGAACCTCCGCACAACCCAATCCTGGTCCAATCCGGTGACGCAGAGGGCGGCAACTATCGGAGCGTCCTGGCAGCCCGAGGAACTCGAAGTCGAGGATGGTCGCGCCTTCTATTTCTTTTCCGCCGAACTTCTGTCGGAGGCGGTGTTCGGTCACGAACAGCTCCCGTCCGAAGGCGTCGAAACCGCCGTTTATGCGGAGGCGCTTGCGTTCGCCTTGGCCTCGGATATCAAGATCACCTCTGCGTGGCAGCCAGTCACGGTCCTCGACATGACAGCCTTGCAGGCAACGGGGAAGGCTTTGGGTGTCGAGGATACGCGTGTTGAAGTGACGGTGGCCGTCAGCGGACGCGACGCGTGGAGAACGTTGGTCTACACCCGCGGAAGTTCTGGGGAGCAGCAGGCGGAGGCGAAGCGGTTTGTCGACGCCATGTTCGCAACGGCGCCGAAGTAGGCGTCGCTTGCATCGGTGGGGGATCGAATGCCTGTCGGGCAGAAGTGTGCAGCGGTTTTGCGGCGACGACGTTCATGAAAACAAGAGCTTAAAGCCTGGCGTGTGACACCTTTTCATGCGACAGGCCTTGGGGACACGCAGGTTGGCGAGACTCGGGCGCTGAGCGGGCGTCAGGCCGATCGGATTGCCGCGACATGCAGCCAGCGGGTCGGCTCGCCGTCGTAGCCGCCGCCATCGGCCTCGCTGATCTCGATGTTCGACCAGCGGCTGTGCTGGAGGCAAGTGCGAAGCCATTCTGCCGAAGGATAGTTGTAGTAGCGCCCCAGGCGGTCGTACCCCTCCGCCTCGCCGGCCTTGAAGCTCGCGTGGAGAACACCGCCCGGCCTCAGCGACCGATGAACGCGCTCGAGGACGTCGGCGAGCTCGGCGCGCGGCACGTGCAGGAGCGACGCTTCGGCCCAGATCCCATGGAAGCGGTCGTGCCAGTCGATCTCCTGAAACCTCATCACCTTGACCTTGCGACCGATGCGCTGTTCCGCCTCGCGGGCCAGTTCCGCCGAGCCGTCGCAGGCGGTGACGTCGAGAGCGGCTTCGAGCATGACGAGGCTGTCGTCCCCGCCGCCGCAACCAAGGTCGAGGACGGCGGCGCCCGGCGGCAACGCGCGCATGAAGGCGGCGAGCCGCGCCGTCGGCGGCTTGCGGTCGCGTGCGGCATAGGTGGCGGCGTTGTCGCGGTAAAAGGCGAGGGTGTCGTCGGGTTCGGCCATGCGTTCGTCTTGGCTGCGGTCCATGAGAGAGCGAGCGTAGCGGATGGTAGTCGCCTGCCACTGTCAAGGCCTGCGCGGCGCAGGCCGCTCGACGACCGGTTCGTCGGTGCCGATCACTATTGCAAACACTGGAATTTCTCTTCGGAAGGCTTGAAGCCATCCGATCCGATCGATCCGCGACTGACGTCCGTGGCGAACGTCGGCCTCGCCGCCAATGTCACCTGATCAGGTGTCACGCCCTGAACTCATGTCAAACAGCCGGCGAGACCGGCTTCTTAACGTCTCACTTGGCGGCCTGGGTGGCGCCGAGGACGTAGCCTCCGTCCCAGTGCCAGATCTGCTTGTCGTCGACCGTGACCTTCACGATCGCCTGGAAACCGGCGAGCGTGCCGCTGCCCGCATGAAACGCACAGGTTCCAAGCGGCGGGCTGGCCGATTCGTAGACGATGCAGTATCCGAGCGCCGAGTCGCCGTTTCCGACGGCGATGACCGCATTGCTGCTGGAGAAGAGCGGATTGGTGATCACCGGTCCGTAGTAGAGGATCTTGGTGCCCGCCGGGATCGCCTCAAGGTTCGATTCCGTGATGGTGCAGAAGCTCGGCGTGTCACCGGTGAACTGGCTGCACTCCTTGGAGATCTTCAGGGGTTGCGTCGCGGGCGCCGTGGGTGCCGCAAAGGCTGCGGATGCCAGCGCCAGGGTGGCGCCAGCCGACAGGATAAACAGTCTCATGGCCTAGTCCCTCCGGTCGAATGAAGGGCGAAATTCTACTCTTCAGCTCCTCTGTCCGCAATTTCGTTCCTTTGAACTCTCCGGCAACGGGTGCGGCTTCTTCCGCCGCCGCCATCCCGCAGAGGCTGCCCTGCGAGATGGAAGCGGCGAGGGGCATCATGCCTATTGTTTGCCGCCGGTCGAGAGCTTGTCCATCACCTCGTCGAGATTGAAGCTTGCCGGCTTCTGGCGGATCGGGAACTCCCTGAAGCTTTCCAGCCACTTGGCGACCAGCGCCTGCGAGGGCACGAGGATGAAGGCGCGCTCTGCCATCCAGCGGTCGTATTCGAAGGATTCCGGGCCGCGCTCGAAGGGGTCGGCGCGGATGTTGATGATCCAGGGGACGCGAAGGCTGGTGAATTCGCGCTGCCAGACGCCGATGCCGGTGTGTTCCTGGATCTTGAAGTTGACCTTCCAGTCCTGCACCCGGATCGCCACCAGTTCGCCGTCATCGTTCCAGTAGAGGAATTCGCGCCGGGGCGAATCCATCACTTCGCCGCGGAAGAAGGGCATCAGGTTGAAGCCGTCGAGGTGGACCTTGAAGGTCTTGCTGCCGGCCTCATAGCCGGTGAGGCACTTCGCCACGATATCCGGCTCGCCCGCGGCGGCGCAGAAGGTCGGGATCAGGTCGTAATGCGAGAACATGTCATTATAGACCGTGTTCGGCTTGATGACGCCCGGCCAGCGGATCAGCATCGGAACGCGATATCCCCCTTCCCAGTTGGTGGCCTTCTCGCCGCGGAACGGTGTCGTACCGCCATCCGGCCAGCTCATCACTTCGGCGCCGTTGTCGGTCGTGTAGATGACGATGGTGTTTTCGAGAACGCCAAGATCCTCGAGCTTCTTGAGCAGCTCGCCGACATGGCCGTCATGCTCCACCATACCGTCGGGGTAGAGACCCTTGCCGGTCTTGCCTTGAGACTCTGCCTTCAGGTGCGTGAAGATATGCATGCGGGTCGAGTTGAAATAGCAGAACCACGGCTTCTGGGCATTGTGCTGGCGGTCGATGAAATCGAGGGCGGCCGCCAGGAACTCGCTGTCGACCGTTTCCATGCGCTTCTTCGTCAGCGCGCCGGTATCCTCGATCCGGCCATCGGCATAGGAGTGGATGACGCCGCGCGGGCCGAAGCGCTTGGCAAATTCCGGGCTCTTCGGATAATCGGGATTTTCCGGCTCCTCCTCGGCATTGAGGTGGTAAAGGTTGCCGAAGAACTCGTCGAAGCCGTGGGCGGTCGGCAGGAACTCGTCCTTGTCGCCCAGGTGGTTCTTGCCGAACTGGCCGGTGGCATAGCCCTGCGCCTTGAGCAGTTCGGCAACGGTCGGGTCTTCCGGCTGCAGGCCGAGATCGGCGCCGGGCAGGCCGACTTTCGTCAGGCCGGTGCGGATCGGCGACTGGCCGGTGATGAAGGCGGCGCGCCCGGCGGTGCAGCTCTGCTCGCCATACCAATCGGTGAAGAGAGCACCCTCATTGCCGATGCGGTCGATGTTGGGCGTGCGATAGCCCATCATGCCGCGGTGATAGATGCTCGGATTGAGCCAGCCGATATCGTCGCCCATGATCATCAGGATGTTCGGCTTGCCGCCGCCGGCGGCAGGCGCTGCTGATTGCTGCGCGTGCGCCGCGGGGGCGGAGACGGTCAGCGCCGCTGCGGCCAATGCACTGCCACCAAGCAGCAGGTCGCGGCGGCTGACACTCAAAAGCGGTTCGTTCTGAGGCTGTCCGTTCTGTTCGGGTTGATCGGATATTGGATGCTTGCTCATGGCATGTCGCTCCATATCGCCAGTGGATCGGGACCTTTGTGCCGCGTCATTGCTGCGATCGGGCCTGCGATCGGATCGAGCCGAGGGCAAATCATGCGGCACGTGAAAGCGCTGCAGCGGCCGTTGACGTCCGTCCGGACAGACGGCGCTGCCATGAAACACAATCGGTGGACGCATGACTGTGCGCCCGGCAGAGGCAGGCGGCAAGAGCGTAACAGTTACGCAGTGGCTTGCTTTGCCCGGGCCGCGTGGCATTCGGCTTGGACTGACGTAACGTCAGGCCCCGGACGCAACGTGCGAAGAGCCCAAAAAGCCCGAAAAACGCACGGATTTAGGTCAATAATATTGACATAAATTAGCCATCGTGATCCTGTCGCTTCGCCGTCCAGAGCGTCGCGCTCTCAAGTGGGATCGCTTGAAGTGGAAAGATGCTCTAGAACGAAAATGCCCGAGCGTCCTTTGTGCGTTCACCTGAAAGCACGGCGCTCTACAACGACGCGGGAGAAAGCGGAGAACCGCTTTCCGCACCAATAATCTCTGAGGAAACACCCCATGCTGGATTGGGAACACATCTTCGCGACGCGCTCGAGCCGGATGCGCGCCTCGGAAATCCGCGAACTTTTGAAGCTGCTCGATCGTCCTGACATCATCTCGTTTGCCGGCGGCATTCCCGACCCCGCGCTGTTTCCGGATGCGGAATTCAAGGACGCCTATGCGGAGATCTTCGCAGGCCCGGCCGTTGGCGCGGCGCTGCAGTATTCGGTCAGCGAAGGCTACAAGCCACTGCGCGAATGGCTCGCCAAGCAGATGGAAAAAATCGGCATTCCCGCAGGCGCCGACAACATCTTCATCACTTCGGGTTCGCAGCAAGGCCTCGATTATCTCGGCAAGCTGTTCCTGTCGCCGAACGATACCGCACTCGTCACCTGGCCGACCTATCTCGGTGCGCTGCAGGCCTTCAACGCCTATGAGCCGACCTACGACCAGCTGAACCCGAACGGCAACCGCACGCCGGAAGCCTACCGCCAGGCGGCAGGCGAAGCGGGCGGCCGCGTCAAGTTCGCCTATCTGTCGGCCGATTTCGCCAACCCGACCGGCGAGACCGTCGACCGGGCCGGCCGCGAGCGCGTGCTGGCGCTTGCCGAAGACCTCGACATCGCCGTCATCGAAGACGCGGCCTACCAGTCGCTGCGCTACGACGGCGAGCCGGTGCCGCCGATCCTGGCGCTCGAAATCGCGCGCAAGGGCGACATCAACAACACCCGCACGATCTATTGCGGCTCGTTCTCGAAGACGCTGGCCCCGGGCCTTCGCGTCGGCTGGGTCTGCGCCTCGGAAAAGGTGATCCGCAAACTGGTGCTTCTGAAGCAGGCGGCCGATCTCCATTCCTCGACGATCAACCAGATGGCGATCTGCACGGTTGCCGAGCGCGGCTTCGACCAGCAGGTGGCCAAGATCCACCGGGTCTACAAGCAGCGCCGCAACGCCATGCTGGCGGCGCTCGAAAAGTACATGCCCGAGGGTGTTTCCTGGACGAAGCCGGAAGGCGGCATGTTCGTCTGGGTGACGCTGCCGAAGGGCATGGATGGTGCGGCACTGCTGGCGAAATCGATCGAGACGGTGAAGGTCGCCTTCGTGCCCGGCCGCGCCTTCTTTGCCGACGGCTCGGGCGAAAATACGCTGCGCGTCTCCTTCTCCTGCGCCAACGACCAGATGATCGACGAGGGCATTCGGCGCCTCGGCGATCTCGTCCGCGGCGAAGCGGCGGCGCTGGCTGCCTGAGACGCCAAGCTTCCGGTTCAGAAAAAGAACGCGTCCGCTACGGCGGGCGCGTTTTTCTTTTGGCTGGCGCCACCACGAAGATGTGATCAGGATGACGCATTGATCGGTGCAGGCCCTTCCGGTAGACAGAAGGCGTGACATGACCGGGCGTATCCCGGCCACGTAAGCGTTAACGTCACTCAACGCGTATGATCGAACGGCTTGAAGCGGCTTCGATCTGCGCGACTGTGTCCTGCGGATCGAGGTTTTCGAGCCCCCTAAGGGATGCAAATGGACAATCCTCTCAACTATTCCAACCTTGCTGCGCCGCGCATCGAGCGTGTTCGCCATGAGCTCAGGCGGCGGTCTCTCGTCGTCTCCGGCATCGAGCGTATTACGCCCGGCATGCTGAGGATCACGCTTTCCGGTGAAGATCTCGCGGACTTCGTCAGCCTCGGGGCGGACGACCACATCAAGATCTTCGTGCCCGGCGCCGATGGCACCGTGGAGCACCGGGACTATACGCCCCGGCGCTACGACAACGACGCACGCATCCTGGCGCTCGATTTCGCGCTGCATGAGGCAGGACCCGTGACCGCCTGGGCGATGAACGCTGCGGTCGGCGATCACCTCGAAATCGGCGGCCCGCGCGGTTCGGCGGTCGTCTCTGGAGATTTCCGGCGCTGGCTGCTGATCGGCGACGAAACGGCGCTGCCGGCCATCGGGCGGCGGATCGAAGAGACGCCTGATGGCCACGAGATCACCAGCATCGCCGCTGTCACCGGGCCGGACGAACGGCAGGTCTTCCGCACCGAAGCGGCGCTCACGACCCATTGGGCCTATCGCCCGCTCGATAGGGCGAGCGACCCTTCGGCGTTGCTCTCGGTCGTGCGTTCGCTGAAGCTCGAGCCCGGCACCTTCGTCTGGATCGCAGCCGAGGCCGCGGTGACACGGGCGATCCGCACCCACTTCGTCGAGGAGCGTGGCCTGCCGCTCACCTGGCTCAAGGCCTCCGGCTACTGGGTGAAGGGTAAGGCGGACAGCACCGAGAAGTTCGACTAGCGACCGCGAGAACGGAGGGCCACCGGTTCGAAAGATCCGCGCGGCCCTTCCGTCGCCGCGCCCCTCATGCCCGCGCCCGCCTTTCGGTGCGCTCGCCACCATTCCAACGGAACAACGCCCGCGAAAACTGTGAGCCGGGTTGGCGGCGCAATTGCCTTGTCCGGGAGAGTCAGGTCATTTCGCATTTCAATGCGGCACTGATCCGATCCGTCGGATTGCGATCGGCTGTTGCTGACTGTGGTCACTACCAGGGTAGGGCAGGCTTGGACCTCAACGACGAGACAGAGCAATCGGATCAGCCGACGCCACGCATGTATGCCTGGGCGCGCAATTCCGCGGCCTATCGGCTTCACCGCCAGATGCTGACGGAGAAGCAGCTTTTCGATGCGATCGCGCGCAAGGCGCGGGAGAAGTTCGAGGATATCGGCACCACCCAGGTGGAACTTCTGGCCGCTGCCGCCGTGACCTTCGCCTATGACAATGGCGCGCTCGACGATCAGGCCTATGCCGAGATCAAGACTCGCTCGGGCATGCGCGGCGGCAAGTCGAAGCGGGCGATCGCGCAGAAACTGTCGCAGAAGGGCATCGCGAAAACCGATGTTGCCGCGGCCGTTGCGGAGGCCGACGACCTTTATGCCGCCGTCGTTCTGGCGCGAAAGCGCGCCTTCGGCCCGTTCCGCAAGATCGATCTCGACGAGAAGCGCACGACGAAGGAGCTTTCCGCCTTTGCCCGGGCCGGTTTCAGCTTCGAGCTGGGCAAAAGGGTTTTCGCAATGTCCTTTGACGAGGCCGAGGAAATCCTGATCGCGGGCCGTTTGCTCTGACGGCAGGGCAAGGCCCGGTCGTCACCCGCGCTTCAGCGCGGGGTCGTCGAGGGTGGGATTGTAGAACAGTGAGAGCGTCAGGCTGCGGGCAATGCGCTCGGCCGTTGCCATGAACCAGGCCTTGGCTTCATGGTTGGGCGCGATGTCATCGAGGGTGGTGGAGAAAAGTTCCAGCCATTTCGGGAAGAGATCCGGCGTCATGTTGGCGACGCCGACATGGGCCTGCACCGGCTTGCCGCCATAGGCGCCGTTGCGGAAGGCGACGGCCGACCAGAAGCTCTTCATCTTTTCCATATGCTCCGGCCAGCGGCCCGAAAGCCTGGCGTCGAAGACGGGCCCAAGCTCCGGATGGGCGAGCACGCGCGCGTAGAACGTATCGACCAGATGACCGATGAAAGTCTCGTCGACGCCGATCGCCTTCATCTCGGTTTCCGCCCGTTCGCGGATCGCCGCGACATGGACGGCGCGGCCCTGCAGTTCATCGTTCATCTTATTACCCCGGCTTCGGCCCTCGGCTTTGCCGGCCTCATATAGGCGCTGTTGGCGCCGGCGCCAAAGGCCGAACCGCCGATTGCGGCAATCTGTCGTCAATGTGGGGGCGAGTGTTTGCGGTTTGGGCGTGGCCGCAGGAAGCCATCGTTCAGCGCGGCACGAATTCGACCAGCAGTGACTTCAGTTCGATTTCGCGCACACGGCGCGCTGCTTCGTCGGGACTGACCCAGGCAAGAACGCGCTCGCCGCGTTCCTTGAAATCATCCGCCACTTCATCGACTTCGATCTGAAAGATATCGACCACGCAGGGCACGACGTCGCCGTCATCGAGCGATTTCAGGTAGGTGTAGCTGCCGACCGGCTTTTTCCTGACCTTGCCGCGCACGCCGGCTTCTTGCCAGGCCTCGATTTCCGCCGCCTCGTATGGCTTCTTGCGCTTCATCGGCCATCCCTTGGGAATGACCCAGCGACCGCTCTCACGCGAAGTGACCACCAGGATTTCGATGCCGCTGCCATTTTTCGTTGGGCGGAAGCAAAGTGCGGCGATTTGCTGGCGAAACGACCCTGAAAACAGCTTCTCGGGCGCTCTTGCAAGTTGTTGCAAGAGCGTTCCGGCCTTGCCGGTCTTTTGCCCGCTGTCCTTCTTGGTCGATTTCATGCGTCCCTTTTCTGTCGCGCCCTTGTTGCGAGCGCCGGCAGTTTCGCGGCGAGATACTAATGGCAACCGCTTGTTACGCGGAAGCGGTGGCGGATGGCAATCCGATGATCGGGCGTGCTTCATCCACCGAATATTTGCCGCCGCGAGGCGCGCAACTGCGCGCGCCAAGCGTCCCACTTCGTAACCGTTACGTACAACTGTCGCCGCGCTAAGGCGCCATCCCCGCCGCCGGCGACCGCTGGCGGCGGGGATGGCGCCCTTTTGGGGCCCGCATTCCATCGTCATTGCGTGGATCGCTCAATCGCCGTAGGTTCCCGCGAAAATTGCGGAACCGGGCCATGCGAATTCGACCTGCGGTCAAGGATGACCATCCGGCGCTCTGTGCGATCGACACCGTTGCGGCGGGCGACCCAACACGATGCGCTGATATCGCCGGCTGGCTGGAAAATGGCTGCTGCCATCTGGTCCAGATCGATGGCGAGGTTGCGGCCTATGGCGTGCTGACCCGCCACTTCTTTGGTCACGCCTTCATCGAGATGCTGATGGTCGGAGCCTCCCATCGCCGGCGTGGTCTCGGCGCGGCGTTGATCGGGCATTTCCAGGCGATGTGCGCCGGCTCAAAACTCTTTACCTCGACGAACATGTCCAACCGCGTCATGCAGGATCTGCTGATCAGGGCCGGTTTTCGGCCGAGTGGCTATATCGACAATCTGGACGAGAACGACCCGGAGATCGTTTTCTACAGCCCTCTCAAGCCGATCGCGAGTTAAGGAAGCGGGACACAGGCAGGACCTATGCGGCTTCGCCGAGCTGCGTAAGGTGGCCGGCAAAATCGATGCCTTTGCCGCCGGCGTTGATCGTGTCGAAATACTCATGCCAGCCGGATTGCGCGATACCCGAAACGAGCGCTTCCAGCGCCGTCGCATCCGGACAGCGCCACACCGCGAAGAAGGTCTGCGAGGCCGCGTGCAGCTTGGACTGGTCGACCTTGCCGAAGGTGATCAGCTCCACGCCGAGCGCCGTCAGCGCCGGCATGGCGGAGCCGATCGCGGTGAAGAACTGCTGGCGTCCCTGCCTTGAAAGGGCAAGCCACGCCGGCTTGGCGCTGTAAAGTTCGGTCAGGTAGTGAGGCATAGTCTGCTTTCGTGTCTGCTTGTCAGTCTGAAATCGGAGTGTTCGGTCGGAGAGCCGTTTCATGCTCCTGCAATTTCAGAGTCAACACGTTGCCTGTTGTTGGCTGTGGATGGAGATCCCGGTCGTTGACTGAAGCGGCGCGCCTGCAACCGCGCTGATGGCGCATAGCGCCGCGTGCCTTAGCTGGCGCACCTGGCCCTCCGTCATGCTCGGGCTTGACCCGAGCATCCAGAACTGTGGCCTGAGTGTTTTACGTTGCGCGCATGGATCCTCGGGTCGAGCCCGAGGATGACGGGTGGGGATGTGGCGGACTAGAGCATCCTGCCTCCAAGCCGCATCACTTGAGGGCAGAAGGACGCTCCACGGCAACAGGGCAGCAAGATTGTGTCTACCGTCCGATCATCCGCTCCTGCATCTCCTCGCCGATGAAGCAATTGTAGCCGCTGCCGGCCTGAACCGGCCGCACGGTGGCCGGTTCCATGCGACTTACCTCCAGGCCGGAGATCTCGGTGATCAGCTTGCGCAGGATGGCGCTGGCGAACTCGCCGCTATCGGACACCTTCACCAGAAACGCACCGTCGCCGCCGATCACGCATTCGCGGTAATAGGCGTCGAGGTCGGGGATGGAGGCTGAGTCCGAGGCTGCGTGTGTTTTCAGCATGATCGGCAGGCCATCGATGACGATGCCGCGGGCGACGGTGGAATTGCGGGCGACCGGCGCCGGGACGCCGGAATTGTTGGGGCCGTCGCCGGAGATATCGATGACGCGGCGGCTGCCCTCGAAGGGGCTGAAATCGAACAGCCGTCGCGTGAACGCAAGGGTGTTGGAGATCGAGGTGAAGGCGATCCGCCGGATCGGTTGCCGACGCAGGAGCTCGGAATATTGCGCCGCCGTGCCGCGACCGTCGATCAGCGTCCAGGGGGTGACCTGCACCGCCGAGCCGCCCCACTCGACATAGGTGACGGCGATGCGGCCGAGCGGGCCGTTCTCGATGGCCTCGATTAGCTCGGGCTCGAGAAAGGCGGCGACATAACCCTGCCGCTGCAGCCGCTGCTCGTCGAGGTCCATGGAGTAGGAGACGTCGACGGCGAGCACCAGTTCGAGATCGACCGATAGCGGCTTGGCGGAGGCGCTTCCGCCGAGCAGACAGGCGCAGGCAAGAAGGACCGATCTGAGCGTCATTGCAGCCGATACCGAACGCAAGCAGGAGGATCATGCTACGCCCAAACCGGCTGTCCGCAATGAGGAGCGTTGGCAGCCTGCCGAGGGCGAGGTCAGCGGCGCAGCTTTTGCAGAAGCGGTTCCAGTGCCTCGATCAACGGTTCAGGCGTCACCGGTTCGCCGCCCTCCGACCAGGCGTTCTGAAACTCTGCGATCTCCAAGCCGACGGCTTTGCTCTTGGCAAGGACTTCGCAGGCCGCGCGCAAGTCGTCGAGCGACAGCCCGTCGTCATGCTGATAATCGGTCGGGACGATGCCAGGGTTCAGCACGTCGCAGTCGAGATGGATATAGACAGGCCTGCCGGCGACGGCCTCGGCAAGCTTCTGCGCAAGGTCGGCGCCGGGGCGGATATGCGGGATGTGCCCCACAGCGATGAGGCTAACTTCGAACAGATCGAGGTCGCGCTGCCCGACCAGGACGACATTGCGAACGGAGACACCGTGCCCAAGGCCGGATTTCCAGAGGCCGCACGGCCCCGAAAGCGCCAGCCCGCCGAGATAGCCGGTGCTGCTGGTATCAGGTGTGTTCAGATCGCCATGCGCGTCGAACCAGACGACGACGGCATCGTCATGGTGCCTGGCGACGGCAGGCAGGGTTGCTAGCGACACCGCGCAACGGCTCGTCGCCGCCAGCGAGAACGATCCTTCGGCGTAAACCGCGTCGAAGCGATCCTGCATGCGCCGGAGTGCCGGCATCGCGGCTTCGAGCTCGACCGTCCAATGGCCGTTCAGCGCCGGTTCCGGCTCTCCGATCACGACGGTTTCAAGACCGAGCCTTCGAGCGAGATGGGAGGCGATCGATCGGGCGCCCGGAATGGCCAGGTCATTGTGGTCGCCGGCGCGACCCTGGAAGCAGGTGAGGGCTATTGCCATCGATCACTCCAACTTACGTTCGGACCGAACGAAGCACAGGGGCAGTCGATTTGACAAGGCTGGAAGCCGAACGACGCAGGGCGGATGCGTCCGTTCGGCTTCCACCGCAGGCCCTGCGGTGGCTGCTCTCTATCCGAAAACCAGCGAGCGGTGCAGTTGCGCCCCGGCCCAGGCGCCGTCGCCGACGGCGAGCGAGACGGAGTGGGGAACGCGGCCGACGTCGCCGCAGGCATAGGCGCCGGGAATGGTCGTTTCCTTGGCGGCCGTGGCCCGGATTTGCAGCCCCATCGGTGTTTCCTCGATCTCGCAGCCGAAGCGTTCGGCGATGTCGCTGGCGGGCGTCGTGCGGGTGGCGACGAAGAGGCCGGAGAAGGGCAGGCGGCGGCCGTCTGTCAGCACCACTTCCGCGAGGCCTTCGAGCCTGACGATCGGGGTTTCGTCGATGGTGACACCGCGTTTGACGAGGTCGGCGCGGCCCTCCTTGTCGAGCGCGATGGCGCCATTGGTGAAGAAGGTCACCTTGCCCCATTCGGGAATGAGCTGCGCCTGGTGGATCGACATCGGGCTTGCCGCGATGACCGCGATCTCGCCCTCGTTGAGCTCGTAGCCGTGGCAATAGGGGCAATGGAAGGCGCTTCTGCCCCAGCGCTCGGCCAGCCCCTCGATGTCAGGCAGGCCGTCCTTGACGCCGGTTGCAAAGAGCAGGCGTCGGCCCTCGAAGGACGCACCGTCGGCGGTGGTGACGACGAAGGCGTCCTGCTTGCCGCTGGCGGTCACGGCGCGGCCCTCGATCCAGGTGAGCGTCGGATAGGCGGAGAGCTGCGCCCGCGCGGTTGCGGCGATCTCGCCGGGCGCGATGCCGTCCTGGCCGAGGAAGCCATGGGAGTGGCTGGCAAACCGGTTGCGGCGAATGCCCTCGTCGATGATAGCCACGCGCCGGCGGGCGCGCAGAAGCTGGAGGGCGGCGGCCATGCCGGCATAGCTGCCGCCTATGATGATGACGTCCTGTTGCATCGTTCAAGTCCTTTCGGTTGCGCGCGGACCAGCCCACCGGTTCACGGAACCAGCGCCTCGACCCGAGCCTTTGGGCAATAGAATTCCGGCCGGAAAACCGCGTTTTAAGCGGTTCCGGGAGCCGCTAAATGCGGTTCCGGGAATGCCGGATGTATCGGGATCGATCACGTCATAACGTGGATCGATCGGCTGCTGTCATTGCGATCGAAGCCGGTGCCGCCTTGCGAAATCCTCGGCGAGATCGGCGAGTGTCACATGCGCGAAGCGCTCGAGCAGCAGTGCCTCGGCCTCGGCAAAGGCAGTGTCGAGGGCGGCATTGACCGCCTGCTCGACGAGACATTCCGGCATTTCCTGCCGGTTGCCGATGGCAAAGATCGCGGGTTCGCCGAGCGTCTCATGCAGTTGCCGGAGCGTCACGGTCTTGAGATCGGCGGTGATCGCCCAGCCGCCCGCATGGCCGCGGGCGGCGGAAACGATGCCGGCGTCACGCAGGAAGCCCATGGTGCGGCGGACGACCACCGGATTGGTGCGCATGCAGAGCGCAAGCTCGTCCGAGGTCAAAGGTTCGCCGCGCTCGGCCATGTGGAGAAGCGCGTGCAGAACGGAGGAAAGGCGGCTGTCTTTTTTCATGTAACTTCAATTATTACGAATCGAAGCGTGATGCAAGGGGGGTGTGACGGGCAGCGGGCCTGACGGTGTGGCAAGGCGTTTCTCCAGTCCTCATTCCTGTGCTTGTCACAGGAATCCAGCCGCGCCGCGTCCGCGACGCGAGGGACTTCTTCCCACAAAGCTAGAAGGCATCGCGCCGGGACCGCCTATTACGCCGCGCCGACGCACGGCTGCTGGATCTCTGTGACGAGCACAGAGATGAGGGTGGGTGGGGCTCCCTCACTCCAAACAGCCAGAGAAACTTTGGACGCAACTGACGCCAACAACACCTCCCTCATTCCTGTGCTTGTCACAGGAATCCAGTAGCGCCGCGTCCGCGGCGCTAGGGGCTTCTCCACAAATGTGGGAGTCAGCGCCGGGGTCACATCTCGCGCCGTGCCGACGCACGGCTGCTGGATCTCTGTGACGAGCACCGAGATGAGGGTGGGTGGGGGTCTCTCGTGGCAAGCAGACAGGGCAGCGATGGGGACCATGCTGACCCCAGGCTAGGCCTAAGGCGCCAGATGGATGGCGCCATAGGGGTTGTATTTGAACTCGTCCTCGTCATAGGCATCCACGGGCAGCAGTTTGGCGCCACGGCGCGCCACGACCTTTTCGACACCCTCGGCGAAAACCTCCTCGGCAACGCTGTCGATGATCGCGCTCAGCGCCAGTTCGTCGTCGGACAGGCTTCTTGGCGCGTAGACGTCGGGGATGCCGACCAGATGGAAGCCGATGCTGTAGAGGTATTCGGCGGTGCCGACCGGCCGCTTGCCGAAGGCGAGGCGGCAGGGGCGGGCGAGGGCGGCACCCGTCCAGCCTTCCGCGTCGCGGGCAAGCTGCTGCCATCTGGCAACACCGTGCGCGACGCCGGCGCTCTCGCCCTTGGCGGCCACGATGCCGTTTTCGAGCGTATGAACGACCAGCCGAAGCGCCACGGCCGAAGTCTTGACCGTATCCTCCGCCGTCATCGGCGGGCCGAGCACATAGATGACAGAGCGATGGTCGCCGACAGCCTCTTCGTCGTCTTTAGTCCACGCACCCTTCTGCACGCGATCCCAGCAGACCTCGAAGGACATCGGCATGCGGTCATCCGGCGCGTCCTCGGAAAACGTATAGTCGATCTCGAAGCCGCGGGCGAAACTGTCGATCGCCGACTGGATCATGCCGCACAGCTCGGAGAAGGGCCGCTCTCCGCCGAGCAGGCAGAGCACGTGACGTGGTTTGACTTCGGAAAAGCTCATGGACGTGACCGCTGCCCTGATTGTTTGGTGGAGAGCTTTCGCAAGGACCACCGCAAGATGCAAGCCGTCCTGTCAGCCGAGAACCGGCCGTTGTGCCCGTGCGACGATGATGATGCCGAGAAGCGAGACGGTGAGCCCGGCGGCCATGGCCCAGGAGAGAGGCTCGGCGAACATGACGAAGGCCCAGATCATCGTCACGGGTGGGCTCAGATAGAGGATCGCGGTGACGCGGGCGGGCGAGGACTTCTTGAGCGCCAGGTAATAGAGGCTCCAGGCGCCGAAGGTGGCGATGAAGACCAGCCAGAGGATGCCGCCGACGAAACCCGGATCGAGAACAGGCAGCACGCCGCCTTCGTGCCAGGCGAAAAGGGCAAAGATCGCGGCAGCCGACAGGCACTGGATGCAAAGGCTCTGGTGCACCGGCATGGCGCCTGCCGGGCTGCGTTTCTGCAGAAGTGTGGCCAGCGCCAGCGACAGGGTGCCGAGAACAGGCAGGCCATAGGCCCAGAGCGGAACTTTGCCGAGATCGAGCGACCAGCCGGAGGCGATGAGCACGCCGGTCAGGCCGATGAGGGAGCCGAGCCATTGGCGGGCGTTGAGCGCCTGGCCGAGAATGGGCCAGGAGAGGATCGCGACCGCCAGCGGCAGCATGTCGGCGATCAGCGCCACGAGGCCGGTCGGCACGCCGTAGGAGATGGCGAGCGCAAAGCCGGCGAGATAGCCGGACATGGCGAGTGCGCCGAAGAGCATCTGCGGCGCCGCATTCTTCAGCCGGATTTTCGGCCCGATCGTCAGCGCGAAGGGCAGCAGCAACAGGCCGGAGACGAGGCTGCGCCAGAGCAGGATCAGGAAGATCGGCGCATGGTCGATGGCAAATCGGATGCCGACGAAGCCGGCGCTCCAGGAGACCACCAGCGCCGCTTCGAGCAAGATCAGAATGACGATCGCGGAGAACCGGTTTGCCTGGCGTTGGGGCAGCGCAGCAACGTCGCTCATCTCAAGGCTTCCGGCTTCAGCGGGTGTGGAGCGCCGCGTCGATCGCGGCATCGGATCGCTCAGGCTTGGCGCGGCGATGCCGCCCCGGCACCGGAACGGTCAGGACGAAGAGCGAGCCGACGATCAGGCCGATACCCACCCAGCCCTCGGCCGGCAGGCGCTCGCCGACGATGACGACCGCAAGCACGGCGGCAATGACCGGTTCGAGCAGCGACAGCGTGGTCGCCATGGTGGCCGACACGCGGGCGAGACCATAGGCGAAGAGCACATAGGCGACGAGCACCGGCACGAGCGCCATGTAGACGCCGACGGCGATGTTCGTCCACGACGCGAGCAGCGGCGCGCCGGTGAAGGCGAGCACCGGCAGGAGAGCCACGCCGCCGACGCCGAAGATCGAGCCCATGGCGGCGCGCGGCGGGATGCCCGCCTGCATCAGCCGGCGCGCTACCCAGGAATAGAGCGCATAGAGCAGGCCGGAGACGAGGCCGAGCAGAACGCCGTAAAGGACCGCCGCCGCGTCCTGAGCGTTTCCGCCGCCGTGGCCGGCGCTTTCGGAAAAAGTGAGAAGCACGGCGCCAGCAAGGCCGGCGGCAGCGCCCAGTAGCCAGCGGGTCGTGAGCTTCTGGCCGTCGAAGATGCGCTCGATCAGCGAGGCTGCCAGCGGCGCCGAGCCGATGGAGATGACGGTGCCGATGGCGACGCCGGCGAGGTGCATGGAACTGTAGAAGGCGAGTGGATAGATCGCGACCGAGAGCGAACCGAGGACCAGCATCGGCCATTGTGCAGCGATCCGGCTGCTGCTCTTGACGATCGAGTGCAGCGCCGTCAGCGCCAGGAGCAGGCCGCCGAAACCCATGGCGACGGCGCCGATGCCGAGCGGGCTGACACCTGAGGCAAAGGTGGCAGTGGTGCCGGTCGTGCCCCAGAGGGCGGAGGCGATCAGCACGCAGGCAAAGCCGACGAAAGAAATGGAATTCTGGGAGGTCATAGCTGGTCCATGATGGAGATGGCGATCCTGCGCGCGGATTTCAGCCTGATGTCGTTGCCGTCAAGGCCGGCGCGGGACATCGCGCCTTCGAGCAAGAAGGAGAGATGCTCTGCGGTTTCGTCGATCGCGGCCCCGGCGTCGGGCCGCATCTCGCTGAGATACTGCTTGAACAGCGTTTCGACCTCGTCCTTCTGCAGGGCGACGATGGCGCGGGCGGGGTCACCGACGGAAAGCTCGGCTGCGGCATTCAGCAGCCCGCAGCCGCGGAAGCCCCAGGAGTAAGCCATCTCGGCGTGGTCGACATAGCTATCGAAGATCGCCAGCACCCGGTCTCGCGGCGTTGCCGCGTGTGCCAGGCGCTCACGGTAAAGCTCCTGCCATTCCTTGTGCCGGGCCTCGATATAGGCATTCACCAGATCGGTCTTGGACGAGAAGTTGTTGTAGAGGCTCATCTTGGCGACGCCCGCATGCGCGGTGATTGCATCGATGCCGGTGGCACCGACCCCATCTCGATAGAACAATTCGGCCGCGGCCTTCAGCAGGCGCTCGCGCGCCGGCGCTTTCTCGCTCATCGCTTTCTCCAAAACGTTAGGTAGACCGATCTACCTAATTTGTCCTGATGTCAAGGGCCGGATGTAAGGGGCCGGATGCCAAGGGCGCTATGCCAAGGGCTCAATGCCAAGGCAGTGTCCGGTCTGAGGAGGAGCCGGCGATCACGGGCCTGGTTTTCTGATTTAGGTAACTGTTACGTACTTCCGCGGCGAAAAGGCGGGAGGTCTACTTCCCAGCGGTTCATCGCGGTGGAAAGATGCGGCCTGGCGTCACGCCGCATTGCGTTTCGCGCTTCAGATGGACATTGCCGAAAGTGAGGATCCACATGCTTCGGGTTGCCTTTACAGCGCTTGCGCTCCTTGCCGGAACGGCGAGTGTCGTCGCACAGGACGTTTCGCCGGAAAGTCTTCAGCGCCGCGCCGTCGAGCGCCGGGCGACGGAGGCGGTCATCTGGGGCATGCCGGCGGTCAACGCCGACCTGATGCTGCAGGAGGCGCTTTCGAAGACCAAGGCCAAGGTCAACGAGATCGTCTACTGGTCGCGGCCGGTCAACTGGAAGAACCAGACGCTGACGCCGAACCCGGACGCGATCTACTTCATGTCGTTCTGGAACGTGAAGGACGGACCCATCGTCATCGAAATCCCGCCGGCAGAAGGCGGATCGATCGCCGGCAACATCGTCAATGCCTGGCAGATGCCGCTTGAGGATGCCGGGCCGGAGGGAGCGGACAAGGGCAAGGGCGGCAAGTACCTGATCCTGCCGCCGGACTACATGGGCGAGGTGCCGGAGGGCTTCATTCCGCTTCGCTCGGACACCTTCACAGGTTTTGCGCTGCTGCGCTCTAACCTGAAGAGCCATGCCGACGCCGATATCGAAAAATCGGTCGCCTATGGCAAGAAGATCAAGATCTACCCGATGCCGGTGACCGACAAGCCGCCGGAAACGGTCTTTACAGACGCCTATGATGTGCTGTTCGACAGCACCATCCGCTACGATGCGAGATTCTTCGACAACCTGAACCGCGTCGTGCAGACGGAGCCCTGGCTCGAACGCGACCGGGTGATGATCGATCATCTGAAAACGCTCGGGATCGAGAAGGGCAAGCCCTACCAGCCAAGCGACGAGACGAAGAAGCTTCTCGACGCGGCGGCCGCCGAGGCCAAGGCCGAGCTTTCCGCACGCTATGACGCTGGCTTCCCTGTGATCAACGAGGGCATCCGCTGGTTTCCGGCCGGCCTGCCGGACATGGTGGCGGCCGCCACGGACGCCTATGCCGACCCGAACAGCTATCCGGTCGACGCCCGCGGCGTGACCTACACGCTCGGCTTCACCGGCATCAAGCATATCGGCACGGCGCAGTTCTACCTGATGGCCAACAAGGACAAGGACGGCAACGCCTTCGACGGCAGCGCCAATTATCGCCTCGTCGTGCCGAAGGATGCGCCGGTCAAGCAATACTGGTCGGTGACGGCCTATGACCGCGAGACCCATGCTCTGATCCGCAACATGGACAAGGCAAGTGTCGCCTCGATCGGGTCAGGCGTTCAGAAGAACGCCGACGGCTCGGTCGAGGTCTTCTTCGGCGCCAAGGCGCCAGCGGGCAAGGAGGCCAACTGGGTGCCGGTCGATCCGAGCCGCAAGTTCGAGCTGCTCTTCAGGCTCTACGGCCCGGAAAAGCCGCTGTTCGAAAAGAGCTGGAAGCTGCCCGATGTCGAGAAGATGAAGTGACGCGCTAGAAGAGGGCGCTGGCGCCAAACTTCTTGGAGCCCGGAGAGGGCCATGGGCTACGGCCGTTGACCCGGAGCGGCCGGGCTATACCTTTTGCCTGCGGCTCCGGCGCCTGTTGAATGCGCAAAGCCGATGCTGCCGTTCGTTTTGCCGCCGGTTCCAGAGGAGCGATCATGTGCGGACGCGTCTATCTGAAGACCAATCTCGAGGGATTGCTGCGCGCCTTCGGCTTTGCGACGCGCGGCGGCGTCGAAGCGCTCGCCAACCAGTTTCCGCGCTATAACGGCGCGCCGACGCTGATCTATCCAATCATCATCCGCGACGTGATCCGCGATCCCGATCTCTTCGGCCCGGTCTTCGTTTCGGCGCGCTGGGGGCTGATCCCGAGCTGGACGAAGGATCCGAAGGCAGGGCGGCCGCTCGTCAACGTGCGCAGCGACACGATCGCGACGAAGTTCCGTTCGTCCTATCAGCGGCGCCGCTGCCTGGTGCCGATCGACGGCTTCTTCGAGTGGAAGGACATTCACGGCACCGGCAAGGACAAGCAGCCCTATGCCATCGCCATGAAATCGGGCGAACCCTTCTGCCTCGCCGGCATCTGGGAGACATGGCGCGACCCGGCAACCGACGAAGATATCCGCACCTTCGCGATCGTCACCACCGATGCCAACGCCATGATCGCCGATATCCACGACCGCATGCCGGTGATCCTTCACCCTGAGGACTACGAGCGCTGGCTTTCGCCAGAGCCGGAAGCCCCTGACCTGATGAAACCGTTTCCGCCTGATCTGATGACCATGTGGAAGATCGGCAGCAAGGTGGGCTCGCCGAAGAACGATACGCCGGATATTCTCGATCCGGTGGAGTGAGAGAATCATCTTGCTGAAGAACGAAGACCCCGTTTACGTACTGTACTTGGTCGTACCTGTACTCGCCGCATTTCTGATCCGGGAAACCTATTGGTTCATCTGGTCATTGCGCTTTTACAAAGGCAATGGCTGGGATTTTACCGTCGATTTCGGGCCGAAGATGTACAAGGGAGATTCGACCGATCCTGACTTTGAGATGTCGCCTCGGGAAAAATTACTCTATGGCTATCCTATGGGCATACTTATTTGGGCTACCTTGTTAGCCGGTTTCTCCATCCCTTTGTTCTGAGCGAAACTCCGGTGGACCGAACCAACGCTTCCCTTTCAAAGTCGGCTGTGCCGACCGTGATCTACCTTCTGCGCCACGGCGAGACCGTCTGGAACACCCTTGGCCGCTTCCAGGGGCAGCAGGATTCGCCACTAACCGGACGCGGGCTTGAGCAGGCGGATTTCGTTGCGCGGCTGCTATTGGAGGAAATGACGGACGATCCGCATACTGTCGAGTTGCACGTCAGTCCCCTCGGCAGAACACGGGAAACAGCGGAGCGGGTGCAGCGCGTGCTGCCGCTGGCGCGTCGCGAGGACGCACGCCTGATGGAGGTTTCCGTCGGTTCCTGGGACGGTCTGACGATGTTCGAGATCGACAACGAGTTTCCGGGCGTGCTCGACGGTTCCGACGCCTTCGACTGGTACTTTCGATCGCCGGATGGAGAGAGCTTCGACGCAGCCTGCGCCCGGGCAAAGAGCTGGCTCGCCGATATCAAGGGGCCGACGGTCGCGATATCCCACGGGCTCTTTGGCCGGCTGGTGCGCGGCGTCTATGCCGGCCTCTCGCGGCGGGAAATGCTGGAACTGCCGGTTCCGCAGAACGGATTCTACCGCCTCTGTGACGGGACGTTCAGCCTCGTCAGCGGCTCGCCGGTGCGTGCCCCATCACTGCAAACGCAGTAAACGGGTGCGCCCGGCGGGACGACATGGCCTTCGGCCTTCTGTCGCGTGCAAGCCGCCGGCAAGATCCTCACAGATCGCGTGCCCACGTCTGGCCGGTAAGATCCTTGCCGAAACTGTGGTGCTGCTCTTCCTCGATCAGCGCGAAACCGGCCTTCTCATAGATGTGGCGGGCAGCGTCGAGGCCGGCATTGGTCCACAGCACCATGCGCCTGTAGCCCTGAAGGCGGGCGTGTCGCATGCATTCCTCGACCAGGCGGCGGCCGATACCGAGGCCCCGCGCGCTCGGCTCGACATAGAGTAGCCGGAGCTTTGCCGTCGTTGCGTCGTGCCGGACGAGAAACACCGAGCCGACCACCTTGCCATCCTTTTCAGCGATCCAGCACCGGTCCGAAGCGGGGTCGTAGTCGCGCATGTATTTGACGATGATTTCCGCGACCAGGGCCTCGAACTCGGTGCTCCAGCCGTATTCCTGCGCATAGAGCGCGCCCTGGCGATGGATGATCCAGCCCATGTCGCCCGGTTGCGGATCGCGCAGGATATAGCCTGGCGTCCGCTCGTCCCGCAGCAGGCTCTCGATCTCGCCCATCGCGGCGACCAGTTGCCGCTGTTCCGGCACCGAGAGCTTTTCCAGCATGGCGACGACTTCGCGCTGGGAGGCATCCTCCAGCGGCTGGAACGTCGCGCGCCCCGCTTCCGTCAGTTCCAGCTGTGCGACCCGGCCGTCCGCCGGCGAGCGTGTCTTTTCGACCAGTCCCTTCTTCTCGAAGCCGGCGATGACCCGGCTCAGATAGCCGGCATCGAGGCCAAGTTCGCGGCAGAGGTCGGTTGCCGTCAGCGCCGGCCGGTGCGCCAGTTCATAGAGAATGCGAACCTCCGTCAGCGAGAAGGCGCTGGCGAGCAGGTGCTCGTGCAGCAGGCCGATCAGGCGGGTGTAAAACCGGTTGAAGCGCCGCACCGTCTGGGCGCGGTCGTCGATTTGTTGCGGAGACATGCGGTGACGCCTTCATAAAGTCGCCGTGAGCATATAAATAGTTGCCTAAGTCAATTAATGTCAAGTGGAGACGGCACCGTAGGCCCCAAGGCTCGACGACCTGAACGGGAATCTGCTCTGACCCAGGCTTGCTTCGCGAGCAGCTTTCGAGAAGCCTCGACCGCCTGGTTCGTCGCTCGATGCCGCAATCGAATGATGCGCAGCGCCGGGTTGCTTCCGGACACTTGCTCCCTCTTGATTTGGTGAGTGCTAATTTAGGTAGGCGATCGCGTCGCCGTACGATAGTATTCTGCGGTGATCTCCTTGGTCCGGAAGCCCGGAACGGGCCGCTTTTCAAAGTGTTTGGCAAGCCCATGGAGCAGAGACTCGCCGCAGTGCTGGCGGCCGACATGGCCGGCTACAGTCGGTTGATGGAGGCCGACGAAGCGGGCACGCTTGCGCGGCTCAGAACCCACCGCATCGAGCTCATCGATCCGGCGATCGCCAAGAACAAGGGCCGGCTGATCAAGACCACCGGCGACGGAATGCTGGTCGAGTTCCAGAGCGTGACCGATGCGGTCAAATGCGCGGTCGAGATCCAGCAGCGCATGAAGCGGCGCAACAGCGACGTGCCGGAGGACCGGCGGATCGAATTCCGCATCGGCATCAATCTCGGCGACATCATCTTCGAGGACGACGACATCTTCGGTGACGGCGTCAACATCGCCGCGCGCATCGAGCAACTGGCCGATGTCGGCGGCATCTGCGTGACCGCCGCGGTGGCGACACAGGTGGCCGACCGCCTCGAACTGCCGATCGAAGACCTTGGCGAGAAGATACTGAAGAACATCAGCCGCCCCGTGCATCTCTATCGCATCGGGCCCGAAGGCGTGATCCTGCCGGCTTCGCCCGACGAGGCCGATGCGAAAAGGGCCGTCTGCAAGCCGACGATCGTGGTGCTGCCGTTCGACAACATGAGCGGCGACCCGGATCAGGAGTTCTTCGCCGATGGCCTGACCGAAGACATCATCACTGCGCTGTCGCGCCGCCATGAGCTCTTCGTCATCTCGCGCAATTCGAGCTTCGTCTACAAGAACCAGCCGGTCAACGCGCGCGAGGTGGCCGCACGGCTCGGGGCGCAATACCTGGTGGAAGGCAGCGTTCGCAAGATCGGCGAGAGGGTGCGCGTCACCGTCCAGCTCATCGACGCGCTCAACGACGCCCATATCTGGGCCGACAAATACGACCGGCAGCTGGACGACATCTTCGCCATTCAGGACGAGGTGACGGCGGCGATCGCCGCCACCTTGCCGGGCCGCGTCGAGGCCGCCCAGCGCGACCAGCTCTCCCGCACGAAGCCGGCCAACATGGCGGCCTATGAATGCGCGCTCGCCGCCAAGGTGCTGCACCATCGCAGCACCGTCGCCGACAACAGCCAAGCCCAATCGCTGATCGACCGGGCGGTGGCACTCGACCCCGGCTATGCCCATGCCCATGCCTGGCGGGCCTGCATCCTCGGGCAGGCCTGGGTCTACGGATGGTGCGCCGACAAGGACGCGACCTGGGTGGAGGTCAACGCCGAACTGGAACGGGCGCTGGCGCTCGACGACAACGACGCCGACGTGCACCGCATCCTTGCGGCCGTCAACGTCAACAACAACGAGCTGACGATGGCGCGCTATCACCAGGAGCGGGCGCTCTTCCTCAACCCCAACTACGACCTTGTCGTGGTGCAGCAGGGCGAACTCCTGACCTGGCTCGGACGGCCCGAAGAGGGGGTGGAATGGATCCTGAAGGCCATGCGCCTCAACCCGCATCATCCGGAGCGGTTCTGGAGCCACCTCGGCAAGGCCCATTTCGCCGCCCGCCAATATGGCGAGGCGATCGAGGCCTTCATGCATCTTACGAGCATGGACGAGACGCAACACGCCTTCGTCGCCGCCTGCCACGGCTGGCTCGGCGACAACATTGCGGCGAACGCGCATATGGAGAAGGTTCGGACGCTGGCGCCGACGTTTGGGATCGAGACGTTTCTTTCGACGCTGCATTATGCGCAGGAGAGCGATGCGCAGCATTTGCGTGAGGGGCTCACCAAGGCTGGGGCGGGGTGAGCTGTCTCGACGCCAGGCGACGGGCATTGCGCGATGACGGTCGCCCTGGTGGCGCCCGGAAAAACGACTGTAGCTCGCCACGATTTTCTGGAATTTTGACCGCCAAAGCCGGAAAAACTGCAATTCCAGTTAGCGACGCTGGTCGCGTTTCTAGCGACCAGCCCCAGTTTCAGAGGCCGCTCAAATGGGCAGCCTTGAGAATTCGCCACGCATCAGCCTGCGTTGCTCGGTATCGGCGTGTTGAGCAGTTGTTGCTCCCACAGGAACGCGATGCCGCTACCAGCGGCATGATGCTTGAGCACGTCCGTCAGCTCGGCGGCATGCTGGGTGCGGGCCCAGTCGCGCTGCCATTCGGACGCCAGCGCCAGCCAGGTCATCATGTTCGCACCGGCCGCGATCATCCGTTGGATAGCGACCTCGTGAGCCTCGACCGAAGTCCCTCCCGAAGCGTCGGTGATGACCGTCACGTCCCAGCCTTCGCCGAGGGCCTGGATCACCGGCATCGCGACGCAGATCTCGGTCCACAGGCCGGCGATGATCAACTGCTTGCGGCCCGTCGCCTTGACCGCATCCACCACCTTCCGGTCCTCCCAGGTGTTGATGAACGTCCGGTCGATCACTTCCTGGCCCGGGAACACATTGGTGATTTGCGGGAAGATGAGACCGCCACGCTCAGCGATCACGCTGGTCAGGATGGTCGGTACGCCGAAGGCCTTGGCGGCCTTCGCCAGAGCCGTCGAATTGTTGACCACCATCTGCGGATCGTGGCTGTTTAGGTTTGCGAGCTGGTAGGGCTGATGGTCAATCAGAACGAGTACGGAATCCTCCGGGCGAAGAAGCGAAGCAAGGCCGTTACGAAAGGTCATGAATACATCCTCTGCTGCCGTTTTGTGTGAGGTCGGCTTACCGGCAGACATGCGCTGACAGCGGCGCTGCCTACGAAACGGACACTGCCATTCCCATTTTTGATACGGTAGCCTTCGTTTGTGCCAAGCTGTGTCGCGAAATGGGGAACGCCAAAGTGGATATCGAAGATCTGCGGACATTCGTGGAAGTGGCTGATGCTGGGGGCGTTTCGCCCGCCGCGCGGCGGCTGGGCGTCTCCAAGTCAATGGTCAGCCGGCGGCTCGTCCGACTTGAAGCGGAACTTGGCGTGCAACTTCTTGCACGAACAACCCGCGGCGCAGCTCTCACAGAAGCCGGGATCACGTTTCGGGACCATGCAGCCAGAGTCTGTGCCGAGATCGACATGGCAAGGGAAACGATCCTACCCGCCGGTGACCTTTGCGGCCGCTTGAGAGTTGCTGTGCCGCTTTCTTTCGGCCCGACCCACTTCGCGCCCGTACTCGCGCAAATGGCGCAACGCCACCCGCAGCTCCATATCCATGCCGCCTACAGTGATCGCTTCGTCGATCTCATCGCGGAGGGCTTTGATTGCGCGATCCGGGTTGGGTATCTCCAGGACTCTAACCTGGTCGCAAGACGCGTCGGGCCGATCTACGGGAAGTTGGTCGCGAGCCCGGACTATGTCAAAACGCATGGTTCCCCCGAGACGCTGGAGGAACTCGTCGCCCATCAGGCCCTCATGCAAGGAACGGAGGGCTGGCAATTTATGGATGGCGACAAGATCATTACGGTTTATCCGCGGGGGCGCTTCAAGGCCGACAACGCCCTAGCTCTCGCCGCCGCTGCATTGACAGGACTCGGCATCGCGTGGCTCCCCGATGGCGTCACCCATGAATATATAGCCTCCGGCGCGCTGGTTCCGGTCATGACACGCCATCCGCCACCTCCGGCAGGTGTATATGTTATCCGTCCGCCGGGGCAGCATCCCGCAAGGAAGGTACGTGTCCTCACCGAAATGCTGATCGAGTGTTTCGAACAAACTCCGGACCCTGCGGGCGTCGGTCTCTAAGACACGACCGGTGCGCAGCCCCGGCCGATCTCAATCGATGTCAGGATGCGGGGATGATCGGTCGTGGCGAATGTCCACGTTGGTTTGGGGGCACTACGGCGCCGCGTTTTTTATCAGACGCCCAAAGGTCGCTGTAGCGCTTTGATTTGCTGCACGTCTTTGTCCTTAGATCGAGGTCGATTTAAGGAGACATGCAGTAGGGATAGCGCGGGATCTTCCGCTGACGATTCATCATCGCTGGCTCGACCTATTCCGCATCCGTTAGTCTGACGTGACCTAATTCCTCGAACATGCAAGTGATACGTCCATTGGTCAGGTGAGATCAGCCGCGGATCCCTCCAGCTCCACCCCCACACACCTCCCGCACACACAACCTTAACCACCGGTGCGCTGGATCCGCGTCGAGGCGGGGGTGCCAGATCAGCGAGATGGTGATCTCGGGCAGGGTGACCGGCAGGGGGAAGGTGAAGAGGTTTTCGCGGAGTGTTCCGGTGTAGCGTTCGGGGACGCTGGCGATGAGGTCGGTGGCGCGGGCGAGCGCTAAGGCCTCGGAGAAGCTGCCGACGGATGTGGCGATCTCGCGTTTGAGGCCGAGGGGCTGAAGGGCGGCGTCGATCGGGCCGGTGTCGTTGCCGCGTCGGGAGACGTGGACGTGGCGGCCTCTGGCGTAGCGGGCGGCGGTGATCTCGCCGCTCGAAAACGAGTGGCCTGATCGCACCACGCCGACGAAGCGGTCGTGGAAGAGGGCCTGCGCCCGAAGCTCCGGGCCTGTCGCTTCCCCAATCACGCCGGTTTCGAGGTCGACGCTGCCTTCGCGCAACGGGCTGCTTTCCCGGTCGAGTTTCTGCACGAAGCGAAGGCGCACGCCGGGGGCTTGCCTGGCTACGCGGGCAATCAGCGCCGGGCCGAAATTCTCGACGAAACCCTCGCGGTTCCTGAGCGTGAAGGTGCGGGTAAGCGTCTTCAGGTCCAGGCTTTCGGCGGGGCGGAGGCAGGCTTCGGCCGCTTCGACCAGCGGGCCGACGCGGGCTGCGAGTTCGAGGGCCCTTGGCGTGGGCACGAGGCCACGGCCGGCGCGCACCAGCAGCGGATCGCCGGTCGCCTCGCGCAGCCGGGCCAGCGCCCGGCTCATGGCGGATGGGCTGAGCTGCAGGCGCCTGGCGGCGCGGGCGACGCTGCCTTCCGAAAGCAGCACATCAAGGGTCACGAGCAGGTTGAGGTCGGGTCTGGTCATGGCCTTTCATAGCATGAGTTCGACCATGATGTGGCGTCAAACGCACGAATGAAGTGCAAATGCTGCGCCTTCCGCCCTATGTTTCAGGAGATTAGGTTCTCGGGGAACCGAATTTGGAGGGTTTCCCGATGCTTACACGCCGACTGGCGCCCATGGCCCTTGGCCGTTTTCCGATGTCCCCGATGCCCCGGTCCAATCGCATGGGATTGCCGCATAAACAGAGTCACGAAGTTGCTCTAACTCTTTATTTTCAAGGGATTTTCTGTGCGAGAACTGCGCGTCGCGAAGCCTTGTGCGCGGGAGGTGGCCGATGACCTCGACAGACACCACCATGCCCCCGGCCGCTCTAGCGCCTTCCGTTCGCTGGGTGCTCGCCAGCCTCTCGCTTTCCATGCTGCTCTCCTCGCTTGGCACCAGCAGCGCCAATGTCGCCCTGCCGGCGCTGGCGGACGCTTTCGGCGCGTCCTTTCAGGCGGTGCAATGGGTGGTGCTTACCTATCTGCTGGCGATCACCACGCTGATCGTCAGCGTCGGGCGGCTTGGCGATATCGTCGGCCGGCGGCGGCTGCTTATTGCCGGTATCGCGCTCTTTACCGCGGCTTCCGTCCTTTGCGGCCTCACGCCAGGCTTTGCACTACTGATTGCGGCGCGGGGGGTGCAGGGGATCGGCGCCGCTATCATGATGGCGCTGACCATGGCCTTTGTCGGCGAGGCGGTGCCGAAGGCGAGGACCGGCAGCGCCATGGGCCTGCTCGGCACCATGTCGGCGGTCGGCACAGCACTCGGGCCCTCGCTTGGCGGTGCGCTGATTGCCGGTCCGGGCTGGCGGGCGATCTTTCTCGTCAACGTGTCGCTTGGTCTCGTGGCGCTCTTTCTCGTCCGTCGGCATCTGCCGGCCGACCGGAAGACTGAGGGCGGGCAGCGCCCGCGCTTCGATGTGCCGGGCACGCTGCTGCTGGCGTTTTCGCTCGGCGCCTATGCGCTGGCGATGACGCTGGGGCGCGGCAGTTTCGGCGTGCTCAATGTCGTGCTGCTCTCGGCCGCGGCTCTCGGGCTTGGGCTGTTCCTGCTGGTCGAAACGAAGGTCGCCTCGCCGCTCGTCCGGCCGTCGATGTTTCGCGACCCCGCTTTAAGCGTCGGGCTTTCGACCAACGTGCTGGTCTCGACGGTGATGATGGCGACGCTGGTGGTCGGGCCGTTCTATCTCTCCCGCGGGCTCGGGCTCGATGCGGCGACGGTCGGGCTCGTCATGTCGGTCGGGCCGGTCATCTCGGCCTTCGGCGGCGTGGTCGCCGGCCGGATTGTCGATCGGCTGGGGGCGCGATCGGTGGTGACGGCCGGTCTCGTGGCAATGGTCGCGGGGTGTGCTGCTCTTGCGCTGCTACCGGATCTCCTTGGCGTCGCCGGCTATATCGCGGCGATCGCGATGCTGACGCCCGGCTACCAGCTGTTCCAGGCGGCCAACAACACGGCCGTCATGGCCGACGTCGGCCCGGACCAGCGCGGCGTCGTTTCCGGCCTGCTCAACCTTTCGCGCAATCTCGGTCTGGTCACCGGTGCATCGGTCATGGGCGCGGTCTTCGCCTTGGCCGTGGCCGCAAGCGATATCGCCAAAGCCGCGCCGGAGGCGGTCGCGGGTGGCATGCGGGTGACCTTTGTGGTCGCGGGTGTGCTGACCGTGATCGCACTGGCGATCGCGGCCGGGAGCCGGGTGTTGGGCGGAGCGAGCATGGGCTCTCGTAACGCCTCGTGACAAGGGACGGATGCGGGATCACGATGGTTTGGTCGTGCCAAACCACGTGCTCGTTCTCCTATCCCTTGCCGGCCCGGGATCAGGCGACCGGCGCGCTCGCAAGCCTGGCGCTGAGCGTCTCGAAATCCGGGACGAACCAGATGGAATTTCCCTTGTTCGTCTCGCGCACGAAATCGGTCAGCGCCTTGCTGCCTTCGAGCCTGGCGCTGATATCGCCGACGATGGCGAGCCGCATGCGGTAGTTGACGAACTTCTGGAACACGTCGCCGGCAATACGGGTCGAAAGATCGAGGAAATCGGCCCCAAGCCGTTCCACAGGGATCGCCACCAGGGTGGCCTCATGCGCCCAGGCGTCGCCGAGAAAATCATTGGCGTCGCCCGGCACCTTGAGAAGGGGGCCATCATTTGCGCATTTCAGCACGCGCGCGGTTCCGATTTCGAGAAGCTGTGTCATGCGTTCGGGATAGGGGATAAAGCCCTGGGTTGCAAGAGGGGTCGTGTCAGGCGCTGCGGCCGAGCAAGCGCCGCGTTCACCGTCCGTGAAATTCGCCCGACGTTTGCGCTGTTTGACTGGCTCGGGCGATCGGTCCTGAATCGATGTATTCTTTTAAACATAACGAATCTCGTAAAATTGTTTGTTCTTCGCGAGTTATTTCGGCGCGCGATCCGAGAGTTTCGGACGATTTTCCCGTTGGAATCCTGTTGTTTTGACCCAGATCAATGACCCGCTCAGTTCGCTATCTATTCTGCAACAGGATACATTCTTGTCATCTGCCGGTTACGGGATTGATTTTTATTTCGGGTGGCGCATCTTACCTTAGATTGTGTTGGGGGACGCAGAAATGCCAGAACTCGTTCAGCCACAGCCGATCGAAAGGCCGCCGCGCTCGCGGCGTGCGGAGCTGCTCACCTTCCTGGTGCTCGCCTTCGGCATCTGGCCGATCGTCGCCGTCGGCATCGTCGGCGGCTATGGCTTCCTCGTCTGGATGCTGCAGATCATCTTCGGGCCGCCTGGTCCTCCGGGACATTGAGGTTGGCCATGGGCATCGAACCTCTTTCCCGCCGTGAACTCTTTACCGGCCGCGCCGCCGCAAAGCCCGCCCGCATCCGGCCGCCCGGTGTTTCGGAGGCAAGCCTTGCGGCCTGCACCGGCTGCGGCGCCTGCGGGGAACGATGTCCCACCGGCATAATCCGTCTCGCAGACGGTCTCCCCTTTGTCGACTTTTCGCGCGGCGAATGCACCTTTTGCGGCGCCTGCGAGGAAGCCTGTCCTCAGCCGGTGTTCGAGGCAAAGGACGTGCGGCGCTTCCCCCATGTCGCCGCGATCACCGATACGTGCCTGGCGCGCCGCAACGTCGCCTGCCAGTCCTGCGGCGAAAGCTGTTCGGAGCAGGCGATCCGCTTTCGCCCGCGCATCGGCGGGCCGTTCCTGCCTGAGATCAACGAGGCCAAATGCACCGGTTGCGGCGCCTGCCTCTCGGGCTGCCCGGTCAGCGCGATCGCGGTCAAGGCAATGGAAGCGGAGGTGGCTCATGTCTGAGGCCGCAACGGCAAAGGCGGGCACGCCCTATCACATTTCGAGCGCCGTGGTCGCCACGATGCCTGACAGCACCGAGAGCATCCTTCAGACGCTGCAAGGAATGGAAAACGTCGAAATCCACGGCCACGGCGGCGGCAAGATCGTCGTCGTCATCGAAGGCAGAAGCACGGGCCAGCTCGGCGAGTGCCTGACGAAGATCTCGCTGCTTGATGGGGTGATCTCGGCCAACATGGTTTTCGAGCATGTCGAAATGGAAGAGGAAAGGCAGGAGCCATGAGCGGACAACTGACGCGGCGTGACATTCTGAAAGCCCACGCAGCCGGCATCGCCGCCGCCACGGCCGGCATAACGCTGCCTGCCGCCGCACAGCCGGTGCCGGGCGGTGTAAACGCGCTGGAGATCAAATGGTCCAAGGCGCCGTGCCGCTTCTGCGGCACGGGCTGCGGCGTGATGGTGGGGGTGAAGGAGGGCCAGGTCGTCGCCACCCACGGCGACATGCAGGCGGAGGTCAACCGCGGCCTCAACTGCATCAAGGGCTATTTCCTCTCCAAGATCATGTATGGCAACGACCGGCTGACGACGCCGCTCCTGCGCAAGCGCGGCGGCGCCTACGCCAAGGACGGCGAGTTCGAGCAGGTGAGCTGGGACGAGGCCTTCAACGTGATGGCCGAGCAGGCGAAGAAGGTGCTGAAGGAGAAGGGGCCGACGGCGGTCGGCATGTTCGGCTCCGGCCAGTGGACGATCTTCGAGGGCTATGCCGCGACGAAGCTGATGCGGGCGGGCTTCCGCTCCAACAACCTCGACCCCAATGCCCGCCACTGCATGGCCTCTGCCGCCGTCGCCTTCATGCGCACCTTCGGCATGGACGAGCCGATGGGCTGCTACGACGATTTCGAGAACGCCGATGCCTTCGTGCTCTGGGGCTCGAACATGGCGGAGATGCACCCGATCCTCTGGACGCGCGTCGCCGATCGTCGCCTCGGACAGCCGCATGTGCGGGTCGCCGTGCTTTCGACCTTCACCCATCGCAGCATGGACCTGGCCGACATCCCGATCGTCTTCAAGCCAGGCACGGATCTGGCGATCCTCAACTATATCGCCAACCACATCATCGAGACTGGCCGCGTCAACGAGGACTTCGTCAGCAAGCACACCAAGTTTGCCCGCGGCGTCACCGACATTGGCTATGGCCTGAGGCCCGACAATCCGGTCGAGGTCAATGCCGCCAACTCCAAGGACCCGGGCAAGACCGAGCCGATGGATTTCGAGGCGTTCAAGGAATTCGTTTCGGAATACACGCTGGAAAAGACCGTCGAACTGACCGGCGTCGAGCCGGAATTCCTGAAGCAGCTTGCCGAGCTCTATGCCGACCCCAGCCGCAAGGTCATGTCGCTCTGGACCATGGGCTTCAACCAGCATGTGCGCGGCGTCTGGGCCAACCAGATGGTCTATAACCTGCACCTTCTGACCGGCAAGATCTCCGAGCCCGGCAACAGCCCGTTCTCGCTGACCGGCCAGCCTTCGGCCTGCGGCACGGCGCGCGAGGTCGGCACCTTCGCGCACCGCCTGCCGGCGGACATGGTGGTGACCAATCCCGAGCACCGCAAGCATGCGGAGGAGATCTGGCGCATCCCGCACGGCATCATCCCGGAAAAGCCCGGCTATCACGCCGTGCAGCAGGACCGGATGCTGAAGGACGGCAAGCTCAACTTCTACTGGGTGCAGGTCAACAACAACGTCCAGGCGGGACCCAATACCGCCAACGAGACCTGGCAGGGCTATCGCAATCCGGACAACTTCATCGTCGTTTCCGATGCCTATCCGACGATCACGGCGATGAGCGCCGACCTGATCCTGCCCGCGGCCATGTGGGTGGAGAAGGAAGGGGCCTACGGCAATGCCGAGCGGCGCACTCATGTCTGGCACCAGCTCGTCCAGGCGCCCGGCGAGGCGCGCTCGGATCTCTGGCAGATGGTGGAATTCTCCAAGCGCTTCGTAACCGACGAGGTGTGGCCGAAGGAAATCCTCGACGCCAGCCCCGAATATCGCGGCAAGACGCTGTTCGAAGTCCTGTTCAAGAACGGCGAGGTCGACCGCTATCCGATCACCGACGTCAGCGCCGAGTACGACAACAACGAGGCGAAGGACTTCGGCTTCTACATCCAGAAGGGCCTGTTCGAGGAATATGCCACCTTCGGCCGCGGCCACGGCCATGACCTGGCGCCCTACGACACCTATCACGAGGTGCGTGGGCTTCGCTGGCCCGTCGTCAACGGCCAGGAGACGAAGTGGCGCTACCGCGAGGGCTTCGACCCTTACGTGAAGGCGGGCGAGGGCGTGAAGTTTTATGGCAACAAGGACGGCAAGGCGATCATCCTCGCCGTGCCCTACGAGCCGCCGGCCGAATCCCCCGACGAGGAGTACGACACCTGGCTGGTGACCGGCCGGGTGCTCGAACACTGGCACTCGGGCTCGATGACCATGCGGGTGCCGGAACTCTACAAGGCGTTTCCGGGCGCGCGCGTCTTCATGAATGCCGAGGACGCGCGCAAGCGCGGCATCAACCAGGGCATGGAAGTGCGCATCGTCTCGCGGCGCGGCGAAATCCGCTCGCGCGTCGATATCCGCGGCCGCAACCGCATGCCGCCTGGCGTCATCTTCGTTCCCTGGTTCGACGCGAGCCAGCTCATCAACAAGGTCACTCTCGACGCCACCGATCCCATCTCCAAACAGACGGATTTCAAAAAATGCGCGGTCAAGATCGTTCCCGTCACCCTCTAGGGTTTTCTCGGCTGAAGCGGATTTGCGGAAACGTCCTGTCTCTTTGTTTCGGGGCAGTTCCTCAGGCAAGTCCGCTTCGCACCTTTGCTGGCCCGAAGCGGCCCGTCTGGATGGCGATGGCCGCCGGGCTGATGGTGTTCGTCACCACCGCCGCCGTGGCTCAAGTTGCGGAAAAGCTGGTGCCGCAGCTCGAAGGCCCGACGCCGCAGATGGCCACCGAAGCCGCGGCACCGCTGCCGAAATGGGTGGTCGACGACAAGCGCAAGATGCGCGCCTATCCCGACCAGCCGCCGGTCATCCCGCATTCGATCGAGGGCTACGAGCTTTCGGTCAATGCCAACCGCTGCCTTTCCTGCCACAAGCGCGAATTCACCCAGGATTCGGGCGCGCCGATGATCAGCGTCACCCATTACATGACGCGCGACGGGCAGATGATCGCCGACGTTTCGCCGCGGCGCTATTTCTGCACGGCCTGCCATGTGCCGCAGGCGGACACCAGCCCGCTGGTGCCGAGCACTTTCAAGGATATGAGCGAGTTGGGTTTCAAGCCGGCCGGAAGCGAGTGACATCATGATCGCATGGATCAGGAAACTTATCCTCTGGGCCTGGCACATCATGGCGACGCCGGCCGGCACGCTGGGCTTGGGCTTCCTCACGCTCGGCGGCTTCATCGGCGGCGTGATGTTCTGGGGCGCCTTCAATACCGCGCTGGAGATCACCAACACCGAGAAGTTCTGCACCTCCTGTCACGAGATGCACGACAACGTCTACCAGGAGCTGACGCGCACCATCCACTTCTCCAACCGCTCCGGCGTGCGCGCCACCTGTCCGGATTGCCACGTGCCGCACCAGTGGACCGACAAGATCGCCCGCAAGATGCAGGCGTCGAAGGAGGTCTGGGGCAAGATCTTCGGCACCATCAACACAAGGTCGAAATTCCTCGAAAAACGGCTGGAGCTGGCGCAGCACGAATGGGCGCGCATGAAGGCCAACGACAGCCTGGAATGCCGCAACTGCCATTCCTCCGTCGCCATGGACCTGCAGAAGCAGACGCAGCGGGCGGCCGAGATCCATACCCGCTATCTGCTCTCGGGCAAGGCCACCTGCATCGACTGCCACAAGGGCATCGCGCATGAGCTGCCCAATATGGAAGGCATCGACCCCGGCTGGAAGATGCCGCCGGAGCTGGAAGGCAAGAAGATGGCGAACCAGACGCCGATCGACGATCTGAGGCAGGCGCTGGCGGAGCTGCATCAGCAGGTGCAGTAGGGTGCTGTGGCCGAGGTTTTCGGTCGGAGAGAACGCACGATGACAGGGGCCATGCTGGCGCGGCGTGGCCCTTGTTCGTTCATTGGGCAGTGGGACGCCCATCAAGGCCTCCTCATTCCTGTGCCTGTCACAGGAATCCAGCCGCGCCGCGTCGGCGGCGCGAGAGATCTTCCAAATGTCGAGTGTTGGCACTCCATCTCCCGCCGTGCCGACGCACGGCGGCTGGATCTCTGTGACGAGCACAGAGATGAGGGTGGAGGGTGCTGCGACCGCCGAGCCTACGGAGCCTACGAGGACGGGCGGCAATGGACAGGCTGGCCTTGGCTTTCCGTTCGCCTCCCTCCACATCATCATTTTTCCTGAAAAATTTCGCCAGCGATGTCGGACCCATCGTTGCCCGTTCGTCATTTAGCCAGGGAGGCCAATCTGGCTTCCTCCACCGGAGCGGGATAGGAAAAAAATCCGCGCGGGCCTTTCGCCCGCAAACCGCTCTCACTATCTGGGTTTCACCGCGCCGATACCCCCAGGGGTCGCAACGACCGGGACCGGCGTGACAGAGGAGATTGGACGATGCGCGTAGTGGTTTTTGTAAAGGCGACCGAGGACAGCGAAGCGGGCAAGATGCCGACGACCGAGCTTCTCGAAGCCATGGGCAAGTACAATGAGGAACTGGTCAATGCCGGCATCATGCAGGCGGGCGAAGGCTTGCATCCTTCCGCCAAGGGCGCCCGCGTCGCCTTCGACGGGCCCAATCGACTGGTCATCGACGGCCCCTTCGCCGAGACCAAGGAACTGGTCGCCGGCTTCTGGATCTGGACGGTCAAGGACATGGACGAGGCGATCGCCTGGGTGAAGCGCTGCCCGAACCCGATGCCGGGCCCGAGCGAAATCGAAATCCGCCCGGTCTTCGAGGCCGCCGATTTCGGCGACGCACTGACGCCCGAGATCGCCGCACAGGACGAGCGCCTGCGCGAGAAGATCGCCAAGCAGTAGGGACGTCACTCTGCTGACGGTTAAGGGTGGGCTTGCCCCTCTCCTCGGGTTTAACCCGAGGACTAACCCTCTCCCTGCCAAGCGGGGAGAGGGGACGAGCCCGGTTCGCGGCGTTTTCGAACGCGGCCGCAGTCAGGGTCAAACGGGGTTTAGTTGGGGGCAAACCAATTAGCCCGGAGTGAAACTGTGGCGCTTGTTGTCGAGGCGAGCGGGCGCCACGCGTGCCCTTCTCCCCGCGCGGGGAGAAGGTGGCCGGCAGGCCGGATGAGGGGCAAGCCCTCACCGGGCGGATGAGGGGCAGCCGCAAGTGTTGGGCGGTGAGCGGGAAGAAAGCAGCCCGCATGCCGGATGAGCGGCTACCACAGTGTCCGAACCGTGGCGCCGTTAGCGGTCCCCGCTCGGTCGGTTTCCCGTAGAGATTGTATTAACCATATTTGCTTACCTGTTCTCAGGGGTTTTAACCGGAGTGGGGCAATGGTCAGGGCGAGCGGTTTCGTCATTTTTCTTCTTTCAAGCGTTCAGCTCGCGGCGGCTGCCGATATCGACGGTCCGCTGGTCGGGACGCAGGACGCCTATGAAGTGCCGGTGGAGCAAGCATCCGGCGGCATCGTCGGCTACATCGAGGGCTCCTATGGAGCCGGCGTCGATACACCCGGTGATATCGATACGGATGCATGGGACCTGCGCGGCGCCGTGAACTTCGATGCCGGTGCCGGCCTGAACCTGCAGGTCGATCTCGGCTACACGCGCGCGTCCTATGAAGACGTCGATACCAACAGCTATGACGGCGCGCTGCACGGCTACTACCGCAACGATCTCTATGCGGCCGGCGTCTTCGTGCAAGGCGCACGCCTCGACCCGGGCATTGGCGTCGATCTCAACGATTACATGGGTGGCGTCGAAGGGGCCTATTTCCTCGATACCTGGACGCTGCATGGCGCGGTCGGCTACGGCCAGGCGAGCGTGGAAGACTTCGACGACATCGACGCCGATCATTATATGGGCTCGCTCGGTGCCCGCATTTACGCGACCGACAACCTGCGCTTCGACGTCGACGGCTCGCTTCATCGCATGAGCGAAAACGACCTGGATTACGATCTGCGCAGCCTGAAGCTGACGGCCAACTACCGGCTGGACGCTTTCCCGGTCACGCTCTTCGCCGGCTACAAATACACCAACGAGGAGCTGTCGGGGCTGAGCGCCTCGGTTTCCGGCGACACCAGCACGATCTTCGGTGGCCTGCGTTTCTCCTACGGTTCCGCGACGCTTAAGGAAGAAGAGCGCCTCGGCCCGGTCTGGTCCAACAACCGCCTGTCGTTCTGATCGGCTGTTTCGCAGTCTTGGGTATCCATTGCTGCTACGGCATCCGGGGCAGCCGCCGCTCGGATAAAACGACCTTCATCCGAGCGAGCTTGTGGGCGCAGCGACAAAGGGGGCCCTCGAAGCCATGCCTTTGAAGTCATGTTCAGGGTGGCCTTGCCGCTCAACCCCAACGCTTCCCCGCGCCAAGCGGGGAAAGCGAAACCTCCGCATTATTCGCCGGGCAAACGGGTCCTTCGAGCCTCACCGCAAGCTCCTCAGATAATCGGCCCGATCGAAGGGGTTGCTGCCCAATCGGGGGTGGGACGGCTGCGCGCCTGAGATCGGCGCGTAGTGATCGAACGTGCTTTCAAGCACGCCGGCTCCGCTCGTGAGCCCCGGCAATTGTCGCTGGACGCTCTGGACGATTACCGATGGCACGATCCCCGTCAGCCTGGCGATACCGCCATCGATCACCGCATCCGTCGTCGATGCGCCAGACTTTGCGAGGAGCGCATGGATGGCCGTCAAGGTCGATGCGGGCGCTTCGAGGTGGAAGCGGTCGATCGGCTCGCAGACGACCGTGCCGGCGGATGATAGCGCCGCGGCGAGGACCAGGGGCGTCAACCTGCGAAAATCGACGGCGGTGCTGGCGGGCGATGTCTGGCGCGCAGCCGTCATGGCGACGTGGCAATCGATCACCTGCCAGCCGAAGAGGCCTGCCTTCAGCGTCTCTGTAACGGCCTCCTCGACGGCCCTGTAAAAGCTCGCCGGCATCTGGCCCACGTCGACTTCCAGCGCGAAGCTGTTGCCCGCTGCTGCCGGCCGCGGTTCGATCCTGAGCCCGACCGTGGCAAGGAAAGGGTTCGGCTCCCGGAAGATGATCTCGATGCCGCTTCCGGTTCCGACTGGTCTTTCGACGCGGATGACGGTGCTTTCCTCAAAGATGACGCCGAGGCCGAAATCGACGGACAGGGTGGCCTCAATCACCTCTTTCTGCACCTCACCATAGAGCGAGACGAACATTTCGCTGGCATCGTCGTTGGTGCGCAGGTTGATGAACGGGTCCTGTTCGGCCAGCTGCTGCAGGGCAAGCCACAGCGCCGTGTTGTCAGAGGGGCGCGTCGGCCGCACGAGGGTTTCGAGCGTCGGCGGCGCGAAGTGAAACCCGCCGGAGGTGCTTGTGCCGGTCCCGACCTGATCGCCGATGCGGGGCTGGGCGAGCCCACCGATCTTGGCAATGCGGCCGGCCGTGAACTGATCGACCTTTTGCAAGCGGCCCTGATCGAAGAGCTGGATGCTCGTGACCTTCGCCGCACCGGCGGGAAGGGCGAGATAGTCGCGCGCAACCACCGTGCCCGACGTCAGGTTGAGGAAGGCGAGTTTTTCACCGCCCCAGCCGCGCTCGATCTTGAAGATCCTGCCCGCGACCGGCGCATCCGACGCCGGCTGCTTGCTCGGCAGAAGCGTCTCGATCGCGGCGATCAGGTCCTTCACACCGACGCCGGTCATGGCGATGCCGCAATAGACCGGATGCAGAAGGCCGGCGGCAAGCTGCGCGGCGAGCGCCGTCCTCAGCCGCTCGACGGTCAGGCGCTCGGGCGCCAGCACATAGTCGTCGAGCAAGGTCTCGTCGTTGGCGGCAAGCGCTTCTGAGAGCGCGGAGAAATATGGCTCCTCTTCAAAGTCGATTGCCTCCGCTCTCGCGTTCCGGCTGCCGGCGTCGATCGCCACCGACATCGCGACAGGGCGGACCGCGAGCTGGCTAGCGATCTCGTCGATGACCTCGGCGGGACGCGCCCCGAGGCGGTCGATCTTGTTGACGAAGAACAGGAAAGGGACGCCAAGCCGACGCAAGGCGCGCACCAGCACGCGCGTCTGCGCCTGCACGCCTTCCACCGCCGAGACGACCACCACGGCGGCATCGAGTGTTTGCAGCACCCGCTCGACTTCGGCGATGAAATCCGGGTGTCCGGGGGGGTCGATAAGGTTGACGACCAGGTCGCCAAGGTTGAACGACACGACGGAGGCGGCAATCGTTATGCCGCGCTGTCGTTCCAGTTCAAGGCTGTCGGTCTGGGTGTTGCCGCTATCGACGCTGCCGAGCTTGTCGATCGCGCCGGTATCAAAAAGCAGTCGTTCCGTAAGGCTAGTCTTTCCTGCATCTACATGGGCGAGGATGCCCAGATTCAATGTGCGCATAATCCATCAGCTTCTCAAAAATTCGGATCTGGGTTTCTTGAGAAGTGACTCGGTGCATTGGGACCTCCAGCTTCGGCTTCTTTCCGGTACCGCGCCCTTTAATCGGCGAGGAGTACGCGTCGAATCTAATGACGCGCGGCTGCAGGCGTCAAGCGCTGCCGGCCAACTCTGAATTGGTGTTGCAGATTTGCGAGGGGGCGTGGAGGACGGAGGCACCAGGCATGACGTCGGGCTCGGACGCGGCCTGTACACTTGAAAGCGGTAGCCCCCAACGAAGGCTTCGCTTCAGCTCATCGAGCACTCTGCGCACCGCAAACCCGGTGCACATGTCGCGAAATACAATGCCTAGTAGCATTATTTAGTATGTGCTAACCTCTCGTCGCCATGAGGGCAAGAGGGAGGCGAACATGGACATGACGCGTCGTGCCGTCGCTTTGGGAGGCGCTGGCCTGCTCGCAACGGTTTCAACCTTACCTGCGAATGCTCTGGAATCTCCGCTGATCGATCCGGTCGAGGCGGCTGACGAATTCTGGTTGGCGGTGGAAGCCTATATCTACGGCTATCCCCTGGTGACAACGGAAATGACCCGACGGGTCGTCACCAATGTGGCGCAGCCCGAAGGCAGCAAGGGGCCGATGGGGCATATCATCAAGCTTAGGGAGTATCCAAACGCTTCCTTCAAGGACGTGACCGCGCCGAACGCCGATACGCTTTATACGACGGCCTTCGTCGACGTCAGCAAGGAGCCCTGGGTGCTGTCGATCCCGGACATGAAGGATCGCTACTTCCTGTTCCCGATGCTCGACGGCTGGACGACGGTGTTTCAGGTGCCGGGCAAGCGGACGACCGGCAACGGGGCGCAGTCCTACGCGATCACCGGGCCCGGCTGGCAGGGCACCATTCCCGACGGCGTGACCGAATACAAGTCGGCAACGAGCGTCGTCTGGATCCTCGGTCGCATCTATTGCGATGGCTCGCCCGAGGACTATGCGGCGGTTCACGCGCTGCAGGATCAGTGCAAGCTCTCGCCGCTCAGCGCCTATGGCAAGGACTGGACGCCACCGGCGGGCAAGATCGACCCGACCATCGACATGAAGACGGCGGTGCGCGAACAGGTCAACCGCATGGACGCGGTCGAGTACTTCACATTGCTCTGCGAACTGATGAAGACCAATCCGCCGACGGCTGCGGATGCGGAAGCGGTCGCCAAGTTCGCCGAGATCGGCATCGTGCCCGGCAAGGATTTCGACAAGAGCAAGCTGGATGCCGCTTTCATCTCGCGCATTCCCGCCATGGCGTTCCATCGCATCATGCTGCATTTCAAGTTCAGCGATGGCGACGTTCAGGACATCAATGGCTGGGGCTTTACCACCAAGACCGGCATCTACGGCACGGGCTATCTGCAGCGCGCACTGATCACGGCGATCGGTCTCGGTGCCAATCGTCCTCAGGATGCGATCTATCCGACGTCGCTGAAATCCAAGGACGGCCTCTTCTCTCGCGCCTACCACGGCGCGAACAAGTACGTCATCACCTTCGCGAAGGGGCAATTGCCGCCGGTGCGCGGTTTCTGGTCGATCACCATGTATGACGAGGACTACTTCTTCGTCGACAATCCGATCAATCGCTATTCGATCAGCGCACGCGTCAGCCCCAAGGCCAATGCCGACGGGTCGACGGAGATCTACATCCAGAACGAAACGCCCGGAGCTGACAAGGAGAACAACTGGCTGCCCGCGCCGAAGGGCAAGTTCATCCTGATGATGCGGCTCTACTGGCCCGACGACAGCCCGCCCTCCATTCTCGACGGCTCCTGGGTCATCCCGCCGGTGAAGAAGGCGGGATGATAGAGGCGCTATAGCACTTTGAATTGCTGCATGTTTTTGTCCTTTAACCGGGTACGGCTAAGGGAAACATGCAGCAGCGATCAGGCCACGGATACGCGCTTCGGCAGGACGAGATCGCCGACCGAGTAGGTGTGAAACTCGCTCCGGGAGACCTCGTCCAGCTTCCGGAACTTCTCCACGAACACCGGGTCGGAGAAGAACTCACCGACATTTCCGGTTCCCTGGATTGCCTCGACATTGACGACCGTTTGTCCGTCCGTGCTCTTCGCCAAGGTGCTCCACAAAAAGCCTTCCTTCCGTTCGGCGACGTAGTGCACGACGTCCTGGATGATCGCGAAGGCTTCCTCCTGCTTGCCGGGGTGAGCGTGGATGACGTTGACGACAAAGGTCGTCGGAGCGGGGGAAGCTGAGAAAGTGGGGGTAAGGCTCGTATTCATGGGGCTCTCCATTTGAACGTCGCAGCGCATCGACCGCGACGACATCTGGATATCGACGGAGAAATAGCGGATAAACGAGCGGGTATTCTCATCACTTCGGAAATTAATTCCGCAATCGGCAGACGATGGACAAGCTCGGAACGCTCAGCATTTTCATTCAGGTCGCAGAGGCAGGCAGCTTCGTGGCCGCCGGCCATCGGCTCGGCCTTTCGGGTTCTGCGGTCGGCAAGGCCATCGCGCGGCTCGAAGACGAGATGGGCGTGCGTCTCTTCAATCGGTCGACGAGAAGCATGGCGCTGACCGAGGACGGGAGCTTCTTTCTCGACACCTGTCGCCGCATCCAATCCGAATTCGAGGCAGCCCAGGCGCAGCTGTCGCGGTCGCACGCGACGCCGCGCGGGCAGCTTCGTGTCAGCCTGCCTTTGGCCGGCATGCTCCTGATCCCGACCATATCGGATTTCATGCGAGCCTACCCATTGATCAACCTCGACCTCGATTTCACCGATCGGCTGGTCGACGTCATCGAGGAGGGCTTCGATGCCGTCATCCGAACAGGCGAGGTCAAGGATACGCGCCTCATGAGCCGCAAGCTCGGGACGTTCCGGCACAGGATCGTCGCGGCGCCGGAGTATCTCGCCGCGCACGGTCGGCCGAAGGTGCCGGAAGACCTGCTCGGGCATCGCTGCCTCCATCACCGGTACGCGAACTCCGGCCGCCTCGAACCCTGGCCGCTCTTTCGTGACGGGCACGAGGTCAAGCTCGATCTGCCCGTGACCACGGTTGCGAGCACACTCGAGCCCCTGATCTTCCTGGCGGAGCGATCCTTCGGCATCACCTGTCTGCCCCCGTTCGCCGTGTCGTCGGAACTGGCGGAAGGCAAGCTGGTATCGCTGCTGGAGGATTGCCTTCGCGAAACGGGCACATTCCGCGCGCTGTGGCCGACCAATCGATATCTCTCGCCAAAGGTCCGTGCCTTCGTCGACTTCATGGCCGCGAACCTGTTTGCCGAGTGACGGCCGCGCCGCACGGCAGGCGCCTTGTGTTATTCCAGCCGTTGCTAAAGCGCGACAAATGGCAGAAGCTCCGTCTACGCCCCTTTGGCCATGTGAGCCGGAGATGCAGACCATGACCGAAGCCTCTACCATGCAGCCGGCCCATCGCGGCGACGCCAGGATCTGCCGCGGATGCTGGGACCAGATGCATATGCCGATCCCCATTCGCGGGCCGCTGGCGCTGCCGTTTCGTGCCTTCGGCATCACCCGCAGCAAGATGAACCCGAACATCTGCACGATCTGCGAACGCTCCTTCCGTTACGTCAAGAAGCAGAGTCACGTTGCGGCAAGCGCGACCATTCTTTTTGCCGACATCCGCGGCTTCACCCATTTGTCCGAGCGCATCGAGCGTGTCCGGCTCAGCGAAATCGTCAGCCTGTTTCAGGACCGCTGCGCCCAGGCGATCTGGGCGCATGACGGCATCGTCAACAAGCAGATGGGCGACGGGCTGATGGCGATCTTCAATTTTCCCATTATCAGGAAAGATCACGCGGAAGCCGCGATCCTGGCCGGGAGGGACATCCAGCGGCTCTGCGCGGCGGCACTTGGCAGCCTGCAGTTCGACGACCTCAAGGGAGAGACGCTCGGCGTCGGTGTCGGCATTCACTCGGGCGAGGTCGAGATCGGCGAGTTCTCGAGCTTCCGCAGCGATTTCACCGCGATCGGCGGCACGGTCAACCTGGCCTCAAGGCTCGAATCCCAGGCCGAGGCGGGCGAGATCCTGATCTCGACCGAGACCGCCGCTGAGGCGGCAGCGCTCACGATGGGCGCCGGAACCCGGCTGCTTGTCCTGAAGGGCATCGACCAGCCGGTGGAGGCGAGGGTGCTGGCGGCGCACTGATCCGGCGCACCGTTGCAACTGGAGGGAGCCCACGGAGGGAGATTGCACTGAGGCGATAGGGGTAGGCCCGGAGCAAGCTGCCAGCAGTTGGCGCGGATTTGCGCGACAACGTCCTTTGCACGGCTGCCGCTGCGCCCTTGGGTGTCTCGTCGGGAAGGGAGCGCCTCGATGACCATCGCGCACGATCAAAGCCGGGAACAGATGAAGGGCGAGCTTGAGGACAGTGAACGGCTGCAGGCCATCAGCCTCGAACTGATCAAGGACGGGCGACCGCAGGCCGTCTACGAGACCATTTTGGATGGTGCGGCCGCCATCATGCGCTCGCAATTCGCCAGCCTGCAGATGCTGGATGCCGACCGGGGCGCCGCTGGAGAGCTACGCCTGCTTTCCCATCGCGGCTTCAGCGACGAGGCCGCGCAATTCTGGCATTGGGTCAGCATGGACCGGGCTTCCACCTGCGCGCTCGCCCTGCGCACCGGGCGGCGCGTCGTCGTTTCGGATGTCGAAACCGCTGCGTTCATGCAGGGTACGGCGGATCTGGCCCATTACCGGCAGAGCGGGATCCGCGCCGTGCAGACCACGCCGCTCCATTCCCGCGTCGGAACGCTCATCGGGATGTTGTCGACCCATTGGGCGCATGTGCACCGACCGAAGGAGCGGGAACTGCGTCTCCTCGACGTGCTGGCACGACAGGCGGCCGACCTGATCGAGCGCGAGAAGACGGAGACGGCGCTTCGGGCGAGCGAGGAACGGTTGCGGACGGCGGTGGAGGTCGGCGGTCTGGGGCTCTGGGACTGGAATGTCCTGACCGGAGAGGTGCATTGGAGCGACGAGTATTTTCGCATGCTGGGTTACGGGGTGGACGAGGTGACGCCCAGCTATGAAAACTGGTCCGCGCGCATCCACCCGGATGACCGGGCGGAGACCGAGGCCTTGCTGCAGCACGCGCGGGAGGCCCGCACAGAGTTCGTCACGGAGTTTCGCACCCTGCATCCGAATGGCGCCGTTCGCTGGCTGCACGGCCGCGGCCGTTTCTTCTACGATCAAGGCGGGCAGGCGATCCGCATGGTGGGCGCGATGACCGACACCACCGAGCGGCGGCAATGGGAAGACCGCCAGAAGGCGCTGGTTGCCGAGCTGCAGCATCGCACCCGAAACCTCATGGCGGTTGTCCGGGCCGTTGCCGAAACCACCGCCCGCAGAGCCAAGGACCTGCCGGATTTCAGCGCGCATTTTCGCAGCCGCCTGTCGGCGCTGGCCAGGGTCCAGGGCCTGTTGTCGCGCCTGGCCAACCAGCAGCGGGTCACCTTCGATGAGCTGCTCCGGGCAGAACTGGCGGCGGTGGATGCGGATATGGGGCGTGTGCGGCTGGACGGTCCCAGCGGCGTGAAGCTGCGTTCGTCGACGGTGCAAACGCTGACCATGGCCCTTCATGAACTGGCCAACAATGCCGTCAAGTACGGTGCCTTGGGTCAGGCCGGTGCAGCACTTTCCGTTCGCTGGCATGTCGAGGCCGGGCAGGATCAAAAGCTCTGGCTTCACATCGACTGGCACGAAAGCGGCGTGCGCATGCAGCCGGCAGCAGATGCCGGCGAGGGCATCGGGCACGGGCGCGAACTGATCGAGCGGGCGCTGCCCTACCAGCTTGAGGCGAGAACGCGCTTCGCCCTTGGGCCGGATGGCCTGCGCTGCACCATCTCCATGCCGGTCTCCGAGCTCAACATGGCTCGATGAGGCAGGCTTCGACACTGTTCTGCAACCTTGCTCACCCACCGCGCGTGGGTGAGGGTTCGCGAGGGGGGGACGCGACTACCCGGCCAGAGGGGCTTCCATGAAGATGAGATGGTTGCGCAGTTCGGGAGGTGCTTTGTAGTAGGGTGCGATCTCCTGGAATCCCAGGGAGCGGTAGAGGCTCAACGCCTCATCGTGGTTGCGGCCGGTATCCAGCCGCATGGCGGCATAGCCCCGCTCGGCAGCCACGCGCACGAGGGCCTCGGCGAGACGGCGGCCCAGCCCCAAGCCTCGGCCCTCCGGGCTGATGAACATTCGCTTCATCTCGCATGTACGTTCGTCGATCCGCTGCATCATCACACAGCCGACCACCTTTCCGTTCAGGCGGGCAACAAGAATCTCCCCATCTGGAGCCGAATGGATTTTCGGCAGGCTGTCCAGGAGTGCGGCCCATTGTTCCGGCGTGTAGTACCGGTCGACGAACCAGGCGTTTTCGCCATAGCGCGATCGGCACCAGTCGAGGAAGCCGTTGCACAAGGATCGAATGGCAGGAAAGTCGTCAGCTTCGGCCGGGCCGATCTCGGAGTTCTGTTCCATCGCTGCGCTCCACTCACGAATTCTGCATCGGAAAGCGGGCGCTCCGTCCCGAGTTCCGCGGCCACCGAAAGGGAGGCCACAGTCGGGCCGGGCTCAAGGACTTGTCCGCTCTGACGAATGTCGTGGTTTCTGCCGCAACTGTAGTCGAAAAAGGCCCTGTTGACCATTTGCCGGTGCTGAGCGCGGCGCGCTTCTGCTTCCGCAAAAACGTGGGGCTTGCCGCGTCCCGCCATCCGGTGTTAATTGCATGCCATCGCGAAAAGCGACTGCTTCCCTTGATCCGCTCAGTGGCGGAGTAAACAGGTGGACGAATCCACGTCCAGGCAGTCAAGCACACGCCATCCCTGCCGTTTGAGCACGGATCGGCCAGCGTTTCCCAAAACCTATCGCCTGCATCGTCAGGTCACCCAATCGCAAGGCATCGGCGCCTCTTGGCGTGGGCGTGCTTGCGTTGATCGGAACGCATCATGAAGAAATCCCTCATCGTCATTTTTACTGCCATTGTGCTCGATGCCGTGGGCATCGGCCTCATCTTTCCCATCCTGCCTTCGCTGCTGAAGGACGTGATCCATGCCGACAACGTGGCGCCCTATATCGGCACGATGACCGCGCTCTACGCGGTCATGCAGTTCATCTGCGCGCCGGTGCTGGGTGCGCTCAGCGATCGGCTGGGCCGCCGGCCCGTGCTCTTGATCTCGCTCGCGGGTGCTGCGGTCAACTATCTGTTCCTCGCCTTTGCGCCCAATCTCTGGATGCTCTTTGCGGGCCGTGCGATCGCCGGGCTGACGAGCGCCAACATGTCGGTCGCAACCGCCTACCTCACCGACATCACGCCCGAGGACAAGCGTGCGCAGCGCTTCGGCCTGTTCAACGCCATGTTCGGCATCGGCTTCATCATCGGCCCGGTTCTCGGCGGCGTGCTCGGCGACCACTGGCTGCGTTTGCCCTTCGTCGCCGCGGCGGTCCTGAACGGCTGCAATTTGGCTCTGGCGTACTTCGTGCTGCCGGAGTCGCGCGCACCGAGCCGCGAGAGGATCGACCTTGCCGCGCTCAACCCGCTTCGGCCGCTGCGCTGGGTGTTCTCGGTGAAGAGCGTGCTGCCGATCGTCTTTCTCTTCCTGATCTTCAGCGCCACGGGCGAGGCCTATGGCACCTGCTGGGCGCTCTGGGGCAGCGAGACGTTCCAGTGGAACGGGCTCTGGATCGGCCTATCGCTCGGCGCCTTTGGCGTCTGCCAGACGTTTGCCCAGGCGGTTCTCCCGGGACCTGCCGTAAGACGCTTCGGCGAGCGCGGCGCCATTCTGGTGGGCGTCGCCGGCGTCTGCCTTGCCCTGACCGTCATGGCCTTCGCGACCGAGGGCTGGATGATCTTCGCGATCATGCCGGTCTTTGCGCTCGGCGGCATCGGCGTGCCGGCGCTGCAATCGCTCGCGACCCGGCAGGTCGACGAGAACCAGCAGGGCCAGTTCCAGGGCGTGCTGGCCTCGGCCGTGAGCCTTGCATCGATCATCAGTCCGCTCGCGTTTTCGAGCATCTACTTCGTCGTTCGCGCGCAATGGCCGGGCGCGATCTGGCTGTCGGTCGTCGTCGTTTATGCGTTGGGCGGGCTGCTGGTTCTCGGCCTGCGCCTGACGAAACCGGTGGCGGCCTCAGTCGCGTCATAACGCGTCGCGGGGCAGGCCATGTGAATGCGGATGGGATCGCGATGATCCCATCCGCTGCCGAGCGGGACGATGCCCCGGGGGCTATTTCGATGGGCGATCCAGCCGCATCACCTTCTCCTCGCCGAGCATCATGCCGGTCTCGCGGAAACCGAAGCGGTGATAAAGGGCGTGGGCGCGGGTGTTTTCCGGGTAGACGCCGAGATAGATGTTGCCGCATTCGGGGATGCCGGCCATATGTTCCAGCAGGGCGGCAAGCGCCTTGGCAAGTAGCCCTTGCCCTGGTGGCGGGCGTCGATCATCAGGCGGTAGATCCAGTGGTTGCCGTCATCCGGATCGAGCGCATACATGGCGAAGCCGATGGGGGCGCCTTCGATCATCACGGCAAAGCCGACGCATTCGGGGCGTTCGGCGAGTTCTTCCAGCGACTCCTCGTTGCTGGCGATGAAATCCATCTGGCTTTCATGCACGTCCAGTTTTCGGATGACGTCGGGATCGACGGCATCGACGGGTAGAAGCGTTATCGTCATTCGTTTCCTCATGGTTGACGCCGGGCCCGCGTGGAGCGAGGCGGTTGCCGCGTGCCCCTCATCCGCGCGGTGAGGGATTTGCCCTCATCCGCACGGTGAGGATTGCCCCTCATCCGCCTGCCGGCACCGTCTCCCGCCTGCGGGGAGACGGGACGCTGTGGCGCTTGCCTGTGTCCATCTCTAGCGTTTGCAGGTCGCGCCGATCCTGTCTCGTCGCAGCCTTCAACGGGCTACGGCGAGGCGGGACGCTTACCGTTTTCCCTCTCCCCGCCTGCGGGGAGAGGGTGAGGGTGAGGGGCAGTTCTTGACGGATGCGTGGCGCGTGTTCCGCCGGGAAAAGGCGTCAATATCAATTTGATTTATAAGTTGTTTCTGTTCAGGCCAAATCCGGCCCCGACAAGTCTAGCGCGGGAATCCGGAAAGGCGAGCCCTTGTCGTTAGGCTGCATTGCGGGAACATTGCGGCTCGCTGTCACGGGCGGCTTATATGCCGGCCGATCAATCCTCGTCCAGAATGCGCGGCTCGGGCGCGCCCGACCATTGAAAGGTGATGGTGCGGCCCTGGCGGATGTTCTGGATGACGGCGGGGCGGAAGACGGCGAGGCATTCGCCCTCGGGGTCGCGGGCGGAAGGGTAGATCAGGCCGTTGCCGCCTTCCGCCAGAATGGTGGCGGCGAGCGCCTGGCCGGCGGGGTAGGCGACCGTGGTATCGGGATCGAGATAGGCGGCTCCCTTTTCTCCGCGCGCATCATGAAAGCGGCAGGTGAAGCCGGCGATCAGTTCGCGGTAGCGGCCGATGTCGTGAAAGCTGCCGGCTTCGCTGAGCGCCCGGGTGCGGTGATAGACGATTTCCGCCTGGCAGGTTTGAAGCGCGCGCGGGCCGAAGGCGCAATACCAGGCGCCGCGCTCCTCGCCGTTGAAGCGGTTGCCTGGCGGGCGCGCATGGCAGAAGGCGGCATTGATCAGCGACCAGCCGTAGCCGAAGGTCTCGTTCAGCAGTTCGGCCGGATCGACGCCGACAGGCAAGGCGAGGGGGCTGAGGCGCGCCGAGGTCATCGCCTCCAGCCGGTTGAGGATCTCGATCTCGTCGTCATCGTCGGCGAGCGGCTTGACGGCGGGTTCGTCAATATAGGCGGTCGAGATCAGCCGGACGGTCGCCGGCTCGTTGAAGTCGATCGCTGATATCATAGGCCGCCGCGCAGGCCGTCGAGATAGCGCCGTACCTTCAGCATCACCGGAATGCCGCCCTCGATCATCAGATCGACGGGCGAGTGGCCATTGAACAGCGGACCGGTGTTGACCGCCTTCGGCCATTGATAGGTGAGCGGGCCGTTGAAGAAGAGCCGCAGCCCCTTGAATATGCCGACGATCAGGCTCGCGCGCATGCGCTTGTCCTGGTCGAGCCTGCCCTTGAAGTCACCCGCCTTCATGCGGTTCCAGGTGGCGATCGGCACGTCGAACAGCTGGGCCGCCTCCCTGTTGGTGAGGTTCCAGAGGTCGCAGGCTTTGACCACGGCCTTGACGATGACAGCCTCTTCTTGCCGGGCCGTTTGCCGATCAGGGGCAAAAGCCGGTTGAGCGTTGGCCATGGTCGTCTCCTATGCCGCGACTTCGTGTATCATATGATATGAAATGGCGATGCTGGGCGAGAAGTCAAGGGGCGATGGCGACGTTTGCTTTGCGGGGTGCTGCCGGAGAGACATCACCGCCGAGGCTCCGGCTGGATCGGAATTTTCCTGCGTGCGTGCCTCTGATGGGGAGCGATCGGTTCTCGAGGTCGATCCAACCCGTCAATTCAGGCCGGCACGGGCAAGTCCCTCGATCAGACGCGCCCGATCCTCGGCGCGAACGAAAGAAGATGTTGCTGCGACGGCGTCCCGTGAGATGTCAGGGACTAGCGACTTGAGCCGTCCGAGCAAGTCCGTGGCAGCCTCCTGGTTGTCCAGAAGTCCGGCACAGGCCGTGCCGATGATCAGCGGAACCGCGTGGCCGGACCGCAAGCGATGCGCCTCCCGTGCGTAGCTCAATCCAAGTTCGTAATTCGCGCCCTGGAAATAAGCCATGGCGTAGTAAAACTGAAAGTCGCCGAGAAAAGCCTCGCGGGGGCTCAGTCTGAGGGCGTAGTCGATGCAAGGAATGGCGTCCGCCGCGCGGCCCCCGTTGGCATGCGCAAGTCCCAACTGGCCGTGTGCAAACGCGGAGTTGGGGTTGATCGCGACAGCCTGGCTGATCGCTGCCATCGCCAGGACATTGTCACGCGTCGCAAAGGCTATCATCGCCTGCGCAAGGTAAGTCCACTGTTCCTTATCGTCCGCGGCGATGGCTTGTTGGACGAAATCCCTGGCAAGGGCCAGGGCGTGTCCCATGTCCTCCCACCCCTGGAACGCGCGCCACACGGTAATCCAACCTTTCATCGCGAGCGCCTGGGCATAACCGGGAGCCAGTCCGATTGCCCGATCGAGCAGGGGGAGCATCTTGCCGCTGCTCTCCTCAGACAACTGGGAACATAGGAACACCGCCCGCACGACACATTCCCAAGCATCAAGGCCATGATGCGGCTTGGGGCTTTCGCGGGCATGCTCTGCCGCCAGGAGTTCCGGCCCGATGCGGCCGACGACGCTTGCAGTGATTTCGTCCTGAATGACGAAGATGTCGCCGAGGTCGCCGTCGTACCTCTCGGCCCAGAGTTGGACTTCGGAGGCCGCATCGATGAGCTGCGCGGTCACCCTCACCCGGTTGCCGGACTTGCGCACACTCCCCTCGAGAATATAGCGGATCCCGAGTTCGCGCCCGATGGCGCGCACATCCACGGGCTTTCCCTTGTAGGTGAACATCGTGTTGCGGGCGATCACGAAGAAGCCCTTGAGCTTGGATAGCGCGGTGGTGATGTCCTCGGTGAGTCCATCGCTGAAGAAGTCCTGCTCCGGGTCGGCGCTCATGACGTTGAACGGCAGCACGGCAATGGATGGTCGATCCGGAAGTGCGGGCCTGGGCGATACCGTTCCTGCGGTCGTCCTTTCCAGAAGGGGGCGGTACAATCGCACCGGCCGCTCCATGTTCTTGAGCGCGCGTTCGCCGAGGTACTCGTAGCCGCAGTCAAGCTTGCCCGGGAGGTGATCGTACGCCGTGCCGGAAATGCAAATGCCGCCTGGATCCGCCAAGGTCTGGAGGCGGGCCGCGATGTTGACGCCATCGCCGTAGAGATCCCCATCAACCTCATGGATCACATCACCGAGATTGACGCCGATCCGGAAGATGATGCGTCGCTCCGTCGGGATATCGGCCTGGTTCTCGGCAACCCCCTTCTGGATGGCGACCGCGCACGCGACGGCATCGACGACCGAGCCGAACTCCACGAGCGCACCGTCGCCCATCAGCTTGACAATACGGCCCTGATGGTCGGCCAGCAGCGGATCGATCACCTCCCGGCGCAGAACCTTGAGGGCCGACACCGTCCCGGCCTCGTCATGTTCGACGAGGTGGGAATAGCCGACGACATCAGCGGCCAGGATCGCGGCCAGCCGCCGCTCTGCTCTTGCAGTTGCCATGGCTGTCTCCCCCTCAGGAGATCCGCCGGATGAAGCCAGGCAATTGACGCGACATGCACCATCCGGCTGCCCGAAACCGCGACCGTGCTGGTTCATGATACCACTGAGACGGTCGTATAGCGACGCTTCACGAGAGTACCGCCTTCAGCAGGAACAGGATCCGCGAAGCGGTCGCTGCAAAGGTCTGTTGCCGTCCAATGGAGAAGGAAGGTCGGTTTTCCTCACGAGATCGCGTCGGCCTTCATCGGAATCTTGTGGCACTTGCTCCATGATGCTGAAGAGGCGTTGGCGAGCCGGATAGGGCACCTTCCTCTACAAATGCGGCCCCAGCAGCGAGAGATCCGCTTCGCCGAGCCGGTCCTTGGCGCTCCGGAGCTGGTGCCAGTAGGGATAGATCACCGGCGGCAGGCTGACGGCGTCGAGCAGTTCCTTTTCCTCGTCGGAAAGCTTCAGGCCGGCGGCGGCGAGGTTGTCGCTGAACTGTGCTTCTGTGCGGCCGCCGATGATGACGGACGTGACGCCCTTGCGGCCGATCAGCCAGGCGAGCGCGACCTGCGCCGGCGAGACGCCGCGTTCGCCTGATATCGCGCCCAGCATGTCGACGATCTTCCACAGCCGCTCCTCGTCGCGGATCGGCGGCTCGTTCCAGCCGGCAAGCTGGCGCGTTCCCTCTGATGTCTCGCCCCGCCGGTGCTTGCCCGAGAGCAGGCCGCCTGCAAGCGGGCTCCAGACGAGCACGCCGAGCCCCTGATCGATCGAGATCGGCATCAGTTCGTATTCGGCCTCGCGGGCTTCCAGCGTATAGTGGATCTGCTGGCTGACGAAGCGCTGCCGGCCCTCGAGCGCGCTGATGCCGAGCGCCTTCATGATGTGCCAGCCGGAATAGTTGGAGCAGCCGATGTAGCGGACCTTGCCGCTTCGGACGAGGCTGTCGAGCGCTTCCATCGTTTCTTCCAGCGGCGTCTGGCCATCCCATTCATGCACCTGGTAGAGATCGATGACGTCGGTCTTCAGCCGCTTCAGGCTCGCCTCGCAGGCGGCGATCAGATGGTGGCGCGAGAGGCCGCCGTCGTTCGGTCCGGGCCCCATGGAAAAGCGCGCCTTGGTGGCGATGAGCACGCCGTTCTTGCGCTTGCCGCCAAGCACCTCGCCGATGATCTCCTCTGAGTAGCCGGTCGAATAGATATCGGCGGTGTCGATCAGGTTGACGCCGGCGTCGAGGCAGAGATCGACGTAGCGGCGGGCGTCCTTGAGGCCGACATTGCCGACCTCGGCGAACTTGCCGCGGCCGCCAATCGTCATCGTGCCCATGGTGATAACAGAGATTTTCAGGCCGGAGCGGCCGAGCAGCCGGTATTCCATGGTCTCGGATCCTTTGCTGATGCGCTGGGAAAGCAACGAAAACGCAAGCCTCCGTTGTGGAACAAACCGAAGGCGACAGGCGGTAAGGTAGCGGCCTGTGCCGGGCGGGCAAGATGTGTATGCCTGCACCGTCCTGCAATCGGATGTTGCGGTTCTTGAGGCTCCTGTTTCTTAGGGCTGGCTTGAAGATGGCGGAATGCTATCGTCTCTGCCGAGAGATGAGGGGGGCACTCGATGAGCGTTGCCAAGAGTTTGCTGTCCGCATAGGCAATCGCTGCCGGCCTGTGTTGCGTGGTCGCGCCTTCGACGGCGAACGCGGCTGAAAACGGTGCCGGCTTCTATCTGCTCGGTGCCCGTGGCCCGATGGCCGGCCTTCTCGCACCGCCCGGAACCTACTTTCAGAACGACACCTATTTCTATGTCGGTGAAAGCAGCTTCCGCTCGGCGGCCAGATCGTCGGCGAAGTCGACGCGACCCTGATCGGCGTCTTCGGCACCGGCCTCTGGGTCATGCCCGAGGAGGTGCTCGGCGGCAATCTCGGCTTTACCGCGATCGTGCCTTTCGGCGGCCCCGACATCGATGCAACGCTGTCAGCGCCGAGGGCCGGCCGTTCGGCCTCCGCAAGCGACTCGATCTTCACCATCGGCGACCCGGTGGTTGGCGCCGTGCTCGGCTGGCACGAAGGCGATTTCCACTGGACGGCGAACGCCAGCCTCAACGTGCCGATCGGCGACTACCAGAAAGGCGAGCTCGCCAATCTCTCCTTCAATCGCTGGGCAAGCGACTTCACCCTTGCCGGCACCTGGTTCAACCCGGAAGCCGGTTTCGACCTTTCGGGTGCCGCGGGCTTCACCTTCAACGGCGAGAACCCGGCGACGGACTATCGCACGGGTACGGAATTCCACGCGGAATGGGCGGTTACCAGGCACTTCGGCCAGGAATTCTCCGCCGGCGTGGCGGGCTACTTCTACCAGCAGGTGACGGGCGACAGCGGTCCCGGTGCAAGCCTCGGCGACTTCAAGGGCCGTATCGCCGCAATCGGCGGTACCATCGGCTACAATTTCAAGATGGCCGAGACGCCGGTCTCTCTGACGCTGAAGATCTTCCAGGAGTTCGGCGCCAAGAACCGGCCGGAGGGTACCGCCGGCTTCGTAACCGTCGCCTTCCCGATCGGCACGCCGCCGGCGCAGGTGAAGTAGGCTCCGCTCTCCGCAGGTTGCCCCTCATCCGCGCGGTGAGGGGGGCCCTCATCCGCCTGCCGGCACCTTCTCCCCGCAGGCGGAGAGAAGGGACACGTGGCAACCGCTCGTCTCAGCGACAAGCATCTTCGATTTTTCTCTGACAACAACGGCTCCGCTCGACAACGCTGCGAAGGGGCACGTTCCCTCGCCCCGCGTGCGGGGAGAGGGCTAGGGTGAGGGGCAGACTTCGCCTGGAATTGGCGGCGGACGGAGTGGTGGACGGTGTCACAAAGCGTCTTGCCATCCCGATTCACGAAGGCGCTCGATCTCCCTGTATTCACTTCGTTTCCGGGCGTGGCTCACATCTCGAAGAACCGCTCGGGCATCAGGTTCCTGTAGGGAAACATATGGAAATAAGGCCGCGCTTCGGTGAGCACGCGGCGCACGGAGGCGCGCGCGAGCAGACGCTCGAAATAGGCCGCGAGATGCGGGTATTTCTCATCGAAGGGCTCGACGATGCCGCCATAGAAGAGCGCAGGCGTGGCGGCGCAATCGGCAAGGCTGAAGGCATCGCCGGCGGCGAAGGTGTTCTCAGTGAAATGCTTGTCGGCCATGCCATAGGCAACGGCAAGGGAAGCGCGGGCGTCGGTGACGCCGCGATGGTCGTTTTCGCCTGATGCGCGCAGCGTATCGGTGACGATCTTCTGCATCGGCACATGGATGTAGAGATCGAAGAAGCGATCCCAGAGGCGCGCCTTGAGGGCCGTATCCTGATCGTCGGGGATCAGCCGCTGGCGGCCGGGATAGTGGCGGTCGAGATATTCGATGATGATGGAGGTTTCGGGCATCACGACATTACGGGCGCTGTCGGTCAGAACCGGCATCTTGCCGACCGGCCAGAGTGCTGCAAAGCGGGCCGCTTCCTCAGGATCGAGCAGATCGACAAGGCTGCTCTTGAAGGGGGTATCGTTCTCGTAAAGCGCGATCAGCACCTTATGGCAGAAGGACGCAAGCGGATGCTGGTAAAGCGTGAGGGACATGCGGACGGTCTCCGGCTCGGACGGTTCCAATGAATGGATGGCGCTTCGATAGAACTAGCGCCGCGCTTTCGATTGTCGATCTCGACAATGATATAATTTCACAACCGGTTTAAATTGACAATCAGATTATGGGCATCCGGCGACGCCGATTGTCGACGCAGCGGGCACCGGAACTGTGCCGAATTTGCGCATAGCCATTGAAAGCGCAAAAGCTGCCCTAGAATTAATAGAGTAAGGGCGTCGCAACGCTCGGCGCCTTCTGGCAATCGCGACAGGGGAGGATCGCCGATGCGCTGCTTCACGGTACTTGGGCCCTCACAGACCGGAAAAACCACGCTGGCAGAAAAGCTGGCCGGTCTGGAGGGGGCCTCCAGAAAAGCTGTTTCGCCCTATGGACTGAACCTCACGGAATTCGAGTTTGGCGGCGAACCCTGGTGCGCGCTCGATGCACCCGGCGGAACCGAGGCGCTTGGCCACGCGCAGCATGCGCTGATTGCCAGCGATGCCTGCGTGCTCTGCGTCTCGCCGGCGCCGGAGGAGGCGGTGCTGGCCGCGCCCTATCTCAAGGTGATCGAGGCCTCGGGCACGCCCTGCATTCTCTTCATCAACCGCATGGACGAGCCGCGGGCGCGGCTGCGTGACGTGATCGCCGCGCTCCAGGACTATTCCGGCCACATGCTGCTCCTGCGCCAGGTGCCGATCCGCGAAGGCGACAAGATCGTCGGCACCTGCGACCTGATCTCCGAGCGCGCCTGGCGCTACCGCGAAGGCCAGACCTCGGCGCTGATCGAGATCCCCGATACGGTGATGGAGCGCGAGAAGGAGGCGCGCACCGAACTGCTGGAACATTTCTCCGAGTTCGACGACTGGCTGCTCGAGGAGCTGATCGAAGATCGGGCACCGGCAAGCGACACGATCTACGCGATCTCCACGCGGCTGCTTAAGGAAAACCGGATCATCCCGGTGCTGGTCGGCTCGGCGAGCCATGCCAATGGCATCATGCGGCTGATGAAGGCGCTGCGCCATGAGGCGCCCGCTGTCGATGCGCTTCGAAACCGGCTGGCTGCGGCCGGCTCGATTGCCGAAACCACCCTTTCGGCTGTCAGCTTCCATGCCTACCACCGCGCCAATGTCGGCAAGACCGTGCTGGTGCGGGCGCTGACATCGGGGATCAAGCAGGGCGCAACGCTCGGCGGCGGCAGCCTCGGCTCGCTGCAGGACCCGGCGACCGGAAAACCGCTGCCAAACGCCACGCCGGAGGCGGGCGCGATCATCGCGGCGGTCAAATCCGAGCATCTGCCGGTGCCGGCGCTGCTTGCCGGCAATAGCACGGCCGAGGCGCCGGACTGGACGGTGCCGCCGACGCCGATGCTGGAGCGCATCCTGGTGCCGGACAGCGAGCGCGACGAGACCAAGCTTTCCGGCACGCTCGCCAAACTCGCCGAGACCGACCGCGGGCTTGCGGTCATGCAGGAGGAGGGAACCGGCGCCCAGCTCGTCTGCGTGCAAGGGCCGATGCACCTGCGCGATCTCTGCAAGACGCTCGCCGACGTCTTCCACGTCGGCGTCACCGACAAGCCACCGAGCCCGACCTATCGCGAGACGGTGCTGAAACCCTCCGACGTGCATTATCGCCACCGCAAGCAGACGGGTGGCGCCGGGCAATTTGCCGACGTCAAGCTCAGCGTGCACCCGAACGAGCGCGGCACCGGCTTCTCCTTTGCCGAGACGGTGAAGGGCGGGGCGGTGCCGCGCAACTTCATCCCGGCGATCGAGGCCGGGGCGCGGGAGGCGATGGAGAAAGGCCCGCTCGGCTTTCAGGTGATCGATGTCGGCGTGACCTTGACCGACGGCCAGCACCATTCGGTCGACAGCAACGACTTCGCCTTTCGGGCGGCGGCCAAGATGGGCGTGCGCCAGGCGCTGTCGCAGGCCTCCGCCGTGCTGATGCAGCCGGTCATCCGCATCGAGATCCACATCCCCTCGATCTATTCCGGCAGCCTGGTGCCGATTGTCTCCACCTACAAGGGCCAGGTGCTCGGCTTCGACCGCGACGAGACCGCCAAGGGCTGGGACATCTTTCGCGCACTGGTGCCCGGATCGGCGCTCGACGATCTCGCCCGGGCACTGCGGGCGGCCACGCAGGGGATCGGCTACTTTTCCAAGAGCTTCGACCATTTCGAGGAGCTCTACGGCAAGGAGGCCGATGCGGTGATCCACGCGCATGGGGCGCAGCAGGCGGGGTGAGGCGAGCGGCCCTTCGGGCAGATGTCGGTGTTCATGGGGTGGTGCGGACGGCTCAACTCGATTGCCGGGCTCTACGGCGCCGCGCGTCTTATCAGACGCGCAAAGGTCGCTGTAGAACTTTGCTTGGCTGCATGTCGCGCGAGAGCGCCGCGCTTCAGGCTGCCAGGCTGGCGATCCTGGGAATGAACCAGAGCATCGCGCTGGTGCCGATGCCGTAGGCGATTGCCCGGCGCGCGAAGGCGGCGTGGTAACCAACCACCGCGCGCCCCGCCCAGGCAACCGCCAGAGCCGCGGCAACGAAGATGATCTGTCCCGCCTCGACGCCGAGGTTGAAGGTCAAGAGGCTCAGCGGCACATCCGACTGCGGTAATCCGATCTCCTTCAGCGCGCCGGAGAAGCCGAAACCGTGCAGCAGGCCGAAGGCGAAGGCGACGACCCAGGGATAGGTTTCCGACAGGCGCGCTTCGTTCGGTCTGGCCTTGAGCAGTTCGCTTGCGACGAAGGCAATGCTGAGGGCGATCGTTGCTTCGACCGGCTTCTGGGGAAGACTGAAATAGCCGAGCGATGCTCCGGCGAGCGTGATGCTGTGGGCGACGGTGAAGGCCGTGATCGTCTTGAACAGCATCCAGCGGTCATGGATCAGCAACATGAGCGCGAGCACGAAGATCAGATGATCGAAACCCAGGAGTATGTGCTCGACGCCGAGCAGGAAATAGGTCCGCGCCACTTCAAGACTGGGCTGGGTGCCGGCCGCAGTGAAGGTGGGCGCCTCGGGCATGAGGCGCCCAACCTCGGTGCCGCCATTCTCGTATTCGATGCGCACCAGTGCTTCGGTCAGCGTGGCCTTGAGCCCGTCGATGACGATCGTGCCATTCCGCAATCCCCCCGCGCAGTCGACGGTCCACCGCTCCAGATAGGCGCTGCCTTCGAACGACGGCATCGGCGTGGCCCTTTCGATGCACTGTTTTGGCAGATGCGCGTCGAGTGCCAGCCGCATCCTGCCCTGCGCCGGCACCTTCCAGAGAACGGCGAAGGTGTCGTGCGCCGTTTCGCGTATGTCGAGATAGGCCGGCCGAACCTCATGGGCGATAGCGGAAGCGCCGAGCAGCAGAAGGATCGGCAAGGCGAGAAGGGCACAAGGCGGTCTCATCTGCCGTCCCCCGCGGCAGTGGCGGCTTCGACGCTCACCTGGTAGCGAGCGAGCAATTCACCGAAGCGTTGCTGCTCAAGTTGGGCACGCTTGGCGTTTTCCCACTCCCTTGCCACGTCGTCGCGGACGTCCTTGAGTTGCGGCACCCGGCCCGGCGCATGCTCGGACACCCGGACCAGATGGAGGCCGAAGCTGCTGGCGATCGGCCCCGTCCACTGACCGAGCGGAGCCTTTTCGAGCCCGTCCGCAAGGTCGCCGCCGAAGGTCTGGTCGATCGCCGCCTTGCTTGTGAGCAGAACTGCCGCGGGAAGCAGGGAGACATCGCCAAGCGAAGCAGGGTCGGCCATGTCGTTGCTGCGGAGCTCCGCGAGCAAGGCGGCGGCGTCCTCAGCAATCGTGTCGCCGTGCCGGGCGGGATTGAGAAACACCTGCTCGAATGCCAGCTTCGCATCGGTGGCGAAGGTTGCCGGATTGGCCTCGAGATAGGCTTCCAGTTCCGGATCGGTGACCGTCACGGGGACGGCGTCGGCGGCGTTCAGGAACTCCATTTTCTGGCGCAGGCGGCGGCGCACGACCGTGTCGTCCCGGTCGAGCCCGAGTTCGAGCGCCTGGCGCACCAGAATTTCCTCCTTCACATAGTCGTCGATCATGCCTTTCAGCTCGTCCGCCGTCGGCGAGCGCTGCCAGGTCTTGGTGAAGACCGTTGCCATCTGCTCGATCTTCGACGCACTGACGACGATTTTTTCCGGCGCATCGGCGCCGGTGCGCAGAAGGCCGTGCGCGGCGAAAATCAAAAGTGCGAGTGCCAGGAAATGGACCAGCGGCTCTCGTAAGATGCGTTTCAGCATGGCCGTGCTCGCTCGCTTAACGGAGGGCGGCGGGCGCATGGTCTTCGTGCGTCCGCCCGCATGCGGTCATCCATCTCCCGGATTATGGCGTGTACCAGATCGGAGAGGTGTAGGCGCGCTCGGTCACGGTCATGCGCGTGCCTTCCAGCGGCTTCGTTCCGAAACGCTTGGCGTCATAGGCGGTCCACCGGGGCGTCGGGATCTCAATGACGCGGCCGTAGTAGAATGCCTTCTGCTTCGGGTCGAACTCCGGGTCCTTCCAGACCGCGATCAGCTCGGGCGCGCCGATGGTGTTGGTCCATGTGGCGTTCTCGATGTCGACCGTATCGCCGACAGACGGCACTTTGCTGTCCGGGCCCGGCTTGCGGTCTCCGCCCCAGGCGACATCGTAGACCTGTTCGTGCGTCTCGCCCTTGTCGTCAAGCCAGCCCTTGACGACCTGGTAACGATCGAGATTGGCGCCGATCGGGTCCCTGAGCGCGGCAACGAGAAATGTCGGTGCCTTGCCCTCAGGCGCCGCCGTCAGATCGCCACCCATGGGCACGCCCTTGGCATAGCCGATGGCGCCGGGATTGCGGCCTTCGGCATCGGCCGGTTCGAAGTCCCAGCCGCCGAAGAAGCGCACGAGCATGCGCGGTCCTGTTGTCGCATAGGTCTCCTTGCGCTGCATGGCGTCCCAGATTGACTCGCGGGTGTTTTCCACCGCCCAGACGGCTGCGTAGCCAGACGCCCCGACCTCCCAGTCCATCACCGTTATGTTGGTCTTAGGGTTCTTGACGAAGGTTGCAGTCAGTCGTTCCGGGCTCGGTTCCTGGGGGGTCGTCTTGCCGAAGAAGTTCTCTTCCTCCATGGCCGACAGACCGGTATGCGAGTCCGAGCTGCCCACCAACCCGAACTTGTAGGGATTGGTGCCGAGTTGAGCCTCGAGCTTAAGGCCGTTCTTGAACGCCGAGCGCGCATATTCGAATTCGAGCATGTCCGGCGTCTTGCGCTCGCTGGCATCGAGGTTGCCGAAGTCCCAGATCTCGAAGTTTGCGAACTCGTCATTGGGCGCGAGCGCCGGGTGCGCCTCGCCGGTGCCCTTGGTCTGGGTTGTCTCATAGAGCCGTTCCCAGCGGGCGCGTTGCTCGACATAGTCCTTGTCCACCGGCTTGCCGGTGAAGGATTCGATCATCGGGAACATGCGCCCGTTGGACAGGTTGCCGTTGTGGGCGATCGCCAGCACACTGCCACCGGTCTTGTCCTCGTAGGCCTGCATCCACTTCCACAGGTCGCGCGGATTGTCGCTGCCGAGCGGCTTCAGCGTCGTGTAGGGCAAGACCTCGTTCGCCTTGTCGGCATTGTCGCGGAAGATGACGTTGCGGTGCAGGTTGTTGCCCGCTGTGTTCGATGTCCATTCGTAGCCGATGAAGGCGGTGAAGCGGCCGGGCTCGTTATATTCCTCGGCCGCCTTGATCGTGTCCTGCCAGGCGTTCTTGTAGGGGCGGGTGTCGGGCCCGTAGATCATCGACTGCGGCAAGGTGCCCTCGCTGAACCCGACGATGATTTCCATCGCCGCCTTGCCGCCCTGACCCGACTTGATCATGTCGTACCAGGTCTTGGCCTGCGGATCGGAGATAACCTCCGGCTTGCCAGCGAAGAGGTCCGGAAACATGCCCATGTTGTCGGAGTGGTCGGAGACCACCAGGAAGTCGAGCGGGCGCGACAGCTTGGCGGGCTGGCCGCTCGACGCCATGACCTCTTCGCCGCGGGCGAAGCGATAGGCGTCGCGCGGCGTCAGCCGCGCCCCGAACGCGCCGGCGTCGAATGAGGCTCCGGTGTGAAGATGCGTGTCGCCGAACAGGGGGCGGGTCGGAAAATTGCGGCCTGCGTAGGGCGAATAGAGCGGCTTGGCGGCAAAAGCCTTCTCGGCCCTGGCGGCGTCCGGCGTGCCGATGTCGCCGTGTTCCTGCGCGGCTGCCGAGAGCGCCGGACCAAAGCTCAGAATGCTTGCGAGGATCAATTTAGCAGACTTGTTTCTCATCGCTTTCCCCTCCGTGCGGCACGGCCGCTTCGCGAAAGACTGAGCTACTGCGCAGAAACAATCGCACGGCGCAGTCGGGATTTCCTTGACTTTGATCAAGACCGCCAGGGCGATGAGGGTAGCCTGTCCCAAATCCGGTCAGAGACAAGCGGGCAAAAGCTCGCCCGCCGCCCTCCGACGCCAGCTAACGGTCAGTTGGCAAACTCGGCGTTGCGACCTTCCCGTTCCTCTGACTGCAGGCGATCGCCTCCGGGCAGGCGCGCGTCTCCGGCACGGCGGTGGCGCCGGAGGCGGTATCGGCCGCACCCTTCATCGTGCGGATCAGGCTGGATGACGAGGCCTTTGCCGCAAGGCTGCCCGCGGGCGCGGCAGGGGATGCCGCTGTATTCACCGACCGGGTGAGGGCGGCGCATGTGATCCGCCGGGTGCTTCTGCGCCAGATCGCGATCACCAACTATATCAACCCGTTCTGATGGGGCAGCGGAAGCCTGATCTGGCAGCGGAAGCAAAGGTCGCGATCAACTGCGCGCCCACCGTTGTTAAGCCGCCGATTGCGACGTAGCATGGCCACCCATGCCGAGGTCCAGGTCGCAGCAGGTCATGACCCTTTCTTCCATTCACCCATCGCCACAGATCCTGCTGACCAGTGCCGGGCGGGCATGGAACGGGCTTTCGGCCGACTTCATCCATATACCCCGTGGGCGGGTGCATGTGCCGGGCAGTGACACCCATAGGCTGGGCATGCATTTCGGGCCGCCGGTCAACGCCGATTGCCAATGCGGCGGCCGGCGCATGCGTCGGGTGCAGAAGCCTGGCGATATCGACATCATTCCGGCCGGGGTCGAGGGTTCCTGGGAGGATGATGCCGACTGCCGGATTCTGCGGCTGAGTTTTTCGCGATCGCTGTTCGACCGGGTCGCGGCTGACCTCGGGCGGCATGGCGACAGGGTGGAGTTGCAGCCACAATTGCAGCTGCGCGACACCCGGCTCGAAGCGATCGGTTGGGCGATCAAGGCGGATCTGGAGGCCGACACGCCATCCGATCCACTTTATATCGACCTGCTTGCCAATGCGCTTGCCGTGCGGCTGATCGAGACCGCGACCGGCGGACCGCAACGGCCGGAAGGGCGGAGCGAACCGAAACTCTCGGCGCGGCAATTGCGGGTTCTGACCGAGTTCATCGAGACCCATCTGGACAAGAGGCTTCATCTTGCCGACCTTGCCGCGGTCGCGGGCTTGAGCGCCACGCGGCTGAAGACGCTCTTTCGCAACAGCACCGGCCTGCCGGTGCACCAATATGTGATCCGCCGCCGCGTCGAGCATGCCCGTGCGCTAATGACCACGACGATGATGCCGGCGAGCGAGATCGCGGTCGCCGCCGGCTTCGCCCATCAAAGCCATATGGCTTCGACGATGCGCCGGCTTCTGGGCGAGACGCCTGGCGAGATCATGCGGCGCGCGGCGGAAATCTGACCGAAGCTGCAAAATCCTGACCGAATCTGTGCGACGGCGCCCTGCGTGGTCCCTAGTCCTTGCCGATCTTCAGCAAGGAACGAGATCATGTTTGTTATTCTCGGGGCCGCCGGAAAGGTGGGCTTTTCAACGGCAACGGCACTGCGCGCGGCGGGCCTGCCGGTCAGGGCGGTGCTGCGCGACGCGGCCAAGGCGGACAAATTGCGGGCGATCGGTTGTGATATCGCGCTCGCCGATCTGCGGGACCCGGCAGCACTCCGCCAGGCGTTTGCGGGGGCGCAAGCCGTGCAGATCATCCTGCCGCCGCCGCTCAGGGCCGCGGACGCGAAGGGAGAGATGCGCCAGATGACGGCGAACATGGCCGAGGCGATTGCGCGTGCAGGGCCGGAACGCGTGCTGGCGATTTCCGACTACGGCGCCCATGTCGACGGGGATATCGGCATGCCCACCGTGTTCCGTCGCTTCGAGGAACGCCTTCGCGCGCTCGCCATGCCCAAGGTTTTCCTGCGCTCGGCGGAGCATATGGAGGGCTGGGCCCGCAGCATCCCCACCGCGATCGCGACGGGCAGCCTGCCGAGCCTGCACCACCCGGTCGAGCGGACATTTGCCGCCGTTTCGACCGGAGATGTGGGCCGATCGGCCGCCGACCTCCTGCGCCGCCCGAGCATGGAAAAGGTCGAGCGTATCGTTCACGCCGAAGGACCGCGCCGCTATAGTGCCGCGGATGTTGCCGGCGCCCTCAGCCAGTTGCTGGGCCGCACGATCACCGCTCAGGCCGTGCGGCGCGAGCATTGGCAGGCGGCGCTTGAGCGGGCTGTGAGCGCGAGCACCGCCGGGCTCCTGGTCGATCTCTACGACGCGCACAACAAAGGCGGGTTGATCGACATCGAGCCGCAGGGCGAGGTTCGCTACGGCACCACCGAACTGGTCGAGGCGCTCCGGTCGTTCGTGCCGGCATGACGGGGCAGGGGCGACAGGTCGAGGCTTCCGCGATAGCCTGACGGCGGGTTTTCGAAATTCGAACCGGGTGGCGTCATGGATAACCGCGCAGGCGAGATGATGGTTTTCGTCCAGGTGGTGGAGGCCGGCAGTTTTTCCGAGGCAGCACGGCAACTGATGATGACGCCGTCGACCGTATCCAAGCTCATTCAACGGCTGGAAGCTCGGCTCGGCATCCGCCTGGTCGAGCGTTCGACGCGGCGGCTGCTTTTGACGGATGAAGGCGCGTTCTATTACGAGCGGAGCCAGAGGCTGCTTGCCGATCTCGACGAGACCGAGCAGCAGATCGCCCAAGGAGGTGCAGCACCCGAGGGGCTGATCCGGGTGAGTTCGTCCGTCAGCTTCGGCACGGCAGCGCTGGAGCCGATCCTGCCCGCTTTCTTTGAAGCCTATCCGAAGATCATCATCGACCTCTCGCTCTCCGACGAGGTGGTCGACCTCTATCTCGAACGGACGGATGTCGCGATCCGGGTCGGGCGCCTGCCGGATTCCAATCTGGTGGCGCGCAAGATCGGCACGACAAAAAGGCGCATCGTCGCTTCACCCGCCTATCTCGCCAGGTGGGGCGTGCCGAAAACGCCGGAGGATCTGCTGAGGCATAATTGCCTGGGGTTCAATTTTCGCCGGGCAAACCCCGTCTGGCCGATGCGCGAGGGCGGGCGGATCGTCGAGCGGATGCTGAGCGGCTCGCTTCTGACCAATAACGGCGAAACCATCCGCCGCATCGCGATGGCAGGCGTCGGGATCGGGCGGATCGCCGACTATCACGTCCGCGGCCCGATCGCCCGCGGAGAGCTCGTCGAGGTGCTTGCCGACAGCGCCATTGTCGAGGCTGATGAAATTCATGCGCTCTATCGCGGTGCCCAGCATCTGCCGGCGCGCGTGCGCGCGTTCCTCGATTTTGCCGTGCCGCGCCTGCAGCGCTTTCTGGCGGAGGATCCGGCAGCGGCTGCCCCGCCCGCAAGATAGCGAGCGGGCACAGTTCACGCTCTCGCTCAGGCGATCGGCAGGGGAGCGGCGGGATTGACCAGACCGGCTTCCCTGAGTTCGCGCCAGAAGTCAGCGGGAATGACCTCGTTCAGCGCCGCACGGTCTTCCGCAATGCGGCTCGGCTGGCTGGCGCCGGGGATGACGGCGGCGACCGCCGGGTTGGCGAGCGCGAATTGCAGACCCGCGGCCTTCATGCTGATGCCGTGGCGGTCGGCGATCGCCTTGATGCGCGCGACCTTAGCAAGGATTGCGGGCGTGGCCGGGGCATATTCGAAGTTCGGTCCGCCAACCAGGGCGCCCGAGCTATAGGGGCCGCCGACGATGATGCCGAGGCCGCGCTCTGCAACCATGGGCATGACGCGCTGGAGGGCGCGGTCATGGTCGAGCAGGGTATAGCGGCCGGCAAGCAGTAAGCCGTCGGGGCGGGGGCCTTCGAGCGCGAGCAGCAGTTCGATCGGCTCGACACGGTTGACGCCGAGGCCCCAGGCCTTGATCACGCCCTCGTCGCGCAGCCGGTCAAGCGCCTTGAACGCCCCCTTGCGGGCGGTCTCGAACACATCCAGCCATTCGTCGCCGTAGAAGTCCTGGGCGACGTCGTGGACGAAGGCGATCTCGATCCGGTCGGTCTTCAGACGCTTCAGGCTGTCTTCGATCGAGCGCAGCGTCGCGTCATAGGAATAGTCGTTGACGATCTTGTTGGGCCGGCCATAGCGGAAGACGTCGCCCTTTTCCCCGAGATCGCGGGCGCTGACATCCTCGATCTCGTCGAGGATGACCCGGCCGACCTTGGTGCTGATGACGTATTCGTCACGCGGACGGCCGGCCAGCGATTCGCCCATGCGGATTTCGGCGAGGCCGGCGCCATAGAAGGGGGCGTTGTCGAAATAGCGGATGCCGTCGTCCCAGGCGGCCTCCACGGTGCCGAGCGCCTCCTGTTCCGGGATATCGCGGAACATGTTGCCGAGCGGTGCGGCGCCGAAGCCGAGCGTGCCGGGAAGAATGTCCTTGAGTGCCATTTCACTGTCCTTTGCTGATCAATGGGGCAGGCCCTGCCTGCGTCGAGGGTGGACAGAGAAATAGGTCAGCCCGTGGATCGCCGGTAGGCAGACCGGGTTCGCAGGTATTGGGAAGCAAATTCACAGATGCCGAGACGGTCGATCTGTTGGGGGCGGCATGGCGCTCGCAATCTTGCGCCGCAGGGTCGATGCCGAATGGGACCGCCCGGCCAGCGCTCCAGGCGCAGGGTGGGGGCGATCCGTTTGGCCGCGCAGGGTGCGCTCTCTCGTCAGCCTGATGCAGCGCGCCATCTCCATGAGACGAACGGCTGTAAGCCGGCCGGGCAAAGCTCCGGCGGGAAATAGGGAAAAAAACTGCTTGGGAGGTTCACAGGGGGGAGAGGCCGAAACCTCGTGAGGGAGCACAGACCTTCACGCTGTCACGGTGCTTGAAAAGCGCCAGTATCGTCCGTCCATGAACGCCTGACGAGGTTCACCGTCCGGGCCGGCCCCCCGTTCTCAGCCGGGGGCGGGGCCTGAGATAGCGGGCCGCCGGGTTGGGGCGGAGATCGCCCCAACCGTCGACGGAAAGCCCCGCAATGCATTTTACCAGTTGTTGTAGCCGCGAACCGGGCAGTTGGGCTGAAGGCCGAAGACGATCGTGCGACGGTGCGACCCTCTAATTTCGATCCATTGATTGGTGGTTCGACCGACTCTGGCGCCCTGCAAGCCCTCGGCCCGCGCTATAGCCAAAGCGCGTTGCGGGGTGCAAATGCGGCGCTGGGCGCGGCGATCGCGATACTGGCGGTCGCGATAGTAGCGGTCGCGATAATAGTCGTCGCCGTAGTCCTCGTCGTAATAGCGTCGGCCATCGTCATATCTTGGCCCACCGTCATCGAGATAGAGCTCTACGCCCTGGGCCAGTGCTGTGCCCGGCATCAGTGCTGCGCCCGGTATCAGCGACGCGAGCAGCAGGCTGATTGAAATGATCTTCTTCATGTATGTCACCTCCTAAACGTCGGTCCCATTTAGCGCTCGTAATTATGAACGCAGCCAGAACGGAATTGTTCAGGCAACGAAAGACGCGACGCCCGCGTCGATCGCTGGGATGCTTGCATCGCTATACGTGAGTCCCGCTCAAACGAGCATGTTTTTGCGTGATTCATGTTTGCCTGTGTCGGCATCAGCCGCCTTGGGACATTGAACCTAACGCGCGCGAGTTTTACGACCGGTCTTTTACCTTTCCCACACGCAGTGATATGCGTATATTAGACCGTTCTAATTCGGAGAGAATTCAACGATCTGCAGTAGAGGTGTTCGCCATGACCATTGGCCAGAGCATGCTTGCGGGTGCAGCCTTCTTCGCGCTTGGTTTTACGTCCGCATGGGCACAGCAGGTTTCAGGGACGCTCGGCGCACCCGGAGCGACCACGACAATTACGGGTAAGCAGCTTCCGTCGCCAAGTCCGGCTTTTGGCGGCGTGATCAAGGAAAAAGCCTCGGAATCGACGCCCTGGTGGACGCCGCGTGTCGTGCCTCCGAAAGGCGCTCCCAATGTGCTGCTCATCATGACGGACGACCAAGGCTTCGGCGCGCCGAGCACCTTCGGCGGGGTCATTCCGACACCGGCGATGGACCGCATCGCCAAAGAGGGGTTGCGCTTCACGAACTTCCACTCGACATCGCTTTGCTCGCCGTCTCGTGCGGCGCTGATCACCGGGCGCAATCACCATTCCGTCGGTTTCGGCGTGGTCGGCGAAATCGCTACCGGGTATCCCGGTTACGATTCAATCATTCCCATCGAGAAAGGAACGATCGGCACGATCCTCAAGGAAAATGGCTACGCCACTTCATGGTTCGGCAAGAACCACAACACGCCGTCCTATCAATCGAGCCAGGCGGGGCCCTTCAACCAGTGGCCGACGGGCATGGGCTTCGATTATTTCTACGGCTTCGTCGGCGGCGATGCCAGCCAGTGGCAACCGAACCTGTTCCGCAACACGACTGCCATCTATCCGTTTGAAGGCAATCCCAAATGGAACCTGGAAACGGCCATGGCCGACGACGCGATCCAGCACATCAAGCAACTGAGCGAGATCGCCCCCGGCAAGCCCTGGCTCGTATATTACGTGCCTGGCGCCACCCATGCGCCGCACCACCCGACGCCCGAATGGATCAAGAAGATCAGCGACATGCACCTCTTCGACGAGGGCTGGAACAAGGTTCGCGAGACGATCTTCGCCAATCAGAAGCGGCTCGGCATCATGCCTGAGAACGCGAAGCTCACGCCTTGGCCCGACAGTTTACCGCAATGGGATTCGCTCAGTTTCGAGCAGAAGAAACTGTTCATCAGGCAGGCCGATGTGTACGGCGCCTACCTTGCCTATGCTGACAACGAGATCGGGCGGGTCATCCAGGCGGTGGAAGACCTCGGAGAGCTCGACAACACCCTGATCATCTACATCGGCGGCGACAACGGAGCGAGCGCCGAGGGCATGCTCAACGGCACACCGAATGAGTTCACCACATTCAACGGTGTCGAAGTTCCGGTTAAGGACCAGTTTCTCTGGTATCCGTTCTGGGGTTCGGAGCGGACATTCCCGCATTTCGCAGCCGGCTGGGCCTGGGCGATGGGGACACCGTTCAAGTGGGTAAAGCAGGTGCCGTCGCATTTCGGCGGGACGGCGCAGGGCATGGTCATGTCCTGGCCCGGCCATATCAACGACGCGGGCGGGATCCGCGCGCAGTTCCACCACTTCATCGACATCGTGCCGACGATCCTGGAGGCGGCAGGCATCCCGCAACCGGAGACGATCAACGGCATCAAGCAGGAGCCGATCGAAGGCGTCAGCTTGGCCTATACATGGGACAAGGCGAATGCCACTGCCCCGACGCAACACCAGACGCAGTACTTCGAGATGCTGGGAAACCGCGCGATCTACCACGAGGGATGGGTCGCCGCGACGACGCCCGCAACACTGCCGTGGGAACTCAGCACCAAGACGCCTCCCGACGTGATCACCGGCTACAATTGGGAACTCTACAACGTCGACGAAGACCCGACGCAGTTCACCGATCTTGCCGCCAAAATGCCTGACAAGCTCAAGGAGTTGCAGGACCTCTTCTACGCCGAAGCGAAGAAGTACAACGTGCTGCCGCTCGACAATTCGACGCTCGCACGCTGGAACGCCCCTCGACCCAACCTGACGGCCGGCCGGACGGAATTCACCTATCAGGGAGAATTGAGCGGTGTGCCGGGCAGTGCTGCGCCCAGCACCTTGAACAAGTCCTATACGATTACTGCCGACGTCGAGATACCGGACGGCGGTGCGCAAGGCATGATCGTCACCGAAGGCGGCCGCTTTGGCGGTTACGGCCTCTTCCTCAGCCAGGGAGACTTCGGTGTCGGCAGTGGGAAGGTCGTGTTCCTCTACAATCTCCTCGACCTCAAGCGCACCATGTGGGAGGGACCGGAACTCGAACCCGGCAAACACACGATCGTCTTCGACTTCAAGTCGGATGGAAAGGGACTTGGCGCCGGCGGCACGGGCGTTCTGTCGGTCGACGGCCAGGAGGTCGCCACGAACAGCATCGACCATGGCATCCCGGTTACCTTCCCCGAGGATGAGACCTTTGACGTCGGTCTCGACACACGCACCGGCGTCGCCTTGCTGGAATACCGCTACGACACGCCCTTCCGCTTCACGGGCAAGATCGACAAGCTGACTTTTGAGCTGAAGCCAAACGCAACGCCCTAGAGCGCCGTGCGTTCAAGCGAACGCACAAAGGACGCTCTAGTACTTTGAATCTAGGCCATCTTTCCGCTTCCAGTGATTCCACTTGAGAGCGGGATGCTCTAGCGCCGGTGCATCGCAAGGCTTGGACATAAACGGCTACAGCGCCGCGCGTCTTATTAGACGCGCAAAGGTCGCTGTAGCACTTTGATTTTCTGCATGTCTTTGTCCTTAAATCGAGGTCGATTTAAGGAGACATGCAGTAGCAGAGGTGCGTTCCTATGATACGCGTGCTTGATCTCGCCGCCTTCGCGGAGATGGCAACAGGGCTCGCGCTGGTGGTGGTGCCTTCGTTCGTGGGGCAGGTATTGCTTGGCGAGGTGCTGACCGGGCCCGCTATCCCGACGGCCCGGGTGGCCGGTATTGCCCTGATCGCACTCGGCGTTGCCTGCTGGAGGAACTCAGGGCTCCTCGGCATGCTGATCTACAGTGCGGCAGTCACGCTCTATCTGGCCTATTTCGGACTGACTGGCTCCGCGGGCTTCCTTCTGTGGCCCGCGGTCGCAGTTCATGCGGTGCTGTCGGTCTTGCTCTGGCGCAGTCGCAACTAACCCAACGTCACCTAGAGTGCCGTGCGTTCAACTGGACGCAAAAAGGACGCCATAGCGCTTTGATTCTAAAGCATCTTTCGCCTCCAGTGCTTCCACGTGAGGAGCGGGATGCTCTAGGCCGTGAACCCATAAATCAACCGGGCGGAAGACTTGCCGGCGTCCGCTATGCACCGAAAGCGACCAACGTTTGCAGGGCAGCTAAAAGAAGCAATGGGCCACAAGCAGAAGTTAACTCAACTTGCTCGTAAGGGGCGCACATACTGCTCCGGCAGCCCCGCCTTCCGCAGGGCATCAATCAAGTGTTGCTGAGCTTCAGGGCGTGCGTAGTGCAGTACCTGGATCACATTCCGAAGCGATAAATCCGGTTTCACCAGCTTCACCTTGGCGATCACCTCACTTGCACCAGTTAAGTCGCCTAATTGCGCGCGCGCGGCGGCTAGGTACAAGAGGCCACTGGAGCGTTGTACAGGGACACTCTCGAGCGCTTCGACTGCGTCAGCATATCGAGCGAGGTCAAAGAGCGTCAGGCCGCGAACCGCTGCAAACCAATCGGGCACGAAGGGACCCAAGCCTATGGCGGCATCGATTGTGGCCAACGCATCGGCCGGCCTGCCACTGGCGCGCTGCCAGTTCGCGTAGTCGCCCTTAATCTGTATATCGGCCGGATTGAGTGTCAGCGCCCTGTCAAAATGGAAGCGTGAACGGTCATGGTCGCCTGTCCAAAGGTAGTAGAGCGCTCTTGCCCAATGAGACGTGGCGTCGTTGGCATCTAGTTCCAGCGCTTGTTTCGAAGCGCTCTCAGCCTTGGCCATCTGATCGTCATCGAGCACAATGATATTGCTGATGGTAAGAGCTATCGCCAGCCAGGCATGCGCAAGTGCAAAATGCGGATCGACGGCAATTGCCCGCTCAAGTAGGGGTACGGCTTCGGCATCACGCTGATGGTCACATAGATTGCGGCCTTGTAACAGACAGTCATAAGCCGACCAGCTAGTAGTTGGTTTTGCACGGGCTTTTGCTGCTTCTGCAGCGTACATACGGCCCTCCAGCATTGTTACGATTGCCGCCACAACAAGGTCCTGGACAGCGAAGATATCCTGCGCATCGCGATCGTAGCGGTCGGCCCAGACGTGAGTGCCGGTTATGGCATCGACCAACTGGGCTGTGATGCGTATTCGGTCGCCCAATTTGCGTAGACTACCCTCAACTACATAGGCAACGCCCAGTTCCCGCGCTACTTCGATATGACTTTTTCCTTTGTTGGCAAAATGAAACGACGCGTGGCGAGCTACTACGGATAGGCCGTGAAAGCGGGCGAGTTCGGTAATGATATCCTCGGTGATCCCATCGGAAATGTACTGTTGCCCGGGATCACCACTCATGTTGGTAAATGGCAGTACTGCTATGGACGGTTTGATTCGTTCTACCGCTGTTGGTCGCACCGATGTTCCTGAGGGAGCTCCCAGACTATAGACCCGGACCGGCTGGGCGATATTCTTGAGTTGCTGCTCACCCATGTCTTCAAACGAGAGATCAAGGCGACTTCCTACGTTGTCATGAACCATGCCGGTGACTGCAATGCCGCCCGCCGGGGCAAGTCCCTCGATCCGCGCAGCGACGTTCACGCCTTCACCGAAAACATCGCCATCCTCAGCAATCACATCCCCCAAGTTGACGCCAATGCGGAGTTGGATGGCTCGGTCCTCTGACAGCTCTGCGTTCCGTGCTGCCATATCCTTCTGCAATGCGACTGCGCAGGCCACGGCCTTCACGACGCTGGGGAATTCCGCGAGAAAGCCATCCCCCATAGACTTAAACAGCCGACCTTGGTGCTCGGCGATCCTAGTTTCGATCACTTCGGCGCGGAGGTTCCGCACGACCGCCAAGGTGCCGTCCTCGTCCACGCCCATGAGGCGACTGTAACCGACTACATCGGCGGCAAGGATGGCAGCCAGACGGCGCTGAACGGACTTGTCCACCACTCGATAGTGTCCCTGTTGGTCACCTGGGCTCCCTTGCAGAGCCTGGTTGATGACAGGATAGCATACATAGCCGCGCCTGGCCGCAACCAGTTGTCCCAAGTCAGGCTGCTACGCGTCAGGTCTGCTAGGAGTCATTCGCGACGAAGCGGCGGTCGATTTTTCTTTCGTACCTGTCGGCGCGCGGCGCCTTCGTTCGTCTTCATGACGTGCACCAACGGAGAGCCACCGCATGAAGCTCTACTTCAGCCGCAATCCCAATCCTCGCCTGGCGGTTGCCGTCGCGCGGCATCTGCAGGCCGAGGTCGCGTTCGAATTTGCCGACCCTCAAGGGGTGGGGCAGGCCGAACGCTTCCGGTCGCTCAATCCGAACCTGCTGCTGCCGATCCTGGAGCGCCCCGGCCGGTCGCTCTGGGAGGCGGATGCGATCGCCTGTTATCTTTCCCGCCAGACCGGCTCCAACTTCTGGCGAACGGATGACGGCGAGCCGGAGATGATCCGCTGGATCAGCTGGGGGAAAGAGAACTTCGTGAAAGCCTGCGACATGGTGCATTGGGAGCGGGGCACCAAGCTGCGCTACGGCATCGGCCCCTGCGAGGAAGCGATGGTGGAGGAGGGGCTGCGGGAGTTTCATAGGGCGGCGAGGACCCTCGAGGCTGAGCTCTCCGGTCGCGCGTGGCTGGTCGGTGACGCGGTCTCCTTTGCCGATTTTCGCATGGCGACATTCCTGCCTTACAACGATGCCGCGCGGCTGCCGATCGGGGACTATCCGGCGCTCAAGCGCTGGGTGGAGCAGCTCGAAGAGATCGAGGCATGGCGCGATCCGTTCCGCGGGCTGGTCGCGCCGGAGCTGCCGCCGATACCGGGTTGAGCGGGCGTTTGCACATCGTCGAGCCCTGTTGCATGATGGCGCACAAAGGGCTCCAGCCGCCTCCCGCCAAGCGCCGCTGTCGGCAGCCGCGCCGGCGTCTGCGGAGCGGGGCAAGGATCAATTGGCCGCCGTACCCATTCCCGCCCAATATCCGAAAGGTGTTTCGCTTTTTTTAGGAAGGCGAGATTTGCCATCCTTCAGCTACCTTTTGGTTGTCCCGCGGGAGACGGGGCAATCACAATGGTATGGAGGAGATACCCTTGGCAAGTATTGCAGAGGAAAGTGTACTACCGGAGAATCCCGAAGACGAACGGCTGAGCATCGGCGCCAACCTCGCCTATGGTCTGCAGCACGTTTTGACCATGTATGGCGGCATCGTTGCCGTCCCCTTGATCCTTGGCCAGGCGGCGGGCTTGAATTCCGCCGATGTCGGCCTGCTCGTCACCGCATCGCTCTTTGCTGGCGGTCTCGCAACTATCCTGCAGACGATCGGCTTGCCTTTCTTCGGCAGCCGCCTGCCGTTGGTGCAGGGCGTTTCGTTCTCGGGCGTCGCGACGATGATCGCGATTTCAGGCAATGGCGGCATTCCGGCCATTCTCGGCGCCGTCATCGCGGCCTCGCTGATCGGTCTTCTGATCACACCGATATTCTCGCGCGTCACGCGCTTCTTTCCGCCGCTCGTTACCGGCATCGTCATCACCACCATCGGCCTTACGCTGATGCCGGTGGCAGCGTTCTGGGCCATGGGCGGCAACAAGGCGGCGCCGGACTTTGGCAGCACCGCCAACATCCAGCTTGCGGCGGTGACGCTCGTCATCGTCTTGCTGCTCAGCAAGCTCGGCAGTGCTTCGATTTCCAGGCTTTCGATCCTGCTTTCGATCGTGATCGGCACGGGCATCGCCTACGTCGCCGGCATGACCGACTTTTCGCAGGTGGCAAATGGCCCGGTCTTCGCGCTGCCGAAGATTTTCCACTTCGGTTATCCGACCTTCGAACTGGCGGCGATCATCTCCATGCTGATCGTCATCATGGTGACGCTGGTCGAAACTTCGGCGGATATTCTCGCCGTCGGCGAGATCGTCGAGACCAAGGTGGATTCGCGCCGGCTCGGCGACGGCCTGCGCGCCGACATGCTGTCGAGCATCCTGGCACCTGTCGTCGGCTCCTTCACCCAGAGCGCTTTTGCCCAGAATGTGGGTCTCGTGGCGGTCACCGGCGTCAAGAGCCGATATGTGGTGGCAACGGGCGGAATGTTCCTGGTGACGCTCGGCCTGTTGCCGATCATGGGGCGCGTCGTTGCTTCCGTCCCGACCTCCGTTCTCGGTGGCGCCGGCCTCGTGCTCTTCGGCACGGTCGCGGCTAGCGGCATCCGTACGCTGTCCAAGGTCGAGTACAACAACAACATGAACCTGGTGATCGTCGCCACCTCGATCGGCTTCGGCATGATCCCGATTGCGGCCCCCGGCTTCTACGAGCATTTCCCGACCTGGGTCGCGACGATCTTCCATTCGGGCATCTCGTCGGCCGCCGTGATGGCGATCCTGCTCAACCTCTTGTTCAACCACTTCACGGCAGGCAATTCCGACCAGCAGTCGGTCTTCGCCGCGGCAACGGAGCGCACGATCCGCTACCAGGACATCGCCCGCCTGCATGACGGCGACTACTTCCTCAACGGCAAGCTCTACGATGCCAAGGGCGCGGAAGTGCCGCTGATTGCGGCGGAGGCGCACTGAACCGGCCCGATCTTTGGAACACGCAATCCCGGGCAAAAGTCGCTTCAGACTTTTCCTGGGATTGTTTTGAAACACGCAATCCCGGACGGAAAACCGCTTCGCACTTTTCCTGGGATTGCTCTGAAATACGCAACTCCGGACGAAAAACCGCTTCGCACTTTTTCTGAAGTTGCTCTGAGACCCGCAATCCCGGACGGAAAACCGCTTCGCACTTTTCTTGGGATTGCCCGGAAATACGCAACTCCGGACGAAAAACCGCTTCGCACTTTTTCTGGAGTTGCTTTGAAACCCGCCATTCCGGGCAGGAAGCCGTTTCCTGTTTTTCCTGGCGTTACTCTGAACCTCGTCAAAGGACACAGGAAATGACACAACAGACGGACAATTACGAACTCCTCGACGCGCTGCTTGGCACGATGGAGCGCGGCATCATTCCGGCAACGGAAGCCGGTGTTGCCGCCGGCAACAAGATCTTCGGCGCGGCACTCATGCGCAAGTCCGACCTTTCGACCGTGCTTGTCGAGACCAACAACGAAACGGAAAACCCGCTCTGGCACGGCGAAGTGCACACGCTGAAGCGCTTCTACGAGATCGAGGGCACTGAGCGCCCGGACTCCCGCGATCTCATCTTCCTCTCCACGCATGAGCCCTGCTCGATGTGTCTGTCGGCGATCACCTGGGCGGGCTTCGACAATTTCTACTACTTCTTCAGCCACGAGGATTCCCGGGACAGCTTCTCCATTCCGCACGACCTGAAAATCCTGAAGGAGGTCTTCACGCTGGAGCCCGGCGGCTACAACCGCACGAACGCGTTTTGGAAGGGCCAGTCGATCCACGCGCTGATCGACGGCCTGCCCGAGCCGCAGCGCAAGGATTTGAAGGCTCGCGCAGACGCGATCCGCGCGAAGTACGACGAACTCTCCTCCACCTACCAGGACAGCAAGGACGGCAACGCCATCCCGCTGAACTGAGGCCTGAAAGACGGCCTGCGCATCGGACCATTTCATTGTCTCCTGCAGCGCCGCGCGTCCTATCAGACGCGCGGCGCTGTAGCGCTTTGAAGTGCTGCATGTTTGTGTCCTTCAATCGGCTACGATCGAAGGAAACATGCAGTTGATTCAATGAAATGGTCTATTTGTTTGAAAGATTGCGCATTCCTGCCGGCACGAGCAGGTGATAGTTTCACCGAAATACGGTCGCGTTCCGGGGGAGTTGCGTGAACTGGTCCAGGCCTCTCAGGGTGCATCTCAGCGTTCTGGTCGTCGCCTTGCTCATCTGCACGGCGACGCCGATCATCTGGATGGCGTTCAGCCAGGGCCGGGAGGCGGCGGTTCTCGCCGGCGCCAGGCACATGCGCGAGATGAGCTTTCGGCTGATCGAAGGCTATCGAAATGCGCTGGAAGGGGGCCATGAGGCCGTCGGACTGGCGTCCGCGGTACCTCAGCTCATACCCACGCCGCCTGCGGAACTTGAGGCAAAACAGCAGTTCTTCCTGGAGGTGCTTCGAAGCGTGTCCAACGCGACGAGCATCTATGCCGGTTATCCTGACGGTTCCTACGTGCAGGTGATCAACACCGAGAGGGACTATGTCCGCCAGAGCCTTTCGGCGCCGGCGGAGGCGAACTTCGCCATCCGGACGATCACGCCCAGGCAGGGTTCGCAGGCTCAGTCGACCCTTCAGTTTCTCGACCGCGAGACAAGGCCGATCGGAGAGCCGAGGTTTGAGCCGACATCCTTCGATCCACGGCAACGTCCGTGGTATCAGGCCGCCGTTTCAAGCGGTGCGCCGGTGTCCGTCGGGCCCTTCGTCGCGGGAACGCTCCGGGTTCCGACGCTCGCTTTGGCCGCGCCGATGAAGGGCGACCACCGGGTCGTGGTTGGCGTCAACATTCACCTGCAGACCGTCAGCCGGCTGCTCGATCCGCGGGAGATTTCGCCGCGCGCCCGGTCCTTCATCATCGGCGACGGCGACACGATCGTCGCCCATTCCGACCCGGCGATCATGGGCAGGATCTTGGGAACCTGGTCGGGCGGGCGCGCCGTCGACATGGGCAGCCTCGACATGAGCGTGGAGGCCGTGGCGCGACTGCGCAAGGATCCGCGCTATGCCAATGGTGGCCTTGCCGAGATTGATCTTGAGGGCGAAAGCTATCTGGCGCAGGTCGCGCCGGTCAGCGTTGACGGCCTGTTCAAGGGGAGCTCGGTCGCAATCGTCGTGCCGCTCGACGATCTCGTGGCGCAGGCCAACCGGTTGCTGGTGCGCAACCTGTTGATTGCCGCCGGCCTTCTGGTGGCCGGCGTGTTCGGATCGCTGATGCTGTCGCGGGTGATCAGCCAGAAGCTTTACCGGCTTGCCGACGAGGCGCGCCGGATCGGCGATCTGAATTTCACCGGCAAGGGCGTGGCGCATTCGTGGATCACCGAGATCAACACGCTCGGGGGCGCGCTTGCTGCCAGCCGCCGTGCCATCGTGCAATTTGCGCTCTACGTGCCGCGCGAGGTGGTGCGGCGGATCATAGACCCTCAGGGCGGGGCGGTGGTCAAGGGCAGGCGGCAGGAGGTGACGGCACTCTTCACCGACATTCGCGACTTCACCACCATTTCCGAGCAGCATTCGCCGGAGGATGTGGTCGACATTCTCTCTGCCTATTTCGAGCTCCTGAACGGCATCGCCGAAGAGCATGGCGGGACCGTGGTGCAATATCTCGGCGATTCCATCTTCGTCGTGTGGAATGCGCCCGTCGAGGATATCAGGCACGCCGAACACGGCTGTCGTTGCGCGCTGGCGATGAAGGCGGCGGTCGAGGGCCTGAATGCTGCCAACCGCCAGGCGGGCCGGCCCGAATTGTTCACACGCTTCGGTCTGCACACCGGTCCGGCCGTCGTCGGCAGCATCGGGGCGGCCTCGCGCCAGCAATACACGGCCATGGGCGACACCATCAACGTCGCCTCCAGGCTCGAAGGGTTGAACAAGGAGTTCAATACGTCGATCCTGGTGAGCGTCGCCGTGCACGACGCGGTCGCCCGCAGCTTTGTTTTCCGCGAAATCGGGCTAGTGCAGGTCAAGGGACGCGCTGCGAAGATCGACCTTTGGGAACTGGTGGGGGAACGCGGCGGGTAGGGCCGGCGGATCGCGCCGCCTGCCTCATCGATCCGCCAGAAAGCCCGAGACCAGTGCGCGGAAAGCATCAATCGCCTTCGGCAGCACGGCCTGCGGATCATCACTGGCGGCGACCCATAGGGCGGCGTTGAGCGCGGCACCGCTCAAGAGCCTTGCGGCGGCTTCCGGATCAACCGGCTTCAGCACGCCTTTCTCCAGCAGCTGCTCCACCGACCGCTTCGTCGCCACCAGGCAGCTGTTCTGGCTCGGCCATTTCGAGGGGTCGCCGAGCACGGCGGGGCCGTCGAGCAGCACGATGCGCTGGACCTCCGGGTCGAGCGCCATCTCGATATAGGCGGCACCTTCCGCAAGCATGGACTGCCAGGCGTCGTCGTTTGCGCCGCCGATCTCCTTGGCGCGCGCGGCCATTTCGCCGTCGATCTCATTGACGACGGCGGCGAGCAGCCCGCGTTTGTCGCCGAAATTATGGTAGAGCGCGCCGCGCGTCAGGCCGACATCGGCGGTGAGCTCGTCCATGGAAGCGGCGGCGTAACCCTTTTCGGCGAAGGCCTTTCGGCCCGCCGCGATCAGCTTCACGCGGTTTTCTTCCATCGTCTCCTGGCGCGTTCTGGCCATGTTGCCCTCAATTTCATATACGGTGCGTATATGAAATTGACATACGCGCCGTATTTGGGTAGTTCATATACGTGGCGTATATCGAATGAAGCAGGTTTTGTGAAGTTCTGCCTGATCGGGCAGCGCTCGCCCGTTTCTGCGCCCTGGACTTAGCAAAGGAACCGGACAGATGACTTCACGCGACGCAATCTTTCCCGCAAACCGCCACGCACTCTACGAGGCGCACGGCTATTCGGCCGCGATCCGCTCTCAGGATCTACTGTTCGTTTCCGGCCAGGTCGGCAGCCGCGAGGACGGCTCGCCCGAACCGGAATTCGCCCGTCAGGTCGAGCGCGCATTCGGCAATCTCGAGGCAACGCTGAAGGCGGCCGGTTGCACCTTTGACGACATCGTCGATGTCACCACCTTCCACACCGACCCGGAAAACCAGTTCGAGACGATCATGGCCGTCAAGAACCGGATCTTCAGCGAAAAGCCCTATCCCAACTGGACCGCCATCGGCGTCAACTGGCTCGCCGGTTTCGATTTCGAGATCAAGGTGATTGCGCGGATTCCGGAGGCTGGTGGCGCTAAGCGCGATCGGGCGGCCTGACACCGCCGGTAGACTGCTGACAAAGCCGAAATGCTTTTTTGGCGAGGGTTGTCCCATTCTCCCTCATCCTCGCCCCTGTGGCGGGGATCCAGCGGCCCGACGTCGGTCGGGTCAAAAGAACCTTTCAGCCCAAGGACTTGGGCTGGTCCGCAGTTCCATTGGAACTGCTAGAGATTCCTGTGACAAGCACAGGAATGACGGAGATTTTGGCTGACGCCCGCTTCCCCGACGAGCTTTCAATGATCAGCAGTCTGTCGGGTGGCTTAGTGCCGCCCGGAACAGTAACGCCGGATAATGCCCACGCCTAATGCAGATGCACCAGCTTGTCCGGGTTGCGCACCACATAGATCGCCACCACCTTGCCGTCCTCGATCTCAAGCGCGGTCGTCTGCAGCTCGCCGTCGGCCTCGCGGGTCACGAAGCCGGGGAGACCGTTGATGAAGCCGGTGCGCACCAGGGTCGAGCCGTGTTTGGCAAAGAGGGCGGCCAGTTGCTGGTGCACCTTCATGACGGCATCGAAGCCGAGGATTGGCCGCATCGCCGCCGGGCGTTTGCCGCCGCCGTCGGAATGGACGCTGACATCGGCCGCCAGCATCGCGCCGAGCGTCTTCATGTCGCCGTTTCTGGAAGCCGCGAAGAAGGCATTGGCCAGTTCGAGCCCGCGCTGTTGTTCGATCTGGAAGCGCGGTCGTTCCTCACGCACATGGGTACGGGCGCGGGCGGCGAGCTGGCGGCAGGCGGCGGCATCGCGCTCGATCGTCGTTGCCACCTCCTCGAAGCTCAGGCCGAAGACATCGTGCAGCAGGAAGGCGGCGCGCTCCAGCGGGGAGAGCCGTTCAAGCGCCAGCATCAGGGGCAGGGTGACATCGTCCTCCGGCTCCTCCTCGACCACGGGATCGGGAAGCCAGGGGCCGACATAGGTCTCGCGCTTGAGCCGCGCGGATTTCAGCTGGTCGAGGCAGAGCCTGGTCACGGTGCGGCGCAGGAAGGCTTCGGGTTCGCGCACAGCCGCACGGTCGGCCCCCATCCAGCGGATGAAGGCCTCCTGCACCATGTCCTCGGCATCGGCGACGGAGCCGAGCATGCGGTAGGCGACGCGGATCAGCTTCGGACGCAGCGGGTCGAAAACCGCCGCTGCGTCCTCTTGGGGGGTGCCCGTCATCAGGCGGCCTTCTCGGCTGCGGCCTTTGCCTCTGCCGGATCGACCCAGAGGCCAAAGCCGACGGCCAGGCGGTTCCAGCCATTGATGACGTTGATCATCAGCGTGAGCTTCACCTGTTCCTCCTCGGTGAACTGTTGCTTCAGCGCTTCGTAGGCCTGTTCATGGGTGTGGCCTTCCGAAAGCCGCGTCAGCGCTTCGGTCCAGCCTAGCGCGGCGCGCTCGCGATCGGAATAGCACGGCGCCTCGCGCCAGGCCGAAAGCAGGTAGATGCGCTGCTCGGTCTCGCCCTTGGCGCGCGCTTCCTGGGTGTGCATGTTGATGCAGTTGGCGCAGCCATTGATCTGCGAGGCGCGGATCTTGACGAGTTCGATGATGGTCGGGTCCAGGCTCGCGGCAACGGCGACGGAGGTGCCCATCCAGTTTTTCATCAGCTGGGGGGCGGCAGCGAAAAGGTCGATCTTGGCAGTCATGGTTCCGTTTCCTTTCGTTGGTTCCGATACCATGACGAGCGAGCTACGGCCGGTGTGACATCGGCGCGAAATTTTTTACGGAATCTTTTGCGGCGGGCTCGTCGGTAGCTTGGTTGATGCAACATTTGAAGGCGCATCTGGCGGCATCCTTCCCCGTCCGATCACGCCCTTTCCACCCGCGATCCACACGGTCGGCAGCGCCTATTCGGCGGAAGGTTGCCTGCGGCGTTCCAATATGGACTGAAACAGATCGGCCTGGCGCTCGGCGGCGAGGCGAATTTTCTTGAGCTGTCCGAGCAACGAGCCGAAGGCCGCAAGCGCGATGCCGGCGCCGATGCTAGGCGATGCCGATTGCAGGGCAAGGAGAATGCCCATCCAGCCGAAAGACGGCACGGTTGCTTGCAGCGCGAACGCCAGTGATACGACGATGACCACTGCTCCGGCAATTTTCAGAAAAGCGTCCATGGTAGTTCCTCCGCTCGCATTCCGTGCAAGCTTTCCCGGTCTGCACGTATTGTCAAGGGAGCGTGCGTTCTCCCGGGTGAGGGAGCGCGACAGGGGGCTTGCGGTTCTCGCCTGTCACACCCCTGTAAAAGGGCGGCTCTATCCCTCGGCGCCAGTTTCAACACGAGGGTATATCCATGAAATCCTTTGTTTCCGTCCTTGCCGGCGCTCTCGTCGCGGGCCTGCTTTCGACCGCGGCCTACGCCGATAATCTGGTGCTCTATACCAGCCAGCCGAACGAGGACGCGCAGGCGACCGTCGATGCCTTTCAGGCGGCCAATCCCGGTATCGAGGTGGAATGGGTGCGCGAGGGCACGACGAAGATCATGGCCAAGCTGATGGCCGAGATCGAGGCCGGCAATCCGGTCGCCGACGTGCTGCTCATCGCCGACACCGTGACGATGCAGCGGCTGAAGGAAGCCGGGCATCTCGCCGACTACAAGTCGCCGGAAGCGGGCAACTACGATGCTTCGCTCTATGATGCCGACGGCGCCTATTACTCCACCAAGATGATCACGACCGGCATCGTCTACAACACCGCGGCCGCGATGAAGCCTGCCGGCTGGCAGGATCTCACCAAGACCGAAGCCAAGGGCCTCGTGACCATGCCGAGCCCGCTGACCTCGGGCGCGGCGCTGATCCATGCGCAGACGCTGACCAACATCGATGGTCTCGGCTGGGATTATTACAAGGCGCTTGCCGCAAATGGTGCCACGGCCGCTGGCGGCAATGGCGGCGTCTTGAAGGCGGTTGCGACCGGCGAGAAGGCCTATGGCATGCTCGTCGACTTCATGGCGATCCGCGAAAAGGCCAAGGGCGCGCCGGTGGAGTTCGTCTTCCCGGCCGAGGGCGTTTCGGCGGTGACCGAACCGGTCGGCATCCTGAAGACCGCCAAGAACGTCGATGCGGCCCAGAAGTTCGTCGACTTCCTGCTTTCCGAGGAGGGCCAGAAGACGGCGGTGAAGATGGGCTACATCCCGGCCCGCAACGGCGTGGCTCTGCCCGAGGGCTATCCGGCCCGCGAGACGATCAAGGTGCTGCCGGTCAACGCCGCTGAAGCCGTGAAGAATTCCGACACGGACCTGAAAACCTTCTCCGGCATCTTCGGCACGAATTGATCGCCTGAATGCTCGAACGCAATGACCTGCGCAGCCGGCCCCGCTGGCTGCGCTTTCCCTTTCAAAGCCGGACGCAGGACGTGCCGCAGGCGAGGGTGGGTGCCAGACCCGCCGCCGAGCCGCGCTGGCTGGTGCCCTTCGTTTTCGCCTGCCTGTTTCTGCTGTGCCTGCTGCCGCTCATCAGCCTGGCCAAGGCCGGCTTTGCCGGGCTCGTCTCCGGGCAGTCGATCGGCGTGCTCACCGAACCCGCGACCTTTGCAGCGATCCGCAACACGCTGATAACGGCGACCGGCGGCATGATCGTCTCCGTCGTCATCGGCGCGCTCTTCGCCTTCTCGGTGGCGTTGACCGATGTGCGCGGCAAGCTGACCTTGAGCTTCGCCTTCATGCTGCCGATGATGATCCCGCCGCAGGTGACCGCACTTGCCTGGGTGGAAATGACCGGGCCGGCGAGCCCGCTTCTGAAGACGCTGGGGATCGCGCCGCCGCTCGGCAGCCCGCAGCCGCTCTATTCGCTCGCGGGCATTTCGCTGCTTCTCGGCGTCCAGCACGCACCGCTGGTCTTCCTGGCACTGAAAGCCGGGCTTTCTGCTTCCCCGCGGGATGGAGTGGAGGCGGCAAGGCTTGCGGGTGCCACGCCGTTCCGCGTTTTCCGCGATATCGTCGCGCCGCTGTCGCTGCCGGGTCTGATTGCCGGGGCGGCGATCGCCTTTGTTTCCGGCGTCGGCAATTTCGGCATTCCGGCGATCCTCGGCATTCCCGCAGGAATCGAGGTGCTGCCGACCTTGATCTACACAAGGCTGGCAAGCTTCGGCGCCGGCACCTTCGGCGAGATCGCGCTGCTCTCCAGCCTCATTGCCGTGATTGCCGCGGCCGGGCTGATCCTGCAGCAGCGGGCGCTTTCCGGTCGGGACTACCGCATCATCGGCCTCGCCGGCGCCAATGCCGCTTTCGCGCTCGGGCGTTATCGCCTGGTCGTCGAACTGGCGCTGGTGGCGATCCTCTTCTTCGTGCTGGTGGCGCCGCTGGCTGCCCTTGTCGCAAGCTCGCTGGTGCCGGCCTATGGCGTGCCGCTCAACTGGCAAACGGTATCGCTTCGGGCTTACGAAGAAATCCTCTTTCGCCAGTCGATGACGCTGAAGGCGCTTGGCAATTCGACGTTCCTTGCGACCACCGCAGCACTTGGCCTGCTCGCGGTCTCCTTACCCGCGGCCTACCTGATGACCCGGCGCAAGGGCTTGCTTGCCAATACGCTCGGCATCCTTATCGAGATCCCCTATGCGCTGCCCGGCATCGTGCTGGCTGTCGCCTTCATTCTCACCTTTGCGGCTCCGTTGCCTCTCCTCAGCGTCTCGCTCTACGGCACCATCTGGATCATCCTGATCGCCTATTTCTCCTCGTTCCTGGCCGTCAGCCTGAAACCCGTCATGAGCGCCTTTCTGCAGATGGATCCGTCGCTCGAGGAGGCCGCGCGTCTCTCGGGTGCCGGCTTCCTCAGGCGCATGCGTGACGTGATCCTGCCGCTGGTGGCGCCCGCCGCCGGGGCTGCGATCATCCTCGTCTTCCTCATCGCTGCCAACGAACTGACGGTCTCCGCACTGCTCTGGTCGGCCGGCACCCAGACGCTCGGTGTCGCCATCTTCAATCTCGACGACAGCGGTTCGTCCGATCTTGCCGCAGCGCTCTCGGTGCTTGTCGTGGTGATGGTCGTGCTGTTGATGGCGGCGCTCGAGGCGCTTGCGAAATATCTTCCCGAGGGCGTGCTGCCGTGGCGCAACTGATCCTCAATCACCTCACGAAACATTTCGGCGGCGGGCGGCCGGCGGTATCGGATGTTTCGCTGACCGTGCGGGAAGGCGGCTTCCTGGCGCTGCTCGGTCCCTCGGGCTGCGGCAAGACCACGGTGCTGCGCATGATCGCCGGCTTCGAGCAACCAACCGACGGCTCGATCGATTTCGGCGAAAGGCGGCTTTCCGACGCATCGCGGGCGCTGCCGCCGGAACGGCGCAACATGGCGATGGTGTTTCAGTCCTATGCGCTGTGGCCGCATATGACGGTCGCCGAAAATGTCGGCTATCCCTTGAAGGTGCGCGGCATTTCCGGTGAAGCCTGGCGACGAAGCGTCGGCGAGGCGCTGGCGCTGGTGAAGCTCACCGATTATGCCGATCGCCGGCCCGCGGCCCTTTCCGGCGGCCAGCGCCAGCGCGTCGCGCTTGCCCGCTGCCTGGTGACCTCGCCCGACGTGGTGCTGCTCGACGAGCCGCTCGCCAATCTCGACCAGCATCTGCGCAAGTCGATGGAGGAGACCTTCCGCATCTTCCACGAGCGCTCGGGCGCGACGATGATCTACGTGACCCACGACCAGGCCGAGGCGATGGCGCTCGCGACCGATGTCGCCGTGATGTCCGAGGGGCGGCTGATTCAGATGGCGCCGCCGGCGGAGATCTACGCGAGGCCCGAGGGCGCCGTCGTCGGCGGATTGATCGGCCGCGGCTCGGTGCTCAGGCTAGCCGTGCCGGAGGGGGCGCCCAGGGCGCTGGAGTGGCCGGCGCTGCGGACCGCACTTGGCGGCATGGGCAAGACAGGCGCTGCCGATGAGGCAGTCCGCGATGTGCTGGTGCGGCCGGAGCATGTGAGCCTCGACGGCGAGGGGATGGCGTTTCGCGTCATCTCCTGCGTGTTCGAGGGTGAGCGTTTTGCACTGACGCTTTCGCTGCCCGACGGGCAGGCGCTGAAGGCGTATTGCGACAGGGTGATGACGCCGGGCGAGACAGCACGCTTCGTCATCAGCCGCGGGTGGCGGCTTTGAAGAATGAAGTGGGCTGCTCGGCGCCTGTTCAACCTTTGATTAGCGCGATCATGTTAGCAAATCCTGCGTGCTAGGATTGATGCTGAGCGAAGCGTGAAATGCCGGGAATGGATGAACAGAGCCTGTGGGACCTGCGGTCCCATCATAACGGAAGAACGGGATACATTGATCGCTCCGGCAACTGGGCAATCGAGCCGCGTTTTGACCAAGCCTATGCGTTCGACGGCGACAGAGCGGCGGCTGTGTTCCAGGGGCGGTGGGGCACCTTGGACCTGAAAGGTCAATGGACGCATGCTCCCGGCGAGGTTTCTCACATCTCAACTTATGGCGAAGGTCCATTGCGTGCCCAAGTCGGTCAGAAGTGGGGCCTCCTGGATGAGCGCGGCCGCTGGATTGCACAACCACAGTTCACGTTCATACGCGGCTTTTCGAATGATCGTTGCGTCGCCATGCATGACGGCCTTTATGGCTGCCTCGACGCAAATTTCAGATGGATCATCGAACCCCGTTTCCAGTATCTCGGAGCTTTTTGCCGCGGGCTCGCGGTCGCGAAGTTACCCGGTGGCAGCTACGGCTACATCGACGAGAATGCCAACTGGATCATTCAGCCGCAGTTCAGCACAGCCCACAGCTTTCAGGGCGATGAAACGGACACGGCAGTGGTGGGCTTGAGATGGAAGGATGGAAGCTACCAGGAAGGCTACATCGACCGCGGCGGGCGATGGTTCATCGAACCTAGCTTCAAGTCCGCCAGTGGATTCAAACAGGGAGCCGCCGTCTGCAGCCGAGAAGATCCCGGCGACCCATATCCGCTCGATTGGCCGTGTGGTCTGATCGACACATCGGGAGAATGGGTCGTGGAACCGCGCTTCGAAAACCTATGGATTGCGGGTGACGACCTGTTTGCCGCCAAACACGATGGCTGTTGGGGTTTCATCGATCGGTGTGGCAATTGGCTGCTCGAACCGGTCCTCGATATGATCTCACATGTTGAAGACGGGCTGATCGAGGCTGCGGACGACCGGCGCGGTATTCTCAGCAGGGCCTTCGAGTGGGTGGTCGACCCGATCTATGATGCGGTTGAAATCCGTGGCGAACTGATCAGCGCAGTTTACTTTGGTCGACAATGCTATCTGGATCGAAATGGAAAATCTGTCACCGGCTGGTTTTTATGATGGCGAGCGAGCTAATTAGCTTACCAGGGAGCGAGAAGGGGGACGAGCGCCCGCTTGCCGGCGGCAACGTCAACGCCGGCGTCGTGCGTGTGGGCGATACGGTGCGTCGCGCAACCGCGCCGCAGAGCGCAAGCGTCCACCGGCTGCTCCTTCATCTGGAGGCAAGGGGCTTTCAGGCGTCGCCGCGCTTCCTGGGCCTCGATGATCGTGGGCGCGAGGTCCTGAGCTTCCTTGATGGCGAGGCCGGCGGGTCTTCGGAGATCTGGCTTTCCGAGCGTGCCTTGACCGCCGCTGCCGCGCTGCTCAGGGCCTATCATGACGCGACTGCCGATTTCGAATTCACGGCGGCCGATCGCTGGGCCTTCCGGTATCCGGATCAAAGCCGCTCTGAGGTCGTCTGCCACAATGATCTTGCGCCGTACAATCTCATTTTCCGCGGCGGCGAACCGGCGGGGATCATCGACTTCGATCTCGCCGGGCCTGGGCCGCGGCTGCGCGATCTTGCCTATCTCGCCTATTGGATGGTGCCGCTTTCCTTCCATACCGAGGAATTGAAGGCGGCGGCGCTGGCGGATCTCGACGACGGCAGCCGGCGGCTGAAGCGCCTGTGTGCGGTCTATGGTCGTGCCTGCGACGACGCGCTGCTCACAATGGTGGTCGAGGTGCTTCGACATATGGGCGACGAGGCGGCAATGCTGGCGATGATCGGCGCGGCCGCGACTGAGCGCCTGAAGCGGGACGGGCATCTCGATCACTGGCAGCGGGAACGGGAAGCCTTCGAGCGCCATAGGGCATTGCTGTCGCTAAACATTGCGTAGCGGCCTTTGACGCACCGAGGACAGGCCGATGGCTCAGTGAAAAGATTTGCTGTCCTTTGAAATAAACCATTGAGTTAAATGAAACCGGTTGCTATATACAACCAGTATCCCGCGTAGATGCGTTGGGGAAACGAGGCGGGTAGCCTCATCGACAGGAGGATAAGATGAAGCTTTATCAGGGCATGGGGCCGAATTCGTATCGCGTACGCATCTTCATGGCGGAGAAGGGGATTTCGGTGCCGATGGTGGATGTCGATTTCGCCAAGGGCGAACACCGGGCGCCGGAGTTCCTGGCGGTCAATTCGCTCGGGCAGATCCCGGTGCTGGAGCTCGACGACGGAACCATCATCACCGAGAGCGTTGCGATCTGCCGCTATCTCGAGGAGACGAATCCCGAGCACCCGCTCTTCGGCCGCGATGCCGTCAGCCGTGCCAAGGTGGAGATGTGGAACCGTCGCGCCGAACTGGTGATCCTCGGCACCGTCGGCAATGTGGCGCTGCATTCGGATGCTTTCTTCGCCGAGCGGCTGACGCAGTTTCCGGCCTTTGCCGAGACCGAGCGGGAGGCGGTGCCGAAGAAATGGGGCTGGCTCGACGACGAACTTTCGGATGGCCGGCCGTTCCTCGCCGGTGATGAGTTCTCGATCGCCGACATCACTGCAGGTGTGACGGCCTGGCTCTGCGATGTCTTCGGCATGGAGATCCCGGCTTCGGCCCGTCATGTTCAAAGCTGGCTGGAGCGGGTGCGCTCGCGGCCGAGTTTTGAGGCGTAGAATTCAGCGGATTTCGTCCGTCGGGCTGATGGGGATTTGCCCCTCATCCGGCCTGCCGGCCACCTTCTCCCCGCCAGGCGGGGAGAAGGAGACTCGCGGCGGCCGCTCGTTCCAACTCGGCCAGTCTCCGTTGCCGCTTCTTGCACGGACAATGTCAGATCGTGAGGCGGCGTTGGTTCTCGTCCCCTCTCCCCGCAGGCGGGGAGAGGGTTAGGGTGAGGGGCAATTGCCTAGGCCCGGGCTTAGGCAAGATACTGATCCGAATATCGTTTTTGGGTCTGGCGCGGCGCGGGGCAGTGCGCCAAGTTGCCACCGAAAGGACCCGCTAAAATTCATATGTGGATAGGCGTTCTGTCCTTTTTCCTTGCCTTCTCCATGGCTTTTTTCAATTCCTAAAATAACAGCTGCCCGATTCGCCCGCCGTCGGCGCCTGCAGGGCGTCGGCTCTAGGAGACAAGCCATGAACGATTTCAAGAAGCCCACGATCACCGAAATGCGCCCGAAGATCACCGTCATCGGGGTCGGCGGCGGTGGCGGCAACGCCATCAACAACATGATCAACGAAGGGCTTCAGGGCGTCGAATTCGTGGTGGCGAATACGGACGCACAGGCGCTCGCCATGTCGAAGTCGTCGCGCATCATCCAGCTCGGCGCTGCCGTGACCGAGGGCCTCGGCGCCGGCTCGCTGCCGGATGTCGGCCGGGCGGCGGCGGAGGAATCGATCGACGAGATCATGGATCACCTCGGCGGCACGCATATGTGCTTCGTCACCGCCGGCATGGGCGGCGGCACCGGCACGGGTGCGGCACCGGTGATTGCGGCTGCGGCGCGCAAGGCTGGCATCCTCACGGTCGGCGTTGTCACCAAGCCCTTCAGCTTCGAGGGCAAGCGCCGCATGGAGACGGCGGAGCAGGGCATCGAGCGGCTGCGCGAGGCGGCTGACACCGTCATCGTCATCCCCAACCAGAACCTCTTCCGCATCGCCGACGCCAAGACCACCTTTGCCGATGCCTTCGTGATCGCCGACCGGGTGCTTTATTCCGGCGTCGGCTGCATCACCGACCTGATCGTCAAGGAAGGTCTGATCAACCTCGACTTCGCCGACGTAAAGTCGGTCATGAAGGGCATGGGCCGGGCAATGATGGGCACCGGTGAGGCGACCGGCGAGGGCCGGGCGCTGAAGGCTGCCGAAGCGGCGATCGCCAACCCGCTGCTCGACGAAGTGTCGATGCGCGGCGCCAGGGGCGTGCTGATCTCGATCTCCGGCGGCATGGACATGACGCTGTTCGAAGTGGACGAAGCCGCGACCCGCATCCGCGAAGAGGTCTATGACGAGGCCGATATCGTCGTCGGCTCGATCTTCGACCGCACGCTCGACGGTACCTTCCGCGTCTCCGTCGTCGCGACCGGCCTCGATTCCGCGCGTTCGGCCAACAATGCCGCCGGCGCCGCCGCTGGCCAGCCCGCACCGGCCCCGACCCGCACGCTGCAGTAGCGATCACTAATACGCATGGCGGTGTCATCGTAGAGTGACGCCAGATGAAACAAACCCCGTGCATTCATTTGGATGCATGGGGTTTTTGCTGCCCGCTTTCCGGCCTGCCACCCACCCTCTCGGATGTTCGAGTTCTGGCTCTGCGAATTGGACCGCGCTCCGGAACGCGCACGTGGTTACTACGCGATTTCTTCGCTACACTCTCGGTTGAGGTTGACTCTGTTTATTCAGTAGAGATTGAGTGAAACTTCTGCTACCGCTTTTCTGCTTGGGGATTCATCTACGCCGAATGACGGACAACGCTCACTTCTCTGTTAACACTAGGCTCACCCGCCTTTTGGGGGAGACCTACCGATCCAGCGAGGCTGCTCTCAAGGAGTTGGTTGACAACGCTTGGGATGCGGATGCTCGCCATGTTTGGATATCGCTTCCGACGCCTGTTACTGGAGATGCAATAGTAGTTCGCGACGATGGCTCCGGGATGACCTCTGCTGAAATGAGAGGAGAGTACCTGAACATCGCCAGCGATAAGCGAACCCGCTCCGGTGAGCGAACTCCCAAATACAATCGCAGAATCAAAGGCCGAAAAGGGATAGGTAAATTTGCTGGCTTGATCTTGGCTGGCCGCATGGCAGTAAACGCCGTCGCTAGAGGGCGCCAATGCACCATAGTAATCGATAAGAAGGAACTGCTCGAAAATCAAAATGACTTGGAAGCAGTGCCGTTGCCATTCGTTGAGGCAAATGCAGATGATCGAGAGTCTGGGACGGAAGTAACACTGTCCGAACTCGATACGAGACTTAATTTTCCAACTCCTGAACGGCTTCGAGAAGTGCTTATTCACGAATACGGTCGAGAGGACAGCTTCAAAGTCTTCGTTGACGATGTGCAGTTGTCAGTGGAAGACGTTCCAGGAACCACGAAACGAGCGGAAAGTTTCTTGCCTGCGGCGGGAAATGTCACCCTTCACTTTACTATTGCAGGTGGGAAGAAGCTTCCAAAAGCACCAGGTATCGTTCTTAAAGTCGACGGTAAAGTTGTCGGAAAACCTATGATGTTCGGGCTGGATGAGGACAACGAGATTCCCCAGAGCTTGACCCGACGGGTTTACGGAGAGGTCGAAATGACCGGAACAGATGACTTCGTTACTGCCGATTGGGGTGGCATCATTGAAAACAGTAAAGGGTTTCAGGCGGCTAAGGAGTACGTCCAATCCGTAGTAAAAGACAGTCTGCGGGAAACCCACGCACGAGATATGGCGCTTCAAAAGGCGCGATTGCAGCGAAAAATCAACCGAAGGCTCGAGGAGCTTCCAGAGCACCGCCGTCGTTTTGCTCAAGAAGCTGTTTCAAGAATTCTCCAGCGCTTCTATGGGGAGTCTGATGAGCGCATTTCTATTGTGGTTGACGTAGCCCTCGACGCAATTGAACACGATGTCTATTGGGCAGTATTGGAGCGGATTAACAGGTGCAGCCACGGCGATGTTGCGACTTTCGCAGAGTCTCTTGAGCAATTTGGGTTAGTTGAACTGACGAGCATTGCTCAGCAGGCCACGCGTCGCCTTGAATTCCTTGAGCACCTCCAGCGCCTTATCGAAAATCCCAAGACCCTTGAGAAAGACGTCCACACGGCGCTTGAGAAAAATCTCTGGGTTCTTGGACGCCATTACTCGACGATGTCGTCAAACATGACCCTCAAGCGGTTGATAGAGACGTATTGCCAGTCAAATTTTAGCGGGGCTCGAGCCGCCAAGCGTCCGGACTTACTTTTGTCGCAGGACTATAGCGACAGCTTCTTGCTTATTGAATTCAAGCGTCCTCACCACCCCATAACTAGAGATGATATCGCTCAGGCTGAGAAATATAGGGATGATTTGTCGCCACGGCTGTCCTCAAATACTCGGATGGAGATCTTGATGGTTGGCAAGGGCAGAATAACAACGTTGGACACACGAAACATCCATGAGTCCATTGCTATCAAATCATATGATAGTCTTATCTCTGCTGCTCGGACTGAACTTAATTGGCTGATATCAACGCTATCTTTGTGACTTTAGCTTCGCCCGATCGGGCGAGGGCGCACCTTCACTTCCAAGCCGCCGCATCCGCCCGAGGTGCCAGCCGGTAGATCAGCATCGTGTCGTCGTCGACGACGCGTTCGGCTGTCCGGTCGAGATGGGCGATCAGCCCCTTGTTGTATTCGAGGAACTTGCGCCGCTGCATGTCGCGGGCGTTCTTGGTGATGCCGAACCAGGTGGCGTTCCGGGCGCGCAGCTCCTCCAGCGCCTCGATCGCGTCGCCGTCTTCCATCAGCATCGACCATTCGGTTTCGCCGCCGCCGGGCGGGAAGACCCAGCCGCGGCGGCGGCTGTAATAGATCGCCACGGGATCGCCGATCGTCGGCGTTGCGGTGATGACGAGATCGCCGGGCTGGCTGAGCTCGCTGAGTTTCGTGCCGAGTTTTTCACCATGATCGGCATAGGGCGCCTTCATCAGCGAGAGGCCGGGGATGCTGCCGCCGAAGACGACGACTGCGGCGATCGCCGCGAGGCGCAGCGCGCGCGTGCGAAGGCCGTGTTCGCGGCCGATCTCGACCAGCAGGATCAGGCCGCGGCCGGCAAGTGCCGCCATCGGCACATTGAAGATATGGAAGTTCCAGGGGTTGGTCTTGATTTCGCGGGCGGCAAAGACATAGACGATCGCTGCCCCCAGGAACCAGACATGGAAGAACCATGGCGCGCGACCGGACCTTGCCTGCGTCTGCGCATCGCCTGCCGTCGGCGGCGCGGTCAGGAGCGCGATGCCGGTCAGCACCACCACCGGCAGAGTGAAGAGCCAGCTGCTGGCGATCCTCCACGTGGCGGGAATGTAGAAGGCTTCGTCGAGGAACCGGGAAAGCCCGTCGCTCCAGAGATAGCCGCTGCCGGCGACATGGTAGGGCGGGTAGTTGGCGCCGAGATAATGCGCCCACCAGTAATAGCCGAGAATGAGCGCACCGGCGGCGAGTGCGACGGGCAGGATTGCCAAGAGCCGACCGAGGCTGAGCCTGCCGCGTTGGTGCAGGATGGCGAATGTCGCGTAGGTCATCGGTACGACCACGGCGATGCCCGGGAGCTTGGCAAGCACGCCTGTCGTGGTGAGGAGGCCGGCCGCGATGAGAACGGGCAGGCGATCGTTCTGGAGATAGGCGACATAGGCCCAGGCGCCCGTTGTCACCAGCGCCAGCATGGCCGGATCCGGCAGAAACGAGCGGTCGATCATCACCGCGCCCGGCATGATCGCCAGCAGGAAGGCGCCGGCATGGGCGTGGGCCTCGTCCCAGAGCCGCGCGATCAGCCGATGCAGAGCGAAGACGCCCCAGATACCGAAGGCGATGGCGACGAGCCGGCCCCAGGTGTCGTCCCAGCCGAAGACGGCATAGAGAAGGGCGGTGATATAGGAGACGACCTGCAACTCGCGGCCCTGATAGGAAGGGTCGGGGCCGGTCCAGCTGACCTCCGGAAAGAAGATGTTCCAGCTGCGCAGGAAGAAATTGTCGGCCATCATCGCCGTGCTCGCCTCGCGCCAGCTGAAGGCATCGACCAGCGGCTGCTGAACGTCATGCAGGCGGAACAGGGCGGCGAGCACCAGGATCGCGGCGAGTATCGCGCCATTCATGTGCCTGTGATCGAACCCCGACATATGCCTCCCCAGGCGCGCCGAACGACCCTGACGACGACCGCGAGCGAGATGGGTGCCCTCCGGTAGGCTTCCGCCATGCGCCGTCGCCTGTATCCCTTAGTCTAGGACGAATATAATTAAGTAATCGCTGATTGTCTTGGCGGGAAAAGCTGGAAAACGGCCCCGTTTTCGGGCCTCGATGCGTCGCCAAGACTAATCCCTGGCGTGTGCCGTAGCCCAAAGGGACAGCTTGTCCAGAAACGCGCCCGGTCCTATAAAATTAGTACAAGCAAACTGTTGAGCACGACGCTCGCAGTTGCGCGTTGCTTTCGACCTTGACCACGGATGTACTGGCACGCGTTTTGAGAGCGAAAGAACAGAAGGGCCGGAGCCGCGCGCTCCGGCCTTTTTTGTTGGGACGGGCCGATCGCCCTCCTGAAGTCCGCCGGCTCGGGCAACAGCGCGACGGCCAGGCCGCCGGCAACAAAACGAAGGTTCAAGATGGTGATCGGTTAAGTTGTCTCTTGTGATCTTCTATCGCAACTTTGCCGTTTGGCAAGGCGCCTGAGGATCGTGACACCAAGTGGAGGCGTGAACGCCGAACGGCGGACGCTCAAGTCTCGCGCGGTCGCTTTCACGAATTGTTCCTCACCCAATTGGGGGAAATGGTTAGAGCGAGACCGCTTTCGTGCTTGGAGCGTTCTCTCATCGTTCGTCGCGTATTAGTCATTGCGCAATTGGGCGCGACCAATTTCCGGGTGGCGGAACGATAGACAGGCCGCGGCTGGGGCAGGCGCGGCCACCCTGTGACGGCCGCCCGCGTCGCGGGCAAGGGGAAAGGTTTACAGGCCCAGCAACCAGAACAGCGCGCCGAACACGAGGATGAAGGCGACGACGGCGCCGATGAATCGCAGCATGCCGGTGTTGGTGTCGCCCGTGCCGACAAGACAGTACCAAAGATTGTCATTGTTCATGTTGCAGCGCTCCGTTTTGCACGTTCCGGTCTTACCAGAACCACCCGGGGATGCTCTTACCAGAACACCCCGGGGATGGAAGCGCAAGCCGGGCGCGCGGCAGTCGGGGTGCGCCCCGGCTGGCCATGTTTGCGGGATCCAGGGAGAGTTCCCGCCGGCGGCACGAAACCGCGCCCAGGGGGCGGTCGTCTGCCGCGGTCGCCTCTATGCGGACGGAGCCTCCTTCAGCTTCGGCAGTGCGCATAGGATGGCGACCGAAAGCAGGTGGATTGCGCTGACGACGAGGGCGAGGGCTGGCAGTCCCTTGGTGATGACAGGCGCTGCCGCCATCGTGCCCAATGTGGTCGTCATGAAGATGAAAAAGACGATCAGCGCCGAGCCGCGAGCATCATTGCCGCCGGAAGCGACGATGCCGCGGTAGAAGCCGATGGGGCCACGCAGGCCGAGGCCAATGCCCATGGGCAGGAAGAGAACGGGCACGAGCAACGGATTGGTTCCGCCCGAGAGGCCATAGGCGAGGAGAGCGAACGCGCTTGCGGCGGCCATCGCGCTGCCGGCCATGATGACTTCTTCCGTGCCGAAGCGCTCGGCGATCTTCGCGGTCAGATTGGCGGCGACGATGAAGCCCGCGACGCTGACGATCTGCACGATGATGAAATCATTGAGCGTGCCGCCCATCGTCTCGACGATCACCATGGGAATACCGAACACGAAGGTCAAAAGGCCGCCGAGCGTCATCGTCTGGCTCAGCGCATAGCGCATGAACACAGGATCCGTCAGCAGTTGCAGATAGGTGCCTTGCCTGCCTGACGTTCGCTGTTCGCGCGGAAGGCCGATCGCCAGCATCAGGACGAAGACGATCGCTCCGGCAGCGCCCAGAAGCTCGAACGACGATTGCCAGCCGAAATGCGCAAGAAGTGCCACGCCGGCGATGGGCACAAGCGCCGGAACCAGCGACTCGACGCTTCCGAGGAAGCCGACGGCGCGCAGGGCCGTCTTCTCGCTGAACAATTGCCGGATGACGCCCGGCGCAAACACGGGCGCAGCGCTGGCGGCGATACCCTGCAGGAAGCGCAGGCCGATGAGGACGGCGACATCAGGCGCAAAGGCGCCGGCAAGGGAGGTGGCGGCAAAGGCGGCAAGGGCTGCGACCATCAGCGTCTTGCGATCGAAGTGATCGGCGAGGTGGCCGAAGAGCAGGAGGCCGAGTGCACTGCCGCCGACATAGGCGGCAAGCACCATCTGCGCGGTCGCTTCGCTGGCGGAAAACACGCCCGGCAGGACCGGAACCGCCGGCAGGATCAGGTCGGTGCCGGCAAGGGAAAGCGCGGTGCAGATGATGAGCAGGATGAAGGTGAAGGAAGCGCTGGATGATCCTGTCATAGCAGGATCACCAGGCTGCGGGAGAGCGCATGTCGCATCGTCAACGTCTCGATATCAGTTGGAAGGATCGGCCTGATCTCCCGCCCCTAGAGCGAGAAGGTCGGCCAAGCCGTTCCCGCTGCTATCCAGAGACGCACATAGGGAGTGGGGCCGCCGGGGCGGTCAGACGTTTGGCAGCAATGATGAGCCGATACGATCGCATGCGATGAGGATTGCAGAAGACGGAGATCGCTGCAAGACGGAATGAAACCTATGCGGGAGGGGCTGAACGACTTCTGCGAGCATCGCCCGAGCCGGTCCGGTGGTCAGGACCCGCTGGGAGCGGGAGGGGGCGACCGGTCTATTTGCAAAGACCGCTCAGAGGGCGGCAAGTTCCTCGGCCGTCGCAACGATGTGCGTGTTGCCGATGGAATGATCGGCATATTTGAACGCCAGAATGCTCATGACTGACGCGACGAGGGCTACCAGGATGATACGCATTGGGGCGCTCCGAGCTCTTCCTGCCTGACCATGATCTTTCGTTGGGCCAGGCGTTGACCGAACCGGAACCGATGCCCCGATTGAAAGGCCATCGGCCTTTGTGCATTTGTTTTAGCAACGGAACCGGGTGGATGTTGTTCCCGCGGGGACAGGGCGCAAGGCGTTGCCCGATGGAAAGGCCATGCTGACACGAGCCGCGACGAGCACAGGAAGTCTGTCGCCGCGTCGCGCCGGATTGACCGTTACCCTTCCGCGTCTGCTGCTTCCGGTGCCACCGGCTTCTTCGCCAGCGCCAGGTTTGCTGCCGCCGCCTCCGCTTCCGCCGCACCCGCTGCACCGGAGCGCACGGTCACGGCGTTGGAGGCGAGGTCGAGGCCGGCTTCGCGCAGCGCCGGAAGCAGGCGCTTCATCGCCTCGCGCTGGAGGATGCTGGGGTTGCCGGGGCGGGCGGTGAACTTAAGGCGGACGACGAGGGAGTTTTCGGTGACGTCCTGGATGCCCTGCATCTTCAAGGGCACCAGGAATTCGCTGCCGATCTCCGGGTCCTCCAGCATGGCGAGGCCAACCTTCTTGATGGCCTTGCGGATCTTTTCAGGGTCGGCGTCGCGCTCGAATTTCAGCTCGAACTTCACCGTGCTCCAGTCGCGGCTGAAATTGGTCACCGCCTGAAGCTGGCCGTAGGGGACGGTGTGGATCTGGCCGTTCTGGTGGCGCAGCCTCAGCGAACGCAGCGAGATGCGCTCGACCGTGCCCTTGAGCTTGCCGGTATCGACATATTCGCCGACGCGGAAAGCGTCGTCGGCGATGAAGAAGATGCCGGAGACGACATCCTTCACCAGCGTCTGCGAGCCGAAGGAAAGCGCCAGACCCAGCACGCCGAAGCCCGCCAGCAGCGGCGCGATGTTGATGCCGAGCGCCGAGAGAACGACGAGGCTGGTGACAGCAAAGATGGCGCCGAAGATGAGGTTGCGGACGAGCGGCAGGATGGTCGACAGCCGGCTTGTCTGATGAACCATCGTCTCGTCCTCGCTGTCGCCGGGCATGGCGACGCGGGCAGACGGCGAGAAGGCTTCGAAGCTCCGCCAGAGGAAGCTGCAGATCACCCAGGCGGCCACGACCGCAAGGCTGATGCGCTCGAGAACGACGATCCAGCCGACGGCGGCGGCGGTGTCGTCCTGGACCTTGATCGGGCGCCAGAGCTCGATGATGATGTGCAGGCCGATCAGCCAGGTGGCGCCGGCAAGTGCCGTCTGGATGCTGCCGGAGATCGCCGCATGCAGCCTGGAGGAGGCGGGCGTGCGGCGGCGTTCGGCGGCGGCACCGGCCAGCGAATGGATGCCGAAGGCGAGGATCGGCAGCGCAAGCAGGATGATCTGCGTGGTGCCGCCGGCAAAGCTCCAGGCCGCGCTGTTGGGGCTGCCGGCAACGATGACGCTCATCAGCCAGAGCACGATGGCGCTCAGCGCATAAAACTCCGGCACGCCGAAGGCGATGGCGCGACGCACGGGGCCGGGGTTCTCGCCGGCAAAGAGCGCGCGGATATCACCCGCGCCACCGATGAACCAGTGGAGCTTCACCACCGTGAGGATGCTGACGCCGATCAGCAGCCAGCCATCGGTGGCGGAAAGGTCCAGCCCGCGCTGATGGGCGAAACGCATGCTGGCGCCGACGACGGCGCTGGCCGCGCCATAGGTGGCAAGCATGTTGGCGTGGAAGCGCGGATGGGCGATATCGAGCAGGCGGATTTCGGGTCGCGTCGGCGCGAAGAGGAAGCGGGCGCCGACGGCATAGACGGCGGCGACGACGGCGATGGTGATCAGGGCATGGGCAAGCTCGGCCGAGCCCGTACCGCGCGTCAGGAGCAGCTGGGCGATCGTGTGGCCGACGGCGGCGAAGATCACCAGATAGGCGATGTCGAAGCCGAGCCGGATCACCGAGGCGCGCACGCGGTGCAAGAGGTCGACCACCTCGAAGGAAGCGCCAAACAGCCGATGGATAAGGGAGCGGCTGGCGAAGGCGGCGGCTAGCCCGGCGGCAATGGCCAGCACGGAAATGGCGGCAACCGAGACGACCGACCAGCCTTCGGCGCGGATGCCTGCCGCAACGTCAGCCATCACGCCGGCGATGCCGGAGATGCCCGCAAAGCCCATCTGCAAGCCATTGAGAAAACGGGCGGAAAGGGTGTCGAAGGAATCCTCGGGATCAGCGACCGGAGCGGCTTGCTGTGGCGTACCCGCCGGCGTCGCGGCGACGGCCGGTGTGGCGGCGTGGGTGTTGTCAGGTGTCGCCGCGCTGGCCGGCGCTGCGGCCTGATTTGCCGCGTCGCGCCACTCGACCGTGACCGGACCGCCTGCTTTCGCCGCGGCGCGCAAGGTTTCCTCGATCTCGGCAGCGCTTTGGCCGGGCGTGAGAATGACGGTGATCGGCGCTGGTGCCGTCTGGGCAAGGGCGGGCAGGGCGAGCGCGAGAAGCAGCGCCAGGCTCGCCAGCAGGTGACGGCAGAAAAAGCAGTTATATGCCATGAATTTCACTCATCGAGCCCCGTCGCGCGCCATGCGCTCATCCGCATCACATTACACAACGTCCTAAAATTCCAATCCTATTTTGAATGGAAGGGGCGCAGCAGCACGCACGCTCTGCCAGATCGCTTCGGGTTGGAAGCGAGCTCGGCCGGAATGCCCGATGGGTAAAGCCGACCAAGAGGTGGTCGCCTGGCCGAGCCGCGCAATTCCCCACAAGCATATGTGCATGAGCACTTTAACGGACCCGGCTGCTCCAGCCTTCCGCGCACCCCATCAACCAAGCAACTTCCTTGCCCAGTCCGAAACATCATCGCCGCTGCTGACGTCCGGTTGCACGATTCCGTCGATCATGAAGGTCGGGGAGACGTGGATGCCGTTCTGTCGCGCATATTTGCAATGCCACTTGATTTCCCGGTCGAGATCCGGGATCGCGAATGCGGCCTTGAGCTTGACGCCGCTATAGCCTTCCAAGCGCTCGATGATCTGGTTGGGTGTAGCGTCCAGATTGGGGCCGCCGGCATGATGGACGAATTCGAACTCTTCCCGATGCGCAGCGACTGCAGCGATGACTTTCTTCGCGGTATTCTTGCCGCCCTCAAGTGTCGAGGCCGCGATGATGCAGCGAACGATGACACCGGAATACATATGCCAGGGCTGCGACTGCAGGCGGATCTTAATAGTGACGTTGTCTTCGCCGGCCTGGTCGAGCAGGGCGTCGAGCTTGCTAAATGCCTTGGTGGAGTAAGGATCGGTCGGCTCCAGAAAGACCTCGAAGAGATGTGGACCGGTGCCCCAGGTGAGTGGATCGGCGTGCCAAGCTGAGTTGGTCATGGGACTTCCTCTCTTTTCAGGGTCGACGGGTTGGGATCGTTGAATTTTCAGAGTTTTCCAGTTTCGATTGTCGCTGAACCGTCCATGGGCAGAGCATGCATCAGGCTTGTGTGCCACGCTAGGTGATATCATTGGGGCGGGGCATCCCTGACAGCCGCTGCCCCTCTCCTCGGGTTTAACCCGAGGACTAGCCCTCTCCCCACAGGCGGGGAGAGGGGACGGCGCCGCGTGTGCTGCACTCTCGTCTTCTTGCCTTGGCCGCGAATACAGCCACACGCGGACGTCCTGGTTCCCGCGGTATGCCGTGGCACGACGCCTCGCGGTGCGCCGAAGTAGAGCGCGGAGAGAGCCACGTGTCCCTTCTCCCCGTGATTACGGGGAGAAGGTGCCGGCAGGCGGATGAGGGGCGTTCCACTCACCGCGCGGATGAGGGGCGCTTCCCACTTACTTCGTCGTGTAACCGCCGTTGACCAGGATCGTCTGGCCGGTCATCCACCAGCCGTCGGAAACGAGGAAGCGGATATAGGGGACGATGTCCTCGATGTCGGTAAGGCCGGTCTTCGAAAAGCCCGAGAGGGCGGAAGCGGTCTTGTGGTAGGCGACGGCGTCGGCTCCCTCGGCCGGGTAGAAGAAGGGCGTATCCATCGGGCCGGGGCCGATGGCGGTAACCGAGATGCCGCGTGCGCCGAACTCCTTGGCGGCTGCGCGGGTGAAATGCTCGACCGGGGCCTTGGTGCCGGCGTAGGCGGCGTAGAAGGGCGTGAAGGCGCCAAGCAGCGAGGTGACGAGCGTGCAGACCTTGCCGTTGTCGTTCACATGTTTGCCCGCTTCGCGCAGGAAGAAGAAGGCGGACTTGGCGTTGACCGCGCTCATCTCGTCATATTCGGCCTCGGTGATCTCGACGAAGGGCTTCTTCAGCACCTTGCCGACGGTGTTGACGGCGATATCGATGCCGCCGAGCGCCGCCTTGGCATCGGCGAAGAGCTTTTCGACATTGGCCGCGCTGGTGAGATCGCCGGCATAGGCGTGGGCTGCAGCACCGGCTGCCTTGATTGCCGCCACGGTTTCTTCGGCTGCCGCCCTGGTGGCGGCGCTGTTGTAGTGGATCGCGACGCCGCGGGCGCCATGTTCGGCGAGATCGCGCGCCAACAGGCCGCCGAGGTTCTTTGCGCCGCCGGCGATGAGAACGGATTTACCATTGATGCTGTGGTCTGCCATGGGTTTCTCCTGTTATCGGCCGCCTGCTGCAGCCGGTTTGCGGCGAGCGGGAATGCCGGCGCGAGAGCGCGCAGGTCCCCGGTCTGCTCTGGCGCTGACGGCCTGTCCCGAACACGTTGTCTGTCCTGAACGCCGCACGCCGCGTTTCAAATAGCGCGGGCCTTGCCGCCGCCAACGCGAGAGGTCAGCGGTGCGACAGGCATCGCAGGGTTGAGAATACCGTCCGCGCCGCTGGTATAAAGCGCCAGTTCGTGACATGACTTGTCAGAATTGACGAACAATTGGCGTGGCCCGGCATGGACAGGATCGAGCTTTTCCGCATCTTCACGCGCGTCGTCGAAAGCGCGAGTTTTACCCGCGCGGCCGACACATTGGGGCTGCCGCGCTCTTCCGTCTCGGCCGCGGTGCAGACGCTCGAAACCCGGCTCGGCACACGGCTGCTGCACCGCACGACCCGTAAGGTGGCGCCGACGCAGGACGGGGCCGCCTTCTACGAGCGCTGCCTGCGGCTGATTGAGGACATGGACGAGGCGGAGAACCTGTTCCGCCGCAGCGCTTCCGACCCGACCGGGCGGCTGCGCGTCGACCTGCCGAGCCGCATCGGCCGGCTGATCGTGGCGCCGGCGCTGCCGGAGTTCCTGACGCGCTACCCCGGCATCGACATCGATCTCGGCATGACCGACCGGGCGGTGCACCTGATAGAGGAAAGCGTCGACTGTGCGCTGCGGGTCGGGCCGCTCAGCGATTCCGGCCTGATCGCCCGGCCGTTCGGCACGCTTCGCCTGATCAATGTCGCAAGCCCCGACTATCTCGAGCGGTATGGTATTCCGCTAATGCCCAGCGATCTCGCCAGTCATTTCGCCGTCAACTATGCCTCGCCCTCAAGCGGCCGGGTGGAGGACTGGGAGTGGATCGAAGGCGGCGAGGCGCGCACGGTTGCCGTTCCCGGCCGCATCAGCGTCAACAGCGCCGAGGGCAGCATCGCCTGCTGCCTCGCCGGACTCGGCCTGATCCAGATCCCGGCCTTCGACGTGGTCGACCATCTGAAAGAGGGGCGCCTGGTGGAGGTCATGCCAGGCCATTCAGCCGCACCCATGCCGATGGCGCTGCTCTACCCGCACCGCCAGCACCTGTCGCGCCGATTGCAGGTGTTTGCCAATTGGCTGGAAGGGCTGATGCGGGAGGTGATTGCGGCGTGAGGGAGCGGATATGGATGCGGCCGTCAAGCGTGCCGCATCCTGTGGCTCAACTTCGCCTGCGCATTCTAGACCGCCATGCGTTCAGGTGAATGCATAAGGGACGCTAGCTGATCGTCTGATAACACCGCCGGCCGTTCCACGGCAGGAAGTCCGATCCGCCGGCGTTCCATTTGCCTTCGAACTCGGAGAAGTCCGGCGTGAAGGTCACGACCAGCTGGCCGTAGCCGTATTTGTCGCGCCACATGAAGGTACGGGTCAGATCGCTGCCGTCGCCGTCGTCACCGGTCTCGGCAAGCTCGCCGTGAACGGGCTGGCCCTGATCGGAGAACATATATTTCCCAATGATCGTGCCGCTCGCATCGGTCTCGAAGTGCGTTTGCGCGTCCAACAGGACGCCGGCGGACGAGAGCTGGCCGCAATAGGCTCCCGAGGGGGCTCTCTCGCCGGCCATCGCGGCAAATGCGACCGAGGCCGCGAGCAGGCTTGCAGCCGTCCATGAAATGCTTGCTATCAACGCGGCACCTTTGGCGTGTCGGGCATGTTGCCGTTACCTCGCGCCGCGAGAACGAGTCGTGACGGCTGCTGCCATGGGCGATCATTCGGGACGCAAAATCAAGATGCTCTAACGCCCGTTGCCGGCACGCTCCTCACCGTCGCCGACCGGGTGGCCTTCTCGGCGACGGGGTAACGGGCGAACACGCAAGCGCCGAAGAGGCGGAGGTTCACGTTGAAGAGTTCCTAGCGATGCGCGCTCGCGGCAATTGGCGGGGTTCGGCTTTGCGCTGAGTTCATCCTCATCGTCCAGGCTCTTTGCCTGAGCCCTAGTTTTCCTGAACCGAAACGCCGTCCCGGCCGATCTTGATCTCGACGCCCGGCTTCGTCTCTTCCTGATAGACGTAGAGGCCGAGGCCGACAACGGCGACAGCGAGCAAGGCGATGACGAGATAGAGGCCGTTTCGGTTCATGCAGAGCTCCTGGGTTCGATTTCGATGGGAAATAGGAGCTTCTGCAAGAAAGACAACAGGATAGCGGCGGAACTCACGCAGGGACGCCAGTCCAGCCGATCTTTGCGGCTGCGTCGAATTGCATGGCGTGGCACGTCACTGGTGTTGACGAACGATTGGCCTCAAGCTTTGCAACCGCCGGCGGACATCGGCAGGCGCGAAATCGAAACCGGTTGCCGTGGCGCTGCTCCAATTTGTGCCGATCACCAAATTGTCCTTCTCAAGGCCCGGTAGCCAGCGATCGACAAAGACGTCCAGTGACAGTTGATGAGGCGTGAAGCTGCGATAGGTGGGTATCCGGTCGATTATCAGCCGGGCTCTGGAGAGCGACGACCAGAACGGCATCGCGGTTTCATTCGACCGGTTCGTCGCGGTCGGGAAACCTGTTTCGTCACGAATCGTCCAGACGAAGCCGGCCTCCAGGACCTCTTCGAAGAAAGCATGTGTGTGGAGGGGCGCGACGCTCATCGCGCGACGTCAGCAGTGATATCAGGTGTTGGCAACCCTGTGAGCGTTACGGATCAGAGCGGGATGTCTTTCCGCATCCCGCTCCGATGCGTTGCCGCAACGTCATGTGACGCCGCGGCAAGGCCGTCCGATGGCGTCCGGTCGTCTCAGCGTCCGGGCGCCGAGTTGTTTTAGAGAAAATGCAAGTTCCCGAATCGGCAGGGGTGACGTAACCTGCGGCCATTCGGTCGAGGTGTGGTCCGGTGCAACTGAGACTGGCGACGCCGCCGCGGACGCTGCAAGGGGGAATTGCGCGTGGGGCAGATAGGAGCCAATATTTGGGTGGCGATGCTTGTCGCCGCCGCTATGCAGGGGCAGCAGGCGCTGGCCCAGGATGCGGACGACCTCGCAAAGAAGCTCTCGAACCCGGTCGCCGACCTGATCAGCGTACCGTTCCAGAGCAATTTCGATTTTCGCGCCGGCGCCGAGGAGGATGGCTTCTCCTATACGCTCAACGTCCAGCCGGTCATTCCCATCACGCTGAACGCGGACTGGAACCTGATCTCGCGCACGATCCTGCCGATCGCCTATCGCGACTACCTGCCGCCGCCCGACGGCGATACGTTCGGGCTCGGCGACATCACCCAGAGCCTTTTCCTGTCGCCGGCCAATCCCGGCCCTTCGGGCATCGTCTGGGGTGTCGGTCCGGCCTTTTTGATCCCGACCGCCACCGACGATTTCCTCGGCTCCGGCAAGTTCGGCATCGGCCCGACGGCGGTCGTGCTGAAGCAGGAGGGACCGTGGACCGTCGGCGCGCTAGGAAACCACATCTGGAGCGTTGCCGGCGAGGGTGACAGGGCGGATGTGAGCCAGACCTTCCTGCAACCCTTTCTGTCCTACGGCCTCGGCCATGGTGCGACCCTGACACTCAACACGGAGTCGACCTACGACTGGGAGGCCGATCAATGGACCGTGCCGATCAACCTCAGCGTTTCGCAGGTCTTCAAGGTGGGCGACCAGATGCTTCAGGCCCAGATCGGCGGGAAATATTATGCCGAGGCGCCGCAGGGCGCGCCGAGCTGGGGCGTGCGCGCGACGCTGACCTTCCTGTTTCCGAAGTAAGTCGTTCGGGCCGACGCTATGTTTCAGCGGCGCCGCGGCTTTTGCCGCCGCGCCGCTCTCCGGCGTCTTCCGCCCTCACACCGAGCGCGTCAGGCCGCCGTCCACCTTCAGGTTCTGGCCGGTGATGTAGCCCGCACCTTCGGAGGCGAGGAAGGCGACGGTGGCGGCAACTTCGGCGCTGGTGCCGTAGCGCTTCATCGGCACGGCGTCGCGGCGCTCTTCGGTCGCCGGCAGGCTGTCGATCCAGCCGGGCAGAACGTTGTTCATGCGCACATTGTCGCCCGCATAGGTGTCGGCGAAGATCTTGGTGTAGGAGGCAAGGCCGGCGCGGAAGACGGCGGAGGTCGGGAACATCGGCGAGGGCTCGAAGGCCCAGGCAGTGGAGATGTTGACGATCGCGCCGGACTTCTGCTTCTGCATGATCGGGGCGACGAGGCGGACCGGGCGGATGACGTTCATCAGGTAGACGTCGAGGCCGGTGTGCCACTCTTCGTCCGTGATTTCGAGGATCTGGGCGCGCGGGCCGTGGCCGGCGCTGTTGACCAGCACGTCGATCCGACCCCACTTCTCCACGGTCAGGTCGACCAGGCGCTTGAGGTCGTCATTCGACTGGTTGGAGCCGGTGACGCCGATGCCGCCGAGCTCAGCGGCCAATGCCTCGCCCTTGCCGGACGAGGAGAGGATCGCGACCTTGAAGCCGTCGGCGGCAAGACGCTTCGCGCTCTCGGCGCCCATGCCGCTGCCGCCGGCGGTGATAACGGCTACTTTTTCTACTGCCATGTGTCCATTCTCCTCGTCGCATTCAGGATGACGCCGGATTTTGCGGCTCTCGCGATTGAAATACCATCTCCTTCATGCGACGACGAGAAAGTTTCGCTTTCAAATGGCAGTAGAAAAACTATTCAATGAGTGACGCACCGGGAAAGCTTCCTTCGCTGAATGGGCTGAAAGTGTTCGAGGTGGCGGCGCGCCATCTGAACTTTCGGCTGGCCGCCGAGGAGCTTGGCGTCACGCAAGGGGCGGTCGCCCAGCAGATCCGCGGGCTGGAGGCCGAGCTCGGGGTGAAACTCTTCGAGCGGCTGCCGCGCATGCTGGCGCTGACCGGCGAGGGGCGGGCCTATATCGCCGATGTCAGGCGCGCGCTCGACATCATCGCCCGGGCGACGGATGAGCTGAAGCCGCAGCCGGTGCGGCTGACGATCAGCACCACGCCATCCTTCGCCTCGAAATGGCTGATCCCGCGCCTGCCGGATTTCACCGCGCGCCATCCGGACCTCGACCTGCATATTCTCGCGACCGATCGCATGTCGAATTTCCAGGCCGATGGCGTGGACCTGGCGGTGCGCTACGGGCGGCCGCCCTTCGGGCCGGGGCTGGCGGTCGAGCTGCTGTTCGAGCAGGAGATCGTCGCTGTCTGCAGCCCGATGCTGATGGCCGGCCGCGAGGTGCCTGAGACGGCGGACGAGCTTGCCGGTTATACGCTGCTGCACGACGCGCATAATTTCTGGCCGGAGTTCATCGAACGCCATTTCGGCGGAAGCCGGCAGGCCTCGTTCAAGGGCATCAGCTTCAACCAGACCTCGCACGCGATCGAGGCGGCGATCGCCGGCCAGGGCATCGTGCTCGCCAATGGCGATTTCGTGGCGCAGGATATAGCCGAAGGGCGGCTGATCCGCATTTTCGAGGGGTCGATGTCCGGGCCTTCGGATTTCTATCTCGTCTGGCCGCGCTATCGCAAATCGCCGGCGCTCCAGACGGTGATCGCCTGGATCAGCGAGGAAGCGGGCAAGGCGCGGGCGCGCGCCCTGGCGTGATCTGCGCTTGGCCGCGGGCGCCGTCAGAGGCGCAGAGCGGTATCGAGCCGGTAGAGCAGGGCGTGAAACGCGCCCTTGCTGGGCTTGCGCCCCGGCATCTTCGCGACAATGCGCCGGATCTCTTCCGATGCGGCGGTAATCGCCCAGCGCAGTTCGGTTTCGCTGGTACCGGCTTCGTCGTCCGCTCCGAGCGCCAGCGCCTGGACGGCATAGGCGGCGGGTCCGAGGATATGATTGATCTGATGCGGCGTTTCGATCGGGTGGGTGTAGGGCGCACCGGCAGCGGCAATGGCTGCGCGGGCGGCAGCCTTGGCGGCGGGATCGTCGACCGCGCGCGCCGCTGCTTGAGCGCCCCACGCGGCCTTGCGCAGATGCGCGGTGCGCGGGCCCCCTTGCGCAAAGGCGCGGGCCGCCGCGATCGCCTCGCGCGGGCGGTCGTCGCCCGGCACGGCCGCCTCGAAGACCGGGAGCGCCCGCTCGGCTGTGAGCACCGCCCATCCGGTAATGTGGCGCAGGTCGTCTTCGGTGAGGAGCGGTGGCAGTGCGTCGTTGGTCATTGGAGGCGACATCGGTGTTTTTGAGCGAGCCTGCGGCGGCAGATCCAGCGGAAAGCCGGCGGCTTTGTTGACGGGCTTCAGGGATACGAAGCGGAGAGGACTAGCGCTCCCAGCCGGGCGTGAAGGGGAAGCGTTCGGCCCACAGGGTCGCCAGCCGGGGATCGGCGTCGACGCGGCGGACGGTTTCCGCGAGCCCTGGTGCAACCTCGTAGAAGCGCCGCCGACCGGGAGACCAGCGCGACGCCGTTGCCACATAGAGGTCGAGTACCGACACGTCTTTGCCAAGGAGGTATTTGCCCGGGCGCAGCTCCGCCCCCATCCGCGCCCAGCAGTGGGCGATGCGCTCGAACAGGCGCGCCTTGACGGCAGCGTGGTCCTCTTCCCGTTCGACGATGCGGGATGGGTCGTCGGCAATCCAGTAGAGGGCGTAGATGGCCGCCGATACGAAGGTCATCCATCGCAGGAAGGCCGGTCGTGCCGGGTCTGTCGGCGCCGGTGCGAGCCGCCCGTCGGAGTGGGCATCGGCCAGCCAGATCAGGATCGCGGCGCTTTCGGTCATCAGTTCGCCCGTCGGCAGCGCCAGGGCCGGAACCTGGCGTAGCGGATTGATGCGCGCGAGCCTGTTTGCTTCCTGCTTGCCCTCCCAGGGCGCGTGTTCCTCGACGCGATAGGGCAGGTTGAGAAGGGTCAGAGTTGCCTCGATCGGAACGGATCCCGAGGCTGACGCGCCATAGACGATAAACGGTTCGGCCAACGATCTTTCTCCTTCGCATGACGCAGCAGGGCTTCGGGCTCAAGCCTGCCCAGGTCCGTTCGAGACTCACCTGCACGTTCCCTCAAATGCTATGCGATTCAAGGGAAAACATGCAGTAATACCAAAGCGATGCGCCGCCATTCGCGCCGCTGACACGTCGCGCGGGCGAAGCTCTCCATCGCATCGCTGTCGCATAGATCCCGGCTTTCGCGATACAATCAAGGCCTTGAGGTGCAAAGGCATGATCGCTTGCAAACCCCGGTTGCGAAAGGGCGCGCGCCGGGTCCTGTCCACGGGCTGCCAGCCTGGTTGCCTGTCGAGGCCGCGCCGGGCGAGGCGAGTGCTCGTGCGGCCGCGCCGCAGGAGCAAGACACGAGGACCAATTCGATGCCACCAGTGACCGCATCTGCCACCCTCGATCCCGATCTCTTGCTCAGGCAATCGCAGGAGCGTCTTTTGCGCGCGGAATGGTCGAGGGAACGATTACTGGACTTTCAGCGCAGCGAGTTGCAGTCCGCCTTGCGCCACGCGGTCGGGGCATCGACCTATTACCGCGAGAGCATTGGCGAGCTGGTGGCTAGCGGTGCGCCGTTTCATGCCTTTCCGGTGCTGACGAAGCGGGCGCTGATGGAGAATTTCGACCGGGTCGTCACCGATCCGAGGCTGAGTCGCGGCCTGATCGAGCAGCACCTGGATGGAGACGATCCCGGGTCGCTTCTTCTCGGACAATACCGTGTGGTGGCAACCGGCGGCACGACGGGCGAGCGTGGTATCGCGGCCTTCAACGATGCCGCCTGGCTTGCGGCAATCGCCAACATGGTGCGCTTCCAGGCGATCGTCGGCATTGACGATACCACGCGCAGCGTTGCCATCTTTGCCTCGTCGCCGGTGCATATTTCCTACCATATCGGCGTGGAGCTTCGCGCGATCCGGCCGGCTGCGCCACGCTTCAACGTGCTCATGCCGATCGAGGAGATCGTCGAGGGCCTCAACCTGCACCAGCCGGAGGTGATTTCGACCTATCCTTCCTTCGTGCGGGTGCTGGCGACGGAGCAGCAGGCCGGTCGGCTCAGGATCAGACCGAGGCTGTTTCGCACCAGCGCCGAAACGCTGACGCCGGAGGTGCGCGACCTCGCCGCCGAGACGTGGCAGGCGGCTATCGCCAACAGCTATGTGTGCACCGAGGCGGGGCCCATGGGCCACGAGTGCATCTTTGGCGATGGGCTGCATCTGGCCGAGGATTCCTTCGTCTTCGAGGTGGTGGACGAGAATGATCGCCCCGTGCCGGATGGGACCGAGGGCGCAAAGCTTCTGGTGACGACGCTCACCAATCGCGTGCTGCCGCTGGTGCGCTACGAAATCTCCGACGTCGTTGCGATGGCGACGGAACCCTGTCCGTGCGGCCTGCCGTTCTGGCGGATCGCATCGATCGCCGGACGCAGGGAAGAGACACTGCATCTGCCCGGGCGAGGCGGCGGCGTCGTGCGCGTGCACGCGCACCGGCTGCGCTCGCCCCTGACCGGCACCGCCGGGGTGCGACAATTCCAGTTCGTGCAATTGCCCGATGGGCTGGAGATCACCATCGCCGTGTTTGGAGGCGTGGATGCTGCCGCCGTCAGCGCTAAGGTCGATGAGGCCGCCAAGGCGGCGCTCGATGCGGTGGGCGCCGAGGCGGGCGGCGTGCGGGTGAGGGTGGTGGATGCCATCGAGCGCTCGGGGTCCGGCGCCAAGCAGAAACTGGTTGTCGCCTCGCCAGCCATCGAGTAGCCAGGACCGGTGACGGGAGCGTGAGAGGCGGCGACGGTCGGCTTTCTCGAAGACTTGCAGAATGGACATTTGCACCGCGGGACGCATCCTGAGGCGTTTCGCCCATGGCTGCGGCCGGAGACCCTTCGATGGTGGGGCAAGGTCGATGAATTCTGGGCGAGTGGAAAGCCGATCGTCTGAGATCCTTCGCGAGGCGGCGCCGTTGTTCTTCCACCCAGCGACCGCAAGTGCGTATAGTGTTGATTGGCAGGCAGCCGGCCGATAAGGACGCTGCGTGCCATACTGCCACACGGAGTTCTGAAGATTGAGCGTTGCCTTCACCAAGGAAGAAAGTGCCGAAACCGCCGCCGAGACGCTGTTGCCGGATCGTCCGATTTCGCCGCATCCGAACCTGGTGACGGAAGCCGGGTTGAAGGCGCTGGAGGCGCAGCTTCAGGAGGCGCGTGTGGCCTATGAGGCGGCGGCCACAGTCGACGACGTGAACGAAAAGCGCCGTCAGCAGGCCGGCCCCTTGCGCGACCTGCGCTATCTCGCCGAGCGGTTGCGCACGGCGCAACTGATGCCGGAGCCAGCGTCCAACGATACCGTCGCCTTCGGCAGCACGGTCACTTTCAGCCGCGACGACGGGCGGGTGCAGACCTACCGGATCGTCGGCGAGGACGAGGCCGATCCCAAGGTAGGATCGATCTCCTATGTCTCGCCGGTGGCGCGGATGCTCCTGGGCAAGGTGGTCGGCGACGTCATGAGCGTCGGCGACCAGGAGCTGGAAATCACCGCGATCGCGTGAGCGCGCTCTTGCAACTATCGGGCGGAACCTCAGCCCCGCGGCAATCCCTCAGGATACCCACGCTTTGGTATAGCTATCTTCGCCGTGATTATTATCGTATGCGATTAAATCGCATTGTATTGACATTATGACACGCTTCAGTATTTATATCGCATCCGATTTAATGTGAGGCGGCAAGCCCATGGATGCCGGTGCGCCTCAAAGCGCTCGGGCATTCCCTGGAAAATCCCCGTCCACAGCGATCAGTCCGTCGACTGGAGGAAGCTGATGCAGTTTGAGCCCCAACGCGTGCAGGCCTATAGCGAGTTTTCGCTGGTGCTGGACCCAAATGCCTATGAGCCATTGCCCGACGACTGGCTGGTGGGGATCACCGATGTCGTCGATTCGACCGGGGCGATCAGGTCCGGGCGCTACGAGGACGTCAACTACACGGGCGCCTCGGCCATCGCCGCGATCGGCAATGCCTGGGGCAATTTCGATTTCCCCTTCGTCTTTCGGGGCGATGGCGCCGCCTTTGCGCTTCCGCCGGAAGGGGAAATGACGGCGACCGCGGCGCTCAGGCAGATCGCGGCCTTCGTGAAGGATCGATTTCGCCTCGACCTGCGCGTCGGCCTGCTGAGCGTCAGGGAAATCCGCGCCAACGGGCAGGACGTGACGATCGCGCGCTACGCCGCTTCGAAAGACGCCACTTACGCAATGTTTGCGGGCGGCGGGCTCAAATGGGCGGAGCAGCAGCTGAAGAGGGGGCGCTACCAGCTTGAGCCGGACAAGGATGGCACCGAACCTGATCTGACGGGGCTTGCCTGCGAGTGGCGACCGTTTCCGAGCCGGCGCGGGCAGATTCTTTCGCTGCTGGTCGAGCCGACGGACGATGTGGCGCCGGCGCGTTTCGCGGCGCTCGCCAGAGACGTGATTGCCGTCTTCGACGAGGCGGCGCGGCAGTCGCATCCGTTGCCCGCGGAAATGGGCGTGCCGAAGGATGAGCGGGTCTATATCGCGCCAGAGCGCTGGCTGGGCGTTGCCGCCAATTCGGACTTTCGCAAATACGACGATGGTCTTCGCCTGACGGTGGACGCCGCAGTCGGGCAGATCGATCGGGTCGAAGCGATCCTCCTTGCGGCAAGGGCAAGGGGTGAGGTCAAATTCGGGCTGCACCGGCAATCACATGCGCTGATGACCTGCCTGGTACCGTCAGCCCGGCCGGATGCGCATCTGCATTTTCTCGACGGCATGGATGGCGGCTACGCGCGAGCGGCCGAAATGATGGAGTCGCGCAGGCGCGTCGAGGCGTAAGTGCGATCGAAACGGGCCGCTTCAAAGCAGCCCCGAGCCGGCGACACGACAAAGGGCGGCCAGCGGCCGCCCTCAGACTGCTGACAAGGACATCTCTGATCATCCCAGGCATGCTGAAAAAGCCCGTCGCCAGCCAGCGGCGCCGCGTCGGTGGCGCGGGAAATCATCCTGATGTCGAGCGTCGGCATTCCGGCTCTGCATCTCCTGCCGTGCCGACGCACGGCTGCTGGATCTCTGTGACAAGCACAGAGATGAGGGTGGAGAGGACGGGCGGTCTCATGCCGCCCGTCGTCGTTGGTTGCCGGCCATAGGGATCGAAGCGACGGCTATTCCTTCTGGGATCCGCGTTGTATCGAGTGCAGCAGGTTGTCGCGCAGGCTTGCCACCGATTGCTGCACGACCGGAAAGTCGTCGCCGAGGCCGGTGGCTTCGAGGAGCGCCGAACCCGGCTCCGCGTCCACCAGTTCGCGACCGGCCGGCGTCAAGGTGAGGCGCACCTGCCGCTCGTCCGAAGGGTCGCGACGGCGCTGCAGATAGCCGTCTGCTTCGAGCTTCTTGAGGATCGGCGTTAGCGTGTTCGATTCCAGGAAGAGCTTTTCGCCAAGCATGCTGACGGTCTGGTCGTCTTCCTCCGATAGCGCCACCAGGGTCACGTATTGGGTGTAGGTCAGGCCCAGCTTGTCGAGCAGGGGTTTATAGGCGCGGCCAAAGGCGAGGTTTGCGGAATAGATTGCAAAGCAAAGGAAGTTGGAGAGCTTCTTGCCGCCCTTTGCAGGCGTGGTCTCAGGGCTCGCTGTTTTGGAGGCGGGCATGGGGGTGTCCTTTTTTCTCTTTCCGTATCTGCACTTAATATAAATCGTATCCGATTAAATCGCAATGGTGTTGACGTCGCATCCGGTTTCATCTATATACATCGCATCCGATTGAATCGGATCCGCTTAATAAATCAAACAGAGAGGAAATGACATGACCACGAAGCTCGTATTCACTGGCAAGACCCACAACACCGGCGGCCGCAACGGCGGCACCCGCAGCCAAGACGGCATGCTGGAACTGAAGCTGTCGCAGCCGCATCCGGCCGCGGAAAACCTGTTCGGTGCCGCCTGGTCGGCCTGTTACATCGGCGCGATCGAGCTTGCTGCGCAACAGCGCAAGGTGAAGCTGCCGGCCGGCCCCGAGGTCGAGACCGACATCAATCTCAACGTCGACGACGGTTCATACTTCCTCAGCGCTCGGCTGAATGTCAGCCTGCCGGGCCTCGATCGCGACCTCGCCCATGAAATTATTCACGCCGCCCACGAGATCTGCCCGTACTCCAAGGCGACCCGTGGCAACATCGAAGTCGAGACCAATCTCGTCTAAGACCGCCTCAGGAAAATCCTTTTGATATCATCGGGATGTGCCGAACCTGGATCTCCAGCCGCGGCGCATCCCGATACCGTTTCAGGGGCTTCGTCCTTGCGCGCCGATCGCGGGCGGAGGCGGTCTTCCGGTCCGACCTCAGGGGAATGTAATTGGGCTGATCGGCAGAACTCCCGTTGTATGGAACGTGTCGCCTCCCGGGCCGATGCCCTCCGTCGCCGCTTGACAAAGATGGAGGACTGTTCGAGTTTCGCCTCATGATCTGCCGTCTCGCCAAACTGACGACCTCGAAAAAAGCCCCGTACCCGGGGCTGTCGGTCGTTGCGCGCAGAGCATAGCAAGCACAAGGATCAGATCGACCCCGCCGGTTCGGACGGGGTTTTCGCTTGCGCTCCGTCTCCGGTTTCTTGAAGGAGATGGAAATTCATGGAAGCCACATATTCAACGCCGAGCGGCCTCTGGCTGCCGCTGATCACGCCGTTTCGCGATGGCGAACTCGATGAGCGCTCGCTGCGCCGGCTGGTGGCGCACTTTGCCGCAGAACCGATCGACGGCTTCATCCTGGGTGCTACCACCGGGGAGGGCATGGCGCTCAGCGAGGCGGAATGCGAGCGGCTGGTTGCGATCACCAACGAGACCCTGGCTGCGGCGGGCAAGTGCATACCTGTCTATTTCGGCCTTTCGGGCAGCGACACGCTGAAGACGGTAAAGGCGCTGGAGCGGACGGCGCCTTGGGATATCACCGGCTATCTGATCGCCTGCCCCTATTACACAAGGCCGTCGCAACGCGGGCTCTTTGCCCATTTCTCGGCGCTTGCCGATGCCACCGGACGGCCGATCCTGATTTACAACATTCCCTACAGAACCGGGGTGAACCTCGGCAACGAGACGATGCTGCAGCTGGCGGAGCGGGAAAACATCGTCGGCGTCAAGGATTGTTCGGCGGATGCGACGCAATCCTTCGATCTGCTGCGCCACAAGCCCCAAGGTTTTTCGGTGCTGACCGGCGAAGACCCGCTGTTCTACACGGCGCTGACTCAAGGGGCGGAAGGCGGGATCACGGCTTCGGCGCATGTTCAAACGGCAGCCTTCGCCGCCATTCGCAACAGGCTGATATCCGGCGATCAACCGGGGGCTTTGGCCGACTGGCAGCGTCTTGCCGATCTGCCGAGGCTGCTGTTTGCCGAGCCGAGCCCGGCTCCGATCAAGCACTGGCTCTGGCGCTCAGGGCTCATCGACAGCCCGGAAATGCGCCTGCCGATGGTGCCGGTCAGCCACGAGCTGGCAGCACGGATCGACCGGGCGATCGCCAGCCAGGACCGCGAAGGCTGACGGGCTTGCTGGAGCCCGGCCATTGTCGCTCGGCTAGAGCATCCGCTCTCAAGTGGAATCACTGGAGGCGGAAAGATGCTCTAGAATCAAAGTGCTACAGCGACCTTTGCGCGCCTGATAAGGCGCGCGGCGCTGTAGTGCATCTTTCCGCTTCAAGCGATCACGCTTGAAAGCGGGATGTTCTAGCCAGGGCCTTCAGCGCGCTGCAGTCACGGACGCCGCTTTGGTAGATCGCAACAAGCCGCTTTGCGATCCGCTCTGCGGCTTCGCAGCGTCGCGTCAGCCCGCGATCACGCAGGATGTCGTCGAAGATGCGCTCGATCTCCTGCATGTCATGGGGGTGTATCGCCTGTTGGCGGGTCGTGGAATGCATCGCGCGACCTCCAGAACTGGGGCGAAAGCGCGAATGAACTTTCAGCCGTTGGAGCCCGTATAAACAGTCCAACGATGGGCGTGAGTATGCGCCGTTCCGTGGCGAATACAATGAAGCCTTGGGGTTGTGTGCGATGGCCGGGTCGGAGTGACCGTGGCTCAGCGCCAGAAGCGCTTGGCGTCGATCACGTCGTCAAGTGCGCTCTGCGCGTGGTCGATCAGCTTGTCCTTGTCGGCGTGCACAACGAGCGTTTCGGCGTCCGGATGATCCTCAAGGCCGATCTCGCTGAGCACGAGGGGACCGGACACGAGATCGTTCAGCGTGCCGAGCCGGTCCTGCAGTCCGCTCATAGCATCGATGAACCGCTTATGGCGCCGCGTGCCCCGCTTGTCGTCAAACAGCGCGGCAAAGAATTCGGCGGCATAACGCAGCTTCTTGGCATCCTTGCGGGCCTCGTGCCGCTCCTCGTCGCTGACCTTGGCGAGTGCGCGGCCATGTTTCTTGAGCTTGCGGCGCGCGCGGTCGAGAACGGCTTCGGCGAAATCGGCCACCGGCCGGTCGCGAAGCTCGGCGGGCGGCGTCGACAGATAGTCGCCGCAGTGCAGCCATTGCTGGATATCGAGAAGAAGGGCGCGGCCGCGTGCGCCGTCGAGGGCCTCGAAGACTTCGACGTAGCGGGCGGCGCGCGCCGTCTTCAGGCGGTCGCGCAACTCCGGCTCCGGATCACGCGTCAGGAGAACGTCAACATCGCGGGCCTTGCCGAAAACACCGGCCAGCCATTTCAGCTCGCCGTTGATGCGCGCGCTCTCCTCATCGCCAAGCACATCCTTGTAGAGCGAGATGGCCGAGCGCAGTCGGCGAAGGGCGACGCGGACCTGGTGGAGCGCCTCCGGGTTCTTTCGTTCACGCAGCACGTCCTCGTTCAGGCGGTAGTGCCTGAGACAGGCAAGCGCGATGGTGCGGAAACTCTTCGTCACCCGCATCTCGCGGTCGAGCACGACCGGCTCCGCCTTGAAGACGATCGGCCTGGCGTCGATCAGACGGAAGCCGCGCTCGGCCTTGGAAAGAACGCCCAAGCGGAAGGGAACGATCGCCTCGATGCGGCGGGCGAGGGTGAAAAGCGCCTTCGGGTCGCCATCCTTGAGCTCGAGTTCGATTTCGCCGACGGCGGTCTGGCGATTGCCTGAGGCGATCATTCCACGGTCGAGGGCCACTTCGATCTGCGTGCCGTCCTGGTCAACCTCCCAGGTCCTGCGCTCGACCTCGACGGTAAAGTGCGGCTCCAGATCGTCGGGCTCAAGGTCAAACGCGGCGGCAAGCGGGGTGGTGTGATCGACGACCGGCTCATCGGCGGAAAGCGGCTGCTCCCATTCCGGACGGGCAAAGACCGATGCGCCGGGGCCGGTCGCCTTGATCGTCTGGGTGCGTGCCGCGCCGACCGTGCGGATGCGCAGCGTGAAGCCTGACTGATAGAGATCACGGCCGCGCGTATCGAAATAGACGGACCGTTGCTGCTCCGTGCGCGCCGGCTCACCAAGGAGGCCGGATGCGGCAAAGCGGTCAAGATCTTCGGGAGAGAGCTCGAGCTTGAGTTCGATTTCGGTGTTCAAACCATCCTCCATGAGCGCGAGGTCATACACTAACGCCATTTGAGCACATTGGTTCGCGTTCTGGATGACATGGATCATATTGCGGGCGCAGAGACGGAAAGCCGATCGGCCGGGAAGTCGCGCTCGCCGAGACGTGACTGGCCGACAAGGAAATCAGGCTCGACATTTGCCGCTCGATGCCTGGATCATCTGCGCAATTCCGGACGGAAAACCGCTTCGCACTTTTCCTGGAATTGCTCTTTGTATTGGACGCAATTCCAGGCGGAAAACCGCTTCACACTTTTCCTGGAATTGCTTTAAGCTCCCGGCATTTCATGCCACGGAATTGATAAATGTCGCTTCGCCTTGCCACCTTCAATATCGAGAACCTTTTGAGCCGCTTCGATTTTTCCGGCTTTCGCAACCAACTCAAGCAGGACCGGGTCCTCAGGCTCTTCGACGTGAAGACGGAAGCCGAATACCAGCGGCTGGAGGAGGCGCGCACCATCGCGCACACCGATGATACGCGGCAGATGTCGGCGCTCGCGATCGCCGATTGCGATGCGGATATCCTTTGCCTGCAGGAGGCCGACAACATGGCCTCGCTGCAGGCCTTCGAATACAACTATCTCTTCCGCATGGTGGGTAACGGCTATCGCCAGAAATACCTGATCGAGGGCAATGATTCGCGTGGGATCGACGTGGCCGTGCTGATGCGCGAGGAGACGCGCGAGGGACAGCCGATCGAGTGCCTGGATGTGAAGAGCCATGCGGGGCTGACCTATGAAGATCTCGACCTCTTCAACGACCAGCTCGCGCTCACCAACCGGCCGGCCGACCGGATCTTCAAGCGCGATTGCCTGGAGCTCGACCTGCGCATCGGCGGGCGGCCGCTGACGCTTTATGTCGTGCACTTCAAGTCGATGGGGCCGGCGCGCGAAGGGCTCGACGGCCGGCAGGCGACGATGCCGCTGCGCGTGGCGGAGGCGAGCGCCGTTCGCCATATCATCGAGAGCCGCTTCGGCCGCGGGAAGACCGCCGACAAGATGTTTGCGATCTGCGGCGACATGAACGACTACCAGGAGAAGGTGAACATCCTCGGCGACCGGCGCAACGGCTACCAGTTCGTGCCGCACGAGGAGGAAACGAGCTCGCTCGACGTGTTCAGCCATGACGGCTTCGTGGAAAACCCGATGCTGCGCCGGCCGGTGATGGACCGCTGGACGCTGTTTCACAGCCGCGGGCCGCAGGAGCAGCATCTCTGCCAGCTCGACTATATCTGGCTGTCGCCGGCGCTTGCCAAGCGCAACCACTCCCAGGTGCCCGAGGTCATCCGCGGCGGCCAGCCGTTCCGCACGATTTTTCCGCCGGGGCTCGACGTGGAGCGCTACCCGCGCACCGGCTGGGACCGGCCGAAGGCGTCGGACCATTGCCCCGTGGCCATAACGCTGGATGTGTGACGATGGGCGTTCTTGAAAGCAATACGGCGCTGTGGCCGGCCGAGGGCGTCATTATCCCGATCGACGACGTCGATATCCGCGTCAACGGCGCGGCGCATCCGTTTCACCTTGATGAGGTCGAGCGGGCGCAGGAGAACTGGCAACGCGAAATCGCGGCCAACCCACATCTCTTTGACGGCCGGATGGTGCTGCAGCGGGCGCTTCGCATCGAGGACGGGCGGATCCGGGGCGAGGGGCATGTTGTGCCCTATTCGACCTTTCTCTGGTGGCGGAAGACGCGGGCCGAAGGCGCCTTCCATCTCTTCGCCATGCCGGCGATCCTGTCTTCCGACGGCGCGTTGATCCTGGTGCGCATGGGGTCGCACACCGCCAATCCGGCCCGCGTCTACAGCCCCTCCGGCTCGCTGGAGCCAGAGGATATCGTCGACGGCCGCTGCGACATCGCCGGCAACATTCGCCGCGAGGCGCTGGAAGAAACCGGCATCGATCTCGCGCTTGCGACGGCCGAGCCCGGCTATCACCTCCTGCATATGGACCGCGCCGTGACCGTGCTTCGCGTCTACCGCTATCCGGAAACGGCGGCGGCCCTGGTTGCCCGGGTGGCGGCGCATATCGCTGGTGATCCCGAGCCGGAGATCGACGAGGCGATCGCGATTTTCGGGCCGGACCCTGGGGCGCACAACTATCCGCCGTTCATTCTGCCCATTCTGGAGTGGCTGTTTCGGTAACATCCGCTCGCCACGACCATGAATCAATAAATCGCACTATCTTTTTGTATTTGTAGTGCTTATGCCGCGCGCGTCTGCTTGCGCCTTAGGCCCTGTTGATGCGCAGGAAGAACTGCCACGCCTTCACACATGCCCGCGCCCCTCGGTCCTCACATCCCAACAATCAGGAAGGACCGCGCAGGGTGGAAAGCGGACTTCCGCCGGACCAGCCACCGACACTGCAGTCTCACAACGTGAAAGCAATATCGTCGGCAGATAAGTCCGCAAGCGAAACGCCTTCGATGAGGATACCTTCGGTTTCACCATGAAAGGCTACATAGAGACCCTCCTCTGTGTCATGCGAGGCAGCCACAAAGGAATCGAAATTATAGATGTTGGTGTCGCCAGGATAGAAGCCCCCCAACTCGATCACGTCGCCACTTTGGGTGTCAAAATCGACGATATGGTCGATGCTACTATGGCGAACCTCAAATCCACTCCAGTGGAATGTGTCAGCGCCCTCACCGCCGATCAGACGATCCGCACCGTCGCCTCCAGAGAGGTGGTCATCGCCTTCACCCCCACTAAGTGAGTCGACTCCGGCACCGCCTTCAAGGCGGTCATCATCGCCTTCGCCATAGAGATAGTCATTATTTTCGCCGCCAAACAGGCGGTCGGCCCCATTGCCGCCGAAGAGGTTGTCGCGACTGAGGCCACCGAGCAAAGTATCATTGCCGCTGCCGGTATGTGCGTAAACCCGCTCAAAATTGTGAAAGGCCGTACCGGTCGATGTAACGCCATTGACCACATCGACCGTGACATCATCGGTCCGATCCGCATCCTCGAACCGTAACGTGTCGTCACCGTCGCCGCCGTCGAGTTCGGCAGATGAAAGTGTCGTTGTGATGCTGTCGTCGCCACTGCCGCCAGAAAGATGATTGGCCCCGAACCGATCGATTATCGTGTCGTTGCCCGCACCGGCGTCGATAACATCAGCACCCAGGGAACTCATTTGATTATGGGTGTTCGGCAATGACTGGCCGCCGATGATGTCCGCGCCGTCTCCGGTCGAGATCACGTCGTCACCCGTGCCACCCTCAACAATGTCCTTGCCGCTACCGGTCGTCAGCTCCAGCCGCTCAATGCCGCGGTAGAAGATGTGATTGTCGGTCTCAGCCGGGTCACCGAAGGTTACGTGGCGGTTCATGCCGTTAAACGTGACTCGGTTGCCCGTCCCTGAAAGATTGATGACCAGCGTATCGATGCCGGCACCTCCCCGCGCCACGCCGCCCGTTCCGTTGAGTTCCAGCCGGTCATCGCCATCGCCGCCATCGAGCTCGTCATAGCCGCTGAAGCTCACCAAGCCGTCGTTACCGGCCCCGCCATAGAGAAAATCGTTCCCAAGCCCGCCGTCCAGCGTGTCATTGGCGCCGAGACCCCAGATATTGTCGTTTTCGTCTGTCCCGAACAGGGTGTCGTTTGCATCAGTGCCGACTATCTTTGCCATTGTTTTCATCCTCCTGAAAGCAATCTATAAGCAAACAACAATTGCAAACAAGTATTATATTTATTAAGTGCAGTCATTTATTGTACTTCAATTATAATTCAAAACTTAAATTAATATCCATTACTGACATTCAAATAACTGAAAACCGGCGCGATCCTGGAACAACTGGCGTTGAGATCGATGACGCTAGCCCGAAGCGCCCGAGCCAGGCGCGGGACGGCTGGCAAGACTCGGATCTACGATTGTTAGTAGTTGCTGATGTTTCCTTCAGCTTTTGCTACTGTTGTCGAGATGATGGAAGGTAGCGCGGTAACTGTGTGCCGCGGGCTGTTGAGCAAGATGGGAGAGCGCTCATGGCGACGGGGACAGATGTCACGCCCGGGGAATGGGGTCAGGTGCACGGCGTCCAAAACGTCGGTTGGTACCGTTTCCGACTGGGGGTATTCGAGGGGACGGTTGTCTGGGATGGTTATATCCATCACAGCTACGAGGGCTTCTACCCAGATGCTGATCCGGCCGAAATCGCCCGCCTGAAATCCGTCCATCGGTTGCCCATCGACCACATTCCAATGGATATCAACCCAGTCGTGATGAACACGGGCGACAGATTGTTTCTCATCGATGCGGGCGCGGGGCGGACACTTACATGGCGTGGCGACATGGGTCGTCTGATAGACAATCTCGGCGCGGCCGGTATTGATCCGAAAGACATCGACGCGGTCCTGATGACCCACCTGCATCCGGATCACGCCTTTGGCCTCATCCATCCCGACGGTAGCGCGACCTTCCCCAACGCGAAGCTTTTCTGCACCGATCGGGAATGGGCTGAATGGACCGATCCGGAAAACTTGAATCGGAATGACTTCCGATCGGAGTGGACGGGAGGAGCACTTGAAGCAGTGGCTCCTTATCGCGACAGGCTGAGGCTTTTCTCAGTCGGGGAGACCCTGTTCCCGGGAGTGTCCACGTTTTCCGTCGCGGGTCATACCGCCGGGATGTGCGCCTACATCTTCGAGAGCGAAGGGCAAAAAATTGTCTTCACCGGTGACGTCTGCCACCATCAGGTATACGACCCGGCTCATCCGGAATGGTATTTCCATATGGACTACGATACCAACCCGCAGCAGGCCGCGGATGCGAAGACCGCGATTTTCGCCAAGGTCGTGACCGAGGGTATTCGCTATCATGGCTACCATTTCCCTTTCCCGGGAATTGGGGACGTCGTGCCATTGGGCGACGGCAAGTATCACTTTCATCCGGAGGCTGTTGCACCGCGCCATTAAGAGCCAAGTTCAGCCGTCGGTGGCTCGCAACCGGCGAACGATTGGTATTGGATTTTCCCGAGGAAGTCCGACGAGGGCTTACGCGGAAGACAGCAAATAAGCTCGGTCAATGTCTGCAGGTATTGCGACATAATCCCGGAAGTTTGGACGGCTCTCGTGAGCCTTTAATAGAGGTGCGTAGCGCTACGAACCCATGACACCTGCTCCGAGTTGTGCACGGGTGCTTTTTAACCCTTGCCGCCCGCGCCCCGACGCTGCAAAGTTCGGGGCATCTTCGCAAGGGGACATGAATGACGCTGAGTTACGCGATCTACGACGTCTTTACCGACAGGCAACTCGAAGGCAATCCACTGGCTGTGGTCTTCGGCGCCGATCGGCTGGACGACGAGGCGATGCAGGCGATCGCGCAGGAATTCAACCTGTCGGAGACGGTGTTCATCCGCAGGCCCGGGGGTGCTGCGCATACGGCGAAGCTCCGGATCTTCACCCCCAGCCAGGAACTGCCCTTTGCCGGACATCCGACCGTTGGCGCGGCGATCGCTATCGCCGAGGCGCAGCATGGCGCGATCGAGGAGGGGATCGACCTTGTGCAGGTGCTGGAGGAGAAGGTGGGTCCGGTGCGCTGCGCCGTCCGCCTCAAGTCGAGGGCTGCGAGCTTTGCCGAGTTCGACCTGCCGCGCAAATCGGTACGGCTCGATGCCCGCTTCGACCGGCAGGCGATTGCCGATGCGTTGAGCCTGAAACAATCACAGATCGGCTTCGAGAACCACGTGCCTTCGTTCTGGAGTGCGGGCGCGCCCTTCGTCATGGTGCCGGTGCACGATGTTGCGGCGGTTTCTTCGATCGAGTTCGATTCGCAACGCTGGGAGCAACTGACGCCGATGGCCGAGGGGCGGCTGGCCCCGGCCTATGTCTATTGTCGCGGCGGCGTGAACCACACGGCGCGCTTCCACGCGCGCAAGTTCGGCCCCGGTGCCGGCAACCTCGAGGACCCGGCGACCGGCTCGGCCGTGGCCGCTCTCTCCGGTGCCATCCATTTTTTCGACCAGTTCGTCGACGGTCATCACCCGGTGCTGGTCGAGCAGGGGGTGGAAATGGGACGGCCGTCCTTCATCCACCTGCATCTGGATATCTCGGGCGGGGAGATCAGCAATGCCCGCATCGGCGGCCACGCAGTGAAGATCGGCGCAGGCGAACTTTTCGTCTGAAGCGGGAGCCAAGCGTTTTGGAAAAAAGAAATTCAATCAGCGTTTTAGGAGAATTTGGTGGGTGATCACGGGCTCGAACCGTGGACCCGCTGATTAAGAGTCAGCTGCTCTACCAACTGAGCTAATCACCCATCCGTGGCGTCGCTTTAGCGCACGGGCCGATGACACTCAAGAGGGTATTTGCGTCACGCGACGATAAACCCACAGCGTTTCCATCCGGCTCCGAGTTGATTGCGTTTGCTCTCGCCTGGCCGCGCGATCAGCGCACGCCGATGAAGCGGCCGCCCAGGTCAAAGCGGCAGTTGTCAAACGCGTCTTTCGTCGTGACTCCCGTGTTCCCTACAACCACGGAGGTGTGCGGGGCGTTCTCCACAGGGCGCGCCTTGGCCTCATGAAGTTTTTCAAAAGATTTTCACAAAGGCGCTGGACAAGCCAATCGAACGCCTTTATACGCCCCCTCACGACAGCGACGGGACTTGACCGACGCGGTCGCGGATGGGTGATTAGCTCAGTTGGTAGAGCAGCTGACTCTTAATCAGCGGGTCCACGGTTCGAGCCCGTGATCACCCACCAAAACTTCTCCTAAGACGCTGATTAAATTCCAATTTTTCCGGCAGGCATATTGGTGCGCTTTCCAGGTTCTGGGAGGTATCCACGGCCCGTTCCTAAGCATCCGGCGTGACCGCGTGCCGTCCTGTCCGCCGACACTTGTTGCGATGGCCTACGAGGCGCATCAGCGGCGCCATAATCCCGACCGGCGATATGTGCAGCGCTCGACCAGCGCGATTGGTCGCCTGGTCGAGCCGGTCGCGGGCGACGCCAACGGCACCGACCACGCCCTCATCAAACGGTGCGCCGAACATTCATAACGGCGTGACCAATATCGTCGTCAGACGCTGCTGCCGTTCATTTGGCGGGAAAGTATCGGAGCGTTCCGGCGAGCCGCGGGCCGGTCGATCCCTGGGTGTCCATCGGGTGATTGATGCCGTCGTTCACGGGCAATTCTTCAAAATCAAAGGGGCTCACGCCTTCGAGACACGCTGCATTGACGCCGTAGAAATCGGGGTTCGCGCGCGGCCTGTGGAAGGTGTAGATGCCGCATTTTGAGCAAAAGAAATGCTCGGCCGCCTTTGTGTTGAACTGATACCTGGTCAGCGCCTCACCGCCTGAAAGCACAGTGACGCCGTCCTTTGCGGCGGAGACGGCAACCGCGCCCTTCAACTGGCAGTAAGAGCAGGTGCAGCGGCGGGCCGTATGAAGACCGTTCTTCAATCGAACATTGAAACGAACTGTTTTGCAGTGACAGGCGCCGTTGAGGTCCTGAACGTCGAGATTCATGGAAGCATCCATCTGATTTTGAAGCGCAATTGACGTCCTTTTCTTAGGGGCTGGATTGCGGATGCTCAAGTGCGGGCAAAGCGAATGGCATGCCGGGCGGAAGGTGAGGACAGCCGTGACGACCCTTGGAGGCCTCTCCGCCTCATCGCGGCAGCGCCTCGACGTCGTGGCGTGAGGGGCGTGGCTCTGTGGTCGCGATGTCAACGATGCTGCCGATGCAGATCAGTGCGAAGAAGACGAAGAACGAGACAAAGACAATCAATCGCTCCGTTTTGAACTCTTCGCCGCGGTGGAAAAGCCGCGTCTGTTGGCGATAAAGGCCGGATCGACCCCTGCGGCACGCTCGCACCCGTCACCTGTTGCTCCCGTGCAACAGGCGCTTCGTCATTCCGGCAGTTTGCGATTGTGCTCTTGCCGCAGAAGTAAACTCGTGTAATTTTCACCAAATCGGAGCTCAAACTAGAGGAGGCATACGATGAATCATAATTTTGTTCAGATGCTCGCCTCTGGTGGAATGGCTTGCTCGTCACGACGAGTGTGCCACAATTCTGTGAATTACTTCGGCGCATAAACGCGACCCGAGTTCCGCCTTTTCGTATTTTCCATTTTGACTTGATGTGACCGGTTCCCGGAACGCGTTTCCGTGTCCGCGCGCATCCATAATCTAGAGGACCCGGCCGCTCGCGGCGGCGGGAATAATCATGCGCGAATTGCAACTCACCTCCGCCGGCACCCTGCCGGCGATCATGGACGACCTGTTTCGAACGTTCGGCTTCCGGCGGACAGTCGGTGCCTTCCTTGTTGCTGCCTGGAGGCGTCGCCGGACGCTCAACCAGCTCAGCCATCTCTCGGATCACTTGCTCCGCGATATCGGCGCGGAGGAAGGCGTGAAGAAGCCCGAGATGGCCGACATATCCCTCTGGCAAATGCCGGTCGGCTATCCGGTTGTGAGACACAACTGAGGCCCGCGTCAGCGGGCCTCAGGCTGCTGGCAAACCCTAAGATGGCTTCCTGCCGCGAAGGGCGTCCCATTCTCCGTCATCCTCGCCCTTGTGGCGGGGATGTGAGCGACCCGACGTCCGTCGGGTCGAAAGACCTTTCGGCCCAAGGACTTGGGCTGGTCTCGCAGTTCCAGCGCGCAATTCGGTGGCGGCGCCGGTTGTGTGTGGACGCGACTGATCCTGCAACGCCGCGCATCAACTCAGGCGCGCAAAGGTCGCCGTAGCACTTTGAATTGCTGCATGTTTTTGCCCTTTAACCGGCTACGAACAAAGGAAACATGCAGTCGGCAAGTCATCTCTCGTCACCAGCGCGTTGCAGTCGGATCGGAGATCAGGGTGCCAGCGCGGTCGCTGCCGATTGTTGTTCGGCGGCGAGCTTGGCGGCGCAGTCGTGTTTTATCATCGCCGCGGCAAGGTTCGCTCGCCCGGTACCGGTGGCCTTCGCCTTTGCTGCCGCCATGTCCCTGCACCAGTTTGCGTCGAGAACCTCTTCGGGGATGTGCGGCATGCAGGACGAGAGAAGCAGCAGCAAACATAGCAACGCGACGCGCATTCAAGGCTCCTTTGCGGGTGCCGGATTCTTATCATCAGCGAACCGAAAGGAAACACGTGCTTGTGCTTGGGGGGCTGCCTGATAGCCCTTGTTTCATGCGACCACCCGCTGGCCGGCGGTGCGGCAGGGGTGGTCGCGTTTCGTGGCCGTTACGGTGTCGTTGCCGGCTGCGTCGTGGACGGCTGCGTCGTTGACGGTTCGGTCGTGGACGGCTGAGTGGTCGAGGGCTGCGTCGTCGACTGGTCAGTCGTTGCCGGCTGCTGCGTCGTTGCTGGCTTCTGCTCGGTCGTCGCGGGCTCCGTCGTCGTCGTCGCCGGTGCCGTCTCGGTGGCTTGCTTGGCCCCCGGTTTCAGGTACACGACGCCAAGAATGATGAGCACGATCACAACCACGATGCCGATGACTGTGTTTCGATTCATGCAGGCTTCTCCTCAGGTTAAGTGCCTCAGAGGTGTAAATGGAGCGGTCGGTCGAATAATCAACGGCCAAACTCGCGGATCGGTTGAAAAACGATCCATCCGGTCGCGCAGCGACCGGCCGTGCCGTTGATCTTCGGCCTGGAGACATAGCCGGGAGCGGCGCGGTGATGAGTTCTCGAGCGTGCCTGTGCCGGGAGAGCCGGTGCTTTTCCGGTGTGTGAAGGCTGACTGGTAAGGGCCGCGGACCGCGAGCCTAGCGCTCGCCGCCGGCGGTGGATTTGGGCACGGGGGTGATGAAGCCGAGCCGCAGCAATTGCTTCGAACCGCCGAATTTCACCGACGAATGGGAAAAGAGCTGCAGCGCGCCGGTGCCGGCGAGGGCTTCCGTCATCTTCGCGTAGGCCGCCGAACCGTCGAAATATTGGCCGTCGGCGACGGCATCCTCGATGACCTTTTCGCAGTCGGCGAAGAACTTGAAATGCAGGAGGGCGCCGAGCACCGAGGAGAAGTTGCGTTGATAGGGCAGCGGCTGATGGATGCTGGCGCCGAAGCGACAGTCCTCGTCCCAGAAGATCAGCGGATACTTGATCAGTTCCAGGTCGGATTCAAACTCGCGGTGGCGCGCGCCGCCCTTGACCGTGATCGCGCGCGCGGTCGTTGCCAGCGAATAGCCACGGCTATCGAAATGATCGGCGACTTCCCACGGGGCTCGGGTTTTCAGCTGATTGACGTCTGCCGTGCCCAGATTGACCGGATACATATCCAGCATCGGTGCGGGCAGCCGTGAAATCTTCAGATCCTCGAGCGTATGGATCACCGACCACAGCGTGCGGTTCTCGCAATCGTCGTAGATCAGGAACTCATCGGAATCGACGTTGAGGTACCAGCGGTCGCCGCCATAGCGCGCAAACAGCGCCTCCCTCCAGAGGCGGCCGCGCCGGGCTTCCGCGTAGCGAAGCGCAGACGCCCACAGGTCGACATCGGGCTGGCCCAGCAGATATTCACGCGTCCCATCGGTCGAGGCATCATCCACACAGATGAAACGGGTAACGCCCAACGACCGGTAATGCGCCAGAAAGCCGGGCATCAGCTTGGCATCGTTGCGGCTGAGGAAAAGCAGCGGGAGATCATCAGGGTAGAGCGACGTTTGCCCCTGCGGGCTGACGCAGCGCAGGTCGACTTCGCGGCCCTCCGTCCGTTCGCGACGCTCGACCTTGGCTGACTCGTACCAGGTGATGAGGCGATCGAAGAGGTTTCGGTCCGAGATCATCTCGGCGTCGGATTGATCCCTGAAGGGATAGGTAATGTCTTTCATTCCCATTCCGATATGTATTCTTCATACATAATATGGGGCGACTTAGATCAAAAACACCGGTGAGGCAATTGTCTGATGGCATCGACCCGGCGATGCCGCGAGTGGCGCATTGCCTGTCTCTGGAGCGCAAAATCGTACTAACTGGCGGTGAAAAGATCCTTGGGGCAGAGCATGAAAGCGTCTCCTTCGTTCGATCCGAAAGAAAATGCGTTACTTCACCAATGCGCGCACGGTGACGATCGACCGCATCCGGCTGGTGTCCGACGCGGCGCGCGTTCCGGCCGTCGTGCGCGACCTGATGTATCGCGAAGTCTACGAGGATACGGAACGCAACATCCTGCTTCGGCTGCTGAAGCCCGGGTCGAAGGTGCTGGAAGTCGGCACCGGCGTCGGCTTCATCGCGTTGCTTGCGGCAAGGATCTGCGGCGCTTCGAACGTGCTGACCTATGAGGCCAATGCGTCGCTGGAACCGCTGATCCGCGAGAACTTCCGGCTGAACGGCATCGAGCCCGCCTTGCGGCTCAGAGCCATGACGGCCGACGGGCGCAGGATCTCCTTCTTCCGGAGCGACAACATCATTTCGTCGAGCGCCTACGACCGCCAGCTGCCGGGCGCGAAAGTGGAGATCGAAAGCGACGTCTTCTCCGAGGTACTCCAGACCTATCGCCCCGATGTGTTGATCATGGATGTGGAAGGCAGCGAAGATGAATTGCTGCGCGTTGCCGATTTCGGCTCGGTCAGGGATATCCTGGTGGAACTGCACCCGCATGTCATCGGCGAGGCGAAGGTCGAGGAATTGAAGGCGATCCTGGCGGGCAAGGGGGTCCGGCAAGGCGAGACCGACCGCAAGACCTTCCATTTCCACCGGAACCGCGCTTGAAGGCAGCCGATTTCGCTCGCCATGACGCGACCATCGCAACTTTTTGGCGGGTCGTTGGTTACTCCTGCATTCACGTTCACTGGGCTAGCCTTGAGGTCCTCTCAATGGGTGGCGAGTGGAGGAGACTGATATGACACACAAGATGAGCAAACTTCTGGCCGTGCTCCTGGTCGCCGCAGGCGCCGTCACGGCGCTGCCTTCGGTATCTCCGGCGCAATCCCTTGATCTCTATCTCGGACCGCGCGGCGACGATGGCGACTGGGATCGGGACTATCGGCCCGAACGCCGCTATGACGACGATTACTACAGCCCGCGGCGTGGCTGCAGCGCCCGCCAGGCCATTCGCCGCGCCTATGGCTACGGCATGCGTGATCCCGAAATCGCCGGAATGAGCCGCAACCGCATCGTCGTCGAGGGCATCGGACGGCGTGGACAATACGCCAGGATCTATCTCGCCAACCGCAGCGGTTGCCCGCGCATCCGCTAAGGCGTCTCCCTGTCCGACCGCGCAATTGGCGCGGCCGGGGGCGCGCGTTCGACGCGCGGTCGAGGGGCGCAGTCGAGAATTGCCTGCGCCGCGCAAGGACACGCGCGGCCAATGCTCCTCGTTCCGTACACCGCAGTGCGAGGCGGCGGCGCGGTGTTCGTGCCTGGCTCGCCGCAATGGGGTGAACGCCGCTGGTCCGTTCCCTTGAGGAAGGGCAATGTGATATAGCGTCCGCCGATGATCATTCCGACCTCTTCGACATCCACACCGCTCGGCGAGCGCGCCTGCGGCACCTGCACCCTTTGCTGCCGGCTGCCGGATATCGACGCGTTGGAAAAACCGGCAAACGACTGGTGCCGGCATTGCATCGACGGTGAGGGGTGCCGGATCTATGAGCAGCGGCCGCAGCTCTGTCGCGACTTCCTCTGTCTCTGGCGCACGGATGAGGGCCTGGACGACAGCTGGGATCCGGCGCGCTCGCGCATGATGATCTATCGGCAGGGGCCGCAGGTCACCGTTCTCGTCGATCCCGATTATCCGGAAATCTGGAAGCAGACGCCCTATGCCGAGACGCTGCAGCGCTGGGCGCGCGCGGGCGAAGGCGGGCAATATGTGATCGTCTTTGTCGGCGACGCCGTGTTCAAGGTCGACTGACGCGCGCGACAAAGCGCGAAAAAGAAAGAGCCCCGCACGAGGGCGGGGCAAGCGAGCACCCAAAATGGCTCGGGGTGCGGGGAAGCGCAGTCAGAAAGAACGTACTGCGCGGTACGGAAGCTAACGCGCATCCGCCAGCCGGGGGAAGGCCTGATTCGGCGATTCCGGTACGCTCGCCAAAATAAATCCTGAGAAGAGCCGAGCGGCGGGGCATCGCCGCCGCGCCCGTCTTTGGCGGTTTCGGTCTTGAGCAGGGCCGATTGACTTTGTCGCGTTCCGCCTCATTTCCGAAAGGAGAAACTGACGGAGACGATGATGTCAAAGACGATGCTCATGGTCCTCTGCCTACTGCATGTTTCCTTTAATCGTATCCGATTAAAGGACAAGAACATGCAGCAATTCAAAGTGCTACAGCGACCTTTGCGCGTCTGATAAGACGCGCGGCGCTGTAGCGCTTCTTGCCCTTTCGGCCTGTGGCAACACGGCGCGCGGCTTTCGGCAGGATGGTGCCGAGACCGGCCACGCACTCGACGACGCGACGCACCGGGTGCTGAAGTCGACCTCGAAATAGAGCAACTCCAGGAAAAGTGCGAAACGGTTTTCCGTTCGGAATTGCGTAATTTCAAAGACTTAGATCACTTCAGTGTTTCGATGAAACAATGAAGTGATCTAGGGCGCAAGAACCCGATGCAGGAAAGGCACTTCGGCCTTTCCTGTGTTCGCGCTCGATGGTGGTGCGGTCGGTGCCCGGACGAGCGTTATCGCGGCCGCAAGGCGTTCGGCTGAGCGACCGTTTCGCTGCTCGAAAAGATGACAACTGCAAACAGCAGCACGCCGGCGAAGGCGACGATCGAGGCCGCGGCGACGATGGGTTCGATCTCGGGCCTGCCGGTGACCATCAGATAGAGCGACGGCACCAGCACGGCGACGCCTGAGGTGTAGACGTAGTATTGGATCATGGCGAGCCGGCGCTCGGCCTTGGCGGGATTGAGCGCATAATAGATGCCGAAGATTGCCATCGTGACCCAGCCGAGCAGGTTTGTATGGGCATGCGCCGGCGTGGCGGCATGGTCCTGGCTGATCGCCATGTGCAGGCCGATACAGAGGCCGATGATCAGGAAAATGATTGCGGTCTTGAAATACAATTGAGCAAGGCGCGGCATCGATTCTCTCCTATTTGTGCTCCCCGCTCACTCTATTAGCATTTTTGCAGATTAATGATGATTGCCAATATTGGGCGCTTTGCGCCGTCGTCATGCCCGCGGGCGGATGTCCGTGCCCGCGCGGTTGCCGCGGCCAATGCGGCGCGCTTGCGCGTGGCCATTTCGTTGAAAGCGGTAAGGTTCTGGCGCTGCAGATAGGCGGATATCGCGGCTTCCACGCCGCGCTCATTGCCGCCTTCGGCTTCCCAGAAGGCTTCCATGGCGGCAAAGAGGGCGGACTTGTCGAGCGTCATGGTCATCTGAGATCGGCACCGAACTGCTGGCGGTGGTTGAGGGTGCCGTGGACGGCCTGGCTGTAGGGCGTGCGTTCCGCGTCGAAATCCGCGCACCAGCGCTCCCAGGCGTCGGAGGTGCGGACAAAGGCCGGCAGCTTGTGCTCCTCTTGCGGGCTCTGGTCGTAGCCTTCGAGCCAGGCGTCGGCGACCGTCTCAGTCACGTCTTCGCCGTGGAGGACGTCGAGATCGAAGCGGATCAGCTTTGCGACATGCTCGCCATCGTGAACCCGAAGCCAATCGGCAGCGGTGCGGTAGGTGGTGCCGACCGTGTCTGTCTCCTCGCAAAAATAGCCGGTGCCGAGCGTCATGACGGCGAGAATGACCTCGCGCCCGTGAAGGAAGGGGGCGGGCCCTGTCACAGCGTCCGCGATCAGCACGTCGGGCATCGTTCACCTCGGCCTGTTCGAGGTGCGCGCTGGCGCGCCCTTTCGGGTGCCATCGGTCCCTCCGGTTTCGTCCTTGTGGCAATATAGGAAAAGTCCTATTTATACGTCAATAGGAAAGGCACTGCCGGCAGGAATTTTCTTCGCGTGGCCGCGTTGAGTTGTCGATAGGCGATTATTTGTTCTTGTTTTGTTCGATTGATTGCGCCACCTTGGAGCCGCCATTCCAGGTGGCGGAAAAGGAGCATGGGATGATCACCTATTTCGTGGTTCAGAGCTTCACGCTGGGGAGCCGCGGGGCGCTGCTTGCCGACAATCCGGTGCAGGCGACCGGGGCCGAACATGCGGTGCGGCTGGCCGAAAGGCTGGCAGCGACCAAGGTGGGCGTCGTGGCCTTCAGCCGCTCAGGCGATCTCGCGACCGGGGAGTTCGAGGACGCCACGCTGCTCTTCATGTCGGGCGACCTGCCGATGGAGATCGAGGAGGGGATGGCGGCCTGAGTGTCAAGTGGCAGGAGGCAGCGGACCGAACGCTTTGTGACGGCATGCGGAACGGCGGCGATTGCATGGCGAAGTGTTGAGGACTGCCCCGAGGCGATGCCTTGCCCGCGGCATCCTCGCCTGGCGGTGAGGGGCGAGCCAGCCAGTGCCTGTGGCGTGCGGGATTTGTCCCTGGATCGGCTGGCACTTGGTGCAGAATTGACGTGCCTGTGGTCGGGACGCGCTACCCCACTGCCAGTCGTCGAGACAAGCTGGCGCCCATCGCGGCCCTGTTCAGGGGGTGACCGGCTATGTGGTCGGCATGCTGCTTTGAATCAGGTAAACGATATAGCGCGTTGAATATACGAGGATATTTTCGCTTTGGCCCTGCGGGCTCTACCGCGCGCTGTATTTGCCGACCACCCGGTGGCAGAAGGACCACTCGACCCGGCTCTCGGTGAATTCCAGGAAAGGGTTGTACTGCCGGAGCGTCCATTCGCGGTCGTTGAAGGAGACCAGCCGCTTGATGATCGCTTCGGCGTCGTTGGCGGGCGGCACGTGATAGAGCACCACGTCCTTGTCGCGCGCCGGCGGCAGATGCGGGTGGACGAGCGCCATGTCGCCGGGCTCGTATGCCGGGATCATCGAGCTGCCGGTGAGGTAGATGCCGTAGGCGCCCTTGACGCCCTCGAGCACCGAGGGGCGCTTGACATATTCGACCGCATCGAAGGTGACGATCACGTGGCCGTCGCCGCCTTGCGCGGCGGCGAAGATCGGTAGGTCGCGATGGCCGACGAGCTGTTCGCCGGGCACGATCTGCGGTGCGAAGCCGGGCGCACGTCTCGGTGCCGCTTCGGCGGCGGGGGCGCCCTGAATCAGATCGACGATCGTGCGCGCGTCGCGCTCGCGCAGTTCCCGCGGTGTCTCGCGCTCGACGAATTGCTGGATATAGGCGTGGTTCTTCGCGATCGCGATCGACAGATCCTTGTAGGTCGTCTTCTTCGCGTCGACTGCTTCCCGGATAAGGCGGCGCAATTCGTCCATGGCACTGGCATCCCAGATTCCGTTTCTTACGTCCAATAGGAAATTTCCTCTTGATGAGTGTAGGAAATCCTACTATGAATAGGATGTCAACGGAAATGAGCGGTGCAAATCGCCTGAGTTTCCGGCGGCGGCCGGCATCGCCAGCGTTTTTAAAAGACGCGCGGCGCTGTCAATGGCCCCACAGATCGCTCTCCGCAGCAATTGCGGTGAGCATTTTGAGAAAAGCTGCTGTCTTCCCGATCGGCAACGATTTCGGGGTGCGCAGCGGGCGAGAGGTTCCGCTTCCTCCCCGGAGCCTCTCGCTCTTCGATTACGATGATCTTGGGTCGGCTCGGCCCGGCATCATGAGCGCGATCGAAATTGGCGCGAGCGGAACGCGGGCGGGAAACCGTCAGCACTTTTCCTCCTCTCGCTGCAATTCGTCGCCGGCAAGCCGTCACCGGCGCATGCCTCCGGAACCGGCAATGGTTGCGGCTGGCGGCGTGCGCGGTCCGGGCGCCGGGAGCAGGCGGCTGCGCTCCTTGGGGGTGCGGTGCCGGCTCACGAGCCCGAAGTGGCGCCCGCCGTCCCGCGTGCATTCCTTTGGGATGCGCGGTGCGGACCGAAGGGCCTGACCGGTCCGCCCATCAGGGGCGGATGCTGGAAGCGGCTTGTCGGCGGGGTGGGGAGACAAGCGGATTTGGCGCGCGATGAGCGCGATGGAATGGCCGTGCCAGACGGGGCGGCCAAAGGCGAAGGCATGGGAAAAGGCATGGCGCAGGACAGTCTGACAGGAAGGCCTGGAGCCTCCCGCTTTCAAGTGGAAACGCTGGAGGCGGAAAGATGCTCTGGAATCAAAGTGCTGGAGCCTCCTTTGTGCGTTCAGTTGAACGCACGGCGCTCTAGAGCATCCCGCTCTCAAGTGGAAACACTGGAGGCGGAAAGATGCTCTGGAATCAAAGTGCTGGAGCGTCCTTTGTGCGTTCGGTCGAACGCACGGCGCTCTAGAGGGCAGGCGGAAAGCAAGGGTGCGGGTTTCCTGCCGCCTTTGGTGCGCGTCTGCGGCGGCGCTGTTGCCGCGGCGGCCGGCAAGACCCGGGCCGGGGCCGCGTCCCGGCCGAGCGGGGAGTAGCGGCCATGCGCATCACCGCGATCGTCGAGGCGCTGGTTCAATCCGGTGCGTCGCCGGAGATGATCCTTTGCGCCGTTCGCGCCGCCGAAGCCGGGCAGCAGTCGGAGATCGAGCGGCGCCGGGCAGGCGATCGCGAACGGCAGCAGCGTCACAGGGCGCGCGTGACGTCACGCGATGTCACGGCGACAGCGGCGGGTGTCCTCTCTGATAAAGAAAGCTCCCCCGCACCCCCTAAAGAAACTAACTCTCCCGACACGACTCCGGCCGGGAGCGGCCCTCAGCTCGATCTCCACCTGGGGGCGGAAAATGCAGCGCGGTCGGGGCGCGGCCGCAGGGCCAGCCGGCTGCCCGCGACCTTCGAGCCCGACTGGGCGTTTGCCGCCGGGCTCGGCTTCGGGCCGGCCGAGGCAACAATCGAATTCGACAAGTTTCGCGACTACTGGACCGCCAAATCCGGCCGCAATGCCACCAAGCTCGACTGGGCGGCCACCTGGCGGAACTGGATGCGCAATGCCGGCCGACCAGCCAGGGCTGGCGGCCCCCAAGTCACGGGCCGACCAAGCGCGGCGGGCCGGGCCGGCGACGCCGGACCGCCGCGACGAGGGTCTCGCCAGCAGGCGCCGCCGCACGAGACCGCCTTTGCCCGCCACCAGCGGGAATGCAGGCAAGCCATTGAAAACGAAATCAAAGGAAACCGAAACAATGACCCTCTTGGAAATGATGAGTTTGCCGGCGCAGGCCCGGCTTTCGACCTTGAGCCGGGAGATTACCGCGCTCACTGAACGGCTGGCGCCGGCCAGCGAGGCGGCGGTGCTGCGCAGCCTCGACGCGATGCAGACGGCCGGCATGACGATGCCGCAGGGGATCGAGCCGAAAAAGATCCTCGCCGTCTACCACTATGCGCTCTCCGGCGTGCCGGGCTGTGGGCTAACGGCGGCGACGCAGAAGCTGATCCGCGGCGACTATGCGGCCAACGCCAATGTGCTGCTGGGCACGATCCCGAAGCCGCCGGTGCTGGCGGCACTGGCAAAGGCAGAGGCGCTGAGCATGCGGGCCGAGCTTGCCCGCAAGCGCGAGACGATCGCCGCCCTCAAGCCCCGGGATGCTGCCCGTTCCGAAGCCAGCCGCGCCCGCGTTCGCGCCAGGCTCGAAGCGTTTCGGAGGACACACGCAGCGGCCAAGGCGGCCGCCCAGAACGTAAGCGCGCTTGCAACCCGGGAGATCCACCATGCAGCCTGAGGCAACGGAATTCATGACAGGACAGACAGCTGCAGGCGGCAGGACAAGCGGCGTTGCGGCGCGGGCGAGGGCCGTGCCCGGGGCTGGCGGTGACGACGAAACGGGAAAGGGCCACCGTTGACAGGCGCGCGCGGAAAGCGGCGCAGAGGCTATGGCAATGCGGATGACGGCAGGCGACGAGGTGAAGCAGAAGGTGGCGGCGTCAGGTAACGCCCAAGCCGGCGGTTCCGCGGGGATGGCCGCGGCTGACGGCGAGGCGGCGCCCGCCGCGACGTTGGAGGATCTGGCGGGCATGGTTGCCGTTCAGGTGCGCACGCAGACGCGGCGGATCGCGGAGCTGGAACTGGCGCTCGCCGATGCGGAGGCGCGGCTTCTCTCGCAGGCGCGGGTGATTTGCGGCGCGGCGGATGCGACAGGTGGCGATCTCTTCAGCCGGCGGCCGGTGCGCGAGATCATCGAGGATGTGCTTGGCGCCTATCCCGGCATCACCTGGGAGGAGATCATCGGCGTCGGCCGCGAGCGCCGCCTGGTCGAGCCGCGCCATCGCTGCATGGCGGCAGTCTACGAGGAGCGCAAGGATCTGTCGCTGCCGGCGCTCGGCCGCATCTTCCGCCGCGACCATACGTCGGTGCTGCATGCGGTGAACAGGCGCGGCGCCAGCCGATGACGGCAGCCTTTTGATTTTTGGACTGATTTTGCGTCAGCGCGAAGCCGGGGCCGGCGGTGTCGGCCAGGCAGCGATGACGAATGAATGAAACGAGGAAACGACACGATGACATCCAAGGCAGAACGCATCCGCATCAAGCGCGCCAGCCGGGCCGGCCGGCCGCGCAAGGCCGACGTGGCACGCTATCCCGGTGGGCAGATCAAACACGGCGAGACCGAACGGGAGGTGCGCTCCGTGGCGCTCGACGCGCGCAAGCGCATGCATTTTTCCGGCAAGCGCGACGTCGATGTTGCGAGCCCCTTTGCCGGCTACACGCTCGGCCGCATGTTCCTCGACGGCAAGCTGACGGCGCATGAGCGCGAGGCGGGCGACGAGTACGCCCGGCAAATGGCACGCTATTACAGCCTCACCGGCATTCCCTTTCCAAGTGTCAGGGCGCAGTCGCTCTTCAGCGTCAAGGGCTTTGCCGGCGAGACCAGCGCCGAGCGTGCCAAGAGCGCCCGCCAGGCGGCGAACCGGATGATGGAACTGGAAGGCGTGCTCCTGAAACTGCAGGACGGACCGCAGGTGAAGACGACGGTCTTCAACGTCTGCATCATGGATTACGAGATGCTGCGCACCATGCCGGAACCGCAGCTCGCCTGGCTGAAACGCGGGCTGACCGAGCTGCACTGGCACTTGGGGCTGTCGCGGGAGAAGGAGGGGTGAGGTAGATGGCGCCCATCTTCTGGACCGCTCGTCCGGCCTGCCGGCCACCGTCTCGCCGCAGGCGGGGAGAAGGGACATATGGCGACGCCCCACCTAAATCGCTTCGTCACACCCGGCCGCGGGATACTTTTGCAGTCTAACTCCATCGGGCGCGCCGCATCAGCGGCGCCAGAAGGTCCGGTGGGGGCTGAGTAGTTCGTCCTCGATCTCGGGGAAGGGGCCAAAAACCTCGATCGGCTTCTGGCCGGAGGCAAGCACCGTGCGCGAGGCGAGGTTCATGGTCGGGTTTTCGGGGTGGTCGCTGGTTTCGGCAAGGAGCTTTTCCTCCTCGAAGCCGTAGACCAGGCGACCGATATTCGCCCAATAGAGCGTGCCGGTGCACATGGCGCAGGGCTCGCCGGTTGAAACCAGCGTGCAGGACCATAGGAATTTCGCCGGATAGGCGGTCGCGGCACGCCGGCTAAGCTCGGTCTCGGCGTGGCGTACGGTGTCGATATTGCCCTGGCGCATCAGGATGCTGTCGTCGGGGCCGACCAGGACCGCGCCGAAAGGATGATGGCCGTGCGCGGCGGCCTCGCGCGCGACTTCGTCGGCGGCGCGAAGGTGGGCGAGCATCTGATCGCGGGTCATGGTCTGTCGCTCCCCAACGTCGTGGACGCCACCGATTGGACGGTGCCGTTCGGACGATCGTAGCTCGAAAATCGAATGTCCGATATCGCCGCTGCCCGCAATTTCGCAAGACATCCGCCATGCCAGTGGGTGCTGCACTTGCAAAGGGGAGTGTGTCTCCGCTCTCCTTGCGACAGGTGAGGCGGTCGCATTGCCCGGTCTTTCCCCAACCGCCGCAGCCTGCGCTGGCGGCGGGTCAATCTTGATCCGACCAGTCGGCAAGCAGGGTGATGCCGAACTTCGGCGCGGCCCTCCGAAGCCGATCAAGCTCTTCCGATGTCGGTGGCTTGACCGCTTCGCCCGGCCCAAGTTCACGGCCGGCTTCTTCCAGAAAGCGGTCGAAGATGGCTGGCGTGCCGATCAGGATGTAGCGCGCCGGCCGGCGGCTGACGTTGAGGAGTTGGTGGGGTACGCGGCGCGGGAGAAAGATGCTCTGGCCCACGGTCAACCGGTGCGCAGTCCCGCCGATTACCGCAGTCAGTTCGCCCTCGAGGATGTAGACGGTTTCGTCGTCGCTGGCGTGGACGTGAATTGGCGTCCTGGTGTCGCCGCCGCTGACGTTTTCGAAGAGGCAGAACTGGCCGTCGGTCTGGCTGCCGGACAACAGACGCTTCATGACGACGCCGGCGAGGGCGAATGCTTTCGGTTCTGTGCTGCTCATCGCAAATACCCCATCGAATTTCGCAGGAGCGGTCCTGTCCGCTGCGCTCCCGTGGAAGCGCGGCGGCATGGTTGCATGCGTCGGCGGCGACATCAGGACGAAGGGTGAGGTGCGGCACGGTCCGATCCGGCGCCGATGGAGCCGGGGCGGCGCCCTGTCTGGCCGGCTTACCGAGAGGATGGCGAAATATCCACCGCGCGCGAATGGCGATCGGTTCCGAATGCCGTGGATCGGTCTCGAACCCGATAAACCGTTCGACACGGCAGTTTGCCAGCACCGATGTTTTGGGTTGCCCAGCCTGTGGTAGAGTTGCGCCCGTTCGGCTGGCTGGAGTGTGCTGTGATGGCTGCATCGACGTTCAATGCCAACACTGGCGACGGATATGAGTTGCAGATGGGGCGCTGGAGCCGAAGGCTGGCCGCGCCCTTCCTGGCATTTGCCGGATCCGCGGCGGGCGAACGGGTGCTGGATGTCGGCTGCGGCACCGGCAGCCTGACATTCCTGTTGGCCGCGCGGCCAGACCTTTCCGCCGTCTGCGGGGTGGATTGCGCGGCGCCCTACATCGAACACGCCAGCCGCAGCAATCCGGATCCGCGCGTCTCCTTCCAGATTGGCGACGCATGCGCTCTGCCCTTTGAGGATGCGGCGTTCGATCGGGTCCTGTCGCTGCTGATGCTGCATTTCGTTTCTGAGCCGGAACGGGCCGTGGCGGAGATGCGCCGCGTTGCGCGGCCCGGTGCGACGGTCGCTGCCACGGTGTGGGACGGTCGCGGCGGTTTCGTTGCCAGCCGGCTGTTCCTCGACACGGCGGCAGCCCTTGATCCCGTCGCCCGACGGCTTCGCGAGCGCGCCTTCACCCGCCCGATGACCCGGCCTGGCGAACTGGAGGCGGCCTGGCACAGGGCCGGGCTTGTCGAGGTCGAGACGGCAGAGCTTGCGATCCGCATGGAGTACGCTTCCTTCGACGACTACTGGACGCCCTATCTCGGCAAGGATGGCCCGGGTGCCGAATATGTCGCGACACTCGACAAACAGGCGCGCACGCGGCTTCGCGATGCCGTCCGTTTTGCCTATCTCGATGGCGAGGTCGATGGTCCACGGTCCTATGTCGCGGTCGCCTGGGCCGTCAAAGGTGTGGTGCCAGGTTGAATTCAGTGCGGCGGCTCATACCCCTGGGATCGCTGGAGACTTGAAGAAAGAGGTCAACCGGGTGATGCGGCTCTGTCAGAGTGACGCAACTCGGTTGCCGCTTCCGGGTTAGCCTGCCGATGCGGAGGTGAAAACCGCCAACTGGGCCTCGAAGGCGCGCTTGTAGGCCGGCCGTGCTTCGCCGCGAGCGACATAGGCAGCAAGGTTCGGGTATTCCTCAAGAATCCCTGATCCATGCAGCCGGCGCAGCACCGTCACCATCAGGAGGTCGCCGGCGCTGAAGGCGCCATCGAGCCAGTCGGCATCGCCAAGGTGATTGGAAAGGCCGCCAAGCCGTCTGCGGATGGTTTCGTCGAGCGCACGCAGGCGGTGCTCGTACCAGGGCTCGTTGCGTTCGAGGATCTGGACGAGATTACGGTCGAAGACCGGCGGCTCGATGGTGTTGAGCGCGGCAAACATCCAGGCGATCGCGCGCGCCCGGGCATTGGCTTCGTCTGGCAACAGGCCGGCATGGCGCTCGGCGATATGGAGCACGATCGCTCCGGACTCGAAGAGGGCGAGATCGCCTTCCTCATAGGTCGGGATCTGGCCGAAGGGCTGAAGGGAGAGATGCGGCGGCTGCTTCATCGCCTTGAACGACAGAAGGCGAACCTCGTAGGGCAGGCCTACTTCCTCGAGCGCCCAACGGACACGCATGTCACGCGCGAGCCCCTTGCCGCGATCCGGCGATCGTTCGAAAGCGGTAATGGTGATCGTCATCGTTGTCCTCCATCGCTTGTCTGTCCTTGAAGACGGATGGCGGCCCGCGATCCCGACACGTCGTCGCGAAAGTCGCGCTTGGATGGGCCGCTCAGGCCGCTCCCGTCACCGTTCCCTGGTGGAACAGCATCTGCCACCTGGTTCCGTTTCGCTTCCAGACAGAGCTTCTGAGCGCGTGTCGCTCCGATCCATCGCTTTCCCTGCGATGGGTTCTGTAGGTCAAGAGCAATGCTTCCGGCGAAATGGCGGTCAGGCGGTAATCGCTCGCGCGCAGTTCGCCATCGTCTTGCTCTGGCTCCTGCACAAGCAGATCGATGATTTCCGCACGATGATAGATCGTACCGGAAGCCCCGAACTCGACGAAGCCTTCGGCGAGCAGCGCCTCGAAGGCTGAACGCGACCGGCGTACCTCCGGGCGGTGCAGTGCTTCTTCAAGCGCACGGATTTCATCGAGAGGGGGCAGAGCGTGCATCATGATTGTTCCGCTATGGGCGAGGGCTGCCGGTACACCTACTGCATGTCACCTTAAATCGATCTCGATTTAAGGACAAAGACATGCAGAAAATCAAAGTGCTACAGCGACCTTTGCACGTCTGATAAGACGCGCGGCGCTGTAATCGTCTGAGCCCTCGGACGGCAACTGCCAGAGCGCCGTGCGTTCATATGAACGCACAAGGACGCTGTAGCGTTCATCCGGGGCTGCGCGAGCCAGCCGCTCAAAGAGGCAGCGGCCGGTTCTGGAAGATGCTCTTCATCACAAGGGTAGAGGTCAGGCGCAGCACGCTCGGCAGCGCCAGCAGGCTCTCGTCATAGAGCGCCTGGAACGCCTTCAGGTCCTCCGTCACCACATGCAGCATGTAGTCCGGATCGCCAAACAGACGCTCGGCCTGCGTGATTTCCGGTATCGCCCAAAGAGCCTTTTCAAAGGCATGCACGTTTTCGCGGCTGCCCTCCCTGAGCGTCGCGAAGACGATCGCTGAGAAATTGAGGCCGACCTTGGCGGCATCGATATTGGCGCGATAGTCGCTGATCACGCCGGATTGCTCGAGCGCCCTGACCCGGCGATGGCAGGGGGAAAGGCTGAGCCCGATGCGGTCGCCGAGCTCGGTAACCGACAGTCTCCCGTCCTTCTGAAGCTCGGCAAGAATCTTGCGGTCCGTATCATCCATGAGGGAGATATTGCCTCATGATGCCACATTTCGGCAAGAGTTAGGGAGCTAATCCCCGTGATGCAACGCTATTCTTCCTTTGATAGGGTATCCGAAGGAAGGTGGTGCGAGATGGAAATGGGTCTGTTGACGGCGTTTTGGGCGATATCGTTTTCGCTGGTGCTGACACCCGGCGCAGACTGGGCCTATGCGATCTCGGCGGGATTGCGAGACAGGGCGATCATGCCGGCCATTTCCGGCATGCTGCTTGGCTATCTTGCCATCACCCTGGTGGTCGCGGCCGGTGTGGGCGCGCTCGTGGCCGGCGTTCCGGCGGTTCTGACGGTGCTTACCGTGCTGGGGGCAGGCTATCTCCTTTGGCTCGGCGTCGGGGTTCTGGCCCATCCGCCTGTCCCAGTGGCCGGCGAAGACCAGGCGGCCAGGAGCTGGACCGGGTGGATCGTCCGCGGTTTCGCGGTGAGCGGCATCAACCCGAAGGCGCTACTTCTTTTTCTGGCGCTGCTGCCGCAGTTTACCAGCCGCGACGGGAGCTGGACGATCCCGAGCCAGATCGCGGCGCTCGGGGCCGTGCATATGCTCAACTGCGCGCTGATCTACTCGCTTGTCGGCACGGGTTCGAGCATGGTCCTCAGGACGCGCCCGCGCGTGGCCCGTCTGGTGAGCCAGTTCTCAGGCGCGGCGATGATTGCGATCGCGCTGTTCCTGCTCGCCGAGCAGCTTGTCATGGTCCGATGAGGCGTGGCGGCCGCCTCAGGACGCTTTAGCCAGCTTTTCTTCGCGACCGATGCGGGCGTCGAGGTCGCGCAGGCGAAGCGTGACGGCGGGGTGGCCGGGCAGGAGCGACAGGGCATTCGTCAGCATGTCGCGCGCCGTGACGAGGTTGCCGTCGCGGATATGGCGATTGGCGCGGTGGAAGAGGAAGTTGACCTGCTCTGTAGGGGCAAAGCGATCGCCGAAGCGGGCGTGCAGGCGATCGGCCCAGGCCGGGTGGCGGGCCATGGCGGCGACGGCGTTCTGGTAAGGCCGCATCGGCGCGTCGATCCGCGCGGAGCGGGCAAGGGCGCGCAGGGCAGCAAGGTCATTGGCGCGGCAGGCATCGATCAGCGAAAGCGCGCGCTGCGTTCCGGTGAAGACCCTGACCGTGCCATGACCGGTCATGTGTACGGGCACGAGATGCGTTTCCGCCTGCAGTTCCGCTATGCGCTCGGCATGCCTGCGATCGATCGCGTGGAACGGGTCGTAGAAGAGATAGGCGCGGCCGGCGGCATGGTCGGGGGCGATACTCATATTGGCGTGCAGGTCGGGCGAGAAATGCCTGAGAAAGCGATTGTCGTAGGGAACGGCTTTGGGATTGATCGAGATTTGCGGGCAGAAGGCGATGGCTGTCGTGGCGTTGAAACGCCGGCGGTAGCGAAGCGCTGCATAACCGCCCTGAGAATGGCCGTAGAGGATGCGCTCGGGTGCTGCCTTCAGGATCGGCGCCGCAGCCTCGACCGCCTTGACCACGCTTTCGGCCGGAAACCAGTTGGGACGCTTGCTGATGAAGCCGAGGGCGGCGATATCCGCCTTCTCGCAAAAGCGCTGGCCCCAGTAGCGGCTCCCGTTTGCCTGGATTTCCATCTCGTTGAAGGTGATGAGGAGGTAAGCCGAGGCGCCCGGGCGATGGATGACCTCAAGGTTTTCGTCCGAGTAGATAAGCACGGTTGCTCCGAAGTATTTCAAGGTTTGCAGTAGTATATTTCCAATTTCCGAAGCTTGTTCGGCGACGTTATATTAGTGTGAATTCGCCTGGGATTTCCAGTGCCTAGGACTTTCTGCAAGAGGATTTCAATATTCATTTCGGCTGACGGCTTCAGCGGTCGTTCGTTTCGGCAGCTTTCGGCTCAAACCGGACATAGAGGTTCGCATCGCGGACGGCTGCTTTGCGCCCCCATTTGAGCCGTTCAGCGCGCCGATCGCCGAGCCCAGAAGCTGCCATTCATTCACGTGGAGCGGCGCTGAGCGGCAACGGCCTCAATGGGACTCTGCTGCCGTCCTCGGATGATACGGCGAACGGCAGCTTCCAGCGAGAGCGAACGTTCCGGCGTTTATGCAGATCATCGCCCGTGGCATGCGCTGAGACATCAGGGTTTCGTATCCTCCTTGAAACGCGATACTGGTTGACTACATGTTGTAGATGCATCATCGAGAGACTTATGAACCTGCGTTCCCTACCCGACGATAGACGAGCAATGCTGCGGGAACTGGAAGATGCCTGCGTAATTTCGCGGGCGCGCCTTATCTCACGCGTTATGACCAACATCTTCGACGAGGAACTGCGGCCGTTCGGCCTAGTGTCCTCGCAACACACCTTACTCGGTTCAATCATGCGGATGGGCGTCGCGACGCGTGCCGAAATCGGCCGAGCCAACTGCCTCGATCGCTCCACCTTGACGAGAAACCTCAAGCTGATGCTGGACGCGGGATGGATCGAAGAGGTCCCCGACAAGGTTCAAGGTCGTCAGCGCCCCCTTCGGCTGAGCAAAGCTGGCGAAGACCTGCTGTTTTCATCCATGCCGGCCTGGCGGGCGGGGCAGGAACGAGCGTCCAAGCTGCTTGGGCAAGCAGGCTTGAGCGCAATCAAGACCGTCGCGGACGACATTCCGCGCGATTAGCCGGAATCTGAAATTATGGTATTGCATATACAACACTGCTTCCCATGTGTTGTATATGCAGCATTAGGACGCCGCGGAGCGCCTGATGCCATTATCGAAAGGAGAAATGCGATGACAACGATTCTGGTGACCGGTGCAACCGGAGATACGGGGCGTCCGACCGTGAAGGAACTGCTGAAGAAAGGCCTAAAGGTCCGCGCCCTCGCTCGTCGGGAGGACGCTCGCTCGCAGGAGCTGGCCAGTCTGGGTGCCGAGATCGTTTATGGGGACATCACCAGCCTGCGCGATATGCGGCTGGCTTTCGACGGCGTCGACCGCGCTTACTTCTGCTATCCCATTGCCGACGGTCTCGTGGAGGCGGCAGTCATCTTCGCACAGGTGGCGAGAGAGCAGGGCGTCGAGCACATCGTCAACCTGTCCCACAAGCAATCCAGGCCCGACGCGCGCAGCAAGGTGACCCAGAACCATTGGCTTTCGGAGCAGGTGTTCAAGTGGTCAGGCATCCCGACGACGAACTTGCGCATCACCTTCTTCGCCGAGTGGCTCCTCTACATCTCGACATTCATCCAGCGCGGCCGCTACGTCATGCCATTCAACAAGGATGGCCGCTTTGCTCCGCTGGCCGCGGCCGATACGGCGAAGATCATCGCCAACATCCTGGAGAAACCGGAAGGCCACGGCGGCCAAGCCTACCAGCTGCACGGCCCGAAGGAGTATAGTCACGAGGAGCTCGCAGCAGAGGTTGGTCGGGTCCTCGGAGTCGATCTGCCCTTCGAGCAGCTTACCGTATCGGCCTTTCTGGAGCTCGCGGGGCTCGAGGATGACACCGTCTTGCGGCGGCACTTCGAAGCTGCGGAGCTGGACCAGCAAGAGGGTCTCCTCGCCGGTCTCGATGACATCGGCACGAAGATTATTGGTGGCCCGCTGATGACCGTAGAAGCTTTCGTCAACGCGAACCGGGCGCGCTTCGTCCGTGAAGCGCAAACGTCAGTCGACCGAAATTAGAATCCTGTACGTTTTGGGGCGGATATATCAGGGTGACTAATCCAGGTCGCTAACCGGGGCTATCCGGAACGCATGTTTCGGAGCTGCATCGTCCACCTCGAAAATGCCATGGCTTTGCGATTAATTCACCGGCCACTGAGCTGAATCCTCGAGTGCGTAGCGACTGGCAGCTGCGCACTCGATGGACTATAGCTTTTGGCCGAAGCAGATGCTCACATCCAGGTCAAGGTACGACCTGGAGGGGTCGACAGCAGTCAATGGCCGACCTGCTGATTTAAGCCGATAGCGAATGTCCGCTTCATCAATGCTGCTGCCCGGAACCTGCCGTCCCGCTCTCGGCCCCATATCGGCCACGGCGCCGCGGTCGGCGAATGTCTACTGTTGGCGCAAAGCGGCCAAGGCCACCATGACCGATTGGTGGGATTGCTGAGCAACTCCGAGCTTTTCCTACAATAGGGCAGCTTCAGACCCGCTTGAGAAAAGCAAGCACCCGATCCGTCAGCAGCGCCGTTGCCGCCGCGTCGTAGGACGGCAGCGAGCTGTCGGCGAAATAGTGCTGGTCGCCGGGATAGAGGAAGAGCTCGGCATCGTCGGCCTTCTCGACGAGTTCGCGGGCGGCGTCGATGTCGCCTTCGCCGACGAAGATCGGGTCGTTGTCCATGCCGTGGATCTGGACGGGCACGCCATCCGGCCAGGGGCCGAAGGACCACTGACCGCTGATCGGGATGCAGGAGTAGAAGAGTAGGGCGCCGCGGGCGCCGGGCCGGGTCTGGGCGAGCTTCTGGGCCGGCAGGACGCCGAAGGAGAAGCCGGCATAGACGAGGCCCTGGGGAAGCGCGTCGGCGAGGCGAACGCCGCGCTCGCGCATCTCATCGAAGCCGACCTCGCCGATATAGGCGAGGCCTTCTTCGATGCTTGCGAAGGTGCGCCCCTCGAAGAGATCAGGCAGGTGCACGGTGTGGCCGGCGGCCCGGAGGTCCTCGGCGAAAGCGTGCATTCCCGGGGTCAGCCCCTGGGCGTGATGGAAGAGCAGGACCTCGGCCATGGACGACTTCTCCTTCAAATTATCCTTCGCGTTCCAATTGTGACTCGCCGCCTGAAGGGTCAAGCGGTGTTGCGGTCGATTGAGAAAATTTTCCTGTCGCAGCGATAGCACGTTTCCTTGACGTCTTGTTGCCATCTTCGACCGCTTCCTTGCGGATCAGCATTGGTCACGATTCTGAAGGAAAGACGTCATGACAGGGAAGTTGCGCATTGCCGTGTTGTTTGGTGGGCGTTCGGCGGAGCATGAGGTTTCGCTGATGTCGGCGCGCAATGTCGTCGCCGCGCTTGACAGAGCACGCTACGAGATCGTGCCGATCGGCATTGCCAAAGATGGGCGTTGGCTGTTGCTCGAGCTTGAAAACGGCGAGCTGCCCCGGACCATTCCGGCGGCAGGAACGCAAGTTGCGCTGATCCCGGGCGGCAAGGGCCGGGCGGTCACCATTGCCGCCGACGGAACGCAAGGGCTGCTGCCGGCCGTCGACCTGATCTTTCCGGTGCTGCATGGGCCGTTCGGCGAGGACGGGACGGTGCAGGGTTACGCCGAGACGGCCGATGTCGCCTATGTCGGCTGCGGCGTTGCGGCTTCGGCAGCCGCCATGGACAAGGTGCTCGCCAAGCGCCTGCTTGCGGCCGAGGGGTTGCCAGTCGCGCGTGCCATCGCGCTGCATCAGGAGGACGCCTATTCCGGCGAAACCATCCTGGAAACACTGGGATTGCCGGTTTTCGTTAAGCCGGCGCGGCAGGGCTCATCCGTCGGCGTCAGCCGTGTCAATAGCCTCGACGGGCTTGCGGCTGCGCTGGAAGAGGCGTTTCGCCACGACGACAAGGTGCTGATCGAAGAGTTCGTGCAGGCCCGCGAGATCGAGTGCTCGGTGCTGGAAGACGCCAAGGGCAGGCTCACCGTGTCGCGGCCGGGAGAGATCATCCCCGCCGAAAGCCACGGTTTCTACAGCTACGACGCCAAATATGTCGACGCTGGCGGCGCGATCGTGAATGCGCCGGCGGACCTTGCCGAAGAGGTGGGCGCGCGGGCGCAGGAGATGGCCGAGCGGGCCTTCCGGGCACTGGCCTGCGCCGGCATGGCGCGCGTCGATTTCTTCCTGCGGCCAGATGGAAGCCTCGTCATCAACGAGATCAACACCATTCCCGGCTTCACCAATATCAGCATGTATGCCAAGGCGCTTGCGGCAGACGGAATCTCCTATGTCGCGGCGGTGGAAACGCTGATTGCGCATGCGCTCGCGTTGCGTGGGGATGGGGCCGCGCGCGCATGAAACACTAGCCGCGGATGCTGCCTTTGGGTTGTATTACATATTAGATGTATCGCATTCATTGTGGGTTCACGTCATTCCGCGAAACTGCCGCCTGTTTCCAAACGGACAGGTGATGAGATGAAGAAGATTGCCATCGTCATAATGGCGGCGGTTACGGCTCTTTCGGGCATCACGCCGGCGAATGCCGTGCCGGCGGTTGCCATCGAGCGGGCGCAGAAGAGCGACGTCGAGCTGGTGCAGCACCGGGAATGGAACGGCGGACACTATCGCCGGCGTCCGCCGGGTTGGCATGGCGGCTATCGCCCGCGCCCCGGTTGGGACGGCGGCTACCGTCCGCGGCCAGGCTGGCATGGCGGCTATCGTCCGCGTCCGGGCTGGGATGGCGGCTACCGCTATGGACACTATAACGGCTACCGCGGCTATCGCTACGAGCGCTATGGCTATCGCCGCCATAATGACGGCTGGTGGTATCCGCTGGCGGCCTTTGGCACCGGCGTCATCATCGGCGGCGCCATTGCCGCGCCGCCGCGCCGGGCGGATGCCGGCGTGAACCCGCGGCACGTGGACTGGTGCTATGCCCGCTACCGCTCGTACCGCGCTTGGGACAATTCGTTCCAGCCCTATGGCGGCCCGCGCCAGCAGTGCTATTCGCCCTATTTCTGAGCGAAGCGCGTTCCAAAAAAAAGGCCCGTCGGTTGTGGTGACCGGCGGGCTTTTCTGTTCATGCTTGCAAGTCAGTTAGCCGCATGTCGTTTATCGCAAAACCGCTGCCCACTTTTGCGCGACATGCCTATCGGCTGCTCTTCGGAAGCTCCTCGTCGAAGCGGGTCTTTTCGCGCGCCGGGTCGTCGTCGAGGATTTTCTCCTCGCCGTCTTCGGGCAGGGCGTCGTCCGGGTTCACATTGGCCTCATCGCGGCTCGGAACCGGCGGCACGCGGCCCTGGTCACCCGGCGGAATGTCATCGCCCTCAGGAACCAGATCGACCGGCAACGGCGGGATCCTGCCGATCGGCACGACGGTCGGTTCTGCGGGTTGCGACAGGTCTTCGGGTGTCTGCCTGAGATCACGTGATTTCGGGTTCGCCTTGCTCATCCTCGCATCTCCTCGGTTGGTCATGTCGAAGGAGTAAGGCGAGGAGGCGGGAAAGGTTCCCGGCTGCCGGGCAAGGGGAACGTCTGTGAGAGGAAGGGAGCCAAAGTGCTCGCTGTCGCCAGTCGACGCTGTCCGCGCTCAAGATGGTGCGGCCCGGCGAACGAGTGGCGCTGCGAAGCGGGCGCTTGCGCGCTTAGCACGTTTCATGGAAGAGCCAGCGGCTCTAAAGCGTCGCGATCTTTCAGATTCGCTCCTTGCGCTTTAAGTTCTTGATATTTCGCATGTCGTTGTCGCAAAACCGCTGCGCACTTTTGCGCGACAGGCTTTAGAACTTCAACCGGGCGTCGTCATGATCGGGAGGACGGTGTGCGTCCTTGCGGCGCATTCCGTAGGCAAGCGCAAGCCCCAGGATGGCGGAGCCGACGACGATGGCGGCGAGTGCGAAGAAATTCTCCATGGCATTTTCCTCCCAAGGGGAAGCTTAACACAGAATGCGCGCAAACAAATGGCGTGGCACCGAGATTGCGCGTCATGGTTACTCAACGCGTTTCGGCGCCGGAGGTTCAATCAGCAAGCGCCGAAGCGAGGCGAACGGTGCCGGCAGGCTCCGTGCATGGCGGTGCTGTCATACGCGGACTGGACAGGCAGCCTGCGGTCGGCGACGCTCGTCACAGGGCCGTTCAGTTTTGGGTTGTCGCAGCAAAACCGCTGCGCACATTTGCGCGACGTGCTTTATTGGTTTGTCGCATGTCGTTATCGCAAAACCGCTACGCACTTTTGCGCGACATGCTTTAGTAGCCGGAGCTTCCGCCGCCCTGGCTCATGCCTTGGCCGCCTTGCGTGCCCTGGTTTCCCTGGCTTGGGGCAGGGGCGGTGCTGCGGCTGGCCTGGTCGGTGGTGCAGCCGGCAAGCGCGACAAGCGCCGCGATAACAGCGGCAAGCAGATATCGTGGGGTCATGGGATCCTCCCGTCGTCGTGGGAACGGCCTTCGACCGCCTCGCCATCGAACCGGACATGGCGCGCTTGGTCATGGCCGGCGCTCCATTGCCGCGGGACCGCGGGGCAAAGGCAGTGTCGCGTGCCGGGCGTAACTATATCACCAAACGATGGGAGCGGGCGGGCGAGACGGCAGGTGGGCGTGAGGCGAGCGACGCAGGCGGCTCGCGAAAAAAGAACAAAACAGAAACAAATTTAGGCAAAGGGGCTTGCCAAACGGCCAGAAGCGGGCTAAGGATATTACAGGCTGGCCGTTTCGTCATTGAAGCGGCCTTTTTGATTCCGGGGTCAGCTAAGGCGAGCGGCCTACAGCGCCGCGCGTCTTATCAGCCGCGCAAAGGTCGCCTGACCGTTGCGGATCGTTACGGTGCTTCGCGAAGGCCGGTTGGCGCTTGCTATGCTTCCTGTTTGGCGATCTTGCCGGAAACGGCGCGGGCGGGCTCAATTCGCGCGCGCGGTTGCCCAATGTTGCGAAGCCAGCGCGAGGCCTCTTTCGGATCGCGCTCGACGCCGAGCCCCCTTTGATAGATGGTGACGAGACGGGCCTGCGCGGCGGGATGACCCTGGCGGGCGGCCTGCCGGTTCCAGTGAAGCGAGGCGGCGTAGTGTTCCTCGCCGCCGTCGTTGAAATAGATTTCGGCCAGTTTTGCCTGGGCGTCGACGTTCCCCGAGGTGGCCAGTTCAAGCAACCTGGGCGAGATATTCGTTGCGGAGGGCCGCGGGGTGAAAATGGTCTTCAACTTACTGAACGCGTTGCGGATCATCTGACACCTGTTGCATCCATCGCACGGTTCCCGCAGCGGGCCTGCTAGGCTGATAAATTACTCAAAATCTTGAACTACTTTGGCTTTTCCCTGGCTAGCAGGGCGCTTGCGATGCATTCCGCCAAGAGGACCCGAAACGGGGCAACCCGGTGGGCCGCATTGATGACCGGATACAACCTGAAGTCAAGGTTGCAAGCGTGACATCCGGCGTGACACCCGCAATTTTCTGTGATCGGCTGTCACGCTCGGCGCGCGTTGCGCTGTCCGCGGTGACGGCGCTCGACGATTGGCAGGTGCGCCGAGCCATTCGAGCAAAGACGAGGTGACGGACCGAAGTCGAGGCCGAGTGCCTTTTCTGTCAAAGACGCGGCTGCCAGCAGGCTCAGCGGCTCAGCCTGCCCGGAGTAATTTCCATGACAAGCAAACCAGCCAAGGACCCGAAAACCGGGCGTTTTTTGCCGCGCGCCGACCGGGCAGGTGCGGTCATCCGGCCGCGCGCCCGCAAGGCGGTACGCACCAAACTCGGCGAGCTTTTCCTCGAAGACATGCTTTCGGCCTGGGAAAGCCGCGGGGCAGCGGCGATCCACGCGCTGATCGAGAAGAACCCGCATGATTTCCTGAAGGCCGTCGCGGCGCTGATGCCGAAGGACGTGACCATCAATGCCAACCAGATCGGCGAGATGACGGATGAACAACTCCTTCAGCGGATCCGCAAGCTCGACCAAACCATCCGGCCTTTCCTTGCTGCTCAAGGAGCGGATGGAGCTGGCGATGGAGATCGGGCGCCGGCAGAACACGAATAGGCTGCTCTATTACCGGCCCTATGCGAGGCAGACGGCATTCCATGAAGCAGGGGCCACGTTCCGCGAGCGGCTGTTCATGGCCGGCAATCAGCTCGGCAAGACGCTGGCCGGTGCTGCGGAAGCGGCGATGCATCTGACAGGCGACTATCCCTCTTGGTGGGCGGGCCGACGGTTCGAGCGGCCGATCACGATGATCGGCGGCTCGGAATCGCACGAGCTGACACGCGATGGCGTGCAGCGGCTGCTCGTCGGCCCGCCGATGAGCGAGGAGGATTGGGGCACCGGCTATATCCCGAAATCGAATATTTCAGGCTGGACCCGGCGTTCCAGCGCTTCCGGCGCGCTCGACAGCGTGACGGTGCGCCATGCTTCGGGCGGCACCTCGACGCTGCTTCTCAAAGCCTATGAGCAGGGCCGGGCGAAATGGCAGGCAAACACGGTGGACTATGTCTGGTTCGACGAGGAGCCGCCGGAGGATGTCTATTTCGAGGGCATCACCCGCACCAATGCGACGGGCGGCTCGGTCGCCGTGACCTTTACGCCGCTGAAAGGCATGAGCTCGGTCGTCAGCCGCTACCTGCTGGAACCCTCCGAAGACCGGACCGTGGTGACGATGACGATTGACGATGCCGAGCACTACACGCCGCAGGAGCGCGCGAAGATCGTTGCGAGCTACCCGGCGCATGAGAAGGAAGCGCGCACCAAGGGTGTGCCGACACTCGGCTCCGGCCGGATTTTCCCGGTGACCGAGGAACAGATCCGCGTCGAGCCGTTCGAGATACCCAGGCATTGGGTGCAGATCGGCGGGCTCGACTTCGGCTGGGACCACCCCTTTGCCGCAGCGCTTTGCGCCTGGGACCGGGAGGCCGATGTCTTCTATGTGACCCGGGTCTACCGCGAGCGCGAGGCGACGCCGATCATCCATGCGGCGGCGCTCAAACCTTGGGGGCCCTGGCTGCCGTGGGCGTGGCCGCATGACGGGCTGCAGCACGACAAGGGCTCGGGCGAGCAGCTGGCGGCGCAATATCGCGGGCAGGGGCTGGCGATGCTTTTGGAGCGTGCGACCTTCGACGACGGCACCAACGGCGTCGAGGCGGGGATCTCCGACATGCTGCAGCGCATGCAGACCGGGCGCTTCAAGGTGTTTTCCACTGCGAGCGAATGGTTCGAGGAGTTCAGGCTCTACCACCGCAAGGATGGCCGGATCGTGAAAGAGCGCGACGACGTGATTTCGGCCTCTCGTTATGCGCTGATGATGAAACGCTTTGCCCGGGTGAAGGCGGACGCCGCCGCCTGGGCCTTTACCGATCGGAAGGTTCTCTGATGGCAGAGAACACCCTTGCCGGAAGCGAACTTTTAACGCGGGCTCGCTACCAGTGCGGGTATGTATTTTTTCTGGGGAAGCAAACGAAGGCTGATTTGGGCGCTGCTTGGCGTGCTGTTGGCGATTTCGATTTCAGCCGCCTACTGCACCAGAGCGGCATCGTAACGGCCAGGAGCGCCACGCTCTCGGTCTATGCCTGGACAATACTGTCTTTCACCTTCATTGCCGCGTTGATACTGTGGCGCGAGCCCGACTACGTTTCCAGGTTCTTCGACGTTATTCCGGTGGCAGAGATGAAGCGAGCCTACCTGGGGCTCGGAGGCTTAGTGACGTTCGCTGCCCTGTCGAGTGGCATGGCGCGGCAAGAGGGGTTCATGCCCATCGCTCAGTTCGTCGCGTCGGCCAGTGGCATATTCGTTCTCCCAGACTGGTTGGCCGCGGTCAGGTCTCATCGAAGGTCTCGCCGCAAGGGGTGATGCAATCGATCGACGGCTGCCCTCCGTTGCCGACCTGTCCAACATTCTGCAACAACAAGCGGTGAGCTGGCGACCTAAGGTTTCTCACCCCGGTGTTCGCCGTCACCAATCCCTCACGACAAAACGATGTTCATGCGACATCTTTCCGCTGCCGATCAACCCCAGGGCGCGGCCGCACCCGTTCGGGCCGCGCGTGACAACGGCAGCATCTCAACCATATTCCTCCCTGAAAGGTTCTCTGATGGCAGCGATGACGAAACCGGAACTGACGGAGCTCGTGAGCCAGCTCGTCAGGGATTGCGAGGACTATCGCGACCAGCTTTCGGCCACGCGTGTGCGGGCAATGGAATACTACGACGGCGTGATGGCCGACGTGCCGGCGGAAGCGAACCGCTCGAAGGTGGTTTCGCGCGACGTGCGGGCGGCGGTGAAGAAGGTGCTGCCTTCGCTCATCCGCACCGTGCTTGGCAATGACAAGGTGGTGGAATACCAGCCGGTCAACCAGGGCGACGAGGCAGGCGCCGAGCAGGCGACCGACTACATCAACTACATCGTCTTTCCCGAAAGCGACGGCTATGACGCGGTGCAGGATGCAGCGCATGACGCGCTGAAGCTCGGCAACGGCGTGATCCGCTGGTGGTACGAGAAGAAGAAAAGCGTCGAGGTTTCGACCCATAGCGGGCTCGACGAGGCCGCCCTGGTGCAACTGATCGCCGACGACACGGTGGAGGTGCTGGAACAGGCGCAATCGGTCGAACGGATCGAGCTGCCCACCGGGCCGGTGGAGCAGCCGGTCTTCACCGTCAAGATCCGCCGTACGGCCGAGCGTGGGGCGACAAGGCTTGCCGCCGTGCCGCTCGAGGAATTCCTCGTTCATCCAGATGCGATCTCGATCGACGACAGCCCGATTGCCGGCATCAAGCGGCGGATGCGCCGCTCGGATCTGATCGCCATGGGCTACGACCGTGATCTCGTCGAAGGTTTTGCCATTGCCGGTAATGCCGATGGCGAGGACGAAGAATTTGCCCGCAGGCGATAGGCTTCGGGAGTGGAGGAAGGCAATGTGCGCTGTTGGATTTGGCAATTCCATACGCGTTCTGATGGCGCTGGGTGCCTTGGCAACGGCAACGCCTGCGACGGCAGAGCCAGGGCGTTTTGGTCTCAATCCGGCCATCCGCAAATGGCTCGACGGCAACCATGATTTTCCAATTGCCAAGTATGTTCCTCCGACGGATGAGGAGAGCCGTAGAGTGATGCCATCGCTCTCCGCGCGGCAATTCCGTCTCGGTCTCGTTAGTGCGGGCGCTTCGCCAGAGGCCGTGGCAACGACGATTGCCGCGATACCTGTGGGCCCCGAACGAGACGAGGCACAGATTGAGTGGGAATATGCCGAGACGTTTCAGCGTGGGCACCCACTCGTCGCGACGGTTGCGGTTGGGCTGGGCCTGTCAGATCTGCAGGTCGATGCTCTGTGGCTCGCGGCAGTCAATCTCTAGCCGCCCTCTGCTATACAGGTGATTTATGAACCGATCGGTATTCTTTGCCGCTCTCCGGCGACGGGGCAGCGTGGTGTTCGGCATCTCTCTATCTGTCCTACAGATGGCAGGCGTTGACGCTATCGTCGACGAGGCGCGTCGCCGTGGTGTCAGCCTCTGCCAACTGGCAGCGATCCTTGCAACCGTCTACCACGAAACCGGCAGCTCCATGCTGCCGGTTGAAGAAAATCTCAATTATTCCGCGAAGCGGCTCACCCAAGTGTGGCCTGCTCGATTCCCGACACTTGCGAGTGCCGAACCCTATGCTGGCAAGCCGCAAAAGCTTGCGAACCGGGTCTATGGCGGGCGGCTCGGGAATGTGGAGGCCGATGACGGGTGGCGCTATCGCGGGCGCGGTTTGGCCCAGATAACCGGCAAGGCGAATTATGCGAAGTTCGGCATCGCGGCGGCACCTGAACAGGCGAGCGAGATGGCGACCGCAGTGCGCATCCTGTTCGACGGCATGACGGAGGGGCTTTTTACCGGGAAACGGCTTTCCGACTTCGACACGGACGAGAGCCTTTCCGGGGCGGCAACCGGCTATCGTTATGCGGCATCCCGCGCGATCATCAATGGTGACATCAGGCAAAATGGTCCGAAGATCGAGGCTTATGGTCGGGCGTTCGAGGCGGCATTGCGGGAAGCCGGATATGGCCGGAGTGGCCAGCAAAAGGTGGGGCCGGCAGAGGCGGGCGTCATCGTGGTGCTTCGACCCGGAACGTCGGGATCGGAGGCAAAAGGCGAGGGCGTCAGCGCTTCGGCCCTGTCTCTTGGCAACATCTTCGAACGCCTTGTCACCGTGATTGTCTCAATTTTCGCGAGGCGGGCGAAATGAGCGCCGTGATGATCCGCATCGTGTTGCGCTATGGCGCCGGCTTGCTTGTTGCGAAGGGCTTGCTGGCGCCTGAAACCGGTCCCGCGATTGCCGATGATCCGGACATCCAGATGCTGTTGGAGGTTGGCGTCGGCCTTGCTGCCGGCGTCCTCTCCGAAACCTGGTACGTGCTCGCGCGCCGCCTTGGCTGGGCCAGATGATGCTACCCTGGCCGAAGTTGTTGGCTGGCGGCTTGTTACTCGCCGGCATCGTCTGGCTCGTTCACGAAATCCGGGCCGACGGTGCCCGTTCCATAGCCAATGCTATCGAAAGGCAGAACAATGACGCTCAGAGCCGCGCTCGCGAAAAGCGCTTTGATTACGATTCCTGCCTTGATGCAGGCGGGTTGTGGAACTTCGCAACCGGCCAGTGTTCCGGGTCTGCGGGGCGTCGTCGGAACTGATCTCGTCGGCGCGCGCGGCGCGACTGCTGCCGATCAACGCCGGATTGATCGCACGGCCGTTGGCCTCTGTGCTTCGGAAATCTGGACACGGGCGGAATGCGCCAGGCATGGGGGGCGGGCCGATGTCGGCAGTTGAAATCGATGTTGCCGTTCACCGCCAGCTCGGCGAATTGGTTGCGGGCATGCGCGGCTTGCAAGAATCCATCCGCCGGATCGAGGAGGGCAGCCGCCGTGCCGAGGACAAGTACGCCGCCATTCATGGCAGCGTACATCTACGCATGGAGCAGCTGGTCGATCGCGTGGGTGAGATCGAGGCGTCTGTCTCGGCGATCGGTGCGGACGTCGCGGAGATGAAGCCGGTGACCGACGACGTCAGGCGCTGGAAGCTGATGGGGATCGGCGCATTGGGCGTCACCGGCATCGCGGCGATGGCGCTGGGCGTCAGCTTCGCCGAGGCGATCCGCCGCGTCGTCTTTGTCATCATGGGCAAGGGCTGACGGGGCCGTCTGAGATCGGAGGCGACGGCAACGCCGTCTTGGTGACCCCGAAGGGATAGAAAACGCAAAAACCGCCGCGCGCCCGTTGGGGCGCGCGGCGTGCATTGAATATAGTGGTTTGGAACGATCTTCCTTGGACGAGCGGTCAATCCAGATCTGACTTGTCTCGGAACTCGGCCGGCAAATCTCGTCGACCCAGCTTAGGCCTTCGCGGCGCCCATGATCGGCTTGTTGTCCTTTATCGGGGGAGCGCCAGGTGGCGAGAACCTACCAGGAGATGCGCTGTGGGCTGTCACTTTGGTCGGGTCTTGAGCGGATGCAGCTTGCTGGCGCGCTCAATCGATGGAGCGCCCTAGGTCACAAAGCCGGCACCGCATTCGGCGCTCCTGCGGCCATTCGCCGGGCACCATCCGATACCGAGAAGCGGAGGCGATATTCCTTTGGCGAGAGACCGAGGATCTTGCGGAAGATCTTGCGGTAGGCGTTGGTGTCGTCATAGCCGCTCTGCCAGGCAACCTGCTCGATCGAGAGATGCGAACGCTCCAGCAGATCGCGTGACTTGGCGATCCGCAGCCGCTGGCAATACTCCGTCGGATTGAAGCCGGTCGCCCTCTGGAAGCGACGCAGGAACGTGCGGTCGCCGAGCCCGGCGCGCTCCGCCATCATCTGCAGCGTCACGCCCTTGGTGCTGGTGCCATGCAGCCAGTGCTGGATCTTGAGGATGACGTTGTCGCCGTGATCGAGCTTCGGCGCGAAGACGCTGTAGTAGCTCTGCTCGCGCGCGCCGGGATCGATAATCATGTACCGCGCCGTTGCCAGCATGACGTCGGTTCCGAGGAACCGGTCGACGAGTTTCAGGCCGAGGTCGATCCAGGCCATCATGCCGCCGGCGGTGATGATGTCGCCCTCGTCGATCAGCAGCCTGTCGGTGTCGACGCGGATGTCGCTGTAGCGGTTGGAGATCAGGTCCTGATGCGACCAGTGGGTGGTGATGGTGCGGCCGGCGGCGAGGCCGGACTCTGCCAGCAGATAGGCGCCGCCGCAGACGGAGCAGATCGTCGCGCCGCGTTGATGCTGTTCGCGCACGAAGGCGGGCAGGGCACCGATGCGATCGCCGACCGGCAGATCGGCGAGCGTCGGCGGCAGGATCAGGGCCACAAGGCCCGAGGAGGGGCCTTCGTGGGTGTCGCGCGATTTCGATACCGAGCCATCTTCCTGAAGTTTCCAGTGGCTGATGCGGATTTGCGGCGCGTCTCTGCCGCTTTGCTCGACCGACTGCATGCTCGCCACCTGGAACATGTCGGTCAGCCCATGGATCGCCGACATCAGGGCGCGGGGATAGACGACGATGCCGATCTCCGCCGGCTCGTTTTCGGGTCGTTTTGTCACTTCTGCCCCCATCGTTGTCAGCTTTGCCGGTCGAGAGGTTAGGCCCACCGATTTATCAATTCAACCATCGCTTCCACCGAATGGAAGCCCGAGCAACAGAGATCAAAGAGGTGAGGACAATGACACAGGCAAAAGCAGTTTCCGCAAGCGTTTCCAACGGCATCTCCCGCCGCACGGTTCTCTCGGCCGCCTTTGGCGCTGCCGCGACGGTAGCCGCGGTCAACGCAATGAACATTCCGGCCAAGGCCGCATCCACCACCGCATCAACCGCCGGCGCGTCCGGCACCGAGGGAGCAAAGACCATGGGCAGCCGCATCACCACCCGCGATGGCGTCGAGATCTACTACAAGGACTGGGGTCCAAAGGATGGCCCGGTCGTCGTGCTCAGCCACGGCTGGCCGCTGTCGTCGGACAGCTGGGAAGCGCAGGCCTTCCACCTCGCCGCCAATGGCTTCCGCGTCATCACCCATGACCGCCGCGGCCATGGCCGCTCGTCGCAGCCCTGGGACGGCAACGACATGGACCACTATGCCGACGACCTTGCCGATCTGATCAATACACTCGATCTGAAGGGCATCTTCCTTGCCGGCTTTTCCACCGGCGGCGGCGAGATCAGCCGTTATATCGGCCGCCACGGCACGGGCCGTGTCGCCAAGGCCGGGTTGATCTCGGCGGTGCCGCCGCTGATGGTCAAGACCGACAAGACCCCCGGCGGCCTGCCGAAGGCGGTGTTCGACGGGCTGCAGGCGGCAAGTCTGAAGGATCGCTCGAAGCTCTACCGCGATATCGCCTCGGGTCCGTTTTTCGGTTTCAACCGCCCGGGTGCGGTCGCCTCTCAGGGCATGATCGACAGCTTCTGGTTGCAGGGCATGATGGGCGGGCACAAGAACACCTATGACTCGATCGTCGCCTTCTCGCAGACAGACTTTAGCGAGGACCTGAAGAAGTTCGACGTGCCGACGCTGATCATCCATGGCGACGACGACCAGATCGTGCCGATCGATGCGGCCGCCAGAGCTTCGAAGACGCTGGTGCCGCATGCCGAGCTCAAGGTCTATGCCGGCGCGCCGCACGGCATCACCGATACACACAAGGATCAGCTCAACGCCGACCTGCTCGCCTTCGCCAAGGCCTGATGCTTGCTCGCCGGTGGCGCCCAAGGGGCGCACCGGCACCTTTCCTCAGACGTTTCAGCCAAGGACTAAAGCCATGACCTCTTCCCGCATTTCCACCGACGCATCCGGTCTCGATCGTCGTGAATTCCTTGCCGGTTCCAGCGCGATTGCTGCTTCCGTCCTCCTGCCGAAAGGTGCCTACGCCGCTGACATCCATCGCCTTCGGCACGGCAGCTTCGATATTTCCGTCGTCAGCGACGGCTTCATCATGCTGCCGGTGAGCATCGTGCTGCCGGATGCGACGCCTGAAGAGCGGCCGGACATCATGCGCCGCCTCGGCGGCACGCCCGAACGCGCGCCGTTTCATACCAATATCCCCGTCATCCGCACCGGCGGTGATCTGATCGTGGTCGACGACGGCTCCGGCAATCACTTCCAGGAGAGCGCCGGCAAGCTCCGCGCCAATCTGTTGGCCGCTGGCATCGATCCGGGCCTGGTGACGAAGGTGGTACTGACCCACGCCCATCCCGATCATGCCGGAGGCACCCTTGGCGTCGACGGCAAACTGACCTTTCCGAACGCGCAGTATTTCGTTTCGGAGGCCGAGTGGCAGTTCTGGACCGATCCGAACTTCGAAAAGGTGATGCCGCAGGCGTTGCATGGCTTTGCCAAGGGCGCGCAGCGCGACCTCTTTGCCGTTCAGGACCGCCTGACCCTGGTCAAGCCCGGCGACGAGATCGTCAGCGGCATGCAGGTGTTCGATACGCGCGGCCATACGCCCGGCCACATCTCGCTTCAGCTTGCCGGTGGCGACGGGGCGGGACATGACGGCCTGGTGATCACGGGCGATGCGGTGACCAGCAATGTCGTCTTTTTCGAACATCCCGACTGGCATTTCGGCTTCGACATGGATGCCGAACTGGCCTTGAAGAACCGCAAGGCCCTGATCGACAGGGCGGCATCGGAGCGGCTAGCGTTGCTTGGCTATCACTGGGCCCATCCGGGGATCGGGCGCGCCGAGCGGAACGGCTCAGCCTATCGTTTCGTCGCGGCGTTGTAACCGCGACGAGTAGTCCTCAACGAACGCGAGCGACGTTGCCGACGGGCGCCTTCTCAAGCGCCCGTCGATCCATTCTCAGAGTGCGAGCTCGCTGTCCTTGATGTCGCTGATCGGCGCGAGGAACGGCAGGTCGAACGGACGCAGATCGTTGCGTTTGGCGGTCAGCCGCGGCCAGTCGGGATTGACGAGCGCGCCGCGGCCAAGCGCGATCATGTCGGCCCCGGCTTCCATCACCTCCTCTGCGCGTGCGAGATCGTGCAGACTGCCATTGGCGATGAGGAACAGGCGCGGCGCGTGGCGATGGGCAAGCGCCACGAGTGAGGCGTCGCCGCCGTCGAAGGCCGGCTTCCAGGCTTCGAACTCGGTCACGTGAACGAAATCGGCCGGACTTTCGGCCAGCGTCTTGAACACGCGCGCTGCACCCGGTTCGCGTTCGGCCCATTTGTGCCTGAAGTCGTTGACCTTGCCCTGGGAGAGGCGCAGTCCGAGCGGGACGTTGGGGCCTATCGCCGCGCGCACAGCCTTCAGCACCTCGAGCGACAGACCGAGCCGCTGCACGATATCGCCGCCCCAGCGGTCTGTCCGCCGGTTCGAGAAATCGGTGAAGAACTGATCGAGCAGGTAGCCGTTGGCGCCGTGGATCTCGATGCCGTCGAAGCCGGCGACCTCGATGGCCAAGCGAGCGGCATTGGCGAAGCCCTCGATCGCTTCGGCAATCTCGACCTCGCTGATCTCGCGCGGCAAAGGATAGGGGCCGTCGCCATGGTAGCCGGTCATCTGGGTGCCCTTCGGACGTATGGCCGAGGGGCCTACCGTATCCGGGCGGTAGGGGTTGCCCTGTGCCAATGCGCCGCCATGCATGAGCTGCGCGAAGATGCGGCCACCAGCGGCGTGGACTGTATCGACGACGCGGCGCCAGGCAGCCGCCTGTTCCCTGTCGGTCAGGCCGGGCTGGTCCCTGTAGGTCTGGGAATAAGCCTTGTCGGTGTAGATGCCTTCGGTCGTGATCAGGCTGAAGCCGCCTCGGGCGAAGCGTTCGTAGTAGCGGCGCATGCGTTCGCCTGGAACGCCTGCAGCCGAAGCGCTGATGCGGGTCATCGGCGCGACCGACAGGCGGTTGCTGAAATCGAGCCCCTTGAAGGTGACGCCAGTGAAAATGGGAGATGGGAGGATCTGTGGCGCGTTCATGTCAGCGGTCTCCGTCAAGCGCGATCGCTTCGATCTCGATCAGTGCATCGGGTAAATAGAGAGAAGAAACCTCGATCATGCTTTCGGCCGGGTAGGGTGCCGAAAGCCACTTGCGGCGAAGGTCGACCATCTTTCCCGCGTCCTTGGTGGAGCGCAGGAAGATCGTGGTCTTGGCGACCTTGTCGAGCCCGGAGCCGGCGGCCTTCAAGGCGCGGTAGAGATTGTGAAAAGCCTGGTTGGCCTGGTGGTCGAAATCGCCAATGCCGACGATTTCGCCGTCGTCACCGATTGCCGCCTGGCCAGAGACGAAGACGAAGCCGTTGGCCCTGATTGCCTGGGAGAGCAGGAACGGCGCGTAGGGATCCGGCGCGGTGACGACCTGTTCAAGATGCATGGAATGTCCTTTCGATAACGGAACGATTTCCGGCGCTCATCTCAACGGCCTGCATCGAGCGCGATCGCTTCGATCTCGATCAGCGCGTCTGGCGAATAGAGCGAGGAGACCTCGACGATGCTGTCGGCGGGGTAGGGTGCCGAAAACCACTTCCGGCGGAGTTCGATGATCTTTGCGAAATTCTCCATGGAGCGCAGGAAGATCGTAACCTTGACGATCTTGTCGAGGCCGGAACCGGCGGCCTTCAAGGCCCGGTCGAGGTTGCGGAAGGCCTGTTCGGCCTGGCGGTCGAAATCGCCTTCGCCGACGAGCTCGCCGTCATCGCCGATCGCCGCCTGCCCTGAGACGAAAACGAAGCCGTTGGCCTTGATCGCTTGCGAAAGCAGGAAGGGCGCGTAGGGATCGGGCTTGGTGATGACCTGTTCGAGAGACATGAGATTATCCTTGCATACTTGAGATTTTCTCAGCTTGGCGCTGTTGCCTTGGCTGTTGAACTCAATATGCTGAGGAGATAGCAGGCTGACAAAGAGTGATTTCTCAGCTGATAGATGAGATGAATTCTTCCATGAGGATGCGATGAGGAAGCTGCCGCCGCTCGGCGCCTTGCGGGTCTTCGAAGCGGCCGCCCGCCGACTGAGCTTCAAGCATGCGGCGGAAGAGCTGAACGTTTCGGCGACCGCCGTCAGCCACCAGATCCGGCAGCTGGAGGAGATGCTGGAGGTCAAGCTCTTCGAGCGCGAGACGCGACAGGTGCATCTGACGGCTGCCGGCAAGGCGCTGTTTCCGGTGCTGCGCGATGGTCTCGATCGCTTCGAGCAGGCGATTGCCGACGTGCGCCGCCAGCAGGGGAGCAAGGTCGCGCGGCTGACCTCGACGGTCGCCTTCGTCGCCAAGCGTCTGGCGCCGCTCGCCGGCTCGTTTCGCGAAGCCTATCCGGACTGGACGCTGAGGCTCGACGCTTCCAACCGGACGATCGACCTGGAGGCGGACGCGGACGCCGCAATCCGTCTCGGTGGCGGACACTACCCGGGTCTCATAACCGAGCCGCTCTTTGCCGATCGTTTCGCCCCGGTCTGCGCGCCGCGACTGGTGCCGGCAAGTGCTGCGGATCTCAAACGCTCAACGCTCATTCATTTCGATTGGGGTGCGGCTCGGCGAGACGAGCCGCGTGCGCCGGTCTGGCGGCAATGGCTGGAGCGGGCTGGCATCGCAGATGTCGATGCGAACGCGGGTCTTTCGTTTACCGATGAAATCCATGCCGTTCAGGCCGCCGTAGCCGGGCAGGGCATCGGCCTTTTGAGCCTGACGCTGGTCGCCGAGGAACTCGCCTCGGGCATTCTCGTCCAGCCTTTTCCTGTGACGCTCGAAAGCGACCGCTACGATCTCGTCTATAGCCCACGGATGGCAGATCGACCGGCGACGCAGTTGTTGCGCGATTGGGTGATCGCGCAATTCGGCAGCGGCGACTGCCGCTCCCTCCCATAGTCGCCCCACGAAATGCGTCAGTCAAAATCGAAAATATCATCCGGCTGCCAGCGCCGGCTGGTGAGGCGCAACGACCGGTCCGGCTCGATGATATAGGTTTCGTAGACCTTGCGGCCGTACTGGTCGATGAACTGGTGCGGCACGATGCTGCCGACAGGCGACTTTGTGAGCTTGGTGCGCGGCTGGCCGCCATAGGTGATGCTGCCGGGGATCGGCTCGAGGTTCGACGAATAGCCGTAATAGCTGGAGCCGCCGCTTGCGGTACAGCCGCTCAGAAGCAGAACGACGGAGAGGGCGGCAAGGGCGTTTTTCATGTCGGCGATCCTCGGTTACGGGTGCGCTTGGTAGGGGAGGCGCAGTCAGGTTCCTCGCCTTCAAATGGACTACGGAACGCGCTGCAACACTTTGATCTATTGTACAATTTCCTGATGCAAATCCAAGGGCTCGCAATTATCTAGGCAAGCCTAGCGCCTGCTTCGAGCAAGCCTGGGGCGACGCGGTGGAGGAAGCAGATGGTCCGCCGGCACCGGCGGCAAAAGCGGCGGCCAAGGCGCTCCAACACCCTTTGCTAAAGTGTAGGGCGGCAACGGTGTTTTCCAAGTCGGCAACGTCGCGTGAATGCCTTGCGGTCGCTGGAGAATTTCGCCTTCGTACCCAGATTTGTCGCTGAGCCGGATTCCGGTGCGGAGAAAGATGCGTTACTTCTCTCGTGAACGTTCCGGCGGATCGCGCGTTTCGGCCTTGCGCCAACTGCACGTTCCGTCCCGCCCAGTCCTTTCGCCGAACCCGGGTATTGCATGACCGCCGAACAGTCTCTCGCGTTTATCGTCATCGGCGCCATGATGGTCTTCTTCATCTGGGGGCGGTTTCGATACGACGTGATCGCCTGTTCTGCGCTGATGCTGGCGGTGGCCGTCGGCATCGTGCCTTACGATCATGCCTTCGACGGTTTCAGCGACGACATCGTCATCATCGTCGGCAGTGCCTTGATCGTCAGCGCCGGCGTGGCGCGCTCAGGCGTGGTGGATGCGGCGATCCAGCGCTTCCTGCCCAATATCTCGTCGGTCCGGGCCCAGCTTGCGCTGCTGGTCATCACGGTGACGGTGCTTTCCGCCTTCATCAAGAATATCGGGGCGCTGGCGATCATGCTGCCGGTCGCCTTCCAGTTCGCCCGGCGGTCGAATGTCCAGCCTTCGGTCTTCCTGATGCCGATGGCCTTCGGTTCGCTGATTGGCGGGCTGATGACGCAGGTCGGCACCTCGCCGAATATCGTCGTGTCGCGCGTGCGTCAGGAACTGACCGGCGAGAGTTTTACGATGTTCGACTTCACGCCCGTCGGCGCGACCTTGGCGCTGGTCGGCTGCATCTTCCTGCTCTTTGCCTACAAGCTCGTGCCGCAACGGACCAGCAGCCAAGTTTCGGTTCATTCGGCGATCGAGATTACCGACTATACGTCGGAGGCCGTCGTTGCTGCCGGATCTCCCGCGATCGGCAAGTCACTCAGCGCTCTGGTCAAGCTCGGCGATGGCGGTGCCGTCGTCATCGCCATTTTTCGCCGCGGCCTGCATCTGGCGCCGCTGCCCGACATCACGCTTGAAGCCGACGACATCCTGCTGCTTGAAGGCGGGCCGGGGGCGCTCGATCGTATTGTCTCGCAGGCCAAGCTGAAGATCGCCGGAGACCGCTCGCCGGGTAGCCGCGAGAAGGCAGGGTCCGAGATCGAGGCGGTGGAAGCGGTCGTCGGCAGCGGCTCGCCGATCGAAGGCATGTCGGCGCAGCGCCTGGCGCTGTTCAACACCCACAACATCAACCTGCTCGCCGTCAGCCGCCAGGGCGAAAGGCTGAAGCAGCGGCTCGGCAGCATTCGTCTGCGCGCCGGCGACGTCATTGTGTTGCAAGGCGCGCGGCGCGAATTGACGTCTTTTCTGCAGGACTTCGGCTGCCTGCCGCTCGCGCAGCGCGAGATCCTGCTCGGCACCACGCGCAAAGCGCCGTTGCCGCTTCTGGTCCTGGCCGCCGCCATGGGCTCGACGGCAGTCGGCCTCGTGCCGGTGCCGATCGCCTTTTTCGCAGCGGCCCTTGCCATGGTCATCTTCCGCATCATTCCGTTGCGCGACGTCTACCGTTCCGTCGACGGGCCGATCCTCGTGATGCTGGCGGCGCTGATCCCGGTCAGCGATTCCCTGCGCACGACCGGGGGGACGGAAGTCATTGCCGGGTGGCTCGGTACGGTTGCCGCCGGCTTGCCGCCGGCAGGCGCGTTGACCATCATCCTGCTTGCGGCAATGGCGGTCACACCGTTCCTCAACAACGCCGCGACCGTGCTGGTCATGGCGCCGATCGCCGCGAGCTTCGCCGACGCGCTCGGCTATCGGCCGGAAGCCTTCCTGATGGCGACCGCCATCGGCGCCGGCTGCGATTTCCTGACGCCGATCGGCCACCAGTGCAACACACTGGTCATGGGGCCGGGCGGCTACCGGTTCAGCGACTATCCGCGCCTCGGCCTGCCGCTCTCGCTCGTGATCGTTATCGTCAGCATACCGACGCTGATGGTGGTCTGGCCTCTGCGGTAGTTTCCTGACCTGACGTCAGGCCGCTCCGTGCATGACGCAGCAATCGGCCGGCACGGCATGCTGACGTCGGCGGTTTAGACGCTACCCAAGAACCGTGACAAGCACAGCCCCCCAGAGCGCCAGGAGCACGTTGCCGATCGCATAGCCAAGGCCGTAGCCGAGGGTTGGCACCTGGCTGCCGGCAGCCTCCTGCACCGCGGCGAGCGCCGGCGCCGAGGTTCCGGCGCCGCAGCAGGTGCCGGCGAGCACGCCTTCGTTCATGCGGAAGACCCAACGGCCAAGCGCAAGTGCTGCGAGGTGCGAAATCAGGCAGATCAGCAGACTGGCGATCACGAGCGCCGGACCGGACTGAACGAGGCCCGTGACGAAGCTCGGGCCGGCCGAGATGCCGACGCAGGCGATGAAGGCGCAGAGCCCGACGCTGTCGAAGAACCAGAGGGTTGCCTCCGGCACGAAGCCGAACGTGCGCCTGACCGAGCGCAGCCAGCCGGCGACGAGACCGGCGATCAGCACGCCGACCGCAACGCCGAGGCCGATTTCGAGCGCTCCGAGTTTCAGCGCGGGTATGCCGATGAGGCCGCCGAGGAAGATGAAGACGCCGACATAGACCATGTCGGTCGCCGTCGTCTTGCGATCCGCATAGCCGAGCCGGGCAGCGACATCCTCCACATGGCGCCTGGCACCGGCGATCGACATCACGTCACCCCGGCGGATTGTCAGCCCGGGGAAAATCGGGATCGGCTGGCCGGCACGCAGGATGCCGCGCAGGAAGACCGAGCGCGCCTCGGGCTGCTGCTTGAGCTGCCAAAGGCGTTTGCCGGCGACGTCCTTGTTGGTCACCACCACGTCGAGAATTTCGACCGGAATGTCGAGAAGCTCGCGGTCATCGGTCTCGGTGCCGATCCGGCTGGCATATTCCACCAGGAAACCGCGAAGCCCGGCGACCGCAATGATGTCCCCGGCCTGCAGTCGCTCTTGCGGGGCGGGGGAGATGATCTCATTGCCCCTGCGAATCTGCTCGACATAGGCCTTCTGATGCTCAGGGACTCGCGCCTCCGCTTCCGCCACGGTCAGGCCGACCAGATTATCGGCGATCTCAAAGGCGCGCGCTTCGATCTCGCGGCGGGCGGTATCGCCGCTGTTCTCCGGGGCGATGTTGAGTTCGGCTTCGAGCTCGGCGCAGGCTTCCTTCAGGCTGCGGCCGAACATGCGCGGTGCGAGCTGCGACTGGACGAGGATCGCGGTGACGACGCCGACGAGATAGGCGACCGCAAAGCCGGTGGCCACGGCGGATTCGAATTGGGTGACGGCTTCGGGTGTTGGCGCCGTCTTGCGGAAGGTGTCGATGGCGACGCCGACGGTCGCCGATTCCGTTGCCCCGCCCGCAAGGACGCCTGCGGCCGTGCCGAGATCGAAACCGAACAGGATCGAAAGAAGGATCGCCGCCGCGAGCGCCGCGACGCAGAGCGTCACCGTGACGGCGATCTGGGGCAGGGCATCGGCATTGAGGCTCTGGAAGAATTGCGGGCCGGTGCGGTAGCCGATGGCGAAGAGGAACAGCAGGAAGAACGCCTGCTTCACGTCGTTCGACAACACGGCGCCCGTCTGTCCGATCAGCACGCCCGCCAGCAGGCAGCCGGTAACGGCGCCGATGGTCACGCCGAAGATGGTGATCTTGCCGACGGCGTAGCCGATGCCGAGCGCGAGGAAGAGGGCGAGCTCCGGATGCGCTCTGAGGATGCCGAACAGGTGATCGATCACGCCGCTTTACTCCCAACTCCATGCCGAAGGGGCGCCTTCAGCCTGATGATGCGCTGCTCACTTGCCGGCAGGACCCTGCCGGAAAATCCGGGGTGGCTGGGTATCAGGGCGTCTGCTCACGCCCTTCTGCATGTGTCCTTCAATCGTCGCCGCTTGAAGGACAAAACATGCAGCATTCGAAAATGCTACAGCGACCGTTGCGCGTCTAATTGGACGCGCGGCGCTGCAGGGGGAGGCGGCCGACGGGTTTGCCGGCCGCTTTGCTCGGCTAGCTGATCTTCAGGCCCTTGGCCGCCTGGTAGGTCTGCACGTAGCCACGCGCCACGGAGCGCACGGCACGGCCGATCTGCGAATAGGCGTCGTCATTGAGGTTGGCGAAGGAAACGCGCGCCGACCAGTTTGGCGCGTCGAAGCCGGAGCCGTTCAAGAGAACGATGCCGTGGTCCTCGGCCAGTCGGAAGGGAATGTCGAGCGGATGGATGTTGTCCTTCACCCATTCGACAACATCCTGCCCGACATATTTGCGCAGCCAGAACTCGAAATCGATGATGCCGTAATAGTGGTCGAAATAGATGCCCGGGTTGGACTCGACGCCCATGCCGTTTACGAGGTTCCAGAACCGCTTCGTGCAGATGGCGATGCAGGCCTTCTGGTAGGCCTTCTCGACATCCATCAGCTCGACCAGGCTGAAGAGCGACATCATCACCTGCTGGGGAAGCGACAGGCCGGCGGTGTGGTTCAGCGCCACGTCGCGGCTGTCGGCGACGATGCGGTCGATGAACTTCACCTCGCGCGGCTTCGGCGTCATCGCCTTGTAGCGCTTTTCCAGAAGCTTTTGGATCGGCTCGGGATGCGCCTTGATCCTCTCGTCGAAGATATTGTCCTGGGCAACGGCCACCACGCCGAGGCGCCAGCCGGTGCAGCCGAAGTACTTCGAATAGGAATAGACGCCGATGGTGTTGCGCGGCAGATGGCCGAGCAATGACTGGAACCCCGGGACGAAGGTGCCGTAGACGTCATCGGTAAGGATGATCAGATCGGGACGCTTGTTGTTTACGAGATCGACAAGGCGCTTGATCGAATCCGGATCCATCGCGACGGCGGACGGGTTGCCGGGGTTGACCAGGAACAGCGCCTTCACCTCGGGGTTTTCCAGCGCCTTGATGTCATCGTCGGTGAACTGGAAGCGGTCTTCCTGCTCGGCGCTGACATTGATGGTCTTCAGCGTGTAGTCCTCGAGCTGCGGCATCTCGAGATAGGGCGTGAAGATCGGCGTTCCGAGCGCGATCGTGTCGCCGGCGTTGAGGATGCGGGCGTTCTTCAAGGCCTTGAAGATGTAGCACATGGCGGCGGTGCCGCCTTCGACCGGGTAGAGGTCGAATTTCACGCTTGGCCGGTGGCCGGCGCACATCGCCCACATCAGATATTCGTGGGTGATGATCTCGTTGTGATGCAGCGCCCGATCGGGGACCGGATAGTTGTCGCCGATGATCGAGTCCGTCAGTTCGTGCACGAATCCATCAGGGTCGAAGCCGAAGGTGTTGATGGCATAGGCGACGGCGTCACCGAGGGTCTTGGCGGCCGGTATGCCTTCGTCGTCCTCGTCCACGTTTTCCGTGATTTGAAGCTGCTTCTTGATCCACTTCTGGAACCGCGCATGCGCGCCGTCCTGGGGCGGCATGCCGGCGACGCCCGCCTTCGGATCGTAGTAGGCGCGTTTCGCCTCCGTCAGGGCGAATTGGCCGAGCAGGAAGAAGGCTTCGCGGGCGCGCGTTGCCGTCCAGTTCGGGTTGCCGCGGCCGGCATTCAGGAAGGCCTTGGCGGATTTCTGCGAGCTCGTCTTGGCGAGCTTGATCAGTTCGTCCTTGATTTCGAACGGGCTGAGATCGGAAATGCTGTCGTAGAATTTGCGGTCCAACATGATCCACACTCCCTGTGATCTATGAACTTGGAACAATGGTCTCCGCTAACCGGCCCGCCTCAGGCGAGCATGATGACGATGACGAGGCCGAAGATGGTGAGCAGCGTGTTGCCGATGGCGTAGGGCATGCCGTAGCCGAGTGCCGGCACCTTGCTCTTGGCCGCCTCCTGGATCATGCCGAGTGCGGCCGTCGTGGTTCTGACGCCGGCGCAGGCGCCAAACAGGATCGCCGGGTGGAACTTGAAGACATAGTGGCCGATGAGCACCGAGGCGATCATCGGGATGGAGGTTGCAACGACTCCCCAGATGAACAGCGAAATGCCAACCTCCTGGAGGCCTGCGACGAAGCCCGGTCCGGCGCCGATACCGACCACGGCGATGAAGATGTTGAGGCCGAGCGTGTTCAACAGCCACAGCGCCGGCGACGGGATGCGGCCGAAGGCGGGGTAGGTGGTGCGCAGCCAGCCGAGCACGAGACCGGCAAGCAGGGCGCCGCCTGACGTGGATAGCCCGATCGGAATACCGCCGATCGTTATCGTCAGCGCCCCGATCATCGCGCCGATGAACAGACCCCAGCCGAGGAAGGCGATGTCGGTGGTTTCGACCGGGCGATCGGCAAAGCCGAGAGCCTTGATCGCCGCTTCGACGTGCCTCCTGGCGCCGCCGATGGTGACGATGTCGCCACGCTCGACGGTCGTGCCGGGAAGGACCGGGATCTCGACCAGCGAGCGCACGATCTTGCGGGCATAGACGCCGCGCGCCCAATCCATCGTGCTGACTTCGGCGAGTGTCTTTCCGGCCAGCGCCTTGCTGGTCACGTAGACGTCGACGATCTCGGCCTCCGCGTTCAGAAGCTCCTTGTCCTCGACCTCCGTCAGCTTGCTGTCCAGGTTTTCGACGAGCAGGGCGCGCCTGCCCGAGAAGGCGACGACGTCGCCCGGCTGCAGCACGGTGTTGCCGTCTGCTTCGATGATCTGATCGCCTCTTCGCAGGCGCTCGACGAAGACGCGAATGCCGGGAAGCAGGTTCTTGACCGGCGTTCCGGTTAGCCCGCTTGCTTCGTCGATCCGATAGGCCCGAAGGCCGAAGTCGTGATAGGCGCGGGTGATGCCGGGTTCGCTGCTCTCGGTGCCGCCGCCGAGCTTGGCCTCATACTCCTTGCAGGCCGCCGGAAGATCGATGCCGAGAAGTTTTGGGCCAAGCTGGGCGAGGATGATGGCAGAGCCGATCGTGCCCCAGATGTAGGTGACCGCATAGGCAATCGGGATCTGGTCGGCAAAGGTCTTGGCCTGCTCCGGCGTCAGCCCGAGCGAATTGATCTGGTCGGTGGCAACGCCGATCGCCGCCGAGATCGTCTGCGACCCGGCATACATGCCGGCGCCGTAGCCAAGCGGAAGCCCGGCGATCAGCGCGCAGAGATAGGGAACGATGAGGCACAGCACCAGGACAGACAGCGCAAAGGCAATCTGTTTCGGCCCATCGGTGCTCAAGCCGCGCACGAATTGCGGGCCGACACCGTAGCCGACGGCGAACAGGAAGATCAGGAACAAGGTGGACTTCAGATCACCGGAAACCTGGATGCCCAGCTGCCCGATGAGAACACCCGCCAGAAGCGTAGCGGTGACGTTTCCGAGATTGAACCCCGCGACCTTGATGGGCCCGATCAGGAAACCGATGCCGAGGGCGAGGAAGACGGCGACCGGCGGATAGGTCCGAAGCGTCTCGACGAAGAAGTCAATTGGATTCACTGCCATCCCCTGTAGAAAGTTGCGTTGCCATCACTTCATTTCGGGACCTGCGCGGCTAAGTTGATTTTATCGGTGGCTTGTCGATGCCCAATCCTAGCTTTGGCAATTGTCGCTTCGGCTGCTGATTTTCTCAACGGCCTTGGGGTTACGTGAGCGTAACGTACGTTAAATTTCTGGCTTTTGCGCCCAGTGGGGGCTGATGAGCGCTGCGCGGCATCGGTCCGAAAGCGTCGGGTCGGGCGGTCGTGCGAAGGCAAGTTCGGGAGGGCGGCGGCGCGCCGGTCCCGATGAAGGCACACGGTCCCACTACGGCGGATTTCGCCGGCTATTCAACTCTGGCATTGTATTTCTATGTTATCGCATAACGGATGGACATGACGAAACGCCGCATGTCGATGGACCCGGAGCACATGCCCCCGCAGTTGCTTCATCCGCGCGCCGCGAAGCTTGAAGTGACGGGGGCGCTCATCCGTTCGTTTCACGAGCAAGGCCGGCAATTGCGGCCAGTCTTGCGCTCCGCTTCAGATGGCGACGCCTTCGAGTGCTATGATCCGTGTCCTGGCACAGCGCTCACGGATCGTCTTCAGGCGCTGATACTCCGGTGATTGGTACCAGGAGAGCAAGGCTTGCATGTCCGGGAACTCGAGGATGACGAGCCGGTGCGGTTCCCAGTCGCCTTCAAGCACCCGGGTTGCGCCACCGCGGCCGAGATAACGCCCGCCATAGCGGGCCTCCGTCGCCGGCACCTCTCTTTTGTATTCCTCGAAGGTCGCTGCATCGGTGATATCGACATCGGCGATCAAATAGGCAGCCATGGCAGAGCTCCTTTCCCGACAAGCCAAGGAGCAAGGATACGCCGGTCGTCGCCGTCAGGCGAGGCTATCGCCCGCAGCGGCCGGCAGGCTGCCTTAGGATCATTTCCTTGTTGATTGTTGTTATGTTATTTTATAACAGTCAGTGCATGACGAAACGCCGCATGTTGATAGATCCCGGCCGCCCGACCCCATCGGTTGTATCCGCTGCCGATTCATGCGAGGAAGAGCGCGATGGTGCTGCGTCCGCGACAATGCGGAAGCGGCTGAAAAGGGAACACGGAACGGACGACCCTGACGGGACCGAAACCGTGGCTGCCCCCGCAACTGTGAGCGGACAGCGCATTCACACCATGTCACTGGCCAAAGGCCGGGAAGACGTGGATGCGCCGCGACCCGCGAGCCAGGAGACCTGCCATCGAACCGATCAACCACAACGGACGGGGTGTTCCGATGGAAAAGAACTGGCTTTCGCGCGACGGTTTTCCGTCATCCTGCCGCTTCGCCATCTCTTGCCGTCAGTCCGGCGGAGAGAGAAAATGGCTGAGCCGACTTCCCGACAGCATAAGATAACGGTCTGCACCGATTGCCGCTTTACCGGTGGCCCCTGCATGCCGGGCGCCGAGCTGATAAAGCGTCTCAACCGCAGCATCGCCGCCCTCGGCGAGCCGCTCGATCGTGATTTCTCGATTGCCGGCACGGTCTGCATGGCGGCATGCACACGCCCCTGCACCATCGCCTTCCAGGCGACGGGCAAGGCGACCTATCTCTTTGGCGACATTTCGCCGGAAGAGGATATCGACGATCTCGTCCGCTTTGCCGCCACCTATGTGGAGCGCGGCGACGGCATGACGCGGGCTGCCGAACGGCCGCGCGGGCTGAAGGGCAAGACGCTCGCCCGCATCCCGGCGGCCATGCTCGTCTCCGAAGACCTTGCGGGCCATTTCCAATGAGCGCGACACGCATGCGCTCAAGCGCCCCTGGTGCGTCCGGGATGGACGCGTGGCGCTGCCGGGGAGGGATCAGACCATGACCTGCACCGCAACAGGGGCCGCCCTTCGCGTTAAGGGGCTTTGCTGGGGGCCGCGCCCGGGGCTGACCCTGGTCGACGACATGGACTTCGCGATCGAGGCGGGCAGCCGGCTTGCGATCCTCGGGCCGAACGGGGCCGGCAAGACCTCGCTTCTGCGCTGCCTTTACCGGGCGGTGCAGCCGAATGCGGGCCGCATCGAGGTCGACGGCATCGACCTCTGGTCGATTTCGGCGCGCGAAGCGGCGAAAACGATCGCCGTCGTGCTTCAGGAAATGCCCGGCGATTTTCCCTTCAGCGTGCGCGACGTGGTGATGATGGGCCGCATCCCGCGGCGGGAGGGGCTCAACGGCTGGACGGACACCGACCGCGAGCGGGTGCAGCATGCACTCTCCCATCTCGATCTCGCCCATCTGGCCGGCCGCCAGTTCTCGACGCTCTCGGGCGGCGAGAAACAGCGGGTGCTGATTGCCCGGGCGCTTGCCCAGGAGCCGCGCATCATCATCCTCGATGAGCCGACCAACCATCTCGACATCCGCCACCAGCTCGAAATCCTCGAGCTGTTGCAGACGTTGAAGCTGACGATCGTATCGACGCTGCACGACATCAATCTCGCCGCCGAATTCGCGACTGACGTGGCGATCGTGACGGCGGGGCGGCTCATCGCCTTTGGCACACCCGACGCGGTGCTGAGCCCGCGGGCGCTGTCCTCCGCCTTCGGTGTCACCGCCACCGCCCACAGCACCGCCGTTGCCGGCACCGCCCGTTTCTCCTTTTCACTTCCTCGACAGGGATCCATTTCATGAAGATCAACATTGCCTCCTCTGCCTTCCTGTTTCTCATCGCCACTGCTGTGCCGGCGCTCGCCTATCCGGTCACCGTCAAGAGCTGCAACCGCGAGGTGACCTTCGATGCCGCGCCGAAGCGGGCGATCGCCAACGACGTCAATCTGGTCGAGATGATGCTGGCGCTGAAACTGCAGGATCACATGGTCGGCTACACCGGCGTTTCCGGCTGGAAGACGCTGGATGAAAAGCTGCGCGAAGGTGTGAAGGAACTGCCGGAGCTTGCGGAAAAATATCCGACCAAGGAAGTGCTCCTCAACGCCGACGCCGATTTCTTCTTCGCCGGCTGGAACTACGGCATGAAGGTCGGCGGCGAGGTGACGCCCGAGACCTTGGCGCCGTTCAAGATCGGCGTATACGAACTGACCGAATCCTGCATCCATGTCATGGCCAGGGAAAAGCCTACGATGGACGACATGTTCGTCGATCTCCTCAACCTCGGCCGCATCTTCGGGGTCGAGGATCGCGCCGAGGCGCTGGTCGACGGCTACCGCCGCCAACTGGCCGCGATCACCGAGGCAAATGCCGGCCGCGAAAAGCCGACGCGCGTCTTCGTCTATGATTCCGGCGAGGAAAAGCCCTTCACATCCGGCCGCTTCGGCATCCCGACGGCGATGATCGAGGCGGCCGGCGGCGCCAACATCATGGACGACGTCGACAAGAGCTGGGTGGAGGTCTCCTGGGAGCCGGTGATCGATCGCAATCCGGAGGTCGTGGTGATCGTCAACTACGGCGAGGTGAAAGCCGAGGACAAGATCGCCTTCATGAAGAACAATCCGGCCTTCGCCAATATCGATGCGGTCAGGAACGACCGCTTCGTGGTGCTCGATTATGTCGAGGCGACGCCGGGGCCGCGCAACATCGACGCCATCGCCCGGCTCGCCAAGGTCTTTCACGGCGAAGGCCTGTAACCGATGCTGGCTGAGGATACGTCGCCTGGTCCCGCTGCCGTTTCGCGGGTTGTTCCCGTTCGGGTGATCCGCGGCGGGGTCGGGGTGTTTGCGGCGTTGCTGCTGCTTCTCCTGACCGTGACCGCGGGCGTGTCGCTCGGCTCGGCGCCGATCCCGGTCACCACCGTCTGGTCGATCGTCGCCAGCAAGCTCGCGCCCGGCAGCGTCGAGGCCTTCTGGTCGGCGGGGCGCGAAAGCATCGTCTGGGACGTGCGCCTGCCGCGGGTCATGCTGGCGGGGCTTGTCGGCGCCGGATTGGCGCTGACAGGCGCCGTGCTGCAATCGGTCACGCGCAATCCGCTTGCCGATCCGCATCTGCTCGGCGTCTCCTCGGGCGGCGCGCTCGGGGCGATCGTCGCACTGCTCCACACCGGAATGATCCTCGGTCTTCTCACGGTGCCGCTCTTTGCCTTTGGCGGCGCGCTGCTGGCAACCGTGCTGGTCGCTTTCGTTTCCCGCGCTCTAGGCACCAGTGCCGATCGCCTGGTGCTTGCCGGCGTCGCCGTCGCCTTCGTGCTGACGTCGATCGGCAATCTCATGATCTTCCTGGGGGATCCGCGGGCGACGCACACGGTGATCTTCTGGATGCTCGGCGGCCTGGGTCTCGCGCAATGGCCGCATCTCATCTATCCGGCGCTCGTGCTGTCAGTCTCGCTCGGCTGGCTGGTCGTCCGATCGCGGGAAATCAACGCGCTTGCCATGGGCGACGAGACGGCGATGACGCTCGGCATTCCCGTGCGCCGCTTCCGTCTGACGCTCTTCGTCGTCACCGCGCTCCTGACCGGGGTCATGGTGGCCTTTTCCGGAGCGATCGGCTTCGTCGGGCTGATGGTGCCGCATTTCGTGCGGCTCTTTGCCGGCAGCGACAATGTCCGGGTCATCCCGTTCTCGGCCTTCTTTGGCGCCTTGACGCTGATCATGGCCGACCTCGTGGCCCGCGTCATCATGGCGCCGGAGGACATGCCGATCGGCGTCGTTACCGGCATTGTCGGCGGCATCGCCTTTGTTGCCATCCTCACGCGGCGCGCGTAAGGCGTGCATCGACATTGGGCATGCATGGAAATGGGCCGGTCCGCGCCTATGTCTTAGCGCATGTCTCCTTGAATCGAACTCGATTTAAGGACAAAGACATGCAGAAAATCAAAGTGCTACAGCGACCATTGCGCGTCTGATAAGACGCGCGGCGCTGTAGCGCATGCATGGCTGCCCGATCAGGCCTCGAAAGGGGCAGGACCGGCAGAAGAGCGGTGCGAGGGAGCAAATGACGAACGAAGTTGAAATCTGCACGCCGGATGACGTTTTGAGCTTCTGGTTCGGCGAGCTCACCTATGACGACTGGTTCACGATGAGCGGCGAACTGGATAAGGCCTGCATTCGTCGTTTCCAGGCATCGCACCTGGCGCTTGCCCGCGGGGTCAGCGAGATCTGGCGCGCAACGCCGGAGAACCGGCTGGCGGCGATCATCCTGCTCGACCAGATGCCGCGCAACATGTATCGCGGCACGCCGCTTGCCTTCGCGACCGATTGCCTGGCACTGCACGAGGCGAAGCTTGCCGTCGGCATCGGTGCCGACATGGCGATCAAGCCGGAAGCGCGCGCCTTCGTCTATCTGCCGTTCGAGCATTCGGAAAACCTGACCGACCAGACCATGTCGGTGAAGCTTTTCACCGAACTCGGCGATGCCGACTATCTCGACTATGCCATCCGCCACCGCGAGGTGATCGAACAATTCGGCCGCTTCCCGCACCGAAATGCGCTCCTGGCCCGCGTCTCGACAGACGCCGAGCTTGCCTATCTGGCACAGCCCGGCGCCGGCTTCTGACGAAAAATCCGGCGCTGGAGCGCAATTGGCGGCGTCTTTTGCATCTTTCCGCCGTCTTTCGTATTCACACCGCATTGTGACGACCACTGACGCGATTCCGCACCATGGTCTCAACCTGCAAGGATCATGAAATTGCGTTCTGTCGGAAAATTGCCTGCCATTCTCGTCTGCCTGCTGGCGCTTGCCGCCGCCGGCCCGGTCATGGCGCAAGGCACGACGCAACCGGCACAAGGTACGACCCAGAGCGCAACTCAGCCAGAGCAGAAGGCGACGCCGGCTCAGCCGGCCCAGACCGCAACGCAACCAGCCGGCAAGGCGGCGGCACCCGCGCAGGATGGTGCGCAGCCCGCTGACAAAGGCGCGGCACCCGGCGGCGCGACACCCGGCGCTGCCACCCAGCCGGCCGCGACGGCGGTTCAGCCGGCGCAGACGGCAACCCCGCCGGCCGGCGAGGCGGTTCCGGAGGATGCCACGCCGCCGGCCCAGAGCCAGGCGGCCGATCAGCTTTCCAAGGCCGCCGAGGATCTCAAGCGGCTGACGGACCTCGTCGACAAGGCCAAGGACGACGACATCGTGCTTGCCGACCTCAAGGTTCAGGTCGACGCGCTCGCCAAGCAAATCATCGGCGTGTCGGTCTCGACCCGGCCGCGCCTCGACGAAATCAAGGGGCGGCTCACCGAACTCGGCGATCCGCCGGCCGAGGGACAGCCGCCCGAAGCCGACATCGTGACCGCAGAGCGCAAACGGCTGATGGCCGAGCGCGGCGCCATCAACGCGCTCACCGGCGAGGCCGAGGGTCTTTCGATCCAGGCGACGAAGCTTTCCAACACCATTACCGCGACAAGGCGGGCGCTGTTTTCCAACACGCTGCTGAAGAACACCGAAGTCTCGACCGGCATGTTCGACGACGCTCTGACGGCGACGGCGGACGAAACCCGCGTGCTCTCGCGCAGTGTCGGGAGCTGGCTGAGTTTTGCCTGGAACTACAAGCGCGTGCCGCTTTTGACGGCGCTGTTCCTGTCGCTGCTGGCGGCGCTCGTGTTCCTTGCCGGCAGCCGCAGGCTCTTTCGCCCGCTGATCCAGCATGACATTACCGATGAGGAACCGAGCTACTTCCGCCGCCTGTCGGTCGCCTTCTGGTCCACGCTGATCCCGACGATCGCCTCGGCCGCCTTCGCGATTTCAAGCTTCCTGTTCCTGCGCGGCTTCAACGTGCTGCGCTCCGACATCGCACCGATCATTGCCATTACGCTGGGGGTGGCGGTGGTGGTGTTCTTCGTGACAAGGCTCGCCCAGGCGGTGTTGTCGCCGCGCGATGCGCGCTGGCGGCTCGTCAGGGTTTCCGATCGCGGCGCCAGGATGCTGATGATCGCGATCTTCGCCATGGCGCTGGTCAACAGTCTTGATTACCTGTTCGGCGGCGTCAGCGAGGCGCTCGGCTCGCCGGTGGTGCTGACCGTCGTCAAGAGCTACATCGCCTCCATCGTCATCGGGCTCATCATCATGGCGTCGGCCTGGATCAAGCCGACGCTCAGAAAGGACGAGTCCTTCGATGCTCATGGCCGCGCCTGGCCGCGGCTGGTGTCGTTCGCGCTGCTTGCGACCGGGGCCTTGCTGATCATTGCGGCCGTCTCCGGCTATGTCGGTCTCGCCCGCTTCATCGCCACGCAGATCATCATCACCGGCGCGATCCTGGTGACGATGTATATCGGCATTCTCACCGGCCGGGCCGTGGCCAAGCAGGGTGCGTTTGCCGAGACGGCGGCCGGGCGCTATCTCGAGCGCCGCTACAATCTGGAACAGGTGGCGCTCGACCAGATCGGTCTTGCCGCGGGCCTCAGCATCTATGCCCTGGTCGTGATGGTCTTCATCCCGCTGATCCTCTTGCAGTGGGGCTTCCAGGTCGCCGACATCGAGTCCTGGGCCTACCGGATGGTGACCGAGATCAGGATCGGCTCGATCACCATCTCGCTGGTCGGCATCCTCGCGGGCGTCCTGTTCTTCGCGCTCGGTTTTGCGGTCACCCGCTTCGTGCAGCGCTGGATCGACGGCAACATCATGGCGAGAAGCCGGGTCGATGCCGGCGTGCGCAACTCGATCCGCACCGGCATCGGCTATACCGGCGTCGGCCTTGCGTGCCTCATCGGCCTCTCGGCAGCGGGCATCGATCTCTCGAACCTCGCGCTCGTCGCCGGTGCTCTCTCGCTCGGCGTCGGTTTCGGTCTGCAGAACATCGTTTCGAATTTCGTGTCGGGTCTGATCCTGCTCGTCGAGCGGCCGTTCAAGGTGGGCGACTGGATCGTCAGTGGTACGACGGAAGGCTTCGTCAAGCGCATCTCGGTACGCGCGACCGAGATCGAGACCTTCCAGCATCAGTCGATCATGATGCCGAACTCGCTGCTGATCAACGCCTCGGTCGGCAACTGGACGCACCGCAACAAGCTCGGCCGCTCCGAGATCGCCGTCACCGTCACCTATGCCAGCGATCCGCGCCGGATCATGGAACTGCTGTCCGAGATCGCCGCCGCCCATCCGATGGTCTTGAAAAACCCTTCGCCGACCGTCGGTTTTACCGCCTTTGGCGACGAGCGCATGACCTTCGAGCTCCGGATTTACGTCGCCGACGTCTTGACCGGCGGCGGCGTGCGCAACGACCTGCGCGTGTCGATCTACGAGCGTTTCCGCGACGAGCGGATCGGCGAGCCGTTCCCGGTCAAGATCGAGGACGTGCCGGTCGAGGACCAGACCGGCATCGAAAGCCACCACCCGGAAGAGGTGGGCGAACCGAAGGGCGCCACCTCCGCCGAGGCAAGAGCGTCGGCCAAGGCGACGGCTTCAGGCAAACCGGCTGCTTCCGCAGCGCCGCTCAACGAGGAACGCGAGGCAGAAGAAACGGGCAGTCGCCGAACCGCCAGCCGCCGCGCAAACCCGAACCGCTGATAAACGGAGCGTTCAGCCGCTATTCAGCCGGCGTGCCATAAAAAGCATGCAATTCTTCTGGTGACCGATTACGTTGTCATCGGCTGAAGAGGTGGCCGGCGCAGCGTCGCGAAACCGACGGGGCGGCCGGCTCGGCGAGAGGGCGGCGCTTCGCGCGCCGATGGGCAATGAAGAAATCTGTGATTGCTTTGCTTTCCGGCGTACTGGTGGCCTACGTGCCTATGGCAGGCGCGGCCAGTGCCGCGACGGTCACGAACAAGGACAGCGAGACCGCCGTCCTGGTCGTCGTCGAGGGCGAAAGCCGCATGGAAGTGGCGATCGCCGCAGGCGCCACGGAGATGATCTGCCCGAGCGGCTGTTTCGTGACGGCGCCGAGCGGCGACCGCATCGGCCTGCAGGGCGACGAGAATGTCGAGATCGTCAACGGCAATGTCGTGGTGAAGTAACCGGAAACCAGCCACTGAAGGGCGCGGACTCTTCCGCGCCCCTAGAGCGCCGTGCGTTCAGACGAACGCGCAAAGGACGCTCTAGTACTTTGATCGTAGAGCATCTTTCCGCTTCAAGTGATTCCACTCGGACGCTCTATAGCGCAGCAGTTTCAGACGAACGCACAAAGACGCTCTGGCTCTTGAAGTCGAGAGCAGTTTTCCGCTCTCAATGTTTCCACTTGAGAGCGGAATGCATTGGCGCCCACAGCTAATCACGGCGCGCCAATCCCATTGGATGGCGAATGAACCGGCACTCCCGCCCGTCAATACGACGAGAGACGGGGTGGCCCCGGCGAATGCCTTTGCCATCCCATCGAAGCGCATTGACACGACCCATGCCCGGTAGCACGCTCGGCTGTTCGGCCGACGTTGCTCGCCACGGTCGTTCGCGCATTGCGGGAGGGGAACCATGCCATTCCTTCGCATCGCCTTGGCCGTCCTATTGGTGTTTTGCGCCACGCAAGCGTTTGCCGAGAAGCGCGTGGCGCTGGTCATCGGCAATTCCGCCTATCAGCATGTGGCGGCGTTGCCCAATCCCGGCAATGATGCTGCCGACATGGCGGCCAAGCTCGAAGGGCTCGGCTTCGAGGTGGTGACCGGTGTGGATCTCGACCTCTCGGGCGTGCGGCGCGTATTGCGCGATTTCGTCGACCGTCTCGATGGCGCCGATCTGGCGCTTTTCTACTATGCCGGCCATGGTCTTCAGGTGGACGGCGAAAATTATCTTGCCCCTGTCGACGCCAAGCTCGCCTCCCATGTCGATCTCGATTTCGAGGCGGTGCCGATGAACCTGATCCTGTCGGCGATGGAGCGCAGCACCAGGGTCAATGTCGTGCTGCTTGATGCCTGTCGCGACAATCCGCTCGCGGTCAATCTCGCCCGCTCCATGGGCACCCGATCGGCCTCGGTCGGCCGCGGACTTGCCAAGGTCGGCACCGGCATCGGCACGCTGATCGCCTTTGCCACCCAGCCCGGCAATGTCGCGCTCGACGGCAGCGGGCGAAACTCGCCCTTTACATCGGCGCTACTCCGGCATCTCGGCCAGCCGGGACGCGACATCACCCGCGAGCTGATCGAGGTGCGCCGCGACGTTCTTGCGGCAACCGGCGGCAAGCAGGTGCCCTGGGACAATTCCTCGCTGACCGGCGAGGTGGTGCTGAAGCCTGCCGATGGCGGCCAACCGGCGTCGGTCAGGGAGCCGGCGACGGACCAGACTGCTGAGCTTGCCTATTGGGAAACGATCAAGGATGGGACGGAGCGCGATCTGTTCGACGCCTATCTGCAGCAATATCCCGATGGTGCTTTCGCATCCCTGGCGAAGGCCAAGATCCGCATCATCGAGCGGGTCTCCGCCCCGGCAACGGAGGGCGTTACCGACGTGCCCGCCGGCCAGGCCGTGGCGGCCGTTGATCCGGCCGCAGCCGCAGCGGGTACCGACGATCGCGCCTTGACCCGATCGATCCAGCAGCAGCTGAACCGGCTCGGCTGTCGGGCCGGCAGCGAGGATGGGCTGTGGGGCGCCGGCAGCCGCAAGGCGCTGGAGGCATTTGCCAGGCACAGCAAGGCTGAACTCGCAACGCTCGAACCTTCCAGCGACGTGCTCGAGCGCCTGAAGGCCGAGAAGGCGCGGATCTGCCCGCTTGCCTGCGCGCGAAACCAGGAGGCAAAAGACGGCCGTTGCGTGACGATCCGGCGCGAGGCCAAACTGCCCGAGCCGAGCGCGACCCAGGGCACCGCCAAGACACCGGCGAAGAGCACCGGCACGCGAGCGATCAGCCCGCCGGCCGAGCTGAAAAAGAAGAGCTTTGCCGGCTGCCCCGACAATGCGGACGTCGCCTTCCGGCAGATGTTTTCCCGCGGCTCTGGCCGCGGCAGGACGACGATAGCCGCCACGCACTCCTGCGGTCGTGCCTTCGCCTGTCACCGGGCGACAAGGGGCCAGCCGTGGGATTGCGGCTGGCGGTGAGGCTGCGTGTGGCAAGCGGCGATCCGGGCGCTGCGGCGTTAGCTGGAGCGTCTCAGGTCCGCCGGCCGAAAGCCGTCGCGCGCCTTTTGGCGGCGTGGCAGAGGGCAAATTTCGGCTCTTGATTTTACCGCCGCCTCAGCAAGGATCACGGCGACATCCGTCACCGCTTTCCGGCAAGGGAGGACTCCCCATGAAACTCCAGCTTATCCGCAACGCCACGCTCAAGCTCGACTATGCCGGCCATACCGTGCTCATCGATCCCTTTCTCGGGCCGAAAGACAGCCTGCCGTCCTTTGCCGGGCGCTCGCCCAATCCGACGGTCGAGCTGCCGGTCGATATCGACACCATCCTGGCCGGTGTCGAACTCGTCATCATCTCGCATCTGCATGAGGATCACTTCGACGACACCGCCAAGGAGCGGGTGCCGAAGGGGCTGCCGATCCTCTGCCAGCCGGGCGACGAGGAGGCGATCCGCGCCGCCGGCTTTCGCGACGTGACGCCGCTTTCCGACAAGGCCAGCTGGCAGGGGCTGACGCTGACCGGGCGTGACGGCAGCCATGGGCTCGGTCCGGTCGTCCAGGACATGGGGCCTGTCATCGGCTTCAGCCTTGAGGCGAAGGGCGAGCCGACGGTCTACTGGGCCGGCGACACGGTCTTCTATCCAGCAATCGAGAAGACGATCCGCGAAACGAAGCCTGACATCATCGTCACCCATTCCTGCGGAGCGAAGTGGAATGGCGATCTCATCGTCATGGATGCCGAGCAGACGATCAAGGTCTGCGAGATGGCGAAAAACAGCACCGTCATTGCAACGCATATGGAGGCGCTGGATCACGCGACGGTCAGCCGAAGGGAGCTCAGGGCAGCCACCGATGCCCATGGCATCCCCTTGACGAAGCTGGTGATCCCTGATGACGGCGACGTGCTGACGCTGATACCGCCGGTGGTCTGATTTCTTCAGATGGCGCAAGCCCGGAAGAGAGGCGTTTTGTACCTTGGCTGCGGGTCGGTCCGCGGAGGCGCCGGGCGAGCTTACGGGATCGAGAAGATGCTGATCTCGTTGGTGATGCCGCGCAGAGCCACATTGTGCGACTGCGGATTGAGGCCGCGGTCTTTGAGCAGGCTGCCACGCCGCTGCGTCGTTGACGCTTCGCCCTCCGGCTCAATGCTCGAGCGTCGCCAGACATTTCTCCAGCCACAATCGCTCGGCCGACGGCGGGGCGAGCGCGAGCAGGCGCCGATAGGCATCGCGCGCCTCCACCTTCCTTCCCACCTTAGTAAGGAGCGCGGCACGGACGGCGTGGTAGGGGCGAAAGGCTGCGAGTCCAGCGCCGTTTAGCGCTTCGATCTCGGCAAGCGCCGCAGCCGCGCCCATGACCTCGTTGAGGGCCACTGCCCGGTTGAGCCGCACCACGGGATCGTCGCCAAGCGTCAGCAGCGCGTCGTAGAGGCGCAACACGGCCGGCCAGGGCGCCGGTTCTTCCAGGCTGCACCTCGCGCACCAGGCGCTGTGGATGGCGGCATGAAGTGCGCGTGGGCCGGCCGGGTTCAAGCGGGCGGCCTGATGCAGGTAAGCTTCCGCCTCGGCAATCCGCGCCCGGTCAAAGAAGCGCGGATCCTGTTCGGCAAGCGGCACCATCACGCCGCCGTCGTCAAGCCGTGCCGGCCGGCGCGCTTCGGCATAGCGGACCGTTGCGGCGAGCGCGAGCACTTCCGGCTCGCGCGGCAGCAGTTCGGCCAGCACCCGTGTCGCGCCCAGCATCTCCTCGGCATAGGCGGCATGTGGGCCAGCGCCGGCGGCATCCTCATGGGCTTTGGAGTAGGCGATTTCAATTGTCGACAGGACCGCTTCGAGACGCTCAGGCCAGGCATCCGGGCCCGGAATTTCGAAGGGCACTCCGGCTTCGGCGATCTTGCGTTTGGCGCGCACGAGCCGCTGGGCGAGCGTTGCTTCCGTCAGCAGGAACGCCTCGGCGATCTCCAGGGTCGAAAGCCCGCAGACAAGCCGCAGCGTCAACGCGGCGCGCGCCTCGGGCGCCACGGCCGGGTGACAGCAGACGAAGATGAGCCGCAGGCGCTCGTCGGGAATGAGGCTGGCATCGTCCGACATCTCGTCCTCCACGGTCGGCGTCGGTGGCGGCGGGTCCGGCCGCAACCGTTGCCGTACCTGCCGGCGTCGCAGCCAGTCGAGCGCACAGCGCTCTGCGGTCCGGTAGAGCCAGGCGGCGGCATCGCGGGGCGGTTCCTCGCGGCTCCAGGCCCCTGCGGCACGCGCGCAGGCTTCGGCGAAGGCCTCCTCGGCGAGATCGAGATCGCGATAGCGGGCGGCGAGCGCGGCGACGATGCGCCCGCCTGCCTGCCTGACCGCCGCCGCCAGCAGGTCCGCGCTCACGCGCCGCCCAGCAGCGGGCGGATCTCGATCGCGCCGTCCTGCAGCACGGGAACCTTTCGGGCAATGGCGATCGCCGCATCGAGGTCCGGTGCCTCGATCAAGTAGAACCCGCCCAGTTGCTCCTTCGCCTCGGCATAGGGTCCGTCATGGACGCTCTTTGCGCCGTTCTTCGTGCGAATGGTCGTCGCGCTCACCGTGCCCTTCAATCCGGCGCCGCCGATGCGGGCCGAACCGAGTTCCCTGTTGAACGCCATATGGCAACTGACGATCTCCTCCATGGCCGGCCCTGCCTTGTCAGGGCCATAGATTGCTTCGTCTTCATAGATCAGCAACGCATATTGCATCGTCATGCCTCCCGGGAATGATGGCCACGCCCATCGCAGCCATCCGACCACATAGACGCTTGAGCCTCTGCGGAATCGACCATGGCGGAAAAATTACTTCTCGCCGGTATTCGCCCGGCCACGATATCATCAGCGCTCCCCGCGTTTCGAGCGCGAAAAGCAGCAGGTCGTCACTGCTGCATGTGTCCTCAAAAACGGGGTGGAATTGCGCGGTCGCTGGGAAGCGGTGCGGATGGACGCCGCCGGCGGGCGACGGCTGCATGCCGCAAGCAGGTCATGACCGTTCACGGGATCGAGAAGATACTGATCTCGTTGGTGATGCCGCGAAGAGCGACATTGTGCGACTGCGGATTGAGGCCGCGGTCGCTGAGCAGGCCGGAGGTGCGCGGGTCGTCGAGCACGGAGCTGGTGGCGAAGATCTCGCGCGAACTCGCGAGATGCTGGACGCGCGAAGCGATGTTGACCGTCTGGCCGAAATAATCCTGGCGCTCGTTGAGGTTGACGGCGATGCACGGCCCCTCGTGGATGCCGATTTTCAACAGCAGATCCTCGGAGCCCCGGTCCTCGTTGAGCTGTCGCATCGCCTCGCGCATGCGCATGGCCGCCGCAACCGCTCGGTCTGGCGTCGGGAAGGTTGCCATGACCGCGTCGCCGATCGTCTTGACCACGGCGCCCGCCTCGGCGGCAACGATCTCGTTGACTGCGCTGAAATGGGTCTTCACCAGATCGAAGGCTGCGAGATCGCCGACCCGCTCGTAAAGTTCGGTGGAGCCGCGCAGATCCGAGAAGAGGAAGGTGAGGCTGGTGATCTTCAGCCGCTGGTCTACGTCGATCGTGTCGGTGCGGTAGATATCGCGGAAGGTCTGGTTGGAAAGCAGCCGCTTGGCGGTGAGGAACGGACGCCGGCGGCCGAGGATATCGTGCAGGGTGTCATTGGCGATACAGACCGAGGGCAGGGTGCGCACATACGTATGGTTTTCCACCTGGATGCGCAGCGGACCCGGCTGCATGGTCAACGCCTCGTCGTGCCGGTGGCCGCGATCGAAGACGAGCGACAGCGTCCGCCGCTCCTTGGTCGGCTCGCCCTTGACGTCGATGAATTGCGCGGCATGGGTCACCGGCTCGAAGACGATGATGAATTCCGCCGGCATCTGCAGCGAGATGACCGCCTTTTCGCCGGGCGGCAGTTCGAGCGCCTCGATCATGAAATCGTCGACCTGGGCCTCGTAGTCGTCCTCGGGCAAATCTATGCCGGAGCCCCAGTAGACCTGGCGGAAATATTCGAGCGGCGGCAGCTCGTGCGGGTTGTGGGCCTCGATGTGGCGTACCCGCGGGTTGACGGTGAAGGTCACTTCCACCATCTCGTCGAGCGTCGGCTCATAGCCGGCGGCGCAGAGCGAGCAGGTATAGGTGTCGCTCTGCACGGTCTTCAGCGAGGTATTGCTGTCAAGCACACCGCCGCACCCGGGGCAGAGCACATTCCACGACAGCTCGAAGAGCCCGAGGCGTGAGGCATGCAGGAAGGCGGCGATGACCTTTTCTTCGTCGAGCCGATGCTCGGCGGCAAAGGCGAGCGCATTGACGCGGCAGAGCTTGCGGTCCGGCGCTTCCCGGACAAATCGCTCCAATACGCCGGCGATGTCAGGCTGCACGTTTTGGCGCAGCATGTCGAAGAGAGGCTGAGCGTCACTCATGATTGCATCCTACACCGAAAAGAACCGGCGGGGCAGCCAGTTTGTCGGTGTGGGTGGACAGGCCGCCTGGTGACTGATCTGCGCACGAGAAATTTGCGAGTGATCCTTTGATGTAACCGTTACGTACTTCCCGTTATTGAGAGTGCCATGCAATTGAAAGGCAGACGGCGCCGTGAATCGCGCATCGTTCTGCGAGCGCCTTTCTCGTGCCTTCATTCCGTTCGTCGCACAGTGCACACGACGGCCGCAAAGGAGAACCATCCTGATGAGAGTAGCCCTCAAATTGATCACGGTTGCGCTTCTGGCGCTCGCTGGTCCGGCGGCAGCCGAGGGCGCCTCCGAGCGGGAGGCCTACCAAATAGCCAAGGATGCCTATGTCTATGCCTATCCGCTGATGCTGACGCATGCCACTGTGCTGAGGAACTCCAACTTCGCCGAGCCTGTCGCGGGTACAACTGCAGGACCGGTCAATGACTTTCACCACGCGCGTGCATTCCCTGACGCGGGTGACAAGCTTGTCATCCGCATGAACGTCGACACGCTCTACTCGGGCGCTACGCTTGACTTGAAGGCCGAACCGATGGTGATCACGGCTCCCGCCACCGATCGCTATTTCCTGCTGCCGATGCTGAGCCTTTGGTCGGATGTATTCGATGTGTTGGGCACGCGTACGCTCGGCAAGAATAGCGCCCGAAATTTTCTCGTTGCTGGACCGAACTGGAGCGGTGACGTTCCTGCGGATATGGAGGTCATCAAGAGTCCTACCCGCTATGTCTGGATCATCGGCCGTATCCAAACGAACGGCAAGGCGGACTATGAGAACGTTCACAAGATCCAAGACGGTTTTAAGGTGACGCCGCTCTCTGCCTTGGGCAAGGGCGACTATGTGCCGCCGAAAGGGACTGTCGATACCAGCATCGACATGAAATCACCGCCGCCGCTCGTCGTGGACAAGATGGATGCGGCGACCTACTTTGGCCGTTTTGCCGAACTGCTGAAGGACAATCCACCGAACCAGGTCGACTATCCGATGATCCATCGCCTTGAACGGGTGGGGTTCAAGGTTGGCCAAGACTTCGACCTGAAAGCAGCATCGGACGCCCTGCGAAAGGCAGTCGAGCGTGGCTACGCCGATGGCAAGGCCCTGGTGCAGGCTGAAGGCAACAAGGCCGGGGGCGTCGGCGGCGAGGGATGGATCTACACCATGCGCAGCGGCGCCTATGGCGTGGACTATCTCTACCGCGCCGCAATCGCGCAATGCTGCCTCGGCGAGAACTTGCCGCAGGATGCCGTCTATCCGGCACTCTCGACCGACAGCGACAGGCGGCCGCTCGATGGCAGCACCAATTACGTCCTGCACTTTGACAAGGGCAAGCTGCCGCCGGTCGATGCATTCTGGTCTGTGACAGCCTATGACATCGAGGGCCACTTCATCCCCAACGAGCTCAAGCGCCAGGCGATTGGCGACCGCGACAGGCTCGTCACGAACGCCGACGGCTCGGTCGATCTCTACATCCAGGCGAAGTCTCCTGGAAAAGACAAGGACGCCAATTGGCTGCCGGTCGGCAAGGCACCGTTCACCCTGCTCATGCGCCTCTACTCGCCGCGCGAGGAATTTCTTGAAGGCAAATGGCTTCCGCCGGAGGTTATCGCGGTTCACTGAACCTTCCGTCGGCCCGCATGTCTGGGGGCCAGTGAACGACGACGTCGGACGTGCTCCGCCGATCGCCGCTCAGGTGCCCGTAGCCTTGCAGATCTGCGCGCGGGCACTGGAACGTGGCCGCGTCGGCGTCCGGTTATCTCTAAGCCGCCTTGCGGTCGCGGCCGAAAGGATCGCCGAGCACCGATTCCGTGTGCAGGGAGGCCAGCCATCCACCGTCCTTGCGGATCCAGGTGGTGGCGTCGGCCGCCTTTATCGTCAAAGGCTCTCCCTCGACTTCCATCTCTTCCGTCACCGTGTAGGCGATGACGGCGACGTCCTCGCGCGGAAAGATGACGCTGACGTCGTCGAGGCGAAACGCGTTGAGCTTCCAGGATCCTTCGGCCTGGTCGGCCATCCTGCGATAGTCATCGCGGGTAAGAATGGCCGCCCCTTGCGCCCCCACGACGATCGACCGTTCGGGCAGCATGGCCACGGACGCCTCGGTATCCTTCTCCAGAATGGTTCGCCAGAATTCCTGTTCGAGATCGATGATCTCCTGTTCGTCGGCATGTGCCATGGTTTGATTCCTCCGTTTGCATTTGCAGAAGCCATGGGACGGCCAAAGGTTCCGACCAGACAGACCTCGCCGCACAGCGGCCCTGTTGCGCGGCCGCGTGACATCGAAGCCGAACCGCCCCGCGGGAACCCAACACCCGCCTCTGTCGTTTTCCGGATCCAGCAGTTGCGAAGCAGGATGAGACACATGAGGATCTTCTCGGGAAAATGCCTCTGCGGCCAGGTGCAAGTATCGCTTCGTGGCGAACCTCTGCGCGTCGGTATCTGCCATTGCATGGATTGCCGGAAGGAAAGCGGTTCGGCCTTCACCTTCTATGGCATCTGGCCCGCGGATCCATTTGAACGTACCGGCGACACGTCGGAGTTTCAGGGACGGTGTTTCTGTCCCGGTTGCGGGTCGCGGGTTTTTTCGGTCGATGCGCGTGAGGCGGAGGTCAAGCTCGGTATCCTGTCCGACGCGCCGACCTCGCTTAAGCCGAGCTACGAGCTCTGGATCAAGCGGCGCGAGCCATGGCTAAGGCCGGTCGAGGGGGCCGAACAGTACCAGGAGGATCGCGAACGGGCAGCCGACGAAGGGCCGGTCGACACGCGCTACTAGAGCGCGCGTCACCGTCAATCTACCATCCCTTAATTAAGCGTCGATTCATCGATGGAATTGTGCTTAAGATCAAAGCGTTACTGCGCTGCTGGCATGTCGGGCCGAGGTATCGCCTGAGAGCGCGGGTCGCTGGGGGAGTGAATGTCGGCACGGCCTTTCCTGAAAATCTCCGCGCCGCTCAACGGGCTTTTGGCGGCGGCGGGGCTTATTACGGTCGCGGCGCTGACGGCGCGGGATATTGGCCTGACGGCCAAGCTGTCGCTGGAGCTTGTGCTTGCCGGTATCTGGGCCATCTATGTTCTGCAACTGGCCGATACGGTGATCCGGCGGCGGGCGAAGGACGATCGCGGGCGGACGCCCGAACTCATCATCGATCTACTTGCCGTCGTGGTTCCGCTTGCCGGATTTCTTCTCGCTGGCCCGCGTGACCAGAGCCTTTATTGCGGTATCTGGCTGTTGAAGCCGCTGCGTCATTTCACCTTCTTCCGGCTGCTTGGCCGGGTGGTGGCGCGGGCGGCGCCAAATCTCGTCGGTGTCACCTCGGTCTTCGGCATCGTTCTCTTCGGCGCATCGCTTTTTGCCTATCTCATCGAGCGCGATATCCAGCCGGACAAGTTCGGCAGCATTCCCCAGGCCATGTGGTGGGCGGTGGTGACACTTTCGACCACGGGCTATGGCGACGAGATTCCGATGAGCTTTGCCGGTCGGGTGCTGGCGGGCCTCGTCATGATGTGCGGCATCGGCATCTTCGCGCTGTGGGCCGGCATTCTTGCCACCGGCTTCTTCGAGGAGGTGCGCCGCCAGGATTTTGTGCGCAACTGGCAGCTGGTTGCGGCCGTGCCGTTGTTCCAGAAGCTCGGCTCGGCCGCCTTCGTCGAGATCGTGCGGGCACTGCGCCCGCGGGTGGTCCCGGCGGGTGCCGTCATCTGCCGCAAGGGCGAGGCGGGCGACCAGATGTTCTTTATCGTCGAGGGCCGCGTCAGCATTACGACCCCTTCGCCGACACCGATCGAACTCGGCCCCGGCAGCTTCTTCGGCGAAATGGCGCTGATCACGGGCGAGCCGCGCTCGGCGACCGTCAGCGCAGCCACGGAGGTCTCGCTGCTGTCGCTCTATGCGGAAGATTTCCAGATGCTGTCGAGCAGCAATCCGGAGATCGCCGAAGTCATCCGCAAGACGGCGGAGGCGCGGCGTGGCGGGACGTCCAGGGATTGACGGGATGGTGGGATCCGGCGGCCCTCGTGTCATGCCGGCACGCGACCTCGTCATTTCGTCGGTTGCTCATTAACACGAGAGAAAGCCTTTCTCCTCTAGCATGAGGGCTGCAAGTTACAGTGACTTTGCGGGCACGAAGAACGCTTGGGCGCTGTAGGGGGACACTCTTTTACATAGGCGTTCAATGTCGTTTTTTGGCATTTCCGGAATGTATTATTCCGGCGAATCCCTTGCCCAGCACCGTATCGTGCTTGCCGAGGACTCCAACCTCTTCTCGTCGATGGTTTCGAAGCGGCTGAAAGAGCTGTTCGACATCGATGTCATCGTCTGCCGCGACTATGACGATTTGCAGTTCGCGGTCGAAAACGCGACTTTTCCGGCGTCGCTCGCCATCTCCAACATCAACTTGCCGGGGGCGGAGAACGGCGAGGCGCTCAACTATCTGATCGACATGAGCGTGCCGACCGTCGTTTTCACCGGTTCCTTCCAGGAGTCGACGCGCGAGAAGATCCTCGCCAAGGAGATCGTCGACTACGTTATCAAGGATAGCGTCTTTGCCGTCGACATGTTGGCGGAATCGGTCTGCCGCTTCCTCACCAACCACAAGCACCACGTGCTGATCGTCGACGACAGCCCGACGGCGCGCGCACTTCTGACGACACAGCTGAAGCGCTACAATTTCCGCACCAGCTCGGCCGAAAACGGTGCGATGGCGCTCGAAATCCTCAAGAACAATCCGGATATCGGCCTCGTCATCACCGACTACAACATGCCCGATATCGACGGATTTGAGCTGACGCGGCGCATCCGCGGTTCCTACGGGCCGCATCAGCTGCGCATCATCGGCGTCTCGTCCTCCACCAACCGGCTTTTGTCGGCGCGTTTCCTGAAAGCGGGCGGCAACGACTTCATCGTCCGCCCCTTCGTCAATGAGGAATTCTACTGCCGCGTCAACCAGAACCTGGACACGCTGACCAAGATCCGCACCCTCAGCGAAAAGGTTAGGGTTCCGGCGCAAGCTTCGGCCTGATACGAGAAATAATCCCCAAAATTTTGTGGCAATCTGCGCGAAATCCCGCGCGCAGGTTGCTCCATTAACGAAATTGCAATCCGATCGGTCTTCAATCCGCCCCAGCAGGAGCGGGGAGCCCGGTCACACCAGACCACGCCGGCCAGTGGGTCGGTGCGGTCAGTGGCAGGTCTATTCATATATTCGGAGCCAGCGTCACCCCCTTCAAGGGAAGCACGCCTGCGGCTCGAGAGGGGTTGCAGGGACGTGAGATTGCGCCGCACGCCAGGCCGGCTGAATTCTGTGCAAAAGCACAGCGACAAGCGCATGCTCCTTGTCGAAGATTCCCGGATGTTCGCGACGGCGCTGAAATACGGGCTCGAGTCCGTCCACGGCATCCGCGTCACCCATTGCAGCTCGCTTGCGGCGCTCAGGGAAACGCTGGAGCAGGCGCCGGAAAGCTTCTCGCTCGCCGTGCTCGACCTCAACCTGCCGGACGCGCCCAATTGCGAGGCGCTCGAATTCGTTCTTGCCCATCAGGTGCCGGCCGTCGTCTTCACCGCAGCCTTCAACGACCAAACGCGCGAAGAGATCCTCGGGCGCGGCGTGCTCGATTGCGTCATCAAGCATCAGCCTGAATCGATCAACCTCCTGATCGGCGCCGTCGACCGTGCGCTGACCAATGGCAAGACGACGGTGCTGCTTGCCGATTCCGATGCCGCCTCGCGCAGCGAGCTTGCCGGCATTCTGAGAAAGCAGCGGATTTCCGTCTGCGAGGTCGCGTCCGCTGCCGATGCGCTGCAGGTGCTCGACAGCGGCGAGGCGGTCGATCTGGTCGTCACCGATCTCGATCTCGCCGACATGACCGGGGCAGCACTTCTTGCCGAAGTGGAACGCCGGCAGGGCGATGGCGCGCTGCCGGTGATCGGGCTTTCCGACAGCGGCGACCGAAGGGCGGGCGCCCGCTTTCTCGAAGCAGGCGGTACCGACTTCATCCAGAAACCGTTCCTCGAAGCGGAGTTCAACGGCCGCATCGCGCAAGCCGCCAGCATCCAGAAGCGCCTGCAGACGCTGCAGCGGCAGGCGGCCAGCGACTATCTCACCGATCTCTACAACCGCCGCCATTTCTTTCTTGCAGGCCCGCGCCTGGTGGAGCAGTGCCTGAGGCGCGGCGAGCCGACGGCGATCGCCATACTCGATATCGACCATTTCAAGCGGCTCAACGACACCTACGGCCACGAGATCGGCGATATCGTGCTGAGACACGTGGCCAAGCGCCTGGCGGTGCTGGTGGGCGAGGAGCACCTGCTTGCCCGCCTGGGCGGCGAGGAGTTCGGCATCCTCTTCAACGGCTGCGATGTGCGCCGCGCCTTCGCCTTCTGCGATGCGCTCAGGCTGGAGCTGGCGAAATCGCGGATCGTCGCCGACGACGAGGAACTGACGATCACCGTGTCGATCGGCCTTGCCACCATCGAGACGTCGGAAGCTTTCGAAAACTACCTGCACGCTGCCGACCAGTTTCTCTATATGGCCAAGCACGCTGGCCGGAACCGGGTGATCTCGGAACTGGCACTGCTCGACGCGCTGGCGTCGTAAGCTCCCGGGCCGAGCCGCAGGCCTGCCTTCAGAAAAAAGATGCGCCACGTGTCGGCTTGGAACGAAGTCGAACGTCCTTCGGTTACCCGCACATGATCAGCGGTACGAAGAGGAGCCGACGCATGACGAATGTTGTTTCAAATCTCTGGTTTGCGAAGGAGGCGCGCGAGGCGGTCGACTTCTATATTTCGCTCGTTCCCAACTCGGCGATCACCCGCATCACCACCTTGCCGGCGGAAAGCCCGAGCGGACCGCCCGGCAGCGTTCAGGTGATCGAGTTCATGCTCGGCAATCAGCAGTTCATGGCGCTCGAAGCCGGGCCGCTCGACCCGTTCAACCATGCTTTCTCGATCATGATCCAGTGCGACAGCCAGGAGGAGATCGACCGGCTGTGGAGCGCGATCCTCGATAACGGCGGAGAGCCCGAGCAATGCGGCTGGATCCGGGATCGCTGGGGCCTCTGCTGGCAGATCGCGCCGCGCGTTCTTGGCGACATGGTCGCCCATTCGGACCGCGAGCGCGCCAAACGCGCGACGGAGGCGATGCTCGGCATGATCAAGCTCGACATCGCCGAACTGGAGCGGGCGTTTCACGGTTAGAGTCTGGCTCGTTCGTGGGGCCGGTCCTTGAGTGGAGGGAGCAGAGAGCGAGGCGCCTCCAACGGCTCCGGAGGGCAGCTCCGAGGCTGCTTGTTTGCGCAACCGTGACGCGCTTTTTGTCGCCATGACATCTACGCGTTTATTAACGAACCTTCTATATGAGGGGAAGGGCCGGCCAGCGCGGAGGCGCGCTTGGATGCGGAGAAGCCGATGGGGAGGGGACGACGTGAATTCGCAGACTTTTACGAGTTTTGATGGTCGTATCGGACGCCAGACCTGGTGGTTGGCGCAGATTGTTGTCTGGATTGCGGCGGCGGCGGCAATGTTCGCCGGAGCGGCGCTGTTGGCGCTTTCGGGCGTCGATAACTATGCGGCGGGCTTCAGCCTCATGCATTTGCTTGTCTTCATCATCCTCATCGCAAACCTCTATTTCAGTTTCACCGTCAACACCAAGCGCTGGCACGACCACGGTCGTTCCGGATGGTGGAACCTTGCGCTGTTTGTCCCGGTCGTCGGGCCGCTCCTGGGCCTCGTGATGCTGGGCTTCCTTGCGGGAGAAGAGGGCGACAACCGCTTCGGTCCGCCGGCGGTCACGGGCGCCGAAGAGCCGGGCCAGCGGTTCGGGCGCGCTTAGCCATAGCGTGAAGTTGGCAGACGCGGTGAGGCCAGACTATTTCCGCCCCTGCGGATAGATCGTCTCGCCGCGCTTCAGCATCTCGACGAAGGCCTCGATCTTCTTTTTGCGACCTGCTTCTGTCTTCATGTTGTGGGTGCGGAAGGCCAGCGCGAAGCGGTTCTGGGCGCTGAGCTTGGCGAGCATTTCTTTCGCCTTGGGCTCGGCATCGATCGCCACCTGCAGGTCGTCGGGGATTTTCATGTCCTTGCCGCTGGCATAGGCCCGGTCCCAGCGGCCGTCGGCCTTGGCGGCTTCCACCTGTTTGAGGCCGTGCTCCGTCATGCGGCCTTCCTTGATCAGCCGGGCGACATTGTCGACATTGATCTTGCTCCAGATGCTCTTCTTGCCGCGCGGCGAGTAGCGCTGCAGAAAGCTCTTGTCGTCCAGCCCCTTGCGCACGCCGTCGATCCACCCCCAGCAGAGCACCACGTCAATTGCCTCCTTCGGCGTGATCGAGGGGAGGCCGGAGTTCACCTTGTGCGTCTTGATCCAGACTTCGTCTTCGGTCTGATGATGGGCGCCGAGCCAGTCGTAGAAGCTCTGAAAGTCCTTGAACTCATGGACCTTGGCGGGATCGATTTCGACGGGGGCCATAGGAAGCATTGCCTCTTGTTCGGAAACGCCAGCCATTCAACCCAAAAGGAAGGAGCGTGCAAGCGGCGCGACGACGCAAGCCAAACGTGTCACAGGCAAAACGAAAAAGGGCGGATCGCTCCGCCCTTCGACTGGTCTTCATGTCGGTCTTTACCGCGCCATCTGCAGCGTCAGCTTGCGGTCGGCGCGCTCCTGCTGCGGCGAGCGGTTGTAGAGTTCGCGATAACACTTGGAGAAGTGCGAGGCGGAGACGAAGCCGCAGGCAACGGCCACTTCGACCACCGGCATCGACGACTGGATGAGCAGGTGCCGCGCGCGGTCGAGGCGGATCTCCAGGTAGTAGCGGGCCGGCGACCTGCCCATTTCCTGGCGGAAAAGCCGTTCGATCTGGCGACGCGAGAGATCGGCGCCCTCGGCGATTTCGAGCAGCGACAGCGGCTCGGCGAGGTTTGCCTCCATGAGTTCGATGATCGACAGCACCTTGGCGTTCTGCACGCCGAGGCGGGCGCGCAGCGGCAGGCGCTGGCGGTCATGCGGCCCGCGCACGCGGTCGGTCAGCGCCTGTTCGCAGACGCGGTTGACGAGGTTCTCACCGAAATCCTGGTCGATCAGGTTCAACATCATGTCGAGCGAGGCGGTGCCGCCGGCGCAGGTGTAGATGTTGCTGTCGATCTCGTAGAGGTCGGCATAGACGTCGACCTGCGGGAAGCTTTCGGAAAAGCCCGGCAGGTTTTCCCAATGGATGGCGCAGCGCTTGCCCGTCAAAAGGCCGGCAGACGCCAGCACATGAGCGCCGGTACAGAGGCTGCCGACGGCGACGCCGCGGTTATAGACCTCGCGCAGCCAGGCATTGACCGACTTGTTGTTGAAATCCTCGACATAGATGCCGGAACAGACCAGCACCATCGATGGGCGGTTCTCGCCACCCAGGAACTTGCGCTCGTCGGCGAGCGACGAGTTGACCTCGAGCGCAATCCCGCTCGACGACAGGACCTTTTCGCCGTCGCTCGAAGCGAGGCGCCAAGTATAGGCCTCGTAGCCGAGCATGCGGTTGGCGATGCGGAGCGTTTCGATCGCCGCCGAAAAGGGCAGCATGGAAAAGTTCGGCACCAGGAAGAAGACGAGAGAACGCTTTTTGGTCAGTGGCTTGTTCATGAGGCTTCCCATGCTTGGCGATGGCGTATATTCGTCGCTTGGAAGATACTCTTCGGCTTGTCTGTTTGCGACATTGGCATGGAAAGCAGCGACCGCAAAGAGATTTCGCATTGCGACATTGCACGGCAAGAGGCGGTTCCACCGGTCTTTCAGGCTTTTGTAAGGAAAGCGACAGTTTTTCCAGCACAGTTGACGTTATCTGACAAGAACTGCCAGAGATACGCAACAATCACAAAGCGCGCTCCAGGGTTGTGTTTGCCGATTGCGACGTTTTCGGCGGCTGCGGCGGGTGTCGGTAAAAGACAAGTGACGCTCGTACTGCTTCACGGCGCAAGGCTACCGGGTCCCAATGCATTCGCGGCAAGGGTGCAAGGCGGGTTGGATGCGCACGTTTGGTTTGCGGTATGCATGTTCCAAACTACATACAAAGCGCCCAACACATCGGAAAGGCGATTTTTGCATGCGTCAGGATCCGCCAACAGCTGTGCATCGCGTTGTCTGGCTGATGAAGGTTCTTTGGGCTGTTTTGATCATCACGACAACGACCGCCATCGGTGCCTACAGTGGGTGGGTAGGCCACGGCATCGTGGGAGCGTTGGCGCTCGGGTTCGTGGGGTTCGTTGCAGGGTGCTTTGTCTGGCGGCCGTCGATGATCATGCAACTGCTGACTTAAGTCTCGCGCGCGTTTTTCGAGGCGCGCCTTTGCCGTGCCGTGCTCCCGTTGCCTGAGCTCAGAATAAGGGCGCGGTAGGTTCGGCATGGCGGGGAACCATCCGCGCAAAGAAAAAGGGCACCGCCTTTTCGGCGACGCCCTTTGTTCTTTATCCGGCTGCTCGACCCGCCGAGGCCGGTCAAGCCGTCATTCATTGTTCGGTCTTATGCACCGCGTCGTCTACCGACGGGAAGCCGATATCCTTCAGGGTGTCATAGGACAGATTTTCCAGCGCCCGTTCCTGGCGGTGACGCTTCCACGCTGCCCAGGCACGGACGCGCAGGTTGAAGAGACCCGGAAGGGACGAGTGGGAGGATGCCCGTTCCGAGGCCGATGAAAACTGAATGTTGGACATTTCATGGCTCCTTCTGAGTGTCTCAGCAGGTCGCGACCATGACCGTATATATGGCGCAACCTGATCTATCATTCCAACGAATATGTTTGATGCTTTCCATCAAACTTGGTGATTGATTAGCGGGTCCGCAAACATCACGTCGTCGCGGACTCTCTTCGGCAGTTTTGCCAGTTCGCGCCGGGCTTCCACCCGATTTCGTGCGATCTGCTTTTCGCGTCTCTGCCGGACAACGCCGTCGAGTACGGCGATCACTTGGGTAAGGGTGTTGAGGACCATGTCGTTGCTCCTTCGATGCTGAATTTGTACCACTGCCTGCGACGCGGGGCTGTTACACAGGGAACTCTTCGAAGCGGCGATAACAAGCGCGGCGGCGGACATGGGCTTCTCCTTCCTTCGTCGTCCTTGAGCTTGACTATCGGTCATTGCTGATGTTCAATCAAACGAAATGAAGTGAACTTATCTTTCAGTTTTTCTGATCGAGGATGCCGCCATGAACATGATGATGCGCCACGCGCTTCCGCTTCTTGAAATGGACGTGCTGAAGACCTTTGTCGCCATCGCCGAGACCGGCAATTTCACCACCGCCGCCGAAACCGTCTACCGCACGCCGTCTGCGGTCTCGATGCAGATCAAGAAGCTCGAGGAAATGCTCGGCAGCACGCTCTTCCTGCGTGACGCGCGCTCGGTGACGCTGACGCCGAAAGGGGAAATGCTGCTCGGCTTTGCCCGCCGGCTGCTGTCGCTCAACAATGAAACGGTGTCGCGCTTCCTGCTGCCGGACATGAATGGCGTCGTGCGCGTCGGTGCGCCGGAGGATGTCGGCGAGCGCATCCTGCCCGAAGTGCTGAAGCGTTTTGCGGAGTCCTATCCGAACGTGACGATCGACGTGTCGATCGGCATGAGCAACGCCATGCGCAAGAAGGTCGACGAGCACCGGCTCGACATAGCCATCTTCAACAGCCTCACCGAGGGAACGCCGAGAAACGGCGAAATCCTGATGCAGGAGAAGCTGGTCTGGGCCGGCGCCAAGTGCGGCAACGCGCATCTGAAGGATCCGCTGCCGGTATCGATGTGGGAGGATGGCTGTGTCTGGCGGGCCGATGCGGTGGAGAAGCTGTCACGCGCCGGCCGCAAGTTCCGCATTGCTTTCTTGAGCGCCTATACGACCGGCCAGCGTGCTGCCGTTCTCGCCGGCCTCGCGATCGCGCCGCTGCCGCGCTACCTTGTCCAGGGCGAGATGGTGCAGCTTGGCGAGCGCGACGGCCTGCCGGATCTCGGCCATTACAATATCGGCCTGCAGGTGATCTCGGACGCGCCGGCACCGGTACTGGCCGTTGCCGATCATGTGCGTGACGCTTTCGCCGACCTGCAGATGCAATAGGGAGGTCGCATGCGGTTCGCCGCCTTCCGCCCCCTGCCTGCCGCCCTTCGGTTCTTCTCGCGGGGCGGACAACCTTGAGCGACCATCCACGCCCCGTTCTCGATCCGATCGATCGCCTCTCGGAGATCATCTTCGGGCTGCTGATGGCGCTTTCCTTCACGGGAACGATGAGCACGGTTACGGGCGGCGAGGGTGGGGTCAATGCCGTGCTCGTCGCCGCCCTCGGCTGCAACATCGCCTGGGGTATCGTCGATGGCGTCATGTATGTGCTGACGACGGCTGTCGAGAGGGTGCGCCGCTGCGGCTTTCTTGACGCCCTCCGGCGCGAGCCGCTTGCCCGCGCCCGCGAAAAGTTCCTGGAAAGCCTGCCGGACGACGTTCGCCGCGTGTCCTCGCCAAAGGAGACCGAGGCGCTGCTGCTCCGGGTGAGGGCGCTTTCCTCCGATCCCAGGCACAGGGCGGTGACGGGGCATGACCTGAAGGCGGCTTTCGCCATCTTCCTGCTCGTCGTCACCTCGACGCTGCCGCCCAGCATTCCCTTCCTGTTGATTGGCAATGTCGCGCTGGCGATGCGCGTTTCGAACGGTATTGCGCTCGCCATGCTCTTCATTGTCGGTGCGCGGCTTGGGCAATATATGGGACGCAGCCCCTGGCCGATGGCCTTTGCGATGACGGCGATCGGCGCGGTACTGGTGGCGGTGACGATCCTGTTTGGCGGTTAGCTTTCGCCGCGCTCCGGTCAATCGCAACCGGCGTTCCAATTCATGGAGTCCTATACTCCGTGGGTGTGCGTGCCCAGCGTGCCCAAGGACCACAGTCGGCCGACCGCAGCCCCTTCTGCTTTCCCGACCAATCTGTACGATTGCCTCCTCACCAGGATAGCCGCATGAAGCTCGCACACATCAACTTGGTCGCCCGCGACGCGGATGCGCTCGCCGCGTTTTACATGAACGTCTTGAAATGCGAGCCCCTTCGCGAACCCAGGATGTTGTCCGGAGAAAAAGTGTCGAGAGGCAATGGGATTGAGAACTCCGAGATCTACTCGATCTGGCTCAAATTCCCCGCACTCGACCGCCCTTTCCTGGAAATTCATGAGCACAAGGTCATGCATGATCGGGGCCAGCCAAGGGTGAACGAGCCTGGCCTTGGGCACCTGTCATTCCAGATGGGCGATATTCGCGCCGTACTGTCAGAGATCATTCAGGCAGGTGGAAGCCAGATTGGCGACATCACGGACTTTGGGATGAAGGATAAGCCGTATCTCATCGTCTATGCACGCGATCCCGAGGGGAACATTCTTGAGCTTGAGCAGGCCTGAAACGGGCCGAGCAGATCGCCATCTCTGGCGAGAAGCGGCCGTGCCGTCTCGATCGAAGGGAGCTACTGCATGTTTCCTTTAATCGTAGCCGGTTAAAGGACAAAAACATGCAGCACTTCAAAGTGCTACAGCGACCTTTGCGCGTCTGATAAGACGCGCGGCGCTGTAGTTCCTGGTCTGCTTCCGGTGCCGCATTATCGAAAGCGGACGCGATGCTCCAATCCATCGTCACCCATTGACGTGGGCATTTTTCTTCACAATAGGGTCAAGCCGACGAATGTGGCTACCGCCAGCCACGCAGCAACAGGAGTATAATAGTGAGCGAACCGACCGTAGCAGATGCAACAAACCGCATTTATGAATCGCTCCAGGCGGACAATGCCGACATTGACATGCATATTGCGACCCTCAAGGCAGCGTTGGCGCGGGAGGGTTTGAAAGAAGCCGTATTCGACCCGGCCAGGCTCGTGCAGAACAATCGTTCCGGCAGGAAGCTGATGCAGGCATACTTTCGGCAGCGCGGAGTGACGGTGAAATTCGCGGCTTCGTGAAGCCTTCGCATGACGTCAAACGGGGCCAGTATGACGGCTGACCTGATCACCCTCGCTGCCCCGCGCCCGCGAGAGGTTTCTCGATAACCTACCGGACGACGCGCCGCGTATCCTCACCCAAGGAAACCGAGGTGCTGCTTTTGAGGGTGAGGGCGCTTAGCCACGATCCCAGGCACAAGGCCGTCACGGGCTGCGACCTGAAGGCGGCTTTCGCCATGTCCGCGATCGGCGCGGTACTGGTGGCGGTTACGATCAGCATCGTGAAAACAGCAGTCTTTTTATCTCTTGATAGAAAATAATGTTGAGCAGGAGGATTATGCTGTACTGGCTGACGTCCTTGATCGAGCCACCTTGTGCCTCCCTCTCCATGAAGAAAATGCCGAGAAAACTGATGGCGGTCAGCACCCAGGATAATGTTCTTACCGCGACGCGGAATCCCTTATCGTTAAGCCTCCCAAAGTGTAATGAAAATTTTTTGTCGTCAGCAAACATCGCGCATCCGAGGTAACTGAATAGAAATATATAGTACTGCGATAAATATGAATGGTAGTTTTTGTAATAATTTATTAAGTAAATATTTATTGCTGAGGCTAATGTATAAAGCGCAATTATCGACATAAGCGTTTTGCTTTTGCTGCCGTTGATAATGTACATTTTCTATCCTGCTTGGTTCGCAATAGGTAAGTACACATCGTCAAGTGCCGAGCTGAGGCTCACGCCCTGATCGGCGCCTGGCGGATGTGGATCTCGATCAGCCGCTTCAATTCGGCAAGATCGCGGGCTTCGAGCGCATCGACCATCAAATGATGTTCGCGCGCCGATTGTTCGATGCGCGCCCGCGTGCGCCATTGCGAGACGGGGGCCGATACGGTTCGCTGGCGGATTTCGGCGACGACGTCGACGAGCTCGGAATTGCCGGCAAGAAGCAGAAGCGCGCGGTGAAAGGCGAGGTTGGCGTCGTAATGCTCCATGATGGAACCGCGGAACGACATTTCGTCGAACTGCCGGGCGAGCCCGCGCAACTCGGCAATGGCCGCCGGCGTGACATTGGCGATCATCCGGTCGGCGACGCCGGTCTCCAGGATCACGCGGATATCGCTGATCTCCCGCGTGCGCTGGTCGTCAAGTTCGTAGACCTGGTAGCCGCGGTTGGGATTGTGCTGCACCAGCCGGCGCTGCGACAGCCGGTCGAGTGCCCGGCGCACCTCCGGCCGGGTGCAATCGTAGCGGCGCTCCAGGTCGATCTGCTTGAGCCAGGTGCCCGCCGGCAATGTCCCGGTCAGGATGTCGTGCAGCAACAGGTCGGTGACATCCTTCTTCTCCTCGGGCTTTTCCTCGGCCGCCAGCATTTCCGTCAGATCGTCGCTCATTCCTGCCTTACACTCTCTCTTGCCGCATGGTCTTCCTCGCGCCTCACGTCGCCTGCGCGTGGCTCACGTCGCCAGCGCGTCTCGCACGTCGCCTGCTGCGGCGAAATTGGTTCCATTTTTGGAGAAACTATGATGCTGCCCTGGACAATTCAATGCGCCAGAACGGCTTTCCTTGTCCGCCTTTCGCTGTTGTGCACATCGGTGGAAATATTTCATGACCCTCTTGTGTATCCAAAAATGTTATCATAAATTGGCGCCAATTCTGGTTACTATTGTTGCGGAAGTTAATAAACAATGAAAAATGCCGATGCCGTCTGGGACCTCCTCGAAGCCAAGCGCGAGCGGTTTTTCGTGCTCAGCGACCGGGTCTGGGATACGCCGGAAACCAACTACGAGGAGTTTCGCTCGTCGGCCGAGCATGCGCGCCTCCTGGAGGCCGAGGGTTTCCGCGTGTCGCGTGGCATTGCCGGCATGCCGACGGCGGTCATGGGCGAGGCGGGCGAGGGCGGGCCGGTCATCGCCATTCTCGGCGAGTTCGATGCGTTGCCGGGATTGAGCCAGGAGGCCGGCCTTGCCGAGGAGCGGCCGCTTACTGAGGGCGGCAACGGCCACGGCTGCGGCCACAATCTGCTCGGTGCCGGCTCGATGATGGCGGCGACCGCCGTCAAGGACTATCTCGCTGCCAACGGCATCAAGGGCCGGGTCCGCTATTACGGCTGCCCGGCGGAAGAGGGCGGCTCTTCCAAGGGTTTCATGGTTCGTGCCGGCGTGTTCGACGATGTCGATATTGCGATCTCCTGGCATCCGGCGCCCTTTGCCGGTGTCAACAACCCGATCTCGCTCGCCTGCAACGAGCTCGACTTCCGCTTCAGCGGCCGGGCGTCGCATGCGTCGGCGGCACCCCATCTCGGCCGCAGTGCGCTCGATGCGCTTGAGCTGATGAATGTCGGGGTGAACTATCTGCGTGAGCACATGCCGTCTTCGGCGCGGATCCACTATGCGGTGACGGATACGGGCGGCAATGCGCCCAACGTGGTCCAGGCCCGCGCGAAGGCGCGCTATCTCGTCCGCGCCCGCAGCCTGCCGGAACTGCTTGATCTCGTCGAACGGGTCCGCAGCGTGGCAAAGGGTGCGGCGCTGATGACGGGAACGACGGTCACGGACGAGATCGTCAGCGGCGACGCCAACCTGATCGGCAACACGCCGCTCGAGACGCTGATGCATCGCCAGCTCGAGCATCTGGGGCCGCCTGAGTTCGATGAGGACGACCGCAGGGTGGCGGCAAAATTCCAGGAGACCTTTACCGGCGAGGATATCGCCTCCGCCTTCGAGCGGTTCGGCCTGAAACTGCGCCGCGGCATTTCGCTCTGCGACGCGATCTTCCCGCCGGAAAACGGCGCCGGAACCCTCGTCGGCTCCACCGATGTCGGAACGGTCAGCTGGGTGGTGCCGACGGTGCAGCTGCGCGGCGCAACCTACGCGATCGGCACGCCCGGCCACTCCTGGCAGCTGGTTGCGCAAGGCAAGCTTCCGGCCGCCCACAAGGGCATGGAGCACGCGGCAAAGGTGATGGCGAGCACGGCGGTCGAGCTGATCCTCGATCCGGCGCTGATCGCCGCCGCCAAGGCCGACCACGCGGCACGGCTGGAGGGCACGCCCTTCGTCAATCCCATTCCAGATGATGTCGACCCGCCGATCCCCGGAGTGAGCCATGGTTAAGTCATCGGTCGACAAGCGAAGGGAGGCGCTGCGATGACTGGGCCCGGTTTCCTTGACATCATCAGCTTCGGGCCTGACGGCTGGGGGCCGGCGCTTGCCGCCGGCGCGTGGATGACGATCCTGATCGCGATCGCAGGGTTTGCGATCGGCGGCGTCATCGGCACCTTCGGGGCCTGGGCGAAGATTGCTGGCGGTCCGCTTCTCCGAGGTTGCGCCGAGGCCTATACCACCGTCCTTCGCGGCATTCCCGACCTCTTGGTCATCTATCTGTTCTATTTCGGCGGCAGTGCCGTGGTGACGGCCGTCGGCCAATTGTTCGGCGCGGAGGGTTTCGTCAGCTTCCCGGGCTTCATCGCCGGCGCGCTTGCGGTCGGCATCACCTCGGGCGCCCAGCAGACCGAGGTCTATCGCGGCGCCTTTCGTGCCGTGCATCCGGGCGAACTGGAGGCGGCAACTGCCTGCGGCATGGGACGGCTCCTCAAGTTCCGCCGCATCACCGCGCCGCTGACGCTGCGTTATGCGCTGCCCGGGCTCGGCAATGTCTGGCAGGTGGTGCTGAAGGAATCGGCGCTGGTCTCGGTCACGGGCGTCGTCGAACTGCTGCGCCAGGCGCAGATCGGCGCCGGATCGACCAGCCGCCCCTTCGACTTCTTCTTTATCGCAGCGATGATCTATCTCGCCATTTCCACGGTCTCGGGCCTCGTTCTTCAGGTCACCGAACGCCGGTTCTCGCGCGGCGTCAGGAGGGGCTGATGGATATCAAATTTGCCCTCGAAACCTTCTGGAGCTTGGCGGCGGCGCTGCCACTGACGCTGGAGCTTGCCGTCACGTCGATCGTGCTCGGCTCGGTGCTGGCCCTGGGGCTGGCGCTTGCGCGTCTGTCCGGCATTCTCGCGCTCGATCTCTTTGCCCGCGTCTATGTGTTCCTGTTTCGCGGAACGCCGCTGCTGGTGCAGATCTTCCTGATCTATTACGGTCTCAGCCAGTTTCCGGCCGTGCGCCACAGCATTTTCTGGCCGATCCTCCGTGAACCCTACTGGTGCGCGGTGCTGGCGCTGATGCTGAACACGGCCGCCTATGCCAGCGAGATCATCCGCGGCGGGCTGCTTTCGGTGCCGCACGGCCAGGTCGAGGCGGCGCGGGCCTGCGGCATGGGGCGCTTCATGATCTTCCGTCGCATCGTCATGCCGCAAGCGCTTCGCCAGGCGCTGCCCGGCTATGGCAACGAGATGATCTCCATGGTCAAGGCAACCTCGCTCGCCTCGATCATCACGCTGATGGAAATCACCGGCGTCGCTGCCAAGCTCATTTCGGACAGCTACCGCGTGATCGAGGTCTTCGTCGTCGCGGGGGTCATCTATCTCGCCATCAACTTCGCGCTGACCCGGCTCGTCGCTTTCGCCGAACACAGGCTCAATCCGCAACTGCGCGCGCCGCTGGCGATCTCTGCCGAACTCAAGGGAGAAGCCCATTGAACATGTCCGCCGCCGTCACCGCACCGGTTGCCATCCGCGTGCACGATCTTCACAAGAGCTTCGGACCGGTCGAAGTGCTGAAAGGCGTGTCACTCGACGCACGCGAGGGCGAAGTGATTTCCATTCTCGGATCCTCCGGCTCCGGCAAGTCGACGCTGCTTCGCTGCATCAACATGCTGGAGGTGCCGAATTCGGGCACGATCGAGGTCGCCGGCGAGGCGATCCGGCTGAAGACGCTGAGCGATGGGCGCAGCCGTCCGGCCGATCAGAAGCAGGTGGACCGCATCCGCTCCGAACTCGGCATGGTGTTCCAGAGCTTCAACCTCTGGTCCCACAAGACCGTGCTTGAAAACCTCATCGAGGCGCCGGTGCATGTGCTGAAGCGCCCGCGGGCGGAAGCGATCGAGGAAGCCGAAGCGCTGCTTGCCAAGGTCGGCATCGCCGACAAGCGCAACCACTATCCCTCGCATCTCTCCGGCGGCCAGCAGCAGCGCGCGGCGATCGCCCGCGCGCTTGCCATGCGCCCGAAGGCGATGCTGTTCGACGAACCCACCTCGGCGCTCGACCCGGAACTGGTGGGCGAGGTGCTGCGCGTCATGCGGGGGCTCGCCGAGGAAGGGCGGACCATGCTGGTCGTGACCCATGAGATGGGCTTTGCCCGCGACGTCTCGAGCCGCGTCGTGTTCGTGCACAAGGGAACGATCGAGGAGGAGGGACCGCCGCACGAGGTCTTCACCCGTTCGAAGTCCGAACGCTTCCGCCAGTTCATCAAGAGTTGAGATCTGCCGCGAGCTGCAGACCGATTACCAACAACCAAACCAATCAACATCCACAAAAAGGGGAATGCTGTAATGAAAAAGATGACCGCAATCATGGCTTCGGCGCTTGCCGTTGCCGCGGGGCTGATGTCCATGTCGGCTCAGGCCGAAGACAAGAAGTGGACCAAGATCACCATCGCCACCGAAGGCGCCTTTCCGCCCTATAACCTGACGAAGGCGGACGGCACGCTCGACGGCTACGAGATCGAGCTCAGCAAATATCTCTGCGAGCATATGAAGGTCGAGTGCACCATCATCGCGCAGTCCTTCGACGGCCTGATCCCGGCGCTCAACGCCGGTAAGTTCGACGCGATCATGGCCGGCATGTCGGCGACCGAAAAGCGCAAGGAAGTCATCGACTTCTCGATGTCCTACGGCAGCACCGGCCAGGCCTTTGCCACGCTGAAGGGCGGCGAGCTGGAAACGCTGCCGATGAAGGGCGAACTGTTCTCGCTCGCCTCCAACGAGGCCGGCGCGCGCAAGGCGGTCGATGAATTGAAGCCGCTGGTCGAAGGCAAGACCGTCGGCGTCCAGACCGCCTCGATCGCCGCGCGCTTCATCGACGAATACCTGAAGGACGTCGTCGAGGTGCGCGAATACAAGACGACCGAGCAGCACGACCTCGATCTCGTCGCCGGCCGCGTCGACCTCGTCATGGCATCGATGGGCTATCTGAAGACCGCGGTCGAAAAGCCCGCCAATAGCGACATGGTCATCGTCGGCCCCCGTTTCCAGGGCGGCTTCCTCGGCGCCGGCAGCTCCGTCGGTCTGCGCAAGAGCGATACCGAGCTGAAGGCGCTGTTTGACGACGCCATCGCCGCAGCCAAGGCCGACGGCACCATCAAGCGCCTGTCGGAAAAGTGGTTCGGCTTCGACCTGACGCCGCAATAAGGCGGTCCGCCACCGCTCTCAACCCAAGCGCCGCGTGTTCCGTCGGACGCGCGGCGCTTTTGCGTGGCGGCGCTAGCGGTTGACTCTCATAAGTAGTGCCTTATGATAAGTCATGGCTTATGAAGGAAAAGTGCTCACTGCGCTCGCAGACCCGACGCGCCGGGCGATCTTCGAGAAGCTTGCCAAGGGACGTTCCTCGGTTGCTGATGTCGCCCGGTCCTTGCCGGTCTCGCAGCCGGCGATCTCGCAGCATCTGAAGGTGCTGAAGGAGGCGGGGCTGGTCACCGACGAGCCTCAGGGCCAGAGGCGCATCTATTCGATCGATCCGGCGGGCCTCGGGCCGCTCAGGCAATGGCTGGACCGCTTCTGGGAGGATCAGCTGGCCGCCTTCAAGGCGCTGGCCGACAGCGACGAGGCTTCGGGAACTGAGCCGAGGGAACCGGAGCGATAGGGGGCGGAAGCCCTACGGTCGACACGCCTCCGCCGCGACCACGTCAGCAATGGGAGGAAAGGATATGCATATGATCGAGCCGGCGCCGGTGCGCAAATCCGTAACCGTCAGCGCTCCTCCGGAGCGCGCCTTCGAGATCTTCGTCGCGCGCATGGGCGACTGGTGGCTGAAGACCCACAGCCTGACGGCGAGCGGCCAGAGGGCTGTTATCGTCGAGCCCGCCGCCGGCGGCCGTTGGTATGAGGTGGGCACCTCGGGCGAGGAAAAGGACTGGGGCCGGGTGCTCGCTTACGAGCCGCCGAAGCGGATCCTCTTCGCCTGGCAGCTCAATGCCGAATGGACCTTCGATGCCGATTTCGAGACCGAGGTGGAGGTGACCTTCGAACCGACGCCGGAAGGCGGCACCACCGTGCGGCTCGAACATCGCGACCTCGCCAACTACGGCGCGAAGGCGGAGGTAGCCCGTGCCTCGCTTGATTCCGACGGTGGCTGGGCAGGGCTGCTCGCAGCGTTTGCGGCGAAGGTGGGGTGAAGCGTCGAGCCCGGTTGGTTTGGCGTCGCATCGAAGGCGGCGCGCTTCCAACCTTGTTTCGAACACAATCGCCCCGTATACACCCGGCCATCGGCATTGCTTATGAGCGCTGAAAATTCTCGCCGCTCGCAATCGCCGCGTCGCATTAGACTTTTGACCACGGATGTACTGGCACTGGTGTAAGAGCGATGATGAGGAAGGTCGGTGCGGTTTCGCCCCGGCCTTTTTTGTTGGCCCCACTACGGAATGATGATCTTCATCTGGTCATGGGCTCCCGCTGCTTTGAGGTTCGACGCTGCGCCAAGCTGCGCACGTTCATCTGAGGTTCATGACGGGTGCCGGAAAATGACCCGACGAACAACAGTTGGACGATGCCATGAAAAGAATAGGTGCAGTACTCGTAGCCGCGGCTACGGCACTGTCGGCGGTCTCGGCGCAGGCCGTGCCCATGTCTCCCGTTTCGGTGGGGCAGTCAGTTTCCCAGCCTGTCGAGTTGATCCACCACAAGCCAGGTCATTACGGCGGACCGCCGCACAAACGCGGGTATAACGGCTACCGTTACGGCGGCAACCGTTACAATGCGGCTCCACGATACGGCTATTACAATGGCTACGAGGGCTACCGCTACCGTCGCGACGGTTACCGTCGGCACAGTGACGGATGGTGGTATCCTCTGGCGGCATTCGGGGCAGGAGTGGTTATCGGTGGCGCGATCGCGCAGCCACCTCGCAGGGTCTATTCCAACGCGCCGTCTGCGCATGTCGAATGGTGCTATGACCGCTACCGCTCGTACAACGCCTACGACAACACTTTCCAGCCCTATTACGGGCCGCGCCAGGAATGCGTGTCGCCGTATTACTGATCAGCACGCCTGCTTGACGGTGGCCATGGGTTCGAAGCCTTGATGGTCATCGATGCCCCGTGGCCGCCTTCGTCCGCCGCCAGTTTGCCCTTTGGCAATGACGGCGGCCGAAAGCTTCGGGACGGCCGTCGTCTCCACCTTCCGACCAGTCTGGTGGGTTGCCCGATTTCGCGCGAGGAGCGGCAGGGTTGGCGGCCGAGAGCGTTGCGGCGAACCTTTATTTTGTTGGTGTCGGCCGCACCAGCGTGACGACGCGTGGCTTTGATGGCGCATCCAGCCATTCGATCCACTTGTCCCGTTCCTCGATCGTGTCGAAGAACCGCCAGAGCTTGTAATCTTCTTCGGTCGTCTGCAGCATCTCGCCGAGCGAGACGAGCTCCATCGGCAGCTCCACCTCGTTGCCGTCGTAGCGAATGAAATAGATGCCTTCGGCGGCGAGACGGACCACCTGGCCGGTGCCATAGGTGCCATCGGGATCGTCGACGGTGAAGTACATGCCGGTCAGGGTATCGAGAATCTTGTCGTTCATGGGTTTTGGATGCCAGTTCAAAGAATACGATTCATCAGACCGTCGCCCGCCGCCGGAATTAAGGCAAGCCGAAATATCGAGTGTCCACGTCTGGTGAAGAGGTCAGGCAGCGTTCCAGACGGTGCGAGACGGCAGAAGAGTTGACAAAGTGGCGGCTGACCGGAACCATCTCGTCGTCAACAGAAACAGTGCCCACAATCAAATCATGCAGATATCGATACCGCAGGAGGCTTTTCCCGCGTTGGGAACTGTCGCAAATCCCGCTGTGCTCTACGATGGGCTCAGCGCTTTTGTCTGTTATGAAGCTGCTCCGAGCGCTGGCGGCGGTAATGTCGTTCTCAAGTTCGGCGACGTTATCGATTTCCGGATTACGCCGATGAATGTCGATGGCCTGCCGGAGTGCAGGTACCCAATCCGTCCATGGGCGTTCAATGAAGTCGTGGACGGTGACGAAGCGGCCAAATGGAAAGTCCTCAATCCGCGTTTCTGGCTCATATCCTTTAACGACGTAACGATCGAGGTTCTGTTCGAGACGGTCTCGCTCGAGCTTCATGACGAGCGAGGCGGGCCGCTGCCCAGGACGCTGATGAGCGCCTTGAGATGACGGTCTGAAGACGGCAGCTTAGCCGACTCACTCTACTCCCGGCTTCTTCTCCGCCGACGACCGCCACCCTCGCCATCATCGCCCGTCACCTTGCGCTCCGGCAAAGTCACGACTGCAGAAAGCTTCGGGAAGGCGTCGACCTTGTTCGGCATCGCCATGGCGTTGACGAAGTGCTCCTGAAACTTTGATTCAAGCGCCGTCTCTATCTTCTCGATTTTGCTGACGGTTTGCTCGATCTCGCGACGGTGGCCGCGGTTAAGCAGCGCCATCAGCGCGCCGGTGCCGGCGGCGTTGCCGACGGCCTTGACCTCGTCGAGGTCGCAGTCCGGAATGAGGCCCAGGACCATCGCGTATTTCGGGTCGATGAAGGAGCCGAAGGCGCCGGCAAAGCGGATGGTGTCGACATGCTCGATATCGAGCTTCTCCATCAACAGCTTGATGCCGGCATAGAGGGCAGCTTTCGCAAGCTGGATGGCGCGGATGTCGTTCTGCGTCACGGTAATGCGCTGTTCGCCCTCGTGCAGCAGATAGGAGAAGGTGCGGCCGTTGGGGATGATGCGCGGGCTTTTCGCCGCCATCGCGCCGTCGACGACGCCATCCTGCGAGATGATGCCGGAAAGGTACATCTCGGCGACGATCTCGATGATCGCCGAGCCGCAGATGCCTGTCACGCCGACGGAGGCGGCCGCCTCGGCAAAACCTTCCTCGTCCGACCACTTGTCGACGCCGATCACCCGGAAGCGCGGTTCCAGCGTTTCGGGGTCGATACGCACGCGCTCGATGGCGCCGGGGGCGGCGCGCTGGCCCGAGGAGATTTCAGCACCCTCGAAGGCTGGGCCTGTCGGTGACGAGGCGGCGACGACGCGGTCCTTGTTGCCGAGCACGATCTCGGCATTGGTGCCGACATCGACGAGCAGCATCATCTTGTCCTGGCGATAGGGACCTTCGGCGAGCGTGGCACCCGCCGCATCGGCGCCGACGTGGCCGGCGATGCAGGGCAGCATATAGAGCCGCGCGCCGCGGTTGACGTCGATGTCGATCTCGTGCGCCCAATATTGCAGCGCGCCGGAGACGGCGAGCGCAAACGGCGCCTGGCCGAGTTCCGTCGGGTCGATGCCGAGGAACAGGTGGTGCATGATCGGGTTGCCAACGAAGACCATGTCGAGAATGTCGTGGCGGTCGACTTCGCCCTCGGCGCAGACCTTGCCGATCAGGCCGTTGACCGCCTCGCGCACCGCCTTGGTCATGGCTTCCCGGCCGTCCGGGTTCATCATCACGTAGGAAACGCGGCTCATCAGGTCTTCGCCGAAGCGGATCTGCGGGTTGGAGGCGCCCGAGGAGCCGACGATGCGGCCGGAAAGCAGCGACACCAGATGCATGGCGATGGTGGTCGAACCGATGTCGCAGGCAACGCCATAGGCCTCGTTCTTCAGACCCGGCCACAGGCCGACGATGAAGGGGCGGGATGAATCCATGTCGCGGTGGATGGCGGCGGTGACGGCCCAGTTGCCCTTGCGCAGAATGGTCTGCACCTGCGGGATCAGGTGCGGCGCAATCAGGAGATCCTTCCAGCCCCAGTCCTTCTCCAGCATCACCTTCAGCCGGTCGAGGTCGCCGAGCGGCTTGTGCATGTCGGGCTCGTCCACCTCGACATAGCAGAGCTGGACGGCGGCATTGCGCTCGATCACCCGATCGGTCGCGGCCTTGCGCACCACCTGCGCGTTGATGACGGTATCCTGCGGCACGTCGATGACGAGATCACCGAGGATCTGGGCGGAACAGGAGAGGCGTCGGCCATCGGGCAGACCGCGGATCTTTTCGTAGCGATCTTCCTTGGCGCCCTTTTCCGAGATGTGCTCGTTGGAGGAAACGATCTTGTGCTTGGCGAAGTTACCTTCCTGCACCACGATCTGACAGCGCCCGCAGGTGGCGCGGCCGCCGCACACACTTTCGACATAGACGCCGAGCTTGCGGGCGGCATCGAGAACCGGGGTGCCGACCGGGAAGCGGCCGCGTTTGCCCGAAGGCATGAACAGCACCAGAGGTTCCTTTTGCGCGGCTTCGGTCATGTTGATCTCGATCTCGGAAGTGCCTTCGATGCGCATGCTCTAGTCTTTCGTCAGGTCCGCTTCAACAGGTGAGCGAAGCACGGCTAAACGGTTTCAGACTGCACCGGAACGCCGCCCGATAGTTGTCCAATCCCGACATGGAAGCATCTGTTTCAAACAGTTAAGGCGTGAGGCTTGGCGGCCGGTCAGGCTACTTGCGCGACAGACGCCGGGCGTTGCTGCGCACCCGCTTGCCATAGGGCCTGAGCGCTGCGGACGCAATCGCCGTTCCGTGGCCGGAGGCCGTGCCGCCGGCCATCAGCCGCAGCGTGTTGTCGAAGGCAGCTTTCCAAAGGGCCATGTTCACGGCCATGACGCTTTCCGCTGAGGCCGCGATCTTCTCGGAGATCATGCGGTGAAGCTCGGTTACGTCGTGGGACTTGCCCGTAAGCGCCGCCATCTGCATTTCCTGCAGCCGGACGGCGATGACGAAGGGGGCTTCAAACCAGAGGGTCGCGGCATCGAGTCGAAGGCGGCGTGTCATGGGTGATCCCTTGTGCTGTGAGGTGGGGTGCCGAAGTCGGTGTTATAGCGCTCCCGTTTGTATCACCGCGAATGCGACGGGAGGAGGGCGGCGACGAGACGCGGATGGCTTCTCATGCCGTCCCCCCCCCCAAGACGTAACCTACTCGCTCGCTGCCGCACCGCCGGTGCGGGCCGCGCGACCGCCGCGGCGTCCACCGCTGGCGGCTGCCGGTGCGGCCGCAACGACGTGACCGCCTTCGGCCGGCTTGTGGTCGCGATAGGTCTTGATCCAGTGGGTGCAGTTCGGATCGGTACCGTTCAGAACGTTGGCGGCGCGCACGGCTTCCATTTCCTGCGGGCGGCAGGGGTTCATGATGGCCGACGTCATGCCGGCGCCGATGACCATCGGGATGAAGCCGGCATTGATGCCGTGGCGGTGCGGCAGGCCGAAGGAGATGTTGGAGAGGCCGCAGGTGGTGTTGACCTTGAGCTCCTCGCGGAGCCGCCGCAGCAGCGCGAAGACCTGCCGGCCAGCGTCGCCCAGGGCGCCGATCGGCATGACCAGCGGATCGACAACGATGTCGTGCGGCTTGATGCCGTGATCCAGGGCGCGCTCGACGATCTTCTTGGCGACGGCGAAACGCACGTCCGGGTCCATCGAGATTCCGGTTTCATCGTTGGAGATAGCCACCACCGGTACGTCGTATTTCTTGACGAGCGGGAGGATCGCCTCGAGCTTCTCCTCTTCGCCGGTGACGGAATTGACCAGCGGGCGGCCCTTGGCAACGCGCAGTGCCGCCTCGATCGCGGCGGTGACGGAACTGTCGATCGCCAGCGGTACATCGACGAGGCCCTGGACGATTTCGAGCGTCTTGACGAGCAGCGGCGGCTCGGTCTCGTTCGGGTTGACGGCGGTGACGCCGGCGTTAACGTCGAGCATCGTCGCGCCCGCTGCCACCTGCTCCAGCGCATCCTTGATCACCGTGTCGAAGTTGCCCTCGATCATTTCGGCGGCGAGTTTCTTGCGGCCGGTCGGGTTGATGCGTTCGCCGATGACGCAGAACGGCTGGTCGAAGCCGATGATGATCTCGCGGGTGGCGGAAGCGACGATGGTCCGGGTCATGCAGGGTCCTTTGTCAATTGGCGTCGGGCTATGTAATCACGCCCAGGAAGTCGATGATAGGCGCCTTCTGATAGGCGCCGGTTTTGTCTGCGGTCTGGTCAGTGCGGATGATGGGCTGCGGCTTCGGCCATCTCCTGCTGGTTTTCTTCCTTGCCTTCGCGAATATGCTCCAGCCGCTCGGCAACGAGCGCATCCTCAGGCAGCGTCTCGTGCTTCCAGGGCCGGCGGCCCTTCAGCACGCCCGATTCATGCACGATCTCTGCGACATATTCTTCCTGGCGATAGGCCATCACGTGGATGCCGGAGACACCTTCGATCTCCTTCACCTCGTTGATGATGTCGATGCAGAGCTGCTTGCCTTCCTTCTTCTGGTCCTGCGCGCCTTCCAGGCGGGTAATGACGCTGTCGGGGATATGGATGCCCGGAACGTTGGAGCGGATCCAGCGGGCGGTCTTGGCCGATGCCATCGGCCCGACGCCGACGAGGATATAGCACTTCTCGTGCAAGCCGAGGTCGCGCACCTTCTTCATGTATTCGCGGAACATCGGCACGTCGAAGCAGTACTGGCTCTGCACGAACTGCGCGCCGGCCTCGATCTTCTTGGCGAGACGATAGGGGCGGAAATCGTAAGGCGGGGCGAAGGGGTTGATGGCGGCGCCGAGGAACACCTGCGGCGGCGTCGTCAGCTTGCGGCCGGAAAGGAACTTCGAGTTGTCGCGCATGATGCGCACGGTTTCGAGCAGCGACATGCAGTCGAGGTCGAAGACCGGCTTTGCGCCCGGCTGGTCGCCGGCCTGCACGCCGTCGCCGGTCAGGCACATGATGTTCTGCACGCCCATGGCCGAAGCGCCGAGCACGTCGCCCTGGATGGCGATGCGATTCTTGTCGCGGCAGGCGATCTGCATGATCGGCGCATAGCCCATGCGGGTCAAAAGCGCGCAGATGCCGACCGAGGACATGTGGCAGTTGGCGCCGGATGCATCCACCGCGTTGATGCCGTCGACCCAGCCGTCGAAGACCGCGGCGCGTTCGTAGACGTCCTGCGGGTTGGCGCTGTCGGGCGGGTTGAGCTCGGCGGTGACGGCAAATTCGCCGCGACGCAGAACACGCTCCAGACGGCCGCGGGAGGAATGGCCGGGCAGGGGCTCAAGCGGCGCGCCGGGATCGAAGGGATTGATATCGGGGCTCATGCCTGGCCTTCCTTGGATGCCGCTTCACGCTGCGCTGCGGCTTCCGCCGTCACGCGCAGCCAGGACGAAGTTTCGCGCAGCGACTGGTTGACCGGCTTCTGCACGTTCATGATCGCATTGCCCTTCTCCATGTTCTGCGAGCCCTTCCAGGCCTGCACCCAGACGCAGGGCATATCCGGCTCGACCTCGCAATTGCCGTTGGCGCGCACGCCGCCGCAGGGGCCATTGCGCAGCTGCTTCGGACAGTTCATCGGGCAGGACATGCCAGTTGAAGACAGCGCGCACTGGCCGCACATGCGACAGTCGAAGAGGAAACCCTTGACGTGACGCTCGACGAAGGTGATCGGTCGCTCGACCCGGCCGTAGCCGAGGGCGTTCCAGAGCGGGTGCAAGAGCAGGAATACATCGGCGAAGCGGTTGTAGAACCACTCGAGGAAACGGGAGTTGCGCACGGCCCAGAGGCGAACCGTATATTTGTGGCGCGACCGGCGGCTCGGAGAAACCCCGGTCGGGGTATAGGCGCCGGTCGCAGCCTTTGCCTCAGGTGCTGCGTTGCCCTTCATGATCTTCGGTTCGCCTGCGGGCTTGGCGTCAGCCATTGTCACGGCCTCCGGCTTTGACGAGCGCCACGAGGCGTTCGCGGTCATAGGCGGCTTCAAGCTCGGCGGCAGCGCCGTCGGCTTCCGCTTCCAGATCGTCGGACACCGGCACCGGATCGGCCTTGCGCCATTCGGCGAGATAATCGTCGGTTTCGGCGGCACCGGTGCGCATCGCGCACATGTCGATCGCCTCGGTGAAACGCAGCGACAGCTCGCGCTTCGCCGTCGTGCGGCCCTTCTTGATGATGACCTGGGCCGGAATGTCGCGCCAGTAGACGATAATGCGATCTGCCATCGGGTGTCGTTCTCCTCCCCTGCATGTTTCCTTTAATCGGAGCCGATTAAGGATCAAAAACATGCAGCACTCTAAAGCGCTACAGCGACCTTTGCGCGCCTGATACGACGCGCGGCGCTGTAGGTGCGACAATGCGCATGTACAGGCGTCCGGGCTCATCTCGCCACGACGTCGGATATGTCCAAAAACGACGCTGGGCGACGAGCCGCCGCGGGCGCGCTTCAGGAGACGCGCGAGCGTCGGTCGAGCGGCCGGGCGTGTCAATGCCGTTCGGAGCGGATTGCCCACAGTTTCAGGCTTTTAGCGCGCATGAGACAGGACCGATAACCCTTTGCACCGCCTACCAGATACGACGTGTGAGCCCGTTCCACACCCAGGTCCAGATCGGGGGGTGGTACCATTGCCGTGACGGGCCTGCGACATCGGTGGGTCGTAAGTTTCCCTCAAGCGCGTCCTCGACGGCAGCGATCGCGATTTCAGTGGAAGCAGCCGTCTGCAGCAGCGGATAGGTGTGCATCGTGTCGCTTTGGCTCGGCCTTTGGCGTGACTGGTAGAGCACACCGCCGGTGTCGACGCCGGCATCGACCAGATGCACGGTCGCGCCGAAGTTCTCCGCATCGTCGCTGACCAGCGCCCAGTAGCCGCCCATCAGGCCGCGATAGGTGGGGTTGATACCGGCATGGAAATTGAGGACCGGGCAGGGGATCGCGGCAAGGGTTCCGGCCTTCAGCATGCGGCAACTGATGAGGAAGACGACGCCCGGGTCCAGCGCGCGGATGTGCACCAGAGTTTCGGCGTCGTTGATCGAGGCGACCGGTTTGATGGTAATTGATGGATCGGGCGTGCCCGAAACCTTGTAGGTCTTCAGAATTTCTTTGGCGCGGCTACGGGTAAAACGCTTGCCGAAGCGCGAGGCGATCATGGTGGCAAGCTGCCCGAGCGCCATCGGCCAGCCGAGCTTGCGGGCGCGGCGACGCAGGAACAGGCCCTTCGATTCCGGCTGTTCCTCGATGACGGTCACATCGGAAAAGCGGCCAGCGAGCGCATTGATCATGATCCACGGGTTCTCACCGCCCGCCGTGACCACGACGATACGGCCCGGGCGCTTGCCTGCGGCTTGATTCGGACTGGCGATGTTGGTCATGGCGGCCCCGCGGATGAACAGGGCCGAGTTATGAAGGCTTGCCCGTTAGCGGCGGCTTAACTTGTTCCAGTACCATTCGGCCACACCGCCGCCGAGCACGACCAATGCCACGGACTCGAGCAGCGCTACGTCTTCCGTCAGGTTGCAGACCGCACCGATCAGCAGAGCCAGAAGCAGGCCGGCCGCACATCCAAGCGCATAGGGCAGATATTCGAGGAATTTCACTGCTGTCTCCTCCGACAGGCGTGGCGATCTTCTTCAATATGGCCTCACGGCAAGGGCGCCGCGCTGCTGATGGTTCGCCGCATGGTTGCCGATGGCTATGAGATCACCTTGACTCCCTCCATCGCCTTGTCAAGCTGAGCTTGGCAGGAAAGCCTGAATTCGTTCCGCCGGCAACGCACCCAGCCATCCAGGACGATGAAGCAATGGGCGACATTCAAGCCAGACGCATGATCCTCGACTTCTTGAGGCAGCACACCTTGGCCGTGATCGCGACCTGCGGCCGGGATGGCAGGCCTGAAGCGGCGGCTATCGATTTCTCGGTGCGAGACGACCTGGAAATCGTGTTCGACACGTTCGAACATACCCGCAAGTTCGTCAATCTCTCCGAGCAGAGCCGTGTCGCGCTCGTCATCGGCTGGGACAACAACATCACCGTTCAATATGAAGGCGACGCGACGAAGGTCTCCGCCGATGATCTCGAGCGATACCAGGAAGCGCATGTGAAAAGCGTTCCGGCCGAAAGAGAGTTTGTTGAGAAGGGTGCCGTGGTGTTCCGGGTCGAACCGCGCTGGATTCGCTACTCCGATTACAGCAAGACTCCTCCCGACGTGATCGAGTTTCGCTTCTGAGGTTGTACCGTGGCCAACGCTATGAAGCCGCGGTGATGCGGCGGTGAATTCCGCCGAGACTTTCCTTGAACCGCTCGAACGTCCCGTGCTCCGTCAGCTCTCGCAGCACCTGTTCGTTGATGCCGCCGCGTGTCGCGTAATCCTCGGCGAGATGCGCGAAGCTGGCATTCGGCGTCGTTGCCGGTGCCTGACCCAAAGCCCCAAACAGCGAGGCCACATAGTCGCGGCCCTTGGCGTCCTCTACGCCGTTGTCCTTTAGCCAGCCATGGATCGTTTCGAGATACTTGAAGTAGCTGGCATAGGTGGCAGTCGCCACGCTCAGCACATCGAACTCGCTCTCGCTTTCAACCTCGATCGCCTTGCCGAGCCTGCCGAAAAACGCTGCCATTTCCGGATCTGGCGGGAAAATGATCGTCGGCCCCTGGCGGATCGCGATCATCGGCATCGGCAATGCCTTGGTCACCCGCTTCACCGGGCCGACCATGGCGGCGATCTCATTGCAGGAGAAGGTCGCGATCAGGCTGACGACATGGTGATCCGGCCGGAAGCGCAACAGCGGCAGCACTTCGCGGGCGATCTGTGGCCGGACGGCAAGCATGACCGTGTCGCAATCGTCCAGGACCGCCTGATTGTCGGCCGCCACCCGCACATCGGGAAACCGCGCGGCAAGGCCCGCCGCGATCTCTTCGTTGCGTGGCGACAGCACGACCGGCGTGGTTTCGCCCGGAAGCGATTTGAGCCCGGTGACGATCGCAGACGAGAGTGCGCCGGTGCCGATGAAGCCGAGTTTCATGAGAAGTCCTGTCGCTTGGTGATTTCAGCAGATCCGTGAAACTGCCGGGTGCCGCATGCACGGGTCCTGGTTTGTGGTTCGCGGAACAATAATACCAAAGGCGCTGGCGACAAGCGGTCGCGACAGCGTCGCCCACAGGGTAGCGGGACGCATTTCAACAACGGAGTTGAGGTTGCCACACCCTGTCGCCGCCTGCGGGGAGAGGGGACGTGGACAGTGAAGTCGCCGAACAGGGCGGCGATCCTGTGAGACCAAGGGGTGTTGGGCGCGAGCGGGTGCCGCGGGTTTCCTTCCGAGATCTAGCGGCCGAGATCTAGCGGAAGTCCGCGGCTGTGAGGATATAGATTGTCCGGCGCCCGTTGGCATAGGCTGCCCTTGCGACTTCGTAGATCGAGTTGCGTGCGGCGTCGAATGCCTGGAGGCAGGCCGCCTCGGTCGTCCGGGTGGGCGCGCCACGGGCCAGAGCCGCCGCCTCGACATAGAAGGGCACTTCGAACATGCCGTCGTGGCCAAGGAAGCGAACGGCGTTCCTCGCACCATCGAAGCTTCGGGATTGGTTTGGGAAGCTCAGTGGCATGGTGTGATCCTTTTAGCGGTAAGCCAAGTTGGCCAGCGGTGGGTCGGCCGGGTAGACGCGTGAAGACGTGCATTCATCTTCGCGCCGCGCCATCACAAGATCCGCCCGAAGAGGATTGTGGTAACGACGACGGCGATCGCGAGCGAAAGGGCAATCCAGGCAAGCAGACCGCGATAGTCGAAGAGATAGATCTGAGCCGGTATGTGGTACTTCATGATCGCCTCCTGTGGCTGATCTGTTCGGACCGCTTGGCTTGGTGTTTACAAGATGTGTGCAGTTCTGAACGCCCGTTCGGCCCGTGCGATCGCGTCGTTGCCGGCATTGACGAGTTCGAGATTGCCTTCATCGGTTACCCGCTCATGGCATTCGCCGTTGCTGCGTATGCGGTACTGGAGCGCATTGTCGCGGATCGGCAGCGTCGCGGTAATGCGATATGTTTCTCCGACAATTGACTCCCTCGTCAGCGCCCCTCTGGAGCGAACGAGCTGGCCGACGTGAAAACGGTGGACAGGCGACTGGTCGCGCGGACTGCGGATGATGCGTTTGGTGAACGTTAGCGTGTTCATGATGGTCTCAGTCCTCTAAGAATGTGCTTGGGCACGGTCGGCCGGACAGCTGCTCAAAGATGGCTTGGCGCGGGCGAACAGATGTCCCGAAGCGAGATGTGCTTCAAGACGAAGCGTTGGCCCAAGCACTGGAACCGAAGCTTGCGTATCTGTCGAAAATTTAGGAGATCGGGGCGGTTCGAAGTTCTGATACCGCGAAAGCCACATCGGCCAAATCTACTTGGCTTAATATAGCGCGTCGATTGAGTTTCAATTGAGGCGGTTGTGTCTGCTGGCGGGGATGCGCGCTCCTGTTGGCGGGCTTGCCGGAGGTTCTCCAGATGTCGGGGCTCATCAACCGTCACTCCATCACGGTTTTCCGTTGTCCGCTCGATAAAGCCCCGCGTCAATTGCCGATGTGGTAAGCTCATCGTTTGGAATTGGAGACTGCGATCGAAGGGGCCCTGAACCGAACGGCTGCCGACACCTTGCAAAAGGCGCTCGTACGTTTCCTTACCCAAGCCTGATGACGCCCGGCCGCGATGATCTCATTCGAAGAAGGAGAGGCGCAATGTCCTCCCGTTTGGTCTTCTGCCTGCTTCTGGTTGCCCTGTCGGTTGTCCTTGTCTGGGCCTTCAGACCGCCTCAGGGCAACGCCGATGGTCGCTCAGCCATGCCGCATCTGGCGGATCAGGGCCAGGTCGTGAACCCCGATTGTGGACTGGGCTGAACCATGGCAACGCTACGGTACGGTCTCAAGGTCGAAGCCAACAACGTCTGGGCGGTGGTCGATGTCTTCACCGGGCAGCCGGTCGTTCTTCACGGCTCTCTGCTGTCGAACTTGCCGCGCGATGAAGCGGATGATCTTCTGGATATTCTCAATCTCAAAGACGGCATACGCAGGGGCACGATAAAGGTTCCGCCCCGCCCGCCGGAAGATGAGAGCTAGTTCCGCCGCACCAAGGCAGCCGCCACGGCGGTTGACGTTGTCGGTCAAGGTTCCGCTCTTGTCCGAGCCGATAGACGCCTCCAACTTCGCGCGTTCATGGAACCGCAATCGAAGCGACACGTTTGCATGTGTTAGACTTCGGGGCACTACTGGCATTCCGCCGGCATCCCCGATGGGAAAAATCATGAAAACCTTTCTGATCGCATTGGGCGTGGCTGCCGCTACGTCATGGACGGCCTTTGCCGCAGAACCAGGCAAGATGGTCGACACGAAGACGGGCAAGGTCATGGCCACGGATACGGGCATGACCCTCTACACGTTCGACAAGGACACCAAGGGCAAGTCGAACTGCGACGCCGATTGCCTGAAGAAATGGCCGGCCTTCCACGCCGCAGCGAATGCAAAGGCAGATGGCGAATGGTCGTTGGTCAAGGACACCGCCGGCAAGCAGATGTGGGCCTACGACGGAAAGCCGCTTTACACCTATGCCGAAGACACGAAGGCCGGCGACGTCAAGGGTGACGGCGTCAACGGCGTCTGGCACCGCGCCAAATAACACCCCAAACGACGGCGGGCGGCTTTATGGCCGCCCGCCTCTGGGCGCCGGAACGAAGGCACATCTGGCGCGTTACATCCTACGTTGGAGTACAGCAAAAAATAGCATCGTCCATCATCTTGATCGACGATAACCAGGGTACTCCCAGGAGACCCAAATGGATATCACCACACTACTCATCATCGTTCTCATCGTTCTCTTGCTCGGCGGCGGCGGCTGGTACGGTCGCGGTCGCTGGTATTGAGCCATTCGTCTACGGACGGACACGTAGGCCCTTTCTGAATGGATCGGGTTGTCCGAGGGAGACCTAGCAAGGCGGGCAATTGCCCGACATTGCGTCGTATGAGTTCGTGAGCGAGCCACGTTGCGGTCACTCAAATCTCTAGCCTCGTCGGACCTGCGCCGGCAGTCCATCGGATGCCGGCCTAGGCTCGTCGTCTGCTCGATCCGGCGAGTGTGTCGTCTGTGAAAAGGTGCCCCTGGAGGAGGCGGATCGGGCAATGTCAGATTCTCGCAGATGGATAGGGCCTGTTCTCGGTACGGGCGCGCTTGCCCTGCTGGTGATCGGTTGCGCCCTGGTCCTCTGGCCCTTCCTGTCGGCTTTGTTGTGGGCTGCGGTGATCTGTTTCTCGACCTGGCCGCTCTACCGCCAATGCGAACGTGCCGTCGGAGGATATCGCCCAGCTGCCGCGGCGATAATGACGATGCTGGTCGTCTTTGTCTTGGCAGCACCCCTTGCGTTCCTTGTGACCGCGCTCGTGGACAATATAAAGACTGTTGCCGAAGCGATTGCGCACGTCCTGGAAGAGGGGCCGTCGGTGCCGCCCAACTGGGTCAAGGGCCTGCCGATCATTGGCGAAGGCGTTGCGGCCTACTGGGAGAACCTCGCTCATGACGCCCCAGCGTTCATAGCTGAACTCAAGAAACTGACGGGACCCGTCACCGATATGGCGCTTGCAGGCGGAGCGGCCCTCGGGGCCGTCCTGCTTGAGCTCGCACTCAGCATATTCATCACCTTCTTTTTGTTCCTGCATGGTCGCCGTATGATCGGCTTCATGCGCCAGATCAGCGAGCGCGTTGCCGGTCCCCGCGCCAAGAGATTGCTGATGGTCATCGGTATGACCGTGAAGGGTGTCGTCTACGGCATGATCGGAACTGCCCTTGCGCAGGGCTTGCTGGCCGGCACCGGGTTCTGGATCGCCGGTGTGCCCCAACCGATATTGTTGGGCGGCCTGACCTTTGCACTGTCATTCGTGCCGGGAGGCCCGCCGTTTCTCTGGGTACCGGTGGCGCTTTGGTTGCTGTTGCAAGGTTCCATGGGCTGGGCGATCTTCGTCGCCGTCTGGGGGCTCCTGCTCGTCAGCAGCATTGACAACTTTCTTCGGCCGTATCTGCTCAACCAAAACAGCAACCTGCCGGTGTTGCTCGGCTTGTTTGGACTCGTCGGCGGAGTGCTTGCCTTTGGGCTGATCGGGCTCTTTCTTGGACCCACCCTGTTGGCGGTCGCTTACAACTTGTTTCTCGAGTGGGTCGCAGCCGAGCTCGAAGAACGGGCGCAAACAGTGTCCCCTTCCGGCGTGCCCGAGGATACGAGAACCACGGCAAGAAACTGAGCTCCGATCAATGGAACGTTCCAGGTGTTGCGGCGCGATCAAACGCCATGCCGCCACCCTGATTTTCCCCATCGGTCCAATTCTTCAGACGAAAAAGGCGAGGTGAGCATTTGCGGTCTGATTGACGACCTTGGTGGCGATGGCGATCGCGGTCAGGGCAATGTCCGTCGCCTGCTCTTCGTCGAGCGTCGCGTCTGAAGCAGCTTGGCGGGGGATGCCGCTGATTCCGGCGGCGGAGGCGGTGTGCTTTCCGCCCGGCCTATTTCATATAGGCGCGCACCACGTCGACCAGTTCGGCCGCCGCTTCATCCCGATCCTTTTGCGACAGGTCGGCCGCGGCCAGATGCATGTGGATGTGGTCCTCGACAACCTCCGCCATCAGGCCGTTGACCGCGCCGCGGATGCCGGCGATCACCTGCATGACCTCGGCGCAGCCCTTTTCCTCCTCAAGCATCCGTTCGACCGCCTCCATCTGGCCCCGGAGCCGCCGGACCCGGTTGATGAGCTTCTGTTTTTCACGGATGGTATGGGTCATCGGTCACTCCGGTTTCGGGCGCCGTCACTATGCGGCCCGTGCTTCCACCTCCACGGTGACATGCGACAAATCGTGAATGGCGGCAAGCTTCTCACGATAATAGGACGGTGCCCGCGGGTTGTCGGCGACAATCGAGACGATCGCGCCGTGGTGACCCGGTCCGAGCTGCCAGACGTGCAGATCGACAATCTCGGCATCTTCCTTGGCGACGATCTCGCCGATTTCTTCGGGCAGGTCTTCGCCTTCGGGAAGGTAATCCAGCAAGGTTGCGCCGGTGTCGCGGATGAGACCGAAGGACCAGCGCGCAATGACGATTGCGCCGACGATACCCATGGCGGGATCGAGCCACAGCCAGCCATAGATCGCGCCCAGACCGAGCGCGACAATTGCGAGAACCGAGGTCAGCGCATCGGCGAGGACGTGCAGATAGGCGGCGCGCAGGTTTCGATCCTGCCCGCCATGGTGTCCATGATGCGACCCGTGGTGATCATGATGGTGATGGGCGTGGTCGTCCTTCAGCAGCCAGGCGCACACGAGGTTGACGATGAGGCCGGCGACGGCGACGAGAATCGCCTCGCTAAAATCGATCGCCACCGGAGCGTTGAGGCGGCGCAGGCTTTCCCAGCCGATCAGCAGAGCGATGAGCGCCAGCACGATGGCGCTGGAAAAACCGGCCAGGTCGCCAAGCTTTCCGGTGCCGAAGGTGAAACGGCGATTGTTCGAATGCTTGCGCGCATAGAGATAGGCAAGCGCGGCGATCAGCATCGCGGCCGCATGGGTCGACATGTGCCAACCATCGGCAACGAGCGCCATCGACCCGAAGACCTGCCCGGCCACGATCTCGATCACCATCATCGTTGCGGTGATCGCGATGACGATCCAGGTCCGCCGCTCGTTGCGCTCGTGATTGCCGCCAAGGAAGACGTGATCGTGGCGCGCCGCGAGCACGCGTCCTTCGCCATGCGAATGCCCGTGGTGACTGTGGTGGTGATGATGGTCGTGTTGGTGATTGCTCATGCCGCTGGCTCCAATATTATATAGGGGGGTACCCTATAATAAGGCTCGCCGTAAAGTGCTCGGTTCCTGCTTCCGCCGCCGTCAGACAATGTCGTTGCCGGCGGCAATGGGCGCTGGGGGCATCAGCCTCCGTGATCGGCTCTAGCCGGCTCGACCGAGGGCGATGGCCGAGCCCGTGAACGGCAGCACCCGCTTGTAGCCCACCGGCGTCGGCTCGATCTGCGTGGCGGCGGACGTGCCGAATTGCGTGATGCCCGCGCCGAGATAGTGTGCCACATCATGGCGGAGACCGCCGAAATCAAACGGTGCGCTTGCAATCAGGCGGGCCGAAAACACATTGGTGCCGAACAGCACGGCCGTCGTCCCAGCGATGGTGTCGGAGACCGTCGTCCCCACCACCAGGCTGGTCCGCCGGAACGTGGCGATGCATTCTCCCTTGGCGAAGGAGGTGGGGTCATCGAAGGTTCCAGCCGGCTTGCGCTGAAGATAAAGCGAAAATTCGCCGACCGGGTCGAGGCCGAGGGACAGGACACCGTTTGCTGCCGCTTGCGCCTTGAAAGGCTTGGCGGCGAAGGTGAAATGGGCAGTCGTTTCGCCCGGTTCTCCATCAAACATCTGGGCATCAAGAAAAGGCAGGTGCAGGAAATAGCCGTAGTCGGCCAACGTGCCGTCGTTCGCCTCGTAGAAGCGGCCGGTGGCGTACCAGGCGAGTTCGGCGGAAAGCAGTGCGCTCATGACGGGCAATCCTGTGGTCAGCGGTGGAGTTGCAGCCAGCAGGTTGTGCAGCGTTCTGTCCTATGCGGGAAGGCCCATCGTGGCGCGTGTGCCGGTCGGAGCGCCCAATCAGCCGATAGAGTAAATGCGCGCTAGCAGGGCCAGCGTGTGATGCCCCAACCTGCGACACCGCGCGCCATGCGCGACAAGTCGCATACTCACGCCCTGATCAGCGAGGTCGCGAGATCGCCATAGCCGGTGAAGCGGTACTCGTATTCAAGCCCGAGATAGTCCGCCGCCTTCTTCGCCTTTTCCTACAGGGCCAGATCCTCCTGCTGCGAGAGATAGACCAGCTTGCGGTAATGGCCGAAATACATGTCCCTCAGCTCCGGATGCCGGTCCAGGCCGAGCGGTTCGATGACGAAGGTTTCGAACTGGCGGGCGAGGAAATCGGTGAGGAAAAAGGCGGTGATGTCGTCGTCCCGGCGGCGGGCGAAATCCCTGTTGCGGGCGAAGAAGGAATAACGGTGCGGGCCGGGGATGCGCTCGACCTCTTCAATTCGCAGAGAGGGTCGAGATGGCCGCCGGAACCGCAGCCTTTGCCCGGCTCGATAAAGGATCAAGCCGGGCTGGTGCTTGTGTCAGGCCGCTTTTTCGGCGGACTGATTGACGACCTTGGTGGCGATCGCGGTCAGGGCAATGTCCGTCGCCTGCTCTTCGTCGAGCGTCGTCTGAAGCAGCTTGGCGGCGTCTTTCATGCCCAGTTCCAGCGCCCAGGTCCTCAGCGTGCCATAGCGTGACATTTCGTAGTGTTCGACAGCCTGTGCGGCTGCAAGCAGTCCGGCGTCGAGCGCGGGCGAGCCTTGATACGCTTCCATGATCGAGGCGCCTTCCTTGGTGATGCCCATGATCGCGTCACAGGTCTTCTTCTCAGGCTTCTTGCCGATGATCTTGAACACTTCGTCCAGCCGCTCGACATGGACCTTTGTCTCTGCGAGATGCTTGATAAACGCGTCCTTGAGCGGCTTGCTCTTGGCGGCATCGCGCATCTTCGGCAGTGTGTCGACGATCTTGTTCTCGGCGAAGTAGACGTCCTTCAACGTATCGTGAAAAAGCACGTCCAGTGTCTTGATGTCCTTGGCCATGATGGCTCCTGTTGTTCGAGGGCTCACTGTCATGTTCCAGGCGACGCGCCTGGCCGTGCTGGCTGCCCGTGAGCGGCGGCCAGATAGCGGAGATCGGACGGTTGGAATGGCGGTTACAGTTGGACGGGTAGAGCGACTACTGAGCGTCTCGACCGCAAATCTGTTGCCTGTGTTCAGCCGAGATCGTGGTTCTCTCGGGCCAATGCTGTTCGCATGTCAACGAGCGAGTCGCGCTTCGCCTCGGGCAAGATGCCCCGTGTTTCATGCCATAGGGCACATTCAAGGAGCGAAGCCTCGTCGGTATTGCCGAACCGAAACTCATCCATAATGAATCTGGCCAGGCGGTCGGCATGGTCGCCGGGACGCTGAATACATATTTTCGAGCAGGTCGCTTCAAAAACCCTCCGGACCACCACGATGTCGTGGTGGCTGAGATTATGGCCCGTCAGGTTGGGCAGCGTGTACATCGAATTCTCCCTTCACCAGCGCCGGAATAGCGCACGCGATCAATCGGTTAGCCGCAAGCGGCGGTCAGGCCGCAGGCTTGGCGACGACATCCGAAACGGCGCCGCCCTCGTCATCCCATCGGTCAATCGCCTCAGCTTTCAACTGTGCCGGCGTCTGATGTTCGCCGTTTGAGGCATCCGCACGCTCTACAAGTGCTGCGGCGAGCGTCGCACTGGTGTCGATGCCGCTTTCGAGAGCAGTCATCAGGAAGCGTGCCGCGGCAAGCCGTCCGGCCGGATCTGCCGTCGCTGTCGTTCCGTAGAAACCGGCAACGGTAAGCACCTCGACCAACAGGCTGAGGTCGTCTGAATCAAGATAGTGTTCTGGATTGCTGGAAGACATTACGTCCTCCTTTGGTTGGGGCGCAGGCACGGAAAGGCCTGTTTGCGACAGCGCCCGCTTCAATCGCTGTCGATGGAGCACCCTGCACGCGTTGTCGCGCCAGCGCAACGAACTTCACTCAAGCACCTTGAGTGTGTTTCGACTGGTCCCGGGGCGCCATTATGTCTCGTGCGTCCATCGCATTTGCCAGATCGAGCCGGCGGGGGCCGGCCTTTGCGAAGATTTCGCGCGCGGCAAGCGGTGGCAGGCGATAGGCCAGAATGAACTCTTCGAGATCGTAGACTGCGTCCCAGCCACGAAGCAGGGCCTCTTTGTCATACTTGAAATGCCTGGTCACTGGAGACGCTCCCGCGTGTTGGATCGGTGCTTGGCGCAAAGACGGCCAATTGTCAGGCGGCAGAGGAAGCGTCAGGGGTGGAGATATGATCTGGTAGCTAAACGAGGTGGAGCGCACATGGTTCCAAAATAAATTCTGAAGTCGACGAGATTTAAATTGAATAGTTACAGATCGTGAGGCCTGGTTTTTCTCGAGATATGTTTTCGAGTGTTTCTTCTCTTGAAGATTGTTTCGGTTTGTCTTGCGCATGTCATTGTATATGCGCGTGGATCCAATTTTTTGTGTGTTTGTCTATTTGTGTAGGTCGAGCGATCGTGCCTATATGCTTGGATCGAGGAATTTTCCCAGGCCTTAGCCATGACCCTTGCTGTTATCTCCACATATGCTCTGGCACTGTTCCTGGCCGCGGTCACTCCGGGGCCTGCCATGTTCGCGGTCATTTCCACCAGCATCAGCCGCGGTGTTGGCCCGGCGCTGGCCTGTGGCTTCGGTATCGCGCTCAGCGATATGGTGCTCGTAAGCGTCGCACTTGCTGGCCTCACGGTCATTGCACAGACGTTCGGCTGGCTGTTTCTTGCCATCAAATATGCTGGCGCCGGCTATCTGATTTTCCTCGGATATCGGATGTGGCGCGCGGCTGCGACGGTTGAGGCGGAGGTGGCATCGGGCGAGCGCAGATGGATGCGCTCGCTGGCGCTTGGCGCTGCCATCGGCTTCGGCAATCCGAAGGCGATCCTCTTTCATGCCAGCCTGATGCCGCTGATCCTCGACCTCGAAAGCCTTGATCGCTTCGGGATCGGGACGGTGCTTGCCGTCGTTTTCGCGGTCAATGTTGTCACGATGGGTGGCTATGCGCTCTTGTCTGCGGCATCGTCACGGTGGTTCCGCACCACCCGGGCGGTCCGGGCGCTGAACCGGGTGGCCGGCAGCGCCATGATTGCCACCGGCCTCGCGATCGCCGCGCGCAGCTAGATCTGCCGCGGCCACTTCGGCCGCCGTTCCATCACGCCCTGATCAGCGACGTCGCCAGATCGCCGTAACCGGTGAAGCGATATTCGTATTCCAATCCGAGCATTTCGGCTGCCTTCTTCGCTTTTTCCTGCAGGGCTTTGTCCTCCTGCTGCGAGAGATAGACCAGCTTGCGGTAATGGCCGAAATACATGTCGCGCAGCTCCGGATGCCGGTCCAGGCCGAGCGGTTCGATGACGAAGGCTTCGAACTGGCGGGCGAGGAAATCGGTGAGGAAAAAGGCGGTGATGTCGTCGTCCCAGCGGCGGGCGAAATCCGCGTTGCCGGCAAAGAAGGAATAACAGTGCGGGCCGGGGATGCGATCGACCTTTTCCTCCTCGCATAGCCGGTCGAGATGGCCGCCGGTGCCGCAATCAGCATAGGCGACGAAAATGCGCTCGAAGCCTTCGGCGCGCGCCTTGGCGATCGCGTCACGAATGCCCGGCGTGATCTTTTCAGGTGTGTTGTGCCAGATGGCGGGCAGACAGTTGAGGTCGATATGGGCGAGCCCGTTTGCCTCGCAGATCGCCAGGATTTCGCGCGCGATGGCGCCACAACCGATCACGTGAACTTTTTTCGGTTGTGCACGTTCTATTGCCGACGATATTTTTTCCATCTTGATTCCATGTGGCTATCAGCGGGAAGGAACCTGACCATGACAGTAAAGACCCTTGCAACCGTCGGCGCCGTTCTCGTCGCCCTCTCAACGCTCACCGCCTGCGGCAACACCATCCGCGGCATCGGGCAGGATACTGCAAACACTGTCAACGCGACACAGTCGGCCGGCAAGAAGGTGGCACACTCCGTCAACTAAGCCTGACGGCAAACGACTGGGCACGGCCTCCGTCGCCCACGCCGAACCAGCCAGACATAAGAAAGCCGGCCGCGGATTTCACTTCTGCGGCCGGCTTTTTCATCTCGGATTGCCCGAAGCTTAGCCAGCTGCCAGCCGGTTGTGCTTGCGCTTCATGAAGTCCTTGGCGGTTTCGACGGCGATCGCCGCGTCGCGGCAATAGGCGTCGGCGCCGACGGCCTTGCCGAATTCTTCGTTCAGCGGCGCACCGCCGACGAGAACGACGTAGTCGTCGCGTAGTCCCTTTTCCTTCAGCGTGTCGATCACGACCTTCATATAGGGCATGGTGGTGGTCAAAAGCGCCGACATGCCGAGAATGTCCGGCTGCTCGCGCTCGATCGCTTCGAGGTAGTTCTCGACCGGGTTGTTGATGCCGAGGTCGACGACGTCGAAGCCGGCACCTTCCATCATCATGCCGACGAGGTTCTTGCCGATGTCGTGAATGTCACCCTTGACGGTGCCGATCACCATCTTGCCGAGCTTCGGCGCGCCGGTTTCGGCAAGCAGCGGACGCAGGATGGTCATGCCGGCCTTCATGGCGTTAGCCGACAAAAGTACTTCCGGCACGAACAGGATGCCGTCGCGGAAGTCGATGCCGACGATGCGCATGCCTTCGACCAGCGCCTGGGTCAGGACATCGTAGGGCGTCCAGCCGCGCTTGAGCAGGATGTGGGTCCCGTCCTCGATTTCTTCCTTCAGACCGTCATAGAGGTCGTCGTGCATCTGCTGCACAAGTTCTTCGTCGGAAAGGTCCTCGAGAATGATTTCATCGTCTGCCATATTGGGGTTCCTCGGTTCCTGGCACGGCCGCGCAAATATTCCGGGCGCGTCCATCAATCCATAGCGTTCGATTTCTAAAAATCTGTTTTCGAAAGCGACGTCGCATATGACAAAAAGCGACGGGAGGGCAGCTTCTTTTGACGCCTGCATATTCTTAACAAAAACAATATATTCGCGCCACGCGGTTTTTGGCGTCCTGTGGTCGCTTCTCGGTAGTGTTCGAGTTGCGCCACTCCTTGGCGCATTGAGACCCGCAAGGCCCCCTATGCTTGGTAGCATTAGGACCAATTGATGCTTGAAGGCGCAAAAAGTGATGCGCGGGAGAGGAAAAGCGAATGAGCGACGTGACAGATCAGGGCGCGGGTGAAGGCGGCGGTCGCCGCTCGCGTGGCGAGGGACGGGGAGCGGCAGCACGGCGTGCGTCGCGCACCGGGGGCGGTCCGGGACCGTCTCTGCCCTATATCCAGCGCAAGATTCGCGAATATGAGGTCCTCGACGAGGAAGGCCTGCAGCTCATCGAGCGCAATGCCGACACGATCCTTGAGGAAATCGGCATCGAATTCCGCGACGACGCCGAGGCGCTCGAACTCTGGAAAGAGGCCGGTGCCGACGTGCGCGGCCAGCGCGTGCATTTCCCCAAGGGGCTCTGCCGCGAACTCCTGAAGACGGCGCCATCCGAATTTACCTGGCATGCCCGCAATCCGGAGCGCAGCGCCCAGGTCGGCGGCAAGGCGACGATCTTCGCGCCGGTCTACGGCCCTCCCTTCGTGCGCGACCTCGAGGGCAACCGCCGCTATGCGACGATCGAGGATTTCCGCAATTTCGTGAAGCTCGCCTATATGGCGCCGTCGATACATTCGTCGGGCGGCACGGTCTGCGAGCCGGTCGATATCCCGGTCAACAAGCGCCATCTCGATATGGTCTACAGCCATATCAAATATTCCGACAAACCCTTCATGGGCTCGGTCACGGCGCCGGAGCGCGCGGAAGACACGATCGCCATGGCGAAGATCGTCTTCGGCGATGAGTTCGTCGAAAACAATTGCGTCACGCTGAACCTGATCAACGCCAACTCGCCGATGGTCTTCGACGAGACCATGGTCGGCGCGCTGAAGGTCTATGCCCGCCACAACCAGGCCTGCGTCCTTTCGCCGTTCATCCTGTCGGGCGCCATGAGCCCGGTGACGGTTGCCGGCACGCTGACGCAGATCCTTGCCGAAGTTCTCGCCGGCGCCTCCTTCACCCAGCTGATCCGCAAGGGCGCGCCGGTTCTGTTCGGTACGTTCGCGGCCTCGATCTCGATGCAGTCGGGCGCACCGACCTTCGGCACGCCGGAGCCGTCGCTGGTTTCCTACGGTGCTGCCCAGCTCGCGCGTCGCCTGAAGCTGCCGTTCCGTACCGGCGGCTCGCTCTGCGGCTCCAAGGTTCCGGACGCACAGGCAGCGCACGAATCGGCCAGCACGCTCAACATGACGCTGCTTGCCGGCACCAACTTCGTGCTGCATGCGGCCGGCTGGCTCGAAGGCGGTCTCGTCTCGTCCTACGAGAAGTTCATGATCGACCAGGACCAGCTCGGCATGATGCAGAAGATGGCCGAGGGCATCGATCTCTCCGAAGAAGCCCAGGCGCTCGACGCAATCCGCGAAGTAGGCCCCGGCAGCCATTATCTCGGCTGCGCCCATACCCAGGCCAACTTCCAGACCGCGTTCTATCGCTCGCCGCTCGCCGACAACAATTCCTTCGAACAGTGGGAAGTGGAAGGCGAAAAGCGCATCGAGCAGCGTGCCAATGCGCTCGCCCGCAGCTGGCTGGAACACTACGAAGCGCCTTACCTCGATCCCGCGATCGACGAAAAGCTCAAGGCCTTTATCGACCAGCGCAAGAATTCGATGCCGGACGCTTTCACCTGAAAGGGTCCCGAGCGAGCCAGGGAGCAAGGCGGCGCGGCGCAGGTGGCCGACATGATCCAGAAGGAGGTCTGGCGCCCGCATTACGAACACCAGGGGCCGAAACCGAAATGACAGCGCCTTCCGCGACAGCGGACAAGATTGTCGAGATAGTCCGTGCGGCGCTGGCGCCGCACGGACTTTTTTTGCGCGGAACGCTGAACTTCTCTTCCGCAGAGGCAGCACCGCTGCTGGCCGATGGGCGACCGGCGGCAAGCGTGGTGCTGATCGGCAATATCGGCGGCTCGCTGTGGCAGGCCTTCAATGCCTGGCGGGAGGGCCTGCCGGATCGTGGCGGTGCCGATCCGCTCGACACCTGGTCGAAGGTGGTGATAGGGCCGGTTGCCGCAGCCTGCGGGGCGACCGCCTATTTCCCATCCGATCCGCCGTGGCAGCCCTTCCAGCAATGGGCGATGCGGGCAGAGGGCCTGCAACCTTCGCCGCTCGGCATCCTCATCCATCCGCGTTACGGGCTCTGGCACGGTTATCGTGGCGCCCTTGCTTTCGACAGGCCGCTTCCCGAAACCGGCGAGCGGGCGGCGCAGCACCCTTGCGATCGTTGTGCCGCAAAGCCCTGCATGTCAGCCTGTCCAGCAAATGCGCTTGTCGAAGAGCGCTTCGATGTCAGCCTCTGCCGCGGGCATCTGCGCAGCGAAGCGGCCAGGGCGGGTTGCCTGTCGGCAGGCTGTCTTTCGCGCGATGCCTGTCCTGTCGGGAGTGACTATCGCTATCGTCAGGAACAGCTTCGCTTCCATATGGCAGCGCTTAGCCTCTAAAGCTTGATCCCGGTGGGTCCGCAGTTTTCCTCTGCATCACGCTCTAACTTACGAGAATCGATCACCTTTATGACTGGGGTCGGCGCCCCAAAATCGCTGTGGTCTCGGCCGCCCGGCTGACCTCCTTGTCTGCAAAGATGGTGCAAATCTCCAAAATGACTAAAATTGGAGATGTCTTGGAAAGATAATATTATCGAATTTACACCGATCTGGACGGCGTGGCGTTGGAGTCCATCGTATGAGAGGTAGCCCAGTCGTATCCGTGAGTAACTATCCTCCGCACCTTTCGCGTGAGGAGGTGGAAGCGCAGATCTCTCGCCTTAACAGCATCCACGCCGCAAACAGCCAGGTCCTCGATGAAGCCTTCAAGCGCCTGCTGGCGATCGGCGCCGGCCATGCCGCCGTCATTGCCGCCTGCATCACCGGCTTCGATGCGCTGGTGGACCGTTCGGTGTTTTCGGGCGGTTTCCTTCCCGATGCCATCGACCTACTCCGGAAATTCGCACTGACCGTCAGCGCCCTTGGCCTGTTCCTCACTTTCCTGGCGATTGGCAACAATTTCGGCGAGGTGCAGAAGGAAGCGAAGCGCCATGCGGTAAAGCTCGCAACGACGCTCAGGGAAAAGCGCCTGCTGCTTTCGCTGTCGCAGGATGTGCTGAACCTCGATCCCAAATCCTATGTGCTTGCTGGCGTCGGCGGCTTTGCCTGCCTCTGCGTGATCTTCGGGCTGGCGGCTGCGGTCGGGAGTTATGGACTTGTGATTGCCATGGGGCTGATCGCCGCCGGCTGAGGGCGGATGCTTGTCGTTGGCGTTGCGCCAGAACCGCCGCAATCTCCGTCATGCTTGACGTCTGATTCGATTGGACCTTTTGCCATGCCGCTTTTCCCAAAGCCTTTTCTCGTCGGTGCCGTTCTGTCGGCTGGCCTTGCCGGGCCTGCTGCTGGCGCCTGCCGCGACGTCAGCCATCTCGGACAGGACTATCTCGCCTGTTCGTTCAATCCGGCGACAAGCGACATCCGGCTCTACAACAAGGACCAGGCGGGCGTGCCTTTTCGCTCCTTCCGGGCGCTGTCGCTCGAACTGCGCCACCGTGACGAGTACATGGCCTTCGCCATGAACGGCGGCATGTATCACGACGACCTGTCGCCTGTCGGCCTGCATATCGAAGAGGGGCGCGAGCAGGCGCCGCTCAACACCAATACCGGCTGGGGCAATTTCCATCTGCTGCCGAACGGAGTGTTCTACGTCGATGACGACAAGGCGGGCGTGATGGCGGCGGACGCCTATCGCGACGCCAAGATCGCCCCGCGCTTTGCCACGCAGTCGGGCCCGATGCTGGTGATCGACGGCAAGCTGCATCCGCGTTTCCTGCCCGATAGCACCAGTCTAAAGACCCGCAACGGCGTCGGCGTGACGGAGAATGGCGAGGTTGTCTTCGTCATCTCGAAGCGTCCAGTGCGTTTCCACGATTTCGCGACGCTCTTTCGTGACACGCTTGATTGCCCCAATGCGCTTTTCCTCGACGGTACGATTTCCAGCGTCTACGCGCCCGAGATCGATCGTCACGACCGGCTGTTTCCGATGGGGCCGATGATCGCCGTCGTCGGGAAATTTCCCCGCTGATTTTCTCTGGACGCGGGATGCGGGCGGAAAACCGCACACACTTTTTCTCATCCCGTTCGAAAAAAATATGTCTTCCACCCAAGGAACGGGCAGCCTGCAACGTCTAAGGTTCAAATGAGGTGAGGGCGGGCACGGATTTGGACGCTGAACTCGTCGAAAAGGCGGTAGGTGGAGACCGGCAGGCTTTTGGTGAGCTGGTCGAACGACACTATGATTTTGTCCATGCGGTCGCCTGGCGCTGGTCCGGCAACGCGTCGGATGCCGAGGATATTGCCCAGGATGTCTGCCTGCGCTTAGGCGCTGCGATCCGCGGTTTTCGCGGCACCAGCCGGTTTCGCACCTGGCTTTACACGCTGACTTTGAATGCCGCCCGCGATCACAAGAGACGGCAGGCGCGCGATGACCGGCGCATGCAGGCCTATGCCAGCGAGCAGGCGACGATCGCTCCGCCCGAGGATCCCGATGAGGCGCAGCGCGAGGCGCTGTGGGCGGCGGTACGCGACCTGCCGGAAAAGCAGTGCGACGCGGTGCTGCTCGTTTATGCCGAGGGGCTCAGCCACGCGGCAGCGGCCGACGTGCTCGGCTGCTCGGAAGCAACCATATCCTGGCATGTGCATGAGGCGCGCAAGCGGCTGAAGACATTGCTTGGCAAGGAGGCGGTGTGACCATGAGCGACGATTTCGAAAAGCTTGGCCGGCTTACGCCGCCGAAAGCTTCTGCGGAAGCGCGCGCCCGCGCGCTCACTGCCGCCATGCAGGCCTTCGACGAGCGGCAAGAAAATTCGACTGCCACCCAAGGATCGGTCCAGCCGGTTCGTCAAAGCTCCATCTTCAACCGGATATGGAGCCCCATCATGAACCGGAAACTGCTTGCCGGATCGGCACTCGCCACACTTCTCGTCGTGCCTGCCGCAGCCTTTCTGACGCTAGAACTGACGCGCAACGGTGCGCTCGGCGAGAGCGGGCAGGAGATCGCGCTGAAGGACGAGGCGAAGAAGGAAGTGCAAAGGCAAAGGCCCGAGCCGCAGATGGCGGCCAAAAAGGCGGCCACAGATGAACTCGCGCGCCAGCGGGAGGCAAAAACCCTGGAGGCGCCCGCCAGCGCAGCGGTGGAGAGCGAGGCCGCAGCGCCCGCTGCGGATGCAATGGCCAACGGCGTTGCGCGCGACAGCGCCGCCCCGCTGTCGGCCGTCGGTGGCATGCAGCCGCAGATGACCTATCAGCCTGCGCCGATCGCCCAAGAGGAGAGCCTGATCGCACCGCCGGAAAACCGCGAGCGCTTCGGCAAGGCCGACAGCAATCCGGTCAAAAGCGTTCTGACCGAGCCGGTCTCCACCTTCTCGGTTGATGTCGACACCGCGTCCTACGCCTTCGTGCGCCGCTCGCTGATGGAAGGGCAGATGCCGGAGCGTGACGCCGTGCGGGTCGAGGAGATGGTCAATTACTTCCCCTATGATTGGCCGCGCCCGGAAACCGCCGCCGAGCCGTTCAAGGCGACGGTGACGGTGACCCCGACGCCGTGGAACGGCGGCACACGGCTGATGCATGTGGCGATCAAGGGCTACGACGTCGTGCCAGCGCAAGCGCCGAAGGCAAACCTCGTTTTCCTGATCGACGTCTCCGGCTCCATGGACGAGCCGGACAAGCTGCCATTGTTGAAGAGCGCCTTCCGGCTGCTCGTCGAGAGATTGAAGCCTGAAGATACGGTTTCGATCGTCACCTATGCCGGCAATGCCGGAACGGTGCTGGAGCCGACAGCGGTGAAGGACAAGGCGAAGATCCTTGCGGCGATCGATACTCTGCAGCCGGGCGGTTCGACGGCCGGCGCCGAAGGCATCGATGCGGCCTATGCGCTCGCCGAGAAAGCCTTCGTCAAGGGCGGGGTCAACCGCGTCATGCTGGCGACGGATGGCGACTTCAATGTCGGTCCGTCGAGCGACGACGACCTGAAGCGGCTGATCGAAGACAAGCGCCAGAGCGGCATCTTCCTGTCGGTCCTCGGCTTCGGCCGCGGCAATTACAACGACGCGCTGATGCAGACGATCGCCCAGAACGGCAACGGCACGGCGGCCTATATCGACACGCTCGCCGAAGCGCAGAAGACGCTGGTGGAGGAGGCGGGCTCGTCGCTCTTCCCGATTGCCAAGGACGTCAAGCTGCAGGTCGAGTTCAATCCGGCGGCGATCGCCGAATACCGCCTGGTCGGCTACGAGACGCGCACCTTGAAGCGCGAAGACTTCAACAACGACAAGGTGGACGCCGGCGATATCGGCTCCGGCCATAGCGTCACGGCGATCTACGAGGTGACGCCGACGGGCAGCCCTGCGGTTCTCAACGACGACCTGCGCTACGCGGAGACACAGAAGCCGGCGCCGGAAGCAAGCCCGCATGGCGGCGAGCTCGCCTTCCTGAAGATCCGCTACAAGAAGCCTGACGGCGACAGGAGCGAGCTGATCACCACGCCGGTGACCGAGGCCAATGCCGTGCCGGCGCTCGCTGAGGCGCCCAACGATGTCCGCTTCTCCGTCGCGGTTGCGGCCTTCGGGCAGAAGCTCTCGGGCGTAACGGCACTCGCCGACTATTCCTATGACGCGGTCATCGATCTTGCCGCCGCTGCCAAGGGCACCGACCCGTTCGGCTATCGCAGCGAGTTCGTCAATCTGGTGCGGCTGGCGAAGGGGCTCGGTGGTTCGCGCAATTGAAGGTGGCTCGGTTTGAGTGGGCTCGCCCCTCATCCACACGGTGAGGGAAGCCCCTCATCCGGCTGCCGCCACCTTCTCCCCGCCTGCGGGGAGAAGGAAACGCATGGCACCCGCTCATACCCACAGCGGCCCATTCGCGCCTTGCCCTGGAGATCGAGGACAAGTGGAGACGTAGCCGTCGCTCTCCCCGCCTGCGGGGAGAGGTTAGGGTGAGGGGCGATTGGCGGCCTCATCCGCCCTCATTCCTGTGACAAGCACAGGAATGAGGGCGTAGAGGTTTGGAGCTTGCACTATCGCCCCCCACGACGGTCGGGCTCACATCGAGGAGGGGCTGTCGTTTCACGCCTTCGGAAAAGCGCGGTCCAGGCCGCCGGCCTTCGAAAGCCCGGCCTTGAACCCCTGGTAGGCGGCGTGCTGGCTGGAGCGGCCGGCTTCCATCAGGCGCATCTGCAGGCGCGCTGGGGCCGTGTTGCCGAACCATTGCCCGAGCTTTTCCAGTTTCAGGGAGTTCAGGAACTTGGCCTCCGAGGCGAGGTCGAGGTGGCGATAAAGGCCATCCATCAGACGCTCGTCCTGCTCGGGGGTTTCCATCAGCAGGCGCAGGAAGGACTGGTCTGCTTCGGCGAAAGCCCCAAGCTTCTCGGCGACCGTATCCCGGTCGGGAAAGGAGGCTGGGCCGGCGTTCATGTAAGTCTCCCGTCTGCGTTTCCGACCGCGCGGCGCGTCTTGTGAGGCGCGCATGGGGTCGCTGTAGCACGTTGAATTGCTGCATGTTTTCGTCCGTTTCCGGTACGAACAGGCGAGCAGCGAATCTTCCTGTCATCGGGGATAGGCCAGCGGCTATCGGTACGCAAGCTGTAGCGCATATGTCATTCCTGAGTAAATCATCCAATATTGACAATAAATCCAAATTCAGAAATAAGCGGGCATGACCATTGCACCCGCCTTCGCCTCCATCCTCGCCACGCATGCGCCGACGGCCGCTGCGATCAGCGCCTTGCTCTATCCGCATGGAGAAGTCGTGCTGCACGATCTCAGGACCGGTACGGTTGCAGGGATCTGGAACTGCTTTTCCGGGCGCGCGGTCGGCGAAGATTCGCTGATCGAGGAAGAGTTCGCCGCGGTCGGCAGCGCCGACGCCGTGCTCGGTCCTTATGAAAAAACCGGCACGGATGGCCGGCGCTTCAAGTCGATCTCCGCCGTGCTGCGTGACGGCACGGGCGAAGCGGTCGGCCTGCTCTGCATCAATCTCGATATGTCGATGATCGATTCGGCGGTGAAGCTGCTTTCGGCTTTCGCCGGCGCCGAGCAGCCGAGGCCACAGGCGCTCTTTGCGCGCGATTGGCGCGAGGAGATCAATGCGACGCTGCATGGCTGGCTGAAGGAGCGGGGGCTGGCACTTTCGGCCCTGAAGCGCGGCGATCGCGTGGCGCTGGTGGCAGCACTCGATGGACGCGGACTGTTCCAGACGCGTAATGCCGTCGATCACCTGGCAAGCCTCATCGGCGCCTCGCGCGCCTCGATCTACAATTATCTTGCTGCGGCACGCGGCGAGGCACCCTGATTGAAACATGCGCAATTCCGGACGGCTTGGCGCTTTCCCGGAACTGCCTGATCCGCAACCGTTTCGCGCGCCGTCGGGCGCCGAGAGGAGGAGACTTCCATGACGACCTTGCCCGATTTCCGCCTCGAAACCCATTTCTCCCGCTGGGAGTTCAGTGCCCGCCACCACATGACCGCGAGCGACAGCCAGACGATAAGCATGAGCGATCTGCTCGCACTTGCCGGCGATGAGGACCGCGCCGCCTGGGAAAGCGTGACGCTCGGCTATACCGAGACCTATGGCGCGCCGGCGTTGAGAGCGGCGATCGCTGCCACCTATGAAGAGCTTTCGGCCGCAGACATCCTTTGCTTCGCCGGCGCGGAGGAGGGGCTCTATTGTGCCATGCTGGCGCTGCTCGGGCCGGGTGACCATGCGATCGTGACGGTCCCGAACTACCAGTCGATGGAAACTTTGCCGGTAACGATCGCCGGTGCCGTCACCGGTGTGCCGCTCCGGCCGGAAAACAACTGGCGGCTCGATATCGCCGATGTCAGGGCGGCGTTGCGCCCCAACACCCGGCTGATCTGCATCAACTTCCCCAACAACCCGACCGGTGCGATTGCCGACCAGGAAACGTTCCGGGCTCTGGTGGCGCTCTGCGCTGCGCGCGGCATCCATCTCTTCAGCGACGAGGTCTATCGCGGCCTGGAACGCGATCCCTCGCTTCGGCTACCGCAGGCGGCCGAGTGCTTCGAGCGCGGCATTTCGCTGAACGTCATGTCCAAGGCCTACGGGCTTCCGGGCCTCAGGATCGGCTGGATCGCCTGCCGCGACCACGCGCTGCTCGAGCGCATGGAGAAGATGAAGCACTACCTGTCGATCTGCAATTCGCGACCGTCGGAAGTGCTGGCGACGATCGCGCTCAAGGCCCGCGCTGTTATCCTCGATCGCAACCGGGCGCTGGTCGCTGCCAATCTCGAAAAGCTCGGTACCTTCTTCGCCGAGTTTCCCGATCTCTACGAATGGCGGGCACCTGACGGAGGCTGCGTCGGATTTGCCCGCTATCTCGGCGCCGACGATGTCGAGACCCATTGCCGGCGTCTCGTGGAGGAGTCGGGCGTCTTGCTCCTTCCTTCGAGCCTCTTCGTTTCCGATCTTCTTCCGGTCGCAACCGATCGCTTCCGTGTCGGTTTCGGCCGCAAGGACATCGAGATCGGGCTCGATGCCTGGCGCCGGCATCTCACCGGGCTTCGTGCATCCGCCTGACACCCGCAAGCCGAAGGATATCTCGTGCTTTCCCGCGGCGGCATTCGGTCGCCGCGGTGCCGGTTGGCGGCCGTGCCCAGAAATCGCGCGAATGTGGATATACACCGGGCAGCAATGGTCCTGTCGTTAGGGCCGTGTTAACCAGCGGCCCCTGCCACCGAGTGTTCCCCCTGCTGATGCATTACAGACCCGAAATCGATGGACTGCGCGCGCTTGCCGTGGTGCCAGTCCTCCTGTTCCATGCCGGTTTCGGCCTTGTTGCCGGCGGTTTTGCCGGCGTCGACGTCTTCTTCGTCATTAGCGGCTTTCTGATCACCTCGATCATTCATCGCGAAATCCGCGACGGAAGCTTCAGCATCGTCCGCTTTTACGAGCGGCGGGCCCGCCGAATTGCACCTGCGCTCCTGCTGGTTTGTGCCGTTTCGATCCCTTTCGCGCTTCTGTGGATGTTGCCGCAGGAGCTCAACACTTTTGGCAAGAGCCTCTATGCCGTGAATTTCTTCGCCTCGAATTTCCTGTTCTGGGATCAGACGGGATATTTCGAGCCGAGCACCGAGCTGATGCCGCTGCTGCACACCTGGTCGCTGGCGGTCGAGGAGCAGTTCTATCTCGTCTTTCCGCTGCTCCTGCTTGTGCTGTGCCGCGTGTCTGCGGCAACGGCGCTGAAGGTCGTGCTGGCGCTCGTCGGCTTGAGTTTTGCGATGACGCAGCTGCTGGCGCGGGTCGATCCGGCCGCGAATTTCTACCTTCTGCCCAGCCGCTTCTGGGAGCTTGGCATCGGTGCGGCTCTGGCGCTTGTGGGCGCCGAGAGGCTCGATCTGGCAAAAGGCCGCCGCGAACTGCTCTCATGCCTGGGCCTGGCAGCGATCATCGCGAGCTACCTCTTCGTGCCGGAATCGGCCTTCTATCCCGGCTTTACGACGGTGCCCGTGGTGCTCGGAACGGCGCTGGTTCTTGCCTTTGCACACGGCGACACTGCCGTCGGACGGCTGCTGTCGCTGAAGCCGCTGGTCGCGATCGGCCTCATCAGCTACAGCCTTTACCTCTGGCACCAGCCGGTCTTCGCCTTCGCGCGGCTGAGGGCGATCGACGGCATCCCGGCCGAGGGCTATGCGCTCTTGATCGTGCTGTGTTTCGCGCTCGCCTATCTCAGCTGGCGTTTTGTCGAGCAGCCCTTCCGCAATCCCAAGCGCTTCGGGCGCGGCGCGGTCTTCGGCGCAACGCTTGCCGCCGGATCGGCGGCGATCGCACTCGGCTTCGGCTTCGATGGTTCGGACGGACTGGTTGCCCGGAACCGCGAGCTCGCGCGGTTGACACAGCCGAGCGTCGGTCTCGGCAAGAAATGCGATGCCGTCGCCGATCTCGCATGCGCCACCAGCCCGAAGCCGGAAGTCGCGGTCTGGGGCGATTCCTTTGCCCGCCATCTCGTCGATGGCGTCATCGCCTCGAAGCCGGATGTGCGGCTGGTGCAGCTTGCCAAGAACAATTGCGGTCCGTTCCTGAACCTGGCGCCCGTCGTTTCCCGGCTCGGTCGCAACTGGCCGCAGGACTGCGCGCGCTACAACGACGACGTCCGCCGCTTTCTGCTTGCCAACCGGTCGATCCGCTACGTCGTTCTGTCCTCGCAGCTCAGCCAGTATCTGCAGCAGGAGACGGTGCTCGTCGACGGCCGCAAGGAAATGCCGTCGGAAGTCAGCCTTCTCAGCGACGGCCTGCGCACGACGCTCGCCTGGCTGAAGGCCAACGGCTTCGAAGCCGTCTTCGTGGCGCCGACGCCGCATGACGGCCGCGACACGGGGCTCTGCGTGGCCAGGGCACGGTTGCTCGGCGAACCGGATCAGCGCTGCGAGCCGGCGCTGAAGGACGTGCGCAAATATGATCAGGACGTGCTCAAGGTGGTCGCCGATATCGCCGACGAATATCCGGTCGTCAGCTTCATGAACTATCTCTGCGATGCGGATAGCTGCAAGGTCGAGGACAAGGGTGTCTCGCTCTTCGAGGACTTCGGGCATTTCTCCGAGCAAGGATCTCGCCAGATGGGCCGAGCCTTCGACTTCTACCGCTCCTTCATCCAGGCGGCGGAGCGCGATGTTCTTTCCTGGCGTAAGCCGGGCAGTCTGCCGCTCTTCGGGAGCGCCGATCTTTAACGGCGTGTGCCACCTGCGGGCGCTGTCCATCAATCCCCAAAAACGCCCCGGATCATGCGATGCCGGGGCGTTTGCTTTTGATTTGACTTGTCGCTCGGATCAGGCGCGGCGGCTGCGGCGCTCGCGGTTGGGGGCGGCGACCTCGTTGGCGGTCTTGTTGCGCAAGGGGCCGATCCTTTCGATGATCAGATCAAGCGTCGGGCGCTCGCGGCGCACGTGCTCGTCGAGTGCCACGCGCATGGCGGCGAGGTGGTCGCAGGTGGTGCCGCAGCAGCCGCCGATGATCTTGGCGCCGGCATCGGCCGCAAGCCGCACATATTCGGCCATCAGCGGCGGCGTGCCGGAATAGTGGATCTCGGAGCCGCGGAATTCCGGAATGCCGCAATTGCCCTTGACGATCACGGTCGCCTCGGGGGCGGCTTCGGTCATGTCGAGCAGCGAGGAGAGGATGTCGGAAGCGCCGACGCCGCAGTTGGCGCCAACGGCCACGGGGCCGTTGCCGAGATCGCTGGCAACACCGTGGATATCCTTCGGATGCAGGCCCATCATCGTCTTGCCGGCGGTGTCGAAGGAGCCGGTATAGACGTAGGGCAGGCCCACCTTGGCAGCGGCTTCGGCGGCGGCGCGAATCTCGTCCGGCGAGGACATGGTCTCGATCCAGGCGACTTCGGCGCCGCCGGCCTTCAGGCCTTCGATCTGCTCGACGAAGGCGGCAACCGCGTTTTCATAGGAAAGCGCACCGAGCGGGATCAGCAGTTCGCCGGTCGGGCCGACGGAGCCGGCGGTGATGACCTTGCGCGGTGCCTTGTCGGCAACGGCGCGGGCGATCTCGGCGGCGCGCTTGTTCAGCGCATGCACGCGGTCGTCCGCCTGGTGCAGCTTCAGGCGATGGCGGGTGCCGCCGAAGGTGTTGGTGAGGATGATGTCGGCGCCGGCGTCGACGAAATCCTGGTGCAGCTTGGTGATGTTCTCCGGCTTGCTCTCGTTCCAGAGTTCCGGCGCTTCGCCAGCCTCGAGCCCCATGGCGAAGAGCGATGTGCCGGTGGCGCCGTCGGCGAGAAGAATGCCTTTTTCGGCAATGAGGGCGGAGAGGACATTGGATGCTGCGGTCATCGGTTTTTCCCGGCTAGAAGAGATTGCAACAAGATATAAAGATATCTTTATGTCTTGGCAAGCGTTCAACGTTGGGAGGTTGTCGCTTCCGCGCGCATGCTCATGCGGCCGGCAAGCCCGAGCCCGAAGACGACAAGCGCAGTCAGCAGCCACATCGGGTCGGCACGATTGAGGAAGAAGCTTTCGAGCATGGCATTATAGGTCATGAAGATGACCACCATCACGCAGAAGTCGGCAAGGATCCGCGCCTGCGGGCGACGATAGGCGCGGATGTAATCGAAGAGCGGTTTGACGAAGAGGAGGGCCGTCATGAGGATGCCGCCCGGCACGCCGAACATCAGCACCGCGTCGAGATAGCTGTTGTGACCGGTAACGATGCCGCGCACGTCCCAGCTCGCCTCGAAATTCGCTTCCATTCCCATGATCACGGGCGATAGCCAGAAACTCGCATAGCCCTGGCCGAGCCACGGGCGCTCGGCGATGCTGGCACTGGCGAATTTCCAGATGTCGTCGCGGCCGGTAAATGTCGGATCGTCGATCAGGGCCTTGGTGATCGAAAGCAGCGTGTCGGAATAGATGCTGCCAAGCGTCAGGCCGAAGATCAGAGCCGACATGGCGAGGTGGGCGAGGATCATCAGGCTGGGGCTGCGCACGGCGCGCCCGGCGAAGACGAGGCCGATCGCGATCGGCAGGAAGCCGATCGTCGTCTTCGACCCGGTATGAAGCACGAAATTGGCCGCAAGAAGCGTGATTGCCCAGCCGCGCAGCGGCGCACCGGCGCGCAGGCAATAGATGCCGAACATGCAGAGGATGGAAAAGACCGGCGCCGAGACGTTCTTGTGCAGCAGGTGGCCGCGCCAGAAGCCGGCGTGCCAAGGTTCGTCGCCGAAGGCCGAATGGATGGCGCGGTCGGGCGCCACGAAAAGCGCGGCATAGTCGATCAGGATCAGAAGCAGGATCGCGTTGGCGCCGGCATTGACGAAATCCCGCTCGCTCCTCGGCAGCACCAGCACGCCCGCCACCATGATCATCGCAATGAGGCTCAGCGTCAGGCCGCGGGCGGAAGCCGCAGGGTCATAGGACTGCAGGCAGGAGAGATAGGCGATCGCGAAGATCGCGATCCAGCTTGGCGAGACGAGGCGCGCCAATATCCGCCTGTCGACCGTAAGCAGCATGGCGAACAGATAGATCGCGCCGAGCACCAGGTAGCCGACCTGGTTGATGATATTCCCTTCGTTGGCGGCGTTGGGGTCCGTGGTTACCGCGCCCTCAAACGGGATCAGCGTGAAGACGATGAGGAACAGGCCAAGGCCCGAGAGCAGCGCGGCAAGACCGTGGACGAGCTCCGCCAGGCCGGCATCGAAGGCAGCCGGCACCCGCTGACGCTCGGTGGATAGGTTTGCCGTGGCTGAGTTCGGGTGCATGGTGTGCCGAAACGGGTGGAAGTTTGCCGCGCCGCGGGCGACGCCTTCGTTTGTGAACCCACGCCGGTGTCGCCGTTGAGGCTGGCCGGGCAGGGGAGACGGTCACCTTGGCGCAATCAGGTTAAACCTCGGTGAAGCGCGAGATGGTCCTGCCCGCGGTGACGGTTTGGTGCCTCGGCCGCCGGGACTGTGATATTTGCAGACGGATTGCCGCAGGTGCTTGCCGCGCGGGCCTCCTACCCATAAAAAGGCGGGGATGTCTCGGCCGTGGAAAACGCGGCCGCTGCCGTATTGAGCGGCATGTCTTCCATAATTCGATCACGATTTTCGTCCCGAGGTCGTTCGATAGCGTCGAAACGAGAAAACACGATATGCAGTCCCTTATCCGTATGGTCGCGTCCGCCGCGGTCTCCGTGAGCCTGCTCATTGGCAGCGCCTCCTTTGCCGCTGCCGGGCAGGCGCATTTTGTCGTCAACGCCGAGACCGGCTCGATTCTCGAAGCCGACAATGCGGACGAGCTGAACTTTCCGGCCTCGCTGACGAAGATGATGACGATCTATCTCGCCTTCGAAGCGCTGAAGAACGGCACCCTGCAATGGGACCAGAAGCTGACGGTTTCCGAACATGCCAACGGCCTCGAGCCGTTCAAGCTTGCCGTCGGCGCTGGCCGCCAGATCACCGTGCGCGAAGCGGTCATGGGCATGGTCGTGCTTTCGGCCAACGACGCAGCCGTCGTGATCGGCGAGACGCTTGCCGGCAACGAGCCGGCCTTCGGCGAGATGATGACCCGGAAGGCCAAGGCACTCGGCATGAGCCGCACGGTATTCAAGAACGCCAACGGCCTGCCGGACCCGGCCCAGGTGACGACGGCGCGCGACATGGCGACGCTTGGTCTCGCGCTGATGCGCGACTTTCCTCAGGAGTTCCAGCTTTTCGCCAACAAGACGATCGAGTTTCGCGGCATGAAGCTGCGCGGCCATAACGGCGTGATGAAGCGCTACGAAGGCGTCGACGGCATCAAGACCGGTTATACGGACGCCTCCGGCTACAACCTGGTGACGTCTGCCAAGCGCGGCGGCACCCGCCTCGTCGCCGTCGTCATGGGCGGCAAGACTGCACAGGCGCGCGACGACGACATGATCGCTCTGCTCGACAAGTTCCTGCCGCCGAAGGAAGACGCAAGCGCTGCAAGCGTCGCCGAGCCGGTTGCAGCGGCAACGGCAGCGAACACGACGAACTAACACGCGTTTCGATTTCGATTGTCGGGGGGCAGACTCGCCTTCCGATACAGGTTCAATCCGCCTCTAAGCCGAATCTTCGGTTCTTGTGATTGATCATCGGCGAGAAAGTCTGCCCCTCACCCTAACCCTCTCCCCGCAGGCGGAGCGAGGGGACGTGCCCGGCCGCCAACCGCCAGCCATTGGCTGGGGAGCTGGATGATCTTGTCAGGTTAGGGAATGCGGCCTTGCCGCGAGTCCCTTCTCCCCGTCAGAACGGGGAGAAGGTGCCGGCAGGCGGATGAGGGGCGCCTCGTCAGTTGGCGCGGCTGACCCCGATCATCCCGTTTCAAGCCGCCGCGCGATCCTCGTGGCTCGTTGGCGTGACCATGGCGGAGATGACGGTGGAAAGGTCGAGTGCACCGATCGGGCGGCCGTTGACGTCGACCACATGGGCGCTTGTGACTCGGGCAGCGGTCATCATGCGGGCGGCCGATTCCAGCACGGTGCCGGTTACGAGCGGTACGCCTTCGGCATTGCCCGAGAGCGGGCGCATGATCGTCTCGACATTGATCACCCGCCCACGGTTCACTTCCTTGACGAAAGCGGTGATGTAGTCGTCGGCCGGCGAAAGCACGATCTCCTGGCCGGTGCCCTGCTGCACCACGCGTCCGTCGCGCAGGATGGCGATCTTGTCGCCGAGGCGCAGCGCCTCGTCGAGATCGTGGGTGATGAAGACGACGGTCTTCTTCAGTTCCTTCTGCAGGTCGAGAAGCACGGTCTGCATGTCGACGCGGATCAGCGGATCGAGCGCCGAATAGGCTTCGTCCATCAGAAGGATATCGGCGTCGTTGGTGAGCGCGCGGGCAAGGCCGACGCGCTGCTGCATGCCGCCCGAAAGCTGGTTCGGATAGTGGTTCTCGAAGCCCTTGAGGCCGACGCGCTCGATCCAGCCGCGCGCACGCTTCTCGCTCTCCTTGCGCTCGATGCCCTGGATTTCGAGGCCGTAGACGGTGTTGTCGAGCACGGTACGGTGTGGCAGCAACGCGAATTTCTGGAACACCATCGCCGTCTTGTGGCGGCGGAATTCCCGGAGAGCGTCGTCGTTCATCTTGCAGACATCGACACCGTCATAAAGCACTTCGCCCGAGGTCGGGTCGATCAGCCGGTTGATGTGGCGGATCAGCGTCGACTTGCCGGAGCCGGAGAGACCCATGACCACCATGACGCCGCCGGCGGGCATGGAGATGTTGATGTCCTGCAGGCCGAGCACGTGGCCGTGCTTCTCGTTGAGCTCGGCCTTGCCCAAGCCTTTCTTGACGGCGTCGACAAAGTCGCCGCCGCGGGGTCCGAAGATCTTGTAGAGGTTCTTCACCTCGATCGCGTGACTAGCCATGGATAACCTCCGAGTGCTTTTGCAGCCGCTTGCCGAAGGCCTGGCTGGTACGGTCGAAAATGATGGCTATGCCGACAAGGGCAAAGCCGTTGAGGAAGCCGACGGTGAAGAACTGGTTGGCGATCGCCTGCAGCACGTTCTTGCCGAGGCCGCCGACGCCGATCATCGAAGCGACGACAACCATCGCCAGCGACATCATGATCGTCTGGTTGATGCCGGCCATGATGGTCGGCAAGGCGAGCGGCATCTGCACATTCTTCAGTTTCTGCCAGGACGACGAGCCGAAGGCGTCGGCCGCTTCCATCACTTCCTTGTCGACGAGACGAATGCCGAGATTGGTCAGCCGGATCATCGGCGGCACGGCGTAGATGACGACCGCGATGAGGCCCGGCACCTTGCCGAGGCCGAAGACCATGACGACAGGGATCAGGTAGACGAAACTCGGCATCGTCTGCATGACGTCGAGGATCGGGTTGATAAAGGCCTGCACCCGGTCCGAGCGCGCCATCAGAATGCCGATCGGAATGCCGATGACGATCGAGATGAGCGTGCAGACGGTGACCATCGCAAGCGTGACCATCGTGTCGTTCCAAAGCCCGACAAGGCCGATGGCGATCATCGACAGCGCCGTCCCGATGGTGACGTTGATGTTGCGGCTGCCGAAATAGACGACCGCCACCATGAGCACCAGGACCAGGATCCAGGGCGAGCCGACGAACAGGCTTTCGAGGTAGTTCAGGAACCATTGAAGCGGCTGGACCATCCTGTCGATGATGTCGCCATAGGACCGCACGAATCCCTTGAAGCCGTCATCGACGGTCTTGCGAGCGAGCCGGATCGTGCCTTCGTCAATGGCAGGGAACTTGCAGAGCAAAGCTGGCAAGACACTGCAGATGGATGCCATATGTATCCCCTTCTTGGCCGGAAGTCTTTTATCTCGCCGGTTGCGTCTCGGCATCGATTTGCGTCGATGCCTGCGCACACTGCTGGTGGCCTCTTTGGGCCCGGCTCTTGAACTGTGTCAGCGAAATGTGGCGTCCGCTTTACTGTTTGCGACGCGGACGGCCTCGCTTCGCCGCCTCTGGAACGACGCGCGCTCGAACGGAACCCGTGAGAGCGCTGCATTGTCCCCGTTCCGGCATCACAACCGGAACGGACAGGCGGCCGTGAGGGACGGCGCGCCTGCCCTTGTGTCGTGTCAGAGTGCCGCCTTGACCTTTTCGGCCACTTCCGGGCTCACCCACTGGGTCCACATGTCCGGGAACTCGGCGAGGAAGTGCTTGGCGCCATCCTCGTTGGTACCCTGGTTCTGGTCCATCCAGGCGAGAACCTTGTTGACGGTGCCGTTGTCCCACTTGCGCGCCTTGACGTAATCCATGGCGACGCCGGCCTTCTCGGAGAAGGACTTGGTCACGACCGTGTAGACGTCGGAAACCGGGTAGGAGTTGACCTTCGGTGTCGGGCAGTCAGGAACGGCGGTGCAGGCGTCCCAGTCGGCCTTGTCGTGGTCGACGCCGAAGGAGAGGCGGGTCATTTCGTACTTGCCGAGAATGGCGGTCGGCGCCCAGTAGTAGCCGAGCCAGCCGGTCTTCTTTTCGAAGGCGTTGGCGATCGAGCCATCGAGGCCGGCGGCCGAACCGGTATCGACCAGCAGGAAGCCGGCTTTTTCCGCGTCCAGTGCCCGATAGAGATTGGCGGTCGAGACCTGGCAGTTCCAGCCCGACGGGCAATTGTGAACGGCGGCCTTCGACGAATCTTCCGGCGACGGGAAGAGTTCCGGATGCTTCAGGGCGTCCTGCACCGTCTTGATGTCAGGATGCGCGTCTGCGAGGAATTTCGGGATCCACCAGCCCTCGATGCCGCCTTCGCTCAAGATCTTGGCGGCTTCGATCAGCCGGCCTTCCTTGATCGCGGCGTCGAGCGGCGTGCGCACGGCGTTGACCCAGAGTTCCGGCGCCATGTCGGGTTGCGACTTTTCGTTCATGGAAGCGAAGGTCGGCATGGTGTCGCCGGTGACCAGCGTCACGGTGCAGCCGTAACCGTTTTCGAGAATGAACTTGTCCACCTGGGCGGCGACGCCGGCGGAAGCCCAGTTCATTTCGGCAATGCTGACTTCACCGCATTCCGCAGCCTGTGCGGAACCCGCCAGAGCATAGAGGCCCGCGGCGAGAATGGTGGAAGCGAGGAGTTTCTTCATGTTGCAAGACCTCCCAGTCTTTATTTGCAGCCAATATCCAAACGGGAACCCACGGCGGATGCCGAGCATCCTCCGTCACCCGGAGCAACTATGCAGCCTGGGGTTCGGCATCAAATTAAGCCAAGGTTCACCCTTGCTGCGGACGGTGCGGGAGTTCGTTTTCAGCCCTGGCCGCGGAACCCTGTCGCCAGCCAATCTCCTCTTATACCGCCAGCCAAGCCTAAGTATTCTCATTGAGAAATCAACCTCTTCAATCGGAACGTCGGGTCGCCGCCGCTCTTTACGCGTTCTGTCTGCGACATCGCCGGCGGGCGCTTTTTGAGCATGAGGAAGGCCGAATTTAAGCAATACCGACAATTCCTGCCGCAAAAAATGGCGCTATGCGCCACATCGTTCGAATCCCTGTCGAGATCCTGACGTTTCCTGTCGTGATTGCGTCACGGCGATTGTCGCGCATGTCGCGAAAAAAATTCAAAAAAAGCCGGAATTCATCTTTGGTTAAATCCTCAATAACCATCCGGTAACGATGTCCAGCTAATGGTGCTTCTCGCGGCGGGGGACTGCCGCGGGTCCGGATCAGGTAGTGCGTCCCGGATTTCTAGCGAACCTTCGGTGCGTTACCCCGAAGTGACCAGGCGTTTTTTTGGCGGCCGCATCCCTCTGTCGAGGTTGATGCGGCCTTCGCATTTCAGCACCATCCCGGACATAAAAAAACCGCCCCGGATGGGGCGGTGGAGGAGGCTCTGGGAGGAGAGCTCGAAGGGGCATCTACGCCCCGATCGCGGACCTAGCCGACGTTCGACGTACGGATGAAGCCGAGCGGGCCGAAGGGGGCGTCGACGACGAGGTTGCGCACGCGCGACTGGCTGGTCGGAACCTTGGAGTTCCAGGCGATCTGAACGAAGTTGGGCTTGCTGAAGATGTACAGCATGGACGTGAACCTTGAGAGGCCGGAGGCCTATCCCCCGGAGCTTGTTGCTATGCCGTTGATATAGGTGTGCGCCGCAACAAAATGAATGCCAAACTCGCCACGTGATGTCGCATTTTGGCTACCAGCCGCGGCATTTTCGACAAGCCTTGCGAAAGGCCGAAACAATGCGTGAGAAGCCTCGCTCAATTGCGGCGAAATCGTGTCGAAACAGACCTTTGCCGCTGACCGTTTCAGTGTTACCGATGGCCGCATGACACGCAGGATCATGTTGCAGGGAACCGGCTCGGATGTCGGAAAATCGGTACTGGTGGCGGGGCTCTGCCGGCTCGCCGCCAATCAGGGCTTAAAGGTCCGGCCGTTCAAGCCGCAGAACATGTCGAACAACGCCGCCGTTTCCGACGACGGCGGCGAGATCGGCCGGGCGCAATGGCTGCAGGCGCTGGCCGCGCGCGTGCCGTCGTCCGTGCATATGAACCCGGTGCTTCTGAAGCCGCAGTCCGATGTCGGCAGCCAGATCGTCGTGCAGGGTAAGGTGGCGGGGCAGGCCAAGGGGCGCGAATACCAGGCGCTGAAGCCGAAGCTGCTTGGCGCCGTGCTGGAAAGCTTCGAACAGATCTCGGTCGGCGCCGATCTCGTGGTCGTGGAGGGCGCAGGCTCGCCGGCCGAGATCAACCTGCGCGCCGGCGACATCGCCAATATGGGCTTTGCGACACGCGCCGACGTGCCGGTCGTGCTCGTGGGCGATATCGACCGCGGCGGGGTGATCGCCTCGCTCGTCGGCACCCATGCGATCCTTTCGGATGAGGACCGGCGCATGGTGACCGGCTACCTCATCAACAAGTTTCGCGGCGACGTCACGCTGTTTGACGACGGCATCGCTGCGGTGAACCGCTTCACCGGCTGGCCTTGTTTTGGCGTCGTGCCATGGCTGAAGGCAGCAGCCAGGCTGCCGGCAGAAGATTCGGTCGTGCTGGAGAAACTAGCGCGCGGCGAGGGACGGGCGCTGAAGGTTGCCGTGCCGGTGCTGTCGCGAATCGCCAATTTCGATGACCTCGATCCGCTGGCCGCCGAGCCGGAGGTCGATCTCGTCTTCGTCCGGCCGGGCAACCCGATCCCCGCCGATGCCGGCCTCGTCGTCATCCCCGGGTCGAAATCGACCATCGGCGACCTCATCGATTTTCAGGCGCAAGGCTGGGATCGCGATCTCGAGCGCCATGTGCGCCGCGGCGGCCGTGTCATCGGCATTTGCGGCGGCTACCAGATGCTCGGCCGGCGCGTGACCGATCCTCTCGGTATCGAAGGCGGCGAGCGCGCCGTCGAGGGCCTCGGGCTTCTCGACGTCGAGACCGAGATGGCGCCGGAAAAGACGGTGCGCAACAGCCGCGCCTGGTCGCTGGAGCATGACGTGGCGCTTGAGGGCTACGAGATCCACCTGGGCAAGACGCAAGGGGCCGATTGCGACCGGCCTTCGGTGCGCATCGACAACCGTGCGGATGGCGCGCTTTCTGCCGACGGCCGGGTGATGGGCACCTATCTGCACGGGCTGTTCACGAGCGACGCCTATCGCACAGCACTTTTGCAGAGTTTCGGCATCGAAGGCGGGGCGAGCAACTACCGCCAGTCGGTGGACGCGGCGCTTGACGATGTCGCCGGCGAGCTGGAGGCGGTACTCGACCGGCGCTGGCTGGACGGGCTGCTTGGCAGATAGCCGAAGAAGGGGGCGTCAGCGGAGATCGTCGGGATCCGGGCGACAGAAGGGACCAGCCTCAAACCCCAGCATCTTCCACCGTTCCGCTGTAGAATTCACTGGGAAGAAAGGAGCGCTCAACTACGGCCGCGCGCTCGGAGACAGGTGTTGCAATGCAGGACGAAACCAGACGAGCCCATTGGGACAAAGCCTATCAATCGAAAGGCGAAGCGGGGGTCAGCTGGTTCGAAGATGCGCCCGCCGTTTCGCTCGATCTCATCCGCAGGCACGTGACGATCGCCACCGCGTCGCTGATCGATGTCGGCGGCGGTGCCTCGCGGCTGGTGGACGCGCTGCTCGACGAGGGCATGAAATCAGTGACGGTGCTCGATCTGTCGCCGGCGGCGCTCGATGCCGCCAGGGCAAGGCTCGGGCTGCGGGCCGACGCGGTCCACTGGGTTGCGGCCGATGTGACCGCGTGGCGGCCGGATCGGACCTACGACATCTGGCACGACCGCGCCGCCTTTCATTTCCTGACCGATCCGGACGACCGGGCTGCCTATATCGAGCGCCTGACGGCGGCCGTCGCGCCTGGCGGGTACGCGGTTATCGCCACCTTCGCGCCCGATGGTCCGGAGCGCTGCAGTGGCCTACCGGTGGTGCGCTACGATCCGGCGGCACTCGCCGAAGTGATCGGACCGTCCTTCCGGCTTGTCGAGCATGTCAAGCACCAGCACACGACCCCGTGGAATTCGACCCAGGCCTTCCAGTTCAGCGTGCTGCAGCGGGTGACGCACTAGGGCCGCAACCGGTTTGGCGCCTGCGTCGCTTCTGCCATGGCTAGCGCACCTGCGAGAAGGTGAAGGCTCTGTCGCCATGGTACCAGATGAACTCGTTTTCCCGGGCGCTCAGTCCTCCGGGGTTCCGCGAGACCACCCCACAAAGGTTCGTCGTTTTCAGCCACAGGAAACAAACCTCGTCCTTCTCGAACCGGACCTCGACGTTGCTCATCCTGCCGGCGCCGAGCGAAGCCCAGTCTCCCGTCAAGGTGGCGATGCCCTCGGGCGAAACGACAGCTTCATGTTCCTCGCCCGAATCCAGCATGCGTCCACGCAACCGGTGCCCGAAGAACAACGAACGGAGCTCATCGGCTGGCAGCCTGTCGCGAATGCTGACGTCGGTGTTCATCAGGGTCTCAGGCACGCCCGCCAGACGCAGTCCCTGATAGAGCTTCTCGCTGGCATGCGGCTGCGCCAGGTCCAGCGGCGGGCGCTCTGAAATGCAGACGGGCGTTCCGCCACGGCTGATGCGAAGCGCGTCGTAGCGGGCGACTGCCCCCTCAGCCTCCGCGCGGTGACCGAGATGTCCGGCGGCAGAGGCAAGGAGAAGGAAAGGACCGTCATCCTGGGGGTTGAGTGCGATACTGCTTTTCGCCGCTGCCGCTGCCGCTTCGAAATCCTCCAGGCTGAACTGCGTCAGGCCGAGGACGTACAGGAAGAAGGACGGGGAGTGCGGATCGAGGCGGATCGCCGTGCGGATATAGGGCAGGGCCTCCGCCGGCCGGCCGGCGGATGTCAGGACGAAGGCCGTCAATGCGTAGCTCCAGGAGTCGCCGGGTTCCAGCGCGATCGCTTCCTTGAGGTCTGCGAGCGCGTCGGCATGCCGCCAGTCCACTTCGGCAAGGAGGGCCGCTGCCTGATAGGCGAGTGCCGTCTTGTGTTTCTGCGCCATCCGCAGAAACTGCCGCGCCTTGGCTCGCGCCTCGAAGCGCGTGATGCCCAGCTGATAGTGCCAGCGCCACAGATAAATGCGCGCATAGACCATGGCTGCGGCGGCATAGGCACGTCCATAGGCGGGATCGAGCGCAATCGCCTGGTCGAAATAGGGCAGTGCCTTCGCGAAGTCTTCGGGCGTGGTGCGCCGGTGATGCTCCCAGCCGCGCAGGAACGCATCGAAGGCCGCCGGCACGGCCGTTTCCTTGCGCCCGAAGGCCATCTGCTGGTCAGGGTCCAGCCGCAACGCAAGCGCTTCGGCAATGCCGCGCATCACTTCGTCCTGCAGCGCAAAGGCATCGGTGAGCGATCCGTCGAACTTTCCGGCCCAGACGTGTCCGCCATCAAGGGAATCTATGAGCTGCGCATTGATGCGAAGCTGCTCTCCGGCACGCTGGACGCTGCCTTCAAGCACATATCGGACACCGAGCTCTTCCGACACCTGCCTGGCTGTCACCGATCTCCCCTTGTAGGTGAACGTCGAGTTGCGCGCGATGACGAACAGGCCGGAGATCTGGGCCAGTTCGGTGACAAGGCCGTCGGTCATGCCATTGGCAAAAAATTCCTGCTTGGGGTCATCGCTGACATTGGCAAAGGGAAGCACGGCGATCGAGGGCTTGTCTGCCTGGCTGAAGTTCACGGCCTGAGCCGGACGGATGTCGGCAGGCGGCTGCCACGGGCGCCACCAGGCGGCGCCGGCGGCGGCTGCGAATGCCAGGGCAGATGCCGCGGCCAGCGCGGCCCAGCGTCTCCCGCGGTGCGCCCTGGCCTTCGGCTTGCGGGCGTTGGCTTCGTCCAGCCAGAGACGGTAGGTCCGAACCGGTTTTTCGACGTGTTTCAGACGCTGCTCGCCGAGAAAGACGAAACCGACATCGAGGTGCTTCTCGACCTGGTCGTAGGCGGTGCCGGAGATGACGATGCCGCCCGGTTCGGCCAGGCCCTGCAGGCGCTCGGCGATGATGACGCCATCGCCGTGGATGTCGTCGCCCTCGACGATCACGTCGCCAAGATTGATGCCGATGCGGAATTGCAGCCGCCCCGCGTCCACACCGCGACTATCAGATTTGACGCGCTGCACCTCGACCGCACATCGGACTGCCTCGACGACGCTGTGGAACTCGACCAGCAGGCCGTCGCCCATGGTCTTGATCAGCCGGCCGCGATGCGTCTCGATGCTTTGTTCGAATAGTTCGTGCAGGTCGGCCTGAAAGCGGGCGCAGGTACCCTCCTCGTCGGCCTGGGTAAGCAGCCCATAGCCGCAAACGTCGGCAATCATCACGGCGGCGAGCCTGCGTTCCATGTGCCTACCGGATAAACGAAGCCCCTCGGGTCGGTTGCGGGATGGTTCAGCGACCTTTGCGCGTCCATAGGACGCGCGGCGCTGCAGTTTAACGCAACATCTGTAATTGCTAAAATATGTTCGTTCGCGATCTGCCATTCGCCTAATGTCCGGTGCGGCTTCGCGCTCGACAAATCGTCGCGCGACGCAAGTCGGCCGGGGAGGTGTCGCAAGCGTCGATTGACTTTGCGGCGCCCGCTTCCTAATCATCGGATGTTGGATGGTTCCCCCTTGTCGTGGCGATCGGGGGGAATAATTGGGAATGTGACGGATGGACCCAAATCGGGCATCCTTATCGCAGCCGACCCCGCGACTGTAGAACGGTCAGGGTTCGCCATCGGGTTCAGAATCGGGCTGTCAGCCGATTGCATGGGGCAATCGAAGCAGGTCGGGATCGAGCCGGAAAAGCCACTGGCGTGGCATCGTGATCAGCCGGGTTGGACGCCTCTTCTTCTACGAATCGTCCGCCTTTCACGAAGCCGCCCACAGCGCCGCGCGTCGGAGACGACGCGCAAAGGTTCGCTGTGGCACCGGAAAGCGCCGGGAAGGTGAGGCGGGCCGCTCGGGTCCTGACATCGGAACCTCGTCCATTCTGAGCGAGGCGATGTGGGGCCTCGTGACGCCGTGAGCCAGGAGACCTGCCACCCGACATGGGCATTCCGCCCGAGGAGACGTGTCGTCTCCAACGCCATCACGGAGGTTGTTTTGGCTCTCAGATACTTTCCCGAACGCGCCGCCGGCGCGTCGAACGGCTGTTGCCATCTGCCGCTGACCTTGGCGCGGTCGCGATGAGCAATCCCAGCGCCGGACCCGTTCTGGTCCTCGGCGGCGCCCGTTCCGGCAAATCCAGCTTTTCCGAGAAGCTCGTCGAAGCGTCCGGTCTCACCAAACATTATGTCGCCACCGGCCGCGCCTGGGACGACGAAATGCGCGCGCGCATCGACCATCACAAGATGCGCCGCGGCGAAGGCTGGACGACGCATGAGGAGCCGGTCGATCTCGTCGGCATCCTCAGTCGCATCGATAATCCCGATCAAGTCGTGCTGATCGACTGCCTGACGCTGTGGGTCACCAATCTCATGCTCGAGGAGCGCGACATCGAGGCGGAGTTCGCAGCGCTCGCCGCCTACCTGCCGCAGGCGCAGGCGCGCCTCGTTTTCGTTTCCAACGAGGTCGGCCTCGGCATTGTGCCCGAGAACCGCATGGCGCGCGAGTTTCGCGACCATGCCGGCCGGCTTCACCAGATCGTTGCGGAGAAATCCGCTGAAGTTTACTTTGTCGCGGCCGGTTTGCCGCTGAAAATGAAGGGTTGAATAATGACCACTGCGAGAACCAGCCACGGCAAGATCCCGGCGACTGTCATCACCGGCTTCCTCGGCGCCGGCAAGACGACGATGATCCGCAATCTGTTGCAGAACGCCGACGGCAAGCGCATCGCGCTGATCATCAACGAGTTCGGCGATCTCGGCGTCGACGGCGACGTCTTGAAGGGCTGCGGTGCGGAGGCCTGCAGCGAGGACGACATCATCGAACTTACCAATGGCTGCATCTGCTGCACCGTGGCCGATGATTTCATCCCGACCATGACCAAGCTGCTCGAGCGCGAAAACCGCCCGGACCATATCATCATCGAGACCTCGGGCCTGGCTTTGCCGCAGCCGCTGATCGCCGCCTTCAACTGGCCGGATATCCGCAGTGAAGTCACCGTCGATGGCGTCGTCACCGTGGTCGACAGCGCTGCCGTTGCCGCCGGCCGCTTTGCCGATGACCATGACAAGGTCGATGCGCTGCGCGTCGAGGACGACAATCTCGACCATGAAAGCCCGATCGAGGAACTGTTCGAGGATCAGTTGACCGCTGCCGACCTGATCGTGCTCAACAAGACCGATCTGATCGACGCGTCCGGCCTCAAGGCGGTACGCGACGAGGTTTCCTCGCGCACCAGCCGCAAGCCGACCATGATCGAGGCGAAGAACGGCGAGGTGGCCGCCGCCATCCTGCTTGGCCTCGGCGTCGGCACCGAAAGCGATATCGCCAACCGCAAGTCGCATCACGAGATGGAGCATGAGGCGGGCGAGGAGCACGACCATGACGAGTTCGACAGCTTTGTCGTCGAGCTCGGCGCCATCGCCGATCCGGCCGCCTTCATCGATCGCCTCAAGGGCGTGATATCAGAGCACGACGTGCTGCGTCTCAAGGGTTTTGCCGATGTGCCTGGCAAGCCGATGCGCCTGCTGATCCAGGCGGTCGGTGCCCGCATCGACCAGTATTACGATCGCGCCTGGGCGGCCGGCGAAAAGCGCGGCACGCGTCTCGTCGTCATCGGCCTGCACGACATGGACGAGGCGGCGGTTCGCGCTGCGATTGCTGCGCTCGTCTGATCGTTCATTGAATGAAATGATCTAACGCATTGAAATAACGCAATTCCGGACGGAAGCCGCTTCACGCGTTTCCGTTCGGAATTGCCCGAACGGACAAGACCATGCATCTGCTTCTCGCCCAGAAAGGAACGATCGCCGACGGCAACGAGGCGATCGACCTTGGGCAAACGCCGGCCGACATCCTGTTCCTGTCTGCCGCCGACACCGAGCTCTCCTCGATCGCCGCCGCCCACGGCCGGCGTGACGGTGGCCTGAGCCTGCGCATTGCGAGCCTGATGAACCTGATGCATCCGATGTCGGTCGACACCTATGTCGAGCGCACGGCGCGTCATGCGAGGCTGATCGTCGTCCGGCCGCTCGGTGGCGCCAGCTATTTCCGCTATCTGCTCGAAGCCTTGCATGCGGCCGCCGTCACCCACCGTTTCCAGATCGCGGTGCTGCCGGGCGACGACAAGCCGGACCCGGGCCTTGAACCGTTTTCTACGGTTGAGGCCGATGACCGCCAGCGGCTCTGGGCCTATTTCAACGAGGGCGGCGCCGACAATGCCGGCCTGTTCCTCGACTATGCCGAGGCGCTGGTTTCAGGCGCCGAGAAACCGCAGCCGGCCAAGCCTTTGCTGAAAGCCGGCATCTGGTGGCCGGGGCGGGGCGTGATCGGGGTTTCGGATTGGTTGAGTGTTGTGGGGGCTGGAGCCCCCGCATGCGCAAATCCCACCATCGCCATCTGCTTCTACCGCGCCCTCGTCCAGAGCGGCGAGACGCGGCCGGTCGAAGCGCTGATCGATGCGCTGAAGGTGCAAGGGGTTCGGGCACTGCCGGTCTTCGTCTCCAGCCTCAAGGATGCGGTCTCCGTCGGCACGCTGCAATCGATCTTTTCCGAAGCCCCACCCGACGTGGTGATGAATGCCACCGGCTTTGCCGTTTCTTCGCCCGGCGCCGATCGTCAGCCGACGGTGCTGGAATCAACCGGCGCGCCGGTGCTGCAGGTGATCTTCTCCGGCTCATCACGGCAGCAATGGGAGACATCGCCGCAGGGGCTGATGGCGCGCGATCTGGCGATGAACGTGGCGCTACCGGAGGTCGATGGCCGCATCCTTGCGCGCGCCGTCTCGTTCAAGGCGGCGTCGATCTACGATGCGAAAGTCGAGGCTAACATTGTCGGGCATGAGCCGCTCGAAGATCGGGTGCGTTTTGCCGCCAGCCTTGCCGTCAACTGGGCGAAGTTGCGTCGCACCGAACCCGCCGACCGGCGGATCGCCATCGTCATGGCCAATTATCCGAACCGCGACGGGCGCCTCGGCAATGGCGTCGGTCTCGACACACCGGCCGGCACCGTCGAAGTGCTGCGTGCCATGACGGCAGAAGGCTATGCGGTGGGCGACGTCCCGGAGGATGGCGACGCGCTGATGCGTTACCTGATGGCCGGGCCGACCAATGCGGCAGGCCGTGATCGTGAAATTAGAGAAACAATTTCGCTCAGCGATTACAACGCCTTCTTCGATTCGCTTCCGAAACAGATTCAGGATGAAGTTGGCGGCCGTTGGGGCGCGCCCGAGGCCGATCCGTTCTTCCTCGACGGCGCCTTCGCGCTGCCGCTCGCCCGCTTCGGCGATGTCATCGTCGGCATCCAGCCGGCGCGCGGCTACAACATCGATCCGAAGGAAAGCTACCACTCGCCGGACCTGGTGCCGCCGCATGGCTATCTCGCCTTCTATGCCTTCCTGCGCCATCAGTTCGGCGCGCAGGCGATCGTGCATATGGGCAAACACGGCAATCTCGAATGGCTGCCGGGCAAGTCGCTGGCGCTGTCTGAGACGTGTTACCCCGAGGCGATCTTCGGGCCGCTGCCGCATGTATATCCGTTCATCGTCAACGATCCGGGCGAAGGCACGCAGGCCAAGCGCCGCACCAGCGCCGTCATCATCGACCATCTGACGCCGCCCTTGACGCGCGCTGAATCCTACGGGCCGCTCAAGGATCTCGAAGCGCTGGTCGACGAATATTACGACGCTGCCGGCGGCGACCCGCGACGGCTGCGGCTCTTGAGCCGCCAGATCCTCGACCTCGTGCGCGACATCGGCCTCGACAGCGATGCCGGTATCGACAAGGGCGACAGCGACGATAAGGCGCTGGAAAAGCTCGACGCCTATCTCTGCGACCTCAAGGAAATGCAGATCCGCGACGGCCTGCACATCTTCGGCGTGGCACCGGAAGGGCGGTTGTTGACCGATCTGACCGTAGCGCTGGCGCGCGTGCCGCGCGGGCTCGGCGAGGGTGGCGACCAGAGCCTGCAGCGGGCGATCGCAGCGGATGCGGGGCTGCGTGGGGTCGCTATTCCCACCTCGGCGGGGGGTAGCCCCACTCGCGATGCCCAACCCTTCGACCCGCTCGACTGCGTCATGTCCGCCCCCTGGAACGGCCCGAAACCGTCCATCCTCACCGACCTATCGGACGCCCCCTGGCGCACCGCCGGCGATACGGTCGAGCGCATCGAGCTGCTTTCCGCAGATCTCGTCTCGGGCGAACAGGCTTGCCCGGACCACTGGCCCAACACCCGCGCCGTGCTCGACGAAATCGAAACGCGCCTGAAGCCGTCGATTTCAAACTCGGGCGCAGCCGAAATGGCCGGTTTTCTCACCGGTCTTGACGGCCGCTTCGTCGCCCCCGGTCCATCGGGCGCGCCGACGCGTGGCCGGCCGGATGTGCTGCCGACGGGGCGCAATTTCTACTCCGTCGACAGCCGCGCCGTGCCGACACCGGCGGCCTATGAGCTCGGCAAGAAATCCGCCGAGCTGCTGATCCGCCGCTATCTGCAGGATCATGGCGAATGGCCGTCCTCCTTCGGGCTGACCGCCTGGGGAACGGCCAACATGCGCACCGGCGGCGACGACATCGCCCAGGCGCTGGCGCTGATCGGCGCCAAGCCCGTCTGGGACATGGTTTCACGCCGGGTCACGGGCTACGAGATCGTGCCGCTTGCCATGCTCGGCCGGCCGCGCGTCGACGTGACGCTGCGCATTTCCGGTTTCTTCCGCGATGCCTTCCCGGACCAGATCGCGCTGTTCGACAAGGCGATCCGCGCCGTCGGCGCGCTGGAGGAGGACGATGCCGACAACATGATCGCCGCGCGCATGCGCGCCGAGACGCAGCGGCTGGAGGCAGGCGGCGTTGACGCCACCGAGGCCGCGCGTCGCGCCTCCTATCGCATCTTCGGCGCCAAGCCCGGAGCCTATGGCGCAGGCCTGCAGGCGCTGATCGATGAGAAAGGCTGGGACAGCAGAGCCGATCTCGCCGAGGCGTACCTCACCTGGGGCGCCTACGCCTATGGCGCCGGCGAAGAGGGCAAGGCCGAACGCGATCTCTTCGAGGAGCGGCTGCGCACCATCGAAGCGGTGGTGCAGAACCAGGACAACCGCGAGCACGACCTGCTCGACAGCGACGACTACTACCAGTTCGAAGGCGGCATGAGCCTTGCCGCCGAGCATCTTGGCGGCACCAGGCCGGCGATCTATCACAACGATCATTCCCGGCCGGAAAAGCCTGTCATCCGCTCGCTGGAGGAAGAGATCGGCCGCGTCGTTCGGGCGCGCGTCGTCAATCCCAAGTGGATCGATGGCGTCATGCGCCACGGCTACAAGGGCGCCTTCGAGATCGCCGCCACCGTCGACTACATGTTCGCCTTTGCCGCGACCACCGGTGCGGTGCGTGACCATCACTTCGAGGCCGCCTATCAGGCCTTCGTCGTCGACGAGCGCGTGGCGGAGTTTCTGCGCGACAAGAACCCGGCCGCCTTTGCCGAGCTTGCCGAGCGGCTGCTGGAAGCGATCGACCGCAATCTCTGGACCCCGCGCTCGAACTCGGCGCGGTTTGAACTTGGAGGCATCAGCGGCGCCGCCACCCGGCTTCGCGCCGGCAACGAATAGAGCAGCTCCGGGCACGGTTTTCCGTCCGGAATTGCCTGGAAGCAAAGACTTGGGTTCCGTTTCGCGTTCAGTGAAACACGGAAAAGGAACAGATGCGGGATCAGAGCTGCGGTTTTGCATCGATCCCGCCAACCGGAATTGAGGGAGTTATCATGAGCGATGAGACGACAAACGGCGGCGAACCTGTTGCCGAGAAGGACGATGCCCGCCACGCCATGAAGATGGCGAAGAAGAAGGCCGCCCGCGAAAAGATCATGGCGACAAAGACCGACGAGAAGGGCCTGATCATCGTCAACACCGGCAAGGGCAAGGGCAAGTCGACCGCCGGTTTCGGCATGATCTTCCGCCATATCGCCCACGGCATGCCCTGCGCCGTCGTGCAGTTCATCAAGGGCGCCATGGCAACGGGCGAGCGCGAACTGATCGAAAAGCATTTCGGTGACGTCTGCCAGTTCTACACGCTCGGCGAAGGCTTTACCTGGGAAACGCAGGACCGCGCGCGTGATGTGGCGATGGCGGAAAAGGCCTGGGAAAAGGCGAAGGAACTGATCCGCGACGAGCGCAACTCGATGGTGCTGCTCGACGAGATCAATATCGCGCTGCGCTACGACTATATCGACGTTGCCGAAGTCGTTCGCTTCCTGAAGGAAGAGAAGCCGCATATGACCCACGTGGTGCTCACCGGCCGCAACGCCAAGGAAGACCTGATCGAGATTGCCGATCTCGTCACCGAGATGGAGCTGATCAAGCATCCGTTCCGCTCTGGCATCAAGGCGCAGCAGGGCGTCGAGTTCTGATGAGCCAGAGCTGGCAGTTCTGGGCGCTGCTTTCGGCAGCCTTCGCTGCCCTGACGGCTGTGTTCGCCAAGGTCGGGGTCGCGCAGATCAACTCCGACTTCGCGACGCTGATCCGCACCGTCGTCATCCTCTGCGTGCTCGCCGGCATTGTGGCTGCGACCGGGCAGTGGCAGAAACCTTCGGAAATCCCGGGCCGCACCTGGCTGTTCCTGGCACTGTCCGGCCTTGCCACGGGCGCTTCGTGGCTTGCCTATTTCCGGGCGCTGAAACTCGGAGACGCCGCCCGCGTGGCGCCGATCGACAAGCTGTCGATCGTCATGGTCGCGATCTTCGGTGTTCTCTTCCTCGGCGAAAAACTCAACCTGATGAACTGGCTCGGCGTCGTGTTGATTGCCGCTGGGGCGCTGCTTTTGGCGGTGTTTTAAAGTCCGGCCGCGTTCGCACAATGTGAGCCGCGCGAATGGCCGAAGTCAGATCCACCGGCGGACGCGCCCGCAATAGGCACTGTATGCCTCGCCAAAAGCGCGGGAGAGGTGGGTTTCCTCCATGCGGATCTGGTAGGAGATCGAGATCCAGGCGGAAAGCGCCAGCGCCACCGAGACGACGTTGGGCACCGCCAGCACCGTGCCGGTCAGCGCCGTGACCATGCCGACATAGATCGGGTTGCGCGAGAAGGCGTAGAGGCCTGCGGTGACGAGCGGCGCGTCCTGTTCCTCGGGGATGCCGATCTTCCAGGAGTGACGCATCGCCCATTGCGACAGCATCGTCAGCCCGCCGCCGAGCGCCATGAGTACAAGGCCGACGGTGTGAAGCTGCGGCCCGTCGAGCACCGGGATCCTGCCGAGCGAAGCGCCGACCGCCTCCGGAAAGGCGGCGACCGCCAGCAGGTGAACCACCAGCGCCGCCACGATCACGCGAAAGAGTTTGCCTGCAAACCCCTCGGCATCGTCGCCATAGGTCAGCACGACGGGTGAGCGGCCGGATTGAACGCGGCGCAGCGCTGCCAGCGCCAGCGTGAACAGGCCGACGATAAGCATCAGGATGGCGGGCAGGGTGGTGAACATTGGAACCTCTGGGCAACGACAGGGGGACGCTTGCGGCCGGGCGCCTGTCTGACAGTCTCTGGCTCGCCCGACTTCCGCGACGTATTTCCTGCAAGTTGCAATCTCTAACGGCTAGAGGTTCAAGGGGGTGCGCACTCGACCTTCGTTTTGGTTAGCGCATTTTGTATCAGCGAGTGTCGATGACAGGGAATGCTCGTCGGGCCCTAGGGAGGATTTCACCGCCATATCCGCACATTGCCTAGATTCAGACATCGCCCCATGACCACCCAATGACCGATATCTATGCGCAGGGTGGTCGCCTTCAGTTTCCGGGAAGCAATCCTGGGTTGGTCGTCCTGATCGTTCTTAGTGGTCCGAGAGTTCCTCGGCCGTTGCGGCAATCTCGGAGTTGCCGAACGTGCCGTCGACATACTTGAAAACAAGTATGCTCATGATCGAGGCGACTATTGCAATCACGACTATACGCATTCGGCTTTCCCGGTGGTCGTTGCGATCTACAGCAACACCCGGCGAAGGCCTTGGCTCCCCCATTTAGTCTAGTTGGCAGGAACAATTGCAGGCGTGGGCGATGGGGCGTTCTCCAAATCCGGCCGAACCGCCAGAATGCTTATTACGAGAGCGACGAGAACGCAGATGAGCATGAGGAAGGCGATACCAGCTTTGTCCATGCCCCGACATCAGACGTTCAATGTGGGCAAATCGAGGCGGCGGCACAGCCGCGTTTAGGGTTGCCCTCTGTGCGGGGGGCCTTGATGAGGCTTCTGGAAGCACGCATATAGATGCCCACATTGTTTAGATCGCGGGTGTACCTTGAAGACCGTTGCTAGAGTTGCGTTTGCTATCGCATCGCTTTTGATAATCGCATCATGCAGTGAAACCGGCCCAGCCCAAACGACCAAGGCGAGCGCATCCGCGGTCCAGCAGGCAGCCAAAGCAAAGGCGGCTCCCACGCCGAAGATGAGCCGAAAGCAGAGAGCCGCAGCGGAAGCTGAGGCAAAGGCGCGTGCAGAAGCGCGCAGTCCTCGGCAATGCAAGACCCCCAAACAGATATGTGGTTACGGCGCCGGGCCAGCAGGCGAAGAATGCTCATGCTGGTCGACCACAGGCGCGCCCGACGTTGGTGTGACAGTCAAGTGACGTTCACTTAAGTCGCGGCATCTGGTTCCAGTCTAAGAGAGCCAGGAATGCGCGCCGGGACTCAAAGCCCCAGCCAGATTCTGAGCGGATGCGTCGGATCTGCCAGCAGCCGGATGGCGAGTGCGATCGAGACGATGACGAGCAGCGGCTTGATGATCTTGGCGCCCTTGGCCATGGCATAGCGCGAGCCGACCTGGGCGCCGAGAAACTGGCCGACGCCCATCATCAGGCCGACCTTCCAGAGAATGGCGCCGAAGAAGAGGAAGATGCCAAAGGCGCCGACGTTGGAGCCGAAGTTGAGGAACTTCGTATGCGCCGTGGCCTTCAGCACGCCGAAGCCGGCCAGCGTGACGAAGCCGAGCATGAAGAAGGAGCCGGTGCCGGGACCGAAGACGCCGTCGTAAAAGCCGATCAGCGGCACAAGTGTCAGCGTAAACACGAAGGGCGTGATCCGACGGTGCTGGTCGACGTCGCCCATGTTCGGCTTCAGCCCGAAATAGAGCGCAATGGCGATCAGCAGGAAGGGCAGCACGGCCTTCAGCACGTCGCCTGGAACGATGGTTGCAAGCAGCGCCCCCAGCACGGAGCCTGCCGCCGACATCAGCGCCATCGGCAATTGCTCTTTCAGGTTCACGTGACCGCGCCGCGCATAGGAAAGGCTTGCCGAACCCGAGCCGAACAGCCCCTGCAGCTTGTTGGTGCCGAGCGTTTGCAGCGGCGGAATGCCGGCAATCAGCATGGCGGGAATGGTGATCATGCCGCCGCCGCCGGCGATCGAATCGATGAAGCCGGCGATGAAGGCGGCAACGAACAAGAAGGCGAGCAGGTGGAAGGCGAGATCTTGCACGGGAGGGACTCGGGGAGAGGGAGACGTATGGAGGTTTTGCCGCCTTGTGTCAGAGCCGGCCACGATTTGCAAAGCCTTCTGTTGCGGCGTTGTTGGCCGCCCGGGCGGACGACCTTCGAATCTTTCGCGGAATCAAAAGCTTGTCCTGAGTCGCCGTGTTTCTGGATGGAGGCGCCGGCAATCGTGGGATGATCGGAAACGGCCGTCATCGCGATCCGCCGGGCAACTGTGCGCCTTCGTCAATCGCGACATGGCGATGGCGCAATCCGGTTTGACCGGTCTCACGCGCTCCGGTAAAAATGACGGATATGCGACGGCGTCCGCTTCGGCGGACTGAAAGAGCGTCCGGTGCGGCCGACCCAGCCAGGGGGCCATCAGCCGGTGCTGTCCAGATCGGCCGGAACGGTTCGTTCCAGCCGGCGCTTCGTTAAGGAAAACCGACGAAGGGAGCCGGCCGCCGATGCCATCGGTTAGCGGATCAAAGCAATTCCAGCAAAAGTGCGCAGCGGTTTTGCGTCCGGAATCGCGTGAAAATAACGTTCTGGCACAAATGAAAGAAGAGGCCGGGCTGGTGCTCGGGCTCGGCTGCGAGCGCCGCACGCCGGCCGAAGAGGTGATCGCGCTTGCCGAACGCGCTTTGGCTGACGCCGGTGCCAGTGCCGGCGATCTGAGGCTGGTCGCCTCGCTCGACGCCCGCGCCGAGGAACCGGCGATCCTTGCGGCCGCGAAGCATTTCTCCGTTCCTGCAGTCTTCTACGACGCGGCCACGCTAGAGGCCGAAGCCTCCCGGCTCGCCAATCCGTCCAAGATCGTCTTTGCCCACACCGGCTGTCACGGCGTGGCCGAAGGGGCAGCGCTTGTTGGCGCCGGACGCGAAGCGGTGCTGATCGTGCCGAAGATCGTCTCCGCGCATGCGACGGCGGCGCTTGCCGGGCCGGCGGCATTGCGTGTTGAAGGGTGCCGTCAGGCGGCGGGAGTCGTCTGATGCGCTTCTATGTTGTTGAATTGAATCAATCTTTTGTCCGGGTTTGCTCTGAAATGGGATCCGGTTCTTCGCAGGTCGAGTTAGGCGCACCGTCAGGTGGAGCCGGTATACAGGTGAGGCAGCACGCATGATCGACGACCTCTTTGCCGGATTGCCGGCGCTCGAGAAAGGTTCGGTCTGGCTCGTCGGCGCCGGTCCGGGAGACCCGGGCCTTTTGACGCTGCATGCGGCCAATGCGCTGCGCCAGGCGGATGTGATCGTGCATGATGCGCTGGTCAACGAGGATTGCCTGAAGCTCGCCAGACCGGGCGCCGTGCTTGAGTTTGCGGGAAAACGTGGCGGCAAGCCGTCGCCGAAGCAGCGCGACATCTCGCTGCGGTTGGTCGAGCTTGCGCGCGCCGGCAACCGGGTGCTGCGGCTGAAGGGGGGCGATCCCTTCGTCTTCGGCCGCGGCGGCGAGGAGGCGCTGACGCTGGTCGAGCACCAGATCCCGTTCCGCATCGTGCCTGGAATCACCGCCGGCATCGGCGGCCTCGCCTATGCCGGCATTCCCGTTACCCATCGTGAGGTCAACCACGCCGTCACCTTCCTCACCGGCCACGATTCCTCCGGCCTGGTGCCCGATCGCATCAACTGGCAGGGCATCGCCAGCGGCTCGCCCGTGATCGTCATGTACATGGCGATGAAACATATCGGCGCGATCACCGCCAACCTCATTGCCGGCGGCCGTTCGCCGGACGAGCCGGTCGCCTTTGTCTGCAATGCGGCGACGGCGAACCAGACGGTGCTCGAAACGACGCTTTCGCGCGCCGAGGCCGATGTCGAGGCGGCAGGGCTTGAGCCGCCGGCGATCGTCGTCGTCGGCGAGGTGGTGCGGCTCCGGGCAGCGCTCGACTGGATCGGTGCGCTTGATGGCCGCAAGCTCTCGGCCGACCCCTTCGCCAACCGCATTCTCAGGAACCCGGCATGAGCGGACTGCTGATCGCCGCACCGTCGTCGGGCTCGGGCAAGACGACGGTGACGCTCGGGCTGATGCGGGCGCTGAAGAAGCGCGGTGTTGCGATTGCGCCCGGCAAGGCGGGACCTGACTATATCGATCCCGCCTTCCATGCGGCCGCGACCGGCGAGCCCTGCTTCAACTTCGACCCCTGGGCAATGCGGCCGGAACTGCTGCTTGCGAACGCTTCGCATGCCACGACCGGTGGCCGCACGCTGATCGTCGAGGCGATGATGGGCCTGCATGACGGCGCCGCCGACGGCTCCGGTTCGCCCGCCGATCTCGCAGCGACGCTCGATCTCGCCGTCATCCTCGTTGTCGATTGCGCCCGCCTGTCCCATTCGGTCGCCGCACTCGTTCGCGGTTATGCGGACCATCGCGACGATATTCGGGTGGTTGGCGTCATCCTCAACAAGGTCGGCAGTGACCGGCACGAGATGATGCTGCGCGATGCGCTGGAGCGGGTGAACATGCCGGTTTTCGGTGTCTTGCGGCAGGACAGTGCGCTGCAACTGCCGGAGCGCCATCTCGGCCTCGTGCAGGCGGGCGAGCATGGGGCGCTCGAAGGTTTCATCGGGGCTGCTGCCGAACGCGTGGAGGCGAACTGCGACCTCGATGCCGTCGGCCGCGCTGCGACGATCTTTCCGCACGGGTCGGTCACGAGGATCGAGCGGTTCCGGCCGCTCGGGCAACGCATCGCCGTGGCGCGCGATATCGCCTTTGCCTTCTCTTACGAGCATCTGTTGTTCGACTGGCAGCGGGGCGGCGCCGAAATCTCGTTCTTCTCGCCGCTCGCCGACGAAGCGCCGGATCCTTCGGCCGACGCCGTCTATCTGCCGGGCGGTTATCCGGAGCTGCATGCGGGGCACTTAAGTGCTGCTTCAACCTTCCGTACCGGCATGCAATCCGCGGCGGAACGCGGCGCCCGGATCTTCGGCGAATGCGGCGGCTACATGGTGCTCGGCGAAGGGCTTGTCGCCGCCGATGGCGCACGCTACGACATGCTCGGCCTGCTGCCGCTGACGACCAGTTTTGCCGAGCGCAGGCGGCACCTCGGCTATCGCCGCGTCGTGCCTGTCGACAACGCCTTCTTCGATGGACCCATGACGGCGCACGAATTCCACTATGCGACCATCGTCGCCGAAGGTGCGGCGGACCGGCTGTTTGCGGTCAGCGATGCGGCCGGCGAGAATCTCGGCCATGCGGGCCTCAGGCGCGGCAATGTCGCCGGCTCCTTCATGCATCTCATCGACATCGCAGGCGCGCCATGAGCGCACCGATCGTTCACGGCGGCGGCATCACCGAGGCCGCGGCGCGCTTTGGCGGGCGCTTCGAAGACTGGCTCGATCTTTCGACCGGTATCAATCCTTGCCCCGTCGCCTTGCCCCCAGTATCCGAACGCGCGTGGCATCGGCTGCCGGATCGGCAGACGGTGGATGACGCGCGCCTGGCAGCCGCAGATTATTACCGCACCAATGGCGTGCTGCCTTTGGCGGTGCCGGGCACCCAGTCGGCGATCCAGCTTTTGCCGCGTCTCATAAATGAAAACGGGAAGGCGCCGGCGAACAGGCGCGTCGCGATCTTCGGGCCGACCTATGGCGAATATGCCCGTGTGCTGTCGGCAGCCGGCTTTGCCGTCGATCGCGTCGAAGATGCCGCTGCGCTCAGCGCCGAGCATGCCCTGGTCATCGTGGTAAACCCCAACAACCCGACTGGCCGTGCCTTCGCGTCCGCCGAACTTCTGGCGATGGCGGCGAGGCAGAAGGCAAACGGCGGGCTGCTGCTGGTCGACGAAGCCTTCGGCGATCTTGATCCGGGGTTGAGCGTCGCCGGCCATGTGCGCGAGCAAGGCAACCTTGTCGTCTTCCGCTCCTTCGGCAAGTTCTTCGGGCTCGCCGGCCTGCGCCTCGGCTTCGTCGTCGCGACGGAGCCTATGCTTGCGTCCTTTGCCGATTGGCTCGGTCCCTGGGCCGTCTCCGGCCCGGCGCTGACGATTTCGAAAGCGCTGATGCAGGGCAATACGAAGGCGATTGCTGCCGGTATCCTCGAGCGGCGCGCCGGCCTGGATGCGGCGCTTGATGGAGCAGGGCTCAAGCGGATCGGTGGCACAGGGCTTTTCGTGCTGGTCGAGCATCCGCGTGCCACTCTGCTACAGGAACGGCTCTGCGAAGCGCACATCCTCACTCGCAAGTTCGACTACGCGCCGGAGTGGTTGAGGATCGGTCTGGCGCCGGATGCGGCGGGCGACCGGCGACTGGCGGATGCGCTTGCCCGGATGGAGCTCTGAATGTCTGAGACCATCCTTCTCATCCTCGCGCTGGCGCTGGTGATCGATCGCGTCGTCGGTGACCCGGATTGGCTCTGGGCGCGCCTGCCGCATCCGGTCGTGTTCTTCGGCAAGGCCATAGCCTTCCTCGATGACAGGTTGAACCGCGAGGATCTGGAGGACGGCGCGGCTAGGTTTCGTGGCGTTGTCACCATCGTGCTGCTGCTTGCCGTCAGCGCCTGGTTCGGCCACCTGCTGCATCGCCTGTTCGCCACTCTCGGTCCGGTCGGCTTCCTGCTGGAGGCGGCGCTGGTCGCGGTTTTCCTGGCGCAGAAGAGCCTTGCCGATCATGTGCGCCGCGTTGCCGAGGGCTTGCGGCAAGGGGGGCTCGAAGGCGGGCGGGCGGCCGTTTCGATGATCGTCGGCCGCGATCCGAAGACGCTCAATGAACCGGCGGTCTGCCGCGCGGCGATCGAAAGCCTCGCCGAAAACTTCTCCGACGGCGTCGTGGCGCCGGCCTTCTGGTATGCGATCGCCGGTCTGCCCGGTCTGCTCGCCTACAAGATGCTGAACACGGCCGACTCGATGATCGGCCACAAATCGCCGAAATATCTGCACTTCGGCTGGGCTTCGGCGCGGCTCGACGATCTTGCCAACCTGCCGGCAGCACGGCTCTCGATCCTGCTGATCGCCGCCGGCGCACTGATCCACCGTGGCACGCGCGCCGCCAAGGATGCGTTGACGGCAGCCCTTCGTGATCACGGCCTGCACCGCTCGCCGAATTCCGGCTGGCCGGAAGCGGCGATGGCAGGGGCGCTCGATCTGCAGCTTGCCGGCCCGCGCATCTATGGCGGCGTCAAGGTCAGCGAGCCGATGATCAATGGTCCGGGTCGCGCCGTTGCGCGAAGCGAAGATATCGATGCCGGCATCGCCGTGTTCTATGGCGCCTGCACGGTAATGACCGTTTTTGTTCTTGCCGTCGCGATGATTTGATCGTTTCGGCGGCTCCCGTCTTGCGAAATCGAGCTTCGCATTAAGACTTTGCTTTCCATATGTATTAAGATTGCTTCATACTCGGCCGGTTATTCTCTTCGGACGTTTGGTTCCACCGGTAAGTGTTTGTCATCCCGGAGAGAGAAGCATGCGGAATGCGTTTTTGACTGTGCTCGTTGCCGCATTGATGCAGTTTTCCGTTCAGCCGGCGAACGCCGCCAATCTCATTGCCAATATCAGCCTGTCGTCGCAGACCATGACCGTCAAACAGAACGGCGTCGTCATGTACCGCTGGAAGGTGTCTACCGCCCGCAGGGGCTATGTCACGCCGCGCGGCAGCTGGAGGGCCAAATGGCTCTCACGCTACCATCGCTCGAGCAAATACGACGACGCGCCCATGCCCTATGCGGTGTTCTTCAATGGCGGTTACGCCATTCATGCCACCTATGACATCAAGCGCCTCGGCCGCCCGGCATCACACGGCTGCGTGCGGCTGCATCCGAACAACGCCGCCGAGTTCTTCGCGCTGACGCGCGAGCATGGGCTGAAGAACACGCGCATCGTGATTGCGCGCTGATCGGAGCTGCCCCTCATCCGGCTGCCGCCACCTTCTCCCCGCAGGCGGGGAGAAGGGACCTGTGGCGCCGTTTCCGTTTCATCATCGGCGGCCTCCTTTGGGGGACTAACCGCAGGCGACGTTCCCTCTCCCCGCCTGCGGGGAGAGGGGTAGGGTGAGGGGCAATTTCGCTGCTGGAAAATTCGGTGTAACACCGCACATCTGCGAGCGTCTTCGCAGCCACCGCTGAGCGCGGCTCAGTCGATCCCGCCGACATGCATCAGCCGCTCGAGGCTCGGCACGGTGACGTGGCGGCTGTTTTCGATGCGGATGACGTTTTCCTTGCGCAGCTTGGTGATCTGCCGGCTGACGGTTTCGATCGTCAGGCCCAGATAGTCGGCGATGTCGGCGCGCGAAAGCGGCAGGTCGAATTCGTTCGCGGTCCCCTGTTCGGGGTCAATATGGGTGGCAATGATGTAGAGGAAGCTCGCCACTTTCTCCTGGGCGGTCTTGCGCCCGAGCGTCAGCATCCAGTCGCGCGCCTCGTCGAGCTCCTTCAGGGCCTGCTCGTGCAGTCGGTGTTCCAGCCCCGGCGCCTCGGAAACGAGCCGCTCGATGACGTTGCGCGGGAAGGCGCAGATGTCGGTGTTGACGGCGGCTTCCGCCGTCAGCGCGCTTTCGCGGGTGAAGGGACGTCCCATGAAGTCGGGCGCGAACTGCAGGCCGACGATCTGCTGGCGGCCATCGGCCAGAACTTTGCTGAGCTTGACGACGCCGCTGATGATGTTGGCATAGCTGTCGGTCGTCTCGCCCTGGCCGACGACTTCGCGGCCGGGCTCGATGCTGCGGCGTGTCGAGTGGCGGGAGAGGTCGAGAAGCTGATCCGGGGTGAGCGTTCCGCAAACGCCGCCATGACGCGCCTCGCAGGCTGCGCAGACGGTTGGAATGTCCGAATTGTGGATATCCTTACGGCGATGTTCGTTCACGATCTGCAATTCTTTCTACCTGCATTCCATTACTCCCTGGATGACCAAAGAGGATGCGCGGCGTTAAATCAAGAGTTGACAGGTGCTAATTTCGAAAGCGCGAAACAATGTCTCATGCTGGCTTGAGTATTGTCAATTTTAACGTGTTAATTTGCCGACTTGATCAAAATCAAAGGCCGCTCCGCGCATCTGGCCTATGCCGTTTCCAAGACAGCGGAGAGACCGATGGAAGACGCGCTCATCCTCAAACATTCAGGCCCTGTGCCGCGCTACACCAGCTACCCCACGGCCCCGCATTTTTCCGAGGCCGTGGGCGCTGCGGACTATGAAAGCTGGCTCGATGCGATCGGCGCCGGGGAGGCGATTTCGCTTTATGCCCATGTGCCCTATTGCGACCGGCTCTGTTGGTTCTGTGCCTGCCACACCAAGCAGACGCTGCGCTATGATCCCGTTGCGACCTATCTGCATGGCCTGCATCGCGAAGTTGCAGAAGTCGGCGGACGGGTGAGCCGCGAGGCCAAGGTGACGGCGCTGCATTTCGGCGGCGGCTCGCCGACGCTCGTCCGGCCGGATGACATGATCGCGCTTAAGCGCACCTTCACCGATCACTTCATCTTCACGCCCGATTGCGAGATCAGTGTCGAGATGGATCCGAACGACCTCGATGAGGCGCGCCATGATGCGCTGGCCGTGATCGGCATGACACGGGCGAGCTTTGGCATCCAGGATTTCGATCCTGAGGTGCAGAAGGCGATCAATCGCATCCAGACCTTTGAGCAGACGCGCGGTGCGATCGAGGCATCCCGGGCGAGGGGCGTCCACTCGGTCAATTGCGACGTTCTCTACGGTTTGCCCTATCAGAGCCTCCAGTCGCTGGAGCGCACGATAGAGGCGGTGCTGACGCTTGTTCCGGATCGCGTTGCGCTCTTCGGCTATGCGCATGTGCCGTGGATGAAGACGCATCAGAAGATGATCCCGGACGAGAGCCTTCCCGGCATTGTCGAGCGCTTTGGCCAGATGACCCGCGCCGGCGAGATGCTGGTTGCGGCGGGCTACGAAGCCATCGGCATCGATCATTTCGCAAAGCCCGGAGACAGCTTGGCGCGTGCCAGCCGGGAAGGGCGTCTCCGTCGCAATTTCCAGGGCTATACGGACGATGCCGCGGAAACGCTTGTTGGCCTCGGCGCCTCGGCGATCGGCCAGTTTCGTCAAGGTTATGTCCAGAACATGCCGGCAACCGGTGAATATCTGCGTCATGTGGAAGGGACGGGGCTGGCCGCGGTTCGCGGCTACCGCTTCACGCCGGACGACCGGCTGAGGGCAAAAGTGATCGCCGACATCATGTGCCGTTTCGCCTTCTCCTTTGACGAGGTCGAGCAGGCATTTCCGGGTCTGGCCGGCGCGGTGATCGAGGAATCGCGGCTGTTTCGGGCGCGCGATGCCGACGGGTTGACGACGATCGAGAACGGCATCTTCCGCCTGACCGAGCGCGGCCGACCCTTTGCCCGTTCGGTGGCGGCTACCTTTGATGCCTATCTCGGTAACGGCCGTGGCCGGCATTCGGTGGCGGTCTGACCGATGCGCTTATCCGTACTGTGGGCATCAGAGCGCTTTGTGCGCGCCCAGGGGCGCGCGGCGCCGCGCATAACCGCGAAAACCAGGTCTGGTTTCGCCAAGGCTTATGCGCTTCTTGGTAGGCAGAGCGCCTTTGCGCGCCCATGGGCGCGCGGCGCTCTGGCAACACCGGTTTCCAATTTGCAAACCGTTGCCATCTAGGCCATTGGCTTTTGCAGCGCATTTACCTATAGGATCGCCGAGACTCGACATAGAATAAAGAGGTATGCGCGTGACAGCTACATTCGACAAGGTTGCCGACATCATCGCGGAAACGAGCGAGATCGATCGCGAGACGATCACGCCGGAAAGCCACACGATCGACGATCTCGGCATCGACAGCCTGGACTTCCTCGACATCGTGTTTGCGATCGACAAGGAATTCGGCATCAAGATCCCGCTCGAGCAGTGGACGCAGGAAGTCAACGAAGGCAAGGTTTCGACCGAAGAGTACTTCGTTCTGAAAAACCTCTGCGCCAAGATCGACGAACTGCGGGCTGCCAAGGGCTGATCGGGCTTTCGCCCGAGCCTTGCCGCACCAATTCCAATGCCGCCCGTCGCGCCCCGCGCTTGACAGGCGGCATTGGCGTTTTTACTTGAGCCCGAAACGAACGGCCCGAAAACGAACAGGGTGAGCCTCAATGCTCCTTGAATACTTCCAGATGATCGATCGTGTCGAAACGGTCGATCTTTCGGCTGGCCGGCTGACGGCGCGGTCCGTGGTGCCAGAGAAGAGCCCCGTGTTCGAAGGCCATTTCCCAGGCTATCCGCTGGTTCCGGGCGTGCTTCTGATCGAGACCATGGCGCAGGCCTCCGGTTTCCTGGTGCTGGCCGCCACCAATTTTGCAGCCATGCCCTTCCTGATGTCGGTCGACGGCGCCAAGATGCGCACCTTCGTCGAGCCTTCGGCCGAACTCGAGATCGAGGCCTTCCTCGAACATGAGGGTTCGGGCTTTGCAGTGACGAAGGCAAAGATCACCTCGGCCGGCAAGAAGGTGTGCGACGCCCAGCTGAAACTGAGAACGATGCCGTTCGATCAGGTTCCGCTCGGCGATATCGTACGCAAGCGGGCCGAGGAAGTGGGTCTGATGGCGGCTCTTTCGGCAACAGCCGGTTCGGAGAAGTAAGATGAGCAAATCCGCAAACGACGTTGTCATTACCGGCGTCGGTATCGTCACCAGCCAGGGCGTCGGCGTCGAGCCACATCTGGCGCTGCTCACCGCCGGCACATCGCCGGCCGTGCGGGTCGAGACCGAAAAGTTCAGCCCCTATCCGGTGCATCCGCTGCCGGAAATCGACTGGTCGCAGCAGATCGCCAAGCGTGGCGACCAGCGCCAGATGGAAAACTGGCAGCGCCTCGGTGTCTTCGCCGCCGGCCTGGCGCTCGATGACGCCGGCCTGAAGGACAATCTCGAAGCCTGCGGCAGCATGGACATGATCGTCGCTGCCGGCGGCGGCGAGCGCGACATCAATGTCGACTCGCTGATCGTCGACGAAGCGCTGAAGCGCAACGATCGCGAACAGCTCCTCAACGAAAAGCTGACGACGGAACTGCGCCCGACGCTGTTCCTCGCCCAGCTTTCCAACCTGCTCGCCGGCAACATCTCGATCGTGCACAAGGTGACCGGTTCTTCGCGCACCTTCATGGGTGAGGAAGCGGCCGGCATCTCGGCGATCGAAACCGCCTTTGCCCGCATCAAGGCCGGCCAGTCGAGCCATACGCTCGTCGGCGGCGCCTTTTCCGCCGAACGTCTCGACATCATCCTCCTCATCGAAGCGATCCAGGGCCATGCGCTCGGCGACTGGCACCCGATCTGGTCGCGCAGCCAGGATAATGGCGGCGGCATGATCCTCGGTTCGGTCGGCGCCTTCCTGGTGCTGGAATCGCGCGAATATGCCGAAGCCCGCGGCGCCCGCATTTATGCCACGATCGACGCGATCGGTGGCGACCGCGGCGCGCGTGACGGCGGCAAGCTGGAAGCCCGCCTTGCTGATCTCGCCAAGCCCGCATCCGATCTCGACCCGGCCTCGACCGTCGTGTTCTCCGGTACCTCCGGCTTCCATGATCTCGTGGCGCGCGAGAAGGCGTTCCTCGAGGAAAAACTCGCAGGCGTGCCGGTGCGTGCCTATGGCGGTCTCGTCGGCCACAGCATCGAGGCGCAGTTCCCGCTGGGTCTGGCGTTGGCGGCGCTGACGCTGGGTGAGGGTGCCAAGGTGCCGGCCTTTGACGCCGGTGCGGAAAAGCCGATGACGGCGGCGGCGAAAAGCGCCGTGGTCACCACCGTCGGCCATTCGCGCGGCGAAGGCGTCGCCGTTCTTTCGGCGGAATAACAGGAGCGGACCATGAGCAACGCTTACAAGGACCATCTCGGCCGCCCGATCATCGCCATTACCGGCATGGGCGTCATCACCTCGCTCGGCCAGGGGGTCGAAGACAACTGGGCAGCCCTTTCGGGCGGCGTCTCGGGCATCCACAAGATCACCCGTTTCCCGACGGAAGGCCTGAACACCCGCATCTCCGGCACGGTCGATTTCATCGATATCCCCGCTGCCAACTCCGTCGAGCGTTCCTATGCCATGGCGCGCGAAACGACGCTGGAAGCTTTGGCGCAGGCCGGTATTTCCGGCGATTTCAACGGCCCCTTGTTCCTGGCTGCCCCGCCGGTCGAGCCGGAATGGAGCGCGCGCTTCGAGCTTGCCGACCGTTCGCCGCCTTCGGAACAGCCGGGTGATGCCTATAACCGCTTCCTCGCCGCCATGCGCCAGAAGGCCGATCCGGTGTTCCACGAGGCCGTGCTCTTCGGCTCGATCTCGGAACGCCTTGCCGATCGCTTCGGCACGCGCGGCCTGCCGGTGACGCTGTCGACCGCTTGCGCTTCGGGCGCCACCGCGATCCAGCTCGGCGTCGAGGCAATCCGCCAGGGCCGCACCGATCGTGCGCTGACGGTTGCGACCGACGGCTCGGTCAGCGCCGAGGCACTGATCCGCTTCGCGCTGCTTTCGGCCCTCTCCACCCAGAACGATCCGCCGGAAAAGGCCTCCAAGCCCTTCACCAAGGACCGCGACGGCTTCGTCATTGCCGAAGGTGCCGCGACCCTGGTGCTGGAATCGCTCGAAGCGGCTGTTGCCCGCGGCGCCCGCGTCTACGGCATCCTCAAGGGCTGCGGCGAGAAGGCCGACCTCTTCCACCGCACGCGCTCTTCACCGGACGGTGGCCCGGCGATCGCGACGATCCGCGCGGCCCTTGCCGACGCCGGCATCAATGAGGACGGTATCGGCTACATCAACGCGCACGGCACCTCGACGCCCGAAAACGACAAGATGGAATATCTGTCGATGTCGGCCGTCTTTGGCGATCGCCTGCCGTCGATCCCGGTCTCGTCCAACAAGTCGATGATCGGCCACACGCTGACGGCCGCCGGTGCGGTCGAGGCGGTGTTCTCGATCCAGACGATGCTGACCGGTACGCTGCCGCCGACGATCAACTACCAGAACCCCGATCCGGCGATCGTGCTCGACGTGGTGCCGAACGTGAAGCGCAGCCAGCAGGTGACTGCGGTGCTGTCGAACTCCTTCGGCTTCGGCGGCCAGAACGCCAGCCTTGTCATGACCGCCGAGCCGGCCTAAGCCGGAAACTCAAGAGCTGCAGCGCCTTTCTCGCGCCCCGTCGGGCGCGCGGCGCTGCAAAATCCAAGACGCAAACATGCCGCCAAGGCAGAGGAAGAACCATGCGCGCCCTGCAACTGCTCGATGACCGCAAGCTCGAAATCACCGACATTCCGGAACCGGAAGCGCCCGGCCCGGGCGAGGTGACCCTGCGCGTCAAGGCGGTTGCGCTCAACCATATCGACGTCTGGGGCTGGCGCGGCATGGCCTTTGCCAAGCGCAAGATGCCGCTCGTCATCGGCGCGGAAGCATCCGGCGTGGTCGACGCGATCGGTCCGGGCGTTTCGAGCGTGCTTCCGGGCCAGCTCGTATCGATCTATGGCGCGCGTACCTGTGGCCTCTGCCGTCCGTGCATGGAAGGCCGCGACAATCTCTGCGAACATGTCGGCGGCGTGCACGGCTTCCATCTCGACGGCTTCGCGCAGGAAAAGATCAACCTGCCGGCGCGCCTGCTGGTCCCGGCGCCTCCGGGTGTCGATGCCGTCGCTGCAGCGCTTGCTCCGGTCACCTTCGGTACCGTCGAGCACATGCTGTTCGACAATGCCAAGCTTGAGCCGGGTGAAACCATCCTCGTCCATGCCGGCGGCTCCGGCATCGGCTCGGCGGCGATCCAGCTTGCCAAGAAGATCGGCTGCACGGTGATCACCACCGTCGGTTCCGACGACAAGATCGAGAAGGCCAAGGCGCTCGGCGCCGATCACGTCATCAACTACCGCACCGATCGCTTTGAAGGCGTGGTGCGCAAGCTCACCAAGAAGAAGGGCGTCGACGTCGTGTTCGAACACGTCGGCAAGGACACTTGGGCGGGCTCGATGCTCTGCATGAAGCGCGGCGGGCGCTTGGTCACCTGCGGCTCCACCTCGGGCGTGTCCACCGACATGAACCTGATGATGCTGTTCCAGCAGCAGCTGAAGCTGCTCGGCTCCTTCGGGTGCCGCATGGAGAACATGGCGAACGCGATGCAGAAGATGGCCCGCGGCCTCGTGCATCCGGTCATCGACACGGAAATCAGCCTCGATCAGATCGACCGGGCGCTGGAGCGCATGGAATCGCGCCAGATCTTCGGCAAGATCATCCTGAAGATGGATTGATCGACGTGCGAATGCTGATCACACGGCTGGTGCTGGCGGCGGATCGTACCCGCCAGTGGCTGATCGCGCAGTTCGTTTTCCTGCTGCTGACGATCCTGAAGATGTTTCCGGCCGATGCCGCGATCCGCTTCATGGATCGTGCCCTGCGGTTCATCGGGCCGAAGACCAGCCGGCAGAAGCTGACGCTCACCAACCTGCGCAACGCTTTTCCTGAGAAGAGCGAGGCGGAGATCAACGCGATCGCGCTTGAGAGCTGGGGCAACATGGGCCGCATGGCGGCCGAATACGTGTTCCTCGACCGTCTGTTCGACTTCGATCCGGAGCGCACGACGCCCGGACGCATCGAAGTGTCGGGCATTCCCTTGTTCCTGGAGCTTCGCGACAACCCGCGCCCGTTCATCGTTTTTACCGCCCACAGCGGCAATTTCGAGATGCTGCCGGTTGCCGGCTCCGCCTTCGGCCTCGACGTGACCGTTCTGTTCCGGCCGCCGAACAACCCGTACGTGGCCGAAAAGGTCTTCAAGTTCCGCGAGGAACGCATGGGCAACCTGGTGCCGTCCCACGCCGGCTCGTCCTTCGCGCTCGCCCGCCAGCTCGAAAAGGGCCTGGGCGTCGGCGTGCTCGTCGACCAGAAGTTCCGCAAGGGGCTGAAAACAAAGTTCTTCGGCCAGGACGTGCAGACCAATCCGCTGCTGGCCAAGCTCGTCCGCCAGTTCAACTGCGAAGTCTATCCGGCCCGCTGCATAAGGCTGCCGGGCGGTCGTTTCCGGCTGGAGCTGGAACCGGCGATAGCCATTCCCCGCAAGGCCGACGGCAATGTCGACGTCACCGCCACGGCGCAGGTGCTGAACGACAAGGTGGAAAGCTGGGTGCGCGAGTATCCGGGCCAGTGGCTCTGGTATCACGACCGCTGGCACATCAAGCGCTACCTCAAGGACTGATTCCCCTCCGCACGACCGATCGCGCTTGCGCTTGCTTCCGGGCAACCTTGAGAATTCGGCGCGTCCGGATTTCGGTTCGGCGGGCATCACCTTCGTGGTCCGTCCGCGGCAGCGCCTGCCGTTTGTCCCGAAATTGCTTCAAAAGGTTAAGTTTTTCTTTCTGCTGTTGAACGCTAACGCAATGAGTGTAAACTCAACGTTGTCTCGCGAGGGGAAGATTGCAAGCGCTTTGGGTGGCCGGAGCGGTGTGGTTTTACACGGAAAGGGTGGGGAAGCGTCAAAAACGAAATCAGTGTCTGCAGCATCAACGCCTGTCTTGAAGTGCATCGAAGCGGCTCTGCCGTGGGGGAATTGGGGTTTCGAATTGAACGCACTGATTGAGCTGTTCTGGTTCAAGTATTCGCAGCTGCAGTATGCCGTACGTACGGCAGACGAGCATTTGATCGGCATTCTAGATCGCGAATTGGATCCAATCCTCAGATCCGTCTACGACGAGAAGGCGGTGAGCGTCGAAGATGCCCGACTTCAGTTCCAGTTCCTGATCGACATCCTGCGCGTCGAAGCCGATGACATCTCCTGCGTGCTCCGGCACTCGCAATTGCTACAGTCGCTGATCAACCGCTATTTTGCGGCGACGGGCGCGGAGAAATTCGCCGACCTCCAACTCGAGCGGCTGCCGGCCCAGCCGAGCAAGGGCAGGGCGGATGAAGGCCTGCTCAACGAGGCGATTCTCGACAGCTTTCCGGATCGGATCGCGGTGATCACGCCCGACTACCGCTACCTCTACACGAACCCCCGCAATGCCGACCATCTGGAGAGCCGCCCGATGGATCTGATCGGCCGGCACATCGTCGAGTTCATCGGCATCCAGCGCTTCGAGCAGCGGGTGAAATCCTATCTCGATCGTTGTTTTGCGGGCGAGGTGGTCGACTATACCTTCGCCAAGACCGTCGATGCGCGCACGGTCGTCGTGCGTTGCCGGCTGACGCCATGCATGTCCAGCTCCGGCAAGCTCATCGGCGCGATCCTCGTGATCCAGGAACATGCCGACCGCCGCCGCGCGATCGCGGCCTGACACGTCATTGCCGGCGCTACCAATCAAGAGAGAGTGAGGACCCCAAAGACCCGGCCGGGGATCGCGACGTCGAACCCGCGGGCGAACTGAACAAACTATGGTGTCTTGGTCATGGGCGGATGCTTCCACATGCCATTGAGCGCCTCGTCTTTCGGCCAATAGAGCCGCATCGCGACGAAGAAGGGACCCTTGGGCGCCGGCAGCCAATTCGGCTCCTTGTCCTTGCCCGGCGACTCGTTCTGAACGTAGAAGGTGTAGCCGCCGTCGGCATCCTTCACGAATTGCGGGAGCATCGGCTTGTTAAGCAAATAGCGGTTGATCGGATTGGCAACGAGCAGGCTCGCCGGCAGATCATACATCGTCAGCGACCAGAAGGCGTTGACCGGCGGCATCTTATCGGCGGCGAAATGGACGGTGTAGCGGTTGGCGCCGTCGAGCTTCTGCCCTTCGACGTCAGTGGCGTAGACCGGATACATCGCCTCCTGCTTCGAATTGCCGTAAATGCCGAGAACGGCCGCCGCCATGCGGTAGAGATAATTGTTCTTCAGGTATTCGCGCGTGCCGAAGAGGTCGCCCGAGGTCACCGTTCCGGCGTCGATCTGCTTCTTCAAGCCCTCAAGATCGGCCCAGGCGTCGGCCATACCTTGCTCGATGGCGGTCTTGATGTCCGGCGAGAGCGCCGCAACGTCTATGGTCTTGCCTGCACCAACCCCGATCTTGGCAGAACGCGCCATCAACTCGGTCTCGGATGGATTAGTCGGGCAGAACTGCAGGACGAAATTCAGGATGTTGAAGAACTCCAGCGACTTCTTCTCTTCGTCCGGCGAAAGCGGCTTGGTGAAGTCGATTGCGGGAGCGGCCGCAGGCGCCGCCCCGCCGAGAAACGCCGAAAGCGGCTCTGCCTTGTAGCGATCCTGGATCTTCTTCACATTGTCTAAGTCGTCGGGGTTGAATAGCTGCGTGCGATAGGCCCCGAGAACGAGATCGGTCTCGGCGTGAAACACCTTCTTGATGCCCGCAGGCGTCTCGCCTTTCCAGCCCGGGCCGGCGACCAGGAAGCTGCCGCCGTCGTTGCCGGTCGTGCGGCTGCCGGCATAGTCGAAGTTGAACGTATAAGCGTCGATGAGCTGGATGCTGAAGTACCGGTCCTTCTCGATCACTGGTACGGTGAGGACCATCGGCTCCGCACGCAGGTCCATGCCGATCATCGAATAGGGCGTGTCGGAGTTGGGCGTCTGGATCGCCGTATCGGCGGGGGTGTAGACGCGAGGGATGTTCTTGAGGTGGTTCCACGGCGCCTTGTATTCCGGGTTCTTGTCGTCGACGAAATAGGCGTATTGGATGCGGTAGCTGTCCACCATCGGGAAGCCGTAGATATAGGCTTCCTTGGCGATCTTTCGTGCCTCGTCAGGCGTGATTTCGCTCTGGGCGGCCGCAGTGCCTGGGAAGCGCAATGACGGCATCAGGGCGATCCCGCCGACAAAAGCTCTTCGTGTGATCGTTGTCATGGGCATCGCCTTCCTCGGTTGGCGCATGACGTTCTGCATCGTTCATCAGCGCCGTGTGGACCTGTGAATTCGCAGGAGAGATGAGTAGGTGAGTGAAATTTTATACAGGTATGTAACGTGCGCCACCGCACATCACCAGAATGATTGGGGCCGCGTTGCTCCCAAACTCGATCCAGTTTCGCGTATAGCACGAATGGCGCTGCGCTTACAGCCGCGAACAATCCTACCTTGCCGCGTGCCGACCGCCCCGTCTGCCGGTTCACCCAACCGGCGAGGTGATGCTGCGCAAACATTCCTGTTCGAAGCCGACGTGTCGCCTGAGGCTGGTGAAAAAGCCGCGCAGCATATAACCGGCGGTTTCGGCATTGACCGTTTGGTCGGCGGCGCCGAGGCGTTCCAGCATTTCCGTCAGTTCTTCGGCGAAGCACTCGTCTTCGCAGTGCTCGTATTTCAGCCGCTCCAGCGTCGCGCCGAGCGTCGGGTCGCCGCGGAAGGTGCGCTCGATCCACGGGAAGACCAGGCTTTCCTCGCCGGAATGCATTTCGCGGATCATCGGTCCGAGCACCTTGGCGGCGTAGACGCATTTCTGCCGATCGATTTCTGCAGGCAGGCTGTCGGCGATCTCCTCGAGACAGTTGCAGAGCGCAAGCTGCTCTTCATGCGCGCGGGCGAGCCATGCGAAAGGCTCGGCCACCGGGACAGCGCGGGGAGGCGGCTCCAGCCGGCTCCGGATTCGTCCCTCTTCAAAAGTCTTTTTCATCGGCTTCAAACGCCAGCTCCCACGGCGCTCCCTGTTATTTGCCGAGGATGATCCAATCGAGGTGGTGCAGCCTTGATCTGAATCAAGGCCAGGATGCCCCGATTCTGACACTTTCCGACCAGCTGCGGTGGCGTGCCTCGTTCAGGGGTATGTCGCCGCGTGCGTTCGGACCAAGTTGGGGACCCAACCATGAAATACACTTTCGAGATGATCCTGCTCGGGGTCGGTGCTTTCCTGGCGCTCGTCGGCGCCGGGTTTGCGCAGGACCGGCACTTTGAAGCCCACATGTGGGTGCTGTTCTTCGTGCTCCTCGCCGGCACTGTCATGCTGATGCGACGCATCGAGTTCAGCCCGGTTTCCGCCGGCAGGGCGCCACCACCACCGCCGCAGTCGGAATATTTCGACGAGGTGGTCAAGTATGGTGTGATCGCCACCGTCTTCTGGGGCGTCGTCGGCTTTCTCGTGGGCGTCGTGGTTGCGCTCCAGCTTGCCTTTCCCGACCTCAACATCGAGCCCTGGTTCAACTTCGGCCGCATGCGGCCGCTGCACACCTCGGCTGTCATTTTCGCCTTCGGCGGCAACGCGCTGATCGCGACGTCCTTCTACATCGTCCAGCGTACCAGCCGCGCGCGCCTGTTCGGCGGCAATCTCGGCTGGTTCGTGTTCTGGGGCTACCAGCTGTTCATCATCATGGCGGCCACCGGCTACCTGCTCGGCATCACCCAGTCGAAGGAATATGCGGAGCCGGAATGGTATGTCGACCTGTGGCTGACGATCGTCTGGGTCGCCTATCTCATCGCCTTCCTCGGCACGCTTCTGACGCGCAAGGAGCCGCATATCTATGTGGCCAACTGGTTCTACCTCGCCTTCATCGTCACGATCGCGATGCTGCACATCGTCAACAACCTGGCGGTGCCGGTCTCCTTCCTCGGCTCGAAGAGCTACTCGGCCTTTGCCGGCGTGCAGGATGCGCTGACGCAGTGGTGGTACGGGCATAACGCCGTCGGCTTCTTCCTGACGGCCGGCTTCCTCGGCATGATGTATTACTTCATCCCCAAGCAGGCCAATCGCCCGGTCTATTCCTACCGCCTGTCGATCATCCACTTCTGGTCGCTGATCTTCATGTACATCTGGGCCGGTCCGCACCACCTGCACTATACGGCGCTGCCCGACTGGGCGCAGACGCTCGGCATGGTGTTCTCGGTCATGCTGTGGATGCCCTCCTGGGGCGGCATGATCAACGGCCTGATGACGCTTTCGGGCGCCTGGGACAAGATCCGTACCGACCCGATCATCCGCATGATGGTGATGGCGGTTGCCTTCTATGGCATGGCGACCTTCGAAGGTCCGATGATGTCGATCAAGACGGTCAACTCGCTCAGCCACTACACCGACTGGACGATCGGCCACGTGCATTCGGGTGCGCTCGGCTGGAACGGCCTCATCACCTTCGGCGCGATCTACTATCTGACGCCCAAGCTATGGAACCGCGAGCGGCTCTATAGCGTGCGCATGGTCAACTGGCACTTCTGGCTCGCCACGCTCGGCATCGTCGTCTACGCGGCGGTCATGTGGGTCGCCGGCATCCAGCAGGGCCTGATGTGGCGCGAGTACGACGACCAGGGCTTCCTCGTCTATTCCTTCGCGGAATCGGTCGCGGCCATGGTTCCCTACTACGTGCTGCGTGCTCTTGGCGGCGCACTGTTCCTCGCCGGGGCTCTGCTCATGGCCTTCAACGTAACAATGACCATCCTCGGCCGCGTGCGTGACGAAGCTCCGATCTTCGGTGCTGCTCAGCCCGCGCTGAAAGCTGCGGAATAGGAGGGCATAGACCATGTCCATTCTCGACAAACACGCGACCCTTGAACGCAACGCCACCCTGCTGCTCGTCGGCTCGCTGCTCGTCGTCTCCATCGGCGGCATCGTGGAAATCGCGCCGCTCTTCTATCTCGAAAACACCATCGAGAAGGTGGAGGGGATGAGGCCCTATTCGCCGCTGGAGCTCGCCGGTCGCGACATCTATGTGCGTGAAGGCTGCTACGTCTGTCACAGCCAGATGATCCGGCCGTTCCGCGACGAAGTGGAGCGCTACGGTCATTACTCTCTGGCGGCGGAATCCATGTACGACCATCCGTTCCAGTGGGGCTCCAAGCGCACCGGACCGGACCTCGCCCGCGTCGGCGACCGCTATTCCAACGAATGGCACGTGCAGCACATGACCGAGCCGCGCTCCGTCGTGCCGGAATCGGTCATGCCGAGCTACGCCTTCCTCAAGGAGACGACGCTCGACGTGAACAACATCGCCGCGAACCTGAAGGCCAACAAGGCGGTCGGCGTTCCCTATACGGACGAGATGATCGACAACGCGCTTGCCGACATCAAGGCGCAGGCTGATCCGAATGCCGACACCTCCGGCGTCGAGGCGCGCTATTCGAAGGCCAAGCTCGGCGACTTCGACGGCAACCAGCAGAGGCTGACGGAGATGGACGCGCTCGTCGCCTATCTGCAGATGCTTGGTACGCTGGTCGACTTCTCCACCTACGACGACACCACCGGTTATCGCTAAGGGAGACACGCACATGGAAACCTATACGGCCATGCGCCAGTTCGCCGATAGCTGGGCGCTCCTTGCCATGACGCTCTTCTTCCTGGGCGTCGTCGGCTTCATCTTCCGGCCCGGCGCCAAGAAGGCCGCCGATGATGCCGCAGCCATCCCCCTGAAGGAGGATTAATAGTATGGCGGACAAACACGTCGACGAAATCAGCGGCGTCGAGACCACCGGCCACGAGTGGGACGGTATCCGCGAACTGAACAACCCGATGCCGCGCTGGTGGGTCTATACCTTCTACGCGACCATCGTCTGGGCGGTCGGCTACATGATCGTCTATCCGGCGGTGCCGCTTCTGACGGACGCGACCAAGGGTGTGCTCGGCTATTCGAGCCGCGCCGAGGTGAGCGCCGAACTCGCCAGCGCCAAGGCGGCCCAGGCCGGCAATCTCGAAAAGATCGCCTCGAGCTCGATCGAGCAGATCATTGCCGATCCGCAGTTGCAGCAGTTCGCCGTTTCCGGCGGCGCATCGGCCTTCAAGGTCAACTGCGCCCAGTGCCATGGCTCGGGTGCTGCGGGTTCCGCCGGCTTCCCGAACCTCAACGACGACGACTGGCTCTGGGGCGGCAAGCCCGAGGAGATCTACCAGACGATCGCTCACGGCATTCGCTACACTGGCGATGGCGAGACCCGCGTTTCGGAAATGCCGTCCTTTGCCGAAATCCTGCAGCCGGAAGAGATCAAGCAGACGGCGGCCTACGTCGTCAGCCTTACCGGCACGCCGTCGGACGTCTCGATGGTCGAGCCGGGCAAGGCACTGTTCGAAGCCAATTGCGCCTCCTGTCATGGTGCCGATGCCAAGGGCAACCGCGAGTTCGGCGCGCCTGATCTCGCCGACGCACTGTGGCTCAACGGCGAGGGCGAGCAGGCGATCGTCGCCCAGATGAAGGCACCCAAGCACGGCGTCATGCCCGCCTGGCTGCCGCGCCTCGGCGACACCACGGTCAAGCAGCTCGCCGTGTTCGTGCATTCGCTGGGCGGTGGCGAGTAGGCTATCGTCTGTGGTTGGTGGGCGGGCTGCCCCTCAACCGCCTGCCGGCACCTTCTCCCCGCAGGCGGGGAGAAGGGAACAGGCCGCACCGCTTTGCCCATCTCGAACGTTGCGCCAATCTCGAATTGCGGTTGGCCGAAGAACGCTGTGGTTTGTATTCGAGAGTGCCCCCAGCGTTTCTCTCCCCGCTTGCGGGGAGAGGTGAAAGTCGCCGCCTTCTGGGCGGCTCGGCGGCGCTTCCATGAAGCATTCATCGTCGAACCAAATCCAGTCGTCGCGCCAGCTCCAGCAGCCGTGCTGGCGATAGACGGAAGCCACCTGTTCGGCAAAGGCCTTGTCGGCGGGCAGGCGGATATAGTCGGTCGGCTTGCGGCTGAAATACTGCATGGCGAGCGGCATCGAGCGCTCGGTGCAATAGTTGGACATCCTGACGGCACGCGTGTTGCCGTCTCGCCAGTCTCCCTCATTCCTGTGCTCGTCACAGGAATCCAGCAGCGCCGCGTCGGCGGCGCGAGAAATGTCATGGAATGCCGAGCGTCTGGCTCTGATTCTCCCGCCGTGCGGACGCACGGCTACTGGATCTCTGTGACGAGCACAGAGATGAGGGTTGAGGCTGCTGCGGCCGTTGAGCCTGTGTGCCGAGGTGCTGGACCGCCGTTTCCCGCGCCGGTCCGGGGCCCTCCCGCCCTTACTGCACCGACCAAACCGCCAGCTCGTATCCGTCAGGGTCGGCGAAATGGAAGCGGCGGCCGCCGGGGAAGGTGAAGATCGGCTTGACGATCTTGCCGCCGGCCTTTTCGACGCGGGCCAGCATGTCCTCGAGGTTGTCGGCATAGAGGATGATCAGTGGCCCACCGCTGCCGACGGGACCCGTGGTGGTGAAACCGCCGGTCAGACGGCCGTCCTGGAATTCGCAATATTCCGGGCCGTAGTCGGTGAAGGTCCAGCCGAAGGCGCTGCCGTAGAAGGCCTTGGCGGCAGCGATGTCGGAGACGTTGAACTCGACATAGTCGATGCGGCTGTCGTTGCCCTTGTTGCCCATTTTCCTACCTGTCTTTTCCGGATTCCATGATTGATTTCAAAGTGGCGAGATCCTTTGCCACCCAACCGGCGTCGCCGGCAAATTGTTCAGCGCTCATGCCCGGCTGACGCAGCAGCGTGAACATCACCTCCGCCCCGTCGCCGTTCGGCACGACGCGCAGCGCGTTGTGGACCTCGGTGCCATCTGCGAGCGTCACCAGATGGTCGACGACGCCAAAGTCATTGGCGGGAGCAAAGCGCACGCGGGCTTGGCCGAGCGGTCCCGGCGCCAGCCAGTCCTCGCCGTCGCGTGTCAGCCCTGACGAGAGACCGGACGCCCAGAGGGGCATGTTCTCGGGCCTGGCCATGAAGGCATAGACCTCGCGCCAGTCGCGGGCGATGGTGGTGTGGATGATCTTTGCTTCAAGTGTTGCCATGCTCGGTTCTCCTGAGCGAGGACGTAGCACGGGCCGCCTCACCGGTCTTGAACGAAACGGCCAGTCAGGCAGCCTGCCGATGGCCACCAAGCTGGCGGCGGATTTCCGCCGGTGAAAGCGACGTCAGTTCCTTGGCCTCACGCGAAAGATGCGCCTGGTCGGCATAGCCGGCATCAAGGGCGAGGATGCCGAGGCCTACGGATGGCTCGCCGCGGCATGCCCCAAGGAATCGTTGCAGACGCAGGATGCGGTCGAGGGTCTTGGCGCCATAGCCGAAATGTTCGTGGCAGCGGCGGCGCAGCGTCCGCTCGCTGGTGCCGGTGGCGGCGGCCAATGCGCTGATGGGGTTGTCGGACGAATCGCGCCGTTGCGTGAGATGGGCGAGCGCGGCTGCGACATCGCCGGGCGGCGGGGAGACGGCCGGTGAGCGCTCTAGCACTGCTGCCGCCATGATATCGGCGCGGATGGCATCCGGCGCGTCCTGAAGCTTGGCATCAAGTTCGCGCGCGGCTTTGCCCCAGAAGGCATCGAGCGGGACGATTTGACCGGTGATTTCCGAAAGCGATGCGCGCAGAAACGACGCGGCGACGCCCGGGCGGAAGCGCAGGCCGATGACCTTGGCGCCCGGCGCGATCACGGGAAAGGCAGCGGTCCGATCAGGGCCGGCAACGACGAGACCGCGATTGGACCAGAGGATGTCGACGCAGCCGTCGGGGACGACCGCGATCGGCGCGGGCGGTCCCTCCGGCATCTGGTGGCTCCACAGGCATTCGACATGCCCGGCGAGAGCGTGAGGCGCGGCACGCTCGCGATAGGTGCCGCGCTGTTTGGCCAGCGTCAGGGGCTCGAGGGAGCCGTGCATGCTTTCTCCTTCGCGACTGTCCTGCCTTGCCTTCAGCATAGCCGATATAGGGAAACATGCAGCAATTCAAAGTACTACGGCGACCTTTGCGCGTCTCATAAGGCGCGTGGCGTTGTGGTGCAGATGGGCTCGAGCGCAAGGCCCTTGGCGTCCTTCCGCACCAAAGGTCGTTGCCGACCGCTGCGGTTCCGATGGCTCGGACGTTTCGCCGCATGGCGCGGCCTTAGGCCGCAAACTTGACACAGATCAACGTTTTCGGCGGTCAAATCGGGCAAGACATGGCTCAATACGCGATATCCGGGATGTCCCACTTATGAACTCTCAATCCGCCGCCAACGCCGCATCCGTCGAACGTCACGAGGCCGAACCGGTCAATGCGGCGCATGTGCGCAAGCCGCTCTACGAAAAGCGCAAGAAGATCTTCCCGAAACGCGCCGAGGGCAGCTTCCGCCGCTTCAAGTGGCTGGTGATGCTGGTGACGCTCGGCATCTACTATCTGACGCCGTGGATCCGCTGGGATCGCGGCGAACATGCGCCAGATCAGGCGGTGCTGGTCGATCTCGCCGCCCGTCGCTTCTATTTCTTCTTCATCGAAATCTGGCCGCAGGAATTCTTCTTCGTGGCCGGCCTGCTGGTCATGGCAGGCTTCGGCCTGTTCCTGGTGACGTCTGCCGTCGGGCGCGCCTGGTGCGGCTATACCTGTCCGCAGACGGTGTGGGTCGATCTCTTCCTGGTGGTGGAGCGCTACATCGAAGGCGACCGCAACGCCCGCATGAAACTCGACGCCGGCCCCTGGACGGCTGCCAAGATCGTCAAGCGCGTGTCGAAGCACTCGATCTGGATCCTGATCGGGATTGCCACCGGCGGCGCGTGGATCTTCTATTTCGCCGACGCACCGACGCTTCTGAAAAGCTTCGTTTCGCTGGAAGCACCAACCGTCGCCTACATGACCGTCGGTATCCTGACCGCCACCACCTATGTCTTCGGCGGGCTGATGCGCGAGCAGGTCTGCACCTATATGTGCCCCTGGCCGCGCATCCAGGCGGCGATGCTCGATGAGAACTCGCTGGTCGTCACCTATAACGACTGGCGCGGCGAGCCGCGCTCGCGCCACCAGAAGAAGGCGGTGGCAGCCGGGGAGGCCGTCGGCGATTGCGTCGATTGCAACGCCTGCGTCGTCGTCTGTCCGATGGGTATCGACATCCGCGACGGCCAGCAGCTCGAATGCATCACCTGCGCGCTCTGCATCGACGCCTGCAACGGCGTCATGGACAAGGTCGGCCGCGAGCGCGGACTGATCTCCTATGCGACGCTGAACGATTATGCCTCCAACATGGCGCTTGCCACCAATGGCGGCACGACGGCGATCGACCCGGGCCGTGTTCGCAACGCGGATGGCGCCTTCTCCGACAAGGTCCGCCATTTCAACTGGAAGATCGTCTTCCGTCCGCGCGTGCTCGTCTATCTCGGTGTCTGGACGCTCGTCGGCATCGGGCTGCTCTATGCGCTTTTGTCGCGCGACCGGCTGGAGCTCAACGTGCTGCACGACCGCAACCCGCAATTCGTCGTCGAATCCGACGGTTCGGTGCGCAACGGCTACATGGTCAAGCTCTTGAACATGATCCCCGAACAACGCACCATCACGCTCGCGATCGACGGTATGTCTTCGGCGACGATGCGCATCGCCGGCCAGGCGGCGGGCGACGGCCGCACCTTTGCGATCGGCGTCGATCCGGACAAGGTGACGGCGGTCAAGGTGTTCGTGACGCTGCCGAAGGACAAGCTTGGCGAAGCGGCTGACGGTTTCAGCCTGATCGTTGAGGATCCGTCGAGCCACGAGCGCGACGTCTACAAGGCCAACTTCAACAGCCCGGGAGCCGCGAAATGATCACCAAACAGGCAAAGGCACCGCGGCCCTTCACCGGCTGGCATATGCTGGGCGTCATGGTGCTGTTCTTCGGCACGATCATCACCGTCAACCTGATCATGGCCTGGAATGCCAGCCATAGCTGGAGCGGGCTGGTCGTGCAGAACACCTATGTCGCGAGCCAGCAGTTCAACGGCAAGGTGAAGGAGGCGAAGGCCTTCGCCGCCAGCGGGCTCGAAGGCAAGCTCAGTGTCGAACAGGAAGCGCTGCGCTACACGCTGACGCGACAGGGCAAGCCGGAACTGACCGCGGACAAGGTGGTCGCGGTCCTGAAGCGCCCGGTCGAGGAGCATGAGGATGTGACGGTCGAGATGGCGCATCAGGGCGAGGGCGTGTTCGTTGCCGCCGCGACGCTGAAGCGCGGCCAGTGGATCGCCGATATCACCGCGACCAAGGGCGACACGGTCGTCTATCGCCAGGCCATCCGCTTCATGGCGCCGGGAGCAGCGCAATGAGCTGCTGCGCTCCTGGAACCGAAATGGCTCTGGAGATCGACAGGGCCGGGCAGGGACTGCCCACATCGGAAGAGCTCTGGCTGACGAGCCGGTCGCTCGGCGGCGGGTTGCGCCAGACGGACCTCAGCGTACCCGGCGTGCATTGCGGCGCCTGCATCGCGACACTTGAGGGCGCCTTGAAAGCGCGGCCCGAGGTTGAGCGGGCGCGCGTCAACCTTTCGTCGCGGCGGGTGGCGATCGTCTGGAAGGAAGAGGTCGATGACGCCCGCACCGATCCGCGGGAACTGGCGCGCACCATCCGCGCGCGGGGCTACGAGACCCATCTCTTCGCGCCGGGCGAGGAAGACGGCGACCAGACGCTGAAGCAGCTGGTGCGCGCCGTCGCCGTTGCGGGCTTTGCCTCGGCCAATATCATGCTGCTCTCCGTCTCCGTCTGGTCGGGCGCGGAGGCGGCCACGCGCGATCTCTTCCACTGGATCTCGGCGCTGATTGCCGCGCCGACGCTGATCTATTCCGGGCGCTTCTTCTACGCGTCCGCCTGGAATGCGCTGAAGCACGGCCGCACCAACATGGACGTGCCGATCGCGCTTGCGATCACGCTCTCCTTCTCGATCTCGCTCTACGAGACGATTACCCACGGCACCCATGCCTGGTTCGACGGCACGGTGATGCTTCTCTTCTTCCTGCTGATCGGCCGCACGCTCGATCATATGATGCGCGGGCGTGCGCGTTCTGCGATCAGCAGCTTGGCCAGGCTGTCGCCGCGCGGCGCGATGGTGCTCGATGCCGACGGCGGGCGCGAATATCGTCCGGTCGACGAGATCAAGCCGGGCGAAAAGCTGGCGATCGCCGCCGGCGAACGCATCCCGGTCGATGGTCGCATTCTCATCGGCGCCAGTGACCTCGATCGCTCGATCGTCAATGGCGAGAGCGCGCCGGTGCCGGTCAAGGCAGGCGACAGCGTCGAGGCGGGCACGCTGAACCTCACCGGACCGGTGACGATCGAGGCGACCGCTGCGGCGCGCGACTCGCTGCTTGCCGAGATCATGGGCCTGATGGAGGCCGCCGAAGGGGGCAGGGCACGCTATCGCCGTATCGCCGACCGGGCGGCGCAATATTACTCGCCCGCGGTGCACCTCCTGGCGCTTTTGAGCTTCATCGGCTGGATGTTCGTCAATGGCGACTTCCACCATGCGATGCTGGTTGCGGTCGCGGTATTGATCATCACCTGCCCCTGCGCGCTAGGGCTGGCGGTGCCGGTCGTGCAGGTGATTGCCGCCGGACGGCTGTTCCAGAATGGCGTCATGGTCAAGGACGGCTCGGCCATGGAGCGGCTGGCCGAAATCGATACGGTGCTGCTCGACAAGACGGGCACGCTGACGGTGGGCGAGCCGCGGCTCGTCAATGGCCAGGATATTCAGGCATCGGTACTGGCCACAGCGGCGGGGCTGGCTGCTCATTCGCGCCATCCGCTGGCCATGGCCATTCACGATGCTGCAAAGCTTGCCCCTGTCATTGCCGGCGAGATCCGCGAGATTCCCGGTGCCGGGATCGAGGCCCGCACGGAAGCGGGCACCTACCGGCTCGGCAGCCGCGCTTTTGCCTGTGGCGACGCCGGCGAGGCGAGCGGCCAATCCGAGACGATCCTGTCGCTCGACGGCCGCGAACTTGGCTGCTTCCGCTTCGAGGATCGGCTCAGGCCCTACGCCCGTGAAAGCATCGAGGAGCTTGGCCGGCTCGGCCTGTCGACCGGCATTCTCTCCGGTGACCGCGAACCTGTCGTGGCGGCGCTTGCCCGCCGGGTCGGCATCGACAGATTCAAGGCTGAGCTGACGCCGCGCGGCAAGGTGGACGAATGTGCGCTTGCGGCCGAAGGGGGCCGCCGCGTGCTGATGGTCGGCGATGGCATCAACGACGCTCCGGCGCTTCGCGCTGCCCATGTCTCGATGGCCCCGGCAACGGCCGCAGACGTCGGGCGCCAGGCGGCGGATTTCGTCTTCCTGCACCAGGGGCTGAACGCTGTGCCGATGGCGATCGACACATTGCGCCGGGCCGGGCGGCTGATCCGCCAGAACTTCGCGCTGGCGATCGGTTACAACGTGATTGCCGTTCCGATCGCGATCCTCGGCTATGCGACGCCGCTGATCGCAGCGGTTGCCATGTCGACCTCGTCGGTGATCGTCGTTGCCAACGCCTTGCGTCTGCGTGCTGCCACCGGCAATGTTGCCGAGGAGGCGCGCGACGGCCAAGCGCCTGCCGCCCTTCGTCCAGTCGGGAATGCCTCATGAACACGCTGATCTATCTCATTCCCATCGCGTTGTTTCTCGGCGGCATCGGTCTCGTCGCCTTCCTCTGGGCGCTGAAGAGCGGCCAGTACGAAGACCTCGAAGGCGCGTCCTGGCGGGTGCTCGACGACGGCGACGGCAAGCCCGAAAAGAAGTGATTTTGTCAGGAATCGCTTGTCGTTAATCGATTTGAATGCCAAAACATCCTCCGCCGTCGCTTCTCGCGCCAGGGCCTTTGACAGAGCCCGCCGCGAGAGGGCGAAGTTCAATTCGAAGGGCCGGCACCGACGCGCTTATCCCGATCGCGCCCGGCACTTCTGTCCAATGGAGGCAATCACGTGTCACAGGCGGAAATCGGCCTAATCGGTCTCGGCGTCATGGGCTCGAACCTGGCGCTCAACATCGCTGAAAAGGGCAACAAGATCGCGGTGTTCAACCGCACCGTCGAGGCGACGCA